>Ga0206106_100007_pt1:5000-950674 | contig 950674 bp, 939 predicted proteins | sample 1B1ome_FD_148677 | JGI IMG/M metagenome (GOLD analysis project Ga0206106, IMG submission 148677) | Enriched microbial communities from leaf-cutter ant dump, University of Wisconsin, Madison, United States - 1B110A | ecosystem: Environmental > Terrestrial > Nest > Insects nest > Nest... | reverse complement strand
GATGCAGCAAGACGCTCGAATCCTTGCCGATCGAATACAGCATCACAGGACGCTCGAAACTCCCCGCAACCTCCCGCAAAACCTCAATGCTCTCGCTCTCAAGCAATCGTAAATGCGATAGGCCGCCCGATCTCATTGCAACGCCTCCCCGGCCCCTGCTTTTCCGCCCCCTGCTTAGCCTCCTCCCCGATGCGCGCGATATGCGGCTTCGGGGAAAAAACCCCCATAGCCGCGCCCGCTCCTAGAAAAACAAACGCCGCCCGCGCTCCCGGCCCGGTGCCGCCTAAAGTCTGCCCCGTTCGGGCCGGCCGCTGCTGGCTCCCCTCTCTCACCTGTGCTAGGGGAAGCCGAGCTTTCCCGGAGACGCCCGTGCCCAGCCCGTCCGTTGACCGCATCTGTTTTGTGACCAACGGCACGCCCCAGGCCGATGAGGCCGCGTCCCGTTTCCGCGCCCGCCATGGCGATCACCCGCTCGAAGAGGCCGATGTGGTGGTGGCCCTGGGCGGCGACGGGCTGATGCTCCAGACCCTGCACCGCGTCATGGCGCTGTCCATTCCGGTCTATGGCATGAATTTCGGCTCGGTCGGGTTCATGATGAACACCTTTTCCGAGGACGAGCTGGCCGAGCGCCTCGCCTCGGTGCAGCGCACGCGCATCTATCCGCTCTCCATGCAGGTGCTCGACAGCGCCGGGCGCACACAGACCGCCCTGGCGCTCAACGAGGTGTCCTTGTTCCGCTCCACCTACCAGGCGGCCAAGATCCAGATCGTGGTCGATGGCGCGGTGCGCCTCGACGAGCTCATCTGCGACGGCGCCCTGCTGGCCACCCCGGCCGGCTCGACCGCCTACAACCTCTCGGCCCACGGCCCCATCCTGCCCATCGAGGCGCCGCTCCTGGCCCTGACGCCGATTTCCCCCTTCCGCCCCCGCCGCTGGCGGGGCGCCATCCTCTCCAACAATGCCGTGGTGCGCTTCATCACCCGCGAGGCCGCCAAGCGCCCGGTCAGCGCCGTGGCCGACAATGTCGAATTCCAGAACGTGCTGGAAGTCACCGTCCACGAGGACCGCTCCCACGGCGTCACCCTGCTCTTCGACCCCGGCACCAGCCTGGAAGAGCGCGTGCTGAGCGAACAGTTCCGGTTTTAGGGCGTTTCCCCTATGGAGCTGCACCCGCAGTAAACCACCGTGTCATTCCGGCGCAGGCCGGAATCCATGTCCGCATGCATCCACGAGTTCCGGTGTCAGGGGCGAGCCCTCCCAGCCTCCCCTTGACGGGCAGTGTTTACTCTGAGCGCTTCTGTCCCGCAGCCCCCTGCCATCCACCGGCGCTGCCCGCGGACTTGATCCGCGGGCCACTCCCAGCAAACGCCGAGCCATCAAGGGCTCCCCATCTGGCCCACGGGTCGAGCCCGTGGGCAGCGCCGGGGTTTTGGGAAAACGCAAAGCCAATGCTCCAGTGCCCAAAATGAACACGCCCCTCTTGAGGGGAAGGCCGGGAGGGGGTGGAGCCGCAGAACCAGACCGCGACCAGCCCCCTAAGCCGCCGGCAGCGCCAGCCGCTCGTCCATGCCCGGCAGCGCCATGGGTCCCGTCGCTTCCTGCGCGAAGGCGGCCATCACGCCGCGCGCGGCCTTGCGGGCCAGCAGGATATTCTGCTCGCTGAGATAGGCGAAGGCCTCTTCCAGCTCGGCGGGGATGACCCCGTCATGCTCCACGATCAGTTCCTCGGTCAGCGCCGTCACCACATAGTGCCGCGCCGCCGCGTCGTCGGCCAGGTCGCTGGCCCGCGCATGCAGCACCAGCCGCGCCAGGAGGTTCCGCACCCCCGGCCCCAGCCCGCACCGCGCCAGCAGCGCATTGAGCGCCGGCCGCCCGCCGCTTTCGAGCAGGGCGAACACCTTGTCGCGCGGCGCCTGCGCCAGCTCGGCCAGGCATTCGGCAAAAAACATCACATGGCCGGTCACCACCGCATGCAGCAGCACGCGGGTATTGATCTGCTGGCCGGCCACCAGTTCGCGCACATAAGGGGCATCCGTCCGGCCCGCCTGGCTTTCCCCAATGGCGGCCAGCGCCGTGTCGGCGCCGTCGCGCAGAAGCCGCCCCAGCCGGTCGGCCGCCAGCGCCCCCTTGACGATGCGCGCGCCCGCCAGCGCCTCGGTGGCCTTGCGCACCAGCAGCAGCCGCGCGCCCGCGGGCAGGTCGGGCCGCGCCAGCAGCGCCCCGCGCAGGCTCGCCACGCCCCCCAGGGCCTCGCTCAATTGGGTGAGCAGCGCCGCGCCCAATTCGACATCGTGCCGCCGCACCAGCCGCAGGGTCAGCCCCTGGTCGCCCCGCGCGATCAGCGCCGCCGCCAGCCGCTGGCTGATGCGGGCGCGCTGGCTGATCGAAACCAGCATGGAAACGTCCAGCGTCTTGATGAGCCCGATGAGATCGGCATCGATCAGCACCGGCGAATATTGCAGCACCGCCCGGGCGATGACCGCGCTGTCATGCAGCAGCGCCAGCATGATCGGGCGCGGCGCCGCGCTTGAATGCAGCAGCCCATAGGCCAGCGCCGCGCGCACCTTCACCGACGGATCGTCGAGAAACCCGATCAGCGCCGCATAGAGCGCCGCCTGCTCGTCGGCAGGCCCGACATGATTGAGATAGGCCAGGGCGGAAAGATGCGCCGCGCTGCCGCGTTCCTCGCTGTCCAGCGATTGGGAAAGCGACACGAACTCCTGATACGCAACCATTCCACACTCCGCACCTGGGCGCGGATCACCCTAGGCGGGAAGGCTTAAGGAACGGTTCACCATAAAGTCGTCGTCACCAGCGCGAAGATCTGCGTCAGGCCGGCCCACAGCGCTGCCATCACCAGCCAGCTTGCCAGCGCCGCGCCCAGCACCGTCCAGCCACGCGGCAGGGCGAGGGCGGAAGTGTCGGAGGCGGAGAGCGGCATACGGCGCATCGGAAATCTCCTGAGCGATGGCAGGGCCAGGCACTGAGCCCCACTAGAGCACCTGTGTCTTAACGCACGGAAAAGAAGATACGATGACAGTTGTTTAAAATTGGCTTTATTCCGCGATCGTCTGTCGATCCCCGCCCTTTCCGAAGTGTCCCGGGAAGGATTTTCAGCAAAAGCGGCGCTCACCTCTGAGGCTTGAAACGCAGCCACGCAAAAATTCGGGGACGATGCCGCCGCCGGTCTAACGCGCGTATAATTGGGTGAAGAACGCCCCGCCCGCCTCCGGTGCCTCCTCTTCCGGCTCGGTACGGAAAAGCCCGGTGAACGACATGTTCTCGGGCGAAAAACGCGAGGGAATGGGCGGCGGCGCCTCGGGCTGGGCCGCCATCTGCTGGGCGGCGAAGGGAGCCTGGGTCGTCCCGCCTTCGTGCCGGGCCACCAGCACGCGATAGACCTCGCGGATGGTGCGCGGCTGGCCATTGGCATAGAAAATGGCCTTGTTGGCCGCCGCCTGCTTGGGAAAGAGGTTGGCCGCGATCTGGTCGGGATTGCTCAGCCCCGCCGTGAACATGCGCTCGGCGCCCTGCGCGCCCAGGAAATGGGCGATATAGAGCTCGCCCGCGCTGGGGCGCCGTCCGAAGCGGCTGGTGAGATAATCCCCGTTGGAGCGGGTGAAGGCCGCCGCCAGGTCGGCGGCGATCTTGGGGTCCTCGCGCAGCTTGAGGATTTCGGCGCGCCGGTCGGGGTCGCGCACCACGTAATCCCCGTCGCTGGTGCGTTCGATAGAATTGGCCATCTGCCCGTAGCCCAGGCGCGGCCCCTCTTCCTTCATCACCTGCAGCCAGGTGCCTTCGAGGAACTGGAACAGCCCCACCGCCGACGAGGTCTGGGCCTTCGCCTGCGGATTGAGGCTGCTCTCGCGCAGCGCCGTCTGCAGCAGATAGTCGAAATCCACCCCGTTGCGGTCTCCCGCCGAGGTCAGCACGTAAGCCAGGCTTTGTGGCACGGATATCGGCTGCACGCCCATGGGGGAAGAATCGTCAAAAAACGCTACTGGGATGTGCCATTAGGGGACAGGTAGGGTTAACAGTCCGTTAACCAATTCCCCCTTCGCGCTACGCCCAGCGGCTGACGATATCGTCGAGCCGGGGCCGGTCCCGGTCCTCGATCACTGCGGTGGGCGTGCCGATCTGCACGAAGCCCACGAACCGCTCTCCGTCCCGCGCGCCCAGCATCGCGGCCGCCTCGGGATCGAACGCATACCAGCGCGTCACCCAGGAGGCCGCAAAGCCCAGCGCATGGGCGGCATGGACCAGATTGAAGGCCACGTTGCCGGCCGAAAGCAGCTGCTCGATCTCGGGTATCTTGGGGTTCGGCTTGGGCGCGGAAATCACCCCGATGGTCAGCGGCGCCGGCAAGAAGCGCCCGCGCTCCATCTCGATGCTCGCCGCGTCCGCATCGGGATTTTTCCGTGCCGCGATCTCGGCCAGCCTGTCACCGGCCTTCTGCCGCGCATCCCCCTCGATCACCACCAGCCGCCACGGCGTCAGCTTGCCATGGTCGGGCACGCGGGTGGCGATGGTCAGCATCTGCTCCAGCTCGGCCGCGTCGGGCCCGGGTTCCTTGAGAAAGGCGCTGCCCACCGAGCGGCGGGTCAGCAGGTAATCACGAACGGCGATATTGGCGGACATGGCGATCTCCTTGGCTCCGGAGCCATAGCGGCAAGTGCCGTCACATGCCAGAACCGCATGCAAAAAACACCTCTCCCCGCTCTGCGGTGTTTTCTTGGCCGCCGCTCTGTGACACAGCTTCTCCCCAATCGCCCCCTATGAGGACACGCGATTCAACCGGCACCGGCACAAGGAAGCCCTGATGCGCCAGCGACCATTCCTCGCCCTCCTGCTTGCCCTGATGCTGGCGGCGCCCGCCGCCCCGGGGCTCATGGCCGTGGCCACGGCGCAGGAAAGCGCGGCGGAAATGCCGCCCATGCCGCGCCCGCGCCCCAATCCCGATGCGCCCGCGCCGGCCCCTGCCCCTGCCCCGACGCCCGCCACGCGGACCCCGGCGACCGAGGCCGTCAACGCGCTCGCCAGCACGCCCCAGCCGGTCGCGCTCAATGCCCGCATCACCAGCGAGGGCGCACTTATCCCCGATGGCCTGGTTTGGCGTATATTCGACACCCGTCCGGACGCAAATGGCGAGCTGGCGCTGGTGGCCAAATCCGATCTGGCCGCGCCGCGCCTCGAACTTTCTCCGGGCGACTATGTGGTTCACCTCGCTTACGGCCGCGCCCAGGTCAGCGAGCCTCTCGGCGTGTCTGCTGGCACCAATGAGAAGACCTTTATCCTCGATGCCGGCGCCCTGCGGCTCAATTCCGCCATCACCGGCGACATCCCCATTCCGGGGGGCCTGCTCAAATTCGACATCTACACCGCCGGCGAGGAGACCGACCGAGCCCTGGTGGCCCAGGGGGTGCTCCCCAACGAGATCGTCACCCTCAACACCGGCATCTATCACATCGTCTCCCATTTCGGCGCCGTCAACGCCCTGGTGCGCGCCGATCTGCGGGTCGAGCCGGGCCAGTTGACCGACGCCACGCTCTATCACCATGCCGGGGAAATCTCGTTCAAGCTGGTCTCCGAAACGGGTGGCGAGGCCATCGCCGACGTCGAATGGACGGTCAAGACCGCCGATGGCACAACGGTTTTTTCCGATCTGGGGGCCTTTCCCTCCACCGTGCTGGCCGAGGGGGATTATCTGGTTTTCGCCAAGCTCGGAACTCAGGTCTATAATCGGGATTTCCAGGTCCAGCCGGGTCCCGCCCGCGAGATCGAGGTGCTGACGGCGGTCTATTGACCGCCACCGTCGCCCATAGCCACACTACGCCGTCGATGCAGGAGTTTCGCCATGCTGTCTCACCCCACGTCCCGACGCCGCCTCGCCACCCTTGCCGCCGCCTGTCTCGTGGGCACCGCGCTCAGCCTCGCCCCCACCGCCGCGCAGGCGCTGACCCCCAAGGAACAGGCCAAGGCCGACCGCGCCGCCGCCCTGGCCCAGTCCGAAGCCGCCCCCGAGCTGGAATCCCAGACCGATGTCCTGCTCTCCATTCCGGGCATCGAAACCGTCGGGTCCAATGTCGATGACGCGACCTTGATGGACATTATCAACGGCGCCATAGCCGAGAATGCCGAAGCCCTTGCAGGCCTCACCGCCCAGAGCATCACCATACCCGAAATCAGCGTGGAAACTCTCACCACCATTGGAGAGACCACGCGCAAGACCGTGACGACGCTCAACAATCTGGTGCTGACCGATATTCGCGACGGCATCGCCGCCAGCCTCTCGCTCGACGGCATCACCCTCGATGCGGAAGAGCGGGGCCATGCCGAATTCGGCGCGCTTTCGGCCACCGAGATCAACATTCGCGCCATGCTCGGCGTCTATGGCCTGGTCGAGACCGGCCAGACCGGGTTCCAGACCCTCACCGGCCAATACAGCTTTGCCGGCGGGCACCTCTTTGCCGAGAATATCAGCTGCGAGATCGGCGCGCTCTCGGTGGGCGAAGTCCGCATGCGCCCGCTCGAAACCCCGTTCCTCGAGCTGATCGCCCTGGGCGAGGCCATGGAGGCGCAGGGGGACGATCCCTCCCCTGCCCTCATGGGCAAGGCCATGCGCGCCATCGCCGACATCCTCACCGCCTTCGAGACCGCCCCCGCCACCTATGACGGCATAAGCTGCTCGGGCCAGGACAAGCAGAACCGCGCCATGAGCTTCACCATCGACGGCATCGAGATGGGCGCCTCCACGCCGGGCCATTCCCCCGTCGTCAGCATGGCCGGCTTCGACATCACCGTCGAAGATGACGGCCAGGTGCGCATGGGCAATGCCACAATGAAATCAATCGATTATTCCCATATGATCGAGACGATTGCCTCCGCGCCCGAGCAGATCGACGAGGCCTGGCTCGAAGCCCACGCCGAACAGCTCATGCCCTCCATATCCGGCTTTTCCTTCAGCGACATGGCGATCGACATTCCCGACCCCGATGACGAGGAAAGCCGCATCAAGGCCAGCATCGGCAGCTTCGATCTGTCGCTGGGCGCCTATGTCAACGCTATTCCCAGCGACGTTTCCACTCGCGCCACCAATATCGTCGTCGACCTGCCGGCCGGGAGTGACGAGGAGTTCATCACCCAGCTCCGCGCCGCCGGCATCACCACCATCGATGCGGGCTTTGCCCTCGGCGCCACCTGGGACAGCACCGAAAACATCATCGATATCAAGGAGTTTTCGGTCACCGGTGTCAATCTGGGCACGGTCGCGATTGCCGCCCGGCTCACCAATGCCACCGAGGCGCTGTTCAATATCGATCCCGATATCGCCCTTATGGCCTCGATGGGCCTGGGCATCAGCGCGCTCAATCTCGATATCGCCGATTCGGGGCTGATGGACATCGCCCTGACCCGGATGGCCGCCGAGCAGAATTCCGACGCCGCCACCCTGCGCACCGTCTATGGCGGCATTGCCCAGGGCCTGGTCATCAGCACGCTCGCCGGCGCCGCCGAGGCCCAGAATATCGGCACCGCCATCCATGACTTCATTTCCGGCAAGGCCAGCCGGCTCAATATCGACCTCAAGGCCAAGGATCCCGCCGGCCTGGGCATAACCGACTTCATGGAAGCCGAGGACAACCCCGCAAGCCTAGTCGGCAAGGTCGATCTCAAGGCGAGCGCGGAATAGACGGCGCCTCTCCAGCCTGCGCCGGAATGACCCTGTGGGTTACTCTTCGCCCGGCCGCCCGCGCATCTGCTTGACCTGCGAGCGGACCGTCTTGGCCTCCAGCCGCCGGCGCTTGGAGGCCAGGGTCGGGCGCGTCGCCACGCGCGGCTTGGGCACATGCGCTCCGGCCGCCAGCAGCGCCACCAGCCGCTCCAGCGCCTCGGCGCGATTGAGCGGCTGGTCGCGATGGCTGGTCGCGGTAATGACCAGCACGCCCTGCTTGGTGAGCCGCCTGCCAGCCAGCGCCGCCACGCGCCGCTTCATCGCTTCCGGGATATTGGGGGAATTGGCGAGGTCGAAGCGCAGTTGCACCGCGCTCGACACCTTGTTGACGTTCTGTCCGCCCGGCCCCGCCGCGCGCACGAAACTTTCCTCGATTTCGGCTGGATCGATGGAAATGGAGCGGGTGATGACGATGGGGTCAGCCATTTCCCGCTCCTTTCCTTACCGCCTCAGGCGCCCGGCGAAGATAATCTCGCCTTCATGGATGGTGAGGCCCTTGATCGTCGCCCGGTATTTTCCCGGCAAACCATCGGCCGGCACGATCCAGCCCTTCTTGAGCATGCCGGCGAACACCTTTTCGCCGATATCCTTGAAGTCGTCCGGGCCCAGGGCATTGTCCTCGCCCAGATGGGTCAGCGCCTTGATCTCCCGGTTCGAGGGCCGCAACGGCATCAGGCGGCCGCCTTGTCCCGCAGGTCCGGCGGGGTCGCTTCGGCCATCAGGCCCACCAGCGCATCCATGAAGGGCTCGATCTTCTGCCCTTCGGTGCCCAGCCGGCGCACCGACACGGTGCCCTCCTCGGCCTCGCGCTTGCCCACCACGAACATCAGCGGCACCTTGCCCACCGAGTGCTCGCGCACCTTGTAGTTGATCTTTTCGTTGCGGGTGTCGATCTCGGCGCGGATGCCGGCGGCCTTGAGCTGGCGCACCAGCTTTTCGGCATAGTCGTCCGCCTCCGAAACGATGGTCGCCACCACCACCTGGGTCGGGGCCAGCCACATCGGCATCTTGCCGGCATAATTCTCGATCATCATGCCGATGAAACGCTCGAGCGAGCCCAATATAGCCCGGTGCAGCATCACCGCATATTGCCGGCTGCCGTCCTCGGCCACATAGGTCGCGTCCAGCCGCTCGGGCAGCACGTAGTCGAGCTGCAGCGTGCCCACCTGCCAGCTGCGGCCGATGGCGTCCTTGAGATGGAATTCGAGCTTGGGCGCGTAGAACGCCCCCTCGCCCTCGGCGATCTCGAAATCATAGCCGGTGGCGCGCAGCGCATCGCCCAAAGCCTTCTCGGCCGCATCCCAGCGCTCGATGGTGCCGCCGAATTTCTCCGGGCGGGTGGCCAGCTTGATGACCACATTGTCGAAGCCCATATGGGCATAGACCGAATAGAGCAGATGCACGAAATGCTCGGTTTCGCTCTGGATCTGGTCCTCGCGGCAGAAGATATGGGCGTCGTCCTGCGTCATCTGGCGCACGCGCATCAGCCCGTGCAGCGCCCCATGCGCCTCGTTACGGTGGCAGCAGCCGAATTCGGCCATGCGCAGCGGCAGGTCGCGATAGGACTTGATGCCCTGGTTGAAGATCTGCACATGCGCCGGGCAGTTCATCGGCTTGAGCGCCATGAGTTCGCTCTTGCCGCTCAGCACCGGCGCATCGTCCTCCGTGCCGGGCACCTCGTCGGGCACCACGAACATGTTCTCGCGGTATTTGCCCCAGTGCCCGGAGAGTTCCCAGAATTTCGAGCTCATCAATTGCGGGGTCTTGACCTCGACATAGCCGGCGCCGTTGAGCCGGCGGCGGATATAGGTCTCCATCTGGTTGTAAAGCACATAGCCCTTGGGGTGCCAGAAGACACTCCCCTGCGCCTCGGGCTGGAAGTGGTAGAGGTCCATTTCCTGGCCGATCTTGCGGTGGTCGCGCTTTTCGGCCTCCTCCATCATGTGCAGATAGGCGTCCAGTTCCTCGCGCGTGGCGAAGGCCGTGCCATAGATGCGGCTCAGCACCGGGCGATTGCTGTCGCCGCGCCAATAGGCCCCGGCCACCTTGGTCAGCTTGAAGGCCTGCCCCACATCCTTGACCGAGCGCATATGCGGGCCGCGGCAGAGGTCCATCCACTGGCCCTGCTTGTACATCTTGATGCTCTGGTCGGCCGGGATGGCATCGACCAGCTCGACCTTGAAGGCTTCGCCCTTGGCCTCGAACCAGTCCTTGGCCTGGTCGCGCGTCCACACTTCCTTGGTGAAGGCGGCGCCGCGCTCGATGATCTCGCTCATCTTCTTCTCGATCTGGCGCAGCTCGTCCTCGGAGAACGGACCGGCCTGCCGATAGAAGTCGTAGTAAAAGCCGTTTTCGATCACCGGCCCGATGGTCACCTGCGTGTCGGGCCACAATTCCTGCACCGCCTCGGCCAGAACGTGGGCGGCATCATGCCGGATCAGCTCCAGCACATCCTTGGAGCCGCTGTCGCGGGTGACGAACTCGATGCGGCCATCTTCGCCCAGCGCATCGGAAAGGTCACTCAGCACGCCGTTCCAGCGCATGGCGACGGTCTTCTTGGCCAGGGACTTGGAAATGCCCTCCACGATCTCGGTGCCGGTAGTGCCGCGCGAATATTCGCGTGCAGCACCATCGGGGAACGTCACCTTGATCGACATTTCGTGTCTCCAGAAATCGGGTTGGGAAGTAGCGAAAAGCGCTACGGGAGCGCCTCTCTAGCACGATTGCGCATTATTTCCAGCGCCCATAGGTCCAGGGGCGATACCAGCGCGCCGCCTCCGGCAAGCTTTCGGGCACCGGATCATAGCCATGCGTGCCCCCCGGCCGGCAGCGCCAAAGGCGGGAAAGCCCCATCCAGCCGCCCGGCCAGAAGCCGAATTTCCAGATGGCGACGCCGGTATATTCCGAGCAGGTGGGCAAGTGCCGGCAACTCCGCCCCATGAAGGCCGAGAGCGTATAGCGATAAAGCGTGATGAGCAGCACCGCCACCGCCCGAAAGGGCAGGTCGAGCAGCCAGAGCAGGCGCGCGATGACTCTTTTCATCATGCTTTGACTGCAACCGATTCTGCCGACTCGGCTTTTTCGATTGCTTCCACCACTGCATCAAAGACGAGGAGCGTGGACATATGGCGCGCGCGATAGTCGCGGACCGGCTCGAGATAGGCCAGGTCGCTCCATTTTCCCTGCGGCGGCGCGCCCTGCGCTTCGAGCATGGCGTGCATGGCCTGGCGCAGGGCGCGGAACTCATCGACCGGCGTGCCGACGATCTCCCGCGCCACCACCGCCGCCGAGGTCTGCCCCAGCGCGCAGGCGGAAATCTCGTGGCCATAGCCGGCAATGACGCCGTCGCGCAGCGCCACATCCACTTCGATCATCGAGCCACAGACGCGACTCACCTTGCGGGCGCTGCCGTCCGGATTGGCCAGCCGGCCCGGCTGAATGGCGTTTGCTGCCAGATCCAGTATTTTTTCGGAATAGAGATCGCTCAAATCCATTCTGCGTACAATTCTGTTTCTTGTGACCAGCGGCGCCAGTTTCTATATAGGACGCCGCAGACAGGCTGTCAGGGTCGCCCCGAACCGACGCGCGCGAATTCCCCCGCGACCGGCAAAAGACCCGCGTAAAGGAGCCGCTTCATGGAAGCTCATGCCCGGCCGATCAGCGCCGCCCCCCTTCGCCCGACGCAGGAGGAGGCGGAAGCCGCCGTGCGCACCCTCATCGCCTGGGCGGGCGACGACCCCCGCCGCGAGGGCCTGCTGGAAACGCCCGGCCGGGTGGCGCGCGCCTATGGCGAATTCTTCGCCGGCTATGGCCAGGATCCCGCCGAGGTGCTGGCCCGCACCTTCAACGATGTCGGGGGCTACGAGGATGTGGTGCTGGTGCGCGACATCCCCTTCAGCTCCCATTGCGAGCACCACATGGTGCCCTTCGTGGGCAAGGCCCATATCGCCTATCTGCCCAAGGATGGCGTGGTGGGCTTGTCCAAGCTCGCCCGGCTGGTGGACGTCTTTGCGCGGCGCCTGCAGACGCAGGAGAACCTCACCGCGCAGATCATCGACGCCATAGACGAGCACCTGACCCCGCGCGGCGCGGCCGTGGTGCTGGAGGCCGAGCATATGTGCATGTCCATCCGCGGCGTCCGCGCCCACGGCGCCACCACGGTCACCCATCGCTTCAGCGGCATTTTCGCCGAGGATCACCAGCAACAGGATCGCTTCTTCGCCATGATCGGCAGGCGGTGAAAGCGGCGGCTGCGCCGCCGCCTCGCCTTACTTGAAGCGGAAGTTGACGCCCACCATGAAGGTGTCCGACGACGGCGCCGAACGGGTTTCCCAGAGCTTGCCGGAATGGAAATTGGCGCCGCTCAGATTGGTGCGCAGATACTGGCCCTTGACCGACCAGTTGTCGTCGAGCGCGACCTCGAGGCCCACGCCATAGGCGACGCCGCCGAACATGCCGTCGGCATTGGCGCCCGAAACGGTGGTGCTATAGGCATGCGCCACGGCCAGGCCCGCCGTCAGATAGGGCAGCACATTGCCCACCCCGATACCGGCCCGACCGAGCAGCAGGGCCTGGAAATCGGACCCTGTGGTCACATCGTCGACCATGCCGGTGGGATTGGCGAAGGTTGCCGACACGCCGCCGATCGCCGCCGTCGCCTCGGCGCCGAGCACGACGACACCGGTCTGGAAATTGGCACCAATCGAAACGCCCCCAACGGCGCCCTGCTGCGTCGACGGAATGGTAAAGGCCGTCAGCGGAGCATTCACATAGGCCGACTGGGAATCGGTGGAATTATAGCCGGCCATCACGCCGACATAAAAACCGCTCCAATCCATCTCTTCGGCCCCGGCAGGCATGGACGAGGCAAGCATCAGGGCGCCGAGAGCGGCGCAGGAAAAATAACGATTCACGGAAACCCCCATAAAGACCGATTGAGCATGCGCATTTGCATGGAACGGTCAATCCGCGAACGCCCGCCAATATTCCGGTTGTGAACAGCTATTCGCCGCGCAACGCCGGAAATTCCCTTGGTTTTCAGCCCGAAAACGCTATGCATAACCCATCATGAGTACTCCTTTCATCGACCCCGCCAGCCTCTCCCACGCCGAGATCGAGGAGGGCACGCGTCTCGCACCGCGATTCGACGCACAGGGGCTGATTACCGCCATTGCCCAGGAGGCCGGCACCGGCACGGTGCTGATGGTCGCGTTCATGAATGCCGAGGCCCTGCGCCTGACCCTGGAAACCGGTGAGGTCCACTATTTCTCGCGCTCCCGAGGAAAGCTCTGGAAGAAGGGCGAAACCTCCGGTGAGGTGCAGAAGCTGGTCGAGTTGCGCACCGATTGCGACCAGGATGCGGTATTGCTGAGCGTGGAACAGACCGGGCGCGGCGCCGCCTGCCATACCGGCCGCAAGACCTGTTTCTATCGCCGCGCCGTGGTTGCCGACGGGCAGATGCGCCTGGAAGATACCGGCCTGCCCCGGCTGTTCGACCCCGGCAGGGTCTATCAGGGCCACTAACGGGCGTCGCGCTCGAAAAGCCCGACCAGCAGCAAACCGGCAACGAAGCCGCCCAGATGGGCCTGCCAGGCGATTCCGAGGTCACCCCCCGTCAACAGCGGCAGAAGCGGCACGGCGGCATTGGCCACCATCCAGATGAGAATGAAGTAGCGGGGGCGATTGTCGGCCCAAAGGTCTTTGAGGCCGGCCAGCCGCCGCCCCAGGATCATCCGTTCGCCGGTTTCCGGGTGCTGCGCCACCAGGATCGGCTGGAAGATGAAGCGCACCGCCGCCCCGGTCAGCCCGGCCACCCCGCCCGAAGCGCCGATGAGATAGGCATATTGGTCTGAATAAAGCGATGTCGCGGCGAAGAACGCCGCGCCGGCAGCGGCTGAAACGAAGAAGATCGCCAGCATGGGCCCGGCCCCGTAGCGCCGGGCGACGGGCGTGGCGAAAATGGCCAGCCAGGCCGAATTGACCAGCAGATGCTCCCACCCGCCATGCAGCAGGGCATGGCTGAACGGGGTCCAGATCAGCGGCACGGCCAGCGACAGATCCTCCATGCCGGCGAGAATCCGTCCCGGCTGGAAGGCGAACCAGAAGTAGAGCTGGTACAGGGCGGCCTGGTTAAGCACCATGCTTGACGCAAGGTGAATCGCAACCAGCACGCCGATGACCGCCGTCACCGCGCCCGGCAGCAGGAAAATCGGCTCGCGCCCCTGCTGGCCTGCCTTTGCTGGCTCCCCACCCTGCTCGCTCATTGCTTCACTCCGACTCGCCGGCGCCGCGCGCCTTGTACCGTTCTTTTCCACATTGGCGCCCCCGCGTTAACCTTAACCTTTCTTTAAGAGCGATTTTGGCCGCCGCTTTTGCCAATGTCGGGGCTGCGGCGGAGGCGTTCCAGATGAGGAAGGCCAGCAACGATATTCGGCGGCGGGACCATGCAGAAGACGAGCACCAGGATACTCTACGACTACTGGAATTCCATTCGCGGCTCCCGCAGCGCGCCCGACCGCAAGGACATCGACCCGACTCGCATCCGCGAGGCGCTGGCCAATACCTTCATTCTCGAGCTGGCCGACAATGACAAGTTCTCGTTCCGCCTGGCCGGCTCGCACCTGTGCACAAGCTATTGCCGCGAGCTCAAGGGCCGCTCCTTCTCCAGTCTCTGGCATGAACGCGACACCGACGCCATCGAGACCCTCACCCGCGCCGTGACCGAAGATCATGCCGTGGCGTTGGTGACCTTCCAGGGCACCACCGCCTTGCATACCAAGGTGAGCTTCGAGACCATCCTGATGCCGCTGCGCCACAATGGCTCGACTCATACGCGCCTGCTCGGCGCCATGACGGCGCTGGAAGAACCCTATTGGCTGGGCGTACAGCCGATCCTGGAGCAGCGCATCACCGGCCTGCGCCTCATCTGGCCCGACGATATCGCCGCCGACGAGGGCGTCCGGGACGTGGCCGCCAATATCGGTGGTGACGTGGGCTTCGCACCGGCGGCAACGCCCGTCGCCATGCCCGCCACCGTCTATGGCCGCAGCGCCCGCCGCTATGCCCATCTGGCGGTGATCGACGGGGGCCGTCGCTAGGCCCTCATAGCGGTAAAAAGCTTCAATTTTCAAAGATTCCGCCTGCGCAAATTCCCGGATCGCAACACCTTGCGTTAACCAAGAGCCGATAGCTTGGGCTTGAAACCTCAGGCTTTACGGTCCGGCGAATGCTCAGCGACGACCTTCACTCCCCCCAATTTTCCGCGCCGGCCGCCCGGCAGCGCGCGGAGGATATGCGGTTCCAGCGCGTGAAAGTGTCGATCCTGGGGCGCTACATGCTCGCTGATCGCCGTGAATTCCCCTGCCAGATCCTGGAAATGTCGCCCGGCGACGCCATGGTCATCGCCCCCGTCGCCGGCATCGTCGGGGAGAAGGTGGTCGCCTATATCGACCATATCGGTCGCGTCGAAGGCAGCGTGCAGGCCATCATCGATGGCGGCTTCTCCATGGATATCGCCGCTTCGCCGCGCAAGCGCGACAAGATGGCGGCCCAGCTCACCTGGCTGGCCAACAAGGACGTGCTCAACCTGCCCGAAGACCGGCGGCATGAGCGCGTGGTGCCCGACATCCGCCACTCCACCGTCGTGCTCGACGACGGGCGGCGCTATAATTGCAAGATCATCGACATCTCGCTGTCCGGCGCCGCCATCGAACTCGACGTGCGCCCCGCCATGGGCACACCGGTCACCCTGGGCCGCATGCGCGCCCGCGTGGTGCGCCATTTCCAGAACGGGGTCGCGGTCGAATTCGCCTCCGCCCAGGAAATGCTCACCGTCATCCAGCAGAACCTGCGGATGAACTGAGCCGGCGCCCGCCGGATTCCTTACAGCATCGATCTGCTCCAAGCCCCTGGAAGGGCATGGTTAATCCTTCCCGAAAGGCATCGATAAAACACGCATAAAAACTGCGTTGTAGTTTTCGGGCCGGCGCAAGTCGCGGCCCCTAGCGTGGTCTCCATCAAGGAGATCCACGATGTCGATCCACACCAAGGAACTGCGAATTGCCCTGCTCGGCGCCCTCATGGCGCTGCTGGCCGCAATCCCGGCCCAGGCCGTGGACTTCACCAATGTCGCCTTCGTGCAGACCGCCATGGGCACCACCAGCATTCCGGTGGGCCATGCCGAATTCTGCCAGACCCATGCCGATGAATGCCGCCCCCACGCCAACCCGGTTGCCGCCGTGACGCTGACCGGCGCCCTCTGGCAGCAGCTCCAGGCCGTCAACAGCCATTACAACCAGGCCATCGTGCCGGTGACCGACCGCGACCTCTACCAGGTCGAGGAATTCTGGACCTATCCCAACGGCTATGGCGATTGCGAGGACTACGTGCTGGCCAAGCGCCGCGAGCTGATGAACGCCGGCTGGCCGGCCAGCGCCCTGCTCATCACCGTGGTCAAGCAGGCCAATGGCGAAGGCCATGCCGTGCTGCTGGTGCGCACCGACCGCGGCGACCTCGTGCTCGACAACCAGATCGGCACCATCGATCTGTGGAACGCCACGCCCTACAAATACATCAAGCGTCAGTCGCAGGCCGATGCCGGCCAGTGGGTCGACATGATCGACGAGCGCACCACCATCGTGGCCACCACCGCCGCCATTCGCTAAGGCTGGAAGTCTCTAGAAGCGGATCGCCACATAGGCGCCCATGAACAAAAGGCCCGTGACGAACGCCCAGCCGAAGGCGACCACCGAGGCCACCAGCATCGACGTCATCGACAAGGTGCCGTCGTCCTCATGCCGCCAGCCCATCTGCAGCATGATATAGGGCCCGCATATGAAGCTCATCGCCAGATGGCCGAACGAGGCCAGCAGGGTCTTGCCGTCATAGCGCAGCATGGCCTGCTGGCGCGCGAGCCATTGATAAAGATGCGTCCCCGCCCCCGCGAGACACAGCCCCACGCCGATCAGAAAGGCCGCCAGCAGCAATTCCTTGGTCATGTCCCCATCGCTCCTGCCTGAGCGCCTCGTTAACCCTTCATTAATCATATTGGCCCCTCTATTCGCTGTCACCCTCCCTTGGCCAAAAGTGGTTAATGCCGAAGATGAGCCCGCATGACGCGCCGGGCGCGCCCGCTTCAGCCCACTCGCCCCTCGCCTATAATCTGGCCGGAATCACCGTTCTTGTGCTGCTGGTCGCCATTGGCGCCGCCTATCTGCTCGACGCGATGGGCGAGAGACGGAATGGCGTCTCCCCGGACCTGGCCGAGACCGAACGGGTGATCCAGACCCTTTCAGGGCGCGAGCTCTCGATCCCCCCTTCCCTCTTCCGCCATGGCGAGCAGATTCGGGAGGGCTTCACCAACCAGATCGATCTGCGGGTGGATTTTTCCGGCGAAGACGGCGCGGTCCTGCCGGTCGACATCACCCTCATGCCGCGCAGCGGCGCGCGCACCAGCGCCAGCCTGCTCGACCGGGTCTATCTGCACCAGTTCACCGAGGACGTCCTCGGCGGCATTCCGGGGCTGGTGGGCAAGCCGCTGAAATCGGGCGAGGGCTATGAGGGGGAAAGCGTCTGGTATGACGCATTATCGGCCAATCCGTTTGCCGCCAAATGCATGGCGCCGGTGGCCGAGGGGCTCGGGGCGCAATGCGTGCGCACCGTCTATCTGCCCAGCGGCATTGCCGCCATCTACACTTTCGACGCCACGATCCTGCAATCGTGGCGCCGGTTCGATGCCGAAATGGAGCGCTGGCTGGCGCCCATCGGCGCCTGGTAGGGCTTAGCTGACCTCGTCCAGGTCGATATCGAGGATCGACATGTTGAAGATGTAGGACTTGTCGCCGTCCTCGTCGTCCACATGGATCAGCCCGATCGACTCATCGCCAATGAACACCTCGACCGAATCGTCGAGCTTGGCGCGCGGCCGCACATCGATATTCCTGTTGTTGAACTTCATTTGCAGGAATTTCTGCAGCTTGATGATTTCGGGATGCTTCACTGTCGTGGTCCTGCTGGTTGCGTTGCGCGGCAATCTAGTGGCTCGCATCGGGCTGACAACCCCCGACAAGGGGCCATTCAACCACGAAGGCTGTTGACACCGCGAAGGCCCGCTCAGGCGCCGATGTCGTGAACCAGCACCATCTGGTCCATCACCAGCGCCGGCTGGGCACAGCCGGCCTCGCCGATCACCTTGGCCGGAACCCCCGCCACGGTGACACGCGGCGGCACTTCCTTGAGCACCACCGAGCCGGCTCCGATGCGCGAGCAATCCCCGATGCGGATATTGCCCAATACCTTGGCGCCCGCCCCGATCAGCACGCCATTGCCGATCTTGGGGTGGCGGTCCTGATCCGACTTGCCGGTGCCGCCCAGCGTCACATTCTGCAAGAGCGAGACGTTGTCGCCCACCACCGCCGTCTCCCCGATGACGAGGCCGGTGCCGTGGTCGAGCATGATGCCCCGGCCCATGGGCACGGCGGGATTGATGTCCACCTGGAACACCTGGCTGGCCCGGCTTTGCAGATAAAGCGCGAAATCCCGCCGCCCGGCCTTGTGCATGGCATGGGCGAAGCGGTGGGTCTGGATGGCCTGGTAACCCTTGAAATAGAGCAGCGGCTCGATGGCCCGATGGCAGGCCGGATCGCGCTCCAGCGTGGCGGCGAGGTCGGCCCGGGCGTAATCGCCGATTTCGGGCGCATCCTCCAGCGTTTCGGCGAAAGCCTGGCGGATGAGGTCGGCCGAGACATCGTCATGGTCGAGCCGCGCGGCCAGCCGATGCGCCAGCGCCCGCTCGAAGCTGTCATGATTGAGAATGGCGGAAACCGCCATATTGGCCAGCGACGGCTCGGACGCGACAATCTCGCGCGCACCGGCCCGCACGGCTTCCCACACGGGGTCGACCGAAGCGATCTCGGCGCTCTTGCGGCTTGTGCTGGTCATTGCGGGCTCCGTTTCATCGAAGAACACCGATATAGGTCAAACGAGACTACAAAACAAAGCCCCGACGCGGCAAATGGTTCACATCTGCCTCGGGACGGAGAAATTCCTGCCCAGGAAATCCAGCGCCGCCGCCTTGAACGCCTTGTCGCCGGTGGCGCGCATGTGATCGCGCTTGGGAATGACGAAGGCCTCGGCATGGGGCATCATTTCCGCCAGCGGCCCGGGGGCGCCGGCCATTTCGTCCGCCTCGCCCACCGCCACCAGAACCGGCACGGCAATGCGCCGCACATCGGCCCGCGCCATGGGCTGGCGCGATGTTTCCATGCAGGCCGCCAGCGCCTCGCGGTCCGAACCGGTATGGTCGGCGAAAATGCGGAACTGCCGCGCCGTGGGATGGGTAAGCCCTTCGAGCGAGGGCGCGCGCAGGCCGGAAATGATGTCGTTGCCATCGCTCAGCCCATTGATGAGGTTGAGCCCCATGCCCCCGAAAATGGCGCAGGCCACCCGCTCCTCATGGCTGAAGGCCATGAAGGCGGCAATGCGCGCGCCCATGGAATAGCCCAGAATGGCCGCCCTCCCGATGCCGAGATGGTCGAGCAGGGCCACGGCGTCGTCGGCCATGTCCTGCGGATAATAGCGCTCTGGATCATGCGGCTTGTCCGAGGCGCCATGGCCGCGATTGTCGAGCGTAAGGACGCGATAGCCCGCTCCAACCAGCGTTTCCACCCAGCCCGTATCGATCCAGTTGACCTTGCCGCTGGAGGCAAAGCCATGGATGCAGAGCACGGGCGACCCCTCCCCGAACGACTCATAGGCAAGGGTCAGGCCCGAAGACTGGTAATTCGCCATGGTTTCCCTTCCACTTTTCCGGCGCCGGATCCCCGGCCGCTTCCGCCTTCGCTTTTGCGGGAATGGCGGCGTAAATCAATAGCCCTTGCGACACCGCCGAGCCTTCCCTTGCCGATTGGCTTGCACTAATGTCCGGCCAAATCCAAAGCACCCCTCAGGTTATCTCCATGGCACACGGTACAACGCCGCATTTCCACAACACCGAAGGCCTCTCCCAGATCGAGATCGGCTCCAAGGAATTCAAATGCGTCGGCGCCCTGCCCCCGTTCGACCATCCCCATGTCTATCTGGACATGGGCAAGGACAACGACATCGTCTGTCCCTATTGCTCGACCCACTATATCTTCAAGCCGGCCCTGGGCACCGGTAAGGCCAATCCCGCCTCGGCCCTTTTCATCTCCGACGCAGCCTGACCCCGGCCATGCCCGGCACGGGCCAGTCCTATATCATCGCCGGCGCCGGCATCACCGGGCTGACGCTGGCCCTGGCGCTGGCCAAGTTCGGCGCCTCGGTGACGGTGCTGGAACGCAGCCCCGCCCTCTCCGAATTCGGCGCCGGCCTGCAGGTCAGCCCCAATGCCCGCCGCATTCTCGACCGGCTGGGGCTGGACGAGGCGCTGCGCGCCAGTAGCCTCGAGCCCACCGGCATCGACATCTACCCCTTTCACAGCCCCGCCCCGCTGGTGACGCTGGAACTGGGCGCCATCATGCGCGAACGGTTCGGCGCGCCCTATGTGGTCATGCATCGGGCCGATCTGGCCGAGGTGCTGCACAAGGCCACGCGGCGCTTTGCCAATATCGATATCCGCTTCGGCGCCGGCGACTGGGCAGTGGCCCAGGACGAGGACGGCGTGGCGGTCGATCTGGCGGGGCAAATCCTGCGCGCCCGCGCCTTTATCGGCGCCGATGGCGTGCGCTCGCGCACACGCACCGTTCTTCTCGAGGGGCCGGAGGCGCAATATCGCGGCCGCGTGGCCTGGCGGGCGCTGGCTCCTTTTCCGGCGGCGGAAAACCGGATCGCGCTCGATCGCGTCTCGGTTCTGTTCGGCCCGGGCTATCATCTGGTCTGCTATCCCATGCCCCACCGCGAACAGGTCAATTTCGCCCTTTTCGCCCAGGCCCCGCAGACGCTTTCCGATGCAAGCCAGCCCCCCATTCACCGGCGCAGCCCGCGGATCGAGGCCCTGCTCGCGGCCATCGGCGAAAGCTGGACGCCCTGGCCGCTCTACGGCGTCGAGACCGCCCGCTGGCATCAGGGCCGCATCGGCATCATCGGCGACGCCGCCCATGGCATGGTGCCTTTCCAGGCCCAGGGCGCCGCCATGGGCATAGAGGATGCGGCCGTGCTCGCCCCGCTTCTCATTCACGAGGCGGACGCCGCCACCGCCTTTGCGAAATATGCCGAAATCCGGCAACCGCGTGTGCGGCGCGTGGCCGACATCTCGACCATGAATGGCCGGATTTTCCACATGGGCTGGCCGCTGAGCCTTGGCCGCAATCTCGTCATCGGCCTTCAGGGCCCGCGCGGCCATATCGGACGCCTCGCCTGGCTTTATGGCCACGACGCCCAGCCGCCGGGTCTTCCGGCCCTGGCGGACAGCCATGAGAATTGATTGCATCCGGCCCGCGCCGGCGGGCACGAAAGCCCTTCGGACTTGCCTAGCGGCGCCTGCCTGTGTCAACTGCGCGACGCAAGCAAATCCGTTCCGCATCGAAAGTTAGCCCTCCAGCATGCAAGCAGCGACACGCTCACGCCTGACACTCGCCTGCATCCTGGTGACCGTGCTGCTCGACATGATCGGGGTGGGGATCATCGTTCCGGTCCTGCCCGAGCTGCTGGAAGATCTGACCGGCGGCAGCGTGGCCGAAGCCGCCGTCATCGGCGGCTATCTGGTCTTTGCCTATGCCTTCATGCAATTCGTCTTTTCCCCGGTGCTGGGCAATCTCTCGGATCGCTTCGGGCGCCGCCCGGTGCTGCTGCTCTCGCTTTTGGGGCTCACCTTCGACTACGTAATGATGTCGATCGCCCCTTTCGTCTGGTATCTCTTCATCGGCCGCATCATCGCCGGCATTGCCGGCGCCGCCCTGGCCACGGCCACCGCCTATATGGCCGACATCACCCCCCCGCATAAGCGCACCCACCGCTTCGGCCTCATCGGCGCCGCCTTCGGGCTGGGCTTCATCATCGGCCCGGTGGTGGGGGGCGAATTGGGTGAAATCGGCCCGCGCGTGCCCTTTTACGCAGCAGCGGCTCTGGCCTTCGCCAATTTCCTCTTCGGCCTCCTGGTCCTGCCCGAAAGCCTGCCCAAATCGTCCCGCCGCAAATTCGACATCCGCCGCGCCAATCCCTTCGGGGCGGTCATGGCGCTACGCAAATATCCCTCGGTGCTCTGGCTTCTGGCGGTGCTGTTCTTCTTCCAGCTCGCCGCGCAGGCCCTGCCAACGGTGTTCAGCTATTTCACCGTCGAAGTGTTCAATTTCAGCTCGTCCAATATCGGCCGCACCCTGGGGGCCTTCGGTCTCGGCTTTGCCATCAGCCAGGCGGTGCTGGTCGGCCCGCTCTCGCGCGGGCTGGGCGAACCGGCCGTGGCCATGATCGGGCTTCTCGCCGCCATCGCAGCCTTTGCCGGCGTCGCCTTTTCCACCGAGGTCTATCAGCTCTATCTCTTCATCATGGTCGGCACGGTCAGCGGGCTGGCGCCCCCGGCCATCAATGGCGTGCTCTCCCGCCAGGTGCCGGACAATGGACAGGGCGAGTTGCAGGGCGCGGTCAACGCCGCCAGTTCCCTGGCCACCATTATCGGCCCGCTCGCGGCCACGCAGATTTTTTCCTATTACACCACCACGCCCGGCGCGGCCGACTATTTCCCCGGCGCCCCATTCATCGCCGCCAGCTTCAGCGTCGCGGCGGCGCTGCTGCTCTTCGCGGTGGCCGCCTGGCGGTTCGACCTGGGCAACCGCCCCAGCATCGCCGACCATCCCCAGGTGCCCGAAGTGCCCCCCCCCGGCCAGGTCCGCATAGCCCCGCTCGACAATGACAGCTCCGATCAGAATCCGCCCCGCAACTGAGGCCGATCGCGCCGCCGTTCTTGCCATCGTCCGGCCGGTGCTGGCGGCGGGCGAGACCTATGCCATCGACCCCGGCCTCGATGACGAGGCCATGCTGGCCTATTGGTTCATGCCGGCCCATGAGGTGTTCGTGGCCGAGCAGGATGGCGCCATCCTGGGCACCTATTATCTCATGGCCAACCAGCGGGGCGGCGGGGCCCATGTGGCCAATTGCGGCTACATGACCGCCAGGGCGGCCCAGGGCAAGGGCATTGCCCGCGCCATGTGCAGCCATTCCCTGGAACAGGCCCGCGAACGCGGCTTCCGCGCCATGCAGTTTAACCACGTGGTTTCGACCAATACGCGCGCCGTGGCGCTGTGGCAGAGCTTGGGCTTCGTCATTGTCGGCACCCTGCCCCAGGCCTTCCGCCACCCCGTTCATGGCTATGTGGACAGCTATGTGATGTTCCGGGCCCTCTGACGAAAAAAGGCCCCGCTCACGCGGGGCCTTTTCAATGACGTCCGCCGGCTTACTTGCCCAGCGTGCTCGGCCAGGTGCCGTGCAGATCGGTGCCGCGGCCGACGATCTCGAAGCCATGGGCGCCGAAGAAGTCGCGCTGCCCCTGGATGAGATTGGCCGTGCCCTGCGCCTGGCGATAGCTGTCGAAATAGCTCAGCGCCGCCGACAGGCAGATCATGGGGAATTCACCCACGGCGGCAGCGGCCACCACCTTGCGCAGGCTGGGGTGGGCATCCTTCATCAGGGCCACGAAATCGGGCACCACCAGCAGGTTGACATTGCCGCCCTTGGCATAGGCCGCCGACATCTGGTCGAGGAAGCGCGAGCGGATGATGCAGCCGGCGCGCCAGATCTTGGCGATGGTGGCCAGCGGCAGGTTCCAGCCATTCTCCTCGGAGGCCTTGGCGATGACGGCGAAGCCCTGCGCATAGGAAACGATCTTGCCGGCGAGCAGCGCCTTTTCGAGATCGGCCAGCGACACCTCGGTCTTGGCGCGATCGGGCTTGCCATAGATGGCCTCGGCCGCTACGCGCTCATCCTTGCGCGCCGAAATCGAGCGGGCGGCCACGGCGCCCTCGATGGCGGTGGCCGGAACGCCCATCTGCTGGGCGGCGATTGCCGACCACACCCCGGTGCCCTTCTGGCCGGCCTTGTCCAGGATCAGCTCGACCAGCGGCTTGCCGGTCTGCTCGTCCACCGCGTCCAGCACATGGCCGGTGATCTCGATCAGATAGGAATTGAGCGGACCCTTGTTCCATTCCTTGAACACTTCGGCGCAGGCCTTGGGGGTCATGCCCAGCCCGTCGCGCATCACGCCATAGACCTCGGCGATCATCTGCATGTCGCCATATTCGATGCCGTTATGGATGGTCTTGACGAAGTGGCCCGCCCCGCCTTCGCCCAGATAGGCGCAGCAGCTTTCGCCATTGAACTTGGCGGCGATGGCGGTCAGCACCGCCTCGGCATTGTGCCACTGCTCCTTGGAGCCGCCGACCATGATGGAGGGACCATGGCGCGCGCCTTCCTCGCCACCCGAAACGCCGACGCCGAGATAGCCGATGCCCTTGGGCGTCAGGTAGTCGAAGCGGCGCTGGGTGTCGGTGTAGAGCGAATTGCCGCATTCGATGATGGCGTCGCCCTTGTCCAGATGCGGCAGAAGCTGCTCGATCATGTCGTCCACCGGCTTGCCGGCCTTGACCATGATGATGATGGAGCGCGGCGCCTTCACGGCCTGCACGAATTCGGCCAGGTCGTATTTGGCGATGGTGTTGCCATCGAGCCCCTGGGCCTTGGCCTCGGTCACGAATTCGTCGATTCGACTCGCCGAGCGGTTGTGAACGGCAACGGTGTAGCCCTTTTCGGCGATGTTGAGCGCCAGGTTGGAGCCCATGACCGCCAGCCCGATCAAGCCAATATCCGCAGTCGACATACAAACGTCCTTCCGAAATCTCTTTGCCAGCCCATGCGCGTGGGGCATGGCTCGTGGCGGCGACCTGACCACAATCCCGCCTGCGACGGAAGTCGTATTTGGGGAAATTCTGGTCGAAACCCTTGCCTTGTATGGTACGACGGCTTGCCCGGGCAAGCCCATCCGCTACGCTTGGGTCCATCAAAAAGACTCTTACGGCATCGCGTAATCGTTCAGGCAAAACGGGCAAGGCCCTTCCCGCCCCAGTTCAGGTTTCATCATGGCCCTTACCCCTTCCCGCATCATCATCGCCATGGGCGTCAGTTCCTCGGGCAAGTCCACCGTCGGCCAGCAGATCGCCCGGCAGTTGCACGTGCCCTTTCTCGATGGCGACGGCTATCATCCGCCGGCCAATGTCGAGAAGATGCGCTCGGGCATTCCGCTGGTGGATGAAGACCGCTGGCCCTGGCTGGAGCGGCTGGCCGTGGCCCTGAGCGAAGCGGCCGAAAAGAAGGGCGCCGCCGTGGGCGCCTGCTCGGCGCTCAAGCGCAGCTACCGCGAATATCTCGCCAAAAAGGCCGGCGAGCCCATCCTCTTCGTCTATCTGGATGGCTCCAAGGAGGTGATCGGGGAGCGCATCGCCCGGCGCCAGCATGAATTCATGCCGGCCAGCCTGCTCGACAGCCAGTTCGCCACCCTGGAAGTGCCGGACCCAGCGGTGGAAAACGTGCTCGTCGTCCCGGTGACCGACGGCGTCGGCAAGATCGCCCGCACCACGCTCAAGGCGCTCGACCACCTCAAAAGCTTCAAGCGCTGGCAATGAGGAAGGCGGCCCGAAGGCCGCCTTTCATGACTATTGGGCGATATAGCCGCCATCCACCACATGGTAGGAGCCAGTGATGTTGGAGGCGGCGTCCGAGAGCAGGAACAGCGTCAGCGCCGCCACCTCGTCGGCCGTGCCCAGCCGCCCGATGGGATGGGCCGAAGCCAGCGCGTCGTAAGCCTCCTTGGGCAGTGCCGCCAGCAGGGGCGTGTCGATGAAGCCCGGTCCCACGGCGGCGACGCGGATGCCCTTCCTGGCATAGTCCACCGCCGCCGACTTGGTCATGCCGACCACGCCATGCTTGGCCGTCACATAGGCCGGGGCGTTGGGAAAGGTCACCGAGCCCAGAATGGAGGCCATGTTGACGATGGCGCCGCCGCCGGTCTTCAGCATCGCCGCGATCTCGTATTTCATCGAATAGAAGACACTGTTGAGGTTGACGTCGATCACCTTGTGCCAATCCTCGAAGCTGTAGTCGCCCAGCGGCGCGGCGGCTCCGCCAATGCCGGCATTGTTGACCGCCACATGCAGCGCTCCATAGGTGTCGAGAACGAACTGCACCGCCTTCTCCACCTCCTCGATCCGCCCGACATCCACCGCCACCGCGGCGGCTTCCCCGCCCGCGGCCTTGATGGCATCCACCACTTTCCGGGCCGCGTCGAGCTTGAGGTCGGCCACGACCACTTTTGCGCCCCGCGCCGCCAATTGCAGGGCAATCGCCTCGCCGATCCCGGAGGCGCCGCCCGTCACAAAGCCAACTTTGCCGGCAAAATCCTTGGTCATCTTCTGCTCCTGTGCTTGTTGCCCCATGATAGGAGGCGCTCGGGCAAGAACCATGACCTGGGTCAAACCCCGCCCCGATTGGGCAACAATTGCCAGAATAAGCGCGCACTGCCGTCCGTGGTTCCGGCTTCTATGCCGAAGCGTCGGGAATGGCGGCGTCACGGGCGAGGGAAGCATTGTTGTAGCGGTCGTCCGCGCTCACCTCGGCCCCCACCCAGTCCGGCAGGGCAACGGCCTGATCTTCCCGGTCCAGCTCCACTTCCGCCAATACCAGCCCCGCGTGATGGCCCGAAAACACGTCGACCTCCCAAACCAGGCCGCCATGGGGAACCAGATGCCGGATTTTGGCGACGACATGCGGCGCGGCCAGCCCCATCAGTTCCCGGGCATCGGTCAGCGGGATCTCATATTCGAATTCCGGCCGGGCCAACCCTTCGGGCCGCCCCTTGAGCGTGAGCAGGCCCCGCTTGTCGTCCTCGATGCGCACGCGGACCGTCACCTTGGCATGGCTCGACAAATATCCCTGCCTGAGGCTCCGCTGCGCGGTCACGTGATCCTTCCAGCCATCGGAGCGGACCAGGAACTTGCGTTCGATTTCCGTGCCCATGGCTAGAACCCGAAGCTCATCTGTCCGGGCGGCGCGCCCACTTCCACCCCTTCCAGAGCAAGCATCCTGAGCTTGGAGACCGCGCCGCCGGGCGCCGAGAAGCCTCCGGGACGGCCATCGCTGGCCAGAACACGGTGGCAGGGAATGACGAGGGGAATGGGATTGGCGCCCATCGCTGCCCCCACGGCACGCGACAGGCCCACGTCGCCCAATTGCCGCGCCAGAGCACCATAGGTGGTGGTCTCGCCCCAGCCGACCTGCAGCAGCAGATCATAGGCGCGGCGATGGAAATCCGTCAGGCCGGCGAGATCGAGCCGCGTATCCGCAAAATCGACGCGCTGGCCCTCGGCATAATCCTCGATGCGGTTCATCAGGGCAGAAATGGCACGGTCGGGTTCGCCCCGGCGGCCGTGGTCCTTGGCCAGTTTTTCGCGTAGAATATCCGGATCATCGCCCGGCAGCAGCACGCGCGCCAGGCCGCGCTCGGTCCAGCCGATGCCGAAATGACCCAGAGCGGTATCGAAGATCGCCGTTTCCATGGCGGAACCATAAGACGCGGGCCGGGTCGATGCCAGCCGCGATACGGCCATGCTGACATTATGTGTCGCGGCGCCGCGCAAGCAAGCCGGCTGAACAGGGGGAACACGCATGGCCAGAATTCTCGGATATATCGCCACGAGCCTCGACGGCTTCATCGCCGACGCCGATGACAAGCTCGACTGGCTGTTCAAATACAACGACATGGATTTGGGCGAGCACGATTATCGCACCTTCATCAAGCGTATCCGCACCGTGGTGATGGGGCGCGCAACCTATGACTGGCTCACCGCCGATTCCAGCCCCTGGGCCTATGGCGAGCAGCGCTGTTTCGTGGTGACGCGGCACCCGATCGACAAGCCGAAGGGAGCGCTGGAAACCCGCTCGGATATCGACGCCCTGATCGCCGAATTGCGGGCGCTGGACGATGGCGACGTCTGGATGTTGGGCGGCGGGAAGCTCCAGATGGCGTTCCTGGAACGCGGCGCGCTGGACGAACTGGAAATCTACGTGATGCCGGAAATTCTGGGTGGCGGCGCGCCGCTGTTTCCGGCCACCGGCTTCAGGGCCTCGCCGCACCTCATTTCGGCCCGGCCGATGAGCATGGGCTGCGTGCGCTTGCACTATCGCTTCGCCTAAAAGAAGGGCCCCTCGCGGGGCCCTGCTTGCTAGTGCTTCAGCGCCTTGCTGGCGGCGTCCTTGGCTTCGCCTACCTTCTGCTGGACCTTGCCGGTGGCCTTGTCCAGCTTGCCTTCGGCCTGCATCTTCGTATTGCCGGTGAGGCCGCCGACGGCGTCCTTGACCGCGCCCTTGGCCTGCTTGCCCATGCCTTTGATTTCGTCCTTGTGCATGACCATCTCCTTTGTTCGATGTCATTGCACAAACGGTTGGCGCGCCGCCGCGTTCCATTGCGCCGGCGTGGTCAAATTGATTTCCCTCTGCTACACGGCGCCATGCCCGGACCCATGCCCACCCTGACCGACTATTTTCCCCCGCTCGACCCCTATCTCAACGTCCTCCATGTCGATGACGACATTCTGGTGGTCGACAAGCAGAGCGGGCTGTTGAGCGTGCCGGGCAAGGACCCCGCGCTTTGGGACTGCATCGAATATCGCGCGCGGCAAAAATGGCCCAGCGCCGGCATGTGCCACCGGCTCGACAAGGACACTTCGGGCGTATTGGTGCTGGCGCTCAACAAGCGGGCGCATGGCCGCATCGGCAGCCAGTTCGAGCACCGCAAGACCACCAAATCCTATATCGCCCGGGTCGCCGGCGTGGTTGCCGAGGATTCCGGGCTGGTCGACCTGCCCCTGGCCACCGATTGGGAAAACAAGCCGCGCCAGAAGGTGGATTACGAAAATGGCCGGCCGGCCCAGACCGAATGGCAGGTGATAGAACGCGAAGCCAACGCAACCCGCCTGCGATTGACCCCCCTCACCGGGCGCACCCACCAGTTGCGGGTTCACATGAAGGCCATCGGCCATGTGATTCTGGGCGATGCCTTTTATGCCGATCCCGAAAGCTTCGCGGCAGCGGACCGCCTGCAGCTCCACGCCGCCGAGTTGGGGTTCACCCACCCCACCACGGGTGCGTTCATGACCTTCGTGGCCCCGACGCCGTTTTAGGTCTCGTCGGCAAAGCGCACTTCGATGCGCTGGAACAGGCTGCCTTGCTTCATGGTGTCGAGCCAGCGGCGGAAATCAGCCACGTCCCGAAAGCCGGCGCGGCGCGCATCCGCCTCGCTCACATCCTCGGGGCGCATATCGGTGATGGCGCCAATGGAGAGCAGGCCCAGCTTGGTCTTGAGTGTGCCGCCCGCCTTCACCGTCTGCCGGTTCCAACGGCGGAAGACCAGGTCCACCTTCCCCGCCTTGATCTCTTCGAGCAGTTCGCGCTTGAGCAACATCAGTCCAGCACCGCCATGGCCGTCATCTCGATCCGCAATCCCCTGGCCAGCAATTCCTTGACCACCACGGTGGCTCGCACCGGATAGGGTTGGCGGGTGAAATATTCCCGATAGACCGCATTCATGCCGGCGGCATCGGCGCTGTCGATGAGGAAAATCTGCACCATCGCCAGATTGGCCAGCGTGCCGCCCGCCGCCGATATGGCGATTTGCAGGTTCTCGATGCAGCGCCGCGCCTGCACCTCGATGCCGCCCTCGACGATCTCGCCGGTTATCGGGTCCTCGGCGATGGCCACCAGCCACACATGCTTGCCGGCCCGCACCGCATCGTTGATGGGCGCGGAGGACGGCGCAATGCCGGTATCGATCCGTTCAATCATGTGCGATCCTCAAAATGGTGCGGGCGGCGGGACTTGAACCCGCACGGGGATACCCCCTCCGGATTTTAAGTCTTAGAATCAAAGACATACAGGGATATGCAGAGCCGTTTCATGGCTTACGCCCCCTGAGTTTCGCGACATCATCATCGTGTAGGGCCGTGTCGGACCTGGTCTCGTACCGGGCCTGACCTCGGGCCAGGGCTCGATGATGAGGATCACGGAACATGGGTACGAAGCTAACACAGGGAACGGTCAACAGGATAGCCGAGGAGCACGGGGCGGGACAGCAGGTCTACGACGCCGACGTGTCCGGCCTGCGCATCGTCGTCGGCAGCAGGTCGTCCAGCTACAAGCTGGTCGGCAGGATCAACGACGGGTCGGACCGATACGTCTCCATCGTCATCGGGCGCACCGACGAGGTGAGCCTCAAGACGGCCCGCGAGCAGGCGACCGAGCTGAAGCTCGCCCTCCGGCGCGGCGAGGACCCACGGGCGCCGAAGCGGGCGGTGGCGAGCCTGAGGAAGGCGTGGGAGCGGTACAAGGAGACCCGCGGGCCCGAGCTCCAGCCGAGCACGGTGGCTTGGTACGAAGAAAAGGTCCTGCAGGTGCTGAAGCCGATCCTCGACATCCCGCTGGACAAGCTCGACCGGGAGACGGTCCGAGCCCTCCACGAGAAGATCACCAAGAAGAACGGGCCCTACGGCGCGAACGGAGCGATGCGCGCCCTCAAGGCTGTCTACAACGACGCCGCCCGCACGCAGGACCTGCCGCCGAACCCTGTGAGCCGCGCGGTCCGCATGAACAAGGAGTCGCCGAGGAAGTGGGCGCTCGACGCGGCGGGCCTCAAGGAGGCGTGGCGCTGCCTCGACGCGATGGAGGACCAGGTCAGGGCGGCGTGCTGGACGGTCATGCTGCTCACCGGCCTTCGCTCGCACGACGCAAGGTCGATGCGGTGGGAGCACCTGGACGCGGATGGCGTCCTGACGGTGCCGTCGCCGAAGGGCGGAGCCGACAGGGCCTTCCGGCTGCCGCTCCCCCGCCACCTGCTTCAGGTGCTTGAGAGGGTCAGGCAGGAGACGGCGCCGCTGACGAGCCCCTTCGTCTTCCCGTCGACCGCCAGCAAGTCTGGCCACATCGAGGAAATGCGCCGCACCGACGAATTTCCCCACGCGCCTCACCAGATGAGGCACACCTACCGCACCTGGTCGCTTGAGGCAGGCGTGGACATGCAGACGGTCACGCTCCTGATGAACCACCGGCCCGCAGGCGTGACCTGGGGCTACGTCACGCGAGCGCACCTTCTCGGGCACATGCGCGAGGCGCAGGAGAAGGTGTGCGCGGCGCTCGTCCGCCCGCGCGGCGCCTGACGGACGGCTCGCGCCGCCTGGCCTCACCGGTCCGGTGGTCGCGGTCTCGAAGCCCGCGCTCGTACTGTTCCAGAGCGAGGAAGGCGCGCCGGAGCCTCGGTGCGTCTCCTGCATAGGTCTGCTCCCTAAGCGCCGCACGGCGCAGCGCCCGGAGGAGCGGGTCGAGGGACCGCCACTCGGCCTCCGCCGCCTCCCGCGCCTCGCGCAGCCTGGCCCTCCGGCCGGTGTCCTCTTCCAAGGCCTCCAGTCCCTCAAGCTCCATGGCATAGAGCCTGGCGCCGTCGCGAAGCGCGCCGAGCTCGGCCTCTTCGGCGTCGGCCTCCTCCCAAATGCGTTCCCAGAATGCGTCCATCAGCGGCCTCCGTTCGGCTACGCCAATCTGGCGTTCTGGGGGCGTCAAGCGGACCCTCGGAGAAAATGCGCCCTCCACACGGTCCGCCCCGGCTCCACACGGTCCGGCACGAATAAACGTTGGTATGTCGCGGGCCGCGTCCTCCGTAGCTTCGTCCGATAGGAACCGCGCATCGGAAGGGACGCGACATGGAAGAGCTCATGAGGGAGGCGCTCGTCCGCCTCGACAGGATCGAGGCGGGGCTGGGCGCCCCGCAGAGGGAGTACCTGGACACGGAGGCGGCGGCCGCGTTCACGAGCATCAGCTCCGTCCAGCTGTCGGAGTGGCGCTCGCGCGGGGGCGGGCCCCGGTACCTGAAGCTGGGGCGGAAGGTCCTCTACCGGGTCGCCGACCTGCGCGAGTTCGTCGACTCCTTCGCGAGGGAGGCACTCCAATGAGCCGCCCGACCGGAACGGGGAACGGGCGCGCCGCTGTCATCGACGCGCCCGCCAACAGGGCACCGGAGAAGGACGGAGCGGAGTTCAAGCGCACCGACGCATTCGAGGATGCCGCGCCCTCGGTGGCGGCGACGCCATTGCTCCTCGACCTCATCCCGCTGCACCGCCACGACGCGGTCGACGCCAAGGGCCGGCCCGTCGGCAAGGCCCCGCTGCGGTCCGGCTGGCGCCGCGACGCAGCGCTGACGGGGGCGGAGGCCGCAGCCCACTCCGCGAGGGGCATGAACCTCGGCGCGCGGCTGCGCGGCGACCAGCTCGTGGTGGACGCCGATCCCCGCAACTACCCGCCCGGCGACGACCCGCTCGCCCGGCTGCGCCGCGACGTCGGCCTGCCGGACGGCCCGACTGTGGAGACCGGCGGCGGGGGCACGCACCTCTACCTGCGCAAGCCGGAGGGCCTGCGGGTGCGCGACGCCCTGGACGAGTATCCCGGCTTGGAGTTCAAGACGGTCGGCCGTCAGGTCGTCGTCCCGCCGTCGGTGCACCCGAACGGCCGGCGCTACGAGTGGGACCCCCTGCTCGGAGACGACATGGCCGTGCCGGACGCGCCGGACGCGCTCCTCAGCCTCCTGCGGAGGCCGTCGGCCTCCTCGGCGGCCGAAGACGGCGCGATGACCTCGGAACAGCTCTCGATGCTCCTGGAAGGCCTGGACGCGCGCAACTTCGGCAGCAACGACCTGTGGCTCCCGATCGCCATGGCCTGCCACCACGCGACCGGCGGGGACGGCATCGACGCCTTCCTCGACTGGTGCGCGACCGACCCCGACTACGCCGACAGGCTCAATACCGCGCGAGCACGGTGGGAGTCCTTCGGCACCGACCGGCCCGCGTCGGTCACGCGCCTGACGCTCTACAGCGCGCTCCACAAAGCGGGTCGCGGCGACCTGGTGGAGGCCGCGGAGCGCTCGGACCCTCTCGACGACTTCCCCGACGACGGCGAGCCCGAGGAGCCCGGCAGGCGCGAGCGCGACCTGGTCGAGCAGATGAACGACCGCTTCTGCTGCGTCATCAACGGCGGGAAGTTCGCGATCTTCATGGAGGACGAGGACGGCGTCTTCGACCCGCCGCGCCGCGTCTGGACGAAGATGTCTCGCGCCGACTTCCTCCACTACCACGAGGACGAGCGCGTCAAGGCGATGGGGAGCCGGCGCGAGGTGAGCGTCGCCGAGCTCTGGCTGGCAAGCCCCCGTCGGCGCAAGTACCCCGGCATCGTGCTCGACCCCGAGGGGCGCGACCGTGGCAAGCTCAACCTCTGGCGCGGCTGGGCGGTCGAGCCGAGGCCCGGCGACTGGTCCCTGATGCGCGAGCTGATCGAGCAGGTGCTCTGCTCGGGCGACCGCGCGTCCTCGGACTACGTCCTGCGCTGGATGGCCTTCATGTTCCAGCGTCCCGGCACGTCGCCCGAGGCGGCGATCACCTTCCGCGGCCGGGAGGGCACCGGCAAGGGCACGCTCGGCCGTGCGCTCATGCAGATCGCAGGGGCGCACGGCCTCACGGTGTCGTCGCCTGCCCAGTTCGCCGGCCGGTTCAACGCCCACCTGCGCACCGTCGCCTTCCTGTTCGCCGACGAGGCGTTCTGGCCGGGACACAAGGAGGCGGAGGGCGTGCTGAAGCAGCTCGTGACGGAGCCGGTCATAGCGTTCGAGGGCAAGGGCGCCGACATCGTGCCCGGCCGCAACCTCATCCACCTGATGATGGCGAGCAACAACGAGTGGGTCATCCCCGCCGGCCTCGACGCACGCAGGTTCGCGGTCTTCGACGTGTCGGACGCGCGCCGCAACGACAAGGCGTTCTTCGGGGCGCTCAACGCCCAGATGGCGGCGGGCGGGCTCGCGGCGATGCTCCACGACCTGCTGGCGACTGACATCGAGGGCTGGCACCCCTCGCGCGGCATCCCGAAGACGCAGGCGCTCGCCGAGCAGAAGGCCCTGAGCCTCGACCACGCGTCGAAGTGGTGGATGGCGCTGCTGGACCGGGGGGCGCTGCCGGTCACCCAGCCCATCGCCTGGGACCGTGGGCCCGCGGAACTCGACCCGGTCTCCAAGGGCGAGCTGCTGGAGGACTACGACCGCTACCTGAAGGCGAACAGGGTCTTCAGCGCCAAGGCCAGCCACCGCGCGCTGGCGACGGCCGGGAGGTCGCTCGGCCTCCAGACCGGCAAGACGAAGGGCGGCGAGAGGGCCTGGTGGCTCCCCTCGCTGTCGGAGGCCCGAGAGCTGTTCGAGGAGCGGCTCGGCGCCTCCGCCCTGTTCGACTGACGGGCGATGCCCTCCCTCCACCACCGAGGGAGGGCTCGTCCGACCTGTCCGACCTACGGGATGCATGGGATGGACGCTTAGAGACGCTTACGATCCTCAAAGCGTCAGAAGAAAAAGCTATATATATCTTATATTTAGACACTATAGACACTTTTGACAGTATATAAATCGGTTCTACGAAAATTCCGGTCCGGATAGAGGGCAGCACTTGGGGGCATGTGCGCCGGAGCGACGAGAAAAACCGTACGGCGAAGTAGAAAAAAGAAGCGTCCGTTGTCCGAAGCGTCTTTTTTCTTACGGATCATGCGCTTAGACCGGACGCATAGCTTCTTCAAAACGACCGAAGCGTCCTCAAGGCACTTGGGCTTCTGGCCTCCATGGGGCCTCTCCCTGGTCGATGGGGGGTGCTGCCGCCTCGGCACCGAGCCTCGGGCGTGGCGGTGCTGTCCCCCGAGCCTTGGCGGCTTCTCGATGGCCGCCCGCAGCCCGTATGTCCTCGCACGCGAGGCTGGAGGCCTCTCCCCCGCAACACCTTACCCACGGGTGCCGCAGGCGACGCCCCACGCCGCGCACCTCGGCCACGGGGCAGAGAGCCCGCGCGAGGCGCGTCGGCGCTGGCGCCAGCGCAGAGGCCTCGCGAAGGCGGCATGGGGCGCAGACACGGGGGATCGCCTGTCCCGCGTCCCTCCGGCGGGCCGAAAAGGCCAAGCGTAACAGGCGCTTGGGGGGAGCCTTTCCTCCGGCCCGGCCCCAGGCCCGACGGCCGAGGGCGGAAACAACCCACTTCCCGTGGCGAAGGGGCCGGCGCCCTGGGGTCTCCGTGTGCCCCGTAGCCTCCCCTGTGCAGGGAGGGCGCCGGGGACCCTTTCCCCAAAATTTTGAAGGCCGCCCGGTGCGGGGCTTCCCAGGATTTTGAAAAGTGCTGGCGTGCTTCCCGCCTCACGGGGCGCACGGTGCGCGGGACACGGTGCGTGCAGGAGGTACGGACATGGACAGGAAGCAGGAGGCGGCGCAGCGGTTCGAGGAGGGCCGGCGCAGGCCGGAGATGGACCGCCGCTGGTCGCCCGAGGTGGAGGACGCCGTCCTGGAGATCGTCGGCCGCACGGGCAGCCCCAAGCGCGCCGCCGAGGAGGTCGGCGTGAGCGTCTCGACCATCCACGACCACAGGCGCAGGGACCCCGAGTTCCGCGCCAGGTACGCGGTGGCGATGGACGACGCCTTCACCGCGGTCCTCGGCCACGCATTCACGCGCTCCTTCGACGACGTGCGGCCCTCGGACCGGCTGACCGAGGTCCTGCTGCGGCTCCGGTGGCCCGAGCGGCTCGGCTCCTTCCTCCAGGTGTCGGGGGCGTCTGGAGCCTCCGGCGGGCTCGATCCGATGGTCATCGCCCGGATGCCGCCCGAGGACCGCGACGCGCTGATCGGGCTGCTGGAGAGGTACCAGCAGGTGCAGGGCGACGTCGCCCTGGAGACGGAGGCCGACGGTGCCCCGCTCCTGGTCTGACACGCTGCGCGACCTGCGCGAGGCCGGCCGGCTCGCCCGGTCGCTGGAGGGGACCGCGCCCGGCACCGCCGCGCTCTACGGCGGGGGCGACGAGCTCGTGCGCCTGCACGGCCGCCCGACCGGCGCCTTGTTCTGGCGCCTCGACCCGTTCCCGCTCGATCTGTGGGAGGCCATGGCTGCGGAGCACGCCGAGGGGCACCGGCTGTCGACGGCGGACGGCTAGTCGCCGGGGGCCTCGCCGCGCCTGGCCCGCGCCTCCCTGTCCGTCGCGACGCCCGCGTCCTCCTGCCTCCCGGACTTGCGCAGGCGCGACCGGTACCACGCGATCGAGTCGAGGCTCGTCGCGGCGTGCGGGAACTTGGCCCTGACCAGGTCGAGGGCCTCGCGGTTCGTGAGGCCCCGGCGGATGGCCTTCTCCGCCTCCTCGCCGATGGTCCCCTGCCAGTGCTGGCCGAGCAGGTAGGCCTTGATCGCCTCGCGGGCCGCGTCGGACAGGCCGGTGCCCATGTCCTCGGCCACCTCCTCGAGTCCCAGGTACTGATCCTCCGTGATGCTGACCGTGATCCTCCGCATCATCTTGCTGCTTGACGCATCACCATCCTTCATGCTTCTCTCCGCCTCGTTGTGATGCACGTCGCATCACTCTGACGCGGTAGATAGCCCCGTTGGGGGAGAGGAGCAAGCATGTCCGAGCAGGATGGTCACGCGGCGGAGACGCCGGAGGAGCGCCGCAGGCGCAGGAAGCGCGAGGCGAACGCCCGCTGGATGGCGAAGCCGGAGAACCGCGAGAAGTACAACCGGAGGCTCGCGGAGGCGCGGGCGACTCCTGAGGGGCGGGAGCGCAAGCGCGCCGCCATGGCCCGGTGGCTGGCCGGTCGGCGGTCAGCCGGCGTGCCGGTGCCTGATCCCCTCGTAGAGTGAGCCCTTCGACAGGTTCTCCTCCGCCCACGCAGGCCGGGTGTTGGAGAAGTGGAAGGCCTCGCGCTGCTGCGCCGGGTCGCAGAGGTCGAAGCTGGCGAGCGGGCGGACGTGGTCGACGTGCCAGCCGCCCGCGCCCCAGTTCTCCCAGGTCATCCCCGGCTCGAACAGCGCCTCCAGGTGGAGCCTGTACTCCCCCGCGGTGCAGCCGAGCAGCTCCAGCGACCGGCAGGACCTGCCGGCCAGGGCGGCCCTGAGGGCACTATAGATGCGAGTTCTGACTAGCTGAGAAATTTTGTACTGGCCATCTTCAGCCATGCGACGAGCTTGATATTCGCGGCTATAGGCCTTGCCTTTCGGCGTTGCATTCCAGGCGGCTGAGGCCTTGTTGTGGTTGGCCCGTCCTTCGGGCGTGGCGTAACGGGCAGCCGAGGCCTTGCGGTTCCACCTTCGATCCTTTTCGAGGTTTGCAGGCTTGGCCCTCCAGCGGGCCATGGCCTCCCGCTTCTGTCGGCGCTTTCTCTCCTCTGGGCTTTCCTCAACGTGATCCAATTCCTGGTCCTCCTTCTGGACCAGGGTGTCGCGGAAGTATGAAACCGTGAGCCCCCTGAACGCCCGTGAACTGCTGGTCCGGTCCCACGCGGCCGCGCAGCAGTCTGAGCGAGTCTACGGGCCGTCCGATGGGCCGGCCCGGTCACCGCGATGGCGGTGGACGCTCAACCGGGGATGATCCCCACGCCGAGGTCCTCCCGACCAAGGTCGAGCGTGACGCCCGACCACAGAAGGAGAAAGACCATGGCACAGAAGAAGGCCCCGCCCACCCTGACGAAGCCCTGGCGGTCCGTGACGGACCTGCGGGCCTCGCTCACGCGGGCTCGGGAGCTCCACTCGGAGGCCGCCAAGCGGCTGTCCGAGATGGACGTGCGGGTCGCGAGGCGCCGGGAAGAGCTGCGCGCCAACCTGCACGACCTCAGCCCCTCGCAGCAGGCCCTCGTCCTCAACAGGGCAATCGGCGGGCTGCGGGCGGACCTGAAGAGGGACAGCGCAGACGCCCGCCTCGCCCGGCTGCGGGAGCTCGACGCCCTGCGCCGGCAGGCGGAGGACGCCAAGGCGCACTACCACAGCCCCATGCAGATGCTCATGCGCGACTCGCTCGGCAGCGAGCGCCGGTCGCGGCTGATCGGGCAGCTTGAGCACTCCGGCAGGGTGGAGCTCGCGAGCCTGGCCGCGCTCGCCGTATCCTCGAAGGACCGGGAGCTGGCGGCCGTCCTCGCCTCGCAGGTGGGCCGCATGCCCCACGGCGAGCGCCCGTTCTCCCCGCACGAGCTGGCCGACCTCCTGGTCGGCGAGGAGCACCGCGCCGTGCAGGCCGCGATCATGGAGGTGGGCGAGCTGGCGCAGCGCGCCCTCCTGGACGACCGCGAGTTCGAGACCGGCCGGCCCGTCGACCGGGTCGGGCTCGCGCTCCGCGCCCGCGACCGGGCCGCGCTCGGCGCGTCCGAGCTTCCAGACGACAACGAGGAGAACTGAGCCATGGCCACATACGCATTCTATCCCGCCTCGGAGGCCCAGCGGCGTGCCGACGGCCTGAACTTCGCCGTGGCGGTCGGCGCGAGCGCGGCGGACGCGCGCGGCGCCGCCGAGGCCCTGCTGGGAGAACCGAACGCGCTCGCCGGCTGGGCGAGCGTGGACCTGACCTCCGCGCCCGCCGCCTTCGTCTCCGGCCTGCCGGTGGGCGCGCGGGCGCAGACGGTCTGGCCCACCCTGGACCGCGGCGGCTCCCACCTGAGGGGCACCTGAGCCGTGGCCAGGATCACCGACGATCACCTGCGCGAGCTCCTCGCGGGCTGCGCGCGCACCACGCCCCAGGAGCTATGGCTCATGCTGCACGGCCCGGGCGTGCCGTGTGAGGGCGCGCGCGTCACGATCTGCGAGCTTGCGCTCGCCCGGCTCGGCTACGAGCGCGTGCCCGTCCACCCGGTGCGGCTCAGCCGCGACGGGTTCGAGTGGGTGCGGGGCCACTGGCCGTCAGACGACCGCTGGCCGGACCTCACGGACGACCCGGTCCTGCTGGAGGTGCTCGACCGCTACGTCACCTTCCGCCTCGCGTGCGGCGCCGGCACGGTGCACTGATGCTGGAGGACGAGCTCTTCAACCTCGGCCTTAGGCTCGAGGCCACGCTCGGTCGGCTGGAGGCCACCACGGTCCGCGAGGCCGCCTTCTTCCTGGGGGCGCGGCCCGGGTCGCCCGACCGACGCTCCCTCCGCCGGGCCGAGGCCGCCCTGCTGCTGGCCGGCTTCGAGCCCACCGGCGGGAACGGCCGGTGGAAGCGGACGGACGCGGGCATGTCGGACTTCAGCCCTGTGACGCTCCGCCGCTTCGTCAGGGAGGAGGATGCCCATGCCCCGTCAGAGTGACCTGGAGGGCCTCGCGAGGAGGCTGGACCGCATCGCCGTGCAGGTCGAGGGCAACGTCGAGCGCGCCGTGCGGGACTGCGCCCACGCGGTGCTCAGGTCCGTGGTGGAGGCCACGCCGGTGGACACCGGCACGGCCCGCTCTAACTGGACGCCGGAGCTCGACCGGGCGTTCGAGGGGCTGCTCGCCGCGCGGGTGCCCGGCGCGGGCGGCTCGACGGCGGAGGCGAACGCCGCTGCCGCCATCGATGCGGGAGCACCGACGATCGAGGCGTTCGACATCCGCGCCAACCGCGAGATCCACATCACGAACAACGCACCCCACATCGGCGCGCTCAACGACGGGCACTCTCGGCAGGCGCCCGCAGACTTCGTCCGGACCGCAGTCCTGGACGGGCTGGCGGCGGTCCGCGGCGCCAGGATCGTGGACGGCTGAGCGCCTCAGGCGATCAGCCGCCACGCCGCCCACGCCCAGACGGCGAGGCCCAGCGCGGCCGCGGGCAGGAGCCACCACCCCTCAGGCGCGCGCACCGTCCGGCCTCCCGCGCCCCGGCGCCGGCACCCATGCGACCCTGGCGATGCTGCCCTCCAGCCTGCCCACGGCCGACCCCAGCCAGAGCGCCGGGGCGGGACGCCCCCAGGCGTCGGCCTCCCTCTCGCCGATCCTGTGGACCTGCGCGGTCGCCGGCTCCCCGGCGGCCAGCGTCACCTCCCTGGCCCAGTCGAGGGCCTCCGACTGCGCCTCCGCGAGGCAGTCCACCCGGAAGTAGAGGGCCCCCGCCACGGTCACCCTGTATCTCCCCGCCATCCTCCGTCTCCCCTGTCTGACGCACTCCCGCCATCCTGCCGCGGTCGGGGGGCCCCGCGAGCCGGCCGAAGCGAAACGTCATCTTCGGCGTCCTCGGCGGCTGTCAGAGCAGAGAGCCGAGCTGCGGCTGCACCGAGTCGCTTCGGATCGACCGGGTGGACCGTACGTGCCTCGGGACACTCAAGGTCGATCTGCCGAACCCAAGACTGACTAAGTCTTGACCCTGCGGAGGCGGCCAGTCGGCACTCGCAGACGATGGCGAGGTTCAGAGATTCTGGTCGGCCGACGCCGACGCTCCGACATCACAAGGGGCCGTCTCCGCGGTCGACTGTCAGCTTCAGCCGCCATTTTCGCACGCATATTTGTCGAATATTTCGTCCACACATCCGCATAGATGCAGATGGAGAGAAAAAATATTCGGCGAATATGTTGACATTCACGCTTTAGTCCCCACATCCTCCATGCTCACAAAAATGGCCGTGGACGCGGCAGTATCGGAGAGATTATGGACGCCAGTGCCAAAGCCCCCACGGGGCAGGACGAAAAGAGGGAAAAGTTTAGGGAGCTTGCGGAGAGCCGCACGAACAAGGCCCTCGACGCGATCGCCAGGATCGGTAACCTCTCCAATCGCTCACTGTACGAGTGGGAGGACGCGGAATTGAGGAAGGTGCTGAAGGCCCTCAGAGACGCGGTGTCCGAGGTGGAGGCGAGGTTTGCCTCACCTAAGGGCAAGGTCGGATCGAAGTTCAAGCTCTGAGGGGGACGCCATGCACGAACGCGAGCTGCTCAACACGCTCCTTGAGGCGGCGAACACCCAGCAGGTGGAGGCGGCGCTCGCGGCTTACCTGGCCAGTACTCCCGACGCGGGATTTCAGCCGGTCGGCCGGAGGCCGAACAACCGCGGGGCCATCGAGGTGGCGTCCGATCCCGGCCGATCGATGATCGAGCGGGTGACGAACATGCTCGACGCGCTCCTTGAGCTGGAGCACGAGCGCCACGGTGGGACGCCCACATGCCGCTCCCCGCGCGAGGCGAGCAGCGCGTGGCTGGGGGTCCCAGAGAAGGAGGGCCTCTCAGCCCTGACGAACAAGCAGCGCCAGGACCTCGCCGCACGGGCAGTCGTCCGGCTGGAGCCTGGCGAGGGCTCTCAGTCCCGGCTCGTGACAGTGATCGATGGCGGAATCGGCATAGAGCCCGACCGGCTTGAGGGCACGATCCTCAGCCTCAACGAGAGCAACAAGATACAGAAGCACTACCTTGCCGGCACCTACGGCCAGGGCGGCTCCAGCACTTTTGCCTTCTGCAAGTATGCGGTGATCGTCTCTCGCCGCGACGGGTCGGACCGGCTGGGGTTCACGTTGGTCAGGTACGAGGACCTCCCGGCCGAAGACTTCAAGACCGGACGCTACGTGTTCCTGGTGAGGGGCGATGCGCCGCTTGAGGTGTCCGCCGAGGCCGATGACATCGAGCGTGGCACGGTGGTGCGCCATTTCGGCTACGACCTGACCGGGTACACGTCGGCGCTCGGGTCCAAGAGCATGTACGGCATACTCGGGCGAATCATGTTCGATCCCGTATCAGCGATCAGGTTCGAGAACCGCGTCCACAACTGGAACCGCACTATCAAGGGTGCCCGAAACGCCCTGAACGGAGCCGTGGACGACGGTGACGACGACGCCAAGGGGCCGACGCTCGACCACCACGTCCCGATGTTCAACGTCGAACTCGGCGACTACGGCTCGATCGGGATCGAGTATTGGGTTTTGGCGCGGCCGGAGGCGGCCAAGGGGAAGAAGCGCACCAAGCCTGCTGAGAACTTCGTGGACGCGACGAAGCCGATCGTCCTGACGCACAACGGCCAGAACCAGGGAGAGATCACCGGACGGATCATCAAGGACGCCAAGGACGGGGCGGACCTTCCCTTCCTCCAGACGCAAGGGAGGCTGATCTGCCACGTCAACTGTGACCGCCTCTCTGCCGGTGCGAAGCGCATGCTCTTCTCCAGTACCCGTGAGCACTCCCGTGAGGGGTACATGCTGGAGCGAATCCGGTCCGAGCTGATCGGTGCCCTTCAGGCCGACGACGAGCTGGTCCGGCTCAACGAGGAGGCACGCGAGCAGAGCCTCAAGGAGAAGGACGAGGACGCCCAGAAGAACATGCGCAGGCAGGTCGCCAAGCTCCTCCGGCTGGCGGGCGCAGCGCTCCAGGTCGTCGGCGGGAACAAGGATGCCAAGGACGGCGAGCGGGAGATCAAGCCGAGGCCTCCCCGCGTGAAGCCGCTGCCCATCGAGCCGAAGGACCCGCCGACCTTCGTCCGCATCGTGTGGAACGAGGGGAAGGAGATGCCCTTCTACGCGGGCCAGCGGCGCTACGTCCGTGTCGAGACCGACGCGAACTCCGACTACCACGACCCCGACGACCCGCAGGCCTCGCGCCTGAACGTAGCCGTGGGAGACGACCTGCGGGTCTTTGGGACCAGCCCGCTTAAGGGTGGACGGATGCGGATCGGCGTGGAGTGCCTGGGGAACGTTGTCGTCGGCTCCAGCGGCTCGGTCCGGGTCGAGCTGTACCGCAAGGGTCTGCCCGCGCTCAGCGATGAGCGCGAGTACGGGATCGTCGAGCCGCCCGCGCCGAAGGAGCAGGACCGGCAGGGCACGCTCCCGGACTTCGAGGTGATCCCCGTGGCAGGCCCGGAGGATGACGACTGGGAGAACATCTGCGACGATCCGGATGACGCCGACGTGGCGCGACATGCCAGCAACTTCGTGATGAACGAGGGCAAGCTGTACGTCTACTACTCGGAGGCGTTCCCGCGCTTTGCCACGGAGGTCCGCCGGTTCGAGGCGCAGAATGAGGCCATGGCCGCGTCCTTCCGCGCGCGGTACGAGATGTGGCTCGCCGTCCACTCGCTGCTCATGTACCAGGAAACACTGGCCGAGGATGGCCCCGACGTGCCGGAGGCGGCTGCGGAGGAGATGGGCCGTCAGGAGAGGGCCAGGCTCGCGGTGATCGCGGCGATGATCGCCGCTCAGGAGGTGAAGAGCGGCAGCGTCGACACGGACGACGACGACGCGGCGGTGGCATGATCGTCGGCTCGCCCCTCTTGGACCGGAGGAGCATTGAGCCGCGATATGGCCAGCTCGTCGCACGTCGCGACGATGCGGTCCGGGTCGAAGCGTCCGATTGAGTGGGCTGCATAGGCCCAGTCGGCCTCCACTGAGAGCCACCGTCGCCCGAGCGCCTGCGCGACCGCGCCCGTGGTGTTGCTCCCCGCGAACGGGTCGAGGACCGTGTCGCCCTCGTCCGTGAGGAACTTGACGAAGAACTCCACCAGTGTCGCGGGCATCCGCGCGGGGTGGACCGGGGCGCCGCGCTCCACGCAGAACCTCCGGTAGTCGTCGCTGGATAGGGTGTTCGCCGCCTTGAGGAGGTTCGTGGCCTCCTCAAGGTACTCGGCGAAGCCCTGCGGCGTCACCATTCCGTCGAGCGCCGGCACCGCCTCTGCACCGCCGACATTCGGGGGTATGGCTCCGCTGTTGTCCGTCTTGAAGCTCTCCGCGCCGATGTTGTGCTCGGAGGGGCGCGGCCCGGCGTTGTACTTGCCGGTCTCGATCAGCCGCCGCATGCTCGGGCTGTACTCCCGCAGCACCTTGCGGTTGTCCGCCTTCGGCCTCGTCGTCGGGGACATCCACCAGATGCGCGTGAAGGCGTCCTTGACCCGCACCCGCTCCCGGTTGACCCACTGGACCGGCGACGGGAGCCTGGCCGGATTGTACCAGATGAACTCCTGGCAGAGGTGGAGGCCGCCCTTCTTCAGGAAGCGCAGGAACGCCTCGATCACGTGTGTGGCCATGACCGGCTCGCCGGGCACCCACGCATTGCCAATCTCGATGACGATGGAGCCATCGTCGGTGACGAGGTCACGCAGGAGCGGTGCAAACTTGGCGAACCACCGGATGTACTCCTCGCCCTGGAGGTTGCCGTAGCTCTTCTTTGTGTTCAGGGGAAAGGGCGGCGACGTGAACGCCAGTTGGACCTTTCCGCTGTGCGCCTGGAGAGGCCGGCTGCGCAGCACCTTGAGGGAGTCGCCGCAGTAGGCAGAGCCCAAGTCCGTCTCGTAGATGGGCGTGGACGCACGCCGCCCTTTCCTGAGCGCCGCGGCGATCGCTATGTCGTGTGTCTTGCCCCAGTCTGCCATCTCGCTCTACTTACGATTCCTTCGATCACATTATCCTGAGCCGGAGCTCTCGTACACGGCCCAGGAGGAGCCCTGGTCGTCGTTGCCGGCCCAACGTGGCCCGTCTTTCGAATGGTGGCCGCCGCGGGAATCGAACCCGCACGGGCGAAGCCCGAGGCATTTTAAGTGCCTTGTGTCTACCAGTTCCACCAGGCGGCCTGCTCTCTCCATATCCTCCCGAACCCATGCCCGCGACTCATGCGAGCCGCGCCCATCGGGCCTATCTCGGGCCTCCTCCGGCACTCTCGGACCTAGGCGCATGATCCGATTGCGCTTTTCTTCGGACACGTCGGGATTTTAAGTCCGGTGTGTCTACCATTCCACCACGCCCGCCGAAGACGGTCAGTCCGTGCCGCCCGAGATCGGCGCCACATAGGCCACGTCGAGGTCCCAGGGGAAGAAGATCCAGGTGTCCTGGCTCACCTCGGTGATGAAGGTATCGACCATTTCACGGCCCTTGGGCTTGGCATAGACCGTGGCGAAATGGGCGCCGGGCAGCATATCGCGCACCACGCGCGCCGTGGCGCCGGTATCGACCAGATCGTCCACGATGAGGACCTTGCCGCCATTGCGCGCCATCTCCAGAATCGGCGGACTGATCTGCTTGAGAACGGCGATACCGCCCTGATTCTGGTGGTCATAGCTCTTTACCGCCACCGTTTCGACGGTTCGGATATTGAGCTCGCGCGCCACGATGGCGGCGGGCACCAGCCCGCCCCGGGCAATGGCGACGACCGCGTCGAACCCGCCCAGCCCGGTCAAACGCCACGCCAGGGCGCGGCTGTCGCGGTGGAACTGGTCCCAGGTAACCGGAAACGACTTCTGGTTGGCAGTGCTCAAATCATTTCTCCTGCGCCGGCACGGCATGGTCCGGTGGCTGTTTCAAAGAGGGACGTGCTTAGCAAAAGCGCGCCGCCACGCCAATCGCCCTCGCGCGGGTTCCTCCCGGTCAATACGCATCGTCCGGCATGGCGATACCGGCCTTGCGATGCGCCTCGGTCACCATTTCGCGCACCTTGCCCGCCGCCTCTTCCAGCCGCGCCGGATCGGTGGCGCGCAGCACCAGCTCGGTCATCACCCGGGCATTGCCCATCTGCGGATAGCTGCCCATGCGGACATCGGGATATTGCTCCTGCAACGCCGCCAGGGGCGCGCCCAGCGTCCCCTCGCCCACCGCCGCCTTGACCGCGACCGACAACACCTTGCGCCCGCCCTTGAGCTTGGGCGCCAGCGCCTCGAGCATGGCCCGCATGATGACCGGCACCCCGGCCATGACATGCACATTGCCGATGCGGAACCCCGGCGCGGCGCTCACCGAATTGACGATCAGTTCCGCCCCTTCGGGAATGCGCGCCATGCGCAGCCGCGCCTCGTTGACCTCGGTGCCCGTCTGCTTCCAGCGCGCCTCCAGCATGGCGCGCGCCTCGGCATTGATCGGCAGGGCCACGCCGAACGCCCTGGCGATGGCGTCGGCTGTGATGTCGTCATGAGTCGGGCCGATGCCGCCGGTGGTGAACACATAGGTGTACCGCTCGCGCAGGGCGTTGACGGCGGCGATGATATCGTCGGTTTCGTCGCTCACCACCCGCACTTCCCGGAGCTCTATGCCCAGATCGGTGCAGAAATCGGCAGTGGCGCCGATATTGACGTCCTTGGTGCGGCCGGAAAGGATTTCGTCACCGATGACGACGAGGCCGGCAGTGACAACATCTGGTGTGGACATGGGAAATTCCGTGATTTAACGCCACCACCAATGCCCCCGCCCGCCATTGCCGTCAAGCGAGCCCCGGCCTTCCAATCGGCTCCCCGAGCGACTACCTTGGCCTCACCCTTGGAGTCCCGCATGATTACCTTCGTCGAAGCCCCCGCCAAAGCCCGCCGCTCGCCCGGCGTCATTCCCCTGCATGGCAGCGCCGGATTCGAGGGCATGCGCAAGGCCGGCGCCCTCACCGCCCAGGCGCTCGATATCCTGACCGAATATGTCGAGCCGGGCGTGCCCACCGCGACGCTGGACAAGGTGGCTTATGAATTCGCCCGCGACCATGGCGCCGTGCCGGCCACCATTTTCTACAAGGGCTTTCGTCATTCGGTCTGCACCTCGATCAATCATGTGGTCTGCCACGGCATTCCCGACGAAAGGCCGCTGCGCGAGGGCGATATCGTCAATATCGACCTGACGCTGGTGGTGGATGGCTGGCATGGCGATTCCAGCCGCATGTATCCGGTCGGCGAAATTCCGCGAAAGGCCGAGCGGCTGATCGAGATCACCTATGCGTGCCTGGAAGCCGGCATCGCCGCCGCCCGTCCGGGCAACACCACTGGCGATATCGGCGCCGCCATCCAGGCCCTGGCCGAAGGCGAGCGCATGAGCGTGGTGCGCGATTTCGTCGGCCACGGGCTGGGCCAGTTGTTCCACGACGAGCCCAATATCCTGCATTTCGGCACGCCCGGCACCGGCGTGCCGCTCAAGCCCGGCATGATCTTCACCATCGAGCCGATGATTAACCTGGGCAAGCCGCATGTGAAAATCCTTTCCGACGGCTGGACCGCGGTGACCCGCGACCGCAGCCTGTCGGCCCAGTGCGAACATTCGATCGGCATCACCGAGACCGGCTGCGAGATCTTAACCCTCTCTCCGGGTGGCCTGTTCAACCCACTGGCGGCGCGGGCGGCCGGATGAGCAAGGGGGCTGACGGGTCCGGCGGCACCTTCGAGGAAGGCGCCTTTTCGCTGCGTCCGGAGGAAGGCGACGACCGCTCCGGCCACCGCCAGCGGGTGCGCGAGCGGTTCCTGCGCGTCGGCGGCGATGCGCTGGAGGATTACGAGCTTCTCGAGCTGGCGCTGCAACTGGCCATCCCCCGCCGCGACACCAAGGCACTCGCCAAGTCGCTGCTGCGCGAGTTCGGCTCCTTCTCGGCGGTCTTCAATGCCAGCCAGTCGCGGCTGGAGAAGGTGGACGGGCTGGGGCCGACCTCGGTGGCCCATATCAAGGTAATCCAGGCGGTGGCGGCTCGCTTCGGGCGGGACCGCATCGACAGCGAAAAACCTATCCTGTCATCCTGGAGCCAGCTCATCGACTATTGCCGCAGCCAGATGGCGTTCGAGGCCATCGAGCAGTTCCGCATCCTGTTCCTCGACAAGAAGAACCGCCTCATCGCCGACGAAGTGCAGCAGACCGGCACGGTGGACCACACGCCGGTCTATCCGCGCGAAGTGATCCGGCGAACGCTGGAGCTCTCCGCCACGGCCATCATCCTGGTGCACAACCACCCCTCGGGAGACCCCTCCCCCTCATCGGCGGATGTGCGCATGACCCGGGAAATCGCCGACATCGCCAAACCGCTGGGCATCGTCCTGCACGATCACATCATCATCGGCCGCTCGGGCCACGCCTCGCTGCGCGGGCTGAAGCTAATCTGAGCGCCCGGCCAGCCGGCCGGTGGCGAGGCTGAGCCCGCGAATGGCCGCCTTGAGCCGGCTATTGGCCTTGATGGCGGCGCGCAACCGCTGGAACAGGCGGTGGCAATCGCTGATGACCCATCCGCGCGCATTGAGCCCGATATAATGGTGGCGCAACGGGATCTGGACATTGCACCAATGCCGCTTCTCGTCGGTGAAGCCGCAGCCCATGTCGAAGAGGGTGACGCCGCCGTCGAACACGGCCTGCATTACCCGCAGAAGACATTGCTTGCCCGGCGAGCCGCCCTGGATGGCGCGGTCGTCGCTCATCGAGGAGATGAGGCAGAACATGCGCTGGCCGAAAACGACATTGTAGCGCACGGCCACGATCGCCTCGTCCAGCCGCAGCACGTGAAGCCGCACGTCGAGCCCGGAGCCCGGCATGGCGGCGGCGCGGTAGAAACCGGTCAGCCCGTCCAGCACGAAAAGATCGCGGATGCCCATGGCCCGGAACCGCGCCGAGCGCTGGCGGAACATGGTGTCGATGGCCGCTTCCATATCGTCGCCGACCCGCAATTCCTCGAACCGCACCGTGCCCAGGGCGGCAAGGCGCTCGCCCTGCTGGCGATCGTGCTTGCGGCGCGAGCGGCTGCGCTGCAACCCGTCGCATTCCGCCCAGCTCGCATAACGGGAGCGGTACAGCGTCTCGACGGGAAGGTGTTCGCCCAGCTCGTCGAAGAGGCTGCCATAGCCATCGATTTCAGCCGGAATGGAGCGCAGATAGACCGCGTCGGCACGCTTGCCGAGCGCTTCCAGCATGTCCCGCCAGAGCGCCGCGCGCCCCTCGGCGCCCAGCGCCGCCAGCCGGGCGGGATCGGCGATGGGGGCATAGCAATTGGCATGGGCGCCGGGAAACCAGGTGAAAACGGAAAAGCCCCAGACGCGGCGGCGATGCAGCGGCAGCAGCGCCACCGGCTCGCCCCCGATGCGGCCCACGACATAAATCTGATCGGCGGGCGCTATGGCGCGGTCGGCCACCCAGAGGCGAATGAAATCATAGCTCTGGCCCGGCGATTCGACGCCGCGCAGGCTGAGCTGCCGCCACACCGCCTCGACCTCCTCGATGCAATGGGTCACCGTGATTTCAGCGGCGCGCAGGCTCTCCGCCCGCTCGCCGGCCTGACCCAGAGCGAACGGGGAAAACCCCGGTTCCCTTGCATTGGCTGTAAGCATGATCCCTCGCACAGAGACGATCTTTGCCTGCGGGAAGTAAAGCACTTCTGAATTCTGTGCCTAGAAGCTTCCCTAAAAACCCATGGGCGCGCCAGTATCAGCCGAAATTTGCAAGAACGGGGAAGGTTTCGAGGAACCAATAGGAGATGCGGGTGAAGTTGCCGGTGAGGAACAGAAGCCCCGTGACCACCAAAAGCGCGCCCATGACCCGCTCCACCGTGCGCAAATGCTTGCGGAACCCCTGGAAGAAGGTCATGAACGGCCCGATGGCGATGCCGGCAAGGAAGAAGGGCACGCCCAGGCCGAGCGAATAGAGCGCCAGCAGCCCCGCCCCTTCCCAAGCGGTGTCGCGGCTGGCCGCCACCGACAGCACCGCCGCTAGCACCGGCCCGATGCACGGCGTCCAGCCAATGGCGAAGGCCAGCCCGAGCAGGAACCCGCCCAGCGGCCCCGAGGCCACGCCCGGCCCCTGATGCCGCAATTGCCGGTCGAGAATACCGATGCGATAGACCCCGAGAAAATGCAGGCCCATGGCGATGATGACGACGCCGGCAATGGGCGTGAGCACCGGCAGCGCCTGGCGGAAAACCTGGCCGAAGGCCGTGGCGGTGGCCCCCAGGGTGATGAACACCACCGAAAAGCCGAGAATGAAGAAGAGCGAGGTGACGGCCACGCGCAATTGCAGGCGGTTGGGCGTGCCGGCCGCATCGCGCAACTGATCGAAGCTCGCCCCGCTCATATAGGTGAGATAAGGCGGCACCAGCGGCAGCACGCAGGGGCTGAGAAAGCTCAGCACGCCAGCTCCAATGACCAGAGGCAGGGAAAATTCCACGGCAAGACGCTCCTTGTCCTTTGCCCTGTGTAGCGCGGCGGTGGCCGAAAGCAATGAGCCGCCTTGCCGCATCGCCCAGACGTGAAGGGGGGATTGGTTTGGCTGGTCTCGATTCGACTCCGCGCTTTCCTCGCCACCATGTCATTCCGGCGCAGGCCGGAATCCATATCCGCATGTTTCCCCCTGCCCTAATGCCGGGGAGAGTCTTCAGCATGGATTCCGGCCTGCGCCGGAATGACCCGGTGGGTGGGGGATCAGTCCAGCCGGAAACGCCGCCCGGCCTTGCGGCTTGCGGTTGCACGGTGGAGAAGCGGCCTTCACCCCGAGGGAACTAAATAGAAGAGGCGAAAGCCGCTTCCCACGATCGGGACTTCTCGCTCATGCCTCGCGGCTCCCGGATGATCCGGTAAGCCGGTCGTTGGCAGTCTTGCCCCCGCCCAGGCGACCCCGGGCGGCCCGTCTCCCCGCCCAGCACTTCGTCGGTGCCACGTGTCGTTGGCGGGAACGGGAGAATGATGGCATGACAGGCGGAAGGCGGGGATAAGTTCTTTTCCGGGCAGGTTGAGGTCTGGCCCGGCAATGGCTATCTGGTGCAGCCTTCACTCCCCGCGAACCCCGAACACAAGGCAAGCCCGGCATGACCCCAGATTTCCTCGTCACCCATTCCGGGGGCTTCCATGCCGACGAACTGCTTTCCAGCGTGGTGCTGACGCGGCTTTTTCCCCAGGCCAGGATCGTTCGCAGCCGCGCGCCGGACTGGATCACGCCGGCGCCGGACCGCATCATCTATGATGTCGGCGGCGCCTATGATGCGGAAAAGCGGATTTTCGACCATCACCAGCGCGGCGCGCCGCAGCGGGACGATGGCCGGCCCTACAGCTCCTTCGGGCTGGTGTGGAAGCATTATGGCCGCGACTATCTCGCCGCGCTCGGCCTGCCCCAAGCCCATATCGAGGCCATCCATGCCGATTTCGACGCCGATTTCGTGCTGCCGGTGGATTTGATGGACAATGGCGCGCTCGAGCCCTCGGTGGCCGGCCCGCTGGCCGGGCTGACGCTGCCGGTGCTGCTGGAAACCCTCAAGCCCGAATTCGACAACCCCGACCCCGAGGCGGGCGAGCAGGCCTTCATGGCCGCGCTGGCCATCGCCCGCAGCTTCGTCGAGGCGGGCCTCGGCAAGAAGGCCGCCAAGCGGCGCGCCGAAGCCATCGTGCAAAAGGCCATCGCCGAGACCGGCGCGGGACGCGTGCTGGAACTGCCCATGGGCATGCCCTTCCGCGCCGCCATTGTCGCGGCGGGCGCCGATCACCTGCTGTTCGTGGTGCATCCGCGCGAAAAAGACTGGTGCATCACCGGCATCCGCCGCGCCGAGGACGGGTTCGAGCTGCGCGCCGACCTGCCGGCAGGCTGGGCGGGCCTGAGCAACGAGGCGCTGGAAGCGGCCAGCGGCGTCAAGGGGGCCAGCTTCTGCCACAATGGCCGCTTCATCGCCGCCGCCGCGACGCGCGAAGCCGCGCTGGAAATGGCCGACCTGGCGGTGGCGGAAGCGCTGGGATAGGGCATCCATCCGGCCTCGCCTCAACCTCGATGTCATCCCGGCCTGCGCCGGGGCGACAGCGGTGGGGCACGGCAGGGATCGCTTGCCCCCTGAACCGGGCGGCCCTATAGCAGCCACAGACCCCGCGCAACGAGGTGCCACCATGTCCACCCGCCCCATCCGCATCGCCCCCTCGATCCTGTCGGCCGATTTTTCCCGGCTGGGCAGCGAGGTGGAAGCCCTCGACAAGGCCGGCGCGGATTATTTCCATATCGACATCATGGACGGGCATTTCGTGCCCAATATCAGCTTCGGCCCCATGGTCATGCAGTCCATCCGCAAGCTGACCGACAAGCCGTTCGACGTGCACCTGATGATCGCGCCCGCCGATCCCTATATCGCCGCTTTCGCCAGGGCCGGCGCCGACAGCATCACGGTTCATGCCGAGGCCGGCCCGCACCTGCATCGCTCCTTGCAGGCGATCCGCGCCGAGGGCAAGCGCACGGGCGTCGCCATCAACCCCGCGACCCCCCTGGCGGCTGTCGAGAATATCCTCGACGATATCGATCTGCTGCTGGTGATGAGCATCAATCCCGGCTTCGGCGGCCAGGCCTTCATTCCCCATGCGATGGACAAGATCCGGCAGGCCAATCTGCTGATCGGCAACCGGCCGATCGAGTTGGAAGTCGATGGCGGGGTGACCGCCGACAATGCACGCGAACTGGCCGATGCCGGGATCAACGTGTTCGTGGCCGGCACCGCCATTCTGGGCGGCAACGATCCGGCCAGCTATGCCGGCCGCATCAAGGCCATCCGCGACGCGGCGACGCTGCGCACCGCCTGAATCGAATTCTGAAACAGCAAGGCTAAGCCCATGATTCCGCGCTATTCCCGCCCCGAAATGGTCGCCAACTGGTCGGCCGAGACCCGGTTCGCCATCTGGTTCGAAATCGAGGCCCATGCCACCACCAAGCTGGCCGAGCTGGGGGTGGTGCCGGCGGAATCGGCGCAGAAGATCTGGGACGTGATGAATGCCCGCAAGGCCGAGCTGGGCAGCTATGGATTCGATGTGGAGCGGATCGACGAGATCGAGCGCACCACCAAGCACGACGTCATCGCCTTTCTGACCCATCTTTCCGAAATCGTCGGGCCCGACGCGCGCTTCGTGCACCAGGGCATGACCTCCTCGGACATTCTGGACACCACGCTCTCGGTGCAGCTCAAGCGCGCCGCCGATATTCTTCTGGCCGATATCGACGCGCTGCTGGCCGCGCTGAAGAAGCGGGCGCTGGAGCACAAACACACCATCACCATCGGGCGCAGCCACGGCATCCATGCCGAGCCGACCACCTTCGGGGTCAAGCTGGCCGAGGCCTATGCCGAATTTGCCCGCAACCGGGCGCGGCTGGTTGCGGCGCGCGACGAGATCGCCACCTGCGCCATTTCCGGGGCCATCGGCACCTTCGCCAATATCGACCCACAGGTGGAAGACTATGTCGCCGAAAAGCTCGGCCTCTCCATCGAGCCGGTATCGACGCAGGTGATCCCGCGCGACCGCCACGCCATGTTCTTCGCCACGCTGGGCGTCATCGCCTCGTCCATCGAGCGCGTCGCCATCGAAATCCGCCATTTGCAGCGCACCGAGGTGCTGGAGGCCGAGGAATATTTCTCGCCCGGCCAGAAGGGCTCTTCGGCCATGCCGCACAAGCGTAACCCGGTGCTGACCGAAAACCTCACCGGGCTGGCGCGGCTGGTGCGCGGCATGGTGACCCCGGCGCTGGAAAACGTGGCGCTCTGGCACGAGCGCGACATCTCCCACTCCTCGGTAGAGCGCATGATCGGCCCCGACGCCACGGTGACGCTCGACTTCGCCCTCGCCCGCCTCACCGGCGTCATCGACAGGCTGGTGGTCTATCCCGAGAACATGCGGAAGAACCTCGACCTGCTGGGGGGCCTGCACAATTCCCAGCGCGTGCTGCTGGCGCTGACCCAGGCCGGCTACAGCCGCGAGGACAGCTATGCCGCCGTGCAGCGCAACGCCATGAAGGTGTGGGAGCATCGCGGCGACCGCACCGGCCTCTTCGCGCAAAACCTCAAGGACGACCCGGAGGTGACCCTGAGCGACGCGCAAATCGACGCCATGTTCGACGACGCCTACCACCTCAAGCATGTCGACACGATCTTTGCGCGGGTATTCGGCGCATGAGGATCGCCGAGGCGGATATCCTCATCCTGCCGGGGCTGGGCAATTCCGGGCCGGGCCACTGGCAGCTGCGTTGGGCCGAAAAGATGCGCACCGCCGCCCTGGTCGAACAGGCCGACTGGCACGAGCCCGACCCCGCGGACTGGGCCGACACCATCGTCAAGGCGGTGGAACTGGCCGAAAACCCCGTGGTGCTGATCGCCCATTCGCTGGCCTGCATCGCCGTGGCCCATGCCGCCCCCGGCCTGCCCGAGGACAAGGTGCGCGGGGCGCTGCTGGTGGCCCCGCCCGACATAAAGCGCAAGGACGCCTCGCAGGCGGTGCGCGATTTCGGCCCGGTGCCGCGCGCGCCCCTGCCCTTCCCCTCGCTGCTCGTCGCCTCCAGCACCGACCCCTATTGCACGCTGGAAGAGGCGGCGGACCTCGCCGGCGCCTGGGGCTCGGATTTCCACCAGGCGGGCGACGCCGGCCACATCAATGTCGCCTCCGGCCACGGCCCCTGGCCGGAAGGATTGCTCATGTTCACCCGCCTCATGCAGAGGCTGTGACGGCAGCTCCCAGAATTTGCCGCGATTCCGCCCAACTCCCTGAAATCGTGGCGATTTCGCCGCAATTGCTGTGAAATTAGTTTGATTTGAAAGCCGGCTTTTCCGGGCCTAGACCAGTCGCCGTCGGTTTGGAGCCGCCGGCGGGAAACACCTTATCCCGCGACGCGACGACCCCCGAAAACCGGCTTTGCGGGCTCCCTGAAAACGGCCCGCCGCCTCATGGAGATCAACCATGCGCAAATATGTCATTCCCGCCCTCGTCGCCCTCTCCGTCGCCCTGCCCGGGGCAGCCTTCGCGGCATCGACCACCGCGACACCCGCGCCGGCCGCCGCCACCACCCAGGCCGACCAGATGATTTCGGGCACGGTCAAATCCTTCGACCTCAAGGCCCGCACCCTGGTGCTCGCCGATGGCAAGAGCTACGAATTGCCGGTGAACTTCAAGGACCCCGGCCTCAAGATCGGCGAGAAGGTGACGGTGCACTGGAAGCAGAGCGGCGCCATGAACGAGGTGACCAGCCTCACCATCGGCTGACCCGCCTTCATCCAAAACAAAAAGGGCGCCGGGAAAACCGGCGCCCTTTTTTATATTCGAATGGAAAGCCGATCAGCCTTCATCGGCGATCTGCTGGTTGGCGATGGCGACCAGCGTCGCCATCTTCTGGCGAATCACGTCGTCGGCCACGGCCACGCCCTTGGCCTTGAGGTCGCCCGAAACCTTACGGAACACGTCCTCGTCGCCGGCTTCCTCGAAATCGGCGGCCACCACCTCGGCGGCATAGGCATTGGCGGCATCGCCCGAGAGGCTCATCAGCTCGGCGGCCCAGATGCCCAGGAGCTTGTTGCGGCGCGCTTCCGCCTTGAACTTCTTCTCGGCATCGAAAGCGAACTTGGCTTCCTGGCCCTTCTGCCGATCCTCAAACTGGCTCATGCAACTCTCCCGCTGGCATGTGTCGTTCCGCCTCTGCGGCGTCTCTTCCCCGACATAAGAGGTTCGCCGGGGCAAATCAACGGGCCGCCCCGGACTGCGACCATATGGGCTTTGCGCGCCCCGCTTCGCTCCACCGTGCGAAAGGGCTTGCATCTTCGCCCCGTTCTGGCGCATGAAGCGGCCAAATTCTCCCCTCCTTTTCAACGGTTGGATGTGCCAATGAACCGTCGTCGCAAAATCTACGAGGGCAAGGCCAAGATCCTGTTCGAGGGTCCCGAGCCCGGCACGCTGGTGCAGTATTTCAAGGACGATGCCACCGCCGGCAACGGCGCCAAGCACGAGGTCATCGAGGGCAAGGGGGTCCTGAACAACCGGATTTCCGAATTCGTGTTCAGCAAGCTCAACGGCCTGGGCATCCCCACCCATTTCGTGCGGCGCATCAACATGCGCGAGCAGCTCATCAAGGAAGTCGAGATCATCCCGCTCGAAGTGGTGGTGCGCAACTATGCCGCCGGCTCGCTGGTCAAGCGCCTCGGCCTCGAACAGGGCACCCAGCTTCCCCGCTCGATCATCGAATTCTACTACAAGGACGACGCCCTCAACGACCCCATGGTCAGCGAAGAGCACGTGACCGCCTTCGGCTGGGCGACCCCGGCCGAACTCGACGACATCATGAGCCTGGCCATCCGCGTCAATGATTTCCTCACCGGCCTGTTCATGGGCGTGGGCATCCAGCTCATCGACTTCAAGATCGAATGTGGCCGGCTCTATGAGGGCGACCACATGCGCATCGTGCTCGCCGACGAGATCAGCCCCGACAATTGCCGGCTCTGGGACGTCAAGACCCGCAACAAGCTGGACAAGGACCGCTTCCGCGAGGATCTGGGCGGGCTGGTCGAAAGCTACCGCGAAGTGGCCCAGCGCCTGGGCATTCTGGTCGAAACCGACAACGCGCTGACCACCGGTCCGCGTCTCGTCCAATAGCGAATCGTCAGGGCATATCGATGAAAGCGCGTGTCACCGTCACCCTCAAGGCCGGCGTCCTCGACCCCCAGGGGCAGGCGATCGAAGGCTCGCTGCGGAGCCTGGGCTTTACCGGCGTCAGCGGCGTCCGCCAGGGAAAGGTCTTCGACCTGACCCTGGACGGAACCGACGAGGCCGCCGCGCGTTCAGCGCTTACCAGCATGTGCGAGAAGCTGCTGGCCAATACGGTTATCGAAAACTACGCCATCGAAATCTCCAATTAACGCCTTTTGGCGATACTCCGCGTCGCGCCTAAGTTTGGCGCAGGACCATACTGTCATGTTCAAAACACTCTCCCTCTCGGTCATGTTCATCGCCACGCTCGGCCTGCTTTTCGCGGCCTATGCCTCGGTGCCCGTCTGAACCGACGCGGTTGCGGAAAAGGGCAAGTCCCCAACCCGCAAGTCATTGAAATGACCATTTGTTAAGCCGTCGCAGGCTAGATTCGGAAAACACTTCCGTTTCTCGACCAGCAACCCGGCGGCTCTTTTGGTTTCTTTCGCGCGATACCTTTTGACTGCCGGCGCGGCGACCTGCGCGGACGTGGCCATCGTCCAGGGCCTGCTCTCGCTCGACCTCACCCATTGGCCGGCTTTCTTCCCGCTCATCGTCCTGTGCGGCGGGCTGGCGGGGCTCGTGGTCAACTTCACCCTGTCGCGGCGCTTCGTCTTTGCCAGCGACAATCGCAGCGCCCCCCGGCAATTGCTGACCTTCTCGCTGGTGGCGCTCACCACCATCGGGCTGCGCCTGGTGGTCGCCTACGCGCTGATGGCGCTGCTCACCCTGCCCCTTTTCGCCCCCATCGGCCTCCTGCCGATCGCGGCGCCCTTCGAGCGCATCGCCCATCTGGGGGCGGTGGGGCTGGTGACCATCTATTCCTTCCTTGCCCACAAGCACGTGACCTTTGCGGGCGGTTTTCTCAAGCGGCTTCCCAGCCGCGCTGCTCCCATGGTGCACTGATGCATGTTGAAACCCTGATTATAGGCGCGGGCCCGGCCGGGCTGACCACCGCCTACGAGCTGACCAAGGCCGGGCGCAGCGTCGCCATCGTCGAGCGCGACCCGACCCATGTGGGCGGCATTTCGCGCACGGTGAACTACAAGGGCTATCGCTTCGATATCGGCGGGCACCGCTTCTTTTCCAAAAGCGCCGAGGTGGAAGCCTGGTGGACCGAGATCATGGGCGACGAAATGCTGCAGCGCCCGCGCTCGAGCCGCATCTTCTACAATGGCAAATTGTTCGACTATCCCCTGCGCGCCGGCGACGCCCTCTCCAAGCTGGGGCCCATCGAGGCGGCGCGCTGCGTGCTCTCCTATGGCTGGGCCAAGCTGCGGCCCTACCCGGAAGTGAAGAGCTTCGAGCAATGGGTGGTCAACAATTTCGGCCGGCGGCTGTTCGAAATCTTCTTCAAGACCTATACCGAGAAGGTCTGGGGCATGGATTGCGCCGATATTTCGGCCGATTGGGCGGCCCAGCGCATCAAGGGGCTCAACCTCTACCAGGCCATCATCCAGAGCTTCGGGCTCGGCAAATCCGGTGGCGACAAGGGCGAGGTCATCAAGACCCTCATCAATTCCTTCCGCTATCCCCGCCTCGGGCCCGGCCAGATGTGGGAACGGGCCCGCGACAGGATCGTGGCCCAGGGCGGCAGGATGATGATGGGCTCGACCATCACCGCCCTCTCCCAGCATGAAGGCATCTGGGTCGCCATCGTCACCGATGCCAGCGGCAGGCAGACCAAGGTGACGGCCGATCACCTGGTGTCCACCGCCGCCATCAACGAACTGGTGCGCATGCTGGGCGCCGACAGCGACCCGGCCATCGCCCAGGCCAATGCGGGCCTGCGCTACCGCGATTTCCTCATCATCGGCCTCATCGCCCGGGGCCGCGACAGCTTCGAGGACAACTGGGTCTATATCCACGACCCCAAGGTCAAGGTGGGCCGCATCCAGAATTTCAAATCCTGGTCGCCCGACATGGTGCCCGACCCGGACACCGCCTGCTACGGCATGGAATATTTCTGCAATGACGGGGACGAGACCTGGTCCATGGCCGATGCCGACCTGATCGCCCGCGCCAAGGCCGAAATCGGCCAGCTCGGCCTTGCCCGGCCGCAGGACATCATCGACGGCGCCGTGGTGCGTCAGCCCAAGGCCTATCCGGTCTATGACGACACCTACAAGTTCAACGTCGACACCATCACCGAAGGCCTGGGCGCGCGCTTCGCCAACCTGCACCTGGCCGGCCGCAACGGCATGCACAAATACAACAATCAGGACCACGCCATGATGACCGGCATGCTCACCGCCCGCAACATCATCGCCGGCGGGCGCCCGTTCGACGTCTGGACGGTCAACGAAGACGCCGAATATCACGAAGGCGGCCCCGCCGGCGCCGAGCGCATCGAGGAGCGCCTTGTCCCCCGCCGCATCGCCTGAGACCCCGCGGGCGGGGCCGATCCCCGCGCTGGTCGTGGTGCTGGCCTATATGGCCTTGCAGATCGCGCTCTTTGCCGGCCACAGCCCGTGGCGCGACGAGGGGCAGGCCTGGCTGCTGGTCGAGCGCCTCGCCTGGCCGGGCGATTTCCTCGTCATTCCCGGCGAAGGCCACCCCCCGCTCTGGTATTGGCTGCTCGCGGCCCTGCACGCCGTGACCGGCTTCGACCAGGCGCGATATGTCACCCTGTTGGTGGCGCTGGTGAACGCGGTGTTGTTGCTGCGGCTGTTGCGGAACGACCTGCTGCTGCTGACGCTGCTGCTTTTCGGCATCGTCGTCGCCCAATATTGGGGCCTGAACTTCCGCCCTTACGGGCTCGTCCTGACCCTGGTTCTGGGCGCGCTGCTGCTGGACCGCCAGGGCAGGCCGCTGGCCGGCACCTGGCTGCTGGCGCTGGCCTGCGGGTTGCATTTCTTTTCCGGCTTCCTGTTCGCCTTCTGGCTTCTGGCGCAATTGCGGCGCGGCATGGACTGGCGGGCCTTGCTGGCGCCATCGCTGCTGGCGGCCCTTTTCGGCGTCAGCGCCATCCTTTCGGCCGCCGGCAATCCGGCCGGCACGCCCTCCACCGATCATTTCATCGCCGAGATCAGCTATGCGCTGGCCTGGCCGCTGACCTGGCCGCCCCTGCGCACCTGGCCGCTGGCCCTTGCCAGCCTTGCGCTCATCGCCATCGGCCTCTGGCGCGACAAGCTGCTGCTGGCTGCCCTGCTGGCGCTGATGCTGGCCTTCGCCATCGGCACCAGCGTGCTTTACGGCCAGTCGGCCTGGCATTCCGCCTTCATGATGGTGATGACCCTCATGGCCTTCCTCCTGGCCGGCGGGAGGGCGCGGCGCTGGGCCCTGCTGGTCCTGCTGGCGCCGCAGGCCCTTGTCGGCATCGCCATAACCAGCAACCGCCTGCAGGAGCCGGCCTGGGCCAAGCCCGATGTCTATGCCGCCATCCTGGCCGATGCCGGGCCCGATTTCGATCCCGCGCGGCAACTGATCGCCTGGCAGGACTTCATGCTCACCGCCACCGCCGCCTCGCGGGGAATCACCTATATCAGCGGCAATAATGGCGAGTTGCTGGGCCCGATCGACTGGCGCCGCCGCCGCGAAAACCAGATCGCCCCCATCGTCCTCGCCAATCCCGCGCCCTACTGGCTGGTCTGCGGCGAATGCGATCGGGTGCTGGAGGCGCTGGCCGGGGCGGGACGCCAAACCACGCTGCTGGTCGAGACCGACAATTTCGACGACGGCCCCATTTCCGCCTATCGCGTCGACTGATGGCATTTTGTCAAAATCTTAAGGTTAAGCATTCGTGTTAAACCTGCCGACAGATCCCTGACCCGAGGCGCCGCCGGAGAGGGTATAATGCCGCCTTTATCGGGAGTGCGGCAGATGGCGGACACAAAGCGTCTCGACTGGGTGGACATGGCCAAGGGCATTTCCATCCTTCTCGTGGTGATGATGTATGCGGCCTCCAGCGTCGGCGAGGACACCGGCGGGGTCGGCCTGCTGCATTGGGCCATCGCCTTCGCCACCCCCTTCCGCATGCCCGAATTCTTCCTGATTTCCGGCCTGTTCCTCAGCCAGGTGATCGACCGGCCCTGGCGGGCCTATGCCGACCGGCGCGTGGTGCATTACCTCTATTTCTACGCGCTCTGGGCCGTCATCCACATCGCTTTCAAGGTCGGCCTGGTCTCGATGAACCCGGCGGGCGCGGCCGAGTATCTGGCCTGGGCGGTGATCCAGCCCTATGGCGTGCTGTGGTTCATCTACCTGCTGGCGGCAGTCAGCGCCGCAGCAAAGCTGCTGCACGGGCTGCGCGTTCCCATCTGGGCCGGGCTGGCGGCGGGCGCGGCGCTCCAGATCGCCCCGCTGCATACCGGCAGCTACCTCCTCGACCAGTTCGCCGAATATTTCGTCTATTTCTATGCCGGCTACGGCTTGGCCCCGCTGCTCTTCCGCCTCGCCGGCTGGGCCATGACGCATATCGGGCTGGCGCTGGCCGGGCTCGCCGCCTGGGCGCTGGTCAATGGCGCGCTGGTGTTCTCGCCCGGCTTTGCCATGAACCCCATCCACCCGGTCATGGGCTATGCCGGCCTGCCGGGGCTGCACCTGCTGCTGGCGCTGGCGGGCGCGGCGGCGCTGTGCAGCCTCGCCGCGATGCTGACGCGCCTGCCCGCGATGGACTGGCTGCGCTGGCTGGGCGCACATTCGCTGGTCATCTATGTCGCCTTCGTGCTGCCCATGGGCATTGCCCGCACCGTGCTGATCCGGCTGGGCGTGGTGGAGCCGACCGTGCTGAGCCTGGCCATCTTCACCATCGCCATCCTCGCGCCATTGGCGCTGTTCTGGCTGGTGGAGCGCACCGGCAAGGGCAAATTCCTCTTCGAGCGGCCGGCCTGGGCGCATCTGGGCCCGGCCCCATCGGCAAAGGCGAGGATTGCGCCGGCTGAGTGAGCCGGCACAGCCCCCTTGCCTTTTGCCGCGAGAGGCAGCACAAGGGCCTCGCTTATTCCTGACATTGCGAGGACCAGCCGATGAAAGCCGCCGTCATCGTCTTCCCCGGGCTCAACCGCGACCGCGACATGATCGCGGCGCTGACCAAGATTTCCGGTTCCGCACCCCAAACGGTGTGGCACCAGGACGCCGACCTGCCCCGGACCGACCTGATCGTCATTCCGGGTGGGTTTTCCTATGGCGATTACCTGCGCTGCGGCGCCATCGCCGCCCGCTCGCCCATCATGGACAAGGTGCGCCAGCGCGCCGCCCAGGGCGTTCGCGTGCTCGGCGTCTGCAACGGCTTCCAGATCCTCATCGAGGCGGGGCTGCTGCCCGGCGCGCTGATGCGCAACCAGAGCCTCAAATTCGTCTGCCGCGAGGTCAAGCTCGAAGTGGTCAATGCCGAGACCGATTTCACCCGGCACTACACCCGAGGCCAGATCCTGCGCTGCCCCGTGGCCCATCACGACGGCAATTATTTCGCCGACGCCGAAACGCTGGCCCGGCTCGAAGGCGAGGGGCGCGTGGCCTTCCGCTATGCCGAGGGCACCAATCCCAACGGCTCGATCAACGACATCGCCGGCATCCTCAACGAGGGCAAGAACGTGCTCGGGCTGATGCCACACCCGGAAAACCTCATCGAAGCCGCCCATGGCGGCACCGATGGGCGCGGGCTCTTCAGCAGCCTGCTGGGCCACGCCGCCTGATGAATCTGCGTGCTCCCGTTCCGCCACGCCTGCTGGCCCAGGGGCTGGGACTTGGGCTGGGCGCCGCGGCGCTGGCGATCCAGCTCTGGCTGTCGCTGTCGCTGCAACTGGGCCAGGGCCGCGACCTGCCCGGCGCGCTGGGGCATTTCTTTTCCTATTATACCATCCTCACCAATATCGCCCTGGTGCTGATCTACCTCTCCGAAACCCTGCCGCTGGCCGGGCTGGCGCTCTTCCGCCATCCGCTGGTGCGCGGGCTCATGGCGGCCAATATCACGCTGGTCACGCTGTTCGTGTATTTCGTCCTGCGCTTCCAGTACGAGTTGGACGGCCTGTGGCAAACGGTGGACAACATGCTCCACTATCTCTGCCCGGCGCTCTACCTCATCTGGTGGCTACTCGGCCCGCATGGCGCGCTGCGCTGGCGCGACCTGCCGGTCATGATCGCCCCGACCTTCGTCTATTTCCTCTATATCCTGGCGCGCGGCCTCTGGGTCGTGGAATACCCCTATCCGGTGATCGACGTCGCCCGCTACGGCTATGGCCAGGTGCTGCTCAACGCTGCCGGCATGACGCTTTTCCTCGCCGTGCTCTGCGCCCTGGTGGTGGCGATCGACCGCGCCCTGGCCCGTCCGCGCCTCTCCGCCGATGCCTGAACCCCTCGTCCTCCTTCCATACGGACCTGCCGCCCGATGACCCTTCGCAACGACATCGCCATCACCCCCGAGCTGGTCGCCAGCCACGGCCTCAAGCCGGACGAATACCAGAAGATCCTCGAGCTCATCGGGCGGGAGCCGACCTATACCGAATTGGGCATCTTCTCGGCGATGTGGAACGAGCACTGTTCCTACAAGAGCTCGAAGAAGTGGCTGCGCACCCTGCCCACCAGCGGGCCACGCGTCATCCAGGGGCCGGGGGAAAATGCCGGCGTAGTCGATATCGGGGACGGGCAGGCCATCATCTTCAAGATGGAATCGCACAACCACCCCAGCTTCATCGAACCCTATCAGGGCGCGGCGACCGGCGTGGGCGGCATCCTGCGCGACGTCTTCACCATGGGCGCGCGGCCGGTGGCGGCGATGAACGCGCTGCGCTTCGGCGCCCCCGAGCATGAAAAGACCCGCCACCTGGTCCATGGCGTCGTCGCCGGCGTCGGCGGCTATGGCAATGCCTTCGGCGTGCCCACGGTGGGCGGCGAGGTGGAGTTCGACGCCCGCTACAACGGCAACAACCTCGTCAACGCCTTCGCGGCGGGCCTGGCCGATACCGACAAGATCTTCTACTCCAAGGCCGAAGGCGTCGGCCTGCCGGTGGTGTATCTGGGCGCCAAGACCGGGCGCGACGGCGTCGGCGGGGCCACCATGGCCTCGGCCGAATTCGGCGACGACATCGAGGAAAAACGCCCCACCGTGCAGGTGGGCGACCCCTTCACCGAAAAGCGGCTGCTCGAAGCGTGCCTCGAACTGATGGCCACCGGCGCGGTGATCGCCATCCAGGACATGGGCGCGGCGGGCCTCACCTGTTCGGCGGTGGAGATGGGCGCCAAGGGCGACCTGGGCATCGAGCTCGACCTCGACAAGGTGCCGGTGCGCGAGGAGCGCATGACCGCCTATGAAATGATGCTCTCCGAATCCCAGGAGCGCATGCTGATGGTGCTGCATCCCGACAAGGAAGCGGTGGCCCGCAAGGTATTCGAGAAGTGGGAGCTGGATTTCGCCACGGTGGGCAGGACCACCGACGATCTGCGCTTCCGCGTGCTCTGGCAGGGCGACGAGGTCGCCAACCTGCCGATCAAGGAGCTGGGCGACGAGGCCCCCGAATATGACCGCCCCTGGACCGAGCCTGCGCCCCCCGCCCCGCTCGCCACCACCGACGTGCCGCAAATGGACGTCGCCGATGCCCTGCTCAAGCTGGTGGGCGGCCACCAGGTGGCCTCGCGCCGCTGGGTCTATGAGCAATATGACACGCTGATCCAGGGCAATTCGCTGCAATTGCCGGGCGGCGACGCCGGCGTCATCCGCGTCGAAGGCCATGTGGATAAGGCGCTGGCCTTTTCCTCGGACGTCACCCCGCGCTATTGCGAAGCCAACCCCTATGAGGGCGGCAAGCAGGCCGTGGCCGAATGCTGGCGCAATTTGACCGCGACCGGGGCCGAGCCGCTGGCCGCCACCGACAATCTCAATTTCGGCAATCCCGAGCGCCCCGAAATCATGGGCCAGTTGGTCTTTGCCATCAAGGGCATCGGGGAAGCCTGCAAGGCGCTGGATTTCCCCATCGTCTCGGGCAATGTCTCGCTCTACAACGAAACCAATGGCCGCGGCATCCTGCCCACCCCCACCATTGGCGGCGTCGGCCTCTTGCCCGACTGGAGCCGCATGGCGCGCATCGGCTTTGCCGGCGCGGGCGAGGTCATCCTGCTGGTGGGCGCGCCGGAAAACTGGGGCGGCCATCTGGGCCAGTCCATCTATATGCGCGACCTGCACGAGCGCCGCGACGGCCCGCCGCCGCCGGTCGACCTGGCCCATGAGCGCCGCGTCGGCGATTTCGTGCGCGGCCTCATCCGCGCCGGCATCGCCACCGCCGTCCACGACCTGTCCGATGGCGGGCTGGGCGTGGGGCTGGCCGAAATGGCCATTGGCGGCGGCATCGGCGCCAAGGTGGGCCAGCCCGAAAACCACGATCCCATCGCCACCTTCTTCGGCGAGGATCAGGGCCGGTATCTGGTGACGCTGCGCCCGGACGATGTCGAAAAGACGCTGGCCGAGGCCGCAAGCCTGGGCATTTCCGCCCCGCGGATCGGGGAAACGGGCGGGGACAGCCTGCAGCTGGGCGCCGCCCGCGCGGTGCCGGTGGCGACGCTGGAAAGCGCCTTCGAAAGCTGGTTCCCCAACTTTATGCAGGGCAAGGCTGCCTGATCGGCCGTCCTGCCTTATGATCGCCGCTCTTTGGAGTGCTTTGGCACGCCAGAGGGCGTCGTCGTTTTGGAGACTGTGATGAAACTGGGATCGGCAGCGGGTTCTCTTCTGGCCATCGGCATCGGCTTGCTGCCGGCGGCGGCCATGGCGCAATCGCTGGTGCTCAGCGGCTCCCCCCTGCCCGACCAGCCCTATACGCTGATCTATCCCGACATCATGGTGGAAAGCGGCGAGCCGGGCGGCCCGGTGACCATCAACCATCCCGGCGCGCCGCTGCAATGCATGCTGAGCGTGGTGCCGGTGGACGACACCGGCTGGAGCGCCGAGGCGGCGCTGGCCAATCTGGACGAAGCCGCCGTGGTGCGCAGCTGGAGCGCCACCTTCCCCGGCTTCGTGCTCGGCAACCGCACCATCACCGCCTATCAGAGCGGGCCGGCGCTGTTCTACGAGGGCGCCAGCACCGGGGCGGAAGGCAGCGCCGCGATCAGCCTGGTGCACACTGAAACGGTGAGCGGCGAGAACGGCTATACGCTCGATTGCTATTATGCGACGGAATTTGCCGAGCAGGCGCGGCCGCTGGTGGATTTCATCATCGCCAATTTCTCCACCGAGCAGGACGCCCAGCCCATCGCCCCCTGATATTGAAGGCGGGGCACCCCCATGCCATATCTCACTATGGTCGAACCGAATCGACAGGCAGCAGGGAGTTGAGCCATGCCGATGGATGCGAGCGAAATCGAACGCCGGATCAAGGCGGCCATTCCCGATGCCGAAATCGCCATCCGCGATCTGGCGGGTGATGGCGACCACTACGCCGCCACCGTGATCTCCGAGCAGTTTCGCGGCAAGTCCCGCGTGCAGCAGCACCAGATCGTCTATGCCGCCTTGCAGGGGGACATGGGCGGCGCCCTGCACGCGCTGGCCTTGCAGACGAGCGCCCCGGACTAGCCTTCATGGCGCTGCGCGACTCGCTCGAGCTGATCGCCATGGTGCGGCCCGAGGCCGGCGCCGCGGCGCTGGAGCACGAGATCGCCGCCGAGCGCGCCGCCTCGCTGGGCGCGGCGGAACGCCGCGTCATCGATGCCCTGGCCGCCCTTACCGGCGGGGATGAGGCGGCATTGGCCGAGGCCCGCGACGCCGTCTGGGCCTATTTCGTGCAGCGCGAACTGATCGGCTTCCGCCGCCACACCGACGTGATTCAGGAGCTGAACATTCCGGCCCAAGTGCTTGCCGGGCTTGGCGCAATGCCGGCAAGGGCGAGCCGGGCATGACCCATTCGCCAAAGGACTGTCGTTTCTGCCTCGACAATGGGCTGCTGACGGACGCGCCGATCCTGTTCACCGAGCATTTCTACATGCTGGGCAGCACCGACCCGCTTCTGCCCATTGCCGGCATGATCGTTCCCAGGCGCCACAGCCCCGATCCCTTCGCAATGAGCATCGAGGAATGGGCCGATTTCGGCAGCGCCCTGGCTGCGGCGCGATTCCATTTCGCCCATCACGACCCCGATGGCTATACGCTGGGCTGGAATGTCGGCGCCGCCGCCGGGCAGCATGTCTTTCACACCCACCTGCATATCATCCCGCGTTTCGCCAATGCCCCGAATGCGGGCCTGGGCATCCGCCGCATCCTCAAGCCCTTGCGGGACGACGCCGCGCCCTGACCGCCCGGGGAGCATGACGGCGCGGCCCAGAGCCACCTCGACAGCGCCCCAATCCTGACCTATCTAAAGGCCCGGACAGCCGGCCCTTGAAACCGGCCAAGCGAAAGGTTCCCCAAATGAGCGACATCAACGCCTTCATCGACGACAAGGTGAAGAATAACGACGTATTCCTTTTCATGAAGGGATCGCCCGATTTCCCCCAATGCGGTTTTTCCGGGCAGGTCGTGCAGATCCTGGGCTATCTGGGCGTTGAATACGGCAGCGCCAACGTGCTCGAAAGCGACGAATTGCGCGACGGCATCAAGGCCTACACCAACTGGCCGACCATTCCCCAGCTCTATGTGAAGGGCGAATTCGTCGGCGGTTGCGATATTGTGCGCGAGATGTTCCAGTCGGGCGAACTCCAGAAGCAGCTCGAAGCGGCCGGCATCGCCGTCAAGCAGAGCGCCTAAGACGCCCTCGATGCTATCCCGGTCTTACGCCGGGACTCATCCTCAGAATGTGGGTGGGGAGCCGCCGGCACCCTTCCCCAATTTCCCCTTTTTACCCCGGGTCATTCCGGCGCAGGCCGGAATCCATGTCCGCATGCCTCCCCCGGCATTGAAGCCGTTGTGAGTCTTCAGCATGGATTCCGGCCTGCGCCGGAATGACCCGGTGGTTTGGCGGGGGTTTTGTTCCAAGGGTACCCATCCCCAAGCCATCACCAAAGCTGATGGCGGTCATTCAGCATTGTCGCTTTGCCTGAAGGCCGGCGGCAGCTAGATTGGCCGCCGCTTTCGAGGTGTCCCATGTCCGCAACGTCCCGCCCCGCCGTACCGCTGCTGGTGCTGATTATCGCCGGCTGCATCATTGCCGCCGTGGGCAATGGCATCCGCAGCAGCTTCGGCCTGTTCACCCTGCCGATGACCGGCGACCTGGGGCTGACGCGCGAAAGCTGGGGCATGGCCATGGCCATCCAGAACCTGCTCTGGGGCATCGCCCAGCCCTTCGCCGGCGCCTGGGCCGACCGTGTCGGCACCGGCCGCACCATTGCCGTAGGCCTGGCCGTCTATGCGCTGGGCGTCATCACCATGGCCTTTGCGCCCGATGCCGGCTGGCTGACGCTGACGGCAGGCGTGATCGCCGGCGTCGGCATCGCCGTCAGCTCCTTCTCGGTGGTCATGGTGGCCTTCGGCCGCTCCGTGCCGATGGAAAAGCGCTCGCTGATCTTCGGGGTGGCCACGGCCGCGTCCTCCTTCGGCCAGTTCGCCTTCGCCCCCATCAGCCAGGGCTTCATCAATGCCTTCGGCTGGCAGTCGGCCCTGATCTATCTGGGCATCGCGCTGCTGATGATTATCCCTCTGAGCTATGCCCTGCGCGGCCGCACCGAAAACCCGGCCGGACAAGCCGACCTGCCCTTCATGCAGGCGCTGTCGCGCGCCTGGGGCCACGGCTCCTACCGGCTGCTGGTCATCGGCTTCTTCGTGTGCGGCTTCCACCTCGCCTTCATCAACGTGCACATGCCGGCCTATCTGGTGCAATGCGGCCTTTCCCCGGAAGTGGGAAGCTGGACCATCGCCGTCATCGGCCTGTTCAACATCGCCGGGTCGCTGCTCTCGGGCTGGCTGGGCAGCCGCCTGCCCAAGCAGATGCTGCTGGCGACCATCTATTTCCTGCGCGCCGTGGCCATCGGGCTCTTCCTGCTGTTCCCGGTCAGCGAAATCACCGCCTATGCCTTCGCCGCCGCCATGGGCCTGCTCTGGCTTTCCACCGTGCCGCTGACCGCCGGGCTGGTAACGCTGTTCTTCGGCGCCCGCTACATGGGGATGCTATATGGCATCGCCTTCCTGAGCCACCAGATCGGCTCCTTCGTCGGGGTGTGGCTGGGCGGCTATGTCTATGACCAGACCGGCTCCTACAGCCTGGTGTGGTATATGGGCATCCTGCTCGGGCTGGCCTCGGCGGCGGTGCACCTGCCCATCAACGAGCGCAGCGCACCCCATTTCATCCCCCGCCCGGCCTGAACGGAACCATCACCGGCAAGCATCGTTTTTTGCCGATAGAGTCTTGCAAATCTCGCAGTCCGGGTTCATGGTCCCGGCCGTCTTTTCGTCTGCGCCCCTCCGCGGCAGCGTCACCCCAGGTAAAATCGATGTCCGACCACTTCACGCGGGTGCTCTCGCGCCCTGAATTCATCGCCCTTGTGGCCGCGCTGATGGCGCTCAACGCCCTGGCCATCGACGTCATGCTGCCTGCCCTGCCCTATATGGGCGAGTCGCTGGGCGTCGCCAGCGAGAACGAGCGGCAATATGTCATCGCCGCCTACATGATCGGCATGGGCATCGCCCAGCTGGCCTTCGGGCCGCTGACCGACCGCTATGGGCGGCGCGCGCCGCTGCTGGCGGGCATGAGCATCTATGTGGTGGCCGCCTTCGCGGCGGTGTTCGCACCCAGCTTCGGCGTGCTCCTGGCGCTGCGGGCCGTCCAGGGCATGGGCGCCGCCAGCGTGCGCGTCATCGCCACGGCGCTGGTGCGCGACCAGTACAAGGGCCGTGAAATGGCCGAGGTCATGTCGCTGACCTTCATGGTGTTCATGGCCATCCCCATCATCGCCCCCGGCATCGGCCAGGTGTTGCTGATGACCGGGCCGTGGCAGACCATTTTCATCTTCATGGGCGGGCTGGCCGCCATTTTCGGGCTGTGGACCTATTTCCGCCTGCCCGAGACGCTGCCGCTCAGCGCCCGCCGCCCGCTGAGCCTCAAGGGTATTTTCGACGGGTTCCGCCTCGTCTTCACCAACCGCGTGGCCATTTCCTACGGCATGGCCGGCACGTTCCTGTTCGGGGCGCTGTTCGGCTTCATCAGTTCCTCCCAGCAGATCTATGTCGATATCTACGGGCTGGGGGTCTATTTCCCCGTGGCCTTCGCCGCCATGGCGGGGCTGATGTCGATCTCGTCCTTCACCAATTCCCGCGTGGTGCGCCGCTTCGGCATGCGCCGGCTCTCGCATGGGGCCATGCTGGTCTTTACCGGCTTCAGCGGCGTCTGGCTGGTTTTCGCGCTGACCGGGCTGCTGCCGCTCTGGCTGTTTTTCGCCCTGCTGGCCATCATCATGTTCAGCTTCGGCTGGGCCGCCTCGAACATGAATTCGCTTTCCATGGAGCCGCTGGGCGCCGTGGCCGGCACCGCCTCGGCGGTGTTCGGCTTCATCCAGACCGTGGGGGGCGCGCTGATCGGCGGCTTCACCGGGCAGATGTTCGACGGCACCACCATTCCCACTGCCCTAGGCTATTTCTGCATGGGCATCCTGGCGCTGATCTGCATCCTCATCGCCGAAAAAGGGCGCCTGTTCGGCGTCGGTGAGGAATATGCGCGCGCCGATGCCGGCGGTGCGCACTGACGAAAGGCCCCGGCCAAGGCCGGGGCGAGCCTAGAGCGTGAACACTTCCCGCCGCAGATCCTGCCAATTGGCTTCGTCGGGGGCAATGATGAGACCGCCGGCGAGATCGGCGGGACGGTAGGGGCTACCGTCGAACTTGGCGACATGGGCGCCGGCCTCGCGCATCATCAGCGCGCCGGCGACATGGTCCCAGGGCATGAGCTTGTTATACATGAGGAAATGCACATGGCCGCCGGCGGCCATGCGGTATTCATGGCCGGCGCAACGATAGCTGGCGAACATGCGCACCTTGGCCAGGTTGGACAGCACCCTGCCCCGGCTTTCCGCCGGCAGGTATGAGGTGGAGGCCAGCCCGCCCATTTCATCCAGCGGCAACGGCGCATGGAATTTCTGCCGGACGCGGCGGCCGTCGGGGAAAACCTGCCAGGTGCCGCAACCGCGCTCGGCCATGAAGAAATCATCGCCCATGGGATCGTAGATCACACCGGCGACCGGCTCGCCATCCTGCACCACGGCGGCCATGACGGCGAAGAGCGGCAGGCCAGCGGCAAAATTGGCTGTTCCATCAATGGGATCGACGTAAATGACGATTCGATCCTCGAAGTGCCCGTTGAGCAGGGCCGGATTGGCGGCCACCGCCTCCTCGCCGATCACCACGGTGTTGGGCGAATGGGCGTTGATGGCCGCGGTGATGGCGCGTTCGGCCGCTTCGTCGGCTTCCGTCACCAGATCGAAGGCATGGGCCTTGGTGTGAACCATGCCCTCGTCCAGACGGCGGAAGCGGGGCAGGATCTCGTCCTGGGCGGCCTGGCGGAGAATGCCGGCGAGGCGATCGATATTCATGAAATGTCCTTCTTGTTGGTCAGCCGGCCAGCGGCCCCAGGATCCGGTGGCGGATTTCGGTCCAGCTCTCGCGGTCGGGCGCGTTGAGCAGCCCGCCCTCGATCTGGCCCGGGCGATAGGGCGTCCCATCGAAATGGGCGCTATAGCCACCCGCCTCGGCATGGATGAGCACGCCGGCCAGATGGTCCCAGGGCATCATGCGATGGGCGCCGTTGAAATGGGCGCGGCCGCTGGCGATCATCCAGTAGTCATAGGCCGAGCAGCCATAGGCCATGGCCACGCGCACCTGCGCCAGATTGGCCGCCACCTCGCGGCGCAGCGGCGCGGGCAGATTGCTCGCCGAGAGCACCGAAACCATCTCCTCGAGCGCCACCGGAGCCGCCACGCGCAGCGCCCGCGCCCTGCCATCGGCCCGCACCAGCCGCGCCCCGGCGCCGCGCTCGGCCAGGATGACATCGCCCAGCATGGGATCGGCAATGACGCCGGCCACGGTCTCGCCCCGGCGCATGACGGCAAGGATGGAGCCGAACAACCCGTTGCCGGCGGCAAAGTTGAAGGTGCCATCGACCGGGTCGATGACGAAGGCCAGCTCGGCCTCGACCAGCCCGGTCATGACGGCGGGGTCGGCGGCATAGGCCTCCTCCCCGAAGATCATGGCCTCGGGGAATCGCGCCCGCAGCGCGGCGGTGATGACGCGCTCGGCGCCCAGATCGGCCTGGGTCACCAGATCGTAGGTGGAGGATTTGCTCTCGACGTCGCCATCGCCCAGATTGCGGAAACGCGGGGCGATTTCCTGCCGGCTGGCGGCGCGCAGCACCTTGGCCAGTTCCATCACATCGATATTCATGCCGTTATCCTCCTGTCGAGAAGCCCGGCAAAGTCGAAGAGGCGGGTATCGAGCATATGGCTGGGATTGATATTGCCCAGGGCGCGGATCATCACGTCCTTGCGGCCGGGCATGCGCTTTTCGATATCGGCCAGCATGGCCTTCATGGCATTGCGCTCCAGCCCGTCCTGGCTGCCGCACAGATCGCAGGGAATGATGGGAAAGGCCATGGAATCGGAAAAACGCTGCAAATCTTCCTCGGCACAATAGATGAGGGGGCGGAGCACTTCGATGTCGCCTTCGTCATTGAGCAGACGCGGCGGCATGGCGGCGAGCTTGCCGCCATGGAAAAGATTCATGAAGAAGGTCTCCAGGCTGTCGTCGCGGTGGTGGCCCAGCACCAGCGCCGAGCATCCCTCCTCGCGCGCGATGCGATAAAGATTGCCGCGCCGCAGGCGCGAGCAGAGCGAGCAATAGGTCGCCCCCGCCGGCAGCTTGTCGGTGACGATGGAATAGGTGTCCTGGTATTCGATGCGATGGGGGATGCCCAGGCCCTGGAGATATTCGGGCAGGATGTGCTTGGGGAAATTGGGCTGGCCCTGGTCGAGATTGCAGGCGAGCAGCTCCACCGGCAGCAGGCCGCGCCATTTGAGGTCGAGCAGCAGCGCCAGCATGCCATAGCTGTCCTTGCCGCCGGACAGGGCCACCAGCCATTTCTCGCCCGGCCGCACCATGGCGAATTTCTCGATGGCCTCGCGCGTATTGCGGATGAGGCGCTTGCGCAGCTTGTTGAACTCGACGCTGCGCGGCGCCTGCGCATAGACGGGATGCGCGCCGGTTTCGCTATCTTCGGACGTTTGCTCGGCAAGAAGGGCGGCGTCGGTCATCATCGGCCTGAAACAAAGAAGGGGACTTGCGTCCCCCTCTTAATCCACTCGGCCGGCCGACACCACAACCTCGTGCCGCCCGGACAGGAAAACCGCCCGGTCAGTTCGAGACCGGCTGGGTTTCGGGCATGGCCACGTCATGGCCGGTATTGTAGCGGTCCAGATTGGCCTCGAATTCGTGCAGGCGCTTCCAGATCGAGCGCAGCTCGGTGATGATGGTCCAGCGATCGAGAATGACGCGGAAGGCGCTGTCCACCCGGTCATAGGCATTGCTGGCCTGGTTGAGCACGCCGAAGGTCACCGCACCGGTGAACACGCCCGGGCCCATCATCAGCAACGGCAGGATGGTGGTGAACTGGCCATAAAGGTTCGACCAGGCATCGAAATAGCCGTAATGCAGATAGAGCCGGTGATAGTTGATGCGGATGCCGGTAAACAGCGAGAACAGCGTTTCGGGCCTGGCGTGGTCGAGCTTGTTGTCCTCGCCCAGCACCAGCTCCTTGCGGAAGGCCGCCTCCACCTTCTGGTTGTTGTATTCGAGGCCGGGCAGGAAATAGCCCACGAACCATGAAATGGCCATGCCGCCCACCGTCACCAGCAGCGCCGCCCAGACCAGCGAGCCGGGAATGTCGCGGATGACCGGCAGGTCGACATCGGCGCTGATGGTCCAGAGCACCGGAATGAAGGCGATGAGGGTGAGCACCGAGCGCACCACCGCCAGCCCCAGGCTTTCCACGATGGTGGCGAAACGCATCGTATCTTCCTGAATACGCTGGGACGCGCCTTCGATTTCATGCTCCACGCTGCGCCAGCGGGGAATGTAGTCCTCGGTGATCGCCTGGCGCCAGCGGAAGGCATAGAGCCGGGTGATGTAGAGGGTAATCACCTGCAGCGCCATATAAGGCATGGCGATCCAGGTGAAAGAATTGGGCGAGGGCAGCGTAATTACGCCGAAAAAGGTGAAGGGCTCCAGCTGGGGCGAGAACAGCAGCGACCAGAACTCGGATATGTCGTGGCCGGCCGGGGCCTGCAACATGTCGTAGAACACCCGGTACCAGCTGTTGATGAGCACCGTGAACTGCACCTGGATGAAGATCGAAACGATCAGGAACAGGCCGCCCCCATAGGCCCAGGCGGCCCAGCGGCGATTTTGGAAGAAGGCTTTTAGCATGTGACACCCTAGTCCCGAATGGCTCGCCAATCGGTCACAGAATTGCGGCAAGCACAAGCAGGCTTTGTCACGTGAACAAAATTTAAGGGCCGCTCCAATGGAGCGGCCCTCGAAAAGAGTGGAAAAATCCAGCCCGGCTTAGCGCGAATAGAATTCGACGACCAGGTTCGGCTCCATCTGCACCGGATAGGGCACATCGCCCAGGGCCGGAACGCGCGCATAGGTGGCGACCATCTTGTTGTGGTCGACTTCGACATAGTCGGGCACGTCACGCTCGGCGAGCTGGACGGCTTCCAGCACGACGGTGAGCTGCTTGGAGCGCTCGCGCACCTCGACCTTGTCGCCGATCTTGACCTGGTAGGAGGGGATGTTGACGCGCTTGCCGTTGACCAGCACGTGGCCGTGGCTGACGAACTGGCGGGCAGCGAACACGGTCGGCACGAACTTGGCGCGATAGACGATGGCGTCCAGGCGCGATTCGAGCAAGCCGATCAGGTTCTCGCCGGTGTCGCCCTTGCGGCGGGCGGCTTCGTCATAGAGCTTGCGGAAGCTCTTTTCGGTGATCGAGCCGTAATAGCCCTTGAGCTTCTGCTTGGCGCGCAGCTGCAGGCCATAGTCACTCAGCTTGCCCTTGCGGCGCTGGCCATGCTGGCCGGGGCCGTAGGCACGGGCATTGAGCGGGGACTTCGGGCGGCCCCAGATGTTTTCGCCAAGGCGGCGGTCAATCTTGTACTTTACGGAATGACGCTTCGACATCGCGTATCCTTCTTCAAACGTTGAATGGATCGCGCCCTCCTCTGCCCTGCTTTCGCAGGGCCGACAGACTCCCAACAGAGAATCCCGGGTGCGCCTATGGGCCGATTGGCCGGAATAGGTGGGCGGGTCTTATAAGCCGCCCGGCCCGGAGTCAAGGGCAGCCGGGCTAATCGGCCATGCGCTTGTCCAGGGTGCGCTGGTCGCGCAGTTGCGGGAAAATCCGGCTCCAGGTGAAGGCGACGGCCATTGCCCCCACCCCGCCGATGACCACCGCCGCCACCGGCCCGAGGAAATGCGCCACCGTGCCGGCGCGGAATTCGCCCAGTTCGTTGGAGGCGCCGATGAACACCGAATTGACCGCGTTGACGCGCCCGCGCACCTCTTCGGGCGTCCAGAGCTGCATGATGGTTTCGCGGATGGTGACGCTGACCATGTCGGCCGCGCCCACCAGCGCCAGCGCCGGAATGGAGAGCCAGGCGGTGGTGGAGAGCCCGAAAACCACGGTGAAGAGCCCGAACAGGCCCACGAAGAGGAACAGCACCTTGCCGGCATGGTCGCGCACCGGAAAGCGGGTGAGCCAGAGCGACATGGCGATGGCCCCAATGCCCGGCGCGGCGCGCAGCAGGCCCAGCTCCTCGGGGCCGGCATGCAGGATATCCTTGGTATAGACGGGCAGCAGCGCCACCGCCCCGCCCATCAGCACGGCGAACATGTCCAGCGAAATGGCGCCCAGCACCACCTTGTTGGAAAAGATGTAGCGAAAGCCGCCGAAAATGGTTTCCAGGCTCTTTGCCTGCCCGACGCTGCGCTGGGCCGGCTTGGGGATCAGCACCACGCAGACCATGGCGAGAAGCAGCAGCACCGCCCCGGTGCCAAAGGCCACTTCCGCCCCCAGGCCATAGAGCAGCCCGCCCGCCGCCGGCCCCATGATGGCGGCGAACTGCCAGGCCGAGGCATTGATGGTGATGGCATTGCTCAACGCCTCGGGCGGCACCAGATTGGGCGCCAGCGACTGCGCCGCCGGTCCCCAGAAGGCCCGCGCCGTGCCCAGCACCACCAGAATGGCGAAAATCGGCCAGACCTCATGCGCATGGGCATGGGCGAAGGCCAGGAACCCCACCGCGCAGCCGAACTCCACCGCCAGGCACACCGCCATGATGGCGCGGCGGTTGAAGCGGTCCGCGGTGAGCCCGGTGAGCAGAATCAGCACCAGCGCCGGCAGGAAAAGGCTGAGCCCGACCAGCCCGAGCAGGAACACATTGCCGGTGACGTCGTAGATCTGCCAGGCAATGGACACCGACATGACCTGGACGGCAAAGCCGACCAGAAGCGTGGTGAGCCAGAAAAAGCGGAAACCGCGATAGCGAAAGGCCAGGCGGGAGGTCTCGGTGGGGGCGGCGCTTGTCATCTTTCTGAGATGCCATGCCCCGCAAGCGCCGTCAAAGGCGCAAAACGTACTATTCGTCGGTTTCCGGCCTGGGCGCGCGATTGGGGTTGGGCCGCAGGTGGCGCCGGTCGATGGAGGAGATGACCCCACGCAATGTGCGGATCTCCTGGCTCGAGAAATTGCCCCGCGTCAGCGCCGTGCGCAGGTTGTTGACCATGCTGGGGCGCTTGTCGGGCGTGGTGAAGAAGCCGGTCTGGTCGAGAACGCCTTCGAGATGCTCGAAAAGCCCCACCAGCTCGCTGCGCGGCGCCACCTCGGACAGCCCGCTGCCGAAGGGCAGTTGCTCCCCGTCCCTGCCGCCATGGCGGCGCCACTCATAGGCGAGGATGAGCACGGCCTGGGCGATGTTGAGCGAGGCGAAGGCCGGCTCGACCGGCAGGGTGACGATGGTGTCGGCCATGGCCACCTCCTCATTGAGCAATCCCCAGCGCTCGCGCCCGAACAGCAATCCCACGCCCTGCCCGGCGGCGATGCGCGCCGCCATGCGCTCGGCGGCCACATCGGGCCCAATGACCTCTTTCTGCATGTCGCGCGAGCGGGCGGTGGTGGCCAGCACCAGATGGCAATCGGCAATGGCATTTTCCAGCGTCTCGAAGACGCGCACCCGCTCGATGACATGATCGGCGCGCGAGGCGGCAGCCACCGCCCGCTCATTGGGCCAGCCGTCGCGCGGGCGCACCAGGCGCAGGTCCCAAAGGCCGAAATTGGCCATCGCCCGCGCCGCCGCGCCGATATTCTCGCCCAGCTGCGGCTCGCACAGGATGACCGCCGGCGCGGGCAGAAGCTCTATCTTGAGGGAAGTATCGGTGCCGGCCATGTCGCCCCATCCTTTGAAAAGGTGGGGCGCTCATAGCCGGTTTTACCCCGATTGGGCAATTCAGGCGACGCGATGGCGCGGTGGCAGGTCGTGCACCTTGCCCGAGCGCCGCCATTCCCGGTCGAGAATGGCGAAATGCAATTCCTCGTCCCATTCCCCCTGGAACAGCGCATGCTCGCGGAAATGCGCCTCGAGCCGCATGCCCAATTGCTGGAGCAGGCGAATGGAATGTCGGCTGCGCCCGTCGCAGCGCGCCGAAAGCCGGTGAATGCCGAATTGGGTAAAGGCCAGATCGAAGAGCGCTTCGAGGGCCTCGGCCATATAGCCCTGCCCCGATTTCGCCGGGTCGATGCAGAAGAACACCTCCCCCTGCCCCGCCGTCGCATCGGCCCAGAGCAGGGACACCTGCCCCACCAGCGCCCCGTCGCGCTTGCACACCATGGCCAGGGTCAGCATGTCGCCGGGCCGTTGCAGGCTGACATTATGGCGCATGATGTCCAGCGCCATAGCCGCTTCCTCCGCATCGCGGCTGCGCTTGACCACGTAACGCTGCACCGAGGGCAGGTTGTGATAGGCGCAAAGCGCGGCAAGGTCGCCGCGCTCGAAACTGCGCAGGAAAAGTTTGTCGGTTTCGATGGGAAAATTCTGTGTCGTCATGATGCTGCGCTCCCGCCCGATTGCTGCATTAGCCCAAAGACGCAACGCCGGACCGAGTCGGGGGTTCCGCGCGACGCGCGGGCGCATGTTCACATTCTCATGGGGCCCGCGCTTCCGCCGGAATCCGGGCCGCCCGCCATTCGCGCTGGAGGATGGCGTAGTAGAATTCCTCGTCCCAGCCGCCCTTGAAGCGGGCATGCTCGCGAAAATGGGCCTCGCGGCGCATACCCAGCCGCTGCATCAGCCGCCAGGAGGGAACATTGCGCGCGTCGCACCGGGCGTAGACACGGTGAAGGTCCGCCTCCTCGAAGGCCAGATCGAGCATGGCCGCAGCCGCCTCGGTGGCATAGCCCCGGCCTTGGTGCAGGGGATCGAAAATCCAGCCCAGCTCCGCCTGCCCCGCATCCAGATCGCGCAGGATGAGGGAGATTTCCCCGATCAGCGCGTCTTCCTCGGCCAGGTCCACCGCCAGCACGATCCGGTCGCCATCATCGCGCAGCGCCACTTCGCCGATGCGCTGCTGCACCGCCATGGCGCACTCGTCCCGGCTCAACGGGCCATCGAGCAGATAGCGCGCCACATCCTCGCGGCTGCGATAGGCGTGGACGGCATCCACGTCGCCCCGGATGAAGGGGCGCAGGAACAGCCTGTCGGTGCGCAATGGATATTCGGGTAAAAGCGGCATGCCACCCCCATTTTCAGCGGCGCACTCTTTCCCCTCCCGCCGGCAAATTCAAGAGAACTCTGCCTTGCCCGCCGCGGGGCGCCGTGCCAGCCTCCCCTCATGTCCAGCCACGGCCGCCCCAGTATAGACCTCGCCGCCACCTGCGATTGCGGGGCGATCCGCCTCGCCGCCCGGGGCGAGGTGCTCTCGATGTTCCTCTGCTCCTGCGCCAATTGCCAACGCAGCACCGGCACGGGTCATTCCAGCGTCGTGCTGTTTCCCCTGGCGGGGATAGCGGTGGAAGGAAAACCGAAAACCCATGCCCGCCCAGCCGAGTCGGGCGCGCTCTTCACGCGGCACTTCTGCCCCGATTGCGGCACAACGCTTTGTGCGCGGACCTCGCGGGCCCCGGCGCTGTGCCTGCTGCCGGCGGGACTTTTCGCCGGGCAGAACGACTGGTTCCGGCCCGGCCAGCTTCTTTTCGCGCGCAGCCATCCCGCCTGGGATCTGGTGGCCGACCACCTGCCCCGCCACCAGACCTATCGGGAAGCGCTATAGCCTCAAGATATTGGCAAGCCCCCATGCCGAGCCGCTCTTTGCGCTTTTCGCCACCGATGCTATAGGGCACAACGAAACCGGCGCGCGCGCCAGAATGCGGATTCCATGGAGAATTTTCCAATGAGCAAGATCAAGGTCGCCAACCCGGTCGTGGACCTCGACGGCGATGAAATGACCCGGATCATCTGGCAGGCGATCAAGGACAAGCTCATCCATCCCTATCTCGACCTGCCGATCGAATATTACGACCTGTCCGTGGAAAACCGCGACGCCACCAACGACCAGGTGACGGTGGATTCGGCCAATGCCATCAAGAAGCACGGCGTCGGCATCAAATGCGCCACCATCACCCCCGATGAAGCGCGCGTCGAGGAATTCGGCCTCAAGAAGATGTGGAAGTCGCCCAACGGCACCATCCGCAACATCCTGGGCGGCGTGATCTTCCGCGAGCCGATCATCTGCAAGAACGTGCCGCGCCTTGTGCCGGGCTGGACCCAGCCGATCATCGTGGGCCGCCATGCCTTCGGCGACCAGTACAAGGCCACCGATTTCCGCTTCCCCGGCAAGGGCAAGCTGACCATCAAGTTCGCCGGCGAAGACGGCACCGTGATCGAGCACGACGTGTTCGACGCGCCCTCCTCGGGCGTCGCCATGGGCATGTACAACCTCGACGATTCCATCGCCGACTTCGCCCGCGCCTCGATGAACTACGCGCTGGGCCGCGGCGTGCCCTGCTATCTTTCCACCAAGAACACCATCCTCAAGGCCTATGACGGGCGCTTCAAGGACATCTTCCAGGAAATCTACGAAGCCGAGTTCAAGGAGCAGTTCGAGGCCAAGAAGATCTGGTACGAACACCGCCTGATCGACGACATGGTGGCCTCGGCCCTCAAGTGGAGCGGCGGCTATGTCTGGGCCTGCAAGAACTATGACGGCGACGTGCAGTCCGACACCGTGGCGCAGGGCTTCGGCTCGCTGGGCCTGATGACCTCGGTGCTGATGACCCCCGATGGCAAGATCGTCGAGGCCGAGGCCGCCCACGGCACCGTGACCCGTCACTATCGCCAGCACCAGCAGGGCAAGGAGACCTCGACCAACTCCACCGCCTCGATCTTCGCCTGGACCCGTGGCCTCGCCCACCGCGCCAAGCTCGACAACAATGCCGAACTGGCCAAGTTCGCCGCCACGCTGGAAAAGGTCACCGTCGACACCATCGAAGAAGGCAAGATGACCAAGGACCTCAGCCTGCTCGTCGGTCCCGACCAGCCCTGGCTCTCCACCATCGGCTTCCTCGACGCCATCGACCAGAACCTGCAAAAGGCCATGGCGTAAGCCGCTGGCGCGACGTAATATTCAGATAGAAAAGGCTGGGGCATCGCCCCGGCCTTTTCTTTGAAGCCGCCCTCTAGTCGCCCGAGGCGACCGTCAGTTCCAGCCGTTCGCCGGCGGTGACCGTGAAGGGCTTTTCGACCTCGCTGCCATCCTTGAACTTGACCAGAACGACATAGTCTCCCGCCGCCAGCGTGGTCTGCCATTCGGCATCGAAATTATAGGCGAACTCGGGGCGCGAGCCGTCTATGGCTTTCTTCGCCCCATAGATGCGGGCGATGTCAATATTGGGCGTGGAAAAGGCGACGACGCCGGCATCGAGCACACCGACCACCTCGACCCGCTCTCCCGCCTTGACGGAAAAGGGCACTTCGATCGTGGTCGCCTGCATCTCGATCTTCGCCACGTAATCGCCCGGCGGCAGATCGTGCTTGGTGGCCGGACCGAAGCCGTAGCCGAAATCCTGCCGCGAGCCGTCAATGGCCTTTTTCGCCCCGTAAAGGCGCACGGAAAGATCGTTGCTGGTGACCGGCATGCCCTCGACATAGACGGCATCGATCACCGCAAGGCCGGTGCCCATCACCACATCCTTGCTGAGGACGTCACCCGGATGCAGCGTGATCGCCTCTTCATGCACGCCCTGCCCCAGCGTCACCTGTAGCGTGGCTTCGCCGGCGGGAACGCGGAACGTATAGGTCTCGTAGCCGGTATCCTCGCCGCCCGGATAGCGCAGGCTGATCCGGGCGTCTCGATGCGGCTCCTCGCCCTCGGCCGCCATGGCCCGCACCGAGAGGATGGCGGCATTGAGCACGAAATGAGGCTCGAGCAATTCGCCGGCCACCACGGTGACGGGCTGCTCCTGCTGGGCCCGGCCGAAGCTGGCGCGCAGGATATAATTGCCCGGCGCCACATCGAACTTGGCCCCCGAATTATATTCGGTGCGCACCACATCGCCGGCGCTGCCATCGGCTTTGACCGCGTGCAGCGACCAGACCAGATCGGCCCGATCGTCCTCCAGATCCGGCCCGCCTTCGGCGAGCGAGGCGGTGGGCAGGATATTGTAATCCAGCGCCACCGGCTCGGGTTCGGGCTCCGGTTCCGGCTCGGCCTGCGCCACTTCCGCCACGGTGGCGGTCAGGGCATCGACCAGCGCCGCGCCATCGGCGGCGGAGAGATAGCGGCCGCCGGTATTTTCAGCCAGGCACGCCACCTGCTGGCCCTCCTCGTCGGATAGCCCGAAGCCGAGGACATGGGTGGTGAAATCAATGCCCTGCGCCTCGAGTTCGCTGGCCAATGCGCAAGGATCGACCTCGCAGGTTTCCAGCCCGTCTGTGATGAGGATCACCGTGGCCTTCTGCTCGGTATAGCGCAAATCTTCGGCTGCCAGCCGCACCGCGTCGGAAAGCGGCGTCATGCCCTTGGGATTGATCTTGTCGGCCGCCGCCGCAATGGCCGGCCCGGTGCCGGGGCCCGGCTCGACCAGCATTTCGATGTCGCCGCAATTGCCCTTTTCCCGATGGCCATAGCTCATCAGGCCCAGCTCGATATCCCCGGGCAGGTTGGAGAGCACCGCCGCCAGCGTCTCGCGGGCAATGGTGATGCGCGCCTTGCCATCGATCTGCGCCCACATGGAGCCCGATCCGTCGAGCACGATGACGGCGCGCTCGGCCGCCACGGCCGGCAGCGCCAGCCCCAGCGCCGCAATCGCGCCCAGCACGAAGTTCCTCACTCTCTTCATCAAGACAGTCCTCCCGATAACTGCCGTAGCCCGGACGCGGCTCATCCGCCGGCACGCGCACCATTCACCGCCGCATCTGCTGCCTGTATGAAGAAGGAATCAAGTCCGGTTCGTAGGGCCGGCCACCGATTCCAGCGCAAAGGCGGGAGCAACGATCATGGAATGGCGGCGCAGGATCGGCCTGGGCATCGTGGTGGGCATCGGTGCCATCCTCGCCTTCAATGCCGGCTGGCGCGTCGCGCCGCCCGCAAATGTCCATCCGGGGCTGATCGCCCATCGCGGCGTACACCAGAATTTCGAGCGCGCCGGCCTTACCAATGACAGCTGCACAGCCGAGCGCATCGCCGCGCCCACCCATGGCTATATCGAAAACACCATCGCCTCGATGCAGGCCGCCTTCGCCGCCGGCGCCGACATCGTCGAGCTCGATGTCCACCCCACCACCGACGGGCAATTCGCCGTGCTGCATGACTGGACGCTGGATTGCCGCACCGAGGGAAGCGGGGAAACCCGCAGCCATTCCATGGCCTATCTGCGCACGCTCGATATCGGCTACGGCTACACCGCCGACAATGGCGCCAGCTTTCCGCTGCGCGGCAGCGGCATCGGCCTGATGCCGGAGCTCAAGGAGGTGCTGGCAGCCATGCCCGACCGGCGTTTCCTCGTCAATTTCAAGAGCCGGGAAGCCCGCGAGGGCGACATGCTGGCCGCATTGGTGGCCGACCATCCCGAATGGCGCCCGGCCATCTGGGGCGCCTATGGCGGGGACGAGCCCAGCTATCGCGCCGCCGAACTGATCGAGGGGCTGACCGTATGGTCGCGCCGGAGCATGGTGGATTGCCTGCTGCAATACGAGGCGCTGGGCTGGAGCGGCTATATGCCCGAGGCCTGCCGCAACACCATGGTGCTGGTGCCGATCAACGTCGCACCCTTCGTCTGGGGCTGGCCCCATCTCTTCACCGAGCGCCTGCGCGCCGCCGGCAGCCAGGTCATCCTGCTCGGCCCCTATGAAGCGGGCGATCCGGGCACGGCCGGCATCGACACGCCGGAGCTCCTGGCCCAGGTGCCGGCGGGATTCGACGGCTATCTCTGGACCAACCGCATCGAAACCATCGGCCCGGCGCTGGCGGGCCGCTAGCGTCATCTTGCCCATCGACGGCCATCGCGCCACCCACTAGGTTCAGGGCGCTGCCCCCTCCTGATTTGGACATGCCATGCCGGTCGGCGTCATTTATGCAATCGTCGCCTACTCAGTCTATTCCTGTGGCGACGCGCTCATCAAGGGCTTCGGGCAAAGCCTCTCGGTGTTCGAGATCGGCTTTTTCGTCGCCCTGTTCGGGCTGATGCCGGCCCTGTTCGTCAAGCCCAGGGGCGAGCGCTGGCGCGACACCTTCCGGCTGGAACGCCCGCTTCTGGTGCATCTGCGCTCGTTTACCGGCCTCAGCTCGGCAACGCTGGTCACCTACGCCTTCGTTACCATTCCCTTTGCCGAAGCCTATTCGCTGGTGTTCATGATGCCGCTTTTCATCACCGTTCTGTCGGTGGTGGTGCTGCGCGAGCGGGTCGACGCCATGCGCTGGGGCATGCTGGCGCTCAGCTTTGCCGGCGTGATGCTGGTGGTGCGCCCCGGCTTCCGCGAGCTGCAACTGGGGCACCTTGCCGCCCTGTGCTGCGCCTTTTTCGGCGCCACCACCACCACCGTGCTCCGCATCATCGCCCCCATCGAGCGCCGGGTGAGCCTCATCGCCCTGCCCGCGCTCTATCTGCTGGTGGTCAACGCCGTGCTGATGCTGCCCGGCTTCGTCATGCCCACGCCGCTCCAATTCGCCCTGCTCGCCGCCGCCGGCACCATGGTGGGGCTGGGCCATATCCTGCTCATCGCCGCCACCCGCAATGCGCCCGCCAGCCAGGTGGCGCCCACCCAATATATCCAGATCGTCTGGGCCATCGTGCTCGGCGCCATCTTCTTTGCCGAATATCCCGATCTCTGGGTCTATATCGGCCTGGCCGTGGTGGTGGGCGCCGGCCTCGTCAACGTGGCGCGCGACGGCAGCCGCACCCGCATCGCCGGGCGCTTCGCCGAATATCGCGCCCGCCGCCGCGCTTCGCCCACCGATATTTCCGAGGTGCAGGGGCCGGAAATATAATCCGCCATAAGGTGACGGAAGCGCCCGCCCCTTGTATGGTAGGCTAAAATCCTGAGTCTTCCGCGCTTTTCCGATAGGTCATAGCGATGCCGGTCGGCGTTCTCCTGGCTTTTCTGGCCTATCTCGCCTTCTCGATGTCCGACGCGCTCATCAAGGCGACCGGGCCGGTGATGTCGGTGTTCGAGATCGCCTTTTTCACCACCAGCTTTTCCATCCTCCCGGCCATGGTGAGCAAGCGCGGCGAGCGCTGGCGCGACCTCTACAAGCTGCGCCACCCGGTGCTGGTGCATCTGCGCTGCGCCACCGCCATTTCCGGTACGGCCTGCGTCATGTTCGCCTTCACCCACATCCCCTTCGCCGAAGTCTATGCCATCGGCTTCCTCGCCCCCATCATGGTGACGGCGCTGGGCGTCTTCGTGCTCAAGGAAGATGTGGGCCTGCACCGCTGGCTGCTGCTGGTGGTCAGCTTTCTCGGCGTGCTGCTGGTGATCCGGCCGGGCTTGCGCGAAGTGATGCCGGGGCACCTGGCCATGCTCGCCGCCGTGTTTTTCAGCGGCATCACCACCACGGTGCTGCGCTATGTCGCCCCCCGCGAGAGGCGCGTCAGCCTCATCGGCATCCAGGTGATCTATTCGGCCATTCTCAACGGCCTCATCATGCTGCCGTTCTTCGTCATGCCGACGCTGGAGCAACTGGCCGTCTTCCTCGGCATCGGCATCATGGGCGGCACCGGCGCCCTGCTGCTGATCGCGGCGGCCAAGCGCACGCCGGCCAACCTGCTGGCGCCGGTGCATTACAGCCAGCTCATCTGGGCCATCGTTTTCGGCGCCGCCTTTTTTGGCGAATATCCCGATTGGGTCGCCATTGCCGGCATGCTGGTGGTTCTGGCGGCAGGGCTGGCCAACGTGCTGACCGAAAGGCTCAAAATCGTCTGGAAGCCGCGCCTCTTCTTCTTCCGGACGGGCCTTTGAGGGGGCGAGCCCCCTCATCCCCTCAGAGCAGCGCCCGGATAGCGGCCAGCGCCTCTTCGGCCTTGGCCCCGTCGGGCCCGCCGGCCTGCGCCATGTCGGGGCGGCCACCGCCGCCCCGCCCGCCCAGGGCGGCCGAGCCGGCGCGCACCAGGTCGGCGGCGGAATATTTGCCGGTGAGATCGGCGGTGACGCCCACCACCAGCCCCGCCTTGCCGTCATCGGCGCGCCCGATAATGGCAACCACGCCCGAGCCGACCTGCTGCTTGGCCTGATCGGCCAGGCCCCGCAGGTCCTTGGGGGCAAGGCCATCGACGATGCGGCCGATAAAGGCGACGCCATTGACGGTTTCCGGCCCGGCGGCCGCGCCGCCGGCGCCCCCGCCCATGGCCAGCTTCTGCTTGGCATCGCTCAGGGCGCGCTCGGAGCGCTTGAGCTGGTCCTGGAGGGCCGCGATGCGGTCGAGCACTTCATGGCCGCCCGAGCGCAGCAGGCCGGCGGCGGCATTGACGATGGCGACATTGGTGTTGCCGCGATGGCGGGCGGCCTTGCCGGTCAGCGCCTCGATGCGGCGCACCCCGGCGCCAACGGCGCTCTCGGCGACGATGGAGACCAGGCCGATATCGCCGGTGCGGCGCACATGCGTGCCCCCGCACAATTCCACCGACCAGCCCAGCCCGTTTCCGGTGGGCTCGCCCATGGAGACCACGCGCACCTCATCGCCGTATTTCTCGCCGAACAGGGCCCGCGCACCCGATTCCTTGGCTTCCTCGACGCCCATCAGCCGGGTTTCGACCGGCGTGTTCTGCAGCACGATGGTATTGGCGATGTCTTCCACCTCGGCCATTTCCTGCTCGGTCATCGGCTTGGTGTGGACGAAGTCGAAACGCAGCCGCTCGGGCGACACCAGCGAGCCCTTCTGGGCGACATGGTCGCCCAGCACTAGCCGCAGCGCCTCGTGCAGAAGATGGGTGGCGGAGTGATTGGCGCGGATGGCCGAACGGCGGGCGTGATCGACCGCCAGCGTCAGCGCCTGCCCCACCTTCACCTCGCCCTCGACGACCGCGACCTTGTGGGCGAAAACGCCGTGATGCTTCTGCGTGTCAGTGACAGTGGCAAGGAAGCCATCGCCCATTATGGTGCCGCAATCGCCCACCTGGCCGCCGCTTTCGCCATAGAACGGCGTCTGGTTGACCACCACCACGCCGTCCTGGCCGGCCGAAAGGCTGGGAACCTCCACGCCGTCGCGCAGCAACGCCTTGACCTCGGCCTCGGCGGTCTCGGTCTCATAGCCGAGGAATTCGGTGGGGCCGAGCCGGTCGGCCAGGCCAAACCAGACCATGTCGGTGGCCGCCTCGCCCGAACCGGACCAGCTCTTGCGCGCCTCGGCCTTCTGCGCCGCCATGGCGGCATCGAACCCGGCCTGGTCGACGCTGATGCCGCGCAGGCGCAGCGCATCCTCGGTCAGATCGAGCGGGAAGCCATAGGTGTCGTAAAGCTTGAAAGCGGTGGCGCCGGCCAGCACCGCGCCCTCGCCCATGTCGCTGGTTTCATCGGCCAGGATTTGCAGGCCTCGGCCCAAGGTCTTGAGGAAACGCCCCTCTTCGAGCCGCACGGTCTCGGCGATCAGCGCCTCGCCCCGGCTCAATTCGGGATAGGCCTGACCCATTTCGCGCACCAGCGCCGGCACCAGTTTGTAGATGACCGGCTCGTTGGCGCCCAGCAGCGTGGCATGGCGCATGGCGCGGCGCATGATGCGGCGCAGCACATAGCCGCGCCCTTCATTGGAGGGCAGCACGCCCTCGGCGATGAGGAAGCTCATCGAGCGTAAGTGGTCGGCAATGACGCGCAGGCTGCGATTGCCCTCGCCCACCGGATCGACGCCGGTCGCGGCCGCCGCCGCGCCGATCAGCGCCTTGAACAGGTCGATGTCGTAATTGTCGTGCACGCCCTGCATCACCGCGGCGATGCGCTCGAGACCCATGCCGGTGTCGATGGAGGGATGCGGCAGGCCGGTGCGGGAGCCGTCGCCATGCTGCTCATACTGCATGAAGACAAGGTTCCAGATCTCGATCCAGCGATCGCCATCTTCCTCCGGCGAGCCCGGAGGGCCGCCCCAGATATGCTCGCCATGGTCATAGAAGATTTCCGAGCAGGGCCCGCAGGGGCCGGTATCGCCCATCTGCCAGAAATTGGACTTCGCCCCGAGCCGCACGATGCGGTCCTCGGAGAGGCCGGCGATCTTCTTCCACAGGTTCAGCGCCTCGTCATCGTCCTGATAGACGGTGACCATGAGCTTTTCCTTCGGCAGTTCCCAATCCTTGGTCAGCAGCGTCCAGGCCAGCTCGATGGCGCGATCCTTGAAGTAGTCGCCGAAGGAGAAATTGCCCAGCATCTCGAAGAAGGTGTGGTGGCGGGCGGTGAAGCCGACATTGTCGAGATCGTTGTGCTTGCCGCCGGCGCGCACGCATTTCTGCGCCGTGGTGGCGCGCGAATAGGGGCGCTTCTCGACGCCGGTAAAGGTGTTCTTGAACTGCACCATGCCCGAATTGGTGAACATCAGCGTCGGATCGTTCCGCGGCACCAGCGGGCTGGATGCGACCGCCTCGTGACCGTTGCGGGCAAAGTAATCGACAAAGCTCGAACGAAGGTCGTTTACGCTGGTCATCTAGAGGCTTTCATTGCGGAAATCGGCGCGATCGCGCCAGAGACGGAAAACGCGGCTTTTTATCGTGGCGGCGTCGCCCCTGTCCAGCGCCAGCGCGGGGAAATCAGCGGAATGGGCGGGGGTGCGACGCTGGCGGCGCGTGGGAAGGGACGCCTTGCACACGCAGCCGGTCCAGCCTGGAGCGGAAGCCGGGCTGGCGGCACGTTGCGGACTCCGCTGGCGGGGCGAGATGCGGACATGGATTCCGGCCTGCGCCGGAATGACCCGGTGGGTGGGGGGTATAGAGAGAAGTTCTTATGCCGGGGCTCCCAACACCCTCTCCCATCCTCCCCATCAAGGGGGAGGCCCTGCGTGGCGGATGTGGAGGGATTGTGCTGCCCCGCCTGTTCTACAAAAGGGAGGCATCGCACCTTTGCCATCCCATCCGCTGTCGCCCGGCCCCGAGCCGGGATGACATCGGGGGTGAGGAGAGCAAAGTGCCTTCCAGCCCTCTAACCCACCCTTCGGGGCATACTCCCGCCTCACCTCCCCCGTCATTGTCGGGCTCGTCCCAGCAATCCATGCCTCCACTTACGCTGAACCTGCCCATGGATCACCGAGACCAGCCCGGTGATGACGATAGGGAGGCATTGGGCCTTTGCCATCCCATGCGCTGTCGCCCCGGCCCCGAGCCGGGGCCCATCCTGAAATCGTGCGGTTCCGTCCCGCTCAGGATGGATCCTGGCTCAGGGCCGAGATGACATCGGGGTGGGGAGAGCGAAGTGCCTTGCAGCCCCCAAAAGAAAAACCCCCGCCGGAGCGGGGGTGAGACATGCATGGGATGGAAACGGATTATTCGTCGTTGCCGCTGTCGTCCTCGCCGCCGGCAACCAGCAGCACCTCGCCCAGGAGGCCCGAGCTTTCGCGCACACCCTGTTCGATGGCGGCGGCGGCCTGCGGATTGTCCTTGAGGAACTGGCGGGCATTCTCACGCCCCTGGCCCAAACGCTGGCTATCCCAGGAGAACCAGGCGCCGGACTTTTCCACGATCCCCGACTTGACGCCCAGATCGAGCAATTCGCCAGTCTTGGAAATGCCTTCGCCATACATGATGTCAAATTCGACCTGGCGGAAGGGCGGGGCCAGCTTGTTCTTGACCACCTTGACGCGGGTCTGGTTGCCCACGATCTCCTCGCGGTCCTTGATGGCGCCGATACGGCGAATGTCGAGACGCACCGAAGCGTAGAACTTGAGCGCATTGCCGCCGGTGGTGGTTTCGGGCGAGCCATACATGACGCCGATCTTCATGCGGATCTGGTTGATGAAGATGACCAGGCACTTGGACTTGGAAATCGAGGAGGTGAGCTTGCGCATGGCCTGGCTCATCAGGCGCGCCTGCTGGCCCGGCAGGCTGTCGCCCATTTCCCCTTCCAACTCGGCGCGCGGGGTGAGCGCGGCCACCGAATCGACCACCAGAACGTCGATGGCGCCCGAGCGCACCAGCGTATCGGTGATTTCCAGCGCCTGCTCGCCGGCATCGGGCTGGGAGATCAGCAGGTCATCGACATTGACGCCCAGCTTGCGGGCATAGACCGGATCGAGCGCATGCTCGGCATCGACAAAGGCGCAGATGCCGCCCTTGCGCTGCGCCTCGGCGATGACGTGCAGCGCCAGCGTGGTCTTGCCCGAGCTTTCCGGCCCGAAGATCTCGACGATGCGGCCCTTGGGCAGCCCGCCAATACCCAGGGCGATATCGAGCCCCAGCGAGCCGGTGGAGATGGCTTCGACCTCGATGGCGGCGTTCTCGCCCAGCCGCATGATCGAGCCCTTGCCAAAATTGCGCTCGATCTGGCTGAGTGCGGCGGCAAGCGCCTTGTCCTTATCCATCGATCCACCTTCAACAACACGAAGCGGGGCGTTAGCCATTTATTCTCTCCTTATTCCACGCTCCGGGAGACTGCGCAACGCGCGGGCACCACGGCGGGTCATGCCTTGAATGTGCGCTATTTGTTCTCATCTTGTTCCCTTCCTGTCAAGGGACAAAATGAGAACATCGTCCTGATCGGCGAGAATCGCCCGACCTCGGAGGAGCCCCGGCACCATAAGTATGATTTTTAACTTGCGCCGCCCTGTCCTATGGGCTTTATGCGATGCCATCATCGCGCCACGGGGCGCAGACGAGGAGCCGCGCCATGAACCTGATCCAGTATATCGACGCCAGCGGGGAGCGCGCCGTGGGCGCGGTGGAGAACGGAACGGCCCGCGCGGTAAAGGGCGCCGCGAGTGTCTATGCGCTGGCCCAGGAGGCGCTCTCGCGCAGGCTGGGCCTGGGCGCGCTCATCGCCGAAAAGGGCCTGGGGGAAACCCTCGACCGCGCGGCGATCCTGGCCGAGGGACGCATGCTCTCGCCCATCGATCATCCCGATCCGGCCCATCTCTATCTCACCGGCACCGGGCTCACCCATCTGGGCTCGGCCGCCACGCGCGACGCCATGCACACGGCCAATAGCGGCGCGGCCGAAACCGGGCTCACCGACACCATGAAGATGTTCCGCATGGGCCTGGAAGGCGGCAAGCCGGCCGCCGGCGAAAAGGGCGTGCAGCCGGAATGGTTCTACAAGGGCAACGGCCATTCGGTGGTCAATCCCGGCCACCCCATCCCCTCGCCCGGCTTCGCGCTCGACGCCGGCGAGGAGCCGGAAATCGCCGGCATCTACCTCATCGACGCCAATGGCCAGCCGCGCCGGCTGGGCTTTGCCCTGGCCAACGAGTTTTCCGACCACGTGACCGAGCGCATCAACTATCTCTATCTCGCCCATTCCAAGCTGCGCGCCGCTTCGTTCGGGCCCGAATTGCGGCTGGGCGAACTGCCCGCCCATATCGAGGGCACTTCGCGCATCTGGCGCGACGGCAAGGTGCTGTGGGAAAAGCCCTTCCTCTCCGGCGAGGACAATATGAGCCACACCATCGCCAATCTGGAATATCACCACTTCAAATATGACCTGTTCTGCCAGCCCGGCGACGTGCACGTGCATATGTTCGGCACCGCGACGCTGAGCTTTGCCGACGGCGTCAAGACCGGGCCGGGCGACATCTTCGAAATCGAGGAAGCCCAATTCGGCGCCCCCCTGCGCAATCCCGTGCGCATGGACCAGGAGCGCCCGGTCATCATCGGCACGCTCTATTGAGCTTGATGCGGCGCCACTAACATGTCAGTTATCCCTCCCGCTGCGGGAGGGATATCATGACGGGCAGAACATTCGAAACGCGCCGGGTCGGCCGGACCGATCTTTACGTGACCACCCTGGGCCTGGGCGGGGCCTCCCTTGCCGGGAACTACACGCCCGTGCCCGCCGATCAGGCACGCGCCACGATCGCCCACGCGCTCGACGCCGGCATCACCCTTTTCGATACCGCCCCCCATTACGGCTTCGGCCGTTCCGAGCATCTGTTCGGGGACGTGCTGCGCGAGCGGCGCGCGGGCGCGGTGCTCTCGACCAAGGTTGGCCGGCTGCTGCGGCCGGTCCACGGCCAGCCCTGGCCGCGCGACGAATGGATCGACCCCCTGCCCTTCCGGGAGGTTTATGACTATTCCTATGAGGGCATCATGCGGTCCTTCGAGGACAGCCTGCAACGGCTGGGCCTCGAAGCCATCGACATCCTCTATGTCCACGATATCGGCACGCTCACCCATGGCGTGGACGGCAACAGGCCGCTCTGGGCCCAGCTCGCCGGCGGCGGTTATCGGGCGCTGCGCGAATTGCGCGACGCCGGCACCGTCAAGGCCATCGGCCTCGGCGTCAACGAATGGCCGGTGCTGATGGAGGCCATGGACCTCGGGCAGTGGGACGTTTTCCTGCTCGCCGGGCGATACACGCTGCTCGAACAGACCGCGCTCGATCCGTTCCTCACCGCCTGCCTCAGGCATGGCGCCTCGGTGGTGGCCGGCGGACCGTTCAATTCGGGCATTCTGGTGGGCGGCAGCCGGTTCGACTATGCCCGCGCGCCCGAAGCGATCATCGAAAAGGTACGGGCCATCGAGGCGGTGTGCCGCGATTTCGACGTGCCCCTGCCCGCCGCCGCGCTGCATTTCCCCCTCACCCATCCGGCGGTCTGCAACGTGCTCCCTGGCCCCCGCTCGCCGCAGGAGCTGGACGGCATTCTGGAGTGGTGGGACACCGAAATTCCGGACGGGCTATGGACGGCGTTGGTGGAGAAGGGCCTGCTGGCGGAAGGAACGCCGGTGCCGGGCGGGGCGGCTTAGGGCCAGTCTCCCCTTCCTTCTCCCTGATGGCCTCCCCGAACACTGAGCATGCAGCTTCGCGCCATTCGAGCGTAGCTCTCATGGCCTTCTCGCCTCAAATCGCCCCACTGGGACGATTTGCCCTGCGGGACGGCTCGAAGCCCCTGCCCCTGACCTTCCGCTGAACGCGTCAGGTCTGTCCCCCTTCCACAAGAGGAGAGGGAGGGGCCGGAGGGTGGGACGGATGAGGAGCCCCATGGTGGTGGACACAATGCCTCCCCCATCGTCATCACCGGGCTTGTCCCGGTGATGACGATGGGCGGCTCCACGCGGCCGAAGGAGTGGATTGCCCGGACAAGCCCGGCAATGACGGTGGCGCGGAATATAAGAGCGCCACCTCCACCGGCCCTCGCGGGAGAGAAAGAAAGCCCCCTACTCCCGCGGGCCGTCCAGCCTTTGCAGGACTTCCTTGACCTTGGAATTGATCTGGTCGAGCGAATAGGGCTTGGGCAGGAATTCGACGCTTTGGTCGTCCTCGATGTCGCGGCGTACGCTTTCCTCGGCATAGCCGGACACGAAGATGACCTTGAGCTCGGGCATGCGCTCGCGGATATGCTTGAGCAGCGTCGGCCCGTCCATTTCCGGCATCACCACGTCGGAAATCATCAAATCGATCCTGAACTCGATGTCCTCGAGCACCTCCAGCGCCTCCTCGCCGCCATCGGCCTCGAACACTTCATATCCGGTGGCGCGCAGGGCGCGGGCCGAGAAGGCGCGCACGCTTTCCTCGTCCTCGACCAGAAGGATGCGCTCCTGCCCGGTGAGGTCGCGCGCCGGGGCGCTGGCCGCGGCCGCCTTGGCCGCAACCTCGCTGGCCGAAGGCACGTGGCGCGGCAGGAAAATCTTGAAGATGGTGCCCACGCCCACGGTCGAGACCGGGTAGATATAGCCCTCGGTCTGCTTGACGATGCCATAGACGGTGGACAGGCCCAGCCCCGTGCCCTTGCCCAGATCCTTGGTGGTGAAGAAGGGCTCGAAGATCTTGGCCAGCACTTCCGGGCTCATGCCCGTGCCGGTGTCTTCCACCTCTATCAGCACGTAATCGGCCGGCACCATGCCCTCGAAATGCAACCGTTCGGCCTCCGCCTGCTCGATATTGGCCGTGCGCACGGTGATGGAGCCGCCATCGGGCATGGCGTCCCGGGCATTGACCACCAGGTTGATGATGACCTGTTCGAGCTGCACCACGTCGGCGCGCACCGGCCAGATATTGCGGCCATGCTCGACCCTGAGCGTATTCTTCTCCCCGATCATGCGCTTGAGCAGCACGGCGAGGTCATCCACGATCAGCGGCAGCTCCAGCACCTGCGGACGCAGGGTCTGCCGGCGCGAGAAGGCCAGCAACTGGCGGGTGAGGCCGGCGGCGCGATTGGCATTCTGCTTGATCTGCATCAGCTCGTCGAAGGACGGATCACCCGGCTTGTGCTTCAAAAGCAGAAGATCGGAAAAGCCGATGATGGCGGTGAGCAGATTGTTGAAATCATGCGCCACCCCGCCGGCCAGTTGCCCCACTGCCTGCATCTTCTGGCTCTGGGCGAACTGGGCCTCGAGCTTGCGCTGGTCGGTCATGTCCAGGGCATAGACATTGACCTGCTCGGGCGAGCCGGCGCTCATCTCCGAGGCGGAGAGATAAAGCCGGACGGCATGGTCGCCCTCGGCGCTGAGCAGCGCGTCCACCGGCTCCACCTCCGAGCGATGGGCGGCGGCATCGGCCATGGCACGGGCGAATTTCTCCCGGCTGGCCTCGCCGATCAGCGCGCTCAGCGGCTGCATTTCCAGCGTCTTTTCCTCGCCCGACCAATGGAAGATGCGCCCGAAGGGCGCGTTGGTGCGCACGATGCGCCCCTCCCCGTCCAGCGTGGCGATGGCAAAGGGCGTATCGTTGAAGAAGCGCGAAAACCGCACTTCGGCGGCGCGCAGCTCTTCCTCGTTGTCTGGGGCGTTGGATTTGTCGAGCACCAGCGTGCGCGTCTCGCCCAATTCGCCATCGGCAAGGCGCGCGGCACGGTGCAGCAGCCGCACCGGGAAACTGGTGCCATTGCGCCGCACCAGGTCGATATCGATGATTTCCGTGCGGATTTCCCCGTCGCCGGGGCCGCGCATCAGCAGCGTGGCGCCATCGCCCCGCACCAGGTCGGAAAGGCTCAACTGCCCCGAGTTGAACTCGGCCAAATCATGGCCCAGCCAGTCGGCCAGGGTGGAATTGAGATATTGGATACGCCCCTGCGCATCGGCGGAGAAGAAGCCGGCGGGGGAATGATCGAGGTAATCGATGGCGCGCTGCAGGTCGCGGAAGGCGCTCTCGTTATTATCGCGGTCGCGGGTGATGTCCTCCACCGACCAGACCACCAGCGGGCGTGTGGCGCCATCGGATTTGGGCAGCGGCCTGACGGCAATGCGATACCAGAACGGCTTGCTGGCTTCGGCCTCCGTGCCGCCCAGCCCACCCAATATGCGCACTTCCTCCATGGCGGCGCGGCCATCCTTGGCGGCGCGCGACAGGCGGTAGATGGCTTCGCTGGCATCGGCCTGGCCGGCAAAGAGCCGGGGCACGCTCACCGGCACGCCATTGGTCAGCGCCCCGTGGAAATGGCCGTAATGGGCGTTCACATAGGCGATCTTGCCCTCGCGGTCCGACACCACGGCACCGAAAGGCAGGCTGTCGACCAGCGCGCCTGAAATGGTGCGCTGCTCTTCCCCGCCCGAAAAGCGGAACAGCCCTGCCGCCAACCCGAACAGGCAGAAGACGCCCACCACCGCCAGGATGCCGACAAAACCCAGGGTCAGGTCGGGCGGAATGGCGTCTCCGAAAAACACGAAGCCCACCGCGATGGCGACCAGAACCAGCCCCAGCAGCACCACCCGCCACAACCCGCCATCGCCACGCCCCGCCGCCATGAGCGGGTCGGGATAATTGTCCTCGCCGAGCGGGGCTGCTGCCATGGGTCTGGATGCTCCGTTGCCGGTGGATGCGCCGAATCAGGCACGTTTTCAATCTCTAGCAAATGGCCCCCGGCAAAGGGAGGGTTAACCCCGTTTTCACCACATGCAATGGGGTCGGGCAGGAGGAGCATTTGGCCCGGACGTCGCGGCTCCCCCACCTCCACCCAACCTCCCCCATCAAGGGGGAGGTGCTGGGCCGGCGGATGGGGCAGTTCGAAGGGGCGGAAGGCACGTCGCCCCGTCCCACCCCCAATGTCATCCCGGCCTTGAGCCGGGATCCATCCTGTGAGGGATAAAACCGCACGATTTCAGGATGGGCCCCGGCTCAAGGCCGGGGCGACAGATGGCAGATGAGAGGCACAATGCTTCCTCCGTCGTCATCACCGGCCTTGTCCCGGCAATGACGATGGGGTGGGGGTTGGAGGGTTAGACCAACGCCACCCCCTACCCCGCCTTCCAGCCCGCGCCTTTCTTGAGGCGCATGACGAAGCCGATGACTTCGGCCACCGCCTGGAAATGCTGGCCGGGAATGGCCTCGTCCACATCGACGCTGGCAAAGAGCGCGCGCGCCAGCGGCGGGTTCTCGACGATGGGCACGTCGTGTTCCCTGGCCAGCTCGCGGATGCGCAAAGCCACCGCATCGGCCCCCTTGGCCACGCATTGCGGAGCCTTCATGCCCTTGTCGTATTTGAGCGCCACGGCGAAGTGGGTGGGGTTGGTGATGACCACGGTGGCGTCCGGGACCGCCGCCATCATGCGCTTGCGCGAACGCTCCTGGCGCAGTTGGCGCAGCTTGCCCTTGATATGGGGGTCGCCTTCCATCTGCTTGTATTCATCGCGCGTCTCCTGCAGCGTCATCATCTGCTTCTTCCACCATTTCTGGCGGACATAGAGATAGTCGGCGCCGGCGATGACGGTGACGATGGCCAGCACCGCCATGAAGATGCGGATGCCGATCTCCTGGAAATTGGCCAGGATCAGCAGGGGATCGGCCGTCATCATCATGTCGAGCCGGTCGCGCTCGGGCCAGACCACCATGACCACGACCACGCCCACAATGGTGATCTTGGCCAGCCCCTTGAGGAAATTGACCAGCGATTCGCCCGAGAACAGGCGCTTGGCCCCCGAAAGCGGGGAAATCTTGGAGAGCTTGGGCGTGATCGGCTCGATCGAGAGCAGCGGCTGGTGCTGGATAAGGTTGGCCAGCACCGCGCAGGCCGACAGCACCACCAGCGGAATGAGCACGATGCCCAGCAGCGTGATCGCCAGATTGTTGAAGAAGGTGCCGAAGCTCGCCCCGCCCAGCTCGAACCGGTCGGCATTGGCGATGACCAGCTTGAGCGAGTCGGCCAGGTTGGCGGCGGTGCCGGGGGCCAGCATGGCGAAGATGGCGGCCGAGCCGAGCAGCATGAACCAGGTGACCACCTCCTGGCTCTTGGCCACGTCGCCCTTCTTGCGGGCATCCTCCAGCTTTTTCTGGGAGGGGTCTTCTGTCTTGCTGTCCTGTTCGGGGGCGTCGCTGCTCACCTAACCCCTCCACATCGCCAGATGATTCTCGAAAGAGGTGAGATACCATCCCATGGTCATGGCCAGCAGCATGGCGAACAGCACCAGCCCCAGGATGATATTGGCCGGCATCAGCACGAAGAACACCTGCATGGCCGGCATCAGTCGGGCGAGAATCCCCGCCCCCAGATTGAACACCAGCCCGAAGACGATGAAGGGGGCCGCCATCTGCACACCGACGGAGAACGCGCCGGCCACGGTTCGGATGGCCAGTTGCGCGGCATCGTCGAACATCAGCGGCGCATCGAGCGGGAACACCGCATAGCTGTCATAGGTCGCCGCCAGCGCCACGTGATGAAGGTCGGTGGCGAAGATCAGCGTCATGCCCAGAAAGCTCAGGAAGCTGCCGAACACCGCCCCCTGCACGCCCACCTGCGTCGGGTCCGCCGCCATGGCCGCCGACAGCCCGGCCTGGAAGGCGATGATGGCCCCGGCCACGGTCGTCGCCATCACGGTGATGCGCACGATGGCGCCCAGCATCAGCCCCACCGCCAGTTCGTGGAAGATGAGCCCGGCAATGGCCATCACATCGTCGGGCATGGCGGGCAATTGCGGGCTCAGCAGCGGATAGACCACCAGCGTGAAGGCCAGCGCGAAGCCCAGCCGCAGCCGCGCCGGGATCATGTCCTCGCCCAGGGCCGGCATCAGCATGAGGATGGCGCCGATGCGCACGAAGAGCAGCATGAAGAGATAGGCTGTGCTGGGCAGCCAATCCAGCCCGACGGTCACCTCAGAACCCCACGATAATCATGTCGACCACCCGGCTCATATAGCCGCCCATGGTGGCGCCCAGGAAAGGCAGGGTCAGCAGCATGGTGAGGAAGATGGCGATGATCTTGGGCACGAAGACCAGCGTCTGTTCCTGAATCTGGGTCAGGGCCTGGAAAAGCGCGATGATGACGCCCACGAGCAGGCCCACGATCATCATCGGCGACGCCACGATGATGAGGGTCCATATGCCCGCACTGGCGATATCGAGGACTTCGGCGCCCGTCATGCAGGTTCCCGTGAAAGCGAATCGTGGGGGTGAGTGTACGCCCTAAGGCGAGATTGCGAGAGGGGATGGTGGCAGCATCCCGTCCCGACCACTTACCGCTGTCGCGCCGGCCTTGAGGGACAGCCTAGATCGGCATGCGCATGATTTCTTCGTAGGCCGAGATCACCCGGTCGCGGATGGTGACCATGCTTTCGATGGCCAGTTCGGTCTCGCTGATGGCGGTGACCATGTCCACCACATTGGCCTTGCCGTTGACCATGTCGATGGCCATCTTGTCGCTGGCGGCGCCGGCATCGACCACGCCCTGCACCTGCTGGGCCAGCATGTCGGCGAAATTGCCCCCCTTGGCGGGCGCGGCCAGCGCCGTGAGGTCGGTCTGCGGCCGGGCGGCGGTGTTGATGAGCCGGCTGGCATTGCCATAGGCGGCGGTCGCGGCGTTGAACGGCGTGGTGACGGCCATGAAAATCCCTCCCCTCAACCGCGCAGGATGTCGAGCGTGCGCCCGAGCATCTGCCGCGTCACGGTGACCACGTTGAGATTGGCCTCATAGGTGCGCTGGGCCTCGCGCATGTCCACCGTCTCGATCAGCGTGTTGACGTTGGGATATTGCACATAGCCGGAGGCATCGGCGGCCGGATGGCCCGGCTCGTAGCGGCTGGTGAAGTCGCTCATGTCATAGGCCAGCCTGCCCACCTCGACGATGCGCCCGCCCACTTCGGGGCTGTAATTGGTCTCGAAAGTGGGGATGCGGCGGCGATAGGGCTCCTCGCCCGGGGCCTTGCCGGCCGAATCGGCATTGGCGATGTTTTCCGCGATGACGCGCATGCGCGCGGTCTGGGCATGAAGGCCCGTGGCGGCGATGCGAAGCGAGGAATTGAAATCCATGGCGAGCTATCCTTCTAGGCCGAGCGGCCCAGCGCGGTTTTGATGATCTTGAGCGATTTCTGATAGACGCTAGTGGCGGCCTGGTAGTCGATCATATTGGTCGTCACCTTCATCATCTCGTCCTCGAGCGTGATGCCGTTGCCTTCCGGGGTGACTTCGAAATTGGCCATGCGCTGCGCGCCGAAGGCGGCTTCCCCGCTGCTGGTCACCGCGATATGCAAAGGCTGGGTGACCGTGGTGGAGAGCGTCGCGCTCGAGCTGGCGCTGGCCCGTTCGGCGAAGTTATATTGCGCCAGGTCCCGCCCCCGGTAGCCGGGAGTCTCGGCATTGGCGACATTCTCGGCCAGAAGCCCCTGGCGGGTCTGATGCCAGCGCATCTTGTCGGTGATCGCCGCAAAGACCGGCAAATTCATGAGGCCCATCGGCCAACGCCCCCAGCACAACGCCTGATAGGCAAATCTTGCCGCCTCTATGGTTAAGCAAGTGTTAACTTGAGGTCGTCCAGCCATCGGAAGCGTCGCATTCTGCACGTTTTGAGAATGTGCTAGGCAAGATGTGCCGGCCAGATTCGCGGTCCGAACATCCCGGGAGCCCCCATGCAGTTCATCACCAGCCTTTTCGGCGGTTCCGACATCAATATCCTCGCCACCGTCTTCGCGCTCGGCGCGGTTATCGTGGGCATCGTGCTGCTGGCCTGGCTGCTCAAGATCATCTTCAACGCTTCGGGCACGGTGGTGCGCGGGCGCAACCGGCGCCTGTCGCTGGTCGAGGCACTGGCGGTCGACCCCAAGCGGCAATTGATGATCGTGCGCCGCGACGGGGTGGAACACCTCATTCTCATTGGCGGGCCGCAGGACCTGGTGGTGGAAACCGGCATCGTGCCTGCCGAAGCCCCGGCCGCCGCCCAGCAGCCGCGCCGCCCGGCCGTTTCCACGCCCCAGCGCCGCACCCCGCCCGCGCCCAAGGCCGAACCGGCCCCGAAGCCCGATCCCGCCGCCACGCTTGTCGAGCATCTGCGCGAACGCGGCCAACCCACCGACAGGCGCACCCATCTCTCGCTGCGCCATACCGGCCTGCTGCGCCCCGTCGACGAGACGGAAATGCCGCTTTCCCCCGAAAACGCGGCCCCCGCGACCCCCGACGCGCCCGACTCAGCTAAAGAAGACGGGACCCAGGCAGAAGGCGGCGGCGGTGACGGCGGCAATCCGGAAAAAAGGGACTGAGGCCGTGCCGCATCTGCGGCGGCTGATGCCGTTCGCCCCGCTTCTGGGGCTGGCGCTGCTGATGCTCACCCCCAGCCTGGCGCTGGGGCAGGACATTTCCATCGATTTCGGCGACGACACCACCATCACCGAGCGGGCCATCCAGCTCATTGGGCTCATCACCCTGCTCTCGCTGGCGCCCTCCATCCTGGTCATGGTCACCAGCTTCACCCGCATCGTGGTGGTGCTCTCGCTGCTGCGCACCGCCATCGGGCTGCAAACCGCGCCGCCCAATTCGGTCATGGTGTCGCTGGCCCTGTTCCTCACCCTTTTCGTCATGCAGCCCACCCTGCAACAGACCTATGACCAGGGCATCGCGCCGCTCCTGGCCGGGGAAATCGAATTTACCGAGGCCTTCGAGGCCGGCAGCGCGCCCCTGCACGAATTCATGCGCGCCAATGTGCGCCAGCAGGACCTGACCCTCTTTTATGACCTGACCGACGCCGAGCCCCCCGACGGGCCGGAAGCCATTCCGTTGCAGCTCCTCATTCCCGCCTTCATGATCTCGGAGCTGCGTCGCGCCTTCGAAATCGGGTTCCTGCTGTTCCTGCCCTTCGTGGTCATCGACATGGTGGTGGCTTCGGTGCTGATGAGCATGGGCATGATGATGCTGCCGCCGGTGGTGATTTCCCTGCCGTTCAAGCTGATCTTCTTCGTTCTGGTGGACGGCTGGTATCTGGTGGCCGGCTCACTGGTGCGCAGTTTCGTCAGCGGATAGCCGGCCCGCATCGGCCATAAGCCCCTCCGGCTGCGAAACCTCCAGCGGCGCCAGCGCGCCGCGCCCGCCATAGGTCTCCCGATAGGAGGCGAGGAAGGCATTGATGCCGTCCAGCCCGGAAACCTGCGCCGCCACCGCCTTGAATTCGAGGCTGGTGATTTCCATCGTGCCGGTGACGAGGTCGAACATCGGCCATTCGGGCGCGGTCACCATGGCGTCCCCGAACTTGGCCCGCAGGCGCGATTGCCCGAAGGTATCGTTGGCGAAGGCAAAGCCCACCGCCGCCTTGACCAGCCCCATGCGCGCCGTTTGGCTGAGCGGCACGCCCGGTTGCAGGTCCGAGAACATGGCTTCGAGCATTTCGGCTGCCCGCGCATAGCGCTTGGCCTTCCAATGCGCATCGATCTGCATCAACTGCACGTCGCGCCCGCTCATGTCGCGCAGCAGGTCCATAGCCATCTGGTCGCGGCCGCTGTCGATCAGCGCCCGCGCCTCCAGGATCTTGCGCTGGCGCGTCAGCGTCTCGGGCAGGCCCGGCATGCGCGTGGCGTTGAGCACCCGAATGGCGTCCTGCGGCTTGCGGTCGGCCAGGTAAATGACCGCCAGGTCGGCCGCCACCTGCGTCTTGGCCACGCCGCGCAGGCGGTTGTCGAGCTGATATTGCAGCAGCTCCGCCGCCTGCGCCAACAGATCGACCCGCACCAGCCGCCGCGCCAGGTTGCGGATCATCTCGTCGCCGCGCACGCCCGCTGGCGTCAACTGGCGGAAGTCGTAGTATAGGCTCAGCGCCTCCACCGGCCCCAGCGTTTCGGCCATGCCATCGAGGAACAATTGCCCGAACATGGCCTGCGCCTCGTCGCGCAGGGCATTGATCGGCGCGCTGTCGGGATAATGCGCCACGGCCTGCTGCACCGCCTCGAAGCCAAGCCGGTACTTGCCGTCGCGGAAATAGAAATCGGCGAGCAGGGTGAGCATATCCGCTTCCAGCCCGTCGCCGCGCCACAGCATGGCTTCGGCCGACAGCGTCTGGGTGGCCTTGGCCAGGTTCAGCGTCCCCTGCCGGTCGAGGAGTTTGAGCGTGCGATAGATGGCTTCGGCGCGCGTGGGGCGGATATCGGCGGCGATCACCTGCCCATAGGTGTCGATGGCCTCGACCAGCCGGCCCCGCCCTTCATCGATGCGTCCGGCGAGCAGGTGATAGAGGCTGGCGTCTTCCGCGCCCAGCCCCTTGGTCTGCACCAGATCGAGGAAGCGCTCGGCCAGCGGCAGGTCGTCCGCTTCCACGGCGGCGCGCACGGCCGAGAAATAGAATTTGTTGCGGGCCCAGAGGGGATAGGCCTCCACCACGCTGGCGGCCTCGATGGCATCATGCCGCGCGCCCTTGAAATCGCCACTGTCGGTGCGCGCCATGGTGCGCCAGAAGAGGGCGTCGACATCCTGCCCGATGCCAGGGGAATCGAGGATGGCCAGGGCCTCGGCGGGCCGCGCCGCCAGCGTATCGGCGATGGCGCGGGTGATGCGCAGCCGCCGCGTCAGGTCTTCGGCCTTGAGCTCGCTCTCCATCACGTCGAGCACGCCCAGCGCCTCATGGGCGAAGCGGTTGGCGACATAATATTGCGCCAGGTCCAGCCGTGCCGCGTCGCGCACCTTGCCCTCGCCCGCGGCCGCCAGGGCCACCAGCTCGTCCAGGTGGTGGGTATAGGCGCCATAGCCTTCCTGCTGGAGCCGCGCCAGGTCGACAAAGCTGCCGCGCAGCGCCTCGGTGATGTTGCGCTCCACCGAGCGTGGCGCATCCACCGCCGAAACCGTGAGCCCGCCAGTGGCCGACATCACCGCCAGCTCGCTGTCGAGCGCGATATCCAGCTCGGGGCTCTTGGGCTTGACCACCAGACCATGCACGCTGCGCAGCGCCGAGAATTCGACGAAATCCAGGGTCCGCGTCACGCCCCGCGCCGGCGGATAGGCGGTGATGACCTTGAGCGTGTCTCCCACCACCGGGTCGCGGAAGTCATGCACCCGCGCCGGACGCAGGACATTGGCGACAACCTCGAAATCGCCTTCGACATCGCGCCGGCGGCGCAATTCGATCGGCTCGGTCGGCGTCAGCATGATGTCGCCCAGCGAGAGCACCCAGGCCATGCCTTCCGACCCCAGGGTCGCCAACCGGTCCTGGGACAGATCCACCCGCACCACCTGCGTATCGCCCGAGGGCACCACGGTGAAGTCGCGCGCCAGCGCATCCAGTTCCTCCGAATGGGCCGGCGGCTGGATGCCCGCAACGGTATCGAACATCATCCACACCGTGTCCCCGCGCCGGAACACCGCCGCCGGCGTATCCTGATCGAACGGGAACACCACGCGCACGGTCGAGCCGAGAACGCTCACGAAGGGCTTGATGGTCCTGGCGGCATTTTCGGGGAAAAGCTTGTCCACCTGCGCCGCTTCCGGACCGGTGGGGCCTTCGGGCGGCGCGGTTTCGGCCGCGGCGACATCCTCGGCCGGAACCTCGGGGGAAAAGCTGGGCAGCGCGATCCCGGCAATGTCGATATCGATCACATATTGGCTGGGCGAGGTCTCATAGAAGCGCGGCGTCACCCCTTCGGCCATATGCAACGTCACCAGCGATCCGTCCGGGCTGACCGAGCTGTCCACGCTGGCGATCTCGGGCGGCAGGTCGAGCGAGAGACCGCGCATATCCACCTCCACCGGCCACTCGAAAGCGACATGGGCGGCATCGCCCTCGCTGACGAAGTCGGCCCTGGTGGGCACGGTCCAGTCGAACTGGATGCGCATGAAGGTGGGGTTGCGCCCCACCCGCACGCTGGCCTGGGGTTCCAGGCGCGCGGCTTCCCGCGCCTTGCGGTCGCGCTCCGCATCGATGGCCGCCAGCCGCGCCCGCTCGGCAAGCTCGTCGATCACCTCCTGCGGCAGCGGCGGGGGCATGCCCTGCCAGTCCTGGGGCAGAAGATCGATGAAGAGCTTTTCGCCCGCCTCGATACGGTTGAAATTGAAGGCCTTGCGCAGGCCCATGCGCAATCCCCGCCCGTCGGGATCGACCCGCGCGATGGAGAGATAGGGCGACATGGTCAGCCCCACATCGGGCAGCACGATGGAAACCGGCTCGCCGAATTCGAGCGACAGCACGCCGTTTTCGATGCGCATGGAATATTCGGGAAGGGAATCGCGGCCCGGAAAGCTCAGGATGAGGCGGCCATAACCCTCTTCCTGGGTGGCAAAGAGCTGCCCCTGCTCCACCGCCAGGACGGGCGTGACCAGTCCCGGCGCCAGCATCGCGGCGCCCAGGGCGATGGCCCGACAGGCCCGCCGCAAACCAGCCATGATCGCGGTCTTCACCGGCTTCTGCCCGCCCGACGCTCTGATGCGCCGCCCCGGAACCTTTCAGGTTCCGTCCGATGGCCGCGCATGGGTTACACGATACTCTCGTGCCGACCCTATCGCCGCGGGCTTAACGTCCCCTTACCCCGTTCGGTTGGATTATTGCCCGACGATCTGCGGCAGCGCCGCCAGATCTTCCGGCGTCAGCTCCGCAGGGGGCAGCTCGGCCAGCGCCGCCATGCGCACGGTCAGCTCCTGGGCGCGCTTGGCTTCCATCTGCGCCATGATCGGGGCCATCTTGCGCGGGCTCATGGTCTTGGCCACCTGCAACAACACTTCCATGTCGAGATTGTTGAAGATATTGGCCGCGTCCTTGGGGCGCATGGTCTCGTACATGGCCACGATGCCGGAGAAATTGCCGCTTTCCATCTGCTGGCGCTGGTCGACCAGCGCCGAAATCTGGCTTTCCAGCGCTTCCAGCGTCGCGGCGCGCTCCTCGATGCGCTTTTCGGCGGCGTCGACGATGGAGCTGCGCAGCGCCAGCTCTTCCTCGTATTTCTGCAATTCAGCCCGGCGGGCGGCAAGACGCGCCAGCACCTGCTGCTCGGCCGAGGACGCACCTTCCGGCCCGATCAGCGGCACCATCCGGCCATCGGGGGTGATCCGCATGGGCACCGCGTCGCCCGAGGGCAGGCAATCGGTGGTCATGGCGGTGGCAAAGCTCGCCTCGGGCGCAGGCGCCGCCGCTTCCGCGCTCTCTCCATGCCCCTCGCCCCCGGCGCTCGCCGCCTGCAAGACCAGGGCTTCCCCGCTGTCGGTGAGGGTGGCGTCGGCATCCACGCAATAGACGCCCTGGCTCGGGGTAGGAGCAGCGCTTTCGGGCGCGGCCTCCGCTGCCGCCTGCGGCAGGGTCGGAGCCTTGTCGGCGAGCGTGGGGGACGTGTCGGTCAGGGTCGGCTCGGTCGCGAGCCCCCCCGCCCCGCTCGATGCCGTCTCGCTCTCGGCCGCCCGCGCCAGGCTCGTGCCCGCCAGCACATAGCCGCCATTGGTCACAAGACCCAGGGTCTTGAGCACCAGGAGCGCGGCGATGGCGACGACGACAACCGGCAGCAGGCGGATTTTGGTCACGCGGCGGCTCCCCGGCGGCGCACATGCGCCTGCAATTGCTCGAGCGCCGTCTGCGCCTTCTTGGGCGGCTCCACCGGCTCGATGGCCTGGCTATGGCGCGCCACGCTGGTGATCTTGACGATGCGCTCCATCAGCACCGTGCCGGCATTGACGTGATTGGCCAGCTCGATCCCGAAACGCTCTGCCTCCTCGAGGCGCGAGTTGAGCGCCAGGTCGGCCTCCACCGCGGTCTGCTTGAGCTCCTTGATCGCCTGGTTGGCGAGGTTTGTCGCGCCCACCAGGTCCGCCACCATCTGGCGCATGGCGTCCTTGTCGGCATGAAGACTCTTGAGCCGCTGGTTGAGGACGACGCAATAGCCGATTGTCAGCGCCAGCAGAATGGCGACGGCACCTTCCACGAAAAGGCCTAGGGGCAAGCCGAACATCATCGTCCTTCCAGTTTCTCGTCGATGGCCTCGAAGGCCGCCATGGTGACCTTGGGTGGGTTGAGCGGGCGCGTCACCCGCACCGATACATTGTTGCCGATATGGCCCATGATGGCCTCGGTCAGTTCCACATCGCCGCAGCGCAGCCGGATCGGATCGCTCGGCGCACGCTCGAACATCACCAGGTCCCCCGGCTTCATGTTGAGCATGCGCGAGAGCGGCAGTTCCTGCTCGTGCAGCACCGCCTCGATCTCCACGTCCGCCGCATAGATTTCGGTGGCCAGATGCCCTTCCCAGATGGGATCGCGGCCGAATTTCTCGCCCATGAACATCTGCAGGAGCTGTTCGCGGATCGGCTCGATGGTGGCATAGGGCAGCAGGATTTCGATCTTGCCGCCGCGATCGTCCATCTCGATGCGCAATTCGATCAGGATGGCGGCATTGCCGGGGCGCGAAATGGCGGCGAAGCGCGGATTGGTCTCCATGCGCTCGAGCTTGAAATTGACCTGTGTCACCGGCTCGAAGGCGCGGTGGGTATCCTCGAGGATGACCTCGATCATCCGCCGTGCCAGCGCCATTTCGATGGTGGTGTAGGGCCGCCCCTCGACGCGGATATTGCCCCCGATGCGGCGACCGCCCAGCAGCACGTCGATCATCGAATAGATGAGGCTCGAATCCACCGTCAGCAGGCCGTAATTCTCCCATTCCTCGGCCTTGATGACCGAAAGGATGGCGGGCAGCGGAATGGAATTGAGATAGTCTCCGAAGCGCACCGAGGAGATGGAATCCATCGTCACTTCGACATTGTCGCTCGTGAAATTGCGCAACGACGTCGTGGCCAGCCGCACCAGCCGGTCGAAGACGATTTCGAGCATCGGCAGGCGTTCATAGGAAACTAGCGCCGAATTTATCAGCGCCTGCACCCCGGTCAGTTCGACATTGCTGCCCACGCTGGCGTCGAACCCGAGGAGCGAGTCGATCTCGTCCTGGTTGAGCACCCGGTCGGCCCCGCCCTCGCCGTCGGCATCCGTGCCTTCCAGCATGGCGGCCCATTCGGCGGCGGCGGCGGCAGCCTTTTCCTCCTCGGTCATTTCCTCTTCAGGCACGGCCCCGCCCGAGAGGTCGACATCGTCGAGCCCCCAGTTTTCCGCGAGTTTGTCCTGTTCGGTGGGCCCCGCCATCACTGCACCAGGATTTCCTTGAACAGGATGGATTCCACCTGGCTGGGATAGATGGCGACGTTGACGCGCCGCAGCAGCTCCTCCTTGAGGCGGTAGATGCCGGCCGAGCCTTCGAGGTCGGACTTGCGCAACTCGCGCAGATAGACCTGGAAGGCATCCGCCACCTTGGCAAGGCGCGGCTGGATTTCGGTCATCATCTCTTCATTGGCCACTTCCAGCGCCACGGTGAGCTTCATGAAGCTGCCGGCCTGGCCGTCATTGTTGAGATTCACGATCATCGGCGGCAGGTTGAAGATGAAGGTATTGGCCGCCGCGACGGGCGCTGCCGCACCCTCTTCGGGGGCCGCCGTCTGCGAGGAGGACAGGAAGAAGAACAGCCCCGCTCCGCCCAGCAGCACGACGATGGCCGCCGCCCCGATGATGATGAAGAGCTTGGGGATGCCTTTCTTGGCTTCCGCGCCGTCTTCGGCTCCTGCTTCCACCGCCATGCAACCTGCCCCATTCATGCCTTACGGGCGATTCCGCCCCTGAGCTTGAGCTAAGCGCCCGATGGTTAACGATTGGTTACATTTGCCCTGAAGCCGGCAAATATTGCCGGGCAATTTCTACCCGATACGGAAAGGCTGCGCCGGCAAGACTAACCGACCGCAACGCATATCCATTTGATTTTATTAAATTTTCCAAACTGGCATGGTTTCTGCAAAGTAAACGGCGAGGCAGCGGCTTGGGGAAGCGCGCCGCCTCGGGGACGTTAACTTCCGGGGATCAGCGATGATCGAAAATGCGCAACTTATCAGCCTGAGCCGGCAGATGGCGCTGCAGCGGCAGATGGATGTGGTGGCCAACAACATGGCCAACCTGAACACCACCGGCTTCAAGGCCGAGCAGCTGCTGTTCGAGGAATACATCATGCCGGTGGCGCGCGATAAGGATTTCCCGCGCCTCGACCAGCCTCTTTCCTATGTGCAGGACTGGGCCACCATCCACGACATGTCCTCGGGCGCGCTGGTGCAGACCGGCAATGCGCTCGATGTCGGGCTCAATGGCGAAGGGTTCTTCGCCGTACAGACCCCGGCGGGCGAGCGCTGGACGCGCTCGGGCGCCTTCCAGCTCAGCGCCACCGGCCAGCTCGTCGATCTCAACGGCAATCCGGTGCTGGGCGAAGGCGGCCCCATCCAGTTCGGCCCGCAGGAAAGCGACATCACCATCGCCGCCGACGGCTCGATCAGCAGCAGCGCCGGCGTCAAGGGCCGGCTGCGCATGGTCGAATTCGCCAATGTCGAGGAGCTGACCCGCCAGGGCAGCAATCTCTGGGCCGGCGGCACCCCGCTTCCCGCCACCGCCACCCGCGCCATGCAGGGATTCATCGAGCGCTCCAACGTCTCGGGCGTGGCGGAGATGAGCGAGATGATCCGCGTCACCCGCGCCTATGAATCGCTCGCCTCCCTCACCCAGAGGCAGGACGACCTGCGCCGCACCGCCATCCAGCGTCTTGGCGACGCCAACGCCTGATCCGAGGACAAGCCATGAAAGCTCTCTACATCGCCTCCACCGGCATGGGCGCCCAGGAACGTAACGTCGAAGTCATTTCCAACAACATCGCCAACATGCGCACCACTGGCTACAAGCGCCAGCGCGCCGAATTCGAAGACCTGCTCTACCACCAGATCACCCGCGCCGGCGCCACCACCTCGGACACCGGCACCATGGTGCCGGCCGGCCTCGAGATCGGCTCGGGCGTGCGCACCGTCTCCACCCCGCGCGTCATGAGCCAGGGCGGCGTCAACGTCACCGAGCGCGAGCTGGACGTGGCCATCCGCGGCGAGGGCTTCTTCATGGTGAAGCTGCCCGATGGCCGCACCGCCTATACCCGCGACGGCTCCTTCGAGCGGTCGGCGGAAGGCGAGCTGGTCACCTCGGCCGGCTATGCCATCGACCCGGGCATCGTCGTCCCCGGCACCGCCGCCTCCATCTCCATTTCGCCCGACGGCATCGTCAGCGCCTATCTCGACAATGAAAGCGTGCCCACCCAGGTCGGCCAGCTCCAGCTCGCCCGCTTCGTCAACAAGTCGGGCCTGGAATCGATGGGCGACAATCTGTTCCTGGAAACCGCCGCCAGCGGCCCGGCGCAGGTCAGCGTGCCCAATGTCGATGGCTACGGCAACCTGATGCAGAACTACCTCGAAATGTCGAACGTCAACTCCGTCACCGAGATCGCCGACCTCATCGCCGCCCAGCGCGCCTACGAGATGAACGCCCGCGTCATCTCCGGCGCCGACGAGATGATGCAGGCAACCAGCCAGCTGCGTTGATGGGAGGATTGAAGATGATGCTGCGTTCCACTCTTTCCGGCCTTGCCTTCCTGCTCCTTTCCGGCGCCGCCCTGGCCGCCCCCGTGCTGCGCGCCGACGTGGTGGTCACCAATGCCATCGTCACCATGGGCGACATGTTCGACGACGCCGGCGTCCAGGCCGAGACACCGCTCTTCCGCGCGCCCCTGCCCGGCACCACGGGCACGGTCGGCATCGGCGACATCGACGCCGCGCTCCGCCGCGCCGGCCTGGGGTCCCTCGCCACCAACGGGCTCACCGCCGTGCGCGTCAGCCGCGCCGCCGCCATCATCGACGAAGCCCTCCTGAGCGCGCTCATCGCCGACGACCTGCGCGCCCGCGGCATCATCGGGGACGGCATGAGCATCAACACGCTCTTTTCCACGCCCCTCGCGCCCATCAATGCCGAGGCGGTGGACCAGCCCGCCACCATCGTCAGCCTGCGCTACCTGCCCGGCAGCGGCGCCTTCACCGCGCGCTTCGCCATTGCCGGGCGCGAGCAGGCGCTCGATCTGGCCGGCTCGATCGAGGTGATGGTGCAGACGCCCCACATCACCGCCAACCTGCCGGCCGGCACCCTGCTCATGCCCGAGAATATCGAGATGCGCGCCGTGCCGCTCAAATTCGTCGAAACCACCGGCGTCCTGCGCCTCGAGGACGTACTGGGCAAGACCCTGGTGCGCCAGAGCCGCGAGGGCATGATGCTCAAGCCCGCCGATGTCACCACGCCCCTGGCCGTTCTGAAGAACGACCCCGTGACCATCTATTTCCGCAACGGCCCCATGACCCTCACCGTAAAGGGCCAGGCCGTTTCCAGCGCCGCCGCCGGCCAGCCGGTGCAGGTGCTCAACCTCATGTCGAAGCGCGTCATCAATGCCACGGCCATCGCCAGCGGCACCGTCGAAGTCAGCGCCCGCCCGCTCACCATTGCCGGCCTTTAAGGGTCAGGAGAAACCACAATGAATATCGCCAAGATCGCCACGCTCCTGACGCTCCCGGTCCTGCTGGCCGGCTGCAACACCATGGATCAGCTCGCCAGCGTCGGCAAAGCCCCCCCGCTGACCGCCATCAGCGACCCCACCACGGTCGCCGGCTACCAGCCGGTCAACATGCCCATGCCCGCCGCCATCGCCGACACCTACCAGCCCAATTCGCTCTATCGCACCTCGGCCAAGGGCTTCTTCAAGGACGAGCGCGCCCACCGCATCGGCGACATCCTCACGGTCATGGTCACCATCGACGACAGCGCCAAGATCGCCAACACCACACAGTCGAGCCGCTCCAGCACCAATTCGGCCGGCATGGGCGGCATTTTCGGCAAGGTGGTGGACGATGTGAGCAATGGTGCCATCAATCCGGCGGATATGATCTCGCTCGATTCCGGCCTCAACAATCGCGGCAACGGCTCGGTGAACCGCTCGGAAAGCCTCACCACCTCGGTCGCCGCCGTGGTCACCCAGGTGCTGCCCAATGGCAATCTGGTCATCGAGGGGCGCCAGGAAGTGCGCGTCAATTTCGAGGTGCGCGACCTCATCGTCGCCGGCATCGTCCGCCCCTCCGACATTCAGGCCAACAACACCGTGCCCTCGTCCAAGATCGCGGAGGCCCGCATCTCCTATGGCGGACGCGGCCAGATCACCAATATGCAGCAGCCCCGCTACGGCCAGCAGGCCATGGACGCCATCCTGCCCTTCTAGGTGTTCCCCTTCCCGTCGCGCGCATTCCCCCAATGGTGCGCGACGGGCTCCCCGCGGCGCCCGGAAGCGCCGCGCGGGCCGCGACCCAGAACAGGCCCGGCCCTTTCCCCAGAGGCGCAGTCTCCCCGGCTGCGCCTCTCCCCATTCTGGCCGGAGTGTCGTGCTTGACAGGGACATCGCACCTGCAAGGAGACCTGCCATGACCCTGGGAACCCTCGTCGCCATCGGCCTTGCGCTGGGCGTGGCCATCGGCGCGGCCACGGACAATCTGGGCGCCGGCATCGGCGTCGGCCTCGCCCTGGGCCTTGCCTTCGGCCTCGTCTTTCGCGGCCCCGGAGACCGCAACGACGGCTGACCGGCGCCATCCGCCCTTGCTCCATGGCCCCGGTTGTGGAACATCGCAGTCCGTTGCGATTGGAGCCTTTCATGTCTTTCCAGAAACTCGACACTCTCGGCCGCAAGCTGGAAGCGCTTGAGCATGCCCTGTCCATCCTGGGCGCCGACGAAGCCACCCACATGGCCGCGGGCGGCGGCGAAAAGCGTGCCGAAGCCATGGCTGCCCTCGCCGGCATGTATCATGCCCAGGCCACTGCACCCGAAATCGCCGACTGGATCGCGGCGGCAAGGGACGAGGCGTTGAGCGAGGACCAGGCGCTGGCGCTGGGCGAGTTCGAGCGCAGCTATGTCAACGCCACCTGCCTGCCCACCGAATTCGTCGAGCGGCGCACCGCGGCCACCATGCGCTCCGAACAGCTCTGGCGCGAGCTGCGCGCCAAAGGCGACTGGGACAGCTTCGTGCCGGCGCTGGAAGGCGTGGTGGCGCTGGTGCGCGAGGAAGCGCAATTGCGCGCCGAGGCGCTGAACCTGGCCCCCTATGACGCGCTGATGGAGCAATACGATCCCGGTAACCGCACCGCCGATCTCGACCTCGTCTTTGCCGACCTCAAGGCCTTCCTCAAGGATTTCGTGCCCAAGGCGCTGGCGGCGCAGGAAGAACGCCTCGCCCGCCGCCCGCGCAAGCCGCTCAACGGCCCCTACCCGATCGAGAGGCAGCGTGAGCTGGGCCTGGCCGCCATGCGCGCCGTCGGCTTCGACTTCACCCATGGCTCGCTGGCCGTCTCCCACCACCCCTTCTGCGGCGGCGTGCCGAGCGACGTGCGCATGACCACGCGCTACCGCACCGACGAATTCCTCTCCTCGCTGATGGGCGTGCTGCACGAAACCGGCCACGCGCTTTACGAGCAGGGCCTGCCCAAGGACTGGTCGCATTGGCCGCTGGGCAAGGCGCGCGGCATGGGCATGCACGAAAGCCAAAGCCTGTTCGTGGAGATGCAACTCGCCCGCAGCCCCGAATTCTGGGAATTCGCCCTGCCGCTGGTGCATCTGCATTTGGGCGAGGACGCCATTCCCGGCTGGGACATCGCCGACATCCTCGCCGAAGTGAACCATGTCGAGCGCGGCTATATCCGGGTCGATGCCGACGAGGTGACCTATCCGCTCCACGTCATCCTGCGCTACGAGCTGGAGCAGGAGCTGGTTTCGGGCAAGCTGGAAGCCAGCCAGATTCCCGAGGCCTGGGACGCAAAGATGGTCGAATATCTGGGCATTTCCACCATCAACGACCCCAAGGACGGCCCGATGCAGGACGTGCATTGGCCGGGCGGCGCCTTCGGCTATTTCCCCAGCTACACGCTGGGCGCCATGATCGCCGCCCAGCAATGGGCCGCGCTGGAAAAATCCCTGCCCCAGGCGCGCGAGGACATGCGCAAGGGCGATTTTTCCGCCATCAACCAGTGGCGCGCCGACCAGATCTGGTCGCAGGGCTCGCGCTGGTCCACCCCCGACCTCATCACCCGCGCCACCGGCGAACCGCTCAACGCCGACTATTTCAAGGCCCATCTGCGCAAGCGCTATTTGGGGTAAGGGGCCCCCACCTCTCCCTTGGGGGAGAGGTCGACTTGCAAAGCAAGGCGGGTGAGGGGGCCTTCCCTATGTACCGATCCGAGAACAGCCCCCTCACCCGGCGCTGCGCGCCGGGCCCAGCCTTGACATCGCCGGCCCCGCCCCTATCTTCCCACCATCCGCAGCACTAACCAGACGGTACACCATGGATTTCCAGACGAACGACTGCCTTTCCCGCATCGCTCATCTGGATTCTGCCCATGCCTGCCTCCGTCACCCTGCACCAGCTTTCCTGGTCCACCCCCGATAATCGCCCGCTCTTTTCCGGCCTCGATCTCAGCTTCGGTCCGGGCCGCACCGGCCTGATCGGCCGCAATGGCACGGGCAAATCCACGCTTTTGCGCCTCATCGCCGGCGACATCGCCCCTCAATCGGGCAGCGTCAGCGTCACCGGCACGTTGGGCTGGCTCGCCCAGTCGGTGCAAGTGGACGGCCAGCAGACCATTGCCGACCAGTTGGGCGTGGCCGAGGACCTGGCCCGCCTCGACCGGCTCGAACAGGGCATGGGCACGCTGGAAGACGCCGAAAAAGCCGACTGGACCCTGCCCGGCCGCATCGAGACCGCGCTCGAGGACATGGGCCTTCCCGCCTGGGAGCCCAGCCGTCCCCTTGCCACCCTCAGCGGCGGCCAGCGCACCCGCGTAGCGCTGGCCGCGCTCGTCCTGGCCCAGCCCGATCTCATCCTGCTCGACGAACCTACCAACAATCTCGATGCCGAGGGGCGCGCTTCCGTCATCGGGCTGCTGCGGCGCTGGCGCGGCAGCGCCATCGTGGTCAGCCACGACCGGGCCCTGCTGCGCGAAATGGATGCCATCGTCGAGCTGACCACGCTGGGCGCAACCCTTTATGGCGGCAATTGGGATCATTACGCCGAGCGCAAGGCGCAGGACCTGGCCAGCGCCGAGCACGACCTGGCCGTAGCCGAGCGCCGGGTCGGCGAGGCCGAACGCAAGATCCAGCAAACGCGCGAGCGCCAGGCCCGCGCCGACAATGCCGGACGGCGCAAGGCCGCCAAGGGCGACATGCCCAAGATCCTGCTCGGCGGCCGCAGGGAAAACGCCGAAAACACCTCCGGCGGCCAATCCCGCCTGGCCGAGCGCCTGCGCGGGGAAGCCGGCAGCGCCGCCAGCCAGGCCCGCGCCCGCATCGAGGTGCTGACGCCCCTCACCGTCAAGCTCACCCCCACCGGCCTGCCGGCAGGGCGCACCGTGCTCGAAGCAAGCGGTCTTACCGGCGGCCCCGAAACCCAACCGGACCTGATCCGCGACTTTTCGCTCACCCTCACCGGGCCGGACCGCGTCGCCCTGACCGGCCCCAATGGCAGCGGCAAGACCACGCTGCTGCGCCTGCTGACCGGGGCGCTGCCGCCAACGAGCGGGACGGCGCGCATCGCCGTGCCCTTCGCCATGCTCGACCAGACCGTGAGCCTGCTCGACCCGTCCCTGTCCATCCGCGACAATTTCCTCGCGCTCAATCCCGGCGCCGACGAACTGGCCTGCCGGGCGGCGCTGGCCCGCTTCATGTTCCGCGCCGATGCGGCGCTGCAGATCGTGGGGACGCTGAGCGGCGGGCAGATGCTGCGCGCCGGCCTGGCCGCCACCATTGGCGGGGAAAAGCCGCCGCAATTGCTCATTCTCGATGAGCCCACCAACCATCTCGACATCCACGCCATTGCCGAGGTGGAAGCCGGCCTGAGAAGCTATGACGGCGCGCTTCTGGTGGTCAGCCACGACGCCGATTTCCTGGCCGCCATCGGCATGGAGAGAACCATCGTGCTGGAGGACGGCAGGGTAAAGTATCAATGAACGCTGGCTGAACCGGCGTTTCAGGCCCGGTTCGGGCACGCCTCTTTATCCATTGGGTCATCACCACAAGGCGCCCCGAGCAGCGCCGCCCAAACGAGGAGAGACCAAATGATCCGCAAGTTCGCCATCGTCGCCATCGCCGCTTCCGCCATCGCCGCCGCCGCGTCCCCCGCCCTGGCCAATGACATCTTCATCCACCAGTTCGGCTGGGGCAATGCGGTGGGCGGCGGCCAGAGCGGCTGGAACAACGTCTTCGGCGCCCACCAGACCGGCAATGGCAATACCGGCATTTCCAACCAGTCCGGCGGCAACAATGTCAGCGCCATCGGCCAGCAGGGCAACAACAATTACGGCGATGTCTGGCAGAACGGCTGGAACAATGCCGGCGGCGTCGGCCAGTTCGGCTCCAACCACACCACCATCCTCACCCAGGACGGCTATGGCAACACCGCCGCCGGCGTGCAGGTGGGCAATGGCTGCAACGCCAATATCGTGCAGAACGGCGCCGGCAACGTCTCCGCCTTCGTGCAGGCCTGCCCGTGAACCGCCAGCGCCGGAAGGTCCCGCCTTCCGGCCGCTCTTGCCTCATAAAGAGGAGGATGAAATGAACCCGGCATCCAAAATCATCGGCATCGCCGCCCTCGGCCTGTTGGCCACCGCCGTCGCCGCCCAGGCCGGCATTGGCGGGCCGGAAGACAGGGGCTTTGCCTGCGGCATCGCCGCCACCACGCAGAAGGGCATGCTGACCCTGGAAGGCACGGTGCTGAGCCCAATGGCACTGGAGGGCAGCTATCGCTTCGCCCTGCGTAGCGCCGGGGCCGGCGGCAGCTCCAATATCAGCCAGGGCGGCGCCTTCACCGCCCAGCCCAACGAGCCTGCCCTTCTGGGCCGCATGACGATCAACGCCGGAGCGCGTTACGAAGCGACGCTGGAGCTCGAAACCGGCGGCCAGCGCTTCGCCTGCACCGACGAGATCACCCGGCTTTGACCGCTCCACAGAAACGACAAGGGCCCCGGACCACCGGGGCCTTTCTTTTTTGATCCGAACCCTTCCCTTGCACCGTGTCATTCCGGCGCAGGCCGGAATCCATGTCCGCATGCTTTCACGCACCCTGGTGCTGGGGAGAGCCTTCAGCATGGATTCCGGCCTGCGCCGGGATGACCCGGTGGGTGGGGCGGGCGTTCCATTTCACGGTGAACGAAATCTGAATGTCCCGCTCCCGAACGGTTCAGCCAGCCCCTGCCATTGTCTGGTCATCGACTGGAACACCAGCACCACAGAGGAGACCCCAGATGTTCGCCAAGACCCTTGCCGCCGCCGTCACCGCCCTCGTCATCGGCGCCGCCGGCCTCACCGCCCCCGCCATGGCCGGCGGGCAGATTTCGCTGAGCTTCGCCCCTTCCGATCCCGACCAGCAGCAGGCCCTGGGCATGGGGCTGCGGATCTTCTCCGTTGTGCAGGGGCTTTCCGCCAATGGCGCCAACGGCATCCAGAACGGCAATTTCAACGCCGCCGGCTTCAACCAGGCCGGCTCGAACAATCACGGCCTCATCATTCAGGACGGCAATGGCCATCAGGGCACCATCAGCCAGACCGGCAACAACAATAGCTGCGGCCTCTTCCAGTTCGGGCAGAACACCAACGCCCAATGCAGCCAGTATGGCAACGGCCAGTCGGGCATCACCACCGTGTTCGGGTTCTGAACGCAGCTCCATCGCACTGAAATTTCGGCGCTTTCTCCTCCCTCCCCCTTGAGGGGAGGGATCGAGGGTGGGTCTCTGTCGGAGACCCGCAAAACGCCCCCGCATATCAATTGCGCGCTTAGTCCAGAAACACCCGGACGCTGTCGCCCTGCCCCTCGGCATCCACCACCGAAAGCGTCACATAGCCCGGCCCGTCGGGCGTCCACAGGCTCTGGCGGGCAAATTCGGGTCGGCCGAACGGGGCGCCATTGGCAAAGAAGGTGAAGGGCGGCACGCCGTTGCGCACCTTGACCATCAGCGGCGCGCCGCTGCCCGAGGCCAGCCCCAGATCGACATCGACGCCATCGCCGGGATAGGCGATCTGCGGCGCCGCCTGCCGGGCCACCATGGAGTCGTTGGGGTGGCGGAAACGGCGCAGCGGCGCCGGCAATTCCGGATTGGAGGCGATGATCGCCCCCGGCGGCGCCCGCCGCAGCGGCGCCTTGCGATTGCCGATGCGGTCGAACGCCTCGAACAGCACCGGCGCTGCCCCGACAATGCCCGAAAGCCCGGGCACCGGCGCGCCGTCGGGCCGGCCCACCCACACCCCGATCACCGTGCGCCCGTCGAAGCCGATGGCCCAGGCGTCCCGATAGCCATAGGACGTGCCGGTCTTGTAGGCGATGCGCCCGGGCGAGCCATTGAGCGGGGGCGGCACGTCGGCGAGGATATTGGCGACATACCAGGCCGAAACCGGGTCGAGCACGGGCGCGGCCGCCTCCGCCTCGGGCCTCGGCCCCACCCCGTCGTAAAGCCGCACCGGCGCGCCGCCATTGGCGATGGCGGCATAGCTCGAAACCAGCTCGCGCAGCGTGATCCCCACCCCGCCCAGCCCCATGGCGAGGCTCGGCGCCGCCCCCACGGGCAGGCGCGGATCGGCATGGGCGCGGCGCAGGCGCGACACCAGCCGCGCCGGCCCCACCGCATCGAGCACCACCACGGCGGGGATGTTGAGCGACTCGGTCAGCGCGTCGTGAATGGTGACAGTGCCGCGATTGAAGCCGTCGAAATTGACCGGCAGATAGGCCCCGAAGGCGGTGGGGCGGTCTTCGATGAGGCTTTGCGGATGCGCCAGCCCCAGCTCGAAAGCCAGCCCGTAGATCAGCGGTTTCAGCGTCGAGCCGGGCGAGCGGACGGCTTTGGTCATGTCGACGAACCCGGCGCTTTCGCTGGCAAAGAGCCCCGCCGAGCCCACCGAGGCGAGAATGTCGCCGCTGCCGATATCGGCGGCAACGATGGCCACCGAAACCTTGGGATCGATCAGCCGCGCCCGCGCCGATGCCAGCCGCTCCAGCGCCTCCTGCAAACGGCGGTCAAGGGTGAGCGGCACCTGCCGGGCGCCGGGCTGGGCCCGCACCGCCTGCTCGGCCAGATGCGCGGCCAGCATGGGAAATTCGCGCCGCGCCGTCGGCACCGGCTCGCGCCGGGCATAGTCGGCTTCTTCCGCGCCCAGCGCGCCCATCTGCACCAGCCGCTCGAGCACCATGTCGCGGCTGCGCTGCGCCGCCGCCGGGTCGCGGTCCGGCCGCCGCGCCTCGGGCGATTGCGGCAGCGCCACCAGCAGCGCCGCCTCCGCCGTGGTCAGCCGCGCCGGCTCCTTGCCGAAATAGGCCAGGCTCGCCGCCCGCACGCCCTCGATATTGCCGCCATAGGGGGCCAGCGTCAGATAAAGATCGAGAATATCGCCCTTGCCCAGTTCCCGCTCCAGCCGATCGGCATGCACCATCTGGCGCAGCTTGCCGGGGAAATTGCGCGTCGGCTCGCCCTCGATCAGCCGCGCCACCTGCATGGTCAGCGTCGAGCCGCCCGAAACGATCCGCCCCCCTGCCCCGAGGAATTGCAGCCCCGCCCGCAGCATGGACGACCAGGCGATGCCGCCATGCTCGGCAAAGCCGCGATCCTCATAGGCGATCAGCATGTCGAGAAAGCGCGGGTCGACATCGGCGCGGCTGGTCGGCAGCCGCCAGCGGCCATCGGCGGTGGTGAAGGGACGCAGCAATTGCCCGTCGCGGTCCGTCACCGTCGCCGAAACCGGCATGGTCGCCAGTTCCGGCGTCGGCGGCAGATTACGCACCAGATCGGCCAGCGTGGCGTTGACCTGGATGATCCCGGCCATCACCAGCGCGAAGAAGACAAGGCCCGCCAGCGCCGGCCGCCACGCCTTGCGGCGCGGCGGCGGCGAAACGGGAGGAACCGGCGGGTTGGTCATGGTCCGGTCGCGGCGACCTCAATGCTGCCGCCAGCCAGATTGGCGCGGAATTCGGGACGATACATGTCCTCCACCGTCGCGCCCGGCAGGGCGAAGACGCCGGGCGACACCGCCCGCACCAGATAGGCCGTGGTGATGGTCTCGGTCGCCGAATAATAGCGGAAGGCCGCTACATACTGGTCCGTGCGCGATTCCACATGCACCGGCCCGTCAAGCAGCAGCCAGTCGAAATCATTGGCCCCGCCGCCCGCCGACAGATCGGGGTTTTCGATCTCGAAGCCCGCCGGCAGCGGATCGGCCACGATATACTGGCCCGAGCCGAGCTGATCCGGCCGCAGGGTCAGCACCACCACCAGCCGGTCATTCTGGCGCAGCGGCTCGCTTTCGATATCGAAGGCGCTGCCGTCGAGCCGGTAATAATCGCGGCTGAGGGTAAAGCCATGATGGCTCGCTTCCGGCGGCACCTGCGGATAGCCGGTCACGCTGACGGTGGCTTCGCTGTCGGTCTTACCGGTATTGGCAATTTCGACCGGGGCAAAGCCCGCCTGCTCATAGGCAGAGTAGAGCTGCCCCGACAATGGCGCGCCATCGAGGGTGATCGAGCCATCCATGCTGGCATTGCCCAGGGCGGCGGCGGCGAGCAGGGTCCAGCTGTTCTCCTGCGTCGAGGCATAGCGCACCCCGTCGCGGAGCCTGGCCAGCTCCTGGGTCAGCGCCGACAGATCGACACCCGCCGGCTTGAACTCGGCCGCCAGCGCCAGCACGCCCGCCGTATCGCGCAGGCGCGTGCCGTAGTCGCCGCGATAGCCGCTGCGGCTGTCGCCGAGGCTTTCCACGGCGGCGGCGAAGGCCGAATTGGCCCGCGTCGGATCGCCGTAAAGCGCCAGTGCCGCGCCCAGTTGCGCCTTGGCCAAAGGCGAGCCGAAGGCATTGAGCCGCGCCTCGTGATAATAGCGCAGATCGCCCATGGCGACGCGACCGGCGCGGGCCAGATCGTAGAGCGCATAGGCCACGTCTTCCCCGCCATCGCTGAAATCGCTGGCATAGGCCAACTGGTTGGAGAGATTGTCCAGCGCCTGGCTCAGCGCCCGCTCGGGCACCCCATAGCCGGCCGCGTCGGCGCGCAGCAGGAAGTCGGTGACGAAGCCGTCGAGCCACATGTCGCCGCTGTCGAACGGCCCCCACAGCCCGAAACCGCCCGCCGAATTCTGCTTGGCGAGCAGGTTGGTGATGGCGCCCTTGACCGTCTGGTTGAGCTTTTCGTCTCCCGCCGTGCCGATCAGCTTGGCCACGTCGTTGAGATAGAGCAGCGGCAGCGCCCGGCTGGAAACCTGCTCGGCGCAACCATAGGGATAGCGGTCCAGGGCCAGCAGCAGGCCGGGCACGTCGAGCCGCGACAGCGGGCCGATGGCCAGGGTCATGGAGCCGGTATTGGCCATGAAGCCGTCGAAGAAGTCTTCGCCCACGCTGACCGTTTCCCCGGCGGGGAGCGACAGCACCGTGCTGGTGGTGACCGGGGCGCTGGCCGGGCGCACGCCCAGGGTCAGCTCCTTGGTCTGCACGCTGCCGTCCGGCGCTGTGATCGACAGCGCCAGCGTCCAGTCGCCGATGGAAACGCCGGTGAGCGGCAGCGACAGGGCCTGCCGCTCGCCTTCGCCCAGGCTCACCACATTGTCCTCGCCTTGCGTGCCGATGCCGGCGCCGCTGGAAAGGGCCAGGGTGTAGTCGCCCGCCTCGCCGCCGACATTGTTGACCTCGACCAGAAGCCGCGAGGCGTCATCGACGCGCAGGAACCGCGGCGGGCTCAATGTCACCACCACCGGATCGCGCACGATCACGTCGGCCGAGGCATGGCCCACGGCGCTGGCGGTCCAGGCCATGGCCATGACCCGCACCGTGCCCGAAAAGTCCGGCATGTCGAATTCGATTGTCGCCTTGCCGTCCGCGTCCACGGTGACGATGCCCGAATGCAGCGCCACCAGAACCGACGTGGCCGGGGGCGTGCCGGTGCGCGCCGCCCCGCCATCGCCGCCCGAGCGCAAGGCGCCGGCCAGCCCCTGGGTGGGGTCGATCAGATTGCCGTAGAGATCGCGGATTTCCATGCCCAATTGCCGCTGGCCGAAATACCAGCCATCGGGGTCGGGCACCTTAAAATTGGTGAGGTTGAGAATGCCCAGGTCCACGGCCGCGACCGCGACATAGGCCGTTTCACCGGCGGCCAGATTGCCCAGTTCCACCTGGGTGGTGAAGCTCTGGCGCGGCAGGGTTTCCGCCGGGGTATCGAGCCTGACGTCGAGCTTGCGCTCGCCCGGGTCGACATCGGCGAAGGCCAGGCCCAGCGCCCGCGAGGGCATGCGCTTTTCGGCCTGGCTGGCCGGCCGGTAGAGAATGGCCGTCACATAGGCGCCCGGCCCCCACGCCTCGGTCACCTCCAGCGGCACGGTGGTGCCGCCTTCAGGCACCTCGACCGCCTGCATGGCGATAATGCGGTTGTCGATCACCATCACCAGCGCCGTGCCGGCAAATTGCGGATCGAGCTTGAGCTGGGCGGTCTCCCCCACCCGATAGGCCGGCTTGTCCAGCGCCACCCGTAGGGTATCAGGGGTGTCCGAGCCGGCATCGGCATAATAATAGCCGGCATAGAATTCATAGCTGGACGAGGTGGCGTCGGCGCCGCGGCTGTTCACCTCGACGCGATAGAGCCCCCAGTCGACATTGGCGCCGATGGTCGCCGGCCCGCCCTCGGGCGTATCGACGACACCGCTGGCAACATCACGCGTGGTTGTGATGGCTTCCCAGCGCCAGGAACTGCCGTCCCGATACCACTGGTAATGGGTGTCGACGCGCGAAATGGTCCAGTCGAGCCCCTCATGGGCCACCGCCTTGCCCTCGGGCGACACGGTGACGATGTTGAACTGTGCCTGCTGGCCTTCATCGAGTCCGGAGGCATCGGCAAAGACCGGCTTGATGCCGATGCGCTCGCCGCTGGCCAGAACCGGCCGGCTGACGCTGCGCTCGATGGTGCGGCCATTGCTGTCGACCAGGCGCAGGAGGATCTGCGCCTCCTGCGGCCGCGTCGTCGCCCCGGTTTCCGGCAGCACGATTTCGGCCACGCCCTTGCCCGCTTCGTCGGTGACCCCGACCGAGCCCAGCGGCTCGCGGCTGGTCTCCGCCGTATCGTCCCGCCGCCCGAAGCTATAGCCGGGGAAGCCGGCAAGGCTCCAGCTGGGGCGGATGATGGCATCGGCCTCGATGGAGAGATCGGGCGCCGTGGCGCCATAGAGATAGCGCGCCATCACGTCGATGGGCGTCACCGCCCCCATCTCCATCGGCCCTTCCGGGGCGGTGACGTCGAAGGCCAGCCGCTCGGGCTCGAAATCTTCCACAAGGAAGGTCGTGCTCGAAAGCGCCGCCGCCTTGGGATCGGCATAAAGCCGGGCGGTCCATGAGCCACGCATGGCTTCTTCCGCCAGCGGCTGCACCACGAAATAGCTGCCCGCGCCCTGGTCATCCAGCACCTGCCGGGTCGAAATGACCCCGTCCGGCCGCTCGATTTCCAGAGTCAGCTTGAGCCCGCTCACCGCTTCGGCGCGCTCATTGCGCAACAGGGCGGTGAGATAGACCGTTTCGCCCGGCCGATAGACGCCGCGCTCGGTGGTGGCGAAGACGTCCAGCGGGCCCGGCGAGGGCCGGCCTTCGACGCCGCGATCGGTGAGGTCGAAGGCGGGGCGCGACAGGTCGAGGAAGGCATAGTCGCCCCCGGCGGTTTCCGCCGTCAGCAATTGCGCCGAGCGCCCGCCCACGCCACGGGCCAGGCCGGGCGCGAAGACTGCACGGCCGTCCGCGTCGCTCACCGCCTCGCCCAATATGTCGTTATTGCGCGCGACCAGCCGCACCGTGGCGCCGGCCACGGGCTGGCCGTCATTGAGCCCGCGCACGAAGGCATGCACGCCGTCGTCGCCGGCAAGAGTGGTCAGCCCCAGATCGGTGACGATGAACCACTGTGTCGCCAGGTCCTGCCAGTATTCGAGATCGCTGCCCTTGATCCGGGCGGTGATGACATAGGCGCCGGCCGGCTTGTCGCCCAGCACCTCGGCCACCGGAATGGCGGTGGTGGCCATCTCGTTGGGCTGGCTGCGGGCCAGGTCGACCTCGCCGCTCCAGATTTGCTCGCCGACGCGGTCGGCAATGTCCTCGGCGCCATATTCGCTGAGATCACCCTGGAAAATGCCGTCGCGGATGGCGCTGGCCATGCCCCGGTCGCCGATGCGATAGACCATGATCTCGGCGGTTTCGGCATTGACCGAGGTGATCGGCAGCCCGCCGCCCAGCCCGGCCGGCATGACATAGGCGTTGTTGGCGAAACCGACGAAGGGAGCGCGGTCGGGCACATAGACGTCGAGCGCCACATCCTTGAGCAATTCCTCGCCATCGGCGGAGGGCAGGCCGGCGCGCAGGCGGATGGCATAGCGCTGGCCATGGCTGAGGCCTTCCACGCAAATCTGCTCGCGCCCGGTTTCCACCGAAGCCTGGGGCATGTCGGCCACCACCACATAGCTGGAGAGATCGGCGCCATCGCCCGGCAGCGGATCGGAGAACACGGCGCAGATGCGCGGCGAGGCGCCATCGGCATCCACTATATGGTCGGTCACGCGGAAGCCGTGCTCGGCGGCGATCTTTTCCAGATGCGCCGCCACCGCCGCGTTGTCGGCAAGGCTGAGGCTGAGCCGATAGCCGGCGATCACCTCGCGCCACTTACCGCGATATTCCAGGGCATTGGCCAGCGCCGCCATCGCATTGGCCCGATCGACGGGTTCGGTCGAGCGCAGGAAGGCGTTCATCGCCGCCGCGCTCGCGGTGAGGCCCAGATTGTAGCTGTCGTTATTGCCGTTATCGAGCAGCTCCTCCCCGCGCTCCAGCGCCGTCTGGGCCAGCGCCTGCCACAGGGCGGGATCGTTGGGGTTGATCGCCAGGGCCTGGCGATAGGCCAGGATGGCGCCGGCGCGATTGTGCGCATCCAGCGCCGTATTGCCGGCCTCGATCAGCTCGCCATAGGTGGCCCTGGGCGGCGGCGCGTCGGTCTTGGGCAGTTCGCGGGCCAGGCGCTTGGCCGCCTCGATCAGATCGTCGGGAAAGAAGGGCAGTTCGGCCCGGCGCTCCGCCTCGATCTCGTCCGGGGTCTGGGCGCGGGTGACGAGCCCGGACACGGCGCCGGTGAATTCGGTCCTCTCCCCAGCCTCGGCCTTGAGGAAGCACCATTTCGACTTGCTGTTATAGGTGAAGGCCCGGCAGATATTGTCGTCCACGCAGGCGGCGGAACAGGCATCCAGGCTCGTGTCCTTGACCACATCATAGTCAAAGCCCGGCAGGTCCATGTTCTTGAGCAGGTCCACGCCGGGGTCCGCCCCCAGGGCGGGCGCACCCAGCGTCAGCATGGCAAGAAGACCCAACCACCCCAGTTTCGAGCCGATCCGCGCCATCCTGTCCTCCCAGCATGATGAAACCCTATTGTGATCCCGAAGTCGGGGCCGAAACAAGGCGGCAATTTTTATGCAGAAAGGCCCGCCGGTGGGCGGGCCTTTCAAAAGTCATATGGCGGCGGGGTTTATTCGTCCCGATAGACCTTTTCGCGCCGCTCGTGCATTTCCTGGGCTTCCAGGCTCAGCGTGGCGATGGGCCGCGCGTCCAGCCGGGCAATGCCGATGGGGTCGCCCGTTTCCTCGCAGAAGCCATAGGTGCCGTCGTCGATCCGCTTGAGCGCCGCGTCGATCTTGGCGATCAGCTTGCGCTGGCGGTCACGGGTGCGCAGTTCCAGCGAGCGGTCGCTTTCCGAGCTGGCGCGGTCGGCCATGTCCGGATGGTTCTGGCTTTCTTCCTGCAGGCTTTCCAGGGTCTCGCGGCTCTCGCGCAGGATGTCGTCCTTCCACGCATTGAGCTTGGCGCGAAAATACTCCCGCTGCCGCGAGTTCATGAACGGCTCGTCGTCACTGGGCCGGTATTCCGATAGTGCTACTCCCGAAGACATCAGCAGACTCAACTCCAATGCACCTCTGTGGCGGCCTATATAGGCGTCTGGCCCCCCTCGGGCAAGCACACAAAATTAGGGGTGCTTAACGCCCGAAAGGCGCTGCGCATCAGGCCTCTAGCGCGGAATTGACAACAAATTGATGACCCCGCCTCAGATCGCGGGGAAGCGCCCGAACTTGGCCAGCTCCACGCGCACCCGCAGCTCGATGTCGTCGAGCAGCCCGTCGAGCTCGGGCAGCGAGCGTTCGCGCGCCTCCGCCAGGATCGCCATCATCCCGTCCAGCCGCTCCGCGCTCACCCGCCCCACCAGCAGATCGGCCCGCATGTCGTCCAGCAGATCGAGCAGGCTCCGCCCCCGCCTGACCGCCTTGCGCCGCGCGGTGACGGCGCCATCCACCGCCTGCAAGGCCAGGATCGCCTCGATCCCCGCCATGGCCTGCACCGGCACCTGCCCGGCAACGCGCGCGGGCGCCGCCCCGCCCGCCGGCACGAAATCCACCCCCGAGCCGGCGCGGCTGGCGGCCGAACCCTTCGAGACGGCGGAAGATCGATTGACGGTGTCGATGCGCAAGGTCGGACTCGGATCGGTTCACTGGCGGCATGGGCAAAATCTGCCGCCAGTCGTTAACAAGCCCTTAATGCGCCCGGCAAGAATTGCTCACCCCGCCGCACACGTCCATTCCGTCAGAAAAATTCTCCTTGGAAAACAAGGCTATCGCGACTTGGCACACTTTTCGCAATGAGAGGGCGAATGCCGGCCATGGGGATGGCGGGCCCGACGACGGGGATAGAAGGATGACCAAATCGATGCTGCGCAAGCTGATCGCCGGCGCGCTCGTCATGACGATGGGGGTGATGCCGGCCCTGGATGCCTTTGCCGCGCCCGCGCGCATCAAGGACATCGTCGACATGGAAGGCATCCGCGAAAACCAGCTCGTCGGCTATGGCCTGGTGGTCGGCCTCAACGGCACCGGCGATAGCCTCAACAACTCCCCCTTCACCAAGCAGTCGCTGCAATCCATGCTGGAGCGGCTGGGCGTCAACACCGCCGGCGAGAACGTGCGCACGGCCAATGTCGCCGCCGTCATGGTCACGGCCAATTTGCCGCCCTTCGCCACCCAGGGTTCGCGCATGGATGTTTCGGTGGCTGCCCTCGGCGATGCCGACAGCCTGCAGGGCGGCACGCTGCTGGTGACGCCGCTGGTCGGCGCCGATGGCGAAGTCTATGCCATCGCCCAGGGGCCGGTCTCCATCAATGGCTTCAAGGCCCAGGGCGACGCCGCCACCATCATTTCAGGCGTGCCCACCACCGGCCGCATCTCCTCGGGCGCGCTTATCGAGCGCGAGATCGACTTCCATCTGGGCAGCCAGACCTCGCTGCGCCTGGCCCTGCGCAATCCCGACCTGACCACGGCGCGGCGCATCGCGCTGGCGGTCAACGACTTCATCGGCGCGCCCACCGCCACACCGGAAGACCCGGCCACGGTGCGCCTCACCCTGCCCCGCAATTTCAACGGCAATATCGTCGACCTGCTGACCGATATCGAGCAGCTCATCATCCAGACCGATCAGACCGCCCGCATCGTCATCGACGAGAATTCCGGCATCATCGTCATGGGCAAGGATGTGCGGGTGTCGAGCGTCGCCGTGGCCCAGTCCAACCTCACCGTCACCATCGCCGAAAACCCCACCGTGGTGCAGCCCAATCCCTTGAGCAATGGCGTCACCGCCATCGAGGACAACACCACGCTCAATGCCAACCTCTCCGAGACCGCGCTCAACGTGGTGCCGGAATCGGTGACGCTGCAACAGCTCGTGGACGGGCTCAACGCGCTGGGCATCTCGCCGCGCGACCTCATCGCCATCCTCCAGGCCATCAAGGCCACCGGCGCCCTGCAAGCCGAAATCGAGGTGCTGTGATGCCTCACGCCATCCAGCCGCCCGGCTCCAGCCTCACGCCTGGCCAGATCGCCCGCGTGCGCCAGCAGGCCGAGGAATTCGAGGGCGTCTTTCTCAACACCCTCACCAAGGAACTGTTTTCCTCCATCAAGACCGACCAGGCCGCCATGGGTGGCGGCTTCGGCGAGGAAACCTGGCGCTCCATGCAGGCCGAAATCCTCGCCGACACCATGGCCCGCAATGGCGGGCTGGGCATAGCCGAACAGATGCTGCCAGACCTGCTTGCCTTGCAGGAAGCCGCCAATAACCAGAACCGACTGCCGGGAGCCTTCTAGATGACCGCCGCTTCACGCCTCGCCGCCCTCGATTCCCTGCCCGCCGAGGAGCTGTGCTCCATGGCCGAGACCACGCTGTCCGCGCTGGTCGACGTCATGAACCAGGAAACCACGCTCCTGCGCGCCGGCCACATCCGCGAAGCGGGGGCCCTCACCCCCGACAAGACCCGTCTGGCCCAGGATTATGTGAGCTTCGCCCGCTCGGTGCAGCGCCAGGGCGAGCGCCTCAAGGCCCAGGCCCCCGCCGCGCTCGAGCGCCTGCGCCAGGGCCACGATCGCCTCGCCACCCAGATGGCCGAGAATTTGCGCGTGCTGGCCACCGCCCGCATGGTCACCGAGGACATTCTCACCGATGTCGCCAAGGTGGTGGGCCAGCAGGACAAGGCCAGGACCTATGGCCGCGCCGGCACCATCGCCGCCGATCCGGCCAGCATGGCGCGGGGCATTGCAGTCAATCGCGCACTTTGACTTGGTTGCAATTTGCATCAATTGCCAGCAAGGGAAGTAACCGCCGGGATAAGGAAATGAACTAGGGCTGCCAGATGGTATTTCATTGATGCAAGGACAGCGTCATGATTACGGCAGTCATTTCCGAAGCGCCTCTGCCCGGCGGCACCTATATGAGCGAGTTTCGCAATCGCCCGACGACGGGCGAGCGGACCGTGCTGCCCAACAGCGCCCCGGCGGCGCCCAAGCCGCAGGCTCCGGGCAATGACAGCCGCCACGCTTCCGACAGGGAAAAGCCCGCCAGCGAGCCGCGCGATCATTCCGCCATGTTCGCCGCCGCCGTCATCGCCGGCCAGCTCCCGCCCACCCCGCAAACCATGGAAGAGCTGATCCGCCGCATCGGTTCCAGCGAAATTCCCGAGGAGTCCCAGGCCCGCCTCAAGGACCTCCTGGCCTAAGCTGGCGTCCTGGTTAATGAAATCGCTGGCCCGTCCGCAGGATGGAACCCGAAAGGCCCCGGAAATCGGGGCCTTTCTCATGCCCGCCGCGCAAGTTGGACGCGCAATTTGCCCAAAATTTCGGCACCCGTTTAACGGTTCCTTATGACCTCGTGAGCAAAGTCGACCAGACCTCAGGAAGAGGCTTCGTAGTATCGCATACTCCTAGAAAGGGAATGGACAATGTCCGATATTTCGCTCTCGAAAGCCGTTCGCTCGAACCTGCTTTCCCTCCAGAACACCGCGTCCATGATGGCCAAGACGCAGGAGCGTCTCGCCACCGGTAACAAGGTGAACTCCGCCCTCGACAACCCCACCAACTTCTTCACCGCCTCGGCCCTGAACAGCCGCGCCGGCGACTTGAACCAGTTGCTGGACTCGATGGCAAACGGCATCCAGACCCTGGAAGCGGCCGACAATGGCCTCACCGCCATCACCAAGACCCTTGAATCGATGCAGTCCACCCTGCGTCAGGCTCGCCAGGACAAGTCCTTCCAGACCCAGTCCTACGAAGTCGGCAACGGCCCGGGCAATATCAGCTTCTCGGGTGGTGCCATCGGCGCCTCGACCCGTTCGATCGCCCTGCAGAATACGGCCCTGACCGCTTCGGCCATCGGCCTGAGCGCTGGCACGACTGCCGGCACCGCTGGCGTCACTCCCGCCGCCGGTGGCCCGACCCCCGCAACCAGCGGTTCGGCGAGCTTCACCTTCGGCACCGGTGCACTCGGCACGCTCGATGCGGGCGAAACGATGAACTTCACCGTCACCGTCGATGGCGGCGCCGCTACTCCCGTTTCTTTCACGAAAGCGGAATGGGATGCCGTTGCGGCAGAGACGACGGCCAATGATCGCGCCACCCTGTTTGCCAGCACCCTGAACACCAAGCTGGCTGGCGCCGCTACCGTTGCTGCGGACAATGGCGAAATCACCATTACCTCCGCGACGACCGGCACCTCTTCGAACATTGCCATCGGCATTGCCGCCAAGGGTGGCTCGGGCTCGGGCACGGCCGCCGGCTCGGACATCGGTCTGGGCTCGGCAGTCACCGGCACCGCTGGCCAGGCCGCTGGCACGTCTCCCGCCGTTGCGGGCGTCAAGGCCACGAGCACCTTCACCTGGGGCGGCGATGCCCTGGAGATGAACAAGGACGCGAAGATTTCCTTCACGGCCAAGATCGGCGGCGTGGATCAGAAGATCGAGATCTCGCGCAAGGACGTGCTCAAGGCCGGTAACGGCGATGGCACCATCGACGATGCGGAAGAGTTGGCCGCCATCCTGAGCAGCAAGATCGAAGGCGCCACCTTCTCGGCAACCGGCGACGTCATCACCATGACCTCGGATACCGAGCGTGCGGATGCCACCTTCGGCCTGGGTGCTGCCACCGTCACCGGCATCAACTACGATGCCGACGAACTGGTGCGGGCCATCAACTCGTCCGACTCCAACCTGTCGGGCCTGATCCGCGCCTCCAACGACAATGGCAAGCTGCGCATCGAGAACCAGTCCACTCAGGAACTGCATGTCGATGGCGTTGACTCCAAGGGCACCATCGTCGGCGGCACCACCGCCGGTGCGGCCAAGATCGATGGCAACACCGTTCGCGCCGACCTGAAGAACCAGTTCAACGAACTGCGCGATCAGCTCGACAAGCTGGCCGACGACGCTTCGTTCAACGGTATCAACCTGCTGCGCGGCGACAAGCTCACCATCACCTTCAACGAAACCGGCACCTCGTCCATCGATATCGAGACCAAGGGTCAGCAGCAGGTCAATGCTTCTAACCTCAACATCTTCAATATCAATGCCGAGGACCTCGACAGCGACACCAACATCGACTCGCTGCTCGGTGATCTCAAGACGGCCCTCAACTCGGTCCGCTCGCAGTCTTCGGCCTTCGGCTCGAACCTGTCGATCGTCCAGAACCGTCAGGACTTCACCAAGAACATGATTAACACGCTTCAGACTGGCGGCGCCAATCTGACGCTGGCTGACATGAACGAGGAAGCCGCCAACCTGCTGGCCCTGCAGACCCGCCAGTCGCTGTCCTCCAACTCGCTGTCGCTGGCGAGCCAGGCCGACCAGTCGGTTCTCCAGCTCATCCGTTAATCGGATCGGCACTCCAAATTCGGGAAAAGGCGGGCCATTCGGCCCGCCTTTTTCGTTTTCCCCTCCCCCGGAGGCCAAAAAGTCACCTATCTCTTAATGCGGATGGTTAATCAGAGGTTAGAGTTAACGGCTCGTTAGGATTCATTGATTAACGCTTTCTCCATATCCCGGCACGGAATCGCTCCGGTTTTCAGCGCCGTCATCTGAGAGAAGCACAATGTCCGATATCTCACTTTCGAAAGCCGTCCGGTCAAACCTGCTTTCGCTGCAAAACACAGCGACCCTGATGGAAAAGACCCAGAACCGGCTGGCAACCGGCAACAAGGTCAATTCGGCGCTGGATAATCCGACCAATTTCTTCACCGCCTCGGCGTTGAATTCCCGCGCGGGGGACCTCGGCTCCCTGCTCGATTCCATGGCCAACGGCATCCAGACGCTGGAGGCGGCCGATAATGGCCTTTCCGCCATCACCAAGACGCTGGAATCGATGCAGTCCGTGCTGCGCCAGGCGCGCCAGGACAAGACCTTCCTCACCGATTCCTACGAGATTTCGCCCTCCGCCAGCGGCAATATCGGCTTCCAGAGCGGCTCGGTGGGCGCCACCACGCGCTATATCCCGCTCCGCAACGAGGCGCTGACCAACACCGCGCTGGGCATGGCCGCCGCCAGCACCAACACCCCTGGCGTCGCCGGCACGGCGCTGGTGCAGGGCTATTCCGAATTCACCCTGTCCTCCGCCACGCCGGGGAACCTGGAAGGCGCGGACACCATCGCCTTCGACGTCACCATCGACGGCACCCTCCATAACATCGTCTTCGACTCCGTCGACATCGCCAGCGTCGGCGGCGGCGGCAGCAATGTGACCGCCGGCAAGCTGCGCACCCTGCTCCAGAACGAGTTGGGCAGCGCCGCCGTCATCGGCGGCACCGGCGACGCCATCCGCATCACGTCCAACAATGCCGCCGGCGGCGGCACCGGCTCCGCCGTTGCCATCACGGCCGCAACGGTCGGCAGCGCCGACACCAACACCACCGTGACCAACACCACCCTTGGCCTTGCCACCGCGCCCGCTGCAACCGCCGGCAGCGGCACCGCCGCGGCGGCCGGCTATGCCACGCTGACCTGGCCGGGCACGCCCATCGACGTCAACAACGACGCCCGCATCACCTTCACCGCCACGGTGAACGGCCAGCCGCAAAAGGTCGAGATCAACCGCAAGGACGTTCTCAAGGTCGGCAATGGCGATGCGACCATCGATACCGCCGACGAGTTCGCGGCCATCCTCGCCGCCAAGATCGACGGCGTCAGCGCGACTGCCTCCGGCAACACCATCACCGTCACCTCCGACACCACCGGCGCCTCCTCCTCCGTGGCCCTGGGCATCGCCACCGTCGCCGGCACCAATTACGATTCGGACGAGCTGGTCCGACTCATCAACACCAATCCGCACCTCAAGGACCGCATCCGCGCCTCCAATGACGACGGCAAGCTGCGCATCGAGAACCAGTCCACCCAGGAGCTGGAGATCCATGGCATCAATTCCGCCGGCACCATCGTGGGCAGCACCACCACCGGTGAGAAGATCGGCGGCAACACCGTCCGCTCCGACCTGGCCAAGCAGTTCAACGAATTGCGCGACCAGCTCGACAAGCTCAGCGACGATGCCTCCTTCAACGGTATCAACCTGCTGCGCGGCGACCTGCTGACCATCGTCTTCAACGAGACCGGCACCTCCTCCATCGACGTCCAGACCAAGGACCAGCTGGCGCTCAATTCCGCCAAGCTCAACCTGTTCGATCTGGAAGCCAAGGAGCTCGACCTCGACAGCGACATCGACGAGTTCCTGACCACGGTCAAGGAAGCGCTCTCCCATGTGCGCACCCAGGCCTCCAGCTTCGGCCAGAACCTGTCCATGGTGGAAAACCGCCAGGCCTTCACCAAGAGCATGATTAACACGCTCGAGACCGGCGCCGCCAACCTGACCCTGGCCGACATGAACGAGGAAGCCGCCAATCTCCTGGCCCTCCAGACGCGCCAGCAGCTCTCGTCCAACTCGCTGTCTCTGGCCAGCCAGGCCGACCAGTCGGTGCTCCAGCTCCTGCGCTAGACGCACGGGCGGGCCCTTATCCAGCCCTGAAGGCGGGTCATCGGCCCGCCTTTATTGTTCGGGCGCGATTCCCGGCTTAAGCTGCCCCACCCCCCGACGTCCCAAGAGGCGACACAATGGCTCTAAAGGTGGAACTGAAGCCCGGCGAGAAGCTGCTCATCGGCAATTGCATCATCACCAATTCCGACCAGCGCACCCGGCTTTTCGTCGATGGCCGCGCCCCGATCCTGCGGGAAAAGGACATCCTGACCGCGGAAACCGCCAATAGTCCGGCCAAGCGCATCTATCTGGCCGTGCAGCTCATGTATATCAACGACGATATCGAGAGCACGCGCGACACTTATTTTGCATTGGTCAATGATTTTATCGAAGCTGCGCCCTCATCTGTCGAGCTAGTTAACCAAATTAACAACGAGATATTAACCGGCCAGCTATACAAGGCTCTGAAGGCCTCCCAAAGGCTCATCGAGTACGAACAGGACCTGATTTCTCATGCATCAGCAGGGCGCACTGGCCTACCAGCAGACGACGAAGGTCGTTGAGTCACCTCGCGAGCGCGAATCGGCGCTGCTCATGAAGGCGGCAGCGGGCTTGCAGAAGGTCAAGGACGAGTGGCCGAACAGCTTCGACGATCTCCAGCCGGCGCTGAATTTCAACCGCAAGCTGTGGACCATCTTCATGACCGCGGTCACCAAGGAAGATAGCCCCCTGCCCGTCGAACTGCGCCAGAACATCGCCAATCTCGGCCTGTTCGTGATGAACCAGACCCGTGAGATGCTGATGGAGCCGCGCCCGCAAAAGCTCGACGTCCTGGTCCGTCTCAACCGCCAGATCGCCGCCGGCCTGCGCGGCACCTAATTCTTTTCAGGCTGTAGCTGAACCCTGCCCTTGCACAAGTGTCATTCCGGCGCAGGCCGGAATCCATGCTGAGGGCTAACCACCTTCCCTGAGGTGCGTGGAAGCATGCGGGGCTGGATTCCGGCCTGCGCCGGAATGACCCAGCGGTTTTGTCGGCCGCTCCAACTCCAGGGCAAACCGCCCTAGAGGAAGTTGACGATGCTGAGCTTGCTCACCATCGCGGTGGCCTGGTAGCTCGCCTGCAACCGGGTTTGCAGGGCCAGGATCTCCATGGCCACGTCTTCCTTGCTCACCGTCTCGATGTCGCTCAGCAGGTTGTCGAGCTGCGCCTTGTAATTGGTGTGGCGCGTGCTGGCGCTGTCCAGCGCGCTCAGCGCCACGCTCAGCTCCATGGTGACGATTTCGATCGAGCCGCGCTCGGGATTGTGCGCTTCCGACATTTCCGCCTGCTGGCGGGTGGCCATGGCGTCGAACCGGCCGGTGGCTTCGCGCATATCGGCCAGCACCGCCGCTTCATAATCGGCCAGCGCCGCGTCGCGCGTGCTGCCCTCGGGCAGTTGCATGGCCGCCAGCCGCATCGGCTCGCGCGAGGCCCGCACATTCTCCTCGGTGGGATAGGTCTCGATGGACATCGAGGCCATGGTGCGCACCAGGCGCAGGAAGCCCGATTCATTGGCTTGCAGGCCGTAATTGACCCGCGTGGTGTCGTCCACCTGGGCGGTGACGCTGTGGCGCGGATTGCCCTCGGCGATGATGGCCGCCTCGGTGACCGAGGTGTTGAGCGCCTGCGAGAAGTTCCGCGCCGTTTCCGCCGCATCGGCGCCGATGGAGAATTGCCCGTTGCGCGCCGGCCCGTTCACCGCCGTCAGCGTGACCTTGCGCTGCACGCCATCGGGATCGGTGAGGGTGATCTCCACCGTTTCGTCCGCCGCCGGCACGGCGGTGAATTCCACCGCGACCGAAGACGGCGGGCCGCTGACCGCGTTCACGTTCATGCTGGGGGAACCCCCAATATTGGCCGAAACCGCGAAACCATGCTTGCCCGAAACCGGCTCCTTCTGCGCCAGGGTCACCGTATTGGTGGCCGTGTCGGTGGAAATGCCCAGCCGGCCCAGATTGCTGGCCACCACGGACGGCGTCTGCCCGCTATACCACATCACCGTGTCGGCCTCGGTGCCCACGCGCAGCGTCGTCGCGGTGGCCGGGTCGCCATCCACCCGCAGCACCGGCTCGCCCGGGCCGTTGAAATAATTCGCCGCCGCCGTAAAGGTCGAGGCGCCGGCCAGCTCGGTCTTGGTCACCTGCTTGAGCCGCCCTTCGAGCGCGGTCTGGAAATTGGCGGCGGTGGCGTCCGCATCGGCCCCGATGATGAATTCGTTGGCGGCGCCGCTGGCATTGTCCGCCGTCACCGCCTTCATCACCACCTGGGTCTGGGTGCCGTCCGGCATGGTCAGGCCGATGGATATGGTGCCGCCTTCCTGGATCTGGTCGCCGCTATTGTCGAAGGTGACGCTGATCTGCTGGCCCAGCGTGCCCGTGCCCGGCGCCGGCTGGGACACCGAGACGGCGCCGCTGGTGCTGGAAACGGTGGAGACCTTGAACCCGAAGGGGTGGATGCCGTCCTCGCTGAGCGTGACCATATTGGGCGTCAGCGCGTCGATGCCGGTTTGCAGCCGCCCCATCCCGCTCAGGCCCGCATCGGCCAGCTTGCGTTCGCTGGCCACCGCCTTGAAGCCGGCCTTGCCCGCCTGCCCGTTCATCAGCACGTCGGTGGTCGGCAGCGGCGATTTGTCGGTATTGGAGCCGCCGAACAGATAGCGCCCGGCAATGTCGCCATTGAGCAGCGTCACGATCTCGTCCAGCCGCGCATAGCTCAGGTCCGGCAGCGTGGCCATGTTGATATTGTTGGTGCCGTATTGGCCCTGCACCGCCGAATTGCGCGCCTCCGCCTCCAGCTTGTCGAAGCGCGACAGCGTCTTGTCGAGAAAGCTCAGGCGCAGATTGACCGTGTCGATATTGGCCGAAAACCCCTCGATGCGGCCCAGTCGCGACCGCACCGACAGCGACATGGGCAGGTCGCGCGCCATTTCCGAGAGTTTTGAGGCTTTTTCGCCGGTGCCGAGCTGCATTTGCAGCGTGGCGAAGCGATCCTGCATCTTGGAGATGACGCCGAACCCGGTCTGGAGCGGGAACATCGATTTATTGACGAGCATCTGGCGTTACTCCTTCACGTGGCCCGGAACAGGGTGTCGAGCAGTTCCTTGACCACCGATACGACGCGGGCATTGGCCGCATAGGCGTTCTGCAATTCCAGCAGGCGCGCCATTTCCTCGTCGACATTGACGCCATAGTCGGATTCCATCTGGTCGATGATGGTGTCCAGCGTCAGCTGCCGGTCGTCGCGCTTGGTCAGCGCCGCATCGATGCTGGCGCCCTGGAAACCCACGATCTGGGAGATGACCTCGCCCAGATTGCCGGCCAGCTGGAAGCGCCCGGAATTGGCCTGGGGGCTGGTGCCGGAAACGAAGTTCATCGTCTCGAGCTGGTTGATGACGTAGTTGGCCCGGTCGGCATCGCCCAGCGTGCCGCCCACTTCATGCTGCACCAGCAGGCGGTTATCGGCGAGAATGGCCGGGTTGATGGCGATGCGGGCCGCAAAGCCCTGCTTCTGCGGCGGGTCGGTGTCCAGATTATTGGTGAAGGCGGCGCTGCCCTGGTCCACGAACAGGTTGAAGGCCAGCCCGAAGCCCTGCAAGCCGGTCGAGGTCGAATGTGCCACGGCGGTCTTCACGTCGGTGGTGTTCGCCGTGCCATCATCCAGGATCCGCAGATAGCCGCTGCCGCCGCTGATATTGAGGCCGGGGAACATTGCGTCCAGCGAATTGCCCAGATCGCCCCCGCCCATGGAGAAATCCATGCCGATGACGCGCTGCCCGGTGGCGTCGATATAGTCGAACGGCTCCAGCGTGTTGACCACGCGCACCCGCTTGTCGATCCCGTTCTGCGAATAGGTGAACTGGATATCGTTGCCCGGCGCCATATTGGTGATGTCGAGCGTCAGCCCCCGCGCCGCGCCCACTTCGGTCACTTCGCCCTGCTTGCTGACCGTGGAGAAGGCCTGCGCCAGCCCCGCCGCGATTTCGTCGAGCTGGGCCTGCGCCTCCACCAGCGTCTTGTCGCGCAGGGTCACCAACCCCGCCAGTTCCCCGCCCTGCAACACGCCCTGGGTCACCAGGTCGATCTGCAGGCCCGAGGGCGTGGTCAGGATCAGCCGCCCGACCTTGCTCGCCTCGTTATTGTAGTCGAACACCGAATTGGGCGAGAGATTGCCCGCGCTCTCGAAGCTGAACTGGGAGACGCCATTGTCCAGCAGCCCCACGCCCGAGCGCGTCATCAGCGCCACGGTGCCATTGGGGCGGTAGTCGGCCTGCACGTCGATGATCTCGGCGATGGAGGAAACCAGCCGGTCGCGCTGGTCATGCAGCGCCGCGCGGGCGCTGTCGGTCATGCCCAGGTCGAGCAGGCGCTGGTTCACCTCCGAGAGCGAATTCAGCATGCCGTTGATGTTGTAGATGTTCGAGGCGATCTGGCCTTCGGTTTCCTGCCGCATCCCCTGGATGGTGGAGGAAAGCCGGTTGAGCGTCTCCACCATGGTCTGGGCCGTGGACACCATGGTGGCGCGGCTGGTGTAGTCGTCCGGGCTGGTGGCGATGCCCTGGAGGGCGTTCTTGAGCTGGCTGTAGATGGTGTCGAGCGAGCCGGCCTGCCCCGGCTTGCCCAAAAAGCCTTGCAGCCGGTCGAGATAGCCCGCCTGCACGCTGGAATTGGCCGCGTCCGACACCTGCCGCGTATAATAGGTCTGCAGGCTGGTATTGAAGGCGCGCGTCACGCCCACCGAGCGGGCATAGGTGCTGTTCTGCGCGTTGTAGTCGACGACGTTCAGCGCCTGCCGGTGATAGCCGGGCGTGCCGGCATTGGCGATGTTGCGGCTCAGGACATCGAGCGAATCCTGGTTGATCCGCAGCCCGGTCACCGAATTGTTGAGCGACGTCATCAGGCCCATTCTTGGGTCTCCTCACGCGAAAGCCGCGCCCGGGGCAGGACTGCTCCGGGCCGTTACCGAGGCGCGCCTCAGCGCACCATGTTCAGCGCTTCCTGCAACATCTCATTGGCGGTGCTGACGATGCGCGTGCCGGCCGCATAGGCCTGCTGGGTCACGATCAGCTTGGTGAACTCGTCCGAAATATCGGTGTTGGAGGCTTCCAGCGCCCCCCCGATCACGCCCGAGCCGGAAAGGTCGAGAATGGCCTCCCCCGATTCCGAGGTGGACGAGAACACGCCGCCATCGAGGCGCTTGAGCTTGTTGATGGCGTTGAACTCGGCCGTCACCACCTGCGCCATGTCGATGCGCTCGCCATTGGAATAGGTGGCGACCACCCGGCCATTGTCGTTGATGGCCACCGAGACGAACTCGCCGGCGCCATAGCCGTTCTGGTTGAGCGTGGACACGTTCACCGTGCCGTTGACGTCGGCGAACTGGGAAATGCCGTTGGTGTCGTGCTTGAGCTCCACCGGGCCGATGGCGACGCCGTTGACCACCAGGTTCGGGATCTGCACCGTCGGCATGCCCGGAGGGGCGATGGAGCCGTCGGCGGAGAACACATAGTCCTGCCCGATATTGGTCCACATCGGCTCGGCGCCTTCCGCCATGCTGTCGGACATGTAGAAGAGGTTCCAGGTATCCACCCCGCCCGAGGCCACGCTGTCGACCTTGGCCCAGCGCATCTGCACATTGGCCGGGGCGCCGTTCTCGGCATAGACGGTGATGGCGCCGCCGGCGATGGAATTGGCCTTGAACTGGGCGTCGTTGGCCGCGGCGACCGTGGCCAGGCGCGGCACCGGCGCAACGTTGTTATAGGTGTTGGCGATGCCCAGCCCCGTGGCTGCGCTGCCCCCGATCACCAGTTGCGAGCGCTTGAACTGGCCCATGTCGACCTGGATGTTGTTGCTGCCATCGGCAGCCACCGTCACCGTGGAGAACGCGCCGCCATTGGAGCGCAGCGCCTGCTGCATGGCGCCCAGCACCTGGTTGACCGAGACGCCGCCCCCGATATTGATGCCGATATTGGGCGGGGTCACCGAAGCGGCGTCGTCATTGTGGAATTGCAGCGTATGGGTCACCCCGCCGGCGGTGAAGGTCAGCGTCTGGCCGGGCACGAAGCCGTTGTTCAGCGCCGGATGGGTGGTGCCGGTGGAGGGCGAGACTTCACTGGTCGGGAAGCCCAGCGGCGCCGTGCCGCCGATTTCGAACGTGGAGACCAGGTCCGAGCCCAGCGACGCCTCGACATTGCCGCTGCCGTTGAGCCCGAAGGTCAGCGAGGTCGAGCCAGTCTCAGTACGCAATGCGCTCTGCATGCCCGCGAAGACACCTGCTATATCGAGACCATTGAGGTCGATACCGACATTGGCGCCCGCATAAGGCGTCACGGAGCTGTCGTAGAATTCCAGCGTATGAGTAGTGCCGCCGGTGGTGAAGGTCATCGTCTGGCCCACTGCGAAAGTGGGCTGCGCCGGATCGGTGCCAGTAAAGGTCGAGCCATATGCCGTTGCCGGCAGGCTCAGCGTCGAGCCGGTGGCGCGCGCCGCCACACCGCTATAGCGCGCGGTGTCCAACAGCTCGCTATTGGGCGTATTGGCGTTGTAGCCGGCATTCTTGGGCAATTGCGGCAGGTTGGCCTGGTAATTGATGCGGTTGGTGCGCTGGGCCGGCAGGAAGCTGTTGGAAAGCTGGATCACCTCCGGCACCGAACCCGAGATATTGCCGGTCTGGGTGTCGATGGGCAGGCCCTTGAGATAATAGCCGGCGCCATTGACCAGATAGCCGTCCTTGTCGATCTCGAAATCGCCGCGGCGGGTATAGAAATTGGTGCCCGCGAACACCGAATTGCCGTCCGACTGGCCGATCTTGGGCTCGACCACGAAGAAGCCGTTGGAATTGAGCGCGATGAAGGTCTCGTTGGAGACCGTCTTGATGTCGCCCTGGATGGAATTGGTGCCGCGCGACTGCGCCAGCACCGCGCCCGGCACCTGCCGCGAGATCGGCGCATCGGGGATGAGGTCGAGGAAGTCGGTCTCGATGCGCTTGTAACCAGTGGTCTGCGAGTTGGCGATATTGCCCGAGATGTTCTCCAGCGCATGCGCCTGGGCCCGCAGGCCGGTCACCGCACTGGAAAGAGCGCCATAAATACCCATCTGTTACTCCGTAAGCCCTCATTGCGCCCCAGGCGCGTTTCCTCCCAACTGATGCAAGCATGATGCCAACTGCCGCGACCCTTGATTCCATTGAGATTCTTCCGATTGTCTCCCGGGGCATCGCGGCCATGTCGGCAGAAGAGTCCGGGTCGGCGGCAGAATTTGCCGCCCGCTTGTGAATACCCCCCCGTTGCAGTAATGCAGGGGGCGCTAAATCCGGGGCCGTCCATGCTGTTTTCCAGTGCCGATGAATTCGTCAATGCGCCGCGCCGCGCCGTGACCGTGTTCGGCATGGCCGGCGTGGGCAAGACGCGCCTCAGCGCCATGCTGCGCTCCAGCAACTGGTTTCATTATTCGGCCGATTACCGCATCGGCACGCGCTATATGGGCGAGGCCATCGTCGACAATTTCAAGCGCGAGGCCATGCGGGTGCCGTTCCTGGCCCAGCTACTGCGCTCGGACTCGATCTACATCTCGTCCAACATCACCTTCGACAATCTCGACCCGCTTTCGAGCTATCTCGGCACGCCCGGCAATCCCGACAAGGGCGGCCTGCCGCTGGCCGAATATCAGCGCCGCCAGGAGCAGCACCGCATCGCCGAAATCGCCGCTCTCCTCGACGTGCCGCATTTCATCGAGCGGGCCAAGGCGTTGTACGGCTATGACGATTTCATCGCCGACACCGGCGGCTCGCTGATCGAGGTCATCGACCCCACCGATCCCGAGGATCCGGTGGTCAGGACCCTGGCCGCCTCCACCGCCCTTCTCTATATCCGCGGCACGGACAAGGACGCCGCCGAGCTGGTGCGGCGCTTCCGCCAGAGCCCCAAGCCCATGTATTACCGCCCGCATTTCCTGGTGGAGAAATGGGCCGAATACAAGCTCATCAACGGCATCATCGAGGATTGCGACGTCGACCCGCTGGGCTTCGGGGCCTGGGGCTTCGAGGCGCTGCTGCATGACCGTCTGCCGCGCTATCAGGCGCTGGCCGACAATTTCGGTTACGTCGTCGAAGCGTCGGACCTGGCCACCGTGCGCGACGGCGACGAATTCGTCGATCTGGTGGCCGCCGCGATCGAGAAGCGAATGCGCTAGCGCATTCCCAGGAAAAGTGGCTACCGCTTTTCCGGTTCGGGAATGCGCCACCAAAAGGCGCGCGTTTCCCCGGGGAGACGCGCCATGCCTGCACCGCTTTTTGATCGAACCTGCTTAAGAGGCTGATATGCCTATTCGTATTCCCGATAACCTGCCTGCCCGCAAGACGCTCGAGGACGAGGGCGTCTATGTGATGGATTCCACCCGCGCCGCGCGCCAGGACATCCGTCCGCTCGAAATCGGGCTTCTGAACCTGATGCCCAACAAGGAGCGCACCGAAACCCAGTTCACCCGCCTCATCGGCTCGACGCCCCTGCAGGTGAACCTGTCGCTGGTCCGCATCACCGACCATCAGTCCAAGCATACCCCGGAGGAATATCTCAACACCTTCTACCAGACCTGGGAGGAGGTGCGCGAAAAGCGCTTCGACGGCTTCATCGTCACCGGCGCGCCCATCGCCAACATCCCCTTCGAGGACGTGCGCTACTGGCCCGAAATGATCGAGATCATGGATTGGACGCAGACCAACGTCCACCACACCATGTTCATCTGCTGGGGCGCCCAGGCCGCCCTGCATCATTTCCATGGCGTCCGGCGCTACCGCATGCCCGCCAAGGCCTTCGGGGTCTATCGCCACCGCGTGCTCAATTTGCGCTCGCCCTTCCTGCGCGGCTTTTCCGACAGCCCGATGATCCCGGTGTCGCGCTATAACGACATCGACCGCGAGACGCTCACCCCCGACCTCGAAATCCTCATCGACAATCCCGAGATCGGCATTTCCATGCTGGGCGACGAAAAGCACCGCGCCGTGCATTTCCTCAACCATCTCGAATATGACAACCGCTCTCTGGCCGACGAATATGAGCGCGACTTGAAGGCCGGGCTGGACACACCCCTGCCCGCCAACCTCTTCCCCGGCGACGACCCCGCCGCCACCCCGGAAAACCGCTGGCGCAGCCATGGGCATCTGCTGTTCCAGAACTGGATCAACGAGATCTACCAGACCACGCCCTACGAGCTGGACAGGATCGGGGGATAGCACCGGAGCCCCCCCCTCCCAACCTCCCCCATCAAGGGGGAGGTGATCCGGTGGATGGGATAAGATAGTGCCAAATACGCGGAGCCACACCTCCCCCTTGATGGGGGAGGCCGGGAGGGGGTGGAACCACGAACCCACGCTTGAACCGCCGCCGCAAATCCCTATCTTGCCAAGAGCATAGAGAGACCCGCGCGTGCCCAAGCCTCCCACGACCATCGTTGACGAGTTGGGCATTGCCCTGGCCAATCTGGGAGACGCCGCCAGCGGCGCCTTCACGCCCACCCTGCGGCTGGGCGTCACCGGCCTTAGCCGCGCCGGCAAGACCATCTTCATCACCGCCCTGGTGCATAATCTGCTGACCGGCGGACGCCTGCCCGGCTTCACGCCGCTGGCCGAGGGGCGCTTCATCGGCGCAAAGCTCGCCGAATATCCCGACGCCACCATTCCCCGCTTTGCCTATGAGCAGCATATGGAGGCGCTGACCTGCGCCGATCCGGTCTGGCCGGAAAGCACCCGCCGCATTTCGCAATTGCGGCTGGTGCTGAAGTTCCAGTCCGGAAAATTCCTCGCCGGCCTGCGCGGCGCCTCGACGCTCAATCTCGACATCGTCGATTATCCCGGCGAATGGCTGCTCGACCTGCCTTTGCTGGGCCTGAGCTTCGCCGAATGGAGCGCCGAGGCGCTGGACCGCGCCGACCGGCCCGGCTCCGGCGATGAGGCCGGCCCCTTCCTCGATGCCCTCGCCGCCATCGATCCGCTGCGCGACGCCAGCGATGCCGACGCGGAAAAACTTGCCGCCGCCTTCACCGATTATCTGCGCCGCAGCCGCGAGCATGGCGCGCTCTCCACCCTGCCGCCCGGCCGCTTCCTCCTGCCCGGCGATCTGGAAGGCTCACCTGCCCTCACCTTCGCGCCCCTGCCCCCGCAGCGCCAGGCCATCCGCAGCACCAGTCTCTATGCCATGCTGGAGGCGCGCTACGAGGCCTATAAGGACCGCATCGTGCGCCCCTTCTTCCGCGATCATTTCGCCCGGCTCGACCGCCAGATCGTGCTGGTGGACACGCTGCGCGCCCTCAATGCCGGCCCCGCCGCCGTGGCCGATCTCGAAACCGCGCTCACCGCCGTGCTCGCCTGCTTCCGTCAGGGCGAGACCAATCCCCTGCTGCGCCCCTTCGTGCGCCGCATCGACCGCATCCTCTTCGCCGCCACCAAGGCCGACCATCTCCACCACACCAGCCATGACCGGCTGGAGGCCATTCTCAACCGCCTCGTCGCCAATGCCGCCCGCAAGGCCCGTTTCGCCGGGGCCGAGACCCGCTCGCTGGCCCTGGCCGGCATTCGCGCCACCAGCGAGGGCAGCATCCGCGAGGCCGACGAGACCCTGCCCACCATCATCGGCACGCCGATGCGCGGGGAAAGCCTTGACGGCGTCACCTATGACGGCAAAACCGAAATCGCCTTGTTTCCCGGTGACTTGCCGGAAAAACCGGATTCTCTTTTTGCCGATGGGGAAAAGGTCGAGCTCAACTTCCTCCGCTTCACCCCGCCCCGCGCCCTCGAGCGCAATGCCAATGGCGACGTGGTGCTGCCCCATATCCGCTTCGACCGCGCGCTGGATTATCTCATCGGAGACTGGCTGGCATGAAACGCCCCATCGCCCGCCCCACGACGCCGCAAGACGCGCCCGCCGCCCCGCCGCGCAGCCCCCGCGCCTTTGCCCCGGCCCGCGTGGACATGGCCGAACCCGATTTCGACGCAACCCCGGATGACAGCCTCGTCGCCCCGCCGCCGCGCCGCATGGGCTGGGCGGCGCGGCTGGCCTGGGGCGCGGGCAGCGTGCTGGTCTCCGCCGCGCTGGGCCTCGCCGCCGACCGGCTGATCCGCGATCTTTTCGCCACCAATGATTATCTCGGCTGGCTGGGCCTTGCCGTGCTCGCCGCCTTCCTTGTCGCCGTGCTCGCCCTTGCGGGGCGCGAAATCTTCGCCCTGCGGCGCCTGCGCGTGCTCGACGACTTGCGCCGACGCGCCGCCGAAGCCGTCGCCCATGACGACGCCAACAAGGCCCGCTCGGTGCTCGACAGCCTCGAAGCCATTTATGCCGGCCGCGCCGACCTCGCCCGCGCCCGCCAGAGTGTGGCCGAGCACGCGCCCCATCTGTTCGACGGCCATGAAATGGTGGCGCTGGCCGAGCGGAGCCTGATGACCCCGCTCGACGCCCGCGCCCGCGCGCTCACCGCTGCTTCGTCCCGCCGCGTGGCGCTGGTCACCACCGTCTCGCCGCGCGCGCTGATCGACATCGCCTTCGTCATCTATGAGAGCATCCGCCTCGCCGGCGCCATTGCCGCGCTTTACGGCGCCCGCCCCGGCCTCTTCGGCTTCTGGCGGCTGACCGGCGCCATATTGGCCCATCTCGCCGTCACCGGCGGGCTGGTGCTCACCGATGGGGTGGTGGAGCAATTGGTCGGTCAGGGCCTTGCCGCCAAGCTGTCGGCGCGGCTGGGCGAAGGCGTGGTCAATGGCCTGATGACCGTGCGCGTCGGCATCGCCGCCATGCGGGTCGTGCGCCCCCTGCCCTTCGAAATCGCCAGCCAGCCCATGGTCCGCGATTTCCTGCCGGAGCTGGTCAAGGTGACGAGCGATGCGGGCAAGGCTGGGTGAGCCTCTGGCTTAGCGCCCGGGCTCCCCCAACCACCATGTCATCCCGGCCTCGAGCCGGGATCCATCCTGAAATGGCAGGAACGGCACCCGGTCAGGATAGGCCCCGGCTCAGGGCCGGGGCAACAGCGGTAATAAAACCGCTCAATCCTTCGCCGCGCTCGGCGCCAGGGTGAGTTTCAGCCCGTCCAGTGCCTCCGAGCACAGGATCTGGCAGGACAGCCGCGAGTTGGAGCGCACGTCCCCGACGCTGTCGAGCATGTCCTCTTCCTCGTCATTGGGAGTACCGACGCTGTCGAGCCATTCGGGGTCGACATAGACGTGGCAGGTGGCGCAGGCGCAGGCGCCCCCGCATTCGGCCTTGATGTTGAGGCCCCAGTCGCGGATGACCTCCATCACCCGCCAGCCGTCCAGCCCTTCCAGTTCATGCACCTCGCCGGCCTGGTCGGTCACGGTAATCTTCATCTGTCGCGCTCCTCAACAAGCGGGGCGTGATTAGCCTTATGTGGCCGGCAGGGCAAGGCGGGGCCGGATCAGACGACGCCCAGCTTCTTCTGCAGCTTGGTGGAGCTGGTGGTGTATTGGAACACCACGCGCTCGCCGGGCGAGACGATGGCCTTGGCCGCCTGCGCCATCAGCGCCGCCTCGTGGAAGCCGCTGAGGATCAGCTTGAGCTTGCCCGGATACCAGTTGATATCGCCGATGGCAAAGATGCCCGGCACCGAGGTTTCGAACTTTTCCGTATCGACGACGATGGTGTTGTCGTTGAGCTCCAGCCCCCAGTCGGCCACCGGGCCCAGCTTCATGGTCAGCCCGAAAAACGGCAGCAGCCGGGTCGCGGGAATGGAGAGATCGCCCGCATCGGTGCTCAGATGCACATGGTCGAGCTGGCCATCCCTGCCTTCGAGCCGGGCGATCTGGCCGAGCTGGAAATTGACCTTCCCCTCGGCCACCAGCTCCTTCATCTTGTTGACCGATGCCGGCGCAGCCTTGAAGGCGTCGCGCCGGTGCACCAGCGTCAGCGTGCGCACGATGGGCTCCAGGCTCAGCGTCCAGTCCAGCGCCGAGTCGCCCCCGCCCACGATCACCACGTCCTGGTCGCGGAAATCTTCCATTTTCCGCACCGCGTAGAAGACCGATTTGTTCTCATAGGCCTCGATGCCATCCACCGGAGGCCGCTTGGGCTGGAACGAGCCGCCCCCGGCGGCGATCACCACCACCTTGGTCAGGAACACCTCGTCGGCGTCGGTGGTCAGCTTGAAGCGGCCATCTTCCTGCTTCTCGATGGAATTGACCATGCGCGAGAAATGGAATTCGGGCCCGAAGGGCGCGATCTGCGCCATCAGGTTATCGGTCAGCTGCTGGCCGGTAATGGTGGGAAAGCCGGGAATGTCATAGATCGGCTTTTCCGGATAAAGCTCGGCGCATTGCCCGCCCGGCCGGTCCAGTATGTCGATGAAATGACATTTGATGTCGAGCAGTCCGAGTTCGAAGGCCGCGAACAGCCCGCAGGGGCCGGCGCCAATGACAACGACATCGGTGGTGATCTCAGTGCTCATCTTTTTTCTTCAGGTCCAAACGGAAGCCGGGGCGTCTTGCCCCGTCTCATAACGATGGGAGCCGCCGCTGTCACCCGCGGCCCCGGCACATCTCAAAGCTGACGATTGCGCTCCACTTACATCAGGAGGCGCGGCGAAGAAAGGGGCGCGTGCCCACGGGAATTTCCGTGGTGCCCACCGGCTGGTAGAACAGCGCCACTTCCGGCAGGCGGTTTTCGATCAGCGCCTGCCGCGTCGGCTCGTGGGTCACCACGAAGGCATTGATGCCGCAGCGCCGCATCAGCGGAACCTGGTCCTGCAACACATCGCCCACGGCGCGGATTTCCCCGCCATAGCCGAAGCGTTCCCCCAATAGCCGCGCCGTGGAATAGCCGCGCCCATCGCCGAAGGCCGGAAAGGATATGGCCACCGAGGCAAACCGCCCCAGATCGTCGGCCACGTCCTCCACCTGCTCGCCCGGCGCCACCAGCAGCCCCAGCGGATGCGGGTTGGCGAGAAAGGCATCGCGGTGTTCGAGGAACACCGCCAGCGGCACATGCACATAGCGCGCGTCCGCCGGGGCCTCGTCCTCGGCCCAGGGTTTGAACGGGTCGGGGATGAAGGCGTCGTCCTTCCAGAGCGTGTGGCGGCTGGCCTGCATGGGCGAGGCGATGGCGCCGTTGAAATCGAAATGAATGCCGCATTCCTTCTTGTTGCGCCCGCGCCAGCGGCCGGCGCGCGGGTCCTCGCCCTCGGCCACCACCGAGGTGCAAGGGGCGCAGCCGATGGATTTGTAGCCCCTGGCGTAAAGCGGATGCTCGGGCAGGTCGTGCGCCCGGCGATAGGCGGCCACGTCGGCATCGGTGAAATAGGCCAGAGGATTGACCTTGATGCGCGCGTCGCTGGTCAATTCGAAATGCGGCAGCACGCCGCGCTCCTGCGTCTGGTAGCGCTTGCGCCCGGTGACCCAGCCGCCATAGCGCAGCGTAACCGGCTCCAAAGGTTCGGTCTTGCGGATATGGCAGCACGAATCCGGGTCGGTTTCCCACAGCGTCCCCTGCGGATCGAAACGGGCAATATCGGCCGGATCGGGGTGGATGGCCTCGACATGGGTCAACCCGAACCGGCTTTTCAGCGTTTCCACATAGGCCAGCGTTTCGGGGAAGTGCTTGCCCGTTTCCAGGAAATAGACCGGCATGGCCGGGTTCACCTGCGAGACCATATGCAGCAGCACCGCCGAATCCGCCCCGAAGGACGAGACGATGGCCAGGTCTCCATGCAGCACCTCGTCGGCCGCATAGCGCAGCACGCCCACCGCGTCCATTTCGTCGAACATGCCATTGAGCGCCACGATGCCCAGCGCACGCAGCCGGTCATGGGAGGCGGGATGGGTCGGTTCAGGCGTGGTCATGAAAAACCTCAGCGTACCTGGGCGCGCCAGCGCCACCTCTCCCTTGGGGGAGAGGTCGACCCTCTTGGGGCGGGTGAGGGGGCCTTCCCCACACGCCGGGCCCGGAAAAGGCCCCCTCACCCGGCGCTGCGCGCCGACCTCTCCCCCAAAGGGAGAGGTGAAGAGGGTCATGCATTCCCATACAGCGCCTCCTTGAATGGGGCCTCGCCCAGCCGGCGATAGGCTTCGATGAAGCTCTCGCCCGCGCTTTCGCGCCGGGCGATATAGGTGTCCACCAGCGTTTCGATGGCTTGGGGCACGTCCTCGGCGGCAAAGCCCGGCCCGATGATCCTGCCCACCGCCGCGTCCTCGGTGGCGTCGCCCCCCAGCGTGATCTGGTAGAGCTCGCCCCCCTTCTTCTCGACGCCCAGAATACCGATATGGCCGACATGATGGTGGCCGCAGGCATTGATGCAGCCGGAAATCTTGATCTTGAGCGGCCCGATCTCGGCTTGCCTTGCGGGCTCGGCGAAGCGGGTCGAGATCGCCTGCGCCAGCGGGATGGAGCGGGCATTGGCCAGCGCGCAGAAATCCAGCCCCGGGCAGCAGATGGTGTCGGCGATGGTGCCGGCATTGCCCTCGGCCAGCCCCGCCGCCACCAACCCGTCATAAACCGCGCGCAGATCGGCGATTGCGACATGGGGCAGCACCAGATTCTGCTCGTGGCTCACCCGCAATTCGTCGAAGCTGTAGCGCTCGGCCAGCTCCGCCACCGCGTCCATCTGCGCGTCGGTGGCGTCGCCCGGCGCCCCGCCCACGGGCTTGAGGGAAATCGTCACCGAGGCATAGCCCGGCTGGCGGTGCGAATGGATATTGTTGTCCAGCCAGCGGCCATAGGCGGGGTCGAGGATGGATTGGTAGGCCACGTCGATCCGGGTGGCGCCCTGCTCGGGAAAATCGGGCGGGGCGAAATAGGTGGTGATGCGCGCCACCTCTTCCTCGGGCAGCGTCAGCACGCCGCCGCGCAATTGCGCGAATTCGCTCTCCACTTGCCCTTTGATGGTTTCCAGCCCCGCCTCGTGCACGAGGATCTTGATGCGCGCCTTGAACTTGTTGTCGCGCCGCCCATAGCGGTTATAGACGCGCATGATCGATTCCAGATAAGCGAGCAGATGCGCGTTGGGCACGAAGCTGTTGATGAGCTTGGCCACGATCGGCGTGCGCCCCAGCCCGCCGCCGACCCAGACCGCCCAGCCGATTTCGCCCTTGGCGTTGCTCGCCGCCTGCAACCCGATATCGTGGAAACGGATGGCCGCCCGGTCATTGGGCGCGCCGGTGATGGCGATCTTGAACTTGCGCGGCAGATAGGAAAATTCCGGGTGCAGGCTCGACCATTGCCGGATGATTTCGGCCACCGGCCTGGGGTCGATGATCTCGTCGGCCGCCGCGCCCGCGAACTGGTCGGTGGTGACATTGCGGATGCAATTGCCCGAGGTCTGGATCGAGTGCATCTCCACCGAGCCCAGCTCGCGCAGGATTTCCGGCACGTCCTTGAGCTTGGGCCAGTTGAACTGGATGTTCTGGCGGGTGGTGAAGTGCCCGTAGCCCCGGTCATAGGTGCGCGCGATATGGGCCAGCTTGCGCAATTGCCGGCTGGACAGCGTGCCATAGGGCACGGCGATGCGCAGCATATAGGCGTGCAATTGCAGATAGAGCCCGTTCATCAGCCGCAGCGGCCGGAACTGGTCTTCGCTCATCTCGCCCGCGATGCGGCGCTTCACCTGGTCGGCGAATTGCGCCGTGCGGCCGGCGACGAACGCCGCGTCGAATTCGTCATATCGATACATGGCCGTCTTCACCCAATTGCTGGCGGCTGAACCCCTGCCCGTTGCGCAGCGGCGCGGTCGGCCCCGCCGCGCGGATGCGCTCGCGCAGGCGCCGGGGCACGATGCGCCCCTCGATTAGCTCCACGTCCTCGACATCGGGGCCGACGATGCGGCCGGTCGCCTTGCTGGCCGCCAGCGCCGCGTCGCGCGCCTCGGCCTCGTCCTTGGAAAAGAGCCGCGCCGCCTGCAAATCCTCGACCCATCGGCCCTCGGCGTCGAGATAGACCGTGCCGCCTGAAATCAGCTCATTGCCGGTGAGAATGTCCATGCTCACGCCACCTTCACATGGCTGGTACCCAAGGGGGCGCTGACCCCAGGCACGATCTGATAATCCACCCCCGCCCGGCGTAGCGCCGCGATGTCTTCGCCACGAAGACCCAGAAGTGAGGGATCGCCGGCCTTGAGCCAGGCCACGCGCCGGCCCTGCCGCGCCAGCCGCGCCGCCAGCGCGCCGGCCTGCGCCCCGCTCGCGGCGATGCGTTCGGCGTCGCGCCGCCCCATTTCGACCACCGCAAGGGGAACGAAACGGTCGTGGACGACTACATCGGCCTCCTGGAGCAGCCGCTGCGCCCGCAGCGTCAGCAAATCCTCTTCCCCCGGCCCGGCCCCGATCACCCACACCGCGCCCGCGCTTTGCCCGCCGGCATGGCGCGCCAGCAGCTTTTCACCCGCCGCCTGCCCTTCGCCGCGCGCCACGGCATCGGCAATCGCGGGCAAGCTCACCAGCGCCTCATAGAAGCGCCGCCGCTGCGCCCCGTCGTGAATCAGGCTCTCAGCCGCCGGCCGCAAGCTCCCGGCGAGACTGGCTATTTTGCCCAGCCCGGGGGCCAGCATGGCCTCGATGCGCGCCCGCACCAGCCGCGCCAGCACCGGCGCGTCGCCCTCGGTGGAAATCGCCACTGTCAGCGGCGCCCGCTCGACGATGGAAGGGGTGTAGAAATCACATTCGGCCGGCACGTCGACCACGTTGAGCGGAATGTTGCGCCGCCGCGCCTCGCTCTTGGCCAGCGCCGCATCCGGCCCCGCCTCGGCCACGAACACCAGCGCCGCGCCGTCGAGATCGGCCGTCGCGAAGGGCCTGGATTCGAGGCGCACCGCAAGTTCGGAAAAATCGGCTTCGAACCGGCGCGACACCACCATCACCGCCGCGCTGGTCTTGTCCAGCAGCCGCGCCTTGTTGAGCGCCTCGGCCCCGCCGCCGACGATGACGACGCGCCGGCCCTTGACCTTGTAGCTCACCGGAAATGTGTTGAGGTAACCCATGCGAACCTCGACCGTGACAGGCGATAAAAATACCGCACAGCCAACACGGCTCGCAAGCCATTGAAATTCAATAGCTTTTATATTTCCCTCGAAGCGCCTTCAGTGGAACGCGCCGCCCCGGCTTTCTGCCGCCGCCGCCAAATCAATCCACCGCCGCGCCCCAAGCCGAAAAATTCGCTTCGGGAGAGCCCTCCGCGCTATCCCTGCCGCGTCGGCACGTGGACGACCAGCCCGTCCAATTCATCCTTCACCCGGATCTGGCAGGAGAGCCGGCTGTTGTCCCGCACGTCGAAGGCGAAATCGAGCATGTCCTCCTCCATCGAGGAGGGCCCGCCCACCGTGTCCGCCCAGGCGTCATCGACATAGACGTGGCAGGTGGCGCAGGTGCAGGCGCCACCGCATTCGGCCACGATGCCGGGAATGGCGTTCATGATGGCGGTTTCCATAACGGTGGCGCCGTTTTCTCCCTCGGTCTCGATGGAGGAGCCATCCGGCTGGACGAAGGTGATCTTGGTCATGGGGCTTTCTGGGCTTGCTGTTCGCACCCGATATAGTCGCTCGCTTGCCGCTTAGAAAGCCCGGCGCCGCGACTCAAAGTCCCAGCAGGCCTTCGAGGTAATGCCGCTCGATGCCGAACAGCGCCTTGACCTCGGCGATGCGCGCCAGCGCCGCCGCGCGCGACCCGGCGCCGCCGCGCTGGGCGACGATCAGATTGTTCTTGGGCGTGTGCGCATCGGAAACGAACTCGAACACCTTGGTGCGATAGCCGCTCGCCTCCAGCAGCAGGGCACGTAACCCGTCGGTTACCATTTCCGCCTGCTTTTCCATGAAGGTGCCGTGGCGCAGGAGGAAATCGAGCCGCCCGTCGGCGCTGCCCGCCTCCATCTGCCGGCGCACCTGTTTGTGGCAGCAGGGCGCCACCGCGATCAGCTGCGCCCCGGCTTTGATGCCCTGATAGATGGCGTCATCGGTGGCGGTGTCGCAGGCATGCAGCGCAATCACCGCATCGGCGCCGCTGGCGTCGAAATCGAGAATGGTGCCTTCGGCGAAGTGCAGCCCGGAAAAGCCGGAAGCCGCCGCGATGCGGTTGCCCTCCTCCACCAGCCCCTTGCGCATCTCGACCCCGACAATATCGACAGGCCGTTGCGCCACGGTGCTCAGGTAATCATAGAGCGCGAAATCGAGATAACCCTTGCCCGCGCCCATATCGAGAATACGCGGATTCTTCTCTTTAAGCGCTTGAATCAGGGGCGCGAAGATTTCGACCATCTTGTTGATTTGACGGAACTTATCCTGCGCGTCATTGCGCACCGCGCCATCCTTGCCGACCAGGCCCAGCGCCTGCAGCCAGGGCTTGTCGCTCCCCGCCAGCGGGCGGTTCTTGGCCCGGTCGTGCCCGGTCGGGGGCGCCTGCCGCCCCTCGGCCTCGACGCGCTTGAGCCGCACCTTCTCGCCATTGCGCTCGAAACTGAGGTCGAACCCGGTGGCTTCCAGCCTGGCGCTGCGGAACTCCTCGGCCAGCCCCTTGCGCAACAGGCCGATGGCTTCGGGTTGGATGAAGTTCTTGATGATGTCGCGCGTCTTGTAGCGATAGGTGAAGGAGAACTTCTCCCCGCCCTTGACCGTGATCTTCTTGATCTCGACGCCGCGCAGGTCGGCCTCGGCGCCATGATAGCCGCCCAGCTTGAGCCGGATCAGCGTGCCCTCGGCAAAGGCGGTCTTCACCGCCCCGAGGAACTCCTCGATGCGCGCGGCGGAGGTCAATGCCGCTCCTTGGTGGTCAGGAACCGGATCTTGGGGAAATCCTGCTTGGCCCGGTCGGCCCACCAGGCGTTCTGCGCCAGGAACACCGGCGCGCCGCTGCGGTCCTCGGCCATGTTCATCTTCTGGGCGGCGATGAAGCGCGCCAGCTCCGCCGGCTCATCGCTTTCCACCCAGCGCGCCACTTCGTAATTGAGGCTCTCGAAGGTGATGGGCACGCCATATTCCTTGGCCACCCGCGCCGAGAGCACTTCGAGCTGAAGCTGGCCGACCACGCCCACGATCCAGTCGGCGCCCACCATGCGGCGGAACACCTGCGTCACCCCCTCTTCGGAAAGGTCGGTCAGCGCCTTGGCCATCTGCTTGGTCTTGAGGTGATCGGTCAGCCGCACGCGGCGGATGATTTCGGGGGCGAAATTGGGAATTCCCGTCACATTGATATTGGCCCCCTCGGTCAGCGTGTCGCCCACCGACAGCGTGCCGTGATTGGGAATGCCGACAATGTCGCCCGCCACCGCCTCCTCGGCCAGCTCGCGGTTATTGCCGAAGAAGAACATCGGGTTGGAAACCGCCATGTCCTTGCCCGAACGCACATTCTTGAGCCGCATGCCGCGGGTGAACCTGCCCGAGCAGAGCCGCACGAAGGCGATGCGGTCGCGGTGGTTGGCGTCCATGTTGGCCTGCACCTTGAACACGAACCCGCTGACCTTCTTTTCCGCCGGATCGATCGGCGCCGGAATGGCCGGCTGCGGACGTGGCTCCGGCCCCCATTCGCCCAGGGTGCGCAACAGCTCGGCCACGCTGATGCCCTTGAGCGCCGAGCCGAACAGCACCGGGCTCAAATGGCCGGCATGGAAGGTGGAAAGATCGAACTCCGGCAGCATGGCCCGCGCCAGCTCCAGCGTTTCGAGCGCGGTGAGGAACACCGGGTCGTCCACCAGGCTCTCGACATCGAGCAGATCCTCGATGGCCTCGAATTCGGCGATGGACTTGCCCTGCGGGTTGAGCACGCGCTTTTCGAAAAGGTCGATATAGCCGTGGAAATCCACCCCCTGCCCGATGGGCCAGAGCACCGGGGTCAGGTCCAGCGCCAGCTTGTCCTGGATTTCGTCGATCAGCTCGAGCGGGCTCTGCCCCTCGCGGTCGATCTTGTTGATGAAGGTGATGATGGGGATGTCGCGCAGCCGGCACACCTCGAACAGCTTCAGCGTCTGCGCCTCGATGCCCTTGGCCGCGTCGATCACCATGATGGCCGCGTCCACCGCGGTCAGCGTGCGATAGGTGTCTTCCGAGAAGTCCGAGTGGCCGGGCGTGTCGAGCAGGTTGAGCGTCAGCCCGTCATAATCGAAGGTCATCACCGAGGAGGTGATGGAAATGCCGCGCTGCTGCTCCATCTCCATCCAGTCCGAGCGCGTCGAGCGCTGCCCGGCCTTGCCGCGCACCGCGCCGGCCGACTGGATGGCGCCGGCCGCCGCCAGCAGGCGCTCGGTCAGCGTGGTCTTGCCCGCGTCCGGGTGCGAGATGATCGCGAAGGTGCGGCGGGTGCGAAACGGTTCGGCGGAAGCCCGGGTCGAAACCGCGGCGGCAGGGGAGAGGGTCATGAAATCTGCTGCATGCTGGGGCCGCAGGCAGGAGCGAACGGCGCGTCGTCTTTGCGCGCTATATAAGAGCTGCCCCGATACGGGTCAAATGCGCCTACTCGGCCGCTTCCGCCAGGAACCGGGCGATGAAGCCGCGCACTTCCTCCACCGCCATGCCCAGGTCGTGGATATGCTCGGCCTTGAGCGGCCGCCCGGCGCGCAATTCGGCTTCCATGCCCTGGGCCAGCTCGGCCACGCTCACCGCGCCCACCCCGGCCGAGGCGCCCTTGATGGCATGCAGGTTCGCCGCAAGGTCATCGAAGCTCTCGGCCAGCTGGAGCCGGCCGAAATAGGTGGCGAGGGTGGTGTCGAACAGGCGCAGGATTTCTTCTTCCAGATGCGCGTCGCCCAGGCATTGGCGGGCCAGGTGCACCCTGTCTATGGGCCGCTGCCGGCTGGGCTGGGAAAGCTGAACCTGCGGTTCGACCGCCATTGACCGCTGCGCCATCCTGGCCGCTCCTTCGCGCTGATTGGCGGGCGCCTTGGGCCCTCCCGCCATGGTTTCACCCTAAAATGGGCGGGTGAACAGCTCCTTAAGCCACATCTTTGCCTTTGTTGGCGGGCTTATCGGTTAACGCTTCTCCCCAAAAAATTAACCTTTGGGTAAGAAAGCACTCGGTTTGCATCAAATTGAATGTATTAATGGGCTTTGAACCAGCGCGCGGCGGCGAGGGTTGGGGGACGATGCGGGGCAATTGCATCGAATTGTTTCCATTTGGCATGCGGCCCGGAAAGGGGCGCCATGGCATGACGACTCTCATTAGGCCGCCTTGTTGCTGTTAAGCCGACGCAAGAGTTGTAAAGAGTATGGCGAAGAACCCGACCCCCCAAAATGATCCTGCCGCGCTGGCCTTCTCGGCCGTCGAGGACGCTCTCAAGGAATCGGTTTTCAGCCTCGACAGCGCTGCTGCCCAACCGCAGGAGAAGAAGCCGCAGGAGCATGCCCGCTCCGAGCGTCTGCGCGCCGCCGACAAGATTGCCCAGCAGGCCGGCCCCGTCGCCAATGACGACCGCTTCCCCTCCTCGCGCATTCTCTACAATCTGCAGAACCGCTCCTCTTCCGCGCCCACCTGGATTGCCCTGCTCGCCTCGCTCGCCTGGCTCGCCGCCGCCGGCTCCGTGGCCTGGCTGCGCTTCGGCCCGCAACTGGCCAATTTCGGCCAGTTCGTCGGCACGCTCGATTTCGTCGGCCTTGTCGCCGTCCTCTTCCTGCCCGTGCTCGGCTTTTTCGCCGTCGCCACCCTCATTCGCCGCGCCCAGGATCTGCGCAACGCCGCCTCCTCCATCACCCAGGCCGCCATGCGCCTGGCCGAGCCCGAAGTCACCGCCGCCGACAAGGTGGCTTCCGTGGGCCAGGCCGTGCGCCGCGAGGTCAATGCCCTGGGCGACGGGCTCGAACGCGCCCTCAGCCGCGCGGGCGAACTGGAAGTGATGATCCACAACGAGGTCACCGCGCTCGAGCGCACCTATTCGGACAATGAATCGCGCATGCGCGCCCTCATTGCCGAGTTGGCCAGCCAGCGCGAAAGCGTGCTCACCAATACCGAGCGCGTGCGCGAGGCCATCACCGAGAGCCATACGGGCCTGGTCTTCGATCTCGACATGATTAGCCAGCGCATCGCCGGCACCATCGTGGAAAGCGGCGGCAATCTCACCCGCGCGCTCGAAACCGCCGGTAACACGCTCACCAATTCCTTCGGCGAGCGCACCGAGAATTTCGTCTCGCTGGTCGACAACCGCACCGTGGACCTCATCGCCGCGCTGGACGACAGCGCCGGCCGCCTCTCGCTCGGCTTCGAGGATCATGCCGGCGCCATCGCCCGCACCCTGGACGAGCGCAGCAACCAGCTCAATGCCGGCGTCGAGAGCCGCATCGCCGCGCTCACCGACGCGCTCGACACCCATGCCCAGTCCATCGCCGACGCCATCGACACGCGCACCGGCCTCATCGAGGAGCGCACCGCCGCCCTTGCCGGCTCGTTCGACGAGCGCACCCAGTCCATCGCCGGCCTCATCGCCTCGCGCGGCGAGGAGCTGACCCAGGCGCTGGACGAGCGCACCACCACCCTTTCGGGCCTGCTCACCGATGGCGGCGCCAGCCTGCTCGAGCAATTGCGCGAGCGCGGCCACGAGGTGACCGGCGGGCTCGACATGATCGGCCAGCGCATTGCCGAGGATATTTCCGCCCGCTCGCGCGAGGCCGAGGTGCTGCTCAGCGCCCTGGGCCGGCAGCTCGATGAATCGGTGTCCATCCAGCTCAACGCCATGGACAGCCGCCTGCAATCGGCCGTCATCGAGATCAATGGCGCGCTGGACGAAACCACCGAGCGCGCCCGCGTCACCCTGGCCGGCGCCGGCCAGGATTCGCTCAGCCAGTTCGACACCCGCCTCACCGAGATCGCCGCCATCCTGGATTCGCGCCTGCATGCGCTCGACGATGTCGTCGGCGACAAGGGCGACGCGCTCATTTCCCGCCTGGAGGCGCACGGCACCAGCTTTGCCGCCCGGGCCAACGTGCTGGAAATGGCGCTCAACGAGGAATCGGGCCGCTTCAACGACGTGGTGGCCGAACGCACCCGCGAGCTGGGCGAAGTGCTCGGCGCGCGCACCAAGGCCATCACCGAGAGCCTCACCAACCGCACCCGCGAGATTTCCGAGTCGCTCGAAGGCCATGCCGGCGTCATCGCCGAGGCGCTGGATGAGCGCACCCGCGCCCTGGACGACACCATCCGCCAGCGCGGCGCGGAGCTGAACGAATCGCTCGCCACCACCAGCGCCGGCTTCGACACCGTGCTCGAAACCCGCACCCGCCAGCTTGCCGACACGCTTTCGGAAAAGACCGCCGCCCTCTCGCTGGAGATCGACGCGCGCACCGGTACGCTGGCCAGCCAGCTCGACGAGCGCACCGACACCCTGTCGAGCCGCATCGACGAGCGCACCACCGCCCTCACCAGCCAGCTCGCGGAACGCACCGATATGCTCGCCAGCGAGCTTTCCGGCCGCACCGACGCGCTCACCAGCCAGATCGAGGAACACCGCATCGGCCTGCGCACCGCGCTGGACGAGGGCACCCAGCATCTGGCCCAGGCCGTGGGCACCCGCACCCAGCAGCTTTCCGAGGCCCTGGGCAACCGCACCCAGGCGCTGGCCGACACGCTGGCCACCCATACCAGCTCGATGAGCGAGACCATCGAGCTGCGCACCACCCAGCTGGCCGACACCATCACCCAGCAGGGCGAGGAAGCCCGCGCCCGCATCGATGGCGCCCTGACCAACGCCACCTCCTCCATGAGCGAGCGTGTCTCGGCCATGTCCGAGCTGGTCACCGACAAGGTCAACCAGCTCAATTCCAGCCTCGGCCAGGGCCTCGACAGCGCCATTGCCCGCCTGTCCGACGCCGAGACCGGCATCACCGCGCGCATCGACGCCGCCAGCGCCACCGTGGGCGACAGTGCCCGCCAGGCCGCCGAGCTCATCGAGGCCGGGGTCAATTCGGCGCGCACCGCCATTACCGATCTGGTCGACCAGCGCCTGGGCACCCTGCCCGAGGCCATCACCGCCCGCGCCGACATCACCGCCGACCGGCTGGCCGCGCTCAACGCCTCGATCAATACCTCGATCACCCAGTCCATGGCCGATCTCGAAGCCGGGGCCGACCGCATCGAGGAAACCATCGCCACCCGCATCACCGCGGCGACGCAGAACATCGCCACCGACATCACCACCACCGCCAATCGCATGGACGAAGCCGTGCGCACCGCGCTGGAGCATGTCCGCAGCGCCGCCGGCGACATCGACCAGCTGCTGACGGTCAAGGCCGTGGGCGCGGTGGATTCCATCGAAACGCGCCTGGCCGACATCAACCGCTCGGTGGAAGAGCACACCTCCAGCTTCGCCTCCCTCGTCAACGAGAAGACCGAGCAGTTGCAGGGCGCCCTGGCCGGCCATGGCAATCTGCTGCGCGAGGCGCTGGGCGAGAATGCCCGCGAGGCCGAGGCCATCATGGCCGTCTCCACCTCGCGCATCCTCACCGACGTCACCGCCGCCCTGGGCAAGCTCAACGACTCCAACCTGCTGCTCCAGCGCGTGCTCGACGCCTCCACCGCCAATCTGGCCAATCTGGAAACCAGCGTCGCCCAGCAGACCGCCACCTATTCGAACGCGGTGCGCGACGCCATCGGCCAGACCGAGCAGGCCGGCACCATGGTCAGCCAGCACGTTTCGGCGCTGCAAGGCACCATTCGCGGCATGGTGGAGGAATTCTCCTCCGTGCTCGGCAAGCTCGACGCCGAAGCGCTCAACATGGCCCAGGCCTCCAACAATCTGGCCGTCACCAGCGACGATGCCCTCCAGACGCTCGAAGAGCGCCGGGGCGCCATGGATGCGCTGGCGCAGAGCTTTGCCGCCCGCGCCGACGACATCGACGGGCGCATGCGCATCTTCGCCCAGTCCATCGCCGATACGGTCAACGACACCGAGCGCCGCCTCATCGGCGCCCGCCGCGCCATGGACGATGCGCTCCAGGCCACCACCGGCACCATCACCCAGGCCATCGATACCTCGACCACCAGCGTCACCGACGCGCTCTATGCCACCAATGAGCGCTTCACCGCCGCCCTTTCCGACAATATCGGCCAGGTCGACAGCGCCGTGCGCCGGGCCGCCGATGCCGCCGCCGCCGCCCTCAACCAGACCGCCGCCAGCGTCCGGGTCAACCTCAACGACCAGGTCAGCCAGGTCGGCAACCTGCTCGAGGACAATGCGGCCAAGGTCAGCGATGCCCTGGCGACCAACAGCTTCCAGCTCCGCCGCACGCTCGAGGAAACCAGCGGCGAGGTCACCGATCGCCTCGGCGAATTCCGCGGCACCGCCGATGCCGAGGGCCGGCGCGCCCATGCCGCCCTTCAGCAGGCCCAGCAGCAGATGGTCGCCGAGATGCAGCGCGCCATGGAGGAAGCCACCCAGCGCTTTGCCGACACGGCCCGCGCCATGCGCGAGACCGCCCGCGAAGTGGGCAGCGAACTCGAAGCCACCCGCGCCGAGCTGGCCCGCGGCGTCAACGAACTGCCCGAGGAGACCCGCGCCAGCGCCGCCGCCATGCGCCGGGTCGTCGCCGAGCAGATCGAGGCGCTGAGCGAGCTCAACGCCATCGTGCGCAGCCAGCCGGCCACGCTCGACGTCGCCGACCGCCGCGCCGCCCGTCCCGCGCCGCGCCAGGAGGCCCCGGCCTATCAGCCGCCGCGCCAGCCCGAGCCGGCCCGCGAGACCTATGAGGCCGAGCCGGCCCAGGCCGTTCTCGCCGATCCCATCCGTCCCGCCCCTGCCCCGGTCCGCCGCCCCGAGCCGCAGCCCGAGCCGGCGCCGGCCCCCGCCGCCCAGCAGCCCGCCGAAAATGGCGGCTGGCTGCGCGACGTGCTGCGCAACGCCTCGGCCAAGCAGCAGGTCAGCCAGGGCCAGCCGGGTCTCTCCGGCCTCACCGACGACATCGCCCGCTCCATCGACGATGGGGCGCTGGCCGAGGCCTGGGCCCGCTATCAGGCCGGCGAATCCAACGTCTTCACCCGCCGCATCTATACGTTGGGTGGCCAGGGCACTTATGACGAGGTTCGCCGCAAGCTCCAGCGCGACCCCGAATTCGCCCGCACCGCGCAGGCCTATATGGGCGAGTTCGAACAATTGCTGAAACGCGCCGCCGGCGGCGCCAATCCCGCCGCCGAAACCCGCGAATACCTGCTCTCCGACCGCGGCAAGGTCTATACCACCCTCGCCCACGCCAGCGGCCGCCTCAGCTAAGGCAGCACCCAAACAAAAACGGCCCCTTCCCGGGGCCGTTTTTTGCGTTGGCGCGGTGGGGCAACTTGCCTCCGCCGTCCCAACCTCCCCCTTTATGGGAACAGCGTTTACCTCGAACGCTTTCGGCTCTTTCGCGCCCTCCCCCTTGAGGGGAGGGCCGGGGTGGAGGTTCTCTTGCGGGTTACTGATGGCCCTCATCCAGCGCCTGCGCCGAAAGCCCGCAGCCTCCCCACGCCTCTCCGCCCTCAGGCGATTTCGCTCATCTCGCTCCAGTCGATTTCGCCCGGGCGGCCGAGGAAGAAGCCCTGGGCTTCGTTGCAGCCTTCGAGCCGCAGCACGTCCAGTTGCGCCCGCGTCTCCACGCCCTCGGCCAGCACCGGCACCGACAGGCTGCGCCCCAGCGCCAGGATGGCGCGGACGATGGCCTTGGACTGCTCGTTATTCTCCACTTCCATCATGAAGGAGCGGTCGATCTTGATCTTGTCGAAGGGGAAGCTGCGCAGCGTGTCGAGCGAGGAATAGCCGGTGCCGAAATCGTCGATGGCGATGGAAACGCCCATGGCCCGCAATTGCCGCAGGATATGCAGCGCCCGCTGCTTGTCGGCGATGATGGCGGTTTCCGTCACCTCCAGCTCCAGCCGCTCCGGGGCGAGCCCGGACAGGAACAGCACGTTGCGGACCATGTCGATCAGTTCCACCTGCGAGAGCTGCACGCCCGAAATATTGACGGCGATCTTGTAGGGCTCGGGCCAGGACGCGGCCTCGAGGCACGCCATTTTCAGCACCCAGTTACCGATGGCGCCGATGGCCCCGCATTCCTCGGCCACCGGGATGAAATCGGCCGGCGACACATTGCCATGGCCCGGCCGGTCCCAGCGCAGCAGCACCTCGTAGCCGGTCACCTCGCCGGTCTGCACCGATTTCTGCACCTGATAGGCGAGATAGAAGCTGTCGGTTTCCAGCGCCGTCCAGATGTCGCGCGCCAGGTCGCGCCGCTGGCGCGCCGTCTCGTCCATTTCCCGCTCATAATAGCAGATATGGCGGTCGAACTCGGCCTTGGCGCGATACATGGCCAGGTCCGCATTGTTGAGCAGGCGCGAGCGGTCCGTCTCGTCGTCGGGATAGATGGCGACGCCGATGCTGCCCCCGGTATTGACGGCCCCGCCCTCCACGTCCACGCGGCTGAACAGCGCCATCTCGATGCGCTGCAGGAAGTCGCGCAGCGCCTCCATGCTGGAAAAGCTCTTGAGCGCGGCGAATTCGTCCCCGCCCAGCCGCGCGATCATCTCGCCCTTGTGCAGCCCCTCGCTCAGCCGCCCGGCCAGGATTTTCAGCACCGTGTCGCCGGTGGCGTGGCCATGGCTGTCGTTGATTTCCTTGAAGCGGTCGAGATCGATGGCGATCACCGCCAGCTTCTCCCCGCTGGTGCGCGCCTCCTCCAGCGCCGCCTCGAACCGTTCGCCGAACAGCGCCCGGTTGGGCAGGTTGGTCAGCCCGTCATGGCGGGCCAGATGGGCGATGGCCCGCTCCGAGCGCTCGCGCTCGGTGATGTCCTCGATGGTGGAGACCCATGATCCGTCCCCCACCGGGCTGTGGGAAACGCGCAGCGTGCGCTCCTCGGAAAATTGGTGCACCACCTCCCCGCCCTTGGCCAGCAGCGGCGTGTGCTGGGCCACCAGCCGGTCGGTGACCTCCTCGATTTCATCGGGGTTCTGCCCCGCATGCAGCGCCGAAAGCCGGCAGACCTCGCGAAAGCTCATGCCGGTCAGGTCGCGCGAGCCGTCCAGCCCCAGCATCTGCACCATGCGGCCGTTGTAAAGCTGTAGCCTGCCCTCGCGATCATAGAGCCCGATGCCCTGCGCCATATGGGTGAGGGCCAGCTCCAGCCGGCCCGACACTTCGGTGATGCGCTGGGCGTCGCGCTCCTGCCGCGCCGCTTCGCGCGCCGTGCGCCGCCGGTCGGCCTCGTCGAGCAGGGCGCTGCCCACCGCCAGGCCCAGGATCAGCAGCGCGCTGCCGGTCACCGCCGCCGCCATCCAGCCGGCATGCAGCTCCCCTTCGCCTTCCACCGCGAAGCACAGCGAAAAATCGGCCGAAGCCATGGCCGTGAAGTGCATGGCGCAGATGGCCAGGGTCAGAAGCCCGGCGCCCGCCAGCCGCCGGCGCCACCCGCCCTGGCTCAGCGCCACCCGCAGCGCCAGCCCGCCGAGCCCGATTCCCGCCAGGATCGACACCGACACCCCGCCGGCGTTCCAGCCCGGCGTGCCGCCCATCACCAGCGCGAAAATGCCGGTATAATGCATGCTCGAAATGGCCACGCCCACCACGGCCCCGCCCAGCATCCGGTCCCAGCCGCCGCGCCCGCGAACGGCCATGGCGATGCCCGCCCCGCAAACCAGGATGGCGATGGCCAGCGACGCCCCGGTCAGCGCCAGGTCATAGGCCGGGGTGAAGCCGGGCTGGAACGCCAGCATGGCCACGAAATGCGTTGCCCAGATGCCCGATCCCACCGCCAGCGCCGCGATGGCCGTCCACACCCACCGCATCCGCCCGCTGGCGCGATAGGCGTGGTTCACCAGGCTCACACAGGCATAAGACGAGGCCAGGCAGATCAGCGCCGCCAGGCCGACCAGGCCAAATTCATGGTCACGAAGAAAGAAGTCGAGGACGCCAGACACGCGAGAACCCGGGAATAAGGAATTTCCCTCACCCTTGCCGTCTCCGGCTTAAACCGGCGTTACAGCCGGTGGTTTAGATTGCGTCAACGCCGCCCTCGCCGCCGCCCCACGCCGGGTGAAAATTGGTTCGCCTTTCCCGGCAAAAGGTGACGATGCGTCATGCCGGATGATAACAATGCGTTAGCCGCAAAGCCCCATATGCTAAGGCGCGCCCGGCCTTATCCCCGCGCCGGGCGCGCTTATCCTCGCTCGCCGAACTGGGCCCGGTGCAGCGCCGCATAGGCGCCGTCGCGGGCCAGCAGCGCCGCGTGGCTGCCCTCTTCCACGATGCCGGTTTCGTCCACCACCACGATGCGGTCGGCGTTCTGGATGGTGGCGAGGCGATGGGCGATCACCAGCGTCGTGCGTCCCTGCGACAGCTCGGTCAGCGAGCGCTGGATGGCCACTTCCGTGGCCGTGTCCAGCGCCGAGGTTGCCTCGTCCAGGATCAGGATCGGCGGGTTCTTCAGGAAGATGCGGGCGATGGCCACGCGCTGCTTCTGCCCGCCCGAAAGCTTGACGCCGCGCTCGCCCACCACCGTGTCCAGTCCTTCGGGCATGCGGGCGATCACCGTGTCGAACCGCGCCCGCCGCGCCGCCTCCATGATGGCTTCGTCGCTGGCGCCGAGCTGGCCATAGGCGATGTTCTCGCGGATGGTGCCGCCGAACAGGAACACGTCCTGCTGCACGATGCCGATCTGGCTGCGCAGCGAGGCCTGCGTCATGTCGCGGATGTCGATGCCGTCAATGCTGATCGCGCCGCTGTCGAGCTCGTAAAAGCGTGGCAGCAGCGAGCACAGCGTAGTCTTGCCGGCACCCGAAGGGCCCACGATGGCCAGGGTTTCCCCCGCCCGCACGCTCAGATTGAGCCCGTCGATGATCTTGCGCCCCGCCTCATAGGAGAAGCTGGCGTCCTTGAAGACGATGTCGCCCTTGAGATGGTGCACCACCTTCGCCCCCGGCCGGTCGGCGATGTCGGGCTCGGTGTCGATCAGCGTGGTGAAGCGGCGGAAGCCGGCAATGCCCTTGGGATAGCTCTCCAGCACGCTGGTGATCTTGTCCACCGGCCGCATGAACACATTGACCAGCAACAGGAAACTGACGAAACCGCCATTGCTCAGATCGCCATTGACCACCAGCCACGCCCCCACCAGCATGACGACGAGCTGCACCAGCCGCGTGCTGAGATAGGTGATGGTGATGCTGGCCGTCATATAGGCATAAGCCTGCAATTTGGTCTGGCGATAGGCGTTGTTGTTGCCGGCGAAAAGGCGGGTCTCGTGGGGCTCGTTGGCGAAGGCCTTGACCACGCGGATGCCCCCGATCGCGTCCTCGATGCGGGTGTTGAAATCGCCCACCTGCCGGAACAGCGTGCGCCAGTTCTGCGTCATCCTGGCGCCGTAGCGGCTCACCAGCCAGGTCATCACCGGCACGATCAGCGTGGTGATGAGCGCCAGTTGCCAGTTGACCGTGAACATCAGGATGAAGGCGCCGATGAAGGTCATGATGGCCAGGAACAGGTCCTCGGGCCCATGATGGGCCACCTCGCCCACATCCTCGAGATCCTTGGTCACATGCGTGATGAGATGCCCGGTCTTGTTGTTGTCGAAGAAGCGGAAGCTGAGCTTCTGCAAATGATCGAACACCTGCCGGCGCATATCGGTCTCGATGCCGATGCCCAGCATGTGGCCGAAATAATTGACCACGCCCATCAGCATGGCGTTGAACACATAGACCGCCAGCAGCATCGCCCCGGCGATGAGGATGAAGCCGAACTCCGAGCGCGGCAAAAGCTGGTCGATGAAATAGGCCACCGCCATGGGAAAGGCGAGCTCGAGCAGGCCCGCAACGATGGCGCAGCCGAAATCGAGCACGAACAGGCCCCTATAGGGCGCATAATAGGAAAAGAACCGCTTTATCATCGATTGGCTTTGGGCAGAAAAGGTGGGCAACAAGCGGCCGCTCCCCTGCCGCGCGGCCATTAAAAAAACTGACTAGCATAATCAGCTTAAGATGCAAGCCGGCGGGGCCGGCCCCACGCGCCTCAATAGGTCGTGCGTCCGCCCGAAAGGTCGAACACGCTGGCGGTGGTGAAGCTGTTTTCCCGGCTCACCAGCCAGGCCACCATGGCGGCGGCTTCGTCCACTTCCAGGAAGCGCCCGCGCGGAATGCGCGCCAGCATATAGTCGATGAAGCTGCTGGTCAGCGTGTCCAGGATCCGCGTCCGGGCCGTGGCCGGGGTGATGGCGTTGACGGCGATGTCGTATTTGGCCAGTTCCTTGCCCAGCGACTTGGTCAGCCCGATCACGCCCGCCTTGGCCGCCGAATAGGCCGAGAGATTGGGATTTCCCTCCTTGCCGGCCACCGAGGAGATATTGACGATGCGCCCGTAATTGCGCGCCTTCATTGCCGGCACCACCACCTTGTTGACGTAGAAGGTGCCGTTGAGGTTGATCTCCACCACCCGCCGCCATTCCTCCGGGTCATATTCGTCCAGCGTCGCATTGGGCCCGGCTACCCCGGCCGAATTGACCAGGATCGAGACCGGCCCCCATTCCGCCTCGGTCTGCGCGTGCACCCGGGCGAGGCCATCGAGATCGGTGATGTCGACCCGCCGGCCCTCCGCCGCCGGGCCCAGCTCCGCCAGCGCCTGGGCCAGCGCCGCCTCGTCCCGGTCCCACAGGCTCACCCTGGCGCCCGAGGCGAGCAGCCGCCGGGTTATCGCCAGTCCGATCCCCTGCGCCCCGCCGGTCACCACGGCAATCTGGTTGTCAAGATCGATCCGGTTCATCGCTGCGCCGCCTTTCCTCTGCCCGCCATGATAGCCGGGTCCGCCCGCTTATGCCCGCCCCGGCCCGATTTATCCACGGCCACGCGCACCCATGATAAAATTCCCCTCCCACAGGCAAAAAATCATGGATCGCAAAGACCCGACGGCCCGCCTCAAGACCTTCCGCTCCTCCCCGCGCGGCGATTTGACAGCGTCCGGGGCCGATGCTAGCCATACCCCGTGTGTCAGCGATGACACATGCCATTTCCGGGACGATGGCGGGCACGGAACAGACTTGGGGGAGTCGGCGGTGCATATGAATATTTTCTCTGGCCGGCGCCGCGCGTGCCGCCGACCATGAAATTTTCCGCATGTATCGAATGGCTTTTCGCCGACGCCACCGACGATGTGGCCGAGCGCGTCCGCCTCGCCCATGTGGCCGGTCTCGACGCGGTCGAATTCTGGCTCTGGACCAACAAGGATATCCCCGCCCTCAAGGCGGCGCTGGATGAAACCGGCCTGTCGCTCAGCGGCTTCGTGGCCGAGCCGATGGTGGCGCTTACCGATCCGGCCAATCACGCCGCTTTCCTCGAAGGGCTGGAACGCTCCATCACCACGGCGCGCTGGCTGGGCGCGCGCGTTCTCATCGCCCAGGCGGGCCACGATATCCCCGGCAGGAGCCGGGCCGCGCAGCGCGCCGCCCTCATCGATTGCCTGGGTGCCGCCGCCGACCGGCTTGCCGGCACCGGCATCCGCCTCGGCGTCGAGCCGCTCAACACCCATATCGATCATCCGGGCTATTATCTGGCCTCCACCAGCGAGGCGCTCGACATCGTCGAGGCCGTCGCCCGCGACGAAATTGGCATCACCTACGATCTCTATCATTCCTATGTGATGGGCGAGCGCATCGAGGCGGTGCTGGCGGGGCGTGTGCAACACGTCGTCCACGCCCATGTGGCCGATCACCCCGGCCGCAACGATCCGGGCAGCGGCGAAATCGACCTCGGCCCGCGCCTCGCCTGGCTTTATGCCCAGGGTTATGCCGGTCCGGTGGGCCTGGAATATCGCCCGATCGGCGCCACCGCCCCTGCCCTGCCCCTCATCCGCAACCGCCTGTCCGGCTGGGCTTCCTGACGCGGGCGAAACCGGGCGCCCTATTCGGGCCGCATCAGCTCCCGCACGTCGATATCCAGGGCAAGCGCGATCTTTTCCACCACCTCCAGGGAGGGGTTACGCTTGCCGCTTTCGATTTCACTCAGATAGGCGCGTTTGATCCCTGCTTCAAAAGCCAGTTGCTCCTGTGTCCACCCCTTCGTCTTGCGGGTTGCACGAACGTTTCTGCCGAAGACCTGGACCAAGCTCATGCCCGCAAACTCGATTGTGGGCCCAGGGTTCACTATCCCCTATAGGGGACATTTCTCTTGCCACCTCCAGCACGATCCACTAATGTCCTCCATAGAGGACAAAATAGATGAGGGATGGCGATGCATATTGGAGCGATGGCGGGCCTAGCCCTGCTTTTCATGGCCACAGCGCAGGCCGGCCCCCCGGAGGAACTGCTGCTGGGCTACCCGCGCTCGCAGGTGGAGGCTGTCTTTCCCCATCTGCCGGCGGACCAGCTCGATCTTCTGGTCTATCGCATCCCCACTTTCAGCCAGATCATGCGGAATTCGGGCGCGCACCCGTAGCCAGCTCCCCCGAAAGGAGCCGGCCGGGTTCTGGTGCAAGCCCGGCCGGAAGGTCGCACCAGGCCCCGCAAGCACAGGTTTGCGGGGCCATTTCTCACAGCCGGAGGACCGCCGCACCCATCCTATTAGGTGCATAATGCCCGATTTTTGTCCTCCTCCTTGCAGCTTCACGCTAGAATGGGCTTGGCGATGCTGGCCAGTGACGCCATCTTTGCGAAAAGACTGAAATCTGCTGGGGGCGTGTTTAGCCGCATGAGCCGGAATTTCCTGGTCGTCGATCCCGAGGAACGGCCCGATGTGCTGCGTGGCCTGGCCTCGCCGGTGCGCGTCAAGATCCTCAAATCACTGCATCAGCGCGGCGGCCTCAATGTCAACGACATCGCCGATCTGCTGGCGCTGCCGCAATCGACGGTCTCGACCAATCTGCAGATACTGGAGGAAGCCGGCCTCATCCGCACCGAGACGCAGAAGGCGCGCAAGGGCAATCAGAAGATCTGCCACGCCGTCTATGAGGAAGTGCTGGTGATGTTCAAGGAGGAGGTCTCCGCCACCCGCGCCAATATCATCGAAGTGGCCATGCCGGTGGGGCTTTACACCAGTTGCGAAGTCAGCGGCCCCTGCGGGCTGTGCTCGACCGACGGCATAATCGGGCTGCTCGACGTGCCCGACGCCTTCCTCGATCCCGCGCGCATGCGCGCCGGGCTCATGTGGTTCACCCGCGGTTTCGTCGAATACCAGTTTCCCAACAATGCCCGCCTCTCCAAGACCAATATCGAGGCGCTGGAATTTTCCCTCGAGCTGTCTTCGGAAGTGCCGGGCACGGCGACCGACTGGCCCAGCGACATCACCATCTGGGTCAACCAGCAGGATGTCGGCACCTGGACCAGCCCCGGCGATTTCGGCGACCAGCGCGGCGTCTATACCCCCGATTGGTGGACGCTGCGCGGCAGCCAGTATGGCATGCTCAAGACCTGGCGCGTGGCCCGCGACGGCACCTATGTCGATGGCGTCAAGATTTCCCCGGTGGCCCTCAAGGACCTGGACGTGCCCAACCACCACTCCATCCGCCTGCGCATCGGCATGAAGGAAAACGCCCGAAACCCCGGCGGCATCAACATCTTCGGACGCGGCTTCGGCAATTACGACCAGGACATCGTCCTCCGCATCCACACGGAGGCCTAGGCTGGATCGACATTCGACGCATCCAGAGCTTGGCTGCGGCGAGTTGCAGGACGGCAAGGAAGTATGCGGCCCTGCCGGGAACCACACATCAGCAAAAAAACAAATCCTGGATGGAGATTGGACCTAGCTCTCGCTCCAACCCAGCTTTCGGCCCAGCAGCATATCGAGTTGCCTGTTCGGCTCCCGGTAGCGGTCGGACAGGGTCCGATAAATTTCCGGATCGATCCTCGACCCATAAGTGCCGATATTCTGAGCCTCCACCACGGGCGGCACATAATCATCGAGACGCAGGAAACCGAAGACCTGCCGGGTCACTCCGACGGGATCGGCAAAGAATCTGTCACTGGTCTCCACGAAGACGTTCTCGCGGCCGAAACCGTCGAACCAGCGCTGAAGCTGCTCAGCATAAAGCCCGCGCGTATAATAGCTGAAGGCAGAAAACTGCGTCCGGCCTTCCAGGGGATGGCCGACAAGCCTGTGTCCCTGCGGACCGATGCGTTCGGCTTCGCACTCCAGCGCCTCGGCCAGACCGAGCGGTTCGTAACCCAGCCTTCTGGCATGAAAATAGTGGGAAACCAGCCTGTCGACCGGATTGCGCAGCAGGACGATGAAGCGGGTTCTCTGCGGCAGATGGCGCTGGATGCGCGCAAAGGCCTCCGGATCGACGAGGTAGTCGGGCGTCGCCTCGCCGGTGATCTGGCCGTTTGCCGGGAAATTGCATTTATACCAGTTGATCCCCAGCCCGTAATGGCGGTCGAAAAAGGCGATTTCCTTGGTTCGCGCCGTCTCGATGCGGGGATGCTGCACCAGAAGATCGTAAAGGGACGTCGTCCCCGCCTTCTGCGCCCCCAGGATGAGGAAGTCGGGGAGACGACCCCGACGGCCCAACCCCAGGCGGAGAAAGACGCGCATGCGGTCGGCGGCATCGGTCATCGGCCGCAACTGGTTCCTGAGATCCTGCGGCAAGGCCCTTTTCACACGGGCGGCAAGCACATGCCTGGTCATTCCGTCCTCGCGCCCCCAACAGCCTTGCGATAGATGTCGACCATCCTCTGGCAGACGATGCGAGCCTCATAAACCTGCCAGGCAAATGTCCTTATGCGATCGGAAAAAGCGGAAGCCGCGGCGGGATCGGCTGCGAGCCGCTCGGCCTCCGCGACCATCAGTTCAGGCGCGGACGAGGCCAGCGCAATGCCGTACTCCCCATCACCTATGGCCTCGATCGTTCCACCGGCCCGGGTCACCATGGGGATTTCCCCGCTGCCCATCGCCTCGAGCAGCGCATTGGGCATACCCTCGGGATGCTCGGTGGGCATGAGGAAGACATTGCATTGCTCGAGCAGGCGATATTTGTCCTCGCCTGAAACATAGCCGGCGAACCGCACCCGCTCCTTGCCGTGCCGCAGCGAGGCATGGATGGCCTTCAGGTTTTCCATGTCGGGTCCATCCCCGGCCATGACCAGCGTGGCGTCGGGATGGGATGCTGCAATCTCCTCAAAAGCCCGCAAGGTATTGTCACCGCGCTTGGCCGGCAGGAAGCGGGACATGAAGAGAAATCTCAGGCTGGCGAAATCCTTGGAGGCATTGGAGGAAAGATGCCTTCCCTCGAACATGGTCGTCTGAATGTCGACCCGGGAGACGTCCATCACGCCGGCCAGGGCTTCCTGGAAATCGCGGGAGAGCACCACGACCCGCTCGGCGCCCCGCAATATCTCCTGGCAGAACCGGGCGCGCCGGTCCGTTCCGGCAAGATAGCGGTCGAAGGCCGGCCACTCCCATCCACGGATGAAGATGATATAGCGGCGGCGGAACAGGCGGGCGATCCGCATCATCAGCAGTTCGCGCATGAAGGATTTGTGATCGAGCGAAGGATTGGCGTGAACCAGCGACCAGGGCTTGCGCATCGCCCAGGCGAAGCGGACGTAATCCCCCGCGAGGCGCCACAGCTTCTGAAGCCTGGTCCGCTCATCGAGGCGATGCCCGTTCACGAACAGTTCCATCTCCACATCGGGTGGAAGATTGTCCTGCATCGAACGCAGGAAATTGCCCACGCCCCCGAGATTGCCTCGGGCATGCCCCAGAACAAGGACCCGAAGCCGGCCGGTTGGCGGATCGGTACGATTTTCCCGGAGGTTGGGCGTCATGGGTATCTCCATTCGGAGGTGGCGGACTGGGCGGGCCGAGCCGGGTGCCCTGTCCGGGAAACGGTTTTTTGGCCGGAGCCGGCCGGAGGCGCGAGAGCCAGATATCTCATGCGATACCCAAGCTGCACGGCGGCAATGGCGTAGAGAAGCAGGGGCGTTGGACGCAGGGTGAGGCCGTTTCCGATGGCGGCCGACATGATGACGGCGCCGAGAAAGCCCCCGGCCGCGGCGCCGAATTTGCGCCAGATGAGCCAGAAGGCGCCGATAAAGCAGGCGAGGCCAACCAGGCCATATTCGACCGTATAGGTGATGAAGGTATTGTGCGCCCAGGTCGTCTTGTCCCAGCTCGGCGTATACATCATGTCGCTGCCGGGCCCGGTTCCGAACAGGATTTGCCAGATGTCCCTGTCGAGGATCAGCGCCACCCGGTCCGCCCAGGTCCCGAAACGGCCGGAACCGACCAGGCGCCAGTTGAAATTGGCTCCCTGCAATTCCAGCGTGTAGAAAATCTTGTCATAGGCGACATAGCCGAAGATGGCCGCCGCGACGGGAATGGAGAGCAGCTTCCAGAAACGGGGGATGCTGGGCATGACGACCATGGCGCCGGCAACGAAGCCCACGAAGGTGACGATGGCCTGCGAGGAGCGATAGCCATAGAGCAGCGACAGACCCGCCGCCAGGCCGGCCAGCGTCACCATGCGGGCCAGCAGGCCCGCTTTTCCCAGAGGACGGGTGAAAAAGGTGATGAGGACCAGCGGACCCACGACATAGCCGCTCGAATGCGGGCTCATCTCGAAAAAGGGCCAGAATCGCGGACGCCGGTCGACGGCATGGGCGAAAAATTCGCTTTCATGATAATAGGTCGGCTGGAGCAGGCTCCACAGCAGCAGGGCGATGAGCCCCCAGGCGAGCAGATAATGGATCCGGCCCAGCCATAGCCCCTCGCGTTTCGAGAACAGCACCATGGCCACCAGGATGGGCAGGAGCCGCGTCACGGCATTCTCGAAGTCGAATCGGCTCGTGCTGATGACCGGGATGCAGCTCAGGACGACCAGCAGCGTGAAAACCAGCAGCGTCTCGGGGGAGCGGGAGAACTGGGACCTGCTCAGCATGGCCAGAATGGCCCAGGCTCCCATCAGGACCAGCGCCATATCCTTGAGCACCCAGGCCCGGTAGTCGACGGCCCAAAGGAAGCTGACGGGCAACAGCACCACGCAAGCGATGAGAAGCCAGAGAAAATTGACCCGGATCTTCATGATCGGGAGGGCTCCAGCAACTGGGTGACGGACTGGCGCAGATTGGCGACGAAGTCGTCGCGTTTGCGCTGGAGATTTTCGTCGCGCGCCGGGGCGGGCAGGTCGGATCGGATCAGGCTGGCGAGCTGGGCTTCGTCATGGGCCACCGCGAGGCCGGGGCGCAGGGTCAGTTGCGCGCAGGTGGCGAGCTGGTGGTCGTTGCGGTGCTCGCCATAGCGCGCCTGGCGCGGAAAGAGAATGAGGGGCTTGCCGTATTTCTCGGCGGTGAGGATGGTGCCGATGCCAGCATGGGAAACGACCAGCCGGGCGCTGCGGAATTTCTGGTCGAAATCCCGCGGCGCCAGGGTCTCCACCCATTCGAAATGCTCCGGCTGGTAGGTGGAGCGGCCGATCTGGCCGAAGACCGGCTCGGAAAGTTCGGACGCCAGCGCGTCGATCATCTGGACGAGCCGCTCGAACGGAAGCTGGGTGCCGATGGTCAGCAGGATCACAGCAGGCTCCCCAGGAAACGGGTCTTCTGCCGCTCGCCGGCGGGAACCAGATGCTGCCACTGCGTCACATGCAGATGGGCGAAGACACGGGCCACGCGCCCGCTCATCGAAATCTTCTCCGAATTGGCGACGCTGTCGATCCACACCGTCCGGGCGCCGAAAAGCCGGCCGATCATCAGGGCGATGAGGCCGGGAGCCGCGCCGGTGGTGATGACCAGCCCGGGCCTGTTCTTGATGATGAGGCCCGTCACGTCGCGCGCGCAGCGCAGCAGCGCCGACACCTGGTTGCGGTTGCAATCGGAAATCACATGGCCCGCCGCGATGCCGGATTTTTCCGCCAGCCCGGGAATGGTATTGGCGAAGACCACGTCATGGCCATCCAGCGCGCCCTTGAGCAGCATGAGCTGCTCCCAATGCCCGCCCCCGGACGATACCGCCAGAATCCTCGCCATGACATGCCTGCCTTCTACGGTTGAATCGAACCGGCCGCGGCCGCTCACGACCCGGCGCGATAGCCCCGGTACCAGTCCACGAATTGCCCGATGGTCACCTCGAGCGGGGTGTCCGGCACGAAGCCGGTCAAAGCCCGCAGCAGGGCGGGATCGGCGGCGGTGGCCACCACATCGCCCTGCTGCATCGGCTTCATGATCTTTTCGGCGGTCTTGCCCAGGGCTGCCTCGATGGTGGAGATGAAATCCATCAGCGCCACCGGCTGGCCGCCGGCGATGTTGACCACCCGCCAGGGCGCCACGGGCGAGAGCGAATCCACCACCCCTTCGGCGACGACCGGCCGGCCCCTTTCGGGCACGGCCGCGCCCAGCCGCACGATCGCTTCCACCAGGTCGGCCACGCTGGTGGCGTCGCGCTGCATCCGGCCCTCGCCATAGACCTCGATGGGCCTGCCCGCCTCGATGGCGTCGACGAATTTATAAAGCGCCATGTCGGGGCGCCCGGCGGCGCCATAGACGGTGAAGAAGCGGAAGCAGGTCGTGGGGATGTCGAACAGATGCGCGTAGGAATGGCTGAGCGCCTCGCCCGCCTTCTTGGTGGCGGCATAGAGCGAGACCGGAAAATCGGTGCGCTGCGCCTCAAAGAACGGCATCTCCTCATTGCCCCCATAGACCGAGGAGGTGGAGGCCAGCAGCAGGTGCCGGGGTCTTTGCGCCCGCAGGCATTCGAGCAGGTTGAAGGTGCCCTCGATATTGGAGGAGATATAGGTGTCGGGCGCCTCCAGGCTGTAGCGTACGCCGGCCTGTGCGGCCAGATGCACGACGATCTCGGGGGCGAAATCGGCAATCGCGCGCCCGAGCCTCTCCCGATCCTCCAGCATGGCTTCGATGAAGCGGTAATTGCCGTTTTCGAGCAGGACGGCATTGCGGCTCTGCTTGAGCGCAACGTCGTAATAGGGCGTCATGCCGTCATAGCCCAAGACCGCGTGGCCATCCGCCAGCAGGCGCCGGGCCAGATGAAAGCCGATGAATCCCGCCGATCCGGTAACGAGTATCTTCATTCCGCGGCCACGGCGCTCTCGGCGGCGTCCCGCCCGGTCACCGGCCGCCCGACGCTGTGATAGACGAGGCCCGCCGCCTCGACCTCGCGGGGGCGATAGACATTGCGCAGGTCGACGAAGACCGGCGTCTTCATGGCCGCCCGGATCCGCGCCAGGTCGAGCGAGCGGAAGGCGTTCCACTCGGTCACCAGCACCAGGCAATCGGCGCCGGCGGCCACCTCATAGGCGTCCCCGGCATAGTCGATCCCCTCGATGACGCTGCGCGCCATCTCGATGCCTTCGGGATCGAAGGCGCGCACCCGGGCGCCGGCATCCTGCAAGGCCTGGATGATGGCGATGGAGGGCGCGTCGCGCATGTCGTCGGTGTTGGGCTTGAAGGTCAGCCCCAGAATACCCACCGTCCTGCCGCGCACGTCCCCGCCCATGGCGGCGATGACCTTGCGGCCCATGGCGCGCTTGCGCCGGTCGTTGATGCCGACCGTGGCCTCGACCAGATGCAGGGGGCTGTCATAATCATGCCCGGTCTTGACCAGGGCCAGCGTGTCCTTGGGAAAGCAGGACCCGCCATAGCCCGGCCCGGCATTGAGGAACTTGGCCCCGATGCGGTTGTCGAGCCCGATGCCGCGGGCGACGTCCTGCACATTGGCCCCGGTCTTCTCGCACAGATCGGCGATCTCGTTGATGAAGGTGATCTTCATGGCCAGGAACGCATTGCCGGCATATTTGGTCAGCTCGGCGGTGCGGCGGCTGACGAAGAGCAGCGGGGCCTGGTTGAGATAGAGCGGGCGATAGACTTCCGTCATCACCGGGCGGGCGCGCTCGTCCTCGAGGCCGACCACGATGCGGTCGGGGCGCTTGAAATCGTCGATGGCGGCGCCTTCGCGCAGGAATTCGGGATTGGACACCACCGAGACGTCGGCCTGCGGATTGGTCTCGCGGATGATGCGCTCCACCTCGTCGCCCGTACCCACCGGCACCGTGGACTTGGTGACGATGACGGTGTGGCCGCTGACCGCGCGGGCGATCTCGGCGGCGGCGGCGTGGACATAGGAGAGGTCGGCATGGCCATCGCCCCGGCGCGAGGGTGTGCCCACGGCGATGAACACCACCTCGGCCCCGGCCACCGAGCCGGCCAGGTCGGTGGTGAAGGTCAGCCGGCCCGCCTTGCTGTTTTCCGAAACCAGCACGTCCAGCCCCGGCTCGAAGATGGGGATGCGACCCTGCCGGAGCGCTTCGATCTTGTCCGCATTGAGATCGACGCAGATGACATCGTGGCCGAAGTCGGCAAAGCATGCGCCGCTGACAAGACCTACATATCCGCTGCCGATCATTGTAATGCGCATAATATTGCTCCGGTTTATCCGACAAGATTACTACACCCGATGCCGGATGATCGGTATAGATTTGTAAGGTGAATTGCGGAAAAGGGTTACTGCCGCAAGCCCGTCTCCGGGCAAATTCTCCTACACTGGCCGCGGGACCGCCGAAAGCCGGCCCGGCCCCGCGCTTGGCCTGGTGGACCCTTCCCCCCGGGGCGGCCTAGTCGCCCTGGGAGAGATAACCGCCATATTTGCGGTAATAGGCCGAGCGGGATTCGTTCTGTTGGTTGAGCACGGCGACGATTTCGGTGCCGGGGGCCTTGGTCTGGCGCAGGTTTTCCAGCGCCCGCCGGGCATCGGCCTGGGCGGTGCTGCCCCATTTGACCACGAAGAGGATGGAATCGGCGAAGGGCGCGACATAGAGCGCGTCCACCACCGGCCCCACCGGCGGCGTATCCAGGATCAGCACGTCGAAGCTGCGCCGGGCCGCCTCGATCAGCATTTCGAACTGGCGGCTGGCCAGCAGCTGGTCGGTGGCCATGGTGCTGCGACGCGCGCCCACGATGGCGGTGAGATCCGACAGCGGGTCGTTTGTGAGGGTGGAGATAAGGTCGTTCGACCCGGCGCGGATATTTTCCAGATATTCGGTGAAGCCCACCGATTTCTCCACGTCCAGATGGCGGTGGATGGAGGGCTTGCGCAGGTCGCAATCGATGATGAGCGTGTTGAGCCCCGAAAGCGCGAAGGAACGCGCCAGCGCCAGCGCCACGGTGGTCTTGCCCTCGTTGGGCGCGGTGGACGACACCATGATGACCCGGCTGGAATGGCCCTGCTCGTCGGTGACCGGCCGGGGCGAGCCGGGGCGGTCTATGGCCACGCGGATGCGCCGCACCGCCTCAGAAAACAGCGAGAGCGGCTCGTTAATCATGAAATCGGCCAGGCTCCCATTGGCCACGCGCGCGCTCTGGCGGGGAATGGCGGCGGCCACCGGCACCTTGAGCACCGATTCCACCTGCTCCTCGGAATGGAAGCCCCCGATGAGGTTTTCATAGAGAAAGCCCAGGGCCACGCCCAGGCCGATGCCCAGCAGCCCCGCCACCAGCACGATCAGGGTGCGGTTGGGAAAGCTGGGCGATTGCGGCGCCAGGGCGGGCGAGACGATGCGGCTGTCGGCGACCTGCAAGCCGGCCTGGATATCCAGGTTCTGAAGGCGCGAGAGCAGTTGCTGATACTGGGCCCGCGCCGAGGTCGTGCTCTGCTGCACCCCGAGAAGCTGCGTCGTGGTGTCGGCCGAGAGCGCGCCGGCAAAGACGCGCTGGCGCAGGGTTTCGCGCAGGTCCTTTTCCTGCTCGGCATTCTGGTTGAGCGTGGCCTGCAAGGCCTCGACATCGCTTCGGCCCTGGTCGGCCAGGCGCGATTCGATCCGGGCCAGTTGCGCCCGCAAATCGATCGCGGCGGGCGTTTCGGGCGCGGCCGCACTGAGCGAGGCGGCCAGTTCCTGGCGCTGGGTTTCCAGCGCCGCCAGCGCATCCGATTGCAGCGAGCGGACCAGTCCCGACCAGTTGGCGCTATCCAGGCTCGCCTGGGCCGCGGCCAGCAGGCCGTTCTCGCTGTCGCGGGCCGCCTCGAGGGTCTTGATCTGCTCCTGCAGGCGCGCCAGGTCGGAATTGGCCGGATCGGCGATGATGCGGGCGATATTGCTCTGGATGGCCTCGTCCAGGGCGTTTTCCTGCCGCACCAGCGCCTCCTGCGCGATGTCGGCATTCGTTTTCAGCGTATCGCGCGCGGCCAGCACGGCGTTGACCTTGGCGGCCACCTGCTCGCTGATATAGGCCTGCGTGATGGCATTGGCGATGGTGGCCGACTTCTCCGGGTCGGTCGAGCGCACCTGCACCGCGATCAGATAGGTGTTGTTGCGGCGCTGCACGGTGACGGCGCTGCGCAGGCTCGACAGGGTATTGTTGAGCGCCTCCTGGCCGGTGGGCAATTGCGGGTCGGCCAGGCGCAGAAAGGCCATCAGCCGGGCGCGCCAGCCCAGCGAGGGGCCGAATTCGGCGTCCCGCACCAGGTCCTGCGAGGCGATCGCCTGCAATAGCACGCTGTCGGAGCGCAGGATTTCCACTTCGCTGTCGATGCGGGCGCTGTCGGCGCCGCTATTGCCCATGGACATCTCGGGATTGAGCAGGTCCTTGCTGCGCGGATCGACCAGAACCAGCGCCGAGGCGGAGAAGATCGGCGTCAGCGCAAAGGCCCCGATCGTGGCAATGCCCACCACCGCCACCATGGTGATGAGGATGATCCGCAATTGCCGGCGCAACAGGCCCGCAATGCTGCGAAGATCGATTTCGGTCTCATCCATGGCGGGGGTCCCAATTTATCTGATGTCCGTTTAGGGGCAAACGGCGCGGTCTCCAAGGCAATTACGGCGCTAAAGTTACTTTGCCGCCGGCTTTGACATCAACAAAACGTGGCGCCCCGGTTTCGCTCAGGCAAAGGGCGGTGAGGATGCCGGTGGCATAGGCGCCGGTATCGACGCAGATCCGGCCGGGCGCCACCACCGGCTCGGCGGCCGGCGTATGGCCATGCACCACCAGGCGTCCCGGCTCGGCCGGGGCGTTGAAAAAGGCGTCGCGGATCCACAGAAGATCGTCCGCGCTTTGCCGCTCCAGCGGCAGGCCGGGGCGCAGCCCGGCATGGACGAAGACGACGCCCGGGGCGCTCAGCGTCAGCGCCAGCCCCGCGAGGAAGTCCAGATGCTCCTCGGGAATATGGGCCCGCAGGCGCTCGATGCGCTGCCGCTCGGGCAGCGCGAGCAGGTCGCGCGCGTCGATGCCGTAGGAGGCCAGGGTTTCCACCCCACCGAAGCGCAGCCAGCCATGCTCCCGATGCGGGTTGGCCAGGAAGTCGAGCATCATGATTTCGTGATTGCCCGCCAGGCACACGCGCCGCCACCCCGCCGCCGGGGCCGTCATCAGCCGGTCCAGCACCGCGGCGCTGTCCGGCCCGCGATCGACGTGGTCGCCCAGATGGATGAGCAGCTTTTCGCCCTCGATCTTGCGCCCATCCTCGAGGATGCGCGCTTCCAGCGCCGCCAGCGCCGCGGCGCAGCCATGAATGTCGCCCATGGCGTAGATGGCGGCGGGCCAGGCCTCGACCCGCAGATGCGGGCGCGCGACAGCCGGGCTTTCCGCCTGGCGCGCGCCGAAGAGGGAGCGCAGCAGCCTCACCGGTCCGCTCCCGCCGGCGGCGCGGTGACGGCCGAAGCGGCCCCTGCCGCCAGCAGGGCCAGGAAGATCAGTGTGTTGGCGGGGATTTCGAGGCTGAAATCCACCAGCGAATGCAGCGCGCAGGCGACCAGGCTGCCCAGGGCGATGGCCTGGGCCTCGAGATTGCCCTGGCGCCGGATGACGGCGTGGCCGATACGGGCCGCCACCAGCCCCACCGACAGGATCACCAGCGATCCCGCCACCAGCCCCAGCTCGGACCACAGCGCCAGATAGGTGTTGTGCGCCAGGTTCCACACCCGGTCGGTGCTGACCGGCAGGGCATGGACGAGGGGAAAGGCCAGCTCGAAACTGCCCCCGCCGAAGCCGGTCAGGGGGCGCAGCAGGATCAACTCCCAGATCTGCCGGTAGAAATCGCCCCGCACCTGCGCGCTGGTCTCGACCCCGCCCAGGCGCTCGAACAGCCCCACGCCGAAGAACACCATGGCCACGGCGATGGCGGCGAGGATGACGGGGACCAGCGCCAGCAGCATGCCCTTGCCGCGCACCCCCTGCAGCAGAACGGCCAGGGCCACGATGGTGCCCACCACCGTGACGAACAGCCCCATGCGCGAGGCGGTGGAGAGGATGACCGTCACCAGAAAGACATAGGCCACCGCGTAGATGACCAGGCTGCTCCAGAAATGGGGCGGGCGGCCATCGTCGCGGTGATGAGCGAAGCCCCGAGCCAGCACATGGCCGAACCGCCCGGCGGCGATGATGCTGCCCATGGCCAGGAAGGTGGCATAGGAATTGCGGTTGACGAAGGTGCCGGTGGCATAGCCGTTATAGGCCCATTTCTCCAAACCTAGGATGGTGTCGCCCGAGCGCAGGCTAATCATGCCATAGACGCCATGGGCAATGATGATGCACAGCAGCACGTCGAACAGCAGCCTGCGCCTGCGTCCATTGGCCAGGGTTTGCAGTATCAGGAAGAAAAACAGGCCATAGCCGAGCTGGCGCGCCAGCATCAGCAGGGTCATGCCCGGTGCGATGCTGATGGTGCCGGCGTCGAGCGTGGTGCCGTCCGGCAGGGGAATGGGCAGGCCACCCAGCGGCAGCACCTGCACCACCAGCCAGGCGCAGACGGCGACCCAGAGGACCGCCTGCGGCCAGAGGGCGGCGGGCGCGATGCGCGGGGCCTGCCGCATCCAGACGAGGAGCGCACAATAGACCATGCCGACCAGGCCGATGGCCGCGGCCAGCGCCCCCCAATAGATGGCCCGGGCGCTGCCGAAGGGAATGGGCGCGATCGCCAGCAGCGCGACCAGCAGCCAGAAGACCAGCGTGTTGAGGCGGGTCAGCCCCTCGCCCGAGGCGCGCCGGCCGATAGGGGCCTTGGCCAGCCGGATATGGCCGATATCGGTATTGCTCATGCGTTCGGATCCAGAAGTTCGCGCGCCGCGCGCCTGACGCTGGTGACGAAGCGCCCCTGGTCGGCGGCGGGCAGGCGCTCGACGATCGCGGTGATGCGCTCGCGGAAGGAGACGTCGTTGACATAGCGCAGCGCGATCCGGCTAATGCCGCGGCCGCTGCGCACCAGCATGTCGAGATCGGCGTCATTGGTCCGCCGCGCCGCTTCGTCCAGGACGGCGTAATTGTCCTCGGCCAGTTGCACGCGCTGCTCGCCGATCCATTGCTCGCTCGGCCCGGTGCGCTCGGACAGAGCCAGCCGCCGGGACATTTCGGGCCAGTCCTCTTCAGCCGCCGCGGCCAGCGCCCCCACGAACCAGGCATAGGAATGGCTGGGCGAGCCGCTGAGGACGAAATCGGCCATGGCCAGGCATTTCGGCGCGATGGCCTCCCGCTGCGCCGGGTCCAGATAGCGCGCCATCAGCGAATTGCGGGCATTGATGGCATTGGCGCAATCGAGCAGGCCCTTGGTCTGGGTGAGCACGGAAACGCCCGGCAGCGTCGCCGGGTCGGACATGGCGACGACGCGATCGAGGCTGGTATAGCCCAGCTCGAGCGGGCGGCTTTCGGCGGCCATCGCCCACAGGCCGACCGCCAGCGTCAGGGCGCCGGCCAGGGAGGTTGCGACAAGGGCGGGGACTGGGGACATGACAGGCACAGCGGAAACGGCTTTGGCACCGGATGAGGTCGGGGGTGCTGAAATTAGACGTTCCCCGCCAAAAAGCCAGAGAGAGCATGCATCGATCCGCCCCGGCCGTCCCGGAGACGCCAAAGCCGCGCCGATTCGCCCCCGGCGGTTGATCCCCGCCGCTTTCCTCCACATAGTACCATCAGGCAAAATGGGGGATGACATGCGCGCCTTCCGACTCCTGGCACCCGTCCTTGCAATATCCCTGGGGCTCTCCGCCCCGCCCGGCATCGCCCTGGCGCAGGAAGCGGCGCCCGGCGCGGTCGAGCCCGCGGATGCTGCCCCCGCCAAGCCCCCTTCCCCTCGCAACCTGCGCGACGCGGCCCGGCAGGCGCCGGACGAAGCGGCGGCCAGGGCCGCGCTCGACCAGCTCGAAGCCCTGGCGGACAGCGACCCGGAAGCCGCCTATATTCTGGGGCAGCTCTATGACGCGGGCGTGCCCGCCCTGCCCCCCGATCCGGCCCGGGCCGTGCCCTTCCTCGAAACGGCCGCCGCCGCCGGCGACGCGCGGGCCTATAAGCGGCTGGGCGATCTCTATCGCGCCACCGAAGGCCTGAAGAATCCGCTCGAGGCCTATCGCAACTACCGGCAGGCGGCCGATCTGGGTGATGCCGCCAGCGCCCAGCGCACCGGCGACTATCTGCGCGCCGGCCAGGTGGTGCCGCGCGACCCCCGGGCCGCCATCGCCTATTACGAAATCGCCGCCAAGGCCGGCTCCGCCGCCAGCGCCCTGCGCCTGGGCGATCTCTATAGGACCGGCGCCGCCGATGGCCTCGACCCCGCCCGGGCCTTGCCTTGGTACGAGCAGGCGGCGGAGGCGGGCAATGCCCAGGCCTATTACCGGCTCGGCGAATTCCACCGCACCGGCGCCGGGGGCGCCCCCCGCCCCGATCTCGCCCTCCAGAACTACCAGCTTGGCGCGGGGGCCGGCAATGCCAATGCCCTGATGCGCATGGCCAGGGGGCTGCTCGATGGCAGCCTCGCCCCCGGGCGCGCCGAGGACGGTTTCGCGCTTCTGGCCTCGGCCGCCGACAAGGGCGTCACCGGCGCCCGGCTTGCCCTGGGCCGGGCGCAACTGGACGGAACCGGCACCGCCAAGGATGTTGCGGCGGGGCTGGCCACGCTGAACGCCGCTCTTGAGGAGGGCGACGTCGCGGCGGAGCGCTACCTCATCCAGCTCCATACCGGCGGGCGCGCGGGGGTGAGTCGCGATCTCACGGCCGCCCGCGCCGCCCTGGGCAGGCTGCGCACCCTCGCCGCGCCGGAAGTGGCCCGCTACGAGGCAGTCATCCTGGCCGCCGCCGAACCCGGCGGCGCCGCGCGGTTCGCCGCCATGGGCGAAGATTTCGACAGCCTCGACGCCGATGCCCGACAGCGCCTGCTGGGCCGGGTCTATGCCCTCGACCGCAATGCCTATGTCTATCTGGTCCAGCGCCGCCTCGCCGCGCTGGATCTTTATGCCGGGCCGCTGAACGGGCTGCTCACCGGTTCGACCATCGGCGCGGTAAACGCGCTGTGCCGGGCCCGCGACATTGCCGAGACCTGCCGCATGGGGCCGCTCAGCGGTCCGGCGCGCCGCGGCATCGCCGAGGTCATCTTCCGCTGACCCGGCTGGCGTTAGCATGGTGTTAACCGCGGCGGCGCAAACCGGGCGTCTGAAATCGGCCCCGGTCAAAATGCCGCCGCGATTGGTCCGCAATTGATGCAAATGCACATCAGATGTGGCGGCATTTGACATCTTGGTAACCATGTCGGGCACAGAGTTGGCGGGGCAACTTCTCTCCCACGGCACCTTCGAGACAAAGGAAGATTTAGCGATGACGACGAAAACCGGTGGCCTTGCAATCGGGCTCGCGGTCGGCGCGATCATGGCTCTGGCCCCTGCCGCGCAGGCGCAGCAGGCCACGGAGCTGGGAACCTTCAACGCCTGGACGGCCTGGCAGGCGGCCGATGCCACCGGCACGATCTGCTATATCTCGTCCACCCCGCAAAAGACCGAGCCGGCCGGGGTCAACCGCGATCCCATCCACTTCATGATTATCCACCGCAAGCAGATGGGCGTGAAGAACGAGGTGCAGACCATCGTCGGCTATCCGCTCAACACCACCAATGCCAATGCCAGCGCCAGCGTGGACGGCAAGTCCTATCCCATGGTGGCCGAGGGCTCGGCGGCCTGGCTGGCCTCCACCGGCGACGAGGGCGGCTTCGTTTCCGCCTTCAAGGCCGGCAATTCCCTGGTGGTGCGCGGCACCAGCCAGCGCGGCACCAATACGGTGGACACCTATTCCCTTTCGGGCGCGACGGCGGCGATGAACGCCATCGATGCCGCCTGCAAGTGATTTTTGGGTTGCCCCGACCCCATCCGAAGCCATAACTGGGCGGAAGCCTTCCGGCTTCCCGCCCCTTGCCCCCTGATGAGGCCCCGATGTCCAAACCCGTTCTGGCGCTCGCCCTTCTCGCCGGCCTGATGCTGACCACCGGCGCCAGCGCCCAGCAGGTGCGCCAGCTGGGCGAACATCGCGCCTGGTCGAGCTATGCCGCCAATGACGCGACGGGGGCGGTGTGCTTCGCCATGGTCAAGCCGGAATCGGTCACCCCCATGCCCGACGGCTACACCCAGGCCTATATCTACATCACCAACCGCCCGGCCGAAGGCGTCGTCACCGAGTTCAATCTCGTCGCCGGCTTCACCTTCCAGCCCGACAGCCGCGCCACCATCAGCGTCGGCTCGCAGGCCTTCAACCTTTTCACCCAGAACGACGCCGCCTGGCTCGACGACGCCAGCCAGGCCTCCGCCCTGGCCAGCGCCATCCGCGCCGGCGTCAACATGGTGGTGGAGGGCACCAGCGCCGCCGGCATCAAGATCACCCAGACCTATTCCCTTTCCGGCGCGACCGCGGCGCAGCAATCGATCAATTCGAACTGCTGATTTCGGCGCTCGCCGCGCCCCGTCCCTGCGCTCCGCGCATCCCCCTCCCGCGCCCGTGACTTTGCGTCGGGCGCGCTTCCATGCTATTGGCGCGCACGATCCCCGCTTTCCGAGCCCCTTGAAGCCTGCCATGAGCATTGCGCTGAACCTTGACCATTCGACCGCCCCGCGCCCGGCGGTGGCGAGCCGCCCGTCGCTGATCGGCCTCAGTAAGCCGCAATTGGCCCAGGCGCTGGTGGGCGCCGGCATTGCCGGGGAAAAGGAAGCGCGCATGCGCGCCAGCCAGCTGTGGAACTGGCTCTATGTCAACGGCGTCACCGATTTCGAGCGCATGACCAATGTGGCCAAGCCGGTGCGCCAGCTTCTGGGCGACGCCTTCATCCTCGACCGCCCCGAAATCGTCTCCGAGCAGGTCTCGACCGACGGCACGCGCAAATGGCTGTTCCGCTTCCGCGATCCCGCCAATCCGGCCTATCCCCCGGTCGAGGTCGAAACCGTCTATATCCCCGAAAGCGACCGCGGCACGCTTTGCGTCTCCTCGCAGGTCGGCTGCACCCTCACCTGCTCCTTCTGCCACACCGGCACGCAAAAGCTGGTGCGCAACCTCACCGCCGGCGAAATCCTCGGCCAGGTGCTGATGGCGCGCGAGCGCCTGGGCGATTTCCCCGGCGGCAAGCGCCCCGACGATGGCGGCCTCGTGCCCGGCGGGGAGACCCGCGCCATCACCAATATCGTCATGATGGGCATGGGCGAGCCGCTCTATAATTACGAGAACGTCAAGCAGGCCCTGCTCATCGCCTCGGCCGGCGACGGCATGAGCCTGTCCAAGCGCCGCATTACCCTGTCCACCTCCGGGGTCGTCCCCTATATCGAGCCCACCGGGCGCGAAATCGACGTCATGCTGGCCATTTCCCTGCATGCCACCAATAACGACCTGCGCGATGTGCTGGTGCCGATCAACAAGAAGTGGCCCCTCGAGGACCTGCTCGAGGCCTGCCGCAATTATCCCGGCCTTTCCAACGCCCGCCGCATCACCTTCGAATATGTGATGCTCGATGGCATCAATGACAGCGACGCCGAGGCGCGCGAACTGGTGCGGCTGCTCGCCGGCATTCCGGCCAAGATCAACCTCATCCCCTTCAATCCCTGGCCCGGCTCCAATTACGGCACCTCGCCCTCTTCCCGCATCGAGCGCTTCGCCGACATCGTCAACCGCGCCGGCTATGCCAGCCCCGTCCGCACCCCCCGCGGCCGCGACATCTTCGCCGCCTGCGGGCAATTGAAGAGCGAAAGCGAGCGGCTGAGCAAGAAGGACCGCGAGGCGCTGGCGGGGGTCTGACACAACCGCCGGGCTTCGGCCATACGCATGCCGCCCCAAATACCACCGGGTCATTCCGGCGCAGGCCGGAATCCAGGCTGAAGGCCAACCGCAAATGCGGTGCTGGAGGAGCATGCGGACATGGATTCCGGCCTGCGCCGGAATGACGTCGGGCAGGTTGCGCCTTTAGCGCTATTCCCCCGCCACCCACTCGATCGCCCACCGCCCGCGCCCCTCGTCGCTTAATAGGTCCGCCAGCGCCGGCAGCAGCACGTTCATTTCTTCTTCCAGCACGAAGGGCGGATTGACGACGATCATGCCGGTGCCATGCAGCCTTGGCGGGGTGGAGGGATTGCGCAGGCTCAATTCCAGCCGCAGGATTTTCGGTATCCCCGTGGCCTTGAGCGTCTTCACATAGGCCTCAACCGCTTCCGGCTCCTTGAGCGGATACCAGAAGGCGTAGATGCCGCCGGGCCAGCGTTTACGGGCCTTTTCCAACCCCCGCGCCATGCGCGCGAATTCGCCCTTTTCCTCGAAGGGCGGATCGACCAGCACGAGGCCTCGTTTTTCCTTGGGCGGCAGATGCGTGCCCAGCGCCGCCCAGCCGTCCAGATGCGTGACGCGGGTCTGGATGTCGCCGGCAAAATTCTCTTTCAACGCCTCGGCGTCCTCGGGATGCAGTTCCAGCGCCATCAGCCGGTCCTGGCTGCGCAGCATGTGGCGGGCGATGAGGGGCGAGCCGGGATAAAAGCGCAGATTGCCGTCCGCGTTCCGCGCCCGCACCGCGTCGAGATAGGGCGCGATCAGCTCGGAAATCTCCGCCGGCGGCGCGGCGCCGAGCAGCCGGCCGATGCCATCCTGCCATTCCCCGGTCCGCTCGGCCTCGCCCCCGGAAAGATCGTAGAGCCCCACCCCCGCATGGGTATCGATGACGCGGAAGGGCGCATCCTTGCGCATGAGATAGGCAAGGACGCGGGTGAGGATGACGTGCTTGACCACGTCGGCGAAATTGCCGGCGTGAAAGGCATGGCGATAGTTCATCGTCCTATCTCCGCCCCTCGGCCAACAGGATGGTGGCGGCGAAGGCCATGAATACGGCGGCGAAGCTCCAGTTGAGCGCCTTGCCCACCCAGGCCTTTTCCCGGAGCGTGCGCGTCAGCCATTCGGCGAACAGCACCACCGCGATCACCACCGGCAGCGAGACGAGGACGAATTCGACCCCGAGGAAGATCAGCTTGCCCGGCGCCTGCGGATCGGCGGCCGAGACGAATTGGGGCAGGAAGGTCACGAAGAACAGCGCCACCTTGGGATTGGTGAGGTTGATGCCCAGCCCGGTGAGATAGGACTGCCCCCAGCGCGGCTGCTGCCCCCCTGCCTTGGCCACCAGGATGCCCCCGCCATTGCGGATGGCCTGGATGGCGAGCCAGATGAGGTAAAGCGCCCCCACGATCTTGAGCGCCCAGAAGGCCGCCGGCGCGGCGACGATGAGAAGGGAGACGCCGAACGCCACCAGCATGGTGTGCACGGCAATGCCGCTGATCGCCCCCAGCACCGTGGCAAAGCCATGGCCGCGCCCCCAGTTCATGGTGCGCGACACGAACAGCGCCATGTCGGGCCCCGGCGTGACCGCCAAGGCCAGCGAGGCCAGGGCGAAGGCGAGGATCACGGAAAGGTCGGGGATGAAGGGGGGCATGGTGCGCTCAAGAATCTTGCGCGCAGACAATTGCACCAAAGCGCCGTCCTGACTAGGGTGCGCCCGATTTCCGGGCCGTTCCGGCCGATCTTACCGAGACACACAATGGCGAATGACATCAAGAAAGTCGTGCTGGCCTATTCGGGCGGGCTCGACACCTCCATCATCCTCAAATGGCTCAAGGAAACCTATGATTGCGAGGTGGTGACCTTCACCGCCGATCTGGGCCAGGGCGAGGAGCTGGAGCCGGCGCGCAAGAAGGCCGAGATGTTCGGCATCAAGGACATCTATATCGAGGACCTGCGCGAGGAATTCGTGCGCGACTTCGTCTTCCCCATGTTCCGCGCCAACGCCATGTATGAGGGGCTCTATCTGCTGGGCACCTCCATCGCCCGCCCGCTCATCGCCAAGCGCCTGGTGGAAATCGCCCACGAGACCGGGGCCGACGCCATTTCCCACGGCGCCACCGGCAAGGGCAACGACCAGGTGCGGTTCGAATTGACCGCCAATGCGCTCGATCCCTCCATCAAGGTCATCGCCCCCTGGCGCGAATGGGATTTGCGCAGCCGCACCAAGCTGCTCGAATATGCCGAGGCCAACCAGATCCCCATCGCCAAGGACAAGCGCGGCGAGGCCCCCTTCTCGGTCGACGCCAATCTGCTGCACACCTCCTCGGAAGGCCGCGTGCTCGAGGACCCGGCGGTGGAAGCGCCCGACTATGTCTATCAGCGCACCACCGACCCCGAGAAAGCCCCCGACACCCCCGAATATGTCAGGATCGGCTTCGAGAAGGGCGACGCTGTCTCGGTCAATGGCGAAAAGCTGTCGCCGGCCAACCTGCTGGCAAAGCTCAACGCGCTGGGCGGCAAGCATGGCGTCGGCCGGCTCGACCTGGTGGAAAACCGCTTCGTGGGCATGAAGTCGCGCGGCGTTTACGAGACCCCCGGCGGCACCGTGCTCTGGCATGCCCATCGCGGCATCGAATCGATCACCCTCGATCGCGGCGCGGCGCATCTGAAAGACGAGCTGATGCCCAAATATGCCGAGCTCATCTATAACGGCTTCTGGTATTCGCCCGAGCGCGAGATGCTGCAGGCCCTGATCGACAAGAGCCAGGAATTCGTCGCCGGCGAAGTCACCGTCAAGCTCTACAAGGGCTCGGCCAATGTCGTGGCCCGCACCTCGCCCTTCTCGCTCTATTCGGAAGACCTCGTCACCTTCGAGGAGGGCGCGGTGGCCTATGACCACAAGGATGCCGAAGGCTTCATCCGCCTCAACGGCCTCCGGCTCAAGACCTGGGCGGCGCGCAACGCCAAGGCCCGGCGCTGAATTGGCAAGCCCCGGCGCCTGGCGCCGGGGCCGCTTTTTCCGCCTCAAATATTTTCAAATTCCGCACTTAATCCCTCATTAACAGGAACGCCCTAGCTTGGCCGCGGCCGTCCTATACGGCGCGCGAAAGGAGAGGTCAGGTGCAGGCCGAGGGGGCGGGCAGCTTGAGCGAGATGGCCGAGGCGTTGCTGCTCGATGCTGCGCTCGAGAACATCCCCTATGGCTTCTGCGTCTGGTCCCCGCAGTTCCGCCTGGTCATGTGGAACAAGCGCTATCGCGACATGTACGGTTTTTCCCGCGATGCCATCCATCGCGGCATGAGCCTGGAAGACGTGGTGCAGCTCTCCCTGAGCCTGGGCAACCACGAAGGCCAGAGCGTCACCGATTTCTACGAATCCTACACCGCCCATTTGCTCTCCAACCGCAGCGGCACGCGCACGCGGAGCCGCGAGGTGGTCAATGGCGGGCGCACCATCGAGACCGGCCATATCTATTCGGAGGGGCTGGGCTGGGTCATCACCCACGAGGACATCACCGACGAGATCGCCCGCGCCGAAACCATGCAGAAGCGCAAGCTGGAGCTGGAGCGGCAGAATATCCGGCTCGACGCGGCGGTGAACAACATCTCCCAGGGCCTGTGCATGATGGATGCCCGGGGCCGCCTGGTCATCTGCAACGAGCCCTATGCCCGCATCTACAATCTTCCCGTCGAGTTGCTCAAACCCGGCACCCAGCTCGAGGACATACTGAGCCACCTCTTCGACATGGGCATGAGCGCCGGCGGCACGCGCGAGGACTATATCGCCTGGCGGCGCGACGTCATCGCGCGGCGGGAATATGGCAAGAACATCCACGAGCTCAACGGCCGCACCATCATGATGCAGCACCATCCGATGAAGGATGGGGGGTGGGTCTCGACCCATGAGGACATCACCGAGCAGCGCCAGAACGAGGCGCGCATCCGCCACCTCGCCCGCCACGACGCGCTGACCGACCTGCCCAACCGCATCGAGTTCCTCGAGCAGATGGCCAAGACCGAGGCGGGGCTCAGCCGCGGCGAGATGGCGGCGGTGCTCTATATCGACCTCGACCATTTCAAGGCGGTCAACGACACGCTGGGCCATGCGGTGGGCGACGAGGTCATCAAGCAGGCTTCGGCCCGGCTCTGGGGCACGACGCGGGAAACCGACGTGCTGGCGCGGCTGGGCGGGGACGAATTCGCGCTGCTCATGCGCCCCATCGACAGCGCCGCCGACGCCGCCCGGGTGGCCGACCGCATCATCAAGTCCATCGGCACCCCCATGCTGATCGGCGGCCAGCAGGTCGAGATCGGCGCCAGCGTCGGCATCGCCATCGGCCCCGGCGACGGGGTCAAGACCGACGCGCTGGTCAAGAATGCCGACCTGGCGCTTTACCGGGCCAAGAGCGAGGGGCGCTCGACCTATCATTTCTTCGAGGCCGGCATGGATGCCGAGCTGCAGATGCGCCGCTCCATCGAGGCCGGGCTGCGCATGGCGCTGCAACGGGGCGAATTGCGCCTGGTGTTCCAGCCGCTGCTGGGGCTGCGGGAAAACCGGGTCACCTGCGTCGAGGCGCTGCTGCGCTGGGATCACGAGGGGCGCACCGTCTCCCCGGTCGAATTCATCCCCATCGCCGAGGAGACCGGGCTGATCGTGGCTATCGGCGAATGGGTGCTGCGCGAGGCCTGCCGCACCGCCGCCGGCTGGCCGGGCGACGTGCGGGTGGCGGTCAACCTCTCGCCCATCCAGTTCAAGAGCCGCGACCTGCTCAATGTGGTGCTGGCCGCGCTCAAGGAGGCCCGGCTTCCCCCGACGCGGCTGGAGCTCGAAATCACCGAATCCCTGCTGCTGGCCGAGAACGAGACCAATCTCAAGGTGCTGCACGATTTGCGCGCCATGGGCGTGCGCATCTCCATGGACGATTTCGGCACCGGCTATTCCTCGCTCTCCTATCTGCGCTCCTTCCCCTTCGACAAGATCAAGATCGACCGCTCCTTCATGCGCGACCTGACCAGCCGCGGCGACAGCCAGGCCATCATCAAGGCGGTGATCGGGCTGGGCCAGTCGCTGGGCATGTCCACCACCGCCGAGGGCGTGGAAACCGAGGAACAGCTCGATCTGGTGCGGGCGCAGGGCGTTTCCGAGGTGCAGGGGTTCCTCTTCTCCCCGCCTTTGCCGCCAGCCGCCCTGGCCAGCCTTCTGCATTCGGACGCCGCCAAACATGCCGGCCGCAAGCGCGCCTCCTGAGCGCCTGGGACCGCGCCGGACCGGCTGCTCCGGAGAGAGGCATGGGGACGGAAAGTCCGGAAAATGCGGCCTCCCTCTGCCTGCAACCCCCCTTTGCACGAGATGAACCTTGTGAAATCCGGCCTCTTGCGCTAAGCAGCGCCCGACACTGCCGGGCCCTTATGCTGCTCCGGCGCATCCATACCGCATGGTTTGCTTTTCTCAACCCACCCGAGCGCGCTCCCGTGGGGCAGTTTTGTGGATCATGCACGAGAAGGCGGACCCTTTCATGTCTATGCGCAATATCGCCATCATCGCCCACGTCGACCACGGCAAGACCACGCTGATCGACGTGCTGCTCAAGCAGTCCGGCTCCTTCCGCGAAAACGAGCGCGTCGAGGAACGCGCCATGGATTCCAACGATATCGAGCGCGAGCGCGGCATCACCATCCTGGCCAAGGTGACTTCGCTTTTGTGGAAGGACACCCGCATCAATATCGTGGACACGCCCGGCCACGCCGATTTCGGCGGCGAGGTGGAGCGCATCCTGTCCATGGTCGACGGCGTGGTGCTGCTGGTGGACGCGGCCGAAGGCCCGATGCCCCAGACCAAGTTCGTGCTGTCCAAGGCGCTGGCCCAGGGGCTGCGGCCCATCGTGGCCATCAACAAGATCGACAAGGCCGACGAGCGGCACCTGGAAGTGCTCGAGGAGATCTTCGATCTCTTCATCGCGCTCGACGCCACCCCCGAGCAGCTCGACTTCCCCGTGCTCTACGGCGCCGCCAAGCTGGGCTGGATGGCCAATGAGCCCGATGGCGCCCGCGAGAGCCTGGGCCCGCTGCTCGACAAGGTCATCGAGCACGTGCCCGAGCCGCAGGTGGAGGAAGGCCCCTTCCGCATGCTGGTCACCACCATCGAGCGCAATCCGTTCCTGGGGCGCATCCTCACCGGCCGCATCCAGTCGGGCAGCATCAAGGCGGGCGACGCCATCCATGCCCTGAGCCGGGACGGCAAGGTCGTCGAAAAGGGCCGCGTCTCCAAGGTCCTGGCCTTCCGCGGTCTCGACCGCAACCCGATCGAGGAAGGCGTGGCCGGCGACATCGTCGCCATTGCCGGGCTCGAAACCGCCACCGTGGCCGACACCATCGCCGTGCCGTCGGTGACCACGCCCCTGGCCGCCAAGCCCATCGACCCGCCCACCCTCAGCGTCACCTTCCGCATCAATGACGGCCCCCTGGCCGGCCGCGAGGGCGACAAGGTGCAGTCCCGCGTCATCCGCGAGCGGCTGATGCGCGAGGCCGAGGGCAATGTCGCCATCCGCGTCACCCCCGGCGAGGACAATGACAGCTTCGACGTCGCCGGCCGTGGCGAACTCCAGCTCGCCGTCCTCATCGAGAACATGCGCCGCGAAGGGTTCGAATTGACCATCGGCCGCCCCAAGGTCCTGTTCAAGGAAGAGAACGGGGTGCGCATGGAGCCGGTCGAGGAAGTCATTATCGACGTCGATGACGAGCATACCGGCGCCGTGGTGCAGAAGCTCACCGAACGCAAGGGCGAATTGACCGACATGCGCCCCTCCGGCATCGGCCGCACTCGCATCCGGCTGCTGGTACCCACCCGCTCGCTCATCGGCTATCAGGCCGAGCTTTTGAGCGACACCCGCGGCACCGCCATCTTCAACCGGCTCTTCCACTCCTTCGTGCCCTATAAGGGCGAGCTCTCGGGCCGCCGCACCGGGGTGATGATCTCCAACGGCACCGGCCAGTCCGTGGCCTTCGCGCTGTGGAACCTGGAGGATCGCGGCCCCATCATGATCGATGCCGGCGTCGACATCTACGAGGGCATGATTATCGGCGAGCATTCCCGCGACAACGACCTCGAGGTCAACGCGCTCAAGGGCAAGCAGCTCACCAATATCCGCACCACCTCCAAGGACGAGGCGGTGCGCCTCACCCCGCCCAAGAAGCTGACGCTGGAACAGTCCCTGGGCTATATCGCCGACGACGAATATGTCGAGGTGACGCCCAAATCCATCCGCCTGCGCAAGATCTGGCTCGACCCCAACGAGCGCAAGAAGCAGAGCCGCGCCGCCAAATCAGCCTAAGCTGCTGTTAGGGCGTTTCCAGCAAAAGTGGCAACGGTTTTGCGGTTCGGAAACGCCACAAAACAAAGCTGCTGTTAGGGTCTGGCTGTTAATTTCCACGACGTCATTGCCGGGCTCGTCCCGGCAATCCATTTTTTCGGCCACCGCATCGACCACCCGGACTTGCCCGGTGGTGACGATGGACGAACGATGAGGAGCATGACCCCATGACCGACTGGATCATCCAGACCATTTCCGAGCTTGGCTATCTCGGCATCTTCCTGGTCATGCTGGCCGAATCGATCTTCCCCCCGATTCCGTCCGAGCTCATCATTCCCTTTGCCGGCTTTGCCGCCGCCAATGGCGATCTCAATTTCCTCGGCGTGCTGGCCGCCGCCACCATCGGCGCAGTCACCGGCATGCTGCCCTGGTATTTCGCCGGCAGGCTGTTCGGGCTCGAGCGGGTGCGGCTGCTGGCCGACCGCTTCGGGCGGCTGATGGCGATGAATTCCGACGAGATCGACATTGCCGTGGCCTGGTTCGGGCGATTCGGCCCGGTCATCGTGCTGTTCGGCCGGCTGATCCCGCTCATCCGCACGCTCATCTCCATCCCCGCCGGCCTGTCCCGCATGCCCCTGCCGGTCTTCCTGCTCGCCTCCGGCGCCGGCGCCTTCGCCTGGAACCTCTTCCTCACCAGCGCCGGCTACCTGCTGCACGAGCATTACGAGATCATCGAGGTCGTGCTCGATCCGCTGAGCTATCTGGTGCTGGCCCTGGTGGTGCTGGTCTATCTCTACCGCGTCGTCACCTGGAAGCCGGCCCGCCGCCCCGCCTGAGCTCTTGCAGAATGCGAGGCTCTTGCATTCTGCGAGGCAGGAGCGGCCGCGAAATGCGAATATTCACAAGGCCTTAATCTTTGCCCCAGCAATTGCGGGGCCGCCCGGACTGGCACGCTTCCTGCAAGGAAGCCTGCGTCCGGGTTCTGATGTATTGCGTACCGGATGTCAGTCATTGGGGCCCCGTTCCGTGCGACCCGGAGCGGGGCCTCGACTATTGTGCGCCGGGGCCTTGTTGGCGTATGCAACGGCCCTTAAATAGGGACGCTGACAGCCACAAGGACCAAGGCCGCCATGATCGCCATCCTGCAGACCCTCTCCATCATTCTCAACCTGGTCTGGTGGGTGTTCCTCATCATGATTATCATGAGCTGGTTGATCGCCTTCAACGTCATCAACACGCGCAACGCCTTCGTCGACACGGTCTGGCGCGCGGTCAATTCCATCACCGAGCCGATCCTGCGCCCCATCCGCCGCGTCATTCCCCCCATGGGCGGCATGGACCTCTCGCCCATCATCGTCTTCATCATCATCTTCTTCCTGCAGTCCTTCATCGCCAACGACCTGCCGCGCATGCTGCGGCTCTACTGAGCCGTGGCGGCCTGCTACCGGCCCGGCCCCGAGGGGCTGAGCCTTCATCTGCGCGTCACCCCCAATGCCGGGCGCGACGGCATAGAGGGCGTGGAAATCCGCGACGATGGCAGCGCGGTGCTGCGGGTGCGGGTCCGCGCCGTGCCCGATGACGGCAAGGCCAATGCCGCCGTGCTGGCGCTGCTCTCGAAAGCCCTGGACGTGCCCCGCTCCGCCATGGCGGTGACCGCCGGCAGGACCGCCCGCTTCAAGACCCTGGCCATCGCCGGCGACGCCGCCGTCCTGGCGCGCCGCATCGACGCCCTGGGCTGACCGGGGAAACGATTTCGCCCGGCGCCGGGCCGGCGCATTTTCCATTGCTTAACCAGTCAATCCCGTTAAGCTCGCCTGCGGAGGGCTTGAGCGAGGCCGCCGGCGAGAGGGGCCGGCCGGCCCGGCATTGAGTCCCCGGAGGAAACCGAGAGGGACTAAGAATGACTTTGGCACTATGGCTGATCGTCCTGTGCGGCGGTCTGTCTATCGTCTATGGCGTAATCACTACCCAACAATTGCTCGCGGCCGATGCCGGCACGGCCCGCATGCAGGAGATTTCGGCGGCTGTGCGCGAGGGGGCCTCGGCCTATCTCAAGCGCCAATACACCACCATTTCCATCGTCGGCGCCGTCATTCTGGTCGCCGCCTTCCTGCTTCTGGGCGCCTATGCGGCCATCGGCTTCCTGATCGGCGCGGTGCTCTCGGGCGTCGCCGGCTTCATCGGCATGAACGTGTCGGTGCGCGCCAATGTGCGCGTGGCCCAGGCCGCCGTGGGTTCGCTCGGCAAGGGGCTGGACCTGGCCTTCAAGTCCGGCGCGGTCACCGGCATGCTGGTGGCGGGGCTGGGCCTTCTGGGCGTGGCGCTCTATTTCATCGTCCTCACCCAGTTCCTCGGTTTCGCTCCCACCAGCCGCGTGGTCATCGATGCGCTGGTGGCGCTCGGCTTCGGCGCCTCGCTCATCTCCATCTTCGCCCGCCTGGGCGGCGGCATCTTCACCAAGGGCGCCGATGTCGGCGGCGACATGGTGGGCAAGGTCGAAGCCGGCATTCCCGAGGACGACCCGCGCAATCCCGCCACCATCGCCGACAATGTGGGCGACAATGTCGGGGACTGCGCCGGCATGGCGGCGGACCTGTTCGAAACCTATGTGGTCACCATCGTCGCCACCATGGTTCTGGCCGCCATCATCCTGCCCGAGGCCTACAAGCTCATCGGCATGGTGCTGCCGCTCGCCATTGGCGGGGCGTGCGTGGTCACCTCGATCATCGGCACCTATTTCGTCAAGCTGGGCGCCGACAACAACATCATGGGCGCGCTCTACAAGGGCATCATCGCCACCGGCGTGCTGTCGCTGATCGCGCTGCTGCCCGTGCTCTGGCTGATCTTCGGCGACATGGGCGTGGCGATCGAGGCCAGCGACAAGACCTTCACCCCCTGGAGCCTGTTCTGGTGCGGCGTGGCAGGTCTGGTCATCACCGGGCTCATCATCATCATCACCGAATATTACACCGGCACCAACCGGCGCCCGGTCAATTCCATCGCCGAAGCCTCGGTCACCGGCCACGGCACCAATGTCATCCAGGGCCTGGCGGTGTCGCTCGAATCCACCGCCCTGCCGGCCATCGTCATCATCGCCGGCATCATCGTCACCTATAACCTTGCCGGGCTGTTCGGCATCGCCTTCGCCGTGGCCACCATGCTGGCGCTCGCCGGCATCGTGGTGGCGCTCGACGCCTTCGGCCCCGTCACCGACAATGCCGGCGGCATTGCCGAAATGGCCGGGCTCGACGCCTCGGTGCGCCACAATACCGACGCGCTCGACGCGGTGGGCAACACCACCAAGGCCGTGACCAAGGGCTATGCCATCGGCTCGGCGGGCCTGGGGGCGCTGGTGCTCTTCGCCGCCTATACGCAGGACCTGATCTACTTCTCCAACCTGCCCGACGCCCCCGCCATCTTCTCGGGCATGGGTGCGCTCACCTTCTCGCTGGCCGATCCCTATGTCGTAGTCGGCCTGCTCTTCGGCGGGCTCCTGCCCTTCCTCTTCGGCGGCATGAGCATGACCGCCGTGGGCCGCGCCGCCCAGGCGGTGGTGGTGGAAGTGCGCCGCCAGTTCAAGGAGAAGCCGGGCATCATGGCCGGCACCGAGAAGCCCGATTACGGCCGGGCCGTGGACATGCTGACCCGCGCCGCGATCAAGGAGATGATCGTGCCGAGCCTGCTGCCGGTGCTCAGCCCCATCGTGGTCTTCTTCGTCATCACCTGGATCGCCGGCCCCGCCGCCGGCTTCTCGGCCCTGGGCGCCATGCTCATGGGCGTCATCGTCACCGGCCTCTTCGTCGCCATCTCCATGACCGCCGGCGGCGGCGCCTGGGACAATGCCAAGAAGAGCTTCGAGGACGGCTTCACCGACAGCCATGGGGTGAAACACCTCAAGGGCTCGGACGCCCACAAGGCCTCCGTCACCGGCGACACCGTCGGCGATCCCTACAAGGACACGGCGGGCCCCGCCGTCAATCCGATGATTAAGATCACCAACATCGTCGCCCTGCTGCTGCTGGCCGTGCTGGCCCATCTCGGCTGAGGCGATTCGGCGATCAAACCGAAAGGCCCGGGGGAAATCCCCGGGCCTTTTGCCTTGGCTGCTAGCCCGGTTCAGACGCCGCCAAGCCTCATCCTCGATATCGCCCCAGCCTCGAGCCGGAATCCATCCTGAGATCGTGCCGGCACATGCATCGGAGCCCCGTCATTGCCGGGCCTGTTCCGGCAATCCACACTTCCACTTGCGCTGCCCCTAAAAAACTTATCCCCGACACTCTTTGCTGCGCCTATCCTTGCCCCATCCCCGCCGGCAACACGCGGTGCCGACGAAGCATCGGGCGGGGGGAACGGGGAGTTCGGGGTCGCCTGGGCCAATGCGTGGATGTCGACAACCGGCCAGAGCCGGACCGGTCCCCGCGGGAATGGCTTGCATTTCCGCCGGCACGGGTTCCGAAGCGTCAAACCCCAAAAGGGGGCCGCTCGAGGCATGCGTAGAAAACCCGGTCGTGGGAAGCGGCTTTCGCCTCTTCTGTTGTCTACCCCACCGGGGCGAAAGCCGCTGCCCACCGTGAAACCGCGACGCCTTCGGGCCGGGCGGCCCTTGCGCACGCCTGGACCCAAAATCCTTCGCAAAAAAGCCGAACCCTCGGCGCGCTTTGCCGTTATGCTCGTGGCCGGAAATTATTCCGGACAGCAGGGAGACACGAATGCGCAAGCTGATCGCGGGCCTGTTTTATTCCATCGACGGGGTGGCCGAAGCCCCCAACCTCTTCCAGTTCGACAGTTTCGATGCGGAATTGGGCCAGATGCTCGGCAAGACCATGGCCGAGGTCGACACCGTGCTGATGGGCCGGGTGGGCTACCAGGAATGGGCCGGCTATTGGCCCCATGCCAGCCAGGACCTCGACTTCGCCGGCTTCATCAACGCCGTGCCCAAATTCGTCGCCTCCGACACCCTGTCCGGGCCGCTGGACTGGAACAATTCGCGGCTCATCGAGGGGCGGCTGGAGGATTTCGTGCGCGCGCTCAAGGCCCAGCCCGGCGGCACCATCGCCGCCATGGGCGGCATGTCGCTGGTGCGCCAGCTGCTGCTGGCCGGGCTGATGGACGAGATGACACTCATCATCCATCCCGTCGTCAGCGGCAAGGGGCGCCACCTCTTCGGCAGCGACGACCCCACCACCCGCCTGCTGCTCAAATCCTGCCAGCAAACCTCCAGGGGCAACGTAGTAGTCACCTACGCCCGGCGGGAGGAGGACTAGACTGGATCGACAGTCGACGCATCCATGCTGGCAATCAATTGGCAAAGAGCGTTGGAGCCATGGGCCTTGTCAGCCAGCACGCGGCGCGGCGGAAGGCCTTCGAGCAAGGCTGGAGCGAGTGGTGCATCGCCGCGCGGGGCCGGATTTCGGCTCAAGGCTGGAATAGAGAAAGAGTGATCGCGAACGGTATGGACCGATCCGTCCGCCCTCAGATCACCTTCTCATCCGGTCCGAACAGATGCGACTGCGTCGCGTCCAGCGTCAGGCTCACCGCCTGCCCCGGCTTGACGTCCAGATTGCCCTCGCCTTCGACGATGAGCTGGCCGGCCGGCGTCTCGACATAGAGCAGGGTCGAATTGCCCAATTGCTCGACAATGCCCACCGTCCCCTCGAAGGACGCATCGCCCGCTCCCGCCGCGCCGAGCTTGATATGCTCGGGCCGCACGCCGACCTCGACGCTTTCGGAAGCCGGAGCCGTCCCGCCCCGCGAAACGATGGTGACCGTGTGCCCGCCCGGCAGGTCCAGCGTATAGGCGTCGCCATCACGCGAGACGATCCGGGCGGTGAAGAAATTCATTGCCGGCGAGCCGATGAACGCGGCGACGAATTTGTTGGCAGGCCGGTTGTAAAGTTCGAGCGGCGAGCCGACCTGGGAAATATTGCCCTTGTCGAGCACCACGATCTTGTCGGCCAGCGTCATGGCCTCCACCTGGTCATGGGTCACATAGATCATGGTGGTCTTGACGTCCTGGTGGAGCTTGGCCAGCTCCAGCCGCATCTGCACGCGCAGCATGGCGTCGAGATTGGAGAGCGGCTCGTCGAACAGGAACACCTTGGGCTCGCGCACCAGGGCCCGGCCGATGGCGACGCGCTGGCGCTGCCCGCCCGAAAGCTGGGCGGGGCGGCGGTCGAGCAGCGGTTCGAGCTGGAGCATGCGCGCCACCGTCGCCACCTTCTCCTCCTGCACCGCCTTGGGCGCCCGCGCCAACGACAGCGAGAAGGCGATATTCTGCCGCACGGTCAGGTGCGGATAGAGCGCGTAGGACTGGAACACCATGGCCGTGCCGCGCTTGGCCGGGGGCACGTCGGTCACGTCCTCGCCATCGATAAAGCAGGCTCCCTCGGTAATCTCCTCGAGCCCGGCGATCATGCGCAGCAGGGTGGACTTGCCGCAACCGGAGGGTCCGAGCAGGGCGGTGAAGGATCCCTCCTCGATGCGCAGCGACAGATCGTTGATGACCTGAACGCTGCCATATCGCTTGGTGACGTGCTGAAGATCGACGGTGCCCATGAAAAGTCCCGATTCTCTTTGAGTAAAGTCAGCCCTTGATGCCGGCCGTCAACATGATGGCCTGCGTCACACGGCGCTGGAAGATGAGATAGACGACGGCCACCGGCAGCGCCGCCAGCATGGCGGTGGCCAGGTCGCGGGCGTATTTGACGCCGAACGCATCATAGACCTGGGTGATGCCGACGGTGATGTTCATCATCTGCTCATTGGTGACGGCCAGGAACGGCCAGAGGAAATTGTTCCAGGCGCCGATGAAGGTGATGATAGCCAGCGCCGTGGTGATGCCCCAGTTCATCGGCAGATAGAGCCGGAAGAACAGTTGCAGCTCGGTGGCGCCATCGATCTTGGCCGCCTCGCGGAACTCCTTGGGCACGCTGTCGAAGAACTGCTTGTAGATGATGACCGTGACCGGGGCGATGAGCTGGGGCAGGATGACGCCCATCCAGCTATTGATGAGCTTGAACTGCGCCATCAGCAGGTAATGGTTCACGATCAGCGCCGGAATGGGCACCATGAAGCTGGCCAGGATCAGCCACCACAATACCCGCCGGCCCGGGAAGTCGAGCTGGCTGATGGCGTAGCCCGCCGCCGCGCTCATGAACACCACCAGGACGGTGGTGCCCAGCGAGGTGACGAGGGAGTTGATGTACCACGAGCCGATCTTGGTGTTGAACAGCACATGGGAATAGGCGTCGAGCGTGAACCGGCGCGGCCAGAGCTCGATGCCCGGCTGCACGATGTCGTTCTCGACCTTGAAGGTGGTGGCCAGCGTCCAATAGAGCGGGAAGGCCCAGATGATGGCGCCCAAGACCGTCGCCAGCGTGGCCAGCAATCCGATGATGTTGAGCGTCTTGAGAGTGCGGTGGCCCATGGCCGGGCGCCTCGCCGTTTCGTCGGCGGTTGTAACGGTCATTTCTCACCTCGCGCGCGCAGGAGCTGATATTGCAGCACCGAGAAGATGACGATGATGGCGAACAGCACCACCGCCACCGTGGCGCCGTAGCCGCCCTGATTCTTCTGGAAGGCGGTGCGGAAGATGAACTGCACCATGGTCAGGGTGGCGTCGGTTCGCCCACCTTGTGCGAACAGATAGACCTGGTCGAAAATCTTGAACTGCAAAATGAGCTGGATGGTCAGCACCAGCACCGTCACCGGCCAGATCAGCGGCCAGGTGATGCGGGTGAACTGCTGCCAGGGCGTCGCCCCATCGAGCTGGGCGGCCTCGTAGATTTCCGAGGAAATATTCCGCAATCCGGCAATGAACAGCAGGATGTTGAACCCGATGCCCCACCAGATGGTGATGAAAGCCACGGTCGGCATGAACAGGGGGACATTGCGGAACACCGAGACATTGCTGCCGAAGATCGCGGAGATCGGATATTGCAGGATCCCGAACTGGCTGTCGAACATCCAGCCCCAGATGCGGTACACCACCGACACCGGCAGGATATGCGGAATGAAGAAGCAGGCCAGCAGCAGCGACTGCGTCCACCCGTTCAGCCGGTTGATTCCCAGGGCGATGAGCAGGCCCAGAAGCGTCATGGGAATGACGCTGAGCAGCACGAAATAGGCGGTATTCCAGAAGGCGGTGGCGAAGAGCCGGTCGCCGAACAGGCGGATATAATTGTCGATGCCAACCCAGGTGCCGGCACCGATCAGCGGCGCCTTGTGCAGGCTGAGCCAGATCATCTGCATGGTGGGCCAGACAAAGATCAGGCCATAGACAACCACGAAGGGAAGAACGAACAACCAGGCCACGCCGGCCTGGGACCAGTTGTAACGCCTCTGCCTGCGAGCGGTGCCGCCGTGTTCTGCATTAGCCACTTATTGCCTCCTCCCGATGGCGCCGCGGACAGCCGGCGCCGAAGCGCCGGCCGGATGTTTGCCCAGCTTAGCGCTGGTTGTTGAGATCGTCGCGCATCTCCTCGGTGGCGGTCTGCACATCCAGCTCGCCATTGACGGCGGGCACCAGGTAGTTGCCGACGGCGTCATAGACGGGGGAGGCAACGCCGGCGAGAGGCGAAACCGGATCGAACACGGCGGTTTCAGCCAGCGAAGAATAGACCGCATTGGGCTGCATGTTGCGGAACTCGTCATTGTCGCGAGCCGGGCGATAGGCCGGGATGTGGCCGGCAGTGGCCCAGAAGGTCGAGTTCTCGTTCATCCAGTGGATGACCTTGAGCACGGCCGCGCGCTTTTCGGGCGTCAGCTCGTTGCCGACGCGGTTGGGAATGACGAAGGCGTGCGAATCCGCCCAGGTCGCGGGCTGATCGAAGAGGGTGGGAAGCTGGATGGCGCCCCACTCAAAGCCCAGTTCGCCCTTGGCTGCAAGGTCGGTGAAGGTGGGCACTTCCCACACGCCATTGATATGCATGGCCGCATTGCCGCCGGTGAACAGGGCGATGGAGGCGGCATATTCGGTCTGCGTCGGGGCCAGCCCGCTCGCCACCCAATCGGCCACCACGGCCGTGGCGTTCACCGCCTTGTCGAGATTGTCGCCGGAGAGGAATTCGCCGTTTTCGTCAATGAATTGACCGGCCTGCTGGCCAAACAGCGAATAGAGGATGCGCCACTGGCTGTCGCTGGCCGCCGAGTGGATCGACACGCCATATTCGGAGCCGCCCTCCTTGAGCTTTTCCAGCGCCGCCTTGAAATTGTCCGCTCCATCGAGGCCTGTGGGCAGGCCATCCGGGCCGATCAGGCCAGCGGCGGCAAGCTTGTCCTTATTGTAATAGAGGACGATGGAATGGATATCGAAGGGGACGCCATACTGATCGCCGTCAGACTGGGCCGCCTTGAAGTTGGCGTCCTCGAAATCGGAGGCCTTGATGCCCGCCGCCTCAAGCTCCTCAGGAGTGATCGGGCTGAGCGTGCCGGTCTCCACGCCCAGCGGGACGCGCGAGAGGTGATAGGTGGAAATATCGGGCCCTTCCCCGATCGCGGCCGAGGTCTGGAGCTTGGTGTAGAAGGGCGTGCCCCACTCCAGCGTGGTCGCCTCGATCTTGATATCGGGATTTTCCGCGGCGAACTTGTCGAGCAGCGCCTTCATGCGGACGCCGTCGCCGCCGCTGAGAAAATCCCACCAGACAACGGTTTCCTGCGCCAGCGCGCCCCCGATTGTCGAACCCAGCAGCGCCGTGCTCATCAGCGCGGCTGCAACGAATTTACGGATCACCATGAATATCCTCCCAATGAAACCTACCGGCGGCATGCCTGGCTTCTCGCTCCTGGCCGCTCGGTTCCTCCAACCTACGGACCAACCATAGCAAATCAATAAGTACGATCAATACCGGAGTTCAAGATCAGGTAGGCTGGTGGATAACCCGTCTGCTTCAGTTCCGCCGATACGAAGATTTCCACAGGACGACCCCTCAGGGGCTTAGCCGAAGAAAGGTCAGGAAAGGCGACGTTTTCCAGGGGATTTTATCCTATCACCTTCCCAGAGTGGCAACCTGTCCCGTCATGATGTGGGGCGGGGGAAAGCGGGGATGGCACTCAGAATGCCGCTTGACGCCAAGCGGGGATTTCGGCTCCAATATGCAAAATTTCTGATATAAATCCGAAAATCGGGTTCACTAGGAGGATTCCAGAATGCGTGCGAGCGTCACAGCGCACCGCGACTTCACCATTTCGGACATTGATGACCGCCTTTACAGCGCTTTTCTCGAGCATCTGGGGCGTGCCATCTACACCGGCATCTACGAACCCGATCACCCGACCGCCGACGGCAACGGCATGCGCGGGGACGTCGCCCAGCTCGTGCGCGAGCTGAACGTGCCCTATGTCCGCTATCCGGGCGGCAATTTCGTTTCCGCCTATAATTGGGAAGATGGCGTCGGCCCGCGCGAGCAGCGCCCGACGCGGCTGGACCTGGCCTGGCACACTTCGGACAACAATGCCGTGGGCGTGCACGAATTCTACGACTGGTGCCAGACCGTCGGCACCAAGCCCATGCTGGCCATCAACCTGGGCTCGCGCGGGCTCGATGACGCCCGCAATTTCGTCGAATATGTCAACGGCCCCACCGGCTCCTATTGGGGCGACATGCGCAAGAAGAACGGCCGCGCCAACCCCTTCGACGTCCGGCTCTGGTGCCTGGGCAACGAGATGGACGGCCCCTGGCAGGTCGGCCACAAGACCGCCGACGAATATGGGCGGCTGGCCGCCGAAACCGCCAAGACCCTGCGCGCCTTCGACAAATCGCTCGAACTCGTGGTCTGCGGCTCGTCCAATGCCGACATGCCCACCTATCCCGAATGGGAGCGCGTGGTGCTGGAACACACCTATGATTCGGTGGACCACATCTCGCTGCACATGTATTTCGCCAACCGCAACAACGACACCGCCAACTACCTGGCGCTGAGCGAGAAGCTGGACGCCTATATCGGCGCGGTCGCCTCGACCATCGATTTCGTCAAGGCCAAGAAGCGATCGAAGAAACGCGTCACCATCTCCTTCGACGAATGGAACGTCTGGTATCATTCCAACGCCGCTGACCGCGCCGTTCTCGAGGGCAATAGCGGCTGGCCGCATGCGCCGCGCCTGCTCGAGGACGCCTATAATTTCGAGGACGTGCTGCAGGTGGGCTGCATCCTCAACACCTTCATCCGCCGCTCGGATGTGGTGCGCATCGCCTGCATCGCCCAGCTGGTCAACGTCATCGCCCCGATCATGACCGAGCCGGGCGGGCCGGCCTGGAAGCAGACCATCTATTACCCCTATTATTTCGCATCCATCTTCGGGCGCGGCACCGCGCTCAACCTGGGCGTCGACTGCCCCGGCTACGATGCCGATGTGGCCGACAACGTGCCCTATCTCGACATTTCCGGCGTCCATGACAGGCAGGCCAACACGCTGACCTTCTTCGCCATCAACCGCCACGCCAGCGAGGAGCTGGACCTATCCGTCGATCTCAAGGGCTTTGGCGGCGCGGCGCGGGTCATCGACCATCAGGTCGTCACCCATGCCGACCTCAAGATCGCCAACACACTGGGCAATCCCAACGCCGTCGCGCCCCGCGCCGGCAGCGGCATCGCCGTCGATGGTGGCACGTTGACCGGCAAGCTGCCGGCCTATTCGTACCAGATGATCCGGGTTCGGCTCGGCTGAGCCTGGAAAGGCCCCGGGCAACCGGGGCCGGCGGGACCGGATGAGACGCCTCCCCGCGCATCCGGTCCCAATCTCGTTTCTGGCGCAATTCGGATGCGCCGATGGAGGATTGAATGACAGAGAACGGCAATGGGCTGCACCCGCGCCCGCGCGTCACGCGCGAAACCTGGATCGATCTCAACGGGCAATGGCAATTCGCCTATGACGATGCCGACACGGGGCTGGACCAGCGCTGGCAGGACGATGCCGGCCCCTTCGACAAAACCATCACCGTGCCCTTCCCGCCCGAAAGCGAAATGTCGGGCATTGGCGACACCGGCTATCATCCGGTGCTGTGGTATCGGCGCAGCTTCTCCGCCTCGGCGCCCGCCGGCACCCGGCTGCTGCTGCATTTCGGCGCCGTCGACTATCGCGCCAGCGTCTGGGTCAATGGCCATCTCGTTGCCACCCATGAAGGCGGCCACACGCCCTTTTATGCCGATATCACCGCCAGCCTTGCCGCCGATGGCGAGCAGGTCGTGGTCCTGCGCGCGGAGGATCAGCCGCTCGACGTCACCCAGCCGCGCGGCAAGCAGGACTGGAGGCCCAAGCCCCACGACATCTGGTACGACCGCACCTCCGGCATCTGGCAGGCCGTGTGGCTCGAGCCGGTGCCCGACATCTATATCGACGATTTCCAGCTCACGCCCGACATCGTCACCGGCAGCGTCAAGGTCGAGGCCATCCTCAACCGCAAGCTCGATGGCTTTTTCGACATCACACTCACCCTCAAGGGCGAACGTCTCGCCCAGCAGCGCGTCGCCGTCTCCGGCCCGTCCTTCGAAACCGTGGTGACCATTCCCGCCGCCCAAAACGGGGTGCATCGCAACCACCTCTATTGGGTGCCGGACAATCCCAACCTCATCGACGTCTCCGCCAGCCTGCTCGATGAGCAGGGCAAGCCGGTGGACACGATAAGGAGCTATTTCGGCCTGCGCAGCGCCAGCGTCGCCAATGGTCGGTTCCTGCTCAACGACAAGCCGATCTTCGTGCGCTCGGTGCTCGAACAGGGCTTTTATCCCAAGTCGCATCTGGCCGCCCCCAGCCCCGATGCGCTCCGGCAGGAGGTCGAGCTCATCAAGGCGCTCGGCTTCAACGCCGTGCGCATCCACCAGAAGATCGAAGATCCGCGCTTCCTCTATTGGGCCGACCATCTGGGCCTGATGGTCTGGGGCGAGATCGCCAATGCCTATGAATACAACGCGCTGGCCGCCGACCGGCTTACCCGCGAATGGCTGAGCGCGGTCAAGCGCGACCGCAGCCATCCCTGCATCGTCACCTGGGTGCCGATCAATGAAAGCTGGGGCGTCACCGACATCGCCCAGCGCAAGGACCAGCAGGACTTCGCCACATCGCTCTATCACCTCACCAAGGCGATCGACCCCACCCGCCCGGTCATTTCCAATGACGGCTGGGAGCACACGATTTCCGACATCATCGGCGTCCACGACTATACCCAGCACAAGGAACAGCTCGTGGACCGCTATGGCACGCTCGATGCCATAGACGTTTCGCTCGGCGAAATGCGCCCCGCTCGCCGGCGCCTGCTGCTGCGTCCCGAGGACCAACGCGACCAACCCTTCATGCTCACCGAATTCGGCGGTCTCTCGCACCATCCCGAAACCGGCGAAGCCTGGTATGGTTATGCCACCGCGCAGAGCGACGAGGAATATCTGGCCATGATGAAGGCGCTGTTCGACGCCATCTATGACAGCCCCGACATCGCCGGCTATTGCTATACCCAGCTCACCGACACCCAGCAGGAAACCAACGGGCTCTATGACGAGAACCGCAAGCCCAAGCTGCCGGTGGAGGCCATACGCGACATCATCATGCGCCCCAGCAAGGCCGTGCCCACCGAAGCGCTCGACATCGCCCGCCAGAAGGCGCTGCGGGTCGATTTCGGCCAGGTGACGTGAGCGGCGAGACGTCCTCTCCCATCCATCAGGTCGGCGCCCCCGCCCGGGCCGCCGATCTGGACCTGTTCAAGACCCTGCTGGTCTGCGGCATGATCGCCGCCCATTGCATCCAGCTCCTGGTCTTCCGGCCCGCCCTGCCGGCGGCGATCGTCAGCGAGACGGTCAACTTCATCACCTTTTCCGGTTTCCTCTTCGCCTTCGGCCTCGGCCTGGGCCTTTCGCGCAGCAAATCCAAGAGCTGGTGGCTGCGTCTCAGGCCGGTCGCCATGCTGGTGCTGGCCACCTGGGCCTCCGAGATCGCCTTCATCCTGCTGGTCGACAAAAAGCCGCTCCTGCCCGAGCTCTGGAACCTGCTGACGCTGAGTCGCCTCTATGGCTGGAGCGAATTTCTGGCGAGCTTCGCCGTGCTCTATGCCGTCATCGCCATCGCCCGGCCCGCGCTGATCGCCCTGGGCAGGCGCTGGTATCTGCTGGTGCCGGCGGTCCTTCTGTGCCTTCTGGCCACCAATTTCGTCGTCAGCCTCGATGTTCCGCTGCTGGCCACGCTGGTGGGCACGGAGAATTTTGCCAGCTTCCCCCTCCTGCCCTACCTGCCCTGGTTCCTGATCGGCATTTTTTACGCCCGCAACCGGACCTATCCGGCGCTGATCGACTGGGCCCTCGCCTGCGCCGCCACCGGCGCCTGCGTGTTTTTCCTGGTCCAGACCGGCAATTGGCCCGAACGCTTTCCGCCCGCCGCGCTCTGGATCGCCGGGCCGGCGCTGGTCTTGCTGGTCTATTTCAGCCTTGCCCGCTGGCTGGCGCGGCGCGTGTCCCTGCCGCCCCTGCTGCTGGCCCCCGGGCGGCACGTGCTGGCCGCGCTGCTGGTCTCCAACCTCATCATTTTCAGCCTGCGTCATCTCTTCGGTTTCAGCCTCGGACAAGGCTGGGAGCCGCTGGCCGTCATCATCGCCATCATCGCGGCAACCACGCTCTGGGCCGCCCTGCTCGAGCGGCGGCCGATCATGAGGCGGGCTGCGCCCTGAGGCTCGCCACAGCCTCGTGCTGGCTGAGGAAAATCCGGCCATTGAGGTGCCTGAGGAAGTCCGTGCCCTTGAGCCGGTCCATCACCGGCCCCTTCACCTCGGAAAGATGGAACCCGATGCCGATATCGACGAGGCGCCGGTTGATTTCCTCCAGGCTTTCCAGCGCCGAGGCGTCGATGGCGTTGACGGCAGAACACATCAGCACGACGTGTTTGAGCGCCGGCCGCTCGGCCACCTGCGCGGCAATGGTGTCCTCAAGGAAACGCGAATTGGCGAAATAAAGGCTCTCGTCGATGCGGATGGAGACGATCTCGGGATGGGTCAGCACCGCATGGCGGTCGATATTGCGGTAATGCTCGGTGCCCGGCACCTGTCCGACAATGGCGACATGCGGCTTGCTGGTGCGATAAAGATGCAGCAGCAGCGACAGCACCACCCCGCAGACGATGCCCAGCTCCACTCCCCAGCCCAGCGTCACCACGATCGTGGCTGCCATGGCGGCGAAGTCCGACCGCGAATAGGCGAAGACCCGGCGGATGGCGGCAAAATCCACCAAAGTCAGCACCGCCACGATGATCGTGGCCGCCAGCGTCGCCTGCGGCAGGTTCACCAGAAGGGGCGTAAGGAAAAGGGCGGCGAGGCCAATGCCCACCGCGGTGAACACCCCGGCCGCCGGGGTCTGCGCCCCCGCGTCGAAATTGACCACCGAGCGCGCAAACCCGCCGGTGACCGGATAGCCGGACGACAGCCCCGCCGCGATATTGGCGGCGCCCAGCCCGATCAGTTCCTGGTCCGGCTCGATCCTTTGGCGTCGCTTGGCGGCCAGGGTCTGCCCCACCGAGACCGATTCGACGAACCCCACCACCGAGATGAGGAAGGCCGGCGCCAGCAGCGCCGTGACCAGATCGAGCGACAGGGCCGGAACGCCCAGCCGGGGCAGGCCCTGCGGAATGGCGCCGACAAGCGCGACGCCCCGCGCGCCCAGGTCGAGGCCGACAGCCAGCGCGATGGTCGCGGCGACCGCGAGGATGGGCGCGGCCTTGGTCATCATGTCGGCCGGACGGGCCGGAACGCGCAGCCCGATCAGCAGGCGCTTGAGATATTTGCGGGCAAAGACCAGAAAGGCCAGCGCGCCCAGCCCGATCGCCAGCGTCACCGGGTTGATCGCCCCCATCTGCCCGGCCAGCGAGCGGGCGATTTCCGGCAGCGTGTTGCCGCCGCCCGATACGCCCAGCACATGCCGCAACTGCCCGGCGGCGATCAGCAGCCCCGATGCGGTGATGAATCCCGAGATCACCGGATGGGAGAGGAAATTGGCGAGAAAGCCGAGCCGGAAAATGCCCATCACCGCCAGCATGCCGCCCGAGAGCAGCGCCAGGCCGGCGGCGGCCGTCAGATAATCCAGCGTTCCCTCGCCCGCGATCTGGCCCACCGCCGAGGCGGTCATCAGCGAGACCACGGCCACCGGCCCCACCGCCAGCGTGCGGCTGGTGCCGAACAGCGCATAGGCGACCAGCGGCAGGATCGAGGCATAGAGCCCCACCTCCGCCGGCAGGCCGGCCAGCATGGCATAGGCCAGCGATTGCGGAATCAGCATGATGGTGACGATCACCGCTGCCAGCAGGTCGCTGCCGAGCGTGGCGCCGTCATAGGTCCTGGCCCAGCCCAGGAAGGGAAAGAAACGGGCGAGTTTGGCCATGGCGTCGAACCTTTCCGGCACCATGGCCTAGGCCATGGCCCGCTTGGCCAGGGATTGGCGCGCCAGCCGGGCCAGCGCAATGCCTCCGATCATGGAGCCCACGAACAGCCAGGCTGCGCCATGGCCGAGCCCCAGGGCGGGAATGGCACCGCCGGGGCAGAAGCCGGTGACGCCCCAGCCGATGCCGAACACGGCCGAGCCGGCGATGAGCGGCATGTCGATGCGCCGGCTCGTGGGCAGGTGGAACTGACGGTCGAAAACCGGCCCGGGCCGCTTGAGCACCAGGGCATAGCCCAGCGCCGTGACGGCCAGCGCCCCACCCATGACGAAAGCCAGGGACGGATCCCAGGTGCCGGCGAAATCGAAGAAATTCAGCACCTTGGCGGGGTTGGCCATGCCGGAAAGCGCGATGCCCGCGCCGAAGACGAGGCCGATGAACAGGGCGGAAAACAGGCGGATCATCAAAAGCCTCCCAACAGATGGCGGACGACGAAGACGGTGGCGGCGGTGGACGCCATGAAGGTCAGCGTGGCGACAAGGGACCGCGGCGACAGCCGCGCCAGCCCGCAAACGCCGTGGCCGGAAGTGCAGCCCGAGCCGAAATAGACCCCCACCCCAACGATCAGCCCGCCGGGCACCAGCCACGCCGAAGGCGCCGGGCTGTTGAAGGGGATGGGATAGCCCGCAAGCGTGACGATCAGCGCCGGCGCGGCGATCGCGCCGAGCAGGAAGGCCGCCCGCCAGCCCCAATCGTGGGAAAAGGGCGGCACGAGGCCGGAGAGAATGCCGGTCATGCCGGCGATGCGGCCATGAAACGCCATCAGCAATACGGCGGAGAGGCCGATCAGGCCGCCGCCCAGCAGCGACAGCCACGGGGTGAATTCAGTCATTGTTCGGGGGTCCGGGGTTGGGAGTGAAAATCCTGGGGGAGGCGAAATGGCAAGGGATGGGGCGTTCCTCGATGTGCTTCATACCCATGGGGAGACACCTCCCTTGGCGGGGAAGACCGGGAGGGGGTGCCGAGTGCCCGAATATCGGGACCAAACATTCCCCACGCCCGCTCTCTCCCCGCAAGGGGAAGGGTATCGGCTGCAACATCGGAGCACTTCCCCGGCGGCAAGCCAAGAGTGCTGCTCCGCCTACTTGCAGAACAGCCCGTGCAGGGTGTGGATGAAGCTTTCGATGCGTGGATCGGCCAGCCGGTAGAACACCTGCTTGCCGTCCTTGCGGCCCTCGATCAGCCCCGCCTCGCGCAATTCAGCGAGCTGCTGGGAGAGCCCGGGCTGGCGGATGCCCAGGGCATCCTCCAGCTCGCGCACCGATCGTTCGCCCTCCACCAGCGCGCAGACCACCAGCAGGCGGTCCGGATTGGAGAGTTTCTTGAGAAAGGCGGTCGCCTCGCCCACCTTGCCCCTCAGCGCATGGGCCTCATCGGAAAGCGGCATGGTTTCCATCACGCGTCCCACGCCGCCCCTTCGAGCAGGTTCAGCGGGATCTTGAGATAGCGCCGGCCATTGTCCTCGGGTTCGGGCAGCCGGCCGGCATTGGTGTTGATCTGCAGGGCATGCAGGATCAGCTTGGGCATGGGCAGGGTCTTGTCCCGCGCCTCGCGCGCCGCCACGAACTCGGCTTCGCTTCTGTGCACCGCCATGTGGATGTTGCGGGCCTTCTGCTCGGCCACGCTCGATTCCCACTGCGGCGCCCGGCCGCCGGGCTGATAGTCATGGCCGGTGAAAATGCGCGTCTCGTCGGGCAGCGCCAGGATGTCCTGGATCGACGCCCACAATATCTTGGCGCTGCCACCGGGGAAATCGGCCCGCGCCGTGCCGCTGTCGGGCATGAACAGCGTATCGTGGACGAAGGCCGCATCGCCGATGACATAGGTGATCGAGGCCAGCGTATGGCCGGGCGAGAACATCACCCGCCCCTCGATATCCCCCACCTTGAACCGCTCGCCCTCGGCAAAGAGCTTGTCCCATTGCGAGCCGTCGGCGGGGAAATCGGGCCAGTTGTAATAGCCCTTCCAGAGCTTTTGCACCTCGGTCACCTTCTCGCCGATGGCCGTGGGCGCGCCCGTCCTGTCCTTGAGATAGGCGGCGGCGGAGAAATGGTCGGCATGCGGATGGGTGTCGAGAATCCATTCCACCTCATAGCCCTTGTCGGCAATGAAGGTCAGGATGGCGTCGGCATGCGTGGTCGCGGTCGCGGCCGATTTTTCGTCATAGTCCAGCACCGGGTCGATGATCGCGCATCGCCCGGTCGCCGGGTCGGCGACGACATATTGGATCGACCCCGTGCGGGCGTCGTAAAAACCGGTGACTTCGGGCTTGGCTGCCATGGGGTTTCCTTTGCTCTTGTCCATGGGCCGCGGGGCGGCGTCACCGTCAGATAATAACGATTGCATTTTTATGCAAGCGTTATTTTTAGATTATCTGGTTGGAGGCATTGGCGGCTGGCCGGGAAAATTGCCGGGCGGCGGCGCCATCATCGTGGTGCGGTCCGCTTCGAAATCGATGGGAATGGTCACCGTCCCCGTGTAGCCGCTGCTGGCGTCGCCCGCCAATGCCAGCGTCTGCTGGGCGATTTCGGCCTCGCTATTGTCGCCGAACACATTGTCGCTGGCGATGCTGATCCGCCCCAGATTGCGCGTGCCATTGGCATAGCGGCCATCCGCAGCATAGACGGCGGCGGCCTCCGCCTCGGGCAGCGCAATCTGCGCGGTGAGCACCGAGGCCTCCCCGCTCACCGCCGCCTCCACGGTCTTGAAAACCTCGAAATGGATATGCGGCCAGCGCCCGTCATAGCAGCCGGGAAAAATCGTGGTGAAACGCACCTTGCCCAACGCATCGGCCACGCCCACGCCGCGCAGGTAATTGGCCTCGGGCGTGTCATAGAGCGAATAGAGCCCCGTGGTGTCGCAATGCCAGATATAGATGGCGTATCCGGCCAGCGGCGTGCAGCCATCGGCCGCCACCAGCGTCAGCTCCAGACCGAGCGGCAAGCCGTCCGCCACCGGCGTCAGCGCCCCGAAGGAGGGGCGCAGATCCCGCCGGATCACCCCATCCTCGATCAGCGCATTGACCACCTGCCCGGCTTTGACATTGGTGCCGTCGGCCGGATAGGGGCCATTGGTTTCCCAGGGCAGCGCCACGCACTCGAGCGCCGCCGCCGGCCCGCCGGCGGCGAGGGCCAGCCCCGCACCGCCCATAAGCGCCAGCAGCCGCCGGCGCCCGATCATCCGTGGCAGATCATGGGCAAATCCCAAATCGTGGTGGTCGTCATGTTCATGGGGAGAAAACATTGGCCTGTCCTTGTCCGAGGGGTTCACTTGCCTCCTCATAAGGGCCCCCACCTTTCGCCACCCCGTGCATCCCATGACAATTTGGCAAGGATGAAAACGTCCGCGCCTCCGCGACGTTCGGGCGGGAGACGTCCGGCCGGCTTTTCCGGCGGCGAGCCGGCCCATGGCGGGGAACACTCGCCCCCTCCCCGCATTCTCCTGCTAGAACCATCCGGGCAAACAGCGGGAGAAGACCATGGAACAGACGATCACCCTCAATGACGGCCACACCATGCCGCGCCTGGGCTATGGCGTCTGGCAGGTCAGCGACGAACAGGTCGAACCCCTGGTGCAGACCGCCATCGAATCGGGCTTCCGCCACATCGACACCGCCCAGGGCTATTCCAACGAACGGGGCGTGGGCCGCGCGCTTCGCAGCGTCGACACACCGCGGGAAAGCCTCTTCATCACCTCCAAGCTGCGGGGCGGGGATATGGGGCACGACCAGGCCCTGCGCTCCTTCGAAGGCTCGCTCGACAGGCTGGGGCTCGATTATCTCGACCTCTTCCTCATCCACTGGCCCCTGCCGGCGCTTGACCGTTACGTGGACACCTGGAAAGCCTTCGTCGAATTGCGCGCCTCGGGGCGCGTGCGCTCCATCGGCGTCTCCAACTTCACCCCCGCCCATCTCGACCGGCTGATCGCGGAAACCGGCGTCGTCCCCGCCGTCAACCAGATCGAGCTGCATCCCTTCTTCCAGCAGCGGGATGTCCGCGACTATCACCGGCAGCACGATATCGTCATCGAGAGCTATAGCCCCCTGGGGGGAAGCGGCGGCAATCTGCTCGAAAACGAGACCATCCTCGCCATCGCCGCCAGGCACAAGCGCAAGCCGGCCCAGATCGTCATCCGCTGGCATCTCCAGCAGGGCCTTGTCACGCTCCCCAAGACGGCCACAGCCAGCCGCATCCCGGAAAATCTGGCGGTGTGGGATTTTGAGCTGGATGAAGGCGACATGGCGCATATGGCCGAGCTCGACCGCGCCGAAGGCAAGACCCTGCCGCCGCCCGACAAGATGAACAACGCCTTCTGAAGCGCTTTCGGCGCCGCGCAGCGGAAAAGGAACTGCCGCCACCCCTTGGCGTTCCCCTTTGGAGGGCCGACAAATCAGGAGGCACCAATGGCAGGCAAGCTCATATGGGGAATTCTGGGCGGCGCGGTTGTGGGCGCGGCCTTCGGCGCCATCGCCGGCAATACCGCAATCGGCATTGCCATCTGCATCGCGGCGGGCGCCATCGCCGTCGGCGTCTGGCACTATATGGAAGCATCGAGGGGCAATATGTGAGCGCAGCCCCGCCGGGCCGTCTCACCTGCGCAGGATTTTCTCCATCGCCCTGCCCCGTGCCAGCTCGTCGACCAGCTTGTCGAGAGTGCGGATTTCCCGCATCAGCGGCTCCTCGATATCCTCGACCCGCTTGCCGCAAATAACCCCGGTGATCTGCATGCGCGCCGGGTTCATCCCGGGCGCATGGGCAAAGAAAGCCTCGAAGCTGGCCTTCTCCGCCAACTGCTTCTCCAACCCCGCCTGCGTATAGCCGGTGAGCCAGCGGATGATCTCATCCACCTCCGCCCGGCTGCGTCCCTTCTTTTCCGCCTTGGCGACATAAAGCGGGTAAACGCTGGCCAGGCTCATGGAGTAGATGCGATGGCTCATTGGCCCGGAGTTCCCGCCGCGCCGGGCCAATAATGAGAATCGGGGGTGGCGCGGGGTCCGAAGATCGCCTGCCCCACCCGGACGATCGTCGCCCCTTCCTCGATGGCGATTTCGAAATCGCCCGACATGCCCATGGACAGCGCGTCGAAAGCCAGCTCCGGCGGCCCATCCTGGCGCAGGCGCTCGCGCGTGGCGCGCAGCAGGCGGAAACAGTTTCGCACCCGTTCCTCATCGGCCGAAAAGATGGCCAGCGTCATCAGCCCGCCCACCCGCAATCGCGGAAAGGCCGGCAATTCCCGCGCGAAGCCTAGCACATCCTCGGGCGCCAGGCCGAACTTGCTGGCCTCGCCGGAGGTATTGACCTGGACGAGAACCTCAAGCGTCCGGTCCTCCACTTCCAGCCGCCGCTCCAGCGCCTCGGCGACGCGCAGGCTGTCGAGCGCCTGGAAGGCGCTGGCAAAGCGCGCTACCTCCTTGGCCTTGTTGGTTTGCAGATGCCCCACAATGCTCCAGGAAACGGGCAGGTCGTCCATGGCCTCGGCCTTCAGCCGGGCCTCCTGCACCTTGTTTTCGCCCAGGCAGGACAGCCCCGCCGCCACGGCAACGCGGAGCCGCTCCACCGGCACGGTCTTGCTGATCGGCAGCAGCCGCACCGAATCCACCGCCCGGTTCGCGCGCCGGCAGGCGACATCCATCCGCGCCCGCACGGCGGCAAGCCTTTGCGCCAGAAGCTGCGCCTCTTGCCCCTCAGTCATCCGCGCGGCCCTCCGCCATCAACAGGGCAATCTCCGCCCCGATCTTGAGATCGTCCTCGGCGCCGAAGGCGTGTCGGCGAATGATGCCAGCCCGGTCGATCAGCACCAGGCTGGGGGTGCCGCGCATGCCATAGGCCGCCATGGTGTGCGGAAGCGGCCCGTCGCCGCCCGGCCGGTCCACCCCGATGGGAAAGCCCAGGCGATATTCATGAATGAAGGCGGCCAGCGAAACCGGCGTCATCGCCTCGTGATGCTCGAACACGGTATGGAGCCCGATCACGACCACCTCGCTGCGGGGAAACACCGATGCGATCTTCTTGGCCTGCGGCAGGCCCGCGCTGACGCAGCCCGGACACAGCATCTGGAAGGCATGCAGCACCACCACCCTGCCCCGCAGCCCCGCCAGCGTCAGCTTCTCCTCGCTGTTGAACCACTGCAACACATCCAGCTCAGGGGCGACCCCACCCGTCATCTCATCCTCTCCTGCGCTTCAACGGCCTCATGGTCGGGGGCAAGCCAAGCGCGGCAACGGATTGGGGGCAAGGTTTGCGGAAGCGACAGATGAGCCATAGGCGCTGCGACGCGGGCAAGTCAAATGCCCGCCCGCGGCTCCGCCGGCCAAGGAGTGGGTTCATGTCGTCGAAATCAGGAAACTGGCTGGGGCGCCAGGATTCGAACCTGGGAATGTCGGTACCAAAAACCGATGCCTTACCACTTGGCGACGCCCCAACAGGGGCGGTTCCTACACGGTTTGCGGGGGCTGCGCAACACGGGCCTTCGCACCGTAAAAACCCTGCGCGGGGAGCTTGAACCCCGGCCCAAGCGCAGCTATAACCCGCCCCATTGCGACAGGCGCCGCACCAGCGTGCAGGCACCATTCTTTCCCGAGTCGCAAGCCTGACGGAGTATAGCGCAGCCTGGTAGCGCACCTGCTTCGGGAGCAGGGGGTCGCGTGTTCGAATCACGCTACTCCGACCAATAGAACAAGGGCTCGGCTGAAAATGCCGGGCCCTTGTTTTTTGTCTCGTCCAGGCCTTCCGGCAGCAGGCCGATCCAGCCGATCGCAAAGGAAAAGGGCCGGCGCGAGGCCGACCCTTTGGAGAAGTCCGGAACAACCCGGCTCAGCGCTTGACGAAAAGGTTCCAGGCGCCGGTCACCGTCAGCGCCGCCAGGGCCATCTTGAGCGTGTCCCAGAGCAGGAAGGGCTGCACGGCGCGGGCAAAGGCCGAGCCGACGACGTCGGCCTGGTCGATCCATCCGGCCTGGCCGGAAAGCGCCAGCAGCCAGAAGAAGCCGATGACGAAAAGCGCGGCGTCGCCCGCCAGCATGGCGGCGAAAAGCGCCAGCGGGCGCCCGGAGGCGCCGCGATCGGCGGCATAGCCAATCATGGCGGCCATGAGCAGGAACCCGATGAGGAAGCCGCCCGAGGGGCCGACGAGATAGACCAGGCCCCCGCCGGTGGCGAAAACGGGCAGGCCCATGGCGCCTTCGAGGAGGTACAGCGCCACGGTGGCGACCCCGATGCGCAGGCCGAATGCGGCCGCGAGCGCCGCCACGGCGAAGGTCTGCAGCGTCACCGGAACGGGCCAGACGGGCACGTTGATCTTGGCGCAGAGGGTGATGAGCAGCGTGCCGAGCACGATCGTTGCAAGATTGGACGCCAGTTTGGCAACATCGCCCTTGGGTTGGAAAACCCCGAGCAGCGTATTGGGCGTGGTCAAAGTCACGGCCATTTCATACCTTCCATGCTTGGCTGAACCGGCAGCCCCGATCGGGCCGCGCCGTCGTTCAGGTCCCGCATTGTTTAGTCTCTCGATAAAGTGAGTGCAATGGCGCCGCCCCCTCCCGCCCTTTCCTTCGACAGGAGCTTCGATCCCCGGACCGGCAAAGCGGTGGCGGTTGCTCCCGCCATCACCCGCATCACCGCGCCCAATGCCGGCCCCTATACCTTCACCGGCACCAACACCTTTCTTCTGGGCGCCGAACGGCTTGCCGTGCTCGATCCCGGCCCGGACGAGCCGGCCCATCTCGATGCGCTGATGGCGGCCATCGCAGGCCGACCGGTGGATGCCATTCTGCTCACCCATACCCACCGCGACCACAGCGCCCTCGCGGCGCGGCTGGCGGCGGCGCTCGGCGCTCCCCTCTGGTTTGGCGGCCCCCATCGCCTCTCCCGTCCACTGCGCCGATTCGAGCGCAACCGCCTCGCCGATTCCTGCGATTGGGCCCTGCGCCCGGAACGCAGCCTTGCCGATGGCGAAACCATCCTGGCGGGCGATCTGACCCTCAGCGTTCACGCCACGCCCGGCCATTGCGCCAATCACCTGGCTTTCGGAACGGGGGATGTCCTGCTCTGCGGCGACCACGTGATGGGCTGGAATTCGACCCTGGTCGCCGTTCCCGATGGCTCCATGGCCGATTACCTGGCCTCGCTGGACAAGGTCATCGCCCTGCCCTTCGGGCGCTACCTGCCCGCCCATGGCGGCGCCATCGACGACGGTCCCGCCTATGCCAAGGCCTTGAAGGCGCATCGGCAATTGCGCAACGAGCAGGTCCTGGAAGCCCTGGGCAGGGGCGCGCGGACCATTGGCGATCTGGTTTCGGCCATCTATCCGGCCCAGCCGCTGCCGGTGCGCATGGCGGCGCGCATGACCATCACCGCCCATGTCGAATATCTCGAGGCCCTTGGCCGGCTCCGGCTGTGGCGGCACCCGTTCGGGATGCGCATCACGCTCAGTTCGTAGGTACGTCCGGCGTTTCCTCGGTATCGGCCTCGTCCGTCGCCTCGATATCGGGGCTGTCGCGCAGGAACACCGTCACCGCCTCGTCCAGCGCCGCCAGGAACGCCTCGATGCGCTTTCCATTGGCGCCGAAATCGTGCAGGGCATTGAGCGAGGCCGAGCGCATGTCCACCCGCGCCCCTTCCGGGTCGGGCGACACCAGGATGACCGCCTCCTCGCGCCAACCGGGCCAGGTCACGATCTGGGCATTGATCTGGCCGCTGCCATCGTCCTGCGGCGCGCGAAGAAGCGTTACCATCCAGCCATTGTCGCTAACGATGCGCTGCGCCAATGCGAACGTAATGCTAACGTCAAGCGGGTAGATGCGAGCCTCCACATTGGGGAAAACCCGCGCCCTTTCCGCCGGCTCCAGCATGCGGGGCGGCGGCATGGTGGCCATGGCCGGATCGAATGTCAGCGGCATCAGGTCCCGGCTGGCCGTGGCGATATCGGTGACCGGCGGATAGCGCAGCATCAGGCTGCCGTAATAGCCGAAGGGGACGAGGCAGACGGCCCCGAGGAACAACCCGGCAAAGCCCAGCCCCCAGCCGCGATCGCCGCTATACCAGAGGCGCAGCAGCGCCCCGATGGCCACCAGCACCGCCAGGGCCGCCACCAGCCCGGCGCCCAGGATGGCCACCAGGAACACCGTGCCGCCGATGAGCCGCAGATGATGCAGCCCCACCGCCAGGACCACGAGCGGCACCGCCAGCGCGCCCAGCCGGCGTGCCGCGATCGCCCATTTCGATGTCCGGATCAATATGCGCAACGCTGCCCCTCATCTGCGCCGGAGCTTAACCGCAAGGTCTTGCTTGAATTTGAAGATTTCAGCCCGGCCCGCACATGGTGCGGATGGCCCGCCATTCAGCGGGACTAAAGGGCGGCTCCAGCCCGCCAGGACGCTCGCGGCTCAGGGCCTCGAGCGCCCGCTTGCGGTCATCGGTCAACGGATGGGTGTTGAAAAGCGCCAGCGCCCGGGTCAGGTCGTCGTCCGCGCCCACCCGGTTGAGCAGATCGGCCATCCCGGCAGGGTTGAAGTCGAGGCGGTGGGCCACCTGCGCGGCGAAGGCATCGGCCTGCCGTTCGGCCTCGCGCGAAAACCGCGCATCGATCAGCGTCGCGCCCAGTCCGGCCGCCACCGAAATCCCGGTCATGTCCCCGAGGATGAAGCCGATCAGCAGGCCGGTGCCAGCGGTGGAAATCAGTTGTTCCATGCCGTGCCGGTGCACCACATGGCCCAGCTCATGCGCCAGCACCCCGGCGAATTCGTCCTGGGTCTCGGCCTGCTCGAGTAGGGCCGAAAAGAAGTAAACCTGCCCGCCCGGCAGCGCGAAGGCATTGGGCACGGAAGAACGGACCACCTTGATATCGAGATCGAACGGCGAGCCGGAACCTTCCATCACCGCATCGGCAAAGCGGGCAATGGCGCGGTTGGCAAGGCTCTGCGGATCGGGATCGCAGAGCGGAGCCGGACCGGCCTCGCCCATCTGCGCCTCCATCTGCCGCCCCACCGTCTCGCCCAGGCGCTCCTCCCAGGCCGGCGGCACCAGCCCCACCGCTCGGCTGGCCAGCAGGGGGACGCCGTAGAGATAGGCCAGGATGACGGAGGCCAGCGCCAGGGTCGCCAGCGCGGCGAGCCGCAATTGATGCCCGGCCTCGCGGCGGCGCTTTTCGGCCAGCACCGGCAGGGTGGCGAGGACGCGGGCGCCATCATGGGCATCCGCGATGACGATGCGCGCGCCATCGGGTTGCCCGGCCGCCCCCAGGCGCAGCTCATGGCGGCGCCCCGGCACCGTATAAAGATTGGCGGCGGCCCAGCGCGCCAGCACGCGGCTGTCGCCGGCATGGCGGATCAGAAGCGCCGCCCCGGCCGGATCATATTCCAGCGCCACTGGCCATACATCGGCAACCAGGCCATCGTGATAGCGCGCCGCGATACCCATCAATAGCCCCCGACATTGAGGGCATCGGCCAGCCCCTCGCCGGCCAGGGCCTTGTCTTCTCCCCGGGCGCGCACCGTGCGCAGGTTGTCGAGATCGGTGACGATCGCGCCGCTCGCCACCAGCTTCCAGAAGCCCAGCCCGAGAAAAAGTTCGGCCGAGAAGCTGAAAGCGCCCAGCAAGAGCAGGTAGCCGAAGACGATGGCCAGCAACGTCACCACGCTGCCCTGCATGTGCCGCATCAGCAGCGCAAGGTCGATCTCCCCATTCACGAAGGCCCCGCTCGCCACCGCCCCAAGGACTACGACCCCGCCAATGGCCAGCACCACATAGCTCAATGCCAGCCCGATGCCGAACTGCAGATACATCCCCAAAAGGCCGCGCATCCTTATGGTGACGCTCAGCGTCGCCGCGCCAAGCCGCACGGAGGAGAACATGCGCGTCAATTCCTGCGACTGGTAGAAGAGGATCGCCAACCCCGCCACCGCCCCGCCGATCACCAGGGGCAGAAAATCCTGAAAATCGGGCCCGCCGGCAAAGATGAAGGCGCCATTGCCAGCGGCCATGCCAAGGCCGGTGCCGCCGGCCACGGCAACCACGGCATAGCTGAGATAATAGGGCGCGGCCAATTGCTTCCAATTGCCGACGAAACCGAACCGCCTGTCTCCATACCAGCTATGGCGATAGCGATAGGTCCAGAGATTGGCGGCCATGAAGGGATAGGCCAGGCCGGCGCTGGCCAGCATCAGCAGCGACCAGCCGAAGCGGCGCAGGGCATAGGCCCAGGCATTGCCGGTCTGATCGCAGCGTATGCCGCGCCACAGTGTGCGCGACAGGCGAAAATCGCGGGCGCGGTAGATGGCGTAGCCCATGAGAAACCAGATCAGCCCCGCCACCATTCCATAGCCGGTCAGCGCCGTTTCCATCGACTGGGTGGAGAGATAGAAGAAGACGCCATAAAGCGGCACGAACACCGCCAGCGCCATCAAGAAACCCAGCAGCAACTGCATGGCGTTGCCGGTATATTCCAGCGCGTCCCCGCCGATTTCGGTATTGGCCCAGTAAAAGCGCCGCTTCCTGGTGGCCAGCCAGAAGCGGTAGAGCCCGATGGTGGGAACGAGCAGCAGATAGCCGCCCAGCAGCAACCGCGCCAGGTCGTGGCGTTTTCCGGTGAACACCACCGGCACCGGGCCCTGCTGCATATTCGCCTCTGCCATGCCGTTTCCTCAAGCATCATGGCCTTGTAGGCGAGGCCGCCCCGATTGGGAAGGCAGGTCCATTACGGGCCTGTCGGCACCGCGCTTTCCTTGGGCTGCATCAGCCGCAGGGACAGCCAGATGAAGAAGGCGCCCAGAAGCGCCGCGCCGGCGGCGAAGAAATAGGCCTGGGCCCCGAAAATCCCGGTCAGCCACCCGAAGGCCACCAGGCCGCAGACGGCCATCACCTGCTGGGTGACCACGAAAAGACTCTGCGTTTCGGCGGCAATGTCCTCGCTGGTCCAGTTGGCGATGAAATGCACGCAGCCCAGATACCCCAGCGCGAACGTCACCGACTGGCCCAGCTGGAGGAAAACCAGCACCCAGACCGGCGGAGACAGCGCCATGCCCGTCCAGCGCACCACGGAAACCAGCGCTGAAACCAGGATCAGCTTGCGCGCCGAGATGCGGCCGCCGAACCGCTTCCAGGCAAACATCATCGTCGCTTCCGCCGCCGAACCCAAGGCGATCAGCGGCCCGATGATCTCCTCGGAAATGCCCTGCTCCTTCCAGATCAGCGAGCCGAAGGCATTGAGGATGATATGGGTGCCATAGACAATGGCGAAGCCGAGCAGCGGCAACACGAACCAAGGCCGCGTGATGATCTCGCCCAGCCGCGCCGCGGAATTGCCCGTACTGGCGGCCACGGTCGGCTGCCCCGGCGGCGCGCGGAAAGCCGGCAATTGCAGCGCCGCGCCGGCGCGCAACAGCGCCAGGCCGACGAAAAGCGGCACGAAGACACCGGACCCGAACCAGACCACCAGAAAGCCGGTCAGGCCATTGAAAAGCATGTAGCCCACCGTGCCCCAGGCGCGGATCGTGCCGAAATCGCTGCCATTGCGCCGCGTCATCCGCATGGTGGCCGCCTCGAGCACCGGCCCCACCGCACCGCCCGGAAGGCTCGACAGCGTCCAGAACAGCAGGATGCCCCAGAATTCATTGACGAAGAGCAGGCCGACCGGAACGATGCCGGCGATGAGCGCGCCGATGACGATGACCTGCCGCCAGTCCTTCGCCCGGTCGGCCACCCGCCCGATGATGAGGTTGAACGCCAGGATCGCAAAGACCGGCACGGCATTGATGATGCCGATCTGCTCGGTGGTGATGCCCTTTTCGCTCAGCCAGATCGGCAGGAACATGACGGCCGCGCCCGGCCCCATGTAATAGGTGAAATAGAATGCCGTGGTGCGGAATTCGGACGTCAGGCGGGCCGTGCCGGAAGGTTTGAGCGGGCTGGTCACTGCGCATCCTTCGGCGGGCGCAGTTTGAGCGAAACCAGCACGCAGGCGACCGCCGCCAGGCCGGTGAGCGTGCAGAAAAAGAACGCATGGGCGCCCAGGTGCTCCATCAGCACGCCGAAGATCACCAGCGCCAGCATGGAGATGCCCTGCTGCAGCGTATTGGCGAAGCCTTGCGCCTCGGCGGCATTGGCCTCGTCGGTCCAGTTGGCGATGAAGTGCACCATGCCGAAATAGCCCAGCCCGAAGCTCAGCGCGTGCAATGTCTGCACGACGAACAGGACCTCCACCGAGGGGCTAAAGGCCATGACGGTGAAGCGCACCACGCCCGCGATTGCCGCGATGAGGATCATGTTGCGCGCCGTGACCCGGCCGCCGAACCGGCGCCAGGCGAACATCAGGATGGCCTCGGCCAACGCCGCGATGGCCAGGAGCGGCCCGATGAAATAAACGGCCACCCCGTTCTGGTGCCAGAGCAGCGCGGCAAAGCTGCCGATTATCGCATTGCTCGAATTGACCAGGCCGAACGCCAGGAGCGGCAGCACGAACCAGGGCTGCAGGGAATCGCGCAGCCGGGCGCGGGGCTTGGTCTCGGCCAGGGTCTGCTGGCGCTCAGGCGCCCGAAAGCGCGGCAGCCAGAAGCCGATGACGGCGCGCAGCACCGACATGCCCAGATAAAGCGGTACGAAGGCCGCCGCCCCATAGACGGTGATGAGCAGGCCCAGCCCTCCGGTGCCCGCCACATAGCCCACGGTCGCCCAGGCGCGCACGATGCCGAAATCGGTGCCGTTGCGCCGCGTCATGCGCACGGTGGCGGCATCGATCAGCGGCGGCACCAGCCCGTTCGTGGTGGTGCAGAGCACCCAGACCAGCATGATTCCCCAGAACTCGTTGACGAAGAACATGCCGATCGGCGCCGCCGCGGCGAGCAGCGAGATGATGAGGATGACCGTGCGCCAGTCCCGGGCGCGGTCGGCCAGCCGCCCGACCACCATGTTGACGGCCAGCAGGCACAGCATGGGGATGGAATTGACCACGCCGATCTGGTCGGCGGGAAGGCCGTGCTCGCTCAGCCAGATGGCAAGGAAAACGGAGCTGACAGCTCCCGGAAGATAGACCGTGAACTGATACAGCGAGGCGCGTGTCTCGGGACTGACCGAGCGCGAGATTGCCGATGGCATGGAAACGACTCCGGGCAAATCAGTGCCCGGCTCACTTGGTGCCCTGCAACGATACACAAGGCAAGAGCGATTTATCGCGGAGGCGTTTTCGCCCCGCTCAGGCGCTGCGCCGCAGGCGGAATTTGCGCTTTTCCCCGCTCGTCATGTCGGTCCACTGGATGAGCTCGAAAGCGCCGTCATGGTTCTCCACGATGGCCGTGCAGCTTTCCACCCAGTCGCCGGTATTGATGTAGTGAATGCCCAGCCGGTCATGCATGGCAGCGAAGTGGATATGGCCGCAGATCACGCCGTCCACCCCGGTTTCGCGGGCTTCGTGCACCAGGGCTTCCTCGAAGCGCCCGATGACCGACACCGCGTTCTTGACCTTCTGCTTGGCCCAGGCGCTGAGCGACCAGTATTGCAGCCCCAGGCGCCGGCGCACCCAGTTGATGGCGATATTGATCCGCAGGGCGAGGTTATAGGCCCAGTCACCCACATGGGCGAGCCATTTGGCATGCATCACCACCACGTCGAACTGATCGCCATGGATGACCAGATAGGTCTGGCCGGACGCCGAGGTATGGATGGTGCGGTCGACGAATTCCACCTCGCCGAAATAGGTGCCCAGATATTCGCGCAGGAACTCGTCGTGATTGCCCGGCAGGTAGATGACGCGGGCGCCGGCATTGGCCTTGTCGAGCAGCAATTGCACCAGAACGTTGTATTCGGTGGGCCAGCGCCAGGACTTGGCCAGCCGCCAGCCATCCACGATATCGCCGACCAGATAGATGGTTTCCGCATCATGGACGCGCAGGAACTCGATGAGTTGCGCGACCCGGATGGGCTTCATGCCCAGATGCACATCCGAGATGAACAGCGCCCGAACCCGTCGGACTTCGCGGTCATCTGCCATCAAGCAACCACTCCTGCTTCGTGGGCGCGCACCTTATCCGTGCTTGGCCCGCGAGGAAACCTTTGCCGATGAGAAAACAGGGGAAGCCGCCTAGGAAACCGGCGCGCGCAGGCGCTGCTTGAGGGCCATGATGCGCTCGTAGCTCTGGGCGATCCGCGCCGCAAAATCGGGATCGGCCTCGGCTGCTTTCACCAGGATCCCGAGGATTTCCGCGTTGAGGTCCGCATGATATTTCGCCGTATTGGAAAAGAGCAGCACGTCCACCCCGGCCCGCACCGCCTTGGTGACGGTCTCTTCGAGGGTGAAATGGTCGCGGATGGCGCCCATTTCCAGATCGTCGCTGATGACGACGCCGGAAAAGCCCAGCTCGTCCCGCAATACCCCGTCGATCCAGCGCGCCGAAAGCGAGGACGGCGTCTCGCCATCCCCATTGACGTAGGCGGCATGGTAGAGATGGCCCACCATCACCATGTCGACCAGGCCCTGCCCGATCAGCTCCCGATAGGGCTCGAGCTCACTCTCCTGCCAGCTCTGGGTGATATCGACAAAGCCCTCATGGCTGTCGGCGGTGGACGAGCCATGGCCAGGAAAATGCTTGAGCGCCGTCAGCAGACCCGCCTGGTGATGGGCACGGATGAAAGCCGCGTCATATTCGGCAACCACCGCCGCATCGCTGCTGAAGGCGCGGCCATAGCGGGCGATGACCTGATTTTCGGGGTTGAGATCGACATCGGCAACCGGGCCGAAATTGACAGTAAAGCCCAGCGCAGCCACGTCGCCGGCCATGCCGGCATAAATTTTCTCGGCCTCTTCGGGGCTGTAGCCGGCAGCGATGGATTTGGCATTGGGCAACTCGGCAAAGCCGATGGCCTGGGTCAGCCTTTCCACCGCCCCGCCCTCCTGATCGAGCGTAATGAAAGGCGGCACCTCCGCCGCCTCGCGAAACAGCGCGTTCATGGCGCGCACCTCGGCAAGGCTGGTCACGTTCTTGCGCAGATACATGACGCCGCCCAGCCGCCCCTCGGCCAGCTCCTGCGCCAGCGCCACCACGCTCGCGTCATCCGCGCTGGTCCCCTCGAAGCCGACGACGATCATCTGCCCGGCCATTTCCTCCAGGCTGGCCGCAGCGGCAAGGGAAGGAGACATCAAGGCAAAAAGCAGCAGGAGGCGCGAAAACAGCGTCACGGGGCCATCTCGTTCAGAATCAACGCCACACCCTGCCCGCCAAAAGCCGCCGAAACAATGGCGCTTTGTTCAGGCAGGCGCGAAAGCCGGGCACCCCAATTCAGGGGGTGATTGCGCGGCCAAGCTGGTTCTTCTTATTCCATGGCAATCCGCAAGGCCGGGTGTTTTTCAACCTTTCGTCCGGTCGATTGCCCTTCTCGGGCGAAGATCCCCATATCTTCGTCCGAGTTTTTTCCTCCCCGAAAACACGTCACCCCCGCCTTCGGAAAGGCGGGGGCGAATGATGTCGAATGGCGGAAAGCCTAGCGGTTGAGCCGGTTCTCGATGAGGTCGGCCACCACGGAAGGATCGGCCAGCGTCGAGATATCGCCCAGCGCGTTATAGTCGTTCTCGGCCACCTTGCGCAGGATGCGGCGCATGATCTTGCCCGAACGCGTCTTGGGCAGGCCCGGCGCCCACTGGATATAGTCGGGCGAGGCGATGGGGCCGATTTCCTTGCGGACCCAGTTGCGCAATTCGCCCCGCAGCTCTTCGTTATAGTCCTCGCCCGCCATCAACGTGACATAGCAATAAATGCCCTGCCCCTTGATGTCGTGCGGGAAGCCGACCACAGCCGCCTCGGACACCTTGGGATGGGCGACGAGCGCGCTTTCCACCTCGGCGGTGCCCAGGCGGTGGCCGGAAACGTTGAGCACGTCGTCGACGCGCCCCGTGATCCAGTAATAGCCGTCATCGTCGCGCCGGCAGCCGTCGCCGGTGAAGTAAAGACCCTTGTAGGTCTCGAAATAGGTCGAGACGAACCGGCCATGATCGCCCCAGATGGTGCGGGCCTGGGCCGGCCAGCTATCCTTGATGGCCAGCACGCCTTCGGCCTTGGTGGCTTCCTGCACCTGGCCTTCGGGCGAAAGCACCACAGGCTGGATGCCGAAGAAGGGCCGCGTGGCCGAGCCGGGCTTGGTGGGAATCGCGCCGGGGAACGGCGCGATCATGTTGCCACCCGTCTCGGTCTGCCACCAGGTGTCGACGATCTCGCAGCGCCCCTTGCCGACATTCTTGTGATACCAGAGCCAAGCTTCCGGATTGATCGGCTCGCCAACCGATCCGATCAGGCGCAGGCTGGGCATGTCGTATTTCTCGACATATTCGGCGCCCGCGCCCATGAGCGCCCGGATGGCGGTCGGCGCAGTGTGGAAGATGTTGACCTTGTGGCGCTCGATCACCTGCCAGAAGCGGCTGGCATCGGGCCAGGAGGGAATGCCCTCGAACATCACCGAGGTCGCGCCGTTGGCCAGCGGGCCATAGACGATATAGCTGTGCCCGGTGACCCAGCCCACATCGGCGGTGCACCAGAACACATCGCCCCGCCGGTAGTCGAAATTGAGCTCGTGGGTGAGCGAGGTATAGGTGAGATAGCCGCCCTGGGTGTGCAGCACGCCCTTGGGCTTGCCCGTGGAGCCGGAGGTGTAGAGGATGAACAGCGGATCTTCCGCGTTCATCGGCTCGGGCTCGTTGAACGGCTCGACGCCGGCGGCAGCCTCGTGCCACCAGATGTCGCGCGATCCCTTCATGGCCACGTCGGCGCCGGTATTGTGAACCACCAGCACCTTGCGCACGCCGGGGCAGTCTTCCAGCGCCTTGTCGACATTCGCCTTGAGCGGCACCGTCTTGCCGCCACGGCGAGCCTCGTCGGCGGTGATGACCACTTCCGAATCGCAGTCATTGATGCGGCCGGCCAGCGAGTCGGGCGAAAAACCGCCGAACACCACGGAATGCACCGCACCGATGCGGGCGCAGGCGAGCATGGCATAGGCCGCCTGGGGGATCATCGGCAGGTAGATGGTGACGCGGTCGCCCTTGCGCACGCCCAGCGACTTCAGGACATTGGCGCAGCGGCAGACCTTTTCGTGCAGGGTGCGGTAGCTGATATATTCAGCCTCGTCTTCCGGATTGTCCGGCTCCCAGATGATGGCGATGTCGTCGCCATGCTCGGCCAGATGCCGGTCGATGCAATTGGCCGCGACATTGAGAATGCCGTCTTCGTACCATTTGATGGAGACATCGGGGTAAGCGAAGCTGGTGTTCTTGATCTTGGTGGGAAATTTGATCCAGTCCAGACGCTTGGCCTGCTCCGCCCAGAACCCGTCGGGGTCGCTGAGGGAGCGAGCATACATCTCGTCGTACTGAGCGCCGGTGGTATGGGTGCGTGCGATTGCTGCCGCGCTTGGCTGAAATACGAGCTGGTCGCTCATACAGTCCTCCCTTGTCTCTCCCGAGACCCGTTCTAGTGTCCGCCATCGCGCCGGGCAAGGGCTTGGCAGTGCGACTTGATGAACATTGCCCCTAAAGGTCTGCCCATACCCCATTAACCGCAGAAGGCAAGAGCGCTTCGGGCCGGGGGCGGCCTTTGCTATCATCAGGACGTCGAGGGAGGTGCATCATGGCCGAAATGACGATCCGGGCTGCCACCGTGGCGGATATCAATCTCGTCCACAATGAGCTGATGGACGTGATCGCCACTTCGCCTTTCTATTCTGAGCGCTTCAAGGCGCACGAAATGGGCCGGCTCAACAAGACCTTCCTGCGCAATCTGCTGGCCATCGACCCCTGGCACATCATGCTCATGTGCGCCGATGGCGTGCCGGGCGGCGCCATGGTCTCGGGCCCCGAATGCGGCGCCGTCTTCCGCTATTGGAGCTGGGTCTTCCCCTCGCACCGCCAGACCAAGCTGGGCATGTTCGGCATGCGCGCCTTCGACGAGCACTGGGACAATACGCGCTTCCACAAGGCCTTCACCTTCGTGCGGCCGGAAAACGAAGTCGCCCGCATGCTGCTGCGCCGCTACGGCTACAAGGAAACCTGCCTGCTCGAAAAGCACATCTTCGGCCAGGACTACCTGTTGATCGAAAAGCCCTACACCAAGCTGTCGGAAGACTATGACAGCGGCGTCAATATCGGCCGGCTGGGCCGGTTGAAGCAGCGGCTGGGGCTGGTCGGCGCCTGAGCCTCATTCGGCCGGCAGCGTGGCCGCGCCGCGATTGCGGAACCATTGCAGGATGGAGACATCCATGCCCGCCGTGCGCAGGGCCACCCACCAAAGCCCGATCGACCAGGCGGAAATGGCGATGATCGCCGCCAGCGCAGCCCCCATGAGGCCGAAAGGCGGCACAAGCAGCCAATTGCCGATGGCGAGCGTGACGATGCCCATGCCCACCGAGGGCAGGCTGGCATAGGGCCTGTCATGGATGGAGAGCACCATCGAGGCCGGGCCCATGACCGACCGGATCACCAGCGCCAGGCACAGGATTGCCAAAGGCGCCGTGCCCGCGACGAAGTCGGGACCGAACAGCAACAGCGCCAGCGGCGCGAACACCATGACCAGCACGAACAGCACCAGCGAGATGAGGCTGGCCACGAAATTGGCCTCGCCCACCTTGCGCTTGAAGGCCGCCCGGTCCGCCCTGGCCTCGCTTTCGAACATATCGGGCAGGGTAACGGCATAAACCGCGCCCACGCCGAAGGAGGCAAGCGAGAAGATCCGCGTACAGACGCCGAAGATCGCCAGTTCCTCGCGCGTCAAGGAATGGCTGAGCAACAGCAGGTCGATATCGAAGAAGAAATCCGTCGCCAGCGCGATCAGCACCCAGGGCAAGGCGAAACGCCACCAGCGGCGGGCTTCCAGCGGGCGCAGCGGCGCCGTATCGGGAATGCGCCCGAGCGTGGCGAGGACGAAGCCGAAATGCACCAGGGCAATGACGACATAGCCGATGCCCACGGCCCAGAGCATGGCGGAGAACCCCTCCGCCGGGACCGCGAAGCCCATGAAAACCAGGAACGAGGCTATCACGACCAGCGGGCGGAACAGGGTGTCGGCGAAAAACCCCGCCAGAGGCCGCTTGAGGCCCACCAGCAAGGCGCCGTTGACATAGACGAGCGCCGTACCCAGCGCCAGCAGCGCCACCGGCACGAAATGCTCGGCCCAGACGCTGCCCCCCTGCCCCACGAGCCCCAGCACCGGCAGGCCCAGCACCAGCAGCAGAATGAAGAGCCCGAGGACGTGGCCATAGCTGCGCGTCAAAAAGACGATGAGCTGCTGCCTCTCGCCCCGGGCGCGATATTCGGCGGCGAAATAGGTGCCGATGGTCTGGAAGCCCAGCGGCATCACCACCGCGATCAGGTTGACCGTGGCGATGACCAGCAGATATTCGCCCAGCACCTGCGCGCCCCATATGCGGGCAATCAGGGCCTGGGCCAGGAAGACCATGCCGGCTCCCCCGAGGCGGGCGCCGAAGATCAGCGTGGATTGGGACGCAAGGCGCCGCTGCAGGCTCATCGAGTTGCCTCGCCCGAGGCCTCCCGCGCCTGCGTGGGTCGCGTCCTGGGGTTGAGCCAGTTACCGACGATACGCCGCGCATGCTGGGCGAGATCGCGCCCGGCAAAGGCGCCCGCGCCCATCATATAGGCCAGCGGCCGGCTGGCATAATTGGCAACGGGCGGCACCGGCCGGATGACGCCGGCCTCTCCCACCATGCCCTTCTTGAACTGATGCAGGCCGTGGAAACCGTCGGTTCCTCCCAGGTCGTACCAGCGGGCCCGCGTATTGTCGCGCAGCCAGCGGATGACATGCCAATGCAGGAAATAGCCGGCGCGCAGCGGCAGCGCCTTGTCATTGGTGGCGCCGTAGAGATAGACGGCCCGCTCGCCGCCCTTGAAGATCAGCGCCCCCGCCACCAGCTCGCCCTCATGGCGCACGAAGAAGAGTTCGGGCCGCAATTGCGGATCCTGGATGGCCATCAGATCGGGCACGGTTTCATAGGCGGAATGATCGGCAAACTGCTTGCGCTCGCTCATCGCCGCATAGAGCGCCTCGAAAGCCCCAATGGCCTCGGGAGCGGCATGTTCGAATTCCAGTCCAGCCTTTTCCGCCTTGTTGAGCTGGCGCCGCCAGGCCTGATCGAAGCTGCTCCTCTGCTCGGCATCCGACAGGCGCAGATTGACCATGTAGCGATTGGGGAAAAGCAGCCGCGAGCCGCGCCGGAAGCCACGCGAAATCAGTCGCTCATAGGCGGCATTGACCGGCGTCACCTCCGCCCAGGGCAGGATGGACAGCATCTGGCCGCGCCTGTCGGCATATTCGGCCACCATCGCCTCGACCATGCCCGCATGAATGGCATCGGCATCGGGCCGGCCGGCATCCTTGAGCATGGGCGCCCATTTGGAAACGGCGATCTCGCCCAGGCGCAGCGGCAGCGGCTGCACCATCACCATGGCCCCGCCCACGATCTCGCCGCCAAGCAGGAACAGGCGCGGCTCCTGCGCCGCCCCCGGCCAGCGCCGCCGGGCGAAAGCATGCATCTGCTCCTGGCAGACATCGTCGAAACCGGCGATGACCCGGTCCCATTCCGGGCCGTCGACAAGCCGGCTTTCGAGCCGCAGGTCGGCAACGCCCCTGCGGCGGGAAAGGGTGGAAGGCGCCTTGTCGGCAGCCACACGGTCAGCGATCACAGACATAGGACTCGTTCCGCTCGGAATGAATTGAGCGGAACGCTAGCCCCTCGAGGTGAGCAAATCCCTATTGACGCCCGGCAAATGCCGCAAAACTGGCCCGGTGGTTACCAAAGACTAATGCGCGCCAGGACCCGAATAGAACAGCGGAATATGGGGCAGAGTGTGCTCCAGCAGGGCATCCGCACCTTCATAAATCATCTTGGCGGCGACATAGAAGATAAGCAGCAGGCCGATCCAGGCAATCCAGCGGAAGCGGTGCAGCAGGCCGGCGATGAAGGTGGCGGCAACGCCCATCATCACCACCGAAAGCGCGAGACCGAAAATCAGCGCCTCGAAATGGTGCTGGGCGGCGCCCGCCACGGCCAGAACATTGTCCAGCGACATCGACACGTCGGCGATGACGATCTGGATGACCGCCTGGCGCAGCGTCTTGCGCGGGGCCTTGCCGGCAACGGCGCCATCCCCATCGGTGTCGGTATCTTCCAGCGCCTCATGCGCCTCGTGCGCATGCTCCTCCGGCGTGGTCAGCTCACGATACATCTTCCAGCAGACGTAAAGCAGCAGGATGCCGCCGGCGATCAGCAGACCGCCGCCCAGGGAAAGCAGCTGGGTGGTGATGAGCGCGAAGAAGATGCGCAGGAGCGTCGCGGCAAGGATGCCGATCAGAATGGCCTTGCGCCGGACATCGGAGGCAAGCCCAGCGGCGGCAAGGCCGATCACCACGGCATTGTCGCCGGCAAGGACGAGATCGATGAGGATGACCTGCAGGAGTGAACTGAAGAAGCTCGGATCAAAACTGAACATTGCGGACCATCCCATGAAGACTATGCCGCCCTATAGCGCTCCACCCTGCCACTGGAAAGGGAAACCCACCCCTTCTACGACGAAAATATAGGATATCCGGGCCATTAAGGCCCTTCCTGACAGCTTGGCGACAGATTGAGGTCGTTCACGCCGACACACGCTTCGGGGCACGTGCCAGGAAAGCGGGCGGAAGGATAAAAGATGTCAGTAGAAGACTTTGGTGGGTGCACAAGGACTCGAACCTTGGACCCGCTGATTAAGAGTCAGCTGCTCTACCATCTGAGCTATGCACCCGTCGGCCATTGCGGCCCGGCACCAAAGTGGCGCCTCTCTAGCAAAGGGATTCCACGCTGTCTAGCGTCTGATCTCAATTTCCTGAGGTTGTTTTCAGCAGGGTGACGGCACCGGCGTCGGGACGACGCCGGCGTCGAATCGTCACCTGGTCAGTCGATATTGCCGCGCGCCTGTCGGAACGCGGCAAAATCCAGCACATTGCTGGCTCTTGGGGGCACGTCTTGCCGGATGTCGTCCATCAGACTGATGGTGCGTTCGATGATGTACCGCAATTGACGCGAACGGCTATCGGCACCCTGAAGGATCGTCACGGCACGCTGCAGGTGGTCTCGAGCGAGCACATAGGTAGGCGGCATGGCACGGAAGCTCCTTTAAACGCATGGTCACATGGGAACGCCGGGGAGTGTGGCGCGAGCGCAAAGGTGCGCCCCCATGCCTTCCTGAACCTTACCGGGATGAGCGGGATTTAAGTCAAATTGCATCCATGAATTGATCCTCCCCAAAGCCCCGAAATCCGGTGCCCGGCCAGGACCGGCTCCCCAGGCACCCTGTGTAAAACCAGATGGACCGGCCCTCATTTTATCCAAAGAGCCGCTCGCACCCCGAATCATGCGAGTCTCGACGCGCTCGAAACCCGGAGCTGCTCGCGTGCCCTACCCTGCCCTTTCGCCGATCGCCGAAACCCTGGATGAAACCGTCCCCTTCGTCGGCCCCGAAGCCATTGTCCGGCGCAGCGGCGTGGCCCTGCGGGCCCGCATAGGAGCCAATGAGAGCCCGTTCGGCCCCGCCCCCTCGGTGCTCGAGGCAATGGCGGCAGCGGCGCGGGAAAGCTGGCATTATGGCGATCCGGAAAACCACGACCTGCGCGTCGCCATTGCCGGCCATCTCGGCATTCCCTTCGCCAATGTCATGCCGGGCGAGGGGGTCGACGCCATTCTGGGCATGGCCGTGCGGCTCTTTGCGGCGCCCGGCAGCACGGTCGTCACCTCGCTGGGCGGCTATCCCACCTTCAACTATCACATCGCCGGCTATGGCGCGGCGATGCACACCGTGCCCTATATCGGGGACCGCGAGGACATCGACGCGCTGAGCCGCGCCGCGCGGGAAACCGGCGCCGCCATGGTTTATCTGGCCAATCCCGACAACCCCATGGGCAGTTGGTGGGACGCGGCCTCGGTCGAGCGCTTCATCGCCTCGGTGCAGGAAACCACCATGATCGTGCTCGACGAGGCCTATGGCGAGTTCGCCCCGCCCGGCACCCTGCCGCCGCTGGATATGGCCCGGCCGAACCTGTTGCGCATGCGCACCTTCTCCAAGGCCTACGGATTGGCGGGCGCACGCGTCGGCTATGTGCTGGGCGCCGCGCGCAACATCTCGGCCTTCAACCGCATCCGCAATCATTTCGGCATCAGCAATGTGGCCCAGGCCGCCGGCATCGCCGCCCTGGCCGACCAGGCCCATCTCGCCGCCTCACTGGCCCAGGTGCGTGACGCGCTGGCCGATACCGCCGCCATAGCCCGGCGGCATGGGCTCACGCCCCTCCCCACCGCGACCAATTTCGTCGCTCTCGATTGCGGCCGCGACGGCGCCTATGCACAGGCCATCCTCGACGGGCTGGCGCAGCACGGCGTTTTCGTCCGCAAGCCGGTGGTGGCCGGGCTCAACCGCTGCATCCGCGTCAGCGCCGGCACCGCCGCCGACCGCGCCTTGCTCGATGAAGCCTTGGGCCCGGTTCTCGCCGCACTGGAAAAATAAAAAAGCCCCGGCGTCACGCCGGGGCCTCTTCAGAAAATCGGATCGTCTCAGCCCGCCATGGCGCCCTGCGCCGAAGCGCCGCGATCGATGAGCAGGCGGTTATAGGCATTGAGATAGGCGCGGGCCGAAGCGACCAGCGTATCGGGCTCGGCCGCATTGCCCGAGGCGATCTTGCCGTTCATCTCCAGCCGCACATGGGCCGAAGCCTGTGCATCGGTGCCGCCGGTCACGCCATCGACGGCGTAGAGCACCAGATGCGGCTGCTGGCCGACACCCTGCTTGATGGCGTTGAAGATCGCATCCACGGAGCCCGTGCCTTCATAGGACACGCTGCTCTCCTCGCCATCTATGGTGAGGGTCAGGTTGCATTTGTGAATGCCGCCGGTCTTGCTGACCACTTCCATGTCGACCAGGCGGATACGGTCGCCGGCGGAGCCGACCTCGTCATCCACCAGCGCGATGATGTCCGCGTCATAGACATGCTTCTTGCGGTCGGCCAGGTCCTTGAAGCGCACAAAGGCTTCCTGGAAGGCATTGTCGCCCAGCTCGTACCCCAGTTCGCGCAGCTTGTCCTTGAAGGCGGCGCGGCCCGAATGCTTGCCCATCACCAGGGTGGTTTCCTTGATGCCCACGCTGGCCGGCGTCATGATCTCATAGGTCTCGGCATTTTTCAGCATGCCGTCCTGGTGGATGCCGCTTTCATGGGCAAAGGCGTTCTTGCCCACGATGGCCTTGTTGTATTGCACCGGGAAATTGGCCGCCGCCGCCACCATCTTGCTGGCGCGGGCGATCTGGGTGGTTTCGATTTCGGTATGGTAGGGCATGATGTCGGCGCGGGTGCGCAGCGCCATCACCACCTCCTCGAGCGCGGCATTGCCGGCGCGCTCGCCCAGCCCGTTGATGGTGCATTCCACCTGCCGGGCGCCGCCCCGCACGGCGGCCAGCGAATTGGCCACGGCCAGGCCCAGATCGTTGTGGCAATGGGCCGAAAAGATCACCTTGTCCGCGCCGGGCACCGAAGTGATGATATCCCGGAACATCTTCTCGTGCTCGTCGGGCACGGCATAGCCGACCGTATCGGGCAGGTTGATCGTGGTTGCGCCCGCCTTAATGGCGGTTTCCACGCACCGCTTGAGATATTCGATGGGCGTGCGCGTGGCGTCCATGCCCGACCATTCCACATCGTCGATCAGGTTCCGCGCCTGCGTCACGGTGCGGTGGATGATTTCCAGCACTTCCTCTTCCGTCTTGCGCATCTGATGGGCCAGATGAATGGGCGAGGTGGACACGAAGGTATGGATGCGGCCGCGTTTCGCGTGGCGCACGGCTTCGCCGGCCCGGTCGATATCGGCGGGGATGGCGCGGGCCAGGCCCGCCACGGTAGCGCGCTTGATCTGCTTGGCGACGGCGACTACCGACTCGAAGTCACCATTGGACGCGATGGGGAAGCCGGCCTCGATGATATCGACGCCCATCTCGTCCAGCGCCTCGGCCACCTGCAGCTTTTCTTCGAGCGTCATGGTGGCGCCGGGCGACTGTTCGCCGTCGCGCAGCGTGGTGTCGAAGATGAAGACGCGATCTTTATTGGAGGTATCGGCAGACATTTAATTCATTTTCCTATCATCGGCCGCAAGCCACAGGCCCGCCGGCCACACATTTCTGGTGTTCAGCTGATGGCGCAATCCCCTGACGACCCGCTCGCTAAGCCGAGCTGCCGGTAATCAGGGGCTGATAAGAAGGAGGAGAAGCGCCGGAAGCAGCAGCAGGCCGGCAGCAAGCACCAGGCCCGAATAACGGGCCTGACGGTCAGCCTTGGCGATGGCAATGGCGCGCTTGCGCTGCATGGGCATAGTCCAGATTTGGCGGGAAGAATGCGCGAAACATAAACGGGACGCAAGCCCGCGCGCTTCTTCCATGTGATTTTTTTGTCGATCCTGGGCTTCAGTCGCCCAGATCGAGCACACCCTCGCCGACGATGACGGCATCCCCGCCAATGGCGCCATGGGTGAGAACATCGTTCTCCTTGCGCAATTGCAGGGTGATGCGGCAGGGTCGGCCCATTTCATGCCCCTGGCGCAGAATGAAATCCGTCTGTCCGCTGGCAAGCGGCGCCTGCTCGGCCAGAAGCCCGATCAGCGCGGCGGCGGCCGATCCCGTCCCCGGATCTTCCCCCACCCCCATGCCGAACATGCGGGCGGCCAGGTCATTGTCCTTTTCGTCCGGCGTCAGCGTGAACACATAGGCGGATTGATGATCGTGGTGGAAAACCTCGTTCCAGCACAGCCGGTTGACCGAGATGCGCCGCAAAACCGAGGCATCGCGCACCGGCACCAGATGGAAGGTGACGCCGGCGGAAAACACCGCCGGCTGATAGACATCACACCCGATGTCGTCCACCTCGATCCCCAGCGCCTGCGCCAGCCCCAGCCGGTCGTCGAGCGCGGCAAGGCGTGCCGGCAGACGCGGCAGCGAGAAACGTGCCTCCCCCGAGCGCTTGTCGTGCTTCTCGAACAGCGCCGTCACCACGCCCACCTTTTCCTCCAGCCGCACCGCGCTGGCCCGGCTCGACAGCCCCAGCGCCACGGCGGCCCCCACGGTGGGGTGCCCGGCAAAAGGCAACTCCTCATAGGGGGTGAAAATGCGGATAGCGGCGGTATTGCGCTCCATCTGCGGCTTGAGGATGAAGACGGTTTCGCTGAGGTTGAATTCGCGGGCAATGGCCTGCATCTCGTCGTCGAGCAACCCATCGGCGCGCGGAATCACCGCAAGCTGGTTGCCGGTCAGCCGCTTGCGCGTGAACACGTCGAGCAGCAGATAATCGAGCTTCACGAGGAAACCTCCGGCAGGGCGTAGTCGGCGCGGTTCCGGCCCAGATGATCGCAAAGCGCATCCACCGCCACGCCATGGTCCTTGCGGCCCGGCAGGCCGGAAATGGTGAGGCTCCCAACAATGCCCGCGCCGGGAACGCGAAGGGGAAAACCGCCCCCGGCAATGACGTAATCGGCCGGATCGGCCCCCGATTGCACGCTGAACGGCCCCTCGCCCCGCTCCAGCACCAGCCGATAGCTGGCGCGCTGGAAACGTCGCACGGAATTGATCTTGCGGCGCACCCATTCGGCATTGTCGGCACTGGTGCCGGGCGTGGCCGAAAAGAACAGCTGACGGTCCCAGCTGCGGATATCGACCACCAGCGACAACCCCTCGGCCAGCGCGCGGGCGCGGATGGACGAGCCGATCTCGAAAGCCACCGCCTCATCGAAGACCGGCAGCACCAGTTCCGTTTCCTGACGCTTGACCAGCGCGATATCCGTCTCCGCGGCCATGCCGACCCTCCTGCGACTCGAATTTGCGTCGCGAGCCTAGAGCAGCGCCGCGCCGCTGAGTAGGGGCGGCAGGCGAGCTTATCCCCGCCGCTGCGGCCGATGCGAGAATGTTCACATCAAACAGCGAAGGCGGGCACTATGCCGACCACCAAACAATCCACCCTCGCCTTGCTCTGGCGCTTTGCGGCGCTGCATGTCGCCGTCAAACTCGCCCGCCTCGACCACGCCGTCCGTAAGGCCGGCTTCAACCCCAGCCAGCCCCGTGCGCCGGCGGGCTCGCCGATTGGCGGACAGTGGGTCGCGGCGGGAACGAGCGACGGCCGCATTCACGTTGCTGTTTCGGCCTTCGACAATCCGGGGTTATATTATGTCGATCTGGCAGAGGAAGACCGCAAAGGCGGGCATGGCTTCAGCAAGCATGTCGGCAAAAGCGCCGGTTATCTGAAAGCCTATGTGATCGCCTGGAACATGAACCCAGCCAACGGACAACACCCTGCCGAGGGGTCGTTTCACTCTCTGGGCGAGGCCAATAATCTGGTTTCAGCCGTACTCCGAGCCCATCCCGAGACCGTGGCGGCAGTGATAGATGGCGCGAAGAATGTGCCAATACTTCATCGGTTTGGCTATGACACTGGTTACGAAGCCTATCAAGCAAATGCAGACACGCCACCAGTGGTCAGGACAACATATTGGGTTGAGGCCTATATCACCCACGATCCGCATCCTGGTGGGAAAGGGTATCGCGTTGTGACAGCATATCCGATGAACGAAATCCCCGATGAAATAGCCCGAAAGCATTCAGAGTTCTGGGAGAATTGAGATGTCCGTGCCAAAATTTCCTAATGTATTCTACAAATTCGCGCGCGGCATGGTTGATCTGACGCGGGATTATAATTCAGCCAATAAAGAAATTGTCCTTGTCGCGCTCGACAATCTCCCGGCAGGAGATCGGATAGCAATGCTGCATGAATTGCGAGGCGTCTTCGTTGAACTAGGGAGTGGCCGCTATTCCAACAAGACGTTGGTCGACATGCTGTGGACCACCGGGGCGCGAGTCATCCCACGACGCCCTAAAGATTTTTTCAAGGAAGCCCTGCCCATCCTCGACCGCTATATCGCCAAAGGCGGCGCACCCCGGCGCTGGAACGAGGAAGAATAGCTACGGCCCAAAAACAAAAACGGGGGCTTTCGCCCCCGTTCCAAAACCTTAGTTCTTGGCCTTGTCGACCAGGGCGCCGGCCTTGATCCAGGGCATCATGTCGCGCAGCTTGGCGCCCACTTCCTCGATCGGGTGCTCGTCGGCCAGACGACGGGTGGCCTTGAAGCGGGCACCACCGCCCGACTTGATCTCCTGCATCCATTCAGAGGTGAACTTGCCCGACTGGATGTCCTGGAGCACGCGCTTCATCTCGGCCTTGGTTTCCGAGGTGATGATGCGCGGGCCGGTGACATATTCGCCCCATTCGGCGGTACCAGCGTCTCGAAACCGGCACGAATCAGTTCCACCAGGCCGCCGCAGAGCACGGCCTGCTCGCCGAACAGGTCGGTTTCGCATTCTTCGCGGAAATTGGTCTCGATGACGCCCGAACGGCCCCCGCCCACGCCCGAGACATAGGCCCAGGATATGTGGTGCTTATAGCTTATCCACGAAATGAAACGCCCAACGAGGAGTTTGCCAGATGATCCGGTCCCGCATTCCAAAAATCTTCTATAAATTTGCCGACAATGTCAGGGATGCCACACCCAACTACGATTCCCCCAACGATGAAATGATACTTTGGGGGCTGTCCAAATTTTATGGGCCGGATCGCGAGGTAGAGTTAATGGAACTGGCGACTTGCCTAAGGGAAATGCTAGGCGGAAAATTTACAGACGCGTAGCTTAATCAATTCTATTCAGCTAGAGACGCCAATATAAAATATAACGATCCAAAACTCTTACGCGCTTTACTGGAAGAAGCACTGGCGACCGTCGAAAGCGCGCTTGAAAAATAGTGGTGCCCAAGTTGGCCAACAGCGCCCCGTAAAACAAAAACGGGGGCTTTCGCCCCCGTTCCCGAAATTTTTAGTTCTTGGCCTTGTCACCAGCGCGCCAGCCAGGTCGGGAGGCATTCAGTCCTGACGACATTTCTCCTTTTGTCATTCGTCCGGCTTTCTGGGTACAGGTCCTTATTCGTCGACATCAATCGCCACCAGGCTATGTCGTTCTCACTGCCTATCCAATGAATGAGACCCCCAACGAGGAGTTCATTAAATGAACAGACTACGTGTCTCAAAGATTTTCTTTAAATTCGCGGACAGCGCTATCGATCCAGGACCTGACTATAATGCGCCAGACGCCGAACGCATTAGCTGGGGCTTGGCCGCTTTTCATGACCCGGGACGCCTAGGCGAACTGTCTGAACTTGCCACTTGCCTACGTGAAATGCTCGATGGCCGGTTCACGGATGTTGAGCTCAATCAGTTCTGGTCGGCGAGCAATGCCAACATTAAGCATGTCGATCCGAGGCTGACACGCGCTTTACTGGAAGAAGCCCTGGCGACCGTCGAAAGCGCGCTTGAAAAATAGTGGTGCCCGAGTTGGCCAACAGCGCCCCGTAAAACAAAACGGGGGCTTTCGCCCCCGTTCCCGAAATTTTTAGTTCTTGGCCTTGTCGACCAGCGCGCCAGCCTTGATCCAGGGCATCATGTCGCGCAGCTTGGCGCCCACTTCCTCGATCGGATGCTCGTCGGCGAGGCGCCGGGTCGCCTTGAAACGCGAGGCGCCGCCCTTGTATTCCTGCATCCATTCGCTGGTGAACCTGCCCGACTGGATGTCCTGGAGCACGCGCTTCATCTCGGCCTTGGTTTCCGAGGTGATGATGCGCGGGCCGGTGACATATTCGCCCCATTCGGCGGTATTCGAGATCGAGTAGTTCATGTTGGCGATGCCGCCCTGATAGATCAGATCGACGATCAGCTTCACTTCATGCAGGCACTCGAAATAGGCCATTTCGGGCGCGTAGCCGGCTTCCACCAGCGTCTCGAAACCGGCGCGGATCAGTTCCACCAGGCCGCCGCAGAGCACGGCCTGCTCGCCGAACAGGTCGGTTTCGCATTCTTCGCGGAAATTGGTCTCGATGATGCCCGAACGGCCCCCGCCCACGCCCGAGGCATAGGCCAGCGCGATGTCATGGGCATTGCCCGAGGCGTCCTGATGCACGGCGATGAGGCAGGGCACGCCGCCGCCCTTCTGATATTCGCCGCGCACGGTATGACCGGGGCCCTTGGGGGCGATCATGATGACGTCGACGGTGGACTTGGGCTCGATCAGGTTGAAATGCACATTGAGGCCGTGGGCGAAGGCCAGCGCGGCGCCGTCACGGATATTGGCCTCGATATCCTTCTTGTAGATATCGGCCTGCAATTCATCGGGGGTCAGCATCATGATGACATCGGCCCAGGCGGCCGCTTCGGCCACCGACATGACCTTGAGGCCTTCGCCTTCCGCCTTCTTGGCTGAGGGCGAACCGGGGCGCAGGGCGACCGCGACATCGGTCACGCCCGAATCGCGCAGGTTCAGCACATGGGCGTGGCCCTGGCTGCCATAGCCGACAATGGCGATCTTCTTGGATTTGATGATATTGAGATCGGCATCCCGATCGTAATAGACGCGCATGGGTCTCTCCCTGAAATTGCGATGCTATTGGTCTGCTTTCACCCCGTAGAGGGCGAAGAACTGGTCGGTCGCGGCCTTCACATCGGCTTCGATATTGTCCGCGACATTGGATTGGGTGAGCGCGCTGTCGCCCAGCAAAAGCCGGATCTGCACATCGCGCACCACGAGCCCGAAAAAGGTGCGGTAGGCATCCTCGCTGGAGGGAAAGCGCAGGAGGCGCGCATCGCGCCCGGCTTCCAGAATGGGCTTGAGGCGGCGGCGAATGGCCAGCGGGCCATTTTCCAGCACGATATTGCCCAGACGGTCCTTTTCCTGCGCCGCATGGGTGATGGCCGTGCGGTTGAGGGTGATGGACACTTCCCCGATGATGACGGTGAGCAGATCGCGCGCGAATTGCTCGATGCTGAGCCGCAGCATCCTGGCATTGAGATGGGAGCGGTCGACCTGCGGCATGCGCACCTTCGCCGCCTGCCATTGCACCGTGGCGGTCAGCAGCCCGTCGCGGTCGCCGAACCACTTGTAGAGCGTTTCCTTCGAGCACGAGGCCCGCCGCGCCACCGCCGTCATAGTCAGCCCGTCGCCGTTTTCCACGAGTAGGTCCAGCGCCGCCGTCAGCACAGCCTGCTGGCGGGGGGTGAACGTCTCCTCATTGACCTTGATGGTCATCGACACGGCAGCAACTTCCTGGCACATCGCCGGAGGCTTGCGTCCGGCTTCGATCGAAGGCGTACCGTACGGTACGGTTCGATTCAAGCCCTATTTATTCGTGCCCCGCAAAGTTTCGGTCTTTGCTCATGCCGGCTAGGAGAGCCCGCGGAGGCTATTGGCGCCCACCAGGCGTGCCGCGGCGCGGATTTCGTCGACAAAACCGGCCTGGGCCCGCGTCGGCGCCCAGCCGCTGCGCGTGCTCAGACCGATGGGGCGGGCCGTCTCATGCAGATCGATCGGCAGGCGGACCAGGCTCCCCAGCCGCACATCGGAAATTACCTGCCCCGCCGAGATGAAGCCGAGGTGATCGGTGATGGCCAGCGTTTCGCGCATCAGGATCACCGAGCTGGTTTCGATAATGCTGGCCGGGGTCCTCTCGCCTCCGAAGATGCGGTCGAACATGCCCCGGGCCGGCGTGCCCGCCGGCGCCACCATCCAGGGATACTGGACCAGCCGGTCCAGCCCCACCCCTTTTTCGGCCAGCACGGGATGGTTGGGCCCACACACCACCACCAATTCGTCGACGAACAGCAATTCCTGGTCCACGTCCTCGGCCGGCGGCGGATTGCGCAGGGCGCCGATCAGGAAATCCAGTTGCCCCCGACGCAGCCCATCGAGCAGATCCCGATAGGGCCCCTCGACGGCGCGGATGGGCAGGGTCGGCCAGGTCCTGCGAAAACCCGCAATGGCCATGGGCAGGATCGAGGCGCGCGACAGCGGCATGGCCCCGACCACGATGCGCCCCACTTCGCGGCCGGCCAATTCGCCCATGGCGGCATCGGCCTGCTCGATTTCGGCAAAGGCCAGCTCGGCCGCATGGGCGAGGTTCGCCGCCGCCCGCGAGGCCAGCATGCCGCGCGAGGTGCGCTCGAACAGCTCCCGTCCGGCCTCTTGCTCCAATTCGGCAATGGCGCGGTGAACGGTGGGTTGCGCCAGCCCCAGCCGGCGCGCCGCCAGGGTGAAATTCTCCGCCTCCACCGCCGCGATGAGCGCCGTCAGTTGCGAACTGGTCGCCGTCAGCGGCAGCCGGGGCGCGAGGTTCTGCAACACGGTATCGAGCCGGAACAAGGCCCGCTGCGTGCGTTCGGCCAGGACCTTGCCGGCCTCGGTGGCGAAAAGCCCGCGTGGCGTGCGCTCGAAAAGCGCCATGCCGAAGCGCTGCTCCAGCTTGCGGATCGCCTGCGTCACCGCCGGCTGGGAGACATTGTTCATCTCCGCCGCGCGCGTGATCGAGCCGGTTTCCACCGTCGAGAGAAACGTCCGCAAATGGCGCAGATTGGCCTTCATTCCAGCTCGGCCAGCACGGCGTCGAGCTGGGCGGCAAGCTCGGGATAATGTGCGCCCCCACCGATATCGCCGATCTGGTCCTGCCAGAGAGCGGTGGCGGCGGCCATGCGGCTGGGAATGGCGAGTTCCTCCAGGGTAGCGACCACCTCGCGCAATTCGGCGGCGCGGCGATGGCCGTGACGGGCCATGCGTTCCAGATTATAGGCGGCGCGCGCCTGCCAATCCAGGTTCGGGTCCGACCGGCGCAGGGAGGCCAGGACCGCCTCTTCCACCCCGGCCCGGCGCGCAGCGAGGAAACACTCCGCCGTCACCGCCTCGATGCCCTTGACCAGAATGGAGCGCACCATCTTGATCGCCGAGGCCTGCCCCACTTCCGGGCCGGCCAGCTCGGCCACCATGCCCAGCCCCGCCAGCTCAGGCTGCACCAGCGCCGCCGCTTCGCCCGACAACAGGACCGGGGTGCGATGCAGCCCCGGATGCACCGGCGCCATGATGGCCATGTCGACATAATGCCCTCCGGCCCCGGCAATGACGGCAGCGGCCTGCCGCTTGCGTCCCGGGGAGCTGGATGAACCGTCCAGCCATATCGCCTCGCGCAGCAGATGCGGAGCGGCTTCCTGTGCCGCATCAAGGGTTTGATCGGTCGGCACCAACGCGAAAACCAGCCCGGCCTTGTCGAGCGCACCCTGCGCCGTCTCCTCTAGTCCGACGCCCAATTCGCCGGCCACCGCACGCAGGGGAGCCCCCGCCGCGATATCGAAGGCCCGCACCCGGCCGGAGGGCAGCGCCCAGCCCCGCGCCATGGCCTGGCCCGCCTCCCCGAAGCCGATAACGGCAATGATCTCGTTCTGCATCACGCCGCCCGTCCTCTAGAAAACGACGCCATCCATCAGCTTGCGCGCCGTGCGCATCACGCCCGTGCGGACAGGATTGCCCGCCTCGTCCAGATGCGCGATCACGGTGAATTCCCCCGTGGGATGCTCGACCGAGATCAGCCTTTCGCGCCCGGACGTCGGCGCAGAATGGCGCGCCGCCGGCCCTTCGGGCAAGAGGCAGGCGCTCGCCACGGTCACGGCGGCAAACACCCCGATGGCATCGTGGCAACGATGGGGAATGAAGCTGCGGGTGGAGATGTTGCCCCCCTTATTGGGTGGGCTGACCAGCGTCATCTTGGGCACGGAGCTCCTCGCCACGTCGCCCAGGTTCATCAGCGGCCCGGCCGCCAGGCGAATTTCCTCCAGACGCGCCCGCAGACTGGCATTTTCCTCCAGCTCGAGCGGCTCTTCATGGCCGGAAAGACCGAAATCCGCCGCATCGAGAATGACGCAGGGCATGCCGTTGTCGATCAGGGTGACATCGACCCCGCAAACCCGATCCACGACATTGCCGGTTGGCAGCAGCGCACCACAGCTCGAACCGGCAATGTCTTCAAAAACAAGGGGAATCGGCGCTGCCGTGCCGGGGACGCCATCGATATGGGTCTGGCCGGCATAGCTCACCCGGCCATCGGGCGTGGAGACGGTGGCGACCGCAACCTGCCCGGTGTTTTCCATGTAGATTCGGACGTTTGCGTTAACAGACTGTGAACGTTTCAAGCCGCGTTCTATAGCGAATGGGCCCACTCCCGCTAACATATTGCCGCAGTTTTGCGCGTCGCTGACCAGCGCCTTGTCGACAAAGACCTGCAGGAAGAGATAATCGACATCGACGCCGGGCCGTTCCGACTTCTTGACCACCGCCACCTTGGAGGTGAGCGGATTGGCCCCGCCCATGCCATCGATCTGGCGGGCGTCGGGCGAGCCCATGATGCGCAGCAGCAGCGCATCGCGCGCGGCAGGATCGGCGGGCAGGTCTTCGGCGAGGAAAAAGCCGCCCTTGGAGGTGCCGCCCCGCATCCACATGACGCGCGTCCCGGTGTCAGACATATTTGAGGCCCTTCTCGGCCAGGCGCTCGCGCATCTTGTAGATGTCGAGGCCAAGCTCGCCGGCGGCAAGGCGCCTGCGCTTGTCCTCCTCGGCGGCGACACGCGCCTCGGCCTTGTCGGCCACGGTGGCGGCCTCGTCGCGGCGCACCACGCACACCCCGTCGTCATCAGCAATGATGACGTCGCCCGGATTGACCAGCGCCCCGGCGCAGACCACCGGCACATTGACCGAGCCCACCGTCTCCTTGACCGTGCCCTGGGCGGAGATGGCCCTGGACCAGACCGGGAATTTCATCGCCGTCAGGTCGGCGACGTCGCGCACGCCGGCATCGATGACAAGCCCCCGGCCCCCGCGCGCCAGCGCCGAAGTGGCGAGCAAATCGCCGAAATAGCCGTCCTCGCAGGGACTGGTGGGCGCCAGCACCAGAATGTCGCCTTCGCGCAACTGCTCGATGGCGACATGCACCATCCAGTTGTCGCCCGGCGGGGCGGAAATGGTGACGGCGCTGGCCGCCAGCCGCGCGCCCGGATAGATGGGCCGCATATAGGAGGCCAGAAGCCCCTTGCGCCCCTGCGCCTCATGCACGGTGGCAACGCCGCAGGCGGCCAGCCGGGCGATGACGGCAGGATCGGCGCGCTCGATCGTCTGAACCACGACGCCGCCCATCACAGTTCATCCACGGTGCGCGGATAGATCGACTGGAAGCCCTCGGCATATTTGGCTGGACGCCCGCCCGACTGCCCGCCGGAATTGCGGGTGAAATGGTTGGCGCGGTTCTCGGCCACGTTCCTGTAATAGTGCCAGAGGTGCTCCTGGCCCTCCATGGCCTGGATGGCGGCCCATTTCCTGTCCCAGACATCGGTGATGTCGAGGAAGACATCGGGCTTCCACTCCATCTGCTCGGTCTGGTGCGGCTCGAACAGGTAAACCTGCGGCGCGCCGAGAATCTTCTGCCCCGGATTGTGCCCCCAGGCCTGGGCGATGGCGCGGCACTCCAGCGTCCACTGCGACACATACATGTGGTCGGTGTTGTAGGGGTCGTATTTGGAATGGCTCATGATGAAAGAGGGCTGGACCGCCCGCATCACGTCGACCAGCCGGTCCTTGGCCGCGCGCGTCATCTCCAGCGGATAATCGCCCAGATCGAAGAACTGGATGTCATGCACGCCCAGCGCACTTGCGGCGTTCTCGGCTTCGCGGCGGCGCTCGGTCTTGACCGTCTCGAGGGTCATGCCGGACTGCTTCCACAGCTTGGCGCTCTCCCCGCGCTCGCCATAGGACAGGCACACCACGGTCACGTCATACCCCTTGGCGGCATGCAGGGCGATGGCCCCGCCGCAACGCCAGACGAAGTCGGCCGAATGGGCGCTGACGATAAGGGCGGTCTTGTTGGTCATGGTCTTATCCTTGCTGAAGCCGTGCCTAATGCGCCGACGGCACCGGCGGCGTTCCGTGGGTATGGAAACTTTCGATGGTCTTGAGGCCCCAGGCCTGGCCCTTCCTGCGGTCAGCCTCGGTCCACACCACCGGCTGCCAGTCGGGCGCCAGCACCAGCCGCGCCCCGGCATTGGCCACCTCGACGCGATTGCCGGCCGGCTCATAGACATAGAGGAAGAAGGTGCCCTGCACGGCGTGCTTGTGCGGGCCGGTTTCGATATGAACCCCGTTTTCGAGGAAGATGTCGGCGGCGCGCAGCACGTCCTCGCGCTGGTCCACCGCATAGGTCACGTGGTGGAAGCGCCCGGTATGGCCGGTGTGGTCCTCGGTGTAGGCGACGTCATAGCTCTTGTTGTTGACCGTGAACCAGCAGCCGCCCAGCCGTCCATTGTCGAGCTGGATATATTCGGTGACGCGGCTGCCCAGCGCCTTGGGCATCCAGTCGCGGATGACCGAAACGTCTTTGGCCAGCAGGTTGAGATGGTCGATGCGGCGCACGCAGACGCCGCGCCCGTGATAGCGGCTGGCGATATTCTTGAGCGCCGCTTTCTCGCCCTCGCCCGGCTCGGCGCGGCGCGTGTCATAATAAATCTCGAAGACATGGCCATCGGGATCGTGGAAACGATAGGCGCGGCCATGGCCTTCGTCGCCATCGACCCAGCCAATGCCGCCGCCCAGCTTTTCGATGGCCGCCACCCGCCGCTCCAGCGCCTCGGGCGAGGACGCGCGATAGGCCACATGGCCAATACCGGTGGTGTCGGATGCGGTGAGCTTGAGGCTGTGGAATTCGTAGTCGTCGAAGCCCCGCAGATAGGCGACCCCGGCCGATTGCGCGCTGACGGAAAGCCCATAGACGCGGGTAAAGAAATCGAGGCTGTCCTCGAAACGATCCGTCAACAGCTCCACATGCGCCAGATGCGCGATGTCGTGGCAGGGCTCAACCATATCAGTGTCCTCATCCTGTGGCCGCGATTGGCCTTCGCCCAACCATCAGCCTTGTCCGACGCTTACGCAGCAAAATCCGCAAAGAAAAATTCGAAGCGCCGCCCGCGTCATAAGTTTGTGCTATTCCTGCCCGCAAGCAGCAGGCGCATCGCTCCCGCCGGCCGCCAATGGACCCTGCCCCCGCCGGACGCGCTTTGCCTCGCATGAAAGAGCGCCGGGCGCCGCGCCAGGGGCAAAAGGGGACCGCTGCCGAAAACCGGAAACATCCTTGCCAAACAGCAGCTTCGCGGATCGGGAAAGCCGGATGCCGCGCGCAGGGTCATCATCTGACAATAGCATAAACTAATGCCGGTCTTGCCAATTTGCATTGGCGAAATCCCGCAATGGCGCATTACCTGCCGGCCATACCAGTTTCAGCCGCACCATACATCGGGAGGATTTTTTATGCGTCTGACGTCTCTTCTGGCCGGCGCCATCGCCAGCCTTGCCATCACCGCCGCTCATGCCGACGAGCTGAGCTTCGCCAATTACATGGCGCCAACCCACCCCTATGTGGCCGGCGCCTTCCAGCCCTTTGCCGACCTCGTTGCCGAAAAGACCGGCAACGCCCTGACCGTCCACCTCTATAACGGCGGCGAACTGGGCGCCGGCCCCGACGCGCAATATGATCGCGTGGTCGAGGGCGTGGCGGACCTGGCGGTGAGCCTGCCCGGCTATACCGCCTCGAATTTTCCGCTGACCCTGCTCACCGAATTGCCCGGGGTGATCGACGAGCAGACCGGCACCGGCGTCATCTGGAAGAATATCGACCTGTTCCAGCCCGAATATCAGCGCGTCAAGCTGATCGCGCTCTGGTCCAGCGCCGCCAACCTGCTCTACACCAAGAAGCCCGTGCGCACCCCGGCCGACCTGGCCGGTCTCAATATCCGCGTGCCTTCGCGCAATGCCGGCCTGCTGGTCGAAGCCTGGGGCGGCAGCCCGGTCTCCATGCCGGTTTCCGAAATCTATACCGCGCTCCAGACCGGGGTGATCGACGGGGCCATGATCGACGGCACCGCCACCACCGCCTTCCGCCTCACCGAGGTGACCGACTACCTGACCGTGGGCATCGAATCCACCATCTCGCCTTTCTTCATCGTCATGAACCGCGACCAGTTCAACGCCCTGCCCGCCGACCAGCAGGCGGCGCTGGAGGAGGCCGGCGTCCAGGCTTCGGTGCTGGGCAACCAGACCCAGCTCAACGTCGCCGCCGCCGGCATCCAGGCCTTCGCCAACGCGCCCGGCAAGGAGGTCATCACCCTCACCGAGGATGAAGCCCGCGCCTTCCACGATCTCAACGCTCCCGTGGTTGCCCGCATCGTCGCCGAAACCGGCAGCAATGCCCAGGCCGTCATCGACGCCCTCACCGCGCGCTGAACCATGTCGCCCCGTATCGTCACCGCCTGGCCGAGATTCATCGGCCAGGCAACCCTGGGCCTGACCTGGGCCGCAGGCGCCGCCATGGTGCTCATGATCGTGCTGATCGTCGTCAGCGTCGTCATGCGCTATCTGATGCGCCAGCCGCTGCTGGGCAGCAACGAACTGATCCAGCTCGCCTCGGTGGTGCTGGTGATGGCCGCCCTACCCTATTGCACCGAAAAGGAAGCCCATATCCGCGTCGACATCCTCGACAATCTGCTGGGCTCCCGGGGCCGGCTGGCCGGCGACCTGCTCTTTCGGCTGACCTCGATCTTCGTGCTGTCCCTGCTGACCTGGCGCGCCGTCCTCAAGGCCGCCGACGCCTTCAAATGGGGCGACACGACCAACATGCTCTCGCTGCCGATCTGGCCGGGCTATGCCATCCTCGCCATGGGTTCCGCGCTCTGCGTCCTGGTGTTCGTCGGCCAATCCATCCTGATCGTAGCCGAAAGAGACCAGAAATGAGCCCCACTCTGATCGGCCTTCTGGGCATTGCCGCCCTGTTCGGCCTCATGCTGTTCCGCACGCCCATCGCCTTCGCCATGCTGATCGTCGGCTTTTTCGGCTATGCCATATTGCGCGACTTCAACAGCGCCACGGCGCTCCTGCTGACCGAAAGCTATTCCACCGTCTCCAGCTTCACGCTGATCGTGGTGCCCATGTTCATCCTTTTGGGCAACATCTCCTCGGCGGCCGGCTTCAGCCGGGGCCTGTACGACGCCGCGAATGCCTGGATCGGCCGGTTGCCCGGCGGGCTGGCCTCGGCCTCCGTGCTCGGCTGCGCCGCTTTTTCGGCCGTTTCCGGCTCGTCGGTGGCCACCGCCCTCACAATCGGCAAGGTCGCCATGCCCGAAATGCGGCGCCTGGGCTATGCCGATGGCCTCGCGGCGGGTTCGGTGGCGGCCGGGGGCACGCTGGGCTTCCTCATCCCGCCCTCAACCGCCTTCATCCTCTATGCCATCCTCACCGAGGAATCGATCGGCCGGCTGTTCATGGCCGGCATATTGCCCGGCCTGCTGATGACCTTCCTCTTCGTCGTCGCCGTGTGGCTGGTGGTGCTGTTCCGCCCCGAATCCGGGCCGCGCGGGCAGGCCATGCCCTTGAAGCAGAAGCTGCTGACGCTGGTCGATTCCGTGCCCCTGGTGGCCATCATTGTGGTCTCCATCGGCGGCATCTATATCGGCGCCTTCACCCCGGTGGAGGCTTCCGGCATCGGAGCGGGCCTGGTCATCGTGCTTTCGGTACTGCGCGGCAAGCTGAGCTGGGACGGCTTCAGGACGGCGTCGCTGGAAACGCTCAAATCCTCGGCGATGCTCTATTTCATCGTCATCAGCGCCAATGTGCTCAACCCCTTCTTCGCCATGACGCAGATCCCCGAACTGCTCGGGAACGGGCTCACCTCCTTCGGGCTGGGCGCCTATGCGACGCTGTTCGTCATCATCCTGTTCTACATCCTCCTGGGCATGTTCATGGACGAGCTGGCGATGATCGTTTTGACCATCCCGATCGTCTATCCGATCGTCATCGCGCTGGGATTCGACCCGATCTGGTTCGGCGTGATCCTGGTGATCGTGGTGCAGATGGGGCTGATCGCCCCGCCGGTGGGGCTCAATGTCTTCGTGGTGCGCAGCGTGGTGCCCGAAGTGCCCCTGCTCACCATCTATCGCGGCGTCATGCCGTTCCTGCTGGCCATGGTGGTGGCGCTGCTGCTCATCATCGCCTTCCCGCAGATCGCGCTGATGATCCCCAACTCCATGTTCGGCAACTGATGCCACCCCGCCCATCCGGTCCCGGCCGGGTGGGCATCATAGTCAAAGCTTATGCCCAGCGCCCCAGAGCGAATTTCTCATGGCATTTCAAGGGCCCTAGCCTCTTCCTCGACGGCACGAAACCACCCGTCCCCATTCGAGGAGGAAACCCATGAATCCCTTCACTCCCCCGTCCGCCAGGCGCCAATGGCTGGGCCTGCTGACCGCCCTCGCGCTGGGGGCGAGCTCGATGCCGGCTCTTGCCGGCAGCGCGTTCGACGACAGCCTGGCCTTCGATCCGCAAGCCTATTCGACGCTGAACGTCACGCTGGACAGCAACGCGGTCCAGGTGCGGCGTTACGAAATGGTCTATGTCGCCCGGCCCATCGAGATGGCGGCCATCCAGCCCTCGCGCGGCGTGCCGCCCAATGGCGCGCCCGACACCGGCGAAGGCCGGCCGCTGGCCGATCCCCTCGCCTTCCACAAGATGATCGTCTATGTGCCCGAAAATGCGGTCGAAAATGACGATACCGCCATCATCCTGCATGTGAGCAATAGCGGCTGGTTCTCCAGCCCCGTGGCCGACCGCATCGAAGAGGGTGGCAGCTATTCGAGCAGCAGCGACACCGACGCCATCGGGGCGGCGCTGGGCGCCGGCTACGTCATCGTCAGCGCCGGCACGCGCAGCCGCAGCGCCCTGGCCGCCGACGACAGCTATGCCGGCAAGGCGCCGGCACCGGTGGTCGACGCCAAGGCAGCCATCCGCTATCTGCGGCTCAACGACGCCGCTATGCCCGGCTCGGCCGAGCGCATCGTCATCACCGGCACCAGCGGCGGCGGCGGGCTTTCGGCGGCGGTGGCGGCCAGCGGCAACAGCGCCGACTATTTCCCCTACCTCGCCGCAATCGGCGCGGCGGGCATGGATGCGGAGGGCGCCAGCCATCTGCGCGATGATGTGTTCGCCACCATCGCCTATTGCCCGATCACCGATTTGGGCAACGCCGATATTGCCTATGAATGGCAATATAACGGGGTGCGCAGCGCCGGGAACACGACGCAGAACCACTATCCCGAAGTCGCGCAGGCCGCCTCCGCCCAGCTCGCCGCCGCCTATCCGGCCTATCTCGAAAGCCTCGGCCTCAAGACCGAGGACGGCACGGCGCTCACCGCCGATGCCATGCGCCAAGCTATTCTGGCCGCGGTGAAACGCGAGACCGAGGAAGTGCTGGCCGAGGGGATCGCGGTGCCCGCCATCGGGGAGGATTTCGTGCTCCAGCGCGGCAATGAGAGCACGACGCTCCCCAATGACTGGCTGACCGTGACGGACGGCAAGGTCACCGATATCGACTACGACAACTATCTCGCCTTCGTCACCAAGGCTTCCGCCCTCAAGATCGTGCCGGCGTTCGACGCCACCGCCAATACGGGCAATGAGGGCCTGCGCGGCGAGAACTCGCTGTTCGGCGGCCCCGATGTGCCCTATGCCAGCTTCACCGAATATGGCTGGAACAACAACCAGGTGGCAGGCGACGGCTCGGGCCCGGACGATACCGGCCTCGCCTGGGCGGACCTGGCCGGCAAGGACGACATCCCCATCCACGAGCAGCTCAGGCTCATCAATCCGCTGGCCTATCTGGGCACGGATGCCGACACCGCGCCCTATTGGTATCTGCGCCACGGCATGGTGGACCGCGACACCGCCTTTGCCGTCGAGCTGGCCCTCTATTACGCCGTGCTCAACGACGCTTCGGTCAAGGATGTCGATTTCGAGCTGGCCTGGATGCGGCCCCATAGCGGCAATTATGACGTGCAGGAGGCCTATGCCTGGCTCGCCCGGCATCTGGAAGCCGCCGGCAAGCCATAAACGCACGCCCATGAGAAAAAGAAAGGGGGCGCCATGCGCCCCCTTTTTGTGTGGTTCTGTCGTTGAGCCTTTAGAACTCGTCCCAATCGGCGGCAACCGCCGCGCTGCCTTGCGTGCGCAGCTTGGGGGCAGCAGCGCGCAGGGCCTGCTGCTGGGCGCGAGCGCCCGGCTCCGCCGCCTGCGCCCGCTGCTCGCCGCCGTCGACGGCGAAGATGTCAACGATCCGGTCGAGCTCGCTGGCCTGGGCCTCGGTCTGCTCGATGGCGGCATTGGTCTCTTCCACCAGAGCGGCATTGTGCTGGGTCATCTCATCCATGGTGCGCACCGCCCCGCTCACCTCCTCGATGGAGGTCGCCTGTTCGGCGCTGTCGCGGGCAATGGCTTCGAGCGCGGCGGTATTGCCGCGAATGGCCTCGAGCATGGTGGCGAGCTTGCCGGCGGCTTCGCCCACCAGCTTGGAGCCATGCGTCACCTCGGCGCCCGACTGCTCGATGAGCGCCTTGACGTCGGACGAAGCGCTGGCCGCGCTCTGGGCGAGACGGCGCACTTCCACCGCGACCACGGCAAAGCCCTTGCCGGCGTCGCCTGCCCTTGCCGCTTCCACCGAAGCGTTCAAAGCCAGAAGATTGGTCTGGAAGGCGATGTCGTCGATCATGCCGATGATGTTGGAGATCTTGGCCGAGGATTGGGTGATGCGCTCCATGGCCTCATTGGCCGCATCCATCACCTTGCCGCCCTCTTCGGCGGTCTGGGTGACCTTGGAAGCGTTGACGCTGGCCTCGCGCGCCCGGCCGGCATTGGCCATGACGGTGGAGGCGAGCTGCTCCATGGCCGCCGAGGTTTCCTCGATGGTGGCCGCCTGCTTGGTGGTGCGCTCGGAAAGATCGTTGGCGCCCGAAAGGATTTCCCCGGTCGCGGTCTTGAGCGATCCCGAGGTCTTGCGCAGTTGCAGCACCACTTCGGTCAGGCGATCGGCCACGGCATTGGTATCGGTCTTGAGCTTGGCGAAGGCGCCTTCGTAATGGCCCTGCATGCGCCGGGTGAGGTCGGTATTGGCCATGGCGCCGAGCACCTCGCCCACTTCCGAAATCCCCCGGTCGACGGTTTCGACCAGATTGTTGACGCTGCCGGCCAGGGCGTTGAGCTCCTCGTCGGGGAACTGGGTGGCGACGCGCTGGGTGAAATCGCCGGCAATGGCGGCATCGACCACCTCGCCGAACGCGCTCTGGAGCTGGCTCATCATCTGGCGGCGGTTTTCTTCGTCGGCAACGATGCGCGCCGCTTCCGCCTCGGTCATCTGGCTGACGCGCAGCCCGTTTTCGCGGAACACTTCCACGGCGCGAGCCATGGCGCCCACTTCATTGCCCATGGTGGTGAAGGGCACCTCGATGTCGTAATTGCCCTGGGAAATCACGTCCATGGCGCCGGCCAGCTTGGGAATGGGGCGGGTGATGAGGCGCGAGGCGATGAAGCCCAGAAGGCCGAAGCCGACAATGGCGGCCCCGCCCACCATGGCGATCAGGCCCAGAACGGCATTGGCCGAGGATTCGACTTCGACCATGGGCGTGCCGACCAGGATGGCGCCCATGACCTCGCCGCTGTTCTTCTGGATGGGCTGGAGAGCGGCGAAATAGTTGACGCCATCGATGGAGATCGCCCCCAGGGCGGGCTCGGCCGTCATCACCTGCTGCACCAGCGGATTGTCGGCGGCGAGGGTGCCGCCCACGGCGCGGGTGCCGTCGGGCAATTCCATGCTGGTGGTCTTGGCCACCATGTCGCCGGTCTCGGTGCTCAGCACATAGATGGCCGCATCCTGCTTGGTGACGCGGGTCACCGAGTCGATCACCTCGGTGTCATAGAATGGCGGAATGGCCCAGCTCTGGAAGGCGGCGATGGTGCCGTCCTCCTTCCAGCTCAGCACCGAGCCGGAAATGCGCCGCTCCAGAACCGTAGCGGCAACGCCCAGATTGGTCTCCTGCTGCACGCGGCTGTCCTGCATGGCCTGCGCGTGAAGCGAGAAATAGATGGATGCGGACACAGCCGCGATCGAGCCGATGATGGAGGCGAGAACCAGCACCAGAATGGTGGTGGTCATCCGCACATTGCCCAAAAGGCGCGCCAGGAATTTCATCTTGTCTGTCCCCCGAACTGGCCCGATTCGCCCATGCGAAAACATCCCTGTCACAGAGCCGTTGGCGCGCATGCTAGGAGAAAGCGGTTACCGAAAGTTGTACGGATTTTCACGGAAACGTTTGCACAAGTCTAATTGCCGGCCCGCGCGGGAAAAATTCTTCCCCTCCCCCGGGGAAAGCCCGGCGCGGGCAGTATTGAACGAGCCGGCGCAATAAAGCGGAGCCCGGCTGGCCTCTGATCGACCAGCCGGGCTCTGCGATGTCGTGGTTCTTCCGGACCCGGTTCACCAAAAACAGTCCGATGGATCTTCGTCTTGTTGGGTTTGCACCCCGCGGCAGCGTTCCCTAGTGGCTGACGAGGTTGGGCAGCCAGAGCACCAGCGCGGGGAAGACGATAATCATCGCCAGGCGCACCGCATCCGCGAAAAGGAACGGCACGATGCCCTTGAAGATCTGGATCACCGGCACTTTGGGCAGCATGGCCTTGAGGATGAAGACGTTGAGCCCCACCGGCGGCGTAATCATGCTGATCTCGACCACCAGCACCGTGACGATGCCCCACCAGACCAGGTCGAAACCGAGCCCGGCCACGATAGGCGCGACGACCGGCACGGTGAGGAAGATCATGGCGAAGCCGTCCATGAGGCACCCCAGCACCAGGTAGAAGGCCACGAGGCACAGGATGACCATCATCGGGCTCAGATCGAGCGAGTCGATGAAGCGCACCGTATTGCCGGGAATACCGGAGAGATTGATGAACTGGTTGAGCACCAGCGCCCCCGCCGCCACCACGAAGATCATGCCGGAAATGCGGGCCGCTTCGTTGAGGCTGTCGATGAAGACGCGCCAGGTGAGCTTGCGGCGGAAGAGCACGAAGAGGAAGGCCCCGCCCGCCCCGATGCCGCCCGCCTCGGTGGCGGTGAACCAGCCGGCGGTGAGCCCGACCATGATGATGGCGAAGAGCAGCAGGATGCCCCACAGGCTTTTGAGCGAATCCAGCTTTTCGGCCAGGCTGAAGCGCGGCCCCCGGGGCGCCCATTTCGGCGCCACCATGGCGACGACAGCCATGACCGCGACATAGGCCAGCACCTGGATGACGCCGGGCAGCATGCCGGCCACGAAGAGCTTGCTGATGCTCTCCTGGGTGAGCAGGGCATAGATGATGAGCGCGCCCGAGGGCGGGATGAGAATGCCCATGGTGCCGCCGGCGGCCACGGAGCCGGCCGAAAAGCCGGGATCGTACTGCGCCTTCTCCATTTCGGGCAGGGCGATCTTGGCCATGGTGGCCGCGGCTGCCGAGGACGAGGCGCACATGGCGGAAAACCCGCCGCAGGCCACGATGGTCGCCATGCCCAGCCCGCCGCTATGGTGGCCGAGCCAGCGCCTTGCCGCCTCGAACATCTCATGGGCGAGCCCGGCCTTGACCACGAACACCCCCATGAGGATGAAGAGCGGCAGCACCGAGAACTGGTAGTTGAGCGCCAGGTCCATGACCTGCTGCTCGGAAATGGCCAGGGCCGCGCCCAGGCCGCGCGGATGCAGCGCCGCGATGCCGGCGGCGCCGGTGAACATCATCACGAAGCCCAGGGGCACGCGCGTGAAGGCGATGAGAGCCAGCAGGCTCCCGAAAACGAGAACAGAGACCAGCATCATTCGGCCTTGTCGTGATGAGAGGGGGATTGGACTTCCCGGCCGCGCAGGATGGTCGCGGAGACCTGCGCCATGAACCAGGTGGCGACCGCCGTGAAGAGGGCGGCAACGAGTACCCAGGGCGCCATGGGCAGCAGGAAGTGGACGGAGAGCGTTCCGAAGCGGGCCAGCCGGTCCGCCTGATCGAAGATCATGTAGGTGAGCACGCCCAGCGAAAGAAGCTCGACCACGGCGGTGAAATATTTCTCGATCCGGGTCGCCAGCGACCCATAGAGATCGGAGAGCAGCCCCACCCGGATATGGCTGTCGTCGCGCACCACCAGGGGAAGCGCGGCGAAGAAGAACACCAGCAGCATGAGGCTGACATATTCCTCGGCGCCATCGAGCGGATGGTTGAGCTTGCGCCCGATGACGTCGACAAAGGCGACGACCGTCATCAGCACGATGGCGACGCCGGCGACGAGCGAAGACAGCCTGGCGAGCCAGAGATTGATTTTGTCGATCATGGAACTCTCCGATGAAACGCCCCGCGCGAGCGCGTCGCGCGGGGATGGCGCCGGGCCGGCTTAATGGGCGCCGAGCTCGCGCTCGAGAACGCTGCGATAGAAGCGCAGGACCTCGTCGGGATTCTGCAGGCCCTTCTCGGCCGCGCGCGTCTTCCAATTGGCGATGGTCGCGCCCAGGGCACCCTCGAAGGAGGCAAGGGCGTCGCCCTGCGGCACGAAGGTCTCGATGGCGGAGACTTTCTCGTCCAGCTCGGCCTCGGCCTCGTCGGCCGCCGCGCCGGTGCGCCCCGGCAGGCCCTCGGCGGCGCGCAGGACGGCCGCCTGCTGGTCGGCATCCAGGGCATCCCAGCGCTCATTGGAAATGAAGACCGCGAAGGAGAGCGAGCCCAGGCCGCCCGGCACCTGCGTATAGCTGGTGACGCGGTCGAGGACGCGGGCGCCATCGGCGGAGCCGGGCGTCATGATGATGGCATCGACATTGCCCTTGGTGACGTATTCCTGCAGGGCCGTGAACTCGGTGTTGATGGCCACGGCCCCCAGCGCCTTGGCGGTTTCGAACAGCGCGCCGGGCGGCGACCACAGCTTGACGCCGGCAAGATCGCCCGCGCTCTGGATCTTGACGCCCGTGACCGACAGCAATTGCCGGCCGGGCAGCACATTGGTGGAGAGAACCTTCACGCCCTTGAACTCGTCGAAGGGCACGAAATACTTGTTGTAGGTTTCCCAGAGCGCGATGGACGCGGCGCGCGCCGAGGGCGAGTTGAACGGCAGGTCGGCAATGCGGTTGAACAGCACCAGCTGCGGCACCGCGCCCGACGAGACCAGCGCCATGTCGGCAATGCCGTCGCGCACCATTTCATATTGCCGGTCCGAAGGGGCCAGCGTGCTGTCGGGGATGACGATCTTGATGGAGCCGCCCGATTCCGCCTCGATCGCCTGGGCAAAGCCCTTGATGGCGACCTGGTACATCTCGTCATAGGGCTGGAGATAGCTGTTGAAGATCAGTTCAGTCTGGGCGCTGGCGACGCTGGGCGAAAGCACCAGCAGCGAGGCCGCGAGAAGCGTGCGAATGGACATTTATTCCTCCCATACAGTCCTCGGCGCGGGGCGGCCGATAAGACGAAATTCATAGTGGGAAGCGGGCAAAATCCCCGCAACTCCGCACCGCCGAAAGTTTCACAATGCGAACACCAGCCGGGCCGGACCCATTCATGCGGCCTTGGCGCGGTGCACGAGATTGCGCGAGATTTCCTGCGCGGCGGCCCGCAGCATGGGCACGATCTGCGGCAGCCGCCCCTCGGGCAGCCGGCTTTGCGGCGCGATGACGCTGATCGCCGCCAGGGGCGCGCCGGCCATGTTGAGCACCGGCACGGCAATCGCCCGCCGGTCGCGCGCGGTGATGCTGTCGGCGCAGAGATAGCCCTGCCGCCGCGCGGTCTGAATGCTGCCCAGAATGGTTTCGGGGGTGACGCTGTAGGGCGCGAAGCGCGGGCCGTTATCGCTCAGCAGGGTCTCGATCTTGCGCTCGGCCATATAGGCCATCATCGCCCGGCCGGCGACGCTGACGCCGAGCGGCCGGCGGGCGCCCACGGCCAGCGTCGTCACCTGCACCGGATAGGTGCCGAAGCGCCTGTCGGCATAAACGGAGTCGTTGACGCTGGGCACGGCGAGGAAAACCGAATCCCTTATGCTGGCCGACAAGGCATCGAGCACCGGCGCGGCCACGGCGGTGATGGGGAAGCGCTCGGCGGCGGCGAGGCCGAGCCAGGCCGCCTCGGCGCCGATGGTATAGCGGCGCGTGCCCTGCACCCGCTCGACCACCCCTTCCATCTCCAGGGCGTGCAGGATGCGGTGGGCGGTGGGATGGGACAGGTCCAGCGCGGCGGCGATATCGACCAGCTTGAGCCCCTGGCGGGAGCTGCCGGCCAAAAGCCGCAGGACGCCCAGGGAGCGCTGGATGCTCTGCGTCCCGGTTTCCTCGCGGCGCGTGCGGGGCCGGTTATCGGTGTCGGTCATGTCAAATCTCCTCCCTCTTTTCCTGCCTCAGGCCTGCGATTGGATGTCGAGCTGGTCGCCGCCCGAGGACAGCAGCAGCTTCGCCGTCAGATTAAGATGGGCGCTCAGCGCCGCGCAGGCCCGGTCCGCATCCCGCGCCAGGGCGAGATCGAGGATTTCACGGTGCTCGGCATTGACGTCGCGCGCACCCCGCGCATAGGGCAGGATCATGCGGCGATAGCGCTCGGCCTGCATGTAAAGCTGCTCGCGCAGCCGCAGCCACCAGACCGAGTCGCAGGCCGCGATCAGGTCGTCATGGAACTGGCCGTGAAGCCGGGTCCATTCGGGGTTGGACAGGTCCCCCACCTCCTGGTCGGTGCGCGAAAGCTGGTGCCAGGTGCTGAGCAGCCGCCCCTCCCATTCCAGCGTGCCCAATTCGATGGCGCGGCGCAGGCAGCGGGTTTCGATGTCGGTGCGCACCGCCGTCAGGTCGAGCAGGTCGGCGGCGGAAACGGCGGCGACGAGAAAGCCCTTCTGCGGCTGCGCAGCCACCAGGCGATCCGAGGTCAGGCGCGACAGCGCCTCCCGCACCGCGCCGGCATTGACGCCGAACCGGTCGGCCAACTGGTCGATGGCCAGCTTGCTGCCCGGCCTGTGGACCCCATCCAGCAGCTCGGTCTTGAGCGTTTCATAAACTCTGGCGGTCTTGCTTTGGCTCACCGGCGCGGCCCTCCTTGCCTTTAGATTTCGCCAAAATCTCAAAACTGGCAAGTCAAAAATATTTTTATAAACAAAATCGATTTTCTTGAGAGAGAACGAAAATACCGCCTTGGAGGGCGGGAAAGGACTGGATGAGGGTGTACCGAACTATCCTCCCCACCAGCGTCATTCCGGCGCAGGCCGGAATCCATGTCCGCATGCTTCCTCGCGCTCTGGTGTCGGAGGTTAGCCTTCAGCGTGGATTCCGGCCTGCGCCGGAATGACACGGTGGGTGGGAGACTGAGTGGAAAAGAATCAGCCGTAAGGGTCTTTCGACGGGGCGGAAGAGGCCGGGCCTCCGGCCTTGAAATCGGCTAGCAGCCTGGAGGCGGCGTTGGCGAACAGGGTCACGTCATTGCCGATGGCGACAAAGGTCGCGCCCAGATCGAGATAGCGCCGCGCCAGCGCCTGGTCGCCGATAAGGATGCCGGCCGGCTTGCCATGGGCAATGATGCGGGCAATCGCCCCTTCCACCGCCGCCTGCACCTCGGGCGCGCCGGGATGGCCGAGATGGCCCATATCCGCAGCCAGGTCCGAGGGGCCGATGAACACCCCGTCCACCCCCTCTGTGGTAGCGATCTCGTCCAGGGCCTCGAGCCCCTTGCGGCTTTCCACCTGCACCAGCAGGCACACCTGGTCGTTGGCGGTGGGGAGATAATCGGGGATGCGATTGAAATTGGACGCGCGCGCCAGCGCCGCGCCGACGCCGCGAATGCCCTGGGGCGGATAGCGCATGGCGCGCGCGATGTCGCGCGCCTGCGCGCCGCTTTCCACCATGGGCACCAGCAGGGTCTGTGCGCCGATGTCGAGAAGCTGCTTGATGATCCAGGCTTCCCCGACGGGCGCCCGCACGATCGGATGGCTGGGGGACGTGGCCAGCGCCTGCAATTGCCGCATCAGCAGCGGCACGTCATTGGGCGCATGCTCGCCATCGAGCAGGAGCCAGTCATAGCCCGCCCCGCCCAGGATCTCGGCCGTATAGGGATTGGCCAGCGCCGCCCACAAGCCGATCTGCGCCCGCCCCTCCAGAAGCGCCTGCTTGAAGCGGTTTACCGGTGCGGGCATGACTTTTCCTTTATGCGAAATGGCAACTCACGGTGCCATGGGGCCCGAAATCGCTGGTGATGGTGTCGCCGTGCCGCGCTTCGACCGGGCGGATGAAGGAACCGGCGAGCACGATCTGGCCGGCCGAAATCCTATCGCCATAGGCGTGCAGGCGTCCAGCCAGCCAGGCAATGCCCCGGGCGGGATGGTTGAGCACCCCTGCCCCCAGCCCGGTCTCCTCCACCTCGGCATTGCGCGAGACGATGGCCCCCATCCAGCGCATGTCCACCGCATCGGGCCGCATCGCCCGCCCGCCGATGACGATGCCGGCATTGGCAGCGTTATCCGAAACGGTGTCGACGATGGTGCGGGCCTTTCTGGTTTCCGGATCGACGCGCAGGATGCGCGTATCGAGGATTTCCAGCGCCGGGGTGACGTAGTCGGTGGCGTTGAGCACGTCGAAAACGCTGACATCGGGACCCGCCAGGTCGGCCTTCATCACGAAGGCGATTTCCGCTTCGATGCGCGGCTGGATGAAACGATCCTTGGGGATGACCGCGCCATCGGCGAACAGCATGTCATCGAACAGCACGCCGGAATCGGGGATGTCGATATTGAGCGCATATTGCATGGCCTTGGAGGTGAGGCCGATCTTCCAGCCGATGATCCGGCGCCCGGCGGCGCGCTTGCGCTTCACCCATTCGGCCTGCACGGCATAGGCATCGTCCAGGCTCATGCCGGGATAGGCCAGCGACAAAAGCCCGATCTGGGTGCGATTGCGCTCGGCATCGTCGAGCCGGGCTGCCGCCTCGGCGGCCTCATGGGCAGTCAGCATCACATCACCTCGTCGGCCACGATATTGCGCAGGACGCCGATCCCCTCGGCCTCCACCTCCACCACGTCGCCGGGCTTGAGCCAGCGCGGCGGATCGAACCGCGCGCCGGCGCCGGTGGGAGTGCCGGTGACGATGATGTCGCCGGGCTTGAGGGTGGTGAAGGTCGAGACATAGGCGATGATGCGGCGGAAGGAGAAGACCATGCGGCTGGTGCGGTCGGACTGGCGCACTTCGCCATTGACGCGGGTTTGAAGGGCGATGTCGGCGATCTGGCTCTCATCCGTGAAGGGGATAAGCCAGGGCCCCATGGCCCCGGAGCGGTCGAAATTCTTGCCCTGGGTGACGTTGAACTTGGCGTGGCGCATCCAGTCGCGCACCGAGCCTTCATTGCACAGGGTCAGCGCCGCGACATGGTCCAGCGCCTCGGCCTCGGCGATGCGCCGGCCGGCCTTGCCGATGACCAGGGCGATTTCGCCTTCATAATCAAACTGCTCGCTTTCGGGTGGGCGGATCATATCCTGCCCATGGCCGACAAAGGAGCCGGGGAAGCGCACGAAAAGCGAGGGATAGGCCGGGGCCGCCTGGCCGTCTTTATATTCGGCATTGCGGTCGGGGAAATTGACCCCGACGCAGATGATCTTTTCGGGCGCCGCAAGGGGGATATCGAAGGTGATGGCATCGAGCGGGAGGTCGGGCGGCATGCCCTCCAGCTCGCCGGCGAGACGGGAAAGGGCCCCCGCCTCGATGACCGCCTTGAGGTCCGGCCATTCGGGGTGACGGCGGCGCAGATCGATAACGCCATCGACGTTGACGATACCAAAGGAGTCACCCTCAGGCCCTCGAAAGCTAACGAATCCCGCCCCCATTTTCCCCCGAACCTTCACGCAATGCCGCCCAGGCAGACATATTTGATCTCGACGAAATCCTCGATGCCGTAGCGCGAGCCCTCGCGCCCCAGCCCCGACGACTTCATGCCCCCGAACGGCGCTTCGGCGGTGGAGACCAGCCCGGTATTGACCCCGACCATGCCGTATTCCAACGCCTCGGCCACGCGCCAGACGCGCGACAGGTCGCGGGCGTAGAAATAGGAGGCGAGGCCGAATTCGGTGTCGTTGGCCTGGGCGATGACATCGGCCTCGTCGGTGAAGCGGAAGAGCGGGGCCAGCGGCCCGAACGTTTCCTCGCGCGCCACCGCCATGTCGGGCGTGACATCGGCGAGGACGGTCGCCTCGTAGAAGGTGCCGCCCAAGGCGTGCGGCTTGCCGCCGCGCAGGATTTTGGCGCCCTTACCGAGCGCGTCGGCCACGTGGTCCTCGACCTTTTCCAGCGCCGCCGCATCGATCAGCGGCCCCAGGATCACCCCTTCGTCGAAGCCATTGCCAGTCTTGAGCCCGCCCACGGCGACGGCGAGCTTTTCGGCAAAGGCATCATAAACGCCATCCTGAACATAGATGCGGTTGGCGCAGACGCAGGTCTGGCCGTTATTGCGGAACTTGGCGATCAGCGCGCCATCCACGGCGGCGTCGAGATCGGCATCGTCGAAGACGATGAAGGGGGCATTGCCGCCCAGTTCCAGCCCCAGCTTCTTGATGGTGGGCGCACTCTGCGCGTAGAGCGCGGCCCCCACTTCGGTCGAGCCGGTGAAGGTGAGCTTGCGCACGATGGGGTTGGCGGTCATTTCCGCCCCGATTTCGCGGGCCGAGCCGGTCACGACGCTGAACAGCCCCTTGGGCAGACCGGCCCGCTCGGCCAGCACCGCCAGCGCGATGGCCGAGAACGGCGTTTGCGAGGCCGGTTTGAGCACCATGGCGCAGCCGGCGGCCAGCGCCGGCCCGGCCTTGCGGGTAATCATGGCATTGGGAAAATTCCACGGCGTGATCGCCGCCACGACGCCGATGGGCTGCTTGAGCACCATGATGCGCGCATCGCTGCGATGGCCGGGGATGAGGTCGCCATAGACGCGGCGCGCCTCTTCGGCGAACCATTCGATGAAGCTGGCGCCATAAACGATCTCGCCGGTCGCCTCAGCCAGCGGCTTGCCCTGCTCCAGCGTCAGGATACGCCCCAGATCGTCCTTGTTCTCGATCATCAGCTCGAACCAGCGCCGCAGGATATTGGCGCGCTCCCTGGCGGTGCGCGCCGCCCAGGCTTTCTGGGCCTTTTCAGCAATAGCGATGGCCTCGCGCGTCTCGGCGGCGCCCAGGGCGGGCACATGGCCGATGATCTCCCCGGTCGCCGGATTGGTGACCCCGATGCCGGTTTTCGCGTCGGCATCGACCCAGCGTTCGCCCACAAGCGCGGACTGGCGGAAAAGTGTCGGATCCTTGAGCTGCATGGCTCCACTCCTTTGGGGGGTTGAAAGCGTTTCCAAAGGAAAACGTCCATCCGGCGCCCATCCGTTCCGGGCGCCGGATCGTATTCCGCCTCAGATGCCGAAAAGCTTGGCCGCGTTGCCGCCCAGGATCTTGGTCTTGGCCTCGTCCGAGATATCGAGCGCCTGCACCGTCGGCACGCCATCGAAGAACCAGTCCTTGCGGATCGGATAGGAGGCGCCATAGAGGATATTGTCCTCGCCCAGCACCTCGATGGCACATTCGAGCTGCTTCTTGCCCCATTGCGGGGGCCCGGAAATGTCGAAGAACAGGTTCTTGCGCAGCTGGTCGCGCAGGCTGGACTTGCCGGTATCGAACCGGTCCACCGTATCGCCATAGCTGTGCTTGGGCTGGGGCACCAGCATGTCGACAAAGGCGAAGAACCCGCCGCCCAGCATGGAATGGCTGAGGCGCAGCTCGGGGAAGCGGTCGAACAGGCCCGAGAACAGCTCGCGCCCCACCGCCGTGCCCTGGGCGATGCAGCGGCCATATTGGCGGCGCTGGTTGTTGTAGTCGAGGATGGAGCCATGATCGACCGGCAGCGGGGTGTGGTGCACCACGGCCGGCAGCCTGCGGTCGTTCAGGAACTCGAAATAGGGGAAGAAGGCTTCGTCATCGAGATAGATGTCGCCATATTTGCAGGCGAGCTGCACCCCCTTGAAGCCCAGATCGTCGATGCAGCGCTCCACCTCGCGCAGCGTCGCCCTGTCGCCCCAGGGCGGGGCCACGGCCAGCGCGGTGAAGCGCCCGTTGGAGCGCGAGACATATTCGGCCAGCCCGTCATTGATGCGCTTGGAGGTTTCCAGGTTCAGCCATTCCTGCCAGACGGGAATACGGAACACCGCCTGGTCGATGCCGGCCTTGTCCATGTCGGCAAGCTGGCTCTCGATATTGTACTGGCCCTCGGCATAGTTGATGTTCACATAGCCCTTGGGCTCTTCGATGATGATCTGGTTGAGGTTCTTGCCCTCGATCGGCTCCATGCGGATATGGATGCCGTGCTGGCGCGGGATGCAGTCCATCATCGCTTCGCGCAGGGTTTCGTCGGTAAACAGCGTATCGGGCAGCCAATGCATATTGGCGTCGATCACCTTGGTCATTCTCGGTCCTTTCTGGAAATTCGGGAAACGGCGGACTCCCTAGCCCGCCGTTCGTGCCGCGCCCTTGGCGCCGGCGATATCGGTGCCGACATTGGCCTTCTGCGCCCGGCTTTCATCGAAGAAGCTCTCGCGGAAGCCCAGCGGCCCGGCATCGTCCGGGCGCTGCATGCCGGCCATGCGGTGATATTCGAGGAAGATCTTCTCGCATTCGGCGATGGGGAAGATCGTCTCGATGTCGTCAAAGGGCTTGCCGCCCGAACGCTCCTCGACGATGCGCCGCACCACCTCCGGCCCTTCGCCGCGATTGGCGATGACGAGGCGATTGGCGAATTCCCGGCGCGCGCCTTCATAGGCGGCAAGCGCGGCGACGGGATTGGTCATTTCGGCCAGCTTTTCGGCCAGCACCCGCGCATCCACCAGCGCCTGGCACAGGCCATTGCCGCCGCGCGGATACATGGCATGGGCGGCATCGCCCACCAGCGAGACGCGGCCGAAGGACCACTGGTCGAGCGGGTCGCGGTCGATCAGGGGATAGAGATAGACCTCGCGCGCATTGCGGATGATCTCGCCGGGGTTGACGAAATCGAGTTTGCACTCGTCGAAATTGTGGGCGATCTCGTCCGGGCTGACCCGCTGGTTCCAGTCTTCGAGCGACTTGGGCTGGCCGTTCTGCTCCACCACCCAGTTGATGAGCTGGCTGCCCTCGCCATCGATATTGTTGGCGATCGGATAGACGATCATGCTGCCCTGCGCGATCGGGTCGCCCAGATGCAGGATGGTGCCGCCATTGCGATAGGGCTTCATCACCGTGACGCCGCGCCACATGGCGATGCCCGAATAATGGCTGCCCCTGGACCCCGGGATGAGCTGGTTGCGCACCACCGACTTGATGCCGTCGGCGCCGATCAGCAGGTCGTGCCGGGCGCTCGAAGGCACGCCGTCGGCGGCCTCGAAATGCACGGTGACGCCGTTTTCGTCCTGCTCGAAGCCGGCGCAGCGCGCCCCCAGCTTCACCGCACCCGGGCCGAGGCGCTTGAGCACCGCGTCATAGAGCATCATCTGCAGCGTGCCGCGATGCACGAACCGCTGCTCATGCGGATAGCCCATATGCTTGCCGCACTTCTCGCCATAGATCATCTGGCCGTAGCGGGTGAAGAACAGGGAATCGATGGCCTCCACCGAAATGGCGCGGAACTCGTCGAGGAGCCCCATCTCGGTGATTTCCCTGGTGCCATAGACCTTGATATCGACACCCACGCCCAGCGGCTTCAACTCGGGGGCGGATTCGTAGATTATGGGCCGAAAGCCCTTCTGATGCAGGCGCAGCGCCAAGGCGAGGCCGCCCGGCCCCGCGCCGATGATTGCGATATTCAACATTCTTGCTTCTCCTCTGCGCCGCTCATGCCCGTTCCGCCGCCTTGCGGGCCAGGAACCGCTCCAGCGTCGGCAATTCCACATGCTCGGGCGGAATTTGCGGATCGATGCCGGCAAATCGGGTGGCCTCGGCAAACCACTGCTCCTGCGCCGGCAAGCCCCACTGGTCGGCGCGGCGCGGATCTTCCAGGTCCCAGGCCAAGGGCGGCTCGATGTCGATATTCTGGTAATGGGTATTGAAAAGCTCGATCCGGTGGCCGTCCGGATCGCGGAAATAGATGAACATGGCGCCGCTGATGCCATGCCGGCCCGGGCCGCGCTCCAGCCGCTGGCCGATGCCCAGCGCGCCGGCCACGTCGCAGGCGCGGATCATGTCGCTGGCGTCGCGCAGCGTATAGGCGAAATGGTGGATGCGCGGCCCCGGCCCATGGGTGAACACCAGATCGTGCGGATTGCCCTTGCGCTGCATCCACACGCCCCAGAGCTTTTCCGAGCCGTCCTCGCGGCGCGAGAAGGTGTATTCGCTGGTGCGGAACCCCAGCGGCCGGTAGAAGCCATAGGAGGCGCCGACATCGCTCGACTGGAGTTGGTAGTGGTCGATGCGCTGGGCGCTGGCGCCGCGATACTGGTCGTAGGCCATCATCAGGCGCGGGCGGAATTCCATGCTGGCGCAGAATTCGAGCGGCACGCCCAGACTGTCGCGCACATGCAGCGTCAGCCCCTGATAGGGCACCTCGACCAGGGCCGAAGGAATGCCCGCGCCATCGAAATAGGCCTTGGCGGCGTGGATGTCCGCATCGGTCTGCACGCGGAAGCCGATGCGCTGGCACACCGGGTCGCTGCCCTTGCGCAGCACCAGGCTGTGATGGCAGCTCTCTTCCATGCCGCGCAGGTAAACCGCCTCGCTGTCGGCGTCGCTGACCACCAGGCCCACCAGGTCGGTATAGAAGGCCCGGCTGGCATCGAGGTCGGCCACGTTCAGCACCACATGGCTGGCCCGCGTCACGTTGAACGGCGGATGCAGGACGAATTCATCCATGCTCATGCAATTTCCTCCCGGCTGGCGCGGACATCGAAGGCCCGCCCTGTCTGCCCTCAAACTGGCGCGCCCCATCGGCACAAGACAAGCACGCAAAGCGCTTTTGTTCACATAGCGAAACTTCCCCTCCCATCAGAAAAACCTATTGGCCGGCGGAGCAGCCGGATTCCGCAATGTGAAAATTTGCGCCGTTTTGCCTTGAGCCTTCGGGGCCGCTCATTGCTTGCTTCAGCGAGCGGAGGCGTCTTGTGCCTCTGGGAAATTCGCAGCAGCACGAAGAGGTTAGCCGGATGGCGCAGAAACGGTCCAGCATCTATGTGGAAGGGTTCGCCCACCGCAATCCGGTCCCGGCGGCCTGCCGTATCGGCAATCTGGTCTATTCGGGCGGCATCCACGGCCTCGACCCCGAGACCGGCAAGACCGCCGAGGGCATGGAGCGGCAATGCGAATTGATGTTCGCCCATGTGCGCGCCATCGTCACCGCCGCCGGCGCCTCGCCCGACGACATCGTCAAGATGACGCTGTGGATGAAGGACCGCTCGCAGCGCGAGCTGGTCAATCCGCATTGGGAAGCGCTGTTTCCCGACCCCAACAACCGCCCCACCCGCCACGCCATCAAGGCCGAGCTGGAAAACGGCATGCTGATCCAGTGCGATTTCATCGCCGTGCTGAGCGACTGAGGCGGATCGAAAGAGGAAAAAGCAAAGGGGCCCAAGGGCCCCTTTTCGTTCAGGCGCCTTCAGCGAGAATGTGATTCTCGATGGCCCCGAGCCCGCCAATCTCGGCGCGCACCACGTCACCGGGCTTGAGGAAGCGCCCGGTGGGGGCGCCGATGCCCGAAGGCGTGCCGGTGGCGAGGATATCGCCAGGCTCCAGCGTCATCACCGTCGTGAGATATTCGATCTGCGCCCAGATATCGTAGATCATGTCGTCGGTGGGATGGTCCTGGCGCAATTCGCCATTGACCCAGAGTTTCATCTCCAGGGCCAGCGGATCGGCCACCTCGTCATCGGTGGTGATCCAGGGGCCGGTGGGCCCGAAGCTGTCGAAGCTCTTGCCCAGGGTGAATGTGGGCGAGCGCTTGAGCCAATCGCGCGCCGACACATCGTTGACCACCATATAGCCGGCAATGACCGAGCGGGCCTCGGCGGCCTTCACATGGCGGCAGCGCTTGCCGATGACCACGCCCAGCTCCACCTCGTAATCCACCGCCTCGGAAGCGTTCCATTTGACCACAGGGTCGAACGGCCCGTTGATGCAGCTCACCTGCTTGTTGAACCAGAGCTGGGAAGACGGCACCGGAATACCGGCCTGGCGCGCCTCCTCGGCATGCTTGGCATAGTTCATGCCGATGCCGAGGAATTTCGACGCATCGGGAAGCGGAGCTTCCAGCCGCACATCGGAGAGCGGAAATGCCGGACCATCCGCCGCTTCCAGCGCCGGGCGCAATTCGGCGAGGTCGGCGATCAGCGCCCGCATGGAGGGGGTGACGCCCGGCACCGCCGAAAGATCGACGACGCGGTCTCCCACCAGCTTGCCGATGCGCGTTTGCCCCGAATGGGTGAAGCGGAGAAGTTTCATTGCTGTGGTTCCGTCTATGAGGCCCGCCGGGCCAGGGTGATCTGGGAAAGCAGCACCTGCCAGCCCGTCGGGCCGCGCCTGGCCACCACCGTGCCCATGCCCTCGAGCGTGGCGATCTCGCCGGTTTCGATGCGGCGGACACGGTTGATGGTCGGGCCGGTGATGAGGGCGGTGCGCCCGTCCGAATACAGGGAAACCGCGCCGCGCTCGATGGACAGGAACCCACCCATGCGCCGCACATGGGCGATGAAATCGGCCTTGCCATGCACGAGGCCGGAGGAGTGGATATGCTGGAGATCGTCGCAAAGAAGGCGCTCCAGCGCCTCGGCATCGGCGGCGATCAGCGCCGCCTGGCGGGCCTCCTCGAAGGCCAGCAGGTCCTGTCCGAGCGGGGATGCCGGATCGATTCTTTCCATCAGATCAGCCCCTCATAGCTGCCGCCGTCAAGTTGCAGGTTCTGCCCCGAAATGAAGCCCGCCTGCGCCGAACAGAGATAGGCGCAGGCATCGCCGAATTCCTCCGGGCGGCCATAGCGCTTTGCCGCAATGGTGCTGGCGGCGCGGCTGCGGGCTTCCTCATAGGTGATGCCGGCCTGCTGCATCAGGCGCCTGGCCATGAATTCCTGCCGGGGCGTGTCGATGCGCTCGGGCAGGATATTGTTGATGGTCACGTTGTCGGCCACCACCTCGCGGCTGATCGCCTTGGACATGGCCGTCAGCGCCGCCCGCGCCGAGGTGGACAGGCCCATCATGTAATGGGGCGATTTGACCATGGCCGAGGTGATGTTGACGATGCGCCCGAAGCGGCGCGCCCGCATGCCCGGCAAAAAGGCGCGGATCAACTGCACCGCCGGCACGAAATTGGCGTTCATGGCGCCTTCCAGCGCCGCCTCGTCCCAATCCTCCAGCGCGCCGGGCGGCGGGCCGGCATTGTTGGTGACAAGGATATCCACCTCGGGCAAGGCCGAAACGATGACGGCGCGCCCTTGGGCGCTATTGAGATCGGCGGCGATGCCCTCGATCACCGCGCCCGGTATTTCGGCGCGCAGCGCCGCAACCGCCTTTGCCAGCTTGTCCGCGTCGCGGCCATTGAGCCAGACCGCGACGCCTTCGCGCGCCAGGGCCCGCGCACAGGCCAGCCCCAGACCCTGCGACGATCCGCAGACAAAGGCGCGGCGATTTCCGATACCCAGATCCATCAGCCCGCCCGCCTATGCCAGAACATGTTGGAAGAATTCGCTCATGCTGGCCCAGGACCGGCGATCGGCCCGCGCGTCATAACCCGCGAAAGGCGGCCGGCCGGGCCGGTCGGGCTCGGTGAAGGCGTGCCGGACACCGCCATAAAGACCCGTCTCCCATTCGACCCCGGCCGCCGACAGGCCGGCCTCGATACGGGCCAGATCCTCCCGCCGCGCCATCGGATCGGCGGCCCCGGTGCAGATCAGCACGCTTGCGCCGGCCCCCGCGCTCCAGTCATCGGCCACCATGTCCAGCCCGCCATGAAAGCTGACGACACCCCGGACCCTGCCGCCGATGCGGGCAAATTCGAGAACGCTGGTGCCGCCGAAGCAATAGCCCAGCGCGCCAATCCGACTGCCATCCACGCCCGGCTGGCCGGCAAGCGCCGCACGCGCCGCCTCGATGCGGCCCATCCACATGGCCCTGTTGCCGGCAAAAGCGCCCAGCCGGGGGCCGATGGCGTCAGGATCGGCGATGCGTTCCCGGCCGCCCCAGAGGTCGACGGCCAGCACCGCATGGCCCAGCGCGGCCAGCCGCTCGGCGCGAGACAGGATGAAATCGTCCAGCCCATGGGCGCCATGCACCACCAGAATGCCCGGCCGGTCCCCCGGCCCCGCGGGCACGAACAGGCGCCCCAGCATCTCCGTTTCGCCGTCGCTATAGGCCAAATCCCTTGCGGCGATCCCCACCATCGGATCGTCTCCTCACTTCAGTCCTGTCGGAGACAACCGCCTGCCTCGAGCCCCGTCCAGCGCAGCGGGCCATTTCTTTCACATTGCGAAAACTCCCGCGAAAAGACGCAGCGCCCGCCGCGCCCCTTTCGTGCATCGAGTTTCCGCCATATGAACATTTCGCGGCCTCGGGCTTGCCCCAAGGCGGATCGGGCGCCCAAACTCCGCCCAAGCATGCGGAGACCCCTGATGACCAGCCCCGATTACCGCAACTATATCTGGCCCGAATCCTATGATCGCGTCGGCAAATCGCGCGGGCTCGATCCCATCACCTATTCGCAACCGGTGCTGTCCACGCCCAAGGCTATCGCCCTCAAGGCGGAATGGAAGCGCCTCTCCGAAGAGCCCTATCGCGGCATCACCCATGACGGGGTGGTGGAAGAAGGGCTCTACAGGTTGGCCGACGAGGGCTTTCCCGTCGAGGCGGCGGTCGCGGCCGCCGAGGCGCTGCTGGCCACGATGAGCGCCGAGCAGCGCGCCGCCGTCTGCTATCCCATCGACGCCACCGAATGGCGCGGCTGGTACAATCCCGAGCTGGTGTTCAACACCAACGGCATCAGGCTGGAGACGGTTTCGGACGCCACCCGCGAGGCGTTCCTGGGCCTGCTGGCCGCCTGCACCTCGGCGCGCGGCTTTGAAAAGATCCGACAGCTGATGAAGGCCAATCTGTTTCTGGGCGAGCTTTACGACCTGCGCCGCATCATGAGCGAATGGACCTATCATTTCCTCATGTTCGGGACGCCCTCGCCCACCGAGCCCTGGGGCTGGAACCTTTACGGCCACCATATCGGCTTCAACGTGCTCATCATCGGCCGGCAGATGGTGATCTCGCCCACCTTCATGGGCACCGAGCCCAATGACATCGCCCTGCAAAGCGGCGAGCGCTTCACCCTGTTCAAGAGCGAGGAGGAGCAGGGCCTCAGGCTGATGCAGTCGCTGGCCCCCGAGCTGCGCGAGCGCGCCACGCTCTACAGGATCATGGAAGACCCGGCCATGCCGGCCTGGCGCTTCAACTTCGCCGACCAGCGGCACCTGGGCGGGGCCTTCCAGGACAATCGCATCGTGCCCATAGAGGGCGTGCCCGTTTCCGAATTCACCCCCGAGCAGCAGGCCGCCCTGCTCCGGCTGGCCGAAACCTTCTACGAGCACTGGCCCGACGGCCCGCGCGCCGCGCGCATGGCCCAGATCGAAGCCCATCTGGACCGCACGCTCTTCAGCTGGATCGGCGGCCATGGCGAGGACGACCCGTTCTATTTCCACATCCATTCGCCGGTGGTGATGCTCGAGTTCGACCATCATTCGGGCATGTGGCTGAGCAATACCGAGCCGGCGAAATTCCATATCCACGTCATCACGCGCCTGCCCAATGGCAATGACTACGGCAAGGCGCTGCTGCGCCTGCACGCGCGGACGCGCGGCTGAACCATCCACAATTTTCTTCTATCGGCACTTGCCGATAGAAGCGGAACGCTCCATCTATGGCGCAGTTTTTCCAGCCTTCCGCGAGACGCGCCTTCATGTCCAAGCTGTTTTCCTCCACCACCCTGGGCGGCCTTGCCCTGCGCAACCGCACCGTGGTCGCCCCCATGTGCCAATATTCGGCGCAGGACGGCTTCGCCAATGACTGGCATTTCGTGCATCTGGGGCGCTTCGCCCTGGGCGGGTTCGGCCTGGTGATGGTGGAAGCCACCGGCGTCGTGCCCGAGGGGCGCATCACCTATGGCGATCTGGGCCTGTGGAAGGACGAGCATATCGCGCCCCTGGCGCGCATCGTCGACTTCCTCCATAGCCAGGGCACCGCCGCCGGCATCCAGCTCGCCCATGCCGGGCGCAAGGCCTCGACGCCCCTGCCCTGGCGCAACGGCTTCGACGAGACCGAGGCCGAAAAGGCGGCGCTGCATTTCGAAAGCTGGACCCCGGTCGCCCCCAGCGCCGAAATCCATGCCGAAAACAAGAATTTCACCACCCCCACCGCGCTGGACAAGGCCGGTATCCGCGCGCTGGTTGACGCCTTCGTGGCGGCCGCCATCCGCGCCGAAAAAGCCGGCTTCGACACGGTCGAAATCCACGCCGCCCACGGGTATCTGCTCAACCAGTTCCTCTCCCCGCTGGCCAACAAGCGCACCGACGAATATGGCGGCAGCCGCGAAAACCGCATGCGCCTCGTGCTGGAAGTGACCGAGGCGGTGCGCGCCGTCTGGCCGGCGCACAAGCCGCTGCTCGTGCGCCTTTCGGCCAGCGACTGGCACCCCGAGGGCTGGCAGATCGAGGACAGCGTCGTTCTGGCGCGTGAGCTCAAGGCGCGCGGGGTCGATGCCATCGACGCCTCCAGCGGCGGCTTCGAGGGCGCGACCATCCCGCTCGGCGCCGGCTACCAGGTGCCGCTGGCCCAGGCGATCCGCGAGGGCGCCGACATCCCCACCATGGCGGTCGGCCTTCTGGGCGACGCCCATGAGGCCGAATCCATCGTCGCCAGCGGCAAGGCCGATTTCATCGCCCTGGCCCGCGGCGCCCTGGACGACCCCAACTGGCCGCTGCATGCCCGCCACGAACTGGGCGCCACCGATTACGACCTCTGGCCGGTGCAGACCAATCGCGTGCGCGAACGCGACCGCTCGCTGGGCCTGCGCGCCTTCGCCAAATAGGCGGGTTTCCCGAAACGGTCATCGCGGCATCGCAAATCCGCCGCGATTGCCGCGCCAGACTGGCGGCCATCATGCAACCGGGAGCCGAACCATGGACACCAAGGCCGCCATTCTCGCGCTGATGAGCATCTGGGGCGTCGGCGCCTGCCTCACCTTGCCCGCCAGCGCCGAGGACAGGCCCGAAAGCCCCGGGGCGGCGGACACGCGGGACAATCCCCTCGTCGACAAGGTCTGGGTGCGCACCGACGCCGATCCGGCCCTGCCCGGCCCCATGCAGATCTTCCTCGCCGACGGCACGCTGGTCAGCGACAGCTGCTGGGAAACCTACCGGCTCTCGAAGTGGCAGCGGGTCTCCGACATGGAAATAAGCTGGGAGGAGGACGGCATGACCATCAATGCCGACATCGCCACGCTGACCGATGACGAGCTGGTGCTCTCCCTCAAGCTGGGCAGCGAGGTGCAGGAGCAGCATTTCGCCCCCGCCCAGGTGCCCTATGTCTGCCCGGACATGCCGCGCTAGAACCCTCGCTCGATGTCATTCCGACGCAGGCCGGAATGACCCGGTGGGTTTGGCGGTGTCTCGGCGCCGTTGTGAACTGCCCTAAAGCACCACCTGGGTGCCGATCTCGACCACGCGGCCGGTGGGGATATGGAAATATTCCGTGGCGTCGCTGGCATTGCGCGCCAGCCGGGCAAAGAGCCTGTCCTGCCAGTACCGCAGCAGATGGCTGGTCTTGGGACCGGATTTGAGCGAGCGGCGCGAAAGGAAGAACGAGGTCGACATGATGTCGAATTTCCAGCCCAGCTTGCGCGCCAGCATCAGCGCCTTGGGCAGGTTCGGGCTTTCCATGTAGCCGAAGGTCACCATCACGCGGCTGAACAGCTCGTTATAGGCGTCGATGGTGATCTTCTCGTCGTCCGGCACGCGCGGGGATGCCGAGGTGCGCACGGTGAGGATGACGTTCTTTTCGTGCAGCACCTTGTAGTGCTTGAGGCTGTGCAGGAGCGCGGTGGGTGCCCCCTCGATGTCGCTGGTGAGGAACACCGCCGTGCCCGGCACCAAAGTCGGCTGCTTCTTGGCGAGATTGTCGACGAGAAACTGCAAGGGCACCTCGTCGCGCCGCGTCTTGTCCGACAGGCGCTTGCGCCCGGCCATCCAGCTCCACATGATGACGCCCACCAGCAGCGCCACCACCGCCGGCACCCAGCCCCCCTGCACCAGCTTGGCGGCATTGGCGGCGAAAAAGCCGCCATCGATCAGCGCAAAGGCGACGCCGAAGGCGATGACCGCCAGCGGATGCCACTTCCAGTTGCGCCACATGACCACGACCAGCAGCGCCAGCGTCATCACCATGACGCCGGAAACGGCGATGCCATAGGCATGCGAGAGCGCGCTGGAACTGCCGAAGCCCAGCACCAGCATCAGGACGCCCACCATCAGCATGGAATTGATCTGCGGCATGTAGATCTGCCCGCTCTGGGTGGCCGAGGTGTGCAGCACCACCATGCGCGGCAGCATGTTGAGGGCGATGGCCTGCTGGGTGAGGCTGAACGTGCCCGAAATCACCGCCTGGCTGGCAATGATCGTGGCCGCCGTCGCCAACCCCACGAAGGGGCCGATGGCCCATTCCGGCTGCATCTCGAAGAACGGGCTCGACACATTCTCGATGCCCACCGCCAGAACGAACGCGCCCTGCCCGAAATAGTTGAGCAGCAGGCATGGAAACACCAGCGCGAACCAGACGATGACGATGGGCTTGCGCCCGAAATGCCCCAGGTCGACATAAAGCGCTTCCGCGCCGGTGACGGCCAGGAACACCGCGCCCATGACCACGAAGGCCAGGCCGAAATGGGTGAAGAGGAATTGCAGGCCCAGGACCGGATTGAGCGCCCAGAGCACGGCGGGATAGTCGATGATGTGGACCAGCCCCGAAAAGCCCAGCACCAGAAACCACAGCCCGGTCACCGGCCCGAAGACCACCGACACCCGGGCCGAGCCGAAGCGCTGCACGGCGAAGATGCCGATGATGATGACCAGGGTGATGGGCACCACCCAGCGCTCCATGCCCGGGGCCACCAGCTTCACCCCCTCGATGGCCGAGAGCACCGACATGGCCGGGGTGATGATGGCGTCGCCGAAGAACATGGCCGCGCCCATGACGCCCATCACCGTGATCCACACCGGGGGATTGGCGAAGGTCTTGCGCGCCAGCGCCATCAGGCTCAGCGTGCCCCCCTCGCCATTATTGTCGGCCCTGGTGACGAAGAACACGTATTTGACCGTCACGGTCAGCGTCAGCGCCCAGATAATCAGCGAGAGCAGCCCCAGGATTTCGCTGTCGGCGGTCGAGGCGCCCGGCTGCACGCGCATGGCCTCGCGGAAGGCATAGATGGGGCTGGTGCCGATATCGCCGAACACCACGCCGAGCGCGCCCATCATCAACATGGGCAGGTGCTTGTTTTCGGGAAGATGGCTGGGGAGGTCGCTCGCATCGACGCCGGCGCCATTGCCACCGGCTGCATTCGTCTGCGTCATGAACCTTGTGCTCTCTGGTCAAAGGCGGGCGCCGCTATACACCCCTCTCGGGCCATAGACAACTCCCTCCCCTGCAACGCCGGGAAAAGCAAAGGGTTCAAACAGCCGGGGCCGCCCCTCTCGGAGCGGCCCCGGGCCGGTAAACGAAGCGAGAGGCTTCGATGGATTATTCGGCGGCCTGGGCGGCAGCCGCGTCGTTGGCGCGGGCGGCCTTGGCGGCATTGCCCCACCAGATGAGCTGGTCGAGCATGTCCTTGGCGGACGGGCCGATCGAGCCCTCGATGTCAGCCATCGGCTTGTTCTGCTGGCCCAGCGGGTGCACGGCGAAGAAGTCGCCGCCGCCGATATGGACGGCCGAACGGGTGGAGACCATCTGCAATTCGACACCGATGGTGCGCAGGTTCTCGATGGCGCGGGCGGCGCCGACCGTGCCATAGCCCACGGCGCCGAAGGCCTTCTTGTTCCAGTTGGTATAGGCCTGGTCGATGGCGTTCTTGAGGGCGCCGGTGATGGCGCGGTTATATTCGGCCACCACGAAGATGTAGCCGTCGAATTCGCTGATCTTGTTCTGCCACTTCACGGCATTGGCGTCCTGGCTCGGCACCCAGGCATTGGAGGCCACTTCGTCGAAGAAGGGCAGGTTGAAATCGCGCAGATCGACGAGCTCGGCCTCGATCTCGGGGCGTTCATTGGCCTTGTCGAGAATCCACTGCGCCGGCTTGTCGCCAAAGCGGCTGGCGCGGGTGGACGAAATGATGACGCCGATCTTGAGTTTGGACACGGGTGGCCCTCCTTGGTAACAAAAAATAACTGAGGCGATATATGTGCCCTTTGGCGCGGGCCACAAGAAGGCACCTTCATGTTGTGCAGGGACAGTGACCTGCCTTGGTTACATTGCTGTAAGCATTGGAAAACAAGGGATTTCCGCCGATTGCGGGCGCCGGGAGGAGCGGACCTGGCCCAGAGTTAGGCGGCCTTTGACGCTATGTTCGCTGCACGGCAACAATTCCGCCCGCCCCCCATGAATCCGGGTTGGCGCGGCCGGCGAAAAGGCGTTGCTTTCAGCATGGGGCATCGTCACCATGAGGGATATCATGAACAAGTTTTCAGCCGCCTTGGCGCTGGCCATCCTGGCCATGAGCGCCACCGGGGCCGCGGCAGTGGATCGCCGCGTGCGCATCGTCAACGACACGTCTTACGACATCATCAGCTTCTATGCGTCCAACAAGGGATCGCGCTCCTGGGAAGAGGACATTCTGGGACGGCGGATCCTGCCGGCCGGCCATAGCGTCGTCATCAACATCGACGACGGCACCGGCTATTGCAAATACGACTTCCTCGCCGTGTTCGAAGACGGCGACGAGCTGGAAAAATACAATATAAACGTCTGCGAAGTCAGCGAGTTCACCTACTACTGACCGCCCAGCACGGCCCGGTATTGCCGCACCGCTTCGGCAAAACCGAAAAGCAGGGCATCCGCCGTCAGGCCGTGGCCGATGGACACTTCGGCCACGCCCGGCACCGCCGCCTGGAAAGCCGGGAGATTGGCCAGCGTCAGGTCGTGCCCGGCATTGACGCCCAGCCCGGCGTCCTGCGCCGCCCTGGCGGTATGCGCCAGCGCGGCCAGTTCGCGCACGGCGCGCTCGGGCTGGTCATAGCAACCCCCATAGGGGCCGGTGTATAGCTCGATGCGGTCGGCGCCCACGCGTTTTGCGGCGGCGGCCGCGTCCACCCCGCCATCGGGATCGCAGAACAGCGAAATCCGCCGCCCCGGCGCCTTGAGCCGCCCGATCACCCGGGCGAGGACATCGCCCTGCCCCACAAAATCCCAGCCATGGTCCGAGGTCGCCTGCGCCGGATCGTCCGGCACCAGGGTCACCTGCTGCGGGTTCACCGCCTCGATCAGCGCGAAGAAATCCTCGCTGGGATAGCCCTCGATGTTGAATTCGGCGCCCGGATAGTCCTCGCGCAGCATTTCGGCCAGATCGAAGACGTCGCTGCGCCTGATATGACGCTCGTCGGGGCGCGGATGCACGGTGATGCCGCTGGCCCCGGCATCGAGCACCACCCGGGCGATGCCGGTGACGCTGGGCCAGGGCAGGTTGCGCCGGTTGCGCAACTGGGCGACGGCATTGAGATTGACGGAAAGCAGGGTCATGGCGCTCCCTCGGGAAAAGGCTTTCCTCTCCTATACCGGATCGCCGCCCTCGCCCAATGGAACCTTTTGATGACACCCATCAAGGAAAAGGGAGGCAATTGCGCCTCCCCCCAAATCACATGCTCTGCGGACCGCGCGAGATGGCAGCCAGGCCCGTGCGCACCACTTCCACCAGCCCCAGCGGCTGCATCAGCCCGATGAAGCTGTCGATCTTGCCCGGCTTGCCGGTCACCTCGAAGACGAAGCTCTCCACCGTCGCATCGACGATCTGGGCGCGGAAGGCATCGGCCAGGCGCAGCGTCTCGGCGCGATGCTCGCCCGAGCCGGCCACCTTGATGAGGGCCAGCTCGCGCTCGAGCGAGCTGCCCTCGGCGGTGAGGTCGTGCACCTTGTGCACCGGCACCAGCCGCTCCAATTGCAGCTTGATCTGCACCAGCACGCGGGGCGTGGCGATCACGACAACGGTGATGCGACTAAGTCGACGGCCGTGTTCGGTCTCGCTGACGGTCAGGCTTTCGATATTGTAGCCGCGCGCCGAAAACAGGCCCACCACGCGGGCGAGAATGCCCGGCTCGTTGTCGACCAGAACCGAGAGCGTATGGCGCTCGGTTTCCTGGGTGTCCTTGGTCATGAAATAGGCCGAGCCGGTGGGCTGCAGATGTGCGTTCATGTCTTTTCTCCTCTCCGGCGCCCTAGACGAGCTGCCGCCCCTTTTCATCGATGATGTCGCCGATATTGGCGGTGTCGGGCAGGATGATTTCGTTATGCGGCTTGCCCGACGGGATCATCGGCAGGCAGTTCTCGTCCTTTTCCACGATGACGTCGAAAAGCACCGGGCCGTCATAGTCGAGCATTTCGGCGATGGCCGCGTCGAGCTCGGCGGGGTTGTCGCAGCGAATGCCCTTGCCGCCATAGGCCTCGGCCAGCTTGACGAAGTCGGGCAGCGATTCCGAATAGGAATGGGCGTAGCGCGAGCCGTGGAGAAGGTCCTGCCACTGGCGGACCATGCCCATGCGCTCATTGTTGAGGATGAAGATCTTGATCGGCAGGCGATATTGCACCGCCGTCGACAGCTCCTGCATGGTCATCTGCACGCTGGCCTCGCCGGCGATGTCGATGACCAGCGCGTCGGGATGGGCCACCTGCACGCCGACGGAGGCCGGCAGGCCATAGCCCATCGTGCCCAGGCCCCCGGAGGTCATCCAGCGGTTGGGCTTGTCGAAATGGAAATGCTGGGCGGCCCACATCTGGTGCTGGCCGACCTCGGTGGTGATGAACACCTCCCTGGACTGCTTCCTGGTCGCCTCGTAGAGCCGCTGGATGGCGTATTGCGGCTTGATCGAAGTGTCGGAATTCTTGTAGGCGAGCGAATTGACCGTGCGCCATTTCTCGATCTGCTTCCACCACGGCGCCAAGGCCTCGCTGCGCGGCTGGTTGGTCTTGCTGCGCCAGATGCGGACCATTTCCGCCAGCACCCGCTCGCAATCGCCGATGACGGGAATGTCGACGCGCACCACCTTGTTGATCGAGGAAGGGTCGATATCGACATGAATCTTGCGGCTGTTGGGCGAGAAGGCATCCACCCGCCCGGTGATGCGGTCGTCGAACCGGGCGCCGATATTAATCATCACGTCGCAGTCATGCATGGCCAGGTTGGCTTCATAGGTGCCGTGCATGCCCAGCATGCCCAGCCACTGCGGATTGGAGGCGGGGAAGGCCCCCAGCCCCATCAGCGTCGAGGTGACAGGGAAACCGGTGAGCTCGGCCAGCTCGCGCAAGTGCTCGGAGGCTTCCGGCCCGGCATTGATGACCCCGCCCCCGGTATAGAAGACAGGGCGCTCGGCCTTGAGCATCAGATCGACCGCCGCCTCGATGGCCGCCGCATCCCCATCGACCTGCGGGCGATAGGACTGGTGGCGCAGCGTCTCCAGGTCCGGCATGTAATAGTCGCCCAGGGCGAACTGCACGTCCTTGGGAATATCGATGACCACCGGGCCCGGCCGGCCGGTGGTGGCGATGTGAAAGGCCTCGTGCATGATGCGCGGCAGGTCCTCGACGCGCTTCACCAGGTAATTGTATTTGGTGCAGGAGCGGGTGATGCCGACCGTGTCGCATTCCTGGAAGGCGTCCGAGCCGATCAGCGTCGTGGGCACCTGCGCGGTGATGCAGACCAGCGGAATGGAATCGAGCAATGCGTCGGTGAGGCCAGTGACCGCATTGGTGACGCCGGGGCCGGACGTGACCAGGACCACGCCGGGCTTGCCGGTGGAGCGCGCATAGCCTTCGGCCATGTGGGTGGCGCCCTGCTCGTGGCGCACCAGGATATGCTGCACGAAATCCTGCTGGAACATCGCGTCATAGATCGGCAGGGCCGCACCGCCCGGATAACCGAAAATATGCCTCACACCCTGGTCGGTCAGCGCCTGGATCACCATTTCCGCGCCGGTCATTTTCTCGGCCATTCGTTTCGTCCTTCCCTTCTGATTTGGGGAGCCCGATCTCGTAGCGGCAAAAACCGGGCAATAAAAAAGGCCCCATTCGGGACCTGTTTTCGGCGCACCAGCCATTGCGCGGGATGCCTATCCCACGTTGCCGATGCGCCTGCCTACTACGAGAATGAGTGCCCGCACGGGACCGCTCCTTGAAATTACGCGGGCATTGATAGGAGCATCCGCGCGCCCGAGTCAAGGCTTGTCGCGCTTTTCCGCATATTCGGCGCGCCATTCCATCCCTTTGCATCGCGCGGGGGCTGGCAAGCCGCCCCGGGAATGCTAAAGCCCCTGCCAGAAACTTTCATGACAGTTCGATGACATGGCAAAAAGCGCGCTCGACAAGGATCTGCAGCGAGTAACCGGGCTCGAGACCGCCGCGCACGATCTCGCCCGCAAGCTCGCCGCGCCCGGCATCGCCCTCATCTTCCTCATGCTGGCCACGCTCTGGGCCGGCCATGCCGTAACCGACACGCAATCGGGCTATCTCATCGTCATCGCCGCGCTCATCGCCGGCTATATGGCGCTCAATGTCGGCGCCAATGACGTGGCCAACAATATGGGCCCGGCGGTCGGCTCCAAGGCGGTCACCATGCTCGGCGCGCTGGTCATCGCCGCCGTGTTCGAGGCGGCGGGCGCCCTGCTCGCCGGCGGCGACGTCGTCAACACCCTGGCGCGCGACATCGTCACCCCCGGCACGCATCTGGACGACATGACCTTCGTCATGCTGATGATGTCCGCGCTGCTGGCCTCGGCCCTGTGGATCAACATCGCCACCTATGTCGGCGCGCCGGTCTCGACCACCCATGCCGTGGTCGGGGGCATCGTCGGGGCGGCCATCGCCGCCGCCGGCATGAACGCGGTCAACTGGGGCAGCATCGCCGCCATCGCCTCGAGCTGGGTAATCTCCCCCATTCTGGGCGGCATCTTCGCAGCCCTGACGCTGCTGCTCATCCACGTCACCATCACCGGGCGGCTGGACAAGATTTCCTCGGCACGCCTCTGGGTGCCCATCTTCATCGCCGCCATGGCGGCGATCTTCTCGGCTTATCTGGCCACCAAGGGGCTGAGCCGCATCTGGAAACCGGCGCCCTGGCAGACGCTGCTCATCGGCCTGGGGGCCGGCGCGCTGGCCTGGGTCATCGCCATGCCGCTCATCCGCCAACGCTCGCTCACCATCGAGAACCGCACCAAGCACGTCGCCAGCCTGTTCCGCGCGCCCCTGGTGGTCGCGGCGGCGCTGATGTCCTTCGCCCATGGCGCCAACGACGTCTCCAACGCCATCGGGCCGCTGGCCGCCATCGTCGACCGGCTGGGCCAGCACCAGGACGGGGCGAATGTCGCCCTGCCCTTCTGGGTCATGTTCATCGGCGCCTCCGGCATCGCGCTGGGCCTGGCCCTGTTCGGCCCCCGCCTCATCAAGACGGTGGGCGAGCAGATCACCAAGCTCAACGAAATCCGCGCCTTCTGCGTGGCCCTCTCGGCCGCGGCAACGGTGCTGGCCGCCTCGGCGCTCGGCATGCCGGTCTCGTCCACCCATATCGCCATCGGCGGCATTTTCGGCGTCGGGTTCCTGCGCGAATACTGGCAGCGCCTCGCCATGGAAGTGGTGTCCGTGCCCCGTCACGCCCGCCATGTCGACCCCGGCGCGCTCAATGCCACGCCCGAAGAGGCCCTGACCCGCTCGCGCCAGCGCGACGGGCGGCAACTGGTCCGCCGCCAGCAGGTGCTGGGCATCGCCGCCGCCTGGGTCGTCACCGTTCCCGCCTGCGGCGCGCTTTCGGCGCTGGTCTATGTGCTGGTGGATTTTTTCCTGCGCTGAGCCGGGGGTTCAGCCGACCAGTTGCCGGTGCAGATCGACCGCCAGCCGCGCCAGGGTCGGATCGGAAAGCAGCCGCTTAGCTTCGGAAAGCACCACCCAGTGGCGCAGGCGCTGGCCCATTTCCCGGTAGGTCTCGTGCTGGGTCTCGACCCGCAGCGGATAGATATCGATGTCGACCAGCACCGATTCGTCGGAGCCGGCGCTGCCCCGATAGCTGCCGATGGGCCGCGTGGCGATCTCGCCGCTGACGCCGGCTTCCTCGAAAGCCTCCTGCGCCGCACTCTCCCACGGGGTCATGTCGGGCTCGATGACGCCCTTGGGAAACATCCAGCGACCATTGCGGCGCGAGGTGATGAGCAGGAACGCCACCCGCCCCTCGACCATGGCATAGGGCAGCGCGCCGGCCTGGCGCAGCCCTTCGGGCGTTTCCACCCTGGGGCTCCAGAGCTTGAGAAGATCGCGCACCATTTTCCCGTCCCCGCGCTCACGTCCCGCGCTCTCTCGCACGGGCCCGTTGCTGTGTCCACCAAACAAAAAAGGGCCCCGAAGGGCCCTTTCGAAAACGCTGTCGTCGATCAGTCGAGCAGGGTCAGGTTGGTGGCCGAAACCTTGCCGTCGCGGCCGGTCTCGAGCTCGTAGGTGACCTTGTCGCCTTCATAGAGGCCCTGCAGGCCCGAACGCTGAACGGCGGAAATGTGCACGAACGCATCCTTTTCGCCATTGTCGGGCGAAATGAAGCCGTAGCCCTTGGTGGTGTTGAAGAATTTGACGGTACCGTTGATGGCAGCCATGGAACTTAGTCCTCACAAGTGATCGCCGCGGAAAGAGCGGCTGAGGGTTGAAAACGGGCCAAAATGGCCCGGCCTAAACGATTCACAGATCAGGAGGTAGCCAAGTTCCCGGCTTCTGCCGGTCGATCAGATAGCGCAAGTTCGGTGTCGTGGCGCCGAATATGCCAATATCTGCGTAAAATTCAAGGCGTTTCGCTGGTCGATGAAAAAGCCCCCGACCCGAAACTGGCGTTTCGGTTCGAGGGCCCGAGCGCTTGGGAAAGCGCCAGTGCAGCATGGGGGCGATGCTGCAACTTCTATCAGCCACGCGGGCAGTAGTCGCGGTAGCGGCTGCCGTCGCGGCGTTCGTAGATGCAGATGTCGCGGTTGCTGGACGAGCGGCCGACAATTTCGCCGGTAGCCGCACCCACCACGGTGCCGACGCCGGCGCCGACCGCCGTGCCAAGAACCGTACCGGTAGTGGCCGCACCCACGATTGCCCCGCCGGCAGCACCGATGGCGGCGCCCTGTTGGGTGGTGGTGCAGGCTGCCAGCGACAGCACGGCAGCGGCGACGATCAGTAACTTGTGCATGAAAGACCCTCCTGGAACAATCCGGTGAGAAGAATGCGCGAGCGCATCCGATGGTTCCAGCGGCTCTTGAGTTAATTTTTAACCAGCCGGCTCGCCCAGGCGCCCAGCACCACGCCCAGCCAACCCAGGATCATCGCCAGGCCGCCGAGCGGCGCAGCGCCGGCAAAGAGCCCCTGCCCCTGCCATTCGCGCAGGCCGAGATCGGCGATGAACACCAGCGTCCCCCCGGCCAGAAGCAGCCCGGCAAAAAGGAAAAGTCGGCCCCGCCCCGCAAGGATGGCCAGGGCCAGCAGCGCCGGGCCATGGGCAAGGCAGATGCTGGCGATGGCCCCCAGATTGCGGCTTTCCCCGCCATGGGAGCCGCCCGCCGCGGCGGCGACGCCGATGGCGCCGATCAGGCCGGCCGCCGCAAGCAGCAGACGCATCGCCATTTTGCCGCCTTCGGTCATGGCCCCTTCCTCCCCTCCGCGCTTTCCTCTAGAGCAGTCGTTTGCGAATAGGATGTTTGAGATGAGCGAGCAAGTGAGCCCCAGCCGGTCGATCGGCTGGGCGGAGGAATTACGGGCCACATTCGCCCTGGCCTGGCCGCTCGTCATCGCGCAACTGGCCCAGAACGCCCTGCACACCACCGACGTGGTGCTGCTCGGCTGGCTGGGCTCGTCCTACCTGGCCGCCGGCACGCTGGCCACAACCTTCCTCATGCCCTTTCTGGTGGGCGGGGTGGGCGTCATCGGCGCGGTGGCCCCGCTGGTGGCGCAGGCGCGCGGCGCGCGCGACATCAAGGCGGTGCGCCGCGTGGTGCGCCAGGGCTGCTGGGCCGCGCTGGCGCTGGCCGCCGTGCTGGTGCCCATCGTGCTGCAGATCAAGCCGGTTTACCAGTTCCTGGGACAGGACCCGGCCACCACCGAAATGTCGGCGCAGTTCATCCACATCGCGGCCTGGTCGCTGTTCCCCGCCCTCGGCATCATCGCCTTCCGCTCCATGCTCTCGGCCTATGACGCCACCCGCGCCATCCTGGTCATCACCGTCATCGGCGTCGTCTTCAACGCCGGGGTCGCCTATGTGCTGATCTTCGGCCATTTCGGCTTTCCCCGCATGGAGCTGCGCGGCGCCGCCACCGCCACGCTCATCACCAATTTCCTGATGTGCGCCATGATGGCGGGCTATGTGGTGACCCATCCGCGCCTGCGGCGCTTCCACGTCTTCCTGCGCTTCTTCAAGCCCGACTGGCCGCGCTTCCGCGAAATCTTTCGCATCGGCACGCCGATCGGGCTGACCGTGGTGGCCGAAGTGGGCCTGTTCACCGCCGCCGCCCTGCTGATGGGCCGGTTGGGCACCGACGAGGTGGCGGCCCATGCCGTGGCGCTGCAATGCGCCTCCATGGCCTTCATGGTGCCGCTGGGGCTGGGCATCGCCGCGACGGTGCGCGTCGGACGGGCCTATGGCCGGGGCGACAGCGAAGGCGTGCGCAAGGCCGGCTGGACCGCCTTTGCCCTCAGCACCGCCTTCATGACCCTGTCCTGCGTCCTCTTCCTCACCATGGGGCCGGTCATCGTCACCCTGTTCCTCGATCCCAACGTGCCGGGCAATGCCAATGCGCTGGGGCTGGCGGCGACCTTCCTCATCGTGGCCGGCATTTTCCAGCTCGCCGATGGCACGCAGGTGGTGGCCGCCCATTCGCTGCGCGGGCTCAGCGACACCAAGGTACCCATGCTGATCGCCATTTTCGGCTATTGGGCCATCGGCCTGCCGGTGGCCTATCTTCTCGGCCTCGTCGCCGGCTGGCGCGGCATCGGCATCTGGATCGGCCTGGCGGCAGGCCTGTCCTCGGTGGCGGTGGTGCTGCTGATCCGCTTCGCCCTGCGCGAACGGCTGGGCCTCATGCGCTAGGGGGCACGCGCCGGGGCCAGTCCCCGAAGCGATTGCGAAACCAGGTGCGCTGGCGCTTGGCATATTGCCTTGTGGCGATGACGGCGCGGGCGATGGCTTCGTCCGCCCCGATCCGGCCCGCGAGGAAATCCTCGATTTCCCGCACGCCGATGGCCTTCATCACCGGCAGGCCGGGATCGAGCCTCATCGCCAGCAGCGCCTCGACCTCGGCCACCGCCCCGGTCTCGAACATAATTTCGAATCGCCGGGCAATGCGGGCGCGCAGGACATCGCGCGCCGGGTCCAGCACCATGCGCTCCACGGCGAAATCATCGAGCAGCCCGGCCTGCGGCGCGTCCTGGAAGCTGGACAGCACCCGCCCGGTCGCCCGCTTCACCGCCAGGGCGCGAATGAGCCGCTGCGGGTCGGCCACCTTGAGGCGCTCGGCCGTCACCGGATCCTCGCGCCGGAGCAGGGCCAGCCGCTCCGCCCCGTCCAGCGCCGCGATCTCCTCCTGCACCGCAAGGGTCACCTCGTCAGGAATTTCGGGCACGTCGGCGAAGCCGTTGAGCAGCGCGTCGAAGTAAAGCCCGGTGCCGCCCACGAAGATCAGCGGCTTTTCTTCCTCCGCGGCGATGACGCCCCGCACCGCCTCCAGCCACTGGCCGGTGGAAAACCGCCGCGCGGCCGGCACCGTTCCATAGAGCCTGTGGGGAGCCAGCGCCATGTCGGCGCTGTCGGGCCGGGCCGTCACCACCGCCAGGGTGTCATAGACCTGCATGGCATCGGCATTGACGATGACGCCGTCCATCTCCCGCGCCATGGCAAGGGCCAGCGCCGACTTGCCGCTGGCAGTCGGACCCGCTATCAGAACGGCGCGCCTGCGGCCCCTCATCGCTCACTCCACAAAGAAAACCTCATGCCGGTTCTTTGCCTCATCGCCAATCCCGCCGATTCCGAACTCGACCCGGCGCTGGCCGCCGCCGTCATCAAGGAGACCGGGGGAGAGCTCAACTGGCTCAACCACGCCATTGCCTGCGAGATCATCGAGCCGAAGTCAACCGACGCCCTGGCCCTGGCCCGCGACGTCATCGGCGCGCGCAAGGTCGACGCGGCGCTGGTGCCCAGCGAAAACCGCCGCAAACAGATCCTCATCGCCGACATGGATTCCACCATGATTAACGAGGAATGCATCGACGAGCTGGCCGATGCGCTGGGCATAAAGGACGAGGTGGCCGCCATCACCGACCGCGCCATGCGCGGCGAACTCGATTTCGCCGCCGCGCTGGACACCCGCGTCGCCCTGCTCAAGGGGCTGGAGCGCAGGGTGATCGAGGAAGTGCGCCGCGAGCGCATCACCCTTGCCCCCGGGGGGCGAGCCCTGGTGCACACCATGCGCGAATATGGCGCCTATACCGCGCTGGTGTCCGGCGGCTTCACCTATTTCGCCGACTTCTTCGCCAAGCGCATCGGGTTCGATGAAGCGGTGGCTAATGTGCTCGAATTCGACGGCGAAAGCCTGACCGGGACGGTGGCCAAGCCCATCGTCGACAAAAGCACCAAGCACGATCGCCTCGTCGCCCTCGCCGCCGAGCGCAACCTGAAGCTGAGCCAGACCATCGCCGTGGGCGACGGGGCCAACGACCTCGACATGATCCGCATCGCCGGCTTCGGCGTGGCGCTGCACGCCAAGCCCGCCGTCGCCGCCCAGGCCGGTATCCGCATCGACCATGGCGATCTCACGGCCCTGCTCTATCTGCAAGGCTATGGCGAGGAAGAATTCGTCCGATAACATACTCAAAAAAAGCCGGCGCTGAGCGCCGGCTTTTTTGTGCGGAAGATATCCCTTACTGCGCCGCCGGCTGTTCGGCAGGCTCGGGGATTTCGGTGCCCACGGTGGGGCTGAGCTCCGAGCCGTCGTCCAGCGTCAGGCTGGGCACGGTGGTTTCCTCAATGCCCAGGCCGTCCAGGGCCGGCTCGCTGCTCGGCGCCGGGGTGATCGGCGCCGCGGTGGGCTGGATCGGCGGGGCCAGATTGGTGCTGGCGGCCGGGATCGCGCCGTTAGAGCCGAAATAGCGGAAGAACTCGCTATCGGGCGAAAGCACCATGGTGGTGCCGGTGCCGGCCAGGGCCGAGCGGTAGGACTGCATCGAGCGGTAGAACTCGAAGAATTCCTGATCCTGGCCATAAGCCGCCGCGAACAGCCGGTTGCGCTCGGCATCGCCCGTACCACGGATGATTTCCGCGTCGCGCGTCGCCGCCGCGACGATTTCCACCGCCTGGCGGTCGGCAATGGCGCGCAGGCTCTGCGCCTGTTCCTGCCCACGGGCGCGCAGCAGCGCGGCTTCCGCCAGACGCTCGGCGCGCATGCGCTCGAAAGTGGTCGCCGAGACATCGGCTTCCAGATCGGTGCGCAGGATGCGCACATCCACCACGTCGATGCCGATATTGGCAAGGTCGGGACGGATGAGGTCGCGCGTCTCGGCCATCATCTGGCCGCGCTGATCGGAAAGGGCGGCGTTGAACTCGCGCAGGCCATAGACCTGGCGCAGCGCCGCATCGAGGCTGGCCCCGATCCGCGCTTCGGCCACCGACAGCTCGCCGGCGGCGCGCTCGCGGAAGAGGCGCGGATTGTCGATATGGTAGGTGAGGAAGGCATCGACCTGATAGAAGGCATTGCCCGAAACCTGCACGCGCATATTGGCGATATCGTAGCGCAGCAGGCGATCTTCCACGATCTGCACGCTGTCGACGATGTCGGTCGGGATCTTGAAATAGATGCCCGGCTCGGTGCGCACGTCGGTGATCTGGCCGAAGCGCATGACGATGGCCTGCTCGCGCTCGTTCACGACATAGATGGTGGAAAAGAAGACGTAGAGGGCGCCAAGGACAACGGCGCCGATGATGATGAGGCGATTGCTCATGGCTTAGTTCCCCGTCGAATTGGTGCGGGCGCCGGGGCGCAGTTCAGGCAGCGGCAGATAGGGGATGACCCCCTGCCCGCCATCCGTGGACTCGATCAGCACCTTTTCCGAACCGCCCAGCACCTCTTCCATGGTTTCCAGGAACAGGCGCTTGCGCGTCACTTCGGGGGCATTCACATATTCGGCATAGATGGCGTTGAAGCGCTCGGCCTCACCGGTCGCTTCCTGCACCACGCGGTTGGTATAGGCGGCCGCGTCTTCGCGCAGCGCCGCCGCCCGGCCACGGGCATCGCCCAGAAGCGTATTGGCGTAGGAGCGCGCTTCTTCCTGCAGGCGCGTCTCGTCCTGGCGGGCGCGCTGCACCTCGTTGAAGGCGTCGATCACTTCCGCGGGCGGACCGGCATTCTCGATCAGCACCTGGGTGACGTTCACGCCCAGCCCATAGCTGTCGAGCGTGGTGCGGATGATCTGGAGCACCTCTTCGGAGATGCCGCTACGGTCATCGCTATAGATGTCCTGGGCGGGACGGCGGCCGACCACTTCGCGCATGGCGCTTTCGGCGGCGTAGCGCACCATGGATTCCTGGTCGCGGACGTTGAAGAGATATTGCTGTGGATTGTCGATGGCCCAGAACACCGAGAACTGCACGTTGACGATATTCTGGTCGCCCGACAGCATCAGCCCGTCGCTGGCGGCCTGCGAAGAGCGCGAGCCGGCGGCATTGGCTGTGCCGATCTGGGTCTGGTTGAGCGTGGTGGTGACCTTTTCCACCGTGTCGATCGGCCAGATGAGGAAATGCAGCCCCGGCAGGGACAATTCTTCCTTGGGCTTGCCGAAGCGCAGCTCGACGCCCACTTCCTGGGGGTCGACGGTGTAGATGGAATTGAGCGCCCAGAAGGCGACCAGCGCCAGAACGCCACCCACCAGCGCCCAGCGCCCACCGGGGATGCCGCCCTTGAACTGGTCGCGGCCGCGATTGAGAATATCTTCCAGGTTGGGCGTGTTGCCGCCCCCCGGCCGGCGCGGGCCGCCCCCGGGGGCCTGCCCCCATGGACCGCCATTATTGTTGCGGCCACCCCCGCCTCCGTTATTCTCCCACGGCATCGCGTCCCTTTCGGCAATCTGGTTTCGTTGTGGACTTATATAGGCAAGCCCGTGGCGCGATCAATGCGCGCTGCGCGCGCGCCGCTCGTACACTTTGACGCAATAGGCCGCTTCGTCCCGGGGCGAGGGCTCCACTACGGGGGTCTCGACCATCTTCCAGTCGGCCTCCTCGATGGGCGGGAAGCGCACGTCCCCGGACGGCGACAGCGCGATATGGCTGACATAGAGCCGGTCGGCGCGACCCATCATCTGCGCGTAGAGCTCGCCCCCGCCGATAATCATGATCTCGTCCACGCCATCGGCTGCGGCGATTTCGCGCGCCTTTTCCAGCGCCGCCTCGACGTCATGCACCACCACCACGCCTTCGGGCCGGTAGCCGGCCTGCCGCGTCACCACGATATTGGTGCGCCCCGGCAAGGGCTTGCCCACGGTTTCATATTGCTTGCGCCCCATGATGACCGGCTTGCCCATGGTGGTGCGCTTGAAGAAGGCCATGTCGGACGGCAGGCGCCAGGGAATGGCCTGGTTGCTGCCGATGACGCCGTTCTCGGCCACGCCCACGATCATGGCGATGCGCATGCTCATGCCCCCAGCCTTGCCAGCGCCGCGCCTTCGAGGCGCACCTTGGTCCATTCGTCCTGCATGATGCCGCCCTGGGCCTTGTAGAAGTCGATGGACGGCTGGTTCCAGTCCAGCACCCACCATTCGAACCGCCCCAGCCCCTCGGCCAGGCAGCGTTGCGCCAGATGAGCCAGCAGGGCCTTGCCGATGCCCCGGCCGCGCTGGGCGGGATCGACGTAAAGGTCTTCGAGCCAGATGCCGTGCCGGCCCTGGAAGGTGGAATAGGTGTAGAACCAGAGCGCGAACCCCACCGGCGCGCCCGCCCATTCGGCAATCTCGCAAAAGACCTTGGGATCGGGCCCGAACAGGTCGCGCGCGATATCGGCCGGCGTGGCCTTGGCCTCATGGGCCAGCTTTTCATAATCGGCCAGCGCCTTGATGAAATCGACGATCAGGGCGGCGTCATCGGCGGTGGCGGGCCGGATGACGAGGGAATCGGAAACGGTCATGGACACTCGGGAATCGGGGGATTGCGCGGTTCAGAAATCCTCATGCCGCTCCAGGATCAGGATTTCCAGCTCCTTTTCGGGCCAGAAATCCTCCTCGACCATTTCGAAGGTGGTCGGCCCGATCTTCCTGACATTCTGGCCGCAGAAGGACACCAGGTTCTGCGGGCTGCCCTTGTCCACCACCAGCCGGAAGCGGTCGATGCTGCCGCCCCAATTGCCGCCGGTGGTCAGGATATAGGAGATCCAATGCTCATAGAACGGCGCCGTCCACGGCTCGTCGGGGCTCTTGAGCGTCTTGCGCACGGCGGAGAGGAAGGCTTCGTCCGTGCAGTATTTGCGCCTGTAATCCGCCGCCGGATCGTAATCCTCATAGGGCTCGCTGAGGAAGGAGACGCCCACCGTGCCGCCGACGCTGGGCTTGTAGCGGTGCTCCACCGTCACGGTTTGCCCGGCGGGGAAATTGCCCTCCCAGGTATAGGTGGCGCGATAGGTCCAGGCCGGCCAGTAATGGGTTTCCCAACCCTCGCCGGCGTCGAACTCGTCGGGCGTCACCAGGCCCAGATGCAGCAATTGCGCAATGGTTTCTTTGTCCAGCGCGTCGGTCGCATCGCTTGCCGTCTCGGAAATCGGCACCAGCGGCAGGCCCAGATCGCGCAGCATGTCGGTGCGGTCGACGCCTACGGCAAAGGCATATTCATGCAGGGTTGCTTTAACGGGCTTGCCGTTGAACCTGGTCTCGAACTGGAAAAGATTGTCATCCGGCCCATCGGGAAACGCCACCGGCGAGAAGAAATCCGGCACGATGTCGGGCATGGGGAAGGCGACAAGGATATTGTGGTCGGTGTCGCTGGTATTGCGGAACTGATAGACGACGCGGATTTCCTCGCGCGAGATGAAAAGCTCCTCGCTTTCCATCTTGATGTCGAGGTTGGCGACGAATTCCAGCCCGCCTGTGGTGAGGACCGCCGAGGTGTCGTTGGCCAGCGCCGGCGCGGAAGCGAGCAGCAAGCCGGCAATGCAGAAAAACCTCATCACGTCCTCCCTTCGCCGGCCCCCGCTCCGGGTCAGCCGCTCACACCGACACCGCCGCCTTGATATGGGGGTGCGGATCATAGCCCTCGAAGGAAAAATCCTCGAAGGTGAAATCCTCGAGCCGCGTCACCTCCGGGTTGATCCGCAGCGTGGGCAGCGGCCTTGGCTCGCGCGTCAATTGCAGGCGGGCCTGCTCGAAATGATTGGCGTAAAGATGCACGTCGCCGAAAGAGTGGACGAAATCGCCCACGCCCAACCCGCTCACCTGCGCCACCATATGGGTGAGCAGCGCATAGGAGGCGATGTTGAACGGCACGCCCAGAAAGGTGTCGGCGGACCGCTGGTAGAGCTGGCAGCTCAGCTTGCCATCGGCGACATAGAACTGGAACAGGCAATGGCAGGGCGGCAGCGCCATCTCGTCCACCTCGGCCGGGTTCCAGGCCGAAACGATGTGGCGGCGGCTGTCGGGCTTGTTGCGGATGGAGTCGAGCACATTGGCGATCTGGTCGATATGGCGCCCATCCGGCGCCGGCCAGCTGCGCCACTGGCTGCCATAGACCGGGCCGAGATCGCCGTTTTCGTCGGCCCATTCGTCCCAGATTTTGACGCCATGCTCCTGCAGCCAGCGCACATTGGTTTCCCCGCGCAGGAACCAGAGCAGCTCGTAGATGATGGATTTCAGATGCAGCTTCTTGGTGGTGAGCAGGGGAAAGCCCCGGCTCAGGTCGAACCGCATCTGATAGCCGAAAAGGCTGCGCGTGCCGGTGCCGGTGCGGTCGGCCTTGTCGGTGCCGTGCTCGAGAATATCGGCAAGAAGCTTGAGATAGGGCTGCATGGGCCCAGTCTATTTCGATTCGGCCCTGGCCGTCGCATGGCTTGTCGCCCCCCGCACAGGTAATAGAATACCTCAAATCCTGTTGGCACACCGTGTCAGCAGCCCCCTGTCAGGGTAAGCTGGCCAATGCAAGGAAGGAGCCCCGCCATGTCCATCGAACATCTCAACCCCGAAGGCATGCACAAGAGCCCGGTGTTTTCCCAGGGCATCATCATTCCCGCCGGCTGCCGCGTGCTGCTGATCGGCGGGCAGAACGGGGTGGACGAGCACGGCCAGGTGATCGCCAAGGACGACATCGCCGCCCAGACCGCCCAGGCGCTGAACAATATGGTCAAGGTGCTCGAAGCCGCCGGCGCCGGCATCGAGGACCTGGTCAGCACCGCAATCTATATCCGCCAGGGCCAGGACATCCGACCCGCCTTCGCCGCCTGGATGGCGCTGTGGGGCAACCGCGCCAACCCGCCGGTGGTCAAGGCGATCAACGTCGCCGGCTTTCCCAACCCCGACGTGCTGATCGAGATCGAAGCGCAGGCCGTGTTCAAATGAGCCCGGTGCTGCGCCCGCTCCGCCCACGCGAAACCATGCCCGATTTCGTCGAGCAGGCCCTGGCCGAAACCGGCCTGCGCGCCCTTTACGATGCGCGCCCGCCCTATCAGCGCAACGACTACCTGCTCTGGATCAACAAGGCCAAGGGCGAGGACACCAAGCGCAGGCGCCTGGCCCAGATGCTGAGCGAACTGGAAAGCGGCGGAGTTTATATGAAAATGCGCTGGAACGGGAAGATCTGACCCTTCCATTGCATCCCCGCGCGGCCATGCCTATATTGCACCTGCCCGCAAGGGCTATGGCGATAAATGGCCATCGTAATAAACCTTTCGGACCCGGGGGCAGTACCCGGCGCCTCCACCATGAGGGGGCGAAACAGGATCGACGAGGGCGTAAAGGGTGTGTTTTCGCTCGGTGAGGTACCACCGTTATCGGTCCGAAAACTTATAGTTGCCAATGACAACCATAAGGCTCCGGTCGCTCTCGCTGCGTAATGCGGTGCTAGCACTGGGAATTTAAGTCCTCCGCCCCTAGCCGGGCGACAGGCGGGGTCCGCAGGCACCTGGCAACAGAAGCCTGCACCTTCCTCTCTTCGCTAAAGCGCATCTCCTCCCGCCTTTGTTCTTGAAATCTGCGGGAACGTGAGGCTGATATGGGCCGTTCTGGATTCGCCCCCCGCGCCGAGGAAACAGGTATGGCCGAAGATCACATGCGTTACGACATTCTCGCCCAGGAAGCCCTGCGCGGCGTCGTGCGCAAGGTTCTGGCCGAAGTGGCCAAGACCGGCCTGCCCGGCGAGCATCATTTCTTCATCTCCTTTGCCACCCGCGCCCCCGGCGTGCGGCTGAGCGAGAAGCTTCTCGGTCAGTACGACAAGGAAATGACCATCGTCATCCAGAACCAGTATTGGGACCTCAAGGTCACCGAAACCGCCTTTGAGGTCGGCCTGTCCTTCGATGGCGTGCCCGAAACGCTGGTGGTGCCCTTCACCGCCGTGAAGGGCTTCTTCGACCCCTCGGTGCAGTTCGGCCTGCAATTCGACCCCGCCACGGCGCCCGGCGCCGAGGAGATCGAAAGCGGCGCCGATGCCGCGGTGGAAACCGCCGCCACCGACGCCCCGCCGGCCGAAACCGCGCCGGGCGAAAAGGTCGTCAGCCTCGACGCTTTCCGCAAGAAGCCCTGACGGGCAAGGATGGACAAGCGTTCCCTGTCCATCGCCGGCCACCGCACCTCCATTGCCCTGGAGCCCGAATTCTGGGCTGCCATCGAGGCCATGGCCGCCGAAAAGCAGCTTTCCCTCGCCGCCCTGATCCGCGACATCGACGACACAAGGCAAACCGCCAACCTTTCCTCGGCGGTGCGGCTGGCGGTGCTGGCCTGGTATCAGGACAAGGCGCAAAGCGGGACGCGATAGCCGGGCAGGATATTGCCCTCCCCCACAGGGTCATTCCGGCCTGCGCCGGCATGACCTGTGGATGGGACTAGCCTCACATCCCCGGATTGAGCGGGAACTGGAAGCCCGGTGTCAGCGGGCCGGGCAGGAGCGGGGCGGGTTCGTCCGGTTCGGGCGCCTCCAACTGGAGGGCTTCCTCTTCGGCCCGTTTCGCCTCTTCCTCGGCGGCGCGGCGCGCGGCCTCCTCGGCGGCCCGCTGGCGCTCCTCGCGGATCAGCCGGTTGCGCTCCTCGGCGGCGGCGCGCTGGCGCGCTTCCTCCTCGAGCCGCAGGGCTTCGAGCCGGTCCACCTCGATCTCATTGGCGCGCACCATGACGGCGGCGATCATCTCCTCCAGGTCGAGCCGGGTTTCCGGCTGGATGAGGGTTCCGCCCAGATGCAGGAGAATGCGTGAAATATCGCTGCTGACCAGCCCGTTGGGATCGGTGAAGTCGCGCGGCGCCAGAACCAGGCTGCCATTGAGCCCGAGCGTCGAGAGGGCCAGGTTGAAACCGCCGCTCAACTGCCCGCCCTCGCCATCGATGATGAGATTGGCGATGCGCGCCACCCCGCCGGCAATGGTGAAGGCGCCGGTGGCGCTGGGGGCGGTGAAGCTCCCCTGCTGCAAGGCCAGCGCCATCACCGTGCCCAGATCCTCCCCCGCCATGTCGAGCACGCCTTCGAGCCGGGCCACGGCCGGAAAGACATTGGGCGAAAGCCCGGTGGCGGCCAGATCGGCAAGGGTGAAATTGCCCTCGCCGGCCAGTTGCGCCAGCGCTTCAGCAAGGCTGGCCCCGCTGCCCTCGAAGCGCACGCCGCCCGAAACCCGCCCATCCAGCGCTTCGGCCAGGGCCGGCGGCGCTAGACTGGCCAGCGGCATGTCGAGCAGGCTCACCCGGCCGCTGACGGTGCGCCCGGCAAGCGGGCCGGCGCAGCACAGGGTCACGTCCAGCCCCAGAAGGGCCTCGCCGCTGCGCGCCTCGAACCGGGCGAGGCGCGTTCGCGTCTCGTCCCAGCCGAGCTCGAACCCGGTGCGGCCCAGCCGCTCCACCCCGCCCGCTTCCAGGCTTTGCGCCACAACGGCAACGCTGCCGCGGCTGTTGCGGGCCCGATCCTCGCCGGCCAGTGGCCCCTCGGGCCAGAGCCCGTCGCCCTCTACCAGCGCAGCAGGACCGAAGAAAGCCGCCGCCAGCCCTTCGGCCGAGACACGGTCCACCTCCAGCGCCCCGGACACGGCGGCCAGATTGCCGGTGCGCGAAAGGGAGATTTCGCCGGAAAAGCCGGTATCGTCCGAAACACCCTCGATGGCGGTGGCGCGCAGCAGCCGCAGGCCCTCGAAATGCACATCCGCCTTGCCGCTGGCCGGCGGCAGGCCCAGAGCGTCAAAGCCGGCGAGGCGGGCAAGCCCCCCGGCATCGTCGAGCCGCAGGGTGAGCGTGCCGGTGCCCTGCACCTCGCCGCCATCGCGGCCCGCCAGATGGCCGGAAAAGCTGAGGCTCTCCTCGCCCAGGCTGAGCGTGAGATGGCTTTCCAGACTATTGGCCGGCGCGCCGTCGAGGCTGAAGCTGGCCAGCATGGAGCCGTCGCCGGAAAAGAGCGGCGTCTCCCCCAGGCCAAGCTGGCGCGTCAGCCCGGCGACATCGCCCGATTCGAGCCCCCCGGCCAGCCGCAGCGAGCCGGTGGTCAATTGCGCCAGCCCGCCCCCCAGATCGGCGCGGAAATTGAGCTCCCCCACCCCCAGCCTGCCGGCGACCGTGGCCAGTTGCGCCCCATTGTCGTCGGGCGCGCCGAGATCGACCAGCACCTCGGCGGGAAGCGAAGGGGCCAGCGCCGCGCGCCAGCCCGCCGGAACCCCCAGCCGGTCGTAAAGCGCCAGCAGGGCGGGAGCATCGGCTTTCTCCGCCCGCACCCGGCCCGAGCCGGAAAGTTCCGGCGCGGCCAATGTGCCGCCGGCCACCAGCCGCGCGTCGAACCCCAGCCCGCCCCAATCGCCGGCGGAGAGGCGGGAAAAATCGATCCGGCCCGCGCTCCATTGGCCCTCGGCCACCAAGTGCTCGCCGGCAATGCCGAAGACGTCCATGGCCTTACCGGTGAGCGAGAAGCTGCCCTGCGGGAAGCTGACGGCAAAGGCGGGATCGGTATTGAAAGGGGGCAGGAGCGCGGCCAGCATGCGGCTGCCCTCAGCGCCCAGCGCGTCGAAAGTGCCGACCAGATCGAGCCGCTTTTCCTCCCCGAAGCCGAGCCGGATCTCGACGCCATGGCTGCGCCCGGCCAGCGTGAGGGCGCCATTGCTCAGCCCCAGCGCGTCGCCACCCAGCATCAGCGTGCCCTTGAGAGCGCCGGGCTGGTTGAAGAGCGGGTTGTTTTCGCTCCCCTTGCGCCAGAGCGCGGCCAGCCCGTCCAGGCGCCGGCTCTCCAACGCCATCCGGCCCCGGAAGGTGGGATGCCCGCCCTCGCCGGCCAACTGGCCGCTGGCGCGGATTTCGGTGTCGCCGGGCAGGCCAGCGATGAACTGCTCGATCTCCCAGGCGCTGCCATCGGTGGTGGCGTCGAGCCGCACATTGCGCAGCGCGAAGCCGCGCAGGCCCATTTCGGCAAGATCAACCCCCACCCGCCCCGGCAGGGGCGGCAGCGGCGGGGGCGGCAATTCGGACAAGAGCCGCACGATTTCATAGGGCAAGGCGCTGGCGTCCTCGGTGGCGTCGCGCGGCGGCAGGGAGAACACCCCGCCCGAAATCACCGCATCGAACCCCAGCCGCTCGCCGAGCTGGATGCTGGCCGCCCCGGTGAGCCGCGTGCCGGCCCGGTTTTCATCGGGTTGCAGGGTATAGCCGGACAGCACCAGCCGGTCGGTGGAGCCGCTCAGCTTGCTCTCGAACACCAGGTCGCCCCGGATATCGGCCGCTGCCTCGGCGGCGGGCGGCTTTTGGCGGAAGATGAGGCCGCCATCGAACTTGGGCGCCATGCCGGCGGTGAAAAGCCCTTCGACCGACAGGGAAAACGCGCCGGAGCGCGGCTGGAGGAAGGCGGAAACGCGAGAATTGCCCGCGGCATCGGCAGCGCCGGAATTGAAGCGGAGCGCGTAATCGTCCTGCTTGTAGCGGCCCGAGCCCTGGAAGGAGAACGGCCCGCCAAAGCTGGAAAGGCGCAACTCCCCGCTCACCCCGTCGAGCGCATGGAATTCGCCGCGCCGCTTGTCGGCCAGCCGGAAGGTGCCGTTCTCGATGCTGGTCTGGCCCAGCGCCACCCCGCCATTGCCCTCGGCCAGGGTCACCCCGCTGCCGAAGAAGCCGTTTTCATCCACGGTGAAATCGACCACCGGACCGCGCAGCACCAGCCGGGTCATGGTGTAGTTGTCGCGCAGGAAATCCATCAGCGAGAATTCGGCTTCGACGCTGTCCACCGTCGCCGCCGGCTCCTCGGGCGAGCCCACCAGCACATTGGAAAAGGCCAGGCGCGGCTGCGGCAACAGGCTGAATTCGATATCGCCGCGCACGGTGACCGGCGTGCCCAGCACATTGGTCGCCAGCTCTTCCATGCGCAGGCGATAATCGCTCCAGCGCACGAAATGGGGGGCGATGAAGGCCCCGCCCAGAACGATGATCGCCAGCATTCCGACGATGATATAGATGCGGTTGAGCACGGCGAAGCATATCCGGTTTGCGCGCCAGAGTGTAGGCATGCGCGCCGCCCGCGCAAGCCCGGCCGCGCCGGCCCCGGCGTTCTATACAGCGCGGCACCCGCGCCCTATATTGACGATGAGAACAAAATAAGATTCGTCAATCCCCGCGCGAGCGCAGCCGGCCCCGGCGCGCCGCGATGGAAAGGCCCATGAATGCCCGGTGAAAACCCCGATCTCGCCCGCCCCGCCGCCGGGCCGATAAGCAGCCAGTTCCGCCACCCGGCCGCGCCCGACTACCTGGAAGGGCTCAACCCCGAGCAGCGCGAGGCCGTGCTGACCACGGAGGGCCCGCTGCTGGTGCTGGCCGGCGCCGGCACTGGCAAGACGCGGGTGCTGACCACCCGCATCGCCCATATCCTGCGCTCCCAACTGGCCTGGCCGTCCGAAATCCTCTCGGTCACCTTCACCAACAAGGCCGCGCGGGAGATGAAGGAGCGGATCGCCCATCTGGTCGGCTCGGGCGTCGAGGCCATGCCGTGGCTGGGCACGTTCCACTCCATCGGCGCGCGCATATTGCGCCGCCATGCCGAGCTGGCGGGGCTGCGATCCGACTTCACCATCCTCGACACCGACGACCAGATCCGGCTCATCAAGCAGCTTCTCGAGGTCGAGAATATCGACGAAAAGCGCTGGCCGGCCAAGCAGTTCGCCGCCATCATGGATGGCTGGAAGAACCGCGGCCTCTTGCCCAGGGACATTACCCCGGCCGAAAGCGGCGGCTATGCCAATGGCAAGGGCGCCAAGCTCTACGCCGATTACCAGGCCCGGCTCAAAGTGCTCAACGCCGCCGATTTCGGCGACCTCCTGCTCGAAAACATCCGCCTCTTCCGCGAGCATCCGGACGTCCTGGCCGAATATCACAGGCGTTTCAAATACATGCTGGTGGACGAATATCAGGACAGCAACACCGCCCAATATCTCTGGCTGCGCCTCTTGGCGCAGGGCAAGCCGGCAAGCGCGGCCAATATCTGCGTGGTGGGCGACGACGACCAGTCCATCTATGGCTGGCGCGGGGCCGAGGTCGACAACATCCTGCGCTTCGAAAAAGATTTCCCGGGCGCCAAGGTCATCAAGCTCGAGCGCAATTACCGCTCGACCTCCAATATCCTCAAGGCCGCCTCGACGCTGATCGCCTTCAACGAGAGCCGGCTGGGCAAGACCCTGCAAACCGATGTGGGCGAGCCCGGCGAGCTGCTCTCGGTGACCTCGGTCTGGGACAGCGAGGAGGAAGCCCGCACCATCGGCGAGGAAATCGAGCAATATCAACGCGCTGGCGAAAAGCTCAACTCCATGGCCATCCTGGTGCGCGCCAGCTTCCAGATGCGCGAATTCGAGGAACGCTTCATCACGCTGGGGCTCAATTACCGCGTCATCGGCGGCCCGCGCTTCTATGAGCGCAGGGAAATCCGCGACGCCATCGCCTATCTGCGCGTGGTGGCCAACCCCAATGACGCGCTGAGCTTCGAGCGCATCGTCAACACCCCCAAGCGCGGGCTGGGCGACAGCACCGTGCAATTGCTGCACAATGCCGCCCGGGCCACCAATACCAGCCTCGTCACCGCCACCCGCATGCTGCTGGAAACCGAGGAGCTGAAACCCAAGCAGCGCAGCACCCTGCGCGAGCTGATCGGCCAGTTCGACGACTGGTCGGCCCGCGCCCAGACCCTGCCACCCTTCGAGCTGGCCGAGCAGATCCTGGACGAAAGCGGCTACACGGCCATGTGGCAGGCCGACAAGGCTCCCGATTCCCCCGGCCGGCTGGAAAACCTCAAGGAACTGAGCCGCTCCATGGAGGAATTCGAGACGCTGGGGGGCTTCCTCGAACACATCTCGCTGGTCATGGACCGCGACAGCGGCGACGCCGACGACGCGGTGTCCATCATGACGCTGCATTCGGCCAAGGGACTGGAATTCAACACGGTTTTCCTGCCGGGTTGGGAGGAGGGCCTGTTCCCCAGCCAGCGCACGCTGGATGAATCGGGCCGCGCCGGCCTCGAGGAGGAACGGCGGCTGGCTTATGTCGGCATCACCCGCGGCCGCAAGCGCGTGCGCCTGTCGCTGGCGCAGAACCGGCGCATCCACGGGCTCTGGCAGGCGGCCATTCCCTCACGCTTCGTCGACGAACTGCCCGCCGAGGTGGTGGAGGTGAAGGACACCGGCTCGGGCTATGGCGGCTACAGCTATGGCGGAGGCGCCGCCAGCCGCTTCAACAAGGCCGATCCCTTTGAAAGCCTTTACGAAACTCCCGGCTGGCAGCGCGCCCGCGCCAACCAGGCCAACCGCAAGGGCGGCGGCCCGCTGACCATAGAGGGCGAACTGGTGGCCCGTTCGGTCAATGTCGGCAGCGACCGTTCCAGCTACGGCGTCGGCGAGCGCGTCTTCCACCTCAAATTCGGCTACGGCACGGTGACGGCGGTGGAAGGCAACAAGCTCAGCATCGACTTCGAAAAGGCCGGCGCAAAGAAGGTGCTGGAGAGCTTCGTCAGCAAGGGGTAACGCATTGGTTTTTCTTCATATTTCATGAACCACCGCCCTGTCGCCCCGGGCTTGATCCGGGGCCCATCCTGAGAGGGTGTAAGGGTGCGCCATCTCAGGATGGATCCCGGCCTGCGCCGGGATGACATCGGGGATGGGGAGGGATTTACGGCAAAGGAATAGCTTCTAAGCCATTGATTTTCCACAAGGTCATCCCGGCGCAGGCCGGGATCCATGCTGAAGGCGGATCGCGGTCTCAATGTTTGGGGAAAGATGCGGACATGGATTCCGGCCGGAGCCTGTCCTCGGGCGCGAAGCGTCCCGGGGGCCGGAATGACCCGGTGGGTGGGGCGCGTCTGTCGCTGCCTCTTCCTGCCGGTCTAAATCCCAATCCCTCCCAGCGGCTCGGTTTCAAACCTTTCGCCGAAGCCGGCGATAAGGGGTCTTGCCCGGGCGATCGTGGCCTGCACCGCCGGCAATTGCAGCGAGGCGCCGTGGCTTTCCCTGTCGTCCCACACCTCGGTGATCCACAGGCTGTCGGGGCCGGCCGGGTCGCGGGCGATGATATAGGAGCGGCAGCCGGGCATGGGCACTTGCCCCTCGAGCAGGATGGCCAGCAGCTCCTCGCGTTTTCCCGGCTGGGCCAGCATTTTTCCGATCAGACCGTACATTGGCGTTGAACTCCCATTCTATCGCGCCGCTTGCTTTCGGGGATAAGCCAGATTGACCTCGGCGCCGCTTTCGCGCAACTAGGCGCAAACAAGGGATTTCCGCCATGGCCGTCGACCAGCTTTCCGCCCCGCTCACCAAGGAACAGGCCTACGCGCTGGTCGATGCGGTGATGGAGCGCGACGACCTGGCGCTGACCGCCTCGGCCCATGAAAACGAGGAAACCGGCGAATGGGTCTTCGAGGCCACCTGCGACAGCCCCCCGGACCTGGAGGCCTTTGCAGCGCTGGCGCGGCAAACCCTTGGCGGCGCCGTGCAGTTTTCCGTGGACCCCGTCGATCCCGAGATCAATTGGGTCGCCCGCTCGCTGGAAGGCCTCGCCCCGGTGACCGCCGGCGGCTTCTACGTCTATGGCAGCCATGAGACCGGGCCCGTTCCCGAAGGGCTGACGCCGATGAAGATCGACGCTGCCCAGGCCTTCGGCACCGGCCACCACGAGACCACCACGGGGTGCCTGGAAGCCATCGAGATGCTGCTCGCCAGCCGCCGCCCGCATGCGGTCATCGATGTCGGCACCGGCACCGGGGTGCTGGCCATCGCGCTGGCCAAGCGCCTGGGCGGGAGCATATTGGCCACCGATATCGACCCCATCGCGGTGACCACCACGATTGAAAATGCACGCGAAAACGGCGTCGAGGCCCATATCGAGGCCATCGAGGCGACCGGGCTCGACCATGCCGAAATCGCCGCCCGCGCGCCTTACGACCTGCTGGTCGCCAATATCCTGGCCGGCCCGCTGACGGCGCTGGCCCCCGACATGGCCAGGCTGGCCCAGCCCGGCGCGGCGGTGATCCTCTCGGGCATTCTCAACACCCAGGCCGACGGCGTGATCGCCGCCTACGAAGCGGCGGGCTTTGCGCTGGTGGATCACCTCAAGCGCAAGGACTGGACCACGCTGGTGCTGGAGAGGCGATAGCTCAGGGCTGGCGGCCTGCCGCAGGGCGGGCTCCGGCAATGACGGTGGGTTTTTCTTCCGATGTCATCCTGGGATGGATGGATCAAAACGATATCAGGATGGGCCCCGGATCAAGTCCGGGGCGACATGGTGGATTGGGGCATGCGGGTGCCCCATTCACCGCGCCCCCTTCTCCCCTTGTGGGAGAAGGTGCCCCGAAGGGGCGGATGAGGGGGCTTCTGCCAGGAGGCATGGGGATAAATTTGCGGCGGGGAGACTCACCTCAGCCTGCCCCCTTCGCACCGACGCCGTTACGGTTAACGGACTGTTAGCACCTGGCGTCACCGATCGTCGCATTTGAGGCACATCCGGCGCCGCAGTTTCCGCCTGTTCGGCGCAAAACAAAATCCCCGAAGCGGGCTCCGGGGATTGTTCAGATCGTCGGCAGATGCGCAGCGCTTAGGGGCGCTTGGTCACCGCGCCGATCAGCTGGTGCTGCATGCGGTAGCTGACCTGGCGACAGGCTTCGCGGCCGCGGGCGTCGATGAGGCCACCCAATGCGTTGCGGAAACCATTCTTGCTCTCAGTCATCTTCTACTCCATGCGACGGCGGTCTGTTGCCTGCCGTCGAGCCTTTTCTAGTCTATGCGCCGCGCCGGGGTTAGGGGATAAAGGTCAACCCAGCCCTGCAAGCGGCGCAAGGCGGATTAACGCTTGGTTACCGGACCGCCGAACTTGCCGTACTGGCGCTCGAAGCGCTCGACATAGTGGCGGGCTTCGTTCTCGCGGGCCTCGATCAGCGCATTCATGACCCGGTTCAGCAAATTCTTCTTCTGTGCCATCTTCGCTCTCCTTTGTTCTGGCTCTAAGGTAAGACAAAGACTGGGTTTTTCCAGACCGCTTTCCAGCAGCCCAGCCATGCCCACAGCGCAACCCGGCGCAAGGATCCTGCCTGACCATGACCTCGCAAACCTTCCCCCCTGCCCGCTTCCAGAGCTTTGAGGAAAAATCGGACCCCGGCCACGTCGCCCCGCGCCTGGCCGCCCTGCGCGCCGCCATGGCCGAGGCCGGCGTGGACGGCTTCCTCATTCCCCGCGCCGACGCCCATCGCGGCGAATCCGTGCCCGCAAGCGAGGCGCGGCTGGCCTATGTGACCGGCTTCACCGGCTCGGCGGGGCTGGCCATTGTCGGCCGGGAAAAGGCGGGGCTGTTCGTGGACAGCCGCTATACCCTGCAGGCCCCGGCCCAGACCGACACCGGCCTGGTGGACGTCGTCGAATATCTGCTGGGCGGCATCGCCCCGGCCGTGGCCGACTACGTGCCCGAGGGCGGCACCATCGCCTACGACCCCTGGCTGCACACGCCGGGCGAAATCCGCGCCCTGGCCGCCAGATTGGGCAAGCGCGCCAGGCTGGCGCCCCACGCCAATCTGGTCGACGCCATCTGGGCCGACCGCCCGGCCCCGCCCGCCGGGGCGATCGAATTTCTCGGTCCGAACCGCACCGGGCGCGACACCGCCGGCAAGATCGCCGAAATCCAGACCGCCCTGGCCGATGCGGGCGCCGATGCCGGCGTGCTGACCCTGCCCGAATCCATCTGCTGGCTGTTCAACATGCGCGGGCGCGACGTGCCCAACACCCCCGTCGTGCTGGGCTTCGCCCTCGTGCCGGCCAGCGGCAGGCCGACGCTGTTTCTCGACCCCGCCAAGCAGACCGAGGCGGTGCGCGCCGCGCTGGCCGACACCGCCGATCTGGCCGATAGCGGCGAATTGATCGCCCGGCTCGAAGCGCTGGGCAGGGAGGGACGCGCGGTCCTCGTCGATCCGGCCAGCGCCCCCGAGGCGGTGGTGGCGGCGCTGCGCGCGGCCGGGGCGCAACTGGTGGAGGAGCGCGACCCGGTGCTGCTGCCCAAATCGCGCAAGAACGACGCCGAGCTGGCCGGCATGAGCGAGGCGCATCTGCTCGACGGGGTGGCGCTGGCCAAATTCCTCTGCTGGTTCGACACCGCCGCGCCGCGGGGCGGGCTCACCGAGATCGGCATCGTCACCGCGCTCGAGGCGTTCCGCCGCGAGGAGCCGAGCTGCGTCGACGCCAGCTTCGACACCATTGCCGGGGCCGGGCCCAACGGCGCCATCGTGCATTACCGGGTGACGCAAAGCACCGACCGCGCCCTGGCCCCGGGCGAATTGATGCTGGTGGATTCGGGGGCGCAATATCTCTCGGGCACCACCGACATCACCCGCACCCTTTCCACCGGCCCGACCACGCCCGAGCAGCGCGACCGCTATACGCGCGTTCTCAAGGGCATGATCGCCATTTCCATGGCCCGCTTCCCCAGGGGCACGACGGGAGCGCAGATCGACATCCTCGCCCGGCAATATCTCTGGCAGGCGGGCCTCACCTATAATCACGGCACCGGGCACGGCGTGGGCGCCTATCTGGGCGTCCATGAGGGCCCGGTGGGCATCGCCCCGCGCTACACCTTGCCGCTGGCGGCGGGCAATGTGCTCTCCAACGAGCCGGGCTTCTACCAGGCCGGCGCCTATGGCATCCGCATCGAAAACCTCATCGTGGTGCGGGAGGCCGATGGATTTCCGGGCTATTTCGACTTCGCCACGCTGACCCTGGCGCCCATCGACACGCGGCTGATCGAAACGGCGATGCTGAGCGAAGCGGAACGGAACTGGCTCAACGCCTACCACGCCCGCGTGCGGCGCGAGATCGGCCCGAGGCTGGAGGGCGCGGTGAAGGCGTGGCTGGAGCAGGCGACGGCGGCGATCTAGGGGGGTGCCGGGGCGCGCCGCACCTGTCCCAACCCCGCTGTCATCCCGGCCTTGAGCGGGGATCCATCCGGATGGGGATGGAACGGCACGATATCAGGATGGGCCCCGGCTCAGGGCCAGGGCGACAAGGTGGGTGGGGAGACGATTAGGGCACTCCCCGTCGTGGGGTCCTCCCACCGGGTCATTCCGGCGCCGGCCGGAATCCATGTCCGCATGCCGCCCCAACACGGGAGTCGCGGTTAGCCTTCAGCATGGATTCCGGCCTGCGCCGGAATGACATTGGGGGTGGGAGGCGATTGGGGCGGAGTCACCGGCATGCACCGCACCTTCCCCTCCCACCGCTGTCATCCCGGCCTTGAGCCGGGATCCATCCTGATGGGGATGGAACGGCGCGATCTCAGGATGGGCCCCGGCTCAGGGCCGGGGCGACAGGGGGAGAATGCATGGGCACTCCCCGGCGGGAGGTCCCCCCGCCGGGTCATTCCGGCGCAGGCCGGAATCCATGTCCGCATGCTGCCCCGGGCATGGAAATCGCGGTTAGCCTTCAGCATGGATTCCGGCCTACGCCGGAATGACATTGGGGGCGGGGCAGGATCGGCGGGCGAGCCCTATTCCCCCCAGGACTCGGCGAAAATCTCGCTCAGGCGATATTCGTTGTCGGGGGTGGTGGAGACGACGTCGTCGATCTTCCAGCCGCCCTCCTCGCGCACCAGCTCGTAAACCAGGCGGCGGGGCTGGCCGAAATTGGTGAAGCTGACCAGAACATTGGCGCGGTCGCCGGTGATTTCGGGTGTGCCGATGGCGAAATCGGCCAGCTCGTAATCCTGCCCGTCGATATAGGGATCGAAGCTCAGCGCACCCAGTTCTCCCTCGGGCGTCGCCGCCACGTCCTCGTCATAGAGCGCCTGCAAAGCCGCCGAGCGGAAGCGGGTCTCGTCCTCGTAGAAATCATCGGTGAAATAGGGCTCGTAAAACGCCGTCAGCAGGTCCTGCGGCGTTTCATAGGGCTGGGCGGCGGCGAGCCCGGAAAGGGCGAGGAAAAGGCCGGCGGCAAGAAGGGCGAGGCGCATGGGAAACTCCGCGTGTGGGACCGGGCGTCAATTGAACCAGAGGGCGAAGACCGGCCAGTCGTCGCCGAAGACCGCATTGGCGGCGGCGAAGCTGTCGGCATCGGCAATGGGGCCATCGGCAAGGAACGGCAACGCCCCCTGCCCGGCCAGCAGCATGACGATGTCGGTTTCGGTAGCGGTTTCGAAATAGGCGCGCAGGTCGAACCCCTGCGTGAAGCGCCAATGGGGCAGCAGCAGCTTGCCGTCCAGCATCTCGTCAATGGTGTCGAGCGCGGCGTGCCAAGCCTCCACCACGGCCTCGGTCACCGGCGCGTCGGGCATCAGCGAGGTCTGGCGCGGCGAGGGCACCAGCTCGCGGTTGTCGTCGGTTTCGGCCAGGATGGCCTGCCAGTTGCTGCGCGAAAGCCGGGTGATGGCCTTGAGCCGGTCGCGCACGCCGGCAAGGCGCGCCGGATCGATCACCGGGAAATCGGCGGTGTGGATGGCGGCGATGACATCGGCGATGAAGGCGTCGCTGTCCGCATCCATGACCAGCGCGCCGCCCCGGACATGGTCCTGCATGGGCAGGCCGGCGCGCGGGAAGACGCGGTGCATCACCGCCTCGAAGAAAGCCGAGAAATCATGGGCGAGGAGAAAATCCACCGGGGCGGCGACGATCTGGGTGTAGCCGGCGAACCAATAGGCGTCGGCCCGGTCGAAGCCGATGCTGGTATCGGCGTCCTCGGCCGGGATTTCGTCGAAATCGAGCAGCGCGGTGAAGAAGAAGGCCAGGGTCTCGTCGTCCTCCACCCGGCCGTCGCCATTGATGTCGAAGCGCACCGCCATGGGATCGATGGACAGGACATAATCGCCCTTCTCGGCGGCCATTTCGAAATGGCCGCGGGCGGTGTCGAGCGTGGCGACGAAATCCTCGAGCAGGGCGCGCAGGCCTGCATAATCGAGCGGTTCGGGGGCCGGATTGGGCGGGGCCGAAACCATTTCGGGATCGATGCCCAGCATCATGGCGGCGGCGGGCATGCTGGGGGCCATGGCGCCGTGGCGATAAAGCCCCTGCGAAAACCGCTCCACCCCGCCGACAAGGCCGGTGAGGCCGGCGGCAAAACACGCCTCGGGCGCATCGGGCGCGCAGGCGGTGGCGAATGCGGCGGCGCTGGCGCCCGCCTCACCACTTTCCAGCGCCGAGACCAGACGCGCGCCGACATCGTCAGCGGAGGCCGGGGCGGCGAGGGCGAAAAGGGCGAGGGTCAGGGGAATGAAACGCATGGGCTTTTCCTTTTCGTTCCCTTTGCGGGGATAATACACAATGTCGCCCCGGCCTTGCGCCGGGGCCCATCCTGACATCGTGCCGCGATATCCATCTCAGGATGGATCCCGGCGCGAGGCCGGGATGACATCGGGGTTGGGGCCCCATCACCGCCCGATGCGCGCGAACCACTCGTCTTCGGTGAGCACCTCGACGCCCAGCTCCTGCGCAGTCTTGAGCTTGGAGCCGGCGCCGGGACCGGCGACCAGGATATCGGTCTTGGCCGAAACCGAGCCGGCGACCTTGGCGCCCAGCCGCTCGGCCATAGCCTTGGCTTCCGATCGTGTCATTTTTTCGAGCGTGCCGGTGAAGACGATGGTCTTGCCGGCTACCTGGCTGTCGGCGGACACCGAGACCGTGTATTGGCGGGGCCGAACCTGCTTCAGCAGCGCGTCGAGCACATCGTCATTGCGCCGATTGCCGAAGAAATCGACCAGCGCTTCCACCACCGTGGAGCCGATGCCGTCTATGGAGGGGAAGGCGGCGAGCGGATCGGGGGCGGCGGCCACCTCCTTGCCCACCGTCATCAGCTCTTCCATGGTGCCGAAATTGCGCGCCAAAAGCGCGGCGGTGGTTTCGCCAATGTGGCGGATGCCCAGAGCGAAGATGAAGCGGTCGAGCTCGGGATCGCGCCGCGCGTCGATGGCGGCGAACAGCTTGTCGAGCCCGTCGAAATTGCGCTGCTCGACGCTGCGCACATTCTTGCGCGCCTTGCCCGAGAGCGCCTCGCGCGCCCGCGCCTGCGCCTCGCGCTTTTCGGCCAGCACCTGCTGCACCTCGGCGCGACGCTCATGCAGGGTGAAGATGTCGGCGGCGGTGCGCACCAGCCCGGTATTGAAGAACAGCTCGATATTTTCCGCGCCCAGCCCCTCGATATCGAGCGCGCCGCGCGAAACGAAATGGCGCAGGGCCTCGACCGCCTGGGCCGGGCAGATCATCTCGCCGGTGCAGCGGCGGCGCGAATCCTCCTTGCCGGTCTTTTCATTGCGCTCGCGCGTGGCCGGCGAGCCGCAGACCGGGCAGGTCTGGGGGAATTCATAGGCCACGGCATCGGCGGGGCGCTGCTCCAGCACCACGCTGACGATCTGCGGAATGACGTCGCCGGCGCGCTGGATGACGACAGAATCGCCGATGCGGATATCGACGCCCTCGCGGATGGGCTCGCCCTTGCTGTCGAGGCCCTTGATATAGTCCTCGTTGTGCAGGGTAACGTTCTCGACCACGACACCGCCCACCGTCACCGGCTCAAGCCGCGCCACCGGGGCCAATGTGCCGGTGCGGCCCACCTGGATATCGATGGCGCGCACGATGGTGGTGGCGCGCTCGGCGGGGAATTTATGGGCGATGGCCCAGCGCGGCTCGCCGGTGACGAACCCCCAGCGGCGCTGCAATTCCAACTGGTCGACCTTATAGACCACCCCGTCGATATCGTAGCCCAGCGTAGCGCGCTGCGCCTCGATGGTGCGGTAATGGGCGATCAGCTCGTCGGCCGAGCGGGCGCGCACCATCAAGGGGCTGACGCGGAAGCCCCATTCGGCGAATTTCCGCACCGCCTCATATTGGGTGGGGGCCGGATCGGCGCTGGTGGCGCCCCAGGCATAGGCGAAGAAACGCAGATTGCGGCTGGCGGTGACGGCTGGGTCCTTCTGGCGCAGCGAGCCGGCGGCGGTGTTGCGCGGATTGACATAATCCTGCCCGCCGCTGGCGGCGGAGCGCGCCTTGAGCGCCTGGAACTCGGCATAGGTCATATAGACCTCGCCACGGATTTCGATGCTGTCGGGCCAGCCGGAGCCGGCGAGCTGTTCGGGAATATCGGCGATGGTGCGCAGATTGGCGGTGATGTCCTCGCCCACCAGCCCGTCGCCGCGCGTCGCCCCCTGCACGAAGACGCCGTTTTCATAGCGCAGCGAGGCCGAGAGCCCGTCGATCTTGGGCTCGGCGGTAAACGCGATGTCGAGGTCCTTGTCGCGCTCGAAAAAGCGCCTTCCGCGCTCGATGAAGTCGAGCACGTCCGCATCGCTATAGGCTTTGGCCAGGCTGAGCATGGGCTCGCCATGGCGCACCTTGGCAAAGCCTTCCGCCGGGGGCGCGCCGACCATGCCGGTGGGCGTATCAGGGCGCACCAGCGTGGGGAAAGCCGCCTCGATGGCGGCATTGCGCAGGCGCAGCGCATCATATTCGGCGTCGGTGATCTCGGGCGCGTCGTTCTGGTGATAGGCGATATCGGCGGCGGCAATGGCCTCGGCCAGCCGCGCCAGCTCGGATTCGGCCTCGTCGGGGGTGAGATCGGAGACGGGTTTATCGGTCAAATCGGTCATGGGATATTTATACCCGGCTGGCACGGCGGTTTCGGTTCTATCGCACCCTCCCCCTTGAGGGGAGGGCCGGGGTGGGGGTTCCGCAGCCATAGCAAATCCGTCGGCTGCATTCGACTCGTGAAACCACCCGAACCCCCACCCTCGTTCGCTCCCCTCAAGGGGGAGGGAGGCGAAAGAGCCGGGAGAGCCCCCTACCCCACCGCGCCGAGCAGCTTGCTGGCGGCGGCGCGGGCTTCGTCGGTGATTTCGGCGCCGGCCAGCATGCGGGCGACTTCCTCCTGGCGGGCGGCGGTGTCGAGGGGGCGGACATGGGTGCGCATGAAAGCACCCTCCTCCACCATCTGCTTTTCGATGAGCAGATGCCGGTTGGCGCGCGCCGCCACCTGCGGCGCATGGGTGACGGCCAGCACCTGCACCGTGCCGGCGAGCCGGGCCAGCCGCCGGCCGATGGCATCGGCCACCGCGCCGCCGACGCCGGTGTCGATCTCGTCGAAAATCAGCACCGGAGCCGAGCCGCGATCGGCCAGCACCACCTTGAGGGCGAGGAGGAACCGGCTCAATTCGCCGCCCGAGGCCACCTTGAGCAGGGGGCCGGGCGTAGTGCCGGGATTGGTCTGCACGTGAAAGGCGATCTGGTCGAAGCCAGTGGCGGAAAGCCGGCTTTCATCGCGCTGATGATCGACGATGAAACGGGCGGCGCCCAGCTTGAGGTCGGGCAGTTCGGCCTCGACCGCCTTGCCCAGCGCGGCGGCGGCGGCTGTGCGCCCGGCGCTGAGGCGGGCGGCGGCGGCGCGATAGGCGGCCAGCGCCTCGGCCAGCCCCGCTTCGAGCGCAGCGAGGCGCGTTTCCCCGCTTTGCAGGGTTTCCAGGTCCGCGCTGTATTTTTCCAGCACCGCCGGCAATTCGTCGCAGGTGACCTGATGCTTGCGGGCGGCGGCGCGCAGGGCGAAGAGCCGTTCCTCGGTGGCTTCAAGCTCGGCGGGATCGTAATCCATCGCGCGCTTGAGCTCTTCCAGCGCCTCCCCGGTGCGGTCCAGCGCCACAAGGGAGGCATCGAGACTGTCGACCAGCGGCTGGAACAGGGTCTGGCCGCCATCGATCTTGCGCATCAGCCGGCGCATCAGGCTGGAGAGCGAAGGCGCCGGCGCCCCGGGGCCGTTGAGCATGTCGTCGATTTCGACCACATCGGAGGCGGAGCGCTCGGCCTGCTGCAAATGCTGGCGGCGCGCGGCCAGCTCCTCCTCCTCGCCGGCAAGGGGGGCGAGCCTGGACAGCTCGTCCACCGTATGGCGGGCATAGTCCTCGGCGGCCAGCGCCTGCTCGACCAGCGCCTTCTGGGCGGCCACCGCATCCTGCGCGGCGCTCAGGGCCTGGAAGGCGGCGCGGGTCTGGGCGGCAAGGGGGTCGAGCTCGCCAAAGGCGTCGAGCGCGGCGCGGTGGGTGGCGACATCGACCAGCGCCCTGTCGTCATGCTGGCCGTGGATCTCGACGATCTGGCTGCCCACCTTCTGCAGCAGCGCCGCCGAGACCGGCTGGTCGTTGATGAAGGCGCGGGTGCGCCCGTCGGCCAGCTGCACGCGGCGCAGGATGACGTCCTCGTCATCGGCAATGGCATTGTCGCGCAGCACGGCGCGGGCCGGATGGCCGGCGGGCAATTGCAGCACGGCCACCACCTGGCCGCTCTCCTGCCCGCTGCGCACCAGCGAAGCATCGCCCCGCCCGCCCAGCGCCAGGGTGAGCGCATCGAGCAGGATGGACTTGCCGGCGCCGGTCTCGCCGGTCAGCACCGTCATGCCATTGTCGAGCGCCAGATCGAGCTGGTCGATCAGAACAATATTGCGAACCGAAAGCGCGTTCAGCATGCGCGGATCATCCCAGATTTGGCCGGGGCATCGAAACAGAACGGGGCGCATTGTAGCGCCCCGGAACAAACTGGCAACAGATTTAGTGCAAACCGCTGGGTGCCTATGCACAGGGTCATTCCGGCGCAGGCCGGAATCCAAGTCCGGATCTTTCCCCCAGCACCGGGTACGCGACTGGCCTTCAGCATGGATTCCGGCCTGCGCCGGAATGACCCGGTGGAAAACAACGCCTAGCGGCGCAGCGAGGCCATCCAGCTGCCGGAATTGACGGCGGGGGCGAGGCCCTGCTTGGCCAGAAGGTCGTAGCCGCGCTTGTACCAGGCGCTGGAGGGGTAATTGTGCCCCAGAACGGCGGTGGCGGTGGCCGCCTCGTTGGTGAGGCCGAGCGAGAGATAGGCTTCGGTGAGGCGATAAAGGGCTTCCTCGATATGGGTCGAGGTCTGCCAGCTCTCCACCACCACGCGGAAGCGGTTGATGGCGGCGGTATATTGCCCCTGGCCGAGATAATAGCGGCCCACCGACATTTCCTTGCCCGCCAGCTGGTCATAGGCGACGAGCAGCTTTTCCTTGGCGTCCTTGGCGTATTCGGACTTGGGATAGGTGGAAATCACCAGCTGATAGGTGGCGATGGCGTCGGCCGAAAGCTGCTGGTCGCGCGTGATGTCCTTGATCTGGGCGAAATAGGCATTGCCCTTGAGATAGAGGACATAGGCGGCGTCCTTGCCATTGGGGTAGAGCGCCAGATAGCGGTCCGCCGCCAGAATCGCCTCGGCCAGCTTGCCGCCGCGATAATTGGCATAGACCTGCATCAGCTTGGACTTTTCCACCAGCGGATCGCGCGGATGCTGGCGATCGAGCTGCTCCAGCGACTTGATGGCCGTGGCATAATATTGCCGGTCCATGTCGTTGAGCGCCTTCTGGTAAAGCGTCGTCGCCGGAATGATCGGCTCTTCCTTGAGCTTTACGGGACCGAAAAGGCTGCACCCGGCCAGCACCGCGGCCACCAGGGCCACGACCATGAACCGGGCGGACCGGCTGGCAAAACCAGCAAAAGCGTCAACTGTCACGAACTGGCCCGTCCTTATACGCAAACCGCCCCAAAGGGCGGGGGTAAATAGCAAATGGATCAAAACTGTGGCGCCCTGCGCCGCCCCAAGTCGGGATCAGCGCACGGACCGCAGGTAATGATTGACCGCCAACCCTTCGGGCTGATCGTCGAACGCCTCGAACTCGAGCGGGAGGTCTTCGGCCCCGACTATCTCATAATTGGCTTCGCTGGAAAAGAGACCGCTCAGCACATGGGCGTTGAGCGCGTGCCCGCCCTTGTAGGAGCGGAAGCGCCCCCAGATCGGCAGCCCCCCGAGCGAGAGATCGCCGATGGCGTCGAGCAGCTTGTGACGCACGAATTCATCCTCGTAGCGCAGCCCGCCGGGATTGAGGACGCGGTCCTCATGCACGGTGATGGAATTGTCCAGGCTCGAGCCGAGCGCATAGCCGGCCTGGCGCAGGATCTTGGCGTCGCGCACGAAGCCGAAGGTGCGGGCGCGCGACACGTCTTCGTAATAGCGGCGCGGCGTCCAGTCGAAGATCATGCGCTGGCGGCCGATGACCTTGTTGTCGAAGTCGATCTCGAGATCGAGCGCGCGCCCGTTATAGGGCTCGAGCGCGGCGAAGGCGTCGTTGTTGCGCACGGTGACGGCGCGGATGACCTTGAGGAATTTGCGCTGGGCGGGCTGGATGTCGATGCCCACTTCCAGGATCGCGTCGGCGAAGGGGCGCGCGCTGCCGTCCAGGATCGGGCATTCGGTGCCTTCGAGGGTGATGAGGGCATTGTCGATTCCCATACCGCTCAGCGCCGAGACCACATGCTCCACCGTCGCCACGCTGACGCTGTCGCCCAGGTCGATGGTGGTGCACAGCGTCGTGCGCGAGACGCGCGAGAAATGCACCGGCACCGCATCGGTGACCACGCCCCCGCCCAGGTCGCGGCGAATGGTGAAGCCGCTATCGGGCACGCCCGGCCCGATGGTGAGGGTGGAAGGCTGGCCGCTATGAACGCCATAGCCGGCAAAGCTGATGGCGGCCGCAAGAGTACGCTGGCGCGTGGCTAGTTTCTGCATACGCAATGTAACTCCGACCCCCAGGCCCAGATTGCCCATAATCCTGTTATCGAAAAAAAACTCGGCGCGGAAGCCGCGCCGAGCATTGTTTTTTACGAGTGCAGTATTGCCAATCAGCCGTGCTTGCGCAGGAAGGCAGGGATTTCCAGGCTTTCCTTCTGCGGCGCGGGGGTTGCCGGGCGACCATTGGCGTCGAGCGCGCCACGCGCCCCGGGCACGGACTGGGCCGGGCGCGAAGACCTTGAAGCGCCTGCTTCAATGGCGCTGCGGGCGGCTGCATCGTCGGCCCCGTCATAGGCCATGGGCTCATGCGCGGGGGCCTGCTGCTGGCCCAGATTGATGCCGACATTGGAGGCCAGCTTCTTGAACAGGGCCCGGGCATTGCGCGGCTCGGCCTCGTGACGATCCTGTTCCTGCTGTGACCGCCTCGCAACAATCGGCAGCTCCTCGGTGCGCGGCATGCGGCGCTGGCCCTCGGGCCGGGCGGCGTGCGAGGGCACATAGACGCTGGGAATCGGCTGTTCCTCGATGGCCATCGGCTCGTCGGGATCGGCAAGGCTTTCGGCGGCCGGGATATAGGGTTCGACGAAGACGCCGTCATCGGCATCCTCGATCGGGGCATGGGCCTGGCTGGCGCTGAAAGCCTCGGCCACGGCGGCCTCGACGTCATGCTCCAGGGCCTGCGACATCACCGGGGTGGCGATGGGCGCGCGCTCGGCGGCGGTGCGGGTCGGCTCGACCGGCACGTGGCGGCGCACTTCCAGCGGGGTGCGCGAGGCATGCGGCTTGGCCGGCTCCAGCGCCTGCACCATGGTGGCATCGGTGCCGGTGGCGACCACCGAGACGCGGATGGTGCCGGTGAGGTTGGGATCGTAGGTGGCGCCCAGGATGATATTGGCGTCCACGTCCACTTCCTCGCGGATGCGGCTGGCCGCCTCGTCCACCTCGTAAAGGGTGAGGTCGGGACCGCCGGTGATGGAGATGAGCAGGCCCCGCGCGCCCTGCATCGACACATCGTCGAGCAGCGGATTGGCGATGGCCGCTTCGGCCGCGTGGCGGGCGCGGTCCTCGCCCGAGGCCTCGCCGGTGCCCATCATCGCCTTGCCCATGCCGCGCATGACGGCGCGCACGTCGGCGAAGTCGAGATTGATGAGGCCTTCCTTGACCATCAGATCGGTGATGCAGGCCACGCCCGAGAACAGCACCTGGTCGGCCATGGCGAAGGCATCGGCGAAGGTGGTCTTCTCGTTGGCGACGCGGAACAGGTTCTGGTTGGGAATGACGATCAGCGTGTCGACATGGCGGTGCAGCTCGTCAATGCCGTCCTCGGCCAGGCGCGAGCGGCGATTGCCCTCGAAATTGAACGGCTTGGTGACGACGCCGACGGTGAGGATGCCCTGCTCGCGCGCCGCACGGGCCACGACCGGGGCCGCGCCGGTGCCGGTGCCCCCGCCCATGCCGGCGGTGATGAACACCATGTGCGAGCCCGAGAGGTGATCGTTGATCTCGTCCCAGCTTTCCTCGGCCGCCGCGCGGCCCACTTCCGGATGCGAGCCCGCGCCCAGCCCTTCGGTGACCCCGACGCCGAGCTGGATGATGCGCTGCGCCTTGGAGAGCGCCAGCGCCTGCGCATCGGTATTGGCGACGACGAAGTCGACCCCGTCGAGCCCGGATTCGATCATGTTGTTGACGGCATTGCCGCCGCCGCCGCCCACACCGAATACGGTGATGCGGGGCTTGAGTTCCTGAATGTCCGGAATGGTGAGGTTGATGGTCATGAAAGGCCCCATACTGGCGTGTTGGTGAAGATTTACCCTCCCAAACGTTAACCGCCCCCTAACAATTGCCCCTTGTGCGTTAACGTGACCGCAATTTGCGACACTTTCCGGTTACGCTTTGACACCCCGTTAACCAAGCCGGGTCCGGCCGGTGAAAACCACCGAAAGCGCCGGCCGGCCCCATGAAGAGGAGACACAAATGAACACCATCATGCCCTGCCTGTGGTTCGACGACCGCATCGAGGAAGCGATCACTTTTTATACCGGCACCTTTCCCTCCGCCCGGCTGATCGAGACCGCCCGTCCCGATGCCGGCCGGCCGCCGCTGACCGCCATCATCGAGCTGGAAGGGCAGAAATTCATGCTGCTCAATGGCGGCAAGGTCGACTTCGCCTTCAATGAATCGGTGAGCTTCATGATCGAATGCGACGGGCAGGCGGAAGTGGACGCTTTCTGGGAGAAGCTGACCTCCGAAGGCGGCTCGGAAGGGCAATGCGGCTGGTGCAAGGACCGGTTCGGGCTGTCCTGGCAAGTAGCGCCCCGCCAGTTCCGCGACACCGTGCTGGGCCCCGACCCGGCGGGCGCGCGCCGGGCCATGGACGCGATGATGAAGATGAAGAAGCTGGACGTGGCGGCATTGCAGAAGGCCTATGCGGGGACGTGAGGGAAACACCCCCTCCCAGCCTCCCCCATCAAGGGGGAGGTGTGGCTCAGAGCTTTTGGCACCATCCTGCCCCATCCACCGGGTGGCACCTCCCCCTTGATGGGGGAGGCTGGGAGGGGGTGGGCCCCCAAACCCTCACAACCAGCCGCGGCGCTTGAAGAAGAGGTAGGGCAGCACGGCCGAGAGGACCATGAGGGCGAGCGAGAGGGGATAGCCGAAATCCCAGTGCAGCTCGGGCATGATGTCGAAGTTCATGCCATAGATGGAGCCCACCAGCGTCGGCGGCAGCAGCACCACGGCGACCACCGAGAAGATCTTGATGATCTGGTTCTGCTCGAGATTGATGAGCCCCAGCGTCGCATCGAGCAGGAAATTGACCTTGGTGGTGAGCGTGCGCGCATGCTCGCCCAGCGAGAGCGCGTCGCGCTGCACCAGCTTGCCCAATTGCCGCGCATCGCGCGCCGCCTTTGAGGCGCCGGTATTGGAGGCGCCATGATAGGCGGTGAGCCGGGAAATGCTGACCAGGCTCTCCTGGATCATGGTCAGGAGCTCGGCCTTGGCCCCGATCTGCTCGATGACCGAGCGCAGGTCGCGCTGGAATTTCTCCGCCGAGGTGCTCTTGCGGCGAAAGACGTGGCGCGACACCTGGTCGATCTCGTTGCCCAGCCGCTCCAGCGCATCGGCCGTACGGTCGGTGAGCGATTCCAGCAGCCCCAGGAACACCTCGGTTCCGGTGGCGCAGGGAATGGAATTGGGCCGCTGGGCGCGCAGGACATAGGCGGTGAAGGGCTTGGGATCGGCAAACCGCACGCTGACCATTACCTTCTCCTTGAGGATGAAGGTGACCTCGGCCTTGACCGGATCGTCGGTATCGAGCCCGAACAGCGCCGTCATGGTCATGAACTCGGCGCCATCCTCGGAATAGAGCCGCGAGGACAATTCGATCTCGGCCATTTCGGCGCGGGTGGGAATGGTGATGCCCAGCAGCGCCTCCACACGGCGCGTTTCCTCGGGGGAGGGATTGAGCAGGTCGAGCCAGACCAGGTCGGCGGCGGTTTCGATGGTATCGGGGGCGACCTCGACCAGCATGGCGAGGTGGCTCTTGTAGCAACGCAGCATGGGCTCACTCCTGGGCATTGACCGCATAGGGGCCTGCCCGGACGCGAGGTCAGGCGCGGCAGGCAATCCCTGTGGGCGACGTCGAACTTCGACTGTCGGGGTTCATCGGCTTTCTCTCGAAAAATGGCGAAACGCCAGAGACATCGCCTTGGTGCCCCCGCCAGCCCCGCATGTCAACCACCTCAGAAGCTGGTGCGCAGCCAGTTGCCGACGCGGGCGAAATAGCCGTCGGTGCCGGTGAGCCGGTGGCTCTTGCGCGGCTCGGCATATTCCTGCGCGCAGACCTGGGGATAGATGAGCATGCCGGCCACGGTGGCGAAGGCGGCGCCCTTGGCCATGTCGGGCAGGCCGGCAATGCCCATGGGCCGGCCATTGCGCACATTGCGCGCCAGCGTGCGGCGGGCCACTTCGGGCAGGCCGGTCATTTCGCTGGCCCCGCCGGTGAGCACGAAGCGGCGCCCGCACACATCCATCATGCCGGTGGCCTGCATGCGGTCGCGGATGGCGGTGAGGATTTCCTCGATGCGCGGACGCATGATGCGGGTGAGCACCGAACGGGCCACCTGCCCCGGCGCCTCGTCATGGCTGGCCCCGACCGGCTGGATGGGAATGAGGTCGCGCTCGTCGGACTGGCCGGGCAGCACCGAGCCGTAAAGCGTCTTGAGGCGCTCGGCATCGGCGATGCCCACCGAAAGCTGGCGGGCGATGTCGAGCGTCAGGTGGTGCCCGCCGATGGCGATGGCGTCGGCATAGACCAGGTGCCCATCATTGAAGACGGAAACCGTGGTGGTGGCTCCGCCGAAGTCGATGCAGGCGACACCCAGTTGCGCCTCGTCATCGACCAGCGTGGCGAGCCCGGATGCATAGGGAGTGGCGATGAGCGCCTCGATCTGGAGATGGCAGCGATGCAGCACCAGCTCGAGATTGCGCATGGCCAGCGTCTCGGCGCTGACCACGGCCACGTCGACGCCGAGCTTGTCGCCCACCATGCCCTTGGGATCGCGGATGCCCTTGTGCCCGTCGATGGCATAGCCGATGGGCAGCGCGTGGATGATGGAGCGCTCGGGGCGCACCGAGCGCTCGTTGACGGCGCGCAGCACGCGGTGAATGTCGGTTTTCTCGACCTCTTCGCCATCGAGCGACACGGAAGCGGAGAAGGTTTCCGAGCCCAGCCGCCCGGCGGTGACGTTGACGATGACGGTTTCCAGCGTCACCCCGGCGGCGCGCTCGGCCATGCCCACCACCGAGCGGATGGCCTGCTCGGCCTTCTCGATGTCGGTGACGACGCCGCTCTTGACCCCGGCGGAGGGACCGTAGCCGAAGCCGATGACCTCGGCCTGGTGGGTGCGGCCGCGCAGCGCCTTGCCCTCGGGCCGGGGCGTGAGCCGCGCGATGACGCAGCACAATTTGGTCGAGCCGATATCGAGCACGGCCACCAGCGTGGTCTTGCCGGGCTGGACCGGCCGCAGCCGGGAAGTCATGGCATCGGTCATCATTGCGCGAACGTCGTCTGGCTGGGAAGGGAAAGATGGGGCGGGGGCGGCAGCGGATAGGGCCGCGAACTGGTGAGCTGCACCTTGCGCGCCGCCTCGGCGGCCTTGCGCTCGGCTTCCAGCTCCTTTTCGGTCTTGGCCGGCCGCAGCGCCACCAGATGGGCCACGCGCAGGTCGATGACGGTCACGTCGCGGTCGAGCAATTGATAATGGGACTGGTAGAGAGCGAGGTTGCGCAGGGCGCGGGCGACGCCCAGCTCGGGCAATTGCACGCGCAGGCCGGTATCGTAGATGAGGTCCCAGCGGCGGTCGGCAATGCGCGAGAGGGCCACGAGATCGGTCTTGAGCGCGGGATATTGATCGAGCGCGCGGATCATGGCCATGGCGTCGTCATTGGCGCCATCGCCGACCACCAGCGGCAATTCGCCATAGGCCCCGCCATCCTCGCCGATCTGGTTGCCGGCGGCATCGACCACGAAGGTAATGCCATCGACGCGCCAGCGCGCCACCGGCACTTTTTCGGTCACCTCGACGATGACATCGCCCGGATAGGTCTTGCGCACGGTGACGCTGTCGATGGCCGGCAGCGCCGCGATGCGCTGGCGCGCCGCCTCGACGTCGAAGCTCATGGTGGCGGTATGCGGCTGGATGCCCAGCGCGTCGAAAATGGCCTGCTCGCTGGTCAGGGTCTGGCCGGAAATGGAGATTTCGCCGATGGCCATGCCGGCATCGGCAAAGCGCGCCTGGACCAGATCGGCCAGCGCGGCGCCGCCCGCGCCCAGGGGCTCGCGCAACTGATAGCCCAGGCCGAGCAGCGCCAGCAGCGCCACCACCCCTGCCCCGCGCAGGATGGCGGGCCGGTGGAGCACCCAGGCGCGGCCGAGATTGCCGGCGACGCGCCGGCGCGGCGAGCGGACGGGCACAGGCAGCGCGCGCGGCTGGACAAGCTGCGCGCCGGCGAGAAAGGCCTCGCTCCTTACCTGTTGCAACTCGCGTCCTCCACCATCCAGGCGACCAGATCTTCATAACTATGCCCGGCATGGGCGGCCTGTTCGGGGGCCAGCGACACCGCCGTCATACCCGGCTGGGTATTGATTTCGAGCAGCACCAGCTCCCCGTCCTCGCCCGCCGCGTCATTGTAGCGGAAGTCGCACCGCGTCACGCCCCGGCAGCCGAGAGCCGCGTGGGCGGCCAGGCTAAACTGTTGCACTTTGTCGTAAATTTTCGGTTTCAACTGCGCCGGCAGGATATGGGTGGCCCCACCCTCGGAATATTTGGCCTCGTAGTTGAAGAAGGTATGGCCGGTGACGATCTCGGTGACGCCCAGGGCGACATCGCCCATCACCGCGCAGGTGAGGTCGCGCCCGGGAATGAAGCGCTCCACCATCACCTCCTCGCCGCTGTTCCAGTCCTCGCGCAGGATTTCCTGCGGCGGATGGCCGGTCTCGGCCTTGACGATGAAGACGCCGAAGCTCGACCCGTCGGCAATGGGCTTGATGACATAGGGCGGAGCCAGCACATGGGCCCGCGCCGCCTCGCCGCGCGACACGATGACATGGTCGGTGACCGGAATGCCGGCGGCCTTGAACAGGATCTTGGCCTGGTGCTTGTTCATGGCGAGGGCGGAGGCCAGCACGCCCGAATGGGTATAGGGGATTTCCAGCAGCTCCAGCACGCCCTGGATCATGCCGCTCTCCCCGAAAGGGCCATGCAGGGCGTTGAAGGCCACGTCGGGCTTGAGATCGCGCAGCACCTCGACGATGTCGCGCCCGACATCGACCTCGGTCACCCTGTAGCCGGCCCGGCGCAGCGCGGCGGCGCAGCCGGCCCCCGACATCAGCGACACCGGGCGCTCATTGGACCACCCCCCCATGAGAACGGCGACATGCTTGGTCATGGCTGGGTCCTTTCAACGGCATGGGACATTGGCCCCACCCCCTCCCCGCCTCCCCCATCAAGGGGGAGGTGTTGGGCCGGTGGATTGGGCAGCATGGCGCCCAAGGCACAGTTGAGCACCTCCCCCCTTGTGGGGGAGGATGGGAGGGGGGTGCCGGCAATAATCATCACGCCACGTCCTTGCCCGTCAGCGCGGCCAGTTCCCCCGGCAGGGCGGCGGCCCATTGGGTGATGTTGCCGGCGCCCAGGCACACGACATAATCGCCCTCGGCGGCGCGCTCGGCCAGAAGCGGGGCGAGCTGGTCGGGCGTGTCGATGACGCGGGCGTCGCGGTGGCCGCGGGCACGGATACGAGCGGCCAGCTCCTCATGGGTAACCCCGGCAATGGCCTGCTCGCCCGCCGCATAGATGGGCGCGACGATGACCGTATCGGCATCGTTGAAGCAGGCGGCGAATTCGTCGAACAGGTCGCGCACGCGGGTGAAGCGGTGCGGCTGGACCACGGCCACCACGTCGCGTCGCGTCGACTGGCGCGCCGCCTTGAGCACGGCGGCGATCTCGACCGGATGGTGGCCGTAGTCGTCGATAACGGTGATGCCGCCGACGACACCGGTGCGGGTGAAGCGCCGCTTGACGCCGGTGAAACCCTTGAGCCCCTTGCGGATGGCCTCGGCGGGCACATGCAACTGGTCGGCCACGGCGATGGCGGCGGTGGCGTTGAGGGCGTTGTGAATGCCGGGCATGGGCAGTTCGAGCCCATCGATGCGCAATTGCGTCTGGCGGATGCGGTCGCGGATTTCCACCGAGAAGCGGCTGACGCCGTCGACGGTTTCCAGATCGACCAGCCGCACATCGGCCTGCGGGTTGCGGCCATAGGTGATGACGCGGCGGTCGCGGATTTCGCCCACCAGCGCCTGCACTTCGGGATGGTCGAGACACATGACGGCAAAGCCGTAGAAGGGCACGTTCTCGACGAACTGGTGGAAGGCCTTCCGCACCCCTTCGAAATCGCCGTAATGGTCGAGATGCTCGGGGTCGATATTGGTCACGACGGCCACGTCGGCGGGGAGCTTGACGAAGGTGCCGTCGCTTTCGTCGGCCTCCACCACCATCCATTCGCCCCCGCCCAGCCGCGCATTGGTGCCATAGGCGTTGATGATGCCGCCATTGATGACGGTGGGATCGAGATTGCCGGCATCGAGCAGGGTCGCCACCAGCGTGGTGGTGGTGGTCTTGCCATGGGTGCCGCCAATGGCGATGGCGGTCTTGAAGCGCATGATCTCGGCCAGCATTTCGGCCCGGCGCACGATGGGCAGCGCCTTGGCGCGCGCCGCCACCAGCTCGGGATTGTCGCGCTTGATGGCGGAGGAGACCACCACCACCTCGGCCGCGCCCAGATTGTCGGCGCTCTGGCCGATCTCGACCCTGATGCCCATGTCGCGCAGGCGCTGCACATTGGGATTGGCCGAGGCGTCGGACCCCTGCACGATATAGCCCTGGTTATGCAGGATCTCGGCGATGCCGCTCATGCCGATGCCGCCGATGCCGATGAAATGGACGGGCCCGATATTGTGCGGCATTTTCATGAGCGGTTTTCCACTTCGCGGTTGCGGCCCGACAGCATTTCGGCGAGGTCGGCGAGCTTTTCCACCGCGCGCGGCTGGCCCAGGGAACGGGCGGCGTCGGCGGCCTGGCTGAGGGTCGATGGGTCGGATAACAGGGTCGTGAGGCGAGTGCCAAGCGATTGCGGCGTAAGCGTGGCCTGCTCGGCCACCCAGCCGCCGCCGGCCGCCTCGACCACCAGCGCATTGTTCTTCTGGTCGTTATCTATGGAGCCGGGCAGCGGCACCAGAATGGCCGGCCGGCCCAGAACGCACAATTCGGCAATGGTGGAGGCGCCGGAGCGCCCGATGACCAGATGCGCCTGGGCGATGCGCTCAGGCAGGTCGGTGAAGAAGCTGGCCAATTCGACATTGACCTTGGCCTGCCGATAGGTCTCGGCCACCCGGTCGAGGTCCTCGGCGCGGCATTGCTGGACGACGACGAGACGCTGGCGCAGCGCCTCGGGCACCAGCGCGATGGCGGCGGGCACGATGTCGGACAGCGCCTTGGCCCCCTGGCTGCCCCCGAACACCACCAGCCGGATCGGCCCATCGGGGTCGAGCGCCGGATAGGGCGTGCCGGAAACGGCGCGCACCCGGTCGCGCACCGGATTGCCGGTCAGCACCTTTTCCAGCCGGGCGTCATCGGCGAAGCGCGTTTCGGCAAAACTCATGGCCAGAAGGTCGGCAAAGCGCGCCAGCGCCCTGTTGGCCCGGCCCATCACCGCGTTCTGCTCGTGCAATATCCCCGGAATGCCCAGGAAACGGGCGGCAAGCACCGGCGGAAAGGTGGGATAGCCGCCAAAGCCGATGACGCAGGCCGGCCGGTTGCGGCGCAACTGGCCCAGCGCCACCCCTATGCCACCCAGAATGGTGAAGCCGGCCATGACGAAGCGCACCGGATTGCGGATGGAGGGCGTGGCCGAGGGCACGACATGGACCTGGCTGGCCGGGAAATCGGCGCCATAGGATTCGACGCGATGGTCGGTCATCAATTCGACACGGTGCCCGCGCCGCACCAGCTCCTGCGCCAGGGCCATGGCGGGGAAAAGATGTCCGCCGGTGCCGCCGGCCATGAGGGTGAAGGTCTTCATTCGGCGGGCGCCAGGGGCGCGACGGCGCTTTTATAGCTGGGCAGGCCGGTGGCCATGCGCTCTTCGGGCTTGGTGCGGGTGAGGGCCAGCATCAGCCCCATGCCGAAGGCGATGGCGATCATCGAGGTGCCGCCATAGGAGACGAAGGGCAGCGTCATGCCCTTGGGCGGGATGAGGTTGAGGTTCACGGCCAGGTTGATGCCCGATTGCATGGCGAACTGGATGGCCAGCGTCGAGGCCGCCAGCCGCGAGAACAGGCTGGCCTGCCTTTGCGCCCCAAACATGGCGCGGATGACGATGAAGGCGATGAGCGCCACCAGCACGAGGCAGAAGAGGATCCCGAACTCGCCCGCCGCCGCCGAGAACACATAATCGGCATGGGCGTCGGGGATGAGCTTCTTGGCGATGGATTCGCCCGGCCCCCGGCCGAACCAGCCCCCCTCCATCAGCGACTGCAGGGCGCGGTCGATCTGGTAGGTGTTGCCGCCCCCATCGGGGTTGAGGAAGGTGTCGATGCGGCGCGAAACGTGGGGAAAGAAGATATAGGCGCCGAACAGCAGCGCCGCCGCCGCCCCGGCCAGCCCGAAAATGATGAACCAGGAAATGCCCGAAAGGAACAGCAGCACCGCCCAGGTGGCCACCACCAGCGCGGTCTGGCCGATATCGGGCTGAAGCAGCAGGCCCCCGACAATGGCCAGCATGATGAGCGTGGCCAGGATCTTGCCCGGCACGTTGCGGTGGATCATCGATTCGGAAAACAGCCACGCGCCCAGGACGGCAAAGGCGGGCTTGACGAATTCGGAGGGCTGGATGGACTGGCCGGCAAAGGAAATCCAGCGCCGCGCGCCCTTGACCTCGGTGCCGAAACGCAGCGTTGCCCAGAGCAGGACCAGGCTCACCACCAGCGTGGCCAGCGCGGCGAAACGCGCCTGGCGGTGATTGAGCAGCGAGGTGCCGATCAGCACCGGCAGCGCGGCGGCGCAGAACAGGGCATGGCGGATGATGAAGAACCAGGGCGAAAGCCCGATGCGCTCGGCCACCGGGGGGCTGGCGGCAAAGCTGAGCACCATGCCGCAGGTCATCAGCAGGATCAGCGCCCCCAGCAATTCCCGATCGATCGACCACCACCACTCCGCCAGGGGCGTTTTTTCGGCACGGGAAAACATCATGGGAAAAGCCGGCTACTCGATACAAACTGCATCAAGTTGTAGCAGGCGTTTGGTTACCGATTTGCCAATGGGTTTCGCGTTTTGCGAAACGGGGATTTTGGGTATGTGGCCCCACCCCCTCCCGGCCTCCCCCATCAAGGGGGAGGTGGAATTTTGTGGCTTTGGCAAAATCTTGCCCCACCCAACGGCCTGCACCCTCCCCCTTGTGGGGAGGGATGGGGAGAGGGTGCCCTCAGCGTAGTTTCAGGCTCGACAGGCCGATCAGCGCCAGCACGAAGGAGATGATCCAGAAGCGGATGACCACCTGGCTCTCGGTCCAGCCCAGATGCTCGAAATGGTGGTGGATGGGCGCCATGCGGAAGACGCGCTTGCCGGTGAGCTTGAACGAGGTGACCTGCACGATGACCGAGACGGTTTCGAGCACGAACAGCCCCCCGATGATGGCCAGCACGATCTCGTGCTTGGTGGCCACGGCGATGGCGCCCAGCGCGCCGCCCAGCGCCAGCGAGCCGGTGTCGCCCATGAAGATCTGCGCCGGCGGGGCGTTGAACCACAAAAAGCCCAGCCCCGCGCCGATGAGCGCGCCGCAGACCACCGACAATTCGCCGGTGCCGGGCACGTAGTTGAGCAACAGGTAATCGGAGAAATTCACGCTGCCGACCAGATAGGCGATGAGCGCGAAACAGGCGGCGGCAACCATGACCGGCACGATGGCGAGGCCATCCAGGCCATCGGTGAGATTGACCGAATTGCCCGCCGCCACCACGACGAAGCCGCCGAACAGAATGTAGAAATAGCCCAGGTTCAGCGCCAGGTCCTTGACGAAGGGGAAGAGCAGCGAGGTGCCATAGGCGCCCTGGGCCAGTTGCGAGATGGCGAAGGCGGCGATGCCCCCGATCAGCGCTTCGAGCAGCAGGCGCTGCTTGCTGCCGAAGCCGGCATGGCTCATGCGCTTGACCTTGAGATAATCGTCGTAAAAGCCGATGGCGCCGAAGCCGACGGTGACGAACAGCACCACCCACACATAGCCATTGGAGAGATTGGCCCAGAGCAGGGTGGAAATCACCGCCCCCGAAAGGATCATCAGCCCGCCCATGGTGGGCGTGCCCTTCTTGGTGAGCAGATGCCCCGCCGGGCCGTCCTCGCGGATGGGCTGGCCCCTGCCCTGCTTGACGCGCAGCAGCGCAATCATGCCCGGGCCGAACAGGAAGACGAAGAACAGCGCCGTTATCACCGCCCCGGCGGTGCGGAAGGTGATGTAGCGGAAGACGTTGAACGCCGACAGCGTTTCGCTCAGCTGGCCGAGAAAATACAGCATGAAGGGGGAAATCCTCTTTGCGCGGGGTCAGGTTCTCTCGAACCGCTCGCGGATTTTCTGCACGATGCCCATGAGCCCCACACCGTTGGACCCTTTGACCATAACTGCATCGCCCGGCGCAAGATCATTGAGCACGATCCCCGCCATCTCGCCGGCGCTGGCGGCGTGGGCGGCGACGCGCCCCGGCCCCAGCGCCTCGGCCAGCGCCGCCATTTCCGCGCCGACCAGATAAATCCGCTCCGCCCCCGAAGCCAGCACGGGCGCCGCAAGGCTGGCATGGAGCGCGCCCGATTGCGGACCCAGCTCACGCATGTCGCCCAGGATGAGCAGTTTGCGCCCGCCCGGCGCCGGCTGCGCCGCGAACACCGCCAGCGCCGCCTGCATGGAGGCGGTGTTGGCGTTGTAACTCTCGTCGATGAGGAGGAGCGGATTGTCCGCCGGCCCCAGCAGCAGCCGCGCCCCGCGCCCCGCCTGCGCGCCGAAGCCGGCCAGGGCAGCCAGCGCCGTTTCCGGCGCGATGCCGGCCAGATGCGCCACGGCCAGCGCCGCGGTGGCATTGGCGACCATGTGGCGGCCGGGCACGCCCAGGACGAGGGGATGATCCATGCCCCCATGGCGCACACGGGCATTGCTGCCCTCGGCCGACAGCACGACATCGTGAAGGCGCCAGTCGCTCCCCGCCGCTTCGCCATAGGTGACGACGCCGACGCCGGCCGCCTCGGCCAATTGGCGCAGGAGGCCGATCTGGGCGTGGTCGGCATTGAGCACGGCGACGCCCCCCGGCTCCAGCCCCTCGAAAATCTCCGCCTTGGCGCGGGCAATGCCCTCGAGCGAGCCGAAGGCTTCCAGATGCGCCGGGGCGATGGTGGTGATGACCCCGATATGGGGCCGCACCAGTTTCGAGAGCGGGCGGATTTCGTCCGGCCCGCTCATGCCCATCTCGAAAACGCCGAACCGCGCCGTTTCGGGCAGGCGCGCCAGCATCAGCGGCACGCCCCAGTGATTGTTGAAGCTCTTGATCGAGGCATGGGTGGGTCCAGCGGCCTCGAACACCAGCCTGATGGCTTCCTTGGTGGTGGTCTTGCCGACGCTGCCGGTGACGCCGACGATCTTTGCGGCGCTGCGGGCGCGGGCGGCGCGGGCGATGTCCTCCAGCCCCCCCAGCGCGTCGGGCACCAGAATGCGGCCGGGGCCGGGATCGCGGCTGACCAGCGCGGCGGCGGCGCCGTTTTCCAGCGCCGTCGTGACGAAGTCATGCCCGTCGAAGCGCTCGCCCCTGATGGCGACGAAGAGGGCATCGGGGCCAAGCTCGCGCGAATCGATGGAGATGGAATTGATCGGGGTGGCGGGATCGAGGCCCTCGGCGGCGCCGCCGGTGGCGGCGAGAAGACTGGCGATGGTGTAGAGGGGCTGGGTCATTGGCGGGGCAAATCCTTATTCATCCCAGAAGCTTTCCCATCCACCGGCGCTGCCCCCGGACTTGATCCGGGGGCCGGGTGGGGAGCCCCTCAGCTTCTGCGTTCGCGGAGATTGGCCCACGGATCAAGTCCGTGGGCAGCGCCAGCGATTTTGGCAGCATCGGGGCAATCCCTCACCCCCTACCCCTTCAGCGCCGCCGCCACCACTTCGTGGTCGGAGAAGTGGTGCTTGGTGGTGCCGATGATCTGGTAGGTCTCGTGGCCCTTGCCGGCGATGAGCAGCACATCGCCGGCCTTGAGATCGGCAATGGCGCTGCGGATGGCCTTTTCGCGGTCGGCGATTTCCTGCGCGTTGGGGGCGCCGGCCAGCACTTCGGCGCGAATGGTGGCGGCGTCCTCGGTGCGCGGATTGTCATCGGTGACGATGACCACGTCGGCCAGCTCGTTGGCGATCTCGCCCATTTGCGGGCGCTTGCCCTTGTCACGATCGCCGCCGCAGCCGAAGACCACGCGCAGCTTGTTCTTGGCATAGGGACGCAGGGTTTCGAGCGCCGTGCGCAGGGCGACGGGCTTGTGCGAATAATCGATGAAGATGGCCGCGCCCTTGTGCTCGCCCACCAGCTCCAGCCGTCCGCGCGCGCCCACCAGCGCCGGCAGCGCGGCGAAGGCATCGGCCTTGTCCACGCCCGAGGACATGGCCAGCGCCGCCGCGATCAGCGCGTTGGACACCTGGAATTCGCCCGGAATATGCAGGTGGAAGCTGACCTTTTCCCCGATATGGCGGATTTCCACCCTCTGCCCATAAGCCTCGGGCTTGATCGAGAGGATTTCGATATAGGCCCCCTCGCGCCCGACGGTGAGCAGGGTGGCGCTGGCCGAGAGCGCAGCGAACATGAACTGCTCGTGCTCGGGATCGTCGACATTGACGATGGCCGCGCCCCCGTCGACCAGAAGGTCGGTGAACAGGCGCAGCTTGGCGTTGCGGTATTCGTCCATGTCGGCGTGGTAGTCGAGATGGTCGCGGCTGAGATTGGTGAAGGCCACCGCCTCGAAATGGATGCCGTCGAGCCGGTGCTGGTCGAGCCCGTGGCTGGAGGCTTCCAGCGCCACATGGTTGATGCCCTGCGCCTTCAGCGCCCGCATCGACTGGTGCAGCGTGCGCGAATCGGGGGTGGTGAGCGAGCCCTCGATCAGGCGGTTGGAGGTTTCCATGCCCAGCGTGCCGATGCTGGCGCCGGGAATGCCGGCATAGGTCCAGATCTGGCGCACGAAGGAGGCGACCGAGGTCTTGCCATTGGTGCCGGTGACGCCGACGGTGATTTCCGGCTGCGGCTCGAAAATGCGCGAGGCGGCGCGGGCATAGGCGGCGCGCACATCCTTGACGATGATGACCGGCACGCCCGGATCGCCCACCGGCGGGGTGTCGCTGATGATGGCCAGCGCCCCGCGCCGCACCGCGTCGGGCACGAACTGGTTGCCATGGACGTTGAGGCCCGGCAGCGCGAAGAAGATGTCGCCCGGCTCGATCCGGCGGCTGTCCGAATTCAGCCCGAAGACGGACCCCAGCCCCTTTTTCGGCCGGGCGCCGGAGCCTTCAAGCAGTTGTGTAACGCTAAGTTGCAAGGCGGGAAATCCTTCTGGATCGGGCTATCTCAAAACCGGCGGAACGAGATTCCGGTCCAGAATCTCGGAAAAATCAGGCGCGATGCCGAGCATGGGGGCGACGCGCTGCACCACCCGTCCGGTGGCGGCGCCCGCATTCCAGCCGGCGGTGGTGCCGCCCGCGCCCGGCTCGAGCTTGGGCTCGTCCACCATGATGACCATGGCATAGCGCGGATTGTCGAGCGGAAAGGCCGAGGCGAAGAAATTGGTGACCTTGGAGGACGAATAGCGCCCGTCCACCACCTTTTCGGCCGTGCCGGTCTTGCCGCCGACACGATAGCCCAGCGCCGCCTTGTTCATCTGCGAACCCGAGCCCTCGAGCGCGTTGAGCCGCATCAGATAGCGCAGATATTCGCTGGTCTGGGGGCTGAGCACGCGCTGGTAAAGCGGCTCGGCCTCCTCGACGCTGCGCTTGTAGAGGGTGGGCTTGATGTAGTTGCCGCCATTGGCGAAGGCGGCATAGGCGACCGCCATGTGCAGCGGGGAAACCGAAAGCCCGTGGCCGAAGGAGGCGGTGGCCGCCCCCACCTCGGACAATTCCTTGGGCACGGTGGGCAGGCGCATTTCGGGCAATTCGAACGGCACGCGCCTGTCGAACCCCATGCGCGAGAGGAAGGCGCGGAAATTGTCCTTGCCCATGGCCTGCATGACGCGGATGGTGCCGATATTGGACGAGTATTTATAGACTTCGGGCAGGCTCAATATGCGGTGCTTGCCGTGGAAATCGTCGATGGTGTAGCGCCCGAACCGCACGCCGTAGCGCGCATCGAACTGGTCGTTGATGCGCACCGCGCCGCTGTCGAGCGCGCCGGCCATGGTGACGGTCTTGAAGATGGAGCCCGGCTCGAAAATGCCCGAGGTGATGCGGTTGAACGTATCCTTGACCAGGGCGGTGGCCGGCTCGTTGGGGTTGAAATCGGGCAGCGAGACCATGGCGATGACTTCGCCGGTATGGATGTCGAGCATCACCCCGGCCGCCGCGATGGCCTGGTAGCGGCTCATGGCGTCGGTCATTTCCTCGTACATCACGTGCTGCACGCGCATGTCGACCGACAATTCCACCGGCGTGAGCGCATTGCCGCGCGCCAGGCCCAGATCCTGCAGCAGCGCCACCGCCTCGGTGTCCATGTGCTTCTCGATGCCGGAAATGCCCTGATTGTCGATATTGGTCGAGCCCAGGATGTGGCTGGCCTCGCGCATGCCGGGATAGAAGCGCTTGGATTCGGTGATGAAGTCGATGCCGGGAATGCCCAGCCGCATCACCCGGTCCTGGATGGCGGGGGACAGCTCGCGCTGCACCCAGACGAACCCCTTGTCGCCGCTGAGGCGATTGCGCAGCCAGGCTTCGTCGAGATCGGGCAGTACCGTGCGCAGCTTGCGCACCGCCTCCTCCACATCGATGATGCGGCGCGGCTCGGCATAGAGCGAGGGCACGCGGATATCGACGGCCATTTCCAGCCCGTTGCGGTCCAGGATCGGCGGGCGGGTGGCGGTGATGACGTCGCGCGCCTGCCCCTCGATGGTGGAATCGGTGACCACCATGCCCAGCTGCACCAGCCGGCCGCCCACCAGCCCGAAGCCGAGCAGCAGCGCCAGCACCATCCAGCGGATGCGGGCCTGGGTGAGATTGGTGCGCGCCTTGCGCGCGCCTTCCAACGCGATGGTGGGGCCCAGTCCGTCCGCGGTCACCGCCATCATTCGATCCCTTCGAGTTCGAGAATGGCGTCGATCGGATCGATGCCGGCCGCCAGCGATTCGAACAGCGCATCCATGGCCGCCGAATTGGGCTTGGCCGGGCGCATGGGCAGCGCGTCGAAAGCGCCGAACTGCTTCTGCTGCACCGGACCGATGGCCAGCGCCGCCTGATGCCGGCGCACGATGGGCTCGATATGGCCCGGCTGGCTCAGCACCGCCTCGTCGGCCTTGAGAAGCGACAATTCCCCCTCCTGCGCGTCGATCAGCGCGACCAGCGCCGTGCGGTCGCTGGCGGTGTTCTCGATGGAGAATTTGAGCGCATAGACCCCGGCCAGCATCAGGGCGCTGGTGAAGATCAGGATGATGTTGAGATTGCGGATCATGCGGCACCCCGCAGCCGGGGCATGCCCAGGCCCTCGAAGCGGATCGGACGCGCCGGCGCATCCGAACGGGTGGCGGCCCGCAATATGGCCGAGCGCGCCCGCGGATTGCGCGCCAGCTCGGCCGCGCCCGGCTTTTGCGCCTTGGCCACGTTCACCCAGCGCCGCGCCTCGGTTTCGGGCTGCGGCAAATGGCGCGACAGCGCCGGGCCGCCCTTTTCGGGATCGAAGAAGCGCTTGACGATGCGGTCTTCGAGCGAGTGGAAGCTCACCACCGCCAGCCGCCCGCCCTCGCCCAGCAGGCGCTCGGCGGCGAACAGCGCTTCGGCCAATTGCTCGAACTCGCCATTGACGGCGATGCGCAGCGCCTGGAAGGAGCGCGTGGCCGGATGGGCGTCGCCCGGCTTGCGGCCAATGGCCTTTTCGATGATGCGGGCCAGCTCCAGCGTGGTGGCGATGGGCGCATTTTCGCGCGCCGCGACGATGAACTGGGCGATGCGGCGCGACTTGCGCTCCTCGCCAAAGGCATAGAGCAGATTGGCCAGCTCCTCGGCCTCAAGTCCATTGACCAGGTCGGCGGCGCTTTCGCCCTCCCCGCTCATGCGCATGTCGAGCGGCCCCTCGCGCATGAAGGAAAAGCCGCGTTCGGCCTCGTCGAGCTGCATGGAGGAAACGCCGATATCGAGCACCACCCCGTCTATGGGGCCATGAGGGGCGGCCAGCGTGTCGAGCGCGGAAAACGTGCCGGGAACGAAGGTGAAGCGGGCGCCATATTCGGCCTTGAGAGCTTCGGCGAAGGGCAGCACGGAAGGGTCGCGGTCGAGCGCGACGACATCGGCCCCACCAGCCAGCAGCGCGCGCGAATAGCCGCCCGCCCCGAAGGTGCCATCGAGGATGCGCTTGCCCGAAAGCGGCGCCAGCGCAGCCAGAACCTCATCCAGCAGCACGGACACATGCGGGCCAGCATCGGGGCTGGTTGCGGGCATGGAACTCTTGCCCATGAAATAAACAACTCCGCTCGGCTGGACGGCCGGACCGTAAACGTTGCGCCACTTTGACCGAGGACGCTTAAGATTCTGTTTCCCATGGGAGCGTCGACCCTCGGAGGGGGCATCGTGTTTTTGGAGCTCCAAAAACTTGACGGGGTTATTTATTGGAGTTACAAAAACCCTGTGGGGCGGCAATGCGATGGACTATGAATGGGAGGAGCAGAAGAGCCTCGAGACGCTGGCCAAGCGCGGTTACGACTTTTCCATCGTCTACGATTTCGATTGGACGACAGCCATAATTACCCATGATGAACGGTACGATTATGGCGAGGCCCGCTTTCGCGCCCATGGTCGCATCGGGGAAAAGCCCTTTTGTGTGGCATTCACGCTGCGCGAAACCAATATCCGCATCATCAGCGTTTTTCGCATTCATGAAAAGGAGGCCAGACGTCGTGGCATCTAGTCGCAAACTTTCCCCGCCGCCCGATTTCGATCCGGCCACCGGCCCCGTTAGCGCGGAAGAAATGGCCAGCGCCCTGCCGGCCAGCGAATTTTTCGCACGGCAAGGGTTGCCGATGCCGGCCAAACCGAAAGTCGGTCGCCCCAGATCGAGCAAACCCAGCCAGCAGGTCACGCTCCGCATCCACCCGGACACCATCGCCTTCTTCAAGGCTGACGGCGAGGGATGGCAGCGCCGCATGCTCGACGTTCTGGACAAGGAGGCCGGCCGGGAAAAGAAGGCCGGATAGCGGTTTTGCCGGCCTCGCCCACGGGGGGAGGAACGGGAAAAAGAAAAATGCCAGTCGGCCTGTAAGCCGGGTTCTGTAGGGTCGCGTTTCCGCGACGTGGCGGCCATTCATCTAGGGCGCCTGTTGCCAGGACGCTCATGCAACCAACCCGGATGATCTGGCCTCAAAACAGGCTGGGGCCGAAGCCCCGCGTCATCCCTATTTGGTCTTGCTCCCGGTGGGGTTTACCATGCGGTTCCTGTTGCCAGGCCCCCGGTGCGCTCTTACCGCACCCTTTCACCCTTGCCCCGGCATGCCGGGGCGGTTTGCTTTCTGTGGCACTTTCCCTGGGGTCGCCCCCGCCGGCCGTTAACCGGCACCGTGTTTCGAAGGAGCCCGGACTTTCCTCCAGCAGCAGGTTACCCCGCTGCCAGCGGCCGCCCGGCCAACTGGCCGGGCGATGTAGGGGGGAAAGCCCCTTCCCGTCAAGCGCCCAGCTGCGGCAGCGGCGCCGGACGGGTCAGCGCGCGATAGGCCAGGTTGATCGCCTTCATGCGCGCCGTGGCCACATCGATCAAATCTTCGGGCACGCCCCGGGCGATCAGCCGGTCGGGATGGTTCTCGGCCGCCAGCCGGCGATAGACCCGGCGGATTTCGTCGGGCGTGGCATTGGGCGCCAGCCCCAGAACCGCATAGGGATCCACGCCCGCCTCCAGCTCGACATGCTGGCTGGCGAGCTGGGCGAAGCGCGCATCGTCGAAGCCGAAAATGTCGCTGACCGCCTTGAGATATTCGAGTTCGGCCTCGTGCACCACGCCATCGGCGGTGGCGATGTAGAACAGCCCGTCGAGCACATGTTCGAGCGTTTCCGGGCTGTCGTGGAAAAATTTCATGACCTTGCGCGCATAGGCGTCGAACCCGGCCACGTCCTGCTTGGCGAGGTTGAAGACGCGGGCCACCTGCTCCTCATGGCCGGGCACGATATCGACCGTGGCGCGGAAGGCGCGCTCCTCAGAGGCGGTGACGGCGCCATCGGCCACCGCCATCTTCGCCGCCAGCGCGATCAGCGCCAGGGTGAAGGCGGCGTCGCGCCCGCCGGGCAGCCAGGTGTCGGGATCGAGGGCATTGGCGAGCGAGCCGGCCAGCCCGGTTCTCTGGCTGAACGAGCCGAGAAAATCGGACAGGATCTGCCACATGTCGGTTTTGTCTCTGGCCACGGGAAAGAAGCGTCCGGCTGGAAGGAAAAGGCGATTTGCGCGCCGAAACTAGCGGGTCTGCGCGTCGGGGTCCACCGCCTCTCCGCGCGGCGCCAGCCCCCAAACGGCCCGGATGGATTCCACGAAAACCCGCTCAGTCGGCGAAATAGACGTCGTCCGCCGGGCCCACCACCCAGGAGCGCTGGCGCTGGCGGCTATTGGGGCCCTGATCGAGATAAAAGCCGTTGGGGTCGTAATCGGACGCGGCTCCGCCCCGCTCGCGGGCGCGCTGCGCCAAAAATTCGGAAAGGGGCCCGGTTTCCCAATCGGCCAGATCGGCGGCGGTCACCTCGCCCATGGGCGGGGGCACCACGGCGGGCCGGTTGACGGCCACCGGCGTTTCCACCACCAGCGGGGCCTCCACCGGGCGCGGGCGCATGGAGAGCGGCATGGGTACCGGGGCCACCTTGGCGGGCGGCAGCGCCGCCATCTCGGTGGGCTCGGGCTGGCTCGGAGCCGGCGCGGCGGGAGCAGGCTGGACCGGGGTCGTCGGCGTGGGCGTGGGCGCAGGCGCGGCCGTCGAGGCCGGCGCGTCGGAGATATAGCTGGGCAATTCGCGGCCCGATTGCAGATAGGAGTCGACCACGCCATTGGCCGACGCCGCCGGGGCGGCAGGCTGGGCCACAGGCGCCGGGGCAGGCGTCGGCTTGGGCGCTTCCTTCGGCGCCTCACGGGGCGCAGCAGGCGCCGGTGCGGCAACCGGGGCAGGCGCGGCTTCGGCGGTCTGGGCCTGCGGCAGGGCGGTGGCCACCTGCGGGGTGGCCTCGCCGGCGAATTGGGCCGACAGCAAATCCACCGCCGGCACGCCCAGCACGATGGCGGCCCCGGCCCAGATCAGGCCATTGGTGATGCGGCGGTCGATCTTCATCTCTCAAACGTCCCGATTTGCGCCACCCCAACGGGCAGAAAGCCGATCTTCATGGCCATTTGTGGGCCGGGTTAGACCACCGCGCTTGAACGGGAACTGAACGCGGCGGCGACCCTAACCACGGTGTCATTCCGGCGCAGGCCGGAATCCATATCCGCATGCCTCCACACGCGCTGGTGTCGGCTGACAGCCTTCAGGATGGATGCCGGCCTGCGCCGGCATGACACCGTGCGAGGGAATAGCGCAGTTTAAAATTAAATGCCCTACGCCGCGCGCCGGCCCAATATGCGCGCCAGCGCCAGCGCCAGCGGCGAGCGGTTATGAGTGTAGATGTGGAATTCGGTGACGCCCTCGTCCAGGAGTTCTGTCACCTGCTCGGCAGCAACGGCGGAGGCCACCAGCGCATGGGTTTCCGGCTCGTCCTCCAGCCCCTCGAAGCGCTCGGCCAGCCAGCCCGGAATGGTGGCGCCGCAGCGGCCCGCGAAGCTGGCGATCTGGCGGAAGCTGTGGATGGGCTGGATGCCCGGCACGATGGGGGCGGTGATGCCGGCGGCGCGGGCGCGTTCGAGATAGCGCAGATAATGGCTGTTGGAGAAGAACATCTGCGTGATGGCCCGGTCGGCCCCCGCATCGATCTTGCGCTTGAGATTGTCGATCTCATAGGCCCAGTCGGGGCTTTGCGGATGCTTTTCGGGATAGGCGGCAACCGAAATATCGAAGTCGCCGATGCGGCGCAAACCGGCCACCAGGTCGGCGGCGTTCTGATAGCCTTGCGGGTGCGGGGTGAAGGGCTGGCCCACCCCTTCGGGTGGATCGCCGCGCAGCGCCACGATGCGGTTGATGCCGGCGGCCTTGTAGCCGCGCACCACCTCGTCCACCTCATCGCGGGTCGCGCCCACGCAGGTGAGGTGGGCTGCGGCGTCCACCCCGGTTTCGGCCTTGATGCGGCTCACCATGCGCAGGGTGCGCTCGCGCGTCGAGCCGCCCGCGCCATAGGTCACCGAGACGAAGCGCGGCTTGAGCGGGGCCAGCTTGTTGACGCTGTCCCAGAATTTTTCCTCCATGAGGTCGGTCTTGGGCGGGAAGAATTCAAAGGAAATCTGCAAATCCGGGCGCTGGCCCGCCACCTGGCGGCTGGCGCGGAGAGTGTCTTCGAGCATGGGATCTATCCGTTCGCGGTCTTGTCGCTGAGGCGCCAGAGGCACACTGTCAGCCCGCCCTCGCGGGCGCTGGGAAATTCATGCCTTTCGGCCACCAGGAGCCCTGCCGCCCCGGCCCAGGCGCTCATCTGGGCCTCCGAGAGCCCGAGCCGGCGATGGGCGTGGTCGGCGCGCAGGAATTCGAGGTCGTGGGGGGCGAAATCGACGATCACCATCTCCCCGCCGGGCTTGAGCAGCCGGCGCGCCTGCGCCAGCATCCGCCCCGGATCGTCGAAATAATGCATCACCTGGTGGATGACGATGACGTCGGCCGGCCCGGCATTGAGGTCGACATCGCCGATATCGCCCAGGCGCACCTGGGCATTGGCGATGCCGGCGGAGGCCAGGCGCGAACGCGCCACCGCCAGCATTTCCCGGCTCGAATCGATGCCGATGCCCCGGCCGTAGAAATCGCGCAGCACTTCCAGCATACGCCCGGTGCCGGTGCCCAGATCGATCAGGGTCTCCACCTTGCGCCCGCCCAGAGCCGCCACCACCGCCGCTTCCACCGCCTCTTCGGGCACGTGCAGGCGCTTGAGCAGATCCCAGCTTTCGGCGACGCGGGCGAAATATTCGGCCGCCCGGGCCTGCTGGCCGGCGCGAACCGCCTGCTGACGCTCGATGTCGCGCCGCCGGTCGGGGTCGTCGGGGTCGAGCCGCGCCACCAGCCAGCGGGCCAATGCGGCCCCTTCCCCATCCTGCGCCGGCCCGTAATAGGCCCAGGCGCCCTCGGCATTGCGCTCGATGAGCCCGGCATCGGCCAGGAGCTTGAGATGGCGCGACACGCGCGGCTGGCTCTGCTTGAGAATCTCGGTCAAATCCTTGACCGAATGGTCGCCATCGGCGAGCAGGGCGAGCAGGCGCAGCCGGGTGTCCTCACCCGCCGCCTTCAACACCCCCACCAATTGCTCCAGACCCGCCATGGCGCTCCACCAGATATAAAGATGTCTTTATATCTGGATTTGCGGCGCGGTCCAGAGGGAATGACGCGGGACCTCAGGCGACCACGCTGCGCTCTTCGCTGACGGCGCGCTTGCGGAAGGAATGGGCGCGCCAGAGCTCGAAAATGCTCACCGCCTCTTCGCGGTCCAGCGCCTCGAAGCGGCTGGCGACCATGGCCTTGTCGGCGTCGCTCGGCAGGTCGCGCCAGGGGAGCGTGGCGAAGATGGCCTCGAACATGTCGGGCGCCAGCCCCGCCGCCTTGAGGGCGACGATGACGGCGACATAATCCTGCCCCGCCAGCCATTTGACGAAGACTTCCGGCGCGAGCCGCAGCATCACCGCCAGCGCGGCGGCGGCATGGTGGCCATATCCGAAGCGGGCGAAGCGCGCCAGGGCCCGGTCGTTGAGCTGCTTGCGATCGCTGAGACCCTTGACCTGATTATAGGCCACCTTCCATTCGGTGGCCGAAAAGCCGGCGCGGTTGCGCATGCGGTTATAGACCACCGCATTGACCTTGCCGGCGGCCACCGGGTCGATGGCCCGGTTCACCCCGCCCAGGGTCTGGAGCACCTTGGTGGCGGCATTATCGATTTCCCCGCGCAATTGCGTCCAGTCGATGTCGGAGCGGTTGCGCAGGTCGGCGGCGATCTCGGCGTCGCGGCTGGCGCGGGCCACCAGCTTTTCCAGCGTCGCCTTGCCGAATTCGGCGCTGGTATTGCGCACAAGCTGCACCACCGAGGAGGTCTCCCCGTGCTCGGCAATGGCCTCGCCGACGCGCTCGGGCACCTTCATGCGGCTGGCGATGGCGATGCGGTGCTCTTCGCTCTGGGTGTTGATGATGTCGATCAGGTCGTCATCGCTCAGCACGTTGGAGAATTCGAGCAGCGGCTTGGCCACCTCGATGCTGTCATTGGCCAGCTTGAGCACCACCGTGCCCGGCGCCCTGTCGAGCGGGGCCAGGAGCTTGGCCACATGCATGCGGGCTTCCACCTCGACCAGCTCGGCCAGCTGGCACAGCACCTCGTCATATTGAGCGACCTGCTCGTCGTCGCAATGGTTCGACACGAAGGTGAAAAGCTGCGCCATGTTGCGGAACAGCTGCTCCCGCTCGGAGGTCTCGGCGTCCCCGTTCAAAACCCGGAAACTCGCAAAAGCCCGCAGGCCCTCGTCAAGCTCGTTCATCTGCCCATTCTCCCGGCTTCTGCCGCATAATTTCGCCTGGCAGAATGCACGCCGACCTGCTTTCGGCGCCTGAAGGCGGAACGCGGGAATTGATTCAAATTTTAGGGGAATGGGTGAGGAAGGCTTCATCCCCTTCCCGAGCCCTCGGCTCTATAGCCCCCTCCCCCTTGAGGGGAGGGTCGGGGTGGGGGTTCCGCCGCATGGGCGAAACCCCTGATTGCATCGGGCGCCGAACCTTCCGAACCCCCACCCTCGTTCCCTCCCCTCAAGGGGGAGGGAGGCGCTGGAGCCGGCAGCTTCGCTTTGGCTGAAAGACCGGGAGGGGGTGGCCCCCTCAGTTCAGGTCGAACCGGTCGGCGTTCATCACCTTGGTCCAGGCGGCGACGAAGTCGCGGACGAACCTGCCGCTGGGATCGACCTCGGCATAGGCCTCGGCCAGTGCCCGCAATTGCGAATGCGAGCCGAAGATGAGGTCGGCGCGGGTGGCGGTCCAGCGGGTCTCGCCGCTGGCGCGGTCGCGCCCTTCATAGACGCCGGGCCGGCCGGCCACGGGGGCCCAGGCGGTGCCCATGTCCAGCAGGTTGACGAAGAAGTCGTTGCTGAGCGTTTCCGGGCGCTCGGTGAAGACGCCATGCTCGGGCTCGCCCGCCCGCAGCACGCGCAAGCCGCCGACCAGCACCGTCATTTCCGGCGCGGAGAGGCCCAGGAGCTGGGCGCGATCCACCAGCGCCTCTTCGGGCGACAGGCGCTGCCGCCCGGCCGCGTAGTTGCGGAAGCCGTCTATGGTGGGCTCCAGCGGCGCGAAGGAAGCGGCGTCGGTCTGCTCGGCCGAGGCATCCATGCGGCCCGGAGTGAACGGCACCTCGAACTCGGAGCCGGCGTCGCGCGCCGCCTTCTCGATGCCCACGCCCCCGGCCAGCACGATGAGGTCGGCCAGCGACACCCGCTTGTTGCCGGGCTGGGCGGCGTTGAACTCGCCCTGGATGGCTTCGAGGCGCGACAGAACCGGGGCAAGCTGCTCGGGCTTGTTGACCGCCCAGTCCTTTTGCGGGGCGAGGCGGATGCGCGCGCCATTGGCGCCGCCGCGCATGTCCGAGCCGCGATAGGTCGAGGCCGAGGCCCAGGCGGTGCTCACCAGTTGCGAAACCGAAAGGCCCGAGGCCAGGATGGCCTGCTTGAGCGCGGCGATGTCGGCGGCGTCGACCAGATCGTGGTCGCGGACCGGGATCGGGTCCTGCCAGATCAGGTCTTCGGTGGGCGCCTCGGGGCCGAGATAGCGGCTCCTGGGGCCCATGTCGCGGTGGGTCAGCTTGAACCAGGCGCGGGCGAAGGCCTTTTCGAACTCCTGCGGGTTTTCCAGGAACCGGCGGGCGATCTTTTCATAGGCCGGATCGGTGCGCAGGGCGATGTCCGAGGTCAGCATGGCCGGGGCCTGCCGGCGGTCGGGATCGTGGGCGTGGGGCACGGTATTGGCGCCCATGCCATGCTGGGGAATCCACTGCCAGGCGCCGGCCGGGCTCTTCACCAGCTCCCATTCGTAGCCGAAGAGGTTCCAGAGGAAATTATTGGTCCAGCGCGTCGGCGCGCTGGTCCAGGTCACTTCCAGGCCGCTGCCGATGGTGTCGCCGCCCTTGCCGGTGCCGAAGCTGCTGGCCCAGCCCAGCCCCATCTGCTCGATGGGGGCCGCTTCCGGCTCGGGGCCGACATGGGCGGCGTCGCCCGCGCCATGGGTCTTGCCGAAAGTATGCCCGCCCGCGATCAGCGCCACGGTCTCCTCGTCGTCCATGGCCATGCGCGCGAAGGTTTCGCGGATGTCGCGGGCCGAGGCCAGCGGGTCGGGGTGGCCGGCCGGGCCCTCGGGATTGACGTAGATAAGGCCCATCTGCACGGCGGCCAGCGGGTTGTCGAGCTCGCGCTCGCCGCTATAGCGCTCCTCGTCGGCCAGCCATTTGCCTTCCGAACCCCAATAGATGTCCTGCTCGGGCTCCCAGGTGTCGGCGCGCCCGCCGGCAAAGCCGAAGGTCTTGAAGCCCATGCTTTCCAGCGCGACATTGCCGGCCAGGATCATCAGGTCGGCCCAGGAGATATTGGCGCCGTATTTGCGCTTGATCGGCCAGAGCAGGCGCCGGGCCTTGTCCAGATTGACATTGTCGGGCCAGGAATTGAGCGGAGCGAAACGCTGCTGGCCGCCCCCGCCGCCGCCCCGGCCATCGGCAATGCGATAGGTGCCGGCGCTGTGCCAGGCCATGCGCACGAAGAAGGGGCCGTAATGGCCGAAATCGGCGGGCCACCACTCCTGCGAATCGGTCATCAGCGCGGTGAGGTCGGCCTTGATGGCGTCCATGTCGAGCGCCTTGAAAGCCTCGGCATAGTCGAAATCGGCGCCCATCGGGTTGGCGCGGTCCGAATGCTGGTGCAGCACCGACAGGTCGAGCATGTTGGGCCACCACTGACGGTTGCCCTGGCCGGGCTTGGGCCGGGAGGCCCCGCCATGATCCACCGGGCACTTGCCGCCGGCGGCCTCGGGCTGGGGATCGGGCAAAATCTTGTCGTTCATGGCGAGGTTCCTCAATGCTGCTTGGGGCGTTGTATAGGCAAGGGAAAACCATTAGACCAATCGATAATTCTTGGCCTGACGATAGGAAAAGCTAATCGTGCCCATTTCGCTCCGCCAGATGCGCTATGCGCTGGCCGTGGCCCGCACCGGCCATTTCGGCCGCGCCGCCACCGAATGCGGCGTCACCCAGCCGGCCCTGTCCCAGCAGATATTGTCGCTGGAGGCGCTGTGCGGCACGCCCCTGTTCGACCGGCACAAGACCGGCGTGCGCCCCACCCCCTTCGGGCGCGAATTCATCGGGCTGGCGCAGGAAACGGTGCGGCGGGCCGACGCGGTCAATGCCTTCGCGCTGGGCCAGGCCGACCGGCCGGCGCGGCCCATCCGCTTCGGGCTCATCCCCACCGTCGCGCCCTATCTGTTGCCCGAGATCTTCCCCGCCCTGGTCAAGGGCCTGCCCGAGCCGGGCTTCGCCATCAGCGAAAGCCGCACCGAGGCGCTGCTGGCGGGGCTGGTGGACGGCAGCCTCGACATCGCCCTGATCGGCACCGCCCTGCCCGCCGACGGCGCGCCGCTGGTGGCAAGGCCGCTGTTCGACGATCCCTTCGTGCTGGCCACCGCGCGCGACGAGACCACCGCCCTGCCGGTGTCGCTGGCCACGCTTCCGCCCGAGCGCATCCTGCTGCTCGACGAGGGCCATTGCTTCCGCGACCAGACCATCGCCGCCTGCGGGCTGGGCGGGGGGCCGGCGGCGCGCACCTTCGCCGCCACCTCGCTCTCCACCATCGTGGAATTCGTCGCCAATGGTCAGGGGGTAACGCTGCTGCCCCGCATCGCGCTGCGCAAGGAGGCGAACGATCCGCGCATCGCCATCCACGACCTGGCCGATCCCCATGCCGGGCGCCTGCTGTCGCTGGTCTGGCGCGCCGGCTCGCCCTTCGTGCCCACCTTCGAGATCATCGCGAGGATCATCCGCGCCAGCCGCAAGCCGGCGGGCTAGAGCAGGGCCGCCCGCGCCCGGCTGCGGCGGCGCAGGCCGTCATAGCTGAACACCATCAGCGACACCCAGATCAGCACGAAGCTGAACAGGCGCCAGCCATTGAGCGCCTCATGGAAGAGCAGGATGGCGACGAGGAATTGCAGCGTCGGGGTGATGTACTGGATCATGCCCATGGTGGAAAAGCGCAGCCGCCGCACGGCATAGCCGAAAAGCAAGAGCGGCACGGCCGTGGCCGGCCCGGTGAGCATGAGCAGCACCATCTTGAGCGGATCGGCATGGACGCCCGGCCCCTGGCTGGCCAGCACATAGGCGACATAGACCGCCGCCACCGGCGCGATCATCGCCGTTTCGGCGAAAAGCCCGGCGGCCGGCCCCAGATGGGCGGTCTTGCGGATATAGCCGTAAAAGCCGAAGCTCAGCGCCAGCCCCAGCGAAATATAGGGCACCGTGCCCAGCCCCACCGCCTGGATGAGGATGGCGACCGCCGCCATGACGATGGACACGGTCTGCAACCGGTTCTGCCGCTCGCCCAGCAGCACCATGCCGATCAGCACGTTGACCAGCGGATTGATGAAATAGCCGAAGCTGGCCTCCAGCACCTGCCCGCGCTCCACCGCCCACACATAGATGAGCCAGTTGGCGGCCAGCAGCGCCGCCGCCAGCGCCGTGTCGCGCACCCGCCGCCGGTCGGCGAAGACGCTGCGCACCGCCCCGAACCCGCCGGTGAAAGCGAGCACCCCGGCCAGCAGCAGCAGCGACCACAAGGTGCGCTCGGCCACGATCATCACCGCACCGGCATCTTCCACCAGGCGGAACAGGATGGGCAGGCCGCCCCAGAGCGTATGGGTCGTCACGGCCGCGATCACGCCCTTGCGGACTTCGCTGGCCCCCGAAGCCGTCTGCGGCGCGGGGCTGGAGGGGGGAAGGCTCATGAGAAAACTCCGCACCCCGGACGGGGCACATATCAAGCATGTAGCAGCGCCGGCGCGCGCGGCCAACTGCTGTTTGTGGCGGGGACGGCTTGCAAAGCGCACCGCTTCGCACAACCTTGAGTCCAGCGGTGCGTTGTCCTTGCGAGGCGCCCCCTCATGACCAGAACCTTTAGGAGATAGCCATGAAGAAGACCGTTACCTGGATCCTGATCGCCAATGGCGCCCAGGCCCGCATCGTCGAATATACCGGGCCGGGCAAGGGGCTGCGGCAGGTGGAGGGCATGGAGTGGTCGATCGAGCCGCTTCAGGCGCAGGAACTGGTCACCGACCGCCCCGGCGGCAACCGCACCCCGGCCGGCTTCGGCCGCGGCGGCATGGAGCCGCGCACCGACCCCGTCGAGCACCGCGAAACCGAATTCGTCAAGTCCGTCGCCGCCGCGCTCGACCGCCAGCACCAGCAGAACGCCTTCGACCGCCTTGTCATCGCCGCCGCCCCCATCGCCCTGGGCGACATCCGCAAGGCCATCTCCCCTACGGTCAAGAAGACTATTGTGGGCGAGCTCAACAAGGATCTCACCAACCTGCCCACCCCGCAGATCGACAAGCACCTCGACGGCATCCTGGCGGTGTAGGGAAAAAGGTCCTCACCAATCGTCATTGCCGGGCTCGTCCCGGCAATCCACCCCTCAACTCGCGCCGCCCTTCCCATGGATCACCGGGACAAGCCCGGTGATGACGGGTGGGGAGGTATTGTGCTTATCCATGGCACCCATCCCCCCTTGAGGGGCTTGTTGCATAACGTCTGGTGCCGCAACAAACACGGTGTCATCCCGGCCTCCGCGCCGGGATCCATCTTCACATCTCAGGATAGGCCCCGGCTCAAGGCCGGGGCGACATCGGGGGTGGGGGATCATTGCGGCGCGTTTCTCGCTTCGCGACAATTGCGCAACAGGCACCTGGTGGGAGAAGGGGGCGGTTGGGGCGAAACTAAGCAGCCCTACTCCTCGTCCTCATCGTCGCCCGCCAGCACGTCCAGGAATTCCAGCAGCATGGAATTGACCAGGTCGGGGCGCTCGATGCTGGGGATATGCGCCACCCCTTCCAGCACCACGGCAAAGGCGTTGGGCATTTCCTCCGACAGATGCTCGTGGCGCTCGATCAGGGCGGTGAAATCCTCGTCGCCCACCATCAGCAAAGTGGGCGCATTGACCGCGCCGACGCGCGGCCAGGCCGGGGGCGGACGCTCCGCGCCACCCAGCTCGGGCTTGGCCAGCGCCTTTGCGTTCATGTCGAGGAAAAGCGCGCGCGCCGCGCCCTCCACCCGGCCATTGCGGGCACGCGGGCCATCGAGCCATTCATGGGCCTGCACGCGGTTGACCATGTCGAGATCGCCGCGCTCCCAGGCGTCTTCCTCGGCGGCCTCGATCTGCTCCTCGACCGCCGTCGCGGTCCATGGCGCGCCGCTGACCGAGGTGCCGATCAGCACCAGCCCCAGCACCCGGCCGGGATGGCGCAGGGCGAAATCCAGCGCCAGCCCGCCACCCAGCGAGCAGCCGACGAAAATGGCGGCATGGATGTCGCGCGCCGCCAGCACGGCTTCGAGATCGTCGATATGGCTGAAGGGCAGATCGGCGCTTTCGGTGTCGCCATAGCCGCGCCGGTCATAGGCGACGGCCTGCCAGCCCTCCTCGGCCACGGCCGCCATCTGGCTGGCCCACATGCGCTTGTCGCAGACCCCGGCATGCAGGAACACCACCGGCAGCCCCTCCCCCTCCATGAGGCCGGAAAAGCGGGCGCCGCCCGTTTCGAGCGTGAAGGGGCGGGCGGTCATGGGCGGCCTCCGGGGCGCGGCGGGAATTATTGGGCGATGGCGGCGCAGAATTTGCGCGTATCGCGCGCATCGTGCCAGCAGCCGGGTTCACCGTCCACCGGCACGAATTCGCCCAGCGCCTGCGGCAGGCGGCCCGGCGCGGCATCGGCGGCGATGAGATAGCCCTGCCCGGCGCCATCGGCGAGATGGGCGAAAACGAAGACCTGGCCGTCCGGCAGGGCAAAGGTGATGCCGCCGCCATCGGCGGTCACGTCACAGGCGAAGCTGCCGTAATCGGTCATCGAACATTGCCCCGGCACGGCCATGGCGGGCCCGGCGAGGGCAAGGCCAGCCAGCAGCACCGCCCCCGTCACAAAACGCTTCATACATTCCCCCAAGAATGCCAATCGTCGGGCCAGCAGCCCCGCTCTCCGCACATATCGCAAAAACCCCCACAAACCCAAGCCTTTTCGTGGGCGGGCCGACCAAAGGGTTAAAGGGTGGGGGGCGCGGAGAATCGCCTCTTCCATCGTCATTGCCGGGTTTATCCCGGCAATCCATCCCTCCGCCGGCGCTTAACCGTGGATCACCGGGACAAGCCCGGTGATGACGATGGGGAAATATCGAGCCCCTGCCCTCCCCCCAAGGGGGGAGGGGCGATGAAGCCCGACGCAGCCCGCTACCGCGTCAGCGGCTTGTAGGTCGCGCGCTTGGGGTTGACGGCGTCGGCGCCCAGGCGTCGGACCTTGTCGGCCTCGTAGTCCTGGAAATTGCCCTCGAACCATTCGACATGGCTGTCGCCCTCGAAGGCCAGCATATGGGTGGCCAGGCGGTCGAGGAACATGCGGTCGTGGCTGATGATGACGGCGCAGCCGGCGAATTCCTCCAGCGCCTCTTCCAGCGCGGCGAGGGTTTCGGTGTCGAGGTCGTTGGTCGGCTCGTCGAGCAGCAGCACGTTGGCGCCGCTCTTGAGCATCTTGGCCAGGTGCACGCGATTGCGCTGCCCGCCCGAGAGATTGCCCACCTTCTGCTGCTGGTCGCCGCCCTTGAAGTTGAAGGCCGAGGTATAGGCGCGCGAGTTCATCTCGCGCTTGCCCAGCAGCAGCACCTCGTCGCCGCCCGAGATTTCCTCCCACACGGTCTTGTTGGGGTCGAGCGCGTCCCGGCTCTGGTCGACATAGCCCAGATGCACGTTCTCGGCGACGGTGACGGTGCCGCTATCGGGCTTTTCCTGCCCGGTCAGCATCTTGAACAGCGTGGTCTTGCCCGCGCCATTGGGCCCGATGATGCCGACGATGCCGCCCGGGGGCAGCTTGAAGCTGAGATTGTCGATCAGCAGCCGGTCGCCGAAGGACTTGGAGAGCCCCTCCACGTCGATGACGTTGTGGCCCAGCCGCTCGCCGGGGGGAATGATGATCTGGGCGGTGTGCGACTGGGTGCGGGCCTCGTTGAGCTTGACCAGCTCGTCATAGGCCTTGATGCGCGCCTTGGACTTGGACTGGCGCGCCTGCGGCGACTGGCCCATCCATTCGCGCTCGCGCTCCAGCACCTTGGCGCGGGCGGCGTCCTCGCTCTTTTCCTGGGCGAAGCGCTTGGCCTTGGCGCCCAGATAGGCCGAATAATTGCCCTCATAGGGAATACCGCGGCCGCGGTCGAGCTCGAGGATCCAGCCGGTGACGTTGTCGAGGAAGTAGCGGTCGTGGGTGATGATGAGCACCGCGCCCTCGAATTCGCGCAGGTGCCGCTCGAGCCACGCCGTGGTTTCGGCGTCCAGATGGTTGGTGGGTTCGTCGAGCAGCAGCAGGTCCGGCTTGGAAAGCAGCAGCGCGCACAGCGCCACCCGGCGCTTCTCGCCGCCCGAGAGAGTGGTGACGTCGGCATCGCCCGGCGGGCAGCCCAGCGCCTCCATGGCCACTTCCACCTGGGATTCGAGATCCCACAGGTTCTGCGCGTCGATAATGTCCTGGAGCTTGGTCGCCTCGTCGGCGGTCTCGTCGGAATAGTTCATCATCAACTCGTTGTAGCGGTCGACGATGTCCTTCTTTTCCTTGACGCCGGTCATCACATTGCCGAGCACGTTGAGCGCCGGGTCGAGCTGCGGCTCCTGCGCCAGATAGCCGACGCGGGCGCCATCGGCCACCCAGGCCTCGCCGGTGAATTCGGTGTCGATGCCGGCCATGATCTTGAGCAGGGTCGACTTGCCCGAGCCGTTGGGGCCGAGCACGCCGATCTTGGCATCGGGATAGAAGGAGAGGTTGATGTTATCCAACACCTTCTTGCCCCCGGCATAGGCCTTGGACATTGCATGCATGTGATAGATGAACTGGCGCGCCATGGCGTCGTGACCTCTTCTTCGGTAATGCTGCTAGCGATTGCGGGCCTATGTAGGCCATGGGCATGGGGGGAGCAAGGCGGATTGGACAAGCGGATCCACAAGGCCATTCGGCTGATCGAGCAGGGCATGGGGGAGCCCATAAGGCTGGACGACATCGCGGCCCGGGTGGGCCTCTCCCGCCCGCAATTCAACAGGCTGTTCGTCGCCGCCACCCATGAAACGCCCTCCGACTATATCCGGCGCATCCGGCTGGACACCGCCGCGGCGCGCCTGCGCTGGAACAACCAGTCGGTCGGCGCCGCCGCCATCGATGTCGGCTATGACAGCCAACCCTCCTTCACCCAGGCCTTCTCGCGGCGTCACGGCGCTTCCCCGGCGGTCTTCCGCCAGGATAGGGACCGCTGGCCGATCAAGGACAGCACCGGCATTCACGAGCGGCGCGTGCATCTGATCGAGCTGGAGGGCTTCACCTGCTGGGCGCAGCGCTTCATCGGCCCCACCGAGCGCGTGCCCTGGCACTGGAAGGCCTTCCTCGCCGGCCTGCCGCCTGCCATCAGGGATACGGCCGGCTTTGTCGGCCTGCTGCGCGACGACATCCGCTTCACCCCGCCCGACCGCGTGCGCTACGATTGCGCGGTCATCGTGCCTTCCGGCGAGGACATGCCCGACACCCTATGCCCCATCGCCATCGGCCCCATGCTGGCCGCCACCATACGCCACCAGGGCGGCTATGGGCACGACGTCCAGACCGGGCTTTGCGTGGCCCACACCTACGCCTTCCTGCTCGATGAATGGCTCAGCGCCAGCCGGCACAGTTTCGCGGGGGATTTCACCCTGGAATTCTACAGCGACACACCCGGCGGGACCGACCCCGACATGGTGCGATGCACCATCGCGGCGCCGGTGCTGTGAGCGGTTTCACCGCGCCCGCGCGCAGTTGCGCCCCTAGAAGGCGTAGCGCAATTCCGCCGTCACCGCGTGGCGGCGCACATCATGCAGGTCGATGCTGGAATCGGTGGAACTGAAGGTGTAGCCCAGGCTCGCCGAAGCCCCCTTGCCCACGCCCTCCGACAGATCCAGCGTCAGCGCCGCGCCCAGGACATGGCGGCGGTCCTCGCGCCCCTGCGGGAACATCGCCAGGCTCTGGTCATAGGTGGCCATCTCGTAGGAATAGCTCACACCAAGATCGAGCGCGTCATTGAGCGCCAGCGTCGCGCCCAGCCGCGGGCCATGCGCCCAGTAGGAATAGAGCCCGCTCGTGGCGTCCACCCGCGTCACGACATAATCCAGCCCCGCCGAAAGACCGGGAGCGATGTCGTATTGCAGCCCCGCCACCAGCCCCCTGGTGACATTGTTGCGCAGCGCATCGCCGGGAATGTCGTAGCGGCTCAGCGAGCCGCCAAGGCCCAGCGACAGGCCGGGCGCCACCTCGAAACTGCCCCTCGCCTCCACGCCCAGCACGGTCTGCTCGAGCTGGCCATTGCTCCATTTCAGCCCGGCATTGCCCTGCAGATTGAGGCTCAGCGGACCCCTGGCATGGATGATGCCGGCCACGGCCCTCAGGCTCTGGGTGCTGTTGGCGGCGTCCACCGTATAAAGGCTGGCCCGCGCCTCGCCGCCCAGCAGCAGCGCCCATTCGCCGGTGAGCGGCTGGATGACCGTGCCCCGCACCCCCATGGTCGCGGCGGTGTCCGGCTTGCCCTGGCTGTTCGGATTGATGGCCAGGAGCAACGGGAAGGCCCCCATCATTGCCTGGACCGAGGTGGCCGAGGTGCCCGCATTGGCATTGCTGTCGATCAAAACGCCGAGCGTGGCCTCGCCCGAAACGATGGGCGGCAGCAGGCCGATGGGAACCGTCTCGATCTCGATCAGGCCCTGGGCCGCCGCCGCTTCGAGAAAACGCAGCCGCGCGGCGATGACCGGCGCGTCGACCTCGGCCAGGATGCGCTGGTAGTCGACCATGGCGCGCCCATATTGGCCCAGCCCGGCCCGGCACTCCCCCAGCCGCGCCAGCGCCTGGAGATTGTCGGGCGACGCGCCGAAATGCCGCTCGATCAACGTGCAGGCCTGCGGCCAGTCCTGCCGCTCCAGCAGGCGGTCCGCCTGCGCCAGCGCGGCGGCCTGCTCGGCGGTCACCGGCCCGGTGCTGGCCATGGCGACCGACATATCGAGCGCCAGGGCGAGGCCGGCGAGTGCAAGGGAACGCAGGATCATCGTACGCCTCCCGCCTGCCCATAGACGGTGCCGGCATTGGGCCCGCTATCGATCACCGCGCTCCAGTCGCCCAGGATCATTTCGGCGGCGCTGCCGTAAAAACGTCCCTTCCAGTCACCGCCGACGATCGTGCCGCCGAAAGCGCCGCCCGATACGGAATCGCTCACCAGCGCATTGCCGCTGCCGGTCAGCACATTGCCGCTAAAGCTGACATGGCCGTCGAGCGCGGGGTTGGGCGAGACGAAGGTCATGCCGCCATGGACGTAAAGCGAGGTGAAATCGAAGACCACCTCGAAACTGCCCGAGGATGTCTCCCCGCCGGGCATGGTGGCGATGGCCGAGCCGACATAATGGGCATTGAGCCCAGCCGGCACCGAGGCCCAGTTCGGGCTGCCGGCATAGGCCGGATATTGCGCCGCAAAGACGCGCCTCCAGTCCGACAGCGCCTGCGCATTGCGGTTCGCCGCGCTGCCGGCCATGGCCGCCGTTCTCGCGGCCGCGCTCGCCGCCTGCTGCGCCGCCAGGGACTGCATGAGGGCCTCCAGCTTTTCGGTGCCCTTGGGCTTGGCGGTCTTCCCGGTCTGCTGCCCCGTCGCCTGAACGCCCGGGCGCCCGGCATTGGCCGCCGTCCCCAGCACGGCCTGCTGGACGATCATCTGCGCGATTTTTTCGAGAATCTGCGCCGCGGATGCGCTGGTGGCGGGTTGCGGCTGTGGCTGCGGTTGCGGCGCGGCCGAGGGCTGGGCGGCCGGCTGCGGCTTGGGCTGATTGGCCAGCCCGTTGTTCAACAGGGCGCCGGCCAGGCTTTGCAGGCTCGCCTCGATCTCGCCCGGCGACGGCGTCGTCTTCAGGCTGTCCTTGTAGCTGCCTATGGCCGACTGCGCCTGGACAGGGCCCGTCGCCAGGGCCAGGGCCAGCACGGAGGCCGCGCCGATCATCTGCAATTGAACCATGATTCCCCCACTCGTTCGGGGGCACCATAGGCGAGATCGATCGGCCGGCCTTATCCGGGCTTATCATCGCTTCCCGATTGCCGCGCGCATGCGGAACGAATTGCCGCTTTCGGCATTGAGCCCCGATATTGGGGGAACAATTGAGCGATTATCCTGCCGCACCCGGCTTTTCGCGTCGCCGTCCAAGCGCCTTCGAGAGCATCGCCACCTTCGCCATCATCGCCGCCCTGCTCTATCTGGGCGCCGGCATCTTCGTGCCGCTGGTGCTTTCGGTGCTGCTGGCCTTCGCGCTCAATCCGCTGGTGTCCTGGATGAACCGGCGGCTGGGCCTGCCCGACCCCGTGGCGGTGATCCTGGCCGTGCTGCTGGCCTTTGCCGTGCTCATCGGCTTCGCCATCCTCGCCGGCACCCAGATCGCCAACCTGGCGCAGGAATTGCCGCGCTATCGCCAGATCATCCAGGACAAGCTCTCCGGGCTGGGCGAGCAGTTCGGGGGCCTGGTCTGGCTCGACCAGATCAACGCCATGATCGCCAATATGGGCGAAAACCTGGGCCAGGAGCCGCGCCCCGGCCAGATGGCGCCGGTGCCGGTGACCATCTCCAACGAATTGGGGCCGCTGAGCCTTCTCACCTCGATCATGGGCTCGGTGGTCGGGCCGGTGGCCACCATCGCCATCGTCGCGGTGTTCCTGGTCTTCCTGCTGCTTGGCCGCGCCGACCTGCTCGACCGCTTCATCCGCCTGGTCAGCGCCGGGCGCTATTCGCTGACCAACCTGGCCATTTCCGACGCCAGCCACCGGGTCGGGCGCTATCTCATCATCCAGCTCATGGTCAACATGGCCTATGGCACGCTGTTCGCCATCGGCCTGTTCTTCATCGGCGTGCCCAGCGCCCCGCTCTGGGGGCTGCTCATCGTGCTCTTCCGCTACATTCCCTTCGTGGGCGCGCTCATCATCGCCACCGTGCCCTTCGCCCTGGCCTTCGCCGTCGATCCGGGCTGGAACATGCTGCTCATGGCCGTGGCGCTGTTCCTGGTCATCGACCTCACCACCGCCAATATCATCGAGCCGCGCCTTTATGGCTCCAGCACCGGCGTCTCTCCCATCGCCATCCTGCTCTCGGCCATGTTCTGGGCCTCGCTCTGGGGGCCGGTGGGGTTGATCCTTGCCACGCCGATGACCGTGTGCCTTGTCGTCATCGGCCGGCATCTGCCGCAGTTTCAGTTCCTCGAAACCCTTCTGGGCAGCGAGCCGGTGCTGTCCCCCGCCGAGCGGCTCTACCAGCGCATGCTCAAGGGCGATGCCGAGGACGCCATCGAGATCAGCGAGGATTATCTCGACCAGCACGGCCAGCCGGCTCTGATCGGCAAGGTCATGCTGCCCGCCCTGCGGCTGGGCTCGGCCGAATTTTCCGACCGGCCCGAATCGGTGCCCCAGCGCCGGCAACTGATCGGCGCCTTCGAGACCGTGCTCGAAACCGTCCTCGCGCCCGACTGGCCCGAGGCCGCGCCCATCCTGCTCATCGGCGGGCGCACCGAGATCGACGAGGCCGCCGCCCGCCTTCTCGGCCTGCAACTGATCGATGGGGGCGCACCGGCCAATGTGCTGCCGCCCGGCGCCATAAGGCAGGAATCCATCGGCCGGCTCGATCTGGATGGGGTGCATACGGTGGTGCTGGTGTTCCTGGGCGCCGACCTGCGGGCCCAGTGCCGCTATGTCGCCCGCCGCATCCGCCGCATGGCGCCGCGCGTGCATATCGCCGTCTGCCTGCTCCACCCGCTGATCGCCGGCGAAACCGCCGAGACCTTGCATGTCGACACCGTCTTCACCGATGCCGAAACCGCCATCGAGGCCATCCCCGCCCTCGCCCGGCCGACCGAACCAACACGCCCGTCCGGCCGCCGCCCCTTTGCCGGCCTCGGGCGGGGCGACGACGCGCTGGGCCAGGCGCTCGACGCCCTGGCCGAACGCTTTTCCGTGCCCGCCGCGCTCATTAACCTGGTCGATGACGAGCGGCACCTGGACGACGAGGCGGCCGCGCGCCTCACCTTTCTTGTGGTGGAAGGGGCCGAACCGCTGGTGGTTCATTCTGCCGCACCCCACCCCGCCATCGGCGACAATGCCTATCTGGTGACCAACGGCATCGACTTTTACGCCGGGGTGCCGCTCATCCTCGCCGACGGCCGACGCATCGGCGCCCTGGCGCTCATAGACTACGAACCCCACGCTTTTTCGGCCCAGGACCTGGCCCGGCTGCAGGAAGAAGCAGCCGAACTGGTGCGCCGCTTCGGCTAGGTTCTCGATCCGGCTCGCGAAATCGCCTCACCAGCAGCCATAGCCGGCCCGATAGCTCCCGTCTCCCGACCATGCGTAGATTTCGTTGGCGCTGGCGCAGGGATCGACCGATGGCGTGGGATAGTCATAAGACGAGGACGCGGAGTTGCCATTGGACATGGATCCCAGAAACCGGAACACCGAGGTCGCACCCTCGACGAACTGCGTCATGGCCTTGCGGTTCTGCTCGCCTTCAAAGCCGCCATCCATGTCATAAAGCTCGCGCTGCGCCGCCTCACGAAATTTCGGATCAGGGTGACGGGCCATTCGATTATAGATGGCGCGGGCTTGTCCGACGCTGCCCCAGCGGCCGCCCCGCCGATATTGATACGCCAGGGAAAGCATGGCCTGCCCGTGGTTGAGATCGGAAGCGCGCGCCATGAGGGCCCAGCCGGTATCGAGATTCTGCGTCAGCCCCCACCAACCCTGCAAATACCCCATGGCCAGATGATAGAGCGCCTCGGCGTCGCCCCGTTCGGCGGCCTGGCCGAGCAGGCTGGCCCGTTCGGTTTCGGGCCGCAGCATGGCCAATTGCGTTATCGCCGGCGCAACGCCGTTCTGGGCAGCAGCGGTGAGATAGAGTTCGGCCTGCTGTGCATTCCTGGCCACCCCCTCGCCATTGAGAAACATCATCCCCGACAGATATTGCGCCGTCGGCTCACCATGGTTGGCCGCGCTCAGCAGCAGGTCACGCCCCTTGGCCTTATCGGCTTGCACGCCACGCCCTTCGAGATAGCGGCGCGCCAGCTGGATCTCGGCAGGGCCAAACCCCTGCGCCGCCGCGGCGCTCACCAAGGCGAGAGCCCGGGCATCGTCCTTCTTGACCAGCTTGCCGCGCTCAAGGATCAGCGCCAGGTCGCTCTGCGCCGCCGCCAAACCGCTTGCTGCTGCCTTTTCCAGCCATTTCAGCCCTTCGGCCGTATTCTTCTTCGCGCCATTGCCATTGAGCAGCATGGCGGCCAGATGGTGCTGTGCCTGCCCGACTCCGCCCTCGGCGGCTTCGACGAAAAGACGATGGGCGGCGGTCTCGTCCCTGGCAATCCCCAATCCCCCCTGCAAGGAGAGGGCGAGATAATATTTGGCCAGCGGCAGGTTCCTGCCCGAGGCCTCCTGATAGAGGGACACGCCCCGCTCCGGGTCGGCGGCAACCCCATTGCCGTTGACATAGGCATATCCGAGCGAGAGCGTGGAATACGGGTCGCCAAGCCCATGACCGCGCTCATAGAGTGCCAGCGCGGTCTCGGAATCAGGTGCAAGCAGGCCGAGATTGTTGAAGGCGCGCCCAAACCCCGCATCGGCGGCCTTCCGATAGGCCAGTTGCGCCTCGTCCAACCGCCCGGTCTTATGCAGCGCGCGTCCGATGGCAAATTCGGCAGCGGCATTGGCCCTTCCGGTCCGCACAACCGCCTCGCAATCCGCCAGAACCGCGTCGGCGTCCATCTGTTCGATGGACATTTCGAGGGACTGAAGGCAGCGGCTCTCCGCCGTCGCGCCGCAGGAGGCCATGACGACCGCCGCCCCGACAAGGACGGCGCCCTTCAGCCACGCCCACCTATTCATGCAAACCCTCACGCGACATCATGAACTATACTTAACCGCAGAAAATAATTTCTGCCAAATCCACCAATTATCTACATAGTGGGAAATTGAATGTCGTCCAAGCCCGATTTGCATCCGGTTTGTTCGGGCCCTGCAATAACCGTCGAAGGAATGCGGCATTTTGGCTCGAATGCAGGGCCTTTAGATCACGAATTCGGGGCCCTTGGACAGGGACCGCCCAATTGCAACCCCCGCCTTGCCCATTCTGGCTCCCGCACCGGCTTGACCAAAGCGCGGGGGAAGGGCAACTTGGTGTCATCTCCCCAAAAAACTGATCGTGACGCGCGCGCCGAACGGAGTTTGGCTGGGAGAAGGCTATTGAACTTTCGTGCCGGATGGAGGCAACGCAATGGACAAGATTCCGATGACGGTTGGTGGCCACAAGGCGCTGACCGCCGAATTCGAGCACCGGACAGCCAATGAGCGCCGCCGCATCATCGACGCCATCGCTGAAGCGCGCGCTCATGGGGATCTGTCCGAAAACGCCGAATATTCGGCTGCCAAGGAGCAGCAGAGCCTCAATGAAGGCCGCATCAAGGAGCTGGAGACCATCCTGGCCCTGGCCGACATCATCGATGTCACCAAGCTCTCCGGCCCGACGGTGAAATTCGGCGCCACGGTGACCTTCATCGACGAGGACACCGAGGAAGAAAAGACCTATCAGGTGGTGGGCGACCCCGAGGCCGACGCCTCGGCGGGGCGCATCTCCATCTCCTCGCCCATCGCCCGCGCCATGATCGGCAAGGAAGAAGGCGATTCGTTCGAGGTGGCCGCCCCCGGCGGCGCCCGCAGCTACGAAATCGTCAAGGTGCGCTACATCTAGGCGCCGGCGCCCCTTTCGGGGTGCGGCATTTCCCCTCGTTCCACAGGCAGCTTGCCCCTCGGCATACGGTTTGCCTTGAAACTCCCCTCCCTCGCCCCTTAACTAGGAGCGAGGGAGCATTCGTTTTTGTCGGAGAGCGTTGCGATGCACGCGAAAGTCATCATCATCGGGTCGGGTCCTGCCGGCTACACCGCCGCCATCTATGCGGCGCGCGCCATGCTGGAGCCGGTGATGATCCAGGGACTGCAACCGGGCGGCCAGCTCACCATCACCACCGATGTGGAAAACTATCCCGGCTTCGCCGACGTCATCCAGGGCCCCTGGCTCATGGAGCAGATGAAGGCGCAGGCCGAGCATGTGGGCACGCGCATCGTCAACGACATCATCACCCAGGTCGATTTCGACCGCCGCCCCTTCGTGCTCACCGGCGACAGCGGACAGACCTACACCGCCGACAGCGTCATCGTCGCCACCGGCGCCCAGGCCAAGTGGCTGGGCCTGCCCTCCGAGCAGAAATTCCAGGGGTTCGGCGTTTCCGCCTGCGCCACCTGCGACGGTTTCTTCTATCGCGGCAAACAGGTCCTGGTGGTCGGGGGCGGCAATACCGCCGTGGAAGAAGCGCTCTTTCTCACCAATTTCGCCGAGAAGGTGATCCTGGTGCACCGGCGCAACGAATTCCGCGCCGAGCGCATCCTCCAGGAGCGGCTTTTCAAGAACCCCAAGATCGAAGTGCGCTGGAACACCGAGGTCGCCGAGATCGACGGCGCCGCCATGCCGCCCTCGGTCAATTCGGTGACCCTGCGCGACGTCACCACCGGCAACACCTATGACCAGCCCATTGACGGGGTGTTCATCGCCATCGGCCACGCGCCGTCCACCTCGATCTTCGCCGGCAAGCTCGACATGAAGCCGGGCGGCTATCTGCAGGTGAAGCCCGGCTCCACCGAAACCAATATCCCCGGCGTCTTTGCCGCCGGCGACGTGACGGACGACGTCTATCGCCAGGCGGTCACCGCCGCCGGCATGGGCTGCATGGCCGCGCTCGACGCCGAGCGCTTTCTGGCCGAGCACGAATTGGCCGAGGCGGCGGAGTAGTCCCGGAATGAAGGGTCTTCCCCCGCCTCCCGTCACAATTTCTGCCCGCCGCTCGCCTAAGGCGGGGGCGCAGGCCCGCCCGGGCTAACCCACAACAAGGAAAGCGTCACACCATGCTCGACTGGGACAAGCTCCGGATCTTCCACACCGCCGCCGAGTCGGGCAGTTTCACCCACGCCGCAGAGAAGCTGGGCATGAGCCAGTCCGCCGTCAGCCGGCAGATTTCGGCGCTGGAAGACGATCTGGGCCTGAAACTCTTCATCCGCCACGCGCGCGGGCTGGTGCTGACCGAAGTGGGCGAGCAGCTTTTCCGCACCGCCCATCGCATGCATTGGGAGCTCCAGCAGGTGGAGACCCAGATGTCGGAGAGCCAGGACGTGCCCACCGGCCCCCTCATCGTCACCAGCACGGTCGGCATCGGCTCCACCTGGCTCAGCTCGCGGCTCGATGAATTCCTCAAGCTCTATCCGCTCATCCAGGTCGAATTGCGCCTCAACGACGCCGAGCTGGACCTGGCCATGCGCGAGGCCGACGTGGCCATCCGCCTGCACCGGCCCAACCAGTCGGAAATGATCCAGCGCAAGCTCTTCACCGTCCACAATCACTTCTACGCCTCATCGGCCTATGTGGACGAGCACGGCCTGCCCGCCTCGCCCGAGCAGTTGGACGACCACCGCATCATCAGCTTCGGCGAGCCGGTGCCCTCCTATCTGGGCGACATCAACTATCTCGAACGCATGGGCCGGCCCGATTCCAATCCGCGCCGCGCCGTGCTCAAGGTCAACGCCATCTACGGCATGCTGCAGGCCTGCCAGGCCGGCATCGGCATCGCCATGCTGCCCGACTACGTCACCGAGACGGCCGGAGGGCTGGTGCAGGTACTGCCCGAAATCGAGCTGCCGGCCTATGAGGCCTTCTTCGTCTATCCCCCCGCGCTCAAGAACTCCAAGCGCGTCGGCGTCTTCCGCGACTTCCTCGTCGCCAAGGCGCGCGAGTGGAGCTTCTAGCCTCCCCTCACCCGGAAAGGACCTTGCCCGGGCCTTCGGATGATCCCGCGCGCGCCCGGTGCAAACGCTCCATTTTCCGCCGCGCCGATCCATTCATTCCAGATCGCATGCATGCGGCGCATGGCTAATATACCCCCTCCCCGGTTGATGGGCGGCGGCGCTCCGCCTATACGACGCCCAGCCCAACAGGCGTTTCTCCTCCTCCCTCGCCTGTTGCGTTCCCTCCTTGCGGAACCTCGGTTCTGCATTTGAATGGCTCCGCTCTCCCCTCGAGCGGGGCCATTTTTCTGAGCCCCGGCATTTTTGCATGGCTGGCATGTCCCCTCCCCCATTGTCGACCGGACCGATAGAGTACATATAGCTCGTGTCGCTGAGACGCGCGCCGTTTCCTCCTCCCTCGGCCCCCGTTTCGCGGCACTGAACTTCGGATCGTTTCCTCCTCCCTCGATCCTGGTTCATCGGCAGAGCGCATATCCTCCTCCCTTGCTCTCTGCCCCACTTTCGATTTGGCTTCGGCCCTATCATCAGGCTCCAACCTCGGTTGGAGCCTCTTTTTTTGCCCGATCGGCGCCCGACCGCTGTGCTCACCGCATGGCTGGCATGTGCAAGCCCGCATTGCTGACCGAAAGGTCAAAACCTATATTGGCCATGTTGCTGGTGACGCCGCTCCGTTCCTCCTCCCTCGGACCCGCGTCTTGCAACATTGGAACCGGGCCGTATCCTCCTCCCTCGGCCCTGTTCCTCCGGTTCGGCGCTTTCCTCCTCCCCTGCGCTGGACCCCTACTTCGATTTGGCTTCGGCCCTATCATCAGGCTCCAACTCCGGTTGGAGCCTCTTTTTTTGCCCGCGCGGCAGGCCGGCGAATCTGCATGGCAGCACTTCCCAATGCGCGTTTGTGTCGCAGCCCCGCCTCGCCAATAATGGCCCTCGACCAATCAAGCGGCATTCGTGGTGCCGTTCCTCCAAGGTCGGACGCTTAAGGCCGATGACCCTGAGGCCCTGCCCAATCCCCTCGGGCGGGGCCTTTTTCTTTTTGCGGCCATTTCTGCCCAAGGGGCGGCAGCTTTTGCCGCCCGCCGCCGACCCTGCTTTCCAGACGATTGATTTCGCGCCGCTTTTTTCGGCACGCGGCTTGCTTGGCTGAGGAGAGAACCGCAGGAGCGTCCCATGGCCTCTGTCACCAGCGCCTATGCCACCACCACCAGCTATGCCAGCCGGGCCACGGCCCTATTGGCCAGCACCACCGGCGGCGCAAGCACCAATGCCTCCGCGACGGCCACCGCCAGCGCCGACCAGCAGGCCGCGGCCACCGTCACGCTCTCTTCGGAAGCCCAGGCCGCCATGGCCGAAAAGGACTTCTCCACCGTGCTCGCCGATACCCGCGCCAAGCTCCTGGCGCTCCTGACCGATGCCGGGCGCAGCTCGCCCCTGGAAGGCGACAGGCTGGCGCTCGACCTCTCCGGGCTCGATGCGCGCGAGCTTTACGCCATGGCCAGCGATTCCAGCTTCAGCGCCGACGAACAGGAGGCCGCCGGGCTGGAAATGCAGCGGCGCTTCGCCGCCGCCCTGGCCGGTCCCGCCGCCATTGCCGAGGTCACCGGCAATTATGCCGGGCTCTACAAGGCCGCCGCCGACTATCTCGACAGCCTCGGCCCCGAGGAAAAGGCCGGCGAGGACTGGATCGCCGGCCGCGCCGCCGTCACCACCGCGCAAAAGCAGTTGCAGGCCGAGCCGCGCAAGCTGCCCGATGCCGGCCCCGACGATCCGGTGGCGCTCTATCTGGCGCTGGTGGAGGCGGGCAAGAGCGTCGAAGGGGCCAGCATCGCCGACGTGGCGGGCAGCGCCCGCAAGGCGCTGGACCGGCTCTATGCCCAGGCCATCGAATCGGGCAAGGCGCCCACCTTCAACAAGGCCACCACCGTGGGGGCCTATATCGACATGTCGGGCTTTTCCAGCCGCACGCTCTCGGCCATCGCGCTCAACACCGGCGACCAGTTCACCGGCGAGGAGGTAACGCAGGCCGAGCGCGCCCTGCGCGCCAAGAGCGGCGCCGCCCTGCTGGCCGGGTTCCAGAACGCCTCGCGCTCCAGCGACCCCACCGCCTTCAGCCAGAACATCATGTCCATCTTTTCCTCGATGAGCGCCGAGGAACGCCAGGCCGCCGGCTGGAGCGACAAATTCTACGAAGCCGCCATGCAGAGCTATGTCAGCACGTCCAAGCTGCTCAGCATGTTCGGCGACGCCACCGGCGGCGGCGGCAACAATCTGGCAAGTCTGCTCGGCAAGTGAGCCGCCGGAGTCGCGCCTCCATCGCCCCCTACCTTATCCCGGCGCAGAACCCCTGGATCCGACGCACCGCTTCTTCCAGCTCGGCATTGCTCGCCGCATAGCTGAGACGGAAATGGCCCGGCAGGCCGAAGGCCGCGCCATGCACCAGAGCCACCCCGGTCTCCTCCAGCAGCGCCATGACGAAATCCTCGTCGGTCGCCAGCGCCGCGCCGCCGGCGCTGGTCTTGCCCAGGAGCCGCTGGCAGGAGGGGAAGACGTAGAACGCCCCTTCCGGGGTGAGACAATCGAGTCCGGTATTGGCGTTGAGCCCGGCCACCACCAGGTCGCGCCGCGCCTGGAACACCGCGAGCCAGTCCTTGAGGAAATCCTGCGGCCCCTCGAGCGCCGCCACCGCCGCCCATTGCGAGATCGAGCTGGCATTGGTGGTCGATTGCCCCTGCAACTTGGTCATCGCCGCCAGCAGCGGGCGCGGCCCGGTGCAATAGCCGATGCGCCAGCCGGTCATGGCATGCGACTTGGACACCCCGTTCATGGTCAGCGTGCGCGCCCGCAATTCGGGCTCGACCTGGGCGATGGTGGCGAAGCGCCCGCCGTCATAGACCAGCACCTCGTAAATATCGTCGGTGAGGATATGCACATGCGGATGGGCCAGCAGCACATCGGCCAGGCCGCGCAGTTCCTCGGCCGTATAGGCGGCGCCGGTCGGGTTGGAGGGGGTGTTGAGGATGAGCCACTTGGTGGCCGGGGTGATCGCCGCTTCCAGCACTTCGGGCTTGAGCTTGAAGCCGGTGGAGGCATCGGCCCGCGCGAAGACCGGCTCGGCCCCGCACAGCCGCACGATTTCGGGATAGCTCACCCAATAGGGCACCGGCACCACCACCTCGTCGCCGGGGTTGAGCGTGGCCATCAGCGCGTTGAAGATGATCTGCTTGCCGCCCGAGCCGACGAAACAGTCGGCGGCGGTGACGTCGAGCCCGTTGTCACGGCGGAACTTGGCCGCCACCGCTTCCTTGAGCTCGGGAATGCCGTCCACATTGGTGTAGCGCGTCTTGCCCTCGTCCATGGCCTTCTTGGCGGCGTCGCGCACATGCAGGGGCGTGTCGAAATCGGGCTCGCCGGCGGAAAGGGCGATGATGTTGCGCCCCTCCTGCGCCAGGGTCCGCGCCTTCTGGGTAATGGCCACGGTGGCCGACGGCGCCACCCGACCCAGAGCCTCAGCCAGAAATCCCATCGCAAAATCCTCCCGCAGCCGCCGCCGGGAAAAGGCGGCGCGCCCGGCTTTTAAGGCAAGTGCGCGCGCCCCGAAAGGGGGTCTCCGCCACAGTTTTGCCGCCAAATGGCCCACCCCTTTCCCCAATGAGCCCCCACTGGCACCGCATTCCTTCGCCTTGATAGGTCCATCCAAAGTCAGAACACGGTTCCCTTTCCCATGCATGTTTCTTCGGCCAGACGGCCTTTCCGGGTCCGGTTCTTTCTTGTCGCGGCCCTCGCTCTGGTGGCGGTGGCCGCCATTGCGGGCCTGGCGCTGGCCGTGGCGCCGGCCTCACTCGGGCAACTGGTTCATGAGCCCGACGCGCAGGTCGCCGTCTTCATGGTGCCGCTCACCCTGCTGGTGCTGGCCATGCTGGTCGAGGCCACGCGCATCGTCTGGCAGGGCAAGTTGCCCGCCCCGGCTCCGGCCCGCCGGCGCCGCTCGCACTGGGCGGCCCGCCCCTGACCTTTCTCCTGACGTCCCCCACCTTGGCCGGCCGCGTGCCGGCCTTTTCTTTGCGCCCATGCGAGGCTCTTGCCCTCCCCCGATAAGCAGTCCACAATCGGACAAAGGGAGGACGTCAACATGCTTGTCGAAACCATCCTGCACACCAAGGGCGTCGTGGTTCACACCCTGCCCGACACCGCCACGCTGGCCGATGCGGTGACAGCGCTCAACGCCCACAATGTCGGGGCGCTGGTCGTCACCGACCAGGACGGTGCCATTGCCGGCATCCTGTCCGAACGCGATATCGTGCGGCGCCTGGGCCGGGACGCCACCGCCGCGCTCTCGCTGACCATCGGCGAATGCATGACGCGCAGCGTCGTCACCGCCAGCCGCGACACCCCCGTTTCCGAAGTCATGGAGCGCATGACCCGTTTCCGCATCCGCCACATGCCCGTGGCCGAGGATGGGCAACTGGTCGGCATCGTCTCCATCGGCGACGTGGTCAAATGCCAGATCGAAGCCGCCGAACGCGAGGCCGAGGCATTGCGGGATTATATCGCGGGATAGCCACCTTACCAACCTCACCAAGCTTTCATCTCCCCGCAAGGTCGGGGAGACCTGCCTCTCTCTATGGTCCTTTGCATGCCGGTTCCCGGCGCTTCCCATGCAAAGGATGAAACGCAATGAAGAAACTCTCCTCCACCGCCATCGCGGCCCTGCTCACCGCCACTCTGGGCCTTTCGGCTGCCGCGCCGGCCCTGGCGCAGGACACGCCGGGCGCGCCCGATGTGCAGGCCCAGCAGAACCAGCCGGGGGAACGCGGCTTTCGCGGGCCGCAGCGCGGCGGCAATGCCGGCGACATCCTGGGCTTCGAACGCGGCGCCGAAGCGGTCGAGATCGCCCTGGTGCGCCTCACCCACCAGCTCGAGCTGACCGAGGCGCAAAAGCCGCTGCTCGAAACGCTCAAGAGCGACGCCCTCGCCGCCGCTGAGACCTTCCGCAGCCAGACCGAGGGCCTGCGCCCCACCCCGCCCGCCGCCGGCGAGACGGCGCAGCGGCCCGATGCCGCCCGGCTGCTGGAAAACCGCATCGCCATCGAAAAGGCCCATCTGGCCGCCCTTGAAAGCGTGCAGCCTGCCTTTGCCGCCTTTTTCGACAGTCTCACCGACGCGCAAAAGGCCGAACTGGCCCCGGCGCGCGGCGAACGGGGCGATGGCTCGCAGCGCCAGCATTTCGGCCAGCGCGGCGGAAACGGCCCCGGTCCGCAGGCCGGCGCCCCGCGCCACCGCTGATCCGTCCCTGCCGGGTCCTTCCTTTGCCGGAGGGGCCCGGCAACACGATCCCCCCTTGTGGGGAGCAAGCGGACAAGGCTATGGCAGCCTGGTCTGTTTCTCTCCCCCCAGGCTTTCATGTCCCGCGCCCTCGCCACCACGCTTCTCCTCATCTGCACCATGCTGTGGGGTTTCGCCTTCATCGCGCAGAAATCGGCCATGGACAGCATGGAGCCGCTCACTTTCGCCGGCATCCGCTATATTCTGGGCGGGCTGCTGGTGTTGCCGCTGGCCCTGCGCGAGCGCCGCCGCCGCCCCGCCCCGCTCGCCCCCGCGCAATGGCGGCTGATCCTGGCGGTAAGCGTCGTCTTCTTCTTCGGCTCCTGGCTGCAACAGGCCGGCCTTACCCTCACCACCGTCACCAATGGCGGGTTCCTCACCGGGCTCTACGTCTTCTTCGTGCCCATTCTCGGCTATGCGCTGTTCCGCAGCCGGCCCCACCCCATCATCTATGTCTGCGTGCCGCTGGCGCTGCTGGGCATTTACTATCTCAATGGCGGGGGGCTGGATTCCTTCAATGGCGGAGACGGGCTCATCGTCGGCGGCGCCGTTTTCTGGGCCCTGCACGTGACGCTTCTGGGCCGCGCCGCCAACACCACCGGCCTGCCGGTCTTCGTGTCGGCGGTGAGCTTCCTGCTCGCCGGCTTCGCCGCGCTCATCCTCGCCTTCATCCTGGAAACGCCCAGCCTCGAGGGCATCGCCGCCGGCTGGCTCGAAATCGCCTATGCCGGCATCCTCTCCACGGCAGTGGCCTTCACCTTGCAGGCGGTGGGCCAGCAATATGTGCCGCCCGCCAATGCCGCCATCATCCTGGCCGCCGAAAGCCTCTTCGCCGCCATTGGCGGAGCCCTGTTGCTGGGTGAAAGGCTGCCCCCGGCCGGCTATGCCGGCGCCGCGCTGATCTTCCTGGCCATAGTGGCGGTGGAAGCCGTCCCGCCCCTCTGGGCAAGACGCCAGCAGCACATGGCGCGGACGACGAACTAATCCTTCATCCGGTACATCTGGAAGCTCTTGCACACGATCACCAGGAAGCACCCGCGGATGGTGAGCTGGTCGGGCGCCACCTGGGTGATGGTGCCGGCGGCCTTGTGGCCGTAAAGATTGAGCGTGCCGTCCCAGCGGCCCGGCGCCTTCTGCACCGCGCCATTGATAATGTAGCTGTTGAGATAGGGCAGATTGTCCTTATTGTCGGCGCCGTTGCCCAGCCAGATCAGCTTGGCGCAGAGCTGGGTGCCGTCCCCGCACAGGCTCACGTCATAGCGCGAATCCCGGAATTCGATTTCCCATTTGCCCGCCGGCGAGGCCAGGGCCGGCATGATGGCGGTCAGGCTCATCGTCAGCACCACAAGGCCACGCACCAGATTCTTCATCATCGCTCACACTCCACGCTGGTCCGCCCAAGCTGCCGTTGCGCGCCTGAACCGACGCTGAACGGCCTTGTCATCGCCCCGTCACACAACCGCCCTAGCCTCGGTCCCGTTCCGGCTCTTCCCCCATTGCCGGGCCACGCCGACCCGAGGCCTCCGGCCGCCCTTTCCGGGCGGCCTCTTTTTTGTGGAGCACCGGTCTTTGCGCTCGCCTCGGCCCCTCGGCTCCGGCACAACAAGGCCCATGGCCAAGCTCTATTTCTCCTATGCGGCGATGAATGCCGGCAAGTCCACCCTGCTGTTGCAGGCCGCCTATAATTACCGCGAGCGCGGCATGCGGCCCCTGCTCTATACCTGCGCCGCCTATGCCGGCGGCCAGCCCGGCCTCATCAGCTCGCGCCTGGGCATTTCCGAGGCCGCCGCGCTTTATGGCGAGGCCGACGACCTCTACCAGGCCATCCGCGAGGAAACCGAGACCGGCAAGATCGACTGCGTCTTCCTCGACGAGGTGCAGTGCCTCACCCGCCCGCAGGTCTGGCAGCTGGCGCGGGTGGCCGACCGGCTCAACATCCCCGTCATGTGCTACGGCCTGCGCACCGATTTCCTCGGCCGCCCCTTCGAGGGCTCGGCCGAGCTGCTGGCCATTGCCGATGTGCTGCGCGAGATCCGCACCATCTGCCATTGCGGCGCCAAGGCCACCATGGTGGTGCGGCGCGATGCCCATGGACGGGTGCAGACCCAGGGCAATACTGTCGAGCCGGAAAAGGCCGATTATGTCTCGCTCTGCCGCAAGCATTGGGAAGAAGCGTTCGGCCGCTGGCCGGTGAAAGGACCATGAGATGAATACGACTGCCGCCGAACCCAAGGGCGACCTGACCATCCGCACGCTGGCCATGCCGGCCGACACCAATCCGGCGGGCGATATCTTCGGCGGCTGGGTGCTCAGCCAGATGGACATCGCCGGCTCCATCGCCGCCTATGAGCGCGTCCGGGGCCGCACCGTCACCGTGGCCGTCGAGGCCATGACCTTCATTGCCCCGGTCAAGATCGGCGATGTGCTCTGCGTCTATACCACCATCGAGCGCATCGGCACCACGTCGATCACCGTCGGCATGGAAGCCTGGGCCCGCCGCAACCGGCAGGACGACCGCGTCAAGGTCACCGAGGGGCGCTTCGTCTATGTGGCGCTCGACGATGACGGCAACAAGCGCGCCATCCCGCGCTGAACGCCCATTGCGCGTTTCGTTCAGCCAGCGTTCAGCCAGGCCTTGCTCTATTGGCCTGGACACGCCGGAACCCTTTTCGCTCCGGCCCCGTTTCTGAGAACGAAAACACATGGCCGGCACATGCCCGAAGCGTCACCCCTCCGGGGCGGCCGGCCCAGCGCAGAGGAGCGCCAAGATGAACCGCCTGACCCGCAAGCTGATGCTCAAGATCGCCACCGGCGTGGCCGTGGTCGCCACCGCGCTGGTCGTTTTCCTGCCCGCCGCCAATGCGGCCCCGGGCGTCGTGACCGGCAATGTCAACGTCCGCTCCGGCCCGGGCACCAGCTATGCCGTGGTCGACACGCTGGCGCGCGGCACCCAGGTCGACGTGCGACGCTGCCAGGGCTCCTGGTGCTATGTCGAAAAGCCCGGCCCCGATGGCTGGGTCTCGGCCAGCTACCTGTCCACCCAGGGCCGCCCGGTCAATCCCAGCCAGCCCGGCCTGTCCTTCGGCTTCCAGGTCGGCGGCCCCGATGGCCCCACCATCAATTTCGGCATCGGCCAGCAGCCGCAGCGTCCGCAGCGCCCGCCGGTGGTGCGCCCGCGCCCGCTGCCCATGCCGGTGGTCAGCGAAGTCTGCTTCTTCGACCGCACCAGCCAGCGCGGCGCCAGCTTCTGCATGGAATCGGGCGACAGCATCCGCGACCTGCGCGACTGGACCGACCGCATTTCCTCCATCGCCAACCCCGATGGCCTGCAGGTCCAGGTGTGCAGCGACGTGAACTTCCGCAATTGCCGCACCTATACCACCAGCGCCTCCTCGCTGGGTGATTTCGACGACTATATCGCCTCGGTCCGCATCCGCTGATCCCAGGCTCTTCCCCTTCCGGCCGGACGCCCCAGCGGCGTCCGACCGGTTGTTTCCGTTCCAACACCAGACGAGGTTTCCAATGGGCTTTTTCGATGACATCAAGGCCAGGATTTTCGGCGCTCCCGCCCCCGCCGCCAATGCGGCGGTGAGCAATCCGGCTCCGGCCGCCGCCCCGGCCGAAAAGCCGGCTGCCGCCGCGCCCGCCCCGGCCCCCGCGGCCACGGCCAGCGCCGCCCCCGCTTCGGCGCCCGCCGCCGCCTCCGGCCAGCCGGTCGATGTCGCCGCCATCCTCGATGCGGCCGTCGCCGCCTCGGGCCAGAAGCTCAACTGGAAGACCTCCATCGTCGACCTGATGAAGGCGCTCGACCTCGACAGCTCCCTCACCGCCCGCAAGCAGCTCGCCGACGAGCTGGGCTATACCGGCGACAAGTCCGACAGCGCCAGCATGAATATCTGGCTGCACAAGCAGGTCCTCGCCCAGCTCGCCGCCAATGGCGGCAAGGTCCCCGCCAGCCTGCTGAGCTGACCGCCTTCCCGGCGCGGAGGGCTTTCGCCCTGCGCTCCAGGTCCTTCCGGCGCGCGCCTCCAGGGGAGCGCGCCTTTTTTGCCCCTCTTGACATTACCTATCGCTTCTAGGCATATACCTAGAAACAATAGGTATATGCATGGCTCCGTCCAGTTCCGCCCTTTTCCTCAATGGCATCCCCGAATTGCTGATCCTGCGCCTGCTGCGCGACCGGGAAATGTATGGCTATGAGCTGGTCCAGGCCATTGGCGAGGCCAGCGGCGGCGCCATCCTGCTGGCCGAGGGCGTCGTCTATCCGGCCCTGCATGCGCTCGAACGCGACGGGGCGCTCAAGACCCGGCGGCAGACCGTCAATGGCCGCAGCCGCATCTATTATGCCGTCACCCCCGCCGGCGCCGATCGGCTGGCGGCCCTGGCCGGCCACTGGCGCCAGCTCAATGCCACCATCGCCCGCATCCTGGAGGGACCATCCGGTGCCCGATCCCCTGCATGATCTCGCGCCGGCCCTGCTCCGGGCCGGGCTGTCGCCGCGCCATGTCCGCCGCTATATCGGCGAGCTGGCCGATCACCGCGACGATCTCGTCGATCACCTGCTGTCCGAAGGCCTCTCCCCCGAGGCGGCGCGCCGGGAGGCCGAGCGCCGGCTGGGCAGTTTCGACGCCCTGCTGCTGCCCATGCTGGCCGACCGGCGCTTCCGCAGCCCTGCCGCGCGCTTCCCCGCGCTGTTCTATCTGATCCTGCCCCTGGCGTTGCAAGCAGGCCTGGTCGTCGGCGGCATCCTGGCGCTGCTCCTCGCCGCACAAACCGGGCTGCGCCCCCTCATTGCCGATCTGGGCAGCGGCCTGGGCCTGCTGCTTCTCGCCACCCCGGTGGTGATCGCCTGGGCCACGCTCGCCGCCGCCCGACGCCGCCACGCACCGCGCCTCTGGCCGCTGCTCGGCGCCTTTGCCGGCGCTGCCCTCGCCGCCGCCGCGCAGGTGAGCGTCATCTCGCCCGCGCCCGGCGCGGCGGGCCAGATCGGGCTGACGCTGGCCCTGCCGGCCCTCCTGCCGCTGCTCACCCTCGCTCTGCTCTGCCTGCTGCCCCTATCCCTGCAACATCGCCCGGACTGAAATCATGAAATCGCTGCTCGCTTTCCTGCTGCTGGCGCTGGCCAGCGGCCCGGCTTCGGCCGCCCCGCAAGCCTATACGCTGGCCCGCCCAGATGGCAGCCCGATCCATTACACGCTGGATGCGCCCGAGGGCGAAAGCGCCGGCCTGCTGGTGCTCGCCCAGGGCTCGGGCTGCGCGCCGGCGGCCGGCAGCACCAATCTCGCCACCATCCGCGCCGCCTTCCCCGCCTATACCGCCCTGATCGTGGAAAAATCCGGCGTAACGCCCGAGAGCCCCGTCGAGGACGGCTATGGCGATTGCCCGCAGGCCTTTCTCGACAGCTATACCCTCTCCCGCCGCATCGGCGATTACGAGCGGGTTCTGGCCCATCTCCAGGCCGCCGCGCCGCCCGCCCGGATCGTGCTGTTCGGCGGCTCCGAAGGCGGGCTCGCCATGGAGGTGCTGGCCGCCCGCGTCCGCCCCCATGCCGCCATTCTCCTCTCCGGCGCCGTCAGCGGCACTTTCGGCGAAATGGTGCTCGCCTCGGTGCCGCCGCAGGGCCGGTCCGCCGTCAGCGCCGGCTTCGACGCGGCCCGCGCCAGTCCCGACAGCTCCACCATGATGTCCGGCCACACCTACCGCTTCTGGGCCGACATCCTCGACCACCGCTCCTCGGATTATCTGGAGGCGACGGAAACGCCCTTCCTGCTCATCCAGGGCGGCCGCGACGCCGCTCCTGCACAACACGTACGTGCTCTTGCGGACCGCTTCGCCGAACAGGGCCGCTGCAACCTGACCTATTGGGAATTTCCCGCCCTCGACCACGGCATGGCCACGCCCGCGGGCGCCTCCCGGCTTCCCATGATCGCCCGCCTTGCCGCCCATTGGGCGGAACACCCCTCCACCGCGTGCTGACGCCCTTTGTCAGCAGTCCTGTTCCCTCTCCGTTCGCGGGGTGATAGGCTTGGCCGGAACATTGCGCCCAGGCGCTCCGTTCCCTATCTGAGTCTCTTCCCCGGAACGCAGAGCAAGCCATGGCTTCCAAATCCACTCGCCCCGGCAAGGCGGAATTTTCCATCGACGATTTTCTCGGCGAGATCGAGAAGGCCGAGGATATGGCCGCCAACAAGCCCCTTTATGCCGAGCGCATGAAGAACAAGCGCGCGCTCGACCGCGCCGAGGCCGAGGAGAAGGCCAAGCTTTCCCCGCTCGAAAAGCGCCGCACCACCAAATCCAATCACGACACCGCCACCGGCATGGCCAAGAAGACCGGCAAGACCCGGATCAACTCGGTCGACCGCGTCGATTTCGACGGCTTCGGCGAGGCGCCGCAGGCCGGCTTCGGCCATATGCCGGCGCAAAAACCCAGCGCCCGCGATATCGCCCGCGCCGCCGCCACCGACCCCGAAGCCATGGCCAAGGTGCGCGAGGCCCTCGACGCCTCGGTCAAGAAGAACAAGGCGCGCAAGGGCGAGGACCTGTCCAATGCCACCACGGTCGGCATCACCGCCACCGTCAAGGCCCTGGAGCAGATCATCCTGCATGGCCGCAAGGAAGTGGAAGGCTCCGCCCCCTGGGTGCCGCACCGTCCCGAGCGTCCGGCCAAGCGCGGCGAAAGCCGGCCCTTCCGCCTCAACACCACTTACGAGCCGCGCGGCGACCAGCCCACCGCCATCGCCGAACTGGTCGAGGGCGTCGAGAACGGCGAGACCGACCAGGTGCTGCTCGGCGTCACCGGTTCGGGCAAGACCTTCACCGCCGCCCAGGTCATCGCCCGCACCAACCGCCCCGCGCTGATCCTGGCGCCCAACAAGACCCTGGCCGCCCAGCTCTATGGCGAGTTCAGGAATTTCTTCCCCGACAACGCCGTCGAATATTTCGTGTCCTATTACGACTACTACCAGCCCGAGGCCTATGTGCCGCGCACGGACACCTATATCGAGAAGGAATCGACCATCAACGAGCAGATCGACCGCATGCGCCACTCGGCCACGCGCGCGATCCTCGAGCGCGACGACGTCATCATCGTCGCCTCCGTTTCCTGCATCTACGGCATCGGCTCGGTGGAAGACTACACCGCCATGACCATCGACGTGCAGAAGGGCGAGAAGATCGACCAGCGCGAGCTGCTCGCCAAGCTGGTGGCCCTGCAATACAAGCGCGGCGACACCGGCTTCGTGCGCGGCACCTTCCGGGTGCGCGGCGACACCGTCGAAATCTTCCCCGCCCACTACGAGGCCGCCGCCTGGCGCGTCTCGCTCTTCGGCAACGAGGTCGAATCCATCGTCGAATTCGATCCGCTGACCGGCAAGAAGAGCGCCGACCTCACCTTCATCCGCGTCTTCGCCAATTCCCACCACGTGACGCCCCGCGCCACCATGAACCAGGCGCTCAAGGCCATTCGCTCCGAGCTGGCCGCGCGCCTGCAGGAGCTGAATGGCGCCGGCCGCTTTCTCGAAGCCCAGCGGCTGGAGCAGCGCACCCTGTTCGATCTCGAAATGATGGAAGCCACCGGCTCCTGCGCCGGCATCGAGAATTATTCGCGCTATTTCTCCGGCCGGAAGCCCGGCGAGCCGCCTCCGACGCTGTTCGAATATCTCCCCGACAATGCGCTGGTCTTCGTCGATGAAAGCCACGTCACCATCGGCCAGCTCGGCGCCATGTATCGCGGCGATCTGCGCCGCAAGGCGACCCTGGCCGAATACGGCTTCCGCCTGCCCTCCTGCATGGACAACCGTCCCCTCCGCTTCGAGGAGTGGAACGCCATGCGCCCGCAATCGGTCTATGTCTCGGCCACGCCCGGAAGCTGGGAAATGGAGCAGACCGGCGGCGTCTTCGCCGAGCAGGTCATCCGCCCCACCGGCCTCATCGATCCCCCGGTGGAGATCCGCCCCGCCACCCATCAGGTGGACGATGTCATCGACGAGATCCGCCGCACCATCGACAAGGGCTATCGCACGCTGGTCACCGTCCTCACCAAGAAGATGGCCGAGGATTTGACCGAATATATGCACGAACAGGGCATTCGCGTGCGCTACATGCACTCGGACGTCGACACCATCGAGCGCATCGAGATCATCCGCGACCTGCGCCTGGGCGCCTTCGACGTGCTGGTCGGCATCAACCTGCTGCGCGAGGGCCTCGACATTCCCGAATGTGGCCTCGTCGCCATTCTCGACGCCGACAAGGAAGGCTTCCTGCGCTCCGAGACCTCCCTCATCCAGACCATCGGCCGCGCCGCCCGTAACGTCGATGGCCGCGTCATCCTCTATGCCGACCACGAAACCGGCTCCATGCAGCGCGCTCTGGCCGAAACCAACCGCCGCCGCGAAAAGCAGCTCGCCTATAACGAGGCCAACGGCATCACCCCCCAATCCGTCCGCTCCAACATCCACGACATCGTGGACTCGGTCTATGAGCAGGACCACGTCACCATTTCCATCGGCAAGGGCAAGGACGGCAAGGAACAGGTCGCCGTCGGCGAAAACCTCGCCGCCGTCATCAAGGACCTCGAAGCCCAGATGCGCGAAGCCGCGACCAATCTGGAATTCGAAAAGGCCGCAAAACTGCGCGACGAGGTCAAGCGGCTGCGGGAGATGGAGCTGGATACGCTGGAAGGCGAAGTGTCGTAGGAAACAGTTTTACGCTACAAGACAAAGACTTAGACTCTTCCGCTGTGTCTGCGAAACAGCGGAAGAGTCTAGAAGGTGGTCAGCAACCGGTCCGCGACAGCCTCGTCCTTCATGTCCTGGCCTTCCATCTGGAACCTCTTCAGCATCGACCCGCCGAGGGATACCGAAATTTCCCGTTCGAACAGGTTTGGCGGCAGGGGAATATCGCACAGGAAATTGCCGGACTTTTTTGTTCCGTCGATACTGAGAACCACGTGAACGCCCCGTGCCTTGCACTCGGCTATGACGGCGAACAGTTCCTCCAGCCGGAACCTCTGGGCCCCGTACAATATCGTCTGCGAATGCACATAGGGGGGATCGCAATAGACGACGTCGCCCGGCATGGCTTCGGCCATCGCTTCCCTGTAGTCCATATGCTTGAACGTCGTGCCCACGACGCGCCGGGCCCATTCATCCACTCTCTTATTGAAGGATGCCGGCGGCATGGGCTTGTGAGGGCCGCAGGGCGTCGACATGAACCCGTCGCGCCGAAACCGCACCACGCCTCCATAGCAGGTCCTGCTCAGATAGAGCAGGTCTGCTCCGTTCGCCTGGGCGTTGTAGCTGGCTTTCACCTGTTCATACGCACCTTCCTTGCCGAGCTGGGCTTGACGCTCCCAACGCTCCGCATACCAGCGCTTGAGCGCGTCCGGCTCGGTCTTCAGGCACTGAAAAATCTCTATCAGGGGTTTGAATATATCGGAGCCGACGGCGCGCTGGGGCGCGAGCGTTCCCAGCACCGCCCCGGAGCCGAGAAACGGCTCACGATAGGTGCCGAAGCCTTGGGGAAACTCCTGGATGATGGCGTGCGCAAACCGCTGCTTGTTCCCCACCCACTTGAGCAGTTGCGCGCGAAAAGGCGCGACCGTCAGGCCTTGCGCCGGTCCCTGCTCGAAATTTAGGAGAAGCTGGTTCAATCGATCATCATCCGCCCCGGCAGCAATATTCTGATTTGGAATATTCCGCAAGCGCTCCCTAACTACCCCTCTATGGGGCGAGTCGGCATAATGCATGAACAGCGTTTATTGGGGGAGCTGATCCGGGCGATACGAGCGGAGAGAAAGCTCACCCAAATGGAGCTTGCCGCCCTGCTTGGCACCACCCAGTCGACCATCAGCAAGCTGGAGAGCGGAGAACTCGAGCTCGGCTTCTCGTTCGCGCTTCGCATCTGCGCCGCCACGGGCACCGATCCCGCTCAATTTGTCACACGCTATCAGGATCTGGTGCATCGCCTTGGTAAAGCCTAACCCCACCTTTGCAGGAAAGGACCGCTCGTTCTGGGCGGCGATCAAGACCCTCAGCGAACACCTGGGATATAGCCGCAAGGGAAAAATCGTCACCCCATCCATCGAGGACGTGGCCCGGGGCTTCCGCGAGCTCCTCCTCGACCCCGATCTCGTCCTGACCTCGAAAGGCCCCACGCCGTTCGGCTTGGACCTCGTCGCCTATATCAAGTATCGCGCCAAGGTGCTGCACGAACAGGTGGAGCCCAATCTCATGGACGCGGCGCAAGCCAGGGACCTGTTCCTTGCGCAGAAAGCCAGGCTCTCGCCGACCTGCCCGATTCCGATGAACAAGCAGAAGGGGGACAAGAAGGCGGAGGCTTATCTCACCGGGCTGGTCAATATGATCGTGGAAAGCGAGATCGGCGATCTCGACTGTGATTATGACCCCAGGCAGCTCACCACGGTAACCAAGGATAGAAAGCCCCTCCGTACCCTGTCGCGCCGGGTGGATGGCGCTTTTCCGTCCCCCATCAATCCCATCGCGGTTTGGGAAGTAAAAGAATATTACTACACAACGACCTTCGGCAGTCGCGTCGCCGATGGGGTGTATGAAACCCTGCTCGATGGCGTCGAATTGCAGGAATTGCGGGACAGCAGCGCTATCGACGTCGAGCATTATCTGATCGTGGATGCCTACAAGACGTGGTGGAAGGACGGAAAATCCTATCTCTGCCGCATGATCGACATGCTCCATGCGGGCTATGTGGACGAAGTGCTGTTCGGCCGCGAAGTTATTACGGCGCTGCCGGCGATAGTTCGCGGCTGGGTCGAAAAGGCGGAAGCGCTCGGCAAGGAGGCGGACGAGACGGCCGAATTGCCCGGCGCCTGATCGGCTGGTCCCGTCCCTGCTTTTATCCCCGGCCCCACCACCTTGCCCCACACTCTCCTTTCCCGTCCGGAGTGTGCCGCATGTCCCGTTCCCGCCATCGTCTCTTCTCCGTCACCGCCATTCCGGCCCGTCAGGTTTGCGAGCATCGGCGGCTTTCTCAATTGATCGAGGACATCCGGCCCAGCCTCGGCCTCTACCAGCCCGAGCCGCTGGGCGGCATGCAGCTGATGCTGGTGCGGCGGGTTATGGGCGACATCGCCAGGCTGGTATCGCGCGAGCCGGGCAATCGCGCCTTGCTGCGTCTGCCGGACGAGGCCGAGGTGGCGCGGGCGCAGGTTGCCGTGGCCCTGCAGGACGGCGAGGCCGCGCTGGCCGCCTTTCACCGCGCCCATAGCGATATCGACAGCGACGTGGAAGACGGCTGGCTGGTGGCGGAAAATGACCGCCACTGATCCGGCTGACTTGTCCCGCTTATCCCCGCCCCGGAAAACTGTGCCATGCTTCTCCCGTTCCCGCCGACAACACGCGGCGCCGACGAAGCGTCGGGCGGGAAGACGGGCCGCTCGGGGTCGCCTGGGCGGGTGCGTGGATGTCGACAACCGGCCAGAGCCGGACCATCCCCGTGGCGGCGTTTATGCGCTGCTGCCGACGATGGGTCCGAAGCATCAAACCCCAAAAGGGGGCCGCTCGAGGCATGCGCAGAAAATCCCGATCGTGGGAAGCGGCTTTCGCCTCTTCTGTTCTATCTGTTTTCGGGGCGAAAGCCGCTTTCCGCCGTGCAACCGCGACGCCTTCGGGCCGGGCGGCGTTTCCGGCTGCCTTGCCCCCGCCACATCGGCGGGGCATGAAGGACGCCATGAGTTCGGAGCTTTTCATGCGCACGCCCCTGACCCTTGCCCTGATCCTCGCCATGGCCGCCTTCGCCGCGCCGGCGCAGGCGCTCACCGTGACCGCCCGTGTCTCGGGCGGCACTATCGCCGTGCATGAGGGGCCGGGGCTGGGTTACCGCATCGTCGGACGCATCGCCGACGGCACCGAGATTCCCATCGACGAATGCACGCAGCTCGACCGCGATTCGCGCTGGGGCAGCTGGATCGGCGATGCCGGCTATCCGCTGCGCGGCGCCGGCGCGCGCGAATGGTGCCACATTCCCAACCATGGCTGGGTCGAGCGCAACTGGATCGTGGGCCGGGGCCTGGTCAACGTCACCCCGCCCGATTTCGCCGGACGCGGCTGGTAACCTAAAGCGTTTCCAGCAAAAAGTGGCAACGGTTTTGCGGTTCGGAAACGCGACAAAAATAAAGGCCTAAAGCCAGCCGGAAAGCTCGCGCCGCACCAGCGCCTCGATCATGTCCATGCTGGCCGGGCTGGCATTGAGGCAGGAGATATAGGCGAATTTCTCGCCCCCCGCCGCAAGGAAGCTCTCGCGCCCGCTGATGGCGATTTCCTCCAGCGTCTCGATGCAGTCGACATGGAAGGCGGGCGCCAGAACCGCGACCTTCTTCCTGCCCTGCCCCGGCAAGGCTTCCAGCGTCCTGTCGGTAGCCGGGGTCAGCCATTGCGTCGGCCCGAAGCGCGACTGGAAGGTCACGCGCAGCTTGTCCTCGGACCAGCCCAGATAGTCGCGCACCAGCCGCGTGGTCTCGTAGCAATGCTTCTCATAGGGATCGCCCCGATCGACATAGCTCTGCGGCAGGCCGTGATAGGAGGTGAGCACCACGTCGGGCTCGAAATCGAGCGCCGCCACGCCCTCGCGGATGGAATCGCCCAGCGCCGCCACGTAATTGGGGTCGTCGAAATAGGCCGGCGCCGTGCGCACCGCCGGCTGCCAGCGCATTTCGCGCAGCGCGTCGAACGCCTTGTCGTTGGCGGTGGCCGTGGTGGTGGCCGAATATTGCGGATAAAGCGGCACCAGCAGGATCCTGCGGCAGCCGGCCGCCTCCATCTTCTCCAGCGCGGCCTGCGTCGATGGATTGCCATAACGCATGGCGAAATCGACCATGATATCCTCGCCCGCCAGCCGCTGGGCTAAAGTCTCCGCCTGCTCCCGGGTGATGACGCGCAGGGGGCTGTCATTGTGCTGCTTGTCCCAGATCTGGGCATAGGCATGGGCGCTTTTCTGCGGGCGGGTGCTGAGGATGAAGAGATTGAGGATCGGCCACCAGATCAGCTTCGGCGTCTCGATGACGCGCGGATCGGAGAGGAACTCTCCCAGATAGCGCCGCACGCTCCAGTAATCGGTGCCGTCCGGCGTGCCCAGATTGAGCAGCAGCACGCCGATCTTGGAGTTCTGGCGAAGCGAAGGAGCCGTCGGTGAGGTCTGGGGCATGAAGCGATTTTTTGGAAGGATTCTAGACAGGGGCGCACCATAACGGCAAAACCGTCAACCGCAAGGCGGCGATGGGTCGCGCCACCCCTTGATGGCGTATTTTATGCGTTTTCCGCGCCGGAAAGCCGCCCTCACAGGCTGGCGATGAGGAACAGCACGCCGAAGGCGAGCACCGCCAGCGCCCCCATGAGCTCGAGGCTCCACACCAGCCCCCGGCCAAATCCGCTGTCGAGCCCGCCCAGCCTTTGCGCCAGGTCCTTGGCGCCCACGGCCAGCGCCGCCAGCGTCGCCACGGTGATCGCCGTGCCCGCCCCCATCAGGAACACCCCGGCAATGCCCGCCAACAGCACGCCCTGCGACAGCGCGAACACCATCACCACCAGCGCCCCCGAACAGGGCCGCAGCCCCACCGCCAGCACCACGCCCAGTTGCTCGCGCCAGCCGCCCAGCGCCGCCTCGGGCGGCACCGCATGCATATGGTCGTGATGATCGTGGTCATGCTCATGGCCGTGGTCATGCTCATGGTCGTGATCGTGTCCATGGCCATGATGGTGCTCGTGCTCCTCGCCATGCAGGTGCTCATGCGCCTTGCGCGCCATGTCCCGGCCGGGCGCGGGATGGTGGTGATGATGATGGCCCCAGCCGAACAGCTTGCGCGCCACCAGCCACAGGCCCAGCAGCACGATCAGCACATAGGAGGCGATGCCGATCCAGCTAGCCGCGTCGCTCATGCCGAGACTGGTCATGCCCAGAATGCCGGCGCCGATCAGCACGAACACCACCGCCACCAGCGATTGCAGCATGGCCGAGGCGATGCTGAGGGCAATGCCGCGCCGCAGCTGGGTCTCGTTGGCCAGCATGTAGGACGAGATCACCACCTTGCCGTGGCCCGGCCCCGCCGCGTGGAACACGCCATAGAGGAAGCTCAGCCCGCCCAGGATCCAGAAGGCGTTGCCGTCATGGCGCAGCCGGTCCAGCGCCGTGGTCATGGCGCCGTAGAAATGCCGCTGCTGCTCCTGAAGCCAGCCGAAAAAGCCGGTGCGCGGCAGGTTCAGCCCCGGCTCCGGCGGCGGCCCGCCAAAGGGCAGGCTCGGCCGCGCCTCGGCCACCGCCTGCGCCGCCTCGGCCGCATTGGCCGGCGGCGCCGACAGGGCGGCGCCGTCGCAGCCGATGACGATCATGCCCTGCGTGCCGCGCATCGCCGCCGCCAGGTCGGGCGGCAATTCCAGCACCTCGGCGCCCAGCGCATAAAGCCGGTCGGCGATTTCGGGCGTCATGGGCTGGGGCGGCACCAGCTCCGTGCGGCAACTGGCGGGGGCATTTTCCAGCCGCGCCGCCCCGGCATCGGCAAATTCGATGGCCACGTAATATTCGGGATCATAGACCCCCAGCTCGAAGCGCGGCCCCACCGGCTGCGGCGTCACCGCATCGAGGGTGAAGCTCAGCGTCACCCGCCCGTCCTCATAGACCATGCGCTGGTCGCCGGCGGCATGGAACCGCATCGGCGCCTCGCTGGCCCCGGCAAAGGTGTAAAAGCCGAAATCTTCCAGGTCGGCGACGTTCTCGTCGGCCAGCGTCTGCAATTCCTCCGGGCTCACCACCCCGTCGCCATCGGCGTCCAGCCCCTGCACGATCCAGGCCGAAAAGGCGGTGTCGAAGGTCCAGCGGTGACGCAGCGCGCCGATGGCGTCGCCCTCGAACACCACGCCGATTTCGGCGTCGATCCAGATATGGGGATGGGCCATGGCCGGTCCGGCCAGCCCCAGCAAGGCCAGCGCCAAACCCAGAAGCCGCGCCAGAAAAACCTTTGCCGTCACTACGCTCTCCTAGCTGACCGGGTGCTTCTCGAACCAGTCCACCAGATGGTCGATCAGCGCCCGCACCTTGCCGGCCAGATGCCGGCGATGCGGATAGACCGCCTGCAGCGTCTGTCCGGTGGGCATGAAGCTCTCGAGAATCGGCACCAGCTCGCCCCGCGCCACCAGCGGATCGGCCAGATAGGAGGGCAAAACGACGAAACCAAGGCCCATCGCCGCCGCCGTGCGCGCCGCGAGGGGGGAATTGACCCGCACCGGCCCGCTGACCGGCACCGAAATGGTCTTGCCGTCCTCCGAAAAGCGCCAGTTCGACTGGCCTTGCAGATTGACGTCGACGATGCAGGGCAGATGCCGCAGATCGTCGGGATGGGCGGGCCGGCCCACCCGCTCGATCAGCGCCGGCGCGCCGCTCACCACCACATGCATGTCGGCGATCTTGCGGGCGATCAGGGCGGAATCGGCCAGGGTGGAGATGCGCAGCGCCACATCCACCCCCTCGTCCACCAGGTCCACGTAACGATCCTCCAGCCGCAGGTCGAGCGTCACCTTGGGGTGGGCGCACAGGAACTGGTAAATGGCCGGGGCGAGCGTCGACTCGCCGAAATTGCGCGGCGCCGAAACGCGGAGAAGCCCGCGCGGCTCGCTGGTCTGCTCGGTTATGGTGGCGTCCAGCTCGTCCAGTTGCTGCAACAGTGCGCTGGCTTCGCGGTAATAGACTTCGCCGGCTTCGGTGAGGCTGAGCTTGCGCGTGGTGCGGTTCATCAGCCGCACGCCCAGATAATCCTCGAGATCGGTCACATATTTGGAGAGCAGCGCCTTGGAGCGGCCATGCTGGCGCGCCGCCGCCGAAAAGCCGCCGGCATCGAACACCTGAACGAAAGCGCGAATTCGGGCCAGGTCCTGCATCATGGCGCTCCGGTCACTGTGGCGAGGCCATGGACGCATAACGCATTGATACTGGTTGAACAATAAGAGGGCTTGGTGTGGCCACGATTAACGATAGGATAGCAAGCCCAATCGACGTGCCTGGGGAGTTCGGACTATTTTCCCGCCTATGTCCAGACCTTCATCCCGCTCCACCCTCTACCGGCTCATCGAGGCCGGGCAGCTCGCGCATAAAGCGCTGCTGCTGCCCCTGCTCGAACGGGGCCTCGAGCCGGGCGACGATGCCGTTCTCTTCGCCCTGGGGCGGTCCGGCGCCACCCAGGAGGCGCTGGCCGAGGAGCTGGGCCTGCCCGCCCCGGCCCTGGAAGCGCGCCTGGCGCGCCTTGCCGAGCGCGAGCTGGTCACCCGCCAGGCCGTGGGGCCCGAGCTGGCCGAGGGCGTCGCCCTCACCGGCCGGGGGGCGCGCATCTGCAAGAGCCTTGCCGATCACTGGGCCCAGCTCGAAGAAGCGCTCATGGGCGAGCTCAAACCCCGGCAAAGAAAGAAACTCGCCGGGCACCTCAAGCGTTTCGTCGCTTTGCTCCGGCTCTGACGTCTGCCTGAAGAGACCATTCAGGTCTGGTTCATCCGCAATGGTGTTTTCTGCGGTCATAGACATTCAGTGCCCCACAAGGCAAAGGAGAACGACAATGGCTTTGAGCAGGAAAATCATGGCGGCCGGCCTCGCCGCCCTGGCCCTGGTGGCCACCACCGCCGCCGCCTCTGCCGCCCCGGCCTACGCCACCGGCAATGTCAACGTCCGCTCCGGTCCCGGCACCGGTTACGGCGTGATCGATACGCTGCGGCGCGGCGAACAGGTCGACGTGCAATATTGCCGCGGCAGCTGGTGCTTCGTGGACAAGCGCGGCCCGAGCGGCTGGGTCTCGGCCAGCTATCTCGATCGCGGCCGTCCCGGCAACTGGAACAACCGTCCGGGCTGGGACAATGGCTGGAACAATCCCCCGCCCCCTCCGAGCTGGGGCCACCGTCCCCCGCGCCCGCCCCATTGGGACCCGCGTCCCCCGCGCCCGCGGCCGGTTCCCCCGCCGCATAATGGCGGCAGCGTCTGCTTCAATGGCCCCAACGGCTATTTCTGCATCGGCAACTGATCCTGAAAGCGCCGCCCTCCGGGGCGGCGTCTTCCGTTTCTATTCCCGCCCCATCGAGGGATCGGCAACCGCCGGGATGCGCCGGATGCGCTCGCGCGCCATCACCACCAGCCCCGCCGCCACGATGATGCCCGCGCCCATCAGCGACACCGGATCGATCCATTCGTCGAAGATCACCGCGCCCAGCAGGATGGCCCAGGGCAGCGAGAAATAGTTGAAGGGCTGGATGGTGCTGGCCGGCGCCATGGAGAGCGCGTAGATCATCAACCCATGCCCCAGGCAGGTGGTCACCATGATCGTCATCACCAGCCCCAGGTCGGGCCAGGTCATGGGCTGCCAATGGAACACGCCGATGGCGCTGGAAAGCAGCAGCCCCATGACGCCGGTATAGACCATGCTGGTCGCCGCGCTGTCCCGTCCGCTGACCTTGCGGGTGATGACGATGTAGATGGCATAGAGCGCCGCGGACAGAACGGCGAAGAACAGCCCCCGGTCGAGCGGCAGCCCGCCCGGCCTGATGATGATGAGGGCGCCCGCGAACCCCACGCCCACGGCGGCGAAACGGAAGATACCCACCTTCTCGCCGAGCAGCGGAATGGCGAACAGGGTCACCAGCAGCGGATAGATCAAGGCGATCGCCTGCAATTCCCCCAGCGGCACGGTTTGCAGCGCCAGCGCGAAGCACAGGATCTCGATGATGAGCAGCGAGCCGCGCAGGATCTGCCAGCCCGGCACCGCCGAGCGCAGCGCCGCCCGCAGCGGCGCCTGCCGCATCACCAGCACCAGCGAGAAGAGCGCGAAGCCCCAATAGCGCATCATGGTGATCTGGAACGGCGAATAGCTCTGCACCAGCGTCTTGGAAATGGCGTCCTGCACGCCGAAAACCGCAATGGTCACCAGCGTCAGGGCAATGGCGCGGCCGACATTGTCAGGGCGGAAATCTGCGGACGGGGGCATGAAGGAGAAACCGGACGTGAAAATGCCCCGGTCCGGAATGGGCCGGGGCATTTTCAGCGCTATCGCAAAGCTCAGCTCTTGGCCATAGCCGACTTGACGGCGCCGGCAATGGCGGTCAGCAGCCCGCCGCCGACCAGGCCGGTGGCGCCCTGGCCGACCAGCGCGCCCATGTCGAGCCCGCCGGCCGCCGAGCCCACCAGCGAATCAAGCCCGGGCACCATGCCGGCCAGCCACGTGCCGGCCAGTCCGCCTATGGCCCCGGCGATGCTGTTGCCCGCCGGGCCGAGATTGATGGATTTGACGATTTGCGCCAACACGTTACCGCCGACACCGCCGGCAACGAGCTGGATAAGGATAGGCACGATGGCTTCCATAGATTTCCCCCTCCAGGAAATCCGCAGGGACACCCCCCCTGCGGCGACGCGGTAAGCCTACGCCCGAATTTTTGCCAACAAAAGGACAGGGCTGCTGCCTGAAACTGACAGCAAAGCCCCGTAAATGCTGGGCGCTCCCCACCATTGAAGTTGCCCGCCAAAGGGGCCTATGGTCCGGCGGCACCCATCCAGGCCCTCCAGATGTCGAATCGCTTGCCCTCATCCTCCGCCCCCATTGCCCTGGTCACCGGCGCCGGCAACCGCATCGGCGCCGCCATCGCCCGGGCCCTGGCGCGGGCCGGGCATGCCGTGGTCATCCATTATCGCGGCGATGCCGAGGGCGCCCGCGCCGTGCGCAAGGATATCGAGGCCAATGGCGGCCGCGCCGCGCTGGTGCGCGCCGACCTGACCAGCCGTCGCCAGCGCGCGGGCCTCATCGAAAAGGCTGCCGCGCCTTTCGGTCCCCTCACCGTCCTCGTCAACAATGCCTCGCTCTACGAGCCCGACAGCGCCCGCGATTTCGACGAAGCCGGCTGGGACAGGCATTTCGCCATGCATGCCGAGGCGCCCATTTTCCTCGCCCGCGACTTCGCCGCCCAGCTACCGGCCGGAAGCCTGGGCAATATCGTCAACATGATCGACGAGCGCGTGCTCCACCCCACGCCGGACAACTTCACCTACACCCTGTCCAAATCCACGCTGTGGTGGGCAACGCGCACTTTGGCGCAATCGCTGGCGCCGTCCATCCGCGTCAACGCCATCGGCCCCGGCCCGGTGCTGCCGCACACGCGCCAGAGCCAGGCCGAGTTCGACCGCTCGGTGGCGGGCCTGCCCCTGCAGGTCAATGCCGGGCCCGACGCCATTGCCGATGGCGTGCTGATGCTGCTCAACACCCCCTCCATGACCGGGCAGATGCTGGCGCTGGACGGGGGCGAGCACCTGCAATATCTGGCCAAGAGCAAGCCCACGCCACGCTCATGACCGAAGAGAACACCCCAGCCAGCGGCCCCGAGATCATCCGCGCCTTCGTGCGCACCCTGCCCAATGCGCCGGGGGTCTATCGCATGCTCGATGCGGCGGGCGAGGTCATGTATGTGGGCAAGGCCCGCAACCTCAAGGCGCGCGTCACCAACTATACGCGCCCCGAGGCGCTCTCCATCCGCATCCAGCGCATGATCGCGGCCACCGCGACCATGGAATTCGTGCGCACCGAGACCGAATCCGAGGCGCTGCTGCTGGAAGCCAACCTCATCAAGCGCCTGCGTCCGCGCTTCAACGTGCTGCTGCGCGACGACAAGAGCTTCCCCTATATATTGATCGCCACCGATCACGAGGCGCCCGAGCTCAACAAGCATCGCGGCAGCCGCCGCCGGCCCGGCTATTATTTCGGCCCCTTCGCTTCGGCCACCGCCGTCGCCCGCACGCTGGCGAGCCTGCAAAAGGCGTTCCTTCTGCGCAATTGCTCGGCCAGCTTCTACGCCGCCCGCACACGGCCCTGCCTGCAATTCCAGATCAAGCGCTGCTCGGCCCCCTGCACCCGCGAGATTTCGCTGGAGGACTACGCCAAGCTGGTCGAGGACGCCCGCCAGTTCCTCTCCGGCAAGTCGCGCAGCGTGCAACAGCATTTGCAGCAGGAAATGGCCGAGGCCGCCGAGCAGCTCGATTTCGAGCGCGCCGCCCTCATCCGCGACCGCCTCTCCGCCCTCGCCCTCATCCAGAGCCAGAGCGACGCCACCGCCCGTTCCGTGGAAGAGGCCGACATCTTCGCCATCCACCAGGAAGGCGGGCAATTCTGCGTGCAGGTGTTCTTCTTCCGCGCCTATCAGAACTGGGGCAACTACCCCTATCGCCCCCGCGCCGACGCCAGCATGGACGAAGCCGAGGTGCTGGAAGCCTTTATCGGCCAGTTCTACGAAAACCGCACGCCGGCCAGGCTGGTGCTGGTCAGCCACCCCCTCAGCGAACCCGAGGTGATGGTGGAAGCGCTCTCCAGCCGGGCTGGGCGCAAGGTCTCCATCGAGCAGCCCCGCCGCGGCGAAAAGCGCGACCTGGTCAACCACGCCCTCAACAATGCCCGCGAGGCGCTGGGCCGGCAACTGGCCGAAGGCGCCACCAACCGCGCCCTGCTCGAAGGGGTGGCCGAGCTGTTCGGGCTGGACGAGCCGCCGCGCCGCATCGAGGTTTACGACAATTCCCACATTTCCGGCACCAACGCCGTGGGCGCCATGATCGTGGCCGGCGAGGAGGGCTTTTCCAAAAAGCACTATCGCACCTTCAACATCAAATCGACCGACATCACCCCCGGCGACGATTTCGGCATGATGCGCGAAGTGCTGACCCGCCGCTTCACCCGCCTCGCCAATGAAAGCGAGAACGAGGCCGAGGACGATGCGACCGGCATGCCCGACTGGCCCGACGTGGTGTTCATCGATGGTGGCGCCGGCCAGCTCAATGCCGTGCGCGAGGTCATCGCCGAATTGAACCTGCCGCGCGAGGTCATCTTCATCGGCATCGCCAAGGGCGAGGAGCGCGACGCCGGCCGGGAGAAATTCTTCATGGAAGGCCGCGACGCCTTCATGCTGCCCCACCGCGATCCGGTGCTCTATTACGTCCAGCGCCTGCGCGACGAGGCCCACCGCTTCGCCATCGGCACCCATCGCGCCCGCCGCAAGAAGGAGCAGGTGAAGAACCCGCTCGACGAGATCGAGGGCATCGGCCCCACGCGCAAGCGCGCCTTGCTCAACCATTTCGGCTCAGCCAAGGCCGTCAGCCGCGCCGGCCTTGCCGATCTCGAAGCCATTCCCGGCATTTCCCACGCCATGGCCCAGCAGATCTACGACCACTTCAACCGCGTCGAATGAGGCGGCAAATCCACCTTGCGCCCTTGGTGAAATAGGCTAGCTTCCCTCCTCCGCGAGGGGGAGCGCAATGTCGGCCATCATCACCGCCACCGATGTCACCAAGACCTTCCGCCAGCCCCGGCGCCATCCGGGCCTGGGCGGCGCGCTCAGGAGCCTCTTCGCCCGCGACTATACCGAGGTCCGCGCCGTCGATGGCATTTCCTTCGCCATCCAGCCCGGCGAGGCGGTCGGATATCTCGGCCCCAACGGGGCTGGCAAATCCACGATGATTAAGATGATGACCGGCATCCTGACGCCCAGCGGCGGCGCCCTTTCGGTGCTGGGGCGCGAGCCGCACGCCGAGCGCATGCGCAACGCCGCCGACATCGGCGTCGTCTTCGGCCAGCGCAGCCAGCTCTGGTGGGACCTGCCCGCCCGCGACAGCTTCGCGCTCAACCGCCATATCTACGACATTCCCGAAAAGCGCTTCGCCGAGCAACTGGCGTTCCTCACCAAGATGCTCGACATGGGCTCCTATCTCGACCGCCCGGTGCGCCAGCTCAGCCTGGGCCAGCGCATGCGCGCCGAAATCGCCATGGCGCTGCTGCACGAGCCGAAAATCCTCTTCCTGGATGAGCCCACCATCGGCCTCGACGTGGTGGCCAAGGATGCGGTCCGCAAATTCCTCGCCGAGATCAACCGCAGCCGCGGCACCACCATCATTCTGACCACCCACGATCTGGTCGATATCGAGGAGATCTGCCCCCGCCTCATCATGGTCGATGACGGCAAGCTGCTCTTCGATGGTCCGCTGAAGCATCTGCGCGCCACGCTCGGCTCCCGCCGCCGCCTGACGCTGGAATTTTCCACCGATCCGGGGCCGCTCTCCCTCGCCTCCGCGCGGCTGGTCACCGATGACGGCGCCGCCAAGCATTACCTGCTCGAGGACGAAGCCGTTTCCCTTCTCGACGTCATCAGCGAAGTCGGTCCCGGCCACGCCCTCAAGGACATCAAGCTCGAGGAACCCGACATCGAGGAGGTGATCCGCACCTTCTATCGCAACAAGGCCGAGGTCGGAGGAACTTCGGCATGAAGGCGGGCGCCTATGCGGCTTTCACCCTGACCGCGTTCCAGTCGCGCCTGGCCTATCGCAACCAGGTCTGGTCGGGCATGTTCGGCGACCTGGTCTTCATCTTCGCGCGCATCGCCATCTGGATTTCGGTCTATGGCGCCATGGAAACAGGCACGGTCGACGGGGTGACCCTGCCGCAGATGATTACCTATGCCCTGCTCGCCGGGCCGGTGCTGTTCTGGGACTACCAGCGGCTCTTCTACGAGCTGGGCGAGGCGGTCAAGACCGGCGACGTGGCGGTCTATCTGCTCAAGCCCCTGCATTATCCGGCCTATCTGCTGGCCAATCACTGCGGCAATTTCCTCTTCGAATTTCTCGCCATGACCCTGCCGGTGATCGTCATCATCGGGCTCACCTTCGGGCTGGTGCCGCCGGCGAGCCTGTTTCACGCCGTGGCGTTCCTCGCCTATTGGGCCCTCTCCTTCGCCATGCTGTTCGTGCTGGTCGGCCTTCTGGGGCTGGCCGCCTTCTGGCTGATGACCACCCAGTCGCTGGACTGGTTCTTCAATTCCATCATGACCCTGCTCTCGGGCGGGATAGTGCCGCTCTGGTTCCTGCCCGGCTGGCTTGCCGCGCTGGCCGGCCATCTGCCCTTCGCCTGGGTGTCCTTCTATCCCGCCGCGGTCTATCTGGGGCAGCTCGATCCCGCCCGGACGCTTCTCTATTTCGCCATCGGCCTCGTCTGGCTGGGGGCGCTGCTGGCGGGGCTGCACCATCTCTGGTCCCGCGCCCGGCACCGCCTCGTGGTTCAGGGAGGCTAGCGCGATGGGCCGCCTTCATATCGTCGTCCCGGCCCTGGTGCGCACCTATGTGCGCAGTCAGGTCGAATATCCCGGCGCCATGGTGCTGGGCTGGCTTTCCCAGTTCACCTCCTATGGCGCCATGTACACCGCCATCGGGCTGATCCTCGCCCGCTTCGGCGCGCTGGGCGGCTGGCAATGGCCGGAAATGGCGCTGCTGCTCAGCTTCCACCTGCTCGGCTATGCGCTGGGCGCCTCGCTCAGCTTCACCCAGTTCCGCGATCTCGAGGAGAAGGTGCGCATGGGCACCGTCGACGCCATTCTGGTCAAGCCGATCGGTCCCTGGACCTATCTGGTCTTTTCCGGGCTCAATATCGGCTATGCCGGCCATATCGCGCTGGCCATCGGCCTCATGGTCTGGGCCCTGACCCAGGTGCCTATCGACTGGTCCATCGGCGCGGTGCTGTTCCTGCTCGTCACGCTGGCCGGCAGCGCCATGATCGTTGCCGCCACCCTCACCATGATCGGCGCCACCGCCCTGGTCTGGGTGCGGTCGCGCCACCTCTACGCCATCTTCTTCGGCTTCTGGGAGCTGGCCCGCTATCCGCTGCCCATCTTCCCCCTGCCGCTGCAAATCCTCATGCTCACCTTCGTGCCGCTCGGCTTCATGGCCTATGTCCCGGTGGCGGTGGCGCTGGGCAAACCGGTCGCGGTGCTGGGCGACTGGGCCCCGCTGGCGGCGCTGGCGATGGGGCCGCTCTGCGTGCTCATCGCCATGGCCCATTGGCGCCATTGCCTGCGCAATTATCAGGGCGCCGGCGGCTGACGGGTTCGACCAAAGCCGGACTCGACAGCGCCGGAAAGCTCGGCTACACATTTGGCCATGATCCGTTCTGCCGCTTATTCCTTCTGGTATTTTAGCTATCCGCTCCCGGCGGAGGCTAATGCGTGCGCGTCCTGATCCCCTAAGACAAGACCACAGATCGCAAGCCAGCCGCCCGACTTTCGAGGCGGCTTTTTTCTTGGCCCCTCGACCCCACGAGAGACCAACGAAAATGCTCAAATCCACCGACGACCTCCGCATCACCGAAATCAAGCCGCTGACCACCCCCATAGAGGTCATGCGCGTGCATCCGCGCACCGATGCCGCCACCCGCACCGTCATCTCCGCCCGCCACGCCTTCCACAACATCCTCACCGGCCAGGATGATCGCCTCGCCGTCGTCGTCGGCCCCTGCTCCATCCACGATCCCGCCGCCGCGCTCGATTATGCCAATCGCCTCGCCCCGCTGCGACAAAGGCTGGGCGACCGGCTGGAGATCATCATGCGCGTCTATTTCGAGAAGCCCCGCACTACCGTGGGCTGGAAGGGCCTCATCAACGACCCCAATCTCGATGGCAGCTTCGATATCGACACCGGCCTGCACACCGCCCGGAGCCTGCTGCTCGACATCGCCAATCTCGGCATTCCGGCGGCCTGCGAGTTCCTCGACATGACCACCCCGCAATATATCGCCGACCTGGTGAGCTGGGCCGCCATCGGCGCACGCACCACCGAAAGCCAGATTCACCGCGAGCTCGCCTCGGGCCTTTCCTGCCCGGTCGGCTTCAAGAACGGCACCGACGGCAATGTGCGCATCGCGCTCGACGCCGTTCTCTCCTCCTCCCAGCCGCATCATTTCATGGCCGTCACCAAGGATGGCCGCTCGGCCATCGCCGCCACCACCGGCAATGGCGATTGCCACATCATCCTGCGCGGCGGCAAAACCGCCAACTATGACGCCCAGAGCGTCGACGCGGCGGCGCAGGCCACGATCAAGGCCGGCCTCACCCCCGCCATCATGATCGATGCCAGCCACGCCAATTCGGCCAAGAAGCCGGAAAACCAGCCGGCCGTCCTCGCCGATATCGGCGCGCAGCTGGCCCAGGGCGACCGCCGCATCATCGGCGTCATGATCGAATCCAACCTCGTTGCCGGCCGGCAGGACCTCGTTCCGGGCCGCGAACTGGTCTATGGCCAGTCCATCACCGATGGCTGCATCGATTGGGACACCACGGTCACCGCCCTCGAAGCGCTGGCCGATGCCATCGAAAAGCGTCGCGCGGTTACCAGCCAGGCGGTGGCGTAAACAAAGCACCAATCTATGCGCCTTGCCCCAGGAGTGTTTACTCTGGGCGCTTCTGCCCCGTTGCCCCTTGCCATCCACCGGCGCTGCCCGCGGACTTGATCCGCGGGCCACTCCCAGCAAACGCCGAGCCATCAAGGGCTCCCAATCTGGCCCACGGGTCGAGCCCGTGGGCAGCGCCGGGGTTCTTGGGAAAACGCAAAGTCAATGCTCCAGCGTCCAAAATGAACACTCCCCCTTAAGCGTGAGGGTAGCGCCGCCAGGCCCGCAGGGCCTTGGCAAAGCTGGGGGCGGGGGTCTCTTCGTGCCCTCCACCCGCCCCCACCCTCGTTCCCTCCCCTCAACGGGGAGGGAGGCGATGGCGCGAGAAGGGGCGACGGGATCGCTTCAGCCTTGACCCTTCAATGCCATTCCTGTTCTGTCAGCCCATGGCCAAGAACCCGCTCTTCCTCGTTCCCAACATCATCACCATCGCCCGCATCCTGTCGGTGGTGCCCATTGTGTGGCTGGTGATGAGCGGGGATGGGACGCTGCGGGCAGTCGCCCTGGCGCTCTATGTCATCGCCGCCGCCAGCGACTGGCTCGACGGCTATCTCGCCCGCGCCTGGAACCAGTATTCTCCCCTCGGCCGCATGCTCGATCCGATTGCCGACAAGCTGCTCGTGGGCATTCTCATCGCCACCCTCGCCTGGGATGGCAGCCTGTCAGCCCTCGACATGATCCCGGCCTCGGCCATCCTGTTCCGCGAATTCTTCATTTCGGGCCTGCGCGAATTCCTCGGCAGTACCAAGGTGGTGCTCAAGGTCACCTGGCTCGCCAAATGGAAGACCACAATCCAGCTCGTCGCCCTCGCCGTCGTGCTGCTCGAACGCCTGGTGCCGGGCCTCGGCCTGGTGAGCGATATCCTGCTCTGGCTGGCTGGCCTGCTCACCCTCTGGACCGGGTGGCAATATCTGCGCGCCAGCTGGCCGCATCTGGTGCAGGAACAGGCATGAAGATCCTGTATTTCGCCTGGCTGCGCGAACGCCTCAATCGCGGCGAGGAGGAGGTGTCCCTGCCCGACGAGGTGGGAACGGTGGCGCAACTCATCGATTTCCTCGCCGCCCGCGACGAAGCCTTCGCCCTCGCCGCACAAAAGCGCAGCCTTATCCGCGCCGCCGTCGATGCGAAACTGGCCGGCCCCGAAACCTCCCTTGCCGGCGCCGCCACCGTCGCCCTCTTCCCGCCCATGACGGGAGGATGAGCTTGGACATCCGCGTCACCACCGCTCCCTTCGATCCCGGCGCGGAAACCAATGCCTTTCTCACCGCCAGCCAGGGCGCCGGCGCTGCCGTCACCTTCACCGGCATGGTGCGCAGCACCCCCGACGACCCCATTTTCACATTGACGCTGGATTGCTATCCCGAGCTGGCCGTCAACCAGCTCACCACCCTGGCCGAAACCGCCAGGGCCCGCTTCGGCCTTCTCGCCGCCGCCATCATCCACCGCTACGGCACGCTGCATCCGGGCGAGCCCATCGTGCAGGTGATGACCCTCTCCCCCCACCGCGCCGCCGCCTTCGAGGGCGCCAGCTTCCTCATGGACAATCTCAAGACCGACGCGCCCTTCTGGAAGAAGGAGACCGGTCCGAAGGGCACGCATTGGGTCGAGGCGCGGGAAGAAGACGACGCGGCCGCGGCGCGGTGGGAGTAGGCGAGCGCCCCCTTATCCCCCCGCTCCGCTTCGGCGCTATGCTTGCGCCCATGCTGGTGCCACCCTCAAAAACAAAAAAGCCGGACACAGGGTCCGGCTTTTCTTCTTTTCTCTTTATCCGCTTATTCGGCGGCGGCGCGCGCCGGCTGCACTTCGCGCGTATAGGCGTCGATCAGCGTGCGGCAGGCTTCGGCGGGGGTGAAGCGGTATTCGCCGATCTCGCTGACCGGGGTCACCTCGGCCGCCGTGCCGGTCAGGAAGCACTCGTCGAAATCGGCCAGCTCTTCGGGCTTCATGTGACGCTCGGTCACCGTATAGCCATTGCGCTTGGCCAGATCGATCAGCGTCTGCCGGGTGATGCCGTTGAGGAAGCAGTCCGGCTCGGGCGTCACGATATCCTTGCCCTTGATGAAGAACACGTTGGCGCCGGTGGCCTCGGCCACATAGCCGCGATAGTCCAGCATCAGCGCATCGGCATAGCCATTGGCCATGGCAGCGTCCTTGGACAGCGTGCAGATCATGTAAAGACCCGCCGCCTTGGCCGAAGACGGAATGGTTTCCGGGCTCGGGCGCTTCCAGCGGCTCCATTCGAGGCGGATGCCCTTGAGCTTCTCCTCGACCGAGAAATAGCTCGGCCACACCCAGGCGGCGATGGCCAGGTGCACCTTGTTGTTGCGGGCCGGCACGCTCAGCTCTTCCGAGCCGCGCCACACCACGGGGCGCACATAGGCGTCCACCAGCCCGTTCTTGGCCAGCACCGCGCGCTTGGCCTCCTCGATCTGCTCGACCGACCACGGAATGGTCATGTCCAGCGTCTTGGCCGAGCGGATCAGCCTTTCGGTATGCTCCAGCGACTTGAAAATCTCGCCGCCATAGGCGCGCTCACCCTCAAACACCGAGCTGGCATAATGCAGCCCATGCGTCAGTACATGAATCTTCGCGTCTTTCCACGGTTTGAACTCACCATCAAACCAGATCCAGCCGTCTCGCTGGTCCATCGGCACGCCTGCCATGATCCTCTCCAGAGATGTCGGGGGGAGCCGCCACATGCGGGCACCCATTGGCCCCGATCATGCCCCACCCCCAAGCCCTTGGCAAACAACAATGGCTGATGGATAAGACAGAACGGCGTCGCAATGGAAAGACAATGGCAGCGAACCAAAAAAATGTCAACATGGCTGACATAAATTCCGCATTGGGAGATGGCGAGCATCTGCCGCTCGACATCATGGGCCTGCTCTTCTTCGCCTATCGGGACTTCACCAGCGATGCCGACGCGCTGCTGCTGCGCCAGGGGTTCGGCCGCGCCCATCACCGGGTGCTCTATTTCGTCAACCTGCGCCCCGGCATGCCCGTGGCCGACCTGCTCGATATCCTCAAGATCACCAAGCAAAGCCTGGCCCGCGTGCTGCGCCAGCTGATCGACAATGGCTATATCGAGCAGAAGACCGGCCATTCCGACCGGCGCCAGCGTTTGCTCCACGCCACCGACAAGGGGCGCGAATTCTTCGCCGCCCTCTCGGTGAGCCAGGCGACGCGCATCAACGCCTCCATCGCCGCCCTGCCCCCCGATTCGCGCAAGATCGTGGTGCGGTTCCTGCTCACCATGGTCGAGCCCAACGACCGGGCCCTGCTCGACCGGCTGAATCTCACCGGCGGGCTTTAGGGTCTAGACCGGCAGCCCCGTCCGCGCCTTCACCGTGCGGATGCTCATATTGGAATGGATGCGCGCTACGCCCGGCAGCCGGGCGCTGAGCCGGCGGTGCACCCGCTCGAAATCCTCATGGTCTCGGCAGGCTACCCGCAGGATATAGTCGGAATGCCCCGCCATCAGGTGGCATTCAAGCACCTCGGGAATATCCTGCACCGCCGCCTCGAACGCCTCGAGCACCGCCTCGCTCTGGCTGGTCAGCCCCACCTCGATGAAGAACTGCATCGAATAGCCGAGCTGCCGCGCATTGAGGACCGCCCGATAGCCCTCGATCAGCCCCTGATCCTCCAGCGCCTTGAGCCGGCGATGACAGGCGGAGGCGGATAGCCCGACGAGATCGCCCAGCGCCTGCACGCTTTTGCGGCTATCGGCCTGCAGGGCGCGCAGAAGCTTGCGATCCACGGCGTCGATCTGCACACTCATTGCATAAACCCGCTTGAAACCCGCATGATCTTGCAGTGAGCGGCGATTGCATGGCTTTGGCAAGCCCAGGCATGAAAAAAAGGACGCGAAACCGAAGTTTCGCGCCCCACCGGCAGCTTCGCAAAGGAGCGTCAGCCTCCACGCGCCGCCGATATCGGAAATGCCTTACGCAGTATCCTGCGTTGCCCGATCAACGGGCGCTGGCCGCTTGGGTTCCCCATTTCCTCCATCTGTGATCGAGGCAAACGGGCCCTCCCCAAGACAAATGCCCGGCGCAGAGGCCGGGCATTTCGGGGCCGCAAACCCGATCACTTGCTGACGAAACCCGCTTCGATGCAGTTTTCCAGCGTGATCTGGTCGAGATCGACCGCGCCCACGGCGGCGGTTTCGGCAGCTTCGGTGCCCTCGTCGGTCGTGGTGGCCTCGTCGTTCTCGGTGCCCGACATGGCCTGGGTGTCAGCCGTCTTCAGGTCCTCGCAATAATTCTTCACCCGCTCATGGTCGGCCTCGGAAACAGTCTGGTTGCCGATCATGGTCTGGGCGGCTGCCGTCCCGGCAAAGCCCAGGACAACGGCGAGGGTAGCGGCGGAAGCGATAGCTTTGATATGCATTTTCGTAGCCTTTCCTGATGGTCAAGGGAGAAGCAGCTGCTGGCGGGGGAATGCCTGCCTGCGCCATTCGTTGCGAAAAAACTGCCCCGGCCCGGTAACATCTTGCTCACCGGCCTCTCCCCGCCTAAGGATTGCGCCGGGCAATCCGCCCGGCCTGCCCCCATTTCCCGGAGCCGCCATGTCCTCGCCCGTCCAGACCATTCTGCTTAGCAAGCTCACCGCCGTATTGGCGGATTTGCAGGAAAGCGGCGCCGAGGACGGCGAGGCCATGTTCATGCTCGGCGCCGGCGCCGATCACCTGTGCAGCAGCATCGAGGTGGAGAGCTGGCCTGCTTTCCGCCAGCGGCTCGATGCCCGCGCCATGACCGGCCTGCTCGCCCAGATCGACAGCGAAGGCCAGGCCGCCCTGGCCGAGGGCAAGGCCAAGCACGCCTATGCCCTCCAGGCGCTGGGCCTTTCGCTCACCGCCACCGGTTTTCCCCAGGACGAAGCCATTCGCAACGCCGCCGCCCTGCTCGATGAAGTGATTACCCGCGCATTGGCGCTCTATCGGCGGAACGCCCCCCGCCCCGCACGGCCCAACTGAAGGCCGCCGGCGTTTCCCACCTTGCAATCGCCACGATTGTCGGGAGGATTTGCCTCACGATCCGGAGGAACGCCATGCCCTTGACCAGAAGCCTGCCCGCCGCGCTTTGCCTCGCCCTCGCCGCCCTTTCCCCTGCCTGGGCGCAAGACCAGACGGCGGACCGTTCTCAGGCGGCCACGGCCAGCCTCACGCTCACGCTGGACAGCAGCGGCGACATCGAGCGCAAGCTCGCGCTTTATCAGTGCGACGAAGGGCAGGCCCTCGCGGTGCAATATATCAATGCCGCCCCCAATTTCCTCGCCATCGTGCCGGTGGATGGGCAGAACCATGTCTTCGCCGCGGCCCTCTCGGCGTCGGGCGCGCGCTATGTGTCGGGGCCCTATGAATGGTGGAGCAAGGGAGGCGATGCGACCCTGCGCGATCTGACGCAGGGGGAGGACGCCGCTCCGCTTGCCCAATGCACCGAATCCAGCAATACGCCGTGAGCGGTCCTGGAAACTGAGGCGCCTCGCCCATGAGCATGCTGATCTCGTCCCTGATGTTCATCGCGCTTCTGGCCGTATCCATGGCCCATTTCCTCTGGGCCTTCGGCCGCACCTGGCCCATCCGTGACGAGAAGCTGCTGGCCCAGACCGTGGTGGGTTTCCGCGATATCGACCGCATGCCCCCGCGCCTCGCCTCCTTCGGCGTGGCGCTGGCCACGCTGGCCGCCGGCATTTTTGCCCTGGCCCTGGCCGATCATGATAGCGGCGGACTGGCCATGACGCTCATCGCCCTGCCGGCGGCGGCGGTTTTCCTCGCCCGGGGGATTGTCGGCTATACCGCCTGGTGGGCCGAAAAAACCCCCGAGCCCAGCTTCCGCTTCAACGATCGCCGGGTCTATTCCCCACTCTGCCTGCTGCTGGGCGCGGGCTTTCTCGCCCTCGCCCTATTGCGTCTCGTCTAACCCGCCGGCACCAGGGCGACTACAGAGCGCGGCGGCAGCACAGCCGTGTGCTCGGCGAAGGCGACTTCGCCCAAATCGTCCGAAACGATGCCGAGGCTCCATTCCCCCTCGGGCAGCCGCGCCACGACCGGCTCGATCCGCCGGTTGAACCAGACCAGAACCGTATCGTCCTTGTGGCGCAGCAGCATGCCGAGCGCCGAAGCGCCCGAATCGGTCCAGTCGCCCTCATTCATTTCCCGCCCATCGGGATGCAGCCAGACGACGTCACGCACACCATGGCGCTCCTGCCCGGTCATGAAATGATCGTGGGTAAGCGCCGGATGGGCGTGACGGAAGGCGTTGATCGCCGCCACGAAATCCACCAGGGCGCCATCGGCGTTTTCCCAATCGAGCCAGGTGATTTCATTGTCCTGCGCATAGGCATTGTTGTTGCCCTGCTGGGTGCGGAACATTTCGTCGCCCTGCTGGAGAAGCGGCAGGCCGCGCGACAGAAACAGCGTCGCCAGCAAGGCCCGAACATCGCGCTTGCGCCCGGCGATGATGGCCGGATCGTCGGTTTCGCCCTCGACCCCGCAATTCCACGAGGCGTTGTTGTTGTGGCCGTCGCGATTGTCCTCGCCATTGGCCTCGTTGTGCTTGTCGTGATAGCTGACCAGATCGCGCAGGGTGAAGCCGTCATGTACGGCGAGGAAATTCACCCCATGGCTGGGCTTGCGCCCGGCATGGTCGAAAATTTCCGCGGAACCCGACACCTTGCCCGCCAGCGCCCCGATCTTGCCGTCGTCACCCCGCCAGAATTCGCGGATTTCGTCGCGATAGGTATCGTTGTGCTCGCGGAATTCCTTGCCGAATTGACCCAGCGCATAGCCGCCCGGCCCCGGGTCCCAGGGCTCGGCCACGAGAATACACTGGCTCAGCACCGGATCGGACTTGATCTTCTCCAGCATGACCGCATTGGGATTGAATCCCGGCTCGCGCCCCAGAACCGTCGCCAGATCGAAACGGAAGCCGGAAACACCCATCTCCTCGACCCAGTAGCGCAGGCTGTCGATCACCAGCCGCTGCACCGCCGGATGGTCGCAGCGCAGCGTGTTGCCGGTGCCGGTGTCGTTGACCAGCACCTGCTTTCCGTCCACCTCGACGAAGCGGTAATAGGTGCGCGCATCGAGCCCCATCAGGCTCAGCATCGGGCCGGCGGAATCGCCTTCCCCGGTATGGTTGTAAACCACGTCCAGGATCACCGAGACGCCGTTCTTGCGATAAAGATCGGTCATGTTGCGCAATTCATGCGGGCCGCGCGGCGCAAGCCGCGGGTCCACCGCCGAATAGGCCACCGGATTATAGCCCCAGGCATTGGTCAGCCCCAGAGCCGGTAGGTGCCCCTCGTCGATCCAGGTCGCCGTGGGCATCAATTGCAGCGTATCGACCCCGATATATTTGAGGTGATCGATGACGCGTTGCGTGGTCAACGCCGCAATGGTGCCGCGCAACGGCCCCTGGACGCTGGGATGGCGCATGGTATAGCCGCGCACATTCATTTCGTAGAAAAGGCTCGGCGCCTTCTTGCGCGGCAGCACCTTGTCCTCATTGCCGCCCACGACGATGGCCTTGGGCACCAGGGGCGCCGTGTCCACCGCCTCGGCCCTGTCGAGCCGCAGGCGCGGAGAGCGCACGAAAACCCGGTCCAGCCAGCGCGCATAGGGATCGACCAGCAATTTCATCGGGTCGAAGAAATAGCCCTGGTCGGGATCGTAGGGTCCATCGGCCCGCAGGCCATAGCGCGTGCCTGCGCCCAGTCCGGACACCAGCCCCGCCCAGATATTGTCCGCGCGCACATCGAGCTCGAACCGGTCGGTTTCCTGGTCCTGCTCGTCGAAGATCGACACGAAAAGCCGGGTGGCGCTTTCCGAATAGACGGCGAAATTGACGCCGTCAGCGGTAAGGGTCGCGCCAAGCTGCGCAACGCTGCCCCTTTGGGGGATCAACTGGGGTTTCATGAATAGTCCGGCTCAGGTGATGACGCTGGGCCCGCTCCGCCCGGTGCGCTGGCGGACACCGGCCAGTTGCTCGGCCACCGCGATAAGCGGCTCCAGCGCAAGCTGGGTATCCAGGTCGTGATGTCCATCCGCAGCCTCGTAGCGCTCGAGATAGAGCCGCAACGTGGCGCCCACGGTGCCGGTTCCCGAAAGGCGCAGAACGATGCGCGAACCATCGGTGAAGCCGATGCGAATGCCCTGCCTGGCGCTGGTCGAGCCATCCACGGGGTCGTGATAGGTGAAGTCGTCGGCATAGGCGACCTGCAGGTCGTCGGCCAGGATCTGCCCCGGCAGGCCCGGCAATTGCGCGCGCAGATCATCGACCAGCCTGTTGGCGATGGCGGCGTCCACCTCCTCGTAGTCGTGGCGGGTGTAATAATTGCGGCCATAGGTGCGCCAATGCTCGCGCACGATGTCGTCCACGCTCTGCTTGCGCACCGCGATGATGTTGAGCCAGAGCAACACCGCCCAGAGCCCGTCCTTCTCGCGCACATGATTGCTGCCGGTGCCGGCGCTCTCCTCGCCGCAAATGGTCACCCGCCCCGCATCGAGCAGATTGCCGAAGAACTTCCAGCCCGTGGGGGTCTCGTGCATTTCGATGCCGAGTTTTTCGGCCACCCGGTCGGCGGCGGCGCTGGTGGGCATGGAGCGGGCAATGCCGGCGATGCCGCCCTTGTAGCCGGGCGCCAGATGCGCATTGGCGGCCAGCAGCGCCAGCGAATCCGAGGGCGTGACGAAGCGGTTCTTGCCGATGATGAGATTGCGGTCGCCGTCGCCGTCCGAGGCCGCACCGAAATCGGGACCCTGCGGCGTCATCAGCAGGTCATGCATATCCTTGCAATAGACGAGGTTGGGATCGGGATGGCCGTTGGCGAAGGAGGGCGAAGGCACCCCGTTGACCACCGTGCCCTTGGGCGCCCCCAGAAGGCCTTCGAGAATGGCGTGAGCGTAGGGCCCGGTCACCGCATGCATGGCGTCGAACGTCATGCGGAAGCCCGAGGCGAAGAGCCCCCTTATGGCGTCGAAATCGAAAAGCGTCTGCATCAGCGCCGCATAATCGGCCACCGGGTCGATCACCTCGACCACCATGTCGCCGACCTTCTGCGTGCCCAGCCTGCCAAGGTCGATATCGGGGGTGTCGAGCGTCTCGTAGCTGTCGATCACCTTTGTGCGGGCAAAGACCGCATCGGTGATCTTCTCCGGCGCAGGGCCGCCATTGCCGATATTGTACTTGATGCCGAAATCGCCCTCCGGGCCGCCCGGATTGTGGCTCGCCGAGAGCACCAGCCCGCCAAACGCCTTGTGATGGCGGATGACATGGCTCGCCGCTGGCGTCGAGAGCAGCCCCCCCTGCCCAACCAGCACCCGCCCGAAGCCGTTGGCCGCGGCGATGCGGATGGCCTTCTGGATGGCGACGTCGTTGTAGAAGCGCCCATCGCCACCGATCACCAGCGTCTGGCCGGCAATGCCGTCCAGGCTGTCGAAGATCGCCTGGATATAGTTCTCGACGTAATTGGGCTGCATATAGACGCTGACGCGCTTGCGCAGGCCCGAGGTTCCCGGTTTCTGGTCGGAATAGGGAGTGGTCTTAATTGTCTGGATCGTCATTTTTCAACCCGGTAATGGTGGCGTAGAGATCGGCATAGCGCGCGGCGCTGGCCTCCCAGGAGACATCCGATTTCATTCCCCGCCGCTGGATTTTCTTCCAAACCCGACTGTCGCCATAGAGGCGCACGGTCTTGCGGATCGCTTCGTAAAGCGCGTGGGCGCTGCCCGGATCGAACACCACGCCGGTGGCGGCTTCGGCAGCAACCGCCGCCGGATTGGCGTCGATCACCGTATCGGCCAACCCGCCGATGCGGCTCACCACCGGCACGCAGCCATAGCGCAGCCCGTAAAGCTGGGTGAGCCCGCAGGGCTCGAAACGCGAGGGGATGAGGATAGCGTCGCACCCGCCCTGCATCAAATGGCTCAACTGCTCGTCATAGCCGGTGATGAGCCCCACCTTGCCCGGATGCCGGGCCCAGGCTTCGCGCAGGCTGCCTTCGATGACCGGATCGCCCGAGCCCAGAACGGCCAGCCTGCCGCCCAGATCGACAAGTCCGTCGACGGCCTGGAGCAGAAGGTCCATGCCCTTCTGGTCGGTCAGCCGGCTGACCACGCAGAAGAGCGGGCCATCGACGCCGTCGAGGCCGAATTTTTCGGCCACGGCCCGCTTGTTGATATGGCGGGCGTGAACCGTGTTGGCCGAATAGGTCTGCGCCAGGGCCGGGTCGCGCGCCGGGTCCCAGGCGATGGTGTCGATGCCGTTGAGAATGCCCACCAGCGTATCGGCCCGGCCATTGAGCAGCCCTTCCAGCCCCATGCCGAACTCCGCCGTGCGGATTTCCTCGGCATAGCGCGGGCTGACCGTGGTCACGTAGTCGGCGCATTCCATGCCCGACTTGAGATAGGAGATGCCGCCATAATATTCGACGCCTCCCATGTCGAAGGCATGCGGCGGCAGGCGAAGCTGGGAGAAGATTTCCGAGCCGAAAAAGCCCTTGAAGGCGATGTTGTGAATGGTCATCACCGTCTTCACGTGATCGGTGGGACCGAACTTGATATAGGCCGGGGCCAGGCCCGCCTGCCAGTCATGGGCATGGATGACCTGGGGACGATAGCCCTCCACCAGCCCATGGCCCAATTCGGCCGCAACCCAGCCCAGCGCCGCGAAGCGCTTCCAGTTGTCGGGCCAGTCCCAGCCATCGGGGCTGACATAGGGATTGCCGGGCCGGTCGTAGAGCTCGGGCGCATCGATCACGATCACGTCGAGCCCCTCGGCCCGCGCCGCGATCAGCCGGGCGCTGGCACCGAAAAGGTCGTCCAGCTCCCGCACCACCCGACCGCCGGTGAGCTTGCCCATCACCGCCGGATAGCCCGGCACCAGCGTGCGCATAGTAATGCCCTGCCCCGCCAGCGCTGCCGGCAGGGCTCCCGCAACATCCGCCAATCCGCCCGTCTTGATGAGGGGATAGACCTCGGAGGCCGCCGAAAGAACTTCGATCATCGGTCTGCCAGATATTTGTTTATCATCGCCTGGGTGACCAGCGTCACGCCCTCTTCGCTGCGCCGGAACCATTTGGCGTCGAATTCGGGGTCCTCGCCCACCACCAGCCCTTCGGGGATGGAGACGCCGCGATCGATCACCACCTTCTTGAGCCGTGCGCTGCGCCCCACATTGCAATAGGGCAGCACCACCGCCTCCTCCAGCACCGAATAGGAGTGTACGCGGCTGCCGGTGGAAAGCAGCGTACGCTGCAGGTGGCCGCCCGAAATGATGCAGTCGCCCGACACCAGCGAATTGACCGCCGAGCCGCGCCGCCCGTCGAAATCATGCACGAACTTGGCCGGCGGGGTGATTTCCGCATAGGTCCAGATCGGCCAGTCGCGGTCGTAGAGATCGAGTTGGGGATTGATGTCGGTGAGGTCGATATTGGCCTTCCAATAGGCATCGACCGTGCCGACATCGCGCCAATAGGCCACCTTCTCATTGCTCGAACGCACGCAGGAGCGGGTGAACCGATGCGCCCATGCGGTGCCGTTCTTGACGATATGGGGAATGATGTCCTTGCCGAAATCGCGGCTCGAGCCTTCCGTGGCCGCGTCGCGCCGCAACTGTTCCATCAGGAACCGCGTCTCGAACACATAGATGCCCATGCTGGCCAGCGCGTAATCGGGCTTGTCGGGAATGCCGGGCGGATCCTTGGGCTTCTCGACGAAATCGACCACGCGGTCGCGCCCATCCACATGCATAACGCCGAAGCCGGTGGCTTCCATGCGCGGCACTTCTAGGCACCCGATGGTGACGTCCGCGCCGGTGTCCACATGCTGGCGCAGCATGATTTCATAGTCCATCTTGTAGATGTGGTCGCCCGCCAGGATGACGATATAGCGCGCGCCATAATCCTCGATGATGTCCATGTTCTGGTAAACGGCGTCCGCGGTGCCTTCATACCATTGCGTTTCCGAAACGCGCTGGCTGGCCGGAAGCACGTCGAAACTTTCGTTTCGCTCCTGGCGCAGGAAGTTCCAGCCCCGCGACAGGTGGCGGATCAGGCTGTGGGCCTGATATTGCGTCGCCACCGAGATGCGGCGGATACCCGAATTGATGGCATTGGACAGCGCGAAGTCGATGATGCGCGACTTGCCGCCAAAATAAACGGCTGGCTTGGCGCGACGATCGGTGAGTTCCACCAGACGCGTCCCGCGCCCCCCCGCCAGCACATAGGCCATTGCCTCGCGAGCCAGTGGCGACGGTGCTCTGTAATCAGCCATTTTACTCCTCCACTCCTGCCCGTTCCTCCGGGCGTTTATTTATATGATCCGCTCAATCCGGCTCATGTTTCAAGAACAGGGTCGATAAGGGCGGCAGCATGATCTCGGCCTCGGCCGGCCAGTGCTGTCCCTCCACAGCACGGGCGATCACCGCTCCCTGGTTTCCCGTATTGGACCCCGAATACCAGCCGGCGTCGGTGTTGATGCGTTCCACCCATTTGCCCGCCAGCGGCATGGGAATGCGATAATTGTGGCGCGGCACCGGGGTGAAATTGCTCACCACCAGCACCGGATCGTGCCCCGGCGCCTTGCGCAGCCAGGCGAAGACGGAATTGGCGTGATCGTTGCCGATCACCCATTCAAAGCCCTCGGGCTCGCAATCGCGCTCATGCAGCGCCGGCAATTGCCGATAGGCGGCGTTGAGATCGGCGATCAGGCGGCGCATGCCCTCATGCATGCCCGCATCGAGCAGATACCAGTCGAGCGCCTTGCTTTCCGCCCACTCCTCCCGCTGGGCGAATTCCTGCCCCATGAACAGCAGCTTCTTGCCCGGATGGCCCCACATGAAAGCGTAATAGGCCCGGAGATTGGCGAATTTCTGCCAGTCGTCGCCGGGCATTTTTTCCAGAAGCGACTTCTTGCCATGCACCACCTCGTCATGGCTGAGCGGCAGCACGAAATTCTCGCTGAAGGCATAGACCGTGCCAAAGGTCATGTCGTGGTGGTGGAACTTGCGATGCACCGGTTCGCGGCTCATGAAGCGCAGCGTGTCGTTCATGAAGCCCATGTTCCACTTGAAACCGAAGCCCAGCCCGCCCGCATAGGTAGGGTGGCTCACCCCCGGCCATGAGGTGGATTCCTCGGCGATCATGAACGCGCCCGGAAACTGCCGATAGACCTCGGCATTGACGCGCTTGAGGAAGGCGACCGCCTCCAGGTTCTCGTTGCCGCCATGTTGGTTGGGCACCCACTCGCCCGGCTGGCGCGAATAGTCCAGATAGAGCATCGAGGCCACCGCATCGACGCGCAGCCCATCGACATGGAATTTCTCGAACCAGTAAATGGCGTTGTTGGTGAGATAGGAGGAAACCTCCTTGCGGCCGAAATTGTAGATGGCCGTGTTCCAGTCCGGATGGAACCCCTGGCGCGGATCGGCATGCTCGTAGAGCGCCGTGCCGTCGAAATGGGAAAGCCCATGCGCATCGGTGGGAAAATGCGCCGGCACCCAGTCGAGGATGATGCCTAGCCCCGCCTCATGCGCGGCATTGATGAAGCGCGCGAGCCCATCGGGCTCCCCGAACCGCGCCGTCGGCGCATAAAGTCCGGTCGGCTGGTAACCCCAGCTCGGATCGAACGGGTGTTCGCTCACCGGCAGCAGCTCGATATGGGTATAGCCCATGTCGGCGGCATAGGGCACGAGTTGCTCGGCCAGTTGATCGTAGCTGAGGAACCCGCCATCGGGCCGGCGCCGCCAGCTTCCCAGATGCACCTCGTAGATGGACATGGGCGTGCGCCGCCAGTCGTGGCTGGCGCGCTCTTCCATGTATTTCTGGTCCGTCCAGGTGAACGCGGTCGGATCCGGCACCACCGAAGCGGTGCGCGGGCGCAGCTCGGACTGGCGGGCAAAGGGATCGGCCTTGAGCGGCTGCACCTTTCCGTCCGGCCCGACGATCTCATATTTATAGATCGTGCCGGTACCCAGCACGGGAATGAACACTTCCCATATGCCATTGCGGTTGCGCATGGGATGGCGGCGGCCGTCCCATTCGTTGAAGAGCCCGACGACGCTGACCCGGCGGGCATTGGGAGCCCAGACGGCGAAATGCGTGCCATGCACGCCTTCGAATTCCATCTCATGGGCGCCCAGCTTGTCGAACATGCGAAGGTGGCTGCCCTCGCCGATGTAATAATCGTCCATCGGCCCCAGCACCGGCCCGAAGGAATAGGGATCGAACACGTCCCATTCCCCGCCGGCATTGCGGGCGCGATAGCGGACCGGCTGGCGCTTGCCCGACCCCACCTTGCCCTCGAAGAAACCGGCGGCATGGCGCGGCACCATGTGGCCCAGCGCCTCGCCATCGAGCCCGAAGGCCGACACCGTCTCGGCATGGGGAATGAAGGCGCGCAGCACCCTCTGCCCCTCGATCTCATGCAGCCCGAGCACCGCAAAGGGATCGGCGTGGCGACCCTCCACGATCGCCTCCACATCCCGCGAATCGGCCTGCCACTTTTCCCTGCTCACGCACACGCCTCCCCATTGGCGATGGATAACCGCGCAGCGGGCGCGGCTCTCCTGACCGTTGCCCCCCTGCCTCCCATGGTCACGGTGCCTCTGTGGAAACGCCCCAGATGTCCTGGGCATATTGGCGGATGGTGCGATCCGAGGAGAAGAAGCCGACATGGGCCGTATTGCGGATGGCCATGGTGCTCCAGCGGCGCTTGTCGCGCCAGAGCGCATCCACGCCCGCCTGGGCCGCCGCATAGGCGTCGAAATCGCGCGCCACCATGAACCAGTCATGGTCGTAAAGCCCGCCGATCAGGTCCCGATAACGGTTGGGATCGTCAGGCGAGAACACGCCCGAGGCAATGGTGTCCAGCGCCTCCTTGAGGCGGGGCGAGCGCTCGATGGCGCCGCGCGGGCCTTCGCCCTTGGCGCGCTTCTCCTCGACCTCGGCGGCCGAAAGACCGAAGATGACGATATTGTCCGGCCCCACCTCGCGGTGCATTTCCACATTGGCCCCATCCATCGTGCCGATGGTGATGGCGCCATTGGCCATGAACTTCATGTTGCCCGTGCCCGAGGCCTCCATGCCGGCAGTGGAAATCTGCTCGCTGAGATCGGCCGCCGGCACGATGACTTCGGCCAGGCTCACATTGTAGTTGGGCAGGAACACCACCTTGAGAAGGCCGCGCACCGCCGGGTCGTTATTGATGACCTTGGCCACATCGTTGATGAGCTTGATGATGAGCTTGGCGTTCCAATAGCCCGGCGCCGCCTTGCCGGCGAAGATCTTGACGCGGGGCACCCAGTCCCGCTCGGGATGGGCGCGGATATCGTCATACATCGCCACGGCGTGGATGATGTTGAGCAATTGCCGCTTGTATTCGTGGATGCGCTTGATCTGCACGTCGAACAGCGCTTCCGGCGACACGGTGATATTGAGCCGGTCCTTGATGAGCCGGGCCAGCTTCTGCTTGTTGGCGAGCTTGACCGCGGCGAATTGCGCCTGGAAGCTTGGATCTTCGGCATGGACGTCGAGCCCGCGCAGCGCCTCGATATCGTCGAGGAATTCAGGGCCGATCCGGTCCCCGATAAGCTTGGTCAGGCCCGGATTGCACTGCATGAGCCAGCGGCGCGGCGTGATGCCGTTGGTCTTGTTGTTGATGCGCTCGGGATAGAGCTTGTGCAGGTCGGAAAATACTGTCTGCTTCATCAGTTCGGTATGCAGCGCCGAAACGCCGTTGACCGAATGCGAGCCCACGAAGGCCAGTTGCCCCATGCGCACGCGCCGGCCGCCATTCTCGTCGATCAGCGACACATTGGCGACCTGCGCATCGCTGAACTTGGCGCGGTTGCGCGCATCGGCCAGCACATCGGCATTGATCTGGTAGATGATCTGCATGTGGCGCGGCAAAAGCCGCTCGAGAAGCGCGACGGGCCAACTTTCCAGCGCCTCGGGCAGAAGCGTGTGATTGGTATAGCCGAACGTGCCCTTGGTCAGCTTCCAGGCCTCGGCCCATTGCAGTCCGTTCACATCGACGAGGATGCGCATCAATTCGGCAATGGAAATGGCCGGATGGGTATCGTTGAGCTGAATGGCGACCTTGTCGGGCAGGGACGTCAGCTCGCCATATTGCTGGAGATGGCGGCGCACGATGTCCTGCAACGAAGCCGAGGAGAAGAAGAACTCCTGGCGCAGCCGCAGTTCCTGCCCTGCCGCCGTCGAATCGGCCGGATAGAGCACGCGGGTGATCGCCTCGGCGCGGGCGCTTTCCTCCAGCGCCCCGATATGGTCGCCCGAATTGAACTTGTCGAGCAGGATCGGGTCGATGGGCTGCGCGCTCCACAGGCGCAGCGTGTTCACCCGCGCCCCGCGCCAGCCGGCAATGGGCGTATCGAAGGCCACGGCCAGCAGATGATCGTTGGGACGCCATTCCTGGCGCGGCGTGCCGTCGGGATCCGTCACCGGTTCAACATGGCCGCCAAAGCCGATTTCATAGGCGCTTTCGCGCCGCTCGAATTCCCAGGGATTGCCGTGCGCCAGCCAGTCCTCGGGCAACTCGACCTGCCAGCCCTCGCTCATTTCCTGCCGGAACAGGCCATGGGCATAGCGGATGCCATAGCCATAGGCGGGGATTTTCAGGGTCGACATCGATTCGAGGAAACAGGCGGCCAGCCGCCCCAACCCGCCATTGCCCAGCGCCGCGTCGGGCTCCATGTTGATGAGGTCACCCAGATCGACATTGAGGTTCCTGAGCGCGTCGCGCACCGGCTCCATCAGCCCCACATTGCTCATGGCGTCGCGCAGCAACCGGCCGATGAGGAATTCCAGGCTCAGGTAATAAACGCGTTTGTTCGCCGTCCGCCAGGCAGCCCGCGAGGACTCCATCCAGCGTTCCATGACATGGTCGCGCACGGTAAGAATGGTCGCTTCCAGCCAATCATGGGGCCGGGCGACGATGGGGTCCTTGCCGACCGAATAGATCAGCCGTCCCAGGATTTCATTTTGAATAGCCTCAACAGTTACCGGACGAGGCTCGGGCGTAGGGGCGTCGTAGACGATTGATTGCTGCGGCATTTCGCAATCCAGATTTCATGACGATGTATTCCCCTCGAATGCGACCAGTCTTGCACTTAATTTGTGCACGCGAAAGCCCCCATGCGTGATCGTTGCTTTCATTCCCACTTCCGCGCTGCCCAAAAAGGCAACATTCCGTTGAGCAAGCCTGCTTACGCCTGTCGACCCGCGCGCCGGCAGCGGCTAGTCTCGGCCCACAGGATTCCCCTTGCCGCCGAAAGCGTTTTCCATGCCTCGCAAAATTATTATCGACACCGATCCCGGCCAGGACGATGCCGTGGCCATCCTGCTGGCGCTGGCCTCGCCCGATGAGCTCGACGTGCTGGCCGTGGTCGCCGTCGCCGGCAATGTCGGCCTGCATCACAATGCCAACAATGCCCGCAAGGTGGTCGAACTCTCCGGCCACAGGCATGTGCCGGTCTATGCCGGTTGCGCCCGCCCCATGCGTCGGCAACTGGTGACGGCCGAGCATGTGCATGGCGACACCGGCCTCAATGGCCCCGACCTGCCCGACCCCACCATTCCGCTCCAGGCCCAGCATGGCGTCGACTATATCATCGACGCGCTGATGAATGCCGAGCCGGGCACCATCACCCTGTGCACGCTGGGACCGCTGACCAATATCGCCATGGCCATGGTCAAGCAGCCCGCCATCATCGAGCGCATCGCCGAAATCGTCATGATGGGCGGCGCCTATTTCGAGGTGGGCAACATCACCCCGGCGGCCGAATTCAACATCTATGTCGATCCCGAAGCCGCCGATGTAGTGCTCCGTTCGGGCGTGCCGGTCACCATGCTTCCGCTGGACGTGACCCATCAGATGCAGTCCACCCCGGCCCGGCTCGAGGCGCTCCGCGCCCTGGGCAACAGGACCGGCGAAGCCGTTTACCAGATGCTCACTTTCTCTCAAGAATTCGACCTGGAGAAATATGGCTGGGAGGGCGCCCCCCTGCACGATCCCACCGTCATCGCCTATCTGCTGCGGCCCCATCTCTTCGAGGGCCGGCATTGCAACGTATCGATCGAGACCGACAGCGAGCTGACCGTGGGCATGACCGTGGCCGATTACTGGCACGTCACCGGCAAGGTGCGGAACGTCAACTACATGCGCAATGGCGATGCCGAAGGCTTTTATGCGCTGCTGAACGAGCGTCTCGCCCGCCTGCCCTGAGCCGGCTTGGCAAGGCGGAAAGCCGGGAGTAGTGTCCGTCCCCTCATCGGGGCGGACACCATGGATTTTTTCACCCTCGCCACCTTCACCGCAGCTTACGCCGTCGCCGTCCTGGTTCCCGGCCCCGGCGTCGCGGCTGTCGTCGCCCGAGCGCTGGGCGGCGGCTTCAGGGGTGCCCTGCCCATGGTGCTGGGCATCCTCGCGGGCGATCTCATCTATTTCATCTTCGCCGTGTTCGGCCTCGCCGCCATCGCCACCTGGTTCGGCCCGGTCTTCGTCATCATCCGCTGGGCCGGCGCGGCCTATCTGCTCTATATCGCCTACAAGTTCTGGACCGCGCGCCCCGGCAGCGAGCAGATGAAGCCCAAGAACGAGGGCAGCTGGCGGACCTTCCTTGCCGGCTTCTCGCTGACCATGGGCAACCCCAAGACCATCGTCTTCTATCTGGCCATCCTGCCCAGCGTCGTGCCGCTCGACCAGATGAACCCCCTCGCCTTCGCCGAATTGACCGCCATCGTCATCATCGTGCTGCTGGTCATCGGCTGCGGCTATGCCTGGCTCGCCTCGGCGGCGCGCGACATGTTCACCAGCCCGCGGGCTCTCGGTCGTCTCAACAAGACCGCCGGGGCGATGATGGCGACCGCCGCCGGCCTCGTCATCTGGCAGCACTGACCGGCCCCGGCTTGCTGCCGGGCAAAGTCGGGCCCGAATCCGGCTGGCATGATAGGCTGGCCTCGCCTGCTTTTTCGGATGGAGCGTTTCCTTGACGCAATTTCTTGTCGCCCTTGCCTTTTTCGTCGCGCTCCATTCCATCCCAGCCACGCCCGCCATCCGCCAGAAACTGATTTCGCTGCTGACGCGGCGGGGCTATCTGGTGCTGTACTCGCTGGTCTCCATCGCCGCCCTGGGCTGGGTGTTCCATGCCGCCTTCAAGCTCGACTATGTCGAGCTCTGGCCGCCCGCCGCCTGGCAGGCCTGGGTGCCGATCATCTTCACGCCCATCGCGCTTTTCCTTTTGATCGCCGGCCTCATCAGCGCCAATCCCGCCTCCATCACCCTGCGGCGCGGCGATGCCCGGCCCGGGGCCATCACCACCATCACCCGCCATCCGGCGCTCTGGGGGTTCCTGCTCTGGGCACTGAGCCACGTCGTGGCCAATGGCGACCTGCGCAGCCTGCTTCTGTTCGGCGCCTTCGGCCTTTTCGCCATTTTCGGCATGGTCATGGCCGAAAGGCGCAACCGCTCCGACATGAAGGCAACCACCTCCATCTTGCCTTTTGCCGCTATCCTGTCGGGCCGGGCCAGCCTGCGCGTCGATGCGTCCATGCTCATCGCGCTCGCCGCAGCCATCCTGCTCTCGGCCTGGCTGCTGGCCGGCGGCCACAGCGCCCTTTTCGGCGCTGACCCGCTTTTGATGACCACGATCTGATCCGGGCCGACAAGGGGTGAACCATTACCCCCCTCTCCCGTTACCGTTGCAGGTAAACCAAGGAGAGCTGAGATGAGAAACATGGTTCTGGCCGCGTCCCTGGGCGCGGCAGCTTTGTTTTCGGGCTCGACCGTCATGGCCGAAGACCATCAGGTGGAAATGCTCAACAAGGATTCCCAAGGCCGCGCGATGCAGTTCGAGCCGGCCTTCATCCATATCGAGCCGGGCGACACCGTGACATTCGTCGCCACCAGCAAGACGCATAATTCGGAAGCCATTCCCGCCCTCATCCCGCCCGAGGCCGAACCCTGGAAGGGCAAGATCAACCAGGAGATCACCGCCGATTTCGAGGTGCCGGGCTTTTACGTCTATAAATGCACTCCGCATCTGGGCATGGGCATGATCGGGCTGGTGCAGGTGGGCAACCCCACCGAAGACCTGGACGCTGCCGCCATCGGCAAGCTTCCCAAGAAAGCCAAGGACCGTCTCGCCGAGCTCATCGCCGAAGCCCAGGCGCCCGCCGAGGCGCAATAAGTCCCGCGCCACCGCCCGCCTGACCAGGCGTTTTGTTCACTCGAAACGGGGAGCACTCCATGACCGACCCACACACCAGCACCCAAACCAAGGGCCTCACCCGGCGCAGCTTGCTTGCCGGATCGGCCGGTCTCACCTTCGTCGGCGCGCTCGGCGGACAGGCGGCGCAAGCCCAAAGCGGTGACGCAGTGGCGGTCGAGCAGGCCGCAACGCATATGGCGCATGCCGGCGGCAGCCTCAGCCAGCGGCTTTATCAGAGCAATCCGGACATGCCCGAGCACGCCGATATTGCCCATGACCCTGCCGATATTCCTCCGCCCATCGGCAAGCGCGAGCCCCAGACCATCCGCGTGGAGCTCGAAACGGTCGAGCTGGAGGCGCATCTGGACGCCGACAGCACCTTCCGCTTCTGGACCTTCAATGCCCGCGTGCCTGGCCCCTTCATCCGCGTTCGCGTCGGCGACACGGTGGAATGCTATTTCAAGAATGCCGAGGACAGCTGGATGGCCCATAATGTGGATTTCCACGCCGCCACCGGCTCGGGCGGCGGGGCGGTGCTCTCCACATCGCTCCCCGGCGAGGAACACGCCTTCCGCTTCAAGGCCCTCAATCCGGGGCTATATGTCTATCACTGCGCCGTGGCGCCGGTGGCCCTCCATATCGCCAACGGCATGTATGGCATGATCCTGGTCGAGCCCGAGGACGGCCTTCCGCCTGTCGACCGCGAATTCTACGTCATGCAGGGCGAGATCTATACCGAGGAGGAGTTCGGCAGCCGGGGCCTGCTCACCGAAAGCTATGAAAAGCTCCTCAACGAGCGGCCGGAATATTTCGTCTTCAACGGCCATGTCGGCGCGCTCACCGAGCATTTCCCGCTGCGCGCCAATGTCGGGGAAACCGTGCGCATCTTCTTCGGCGTCGGCGGGCCCAATTTCACCTCGGCCTTTCATGTCATCGGGGAAATCTTCGACCGCGCCTACAATACCGGCTCATTGACCAGCCCGCCCCAGACCGATGTGCAAACCATATTGGTGCCACCGGGCGGCGCGGCGATGGTGGAGTTCAAATGCGAGGTGCCGGGCCGCTACGTGCTGGTCGACCACGCCCTTTCCCGCGCCGAGCGGGGCCTTGCCGGCTATCTCATCGTCGAAGGCGAGGACCAGCCCGACATCTTCGAATCCATCGGGGAACCGCCCGATCCCGATATGGCGGGACACTGACCCGCCGGCCGTCTTGCAAAGCTCCCGTTTTTTTGCCGGGAGCTTCAACCCTTTCGGCACGCACGCCGCTCAAGCCTCTATTTTCCCTTGTTCCTCCTTCCGCATGCCCGTAAATTTCGGCGGAGGAGAACAGTGTGAAAAGTAAAACGGCCACGTTGATTGAAGTCGCAAGGCTGGCCGGCGTCTCGACGGCGACGGTCAACCGGGTGCTCAAGCAACAGGGCTATACCTCCGAGGAGGCCCGCAAGAAGGTCGAAGCCGCCGTCGCCGCGACCAATTACCGGCCCAATGTGGTAGCCCGCGGCCTGCGCACCCAGCGCAGTTCCACCATCGGGCTCATGCTCACCGCCATCACCGTCAATCCCTTCTTCGTCGGCGTCGCTCATGCCGTGGAAGCCGCCGCGATCGCCGCCGGCTACCGCGTGGTGATCTTCAACCATGGCGGCAACAAGAGCTATGAACGCCACGGCATCGAAACCTTCATCGCCCAGCGCGTCGACGCCGTGCTGTTCTGCACCGCCGCCAGCCCCAGGAACGTCGAAATCCTCGCCGCCGCCGGCATTCCCGCCATCGAGATCGAGCGTTCCTCCACGCCCTCGGCCAGCTTCGTACGCGTCGACAACTACGTGGGTGCGCGCGCCGCCATAGACCATCTCGTCGGCCTGGGGCACGAGCGCATCGCCTTTGTCGGGGGCGACCCCGGCCTTTATCCGCAGGACGCTACCCGCAGGAGATCCGTCGAGGAGGACAGGCTCACCGCCTATCACGACGGCATGAAGGCGCACGGCCTTGTCCCCGACCCGGCCCATATCCGGCTCGGCCAGTATTACGACCTTGCCAGCGACATTTCGGGCGCCGAAGGCCGGCACCACACCGAAGCCCTCATGGCCCTGAAGAGTCCGCCCTCAGCGATATTTTCCACCTGCGACATTCTCGCCGTCGGCGTGCTCCAGGCGCTCTACGCCGCCGGCAAGCGCATACCGAACGACATTTCCGTGGTCGGATTCGACGATACGCTGGCCTCCTATCTGGCCCCGCAATTGACCACCGTCGCCCAGCCCGTCGCCGCCCTCGGCCGGCATGGTTTCGACATGGCCCTCGCCGCCATCGAGAACCGCGAAACTCCCGGCGAAATCGTCCTCGACACCAGCCTCGTTATCCGCCATTCCACAGGGCCCGCCGCCTGATCTGGGGCAATTTGACACACCTTTAACCCTGTGTTAACGATCTGATATGTCAACGATGACATATGCGCTTTTCGGGAAGAAAGCGCTGCTCGCAACGGACGAGTTCAATGGGAGGAATTTCATGCGGCATAGCTTGCTCGCGGCGACGGCGCTCGCCACCACGCTTCTTTCTGCTCCTGCCTTCGCCGAGACGGTGACCTTCTGGCAGTTCTCCACCAACCCCAACGACATTGCCGCATGGGAAGGCATCATCGATGCCTTCGAGGCCAGCCATGAGGGCATCGATGTCATCATGGAGATCGTGCCCTGGTCCGAACAGCAGCAGCGCCTGGTCACGGCGCTGACCACGGGCGGCCTGCCCGATGTTTCCATGCTGGGCAACAATGTCGTCGCCCAGTTCCAGGCCATCGGCGCCCTCGCCCCGCTGGACGATGCCTTCGCCGCCTATGATGCCGAGCACGGCACCAAGGTCGCCGAGGATATCTGGCCAGGCGACAAGGGCTATTACAATCTGGGCGGCCATTGGTGGGCCTCGCCCATCGCCGTGGAAACCCGCGCGCTCTATTACCGCAAGGACCTGTTCGAAGCCGCCGGGCTCGACCCCGCCAATCCGCCCCAGACCTGGGAAGAGTTGCGCGCCACCGCCAAGACGCTGACAGCAGGCACCCCGGACGGCACCTATGGCATCGCGCTTTCGACCAGCCTCGATTATTTCACCGTCCACAACTTCATGAGCGCCTATCTCGGCTATGGCGCCCGCATGCTGGCGGAGGACGGCACCTGCGGCTTCGACACGCCCGAATTCCGCGCCGCGCTCGACGTCTATACCGGCATCGCGCTCGATGGCTCCACCCATCCGGACGCCGCCAGCATGGATGGCAATACCTTCCAGCGCGGCTTCCTCGATGGCCGCTATGGCATGATCCTCATGCACCCCAGCCTCTATCGCGATCTCCAGACCGAAAAGCCCGAATGGCTCAGTTCCGTCGACATCGCCATGGTCCCTGCGGGTCCGGTCAACCGCTCCGGCTTCCTGGGCGGCTGGCCGCTGGTGATGTGGAACGTGTCGCAGGCCAAGGACGCGGCCGGCCAGTTCATCATGTTCGCCACCCATGGCGACGCCTTCAGGGATCTGGCGGTGGCGGGCGGCTTCATCCCCGGCAGCATCTCGCTGGCCCAGGGCGAGCCGTGGACGGAATTCCCCTACCCGCTCTTCGTCGAGCAGCTTCAGGATGCCCGTCCCTATCAGTATCCGAGCGAAGCCATCCCGCAGATGGGACAGCTCGAGGTCGATACCATCCAGAAGGCCGTCCAGGCCGTGGCGCTCGGCCAGAAGGACATCGATCAGGCGACGGCCGATCTCTGCGCGGACATCAACGCGGTGCTTGCCCGCTAAGGGCTGCCCCGGGCGGTGTCGACCTCCCGCCGCCCGGGGATTTTTCTTCTCCTATCCCTCCAAAGGCCAGGCCATGACCTTTCCCGCACCCGATATCCAGCGGCGGCCGTTCGGCGAAGTGGCCTTGCCTTACGCACTGGTCATGCCGGCGGTTCTGGTGGCCCTGGCCATCGCGGTCCTGCCGCTGTTCTATGCACTCTGGCTGTCGTTTCAGGACTGGTACCTGCTGCGCAACCCGCAGCCGGTCTGGGGCGGGCTGGTCAACTTCCAGGCTCTCTTCGCCGATGCCGCCCTGTGGCGGGCCTTCGGGCGCACCTGGATCTGGACCTTGGGCACCGTCGCGGTCGAAATCGCGCTTGCCCTGCCGCTTGCCCTTCTCCTCAACCGGGACACGCCCATCGCCCGCATGGCCTCGGCGCTGATCCTGCTGCCCTGGGTCATGCCCTTCATCGTGCTGGGTTATGGCTGGCGGTTCCTGCTCGACAGCGAAGTGGGCGCGCTCCACTCCGTCTTCCAGTTCGTCGGCCTCGCCGGCAAAAGCTCCATTCTCAACGACCCGACCATGGCGCTGGTCATCATCATCTTCATTTCCGGCTGGAAGGGCATGCCCTTCATGGTTCTCGCGCTGCTGGCCGCGCTCAAATCGATTCCGGGCGAGCTTTATGAGGCCGCCGCCATGGACGGGGCCGGCCCGCTGCAGCGCTTCACCAGCATCACCCTGCCCTCCATCCAGAACACCATGCTCATCATCGGTCTGGTGCTGGGCATTCTCGCCTTCTACAGCTTCGACCTGCCCTGGATCATGACGCGCGGCGGCCCCCAGGACGCCACCACCATCCTCGGCATCTCCATGTTCAAGGCCGTCTTCACCGATCTGCGCCCTGCCTATGCCGCTGCGATCAGCGTGGTCATGCTGGCCATTCTGGCCGTGGCGTCCTTCCTTTCCCTGCAATTGCGGAGGCGACAGTGAACAGCGACAGCCGCCTGCGCGATATCGCCCTCGACATCCTCACCATCGCCCTCCTGGCGCTGGTATTGCTGCCGATCATCTGGGTATTCATCGCCTCGATCCGGCCCGATGCCGACATCATGACGCGCAGCCTCATCCCCACTCGCGTCACCTTCGACCATTTCGCCAATATCTTCTCGCGCAGCGATTTCCTTGTCGCATTGCGCAACAGCCTGCTCGTCGGCGGCATCGTGGCCATCTGCACCGTCATGATCGCCGTGCCCGCCGCCTACTCGCTCAGCCGCTTCACCTATCTCGGCCGCGATTTCATCGGCTTCCTGATCCTGGCGACACAAATGCTGCCGGCGGTGGCCGTGCTGGTACCCATCGTGGTCATCATCCGCTCGCTCGGCATGGCCAATACGCTGACGGCGCTGACCTTCACCCATCTGGCGCTCGGCCTGCCCATCGCCGTGTGGATGCTCAAGGGCTATATCGACGCGGTGCCGCGCGAACTCGAGGAGGCGTCGATCATCGATGGCAGCTCGCAGATCGGGGCGATGCTGCGCATCACCCTGCCGCTGATCCGCCCGGCGGTGGTGGCGGTGGGCACCTTCGCCTTCGTGCTGTCCTGGGGCGAATTCATCCTGGCGCTGGCCCTCATCACCAGCGCCGAGGTCAAGACGCTGCCCCTGGCGTTGCAGACCCTGTTCGATCCATATTCCTTCAGCTGGGGCGTGGTCATGGCCGGCGGCGTGGTCATCGCCGCCCCCACGGTCCTGCTCTTCCTTCTCTTCCGCAATCAACTCGTCGGCGGGCTGACCGCTGGCGGCATCAAAGGGTGATGATCTTGTCGCTGACGACCCAATCGCTCTACTTCACCGGGCCCCGCGCCGTCGAAGTCCGTTCCGAACCGCTGGAGGGCCCCGGCGCCGGCCAGATCCTGCTCGATCTTCTCGTTTCCGGCATCAGCGCCGGCACCGAGCTCAACGTCTTTCGCGGCCTCGCGCCGCAATGGCGGCAGTCCATGGATCCCAGGACCCGGCTCTTCTCCGATGCCCATGGCTCGGACTGGACCTGGCCGGCCCGCTATGGCTACGCCGCCGTGGGTCGGGTCGCCGAACTGGGCAAGGAAGTCGAGGGCTTGCGCAAGGGCGATCTGGTCTTCGCCTATGTGCCCCATGGCCGCCATGCCGTGGTCAATGCCAATGCCGTCGTGCCGCTGGGGGATCTCGACGATGCGGAAATCGGCGTCTTCTTCGCCAATCTCAACACCGCCTATAACGGCGTTCTGGACGCCAATATTCCGCTCGGCGCCGATGTGGTGGTGAGCGGCCTGGGCGTGATCGGCCAGATGGTCACGCGCCTTCTCGCTCGCAATGGCGCCCGCCAGATCATCGTCGTGGACGGCATAGAGCAGCGCCGGAACGCTGCCCTGGCCGGCGGCGCCAGCCTCGCCCTCAGTCCCTTCGACGGCCCGGTGGCCGAACGCGTGCGCGACCTGACGGATGGACGCGGCGCCGATGTGGTCATCGAGGTGTCCGGCGCGGCGCCGGCCCTCAACGAAGCCATCCGCACCGCTGGCTTCAACGGCACGGTCGTGGCCATGTCCTGGTATGGCGGCACCTTCGAGAGCCTGAGCCTGTCGGGCGAATTCCACCACAACCGCCCCCGCATCATCTCCTCGCAGGTGGGCACGGTGAATCCCTTCCTGGGGCCCCTCTGGTCGGTCGGGCGGCGCGGCAGGATCGCCCGCGACTATCTCACCGCCCTGGCGCCCGACCTCAAGGGCTTCATCACCCACCGCGTACCGCTCGAGGACGCCGCGCGCGGCTACAGCCTGCTCGACCAGGGGTCGCCCGATGTGATGCAGGTTCTGATCGACTACCGCTAACTCAAATTGACCGGTTCAAGATGAAACTTTCCGCCTGCATTGAATGGCTGTTCTCCGACGCCAGCGACGATTTTGCCGAGCGCATCAGGCTGGCCAAGGCGGCCGGGCTCGACGCCGTCGAATTCTGGTTCTGGTCCAATAAAGACCTCGACGCCATCGAGACGGCTCTGAAGGAAACGGGCCTGTCGCTGAGCGGCTTTGTCGCCGAGCCCATGATCGCCCTCACCGACCCCGCCAATCACGCCGCGTTCCTGGCGGGCCTCAGGACCTCGATGCAAATGGCGCAGCGGCTGGGCGCCAGGGTGCTGATTGCACAGGCCGGCGACGACCTGCCGGGCCGCACGCGGGAAGAGCAGCACGCCGCGCTGGTCGAATGCCTCAAGGCTGCCGCCGACGTGCTGGAAGGGAGCGGGGTGCGGCTGGGCGTCGAACCGCTCAACACCATCATCGATCACAAGGGCTATTATCTCTCGTCCACGCGGGAGGCGCTCAATATCGTCGACGAGGTCGGCCGCCCCGAAATCGGCATCGTTTACGACCTCTATCACTCCTATGTCATGGGCGAGAAAATCGAGGACGTCCTGGCCGGGCGGGTCTCGCATGTGCTGCACGCCCATGTCGCCGACCATCCGGGCCGCAATGATCCCGGCCATGGCCGGATCGATCTCGGCAAGCACCTCGCCTGGCTCTACGCCAATGGCTATTCGGGGGCCGTAGGGCTCGAATACCGCCCCGATGGCTCCACCGCCGGGGCGCTGCAAGAGGTCCGCGACACCCTCAACGACACCGCCGGCTGACGGGGAGGCTTCCATGTCCGACATCAGGGTCACTCACCTCCACAAGAATTACGGGGCCGTGGAGGTTCTCAAGGACATCAATCTCGATATCCGCTCGGGTGAGTTCGTGATCTTCGTCGGCCCCTCCGGCTGCGGCAAGTCCACGCTGTTGCGCTGCATTTCCGGCCTGGAAAGCATCACCTCCGGCACGCTGGAAATTGGCGGCCGGGTGGTGAACCGCGTGCCCGCCAGCAAGCGCGGCATCGCCATGGTGTTCCAGTCCTACGCGCTTTATCCGCATATGTGCGTGCGCGAGAACATGGCCTATTCCATGAAGCTGCGCCGCGTCCCCCGCGCCGAGATCGAGGCGCAGGTGGCCGAAGCGGCGCGCAAGCTGCAACTGGAGCCCTATCTCGACCGCTATCCGCGCGAGCTCTCCGGCGGCCAGCGTCAGCGCGTCGCCATCGGCCGCGCCATCGTGCGCAATCCCAAGGTCTTCCTGTTCGACGAGCCTCTCTCCAATCTCGACGCCGCATTGCGCGTGGCCACGCGGCTCGAAATCGCGCGGCTCAAGGCAGACCTGCCCGAGACCACCATGATCTATGTGACCCACGATCAGGTCGAGGCCATGACCCTGGCCGACCGCATCGTCGTGCTCAATGCCGGACGCGTCGAACAGGTGGGCACGCCGGTCGAGCTCTACGAGCAGCCGCAGTCGCTTTTCGTCGCCCGCTTCATCGGCTCTCCGCAGATGAACCTCGTCAGCGGCGACATCGCCGCCGCGCTGGGCGCCCACACCATCGGCATCCGCCCCGAGGACATGACCATCGGCACGGGCCCACATCAGGGCACGGTGACCCATATCGAATATCTGGGTGCCGACACCTTCGTCTATCTTGAGGACCCGGCCCGCCAGTTGCTGACCATCCGGCTCGCCGGCCAGCCCACGCCCGCCGTGGGCGACACCGCCCGCTTCGGTTTCGACGCCGGAAAGGCCCATAAGTTCGGAGCCGACGGCCAGAGGCTGCCCTGAGCGTTTTTGGGGGTGGTAGGCGCGACCGGACGGTCACCTTGATGCTTCATCAATGAGTTAGAATAAATGGAAGAGTCAATTCTGCCCGTAAGGCACCATTGATTTCTTTAGCATTTTTTCCCGAGTTTCTAACTTTCAGATCTGTTTTTTGGTATCTTGGGCGAGGCTACAGGTGGCGAAGATCTTTCTTGCCCCTCACCCGCCCTTCACCACGCCAAACCTCTCCCTTGCCAGCGCCGCGCCGCGCGGCCGCAGCCGCATCGGCTCCGGCAGGTCTTGAACCGGCGCCGGCGTCTCCGGGGGCCTGGGCACATGCCATTCGACATCGATCCGCGCGGTGCCGCAGCGCGGGCATTTGAGCTTGGCGGGGACATGGGCCAAGGGAAAATCATCGCCCAGCAATGCTATGAGCGACAGGATATCGAGGCGGATCGCCTCGGGGCAGCTGTCGGCCGCTTTCAGGCCCGCCATCTTGCGGTGGCAAGTGAGATAGACCTGCCAATCGCCCATGCGCGCGTGGTGAAGCCGGGCCCAGGTCCAGACCTCCGTTTCTTCCACCCTAACGCTGCACCCATGGCCGCCTTCGAGCGAAGCCAGGTTGCATCCCCTCTGCGCGGCCACCTGCCGCGCGCATTCGGCAAGGGTAATGTCGCCGCCGAATCGGCGCTGCATGGCGTGCCGCTCGACCACGGCCGAACGGCGGCAGCGCGTGCATTCGATGCGCCAGTTCTCCGGGCGATAGGCCCCGATCGTTATGGTGCGCGGGTCGAAAGGCATAACCGGCCCGCGATTACGGCTGCTCGAAGATCAGCTCATCCCGGCCGGTGACAATGACCAGGCTGCTGGGCAGCGACAGTTGCAGCTCGCCGGTGGCCGGCTCATAGATCGAGAACCGGAACCCCAGCGCCCGCATCTCGGCGGCCTCATCCGGCGTCGGCTGGATGTTGCGGCCTTTTCGGCCTTTCAACGTCGTTTTGAAAGTGAGCATGCTTGCCTCGCGCTCATGTTTGTTCTTATTGTGTTCTCGTTCCGAGAGGCAACGCGAGTCAAGATGGGAGCCGATCACATGCACACCAGTTCCTATACCACCGAAAACGGCTCGACCGGCCAGCCGCACATCCCGAAGCCGACGAAGCTCATCGTCCTGATGGCCTTTGCCCGCGACGAAGAGGGTGAGCTACAGCCCGCTTTCGAGCCGCGCGAGATGCAGAGCGAAAGCGCGGCCAAAACGCAGGCCCGCCTTCTGGCGGCCTCGGGAAAATATCAGGGCGTCATTGCCTGGTGGCGCTCGGCCGATCTGGTCAATGGCGAATTCGGCGACCCCGTGACCATTCATGAATGGGGCCAGGTGCCGGAGATGGAATAGCCAACCAAAGAAAGTCCATCACCACGATATAGCGCTTGCAACTACACATTCAATGTGGGATAAGTATTCATCAGCAACGGGGCAGCGCCCCACTCGATGGAGACGAAAGATGACCAAGACCGAAGCGCTCAAGGCTGTGTTTGGCGACGTGCGAGAAAGCCTTGCTTCGTGGAACGGCGACGATGAGAGCATCTACAGCTTCTATCGCTGGTTCGTTCAGGACGCCGCCGCTGCCGGAAAGTTGAATGTCAAGGTTGCCTCGCCCGCCGAGGACCTCCGGGGTGCCTTGAGCAGCGCATCGCGCGCCGCCCAGCAGTTCGGCGCCACCAAGGCTCAGATCGACTTCATCGTCTCGCTCGCCATCAAGAATAACGACTTCAACGTTCTGTCAGGCGGCCGCCTGACCAAGACGGATGCCTCCCACATCATCGATGCGATGAAGGCTTGAGGCAACCGACATGGCCAACCTACAACTCGAAACCGCCCTTGCCGCCTACCGCGCCGGCAAGGCGTGGATCAACGAAGCCGCATCGCGCCGGCCCGAAGGCGCGCCACGCGCCGCCTGGCTGGCAGAACAGCCGCGCCCCAGCATCGTCGCATCCTGGCCGGTTACGAAGGATGGCAAGAAGCTGGTCGCCCTGGTTAACCTTGATACCTTCGCTGCCCTGCGCATCCTTGAGGATAAGGATGGCGCTCGGATCGTTGACAACATCGACTTACGCCAGCCTGACGCGCAAAAAAGGTTGGACGAATACGAGCTGCGCCCCGATCCTGGCGCTGAGATCATCATCGCCAAGACCCGGCTTGGCGAGATGTGGGGCCTCTCGCGCGCCCTGCATAATTTTGAGCTTGCCCGCGCTTTGCGCCTCGGTGGCCGCGATCCGGGCAGATCGGTGCAGGACTGGATCACGGGAAAAACCAAAGTCACAGGCCCGGTGCAGGTCGCAATCGAAATGATGCTTGCCGGGGCCATGCCGCCCGACCCGCTGGACACAATCATTGGGCGTCGGGGCTGAACGAAAAAGCCAGCTCCGGAGAGCTGGCTTTATTTGGTGGCTAAGCACCGAAGCGCCGCGCCGTGTTAACAGGCCCCACAGGACCGGCAACTACCACAGAGCGTCCCGACAGCTGAGACGGTCTTTTTGTAGCGCTACGCGCCTTGCCCAGCAATCCTATCCCGTTGAACCCGAAACGATCTCAAAGTAAAAAAGTTGCTGCCCTGCAAATGGCTGCTTTCTGAACTGCTGGAACGGCCCCGCGAGCAATGCTCGGGGGGTCGTTTTGTTGGGCAATGTCGCGGCAACTAACTCTTTGTCCCCTTGCCCCTGATCCGATCCCAGAGCGCCATTGGGTCCTTGCTGACCAGCGCCCACCAGATGATGAGGTTGCGCCCGGAGATGCCGAGCACACCGGCAATGGCGTGCGACCAATCACCGGGCAGGTTGAGGTTGGCGACGATAGGATCGGTAGCCAGAACGGCCACGGCCATGCCGGACACCACAGCCAGGATGCCGGTGACCAGATTATGCCGGCGGATATCGAGCAGCACGGCCAGAACCGCCATAATGCCCGAGGCGACCAGGGTGGTGACCTTGACGCCCAAAAAGGTCTGAACAGGGTCGGTCATCGATTTTTCCCCGAGAGCACCGCGGTGAGCAGCTTCCCGCCCAGGTCTGAAAGGGCCTTGGCGCCGAAATAGAAACCGATGATGGTCAGAACAATGCCATTGACGATGGAGCCCGGGTCGGGCGTTACGCCCAGCCCCAGCACAGTGTCCCATACCAACAGTTTGCCCACGACAATGGTGGCGCAATAGGCCATCAGCGACCGAGGAGAATACCAGCGGTCGCTCTGGGCCGCCTCCCGCGCCAGGGTGATCTGTCCTTGGTAAAACGCGATCTGCTGCTCGGCCGCCAGCCGCTCGGCATCGTTCTGGGCGCTGAGCTTAGCCCGATAGGCTTCCAGCAGCGGATCGGTGAATTGCTTCACCACGCCGCCGCCCAGCCATTTGAGGATAGCTTGCAGCATCAACGCCTCCGCGACCGGCTGACGCTGGCCTCCACGTCGTCAGCACGCACGGCGACCCGGGGGCGCATCCAGACATTGATGATGAACACCGCCGCGATCACGTAGGGCAAGTATTGGGGCGGAATGATCGCCTGCACTTCGGGCGCGCCGAGCAGCGGCGCCGCGAGCACGAGAAACGCACCGATCCCATTGAAGAGGCGGGTGCGCCACCGGACGAGAAAATCCCAAACCTTGTTCATGGCTTTTCCTTTCTGATGCGCATGAAAAAGGCCGCAATCGCGGCCAGGAGAATGGAAAGGAGCGTCTCGGGCGGCTCGGGCAGCGGCACCGTCGGAACGGGCTCCAGCTGCCCAGCCGGCGCGCCGGGAGACCACCCCGCCTTCAGCGCCACCTCGAATTTTTGAGCATAGCCCGCGATCATCGACCCGAAGGTCTTGCCGTCGGCCGACTTCGTGCCGGCGTCGGCGTTGATCGTCGCCCGCGCGCTCACATAGTCGGGGACGCCAGGCGCCAGCGCCTTGCCGGTGAACTTGCCCCGCACCATGCCGATGACCAGCGCCGCCGCGCCGATGTCCGCCTGCAACGCGAGGTCGGGCTGGCCGGCGAGGTCGACACCCAGCTCCTTGCCAAACCAGACGTAGTGGTCGTACCCGGTCAGCATCGGGAGCCCCCTGCCCCGAAAATCCCAGCCATCATTGCTGCCGGGACGATTGCCCAGCCGGCCATTATAGACCTTGTTGGCCAGCGCGACGGGGCGGCGCACATAGGCCTTGGCCGTTTCCAGCGTGAACCGCTTCGGCCACACCGCCACGATCCGCGCTGCCGAGGTGTAGTTGAGGTTTTCGACGCGCGGGCCGAACTGGCGGCCCGTTTCGTGGTGCGCCGTGGCCATAATATATGCCAGCTTGCGCCGGTCCCCATCGCCATGTTTTTCGAAGGCGGCCGCAATGGCATTGAGGCCTTCGACCTGCGCATTTGTCAGCTTGCCGCCATAGAGCGTTGCGCGCACGGCCGCGAAGAACCGTTCGTTAAGGGCCATATCGGCCTCCTGTGATGGTGAAAAAAGATTGGGCTAGCTCAGCGCCCACACGCTCGTGTCGCTGAGCGGGCCACCCAGCATGTAGACCTCACCCTTGTGCACACACGCGCTCATAGCGTGGCGCGCGGCCCATGGAGCTGGCGACAAGTTGCGCCAGCTCACGCCATCCTTTGAGGCGATGACGAACTGACTATTGGTGTTCGCCCCGTCCACACCGCCGATGCTCACGATATGATCTTTGAAGGCAACCACGGCATTGTAGCGAAGCGCTCCGACCGGAAGCGTGCTTTCGTAGGTCCATGTAATGAGGTCGGGAGATGAGAATGCAGTGTCATAGAAGGTGTCAGGCCAACCCTCCGTGGCGTATCGACCTCCTCCAATCATCCAGAATTTCCCGTTCACGAACGGCACTCCGATGACTGTGCTCATCGGGCCAAAGGAGAGTGCGTTGGTTTCGAGGCTCCAAGTCGCGCCTTCGTCGGCGGATGACCACACATCAGTGTAGTGCTTCGGCGTCATGCCAACCGGGTCTGAGACCGGGAAATCGTCCCACGTTTGACCAGCAATTACCCAGATTTTGCCGTTGTGGCTGGCAACCTGATGCAGCACGCGCTTGCCCCATGGTGTTGTTGCCGCCTTCTGAACCCAGCCGTTCACATCGTCATAGGCCCAGACATCACGCTGATAGTGACCAAGCTGGTTGTCGCCGCCGATGACGAAGAATTTGCCGTTATGGTCGAGCCATCCAGCCGAGTGCCGCGCCTCCCATGGCGCGTCCGCAAGTTGCACCCAGGTCTTGCCGTCGTCGGCCGATCGCCAGTGCTCGTTGCGCACATACGGGTTCCACGCAATCGGGTTCCAGCCACCGACCATGTGGAGATTTCCACCCATGGAAAACAGGCCGGCGCCGTCGCGGCCATCCCAGCTATTCGACGCCGAAACCAGGCGCCATCTGCCCAATAACTCGTCGCTAGGGAGGTTCTCCTGTATCTTCGGCCGTCAGCGTCGCCCCCACGGTGCCCCCCATGCTGGCGCCACTCACATTCAGCCGCATGGAGCCACCGCCTGCGCCAACCCTTATCCTGTAGATATGCGGCAAGGTGTCTCCCGGCACCCATTCGTACCGCAAGAACAGTGGCGTGAGATATCCGATGCCGCCGGGCGCAGGGGGCGGATTTACGGGGAGCGATGTCGCTCGAGCCGTTGTTTCGCTGTCGACCAGCAGGATCGCCAGCAACGCACTGTCGCTGGATGCGTGCGATCCAGATGCGTGGAATTCAACCACGACCTTGCTGGTCGCGCTGTTTGCCGCAAATTCAACCGTCTGGATTTCTGTGCCCATGGACGACGTCGGCGTGCTGTTGCCTAATGTTATCGGGTTGGTGAGCAGTGCATCGGACGTGTAGAGCGGTGCTGACTTGCTGCGCGGCCCAAGGAATTTGCGCGCTTGGGCAGCCGTCAAATCCTGCGGCGCACCCGATCCATCCCCAGACGACCTGCCCTTGACAGTTGCCTCCGCCATATCGGCCAGCTTTGCATTGCCGACGCTCCCGTCAGCAGGTTCCAGCTCCGCCAGCGTCTTGCCGCTGTCCTCGATCTCCTTGCCGGTGCCATCTTTGAAAACGGCAATCCGACCTGCAACCGAAGAGACCGGCCCCTTCACGTCGCCGGTGCCGGCCCCGTCCTCCCCGGCACGCGCCAGCAACTGCCACCATGCATTGCTGGTTGTGGGCAAGACAGGCGGGGCATTGCCGGTGGTTGTTTGCAGCGCTGCCCAGGTGGAGCCGTGGTCAAGGACGGAATCCCCTTCGTCATATTCGGCTTCGTCGTCATAGGAACCGCGCGGCGTGATGCCGCGCGGCCCGATCGGCCCCATATCGCCAATGTCGCCCTTGTCCCCCTTTCGCCCCTCGAAGGGCAGAGCGGGCGACCAGTCGGCCGAGGCGGCGCTGCGCTTCTGGAACAGCACGGAGGTGGTGATTTCGTCGCCATCCCCATCCACCGACGCATAGATGAAGCCGGCCGGCGCGTCGTCAAAGCCGGCGCGTTCCGCAAAGGGACCGGTGCGGCCGATCTCGATGCCCTCCCCCAAAATGACCCATTCCACCCCCACGGGCTCTTCGGCCAGGGCGCCTGAGCTGCCGACAAAGACCACCGTGATCCTGCGATAGCCCGGCGTGGCGTCGGGCGTGCTGCTGATCTGGAAGGCGGCATAGGCGGTGCTGGCGAGCGAGCGGACGATCAGCACCGTGCCGGCCTTCCAGAGCCCGAGAAGCCCGGTCACGTCCCGCCCGCCCTCATTGGCGTCGAGCACGTCGAAATAGATCTCGGTCACGTCGTCGGGCACGCCGGCATTGAAGGCCATCCGGCCCGGGCCGGGATCATTGTCGCCGGTGACGCCGATGAGGTTGAAGAACAGCCCGCGCCCATTGGCATCGAGCGTGGACAACTCCTGGATGACCCGCGCCGTGCGCGCATTGAGCGTGGCGACCTGCGTTTCGGCGGCAGCGGCGGCGTTGATCGCCGTTGCCAGTCCCGAGCCACCGGCCCCGGCATGCGGCAGCAGCAGCGAAAAGGTCGTGGTGCTGGATCGCTCGGCGATAAAATTGGCGCAGCCTTCGATGACCACCGCGCTGCCTGCCGGCGCCGTGATTTCGGAAAGCACCACATCGTCATCGCCCAGCCAGGCGGTAACGGCGGTTTCGCCATTGGCAACGGTGACCGTGCCGGTCGAAAGCCTCATCTGTCGCTCCTAAATCTTGATGTATCCGGGTGTGACCGTCACGGTCCCACGCCACAAAGATGCGTAGTTGGTCGGGTCGGAGAGCGAGCAGGCATTGGGGCCGCCGCGCCTCTTGTCGATATGCCCGCCGGTGCGCTGGTCGATCTGATAGGCGGGCCATGCGCTGGGATTGCCGCCATAGGTGAAGCCAGAGCGGTAGCCGCCCGAGCCGGTGCTGTTGTTGTTGCCGGAATTCCAGGGCACGCGCTGGCCCTCATTGGCCACGGACTGCTTGCGGCGCAGATAGACAGCGTTGCCCACGCGCTCGAAAGCGAACATGCGAACGATTGGCCCAATCCCCTCGATCAGAGCCGAATTGCCGTCGGGCATGTGCTTGCCGCTGCCCAAGAGGGCTGGAATTTCAGATAGGGGCATGACCGGGGAAGGCGCGACGATCCGCGATATGACCATCTCGATCTCAAAGTAATTGGCCATCGCGGGAAGGTCGCACACGAAGCTCAACCCGCTATCCCACTCCTGCGGATCGATGCTGACCCAGGACACGCAGGCCGAATAATCAAAGCCGCTGACCGTCGCAAAGGTGAAACCATAGGCGTTCGACTTCGTGAAATCGGGAAAGGTGATGTCGAAATTGGTCAGCGTCACCGCTGCTTCGGGCAGCAGGAGCGCCGGCCGGCGCGTATTGGCCCAGACCACGTGGTCCCCCTGAGTGTGGGTGATCGCGCCATTGCTTCCACTTACCCGGCCCATCAGATGCCCACCGATACGAAAGAAGGCGCCGGCATGGCGCCGTTGTATCGAGGCTCGCTGGTCACTACGCCCCCGCTGGCCGAGCGCGCCCCACCATTCCTGATGTCGATGGTCGGCCCAAGGTTAAGGGCAAAGGGCGTCTCACCGGCCCCCGTGCGCCGCAGATAGTGGCGCTTGGTGTCGATGATGCCCCGAGCCAGCTGCATGTCGTCGTCCTGCCCGCTCCACATGGGCAGGCTGGGCGACGGCGGGCGGGTCGCAAAGACCATGACGCGATAGGTCCTGGCGACCGTCGCCAGGTCGATATCGGTGGAGACCGCCGATTCCCGCAGATAGATGCCGCCCGCCGTTGCGAACACGGAAATGCGCCGGTGCCCGCCCCGGCTGTCCTGCTGCACGATGAACCCGTCAGGCACCCTTCGCCCATCGATCGAGACCATGAATTTGGGCACATAGCCCAGGCCGTGGCTGAACAGCAGGATATCGCTTGTCCGCTGGTCACCCTGCACCAAAAAGCCGATAGAGGAGTCAGTGGGCGGGAAAGGCCCGATGCTGCCCCCGCCCGTGCTGACCACATAATAGGTGTTCTTTGTTGCGAGCGCCGTATGCGTGACCGGAACATCCACCGGCCCTGCCGCCAGCTCGTATTGAAAGCAGCGCTGATGCCAGATGATCTTGTCCAGATGTTCCGCCGGCGACTTTGCCGGCGCATTGCGCGGCGCATCGATATCGTGCAGGGAGCCGCCGCCGTCCGCCTCTTCGAAGCAGGCGACGACATTGGCGCCGGAAAAGCCACGATGAACCGCCATCAGCTTGCTCCGAAATTGTAGTCGCCAGACGCGCCGTCCATGACGATGGTTTCGCCATCGAGGGACGCCAGGTGCTCGAAGCGCAGGGCGGTGACCCGCACAAAGCCGGCTTCGATGGCAAACGGCTGCGTGACGACCTCGCCGTCGGTGGCGAGGAAATACATCCGGTCGGCCATCATTCCGATCCAGCTATCGGCGGTGCCGCCGACAAGGTCGCGCTCGGCGCCCAGCACGAAGGCCGCCTCGGCTGGGAAGGCATCGCCGGCATCAGCGCGGGCCTTGAACAGGATTTCCGCCCTGGCCGATTCCGGATCGATACGGGCCTCGATCTTGATGAGGCCGCCCGCCATCACGTCATTGAGCTGGGCCATGACCTCGACCTGGAAGGCGGCGAAGGCCGCGTTCAGTTCGGCAATCGCCCGCTGGGTGACGGCGACAGCGGCGAGGCTGGCCCCATTCTGGGCTTTCAGCAGTTTGAAGTTTTCCCGAAGATTGGCCTGGTCGGTCAACGCCGCCGCCTCGGCCGCCGCCATGCGCTGCTCATACTCAGCCAGCCGGTCGGCCAGAGAGCCGGTACCAGGCCCGACCAGATAACCGCGCTCGTTGCGCAGCTCCTGGCCGAGCTTTTGCGGCGTGATCGAGCCATCCGCCACCTCGGCCGGCACCTCCTGCGGCCCCGTGGTGAATTCGCCTTCATTGGTCCAGACGCAGGCGCGGCCGTCGGAGCGGATCGGGATGGCCTTGCGGTGATATTTGGTGAGCGGCTGGAGTGGGCCGAACACCAGGTTCGATTGCAGCCGGGACGAAGCGAAGAAATCCTGCTTGTCGTTGGCCTCGGTGCCGCCATCGGGCCAGATGCGGATCATCACCTGTTCGACATTCGGGTCGGTGATCGGCGTCCAGCTCGCCTTGGCGTGCGGGTGGATGGCCCCGCCGCCGGCACGCTGATAGGCGGTCACCGTCAGCCCCGAAACAGCGATCGTGCGGCTGGGATCGGCGGGGCCGGTGCCCGGTCCGCTCGGCAGCACCACGAAGCTGTCACCGCTCGCCGGCACAATAGCGTTGTTCCACTCGCTGAAAGTGAGCGTGGCGCCGACGACCTTGCCATCCTGCATCGCGCGCTCGGCCTTCTCCACCACCATGAGCGTCGGCCCCCATTCGCAATCTCGGATGACCGGGTCGCCGGGCTCCAGCACCAGGGCGATGGGCGTAAAGGTCTCGACCCGCGTTGCCGGGTAGAACTGCCGGCGCAGCGCGATCTCGGCGCGGAGCTGGGCGCGCTCCTGCAAGCTCTCGTAACGCTGATCCAGCGCCGCCGCGCGCCGGCCGCCGATCAGGCTTTCCAGATCGGCATCGATGCGTGGGGTGAATGGCGCGTCCGTCCAACCGAGGTCATGGCTGATGAACTGGCCGTGCCACATCGTCTTTTTCTGGCTGACCGAACCTTTTCGGTCCACGCGGATCGGCTGGCCGGAGAGGCGATCTCCATCTTTCAGCGTGAGCACCGGCACCATCTGCTGCGCCGGCAAGGGCACGTCCGCCCCGCCCCGCTTGAAGCTGGAGCCGCAATAGCTGTCATCCAGCTCGCGCAGCACGGCGAGCTTTTCTTCGTCATCGGATATCGAGCGCCCGAACTCGAAGATCGGGAACGTCTTGCCCGAGACCGGATCGTAAAAGCTTTCATCGCAGCGATTGGCCGCGGCGGTATAGCCCGCCATATCGCAGGCATGGGCCGAGAAGCCTTGCCCCAGAACCCGCACGCCATTGACATAGATGCCGCGCCGGAAATTGTACCGGATGACGGCCGGGTTCTTGCTGAAGACATAGGTCGAGACGTCGCCCCAGAGCGCGCCGGGCACGCGCCAGTCGAAAAGCCGCAGGCCGCGCCACACGGAGCCGAAGCGCGGCACCGAATTGCCGAAGAGGTCGGCATTGTACCGGGCGGTGACGATCATGTAGGCGCAGCCGGTCATGCGATGCGCGGCCGTCCAGCGCCCCGCCGGGTTGGACAGCGCCACAAGCTGCGGGTCGGCGGACTGGCCGGGCGCGCCCGTGTAATATTTCACCCAGAGATAGGGCGAGCCGCCGACGACATAGTCATCGACCGTGCGGCCGAAAGGATCGGCGTTGGAGCCGGAGAGGCTGCGCGGCTGCTCATCGACAAGAAAATGCTCGAGCCCGTCATGCCAGCCATGGCCGACCTTGATGGTGAATTGGATATATTCGTTGTCCGGCCCGTATTCGTTGACGTAGAGCAGTTGCCCCGCTGCCCGGCCGAGACCGAACACCCCCGAAACAGCGACGCCTTCGCCCACCTCGAGCTCGAAGGTCAGCCCCCTCGACGATGTCACCTGCTGGGTGGACTGGCGCTTGGGCCGGATCAGGCTCGATAGCAGCGAGGCGCCGACACCGATAACCAGGTTCAGCGCAATATTACCGAGGATCGGGGCGACCTGGGGCATCAATAGGCTCCAATGGCAAAGGCGCGCTTCAGCGTGGCCGTGGGCACATAGATCGGCCCGCGCGCGCTTTTCCCCACAGCCATGGCGCCCATGACCACGAAGCTGGTCAGCCAGGGACGGCCCTCGACATCCTGCGCCAGCACCCCGCAATCGCCACGGCGGGCGAGCAGCTTGGGGATTTCCGGGAAGACCGCCGCCAAGGCATCTTCCACAGTCTCGAAGCCCGCACGCCTCATGGCCAGCAGGGCGCCCGCCTCGCTGCGATGGCGCCGGAAACCCTTCATCGGATCAACGCCCGTCATCGCCAGGCACAGCTCGGCCGGAGCCGCCAGGCAATGCGCCTCTGGGGTCCAGGCAAACGGCGTGGCGACGTGCCGCGCCATGATGGCCACAAAGCTTCGCTCCCACCCGGGCTTGCGCGCCGGAATGTTCGGTAGTGTTCGGGTCATTGAGTTTCCCTGATTAAGCCCAGGCCCTCAGCGGGCTCTCCGGCTCTGGCGCAATGATGATGTCCACCGGCACCAGCCCGACTAACCCCATATCGACCACCCGAAGGTTGGCGTGGAATGCGGGATCACCTGCCCTGAGCATATCGCCCGGAGCGTCGTCCTCACCCTCATCAAAAATAGGCGGGATCGGCCCGATGACGGAAAGCGAAAAGGCGGGCGCGTCACCGATCCATTCGGCGGCCGCTTCATCCCAGAGCCAGGGGCAGGCCGCGCGCAAGGCCTCGGCTGTGTCGGCGCGCAGATAGATATCGATCATGATGCAACGCCCGTAATCGATCTGACCGGCCGCCCATCGATTCCGGCCAGCGGGACCGGGTCAGCCGCATTCCAGCCGAGCACGGCAATCTCCATGTCGTCCGCGAGCAGAATATGGAGAGCATGATTGCCGGCCAGGCCTTCTACGAAGATCTGGTCGGCGGCGACGGCCACCTGGGCGGATGGCTCTCCAAACACCCATTCTGCGGGACCGCTGGTGACCTGCGCGCCCAGCGCGTCGACATATTCACCCGCGACGGTGCTGCCCGGCCCTATACTGAGACGCCAGTCCGACTGCGTGGCGACAGGGGTAAACGTTGCGGCAACTTCATAGAGGCCATCGCCAAGATGGCGGTTCTGGATGTTGGAAAAAAAGCCGGCCTGCGATTGAGTTTGTGCGAGAGCCCCAACATTGCCCGACAACAGGCTCTGCATCGCCAGAGCCCCCGACCGAACATAAATCCGCGTTGTCGGCGAGGTGCCGGCGCGATACCGCGCAAGAACGGAAACCGGAGCATTGACCGTCATCGAGAACAATCCCGACTGGCGGCGATCCGTTGCCGCACCGCCGCTCTCGATCCGGCAAGGAATGAAAAACCCTTCTGGATCGAGTTCTGTGAATGCAATCGAACCCGAAGAATTCCACGGCGACGCTCCGACCCTGCCGGGCGCCAGCGACAACCGCGTCCGTGCCGGCGCCAGCACAGCGCCCAGCCCATTAAAACGCGCGAGCTGGTCGATCTCGAATTCATGGATCTCGCCCGTCGCGTCCCGCGCCCATGTCTTCGTATGGCGCACAAGTTGCGGCAGCGCGCCAAAACTGCGCCCCTCGCGGAAATCGAAATAAAAGGCAGCTTCCGCAGGGATGCCGAGCGCGGCGATGATCGCATTGATCTTGCCTCGGCAGGAGAGGCGGCTTTCCAGGTTCGAGAGGCGCGGCACCGCAAGCGCATCCGCCATCGTGTTGAGGCGGGCGAGGGCGTCGCCATTGGTCTCGAAGCCGGCCGAGGCCCCGGGACCGAACCAATAGTCCACAGCCGCCTCGACCTTGCCCCACCACGGCCCGCCATTCTCGATTGCTCCAATACCCATCACGCAGCGCCCTCCACCCGACCCCAATTGATCTTCTGCATCTGGCGCACCGTCGTGCCGACATGCTCGAAGGCTCGGTCGTCCGGATCGATCAGTGCCTGGAAGGCTGCATTGGCGGTTTTGCCCTCGATGTCGCGCTGCGTGATGTCGGGCTCCTCGAGCATCAGCACCCGCACCGGATTGCCATCGGCATCCCATTCCAGGGGCATGCTGTCCAATTCCCGAATAGCCACCTGTTCCCGATAGACGGGCAGCCCGCCCGAGCCGATCCAGAAGACCGAGGCCACGGCCAAGCGCCCCTGCCAGGGCTCTTCATCAATTGTCGCCCGGACGCCATCGTCAAAGACGTTCACCGGAATGTCGGAGCCCTCTTCCAGATAGGTTTCCAGCACCCGCACGACGATGGCGCGGCTTTCCGGCCCAAGGGTGCTCTCGGGCAATTCGAGGCCGACCAGGGCGCCGCCACCATAAAACACAGGGTCGGGATAAGGCTCGGCGCGCCAGGGAACATCGTTCCGCCAATAGCCGGCGTCGCTCCAGACATCCCCGAGCGGGTCGGGACCGACCTGCCAGGGCGGCAGCAACCCCTCGATATCGTCCCAGACGAAGGCGCCGCGCATGCCGATCACCATGCGCACCACGCCACTGTCCAGCACCAGCTCGACAGCATCCCGATATTCGACCAGACCCGCAGCCAGGTCGTCCAGCAGCTCGGGCGAGAAGGGCTTCACCGCAGAGCCTCCATGACCTCGAAGCTGATGGAGGACGGATTAGCTACTTCTGCGGCATCCCAGCTTCCCGGTACGATCATGAAGCGCATTTTCGGCTCCTTGAGCGCAACGATGGCGCCCGGTGCCAGGACGCCGATTGGCAGGCGCGGCGTAACCGGGACGGCCTGGCTGATCGCACTGGAGACCAATGTGTCGACCGCCACCCAGCGATGCACCACGATATCGCCCTGATAGACCGCTAGCCGGTCGCCCCGACGCAATTGCACCCCAGAGGGAATATCGGCCACGGTCAGGGTGCGGAGGTCAGGGGCGTCCAGAAGCGTTCCGTCCCCAATCATCGGCCATCCACCAGAGCGGTAGGATCGAGGGAGTGTGTGACGGGGGTGAACGAAATCCACTCGCATATTGAGATCGCAGCACCGGATCAGCCACGCAAGAAAATCTGCGTGCTGGTTGTCCGCCCCGAACACGTCGAGCAATTGTGTGGTCATTGTGCCGCGCCAATAGGGATCGCTGTTGCGAGACGTGACGACGAGCCCGCCTTGCGAACGCGCAAAGGCAGTCCCCAACGCTGGCGTTACGTCCAGATCGGTGAAGGCATAGGCCGGCATGTTTTCGGGCATGAACTATAACCCCAAGGCTCCAGGAGCCGCCCGCCGCCGCTTGTCGGCAAAGCTGTCTCCAAGCCTGCTATCGTAGGCCTTCAGCCCGGTTTCCACGCCCTCGGCTACCATCTGGCGCACCTCGGCGTTACCGCGGGCGCCGCTCACCGTGACGTTGATATTGATGTTGCGCGGAGCATTGTCGTTGCTCTGGTTCTGGTTTGCTGCAGGCGGCGCATAGGATCGACCATAGTGATCGCTGACCGTCTCTTGCGGGTGCAGAAGGGCCAGGAACCCGCCCTGCCCGTCCAGCCCACCCGTGCGCGCGCCATAGCCGGTATCACCGCCGCCGGCGAACGACGGCAGGCCGAAGATGCCCGGGCGCCCAAAGCTGCCAGCAACACCCCACCCGCCGCCGAGGCCGCCTCCAACCCCACCGGTAAAGGCGCCGAAGATCATGTCCCAGATGCCGTCGACCGCCATGGACAGCGCCCGATCGGCGATGCGGTCGAGGGCGTTGACACCGGCATTGGCAAAACTCTCCCAGAAATCCTCGCCGGTGCGCAGGCTGGCTGCCAGCCCGAGAACGAACCCGCTGACCGTCGATTTGTAGAAACTCAGTTGTTCGTCTGCCTTGCGGCGCGCTTCGGCGGCCTTTTCCAGCGCCGTGGTTTCGCGCGCATATTCGGCCGAGAGCTGGCTGATCTGGCCGGTCACTTCCGAGGTGATCGGAATGCCGGCCTGTTTGGCCTGGTTGAGCAGATCGAACGCGGCCTTCTGCCGCTCGATCTCATAGGTCGATTGCCCCAGCAGCTCGCGCTCCAGCCTCTGGCTGGCAATACGCTGCTGCATGTTTTCCAAAGAAGTACCCCACTGGTCATAGGGCTGCTGGGCGTCCCGCGCTGCACGCGCGCCCGATTTTGCATTCGCTTCCGCTTCCTGCCGGGCGATACCCGCCATCACATCGGAAAATTTCCGCTCAGCCGCAACGACCAGAATGCGATCCGTGGCGTCCTTTCTGGCCTTGTCGAGCGCCGCCTGGGCATCGGCGCGAGCGCGGTCGAAAGAGCTGCGGAAATCCGGCATCAGATCATCCAGCGACTTGATGGCGCTGTTGTAGCCCTCCATCTGGATGCTGATCTTGGTGGTCACGCTGCTGGGCAAGGCGTCGAGCGATGCGCCAAGGCTGTCCACCATGGCCTTGCCCTCGCGCGCCTGGTTGACCACCATGAGCAGCGCATCGGCGATAGCGACGACATTGTCATCGGCCCCGCTGTTCTTGATAAGCGTCAGCGTGGTGTGCAGCATGTCGAATTCCGCCGCCGTAGTGCGCGAGGACAGCCCGGCTTCATCGACGATATCGAAGACCCGCTGCATTTGACTGATGAGGACTGGATCGCCATAGGCTTGCGGCATCAGATCGATAGTTACGCTTTTCCAATCTGCCTGCACCTGCCGCACACGTTCGAGATCACCCTCGTAACGTCGCAGCGCATCGTCTCGAAATACCGTCAGATCAGACATCAGCGACGCTTCCGGCAGGCTGGTTTGCTGGCTGAGCACCGCATCGGCCGCCTCCCGGGCCGCCGCATATCCGTCGAGCAGCCGATCCAGCTCCTCCCTATGCGCTTCGAGCCGGCCCACCGCGTCGTCATTGGCATTGGACAGGTTCATGAACGCCTGGATGCCCAGCGCCGTCAGCGTGGTGAAGCCGATGGTCAGCAGTGACACCGGATTGACCAGCGAGACCAGCGCTGACCCGACGCCCATGATGCTCTGCCGCAGCGATTGCCCAGCAAAGGCCTGGGCGAGTTGCGAGCCCTGCTGCAAGCCCACCTGCCAGGCCGGCATGAAGGGGGCCGTCACGCCGACGTCGAACATCTGCGCCGCGATATTGGCGGTGCTGAATTGCGGATTGCTCCCGACGCGGCGATTTTCGTTGGCGGCGTTGAGCTGGCGCACCGAAAGCGTGGCGCGGCCCGCCGCTGCGGCCGTCCTGTCCAGCGCCTCGGCCATGCCATGCTCCTGCGCCGTGGCACGCGTGAGCATTTGCAAATGCTTCTCCTGCTGCACCATGAGCAGCGCCCTTGCGTCTTTTTCCGACACGATGCCGCGCGATACCGCATTGCTCAGCGTCACCGCCGAGCGCTCCGCCTCCCGTTCCAGGCGGATGCGCAGGGCAAAATCCTTGCTGATGCTGCTGGCCGTCCGCTCATAGGCCAACCGCTCTTGGCTTTTCCGGGCAATGGTCTCGGTCATCAGCGCCAGCCCCTTTTCCTGCGCCGCCCGCTGCTTTTGCATGATGGCGTCGAATCGCGCCATGCCGCCGGTTGCCTCGTCGGCGGCCTGGCCGGTGCGCGCCATGCCCTGCTCGATGCGGCCCAGCATTTCCAGGCCTTCGCCACGGATCACCAGCTTCACCACCCGCTCAGTCGTGCTCATTGCCGATATCCTTCTGCCTGCTGTCCCACAGCAGATCGTCCAGTGTTTCGATGATCTCGACTTCCCACGCCGCCAGCCGCAGGCCGCTCATCCGGTTGAAGGCGTCGATGTCCGCCCATCCCAACCGGGCTGGGCCAAAGCCGCTATTTCCGACGTGGCGGCGCAGCCGGACAAACGTCCGCCACAAATAGGCCAACTCTGCTGGAAAGGGCGGCAGCGCCAGCTCGGCCTCGATTTCGGCGCGGCGCGTATCCGTCCGCGCCCGTGCAAGCTGGCCTTCCAGATGCTCCCGGTAACTGTTTCCCTTGTCGTCCGGGGCCGTCAGTGCGAATTCGCGCTCCGCGAAGCCCAAAAGGGCTAGGCGGAGCGCCCCGTAAAACTCTGCTCATTCCATAGGAATTCGCTGGCCTGCTCGAGCAGGCTCACCCGCTTCGGGTCGGACAGAAGGAAGGTCGCATTTTGCGGCGTGAAGGGGAAAGGCTTGCCGTCGATCTCGACCGTCGACCAGCCCACGATCCGCTCCACGATGTCGGCCACGTTCCGCGCCACGACGGTCTCCGGTGCATCCTCTTCCGGCTTCCATTTGCGCCCATTCACTTGCGCCCGTTCGATTTCCGCCGACTTGCGCAGCCGCTCGCGGGCCACCCTTGCCTTCTGCGCTTCGGTTTTTTCGTGGCCGGGCCCGGCGAACTCCCAGAACCAGCCGCTCGGCTTGCCCCCGATCAGCACCTCCATCGTGGCGGTGTCCGCCGCGTCGAATTCGGCCAGGGTAAAGGTGGGGATTGTTGCGTCGGGCTTGCTCATTGTCATTTTCCTTCCAAAGACAATAAAGTCCCTGCCCTCACCACTGGGAGGACAAGGACCGATGTTGCGATTTCTGTTTTGCCTGCTTTTTGGGCTAGGCGCGCCTCTGGCGGTCAGCGCGCAAACCCTGCTCGACGGGAACTACCCTGCCGAGGCTCAAATAAGCTTTGATGAAGTCCACAAACTCGTCAGCAGCGAGTTTAACGACCCTCGATCAGCTCAATATAAGGGCCTGATACTTCGCCCAGCGGGTAATGGAGGCCAGTTCATTTGCGGTTGGGTCAATTCCAAGAATAGCGCAGGCGGATATGACCCCTTCGCGCCGTTCTTCGTTCTGACCGATCCTCTGGACTACAGGTATCGACCGGAATTTGAGAGTGACCTTTTAACTTGGACACTATTTAATATGGCGGGTTGCGCCGATGCCCTTGGCTTGGTGCGACCCGTTGTCAGCCGCTGACCTCCATTCAATGTTCAGCCATAGCCAAGCAAACCTCTCGGCACCAACACGACCTTGGTGCGGGTTCCGGCGACCTGCCGCGCCGCCCCCATCCGGCATCCCGGCAAGCGGGCCAGGGCGGCATCCCAGGAAAGGTCCCACTGCGTTTCGGCAAAGGCCTGCGCCAGGAAGCGGTTGGTCGCGGCAATGGCAATGAAACCGGCGCCCTCGTCCGGCCGGATGAGGATGCCGCATTGATTAAGCTCCGCCGCCAGTGCCGCACTGGTCTGGGCGCCGCGGATCAGGTCTGCCAACGACCTTGCCTTGCCGCTATTGCACCGCAGCAGGTGTTTCAGGCAGCCGCGCGGATCGTCGGTCGGCGAACCGCTCATTTCGCCAACCGACACTCCCTTCATCGGCGGCAGGCCCGGCTCGAGTTCATAAAGCCGCCTGGCCCCTTCCGGTCCATAGATGCGGTTTACCACGGCGATCATCCGCGCCGCCGCGTTCACCTTGGCCGTGCCGACATTCCACAGCCTGCGATCCGCCGCCACCGGCAGGAAATCCATGTCATCATCGTCCAGCGCATGCAGTCGCGCTTCCATCAGATTGAACGCCTCGATGAATTTCAGCTTCCAGCGCAGCGCCTCCCGCCCGGTGAACCCCATCGCCAGCAGCATGAAGCCGTCGCGGTCCATGTAATAGGCCCGCTCTTGTCGAACCCGTCCCATCCCTAGATCGATATCCGATTGTATGGGCTCAAAATTGAGCCCATACAATTTTGGCTCTTCTTTCAAGAGGTTATCAACCGATCGCAGTACGTTTTTGTGCAGCTTTCCGAAGCGCCGCGCCACATCCACGCTGCTCACCATCGCCCGGCCATTGACGACCGTCACCATCGGCTCGATATCGGTCATTGTCTCGCTCATGCTGCCTCTCCCATCGCATACCGTTCCTGGCGCACGGCGCCGTTGCCGACGACAACATCCATGAACATGGGCGCAAAATTGCGCCCATGTAATTTTGGATCTTCTTTCAAGAGCTTATCGATGGAGCGGAGCACAATGAAACCATCGCGGTCCATGTTATAGGCCCGTTCCTGGCGCACGGCACCGTTGGGTCCAGCATGCTCGATGAACGTAGGCGCAAAATTGCGCCCACGTAATTTTGGCTCTTCTTTCAAGAGCTTATCGATGGAGCGAAGCACATCCTTGTGCAGCTTACCGAAGCGGCGCGCCACATCCATGCTGCTCACCATCGCCCGGCCATTGATAACCGTCACCAGCGGCTCGATATCGGTCATGGTCGCGCTCATGCTGCCACCCGAAACACTTCGACCACCATGATGCCGCTGAACAGGAAGCGGTCGCCGTCCTGATCCCATGAGGAAGAGAAGGTGAGCCGATGTTCCGGCCAGCGGTCGCGCACCGCCTGCTTGAAATCCGCCAGCGCCTTCCGAAACGTCTCGTCGGGGTCGGCCGGCAGCGCGCTGCCCGATGCGTCGGCCGCCAGGGGAAGCGCCGCCATCGGCAGGGCAGCAAGCCCTGTCAAAGCGGCGCGGCGTGTGATAGTTTCTCTCTTCGTCATCTGCGGTTCCTCGTAAACCGTGGGTTGATGATGTGGCGGCCTTGCAGGGCTGCCTATTCCGACATCGGCGGGTCTGGCGACTAAACCTGATGACCCGCCGATGCTTCGGACGCCTTGGCTGACGCCGAAGCCTCCAATCCTTTTTCGACAAGCAGTCGCACCGCCTTTGCTCGGGTCGGCACTCGACTCGCGAAGCGCCAATCATCGATGCTCTCCAGTTCCTCACGGGACAGCATGATGTGCATCCTGCATTCACGCTCCTTTGCCACTCAAATTCTCCTATATGTTTATATCCAACATATAGGTGCAAATTGCGCCCACTGTGGCGCGCGTGTCAAGTGCATATAAACATATTGTTGGGGTCGAACATGTTCGCCATAAGCAAGGCATGACAAGCCTACCGCGCGAGACCAAAACCCATCATCAACACCTTCTGATGGCACCATCGGAGGTGGCAGCAATCGATGAATGGGGCTTCCAAAATCGAATTCGAACCAGAGGGGAGGCTATTCGACGCCTCTGCCAAATCGGCCTCGCGCTGGCAGACCGCGAAACCAAGCTCGCCGAGATCGTGCGCGACAGCTTCCTGGCCTATTACGGTCTCTATTCGACCATGAAGGACCATCCCGACGCCATGTCCGCCGAAGTGGCCGATCAGATCGAGGCTCTGGGCAAGCCGATCGATCAGCTCTTCCGGCTCTCTCTTCTGCTCGATGCGGAAAACCTGCCCATGAAGCAAAACCCCGACATGGAGGAAGCGCTCGCCCAGGTGCGCGACCTGCGCAGCCGCATGAAGGACTTCACCCGCGCCTCCCTCCCCGGCGATCCCCCGCCCGAGGATGATTGAAGGGTGCAAGTTCAACTTACACCCCTGGACGATGAAAAAGCTGCGGTGAGTTTAACTCACACCAGCTCAAACGGTGTCGGCAGGGCAGTTTCCGCCCTCGATGACAATGAAAAGGCTGCTGTATGTTTTACATATAGCAGCCCCGACGAACCCTCCCAAAAGCGTGAGGTCTTGGCGGTTATTGTGTCGGTTTAACCGACGCAATCAGGGCGCGCTCGTTTGAAACTTCACCATGGTTGGCTCATAGGCGCCGCCCCGCTCATCCGCGCCCACCAGGCAGGTGAACGTCTGCGTGCGGGCATTGTCCTGGCCCATTTCGCTCTTGCTGGCGCTGGCCAGCGTCAGGTTCGGGATATGGAAGGCGACAAAATCGGCGGCGCCGGTCTCATTCTCCTCGAACAGCAGATGCAGGCTCAGCTCGTCCTCGTTGAGATATTGCCGGGCCCGCTCCACGTCCTTTTTCAGCGCCGTCACCGAAAGGCTCACCTGCGCCGTATTGGTGAACACCTCGGGCGTGAGGTTCGACCCCACCACCGGCACGCCCGAGGCGCGCAGGTCCAGGGTGAAGTCGATAGCCGAAACGTCCATCACCTCTTCATCGCCCAGCATGATCTTGGCCTCGACGGCGGTGAGGCCGATGGTCGTGGTCTTGGTCGGATTGATGAAATAGGGCGCATTGGCCGCGTCCATCACCTGCATGTCGCGGCCGACAATGCCGAAATTCAGCGTCGTCATGCCATTGGGCTGGAGCTGCACCTGAAGCGAGCCGACCCGGCAATATTCGAACAGCTCGGTTCCGTCGATATCGGCCTCGTATTCCTCGAAGGCAAAAGCCCGGGCCACTGTGCCCTGCACCAGTTTCTTGGGCCGGGTGATCGTCGCATCGGCATCGGCGACAGCGTCGACCGTTAGCGTCTCCGCCACCGTGATCGTGGTCGCGTCGAGGTCGAGGATGCGAAGATTGCGATTAGTGTTGGCCACCGTGGCGGCGCCGGTGAGGCGGATGATCTCGCCGATGCGCAGCCCCAGCGCGATCGGATCGCCCGAGGTCAGCACGATCTCATGCGCGGTCGTGGTGATCGAGGTGAAATCATCGCCATCCAGCACCAGCGCCGGACTGAACGTGCCCCGGAACGCCGCCTCGATCAGCGGATCGAACGTGCCGACACTGAGGTCGGCCAGGTAATTGCCGGTCACCGAGCGCGTGCCGTGCCGGCCGCGCGTCGACATGCCGTCCGCGCGCAGCTCGCCGCTCTGGATCGGTTCCTTGGCGAGATTGAGCCCGCCCGAATTGATGCGGAACACCTTGGCGTCCGCTGCGCCCGGCAGCGCATCCCTGTCCGGTTGCGCCTTAAAGGCCACGCGGATATTGCGCCCCGACTGATATGCCATGGCTCGGTCCTTTCAACGATGTCAGGAAGGGCGTTCAGCCCTGGTGGAAATATTGGAACGGCACCGACATGGTGACGTGGAACCAGTTGCCGGCATGGACGCCGGCGATCTCGGCGCCGGCCTCGCCGCCCTCATCGACGCGCGGCACCCAGCTGCGCAGATAGCACCCGTCCGCTTCGTAGAGTTTCTTCGTCCGGAACAGCTCGCCGATCTCATCGGCATATTGCGTTGCCATGTCTTCGCCCGTGCCGGCCGGCACGAAGACATGGACATAGATGAAACCATCGGTCTGGCTCAGATGAGACCCAGGCAGGCCCACACCGCGAATACGCTGCCCCGGCAGGGTGCGCATCTCGAAATAGGCAAAGGCGTCCAGCCATTCACCAGCACGGACGGGCGGCCATGGATCGGCAGGCACCTCGTTCTGATAAACAATCCGGGTGGTGGACCAATTCGCGGCCAGATGCGCCCGCACCGCTGCCTTCGCCGCCCTGTAGCTGCCCATCTCAGCGCTCCTCGATGAGCAGCGCCGGATAGCGCAAATTCGACTGGTTCTTGAGCAGGCCGGCGCCACGCCCCCTGCGTCCCGCCGTGTATCCTTCGGCGACCGTACCGCCGGCGATGCCTTCGAAGGTAAACGTGATGCGCGCCTGGTTTCCGAACCGCCGCTTGAGCAGATATTCGGCCTGTTCATAGACATGGTCCGAGCCGGGCACCCGCATCACCATTTTGCCCAGCTCGATCTTGCGGGCATAGGGCACGAAATTGGAGATCATCACCCGTCCTTGCCCGTCCCACCTGCTGAGATCGCGCGCGGACACGCCATCGACAAACAGCGTGTGCCCCATGCGATAGGCGCCGGAAAGCACCGGCGAGAGATCGAACAGCAGGTCCATCGCTGCCGTCACAACCTCGTCGAGGCGCGGATAGCGGTATTCGATCTGCCCATCTGCCCGCACCTTTTCCTCGGGCGCGCCCTGGACCCCATCCACAAACCGCATGAACCGGCTCGGCCGGGGCTCGGTGTGCATCACGCGGCCATGCTCCTGCCTGGCCAGCGCCACGAGCGCCTTCTGCGTCTCCTCGCGCGTCTCGAGCGCCGCCTGCACGAACAACTGCCTGTTGCTGGTCATGTCAGCGCCACCCTGAGGTTCCAGCGCACCACCACGCCATCCATGTGGATCGGCTCGGCGGACATGACCTTGCCGAAACGCCCCATCGACTTGAAATCATCCTGCTCGCGCGGCGCATACCCGCCCAGCGAAGAGGGCGAGACCACAACCATGCGGTCATGCTGAGTGATGAGGCCAATAAGCTGCTCTGGCCTATATCCCCGCACGAAGCCGCGAGCGTCCTGCTCGGCGGCGCCGCGGCGAAGAGTGATATCCTGCCCGTGCCGCACGATCTGCCGGTCGAGCATGGCAATGGCCTGGGCCGGCGTCACAGCCAATACACCCTCAAGGGCTGCAACAGCATGTCGGTGGCCGCTTTCACCGCTGTCATGGTCGCGTCCGAAACTGTGTAGACCGTCTGGCCGACGCCCTCCACCTGCTCTTCGCGCAGGAACAGGCTCTGCTCGCTCATGGCCTTGATCTGCTGAACGCCGATGATGACGGCCTGCTTGGCACTGGCGGGCACCTGGCCCGGCTCATATCCGGACTTGTAGCGGATCGTCACCGCATCGGGTGCGCAAGCGGTTCGGGGAAATGCAAAACCGGTTCCGAACTGGCATCGGTTTCCCGCCGCCAGCCGATAGGCGGCCTCGTCTACACTCTGTTCCTCACCTTCCTCATCGAGATAGGTGATGCTGACGATCTCCCGCACCGGCTCATAAGGCAGCCGCACAATCCGGCTGAAGCGTTCCAGCGTCAGCTCCAGCTCCTGTTTGCCCAATGACCGCCCGAGCCATCCGGTCGGCCCATCAATGCCCGCCTGCACCGCCGCAATCAGCGCAGCGATGCCAGCATCGCTGGCCGAGTGGTTCCCCGGCACGCCCGCGGGCGTGACGATGGGATCGGGGCCGGCAGTCCGGATCACGTTCATGTCGACCTCGATCGGTATCTTATTCGGACTGGCTGGACTCTGCGGCCAATTCCAGGGCGGCGATGACATCGGCCTTGTTTTTGGCCTCGGAGATATCAACGCCCCGCTCGGCCGCAAGCGCATCCAGTTCGGGACGCGTCAGGCCAGTGAGATCGACCTTCTTGTCATCCTGCTGCGTATCCTTGGCGAGGTGCGGCGTTTCGGCAAATGCATCGGCGTCCACCGCCACCCCGCGCTGCAGCCACCTGTTGAGGAAACCCTCAATCCATTGCGGCGAAGGCTCCGAACGAAGGCCAAGCGCCATGGCGACGCCAGCCTCATCGAGGGTGGAGCCTGCGGCGAAGGACGGACCCTTGCCGGGCCCGCCAGTTTCGTAAATCTGGTCGGAGAGAAAGCGGATGCGCATGGCACTGACCTTTCAATGGGTGTGGGGAAAAGGTGCGCGAGCGACCCCGCGCATCCCGATCAATCGGTGATGGCCGGCGCTTTGGTGCCGAACTTGGCGCCAAAAAGGGCATAGAGGACAGTGACCGTCGCTGCGGTCGCATCGCCGGTGCCGGCGCGGATGCAGTCGAAGCCGTTATTGACATCGAGATGCTCGGCCTGGACTTCGATGACGTACATGAGGTTCTTCGAGTTGGTGCTGTCCGACGTGAAGGTGTTGGACGCCACTGCAAATTCGGTCAGCACGTCGCCGGCCGCCGTATCCAGGTTCCGATAGGCCTTGGTGAAGGCAAGCGGCTTTTCAGCGCCGCCGGCGACGGACGTCGCCTGCTTGAGCGTGATCTCCGATCCGGTGACGGTTGTGGCGTTCTTCACCAGAATGATGACCGCGATGCGCTCGAAGTTCTTGAGCGACACATAGTCGGGCGTCGTCGAAGAGGGAACGACCCCGAGCAGGCCTTCGACAAACTTGACCTGTTCGGAAAGCAAAGCATTCAGTTTCATGGGAGGGCTCCTGCGCCAGCAGCGGCGCCTATAAAGGGGGATGGAACGCGCCGGATCATACCGGCGCGCTACGCTCAGCGAGCGGCCAGCGTGATATAGGGCGACTGGGCGTTCGCGCCGTCGCGCTGCGCAATGGCTGCGGGCCACCAGGGCTGGCCGGCGACACGCAAGGTGAAGCGGAAGGCGACCATGTCCTGGTCGAACCAGAGGTGGATCGACACATCGGACTTGATGCCATTGGCGTCACGGCCGTTGCCGTTCTTGGTGACGGTGAGGTACTGCTTCAGGTCCACCAGCATCACGTCGCCCACATCGCCAATGGTGTCGGCGACCTGATGCGGGATGACCGGGCGCCCCCAAAGGGTCCCATACATGTTCCCGGATACGCCGCCAGGCGGCAGATAAACCGGCTGGCCGGCCAGGGTCATCAGCGGCAGCGTGGCTTCCACATCCGGATGCATCAGCCAAACCGCCGAACGGCGCGAGGACACCGGCAGGCGCCCCCACATCTTGGCGAGGTTGGTCACATTGACCGTGTCGGCGGGCTGGCCGCTTTCGCCGGGCACCGTCACCAGGGCTGGCGAATTCAGGAAGCCAAGGGGCTGGCCGACGCCGGTGCCGCGAACGATGGCGTCGGACACCTTGAAGTCCATCTTCTCGGGAGCCTTGCGGTTCAGATAGGCGCCCATCGCCGGGGCATCCTCGAGCAGTTCCTCGGTAACGGGAACCAGCGTGGCCAGGGTATGCAGCTTCAGCGTGGTCTCGCCCAGCACGGGCTTGCTCTGCTGCTTGGTGCTGGCTTCGGCCGTCCAGTACGACTGGATACCGCCCGAAGTCTGCCACGGCGTGGTGGAATCGGTGGGCAGCGTGATGGTGTTCGAACTCGACTGCAGGCGGTCGGTCATCGCCAGCAGGCTATCCTCGTTGAACACCGGGGCCAGGATTTCCGTGCGGAAGTCGGGCGGGACGGCGAAACCGCCGTCGGCGCCGGTGCCCTCGTTTCCATAAGTGGTCACCGCCGCGTTGCGCAGGCGGGGGTCCATGTCGCCGCCGCGCATGGAGGCCTGGCGCACGGCATTGGCAAAGTCCCCCAGGTGGCGGAAGCCAGCGGTCCCGCGCGCCGTTGCATTCGGCTGGGCCGGTACGGGGCGAGCATTGTTCGGGCGCGGGGCGGCATTCGTCGGGCGCGGCGAAGCGGGAGCGATATCGGCCGGATCGGCGTCCACATCGGCCTCGGTCTGGCGGCCGCGCGGGGCGGTGAGAACGGCGTTCTGGCTGTTGACGCGCTCACGCAGGGCAATCTGACGCTCCAGATCGTCGAACTCGTTCGTCAGGCCCTCGACCTCGCGCTGCTCTTCGGCGGTGAGGTCGCGGTTTTCGCCCTCGGCACGGGCCAGGATCGCCTGCGACGATTCCATGAGCGCCTGCTGGCGGTCACGGTGAGCATCGATGGTTGCATCGTTCGGGCCATCGGCAAACATGCCGAAGCCGTAGGGGAGAGCGCCAATGGCCAGCACGGCCAAGACGCTGGTGGGCACCATGAAGTGCTTGCCCATGTCTATACTCCTAAGAAAAAGGCCCGCCGAAGCGAGCCGTTGGCCGCGCCATTCAAGGCGCCTACCGGCGACACCACGCCGCCGGAATTTCGATCGATCAGGCGGCTTTCCTGGCCTGATATTTGACTTTCATCTGCGCGATCCGTGCCCGCGCGGCGTCCATATTCGGCGTGCCGGCGAGGGCAGCAGGAGCCTGCTTGAAGCGATGCTTGGAGGGGTCGAACCGGGCGGCAAGCCGCATATTGTCAGAAATGTTGGTGGCGAAGCCATTTTCGACCGCTTCTTGAGCGGTGAACCAGGTTTCGACATCCATCCAATTCTTGACCTCGATTTCGGTCTTGCCGGTGCGCGACACGTAAACATCACGGATACTGGCAGTGGTTCGATCCAGAAGGCCGGCCATGGTGCGCATGTCCTCGCTGTCGCCCATGGCGAAGCCCCAGGCATTGTGGATCATCAGGAACCCGGACTCGCTGATGTGAATTTCCTCACCGGCCATGGCGATCACGGATGCGATCGAAGCGGCCAAACCGTCGATATGGACGATCACCTTGGCCTTATGGTCCACCAGCAGTCGATAGATCGTGAGGCCATCGAACACGTCACCGCCAGGACTGTTGATGCGAAGCCGAATGGTATCGACATTGCCGGCAGCCTTCAGATCATCGGCAAACTGTTTGGCGGTGACGCCACCGAACCACGAATCGCCGACGTCGCCGTAGAGCATGATTTCGGCTTCCTTGCCTTTGGCCTTGACGCAGTAGCCAGTCGGGACTTTCTGGCCGGCGTCATTCAACACCAGGCTAAGCGCGGTTAAGCAGGATGCCATTGCTGGGCCTCTCGGGTTCGGGTGGGTCAATTTCTTCGATGGTGTCGCCGGGCGCCGGGGCCGCCTTCACGGTTTTGCCCTCAATGGCGCGCTTGAGGGTCTGGACGTTGTTGCTGACGAAGCTGACATCGCCATCCGCGCCGATGCCGTTCATGTCTTCCAGGGCGAGGATCGTGTTTAGCGGAACGCCCAACTCCATAAGGCCCTTGTAGAATTTCATGCGGCTCTCATTGTCGCCGCGCATCAGCGCCTGCACCGAAATCTTGGTGTAGAGGCCCTGACGATTGGAGCCGAACAGCTTGTAATCGGCTTCCTGTTCGAACACCCGAGCCCAGGGCGTGATGCTGTCGACCACGACCTCGATGGATTGGTGCTCGATATTGGAGAACGTCGAGCGAAGCAGGTGCATCACCTTGTGCGGAGGACAGCCGAACCACCGACAGATCTCCTCGACCTGGTGCTGGCGCGTCTCGATGAACTGCGCCGCATCCTGATCCTGGGACAGCTTCTCGAATTTCATGCCGGCGTCGAGAATTGCCGTCCGCTCGCCTTTCGGGCCGCCATAGAGCCGCTTCAGGTCCTTGCGGAGCTCATCCATTGCCGGAATGGACAGTCCCTTGTCCGTCGTGATGATGCCGCTGGGGTTCATCCCCTGGCCAAAGAATGATGCACCGAAAATTTCCGTGGCCTGCGCCCATCCAATGGATTGGGCGGCGTAGTCGATCACGCCATAACCCACCGGGCCGTCGCCGAGCCCGCGAATATGGAACATGTCCTGAGCGTCGAGGATGACGTTCCCCGAACGACCGCTCACCTCATACTGCAACGCGCCTGTGTCCGCGCGCAGTACGGTCACCCTGCCCGGGTGGATCGGCCAAAGCGCATAAATCGCTCCACGGTTATCCCGTTCGATCTCCGCATAGCCATTCCCATGCAGGAGGACGTGCATCAACATTGTCTGACGCCACGCGAATGCGCTCATGTCAGGGCATGGCCGGGTGTTCAGCACCCTGTCGGCCGGATTGGACGACATGATGGTCGAATTGCCTTTGGCATCCTTGGCCATCACATGCCACGGCAATTGGGCCACCGTGCGGGTCAGGTACTGGACACATGCCCAGACCGTCGCGTTTTTCAGTGCGGTGTCGGCATTGACGAAAACACCGGCATCGGTCCGCCCAAATGAAACAATGCGGGTCCCCGCAGGGCGCTCCCACCCTGTCAGCCGATTGAGGATATTTCCAAACCAGCTCATTGCGCTTCCTCCGCAGCTTTTTGCTGGGCAAGTTTTTCGTAGACGCTGGTTACCGCCACCGCTGCCGAAGGGTTGCGGCTCATCAACTGCGCGGCGTTGAAGACAGCTATGAGAGGATCGATTTTGGCTTTGCCGGCCATTTGCTTGGTGATGAGCACCGCATTACCCCGCTGCTCGGCTTTGGCATTGCTCACTGCCCAGGCCATCAGCTTTTGGCCGCAATGCCAGAGGGTTCCGTCCTTGAGCTTCCGTTCCACGCCCCACACCGCCCCTGACAGCTTGTAGCCCTGCGAGACCGCTGCCATCTGCTCGTCGGTGATATTTCTGCCCGACAACTCGTCCACCAGGGCAGTCACCCCCATCGGATCGAGGCCGATTGCCGCCTTTTCCGGCAGCAATCCGGCGTCATTCAAGCGCTCCACGATATCAGCGACCTCTTCGAGGTCCTGCGTGGCGAAACTGCAGATCGTCAATTCGCCGGCCTTCTCGAAGTCCCGCAGCTTCGACACGATGTCCTTGCGCAGCTCCAGCACGTCGGTCTGGGCCCAGGCGTGCCCCCAATGCAGCCATTCCCGCGTCTGCCGATCCCGACCGATCACCCCCAGCCCCAGAAGATCGTCGAGGCCGCCGCCATCAATGCCGACGACAGCGACATCGGATCGGGCAATCACCTCTTCGAGCGTGAGGCCGGCAGCCTCGGCGCCCTCCCAATAGTTCGCGCCTTTCCAGCGATCCCGTCGCAGCTTGAGGCCGATTTCAACATTGAGATGCTTGGCGAGGAAGATCTGCCTGCCCTCTCCCTCGCCGCGCAATTCCTTGCGAAGCTCGCTTTCCAACCAATGCTGGCTCACCGAGCGTCCGATGTTGGGGTTGGTGACATAGAAATTCGCGGGGTCGAGATAGGCCTCGCTTTCCAGCATCTCGGACGGCCATTCATAGAGGACGCCAAGGCTCTCATTGTCCTCGATGACACCATCCCGGACGTCGCGGAAATACTCCAGCTTCTCCTTGAACACGCCCGCCGGCGGCTCGTCGCTATGAGTGGTCAGGTAGATCACAAAGCCCTCGGGGCGAGAGACCAGACCACCGATGGCTTCACGCAACATGCTCCCTGCATTGGCGCGTTTGCCGAACAGCCACAATTCCTCCACCAGCACGAAGGCGGCTTTCTTCCCGCCCACCGTCTCGGCATCGGCAGCTATAACTTTCAACTCCGCCAGCGTGGTGCGGTGCTTGATCGTGCGGACATGGTCCTGCACCTGGAGCAACACGCTCAGCTCGGCGTCATAGCGAACCATGTTGGCCGCCGGCCCGAAGACATTGTTCGCCACTTCCAGCGTGGGAGCCAGGACGAGCAGTTCTGCCGCGTGGCGCCAGTTGCGGATCAACGCCGTGAGCATGATCCCCGCCGCAATCGTCGACTTCGAATTCTTCTTGCTGATGAGCAACAGGAATTCACGAATATGCCGGCGGGCAGTCTTGGCCTCGTAGGCGCCGAAGATCGCTCGAACGAAATCGAAGACGAATTCCTCGCATGCCTCGCCAAAGGTGGGCGGACGCAACTCGCCGGTCCGCACGTCCTCCACGAATGCCGCATCGACGATTTTGAGCGACTTGAATACGGCCAGCGCCGCCTCGGCCTCGCTCGGGAACAGCGGCTCGAAGGGCACCAATGACCGGCGGGCAACGATACGCGTCTCCCAATCCGGGCAAGCCGTCGACCAATGCCGCATCAGTTGAGTTTCTCGGGTGGCGGCGGCGGGGCAAAAATCCCGGTCACATTCTCGGCCGCCGCCTGAATTTGCTCCTTCTTTCCTTTTTTCGGTTCATTATGCGGCCGGTCGGGCTGGCCACGGTTCTTGATCGCTTCCGCCAGCGCAGCCAGGTCATGCTTTTCGAACATGCGGCTCATCTCCTTGATGGCGGCGACGTTGCCGGCATCGACCTGGTCGAGCAGCGCGGAAAGGATTTTTCCGTCCGCGATGTCCCGGGCCTTGGCCCGTTCGCGCAGTTCCCGAAAATAATGCTTGCGCAGGGTCGGCAGCGAGATGCGGAACGTGTCGGCAATCTGCTGATCCGTTTTGCCAACGCGCATTAACATCATGATAAGTCTGCGTTTTTCATCTGTCGGCATGTGCGGCGGACGCCCGCGCTTGCCAAACCCCTCGGGGATTGGGTCCCCGAGCAGGTCAAAATCTTGCGCCATGAGAAAAAAATCTCCACGTGACCCCCAAGCCGGTACGAGGCCCCGAGGTCGCCCAGACTTTCGACCGCCCCCCCCCCTGTCGTGTCGTCAGTCCCAGCGGCCTGTTGGAATTGCCTGCTCTTCGGCCTGAATGGCGCCGTCGTGCACCGACTTCGCCACCGTCTCGATATTGTTGATGTCCCAGAACAGGTCCGGGTTGCCGCGATGCGGTTTCTTGTGGTTGGCGACCGGGCTGTCGGGTGCCGGGTACTCTCCCATGCACAACTGCCCGGTGCGCTGGCACCGAAAGCCATCGCGCGCAAAGACAGCAGTGCGCAGATCGGCCCACCGCTCAGTGCGATACCAGGCCCGCCAAGGCGCCGCTGCATTGCGCGCCCTGTCGCCTGCTCTCTGGTCGCCGCTGGCGAAGCCTATGCGTGGCGCTGGCACCTTAAGGCGCGATGGGACAACCTTGAGCCTACCCATCACAACACCTCGAAAACGACAAAGGCGCTACGGTTTCCCGAAGCGCCTAACTCAAGACCTGATTTGTTGTGGTGAAGCTATGTCAATTTTTACCCACACGTCAACACCCTCATGCGACCTGACACGACACAAACCATGGCGGAGTGGCATCCTTCGGCTGAACAGCCTGGAATTCGGTGAGGCCATCCGGCCCATTGAGCAGGTCGACAATGTCGCCCAGGGCGAGCCACCAGACGCAATAGGCCCGGCGCGCCTCTTCCACCACCGTCGGATGCGTGCCCACCAGTTCCTTGGGCGCATAACCGAGGAAACCACGCTGCGTCGACGGATCGCGCCAGAGCTTTTTGGGATTGCCGCGCTTGTCGACCGGCTGCACCCACTCACCTGGCCCCTCTTCGTGCCATTCGGGGCGCGTTCCGGATCGAGCGTGCTTAACCACCAGCATGCGCGCCTCGGATGGCAAGGCCATAACCGCATCGAAGATGACCGCTGCATCCTCCCGGCAATGCAATGCGACGAAGCGCGACCCAGCCGACGTGGTGTCCACCTTCGTGCCCAGCGCCAGCACCTGTGCAAGCGAGCTATCCGACGACCATGTCGGCAGCGACGGCATCATGTTGCGCGCAACCGCTTCGACCTTCTGATCCCGAAAGGCCCAGATCACCAGCTCTTCCACATCTATTGTTATAGCCATGGCTCTAAACCTCTTATCTGGGACAGTCCTTAGAGGTTCTTTTGGAAACCTCTATCGGAGAAAGCGAAGCGAATAGAAGGTGTTGTAGAGGATGGAACGCTTGGGACAGTTGCCAATGACGCATGAGCCGTTTTTGCCATTCCGTTTCGCGCCAATTCACCCCACACCCCTGCCCCCTTACATTACGCGCCCGAGACAGTCCCAACCCTCTAATTTTCAGAGGAACACATTGATTTTGCTATTGAAATAGTTACGGGACAATTGCATTCACCCTCCCGCAAATCTCCCAAACCTCTATCGCGCCGCGATAGCGGCGGGAGGTTTGGGACTTCCTTTTCTCTGAAAAAATGGGGTGCGGGGCGCGGCGACGAAGGCGCGACCGTCCCGGCCGCTGCCTTCCGTTGGCGAGCTAGAGCCCCGGATCGTCCGGGTCGCGAGGTGGCGGACCATCGCCCCCCGAAGAGCCGGCCAAGCCATCCTTGAGGCGGATGTCGATGTAGTAATAGTAGTTCGAGCGCTTTTTCTGGAAACCTAGATCGCTGAGCCGGTCCCCGAAGCTGCGATTACTGGCAGGCTTGAGCTGGTTGGCCTCGCACCAGCGCAGATAGGCCTTGTAGAGATCGCCCGCCTGCACCTTGCAGCCATCGGCTGGCAAGGCCTTCTCAATGGCGACTTCAGCAAACACGCCGACATTGTCGCGCTCTTCCCGATAGTCCTGGGCGAAGGCCTTGGCCTCGGGCGGCGTGAAAAAATCGAGCCCATGCTGGAGATAGAGCAATGCGCCCTCAATCAACCAGTTGAGCGCGCCAGAGCGTTCAGCATCGAGGCGCGCCGCCAGTTCGGTCGGCAGCATGCGCTCGCCCTCCGGGATCTTGATGCCCCAGATCACGAACAGAAACCGCCGCCAGATGCCTTCGTCAGTGCCCGAGATCGCCGGCTTGTTGTTGCCCGAGAGCATGGGCGTGAACTGCGGCATGAACTCGAAGAAATCCTTGTTGAGGAATCGCGCCAGGATTTTGGTGCCGCCGGTCAGCGCCTTTATCAGCTCTTCTTTGAGCGGCGTATTCTTGGGCAGTTCCTCGATGGTTACCAGGCGTGCGTTGTGCAGGCGGGCGATGTCGGGGTTGGCCTGCTGGCCCGCCCGCTGGCCATCGCCGGTGATCGATTCCGGGGATGCGATCTGCCGATATGAACCGGCGAGGCGACCGATCAGCTCGAAGAAGGCGCTCTTGCCGTTGGCGCCGGTGCCATAGTGGAAAAACAGCCTCTGCTCATCATTGCCGCCGAACAGCAGCGCGACTGCCGTCGACACCTGGATGAAGGTGCGCCAACGCGCTTCAGGCTGCACCTTGGCCAGAAAGGTTTCGTGAAAGAATGGAGCTGTCGCCTCGGGGTGATACTCGACATCGGCCATTTTGGTGATGAGATGAGCCCGATCATGCGGCAGAAACTCGAAACGCCCGATCATCCGGCTGCCGCCTTCGGGCTGGTCAGGATCAAGCTCCTTCCAGAACCGCAATGTACCATTGGCGACGTTGAACAGGTTATGATCGGCATCGAGCCGGTCGATGGGCAGCGCCTGCAAAGATTGTGCCTGCTCCAGCATTGCCTTGGTGCGGCCGGAATTGCCGGAGGTCACCGCCCAGGCGATGCGCGAGGAGCGGCGCTTGCCCAGCGCCGTCATGATTTCGCCGGCTGTCTTGATGATCCGTTCTTCGGCCGCGCTCAATTCACCCTGCTTTTTCAGCAATTCGGTCGAGCGTTCGAGGATACGCTTCTGCCGGTCACTCGCTTCCAGCTCAATGGCCTCGAGCTTGATCTTGTCGACGATGCATTGCGCAAGCAACCGGACATCGAGGTCGGCCTCGTCGCGCTGCCAGTGCGTGCCCTTCCAGACCAGCCAGCCCAACCCCGTCACATATTTGATGTCCGGCCCGAACCAGGCGACCAGCCGCCGCCCATTGTCACGATCGTTTTGATCGAGGCCGGCACACCATCGGGTGACGATCAGCTCGGCCTCATCCATCCCATCATTACTGCCGAAGTCATCGGCATCACCATAATCGGGCTCGGCTGGCCCGGGGTCGCCCTCCTCCGGCGGAGGCGGCGCTTCATCCTTGGGCGCAGCGGGCTTCCGGGTGCGCTTGGGCTTTTCGGCCTTACCCCCGTCCACAACGGTGAGCTTAACCGTCTTCTTTTTGCCCATGGCCTTTTTGACCGGGTTTTCGTCGTCGGGCGTATCGGTCACGGGTCAGCCCTCACCAGATCATTGAGGTCCTTGCCGTTGCCGACCGGCTCGACAAAGGAGGTGGCAAGCGGTGCGAGGTCCGGCTTGGTCGCTCGTGCCAGATCGCGGAAATGCTGGGCGCGCTTGAGGCCGCGGGTGACCTTTTCCACCGTCCGAGTCTCGGGCTCGTCGCTGTCGCAGAGATAGACCAGCTCCGCGCACCAGTCGGGTGGCAGGAAGCATTCGGCATCATCGAGATTCGGCTCGGCCTCATGGCGCTTGCCATCCACGCCGAGCAGCGCCCGGCCGGCCATGTTGCCCAGGTCAACGCCGGCCCAATAGGCCGTGTTCGCCTCGAAATTGTGCCGCAGGGCGGTCAGAGTGGTTTCGATTCCTTCGCCCATCACGATGCGGCGCGCATGGCGTGGCGAATAGAGCTTGATGGCGCCGCCCTTCTTGCTGCCCCGCACCTTCTTGGCCGGCAGCGCCAGGGGCGATCCGTCCTTTTCTGTCCGGGTCGGATGGAACAGCCGCGCCTTGCCCTTCGGGTGGGTCAGGTCGAGCCATGTCTGATGCACGGCGCCGAACTGCCCATTGGGCAGGACCACGGCCGCCACCATGCAGGGTCCGGTGTGTAGCGTCGGATAGCTCTTGCGGCCGCGCTCATCCTCGACCTCGACGACATAAGGATGAGCCATGATTTCCCGGACCAATATCTTGTCCAGGTGCAGACCGCCGATGCCGCGCAGCTGGAGATAGTCAGCCACGCCACCCTGCCCCAGCGGTCCCGGCGCCGCTGTGCGCTCCCAAATGCCCAGCCCCTCATTGATCGCCCGCAGGCGACGCTTCTGCTCTTCGGCGGCACGTTCGCGCTCGCGCTGCGCCGCCTCCTGATGGATGCGCGCCTGTTCCTCGGCCGAGACCGGATCGGCGACACGCCGGCCGGTAATCAGCTCGCATGCAGCTACGAATTTCAGGCCCTCGGTCTGCATCACCAGGTCGATGACGCCACCGCCGGCAAGGCCGCAGCGGCGGCACAGGAAGGTGTTCTTGGTCGTATGGATGGCGAAACGATCCGTTCCGCCGCATTTTGGACAAGGGCCAGCCTTGTCCGGCCCGGGGCCGAGCTTCCAGCCCCTGAAATCGGCCCAACTCCAGCAGGTGACGGCCATGGCTTCGTCGCGCAGCGTGGCCAGCTCGGGGGACAGTGTCATCGCGTGCCCTCCATATCGATGGCCAGCGAGCGCACCAGATTGCGTGTATCGGCATGGCTGGCATGGCCCGTCCATGCGGCAAGGAAGCGCTCCAGCCGCTGATGATCGCCGGCGGCGCGATAGGCGGCGATCTTGCGGCGGGCGCGCACCACGCTGTCGCGGCGAATGAGCTTGTGGGTGGGCCAGATGCGATAGCCGACGAAATTGACCCCGCGCGTGGCCGGCTGCACCGACCATTTGGAAAAACGCAGGCCGAGCCGTTCAGCCGCCATGGCTTCGATGGCGACGCGCAGCGCGTGCAGATGCTCGGCCGAGCGGCCCAGCACCACGATATCGTCCATGTAGCGAAACCAGGACGGCTCCCCCATTTCCTGCTGGAGAAACCGATCCACCACGCCGCCATAGACATTGGCGAAGATCTGGCTGGTCAGCGAGCCGATGGGCAGGCCGATTCCCGCGCGCGGCACCATGCGGCCGATCAGGTCGAGCGTGGCGGCGCAGGAAATCTTAGAGGCAACCAGCCGGTGCAGCACATCCCGCTCGATGCAGGAGAAATAGGCGGAAAAATCGGTTTTGAGCACATAGACCGGCAGGCCGTCCCGGCCCATGCGCCGCAACTCGGCCTGCACGTCGCGCGCCGCCCTATGGGTGCCCTTGCCCGGTCGGCAGGCATAGGCGCGCGGCAACAGTGTCCGCTCGAAGATTGGGCCGATCACCAGGCACAGCGCCTGTTGGGCCACGCGGTCGCGGAACGGCAGCGCCGTGATGAGGCGCTGCTTGGGGTCGAAAATGGTGAATATGCGCGGCGCGCCCTCGATATAGGCGCCGCGCCGCATGTCGCGGGCCAGCGCTTCGAGGTTGAGTGCGTCGAATTCCTTGAATTCCAGATAGCCGGTCGTGCAGCGCTTGCCCCGCGCGGTCAGGCGCAGAGCGGCGCGCATATTGTCGTCGGAGGTGATCGGGCCGATCAGGTTGCGGAAGCGCCTGGTCATTGGGCGCCCCCGCAACCGCCGAGAGCCGGTCGCGGGTCTCGACAAGGCAATGACAGGTGCCCTGCTACGCCCCGCTGTACCGGACCGAGCAATGTATTCGCCGAAGCAGGATAACCGGGCTGACCACCAATCATAATTGACGTGGCCGGCCCGCGCGGCCGTGACCGTCGCGGAGCCGACAGCCAGGCATGGCCGTCACTGGCGAGGCGCAGGCCGATGTTCTCGTTCGAGTTGTCCGGCCAGTTGTCGAGGTTCGCGTAACGCGAGCCCGCGTTCGACCTGTTGATCCACGAACCGCCCAGGATGGAAGCGCCCCAAATCATGACCCCGATCACCCCCTGCCCTTTAGCGCCCGCTGCCAGCCGCCCAGCATGCGCCCCACCTCGGCCAGCATGGCCAGGGCGGTGCGCTGCTGATGCGGCGTGATGACCTTGCGGTCGGCATGGACGAAAAAGCGCAGCCAGAAACGCAGCGTGGCCAGCGCGCCATCAACTGCGTAAAGTTTCGAGACCTGTTTCGATGCAGAAGCGCCGTATAGCAGCTCGGGCACGCCGAGCAGCACATCGAGCGCGCGATCACGGGCGATGCCGTGCCGGCGCGGACAGTTCTGCAATATGGGATAAAGATAGGCCACCAGCGTCTCGTATTTTTCGACGATTGCCAGGGCCGGAACGGCGGCGTTCTCATCCCTGACAATCATGCTTTTCTCCAAATCGTCGCCAGCCCTTCCGGGCTGGCTAGGCAGCGGTCAGGTGGTCACTGGCGAGGCGCAGGCCGAGGCCCTCGTCCGAGCTGCCCGGCCAGTAGTCGAGGGGCGCGAAACGCGAGCCCGCGTCCGACCTGTCGATCCACGAACCGCCCAGGAGGGAAGCGCGGGGATCGTCCGGATCGCCATCGGTGCCCCAGGTCCAGCGCTGCCCCGTCGCCTGGTGCCAGCCCCGCCGCGAAGTGCGGGCCATGGAAAGGCCGGTCAGCGCCGCCTTGTCGTCGTCGCTGCTGCGTTCGGTCACGCCATAGGCGCCCGAGGCGAATTCCTCGAAGCTCAACAGGCGCTTGCCGTGATGGGCGGCGATCTGCTGGGCCACCTGGAAATCCAGCACCTTGAACAGCCCGCCGCTTGGCTTTCCGGGCAAGTTGCTGCCGCCATCGGCAATGACGACACCATGGCGCGAGGTGCCGTTTTCCAGGTGCCCGACACCGGTGAAATAGATGTCGCCCCACACCTTGCGCCCACCGGGCAGCACATCGAGCGCCATGCCGCGCGGATCGGCGCAGGCCGGACGGAACGCATCATCCCAGATCGAGTCCGGGTTGATCGCCGGCACGGCATCGCCGCCCTGCCGCGCCGTCGCATTACCGCCCGGGGCGAAATGGAACCCGCCGATGCGATGGTCGTGCTCGGAAAGATCGCCCGCCCAGGCAAGCGCGGCGAGATTACCGTCATCGGTCAGCACCACGGCGAAATCAGTGCCCGGCGCTGCATGGTCGGCGTCGAACAGCACTTCCCGCCCGCTTTCGAAATGATGGTTGGTCCCATCCGTGCCGATAACGGTGATGGCATCGGCCACGATCAGGCGGTTTCCCACGCACTCGAAGGCCGGGCGGGTGGGGTCGACCTTGGAAAGGCCGAAAGGCACGTCGTCAGTCTTGGTCTTCATGGTCGTCTCCTTGGTTGAACTCGGTCTGTAAAAAGGGATGGGCGCGCTGCCAGTCGAGCAGGTGCAGCAGCACCTGCCCCGCCAGCCCTTCCGGGCGGCCGGCGGCGTCATGGGTCATGGCGCCGGTCAGGTTTTCGAGCGTGGCGCCGTGTTGCAGGCCCAACGAAATCAGGATGGCGGTGTCGCGCGCGGCCAGGTCGCTATCGCTGCCCACCTTGCGGTGCGAGCTGATGAACACCTCGGCGATCCTGCCGTCGGGATGGCACCCCAGCGTCACGGTGTAGAGCTTGCCGGTGAAAGGTGGGAAGGCGAGGTCGAAGCTCTCGCAATAGCGGCGCTGGGGCAGGATTTCGCGGCGCACGGTCATGGCCGGACCTGCCTGTGCCAGTCGGCACCGCCCCTCAGATAGCCCTCCAGCCATCCTTCGGGATAGGAGGGTGCTACGCCATAGACATGGAACTGCATGAGGATGGCCTGTTCCCGCGCGGCAAATTTGCCATCGCGCTCCGGACTGCCCTGCCGGCCGGCTTCATAGGCAACTTTGTTGTCTGCAAGCTGCCAGCGCAGTTTCTCAATCCTGTTCATGCCACCTGCTCCCCTTCTTCGATCTCCAGCACGCCGAACAGGTCCGGCATGGCCAGCTCGTCGGCCATGGCCTTCACGTATTGGCAGCCATCGACGAAATAGGCGGGGTTGAGCTCGACGGCGCGCCCCTGGCGCCTGAGCTTGAGGGCCCGATAGGGCACGCTCATCAGCCCGCCGAACGGGTCGAAGACGATCTCGCCCGGCTCGGAATATTGCGTGATGCAGCGATCGATGATGTCGAACTGCAGCGGGCAGAGATGCATTTCCCGCCCGGCCTGCGCCTGGAGCGTGTTCATGCTCAGCATGCGCGCCACATCGGTCCACACATCGTCATGCTTGGAATGGGGCGGCAGCAGCATGAAGGTGGAGGGGAGCGAGCCCCATTCCTCCATCTCTTCCGCGATCTTCACATGGTGCTGGAAATCATAGACCGCGTGGAGCTGGTAGGCCTTCCACAGCTTGAAGATGACATTGGCATCGAGGCTGCGCAGCTCTTCGCCGGTGAGCAGGCGATTGCCGGAAACCGGCATATAGCCATGGGCATCGAGCTGCCAGCGCGCCCGGCTATAGCCTTCGGCCTCGCTCCATTGACCCTGTTTCCATTCCTTTTTCCGCTTGGCCACCGGCCTATCGGCATAGCCATTGGAATTGTCCGTCGGCGGCTTGCGGAAGATCAGCAGATATTCGGGCAACCCGTTGCCCATGCGGCTGCCATCCTTGCATTGCTCGGTCCAGCCCAGCCGATAGGTCTGGTTGTTTTCCCGCACCACGTCGGTGGTAATGGTCTTGCGACTGAGGAAGGCGAAGCCGTGCCGCACGAAGGCGCGCACGCAATCGTCCGAAAACGGATAGACGGTCTGGAACCCCAGCCCGGTCATGCCGCCCGGAACGATCCGGTCTTTCACATGGATGGCGGCGACCCGGCCGGGCCGTAGCACGCGCAGCAATTGCGGGATCAGATAGTCCATCTGCGCCCAGAAATGCGCATTGTCGTCGGTATGACCGAAATCGGCATAGTTCGGCGAATACTCGTACTGGGTCGAGAACGGTATCGAGGTGACGATCAGGTCGACGCTGTCGGCCGCCATGGCGGTGCATTCGGGCACACAGTCATTGTTGACCAGCACATAGCCCTCGCCGGCGACCTCGACGCGCTCCACCCCCATGGCGCGGGTAAGGCTCTGGGCCATCGCGGCCGAGGTGAGGCCGTATTCACGGATAATGCCGGTCATGATCGCCACCTGCTCGTCATGGCGGCGCCATTTCGCTTCGAGGCTATCGCGCACCGGTCGCTCGGCCTCTGTATAGATGAGGTCGATGCGCACCCTGTGCCGTTGCAGGAAGCGATGAATGCGGTGAACCGCCTGGATGAAGTCGTTGAACTTGAAGCCGATGCCCAGGAACACCGCCCAATGGCAATGCCGCTGGAAATTGCCGCCCGAGCCCAGCATGGAAGGCTTGCCGGCCAGCTCGGCCCGCCGGCCTTCGGCGAAGTCTGCCAGCAATTCTTCCCGGCGCGCCAGGTCCTGGCTGCCATATACGGTGGCCACACCCGGCACCGCCGCCTCGATGGCGCGCCGCTCGTCCTCGAGGTCGTGCCAGATCAGCCGGTGCGCCTGGGTGTCGATCTGGCGCAGCTCCAGCATCTTGGCGATGCGCGCCGGCATGCTGTCGCGCTTTTCCCGCGCCGCGTCGGAGAGGCTGGCGGCTGCATTGCGCAGCAACCGTCCCTGCCCGCTCTTTTCCATGCCGGCCGTGGAGTGATCGGCCGGCAGCTCGTGCCAGAACACGTCGAGCCCGGGCAGCTCGTAGCCCGTATCGCTATGGCCGAGATCCGATGGCTTCTGCACGAAGAGGCCCCAGCTCGCCACCCATAGCCAGAACTCGCGTTGCTTGTGCGGATGGATGGTGAGCGTGTCGGCCTTTTCGCTATTGCGCTTGAAGAAGCGGGTTTTTGCCTGGCCCACATCCATAACTTCGAGAAAGGCCGAATAGGCCAGAAGCTCGATATACTCATTGGGGCTGGGCGTGGCTGTGGCCACGAACTTGAACCGCACCCCGTCGAACAGCCGCATGAATTCGCGGAAGGTCTTGGTGCTGCCGAAACCGCGCAGCACCGATGCCTCGTCCAGGCTGGACGCGGTGAAGCGGGCGGGATCGATCTTGCCGTCGCGCACCGGCTCGTAATTGGCGATATAGAGCCCCGGCGCCTGGGCCTGGGCATCAGTCCGGATGAAGGTGAGCTGGGGCACGCGCTCCGCATGCCCTTCCTGCCACGCCGCCAGAGCGGCCCGCTGCGCATCGGTGATATCGGGATGGTCACCCGTGGCCAGGGTGCGCACATCGGCCATGAATTCGCGGCGCACGCCCAGCGGCGCCACGATCAGGCCCATGCCGCCGAAGCGGGCGCGGATGATGCGCAGGATTTCGATCTGGATGAAGCTCTTGCCCAGCCCAAAGGCCAGGAATAGCGCCCGCCGCCCGCCAAGGCACGCCCATTTGACGCTATCGCGCTGATGCGGGTTCAGCAGCGGGTTGATCTCGTCGTCATGGACCAGGAAGCCCGATACCGGCGCCATGGCGACCTTGGCGGCAAGAAAGTCCTCATAGCGGAGGGGGAGGTTCAACATACACCCCCAATTGCTTTTTCCGACGCGTCGGGGCGATAGTTCCAACCCTGCTCAAGGAGGGCTCTATGTTCAGCAAATGGACAATAACCGGCTACGACGGCGTTGAACCTTTCTACGAAGTCGAGGTCACGATTTCCGAGGCGCGGGCGCGGGAAGTGATTAGGCTTCTCGCTGCGCGGCACCTTACCGACGACAAGATCGTCCAGGCGTTGACGAGTAAGGGCAATGTCCTGCTGGAGATCACGCGCAATGAAGGAGGGGCCTACGCCCTTTCTTGCGGCGAGAACCCGTACTACACGGCGAGATTGTCTTAAAACGCCTGTCATCCGGCTGCCACCATCAGCTCGGGCGTGGCGTTGAGGCCAACCAGCAGTTCCACCATGTGCGGCGGCACCGAATTGCCGATCAGATGACCGCACTCCGTCTTGGTGGGCGGGCGGCTGATCGTTCGGCCCTTTTTGTCGACGACCTCGATTTCGTGCCGCAGGCTGGCGGGATCGAAACCATGCGCCCGGGCGCCCTCGCTCCAGTCGAGCATGCGAATGAGGATGTCGGTTACGACCATCGTCTGGCCGTCGACTTCGACCGTGACCAGGCTATGCCTGGCCTTGCCGGTGAGCGAGCGGAGCGGGTCGTCAACGCGCTGCCCTTCCGAGCCGCTTTGATAATAGGCCTGCAAAAACGGCATGATGAGCATTTCATGCCCCCCACCACAGGTCTGCGTCGGCAGGGGCTCGCGCACATCCTGACCATCTATATCGGCGCCGCGCAGCCGGCCGAGCGTCACCGCGCCCACGCCAACCTGCGATTGCATGGTCAGCGTCGCCACGGGCTCACGGGCATCCCGACCGGGATTGACGCCACCGATGCGGCGGCTGTCGGCATTGTGCTGGGCCAGGAACGTCGCCACGAGCGCCGCGTTGCCGCCACCAGCATGCAGCGCACCAACTGGTTCGCGGAGATCGCGCCCTCGCTCTTTTCCGCCGGCCATTCCGGTTTCGCCATGCGCCAGATCGACCATCGTCACGGCAATCACCGCGTGCCCCTGCCCGCCCGCCATGATCGTGTTGAGCGGTTCGCGCGGGTCTAGGCCCACTGCATTTTCCGAGAACTTGGTTAGATGCGCCGCCACGACAACACTGTCCGGCTTCGTGGTCAGCGATTGTAAGGGCTCCCGCGTGTCGCGCTCCGCGCTTTGCCCCATTCGCCCGCCGACGCCCGCCACGACAGGCGACACCAGCATCATTTCGCCGCGACTCGCCGTGGTCAGTGTCCGCAAGGGCTCGGTGACCGGCGTCATCCGGTCCCCGCCAGCGTGGGTGATCGGCACAATGAACGGGTCTTGCGCCTCGATCACATAGCGCATGACACCCCGCGCGATCCGGCGCAGCGTCGCATCGGCCAGCGGCTTTTTCCGCCCGAAGATCGAGCGCATGGGTAGCGACCAGTCGATGATCGTATGCGCACCGACCCACGGCTTGAGGCCGAGCTTCCGCGCCAGCTTGCGCGGCGCATGCGTCCGTTCCGGCCAGGCAATGGGCCCGCCATCGGCCTTCGCCACGCCGAAATAGCGCTTCCGAATGGTAGGCACGCCATAATCGGCGCAGACCAGAACGCGCCCCTCAAAATTATAGCCCAGGCGGGCAACATGCTTGAGCCAGGCGCGCCAGATACGGCCCTTATGGCGCGGATCGGGAACGAGCTGCTGGTTCTGCACCGGCACATGCTCGCCCTTGGCCGCCACCGTGCCGTCGAGTTTCAGCACCCGCCCGGTTTTCTTGCAGCGCTTGGCGATCAGCGGACCCCAGGTCTGGATTTCCTGCACGTTCTCAAGGGTGACCAGTTCCGGATGCACCTGGCCCATCCAGCGAACCACCACCCAGGCGAGCGAGCGGCTGCGTTTACTGACCGGCTTGCTGCCCTTGGCAACCGAGAAATGCGTGCAGTCGGGCGAAGCATGCAGCGCACGCACGCCCCGGCCCTTCGTCGCCTGGCGCGGATCGACCTCGAACACGTCGCAGCGCATATGGGTGGTGTGCGGATGCCGCTTTTCATGCACCGCAATGGCGAGCGGATCGTGATTGATCGCCAGATGCACATGATAGCCGGCATCTTCCAACCCGTCGCAGCCGCCGCCCATGCCGGCGAACAGCACCACGGTCATGCGATCGTCGAGGCCGAAGGAGGGCAATGGGCGCCGGATGCGGCGGGCGCGAGAGAATGAGCCGATAGCGTTCATGCCGCCACCCAGCCATTGGCCATGAGGCTGATGACGCGCTCTCGCACGTCCTCGGCGAAGAAATAGCGGCTCTGCCGGCCCTTCGCGTCCGGCTCGATGCTCACCTCGAACCCTTCGGCGCAGAGGCCCTTGCGCAGGCTCTGCAACAGCTTGCCGCTCTGCAGCATGTCGAAATCGCACAAAACGATATTGAGCTCGCCGGTCAGCGCGCCGGACGGGCGCGCCATCAGCTCGATGGCGACACGGCGCCAGGGCGTCTTGAACAGCTCGCGCCCGGCGGGCGATGGCCGGGCCGCTTCGGGTGCACTGTCGATACCCGAACCGATCCGCGCCCGCCCCGCAAGGCCCGCCCGCGCATCGATCGCGCATCTTTTCAGCCGCGATGCCGGCATGCCCACCAGGCGCGCCATGACCGGGAAGGACACGTCGCGCTCCAGCATCAGCAGCAATCCATGCAGGAAATGCGGGTCGTGCTCGGCATCGGCCTGGAGGGCGCGCGCGTGCAGGTTCGTCGCAATGGCATTCATCTGGGCACCTCGACCGGTACGATTTTGCGATTGTGGAATTGCGGGCCGCCATCGGCGCGGGCGGTGATGGCCCGGAACTGCGCGCAGGCGGCTTCGATCTGCTCGACGGCGCCGGCGCCATAGGACGCGATCATGATGCCGCCGACGGTCTCGACATCAAGGCGATGGCTGCCGCTGGGCTCCAGCACGACGCGGGCGACGATCTCGTCGGGGCGATAGGTGGGCATATGCCTCATGGCTGCCCCTCCCCTTCGCGCCGCGCTGCATGCTGCGCCGTGGCAAAGGCCGAGGCGGCGGCGCGCTGATTGTCGCGGCTCGACAGCCCCATCACCCGGGCGCGGTTGCGCACATAGGCCTTGCCGGCCTTGCCGGGCCGGCCGATCTGAGCCGCCAGCAGCCCGACCAACGGTCCGCCGGTGGTATTGCCTTCATAAGCGCCGCGAATGATCGCGTCGGCCTCAGCCGTGGAAAGGGGTGCGGATGGCGGCTGCTCCGCCGTGGCTTCGACAGGCCTGCCATCCGCTGCGGCGTCCCTTGCGGGTGCCGCGCTCGGTTCAGCCGCTGCCGGCCGATCCTGGGTGTAACGTTCATCATGCTCTTCGCCGTCCAGCGCTTTCAGGGCGACCGTGGCCAGGCTGCCCATCGCCTCGATGGCTTCCGGCGTGAAATCCACCGTCTCGCCGTCGAGCGCGGCAATGCCGCAGAACTCGGCCAGCTTCTGCACCGCATCGCTGCTGACCCGGTCGCTCGACAGGCTGAGCGCCAGCACCGAAAAGGCGAACTGGTGCCATTTGCGCGGCGGCAGCGGAGCGATCGGGGCGGGCTTTTCCGCCTTGACCGGCTTCGGCTTGGGCGGGCTGACCACCGGCGCGGCGGCGGAAAGGATCTTCTCGCGGCTTTCCTGCACCGCGCTCTCGAAATCGTCCTCTTCCAGCGCAGCAAGCTTTTGCGCCCGGCTGGAGAGCTTTTTGTCGATGCCGATCTCGGCCAGCGTAAACGGCCTGTCAGCCGCCCCGCCCATCGCCGTGTTGTCGAAAACCGGTTCCCCTTCCGCACCGGTTTCCGGCTCCGCAACATTGCTGTTGGTCGGGCGCCCGCCCTGGCTCAGCAGGCCGTCATCCTTCACCTTGCGCAACAGGATGCCCAGCTTGCGCTCGGCTCGCGCCACGATCTCGGTGGCATCGGCCTGCAATTTCCGGTCCTTGGCGATACGGGCATAGGCCTTCGCCTTCTGCGCATCGCCATGCAGCTTCGTCACCTCGTCGAAGCTGACGGCGGCGGCCAGGGCCTCGCGGGCATGTTCGTAAACGGCCAGCTCGCTCATAGCCCCGCCTCCGCCTTGATCTGCTCCATCAGCTTGTGGGCGCTGACGATGATCGATTGCAGCTTGGGCAGGATCGCCTCGGCCTCGTCCGGGCTGATTTCGCCATCGGCGAGCGCCTGGCCGATGGCCACCATGGCCTTGCCCAGCGCCTGCGCCATGGCGCCCGAGCCCTCGACGATGGCGACGGGGCCGATATCCTGGGGCAACGGCACCACGATGGCGCCGGCGATATCGGCGAGGATGCGCAGCACATGGGTGGAGCGCGTTCGGTCGAGCAGATCGGCCAGCACGTCCACCGGCGCAAATTCCGCGCGATTGCGGTTTTCGTAGGACGAAAGCGTCTGCTGGCTGACATTGGTCAGCTCCGCCGCCTGCCCCTGCGTGCCGATTTCATCGACCAGCAGGCCGAAATCAGTCTTGAGGGCGCGATAGACATCAGCGCGCAGCCGCCGGCTGGCTTGGGGCTCGCTCATGCGTAAACCCTCCTGCATTTACAGGGTGACAGTCGCCGCGCTGCGCGCGACAACCGGACCATCATCGTGTTGGGGGACAGGGCGAGATGAGCAGCCGCTTTCCGAACTACCGGCCGAGCACGGCCCTGCGCCAGGCCATCGAGGCCCTGCGCGCGGCAGAGAAAAAGCGCCGGGATGCGGAGAACGCGGAAACCGTCTCTCCACATCCCGGCCAGTCGGGAGGCCCCGACGCCCATGCCGCAGCGCCGGGGCGAGAAGGCATCGACGATCCCGCGACGGCCGAGGACGGGGCCTCGCAGGAAAAACACGGCCTGGAGCCAGCCGCTGTCGATGCCCTCACGTCCGGGCGCATGGTGGACGGTTTTCCGGGAGGCAATCATTCGACACCTCGCCGGAAAACCGCTCTGATCCGCCGGCACAACCCAAGGAGAATCAGATGACGAACACGGCTGACCTGCCGCTTGAAAAGGAAATCACGGGGCTCAAGGCTCGCATCTTCGCCCAGGAGCTGCTGACAATGCAGCTTATCGTCGGGCTGAGCGGGATCACCGCCAATCCCAGCGAGACCTCCGCGCAATTGTTCAACAGCGCCCGCGCCATTCTGGACAGAAGCGAGGCCACCACCGGCGCCGAGATCACGGCCCTCACCAGGGACCGGCTCGCCAAGCTCGAGGCCATCATCAGCCAGCCGCCAAAAACGCCCGCTTGAGCCATCCACCACCAGGTCGGGGGCGTCCAGAAAGGCCATGCGTTCGACGCGTGGCGCCGGTCTGTTGCCCAGGCGCCCGATGGTCTGGGCAATGAATGAGAAGGGCGCGCCGATCATTCGACTCGCCCCCGAAAAAGCGTTCTGATGCGGGCAACGAGCTTATGGAGAATCACGTGAAAAGCCCCGTCGACTTGACGAGCGTGCCGCAGACCCCGGAGCAAATGACCGAAATGGTGTTTCGGTTGGGAATACAGCGCGCATATCTCGACATATCCACCGAGGCGCGCCGCCGCCGCATCACCGAGCACGACATTGCTCTGATCGAGCGCCATATCGTCGAGCTGACGACGGGCAATGACACGGCCATCGGCCAGCAGTTCCAGACCTTCGAAGCGGAGCCCGCACTTGCAGCCGCTCGTCAGAAGCTCAAGGACTACTTCGCGCTGACGCGCGAGGCGCGGGCCCAGAATATCGTCAACAAGTGAGGACCATGCGCTCATGGCGCGACCTCAGCGGGAAAGGGGCGCAGTACACCGCTCGGCCACCGAACATCGGCTGGCCAGTTGTCCGAAAACCAACGCATCGCATTTTCGAAATTCCGGGTGTTGAGATCACCACCCGAGGCTATCGCTCCAAGTCGCCCGCCGCCGTTGAGAAGCTTTGTGCTGAGGGTGCTCATCGAAACCCCGGTCGCCGCAGAATACGCGGTTGCTACTGCTAGAAGCTGTTGTGTGAGGGACATCGACGAAGCGCTCCAAAGCGAAATCGCCTTCATAATCGGATTTTATTCCGTCCTGTCAACGGATTTCAATCCGATACCCCGATGTTTTTGGCTAAGCTATTGTTGGGTATGATGGAATTTGATCCGAATACTCTCGCGGGACGCATTGAGCGCCGAATTTCCGAGCTCAAAACGAACCCCACTGCGGTGTCCGAAGAGGCAACCGGTAAGCCGGACGCTGTGCGAAAGATTTACGACAAGGCCAAAAAGCACGAGCCCTTTGCGCCGCGCATCAGCACGCTTCGGGGCTTGGCCAAGGCGCTCAAGACTTCGGTTGCCTGGCTGACGGAAGGCGAAGGCCCTGAGTCTGTCGATGGTGAAAGTGTACTTTCACCTTCAGCGATCATTCATAATGGCGAAGCCCTTCGATTTGCAGGGCGCGTCCAAGCCGGTGCATTTGTGGCCACGGACGAGTATTTCAATCAAGATTACGAGCCTGTTCCATCGCATGTTCTGCCCGTTCCCAAGTATTCCAAAGTTCGCCAATACGCATGGCGCTCCTATGGGGACAGTATGAACGAGGCGGGAATACTAGACGGCATGTGGGTTGTGGGTGCGGACGCTTCTGACTTCATCGACGTTTATGGAGACATAAGAAGTGGTGACTTGGTTGTTGTCGAGCGAACCCGCCACCAAGGAACGGAGCGCGAGCTAACGGTCAAAGAGGTGCATTTCTTCAAGGACCGCTACGAACTGCGCCCCGTATCCAGCAACAAAGATCACTCCCCCATCGTCGTGCAGCGTGACCACGAAGTCGACGGAGACGGCATCGAAGTGAAGATCGTCGGTGTCGTGCTTACCGCCTATGCGAACCTCCGAGCAAACCGATAACCGGATTTAATTCCGATTTCTCATTGACGCGGATTTAATTCCGATTTAGCGTCCCTTCAGCTTTACCACTGGAGGGCATCATGCTCGCTACCTTTCCAACATCGCCCGAAAACGACCGCCCTCTCTCCGAAGAAGAGTGGATGGACCGTTTTGTCGAGGACATCATCACGCTCAATGCCGAAGGCGGCGCCACCAAGGGGCGGCTTTATGAGCTGGGCTGGTCACCGCAATTCATCGAAACCAGGCTGGATAAGGCCACGGCAATGGCCAACAAGCGCTTCGTCCGCGATATCGACGCCGATCCGCACCGCTCGCTGACCACGGTGCAGAACGAGATGGCCGATATCATCGCCTCCCTGCTGCCGCCCGCCCAGATCATCGTCAGCGAACTCCAGGGGCGCGGCTTCTCGGCTCGTCATATCGACCTTCTCCTGCCCAAGGCTCGCGCCAAGGCGGCCCTGGCCTTCTGCCACGGGCAAACCGGGTGGGCTAACTGATGGGCACCACCGATATCTGCGCCATGGTTGCCGTTGAGGGCGGCCCGCCGATGGCTGACTGCTTCGAAGGCTGGTTTGAGGCCTATCCGCCCCATGGTCTCACCATGGAAGAATGGTGCGATGCCTGCGCCTCCGCGCAAGCCTATGGGCCGGATGTCATCTGCTTCGACTTCGACGGCGAGGATATCGAGTGATGGTCGAACGCATCGCCACCTTCCTCGAAAGCGATATCGGCCAGCTCGTCATGGGCTGCGCCGTCCTCGCGCTCATCTGCGGGAGCATCCGCTGATGTCCGGCCCATTCCTCAAGACCATGCCATCCGGCGTCATGTTCGACTTCGCCGCGCCCCGGCCCGAAATGGTAACGCTCTATGACATCTGGTATTGCCTTGCCCGCATCAATCGCTGGGGCGGCAATATCGAGCCGGTCACCTATACCGTGGCCCAGCACAGCCTGGTAACGGCCAGCGCCTGCCGCCTGCCGCAATCGCGCGTCTATGCCCTGCTGCACGACGCGGCGGAGGCCTATATCGGCGACCTGCCCACCCCGCTCAAGCTCTGGCTGGAAAACGCCGGCGCCGGCATCCTCGGTCTCGAAATGCGTATCCTCTTCGGGGCTATATTCCCCGCCTTCGGCATCAACCCGCCCGGCAAGGAAATCGCCGCTGACGTTCACAACGCCGACCAGATTGCCCTCGCCACCGAATACCGCGATATCGTCCAGGGCCGCAACGCGGGCTGGACGCCCAAGGCGCCGCCCATGCGCACGCGCATCACCTTCCAGCCCACCCCCAAGGTGGAAGAACAGTTCCGCCTCGCCCTCGAGGGCGCACTGCGGCCGTTCGGCAGGGTGCAGTGATGGGCGATCCGTCCTTCCTTTTCGGCTTCGGCTGCGTTGCCTGCGCCCTGCTCGGCCTGCTGATCCGGGATCTGCTGTAATGAGTGAGCGCAAAGCCGCTGTGGCATCGAGGTTACCCATTCGGCGCGGCCTGGGCGAAGCAGAGGCCGCGCTCTATATCGGGCTAGGTGCCAGCAAATTTGCCGAGCTGGTGCGCGACGGCCGCATGCCCCGGCCGCGCCTGATCGACAACCGCCGCGTCTGGGACATCGACGATATCGACGCTGCCTTCCGGGCCTTGCCAATTGAGGGCGAGATGGAGAAGGATGACAACCCTTGGCACTAAACGCCGGCAGGGGTAGAGCAATGGCCACGATCAAGCTCAAATACATAAAGAGCTATACTGATCGGTTGGGCAACAGGCGACACTACTTCAACAAGCGCGGCGAGCCTTCCACCGCCCTGCCTGGCCTGCCCGGATCACGCGAGTTTATGGCGGTATATCAGGTCTGCCTCGATGCAGCCGACGCGAAGGCGCCGCGCCGGTCACTTGTGGAACGCACGCGAATTGCTCCAGGCAGCGTGGACGATATTGCCATGCGGTTCTACGCCTCCGCCGAATTCAAGACATTGGCCGCAATCACCCGCTCCACCTATCGCAATGAGATTGACAAGTTTCGCCGCGAGAAGGACTCCAAGGGCAACCCACATGGTGCGAAGCCCATCGCCATGCTTGATCGGCGAGCCGTCAAGGCGTTGATCGCAGAAAAGGCCGACAAGCCGGGCGCTGCTAACAATCGGCTACGCACCATCAAGCTCCTGGTCAAATTGGCCATTGAGGAAGATCTGCGCACCGACGATCCGACAATCGGGGTTAAGGCGCTAAAAGTTGGCAATGGCGAGGGCTTCCTGGTCTGGGAAGAGCATCATATCGACAGCTTCCAGCGGCGTTGGCCCATCGGCACCAAGCCGCGCCTGGCACTCTCCCTGCTACTGTTCACTGCGCAGCGGCGCAGCGATATCGTACGCATGGGTCGCCAGCATGTGCGCAACGGCATGATTTCCGTGCGCCAACAAAAGACCGGCGCCTACCTCGATATTCCCATCCACGACGATCTGCGCCCGATCCTGGATGCTGTCACCGTCGATATCCCTGCCTTCCTGCTGTCCGAGCACGGCAAGCCCTTCCAGCCAGCATCCTTCGGCAACTGGTTCGGCGATCGCTGCCGCGAGGCTGGATTGCCCACAGGCTATAATGCCCACGGCCTGCGCAAGGCCGCTTGCCGCCGCCTGGCCGAGGCCGGCTGCACCACTAGGGAAATCATGGCCATTTCCGGTCACAAGACTATCGAGGAAGTCGAGCGTTATACCCGGTCTGCCGACCAGAAAAAGCTGGCAAAAGCCGCTATGGCGCGGCTGGGGCATTCTAACTCTTGAAATAACTGCATTCTAACCCCTTGAAAAATATGGGGGTTGGTAGGCGCGACCGGACTCGAACCGATAACCAAGCCGTTATGAGCGGCTAGCTCTAACCATTGAGCTACGCGCCCCCGCGCAGCTATCTGCCCGATCATGGGCAGGGGTTCAATCCCCAATCGAGCCGGCGCCCTTGCGAATCCCGTGCGCCTGGCGGTCCGCCGCGCTACAATGCATCCGGGTGGCGGCGGAGCAGACATGCGCGAAGGCGATATCATCAACGGGCTGGCCAAGGGGCTCAAGGTCATCGAATGTTTCGATGAGGAGCATGCCCGCCAGTCGATCACCGACGTAGCCAACCGCACCGGGCTGGAGCGGGCGACGGCGCGGCGATGCCTGCTGACGCTTCTGCATCTGGGCTATGCCGCCTATGACGGCAAATTCTTCCGGTTGACGCCGCGCGTGCTCAATCTGGGTCATTCCTATCTCGCCGCGACACCCCTGCCCCGCGTCGTCCAGCCCTTTCTCGAAGAGCTGTCCGCCCAGGTCAATGAAAGCTCCTCCGCCGCCGTTCTGGACGACACCGAAATCCTCTATATCGCCCGCGCCTCGCATCGCCGGGTCATGTCGATCAATCTCGGCGCCGGCGCGCGCATGCCGGCCTATTGCACCTCCATGGGGCGCATCCTGCTCGCGGCGCTGCCGCCCGCCGAGGCACAGGCGATCCTGGGCCGCTCCGATCTCGTCGCCTATACGGAAAAAACCAAGGCCGACCTGCCCTCGCTCCACACCGAGCTGGCCGTGGTGGCCGCACAGGGCTTTGCCGTGATCGACGAGGAATTGGAGCTCGGGCTCTGCTCCATCGCGGTGCCGCTCTTCAATGCCGCCGGCCAGACCGTGGCCGCCCTCAATGTCGGGGCCCAGTCCGCCCGCGCCTCCACCTCGCACATGATCGCCAATTTCCTGCCCCTGATGCGCAAGGTGCAGGCGGAAATCCGCCCCCTGCTGCGCTGAGCCGGACTCGCTTGGCCGCCGGTTTTCCCGGTGCAGGCAAGCATCATAATCGCGCTTCTCCGCCGGCGTCAGCTCTTATTATTCCAGAAAAATCAGACACTTGCCTCGTCATGAACACGTCATGCGACCGCAATAAAACTGTCGCGCATCGTCCATAGGGTCTGCCGCGTCACAGGGCGGCGCCGGAATAAACGATACCGGATCGGCCAGCCAGGTTTGAATTGAATTCCGAAAGGGAACTCCCCATGAAGACCGCACTTTTCACCAGTGCCGCCGTTATCGCCCTCGCCGCCTTCGGCCCCGCTGCCGCCTTCGCCCAGTCGCGCGACACCATCCAGATCGCCGGCTCCTCCACCGTCCTGCCCTTCGCCTCTATCGTCGCCGAGGAATTCGGCGCCGTCTTCCCCGAGTTCAAGACCCCGGTGGTGGGCTCGGGCGGCACCGGCGGTGGCCTCAAGAAATTCTGCGAAGGCGTGGGCGACAACACCATCGACATCGCCAATGCCTCCCGCCCGATCAAGGATTCCGAGCGCGACGCTTGCACCGCCAACGGCGTGACCGACATCCGCGAAATCCAGTTCGGCTTTGACGGCATCGTCTTCGCCTCCTCCGCTTCGGGGTCCGATTTCGCCCTCTCGCCCGTCCATGTCTTCAAGGCGCTCGCCGCCAAGGTTCCGGTCGACGGCAAGCTCGTCGACAACCCCTATACCAGCTGGAACGAGATCGACCCGGCGCTGCCCAACCAGCCGATCGCCCTGGCCATTCCGGGCTCCAACCACGGCACCCGTGAAGTCTTCCAGGAAAAGGTGGTGACCCCCGGCGCCAAGGCTGCCGGCCTGCCCGAAGGCCTGTCGGCCGAGGAACTGACCGCCATCGAAACCACCTTCCGCCAGGATGTCGTGGTCGAGATCGCCGGCGACTATACCGAGACCCTGGCCCGCCTCACCTCCAACCCCAATACGATCGGCGTCTTCGGGCTCTCCTTCTACGAGCAGAACAAGGACACGCTGAAGGTCGCCACCATCGACGGCGTCACCCCCTCGCTGGAAACCGTCGCCGCCGGTGAGTATCCAGTCTCGCGTCCGCTCTACTTCTACGTCAAGGGCCAGCATATCGGCGCCGTTCCGGGCCTGGCCGAATATACCGAATACTTCCTCTCCGACGCCGTGTCGGGCGAGGGCGGCATTCTGGAAGCCGCCGGCCTCATCCCGCAGCCGGCCGAAAAGACCGCCGAAGTGCTGGCCGCCTTCCAGGCGCAGTAAACCAACCCACGAACGGGCCGCTTCCGGGCGGCCCGTTTGCACCGGCCACCGACGGAGCGACTGACATGAACACTCTCATCATCGCCGGCCTGCTCCTGGTGCTTTTCGGCTTCGCCTATCAATTCGGCTGGGCCAAGAGCCGCGCCCTGGCCGTTCCCAATGGCGCACCGGTTCATTCGCGCCCGCAATATCATGGCGTGCTGGTCGCGCTGTGGACGCTCATTCCCGCCCTGCTGGTGCTCGCCGGCTGGGCCTTTTTCTCGCCCGGCGTCACCCGCTGGTACGCGCTTTCCCAAATTCCCGCCGACATCCTGGCCAGCCTCGACCCCACCGGCCTCAACGCCCAGCTTGCCCGCATCCGCGACCTGGCCTCCGGCTTCGGCGTCGCCGGACAGGTGCAGCCCTTTGAAGAAGCGGCCGGCGCCAATCTGGGCCGCTTCCAGCTTCTAAGCTTCCTCGTCATGCTGGCAGCCGCCGCCGGCCTCGGCATTCTCGGCCTGAACCTGGCGCAACGCCGCATCACTGCCCGTCTGCGCGCCCGCAACGAGGTCGAGCGCGCCATTTCCTGGGCGCTGATCGCCTGCTCGGCGGTCGCCATCCTGACCACGCTGGGCATCGTTGCCTCGCTGGTCAGCGAAGCCTTCCGCTTTTTCACCTATGTCAATCCGCTGGATTTCTTCTTCGGCACCGTCTGGGCCCCGAAATTCTCCTCCACCGGCGCCGGCAATGCCGGCCAATATGGATTGCTGCCGCTGCTTGCCGGCACGCTGATGATCTCGGCCATCGCCATGCTGGTGGCCGTGCCGGTGGGGCTGATGGCCGCCATCTATCTCAACCAATATGCCCACCGCTCCGTGCGCGCGGTGGTCAAGCCCGTCATCGAGGTCTTGGCCGGCATTCCCACCATCGTCTATGGCTTTTTCGCCCTGGTGACGGTGGGCCCCTTCCTGCGCGACATGGGCGCAGCCGTCGGTCTTTCCATCAGCGCCACCAGCGCCCTCACCGCCGGACTGGTCATGGGCGTGATGATCGTGCCCTTCATCTCCTCGCTGTCCGACGACATCCTCAACCAGGTGCCCACCAGCCTGCGCGACGGCGCCTATGGGCTGGGGGCAACCCAGTCCGAAACCATCCGCAGTGTATTGCTGCCCGCTGCCCTGCCCGGCATTGTCGGCGCTTTCCTCCTCGCGGTCAGCCGCGCCATCGGCGAAACCATGATCGTGGTGCTGGCGGCGGGCAACGCCCCCATTCTGCGCGGCAATCCGCTGGAGCCGGTTTCCACCATCACCGTTTCCATCGTCAACCAGCTGACCGGCGACACCGATTTCACCGGGCCGCAATCGCTGGTCGCCTTCGCGCTGGGCCTCACGCTCTTCATCATGACGCTCTGCCTCAACATCGTCGCCCTCTACATCGTCCGCCGCTTCCGGGAGCAGTATGAATGACCAGCACCACTTCGGCTCCCGCCCCCTCCTCCCGCAGCTTCGAGCGCACCGCCCGCATCCGTGCCGGCCTCGCCCGGCGCCAGGCGGGCGAGAAGCTCTTCCGTGCGCTCGGCATCGTCGCCATCGTCCTGGCGCTGGGCTTCGTGGCCCTGCTGTTCACCGACGTGCTGCGCAAGGGCATCCCCGCCTTCACCCAGTCCAATCTGCATCTGGCGATCACCTTCGACCCCGCGACCATCAAGGTGGATCCCGCCCCCCTGCGCCAGGAGGGCCAGTCGGACGCCGATTTCCACGCCGCCACCATGGCCTGGCAGCGCCAGGTGGCCATGCTCAACTGGAATACCGTCATCGAGGCGGGGCTGCGCAAGGCCGCGCCGGCCGGCTTCGACATCGACAGCCGCCAGATTCTGGCGATTGCCGAAACCGACGCCCGCCATCGCGTCCGCGAAATCTTCGTCGACAACCCGGACCTGCTCGGCCAGACCATCGGCATTGACCTGCTCGCCTCGGCCAATACCGACAACTGGGTCAAGGGCAACATCGACCGCGACCTAGGCGACGCCCAGCAGCAATTGCCGGCGCAAACTCGCGCGCTCATCGACATTTTCGAGCAGAACGGCACCATTACCCAGGGCTTTGCCTGGTCGCTGTTCTCCAATGTCGACAGCCGCTCCGCCCCGGCTTCGGCAGGCCTGCTGGGCGCCTTGATGGGCTCGTTCTGGATGATGCTTATCGTCATCCTGCTCGCCGTTCCCATCGGGGTGGGCAGCGCCATCTATCTCGAGGAATTCGCGCCCAGGTCGCGCTTCACCGATCTCATCGAGGTCAATATCAACAACCTCGCCGCCGTGCCCTCCATCGTCTTCGGCCTCCTGGGCGCCGCCGTCTTCATCAACTGGTTCCGCCTGCCGCTTTCCGCCCCTCTCGCCGGCGGGCTGGTGCTGACCCTGATGACGCTGCCCACCATCATCATCGCCACCCGCGCCGCCCTGAAGGGCGTTTCCCCCGCGCTGCGCCAGGCGGCGCTTGGCATGGGAGCCTCCCGGACGCAGATGGTGTTCCACCACGTGCTGCCGGTCACCTTCCCCTCTATCCTCACCGCCACCATCATCGGGGTGGCGCAGGCCCTGGGCGAAACGGCGCCGCTGCTGCTCATCGGCATGAACGCCTTCGTCGCCGCCGTTCCGGCGACGCCGGTAGAGCAGGCCACCGCCCTGCCGGTGCAGATCTATCTCTGGCAAGCCAATGAAAACCGCAATTTCTTCGAACCACGCACATCCGCGGCGATCATGGTGCTGCTCGGCTTCATGATCTCGCTCAACGCCGTCGCCATTTTCCTGCGCTCGCGCCTCGAAAAGCGCTCCTGACAGAAGGTCTTCCGCAAATGGACATGCTTGCCGGCAAGGTTAAGATGACCCCGCAAACCGTGAACACCGCCATGAACCCCATCGACGCCCTCGAGCGCCCCATCCGCCTGACCGCCCGCGACGTCACCGTGCATTACGGCGCCAAGCAGGCCCTGCATGGCATTTCCATCGATATTCCCGACCGGGCCGTCACCGCCTTCATCGGCCCCTCGGGCTGCGGCAAGTCGACCTTCCTGCGCTGCTTCAACCGCATGAACGACACCATAGAAGGCGCTCGCGTCGGCGGCAGGATCAAGCTCGACGGCGAGGACATCTACGATCCAAGCCTGGACGTGGTGGAACTGCGCGCCCGCATCGGCATGGTGTTCCAGAAGCCCAATCCCTTCCCCAAGTCGATTTACGAAAACGTCGCCTACGGCCCCAAGATCCACGGGCTGGCGCGCGGCAAGGCCGATCTGGACGAAATCGTCGTCTCCTCGCTGCGCAAGGCGGGCCTCTTCGAGGAGGTCAAGGATCGCCTGCACGAGCCGGGCACCGGCCTTTCTGGCGGCCAGCAGCAGCGCCTCTGCATCGCCCGCGCCATCGCCGTAGGCCCCGAAGTCATCCTGATGGACGAGCCCTGCTCGGCGCTCGATCCCATCGCCACCGCCATCATCGAAGAACTCATCGACGAGCTGCGGGAAAACTACACCATCGTCATCGTCACCCATTCGATGCAGCAGGCCGCCCGCGTCAGCCAGAAGACCGCGTTTTTCCATCTGGGCAATCTGGTCGAGGAAGGGGTGACCGAGGACATCTTCACCAATCCGGTCAACAAGCAGACCCAGGACTACATCATGGGCCGCATCGGCTGAGCCGAGCCCCTGGAGGATAATGCCATGCCCACCACCGGCACCGACCATATCGTCACCGCCTATAGTGACGAGCTGACTTTCCTGGCCCAGTCCATTGCCGAAATGGGCGGCCTGGTCGAAGTCGCCATCGAGAACGGCACCAAATCACTGCTCAAGCTTGATCGCGAGCTGGCCGACCTCACCATCATCGCCGACCAGCGCATCGACGACATGCAGCGCCGCATCGACGACATGGCGGTGTCGATGATCGCCCGGCGCCAGCCCATGGCGTCCGACCTGCGCGCCATCATCACCTCGATCCATGTCGCATCCGATCTGGAGCGCGTCGGCGACATGGCCAAGCAACTGGCACGCCGTTCGCTCAAGCTCGAAGGCATGAATTTGCAGCCCACCTTCTACAACGGCGTCAAGAACATGACGGCGCTGGTGCTGCGCCAGGTCAAGGAAGCGCTGGACGCCTATTCCAACCGCGATGCCGAAGCCGCCATCGAGGTCTGCAACCGCGACGACGAGGTGGACGCCATGCACACCTCGCTGTTCCGCGAACTGCTCACCTATATGATGGAGGATCCGCGCAACATCACCCCCTGCACGCATCTGCTGTTCTGCGCCAAGAATCTCGAGCGCATCGGCGACCACGCCACCAATATTGCCGAGCGCGCCTATTATCTGCAGACCGGCAAGCAGCTTACCGGCGAGGTGCAGGAATTGCAGCGCACCCAGATCAAGGCCTAGGCCCCTCGGCCGCCCGCCCTCTCATGGATCGAAAGCCGGCCTGCCGGCACAATGGGAGTTTCCATGCCCGCGACCATTCTCGTCGTTGAAGACGAAGGCGATATCGCCATCCTGCTCCGCTACAACCTCGAAGCCGAGGGGTTCCGTGTCGTCACCGCCGAAACCGGCGACGAAGCGCAACAGACCATTGCCGAAAAGCTGCCCGACCTGATCCTGCTCGACTGGATGCTGCCCGAAGTCTCGGGCATCGAATTGTGCCGGCGATTGCGCGCCCGCGAGGAGACCGCGCGCGTGCCCATCATCATGCTCACCGCCCGCGGTGAGGAGGAAGAGCGCGTTCGCGGCCTCGCCACCGGCGCGGACGACTATGTGGTCAAGCCCTTTTCCGTGCCCGAGCTGGTGGCCCGCATCCATGCCCTGCTGCGTCGCGCCAATCCCAATCTGGTGACCGCCGCGCTCAGGGTGGGCGATCTCGAGCTCGACCGCACCACCCACCGGGTGCGCCGCGCCAGCCGCGACATCCATCTCGGCCCCACCGAATACCGCCTGCTCGAATATCTCATGCGCCATCCCGGCCGCGTCTATTCGCGCGAGCAATTGCTCGACGGGGTCTGGGGCAATGACGTCTATGTCGATGAGCGCACGGTGGACGTCCATATCGGCCGGCTGCGCCGCGCCATCAACCGGGGCAAGGAAGCCGACCCGATCCGCACCGTACGCGGCGCCGGCTATGCCTTTGATGAGCGTTTCGCCCGGCAGGCCTAGGCCGGTCGCCTAAACCTCGGGCAGTTGCCGCAGAGGCGTGTCGTCATTCACCGGCACAGTCAGCCGCTCGATCATGCGATGCACCTGCGGCGGCTCGCTGCCGCGATGCAGGGCGCGCAATTGCTCGCTGTTTTCCGCATCGGCCTTGGTGCGGCGCAAATTGTGCCGCACATAATCCACCCAGGTCGGCACATGATAGGACTCGATCCAGATATCGGGCCGCTCCAGATCACGCAGCAATGCCCATTGCCTGGCGCCATCACGGATACGGATGCGCCGCCGCGCCGCCATCAGCGAGAGCAGGCGCGGAATATCCTGCTGGTCGATATGATATTCGATCATCACCAGGATAGGACCGCTGCGCGGCCGCAGATCCAGCTTCAGCACCGGCTCGTTGAAGGTATTGAGCGGATTGAGGTCGCGGGAATCGAACTCGGGAAGCGGCAGGCGCAGGCCGACGAGCCCGCAGGCCACCAGCATCAGGCTGGCCAGGATCAGCGCCGCGCCCAGGCCGAAGGCATCGGCGCTGGCGCCCCAGACCCAACTGCCCGCCGCCATGCCGCCGAAGGTCGCCGTCTGATAGAGCGAAAGCGCCCGCCCCACCACCCATCGCGGCGAAGAGAGCTGGATCGAGACATTGAACAGCGACAGCGCCAGAACCCAGCAGGCCCCTGCCGGCAGGAGCATGAAATGGCTCAGCAGCAGGTCGCGGCTCAGCCCCAGGGCGGCGCAACTGACGGCAAAGCCGAGACAGGCGGCCCGCACGATGGTCTCGTTGCTGAAGCGCTCACGGACGCGGGCATTGAGGAAGGCGCCCCCGATCGCCCCCAGGCCGAAGCAGCCCAGCAAGGTGCCATAGATCATCGCCCCGCCGCCCTCCGCCTCGCTGGCGACCGACGGCAGCAGCGCCAGGATCGACACGGCCGCGAGACCGAAGAGGAAGCCCCGGAAGAGCACCGTGGTGAGATTGGGCGAAAGCGAGACATAGCGCAGCCCGGCCAGGATGGCGCTGACGAAATCCTCGCGCGGCAGCAGGTTGGGCGTGCGCACCGGCTTCCAGCGGAACAGGGCCACGATCAGCGGCAGGTAGCTCAGCGCATTAAGGGCAAAGGCGGCGGCCGCCCCGGCGAAGGCCACGATGACGCCGCCCACAGCGGGGCCGACGCTGCGCATCATGTTGAAGCCCATGGAATTGAGCGTCACCGCGCCGGGCAGGTCTTCCCGCGGAACGATATCGCCCACCGAGGCCTGCCAGGAGGGATTGAACAGCGCCGTGCCGCAGCCGATGAGGAAGGTGAAGGTCAGCAGCAGCCAGGGCGTCAGCAGGCCCATGAAGGCCATCGCCGCCAGCAGCATGGAGACGATGGCCATGCCGATCTGGGCGATAATCATCACGATGCGGCGGTCGAAATTGTCCGCCAGCGCCCCCGCCGCCAGCGAGAACACCATGACCGGCAGCGAGGTCGAGGCCTGCACCAGCGCCACCATGTTGTGGGAGCTGGTCAGCGTGGTCATCATCCAGCCCGCGCCCACGGACTGCACCAGCCCGCCCAGATTGGACACCAGCGTGGCCAGCCACAGCATGCGGAAGGTTTCATGCCGGAACGGAGCCAGCACCTTGTCAGCCATAACGAATCCTCTCGCTCTCCCTATCTCTAGGTTGGGTGCCCACCCTTGACAACCGGGCAGGCCATCCCCCGCTCTCAAAAACAAAACCCCGGGCACAGGCCCGGGGTTCAAACGCTGGAGCGAGCAGGCCGCGCCTAGCCGGCGGCGGTATAGGCGGTCTTGACGATGGTGAAGAACTCGGCGGCATACTTGCCCTGCTCGCGCGGACCATAGCTCGAGCCCTTGCGCCCGCCGAACGGCACGTGGAAATCCACGCCGGCGGTGGGAACGTTGACCATCACCATGCCGGCCTCGGCATTGCGCTTGAAATGGGTCGCATATTTGAGCGAGGTGGTGACGATGCCGGCCGAAAGACCGAACTCGGTGTCATTGGCCGTGGCAAGAGCTTCCTCGTAATCCTTGACCTTGATGACGGCCGCCACCGGCCCGAAGATTTCCTCGCGGGCGATGCGCATGGAATTGGTCGCGCCGGTGAAGAGCGCCGGCTGCAGGAAATAGCCTTCGGTGGGCGCATTGACGCGCTGGCCGCCGGCGCGCAGCTCGGCGCCCTCGTCCTGGCCGATGCCGATATAATCCATGTCCTGCTTGAGCTGGCTGGGGTCGACCACCGGGCCGATCTCGCTGGTCTTGTCCAGCGCATGGCCGACGCGCAGATTCTTGGTCCGCTCGCACAGCGCATCGACGAAGGCGTCGTGGATGCCCTCGGTCACGATCACGCGGCTCGACGCCGTGCAACGCTGGCCGGTGGAGAAGAAGGCCGACTGCGCCACGCTTTCCACTGCCACCTTGAGGTCGGCATCGTCCAGCACGACGGTCGGGTTCTTGCCGCCCATTTCAAGCTGGAACTTGCGGCCATGCTGGATCGAGGCTTCCGCGACACGCTTGCCGGTGCCCACCGAGCCGGTGAAGCTGATGGCGTTGACATCGGGGCTGTCGAGCAGGGTCTGGCCCACCACCGAACCACGGCCCATGACCAGGTTGAGCACGCCCTTTGGCAGGCCGGCCCGCACCAGGATGTCGACAATGGCCCAGGTGGAACCCGGCACCAGGTCGGCCGGCTTGATGACCACGGTATTGCCATAGGCCAGGGCCGGCGCGACCTTCCAGGCCGGAATGGCGATGGGGAAGTTCCACGGAGTGATGATGCCGATAACGCCCACCGGCTCGCGGGTGATCTCGACGCCCACGCCGGGCCGCACGCTGGGCAGAACTTCGCCCGAAAGGCGCAGCACCTCGCCGGCGAAGAAATCGAAGATCTGGCCGGCGCGGGTCGCCTCGCCGATGCCCTCGGCCAGGGTCTTGCCCTCTTCGCGGCTCAGCAACTCGCCCAACTCCTGCTTGCGGGCGAGGATTTCATCGGCGGTCTTGCGCAGGATGGCGTGGCGCTCAAGGATGCCCGAGCGCGACCAGGCGGGAAAGGCGGCCTTGGCGGCGGCAATGGCCTGCTTGGTCTCTTCGGCGCTGGCCTGCGCATAAACGCCCACGACATCCTTCAGATCAGACGGATTGATGTTCTCTTTCCCCTCCGTTCCCAGCCATTCCCCATCGATCAGGTTCTTGTGCAGTTCAGCCATTTGGAATGCCTTTCAGAAGATTAGAGGAGATTTGCCCTGGCGAGGTCGCGCAGCAGATGGCTGGCGCCATAGGTCCAGGGCGGACATTTCGTGGAAAGATTGACCCGGTTGGAGAGCGTGCCAAGCGCCGGTGTCGAGATCGTGACGATATCGCCCAGCCGGTGGGTGAAACCCTGGCCCGCCCCACCCCGGTCCTGAACCGGGGCGAACATGGTGCCGAGATAGAGCACCAGCCCGTCGGGATATTGGTGGTGGCTGCCAATGGTGGCGGCAACCAGCGATTCCGGCGTGCGGGAAATCCGCGCCATCGAGGAATGACCTTCGAGGACGAAGCCGTCCTCGCCCACGACGCGCAGCGCGATTTCCGAGTTCTTGACTGTTTCGAGGGTGAAGCCATCGGCAAACAGCCGGATGAAGGGCCCAAGAGAGGCCGAGGCGTTATTGTCCTTGGCCTTGCCGAGCAGCAAAGCGGAGCGGCCCTCGACATCGCGCAGGTTGACGTCATTGCCCAGCGTCGCCCCGATGATGGCGCCGCTGCTGGTGACCAGCAGCGCGATTTCAGGCTCGGGATTGTTCCAGCTCGAAACCGGGTGCAGCCCCACTTCTGCACCATAGCCCACCGAGCTCATCGGCTGGCCCTTGGTGAAGATTTCCGCATCGGGGCCGATGCCCACTTCCAGATACTGGCTCCACACGCCCTTTTCGATCAGCGCCGCCTTGACCTTCATGGCGGTGTCCGAGCCCGGCACCAGTTCGCTGAGATCGGTGCCGATCAGGCCGAGGATTTCGCTACGCAACGCATCGGCGCGGCCCTTGTCGCCCCGCGCCTGCTCCTCGATGACCCGCTCGAGCAGGGAGACGACGAAGGTGACGCCCGAAGCCTTGATGGCCTGCAGGTCGATGGGCGAGAGCAGCCGGGGCAGCTCGTCATTCCCGGCGCCGGCAATGGAATTGGCGAGGATCGCATCCGCGTCCCCCAGAGGCGTCCCCGGCGCCTGGGCCACATGGTCGGCGGCATGGCCGCTTTCGGCGATGTCGCGCACGCTGGCCATGCCCCTGGCGGTGATGTCGACCACCACTCCGTCCCGGACGGTAACGATGCGGGGATGGTCATGGCCGGGCACCTGGGCACGGCCAAGCAGGATGCCGCCGGGATAATGCCTGTCGCCCATGTCGCCGCCCTCCGAGTGTTGGGCAGTGAGTACCCTACCGGACTGGCGCAGGGCAAGCGCGCAAAGTCATACTTTTGTCCATGAACCCTTGTTCACAGCTCCGTTCAACTCCGGTTCATCCGCGCCGCAATACTGACGCATTGGTCGGGGAGGACTCCCCGCAATCTATCCAGGAGTAATCTCATGCGTCGTCTTGCTGCACTCGTTCCCTTCGCCCTGATGGCCGGCCTTTCCCTGCCCGCCCTGGCCGGCACGATCACCATCGAAGGCCGCGGCGAAGTGCTGGCGGCCCCCGACATGGCCCAGATCAATTCCGGCGTCACCACCCAGGGCGCCTCGGCGCGGGAGGCGCTCGACGCCAATACCGCCGCCATGGGCGAGCTGATCGCCGCCCTCAAGGCCGCCGGCATCGAAGCGCGCGACATCCAGACTTCGGGCTTTTCGGTCAATCCGAACTACGTCTATTCCGACGAGCGCGACGAGAACGGCTATTCCCTTCCGCCTCGCATCAACGGCTATCAGGTTAGCAATACGGTAACCGTAACGGTGCGCAAGCTTGACGATCTGGGCACCATTCTCGACAAATCCGTCACCATTGGAGCCAACACCATCAATGGCGTGAGCTTCTCGGTGGCCGATCCATCCGAGCTCTACAACGAAGCCCGCAAGGCCGCCTTTGCCGACGCCCGCGCCAAGGCCGAGCTCTATGCCGATGCCGCCAATGTGGCGCTGGATGAAATCGTCTCGATTTCGGAGACCCAGGGCTACAATGCGCCCCAGCCCTACCCCATGTATGCCCGTGCCGACGTCGCCATGGCCCAGGCCGTGCCCGTCGAAGCCGGCGAGATGGCCTTCGCCATCAATGTCAGCGTCCAGTGGGAGCTCGACAACGACGGCAAGTAAGCCTTCGGCTTCCCGATTACCCATTCCCCTCTAGCGAGGGGGCTTGGGCGGTGGGGACGGACCACCGTAGTCACCCGTCCCCACCACTTCCCTATCAGCCGGCAAACACCTTCCAGAGCATGTTCAGCCCCACCACGACCAGGAAGGCGGCGAACACGTATTTGAGCGTCTTCTGGTCGAGCCGGTGCGCCAGAGCCGCCCCGATCGGGGCGCAGACCGCGGCCAGCCCCGCCACCAGCACCAGCGCCATCAGGTTGATATAGCCCAGGCTCAGCGGCGGCAGGCCTTCGACGCCCCACCCCGAAATAATGAAGCTCAACGTGCCCGAAAGGGCGATGGCCACCCCGATGGCGGCCGAGGTGCCCACCGCGGCATGCATGCTGGCGCCGAACGCCACCAGCGTCGGCACGGTGAGTGAACCGCCGCCAATCCCCATCAGCGAAGACAGATACCCCACCACGAACGCCGAAATCCGGTGCGTCAGCGACGAGCCGTTGAGGTGCCCCATCAGCCTGGTCTGCCAGGCGAAGACGATATTGGCGGCGATGACGAAGGCCATGACGGCAAAAATGATGCGCAGCACGTCGCCGGAGAAGTAGCCCGCCATCAGCCCGCCGATAAAGGTGCCCGCCACGATGAAGGGCACCCAGAGGCGCAGCACCTTGATATCGAGCGCGCCCCGCTTCTGGTGCGAACGGGCGCTCATGATGCCGGTGGGGATGATGATGGCGAGCGAGGTGCCCACCGCCACATGCTGGACCACGTCGGCATCATAGCCGAGCAGAAGCAGGGCGGTGCCCAGGGCGGGAACGATGATGGCGCCGCCGCCGATACCCAGAAGGCCCGCGGCGATACCCGAGACAACGCCCGTCGCCATCAGCCCCGCCACGAAGGGCCAATAGGTCCACGCCGCCGAAAAATCCATTACGTCTCTCCAAGACCGTGCAGCACCACCTCGCGCCGATGCGGGCGCCGGCGATGCTCGAAAAGATAAAGACCCTGCCAGGTGCCTAGGACCGGCCGCCCCGCCACCACCGGAATGCCGATGGAGGTCTGCGTCAGCGCCGCCCGGATATGGGCCGGCATGTCGTCGGGGCCTTCGGTGGTATGGACCAGCCAGTCCATGCCCTCGGGCACGAGGCGGCCGAAGAACCCCTCGAGATCGACCTGGACGTCCGGATCGGCATTTTCCTGGATCAGGAGCGAGCAGGAGGTGTGGCGCACAAAGACCGTCAGCAGGCCGGTGCCGATGCCGCTTTGCGACACGAATCGCCGCGCCGCCGAGGTAAGCTCATAGAGCCCCTTGCCCCGCGTCTCGACGACAATGGTGTCCACCGCCTGCTGCATGGCCCCCGCCTAGCATGCACCCCGTCACCGGCCAAGGGCGAGAGCGCCCGATCCGTCCACCTCGCCCCATTGGCGCCATTTTCACCCGGTCACGCTTGCTTGATCCGGCGGGGAACCCATCGCAGCGTCGACACGTTCCCCGGTCAGGGGCTCGCATCGCGCCCAGGTGTTCCGCTGGCGCTTCATTCAGTCTGCGTTCACACTGAACCGGCGATGTTGGGCTCAAATGTCATCCGACATAAAGGAAAATTACAATGCGTCTCAGAAACTGGCTCCTGACCGGCACGAGCATCAGCCTCATGGCTCTGCATCCTCTTTCCGCGCAGGCGCAGGACAGTGAGCTGATCGCTGCCTACCAGAATTATGTGGCGGCCCAGGCCTCCGGCGACGCGGCAGCGCTCGATACGGCGCAAAGCGCGCTGGCCGAATTGTGCATCATTCACGGCTATGCCAGCATCGAGGACTGCATTGCCGTTGCCGCCAGCGGTGGCGCGGCCCCCGCTGCGCCCGCCATCGAAGAACCCGCCCCGGCCGCGGAAGAACCGGCTCCGGCCGTCGAGGAGCCCGCACCGGCAGTGGAAGAACCGGCGCCCGAACCGCAGCCGGAACCCGCTCCCGAGCCGCAGCCCGCACCGCAGCCTGAGCCTGCCCCCCAGCCCGAGCCGGCGCCGCAGCCTGAGCCCGCTCCCCAGCCCGAACCCGTTCCGGTTGAAGAGCCCGCCCCTGCTCCGGAGCCTGCCTCGGTCGAAGCGCCCCCGCCGGCTCCGGTTGAAACGCCTGCCGAGCCCACCGTCGAACCGGCTCCCGTCGAGCAGCCGGCTGCCGGCCAGGCGGATATTTCCGCCGAGCTGCAGACCCAGGTGGACCTTTATTCCGATGCCGTCGCCGATCTGATGTCGGGCGGCGACCCGGCCGAGGCCCGGGGCCGGATCGATGCGGCGCGTTCCGCCATCGCCAGCCTTTGCCTGGAAGCGGGCTATACCGATGTGACGGCCTGCCTGGCCGATCACGGCCTCTCCCTGCCCGATGTGCCGGCGATCAGCCAGCCCGAGCAGCCCCCGGTCGTGGCGCCCGAACAGCCCGCCACCGACGAGCTGCCTGCCGAACCCGTCGAGATCATCGAGGACCTGCCCCAGGGCATCACCGAGGAGCAGATCGCCCCGGTGCTCGATAGTGCCAAGGATGTCGAGGATGGCCAGGAGCCGGCCCCGACCGCGCCTGTGCCCGCCGACGAGCCCGTCGCGCCGCCCCCGGCTGACGACGCCGCCGCCCAGCAGGCCATCGAAGTGCCCGTCGAGGCGAAAATGCTGTCGGCCGTGGAAGAAAAGGGCGAAGTGGTTGCCGCGCCCGAGGTCGCCCCGCTGGAGGTGCCGCAGAACGTCACCATCATCAACCAGACCAACATCGTCAACAATATCGTCAACAACAACACGACCAACAACGTCACCAACAACTCGACCACCAATATCGGTCAGCAGAACAATGTCGAGGTGAACCAGAATGTCGTGCGGCCAGCAGCGCCGGGCGACGCCATTACCCAGGTCGTGCTTCAGATCGGCGCCCAGCTTGTGGTCAATTCCATCGGCCAGGACACCGACCGCTTCTACAATCCCCGCCAGGACGAGATCTATTACGAAAATCTCAGCAATGGCCGGGTGCGTGAGACCATCACCCGCCCCGATGGCTCCAGGATCGTGACCGTGCGCAACCGCAATGGCGACGTCCTGCGGCGCTCGCGCATCGACCCCAATGGGCGCGAATATGTGCTGGCCTGGTTCGACGAGCGCTATGACAACGACCTGATCGAATGGCGCGATCCGGGTCGGGACCTGCCGCCGCTGCGCCTGAACATCCCGGTGCGCGACTACGTGCTCGATGCCCGCTATGCCGATGAGACCCAGGTCGAGCGTTTCTTCGCCCAGCCGCCGGTGGAGTCGGTGGCCCGCCTCTATTCGATCGACGAGGTCAAGCGCTCCGCCCGTATCCGCGACAGCGTGCGCAAGCTCGAAGTGGGCGGCCTCACCTTCGATACCGGCAAGGCCACCATTGCCCGCGACCAGGTGGGGGCGCTCTCCAACGTGGCCAATGCCATGCTGCAATTGCTGCGCACCAATCCGGGTGAAACCTTCCTCATCGAAGGCCATACCGACGCGGTGGGCTCGGAAATCTCCAATTTGCAGCTTTCCGACCTGCGCGCGGCCACCGTGGCGCGCATCCTCACCGACTTCTACGGCGTGCCGCCGGAGAACCTGGCCACCCAGGGCTATGGCGAGCGCTATCTCAAGATCCGCACCGAAGCGGCGGAGCGCGAGAACCGGCGCGTCACCATCCGCCGCATCACGCCGCTGATTACGGTCGCCAATCGCTGACCGGACCCACCGGAGAAAGGAAATGGCCGGGCATCTGCCCGGCCATTTTCATTGGTCTTTTCCCCTGCGGGAAAGGCGCATCTTGTGATCGATTTTTCGGGGAACAAAACCCAACCGCTCACGTTTCCTTGACACACGATGAAACAAAGGAGCGACATCATGGCTACCCCTGATCGTGACACCACCTATACCAATGATCCGGTGCGCACGGCCTATACGCGTGAGAGCAGCGGCACTGGCTGGTTCGTGGGCATCATCGTAGTCCTGGCCCTGCTGGCCATTGGCTATCTGGTGTTCTCGGCCAATTCCGGCCCGGCCCCGACGGTCGATGCCACCACCACGGCTCCGGCCCCCGCCATTGAGGCTCCGGCCGACACCATGGCCCCGGCTCCGATGACGGAAGCGCCGGCCCCCATGACCGAGCCCGCTCCGGTGGCGCCTGAGGCTCCGGCGGTCGAGACCGCCCCTGCTGCCCCGGCCCCTGAGGCTCCCGCCGCCGTCCCCGGCGCCTAAGCCTCTCCTTTAGCCTCCCCAATGCCCACCGCCCTCCCCGGTGCGCATTGCCCAGACCCCGGCTCCCGCCGGGGTCTTTTCGTTTGTCCTACTTGCCCGAGCGCTTGATCGCCTTGATCGCCAGCGGCGGCAGGCCCGATTTCTCCGAGATGGCCCGGTCCTGCTCCTCGATGGCGGCGCGGGCCGGCTCGTCTCCGTCCAGTCCCCCCAGGAGGTTGGCATCGACCCGGCGGTTGGAGCGCTGGCTGCCATCCTCGTAGATCACGTCGAACATGACGAATTCGGTTCGGGCGGTCGGTTTCCTTGCCATCATAAATCTCCTTCTGGACAACGTGCCGCCACGGCCGGTCCCGGAGGAACCGGCGGGCGGGCGGGATGGGGAAGCTGCAGCGCCTTCCGCCACATGGGCGGGGGGCGCAAAAACAAAGAAGGCTAGCGGAAGATCGCGTCGCCCTGCTCGTTGATGATCTGGCGCCCCTTGGCAAGGGCCAGGGCCACCAGGTCCTCACGCGAGGTCATGCGGTCGGCGCGCACGAAACGATAGGTCTTGAGTTCGCCCGCGACCTGCTTCTCGATGGTGCCGGCAAGCTGCAATTCGCTGCCCGCCTTCATCTCGATGGCCTTGATGAGATAGCCGTTATAGCTCTCTTCGCCCAGCACCGTGTCGCCTTCCGGCTCGGCATTGGAGGCGCCACCACCGAACAGTTTCTTGAGGAACGACATGGTGGAACTCCTTTTCCAGTCAGCGCCGGCGGCGCAGGGGCGGCGGCACGACCAGCTCGCCCCGCTTTTCCATTTCCTCACGCAGCCAGAGCGGCGAGAGATCGAAGTGGTTCGGCCAGGTCGGAACGCCATTGGCCAGACCGACCGTGCCAAAGAAGCGCCGGTCGCGCAACGGTTCCGTGCCCTCGCCACGCTCCCCGATCATCGGGGCCGCGTCGAACGTGCCCGAGGCGCCATCGGAAAACGTCACCACCAGCTTGAACGGCACGATGGCCCGGATGGCGGTCACCTTGAGGCGGGCAGGCTTGTCTGTCATGGCGCGCCCGGGCCCCCGTTCGCAGCGGCGGGACAAGGCCCGCCGCCCCTGGTCAATTGTCGAGGAAGCTGCGCAGCTTGCGGCTGCGGCTGGGATGCTTGAGCTTGCGCAGCGCCTTGGCCTCGATCTGGCGGATGCGCTCGCGCGTCACGCTGAACTGCTGGCCCACTTCCTCGAGCGTATGGTCGGTGTTCATGCCGATGCCGAAGCGCATGCGCAGCACGCGCTCCTCGCGCGGGGTGAGCGAGGCCAGCACGCGCGTGGTGGTTTCGCGCAGATTGGACTGGATCGCCGCATCGATCGGCTGGACCGCATTCACGTCCTGGATGAAATCGCCCAGATTGCTGTCCTCCTCGTCCCCGATGGGGGTTTCGAGGCTGATCGGCTCCTTGGCGATCTTGAGCACCTTGCGCACCTTGTCGAGGGGCATCTGCAGCTTTTCGCTGAGCTCCTCGGGGGTGGGTTCGCGCCCGATCTCGTGCAGCATCTGGCGGCTGGTGCGCACGATCTTGTTGATCGTCTCGATCATGTGCACCGGAATGCGGATGGTGCGCGCCTGGTCGGCGATGGAGCGGGTGATGGCCTGGCGGATCCACCAGGTGGCGTAGGTGGAGAACTTGTAGCCGCGGCGATACTCGAACTTGTCGACCGCCTTCATCAGCCCAATATTGCCTTCCTGGATGAGATCGAGGAATTGCAGGCCGCGATTGGTGTATTTCTTGGCGATGGAAATCACCAGGCGCAGATTGGCCTCCACCATTTCCTTCTTGGCGATGGCCGCCTCGCGCTCGCCCTTCTGCACCTTGTGCACGATGCGGCGATATTCGGCGATATTGAGGCCGGTCTCGGTGGCCAGCGTGGCGATGTCGCCGCGGATTTCGTGGATGGTGTCGGCTTCGCGGCGGGCGAATTCGGCCCAGCCCTTGCCCTCGAACTGGGCGAGATTGGCTTCCCAGGCCGGGTTCACTTCCTGCCCGTAATAGCTTTCGAGGAACTTCTCGCGCTTGACGCCATAGCTTTCGGCCAGGCGCAGCAGCCGGCCCTCGAGCTTCACCAGGCGCTTGTTGATGTCATAGAGCTGCTCGACCAGGCTCTCGATGCGGCTGGCATTGAGCGAGAGCGACTTGACGTCGGCAATCACCGCCATGCGCAGCTCGGCGAGCTTGCTGGTCTCGGCATCCGAGACCACGGCGCTGCGGTCCTCGGCGTGCTTGTCCTGCATTTCGCGCATCTGCCCATAGGCATTGGCGATGCGGTCGAACGTCTCCACCACCTGCGGCTTGAGCTCGGCTTCCATGGCCGAGAGCGACAGGGCGTTCTCGAATTCGTCGTCGTCGTCCTCGACCGGGTCCTGCGGAGCCTGCGGCTCCTCGGGCACGTAATCGTCCTCGTCATCGGATGAAGACGCCTTCTTGGGCGCCGGCTTGGCCTTTTCCACCACTTCGGGCTTGGCCGCCGGGCGCTCGACGGCGATCTCGGGCGCCGCCTGCTTGGCGTCGGGCCCGGCATAGGTGGCTTCCAGGTCGATGATGTCGCGCAGCAGGATTTCGCCCTGCGCCAGCTGATCGCGCCAGATGATGATGGCCTGGAAGGTGAGCGGGCTTTCGCACAGCCCCTCGATCATGGTTTCGCGGCCGGCCTCGATGCGCTTGGCGATGGCGATCTCGCCCTCGCGGCTGAGAAGCTCCACCGACCCCATTTCGCGCAGATACATGCGCACCGGATCGTCGGTCCGGTCCGAACCGGCCTTGGTGTTGGAGGTGGTGGAGACGGCGGTGCTGCTGGAGGCGGCGACTTCGGTGCCGTGGTCTTCCTCGTCCTTTTCGACCTCGGTGTCTTCCACCTCGTCTTCATCGACGACATTGATGCCCATGTCGGAGAACATGGACATGAAGTCCTCGATCTGCTCGGAGGAGACCTCGTCCGAGGGCATGACCGCATTCAGCTCTTCATAGGTCACATAGCCGCGCTTCTTGGCGATCTTGATGAGCTTCTTGACCGCGGCATCGGAAAGGTCGAGCAGCGGGCTGTCATTCGTCGCCTCTGGGGCGCCGGCTTCCGGCTTCTCGGTTTCCTTGGTGGTCTTGGGTGCTGCCTTCGTGGCCATCTGGTACTCCGTCGGAACCCGTAGCGCCCGGGTCCGGGTAAGGCTTAAGTGGGGACACCTCAAGGCAAGGTAAAGGTTTCGTCACCGAGACGTTAACGCCTGATGTCCATGACAGGTTCGCCTCGGCGCGCAATCAGCATACGCAAAGCCGCGCGTACCCACAGCTCTTGGGACTCCGTCCCTAAAAGCTGCGCGTCGCGCGTCCCGATAGCGAACCAAAACCTTCGATCAATGCCTCTGTGCCATCGACAGTGGTAATCTGGTTCTTGATATCCCGCAGCCTCTCAAAGGTTTCTTCGCTCGGGTCTTCGCCCAGCGCCGCTTCGGCTGCCTTGAGTTCCCTATTTAGCTGAACTTTCTTGTTATGCAAGGCCAGGGCATGACTCAATCCGGTTTCCGCGTCCGTCAGGGCGATCTCGGAAGCCACCTGCCAGACCCCCTGACGCACCAGCGTATCGTTCATTCTTTCCAATGCCGGCCCGTGGCCGCGCACCCCTAGGGCGGCGCGCAGATCGTCGCTGGAAATATCGTGATGGCGCACCGCCAGCCCCAGGATTTCCGAAAGCACCTTCTGGGCGGTGGGCGTCTCGAAATCCAGCGCCGCCAGCGCCTCGAACTTGTCTTCCACCAGCATGGGATGGTTGACGAGGCTGAGGATGATGGCGGCCTCGCGCGGGGTCGCCTCCATCATGGCGCCGGGCTTGAGCAGGCGCGAATTGCGCAGCGTGTCGCTCACCACCAGCCGGGGCGTGCCCCGCCCGGGATAGCCATAGGCCCCGCTCTGGCCATAGCGGCGCTCGCCGCCGCGCGGCTCGAACCGGCTATGACGCACAGGCGCGAAAAAGGCGCGCAGCTTCTCATCGAACGCCTGGGCGTAATGGAAGCGCACCGAACCGTCCTGGATGGAATTGGCCCGCTCGCGCAGGCGCGCCTGCAAGGCCGCCCGCGCCTCCGGCGTCTCGGGCACCAGCCCGCCCGTCTCCATGCTCCAGATGACATCGGAGAGGCTGCGCGCCCGCTCGATGACATCGGCAAACCCGGCCCGCCCCTGCGCCTTTATCAGATCGTCCGGGTCCTGCCCCTCGGGCAGGGTGGCGATGCGCACGGTGAAGCCCGGCCTGAGATGGGGCAGAACCAGATCGGCGGCCCGCTCGGCGGCCTTGAGGCCGGCCTTGTCGCCATCGAAGCAGAGCACCGGGTCGGGGCTCATGCGCCAGAGCAATTGCAGGTGCTCCTCGGTCATGGCCGTGCCCAGCGGCGCCACCGTACCCTCGAAGCCGGCGGCAACCGCCGCGATCACATCGAGATAGCCTTCCACCACGATGACGCTGCTGCCATCGCGCGCCGCCTGCCGGGCGCCCTGCCCGTTGTAAAGCGTCTGCCGCTTGTGGAAGAGCTCGGTCTCGGGGGAATTGAGGTATTTCGCCGGCACATCGGCCGACATGGCGCGCCCGCCAAAGGCGATGATGCGGCCGCGAAAATCGCTGATCGGGAACATCACCCGGTTGCGGAACCGGTCATAGGTGAGCGGATCGCCGTCGCGGCTGGCCACCAGCCCGGTATCGACCATGTCCTGCGCCGAAACGCCATTGGCCGCTAGATGCTCCTTGAGCCCGTTGCGGCTGTCGGGGGCGAAACCGATGCGGAAGCGCGCCTGGCTTTGCACCGTGACGCCCCGCTCGAGCAGATAGCCGCGCGCCCGCGCCCCGACATTGGCCTGCAACGCCGCCTCGAAATACTGGGTCGCCAGCTCCATCACGTCATAAAGGGTCTTGCGCTCGGCCTCGCGCTTTTCGGCCCGCTCGTCGCGCGCCGGCATGGGCACGCCGGCCATGTTGGCCAGCTTTTCCACCGCCTCGGGAAAGCTCATGCCCGCCTTTTCGGTGAGGAAGCGGAAATGGTCCCCGCTCACCCCGCAGCCGAAACAGTGATAGATGCCGCGCCGGTCATCGGCGTGAAAGCTGGGGCTCTTCTCGCCGTGAAAGGGGCAGCAGGCCCACATGTCGCCCTTGGCCGGCTGGCTCTTGCGCTTGTCCCAAAGCACATATTCGCCCACCACCTGCGTGATCGACAGGCGTTGACGAATTTCATCCAGGAACTGATCGGAAAAGCGCATGCGTGTTAAGTAAGCACTTACTTACTCAAAGTCACCAGTTTGGTGACGTTCGCCACAAGGAAGCTGCCATGGCACGTTCCAGCCGCATGCCAATTCCCGTTCTGCTGGCCCTGACATTGGGGCCCGCCATCGCCATCGGGGCCACCCTGTGGTTCGTGACCGACCTCATTCCGCAATGCGTGGTCAAGGAGAACCAGCGCCTGACCTCGCCCGACGGGGAATACGACCTGGTGGTCTTTTCACGCGAGTGCGGCGAGACCGACCCCAACAGCCAGGCCGCGCTGGTGCCAGCGGGCGAAGAGGTGCCGTTCGACGCGGCCAGCTTCGCCTCGATCGGCAATGCCGAGCCGATGCGGGCGCGCTGGGACGCCTATGGCAATATCGAGCTCGCCCTGCCGGCAGATTCGGAAATCTACCGGCTCGATGAAAGCGTGGCGGGCATCGACACGGTCTATCTGTCGGACTAGCTCGCCTTGCTGGCCTGATAGAGCCGCCAGGCCCAGCCGAAAAGCCCGAAGGCGAAGAAGATGAGCAGCACGCCGCCGAACATGATGCTGATCGAGACGGTGAGCAGGGGGAAGAACAGGAAGACCAGGCCCAGCAGCACATAGGAGACGCCCGAGAGCACCACCGGCCAGATGCGGGCATAGCTGGCGCGCTCGCGCATCACCACCACGATCTGCATGATGCCCACGATCAGCGCCACCACGCCGACGAGGCCGGCCAGGAACGCCGCCGTCAGCACAGTGGCCAGAAGCGGGCTGATGACGATCAGAACGCCCAGGATGAGCGAGAAGGCGTTGCCGGCCACGTCGAACCAGTAATTGCCGCTCTTGCCGCCCCCGAAGGTGAGGCTCCACAGCCCCAGGATGCCGTCAACGATCAGCAGGATACCGCCCGCCAGCACCAGCACGGTAAAGGCCGCATCGGGCAGCAGCAGGGCATAGAGCCCGGCAATCAGCATCAATACCCCACGCAGGGCCGTGGCCAGCGCGAACCGCTTCTTGATTTCAGCCGATACAGTCATGTTCGCCTCCTCGGGCAGACTCTTCATGGCGTCGCCGACACTCTAGCGCAGCCAACCGCCATGCCAAGCACCCTTGTGGTCAGGCCGCCCGTCTTATTGCCGATTGCGGTTCCCCCGCTTCCATGATTAGACGCACCCGCATTCCAGGCCTGCCCGCAGCGGTTTTTCATGTTCCTTCCCCTCATCGCCCTGTTTCTCGCCGCTTTCGCCTTCGGCACGGCCGAATTCGTCATCGCCGGCGTGCTGCCGGACGTCGCCGGCGGGCTGGATATTTCCGTGCCCACCGCCGGCTATCTGGTCACCGCCTATGCCATCGGCATCGCGGTGGGCGGGCCGGCGCTGACGCTGGCCACCAAGAAATATTCGCGCAAGTCGCTCATCATCGCGCTCGGCACCGTCTTCACCCTCGGCCACGCGCTCTGCGCCCTGGCGCCCAGCTTCGAGTTCCTGCTCGTCGCCCGCGTTCTCGTCGCGGTGGTGCATGGGGTCTATTTCGGCATTGCCCCGGTGGTGGCGGTCAATCTCGTGCCGGTGGAAAAGCGCGGCTTCGCCGTGGCCCTCATCCTCTCCGGCCTCACCGTCTCCAATATCCTGGGCGTGCCGGGCGGCACGGCCATCGGCACCGCCTTCGGCTGGCGCGCCACCTTCTGGGCGGTCGGCGCCATGGGATTCCTGGCCACGCTCGGCATCGCGCTCTTTTTGCCGCGGAATGCCGGCGCCGGCAGCACCAGCGGCAGCTTCCTGCGCGAGATCAAGGCGCTGGGCCGGCAGGCCGTCTCCACCTCCCTGCTCATCGCCATGCTGGTGATGATCGGCCAATACAGCCTCTTCACCTATATCGCCCCGCTGCTGCTGGAGGTGACCGGACTGGACAATGCCAGCATCCCCTGGGTGCTGCTGCTCTATGGGGTGGGCTCGACCATCGGCGTCTTCATCGGCGGCAGGCTGGCCGACTGGAAGCTGATGCCCTCGCTGATCGCCATCCTCTCGGCCCAGGCCATGGCCTTCCTCGTCGTCTATTTCGTCAGCCCCTATCCGCTGGTCATGGCCATTGCGGTGCTGTTCTGGGGCGGGCTCAACTTTGCCTTCGGCTCGCCCGTGCAATCGCGCATCCTGGCCGCCGCATCCGACGCGCCCAATTTCGTTTCGGCGCTCATCCCCTCCTGCTTCAATATCGGCATCGCCATCGGCGCCGTGCTGGGCGCAAGCCTGCTCGAATCCGGTTTCGGCTATCGCAACCTGCCCTTTATCGGGGTCGGCGCCATGGTCCTGGCCGCTCTGGTCGCCACCTTCTCCTACCGGCGGGACCTGCGGAATGGCCACCCGGCCATGGCGGGAAAATAAAGAGCCGCCATCGGCACTAACGCCGTGGTTACCATGCGCACTTTACCTGACGGCCGGAAAGGTTTCCTTCGGCTAAGTCCGGCATAGTGACGCCCAAAATTCGGATCGGCTTCTCGCACTCATGATCGATAACGGCACATTGATGGTGGCGATCGCGTTTTCCAGCGCGGCGCTGATGATTACGCTGATTATCGGCTGGCTGGGCTCGCGCCGCGACACCCATATGCTGAGCTGGGCCTTCAGCATGGTGTTCGTGGTGAGCGCGCTCGCCATGACCAGCACGCGCGACGCGCCCTTCAACACCTGGCAGCAGATCGGCTCGTTCACGGCCCTGCTCACCGGCATGGGCTTCATCTATCACGGAGCCTGCCTCTTCCGCGCCGGGCGGGCGCCCACCGCGGCAATCGCGGCGGTGTGGCTGGTCTCGGTACTGGGCATGGGCCTTTCCTTCCGGCTCGGCTATGCCGGGCTGGGCACCATCGTGCTCAACCTGGCCTGCGCCGCCGCCATGTTCGGCTCGGCCATCCAGTATTGGCGCGCCCGCGCCGAGGCCCCCACCCCTCTCACCGCCAATGCGGCGCTCTATGCGGGAACCGGCCTCTCCTTCCTCGCCTGCGCCTTCGTCCTCATCCTCGAAGGGCGGCTGGTGCTGCACGTGCCGCCCAGCAACTGGGCCGAGGAAATCAACTCCCTGATGATTATCGTGGGCATCACCGGCATCGGCGCGCTCTCGCTGACCCTCAACCAGTCGCGGGCGACGCGCCGCCACCGCCAGGAGGCGCTGACCGATCCGCTGACGGGCCTGCTCAACCGCCGCGCCCTCTTCGACCGCTTCGACACGGCCAAGCTGGATACGGGCACGGCCATCCTGATGTTCGACATCGACCACTTCAAGCGCATCAACGATCTGCAGGGCCATGCCGCCGGCGACGCCGTCATCGCCCATTTCGCCGCCATCGTGCGCGAGAACATGCGGCCCGAGGATACGGCGGCCCGCATCGGCGGCGAGGAATTCTGCGCCATCCTGCCGGCCATGGCGCTGGAGCGGGCCAAGGCGGTTGCCGAATCCATCCGCGCCGGCTTCGAGGCTCGGCCCGCGATGCTGGAGGGCGGCGCCATCCTCGCCACCACCAGCGTGGGCGTCGCCACCTGCGGAGAGGACGAAACCTTTTCCTCCGTGCTCAACCGGGCCGACAACGCCCTCTACAAGGCCAAGGGCAGCGGGCGCAACACCGTGACCATCGCCCCCTTGCGCCTCATCGCCTGAACCGGGCGCCTCAGCCGGCCAGCGCCGCCCGCACCCGGCCGCTCGCCTTGCCGAAATCGATCCGGCCGGGATAGTCGGCTTTGAGCTTGGCAATCACCTTGCCCATGTCCTTGGGGTCCTGGGCGCCCGTCGCGGCGATGGCGGCGGCGATGGCCGCGTCCACCTCATCCTCGGTAAGCCCCTTGGGCAGGAACTCGTTGAGGATGTCGATCTCTTCCTTCTCGATGGTCGCCAGGTCGGACCGGCCCGCCTGCGCATAGATGGCGAAGCTCTCTTCGCGCTGCTTCACCATCTTCTGCACGATGGTCAGGATTTCCTCATTGGTGGCGGGACCCCGATTTTCCTGCCTTATGGCGATATCCTTGTCCTTGATGGCGGCCGTGATCGCCCGCAAGGTCGCCGTGCGCCGCTGGTCGCGGGCCTTGAGCGCCGTCTTGAGCCCCTCGCTGAACATCTCGCGCATGGGTCTTTATCCTCTTGCTATGCGTTTTATGGCCCCCATATAGGCGCAATAAGCGGATGACGCCACTTGCGCCGCCGCCGCCGGGCTTCTAAAGGGAAGCCTCAACCATCATCTTTCAACCCTTGGAGGCCCACCGTGACCGGCTGGCAGCACCCCCCCGCGACCGCTCTTCTGATTCTGGCAGACGGGACGCGTCTGGAGGGACGCGGCATCGGCGCCATCGGGCACGCCGCCGGCGAGGTCTGCTTCAACACCGCCATGACCGGCTATCAGGAAGTGCTGACCGACCCCTCCTATGCGGGCCAGATCGTCACCTTCACCTTCCCCCATATCGGCAATGTCGGCGCCAATGACGAGGACATCGAGACGGTCAACATGGCCGCGCTCTCGGGCGTCCGCGGCGTCGTGCTCAAGGCCGACATCACCAACCCCTCCAATTACCGCGCCGCCGAAAAGCTCGATGCCTGGCTCAAGAAGCGCAACATCATCGGCATTACCGGGGTCGACACCCGCGCCCTCACCGCCCGCATCCGCGAGCATGGCATGCCCAATGGCGTCATCGCCCACGAGCCCACCGGCATATTCGACGAAGCCTCGATCAAGGCCGAGCTCAACGCCTTCCCCGGCCTGGAAGGGCTGGACCTGGCCGGCGAGGTCACCTCCACCCAGACCGGCCAGTGGGACCAGACCGGCTGGGAATGGAACAGGGGCTATGGCCGCTTGGAAAAGTCCGACCTGCACGTCGTCGCCGTCGACTACGGGGCCAAGCGCAACATCCTGCGGTGCCTGGCCGACCAGGGCGCGCGCGTGACCATCGTGCCGGCCACCGCCACGGCGGCCGAAATCCTTGCCCATAATCCGGACGGAATCTTCCTCTCCAACGGCCCGGGCGATCCGGCCGCGACCGGCAAATATGCCGTTCCCACCATCAAAAAGCTGCTCGAAACCGGCAAGCCGGTCTTCGGCATCTGCCTCGGCCACCAGCTCCTTGGCCTGGCTCTGGGCGGGCAGACCACCAAGATGCATCAGGGCCACCACGGCGCCAACCACCCGGTCAAGGACCTGACCACCGGCAAGGTGGAAATCACCTCGATGAACCATGGCTTCGCCGTGGACAAGGCCACCCTGCCCGCCGGCGTCACCGAAACCCATATCTCGCTGTTCGACGGCTCCAATGCCGGCCTCAGCGTCGACGGCAAGCCGATCTTCTCGGTGCAGTACCACCCCGAGGCCAGCCCCGGCCCGCGCGACAGCCATTATCTGTTCACGCGCTTCCTCAACCAGATCCGCGCCCAGAAGGGCCTGGAGCAGCACCCCGAATCGGGCGCTTCGGCGGCCTGAGTTGAAAAAGGCGGCATCCCTAGATGCCGCCTTCCTTTTGGACGATGTTACGTTTGCTGAGGACCATCGGCTCCTTCGTCCCCTCTCCCTTGGGGGAGAGGGTCAGGGTGAGGGGGCCTTTCTCACGCACCGAGTCCGGGAGCAGGCCCCCTCACCCGGCGCCTTGCGCCGACCTCTCCCCCAAGGGAGAGGTGAAGAAATCCCCCAAGGGAGAGGTGAAGAAAGACCGTCTCGGGTTAAACGCTAAACCGCTCTAGATGCTTCCCGAGAACGTATCGCAATCGGCCGGGTTGCCGGAGCGGTAGCCGCGCTCGAACCAGGTCTTGCGCTGCGCCGAAGTGCCGTGGTTGAAGGTCTTGGGCACGGCATAGCCCTGCATGCGCTTTTGCAGGGTATCGTCCCCGATCTGCTCGGCGGCGTTGAGCGCTTCCTCGATATCGCCATTGTCGAGCAGGTCTTCCTGCCCGGCATAATTGGCCCAGACCCCGGCATAGCAATCGGCCTGCAATTCGACGCGCACCGAATAGGCATTGGCCTGTTCGGTGCTCATGGCCTGGCGGCGGCGGTTGAACTCGGGCAGGACCCCGGTGAGGTTCTGGATATGGTGGCCCACCTCATGGGCCAGCACATAGGCCTGGGCGAAATCGCCCGGCGCTCCGAACTGGTCTCGCAACTGGTCGTAAAAGCTGAGGTCGATATAGACCTTGCTGTCGCCCGGGCAATAAAACGGCCCAACGCTGGAATCAGCCGTGCCGCAGGCGGTGTTGATGGCGTTGGAGAACAGCACCACCTTGGGCTCGGGATAGTTCTGGCCCGAGGCGCTGAAAACCTGGCCCCACAAATCCTCGGTTTCCTTGACCACCACGCCGACGAAGCTGCGCAGTTCATCCTGATTGCCGCTGCTGGGCAGGCGGCTGGACGAGCTGGCGGTCGGCGCCCCGCCGCCGCTGCCCCCGGTCAGCACGTCGATGGGGTTGGAGCCGGTCACCATCCAGATGATGCCCAGCACCACCACCAGCCCGATAAGGCTCCCCACCCCGCCGCGCGAGCCGCGCCCGCCGGTGGGGATGCGAATGCCGCCGCTGCGCCCGAAGGGGCTGCCGCCCATCCCGCCAAAGCCGCCGCCCTGTCCACGCCGGTCTTCGATGTTCGAGCTCTGCTCGCGCCCACGCCATTTCATAAGTCTATTCTCCGCAAACTGCCCCGATCCTATCAACAAGCCGGGGCCGCGCAAATCGGTTCCGCACGGGTGGCGTCATCGAACTGTCATAAATTGACCAGTCGGTAAAAAGCTCCTAGCGTCGCCTTTCCGTCATCAGGGCGTCAGCTTGGGGCGGCAAGAACAGAACGATGCTCCAGGGGTTGGAGCCGGAGAAGGGCATATCGCTGCCCGGATTCGAGGGCGGTCCCGCCTCCGCATCCGAAGCCATAACGCTCAAGGGAGATATTTCGATGAATTTTATGCCCAGGATGTCGCGCCGCAGTTTTCTGGTCGGCTCGGCCAGCGTGGGGGCCATGGTGGCCATGCACCCCTTTGCCGCTCAGGCACAGTCGAACCAGGCCCATTTGCGGCTGCTCGAAACCACCGACCTGCATGTCGCCGTCTTCGCCTATGACTATTATGCCGACGGCCCCAACGACACCATGGGCCTGGCGCGCACCGCCTCGGTCATCGAGGCCATCCGCGCCGAGGCCGGCAATTCCATGCTGCTGGACAATGGCGACGTCATCCAGGGCAACCCCATGGGCGATTACTACGCTTATGAGCGCGGCCTCAACCAGGGCGACATCCACCCCATCGTGGCGGCGATGAACACGCTGGGCTATGAGGGCGGCACGCTGGGCAACCACGAATTCAACTATGGCCTGGACTATCTCGACCGGGCGCTCGAAGGCGCCAATTATCCGGTCGTCTCGGCCAATCTGGTGCGCGGCACGACGCTGGCGGAAAACCCGCTGGACGACGAAACCTACCTGCCGCCCTATCGCATCATCGAGAAGGAACTGACGGACGGCGCCGGCGGCACCCGCACGCTCAAGATCGGCATTATCGGCTTCCTGCCGCCGCAAATCCTCACCTGGGACGCCAGCCACCTCGCCGGCAAGGTGGTGGTGCGAGACATCGTCGAGACGGCCAGGGCCTATGCGCCCAAGGTCCGCGAGGAAGGCGCCGACATCGTGGTCGCCCTCTCCCATTCCGGCATTGCGCCCGACCAGGGACCGGGGGCGGAAAACGCCTCGCTGCAACTGGCCGGTGTCGACGGCATCGACGTGGTGCTGACCGGCCATCACCACCTCGTCTTCCCGGGCACCGACTATGTGGATATCGAGGGCGTGGACAACGATGCCGGCACGCTCAACGGCAAGCCGGCGGTGATGCCCGGCTTCTGGGGCAGCCATATGGGCCTGATCGACCTGCTGCTCGAGCAGGACGCGGACGGCAAGTGGTCCATCGTCTCGCACACCTCCGAAGCCCGCCCGATCTTCGAGCGCGTCGACGGCAAGGTCGTGCCGCGCGTCGAGGACAATGCGGGCGTGGTGGCCGCCGCCAAGGCCGACCACGAGGCAACCCTCGACTATATCCGCCGCCCGGTGGGCGAAACGTCGGCGCCCCTGCACTCCTATTTCGCGCTGGTGGCGGACGATCCCTCCGTGCAGATCGTGAGCCAGGCCCAGTCCTGGTATATCGAGCAGATGATGAAGGGCACCGAATGGGAGGGCCTGCCCATTCTTTCGGCGGCGGCCCCCTTCAAGGCCGGCGGCCGCGGCGGTCCCGACTATTATACCGACGTGCCGGTGGGTCCGGTTGCCATCAAGAACGTGGCCGACCTCTATCTTTATCCCAACACCATCCAGGCGGTGCTGGTCACCGGGGCCGACGTCAAGGCCTGGCTGGAGCGTTCCGCCGGCATCTTCAACCAGGTGGAAAAGGGCGCCAAGGATGCCGAGCTGCTCAACATAGCCTTCCCGTCCTATAATTTCGACGTCATCGACGGGGTGACCTACAAGATCGACCTCACCCAGCCCTCGCGCTTCGCCGCCGACGGCAAGTCCGAGCCCAACCCGGACGCCAACCGCATCGTCGATCTGATGTATGACGGCAAGCCGATCGACCCGGACCAGAAATTCGTCATCGCCACCAATAATTATCGCGCCGGTGGCGGCGGCTATTTCCCCGGCACGGGCGCCGAGAACACCATCTTCATCGGACCCGACACCAACCGCGACATCATCGTGCGCTATATCGTGGAAAACGGCACCATCAACCCCAAGGCCGACAGCAACTGGTCGCTCGCCCCGATCGGCGATACCACCGTGCTCTTCCCCACCGGCCCTAAGGCCGCCGCGCATGTGGAGGACGTCACCGCCGTCAAGATCGAGGCGACCGGGGAAACCGACGAAGCCGGTTTCGGCGTCTATCGCATCACACTCTGAGCCATTCCACTTGGCAAAAAGGCAGGGGAGCCGTTAAGGCTCCCCTGTCGTTTGTGGAGGCCCCATGCGCCCGCTGCTCGTGCTGATCCTGCTGCTCCTGCCTTTTCCCGCCTGGGCCGAATTGCCGCTGAGCGGTTATTTCACCGCCAGCAAGGCCTGTCCGGCCTATCAGTCGATCAGCCGCCAGACCAATCCCGGCGATATCGTCACCCGCCCCGGCACGGCCTATGATCTTGTTGCCGGCAACAGCGCCCGCCCCACCCATCTCTGGATCAGGGTGCCGGGCGCGCAGCCGGACCGGCGCTGGGTGTCGGTCGATTGCGGCACCCGCTCCACCGACGCCGAAGGGCGCATGGACGAACCCCCGCCGCCGCCGCCACGCCGCAGCTATCGCGGCACCCAATATATCCTGGCGGTCAACTGGCAGCCGGCCTTTTGCGAAACCAGTCCGCGCAAGCCCGAATGCCGCGCCCAGCGCCCCGACAGCTTCGAGGCCACCAATTTCACCCTGCATGGGCTCTGGCCGCAGCCGCGCGACAACGCCTATTGCAACGTCTCCTCCTTCGAGCGCCGCGCCAGCGAAACCGGCGACTGGCGCAGCCTCGACGCGCCCCGCCTCAGCCCCGGCCTGCGCCGCGACCTGGACGAGGTGATGCCCGGCACGCTTTCGGCCCTCGACCGGCACGAATGGACCAAGCACGGCACCTGCTATGGCGCCAGCGCCGAGCGCTATTTCACCGATGCGCTCGACCTGATGCTGGCCCTCAACGCCTCGCCGGTTGCCGAGCTGTTCGCTGCCAATATCGGCCGCAAGATCACGCTGCGACAGGTGCGCGCCGCCTTCGACGAAGGTTTCGGCCCCGGCGCGGGCGAGCGCGTGCGCATGGAATGCGCCCCCGATGGCAACCGCACCATCATCACCGAACTGACCATCGGCCTCACCGGCGAGATTTCCGGCCCCGACGATTTTGCCGACCTCATCGCCGCCGCCAGCCCCGTCGACGGCGGCTGCGCCTCGGGCATGGTCGATCCGGTGGGGCTGCGCTGATGGCCGAGCCCTTCGAGATTTACCTGGTCGCCACGCCCGGCCTCGAAGCCCCGCTCTGCGCGGAGGCGCTGGAGGCCGGTTTTGCCGGCGCGCAAATCGTCGCCGGCGGCGTGGCCTTCATGGGCCACTGGCCCGATGTATGGCGGGCCAATCTGGTGCTGCGCGGCGCCACCCGCGTCCTCGCGCGCATCGCCAGCTTCCGGGCCCTGCATCTGGCCCAGCTCGACAAGCGCGCCAGCAAGCTCGATTGGAAAAGCCATCTGCGCCCCGATGTTCCGGTCAAGGTCGAGGCCAGTTGCAAGCGCTCGCGCATCTACCACGCCGGCGCCGCCGCCCAGCGCGTGGGCAACGCCATCGCCGCCGAACTGGGCGCGCCGGTCAGCGACGAAGCTGAATTGCGCGTCATGGTGCGCATCGAGGATGACCTCGTGACCATCAGTCTCGATACAACCGGGGAGTCGCTGCACAAGCGCGGCTTCAAGGAGGCGGTGAACACCGCGCCGATGCGCGAAACCATGGCCGCGATGTTCCTGCGCCAATGCGGCTATGCGGGCGCCGAACCGGTGCTGGACCCCATGTGCGGCTCGGGCACCTTCGTCATCGAAGCAGCCGAGATCGCCCTGGGCCTCTATCCCGGCCGCGAACGCGACTTCGCCTTTCGCCTGCTGCCAGGCTTCGACGCAAAAGCGTGGGAGGCGATGCGCGCGCCCGTCCCGCCGCGCCCAACCGCATTGCGCTTTTTCGGCTCCGACCGCGATCCCGGCGCCATCCGCATGAGCCGGGAGAATGCCGCCCGCGCCGGCGTCGGCGATTGCATTGCCTTCGAGCAATTGGCCATCGACCAGCTTCGCCGCCCCGCAGGTCCGCCGGGTCTGGTCATCATCAACCCGCCTTATGGCACGCGGCTGGGCAACAAGGCGCCGCTGCTGGCGCTGCATCGGAGCCTGGGCCTCGTGCTGCGCAGCCATTTCTCCGACTGGCGCATCGGCATCGTCACCGCCGACAAGGATCTGGCCCGCGCCACCGGCCTCGCCTTCGAAAAGCCGCTGCCGCCGGTTCTGCATGGTGGGCTGCGCGTCGCCCTCTATCGCACCGCGCCCTTGCCCTAGCAGTAATCACCTCGCGGCAAACTCTCTCCCCGCGCCCCCTTCCCTTCGGGCTTGTCTTCCGCTAAACCGCCGACTTAACCACCATGTCCGGTTTCCTTCCCCGGCGCCGCAGCGCTCAGTTGCCGCGCGGGTTTCGCGCGGACAGGTGTGTCCGGGCGATTCTCCTCGCCCGCCCCCAGTGTGACCAGACCGAGCGAGCCCCCATGCCGAAGCGTACCGACATCAAATCGATCCTCATCATCGGCGCGGGCCCCATCATCATCGGACAGGCCTGCGAATTCGACTATTCGGGCACCCAGGCCTGCAAGGCGCTCAAGGAAGAGGGCTACCGGATCATCCTGGTCAATTCCAACCCGGCCACGATCATGACCGACCCCGATCTGGCCGACGCCACCTATATGGAGCCGATCACGCCCGAGGTGGTGGCCAAGATCATCGAGAAGGAGCGCCCCGACGCGCTGCTGCCCACCATGGGCGGCCAGACCGCGCTCAACTGCGCCCTCTCTTTGCGCAAGATGGGCGTTCTGGAAAAATTCGGCGTCGAGATGATCGGCGCCACCGCCGAGGCCATCGACAAGGCCGAGGACCGCGAGCTCTTCCGCGACGCCATGCAGAAGATCGGGCTGGAAACCCCGCGCTCCATGCTGGCCCACAACACCATCGAGGCCCTGCAGGCGCTGGAGGTCATCGGCCTGCCCGCCATCATCCGTCCCAGCTTCACCCTGGGCGGCACCGGCGGCGGCATCGCCTATAACCGCGAGGAATATCTGGCCATCTGCGAGGCCGGCATCGACGCCTCGCCCACCAATGAAGTGCTGGTCGAGGAAAGCGTCCTCGGCTGGAAGGAATATGAGATGGAGGTTGTCCGCGACAAGAAGGACAACTGCATCATCGTCTGCTCCATCGAGAACATCGACCCGATGGGCGTGCATACCGGCGATTCCATCACCGTCGCCCCGGCCATGACGCTGACCGACAAGGAATACCAGGTCATGCGCAATGCGAGCCTGGCCGTCCTGCGCGAGATCGGCGTGGAGACCGGCGGCTCCAACGTGCAGTTCGGCGTCAATCCCGAGGATGGGCGCATGGTGGTCATCGAGATGAACCCCCGCGTCTCCCGCTCCTCCGCGCTTGCCTCCAAGGCCACCGGCTTCCCCATCGCCAAGGTGGCGGCGCGCCTCGCCGTCGGCTACACGCTGGACGAACTGGACAACGACATCACCGGCGGCATGACCCCGGCGAGCTTCGAGCCCTCCATCGACTATGTCGTCACCAAGATTCCGCGCTTCGCCTTCGAGAAATTCCCCGGCTCGGACAATCGCCTCACCACCTCGATGAAATCGGTGGGCGAGGCCATGGCCATCGGCCGTACCTTCCAGGAAAGCCTGCAAAAGGCGCTGCGGAGCCTGGAAACCGGGCTCACCGGCCTCAACGAGATCGGCATTCCGGGCCTGGGCGAAGGCGAGGACAAGAACGCCATCAAGGCCGCGCTGGGCACCCCCACCCCGCAGCGCCTGCTGCATGTGGCCGAGGCCATGCGCCTGGGCGTTTCCATCGAGGACATCTTCGAGGCCTGCAAGATCGACCCCTGGTATCTCGAGCAGATGCAGGGCCTCGTCGACACCGAGGCCAAGGTGCGCCAATACGGCCTGCCCCAGGATGCGGACAACCTGCGGACCCTGAAATCCATGGGCTTTTCCGATGCGCGGCTGGCCCAGCTCGCCAATGTGAAGCCCTCGGACGTACGCAAGCTGCGCCATTCGCTGGGCGTGCGCCCCGCCTTCAAGCGCATCGACACATCGGCGGCCGAATTCGCCTCGCCCACCGCCTATATGTATTCGACCTATGAAGTGCCCTTTGCCGGCGTGGTCGACGACGAGGCGCGCCCGTCCGATCGCAAGAAGGTGGTCATCCTCGGTGGCGGCCCCAACCGCATCGGGCAGGGCATCGAGTTCGACTATTGCTGCTGCCACGCCGCCTTCGCGCTGGCCGATGCCGGCTATGAAACCATCATGGTCAATTGCAACCCCGAGACGGTTTCGACCGACTACGACACCTCCGACCGGCTCTATTTCGAGCCGCTGACCGAGGAAGATGTCATCGAAATCCTCGAGACCGAAAAGCAGAACGGCACGCTGCACGGCGTCATCGTGCAGTTCGGCGGCCAGACGCCGCTGAACCTGGCCGAAGCCGTGCAGAAGGCCGGCGTTCCCATCCTGGGCACCCAGCCGGACGCCATCGACCTGGCCGAAGACCGCGATCTCTTCTCCAAGCTGCTCAACAAGCTGGAGCTGACCCAGCCCAAGAACGGCATCGCCTATTCGCTGGAACAGGCCCGGCTCGTCGCCGAGCGCCTGGGCTATCCGCTGGTCATCCGCCCCTCCTATGTGCTGGGCGGGCGCGCCATGGCGATCGTGCATTCGGCCAATGAATTCGAGCGCTATGTGCAGGACACGCTGACGGGCCTGGTGCCGCCCGACATCCTGCAGCGCTATCCCAACGACAAGACCGGCCAGATCAATTCGGTCCTTTCCGACAATCCGCTGCTGTTCGACGCCTATCTGACCGGCGCCACCGAAATCGACGTCGATGCGCTGTGCGACGGCAAGGACGTGTTCGTAGCCGGCATCATGGAGCATATCGAGGAAGCCGGCATCCACTCCGGCGACAGCGCCTGCTCGCTGCCCTCGCGCACGCTTTCGCCCGAGACCATCGCCGAACTCAAGCGCCAGACGGCCGAACTCGCCTTCGCGCTCAAGGTCGGCGGGCTGATGAACGTGCAATATGCCCTCAAGGACGGGGTCATCTACCTGCTCGAAGTCAACCCGCGCGCGTCCCGCACCGTGCCCTTCGTCGCCAAGGTCATCGGCCAGCCCATCGCCAAGATCGCCAGCCGCATCATGGCGGGGGAGAGCCTGGCCAGCTTCAATCTCGAGGAAAGGACCTTCGAGCATATCGCGGTCAAGGAAGCCGTCTTCCCCTTCAACCGCTTCCCCGGCGTCGACACGGTTCTGGGCCCGGAAATGAAGTCGACCGGCGAGGTCATCGGGCTGGATACCGATTTCGCCGTGGCCTTCGCAAAGTCGCAATTGGGCGCCGGCCAGAAGGTGCCGCTTTCGGGCACCGCCTTCATCTCGGTGCGCGACGAGGACAAGCAATATATCGTCGACATGGCCCGCCATCTGGTCGAAAGCGGCTTCACCATCCTCGCCACCGGCGGCACCCAGCGCTACCTGACCGAAAACGGCATCGCCGCCACCAAGATCAACAAGGTGCTGGAAGGCCGGCCCCATATCGTCGATTCGATGAAGAATGGCGGCGTGCAACTGGTCATCAACACCACCGACGGCCTGAAATCGGTCACCGACAGCCGCGACATCCGCCGCACCGCGCTCCTGGCCAAGATCCCCTATTACACCACCATCGACGGGGCGCTGGCGGCGGTGGAGGGCATCGTGGCGCTGCAAAAGGGCAGCCTCACCGTGCGCCCGCTGCAAAGCTATTTCGCCGCCTGATCGCCGCCCCTGAATCAGGGTGGATTTTTCGCTTCCTGCCTCCCAACATGAGCCTTATCGCTCTGTTGGGAGGAACAGCATGCGTCACGCCGCCACGATTGCCGCCTTTGCCATCCTGACCGCGCCGGCCCTGGGCGGTGCGCCCGTCAACATGTTCACCATGGAAGGCGCCTGCGAAAAGCTGATGCTGGGCGACGACGACCTGAGCCCGAGCTGCGGCGAAAGCGTCATGCAGATCGTTTATGATGACGGTCGCGTCGGTCTCTATGCCTTTTCCGCCGGCCAGATCCTCGCCTTTTCCGGCGTGGACGATGAAGTGGTCAGCGGCGAGATCCATCAGGATCTGGACAAGGTCATCATGGGCAAGAGCCAGACCGACGTGCGGGAGACGCGCGTCGAGGGCACCTGCCTTTATGAAAATCCCTTTGTCGGCATTGCCCGTTTCGAATGCGACGCTATCGCGGAGAACGGCGCCACCTACAGCCTGGTCTTCATCACCGATGGCTCCCCGCCGGTGGACCGATTGGCCGATTGACGCCCCGTCCGGATCGCCCCAATATGAGCGCATGATGATTTCGCACAAGTTCGCGGTGTTCCTCGGCGCCTGAGGGCGCCCCTTCCGGGCATGAGCCGAGCGGCAAAGCCGCTTGATCCGGCCGCTTTGCGTGGCCTTGCGAACTCATGGAAATTTCAAATGCCTGCCAATAGTCCCGCGCTCGATGAAGCGCAGATCGACGCCTTTATCCGCGACGGCTTCGTCCGCATCGACAAGGCCTTTCCCCGCCGCCTCGCCGAGGAAGGTCGCGCCATCCTCTGGGCCGCCACCGGCTGCGATCCAGACGATCCGGCGAGTTGGACCCAGCCGGTCATCCGGCTCGGCGGCTTTGCGCAGCCGCCTTTCCGCGAAGCGGCCAACACACCGCTTCTGCAGGCCGCCTATGACCAGCTGGTGGGCCCCGGCCGCTGGTTGAAGCCGGGTGGTCTCGGCACCTTTCCGGTGCGCTTTCCCCTGCCCGTCGACACCGGCGACACCGGATGGCATGTCGATGCGAGCTTCGGCACCGAGGCGGCGGACTTCCTCTCCTGGCGCGTCAACATCGCCTCAAGGGGTCGGGCCCTGCTGATGCTGTTCCTATTCTCCGATGTCGGGGAAGACGACGCCCCAACCCGCATCCGCATCGGCTCGCACCGGGACATTGCCCAGCAACTGGCGCCCGCCGGGGCGGCCGGGCTGACCCTGGGCGAGCTGGCGGCGGACGGCTTTGCCGGCACGGCGCACCGTCCCGAAACGCTGGCCACGGGCGCGGCCGGCACGGTCTATCTCTGCCATCCGTTCCTGGTGCATGCCGCCCAGATCCATCGCGGCACGCGGGTGAAATTCATGGCCCAGCCGCCGCTCCTGCCGGCGGACGCCTTCGACATCACCGGGGAGCCCGCAACCCTCTCGCCGGTGGAGCGCGCCATCCGCCTGGCCCTGGACCGGACCTGACACATCGCGGGCGGGGCCCTGCCCCGCCCGTCTCAGGCGCGGAAAAAGGCGGCCACTTCCGCCAGCGCGCCATCGACCGCCTCGTCATCCACGTCGAGATGGGTCACCCAGCGCTGCGTGCCATAGCGGCCGGTAATGCCGACACCCCTTTCGGCGAGGAACCGGGTGAAGCGGTCGCCAATGGCCGCATCCATGCCCACGAAGATGATATTGGTGTCGGGCATGGTGACGCTGAGCGCGGAATGGCTGGCCAGCCCCTCGGCCAGCCTGCGGGCACGGCGGTGGTCCTCGGCCAGCCGCGTCACATTATGCTCGATGGCGTAAAGCCCGGCGGCGGCGAGCAGGCCGGCCTGGCGCATGCCGCCGCCCAGCATCTTGCGATGGCGCCGCGCCGTCTCGATCAGATCCGCGCGCCCGACCAGCACCGAGCCGACCGGCGCGCCCAACCCCTTGGAAAGACAGATCGAAACCGTATCGAACGGTTCCGCCAGGGTCTCGATGCCGACGCCCAGGGCAGCGCAGGCATTGAAGGCGCGGGCGCCGTCGAGATGCAGGCCCAGGCCATGCTGGCGGACCAGTTCGGCCACCCCCGCCATGTAATCCATCGGCAGGGCGCGGCCGCCAAAGGTGTTTTCCAGCGCGATGACGCGGGTGGTGGCAAAGTGGCTGTCGCCGCTCTTGATGGCCGCCGCGATATCGGCCAGCGCCATGGTGCCATCGGGCTGGTGGGCGATGGGCTGGGGCTGGATGGAGCCGAGCACCGCCGCCCCGCCCGCCTCGAATTTGTAGCAATGCGCTTCCTGGCCGGCGATGAATTCGTCGCCCCGGCCGCAATGGCTCATCAGCGCCAGGAGGTTCGATTGCGTGCCCGAGGAGACGAAAAGCGCCGCCTGCTTGCCCAAAAGGCCCGCCATGACCTGTTCGAGCCGGTTGACGCTGGGGTCATCCCCGAACACGTCGTCGCCCACTTCCGCCGCCGCCATGGCCGCGCGCATGCCGGGGCTGGGGCGGGTCACCGTGTCGGAGCGGAAATCATAGCGAATGGTGTTCATGGCGGGCTCCGGTCTGGTTGGGCTTCCCTTGTGCCAAGCCGGCCCGCTTTTGGCTAGGCCGCGACGTCGCCGCCATCCTCGCCGTCATTGGCCGCCGTCAGTTCCACCGGCGGGCGGCGGGCGACGATGAGCAGGCCGGTGACCGGCGCGCCCCGATCGAACCGCAGCACCGCCTGCTCGAAGCGCAGGATATCGAGCCCCGCCACCACCAGCGCGTCGCGCGTCGCCTCCACCCCATGGGCGTAGCGCAGCGAGGGGCGCAGGAACAGCGGCTCCGGCCCGTCATGGGCTTCGAGCGAAAAGGCGGCCAGCCCGCCCGGCCGCAAGGCCGGCACCAGCGCGGAAAGAATGGGCTGGAGCGCGCCGCAATAGATGAACACATCGGCCGCCGTCACCAGGTCGGCCCCGGCGCGGCGGGCATTGAGGGCGGCCACCAGTTCGCCCTTCTGCAACTGGTCGTAAATGCCCTTGCGCTCCGTCTCGGCGATCATGGCCGCCGAAATGTCGATGCCTTCGAGAAAGGCGGTGCGGGCACGCAGCCTTTCGCCCATGAGGCCGGTGCCGCAACCCAGGTCGAGCGTCGAGGCGAAGCGCTCTATGCCCAGCCGCTCCATTTCGTCCTGCACCAGCGCGTCGAGCATTTCGGGCACGCGATAGCCCAGCTTGCCGACGAGGGATTGCTCGAATTGGGGCGCATATTGATCGAAGAGCGCTTCGACATAGCTCACCGCCGTGCCCTCGCCCGGCTGGCCGGCGCCATGGGCGGCCAGCTTCAGCCCGGCGGCGAAAACACCTTCGTCGTCAAGCGCCTCGACATGGCGCCACGCCGATATGGCCTTGGCGATCTCGCCGGCCTTTTCGCAATAGCTGCCCAACAGGTCCCAGCCCGCAGTCCAGTCGGGGGCGATTTCGAGCGCCTGCTCCATGAGTTCGATGGCCGCCCCATGCTCGCCGGTCTCGGCCAGCATGCGGGCATATTCGGCGCGGCGATCGGCAATGACATTGCCGGAAGAACAAAACGTCTTGGTCAAGACGAGCGCACTCTGATGACCGGGCCCAATCACCCGGCGGGCGATGGATTTGACGGAAAACCGGGCCGAGCGCAAGCGGGCAAATGCAGCGGCAAAACCGAAGATGCGGCAAAAATGCGGGTTTGCCTCGGCCCGGTTTGGAGTATGATGGATCCGTCCTGCCGCCCGCTTCGGCGTGCGCGGCCCGACCCCGGACGGCCCCGGTCCCCCGCATGGCACGCCGTGCCTGCCGACCGGTTCCAGCCCAGCGCGAGGCTTCAACGCCTGGCGCAAATACTTGGCGATGCACTGTTTTTCTCTGAAAGAAGCCCCTTCTTTCGGAGCGATTTGACGTGTGTAAACAGATATTGAACACGCTTTTTTTTCAGGTTACGCTCTATCCATCGAATATTGCGGCCGACCGATCTGATCCTGCGAATTCCATTCGCGCCTGCTGACGTCACTTTCCGATATTTCGATATCACTCCAGTCCTGGGCCAATAGTGGCCCGGACCGCCTAGCAGCAGCGACTGCACGAGGGAACGCGCATCATGGCAACTGGCACCGTAAAATGGTTCAACGGCCAAAAGGGCTACGGCTTTATCCAGCCGGACGAGGGCGGGGCGGACGTGTTCGTCCACATCTCGGCCGTTCAGCGCTCCGGGCTGAATGGTCTCGATGAAGGCCAGAAGGTCACCTACGAGATCGTCAAGGACAAGCGGACCGGCAAGTCCGCCGCCGACAATCTGACCGCCGCCTGACCTGGATTTCAGACCGGAAAAGGGCGTCCTCCGCGGAGGGGCGCCCTTTTTTCATGCCGTTTTTCAGGGAGTTAGGGCAGATCGACCAAGCCTTCTCCGCCGCCCCATATCATGCCGGCCTCAAGCCGGCATCCATCCTGAAAGCCACCCACCGCCATCAGCGGATGCACAAACATGCGGCGATGGATTCCGGCTCAAGGCCGGAATGACACCGTGGTTGGGTTCAGATCGTGCCCACGGGAAACTGACGGCCCTAGCCGCGCCCCAGCTCTTCGCTGCGCTTGCGGGCGGCGGCCACGGTGCGGTCGACCAGATCGACCAGCCCGTTCTCGCCCATCAGCACGGAAAGGCCGGCGGCCGTGGTGCCGTTGGGCGATGTGACCTGCTCGCGCAGCACCGAGGGCTCGGCGCTGTCGGCCTCGAGCAGCGCCGCCGAGCCGATGACGGTCTGGCGGGCCAGCTGACGGGCGACGGCATCGGGAAGTCCCTGCCGCCGGCCGGCCTCGGCCAGCGCCTCGACCAGATGGAAGACATAGGCCGGGCCGGAGCCGGAAAGGGCCGTGACCGCGTCGAGCCCGGATTCGTCGTCGAACCAGACCACCGGACCGGCGGCCCGCAACAGCGCCTCGGCGGCCTCGCGGCCGGCCTGGGAAACGTCCGGCCCGGCGACGGCGCCGGTGATGCCCTTGCCGATCTGTGCCGGCGTATTGGGCATGGCGCGCACCACCCGGCCCATGCCGAAACCGGCGGAAAGCCGTTTGATATCAATGCCCGCCGCGATGGACAGCACCAGGGTATGGGGGCCCACGGCCGGGGCGAGCGAGGTCATGACCGCGTCGATGATCTGCGGCTTGACCGCCAGCACGATCACATTGGGTTGCAGCCCAACCGCCTCGGCGCTGATGGTGACGTCGTAGTCGGCGGCGAATTGGCGGGCCGCCTCGCCGGCATGGGGATCGACCAGGAGCAGATTGGCCGATGGCAGGCCGGCCTCAAGCCAGCCGCGAGCCAGCGCCAGGCCCATCTTGCCGGCCCCGACAAGCATGACCGGGCCGATCGCGCGCAATGCAACACTCATGCTTCACCCACGGTTTCGAACATGACATGGCTCAGCGCATCGGCGGCGGTCTTGCCGGCCCAGACGACGAACTGGAATGCCTGATAGTAAAGATCGCAGCTATCGGTGGCCGAGCGCAAGAGCGCCTCGCATTGCTGGGGCGAGACATCGGCGCCGCCGGTGAGCAGGTGCGAATTGCGGAACAACACCACGCCCTCCTTGCTCCAGATGTCGAAATGGCCGATCCACAATTGCTCATTGATGAGCGAAATCAACTGCTTGACTTCGGCCCGCCGCCCCTCCGGCACGCGCAGATCGAAGGCCGAGGCAATATGCAGGCTCTCCAGGTCTTCCATCCAGTTGAACGAAACGTGATAGTCGCTCCAGCCGCCGCGCACGGAAATGGAAATCTCGTCCGCGTCCTGCCGCTCGAAGGTCCAGTCATTGATCGAGGCGATGTGCTCGATGATGTCCACCGGATGGACATTGCGATCGGGCTCGACTTGCAGAAGTGACATGGGCGGGTCCGTCCGTTGACCGGCAGTTTTCGGATACTCAGGGCACTGGCCGTATGCACGCGGCTTACGAATCGTCCTGATGAAGCGACCCTACACCCCCACACTGATTCAGGGGACGCGGCGCGGGCCCAGAACGGCATTCTCTTGTGGATGACATTCAGGGGCTTTGCGTTAACGGACTGTTAACGCCACCCGTCACGTTTCATGACATTTCGGCCCGTTTTAGCACAGGTGTGAACGCGCAACCCCTTGGCGAGGCTGGTTTTTGGGCGGGAAAATGGAAAGAGGCCGGCAGCGGGGCGAGCCGGCGGGTTTCTGGGGAAAGATAGACCGGAAAGGGCGGGGTGGGGATAAGGAAGAATGGGGCCAGGGGGGCATCGTGCCCCATATTCACCCCCTCCCAGCCTCCCCCATCAAGGGGGAGGTGCCACCCGGTGGACCGGGCAAAATGTTGCCAAAAACGCTGCGCCACACCTCCCCCTTGATGGGGGAGGCAGGGAGGGGGTGGAGGGGTGGCTCGGACGGCCAAACGCCCTCGAAACCCCTATTCCGCCTTCTTGGCCTTGGCGGGCTTGAGCGCGGCGAGTTCTTTTTTCAGGGCGTCGATTTCCTCGCCCTGCACCTGCACCAGCTCGCGCAGGGCGTCGAAGTCCTCGCGCTTGACCAGGTCCATATCGGCCACGAAGCGCTGCGCCTGGGACCGGACCACGGTTTCGACCTCGCGGCGCACGCCATCGGCGACGCCGGCGGCCTCGTTCATCAAACGGCCCAGATCGTCGAAGATCCTGTTGCTCTGGTTCATCGCTCACCCATTCGGTTCGGCCCTCATTCCCCTTATCTAGGGTAAGGTCGCCGTCTTGACCAGAGACGGCGAAGCGGCAATGGTCCGCCCGATTGCCGCAGGAGCCGCTTTTGCCCTTTCCCGATATCGACCCGGTCGCCTTCGCCATCGGCCCCTTCGCCATACGCTGGTATGCGCTGGGCTATCTGTTCGGCGTCGGGCTGGGCGCCGGCTACGGCTATCTGCTGCTGGCCAATGAGCGGCTCTGGCACAAGGGGCGGCCGCCCTTCCCCGCCAAGGACATCTGGGACTTCGCCTTCTGGACCATGGTGGCGATCGTGTTGGGCGGGCGCATCGGCTATGTGCTGTTCTACAACCTGCCCTATTACCTGGAAAACCCGCTGGAAATCGTCAACACGCTCGATGGCGGCATGAGCTTCCATGGCGGCATGATCGGGCTGGTGGTCGCCGTCATCGCCTTCACCCTGAAAAAGGGCGGCAACGCCCTGAGCGGGCTGGACCTGATCGCCTCGGTCTCCACCATCGGCATTTTCCTGGTGCGCATCGCCAATTTCATCAATGCCGAGCTTTATGGCGCGCCCACCAGCCTGCCCTGGGGCGTGGTCTTCCCCACCGATCCCGAACAATTACCCCGCCACCCCAGCCAGCTTTACGAAGCGGCGCTGGAGGGGCTCTTGCTGTTCCTCGTCATCCGGCTCTTCACCCATGTGTTCTATTGCCTGCGCCGGCCCGGCATGGCGGCGGGCATTTTCGGCATCGGCTACGGGCTCTCGCGCATCGCGGTGGAATTCGTGCGCCTGCCCGACAGCCAGATCGGCTATCTCTATGGCGGCTGGCTCACCATGGGCATGGTGCTGAGCCTGCCGCTGGTGTTGGGCGGCCTCGGGCTGGTGGCCTGGGCCGCAACGCGCAAGGAGAGGCTGGTTCGTGGGTAAGGCGGTGATGCACGCAATGATGGGGTCCATCGGTGATCCACGAAACGACCCCCACCCTCGGTCCCTCCCCTCAAGGGGGAGGGAGGCGCAGGAACCGCTGGCCCGGTTCGCGGATGGGGGAGCTATTTGATGCCGGATAACACGCCCACCCTTTCCGAGCTCATCGACATGCAGATCCGCACCAGCGGGCCGATGTCGGTCGCCAATTACATGGGGCTGTGCCTCACCCACCCGGCCAAGGGCTATTACCGCACCGCCGACCCGCTGGGCGCGGCGGGGGATTTCGTCACCGCGCCGGAAATCAGCCAGATGTTCGGCGAGCTGATCGGGTTTTTCCTGGTCAATCTCTGGCAGCAGATGGGCAGCCCCAAGAGCTTCACGCTGATGGAGCTGGGGCCGGGCCGGGGCACGCTGATGGCCGACATCTTGCGCGTCGCCTGCCGGGCCGAAGGGTTTCGCGATGGGCTGCGCCTGAAATTCTTCGAGACCAATCCGGCGCTGATCGCCGAGCAGAATGCGCGGCTCGCCGCCTATGAGCCGCAATGGATCGATGCTTTCGAGAAGGTGGACGAAGCGCCGATCCTGGTGGTGGCCAATGAGTTTTTCGACGCCCTGCCGATCCGCCAGTTCGTGCGCATGGAAGATGGCTGGCACGAGCGCATGGTGGGACTGAGCGAGGGCAAGCGCAGCTTCGGGCTCAACCCCACGCCGATCCCGCCCGCATCCATGCCCGAGGCGGTGGCGGGAGCCGGGATCAACGACGTGTTCGAGGTGGGGCTGGCCAGCGGCGAGGTGATGCGGCGCCTTGCGGCGCTGATCGCCCGGCTGGGCGGGGCGCTGCTGGCCATCGATTATGGCTATGGCCGCACCCAGACCGGCGAGACGCTGCAAGGCGTGCGCCGGCACCGCTATGCCGATGTGCTGGAGGCGCCGGGGGAAACCGACCTTTCCGCCCATGTCGATTTCGAGGCGCTGGCGCAACTGGCCCGGCAGGCGGGGCTGGCGGTGCAGAAGCTGGCGACGCAGGGAGAATTCCTCACCCGGCTGGGCATCGACCAGCGCTGCGCCGCGCTGAGCGCCGCCAATCCCGACAGGGCGGAAGAGCTGGCGGGCGCGCGCGACCGGCTGGTCGGGCCGGCGCAGATGGGGGAATTGTTCAAGGCGTTCTGCGCCGCCAGCCCGGGCTTGCGTCCGGAGGGCTTTGCATGACGCCGGAGTTTGAAAAGGCCGAAGCGCTGGCCGGGCTGCGGCATGGCTTTTTCGGCCGGCAGGGCGGTGTGTCCAGCGGCGATTTCGCCGGGCTCAACATGTCGGTTTCGGTGGGCGACGATGCGCAGGCGGTGGCGGAAAACCGGGCGCTGGCCATCACGGCGCTGGGCGGGGGCGAACTGGCTTTTCTCAAGCAGGTCCATTCCAACCGCGTCGTGGTGGTGGAGGACGCCCTGCCCCATGGCGATGTCGAGGCCGACGGGCTGGTGACGCGGCGCAAGGACGTGCTGCTGGGCATTCTCACCGCCGATTGCGCCCCGCTGCTGCTGGCTGACCGGCAAGCCGGGGTGGTCGGGGCCGCCCATGCCGGCTGGCGCGGCGCGGTGGACGGCGTTCTGGGCCAGACGATTGCGGCCATGGAGCGCCTGGGGGCATCGCGCAGCAATATCGCGCTGGCCATCGGGCCAACCATTAGCGGGGTCCATTACGAGGTGGGACCGGAGTTCGAAGCCCAGGTGCTGGCGCTGCGGCCCGAGGCCAGGACGGCGTTTTTCACCCCCGGCGGCGGCAAGGCGCATTTCGACCTGCCGCGGTTCCTGCGCGACGAGGCGGAACGGCTGGGGGTGCGGGCCGAGGCGCTGGACGCCTGCACCTATGCCCGCCCCGAGCGGTATTTTTCGCATCGCTACGCGACGCATTGGGGAACGAAAACCGGGCGGCAGATGGCGATGATCGGGCTGTGAGGAACTGAGGAGGTTCCGACGCAAGCGGAGGCGTGGATTGCCGGGACGAGCCCGGCAATGACGATGGGGATAGGCAGGCGCTCACCCCACCCACCGGCTTCCTTCTCCCCTCGTGGGAGAGGGTGGGCCTGGTGAGTGGGGAGCGATTTGCCCTGCGGGACGGCTCGAAGGTTTTAATTTACGTATCCGACCAATGGGGCGTTGCCTGGGGGGGAACGACTCGCTAAAGCTGCCGCCACATCTGGTGGCCTTGCTTCCCGAAGGCCGGTTGAGACAGGATCGCGCCCATGAAGCTGGTGACCGGCAATTCGAACCGGGCTCTCGCCCAGGCAGTCGCCAGCTATCTCGAGCTCCCCCTGACCGATTGCACGGTCCGGCGTTTCGCCGACAAGGAAGTCTATGTCGAGGTGCACGAGAATGTGCGCGGCGAAGACGTGTTCATCCTGCAATCGACCAGCTATCCGGCCAATGACAATCTGATGGAGCTGCTGATCCTGACGGACGCGCTGCGGCGCTCCTCGGCCCGGCGCATCACCGCCGTGGTGCCCTATTTCGGCTATGCAAGGCAGGACCGGCGCGCCACCGGGCGCACCCCGATCTCGGCCAAGCTGGTGGCCAATCTCATCACCGAGGCCGGCGTCAACCGCGTCATCACGCTCGACCTGCACGCCGCCCAGATCCAGGGATTCTTCGACATCCCCACCGACAATCTCTACGGCGCGCCGATCATCACCAGCGACATCCTGGACAATTACAACCTCAAGAACACCATGATCGTCTCGCCCGACGTGGGCGGGGTGGCGCGCGCCCGCGCCGTGGCCCAGCGCCTGGGCACGGACCTGGCCATCGTCGACAAGCGCCGCCCCAAGGCGGGCGTGTCGGAAGTGATGAACATCATCGGCGACGTCGAGGGGCAGGCCTGCATCCTCATCGACGACATCGTGGATTCGGGCGGCACGCTGGTCAACGCCGCCGAAGCCCTGCTCAAGGCCGGCGCCAAGGAGGTTTCGGCCTATATCACCCATGGCGTGCTCTCCGAGGGCGCCTCCGAGCGCATCGCCGCCAGCAAGCTCAAGGAGCTGGTGGTGACCGATTCCATCGAGGAAACCGAGGCCCAGCGCGCCGCCGGCAAGATCCGCCGCATGACCATCGCGCCGCTGATCGGGGAAGCCATCGCCCGCACCGCCAGCGAGCAGAGCGTTTCCAGCCTGTTCGACTGACGAGCCGGCTTGCCGGCCCGCACCCGCCACGCTAGGCATGGGCGGACATCTTTGCGGATACCCCCATGGCCCAGCAGCCTCCCCCGGGCGACCCCTGGTTCTTTTCGGCGCCCGCCACCGGGCTGCGGCTGGAAGTGACCACGTCCTTCCACTCCCCCACCTTCGCGCGCTTCTATCCCAGCTATGACCGGGCCTTCATCCTGCCCTCGGAAAAGGAAGACGAGGACGGGTTCAGGGCCTGCCTCGCCCTCAACCGCCCCGGCAGGACGCGGCAGGCGCTGGTCGAGCGCTTCGGGCCCTTCAACGAATATTGCATGATCGCCCACGATGCCGCCGAGGGCATCGAGATCGGCGGCATCAACTGCATCGTCCTGCAATATGATGATGCGGAGGGCCGGCCCGTCGCCTCGGTCAATCTCAACTATATCTTCGTCGACCCCGCCCGGCGCGGGCGCGGCTATCTGCGCCGGATGCTCGACGCGCTGCGCCTGGCGCTGGACGAAAAACTGGCCCCCGGCCGGAACGCCCTGGTCTTCCTCGAGCAGAACGACCCCTTCCGGCTCGACGAAACCGCCTATGCGCAGGACACCGCCCATGCCGGCATAGACCAGTTCGACCGCCTGCATGTCTGGGCGCGGATGGGCGCGCGCATCCTCGATTTCCCCTATGTGCAGCCGGCCCTGTCGGCCGGGCAGGAACCCGATGCGAGCCTGGCCTATTCGCTGCTCGACGCGCGGCGGACAGCCCTGCCCGCGACGCTGCTGGCCGATCACCTCGAACGCTTCTTCGTGCTCTCGGTGTGGAAGGGCCGCATGCCGCGCGACCGCGCGGTAGCGGACGCGCAATTGCGCGACCTGCGCACCCGCCCCGCCGGCGCCCAGGTGCGCATCCTCGACCCCTCCCCCCTGCTCGAGCGGGTGCGGGGACAAAAAGATCGCTGGAGCATCTTTAAAGATCGCCCCGCCAGTCTAGTATCGGCCATAATGGAACAGGCGGGGGCGCAGTAAAACGATGGCGAAACGGCAGGAAACGCGCAACCAGGACAGGCAAGCGGATTCCGGCCTCTATTTCACCCTCTCGCTGCATCTGGACAACGACAACATCATGAAGAAGGCCCCGGACCTCTACCGGAGCCTGAGCACGCAGGCCCCGCCGGCCGACGACCAGCCCTTCCACGCCATCGACGCCGACACCCGCCGCCGGCGCCAGATCGAAATCCAGCAAAGCTGCCCGCCCGGCGCCCGGGGCACGCCGCTCTCGATCCAGCTCGCCAACGCCATCGAGCCGATGTTCCACGACATCGCCGACCGCGAGCGGCTGGGCGTGGTGGAAGACTTCCTCATCGCCATCGCGGCGACGCCCGGCTCGCAGGACATCGAGGACACGCTGAGCGCCGATCTCTCCTTCACCGGCACCGTCCGCTGGGAGACGGAAGGAACACGATACCGCGCCGAGGCGAGCCCCGACGCCGCCAGCGTCGATATCGGGGGCATCGCCATCAAGCGGTTCTGGTATGTCCACCGCAATTATTCGCTCTCCTACCACCTCTCCTTCAAGATCCTGAACTACGAGCACACGCCGGCCTATTTCCTGCTGTTCTCGGTGTTGCAGAAGCTGGTTTCGCCCAAGGAATTCTCGCTGGGCAGCGCGCCCGCGCCGGGAGAGTTCCTGCGCATCGCGCGCGGCAAGACGCCCGATATCGACCCCTTCCTCGCCATCAGGCTGCGCCGGCAGGGCGAGGAGGATTATGCCGATTTCTGGCAATTCGTCCTCGGCCTCTTCGAAGGGGATTTCGACACTCTCTACCAGTCGGCCACCGGCACGACGCTGCCGGCCAGCCTGGCCGCCTGGGACAGCGGCATTCTCAAGCACGAGCCCTATGTGGAGGTGCCGGGGCTGAAAATGCCCGACGCGCGGGCAATGTTCTATTTCGCCGACGAGGTCTTTCTCAACCTGCTGCTGCCCGAATATTCCGACGGGGCGCCGGCCAACCGCTACGACATGCTGCGCGAGGATTTCTTCGACGGCGAGCTGGCCGCCGCGCTCGACCCCGAAACAGAGAATTGCAAGGTGCAGCAATCGGGCAAGGGCGAGATCACCATCGGCGCGCCCTTCTGGGACTGGCTGGACGGGGTGCAGCGCGACTGGGAAAAAACCCTGCCGCCACCGCCCCCGCCCGCCCCCGGCAAGACCTCGGCCGGCCCGATCGATCCGGCCTGGTTCGAGACCCGCGAGGGCGACAGCCCCGAGGCCCGCAGGGGACGCGACCCGGCCCTGAGCCGGCGCGGCGAGCGGCTGCGAACCAACCTGCCGCTGGCCTATATGTTCCTTTCGGGCTTCAACCAGAACATCATCGACTTCGTGAACCAGGATGCCTCGGAAATCCTGGACAGCATGGACCCCATCTATCCGGCAACGCAGGACACGGTGGCGGAGGGCTTTTTCTGCCGTTTCGCCAATCCGCGCGCGCTCATCACCTATGTGCGCAAGATGCGGAGCCTGGACACCGGGGCCAAATATATCGGCACCTGTCCCTATGCCTTCCTCATCCACGTGCTGACGCTGCACAATGAATTCCTGGCCCGCGACTTCGAGAGCCGGGCCAACCGGGCCCTCACCCATGCCAGCCACAAGGTGCACGACAGGAGCCTGGCCGAGGCCGCCGACATCTTCTACCGCTTCCGCGAGCGGGAAATGGCCGAGTATGACACCCATCACTACGAGAACGTGTTCCGCTACGACACCGAGCGCGACGTGTTCGGGGAATTGCAGACCATCAGGGGCGTGGCGCTCAAGCATGGCTATGTGATGAAGCTGATCGACGCCGCCGAAAAGCGCACCCGCGACAATGAGGAGCGCCTGCGCCTCGAGGCCGAGGAGCGGCGCAAGAAGGAGGAGGAGACCCTCAACCAGCTGGTCTTCATCGTCGGGCTGTTCTCGATCCTGCAGGTCACCTTCCTCATCGCCGACGAGGTGATGCCGCGCGAAGGCATTCTGGGCCTGTGGGCGGCGAGCCCCGACGACGAGAGCCTGGTCACCTGGTTTTTCCTGCATCTGGGCAGGATCATCGCCTTACTTTCGGCGGGCGCCGGGCTCATCCTCACCGGGCGGGTCATCTGGCAGTCGGTGCGCGAGCGCTGGCGCAAGGCCAGGAGCACGCCGCGCAAGGCTTCGCGCCCCTGACAGCCGAAAGGAGAGACCATGCCGCGTTTCCTGGCCCTTTACATGGGCACCTCCGATTCCGCCGGGCAACAATCCTGGGAAAATCTCTCCGAGGCCGAAAAGTCCGAACGCGCCGGCCGCGCCATGGCCGCCTGGGGGGCCTGGGTGGAGGCGCACAAGGGCGCCATCGTCGATAGGGGCGCGCCGCTGGGCAAGACGCTTCTGGCCGGCCCCGAGGGCATTGCCCCCACGCGCAACGCCATCACCGCCTATGTCATCGTCGAGGCGGCAAGCCATGGGGATGCGGCGGCGATGTTCGAAAACCATCCCCATTTCAGCATCTTCCCCGGCACCGGCGTCGAGATCATGCAATGCCTGGCCATGCCGGGGGCCTGACGCCTCGCCCGCAAGCGGGAATCCCTTGCCCGGCGGCCCGGTTTCCGCTATAGCCGCCGCCATGAAGCGCTCGTCACCCCTGGAGGACGGGCGCGTATGTTTTGAAGGCAAGACATACACCAACCCAGAATGGATATTTCCATGGCTGCGACCAAGGTGCTTAGCGCACAGGCGCGTGAGGGAGTGGGCAAGGGGGCCGCTCGTGAACTGCGCCGTCAGGGACTCGTCCCTGCTGTTATCTATGGTGACAAGAAGACCCCCGTCACAATCGCCCTGCCCTACAAGGACGTCCACAAGGCGATCTATTCGGGCGGCTTCCTCAGCCACGTCATCGAGCTCGATGTTGACGGCACCAAGCATCGCGTGATCCCGCGCGACTACCAGCTCGACCCGGTCAAGGATTTCCCCATCCATGTGGATTTCCTGCGCATCGGCGCCAATTCCGTGCTGCATGTGGACGTGAACGTCTCCTTCATCAATGAGGAAAAGAGCCCCGGCCTCAAGCGCGGCGGCACCCTCAACGTGGTTCGCCACTCGGTGGAAGTGAACGCCCCCGCCAACGCCATTCCCGAGCACATCGTGGTCGACCTGGAAGGCACCGATATCGGCGATTCGCTGCATATCTCCGCCGTCAAGCTGCCCAAGGGCGTGACCCCGGTGATCCAGGACCGCGACTTCACCATCGCCACCATCGTGGCGCCGTCGGGCCTCAAGTCCGCCGAAGCCAGCGGCGAGGAAGAGGCCGCCTCCGAGTAATCGGACCGCCGCCCCCTTCTTTCATCTTTCCGAGGCGGCCCACGGGTCGCCTCTTTCATTTTCGGAGCGCTGCCATGAAACTGCTTGTCGGCCTGGGCAATCCGGGCGGCGAATATGAAGGCAACCGGCACAATATCGGCTTCATGGCGCTCGACGCCATCGCCCGCGCCCATGGCATCACCCAATTCCGCGCCAAGCACCAGGGCCTTTTGGCCGAGGGCAGCATCGGGGGCGAGAAGGTGCTGCTGCTCAAGCCGCAGACCTTCATGAACCGCTCGGGCGACAGCGTGCAGAAGGTGGCGCAATTCCACAAGCTCGCCCCCTCCGACATCATCGTCTTTTACGACGAGCTGGACCTCATGCCGGGCAAGGTGCGGGTCAAGACCGGCGGCGGCAATGGCGGCCATAACGGGCTGCGCTCGATCGACCCGCAGATCGGGCTCGACTATAAGCGCGTGCGGCTGGGCATCGGGCATCCGGGCAAGGAATTCGTCACCCGCCACGTGCTGGGCGACTTCGCCAAGGCGGACCGCGACTGGCTCGAACCGCTGCTCGACGCGCTGGCAAAAAACGTCGACCTGCTGCTCAAGGGCGACGATTCCGGCTTCATGAACAGGCTGGCGCTGGCGGTTCAGGACCCGGCGGCGGAAAAGCCGGCCCCCAAGGGGCAGAGCCATATCCGCCAGGCCCGGCCCACCGCGCCGCAGGCCAGGGTTCCGCAAAGCGGGCCGATGGCCGACATGCTCAAGAAGCTCTTCAAGGGAGAGTGAGGGGGCCTGTCCCCTGGCTCGCACTCTTCCTGCCTCCCCACCCCGAACATTGACATCCCGGCCGATCCGACCCAAGGGAAGGCCAACAGTTTCCGGAGCATCCCCATGGGTTTCAAGATGGGCATTGTCGGCCTGCCCAATGTCGGCAAGTCGACCCTTTTCAACGCGCTGACCCGCACCGCCGCCGCCCAGGCCGCCAATTTCCCCTTCTGCACCATCGAGCCCAATGTGGGCGAGGTGTCGGTGCCCGATGCGCGGCTGGAAAAGCTGGCCGCCATCGGCAAGTCTCAGGCCATCCTGCCCGCCCGCATGAGCTTCGTGGACATTGCCGGGCTGGTGAAGGGCGCCAGCCAGGGCGAAGGGCTGGGCAACCAGTTCCTCGCCAATATCCGCGAGACCGACGCCATCGCCTATGTGCTGCGGTGCTTCGAGGACCCCAATGTCATCCACGTCTCCAACCGGGTCGACCCGCTGGCCGATGCCGAAGTGGTGGAAACCGAATTGATGCTGGCGGACCTGGAAAGCCTGGAAAAACGCCGGGCGGGCGTGGAAAAGAAGGCCAAGGGCAATGACAAGGAGGCCAAGCTGACGCTGGACCTCATCGACCGCGCCCTCCTCGTCCTGCGCGAGGGCCGCTCGGCCCGCTTCGTCGCCCGCGAGCCGGAGGAAGAAAAGGCCTTCCAGGAGCTGCAATTGCTCACCTCCAAGAAGGCGCTCTATGTGTGCAATGTCGACGAGGCCTCGGCGGCCACCGGCAATGCGCTGAGCAAAAAAGTGGAAGACTACGCCCACGCCAATGGCGCCGGCGTGGTGGTGATCTCGGCCGAGATCGAAAGCCAGCTCGCCCAATTGCCCGACGCCGAGCAGGCCGAATATCTCGAAACGCTGGGCCTCGTCGAGCCCGGCCTCAACCGGCTGATCCGCGAGGCCTACGACCTTCTGGGCCTGCACACCTATTTCACCGTCGGCCCCAAGGAAACCCGCGCCTGGACCATCCACAAGGGCGACAAGGCCCCGGCGGCGGCGGGCGTCATCCACTCCGATTTCGAGCGCGGCTTCATCCGCGCCCAGACCATCGCCTTCGACGATTTCGTGGCGCTGGGCGGGGAAGTCGCCGCCAAGGAAGCCGGCAAGGCCCGCGACGAAGGCAAGGACTATGTCGTCAAGGATGGCGACGTGATGCTGTTCAAGTTCAACACCTAGAGCCTCACCCCGCCCCGCTCGCCTGCCGCATCTGGCTGGGGGAGGTGCCGTAGGCGCGGCGGAAATGGTCGTGGAACTGGCTCTGGCTGGAAAAGCCGGACAGGAAGGCGATATTGGCCACCGGCTCCCGCGTGTCGAACAGCAGCGTGCGGGCGCGGATGAGGCGCAGGCGGATGATGAATTGCTGCATGGAAACATGCATCACCCGCGTGAACAGCGTTGCCGCATAATTGGGGTTGAGCCCCACCACGGCGGCGACGCGGCCGGCGCTGAGCGGCTCGCCGATATTTTCTACGATATGGCGCACCATGCGCACCACATAGCGCGTCGGGGCCTGGCCCCGGCCGCCTGAGCCGGGCTTTTCGAGCCAGGGGGGCAGCAGGCACTCCCAGCCGACAAGGGCGGCGCGGCGGAGCATGATGGCGATTTCGGCCCGCACCAGATCGGCACGCAGCGCATTGCCGCTGCGATAATCGGCATGCCAGCGCTCGAGCGTCTCGATCCCGATGCAGTCCGCACCCAGCGCAACCACCCCGCCACCCATCAGCGTCTCGGTGAGCCGGCCCAATTGCCCCATCTCCAGAAACGCATCCATGGGCAAATAGATATTGAGCTGGCGCGCGCCCTCGACCCCCTCCAGCCCGACGCATTGATGGGGAATGCCGGCCCAGAACGCCGCCAGCCGCCGCGCCCCGACCCGCACGGCGCCGCCATCGAAGACATAGTCCATATGGCCGGCGGCCAGCCAGTTGAACTCGATATGGCCATGGCTGTGCGGCGCCGCCATCAGCCGGGGGGCAAAGGCGCGAATGCCGAAGCGGCCAAAGGCCTTGCCGGCGGCATAGAAGCTGCGGTCGGGGCGCGGCACCGGCCGGGGCGCGCGCGGGACGGGAGGCCGATCCATGGCGAGGGTTGACACCGAAATCTGAGAAACCCGGAAGAAGTCTTCATTATCCCGGATTGCCTCGCCGCCGGCAAGGCGTAGCATCGCCCCACCAATCAAGCGCCCGACGGCGCCCTGCTGGAGACAAGACGTGGCCCACCCCCGCATCACCTTTATCGGCGCCGGCTCGACCGTGTTCATGAAGAACATCGTCGGCGACATCCTGCAGCGCCCCGCGCTTGCCGGCGCCACCATCCGCCTGATGGACATCGACCCGGTGCGGCTGGAGGAAAGCCGGATCATCGCCGAAAAGCTGGTCGCCTCGCTGGGGGTGGCCGCGACGGTGGAAACCTATTCGGACCAGCGCTGGGCGCTGGAAAACACCCATTTCGTCGTCGTCTGCTTCCAGATCGGGGGCTACGCGCCTTCGACAGTGATCGATTTCGAGGTGCCCAAGACATACAATCTGCGCCAGACCATCGCCGACACGCTGGGCATTGGCGGCATCATGCGCGGGCTGCGCACCGTGCCGCATCTTTGGAAGATCTGCGAGGACATGCTGGCCGTCGCCCCCCAGGCGGTGATGCTGCAATATGTGAACCCGATGGCCATCAACACCTGGGCCATTGCCGAGAAATACCCCACCATCAAGCAGGTGGGCCTGTGCCATTCGGTGCAGGGCACGGCCCATGAGCTGGCCCACGATCTCGACATTCCCTATGAGCAGATCCGCTACCGCTCGGCCGGCATCAACCACATGGCCTTCTACCTCACCTTCGAGCAGCGCCTTCCCGATGGCAGCTATCGCAACCTCTATCCCGATCTCCTGGCCGCCTATCGGGAAGGGCGCGCCCCCAAGCCGGGCTGGAACCCGCGCTGCCCCAACAAGGTGCGCTATGAAATGCTCACGCGGCTGGGCTATTTCGTCACCGAGAGCAGCGAGCATTTCGCCGAATACACGCCCTATTTCATCAAGGAGGGGCGCGAAGACCTGATCGAGAAATTCGGCATTCCGCTGGACGAATATCCCAAGCGCTGCATCGAACAGATCGAGCGCTGGAAGGAAACCTCGGAACGCTATCGCAGCGCCGAGCGCATCGAGGTGAAGGCCTCCCGGGAATATGCCTCCTCCATCGTCAATTCGGTGTGGACCGGGGAACCCTCGGTCATCTACGGCAATCTGCGCAACAATGGCATCATCACCAACCTGCCCGCCGAGGCGGCGGTGGAAGTGCCGTGCCTGGTCGACGACAACGGCATCCAGCCCACCTTCATCGGCGCCCTGCCCCCGCAACTGGCCGGGCTGATGCGCACCAATATCAACGTGCAGGAGCTGACGGTGCGCGCGCTGATGGACGAAAAGCGCGACCATCTCTACCACGCCGCCATGCTCGACCCCCACACGGCGGCCGAGCTGGACCTCGACCAGATCTGGGCGCTGGTGGACGATTTGCTGGCCGCCCATGGCGAGATGATCCCGGAATGGGCGCGGGGATGAGTTGATGGATCGGGGTTTATTGCCCCACCCCCTCCCGGCCTCCCCCATCAAGGGGGGGCGTTTTCAGGGCGCTGCTGTCCCGCTGTCCCCTGTTATCCATCGGCGCTGCCCGCGGACTTGATCCGCGGGCCACTCCCAGCAAACGCCGAGCCAACAAGGGCTCCCAATCTGGCCCACGGGTCGAGCCCGTGGGCAGCGCCGGGGTTTTTCGGAAAACGTAAAGCCAATGCTCCAGCCTCCAAAATGAACACTCCCCCTTGATGGGGGAGGATGGGAGGGGGTGAGTTCGGGCACGGTCGTGCCACTCTCACGCATCCATCTTGCCCTTCCCGTCCAAAACGGGCAGAAGAACGGTTGACCTATAGGGCAATCGCATGACCAATCCTGTCACCGAGCATCGCCGGCATTTCGAGGACCTGCGCCTGGGCGAAGTCATCGCGCTGGCGCCCATCACCGTCAGCAAGGACATGATCTTCGCCTTTGCCCGCGAATTCGATCCCCTGCCCTTCCATCTCGACGAGGCGGCGGCCAGGGCGAGCCTTCTGGGCGGGCTGGCGGCAAGCGGCTGGCAGACCGGGGCGCTGAGCCTGCGGGCGCTGGTGGATGCGTTCCTGTCCAGGATCGCCTCCTGCGGCGGGCTGGGCTTCACCAACCTCAAATGGAAAAAGCCGGTGATGGCCGGCGACACCATCAGCGGCACCGCCACCATCGCCGAATTGCGCCCCTCGGCCAGCCACCCCCAATGGGGCATCGTCACGCTGGATTTTGCCATCGCCAACCAGAAGAACGAGCCGGTGATGACCATGCGGCTGGCCAATCTGGTGGAACGGCGGAGCCCGGCGCCATGACCCGCTGGTTCGAGGACGTGGCGCTCAACGAGGTGTTCCCGCTGGGCGAGCATTGCTTTTCGCAAGAGGAAATCATCCGCTTCGGCAAGCTCTATGACCCGCAATATTTCCACACCGACCCCGAACTGGCCGTCCACAGCCATTTCGGCGGCGTGATCGCCAGCGGCTGGCACACGGTGAGCATCGGCCACCGCAAAATGGTGGATGCGCTCGACGCCGAGGCGGCGCGGATCGCGGCCCAGGGCGGAACGCCCGGCGTCTCCGGCCCCTCGCCGGGGGTCAATACCATGGAATTCAAGGCGCCGGTGCGCCCCGGCGACGTGGTGCGCTACGACCTGGTGGTGACCAGCAAGCGCCCCTCCGCCTCCATCCCCGGCTGGGGGCTGCTGCACAACACGGTGACCGCCACCAACCAGCGGGGCGAACTGGTCTATCGCGCCGAACTGGTGGCCTTCTCCAAGCTGCGCGACTATTCCATGCCCTGGCGCCAGCGTGTGTTGCTCGCCCTCACCAGGCTGTCCCTTATCGGCAAAAGGCTGCTGCGCCGCTCTTGAAAGCGGGGCCGCGGCCCGGCACTCTCTCGCCCATGCGCCGAATCGCCCTCATTGCCGCCCTCACCCTTCTTGCCGCCGTGCCGGCCCATGCCCAGGCCTATTCGGGCAACTGGGCCTGCCGCGACGCCACCACGGCCAAGGCCGGCATCCTCACCCTTTACGGCCAGGTCTATGGCTTCGCCTCGACCACGCCGGGCGACCAGAGCTCGGGCACCGGCACGGTGACCGGCTACCAGGACGGGGTGGGCTTCAACGATGGCGGCTTGCGCAGCACGCGCAATGTCCAGGCCGGGCGGATGATTTCCGACCCGACCTATGGCACCGCCATCCAGCTCGAAACCTCCGACGCCATCGTCATGCTCTGCACGCCGCGCTGAGCGGTTTCCCAGCCACAAGGTCATTCCGGCGCAGGCCGGGCCTATCCCGACTCATTTCACATTTGCCTGAAACCCTCGGCTCTTTCGTCCCCTCTCCCTTGGGGGAGAGGGTCAGGGTGAGGGGGCCTTTCTCACGCACCGAGCTTGAGAGCAGGCCCCCTCACCCGGCGCTGCGCGCCGACCTCTCCCCCAAGGGAGAGGTGAAGAAAGAGGCCGCCAAATTTTTTTTGTTTCACCCTTGAACTTTTTCGCCCGCGCACCATTTTACCGGGGCGGCGCCGGGCCCCTCTGGCGAGAGTGAATTCCTGCTCTCGTGATGTCGGAGCTGCTCCACATGACATGGAGATGGTCCGGCGATGGAATCGCTTCTTGCCGCCCTGATGGGCGATTTTCTGGGTACTCCCGTTTATTTCTGGGTCGCGTTCATTGCGATCGTCATTGGCCTTCTGGTCTTCGACCTGGGCATATTGCACCGCGACGAGCATGAGATCGGCGCCAAGGAAAGCCTGGGCCTTTATGGCTTCTACGTCGCCATCGCCCTGGCCTTCGGCGGCTGGGTGTGGTGGCAGCGCGGCGCCGAGGCGGGGCTGGAATTCTACACCGGCTACCTGATCGAGCAGTCGCTGGCGATGGATAACATGTTCGTCATCGCCACCATTTTCAGCTTCCTGGCCATTCCCCGGCTCTACCAGCACCGCGTGCTGTTCTGGGGCATTCTGGGCGTCATCGCCTTCCGCGCCATCCTGATCGGGCTGGGCGCGGCGCTGGTCCATTCCTTCAGCTGGATTCTCTTCGGCTTCGGCGCCTTCCTGGTCTTCACCGGCATCAAGATGTTCAGCCACAAGGATGAAGAGCACGACATCGCCCACAACCCGGTCTTTGCCTTCATCACCAGGCGCTTCCGCGTCACCAAGGAGTTGCATGGGCGCAATTTCACGGTAAGGCAGCCCGACCCCAAGACCGGCAAGCTGGTGACCTGGCTGACGCCGCTGGCCGTGGCGCTCATCATGGTCGAAACGGTGGACCTGATCTTCGCGGTGGATTCGGTGCCGGCGGTGTTCGCGGTGACGCAGGACACCTTCATCGTCTACACCTCCAACATCTTCGCCATTCTGGGCCTGCGGGCGCTGTATTTCGCGCTGGCCGCCGCCATGGGGCGCTTCCGCTACCTGCAGACGGCGCTGGCCATCGTGCTGGTGCTGGTGGGCATCAAGATTTTTCTCGTGCCCGTGGGCATCAAGATCGACACCCTGCTCTCGCTGGTCGTCACCGTGGGCATCCTCGCCGGCGGCGTGATTTTCTCGCTGTGGAAGACCCGCAACGAGCCGCTGGCCGAAGACGAGCCGACCCCGACGCCCGGCGCCTGACCCACGCGAGCGGAGCGGCGGTTGACGCCGCTCCGCCCTCGGGGCTAGCATGGCCCCCGTTCCAGCCAAGAGGTTCGTGCCGAAATGATCTGAGACCCCGCCCCGGACGCAGGACTGCCCCTTTCCACGCGCTTGCGCGGGCATCGGGCATGGATGCCGTCCCGAGCAGGATCAGGTTCGCGCCGGATCGTCTTCGGCCCGTGAGGCACCGCCTCCGGCGCTGCACCTTCATCCCTCTCCCCGGTATCCGCACCCCTGCGTCGCGCCAACTGCTTCCGCGCGGCGTCTTCGGGCGCCGCCTGTTCCATTCAACCCGCCGTGCCCGCGCTGGCCGGCGGGAAAGGAGAGCTATTGCCATGCCAAAGAACATCTTCCAGCGGCCCCAGCCGATCAAACGCAGCAGCAACGTGCCGCGTCACGGCGCGCCCCTGCCCATGAGCCGCCTCGAGGCGCGCAAGATCGCCCAGCCCAAGCCGGACAAGGAGGCCCCGCCCCTGCCCGCGCTCGACGTGCTGCTGGGCAAGACGCCGCAGTCCTGACACGGGGGAAAGGCCGGGGGTGGAGCCTCCGGCCTTTCCTGCTGACACGGGCTGTCCGGGCCTGGGGGCAAGGTGGGGCCCTGAGAAACGGAGACCCGCCATGCCCCTCATCGCCAGTTGCCATTGCGGCGCCACGCGCATCCAGTTGCCGGCCCACCCCACCGACGCCACCAGTTGCAATTGCAGCTATTGCGCCCGCACCGGGGCGCGCTGGGCCTATTACACGCCGGGAGAGCTGAGCTTCCTCTCGCGCGCGGACGAGCGGCTCTACAGCACCAATCCGGAGTTGCAGCAGCATTATTTCTGCGGGCGCTGCGGCATGCAGACCTGGGGCGACTCGCCGGACTGGTCCAGCCTCTACAACGACGACGGCACGCCCAAGGAGGGCGACGGCACCGCCATCCCCAGCGCCCGCAAATACGCGCTCAACCTCAACCTGGTGGATGATCTGGACTGGAGCGCCATCACCATCCACGCCGTGGACGGCCGGAACGGCTGGTAGGGCTCCGATCCGGCCTTAATGGCCGGCAAATTCCATCAAGGCGGTGACGGCGACGCCTTCGGCCTTGAGCTTGTCGCCCCCGCCCAGATCGGGCAGGTCGATGACGAAGGCGGCGTCGGAAACGCTGGCGCCGGTGCGGCGCAACAGGCCGATGGCGGCAATGGCGGTGCCGCCGGTGGCGATGAGATCGTCGACCAGCAACACCTTATGCGCCGGCGCCAGCACGTCGGCATGGATCTCGATGGTGTCGACGCCATATTCGAGCGCATAATTCTGCCCGATGGTCTGGCCGGGCAGCTTGCCCTTCTTGCGCACCGGAATGAAGCCCACGCCCAGCGCGATGGCCACGCCCGCCCCGAAGATGAAGCCGCGCGCCTCGATGCCGGCGACATGGGTGATCCCCCGCCCGCGATAGGGCGCGGCGATGCGCTCGACGCTCTCGCGAAAGCCCTCGGGATGCTCGATCAGCGTGGTGATGTCGCGGAACAGGATCCCCTTCTTGGGATAGTCGGGAATGGTGCGCACGAGGGATTTGAGGTCGAGCGGCATGGCGAACCTTTGGGCGGGGCGAGCGAAAGAGGAAGGATCAGCGGGGCTTGTTGCCGACGATATGCCGGGCCAGCACGCCGGCATTATAGGCGGCGCGGCGGGTGATGTCGGCCGCCTTCTCCCGCGTCGCCGGATTGGCGGCAACCGCATGAAGACCCGCCCGCACCGCCGGATGGCGGCTGACGGTGATGGCTGCGGTGGCAAGGGTCACCACGAGGCGAATGGCGGACATGGCAGCTCCGTTTCTCTCAGCCGAATATCGCGGCAGCCGGGGCGGATGGCAAGAGGCGGGGAGGGAAAAGAGGCGTGATCGGGGGAGGCCGTCGAGAGGCTGGTGGGTGGGGCTCCACCCCCTCCCATCCTCCCCCATCAAGGGGGAGGTGCCGTTCTGCGGATGGGGCAAGATGGTGCCAAGGACACCGCACCACGCCTCCCCCTTGATGGGGGAGGCTGGGAGGGGGTGATGGGGCGCGCACTATGAGGCCGCAACCACCAGATCTCCCTTCTCCCCTCGCGGGAGAAGGTGCCCCCCCCCCGGGACGCGTAGCGCCCGAGGGCAGGCTCCGGGCGGATGAGGCGGCCTTGCAGGCATTGAAGCATGGGCGGCTTCGCGCCATTCGAGCGTAGCTCTCATGGCCTTCTCGCCTCAAATCGCCCCACTGGGGCGATTTGCCCTGCGGGACGGCTCGAAGCCCCTCACCCTGCTTTTCTGCTGAACGCAGAAAAGCTGTCCCTCTCCCACAAGGGGAGAGGGTGGTGCGGTGATCCATGAGAGAGTTCAGTGCAAGCGGAGGCGTGGATTGCCGGGACGAGCCCGGCAATGACGATGGGTAGGAGCATGAGGACGCCCCAACCCCTGAGGGAGCACCTCCCCCTTGATGGGGGAGGCTGGGAGGGGGTGATGGGGCGCGCACTATGAGGCCCACGACCACCGGATCTCCCTTCTCCCCTCGTGGGAGAAGGTGCCCCCCCGGGACGCGTAGCGCCCGAGGGCAGGCTCCGGGCGGATGAGGGGGCCTTCTACAAGCATTGAAGCATGGGCGGGCGCGGGATCATGCTCGCTTGTGTCCAGGCGGCTCCCATGTATAGCTGCAGCTTCTAAGTGTTTGGGGCCTGAAAGAATGACACGACTTCGCACACTGCCGCTTAATGGCGCGGTTCTACTTGCCGGCGCGTTTGCCGCGGCCATTTCTCTTGTTTCACCGGCACAAGCCTCAAGTGATGACGCGTGGCTCGAATTTCAGCAAGACGTCGAGCGTTCATGCCTGGCTCATGCCCTGCCGGACCTCGATGTGAAGAATGTCTTTGTGGACCCCTACGGGTCGGAATCTTACGGCTATGCGGTGATGATCGGCACCGGCGTCGGCTCCACGACCGGCTACATGATGGTTTGCACCTACGACAAACTCACCCAGGCTTCCGAGGTGAGTGGCCTGTTCGAGCTTTAGCAATAGAGCAAATCGATGACCTCCACCGCAGGCGGAGGTTTATCAGAAGACAAAAAAAGGGCCCCAGACGGGGCCCTTTTCAAATCCGGGTTCGGATCGGTCAGTGCTCGATGCCGGACCAGATCTTGCGCTTGGTGGCGTACATCAGGCCCGAGAAGAGCACGAGGAACAGCAGCACCTTGAAGCCGGTTTCCTTGCGGCTGGCCAGATGCGGCTCGGCGAGCCACATCATGAAGGCGGAAACGTCGGTCGAATACTGCTCGAGCGTCATCGGCACTTCAGCCTGGCCCTCGGCCGCCTCGTAGGCGACCTGTTCGTCGGCCAGCGGCGGGGCCATGCCGATGGCGTGGCCGGGGAAGTAGTCGTTGTAGAACTTGCCGTCGGCCAGCTCGAAATCTTCCGGCGCGGTGTCGGGCACATCGTCATGATAGCCGTTGAGCAGCGCGTGGATATAGTCCGGGCCACCTTCCTGATAGGCGGTGAAATAGTTGAAGATCCAGATCGGGAAGGGATCGCTCACGCCGCGGGCCTTGGCCAGGACGGAGAAATCGGGCGGCAGGGCGCCGCCATTGGCGTCGCGGGCATCCTGCTCGGTCGGGAACGGATCGGGCCAGCGGTCGGCGGCGATGGCCGGACGCACGCCGCCCTCGACGCTGGCATCGGCCACCTCATATTCGGCGGCGAGGGCCTTGACCTGCTCCTCCGAAAAGCTCGGGCCACCCGGCTCGCTCAGATTGCGGAAGGCCAGCAGGCGCGCGCCGTGGCAACTGGCGCACACTTCGCGGAACACCTGGAAGCCGCGCTGGAGCTGGTTCTGGTCATAGGTGCCGAAAATGCCGGCAAAGGTCCAGTTCTGCCGCTCGGGATGAGCAGCGCCTTCGGCAGCCTGGGCCGCCGTGCCACCAGCGGCAAGGCCGGCAGCGAGGGCGAGCGTGGCGAGGATCGTCTTGATCTTAATCATTTTTCCTGTCCCCTTCCTCACGCGTGGGCCTGGTTCTTTTCCAGAACGCTTTCCGAGATACTGGTCGGCAGCGGCCGCGGCTTCTCGATGCGCCCCAGAACAGGCAGCACCACAAGGAAGTGGATGAAGTAATAGGCGGTGCAGATCTTGGCCAGCACCACATAGATGCCCTCGGCCGGCGCGGCGCCCAGATAGGTCAGGGCCACGAAGTTGATGACGAACAGCCAGAAGAACCAGCGGAACATGGGGCGGAAATTACCCGAACGCACCTTGGAGGTATCCAGCCACGGCAGGAAGAACAGGATGAGGATCGAGCCGCCGAAGAAGATCACGCCGCCCAGCTTGGAATCGATGAACAGGATGTTGAAATCGATGGCGCGCAGGATGGCGTAGAACGGCAGGAAGTACCATTCGGGCACGATATGGGGCGGCGTCACCTGGCTGTTGAACTGGATGTAGTTGTCCGGGTGACCCAGGATGTCGGGCGCGAAGAAGGCGAACCAGGCAAAGGGGATGAGGAACAGCACCATGCCGAACGCATCCTTCATCGTGTAGTACGGATGGAAGGGAAGCGTGTCGCGGCTGTCCTTGGCCTCGACGCCCAGCGGGTTGTTGTTGCCCGGAACGTGCAGGGCCCAGATGTGCAGCGCCACCACGGCGGCGATGACGAAGGGCAGCAGGTAATGCAGCGAGAAGAAGCGGTTGAGCGTGGGATTGCCCACCGAGAACCCGCCGCGCAGAAGCTCGAGCAGCGGCGTGCCGATGACCGGAATGGCCGCGAAGATATTGGTGATAACGGTGGCGGCCCAGCCCGACATCTGGCCCCAGGGCAGCACATAGCCCATGAAGGCGGTGGCCATCATCAGAAGGAAGATGATGACGCCCAGAATCCACAGCACCTCGCGCGGCGCCTTGTAGGAGCCGAAATACATGCCGCGGAAGATGTGGACATAGACGGCGGCGAAGAACATCGAGGCGCCCACGGCGTGGAACGACTGGATCATGCGGCCGCCATTGACGTCGCGCCGGATGTGCTCCACCGAGTCGAAGGCCATGTCGATATGCGGCGTGTAATGCATCGCCAGGATGATGCCGGTGACGATCTGGACGCCCAGGCACATCACCAGGATGGCGCCGAAGGTCCACCAGTAGTTGAGGTTCTTCGGCGTCGGGAAATCCATCAGGTGCTCTTTGGAGAACCGGATGATCGGCAGGCGGTCATCGAACCATTTCTCGATGGCGCTTCCCGGCGTATAGGTCGAATGTTCTGACATCGGAAAAGCCCCCACTAACCGATCTGGATCAGCGTATCGCTGAGGAATTCATAAGGCGGCAACACCAGATTGGCGGGCGCGGGACCTTTGCGGATACGGCCGGCAGTATCGTAATGCGAGCCATGGCACGGGCAGAACCAGCCGTCGAAATCGCCGGCATCGCCCACCGGCACGCATCCCAGATGCGTGCAGTTGGCGATCATCACCAGCCATTCTTCGTGGCCGGGCTTGGTGCGTTCCTCGTCGGTGGCCGGGTCCTTGAGCTCGCTGAGCGGAACCGCCTTGGCCTCTTCGATCTCGGCCTCGGTGCGGTGGCGCACGAACACCGGCATGCCGCGCCACATCACCGTGACCGACTGGCCCACCGGAATGGCGGAAATGTCGAATTCGATGCTGGCCAGCGCCAGAGTGGACGCATCCGGGTTGAGCTGGTTAATCAATGGCCAGACGGTGGCGGCGGCGCCTACCGCGGCGACCGAGCCGGTTGCGACATAGAGGAAATCCCGCCGTGTCGTTGGTTGTTGAGCTTGCGTGGCCAAGGTCCGTATCCCCGTACAATCACATCAGACGCGGCCGGCGTGGGTAGCGCTTCCGCAACATGCAGGGAATCGCAGCCGTTCGCCCTCAAGCGGCCCGTCAGTCCGGGTTCTTTTTGCACTGTCACAGGAACTTGTCCAGTGCGCCCGGAAGTGACATGGGACAAGTGCGACACTATACCCGATGCAAAGCCGCGCCAAAGACCCATAAGCGCTCGATTCCCGTATCGGGAAAGAAAAATCCCATGGCCGTCGAACTCGCCCTCTACCAGCCCGATATCGCCAATAATACCGGAACGCTGATCCGGCTGGGCGCCTGCCTGGACACCACCATACACATCATCCACCCCACCGGCTTCGTCTTTTCGCCCCGAACGCTGGCGCGGGCGGGGCTGGACTATGTCGACCACGCCGCAGTGCGCGAGCATAATAGCTGGACCGCCTTCGAGGCCTGGCGGCGCGCAGAGGCAAGGCGGCTGGTGCTGCTGACCACCAAGGCGGAACGCTCGGCCTATGCGGTGGAGTTTTCGCAAAGCGACATCCTGATGGTAGGCAGGGAAAGCGCCGGCGTGCCCGAGGCGGTGGCCGAAGCGGCGGACCTTTCCATCCGCATTCCCATGCGCCCCGGTTTGCGTTCGATCAATGTGGCGCTGGCCGCCGCGCTTATCCTGGGCGAAGCGAAAAGACAGACCGGCGGCTTTACAGGGCTCGCCTGAAAGGCCAAAGCAATCTCCCCATGAGCACCACCACCCTGCCCCCCGATATCGAGGCCAAGAAGGCCCGCGCCCTCGACTGGTTCCGGACGCTGCGCGACCGGGTTTTCGACGAATTCGAGCGAATCGAAGCCGATGTGAGCGGCCCCAACGCGCATATGGCCCCCGGCCAGCGCGAGATCACCCCCTGGGACCGCGCCGCCGGCGGCGGCGGGGAAATGGGCATGATGCATGGGCGCGTCTTCGAAAAGGCGGGCGTGCATGTCTCGGCCGTGCATGGCCAGTTCTCGCCCGAATTCGCCAAGCAGATTCCGGGCACCGAGGAAGGCGCCGCGTTCTGGAGCGCCGGCATCTCGCTGATCGTGCATCCCTGGAACCCGCATGTGCCGGCGGTGCACATGAACACCCGCATGATCGTCACCGGGCGGCAATGGTTCGGCGGCGGCGCCGATCTGACCCCGGTGCTCGACCGGCGGCGCACCCAGGACGATCCCGATACGCTCGATTTCCACGCCGCCATGCGCGCCGCCTGCGACAACCGGCCGGGCGTCGACTACCAGCGCTACAAGCAATGGTGCGACGACTATTTCTTCCTGCCGCACCGCAACGAGCCGCGCGGCATTGGCGGCATTTTCTACGACCAGCACAATTCGGGCGAGTGGGACGCCGATTTCGCCTTCACCCAGGCGGTGGGCGAGGCTTTTCTCGACATCTATCCAAAACTGGTGCGGCGCAATTTCGAGACCGCCTGGACCGAGGCCGACCGGCACGAGCAATTGGTGCGGCGCGGACGCTATGTCGAATTCAACCTGCTCTATGACCGGGGCACCACTTTCGGGCTCAAGACGGGAGGGAACGTCAATTCCATCCTCTCCTCCATGCCGCCGGAAGTGCGCTGGCCCTGAGCCATGGGGATTTCGGCGCTCGACATCACCGGCTACCGCTCGATCCGCCGCATCCGCCTGCCCCTGCGCCGCCTGACCGTCCTGGTGGGCGGCAATGGCGTGGGCAAGACCAATCTCTACCGGGCGCTGGAGCTGTTGCAGGCCAGCGCCCGCGGCACGCTGGCCGACGAGATCGCCAGGGAGGGCGGGCTGAGCTCGATCTTCTGGGCGGGCGGGCGGAACCTGTCGCCGGACGGCGGCTTCGATCCGAAATACCGCACCGACGGCTATCGCAGCAATGAAGGCAACAGCCTGCGCCTTTCGGCCGATCTGAGCGAGCTGGGCGCGGGCGAGTTGGAAGCGAGCTATTCGATCGAGGTGAGCTTCGCGCCCCGGCAGGCCGTCGCCGCCTTTCCCAACGAAGCCCAGGTCAAGAGCGAAACCATCACCACCCGCATCGGCGGCAAGACGGTGCCGCTGCTGGAGCGCAAGGGCGGCATCGCCTGGGCGCGCGATGCCCAAGGCCGCCGCGAAATGGCCAGCGACGACATGCTGGCCAGCGAAACGGCGCTGGCCAATCTTTCCGGCCGTGCCGAAATCGCCGCCGTGCGGCAGGCGCTCACCGCCTGGCGCTTCTTTCACGGCTTCCGCAGCGATGCCGACTCGCCCATCCGCCGGCCTTCGCGCGCGGTGACGGCGCCATCCCTGGCCGCCGATGGCGCCAATCTGGGCGCGGTCTTCGCCACGCTCCGCCATATCCGCCAGGACACGACCGATCTCGACGCCGCCATTGCCGACGCCTTTCCCGGCGCGGAACTGGTGGTGCCGCCGGTGGGTGAATTCGCCAGCTTCGGCATGCGCTATCCCGAAATGCCCAAGCGGGTGTTCCTGCCGCACGAGCTTTCGGACGGCACGCTGCAATTCCTGGCGCTGGCCGGGGCGCTGCTCAGCTATCGCCTGCCGCCCTTCATCGCGCTCAACGAGCCCGAGACCAGCCTGCATCCGGGCCTGCTGCCCATGCTGGCGCGCCTCATCGTCAAGGCGGCGGAGCGCAGCCAAATATGGGTGGTCACCCACGCAAGCGCGCTGGCCGACGCCATTGCCACGGAAAGCGGGGTGATGCCCCGCCAAGTGCTGCGCGACGACGACGGCACCACCATCGAGGGACTGTCACGGCTGGGAATTTTCGCGGACGACTGAGCGGGAACCGACCTCCCCGCCCGAGCGTTGTGCCATGAGCCTCTATTTTGTCGCGTTTCCGAACCGCAAAACCGTTGCCACTTTTGCTGGAAACGCTCTGAAGGCACAAACCCAAGGAGAGAGCATGAAACGCTTTGATTCCGGCACCCTCATCCCCGGCGCCACTTGGCATGCCGAGGCGGAAAGCGAGGCCGAGGTGGTGCGCAAGGCCGTGGAAAACCTGCGCACCCTGCATGGCGAGGCCATGGTGCGGCCCGACATGGTGGAACGCATCAAGGAACGCATTGTCGAGGTGACACCGGGGCCTCGGGGATAGTGCCTTCAACCCCGATGTCATGCCGGCCTTGAGCCGGCATCCATCTCCGAATTTCGCCACATTCATCGAGCGTGTGGACAGCCTTCAGGATGGATTCCGGCCTGCGCCGGAATGACACGGTGGGTGGGGATGGTTTGGTTAAAACCGAACCTCGGCCAGCAGTTCGGCCTTGTCCAGCGTAAAGCCGCTGTCGATCCAGAGCTGTTCGAGGTGCCGGAGCTGCTGCCCGAGGGCGGGGCCCTGCGCCATGCCCAGCCCGGCCAGATCGGCGCCGGTGAGCGGAAAGGGCGGGACGATAAGACCGGCCAGCATGCGCGCCGCCTCGGCCAGCCGGTCGCGGCTCCAGTTTTCCCGCGCCGCCGCCAGGGCCAGCCCTTCCACCGCCGCCTCGCCCTGCCGATAGGCGGCTTCCCCGATGCGGTCTTCCGCCAGCAGCGCCGCAGCCGCCGCAATGGCGCGGGCCTCGTTCATCACCTGGTTGGAAAGGCGCCAGGCCGGTTGCAGGGCGTCGAGCTTTTCTTCCCCGATCAGCGCCAGGCGGGTGGCAACATTCTGCCCGCCCAGCGCTTCATAGGCGCGCAGGGCCGGAGGGGCCGCCACCGCCAGATCGAGGAGCCCCAGCCCGGCCATGGTTTCGAGCGTGGTGGCGATTGCTGGCAAAGCCAGCATGCGCAGCATTTCGTGACCGATGCGCTCGCGCGAAAGATGATCGAGCCGGTCTACGGCGGCGGCGCAGGCGGCAAGGCCCGCAGGCTCGAAATGCTCGCCGCCATGGCTGGCCGAAAAGCGGAAGAAGCGGAAGACCCGCAAGCCGTCCTCGGCGATGCGCTGCTCGGGGGAGCCAATGAAGCGGACCACGCCGGCACGCAGATCCTCCAGCCCGCCCAGGGGGTCGTAAAGCGTGCCGTCGGCGGCGCAATAAAGCGCATTGAGGGTGAAATCGCGCCGCCGCGCGTCTTCCACCCAATCGGTGCCGAAGGCCACTTCGGCGCGGCGGCCATCGGTCCTGACGTCGCGGCGCAGGGTCGTCACCTCGGCCAGGGCCTCACCCAGCACCAGCGTCACCGTGCCATGGTCGATGCCGGTGGGATGGGCGGCAATGCCGGCCGCCCGCGCACGGGCCATGACCTCCTCGGGCAGCAATTCGGTGGCCAGGTCGACATCATTGCCGGCGGCGCGGCCCAGAAGCGTGTCGCGCACCGCACCGCCCACGGCGCGGGTGCGGCGGCGGGAGCCGTCCAGCGCGGCAAAGATCGCCTGCATCTGCGGACGCACCAGCCATGGAGCCATTTCCAGCCGAGCCAGGGTCACGGCGCGGCATCCGGCAGGACGATATCGCGGAAGCGGCGGGTGAGATTGGCGGTGATGCCCCAGATGCGGTGCCCGTCATGGTCGATCTGCCAGCTCCGGCGCTCCTGCCCCTTGTGGCGGATGCGGAACTCGCCATAGGCCTCGGCGGCCAGGATGCGCGTCAGCGGCACCTCGAACACCGAATGCACCTCGTCGGGGTTGGGCACGAAGGGGCCGCTGGGCTCGACCACCGCCACCACCGGGGTGATGAGATAATTGGTGCCGGTGTAATAGGTCGGCATGAAGCCCAGCACCTGCGCATCGGCGCGCGCCATGCCCACTTCCTCGAAAGCCTCGCGCAAGGCGGCGTCGGCGGCGCCATCATCCTGCGCATCCACCTTGCCGCCGGGAAAGGCCACCTGCCCCGAATGGGCGCGCAGATCGGGCGAGCGCTCTGTATAGAGCACGGTGCGCCCCTCGGGCCGGCGCACCAGCGCGATCAGCACCGCCGCCGGCACCGGCGGGCGGTTGAACGGGGTATCGGGCGTCCAGTCCGGCACCAGCGTTTCCCGCGCCGGCAAGGGCGGCGGCGCGGCCAAGAGCCGGCAAGACAGGGTTTCGATTATGGCGTCGTCGGGCGACAAGGCGGGCACCGGAAAAGTTGCGATGCCCTAATCTAGGCGGATCGGGGCCGATTTGCACCACCAGGGATGCAGGGCTGGGTTTCGGCGGCAGGGCAGCGGCCCCGCGTTCGCGCGGAGATCCTTCACCCTGCAATTCCGCTGGACGCAGAATCGCTGTCCCTCTCCCGCAAGGGGAGAGGGATGGGTTCGGCTCTTACCCCTGCCAGGGCCCGATGGTGCCCGAAAGCGTGGCCGCCAGCGTCCTGTCGTTGGAGAGCAGAAGCACGCGGGTGGGATCGACCGGGCCGGGGAATTCGATATTGCCGGGGACCGTGGGCTCCCAGCCCAGCGGGCAATAATAGTCGCGGTCGCCCACCAGCATGACGAAGGCGCCGTCGCCCCGCGCCAGGGCCCGCGCCGACACCTCGCGGGCCAGGAGCTTGCCGGCGCCCAGCTTGCGGAAATCGGGATGGGTGGCCAGCGGCCCCAGCATCCAGCCATTGACCCCGCCAATGGAAATAGGAGTCATCCACACCGAGCCGCAGGGCGTGCCCTCGACCTCGGCGATGAGGCTCAGGCTCCTGTCGATAGGGAAGCGCTCGCGGATGCGGAAGGCGGTGCGGGCAAAGCGGCCGGGGCCGAAGGCAATGGCCTGCAATTGCTCGACAAAGGCCTCGTCGCCCGGCGTGGCCAGGCGCACGCTGGGGGCGCGCGCAAGCGGAACGGAGGCGAGGGAAGACGCGGCCGGGGGCGCAACGGAGAGGGTCATGGCAATGATCCGATGGGGGATGCGTGGGACAAACCGGGCGCTCGCGCGAGCACCGCAAAAAAGACCGCTCAGGGTCGTCGTGTCGCCAGCAAAACCTTCACCATCCTGGGCGCCTCCACGCCTTTTTTCCGCATAGCATCACCCGTGCCGCGCGTAAAATGAAAACTCATGCTGGGGCTCCCGTTTTTGGCCCGGCGGAGACGCACTGGAGCCGAATTGGACAACAACCCGTTGCCCCATCGGCTCCTTATCGTTGCCGCGCCGGCATTCTAACTCTAGGACAGGGCTCGGCCTTCGCAGAGCAGACGCCGCCAACAAGTCCAGATGATGACGGAAAGGGTTCGATCGTGGGACAATTGATCGACGGAAAATGGTCCACCCAGTGGTACGACACCAAGAAGACGGGCGGCCGTTTCGAGCGCAGCCAGGCCGGCTTTCGCAACTGGATCACCCCCGATGGCGCCGCCGGCCCCTCGGGCGAGTCCGGCTTTGCCGCCGAGGCGGGGCGCTATCACCTCTATGTCTCGCTCGCCTGCCCCTGGGCCCACCGCACGCTGATCTTCCGCAAGCTCAAGGAGCTGGAAAACCTGATCTCGGTCTCGGTGGTCTCACCCAAAATGCCCGACGAGACCGGCTGGACCTTCCGGACGGACGAGGGTTCGAGCGGGGACGCGCTGTTCGGCAAGGACATGCTCTGGCAGGTCTATACCGAGGCGCTGCCCGACTATACCGGCCGCGTCACCGTGCCGGTGCTCTGGGACAAGAAGACCGGCCGCATCGTCTCCAATGAAAGCTCGGAAATCATCCGCATGTTCAATTCAGCCTTTGACGGGCTGACCGGGAACACCGACGACTATTATCCCGAGACGCTGCGCGAGCGGATCGACGCGCTCAACGCCCGCATCTACGACGCGGTCAACAACGGCGTCTATAAAGCCGGCTTCGCCACCACCCAGGCGGCCTATGACGATGCGGTGACGACGCTGTTCGAGGCGCTGGACTGGCTCGAGGCGATCCTGGGGGAAACCGCCTATCTCACCGGCGAGGCCATCACCGAGGCCGACTGGCGGCTGTTCACCACGCTGGTGCGGTTCGACGCGGTCTATGTCGGCCACTTCAAATGCAACCGCCGCCGCATCGCCGACTATCCCAATCTCTTCCATTATCTCAAGGCGCTCTACGAGGTGCCAGGGGTGAAGGAAACGGTCGATCTCGACCATATCCGCACCCATTATTACTGGAGCCACGTGACCATCAATCCCACGCGGATCATCCCGGTGGGGCCGGAACTGCCGTTTCTGGGGTAGATGCAGGTTCATCCACCATGTCATTCCGGCGCAGGCCGGAATCCATGCTGAAGGCCATCCCCGACACCAGCGTGCATGGGAAGATGCGGACATGGATTCCGGCCTGCGCCGGAATGACCCGGGGAACGGAAAGTCTATCTAATACCCCCAGATGTCCCGTTGCGGGGCGCCGTCGAAATATTCGTCGATCCGCTGCGAGGTGGCGGGGGTGACGCCTTCGGGCAGGGCATGGCGGTCGAACCAGCCGACTTCGGCGATCTCGCGGTCGGGCTGGCGCTCGAAGACCTTTTCGAAGCCGGTGGCGATGAAGAAGGCGACATGGTCGCGGTCGGTCACCGGGCTGCAATTGTGATAGACGCCGAAGAGCTTGAGCGGCCCGACCACGCGATGGCCGGTCTCCTCCAGGGTTTCGCGCGCCCCGGCCTCGGCCAGCGTCTCGCCCGGATCGACCCCGCCGCCGGGAAACTGCCAGCCCGGCACATAGGTATGGCGGATGAGCAGCACCCTGTCGCCATCGACCACCATCACCCGGGCGCCCAGCGTCATGCGGTGCCAGAACCCCTTGAGGGTGAGGAACACCCGCGAAATCATCTGCTGTTTGCGATTCATCTGCATGGGCACACTCGTAGAGCATTTCACCGTTTCATTGGAACGGCGAAAATCGCTCCAGGTCTCTCCATTGCGGCGTTTCCGGCAAAATCGTTGCCCTTTTGCCGGAAACGCCCTGGCCTCATCCCTGGCAGAGGCGCAATCGGGACAAAATTCACCGATGTGGCGATTGACCGTTTTCTTGTCGCCGCCCTTCTGGCATTACCCCCGCAATGATTACGCTGGCCCATATCTCCGATATCCATCTTTCGCCCATGCCCGAAATGGGCCTGCGCGACCTGATGGGCAAGCGCATCACCGGGTATCTCAACTGGAAGATGCGCCGCCACGAGGAGCTCAACAGCGAGACCCTGGCGCGGCTGGTGGCGCATCTGCAGGCGCAGAACCCCGACTTCACCGCCGTGACCGGCGACATGGTCAACCTGGCCATGCCCTATGAGATCGACCGCGCCGGGCGCTGGCTCGAGGCGCTGGGCCCGGCCGACAAGGTGGCCATCTGCCCCGGCAATCACGACGCCTATGTGCCCGGCGCGCTGGAAAGCGCCCAGCGCGCCTGGGGCGACTATATGCGCGGGGAAACGCTGGACCAGGCCGCCTTCCCCTTTGTGCGGCGGGTGGACGAGCTGGCCATGATCGCCTGTTCGAGCGCCGTGCCCACCGCGCCCTTCCTGGCCATCGGCCGGTTCGACCACGCCCAGGCCGAACGGCTGGGACGCATCCTGGGCATATTGGGCGAGGCCGGCTATTTCCGCGCCGTGATGATCCATCATCCGCCCAATGCCGAATTGCAGCACCCCTCCTTCGGGCTGATGGGGCACAAGCTCTTCCGCCAGGTGATCGCCGAGCACGGCGCCGAAATGATCCTGCACGGGCACACGCACCGCTCCTCCATCCATTCCATTCCCGGCAAGGGCAAGGAAGTGCCGGTGGTGGGTGTGGCCGCCGCCAGCGCCGCCCAGGGCGGCAAGCTCAACGACCCGGCGCGCTACAATCTGTTCCGCATCGAGCGCAGCGGAAGCGACTGGACCTGCACCATGCGCGAATATGGCTTCCAGCGGCTGGGGCAGGACATCGTCATGCGCCTGCAGATGCGCATCCGCTAGGAAGTCCTATTCCCGCCGCATGGCCAAATCACCTATAAGGGCAACGTCCCTGCGGAGTGATCCCGGCCTTGAGCGAACAATTCAGCATAAACCGCCCGCAATTCGACCCGGCGACGGGCCTTGCCCGCTTCCCCTATAGCCTGGGCGAGTTGGACTTCACCGAAACGCTGCAATTCCCGCCCGGCGCCGACAGGGCCGCCGCCGCAAGTCCCGCCTTCGCCAAGCTGCTGGATCTGACCGCCATCGTGCTCGGGGTGAGCTATTTCAAGCTGCGCGCGCCCTTTTCCATCGTCGCGCCCGACATCGCGCTGACCCCGGCCGAGCGCGCCTTCGCCATCGACGTCTATGAAAACGGGCTGGGGGAATTCTACGCCCGCAACAATCTGGCCCGCTTCGGCCGGCTGCGGCTGGAGGCGCCCGAGGAGAGACGGGGGCCGCCCCCCGCCCCCAGCCTGCCCCAGCGCAGCCTGCTGCCCATCGGCGGGGGCAAGGATTCGCTTGTGAGCGTGGACCTGCTGAGCCATGTCGGGGTCGACTTCACCCCCTTCGCCGTCAACCCGCGCGGGCCGATCCTGAGCTCGGTGGAGCGCATCGAGCGCGCCCCGCTCTATGTGACGCGCACGCTGGACGCCGAAATGATCCGCCTGGGCACCCAGCCGGGCTATTACAACGGCCACGTGCCCTCCACCGCCATCAATTCCATGATCGCGGCGCTCTCGGCCCTGCTCTATGGCTACGACCAGATCGTGCTTTCCAACGAGCGCTCGGCCAGCGAGGGCAATGTTGAATTCGACGGGCGCGAGACCAACCACCAATATTCCAAGTCGCTCGGCTTCGAGCTCCTGATCGCCTCCATCCTCTCGGACGCCACCGGCGGGGCGCTGAGATATTTTTCGCTGCTGCGGCCCTATTCGGAAGCGCGCATCGCCTCGCTCTTCACCCACGAGACCAAATTCGACCACGTGTTCTCGAGCTGCAACCGCAATTTCCGCCTGGCGGGAAATTCCGGGCCCCTGTGGTGCGGGGAATGTCCGAAATGCCATTTCGTCTTCCTGATCTTCGCCCCCTTCATGACCAAGCAGCGCCTGCTCTCGATCTTCGGGCGCAATCTGCTGGACAATCCCGCCCATGAGCGCTCCTTCCGCGAGCTTTCGGGGCTGGCCGGGCAGAAGCCCTGGGAATGCGTGGGCGAAATCCGCGAGGCGGCGGCGTGCCTTTATACGCTGACCCGCCATGCCGACTGGCACGAGGACGCCGTGGTCAAGGCCCTCAAGCCCGATCTGTTCGCCCAATATGGCGAGCCGCAACTGCAACTGGCCATGGCCGAATGCCTGACCGACAGCCGCGACCACCACATTCCCCCGGCCTTGGCCGCCAAGGTGGCCGCCTATGCGGTTTGACGCCCCGATCCTGCTCTATGGCGCCGGGCGCGAGGCCCGCTCCACCCGCGCCTTCCTCAAGGCGCGCGCGCCGGAGCTGAAAGTCTTCGTCACCGTCGACAGCGGCGCGGCAGACATCGCCGAAACCGAAGCCATCGCCCCGGCGGATTTGCCCGCCGCCCTTGCCGAGAGGCGCTTCGGGCTCATCGTCAAGAGCCCCGGCGTCTCGCTCTATAAGCCCTTCTTCGCCCAGGCGCGGGCGGCCGGCATTACCGTCACCTCAAACCTCAACCTCTGGGGCGCGGCCTATCGCGCCGGGCGTCGAGTGATCGCCATTTCCGGCACCAAGGGCAAATCCACCACCGCCACGCTGACCCATCTGATGCTGACCAGATCGGGGCTGGATGCCGGGCTGGCCGGCAATGTCGGCCTCGCCCCGCTCGACATCGCCGACAGCCACGCCATCGTCGTGTTCGAGCTCTCGAGCTACCAGACCGCCGACATGGATTTTGTGCCCGACCTGGCGGCGATCACCAATCTTTATCCCGAGCATGTCGACTGGCACGGCACGCTGGAGCGCTATTTCGCCGACAAGCTGCATCTTATCGCCCGCGACGGCGATTTTCCCGTGGCGCTGGGCGCGGCGGCGCAGCGCAACGACCTGGTGCTGCAAGCCCGGCGCGACCCCGCCCGCGAAGTGCGCGGCCTGACGCCAGAGGAAAGCGCCGCCATCGACGCGGCGATTGCCACCTCCCGGCTCAAGGGCGCGCATAACCGCGACAACGCGCATCTGGCCGCGCGCATCGCCCTGGCGGCGGGGGCGACGCTGAAGGGAATCGAAGAAGGCATTGCCGCCTTTTCTCCCCTGCCCCACCGGCTGGAGGAGCACGAGTTCGGCGGCATGCTGTTCGTCGACGATTCCATTTCCACCACGCCCGAGGCCACCAAGGCGGCGCTGGCGGCCTATGCCGGCAAGCGCCTCGCCCTCATCGCCGGCGGCCATGAACGGCAGCAGGATTATGCCGAGCTGGCGGGGCTGCTGGCCGGCTATGGCGTGACCGCGCTGGCCTGCCTGCCGGTGACGGGCGCGCGGCTGGCCGCCGCTGCCAGCAAGGCCGCCCCGGATATCGCCGTGATCGAGGCCCCCGACTTGGAAACGGCGATGCAGGCCCTTCTCGAAAGACGCGGCGCGTTCGATGCGCTGCTGCTCTCCCCCGGCGCGCCGTCCTATAATCAGTTCAAGAATTTCGAGGAGCGGGGCAGCCGCTTCATCGCCCTGGCCGAAGCGCTTTTCTCCTGAGGGATCAGAATGCCTGCGCCAGGGCCAGCGGCGGCATGCCGGCGCGGGTGAGGGCGGTGCGGATGGTTTCAATCAGCACCCGGTCGCCGATCCGCTCGCCCAGGCGCGGCACCACGCCCCGGGCCCGGAAGGCGGGAACGTCCAGCACCTGCGGCAGATAGCGGTTGACCATGGCGCTGTCGCCCGCCCCCTGCCCGGCCAGGATGGCCAGGATCGGCCCCAGCTCGCGGTCGGCCCGCGCATAGATCTCGGCATGCGCCCCGGCGGGGACGAAATCGCCCTGGCGCAAGGCGACCAGCGCCGGCACGCCATGGTACCAGTCAGGCGGAGCCTCCGATTCCTCCAGCGCCGTGCGCCCCGTCTCCTCCGCCTCGGAGAGGTCCCCGCTCAGGGCCAGCAGCAGTGCGAAGCCGGCCAGCCCGTCGCTATTGGCCGGATTGAGCTGGATGGCCGAGCTATAGGCGTCTCGCGCCTGCCGCCGCGCGCCCTCGGCCTCATAGAGCCGGGCCCGCTGCTCCCAGACGAAACTGCTGACTGGCGCAAGGCGCGTCGCCGCCGCGATATGGGTCTCGGCGGCGGCAAGGCGCTCATCCGGCCCGCCCGCCGGCGGATCGAGGAAGCCATCGGCGATGAGACTGCCCAATGCCGCCTGCGTCACGGCATTCTCCGTCCCGGCCGCCCCCAGGGCGGCAAGGCAATCGCCCGCCCGGCGGGCGGCGCCGGACGCGCGGCTTTCCCGGTAAAGATCGAACAGCACCTGGCAAAGATAGGGGCTGGCCTGCGGACCCGAAGCGGTGTCGGCGGCAAGGAGCAGCCGCGCCGGGGCGTGGAGCGGACCGCGCGGGCTGCCCAGCATCAGGCTGAACACCTGCGACACGCGGTCGAGAACCCCCAGCCCCGCCGCATCCTCGACCGGCACCGCCAGGGTATGGTTCCACACCACATTGCCCGCATCGCTCTCGGTGAGGATGGCGCTGTACTGGGCGATGCGCTCGTCGAGCCGCACGATGCCGGTGAGGACGAAATCGCTCTCCGCCGCCTCCCCGTTCGGCCCGTACCGCACCTCGATATTGCCGAACTGCTCGAGATCGGTGACCAGCTCGATGGCCAGCCCCGCCACCTGCGGGCGCAGCCGGGCCGTGCCGGCGAGGTCCTGGAATTCCACCACCGTAATGGTAGGTCGCCGCAGCCCCGGCCCGTCGGAAGGAGCGGGTGCGTGCCGGCTCACCCAGCCATTCTGGGCGAAGGCCACGAGAACAAGGAGCACGGCCCCAAGCGCCAGCCCATACCAGCTGCGCGGCAGGCCCGGGCGCGTGGGCCGGGGTGGAACCGGCGCGGTGTCCCCGCCTGGGTCCATGCCCGCTTCGGCCTCGACGAAGACGAATTCGGGGATATAGCGCCCGACCGGCAAATGGATGCGGGTCGCTTCGCTGGCGCCCGGCCCCTTGTAATACTCCTCGAGCAGGCCGCGCAGCCGCCTGGCCTGCACCCGCACGATCGGATCGGCCTGCGGATCGAAATCGGCGGGGCGGCCGAAGACGTCCACGGCGATGGCATAGGCCTTGATCGCCGGACCGTTGCCGTCGAGCGTCTGGCGCACGATATAGTCGAGAAACCGGCCGAGCTGGGGGGACCGCGAGATTTCCGGCCACGCCAGCAGCCGTTGCAGCGCAGCCAGAACCGCTTGGCGTTGTGGCGCAGCGTCGTCGGGCAACGAGACCTCCCAAACCCCGTCCGATTGTGACGCTTTACATGTAAAACACAAGAGCCCCGTTACACGCACTTTACCTGCGCTAGCCTTTTTGCCGGGCGCGCGTTCAGCCATCAACACCGCAATGGTGCGCGTTTCCCCGCGCCGCTTTGCGCCACCAAGGCCCCGGCACAAGCGCTCTGACCTCTGGTTTTCTGCGAGTAACCGCCCCTCCACCCCTCCTCCGGTGACCGGGCGGCAGCGTTGTTTTGAACTCCCTGCGACGGCGGCGGCGCAAGGAGGCAAGGTTCGGGCAAGCATGTGGAAAACCTCCCCCCGGGAGGCTCACCACCCTTCAGCGCATTTCCCGACATTTCCACGCCGCCGTGACGATTTGACGGTTTCAGGGCGCCGGCCAGGCCCCTGATACGATCGGCATGCAACTCCTGCGTCCACAGGTTGCGTGCCTCGGTCTGGGAGGGCGCTGCGGGACAGTTTTCGCGCTGACCCTGCATTCCCAAGTGCCCTCCCGACCACTCCCATCCCCCGCAATGGGGGCGCCGGCCCTTTCAGGGAATCGGCGTTTGGGCGCGGACACGACGCCTCCCGGTCGTTGCCCGCACGGGGGGAGAAGCATGGGCAGGGCGCGCGTCCCTCAGCGCCGCGGTCCGACGATATGCTTCTCCCCGCGGCCCGCTTTCCCCCCCTCGCCCCTTGCATGCACGATACCCTGGGAAAAGACGCGCAGCGCCGCCAGCACCAGCACCGCCAGCAGCGCCGTGCCCAGCGCCACCCCGTAGAACCCCAGCGCCGCGGCCACGCCCACCGCCCCGGCCAGCCACATGCCGGCCCCGGTGGTCAGCCCCTGCACATTGTCGCCCGAGCGGAAGATGGCCCCCGCCCCCAGAAAGGCGATACCGGCCGTCACCGCCTCGACGGCACGGACCGGATCGGCGCGCGAGCCGGCCTCGCCGGGCGCGATGGTGTGGAAAATCTCGAAGGCGAGGATGGTGAACAGCGCGGCGGCCACCGCCACAAGGATATGGGTGCGCAGGCCCGCCTCGGCGGTGCTGACCTGGCGCTCGAAGCCGATCACCGCCCCCAGGACGGCGGCGACGAACAGGCGAATGGCGATGATGTGCTGGGGCAGGTAGGTGTCGACGAGGCCAAAGGCATTGCCGGAATCCATGGGCGTCTCCGCTGGGTAATGGTGGAACCACAACCCGGCGGGAAGACGCCGGTTCCGCCTCAGACGGTCTTGAGCCAGCCCCCATCGACGAAATAGGCCGAGCCGGTGGAATAGCTGGCCTTGTCCGAGCACAAAAAGACGAAGAAATTGGCCAGCTCGGCAGGCGTGGCGAAGCGCTTCATGCCGCCCGCCTCGTCGGCCACGCCCTGCAAATGCGCCTGCCAGCCATCCTCCCCCGCGATCTGGCGCGCGGTCTTGATCCAGTCGGGCGTGAGGACGAGGCCGGGATTGACGGTGTTGACGCGGATATTGTCGCCCGCCACCTCATTGGCCAGCGTCTTGGAAAACATCATCAGCGCCGCCTTGGTGGTGTTGTAGATCGGCTCGTACCAGAGCGGCTGCACGGCGCAGATCGAGGCATTGTGCAACACCACGCCGCCGCCGCGCCGCTTCATCGCCGGCACCAGCCCCCGCGCCAGCCGCACCGCCGCCATCACATGCAGGTCCCAGTAATATTGCCATTTGGCGTCGTCCGCCTCGGCAATGGTCTCGTTGGAGCCGGTGCCGGCATTGTTGATGAGGATGTCGGCGCCGCCAAACCCGGCCTCGGCCGCCGCGATCACCGCGTCGCACCCCGAGGCGGTGGCGACATCGGCCGCCACGGCCTGGGCCCGGACGCCGAAGTCCCGCGCGATGCGCGTGGCTTCCGCCGCGCCCCGCGCCCCGTCGCGGCCGGCCAGCATCACATGCACGCCCTCGGCGGCCAGCCCTTCGGCCACCGCCAATCCTATGCCCACCGTGCCGCCGGTGATGACGGCGACCTTGTCGCGCAGATCGAGATCCATTTGGCTTCCCCCTTACTGCGCCACGCGGATTTGCAGCTTGACGTCGGTTGGCCGGGCCTCGACGGCGCGATCGAACGCCTTGATGGCATCCTCGAAGGCGAAGGTTTCCGAGATCAGCGGCTTGAGGTCGACCTTGCCCGAGGCGATGAGGGCGATGGCCCGCTCATATTGATGGGCATAGCGGAAGACGTTCTCGATGCGCACTTCCAGCGTCGAGGCGGCGGCGATGTCCACCGCCACCGGCTCCACCGGCAGGCCAACCACCACGATGGCGCCCCCGGGACGCGGCAGGTCCATGATGGTCTTCCACGCATGGGGCGAGCCGGAGCATTCGAAGACGATGTCGGCGCCCCAGCCATCGGTGACCTCGCGGACTTTTTCCGCCAGCTTCTCCTGGGCGATATTGACCGGGATGACGCCGGAATAGCGGGCGGCGATATCGAGCTTGGGCTGGGCCAGGTCGGCCACGATCACCCGCGCGCAACCCCCGGCCAGCGCCGCCAGCGCCACCATGGTGCCGATGGGCCCCGCCCCCAGCACCACCGCCGTGTCGCCGGGCGCGATGCGCGCCTTGCTGGCCGCCTGCATGCCCACCGCGAAGGGCTCGACCATGGCCCCTTCGGCGAAGCTCACATTATCGGGCAGCTTGAAGGTGTAGTTGGCCGGATGCACCACTTCGGGCGTCAGCACCCCATGCACCGGCGGGGTGGCCCAGAAGCGCACCGCCGGATCGACATTATACATGCCCAGCCGGCTGGCGCGGGAATTGGGATCGGGAATGCCCGGCTCCATGCAGACCCGGTCGCCCACCTTGAGATGGGTCACGCCCGCGCCCAGCTCGACCACCGTGCCGGCGGCCTCGTGGCCGAGCACCATGGGCGCCTCCACCACGAACGGGCCTATCCGCCCATGGGTATAGTAATGCACGTCCGAGCCGCACACGCCCACGGTGTGGATGGCGATGCGGACCATGCCCGGCCCGGTCTCGAGCGGCAGCTCGATATCGCGCAGGGCCAGCTCGTGCTGGCGTTCGAGGACAAGGGCGCGGACTTTGCTCATGATCGGCTCCAGGGCGGCGGCAATGCGGCCAGCCTAGAGCGTTTCCGGCAAAAGTGGCAACGGTTTCGCGGTTCGGGAACGCGGCGAAACAAGGACCTGGATCATTTCACCGTTTCAACCAAGCAGGGAAATGATCCAGCCCGTTCCGGCCCGCGCGGCGAGAGCCGGTTTTCCCCCGGCGGCCGCAGGACGGGGAATTGCGCCGAGCTTGGTAACCAGTCCGCAAGCCTACGTAAATATGCTGGGTTTTTCGAGGATCAAACCGGTCGGTGGATGCGAAGCAAGAATTCGACAATCGAGCGATGGCGCTATTCGGCGACCGTCCTGCTGCCTGTTGTGCTGGCCCTGGTCACCACGGCAACGGCTGTGCTCGGCTTCGTCTTCTGGTCCACCGCCAATATCGACCAGCGCGCGCTCGAGCGGCAAAGCGCCATGATCGCCGAGGTCATCGAGACGCGCCGCAACCAGCTGGGCCATGAGCTGGCCAGCCTCGCCAACCGCGACGACACCCTGGTCAACACCAAGCTCGCCTTCAATTTCAACTGGGTGAACGCCAATGTCGGGCTGTGGTCGCATTCCTTTCTCGGCCATGGCCGCTCGGTGCTGCTCAACGCCACCGGACGCCCGCTCTATGTGATGACCAATGGCGTGCCGGCGGAGCTGTCCAGCTACGCCGCCATGGCCGGCACCGTGGAAGTGCTGGTGAGCCGGCTACGCGCCATGCCCCCGACCTTGCCCCTGGCGCTGGCCAAGGCGACGCCCCGCGCCGCCACCGACTTCGCCCTGATCGAGGGCATGCCAGCCATTGTCGGGGTCATGGCCATCACCTCCGACACCGGCAGGCTGACCCAGCAGCCCGGCAGCGAATTCATCATCGCCGGGGCGCTGTTTCTCGACGAGGCGGCCTCGGGGCGCCTGAGCCGCGAATATATGTTCGAGGATGGCCATTTCACCCTGGTCGACACCGCCGGGCCCGACCGGGCCAGCTATCCCATCCTCAACGATGCCGGGCGCTTCATCGCCTTTTTCGAGTGGGAGCGCGACCGGCCGGGCCTGATGATGCTGCGCCAGACCGGGCCGGCGCTGATCGCCGCCTTCGCCATCGCCGCCATATTGGTGGTGCTGCTCCTGGGCCAGTTGCGGCGCTCGGCGGCAGCGCTGGAGGCGGGCCGCCGCCATGCCGAGCACCAGGCCGCCCATGACCGGCTGACCGGCCTGCCCAACCGCATGAGCTTCGACACCCATCTGGCGCGGGCCCTCGCCGAACAGCGGGAGAACGACACGCATCTGTCGCTGCTGATGCTCGACCTCGACCGCTTCAAGCAGGTCAACGACACGCTGGGCCACCAGGCCGGCGACGCGCTGATCTGCGCGGTGGGCCAGCGCATCCGCACCATTATCGGCCCGCGCGCCATGCTGGCCCGGCTGGGCGGGGACGAATTCGCCATCCTGGTTTCCTCGCAAGGGCGCCGGCCCGACATCATGGCCATGGCCAACCGCATCATCGAGGCCATCGGGCGCCCGTTCGACCTCAACAATTTCAAGGCCCATGTCGGGGCCAGCATCGGCATCGTCGATGTCGGGGACGGGCCGGTCGAGCCGCGCGAGCTGGTGCGCAAGGCCGACATCGCGCTTTACGAGGCCAAGGCCGGCGGGCGCAACTGCGCCGTCATCTACGAAGAGCACATGAACGAGCTGGTGCAGATGCAGCACACCATCGAGGGTGAGCTGCGCGACGCGCTGCAACGGCAGGACCAGCTCGACGTCGCCTTCCAGCCGCTGGTGGACCAGAAGAGCCGCAAGGTGATCGGCGCCGAGGCCCTGGCGCGCTGGCGCCATCCCAAATTCGGCCAGGTCTCGCCCGCCCGCTTCATTCCGGTGGCGGAAAATACCGGGCTGATCGAGGCGCTGGGCGAATTCGTGCTGCGCCGGGCCTGCGCGCTGGGCAGCACGGCGCCGGGCCGCACCATCGCCGTCAACATCTCCCCCACGCAATTGCGCAATCCGCGCTTCGCCGCCCAGGTCTTCGACATTCTCGACCAGACCGGCATGCTGCCCGAGGATCTGGAGCTGGAAATCACCGAATCCATCCTGCTCGACGACGAGCATGTCTCGGCGGCCAATCTGCGCACCTTCCGCGACGCCGGCATCCATATCGCCCTCGACGATTTCGGCACCGGCTATTCCTCGCTCTCCTATCTCAAGCGCTATCCGGTGGACCGCATCAAGATCGACCGCTCCTTCGTCAGCCAGCTCGCCGACGGGCACGTCTCGGTGGCCATCACCCAGGCCATCGTCACCCTGGCCCACGCCATGGATATCGAGGTGACCGCCGAGGGCGTGGAAACCGAGGGCCAGGCGACCCTATTGGGGCGGATGGGCTGCAATACCTTGCAGGGCTTCCTGTTCTCGGGGGGCGTGTCGCGCGAGCGGATCGCCTCCATCTTCGAGGATGCGGTCCGCCCCCTGCGCCGCACCGGCAGCTAGAGCGTTTCGGGCAAAGGTGGAAATGGCCCAGGCTCAGCCGCCCAGGCCGGGGCGCAGGAACAGCAGATAAAGCAGGGCGAACAGCACGATGATGCCGGCCATGGAAATCACCAGCACCCGCATGTTCATCTGCCGCGTATTGCCCTGGCGCACCTGGGTGGGGGATTTGTGCGGATCATAGGTTTTCATGGCACCCTCCATGGTTGACCCAAGCGCAACGCCAGGATCGCGGCGGGAGTTCCGCCGGGCCTTGACGTCCCGCCCGCCGCGGCCGACCCTCGGGCAAGAGCAAAAAAGGACGCGCCCATGACCAGCCCCGCCACCCTCACCCGCATGATTATGGCCGGCCAAGGCAAGGCGCCCGCCGATCTCGTCATCCGCGACGTCAACCTGCTCGACGTCATCACCGGCGCGGTGACCCGGACCGATATCGCCATTGTCGAGGACCGCATCGTGGGCACCCATGCCGCCTATGAAGGCCGCAGGGTGATCGAGGGCGGCGGGCGCTTCGCCGTGCCCGGCTTCATCGATACGCATCTGCATATCGAATCCTCCCTGGTCACCCCGCATGAATTCGACCGCTGCGTGCTGCCCCATGGCGTCACCACCGCCATTTGCGACCCCCACGAAATCGCCAATGTGCTGGGGGCCGAGGGCATTGGCTATTTCCTCGACAGCGCCGAGCAAACCATCATGGATGTGCGCGTCAACCTCTCCTCCTGCGTGCCGGCGACCCCCTTCGAGACGGCGGGGGCGGCGCTGGAAATCGAGGATCTCGAACCCTTCCGCAGCCATCCCAAGGTGATCGGGCTCGCCGAGATGATGAATTTCCCCGGCGTGCTCAACGCCGATCCGGGCATCATCGCCAAGCTGGCGGCCTTCCAGGGCGGCCATATCGACGGGCACGCCCCGCTCCTTCTCGGGCAGGCGCTCAACGGCTATCTGGCCGCCGCCATCCGCACCGACCACGAGGCGACCAGCGCCGCCGAGGCGCGCGAGAAGCTGGCCAAGGGCATGGCCATCCTCATCCGCGAAGGCTCGGTCTCCAAGGATCTGAAGGCGCTGGCGGAGATTCTCGACGAAAACACCTCCGCCTTCGTGGCGCTCTGCACCGACGACCGCAATCCCCTCGACATTGCCGAGGAGGGGCATCTGGACAGCTCCATTCGCCGGCTCATCGCCATGGGACGCCCGCTGCACCACGTCTATCGCGCCGCCAGCCATTCGGCCGCGCGCATTTTCGGGCTCACCGATCGGGGCCTCCTGGCCCCCGGCTGGCGCGCCGATGTCGTGCTGGTGGAAAGCCTGGAAGACTGCCGCGTTTCCGACGTGGTGACGGCGGGACGGCTGGTGACGCCCGAGCTTTTCGCCACGCGAAAGCCGGTGGCGCCGGTGGGCCTCGCCTCGATGAAGGCCAGGCCCGTGACGCCCGAGGCTTTCTTCACCGCGCCCAGGCCGGGGCAGAACCGCGTGCCGGTGATCGGGGTGCGCCCCGGGCTCATCCTCACCTTCCGCGAAGAAGCGAGCCTGGCCACCGGCGAAAAGGGGCTCCTGCCCGATCTCGAAGCCGATGTCATCAAGGTGGCCGTCATCGAGCGCCATGGCAGGAACGGCAATATCGGGCGCAGCTTCGTCACCGGATTCGGCCTCAAGCGCGGCGCCATCGCCTCCTCGGTGGGCCATGACAGCCACAACATCACCGTGGTCGGCGCCGACGACACCGACATGGCCGCCGCCGTCAACCGGCTGATCGAGATGGGCGGCGGCTTCACCGTCGCCGAAGGCGGCAGGGTCACGGCGGAGCTGGCCCTGCCCATTGCCGGCCTGATGAGCACCAAGCCCTTCGAGGCGGTGACCGAGGACCTGCACAAGCTGCGCAAGGCCGCCCATGCGCTGGGCTGCGTGCTGCCCGAGCCCTTCCTGCAGGTGGCCTTCCTCGCCCTGCCGGTCATCCCCCATCTCAAGATGACCGATCGCGGGCTTTTCGACGTCGACAAGTTCGATTTCGTCAGCTAGCGGGAACGCTATAATATGACATTGATATTCATGTTTGTTTGAGCTTTATTGCCGGCCTCAATACCATCGAGGGACATCACCGCCATGGCCGGCAAAGACCTGCTTCAGCCCACCGACGAGGAGGCCATCCGCCTCGCCAAGACCATCATCCGCACCGCTCGCCATGGCACCATCGCCACGCTCGACCCCGCCGGCGGCGCTCCCATCGCCACCCGCGTCAGCGTCTCCAGCGATTTCGACGGCGCCCCGCTCCTGCTGATTTCCAGGCTGGCCGCACATTATCCGGCGCTTGCCGCCGATCCGCGCTGCTCGCTGCTGCTGGGCGAGCCGCGCAAGGGCGACCCCATGGCCCATGCCCGCATCACCATCGCCGCCCGCGCCCGCATCGTGGACCGCGACGCGCCCGAGCATGCGCGCCTGGCCGCCCGCCATCTCAGCCACCAGCCCAAGGCCAGGCTCTATGCCGGCCTGGGCGATTTCAACTTCGTGCGGCTCGAACCGCTCTCGGCCAGCCTCAATGGCGGCTTCGGGCGCGCCTATGCCTTCACCCCCCAACAGCTCCTGTCCAATCCCGACGGCGATCTGGCGGCCGCCGAGGCCGGGGCACTGGAGCACATGAACGATGACCACGCCGAAGCGGTGAGCAACTACGCCCGCCATTTCTGCAAGGCCGAGACCGGCCCCTGGACGCTGACCGGCATCGACGCGGACGGCATGAACATCGCCTGGGGCGACGACGTGCGCCGCATCTTCTTCGAAACGCCCCTGGCCGCCCCGCAGGACATGCACCAGACCCTGGTGCAGATGGCCCGCACCGCCCGACTGGCCCTGAGCGCCTGACACGCCCAAGAATTGCCAGGGATGGCCGCTAGCCGCCGCATCATGCTATCGTTCCGCTCAGTAAAGCGCTGGGTCTCGATGCAGATGAACAAATCCGCGCGTAATGAGCGCAGGAAGCTAACGGCCTCCTTCTTCAATTCCGTCGCTTCGGGAACCGTTATCGCCGCTCTTGTCGCCCCCTTCATCGGCCTGGGTCTTGGAACCGTCCAGCCCAGCGCCGATATATGGAATATATTGGGACTGAGCGGATTTGGCCTGACCCTGGCATTCCTGGTCCACGCCATAGCCCGGGACTTGCTCAAAGGCATGGAGGAGTAACATGGAGACCACATTGATCCTCTGGCTCTGGCCGATCGTCGTTCTCGGCTCCGTGGCGGCATTCGGGCTGTACCTCGCCCGCAAAGACAATCCGCATCGCAACCACCGGCACACACCGGCCGAATAAGGCGGATCGGGCGCGCTGGGGGAGGGCCCGATCCATATCCTACTTTGCGTCGCGCGCCTTGACCTTGCGGCGGGCGGCGTGGAGGAGGGGTTCGGTATAGCCGCTGGGCTGGTCGGCGCCGTGCAGGGCCAGGTCGAGCGCGGCCTGGAAGGCGACGGATTGGAAGTTTTCCGCCATCGGCCGGTAGATCGGGTCGCCCGCGTTCTGCTGGTCCACCACACTGGCCATGCGCTCGAAGGTGGAACTGACCTCGTCGCGGCTGACCAGGCCATGGCGCAGCCAATTGGCCACCGCCTGCGAAGAAATGCGGCAGGTGGCGCGGTCTTCCATCAGGCCGACATCGTTGATGTCGGGCACCTTGGAGCAGCCCACCCCCTGCTGCACCCAGCGCACCACATAGCCGAGAATGCCCTGGGCATTGTTTTCGAGTTCGCGGATGATCTCTTCGCGGCTGAGCGTGTTGGCGGGCAGCACCGGCATGGAAAAGAGCGCGGCCAGCGGCGGCACCGCCTGGTTGTGGCGGCGGCGCTGGGCCTCGAACACGTCGGTCTGGTGATAATGGAGCGCATGCAGCGTCGCCGCGGTGGGCGAGGGCACCCAGGCGGTATTGGCGCCGGCGGCGGGATGGGCGCCCTTGGCCTCCATCATCGCCGCCATGTCGTCGGGGCGGGCCCACATGCCCTTGCCGATCTGCGCCTTGCCCGACAGCCCGCAGGCCAGTCCGATCAGCACGTTGCGGTCCTCATAGGCGGAAAGCCAGGCCTCGGACTTGATCTCGTCCTTGCGCAGCACCGGGCCGGCTTCCATCGAGGTGTGAATCTCGTCGCCCGTGCGGTCGAGGAAACCGGTATTGATGAAAAAGACCCGGCTCCGCGCCTCATAGATGGCGGCCTTGAGATTAGCCGAGGTGCGACGCTCCTCGTCCATGATGCCGATCTTGATGGTGTTGGGCGCAAGGCCCAGCATCTTTTCCACCGAGGCGAAGATGGCGCAGGCAAAGGCCACTTCCTCGGGGCCATGCATCTTGGGCTTGACCACATAGACCGCGCCGGTGGCGCTGTTGACCTTGTCCTGGAGGGCGCAGAGCACGGTCACCGCCGCATCCATCAGCCCTTCGCCGATCGGCTTGCCGTTCCAGAGCACCGCATCGGTGGTCATCAGATGCCCGACATTGCGCACCAGCAGCAGCGAGCGGCCCTTGAGGGTGAGGGGGGACCCATCGACGCCGGTATAGACGCGGTCGGCCTTGAGGCGGCGGGTGACGCTGCGGCCGTTCTTTTCGAACGTGTCCTCCAGCGTGCCGTTCATCAGGCCCAGCCAGTTGCGATAGACCCCGACCTTGTCCTCGGCATCCACCGCCGCCACCGAATCCTCGCAATCCTGGATGGTGGTCAGCGCCGCCTCGACGATGACGTCGCTGAGCCCGGCCTTGTGGGCCGCGCCGATGACGCTGCCCGGCTCGATGACCAGGATGACATGCAGGCCATGATGGCGCAGCGCGATCTCGCCGCCCTTTTCCGTGCCGGAAAAGCCGACAAAGGCGGAGGGATCGCGCAGGCCGGTCTGCCCGGCGGGCGTATCGACGGCAAGGAAATGGGCGCCATTGTCCTTGAGCACATGATAGGCGGTCGCCTCGGCATGGCTGCCGCTGGCGAGCGGAAAGCTCTCGTCGAGGAAGGCGGCGGCCCGCGCCACCACCGCCGCGCCGCGCGCCGCGTTATAGCTGCGGCCGGGAGCCAGATCGCCATCGCGGGCGATGACGTCGGTGCCGTAGAACGCATCGTAAAGGCTGCCCCAGCGCGCATTGGCGGCGTTGAGCGCATAGCGGGCATTGGAGACGGGCACAACCAGTTGCGGGCCGCACAGCGTGGTGATCTCGGGATCGAGCCCGGTGGTCTCGATGCTGAAATCGGCCGGCTCGGGCACCAGATAGCCGATTTCGCCGAGGAATCGCTCATACCCTTCGGGATCTTTCGCCACCGGGCCGTTCTTGCGATGCCAGTCGTCGATCTGGCCCTGTAGCTGATCGCGGCGGGCCAGCAGCGCGGCGTTGCGCGGGGCATGTTCGGCCACCAGCGCGGCAAAACCGGACCAGAACTGGTCGGCGGTGACGCTGGTGCCGGGCAGCGCCTCGCGCTCGACGAAATCCACCAGCAGCGGATGCACCATGAGACCGGATTTGGAGAGATAGTCGCTCATTGCGTTTCCTTTTCATCGCTGCGCGGTTCGGCGAGGGCAAACTAGGCGAGAGCGCCCATGCTCACAAGCCGCCCAAAGCAGACTTCACCCTTGCGCCCGCGACATAGACTTCGGCGATGGCGCGATCGTCCCCCAGCGTCTGGAGCAGGAACAATTCCTCCGCCAGCGTCTCGGCATTGGCCATGCGCATGGCCATGACCGGGGTGGCGGCGGCATCGAGCACCACCAGGTCCGCAGCCCGGCCCGGCGCGATGGCCCCGATTTCCGCCTCGAGCCCCAGCGCCTGTGCATTGCCCAGCGTCGCCATGTGGAAGGCGGCGAAGGGATTGAGCCGCTGGCCGCGCAATTGCAGCACCTTGTAGCCCTCGTCCAGGGTGCGCAGCATGGAAAAGCTGGTGCCCCCGCCAATATCGGTGGCCAGGCCCATGCGCACCCCCGCCTTGCCCAGCCGCTCACGGTCGAACAGCCCCGAGCCCAGGAAAAGATTGGAGGTGGGGCAGAAGACCGCCACCGCCCCGGTTTCGGCCAGCACGCCGGTTTCGCGACTGTTGAGATGGATGCAATGGCCCAGAAGCGTCCTGGGACCCAGCAGGCCGTAATCCTCGTAAATCCCCGTATAGTCGGGGGAGTCGGGATAAAGCTCCATGGAAAGGCTGATCTCGGCGTCGTTCTCGCTGAGATGGGTCTGCACGTAGCAGTCGGGATGCTCTTCCACCAGCGCCTGAGCCGCCTGCATCTGCGCCGGGGTGGAGGTGATGGCGAAGCGCGGCGAGATGGCATAGAGCCCCCTGCCCCGCTTATGCCAGCGCGCGATCAGGTCCTTGCTGTCGTCATAGCTGGACTGGGCGGTGTCGCACAGCGCCTCGGGGGCGTTGCGGTCCATCATCACCTTGCCGCCGATCATCAGCATGTTGCGCTTTTCGGCCTCGGCGAAATAGGCGTCGACCGAGCGCGGATGGCTCGAGCAATAGGCCACCGCCGTGGTGGTGCCGTTGCGGATGAGCTCGTCGTAAAAGGCGGAAGCGACCGCGGCGGCGTGGCCCTGGCGGCTGAATTTCTGCTCTTCGAAAAAGGTGTAGGTGTTGAGCCATTCCAGCAGCGAGCCGGCATAAGAGGCGATCATCTGGCTCTGCACGTAATGCAGATGCGTGTCGATGAAGCCGGGCAGGATCAGATGCGGGCGATGGTCGATCACCTCGGCCCCGGCGCTGCGCGCGGCGTCGAACGCGCCGACCCCGACGATGCGGCCCGCCTCGATCTCGATGGCGCCGTCCTCGATGTAGGAATAGCTGGCCGCGTCGTCGAGGCCCTGCGGCTCGCGGACAAAGCTCAACACCCGACCGCGCAGAATGGTCCGGCTCATGAACCCGTGCCTTCCCGATACCATTCCACCAGAAGCGCCCGTTCCGGGGCAGTCATTTCGGTGGCATTGCCCGGCGGCATGGCGTGGCTCCAGCCAGCCTGGATGACGATCTCGTGGGCATGGCTGGCGATGGACGCGTCATTGTCGAGAATGACGTTCTTGGGCGCCTCATAGACGCCGGGCCAGACCGGCTCGGCCGTATGGCACATGGCGCAGCGCGTCTGCACCGTCAGGCTGGCCGCGGCGAAGTGAGAGGCATCGAGAAAGCTCTCGGCCGCCCGCGACGCCACCCCCTCCCCGGCCGAACCAGCCAGCTTGGGCCCGGTGGAGAGCCATGCGACGACGAGGAACAGCACCACGGCCACGCCCCAGGTCCAGTGCGGATTGCCCTTCCGCGCGTGGCGGGTGTTGAAATAATGCCGGATGACCACGCCGATGAGGAAGATCAGCGAGGCGATGATCCAGTTCCACTGCGTGGCGAAGGCCAGCGGATAGTGGCTGGACAGCATGAAGAAGATCACCGGCAGGGTGAGGTAATTATTGTGCAGCGAGCGCTGCTTGGCGATTTTGCCATATTTGGCGTCGGGCACCCGCCCGGCCTTCAAATCCGCCACCACGATCTTCTGGTTGGGGATGATAATCATGGCGACATTGGCGGTCATGATGGTGGCGGTGAACGCCCCCATATGCAGCATGGCGGCGCGGCCGGTGAAGAGCTGGGTATAGCCCCAGCTCGCCGCCACCAGGATGGCGAACAGCACCAGCATCAGCCCGGTGGTCGACTGGCCCAGCCGCGACTTACACAGGAGGTCGTAGAGCACCCAGCCGACGACGATGGAGCCGGCCGAGATCAGGATCGCCACCCAGCCCGGCACGTCGAGCACATTGCGGTCGACCAGATAGATGTCGGCCCCGACATAATAGAGCAGCGCCAGCAGCATGGCGCCGGAAAGCCAGGTCCAGTAGCTTTCCCATTTGAACCAGGTCAGGTGCTCGGGCAGGAATTCGGGCGCCACCAGGTATTTCTGGATGTGATAGAAGCCCCCGCCATGCACCTGCCATTCCTCGCCATGGGCGAGCGGGGGCAGGCTCGGGGTCTTCCTCAAGCCCAGATCGAGCGCGATGAAATAGAAGGACGAGCCGATCCAGGCGATGGCGGTGACGACATGCAGCCAGCGGACCGCAAACATCAGCCATTCGTGAAAGATCGCATAATCGGGCATCGCTTGAACTCCAGATCATCGGGTCAGCACGGTGTCATCCCGGCGCAGGCCGGGATCCATGCTGAAGACAATCCTCACCTTCCGCCGTCGGGGAAAGATGCGGACATGGATTCCGGCCTGCGCCGGAATGACCCGGTGGGAGGGGCGGCGGGCCTCGCCTGCCGCCCCGGTTTTTTTCCTTACGCGTTGACGCCTTCGACGAACCAATCCATCGCCCACAGGCCCGCATCGTCGATGGTGGTGCCGGCGGCGGCGCGCTCGACGCCCTTGTTGTCCACGATCGGCCCGGTGAAGGGATGGAGCGAGCCATCGATGATGCCGTTCTTGACCGCTTCAGCGGCAGCCACGACATCGGCGGGGATCTTCTCGTTATAGGGCCCGATCACCACTTCGCCCGAGGCGATGCCCGGCCAGCTGTCGTCCGACACCCAGGTGCCGGCCAGCACATCGTTGACCACCGAGATGTAATGGGGGCCCCAGATGTCGATGATGGCGGAAAGATGCGCCTTGGGCGCGAAGGCGCTCATATCCGCGCCCTGGCCGAAGCCGCCGATGATGCCGCGCTCCTGGGCCACCTGCAGGGCCGCCGGCCCGTCGGTGTGCTGGGAGATGATGTCGGCGCCCTGGTCGATCAGCGCGCGGGCGGCGTCCGATTCCTTGGCCGGATCGTTCCAGCTCGAGAGCCAGACGACATTGACCGTGATATCGGGGTTCACCTTGCGGGCGGCCAGGGTGAAGGCATTGATGCCCATCACCACCTCGGGGATGGGGAAGGAGCCGATATAGCCGATGACATTGGTCTTGGAGAGGTGGCCGGCCAGCGTCCCCATGACGGCGCGGCCCTCGTGGAAGCGGGCATTGTAGGTGCCGACATTTTCCGAGCGCTGATAGCCGGTGGCATGCTCGAACACCACGTCGGGGAATTCGCGCGCCACGCGGATCACATAATCGCCGAAGCCGAAGCTGGTGGCGAAGATGATCTTGTTGCCCTGCTGGGCCAGTTCGCGCAGCACGCGCTCGCAGTCGGGGCCTTCGGGCACGCTCTCGACGAAGGTGATGTCGATCTTGTCGCCGAATTCGGCCTGCAGCGCCTGCGCGCCCACCCAATGGCCATAGGTGTAGCCGTTGTCGTCCTTGGGACCGACATTGACGAAGCCGATCTTGAGCGGCCCGTCCTGGCCGAGCGCGGCCTGGCCGAGCAGCGGCAGGGCCAGGCTGGCGCCGCCGATCTTGAGAACGGTACGACGAGTGAAGATTGCCATGGATAGTCTCTCCTGTGTGACGTCTTCTGGTTAGGTGGTCGGTAGAAAGGGTTTGCCCAGGCAGGCCGGGGCCGAGGACTGGCCCGAATTGCGCAGGGAAATCAGCACCAGCACGAGGATGGTGGCCAGATAGGGCAGCGCCGCCCAGAATTCGGACGGAAGGCCCCCGGCGCTGCCGGAGGCCTTGGTGTAGAGTTCGATGGTCATGACCAGGCCGAAGAGATAGGCCCCGCCCAGAAGCCGGAAGGGCTTCCAGGCGGCGAACACCACCAGCGCCAGCGCGATCCAGCCGCGCCCGGCGGTGAGCCGCTCGGCCCATTGCGGGGTGAGCAGCAGCGGAAAGCAGCTTCCGGCAATGCCGGCCATGGCCCCGCCGAAGGCCACCGCGGCATAGCGCACCCCGATGACCGAATAGCCGATGGAATGGGCCGAAAGATCGTTCTCGCCCACCGCCCGCAGGATCAGCCCCGCGCGCGTCTTCTTGAGGAACCACCAGACGGCGAAGACCAGGAACAGCGAGAAATAGACCAGCGGGCTATGCCCGAACACCAGCCGCCAGAAGGGATGGGTGGCCAGTTCCGCCGGGAAGACCGAGCGAAAGATTTCGATGGGCTTGCCGGTATAGGCCTGGCCGAACAGGGCCGAAAACCCGGTGCCGAAAATGGTCAGCGCCAGCCCGGTCGCCACCTGGTTGGCCGACAGCGACAGCGTCAGGAAAGCGAAGATCATCGAGGACGCGGCGCTGGCGGCGGCGGCCAGCAGGATGCCCAGCCAGGGATTGCCGGTGGTGTAGGTGACGGCGAAGGCAATGACGGCGCCGATCAGCATCATGCCTTCCACGCCCAGATTGAGCACGCCGCTTTTTTCCACCACCAGTTCGCCCAAAGCGGCGATGAGGATGGGGGTGGAGGCGCCGATCAGGGTGATGATGATGGGGATGATGAGATCGGTATTCATGGGGTGACCTCCGCCGGACGCTTGCCCACCACCCGCACCCGGTAGCGGACCAGGAGGTCGCTGGCCAGAAGGAAGAACAGCATCATCGCCTGGAAAATGCCCACCGCCGCCGCCGGAAGCTGGATGGTGGTCTGCGCCACCTCGCCCCCGACCACGGCCACCGCCATGGCCAGCCCGGCAAAGATGATGCCGATGGGATGAAGCCGGCCCAAAAAGGCGACGATGATGGCGGTGAAGCCGTAATTGGTGGGGAAGGACGGCACCATGCGCCCGAAGGTGCCGGAGGCTTCCAGCACCCCGGCGAGCCCGGCCAGCGCGCCGCTGGTCAGCAGCGCCAGCCAGATGGTGCGGTTGATGGAAAAGCCGCCATAGCGCGCCGCATTGGGCGCCGCGCCCACCACCTTGACCTGATAGCCGAAGACCGAGCGGCCCATGACGAACCACACCGCTATGGCCACCGCCACCGCGATGGGCACGCCCAGATGCACGATGGTGCGCGGGATGATGAAGGGCAGGGTCTGGTCGGCGGTGAACATGCGCGTCTGCGGAAAGCCGAACCCCATCGGGTCCTTCCACGGCCCGATGACCAGGTAATTGAGCAACTGGATGGCCACATAGGTGAGCATCAGGCTGGTGAGGATTTCATTGACCTGCAATTTGGTGCGCAGCAGCGCCGGCAGCACCGCCCAGGCCAGCCCGCCCACCATGCCGGCCCCGATCATCAGCGGCAGGATCCATGGGCCGGAAAAATCCCGCGTCAGCAACGCCACGCCGGTGCCGGCAAGACCCCCGAGGATATATTGCCCCTCGGCGCCGATATTCCACACATTGGCGCGATAGCCGATGGCCAGGCCCACCGCGATGATGATGAGCGGCGCCGATTTCACCGCCAGGTCCTGCCATTTGAGCGGATTGACGATCGGGGTGAGGAAAATCTCGCGCACCGCGCCCAGCCCGTTATAGCCGATGAGCGAAAAGACGATCGCCCCCACCAGCGCCGTGGCCAGGATGGCCAGCACCGGGGTGAGGTACAGCATGGCCCTGGACGGTTCGGGACGCTTTTCCAGTCGCACCTGCATCATGCCGCCTCCGTGGCCCCGTGAACGCCGCCCATGAGCAGGCCGATTTCCTCGATGCTGAAATCCTCCACCGCCCGCACCGGGCTCAGCCGGCCCATATTGATGACGGCCAGCGTGTCGCAGAGCGCGCGCAATTCATCCAGGTCCTGGCTGATGACGACGATGGCCGAGCCGGCCGCCGCCAGGTCGACCAGCGCCTGGTGGATGGCCGCCGCCGCGCCGGCATCGACCCCCCAGGTGGGCTGGCTCACCACCAGCACCGAGGGCTTTTGCAGGATTTCGCGGCCCATGATGTATTTCTGCAGATTCCCGCCCGAAAGCGAGCCGGCGGTGGAGCCCGGCCCCAGCGCCTTGACGGCGAAATCGGCGATCACCTTGCCGGTATAGGTCTGGGCGGCGCCCGAATTGATGAGCCCCATCACCACCATGCCCAGCCGGTCGCGGGCCGTGAGCACGGAATTGTCGCTGAGGGTGAAATCGCCCACCGCCGCATGGCCATTGCGCTCTTCCGGCACGGCGCATAGCCCGTTCCGGCGGCGCTCGGTGGTGTTCATCAGCCCCATTTCGAGCCCGTCGAGGGTGATGGCCCCGGCCTTGTCCCCATGCACCTCGCCCGAAAGCGCGTCGAGCAGCGCATTCTGCCCATTGCCCGCCACCCCCGCGATGCCCAGGATTTCCCCGGCGCGCACGGAAAAGCTCACATCGCTCACCGGCACGTCGAAATGCCCGTTCCGGCGCGTGCTGAGGCCCGTCACCACCAGCTTGGGCGCGCCAAAGCTGCGCCCCTCGGCCTTGACGATGTCCTTGAGGCCGGTGCCGATCATCTTCTCGGCCATGGAGCGGCTGGTTTCGGTGCGCGGATCGCAGATATCCACCAGCCGGCCGCCGCGCAATATGGTGGCGGTCTCGCACAAGGCCTTGATTTCATAGAGCTTGTGGGAAATGTAGAGGATCGAACAACCCTCGGACGCGATCTGGCGCAGCACGGTGAACAACTGGTCCACCTCCTGCGGGGTGAGCACGGAAGTGGGCTCGTCCATGATGAGCAGCTTGGGATTGAGCAGCAGCGCCCGCACGATCTCGATGCGCTGCCGTTCGCCCACCGAGAGGGTGGCCACCGTGCGGTGCGGATCGAGCGCCAGCCCATAGGTCTGCATCACCTCGCGGATGCGCGCTTCCAGTTCGCGGGCCGGAATCTTGGCATCCATGCCCAGGGCGATGTTTTCGAGCACGGTCAGCGCTTCGAACAGCGAAAAATGCTGGAACACCATGCCGATACCCAGCTTGCGCGCCGCCTTGGGATTGGGCACCGCCACCGGCTGCCCGTCCCAGCGGATTTCCCCGCTATCGGGCTGCATGATGCCATAGATCATCTTGACCAGGGTGGACTTGCCGGCGCCGTTTTCGCCCAGAAGCGCGTGGATTTCGCCCGGCCGCACGGCGAAGCTGACATTGTCGTTGGCCAGAACGCCCGGAAAGCGCTTGGTGATGCCGCTCAATTCGAGCCGGTAGGGAATACTAGCGTCCAATTGCCACCCTCTTCTCGTCGGGGGCATGCGCTTTTGCGGTGTCAGCTTCCCGATGCCCAATGTGAACCATAATCTCGGCTGCGGCCAGTGCCGCAATAACGGCGGGGCGCTTATCCCCAAGCCCCTGACGGCCTATGGGCAGAACCAGCCGCTCCAGCGCCGCCCGCTCGCCCCCCTGTTCGAGGAACCAGCTCGAAAACCGCGCCCTCTTGGTGCGCGAGCCGACCATGCCGACATAGGGGCTGTCGAGACGGGCCAGCGCTTCCTGCGCGATGAGGAAATCGAGCGCATGGTCATGAGTGACGATGACGAAGCTGGTGCCCGGGGGCGCCTTGCGCACCACCGCCTCGGGCATGGCCACCGCATGGCCCTTTATGCCCGGGGGCAGCATCGCCAGCTCGGCGCGCCGCGTGTCGAACACGTCCAGTTGCACCGGCAGCAGCGAGAGAATCTGTGCCAGCACCCGCCCCACATGGCCGGCGCCGAACACATGGACATGGGGCAGGCCGGCATCCTCCGCCGCAGTCCGCGCCATCAGGCCGGCTCGCAATTCGCCGTCGAGATAACGCAGCGCCACCCCGACGCGCCCGCCGCAGCATTGCCCGATCTCGGGCCCCAGCGGCACGTCCATGGCCTCCCCGGCCCTGCCCTCGGCCAGCAGGCGCCTGGCATGGTCGATGACCATATATTCGAGTGCTCCCCCGCCAATGGTGCCGAACAGCGTGTCGCGCCCCACCAGCATGAAGGTGCCCTGCTCGCGCGGGCTCGACCCCTTCACCCGGGTCAGTTCGCAGGCGATGGCGTCGGGCGTCGCGGCAAGAAAGCGGGCGAGGTCGGCGCTGCGCTGGGTCATGGGGGAGAGCCACCGGAGTTCACCCCCTCCCAACCTCCCCCATCAAGGGGAAGGTACCCTTCGGTGGATGTGGCGAGATATTGCCCCCGAGTGGAGCCTACACCTCCCCCTTGATGGGGGAGGTTGGGAGGGGGTGGAGCCACAAACACCAGTCTCACCCCTGCCTCTCCCGTTTCATGCGTTCCACGCCCATCAGCACGCGCTCGGGCGTTACCGGCGTATCGAGCTGGGGCGCGACGCGGTAGTCGGCGACGCTCGCCACCGCCATGCCCAGCGCCTCGACCACGCTCATCGCCAGCATCAGCGGCGGCTCGCCCACCGCCTTGGAGCGCCCGATGGTGGGTTCGCGGTTGACCGACCATTCGGCCAGTTTCACGTTGAAGACGGGCGGCACGTCGCTGGCCAGCGGGATCTTGTAGGTGGAGGGCGCATGGGTGCGCAGCTGCCCCTTGCCGTCCCACACCAGTTCCTCGGTGGTCAGCCACCCCATGCCCTGGATGAAACCGCCCTCGATCTGGCCGATATCGATGGCCGGATTGAGCGAGCGCCCGACATCGTGGAGGATATCGACCCGATCCACCTGATATTCGCCGGTCAGCGTGTCGATGGTGACTTCGCTCACCGACGCGCCATAGGCGAAATAATAGAACGGATGGCCGCGGCCATTGTCGCGGTCCCAGTGGATTTTCGGGGTCTTGTAGAAGCCGGCGGCGGAAAGCTGCACCCGGTTCATATAGGCCGAGGACACCAACTCGCCAAAGGGCACGAATTTGCGCCCCACCTGCATGCCGCCCTGCACCCAAAGGCAATCGCCCTCCTCCGCCCCGTAATGGCTGGCCGCATGGGCGATAAGCCGGCGCTTGATCTGCTCGCAGGCGTCCCAGGCCGCCATGCCGTTGAGATCGGACCCCGACGAGGCGGCGGTGGCCGAGGTGTTGGGCACCTTGCCGGTGGTGGTGGCCATGATCTTGACCTGGTCGAGCCCGACACCGAAGGCATCGGCCACCACCTGGCCCACCTTGATATAGAGCCCCTGCCCCATCTCGGTGCCGCCATGGCTCAAGTGAATGGAGCCGTCCTTATAGACATGCACCAGCGCCCCGGCCTGGTTGAACCAGGTGGCGGTGAAGGAAATGCCGAACTTGACCGGGGTCAGCGCAATACCCTTGCGCAGCACTTTGCTGGTGCGGTTGAATTCGAGAATGGCCGCGCGCCGCGCCTGATAGTCGGCGGCGCTTTCCAGCTCCTCGACGACGCGATGGATGACATTGTCTTCCACCGTCTGGTGATAGGGGGTGATGTTGTCGGTGTCGGTGCCGTAGAAATTGGCCTTGCGCACCTCCAGCGGGTCCTTGCCCAGCGCATAGGCGATGTCTTCCACCCAGCGCTCGGCCGCCATCATGCCCTGCGGGCCGCCGAAGCCGCGAAAGGCGGTGTTGGAAACGGTGTTGGTGTAAAGCGGCTCGCTGCGCGCCCGCACCGCCGGATACCAATAGGCATTGTCGCAATGGAACAGCGCCCGGTCGGTCACCGCCCCGGAAAGATCGGACGAATAGCCGGCGCGCGCGCCATAGACGGCGTCGAGGGCGTGGATCTTGCCGGCATCGTCGAACCCCACCTCATAATCGACCACGAAATCGTGGCGCTTGCCGGTGGCGCTCATGTCGTCGTCGCGGTCGGGGCGGATCTTGCAGGCGCGGTTCCATTTCTTGGCCGCCAGCGCCGCCACCACGGCAAAGAGATTGCCCTGGGTTTCCTTGCCCCCGAACCCCCCGCCCATGCGGCGCACCTGCACGGTCACCGCATGCTGCTGGATGCCCAGCACATGCGCCACCATGATCTGCGCCTCGGTGGGATGCTGGGTGGAGCTATAGACGGTGACGTCCTCGTCCTCTCCCGGCACGGCCAAGGCGATATGGCCTTCGAGATAGAAATGGTCCTGCCCGCCAATGGTGATGGCGCCCTTGAGCCGGCGCGGCGCCCCCGCCAGCCCGGCGGCAACATCGCCCCGTTCGAGCTTGAGCGGCTTGGTCACCAGCCGCCGCCCGGCGGCCTGGGCGGCGCGCACATCCAGCGCCATGGGCAGGTCTTCATAGTCGATTTTTGCCAGCTTGGCCGCCCGCCGCGCCGCGTCGCGCGTTTCGGCCACCACGGCAAAGATCGGCTGGCCCCAATATTGCACCGTGCCGTCGGCGAAAAGCGGCTCGTCATGCACATGGGCCGAGCTGATGTCGTTGACGCCGGGAATATCGGCATTGGTGAGCACGCCGACAACGCCCGGCGCCGCCGCCACCGCCGAAAGGTCCAGGCCGGTGATGCGCGCATGGGCCCGGCCCGACAGCGCCAGATAGGCATGCATGGTGCCCATGGGCTCGATCATATCGTCGATATATTCGGCCGTTCCCGTCACATGCTTGGGGCCGCTGTCGTGCCGCGTCGGCCGGTGCAGGCTCGAGAGGGGAATGGGGGCTTCGTGCTTGTTCATCAGGCGACCTCCCGGCTCAGCCGCTGCCCCTGTCCGGTGGTTTCCAGATAGAAGCGCCGCAGCAGGTTCTGCGCCGTCAGCAGCCGGTAATCGGCGCTGGCCCGCATATCGGAAATGGGCTGGTAGTCGCTGGCAAAGCCGGCAAGGGCCGCCTCCACGCTCGCCTCCGTCCAAGGCTGGCCCGAAAGCGCGGCCTCCACGGTCCTCGCCCGCTTGGGCGTCGCCGCCATGCCACCAAAGGCGATGCGCAGCTGCGCCACGCGCCCATTTTCATCGAGCTTAACGCGGAAGGCGCCCAAAAGGGCCGAAATATCCTCGTCGCGCCGCTTGGAGAGCTTGTAGACGGCGAAATGCTCATCCGCCGGCAGCGCCGGCACGAAGAGGCTTTCGACGAACTCGCCCGGCTGGCGGTCCTGCTTGCCGTAGTCGAGGAAATAATCCTCGAGCAGGATTTCGCGCCGCGAAGCGCCCTTGCGCAGCGTCAGCCTGCCCCCCAGCGCGATGAAGGGCGGCGGCGTGTCCCCGATGGGCGAGCCATTGGCGATATTGCCCCCGATGGTGCCCATATTGCGCACCTGCTCGCCGGCAATGCGCTTCCAGAGGTCGCGCAGCGGCGGGAAGGTCATCCCCATCACCGCCTCGGCCTGGCTATAGGTGACCCCGGCCCCGATGCGCAGCCCCTCCGGCCCCGCCTCGATACGCTGCAATTCGTCCAGATGGCCGATGAACACCACCGGCCCGATGCGGCGCATGAACTTGGTGACCCAGAGCCCCACATCGGTGGAGCCCGCCACGATGCGCGCGCCCGGATCGGCTTCCAGCACCGCGGCGAAATCGTCCAGCGTGGGCGGCACGATGATGCGGTTCTCGCCCTCGCCCAGCACGATCCGGCGCCCGTCCATCAGCTCGCGCAGGCGCGCGGCAATGGCTTCGCGCTCGGCCTGCAACGGGTCGGCGCCCACCTCGCCATAGCGCGAAATGGCCTCGCCGGCGCGGATGATCGGCGCATAGCCGGTGCAGCGGCAGAGATTGCCCTGCAAGGCCTTTTCGATGGCGGCGCGGCTCGGATCGGGCTGGCGCATCCACAATGCATAAAGGCTCATGACGAAGCCGGGCGTGCAGAAGCCGCACTGGCTGCCATGCTGGTCCACCATGGCCTGCTGCACCGGATGCAGCGCGCCATCCTTGCCCTGCAAATGCTCGATGGTGACCACATGCGTGCCATGAAGGCTGCCCAGGAAACGGATGCAGCCGGTCACCGACTCATAGACGAGTTCGCCGCCCAAGAGCCGGCCGACCAGCACGCTGCACGCCCCGCAATCGCCCTCGGCACAGCCCTCCTTGGAGCCGCGCAGGCGCTTTTCCAGCCGCAGCCAGTCGAGCAGGGTGGCGTCGGGCGCCACATCGGTGAGGCTGATATCCTCGCCATTGAGAATGAAACGGATGGCGGCGCTGGTCCCGGTCACGCTCAGCTCCCCCTGTAGGTGGAGTAGCCGAAGGGGCTGACCAGCAGCGGCACGTGGTAATGCCGGTCCTCGGAAATGGTGAAGCGGATGGGCACCACATCCAGGAACGGCGTCTCGATCTCCAGCCCCAGCCGCTCGAAATATTGCCCGACATGGAAATGGATTTCGACTTCGCCGTGCTGGAACTGGTCTTCATCCAGCAAGGGCTGGTCGACGCGCCCGTCGGCATTGGTATAGCTGTCGGCGATATGATGGGTGTGGTCCCCATGCACGAAAAGCAGCTCCAGCCGCATGCCCCGCGCCGGCTGGCCATGCGTGGTGTCCAGAACATGCGTGGTCAGACGTCCACCCGCCATTCTGCTGCTCCCTTATGTCGTCCCCGAGCAACAGACTACCCCATCGCGGGCTTTGCGCAATGCCCATTTTTTACCAACTGGTCCATTTTTGAACATTTGGTGCGCGCCCGCGATGGCGCTAGAGTGAGGCCGATCTCACCCGAACGAGGCCTATGATGAACCGCTATCCCCGCGACATGAATGGCTATGGCGCCCAGCCCCCCAAGGCCAACTGGCCGGGCGGCGCCCATGTCGCCGTGCAATTCGTGCTCAATTACGAAGAGGGCGGGGAAAACTGCATCCTGCATGGGGACGCGGCTTCGGAGGCCTTCCTGGTCGACGTTCTGGGCTCCCAGCCCTGGCCGGGCCAGCGCCACGCCAATGTCGAATCCATGTATGAATATGGCGCCCGCGCCGGCTTCTGGCGGCTGCATCGCCTGTTCACCGAGGCCAAGCTGCCGGTGACCATTTATGGCGTCGCCACCGCGCTGATGCGGGCGCCGGCGCAACTGGCCGCCATGCAGCAGGCGGGCTGGGAGATCGCCAGCCATGGCCTGAAATGGGTGCAGCACAAGGACATGTCTCCCGAGGAGGAGCGCGCCCAGATCGCCGAGGCCATCCGCCTGCACACCATCGCCACCGGCGCTCCGCCCCGGGGCTGGTACACCGGGCGATCCAGCCTCAACACGCTCGACCTCGTCTCGGAAACCGGCGCCTTCGCCTATGTCTCGGACACCTATGACGACGACCTGCCCTATTGGCGCGTCCATCAGGGCCGCCCGCAACTGGTCATTCCCTACACGCTCTCGGCCAATGACATGCGCTTCGTCACCGCGCCGGGCTTCGACACCGGCGAGGAATATTTCACCTTCCTCCGCGACAGCTTCGATTGCCTTTATGCCGAGGGACAGGCGGGCAGCCCCAAGATGATGTCGATTGGCCTGCATTGCCGGCTGGTGGGCCAGCCGGGCCGCTATCAGGGCCTGAAAAAGTTCATCGACTACATCAAGACCTTCGAGCGGGTCTGGGTGCCCACCCGCCTCGATATTGCCGAGCATTGGGCCCGCGAACACCCCTACAAGGCCCCCGAAATCATTCCATCACAGCTGGAAAAAGATGATTTCGTCGCTCGCTTCGGCTCCATTTACGAACATTCCCCCTGGATCGCCGAGCGCGCCTGGGAGGCGGAGATGGGCCCGGCCAACGACACGGCGCTGGGCCTCGCCTTCGCCCTGCGTTGCCAGTTCCGCATGGCCAGCCCCGAGGAGCGCCTGGGCGTCTTGCGCGCCCACCCCGACCTCGCCGGCAAGCTGGCCGCCGCCAAGCGCCTCACCGCCGACTCCACCGCCGAGCAGGCCTCCGCCGGGCTCGACGCGCTGACCGACGCGGAGCGCGCCCGCTTCACCGCGCTCAACGCCGCCTATACGGAAAAATTCGGCTTCCCCTTCATCATCGCCGTGCGCGACAACACCAAGGCCTCCATCCTCGCCGCCTTCGAGAAGCGCCTGGCCAACAGCGCCGAGCAGGAATTTGCCGCCGCCTGCGCCCAGGTGGAACGCATCGCCCAATTGCGCCTGGAGGCGGTGCTGGTCTGAAGCGCGCCCCCATCACCGATGTCATCCCGGCCTCCGCGCCGGGATCCATCCTGAGATGGAGCTGGTGGCGCACTGTCAGGATGGGCCCCGGCGCGGAGGCCGGGGCGACATTGTGCTTGAGGAGAGCTCCCTACTTATAAAACCCCTCGCGCAGATTGATGCCGTGCTCGATCCACATGCGCAGGGCGCAGAGCATGCCGGTCCAGCCTTCACAATTGCCGTAGGAGGCCTCCTGCCCGGCGGGGTTGTCGCGCCAGCCCGCTTCGTGGATGCGCACCAGCGTGCGCCCGTCCTCCAGCCCCTCGAAGCTCATGGTCACCGTGGTTTCATAAGCCCCGGCCGGATCGTCGTCGGGCGGCGCGGCCCAGCGCAGCACGATCCTTTCGTCGGGCACCACCTCCACCACCGTCACCGGAAAGGCGCCGGGAAAATCGTGGAAATCCCAGGTGACAATTGCCCCGGTCTCCAGCCGCCCCCGGGCGCCGCCGGTGGTGAAATAGCCCGAGAGCTTGGCCGGATCGGCCACCGCCTCGAAGACGTCATGCACCGGCCGGGAAATCCGGCCGCTGACGGTGAATTCATAGGCCATGCCATCCTCCTCCGGCTTGCTCGGCAGCAAGTTATGTTATAATTCTATAACATGTCAACGGACGATTCGGACGACCTTATCTTCAAGGCCCTGGGCCACCGCATGCGGCGGCGCATTCTCGATGCGCTGAGGGAACAGCCCTTGACCACCGGCGCCCTTTGCGCCCGCTTTCCCGAAATGGACCGCTGCACGGTGATGCAGCATCTGGGTGTATTGGAAGAAGCCGGCCTGGTGATCGCCGAGCGTCGGGGCCGCGAGCGCTGGAACCATCTCGACGCGCTGCCCATCCATGCCATTCACGAGCGCTGGATCGGCCCCTATGCGACCTATGCCGCATCCATGCTGAGCAAGCTCAGGGCAAGCCTGGAAACCGAGGACGCGCGCTGACCCGCGCCTCGTTCCTCGAGGCGATCAATCGCGCGACGCGTCGACGCCCGGAATGTCTTCGTCGCGCACCAGCCCCATGGCCATGGCCAACAGGGTCAGCCAGGGCAGGCTGTGCCGCACCCAATTGCCCGAAGGCGCGCCGATACTCAGGAACAACTTACTCATTCCCCGATGATGGCGGAAATGTTTGAAGATTGGGTAACCCTTACAAAGTCTTTCCGCATCCGGCGCCGGCCCGGCTTCCCCCCGCCGCCAAGGCGCATTAGTCTTCGGCCAGAACAACCCGGACCCCGCCCGCCAATGGCCCAGACCTACGCCTTCCCGCCCGCCGGCCTGCCCGCGCAGATGACGCTGCATACCGGCCGCGCCGTCTTCACCGAGGCCTATGCGCTCATCCCCCACGGGGTGATGCGCGACATCGTCACCTCCTTCCTGCCCCATTGGGACAAGACCCGGCTCTGGGTGATCGCCCGGCCCATGACCGGTTTTTCCGAGACCTTCTCGCAATACATCATGGAGGTGCTGCCCGGCGGCGGCAGCGCCCGGCCCGAGCCCAATACCGAGGCCGAAGGCGTGCTGTTCGTGGTCGGCGGCGCGGCCGAGCTGACCCTTGAAGGCCAGACCCACCGGCTCACCGAAGGCGGCTACGCCTTCCTGCCGCCCGGCTGCACCTGGACCCTTTTCAACAGGGGAAGCGAGCCGGCCCGCTTCCACTGGGTGCGCAAGCGCTACCAGCCCGCCGAAGGCATCCCGGCGCCCACGCCCTTCGTCACCAATGAACGGAACGAGCCCATCCACTGGATGGCGGGGACGAGCGAGCGCTGGGGCACCACGCGCTTCGTCGCGCCCGACGACCTGCGCCACGACATGCATGTCAACATCGTCACCCTCGAGCCGGGCGCCGTCATTCCCTTCGAGGAAACCCATGTCATGGAACACGGGCTTTACGTACTCACCGGCAAGGCGGTCTATCGGCTCAACCGCGACTGGGTCGAGGTCGAGCCGGGCGATTTCATGTGGCTGCGCGCCTTTTGTCCGCAGGCCTGCTATGCCGGGCCGGAGCGCTTCCGCTATCTGCTCTACAAGGATGTGAACCGCCATATGCCGCTGGGGCTGGGCCGGTGAACGCGCTCTGCATGGAGCCGCTCACCGCCGCCGCCTTCGCCCCCTTCGGCCAGGTCATCGAACTGGAGGGAGCCCACCACTACCCCATCAACAAGGGCATGACCGAGCGCTATCACGACCTGGCGCGGGTCGAGCTCGGAGGGGTGCATCCGCGCCCGCTCATCTCCATTTTCCGCGGCCAGCCCTATACCCTGCCGCTGCGCCTCGACATGGTCGAGCGCCATCCCCTGGGCAGCCAGGCCTTCTATCCGCTGGACGCGGCCCAATGGCTGGTCATCGTCGCCGAGGACCAGGCCGGCCAGCCGGTGCGCCTGCGCGCTTTCCGGCCGGGCCCCGGCCAGGGCGTCAACATCGCCATGAACACCTGGCACGGCGTCCTCACCCCCTTGCAGGCGCCCGCCGACTTCCTGGTGGTCGACCGGGGCGGGGACGGCAACAATCTCGAAGAGCATTTCTTCGACACCCCCTGGATGGTCGGGGCCTGAGGCTTTCCCGCAAACTGCTGGCAACCTTCGGCTTTCTGCGGCATTCTTGGCAGGGAAAGGATTTTTCCGCCATGCTCATCCGCGCTCTCGCCCCCTTCGCCCTTGCCCTGCTGGCCCTGTTCGGCGTCGCCACCGCCGCCGAAAGCGTCACCTTCACCGGCGAGGTGACCTATCGGGAGCGCATGGCCCTGCCCCCCGATGCCCGGCTGCGCATGACGCTGGTGCGCCTGCCCGGGGAAGGCAGGGTGGTGAGCGCCACCGGCCAGCCCACCCAGGGCGGGCAGGTCCCTCTTACCTTCACCCTCAATGTGCGCAGCACGGTGCTCCAGTCGGGCGGCAGCTATGGGCTGCGCGCCGAAATCCTCAGCGGCGGCCAGGTGCTGTTCCGCAATGCCCGGCCCGTCGCGGTCGATCCGGCCCGCCCCGAAGCCGGCACCATCCTCGTCAATCGCGTCGAGGGCCCCCGCCCCGGCCCGGTCGCGCCGGCCAATCCGCTGGCCGATACCGAATGGGTGGTGACCTCCATCGGCGGCAAGCCGATAGTGCCGCAAAGCAAGGTCACGCTGCAGATCCTGGCCGACAACGGCGCGGGCGGACGCGGCGGCTGCAACAGCTATTTCGCCGAAACGCGCTTCGAGGATAGCCCCCTCTCCTTCGGCCCGGTGGCCGGCACGCTGATGGCCTGCAGCCAGGAGCTGATGGATCAGGAAGGCCGCTATTTCGACGCCCTGGCGGCCACCGCCGATCTCACCCGCAACGGCAACAGCCTGCACCTGCTCGACAAGGGCGGCAAGGTTCTGGTGGAACTCGAGCGCGCGCCCTGATCGTCTCTTGCATTGGCGGGGCGAGCGGCTAGGCTCGGCCGGTTTTCAACCGGAGCCGACATGGACACCGCCAGCCTGATTTCCCGCCTGCTCGACGTGATCGAAAAGGATGTCGCCCCGGTGACGCGCCACGGCGTCGCCCGAGGCAACAAGCTCTTCGGCGCCGCCATCCTGCGCAAATCCGACCTTTCGGTGGTGGTGGCCGAAACCAATAACGAGGTGGAAAACCCGCTCTGGCATGGCGAGATGCATGCCATAAAGCGCTTTTTCGAGCTGCCGGCCGCCCAGCGTCCCGACCCCGCCGATTGTCTTTTCCTGTGCACCCACGAGCCCTGCTCGCTCTGCCTGTCCGGCATCACCTGGTCGGGCTTCGACAATTTCTATTTTCTCTTCAGCCATGAGGACAGCCGCGACAGCTTCGCCATCCCCTATGACATCCAGATCCTGAGGGCCGTCTATGCGGTGCCCGATCCGGACCGGCCCACCGCCGCGCCCGACAGGCCGCTTTACAACCGCACCAACACCTATTGGACCAGCCACGACATCATGCGCATGATCGCCGGGCTCGAGCGTACCCAGCGCGAAGCCCTGACGGCGCGCATCGACGATCTGACCGGCCTTTATGCCGACCTCTCCGCCCTCTACCAGCGCGACAAGGGCCAAAAGGGCATTCCGCTGGCGTGACGGGCCGGCCATCCGAGCCGGAGCCATCGCGGCTGGAATGACGCCGAAGCGGGATTACTCCCCCACGCTCTCCAGCGGCTCATAGGCGCTGCGCGGCACTTCGGCCACCGAGGCGGCGAAGGTGAGCACGCTCATGGCGATGGCGAAAAGCAGCGCCGTTGCCAGTCTGGTCATCCTTGTCCTCCGGGTGCTTGCGAGAGGGCGAGCAATGCCCCAGCGCGGCCCGGCCGGGAAGAGCGCTGGCGGCATGGCTGCCATGCCGCGCCGAACCATTCCCCTCCTTCTGCGTTTCCTCCTCACACCCCCGCGAGGATCAACCATGATCGCAACCGAGACCGGCCAGCGCCGCACCCCGCCGCTGGCGATTTTCGCCGATTTCGACGGCACGCTGGTCGAATTGGCCGAAACCCCGGACGCCATCGCCGTGCCCGAGAGCCTGCCGGCCCAGCTCGAACGCGCCTTCCGCGAGCTCGATTGCGCCTTCGCCCTGCTCACCGGGCGGGAAATCAGCGACATCGACCGCTATCTGGCGCCCCTGCAATTACCGGTGGCCGGCACCCACGGTACCCAGCGCCGCCGCGCCGATGGCGTGCTCGAACCCCTGGACGCCGCGACCATCGCCGCCGCCCGCACCATTGCCGAAACCATAGAGCCCCTGCTTGCGGCCCATCCGTCCCTGCTGGTCGAAACCAAACCCGGCGCCGTGGCGCTGCATTACCGGCAGGCGCCCGATCTGGAGGATGCCGCCCGCATCGCCATGGAAGAGGCCGTGCACGAGGCCGAAGGCTTCACCCTGGTGCCCGGCAAGATGGTGTTCGAGGCCCGCCCCAGCGCCATCAGCAAGGGCGAGGCGCTGCGCGCCTTCATGCGTGAGGAGCCTTTCGCCGGCCGCATTCCCATCGCCATCGGCGACGACACCACCGACGAAGACGCCTTCATCGCCGCCCAGGAACTGGGGGGCACCGGCATCAAGCTGGGCGCGGGCGACACCGCCGCGCGCCTGCGCATCGCCGACATCGCCTCGGTTCACAAGCTTCTCGGCGGTCTCATCGACATCGTGGCCGGCGAGCGCGAAGCCGGGACCACCCACTGAACGTCACCACCTACCGAAACCAGGACCATCCCATGAGCCGTCTCATCGTCGTTTCCAACCGAACCCCCGGCAAGGGACCGGCGGCGGGCGGACTCGCCGTGGCCCTGCGCAAGACCCTGGCCGAGCGCGAAGGCTTCTGGTTCGGCTGGTCGGGACAATTGGGGGAAGCGCCGGCCGCCGAGGCGCGCTTCGAGAGCATCGACGGGCTCGACATCGCCCAGATCGACCTCACCCGCGCCGATCATCACGCCTATTATGCCGGCTTTTCCAATTCCGTCCTCTGGCCCAGCTTCCACCTGCGGCTCGACCTCGCCACCATGGAGGCGCCCTGGTATGAGGGCTATCGCAGCGTCAACGGCCAGTTCGCCCGCGCCCTGCTGCCGCTGCTGCGCCCCGACGACACCATCTGGGTGCACGACTATCATCTCATCCCGCTGGCCAGCGAGTTGCGCCGGCTGGGGGCGCGCAACCGCATCGGCTTTTATCTCCACATCCCCTTCCCCACGCCCGACGCGCTTTACGCCATCCCCCATCATCAGGAGATCATGCTCGATCTCTCGCGCTACGACCTGGTCGGCATGCAGGCCCGGCGCGATGTCGCCGCCTTCCGCGATTTCGTCGAACACCAGGCCCCCTCGGGCGGCGAGCCCTGGAGCCCGGTGGATTTCTCCCAGACCGAGGTGGAGGCCTTCCCCATCGGCTCGGACCCGGAGGCCTTCGCTCGCCTGGCCACCAGCCCCGCCGCCGCCAAGATGACCCGGCGCATGCAGGCCTCGCTTGGCGGGCAGCGCCTCATCCTGGGCGTCGACCGGCTCGATTATTCCAAGGGCCTGCCGCAGCGGGTCGAGGCTTATGAAAAGCTCCTCGCCAAGGAGGCCCGCTTCCGCCGGCAGGTGCAGATGCTGCAGGTGGCGCCGCCCTCGCGCGACACCATCCGCGAATATCAGGAAACCAGCACCGCGCTCGACGCCGCCTGCGGGCGGGTCATGGGGCGCTTCGCCGAGCCCGACTGGCAGCCCCTCACCTATGTCAAGCGCGCCTATGGCCAGCCCAGCCTCGCCGGGCTCTACCGGCTGGCGCGGGTGGGGCTGGTGACGCCCCTGCGCGACGGCATGAACCTGGTGGCCCACGAATATATCGGCGCCCAGGACCCCGAGGACCCCGGCGTGCTGGTGCTGTCGCGCTTTGCCGGCGCCGCCGAGATTTTCGAGGATGCCCTGCTGGTCAATCCCTTCGACACCGACGAGACCGCCGAGGCGCTGCGCCTCGCGCTGGATATGGACCTGCCCGAGCGCCGGCGCCGCTGGCAGGGGCTGATGGCCGCCGCCCGCCGCCATAATGTCGAGGACTGGGCCAGGAGCTTTCTCGATCGGCTCGCCCCCGCCGGTCTCCCCGCCGAGGCTTCGGCGCGCGACATCCTCTATCTGGCCTCCGTCGCCTGAGCCGGATTGCCTAGCGCTGCACCCAGGGGCTGCCCGACGCTTCGAGCAGGGCGACGAACAGGCCGTTCATCGGCGTGGCGATGCCATGCTTGCGCCCCAGCCGCACGATGACGCCATTGCGCGCATCGATCTCCATGGGCCGCCCCATCAGCCGGTCCACATACATCGAATGGCCCGCCCCTTCGGGCGCGGTGCGCGCGCCCTCCACCACCGTCTCGATGACGGCCGGGTCGATCACCGCGCCTTCGGCCCGCGCCACGGCGGCGCATTCCTCCACCAGCCCGCGCACCATGGCCTCGATTTCGGGCGACCAGACCGGGCCGGTGGAGCGCATGGTCAGGGTCGAGACCGCCCCGGCGCAGTTGAGGCACAGCTTGGCCCAGGCCCGCGACGTCCAGTCGGCCACCGCCGACACGTCCAGCGCCGCGCTGCCGGCCAGCAGCGCCACGAAATCCGCCCCGTCCTCGCCCTGGGGCACCACCACCCAGCCCCGTCTCTGCTGGATCATGCGGCCGGGCGCCCGCCGCTGCGCCGGCAGGTCCACCACCACCGGCACGATGGTCCGCCCCGGCAGAATGGCGGCAAAACGCGCCACATGCTCGACCCCGTTCTGCACCACGGCGACCCGCGTGCGCGGCCCCACCAGCCGCTCGAGCCAGGGCCGGGTGGCCGCCACGTCATAGGTCTTGGTGGCGACCAGGGCCCAGTCGACTGGCTGCGCCGCGTCCGGCGCGCTCAATATCCTGGGATCGGCAGTCAGCAGGCCCGAAGGCGTCTCCACCTCCAGGCCCTCGAACGGCGTGCGCACGCAAAGCGTGAGCGCGTGCGCCGGGTTCTGCGCCATCCAGCCGGCCAGCGTTCCCCCGATCGCCCCCGGCCCGATCACCGCGATAGACACCATATCTTCCTCCACAAACAAAAAGGGCGGCCCGGAGGCCACCCTTGCATAATATCACGCCCGGCGCCTTACGCCTGCGCGGCGCGCTTGCGCGGACGGTTGCCGGCAGCGGCGCGGCCATTCTGCGGCGGGCGGGCCGCTTCCTTCTGGCCCTTGTTCCAGCGCGGCTTGGACTTGCCGGCGGCGGGCTTCTTGGCCTCGGGCTGCGCCGTTCCGGCCAGTTCGCGGGCGAATTCAGCGAAGGGCCGCCGCTCGGCGGGCGAGCGCCGGTCCACCGCCGCCCCAGCGCGCGGATTGCGCGCCGAGCGCGGGCCGGGCCGGCTGGCCGGCTTGCGCGGCGCTTCGACGACGCCAGTGTCGTTGGCGGTATGAAGATCGCCGCTCACCGGCAGGGTGCGGCGGATCAGCCGCTCGACATCGCGCAGCTTGGTGCGCTCGGTGCCGTCGCACAGCGTGATGGCAATGCCGGTGGCGCCATTGCGCCCGGTGCGGCCGATGCGGTGGACATAGTTTTCCGGATCGTCGGGCAGCTCGTAATTGACCACATGGGTGATGCCCGGCACGTCGATGCCGCGCGCGGCGATATCGGTGGCCACCAGAATCCGCACCTCGCCCGAGGCAAAGCCCTTGAGAGCGGCCTGGCGGGCATTCTGGCTCTTGTTGCCATGGATGGCGGCGGCGCGATGGCCGTCGATTTCCAGGTTCTTGGCGACGCGGTCGGCGCCATGCTTGGTGCGCGAGAAGATGATGACGCGCTCCATGTTTTCCGCGTCATCGCCCAGGAGCGCGTTGAGCACGCCACGCTTGGCCTTGGCGCCGGACAGGATCACCCGCTGGTCGATCTTGACCACGGTGGAGCCGGCCACCGAGGCATCGACCCGCACCGGGTCCTGCAAGAGCGTGCGGGCAAGGTCGGCGACTTCGGGCGCCATGGTGGCCGAGAACATCATGGTCTGGCGCTTCATGCCGATGGATTTGACGATATGGCGCACCGGGGCGATGAAGCCCATGTCCAGCATGCGGTCGGCCTCGTCCAGCACCAGCCAGCGCGTCTCGTTGAGGCGAATCTTGCCGTCGTCCATCAGATCCTTGAGCCGGCCGGGCGTCGCCACCACGATGTCGGCGCCGCGCTCGAGCTTCTTGACCTGGTGATAGCGCGAGACGCCCCCCAAGAGCAGCACGGTATCGAGCTTCATCTTCGAGCCGGCGAATTTGCGGATGTTCTCGTCGATCTGCACGGCCAGTTCGCGCGTCGGCGCCAGGATCAGCGCCCGCGTGGTCAGCGGCCGGGGCCGGCCGTTGAGGGTCAGGATACCGGCCAGGATCGGCAGGCCGAACGCCGCCGTCTTGCCCGAGCCGGTCTGGGCAATGCCCATCATGTCCCGGCCTTCGAGCAGCTTGGGAATGGACTGGCTCTGGATCTTGGTCGGAACGGTGAAGCCGCCGGCGGTGAGGCTGTCGATCAGGATCTGGGGCAGGCCGAGGGAAGTAAAATCAGTCACTGAATAAATCTTTCTGCGCCAACAGGGCGCGGATGGCGCGCAGGACAATCCAGCGCGCGGAAAGCCACCGGCCCGAAGGCGGCGGCATGAAATGGCAATCGGGCGATAAAGGGAGGTATCGCGCGGGTGCTGGCTCAAACCCGGGCTCTTGTTGGTCCCGGGTCGACTTCGCCGCTCACCGCTTGCGGATAAGAAGAGAAGTCCGTTCACCGCCATCATGGGCGGCAACGCTGCCCTCATATGGGGCAGTTGTGCGCGCTTGGCAAGGAAATTGCGGATTCTCGCCACGCATGGCGGGGTTGCACCTCACTCCCCCTTGAGGGGAGGGCCGGGGTGGGGGGTCGGGCAGCATGGTGCAATTACCCCTCAAATCCCCCCGTACCAGTCGTAGCCATTGTCCTCCCAATAGCCGCCCTTCCCCAGCCCGAAGGGCGAGAGATCGTCCACCAATTCGATGGTGTGCAGATATTTGGGCTGCTTGTAGCCCAGCGCCCGCTCGATGCGCAGGCGGATCGGCGCGCCATTGGCCACCGGCAGCACCTGGTCGTTGAGCCCATAGGCCAGGATCGTCTGGGGGTGATAGGCGTCGATCAGGTCCGAGCTTTCATAATAGAGAATGTCGCCGGCGGGCGTGCGCTGGATATTGTCGAAACAGTGATAGACGCAGAACCGCGCCTGCGGCTTCACTCCTGCCATGTCGAGGATCGGCCCCAGCCGCGTGCCCGTCCATTTGGCAATGGCGCTCCAGCCCTCGACGCAATCGTGCCTTGTGATCTGGCTCTGCGCCCGCATGTTGCGCAATTCGTCGAGCGAAAAGCTCACCTCCCGCTCCACCAGCCCCTTTACGCTCAGCCGGTAGGCGGCAAAATCCTGCATGCGCAGGAAGAGATATTCGGGCGTCGAAGGCTCCACCGAGCCATTGGGCTTCATGCCCTGGCGGATTTCGCTGGCGGCATATTCGCGCGCCAGCACAGAATCGCCGATCAGCGCCCGCTGCGCCCGATAGGTCAGCACATTGGCCTGCTCCATGGCCTGGCGCAGCGGATGGCCGCGCTGGCCGAGAAAATCGAACTGGTCACACCCGGCCAGCACCAGCCCCGAGCCCGCCGCCACCGAGGCGGAGAGGAAATTGCGGCGGGTGATGAGCCGGCTCATGGCCTGTCTCCTTCGCGTGTCGGCGTGCCCGGCCCACTGCGATACCAGCCCGTCACCATGGCGCGCATGGTGTTGATCGGCCCGCCGGCGAAAACCATGACCACATGCACGAGGAAGAACAGCACCAGCCCCAGCATGCAGAAGAAATGGATGGTGCGCGCCGTCTGCCGGCCGCCGAAAAGATCGAGCATCCAGGGCGCGGCGGCATTGATGCCGGGGCTCATGGTGAGGCCGGTGGCGATGATGAGCGGAAAGAGGACGCAGAGGACGAGCAGATAGCTCAGCTTCTGCACCGGCCCATAGCGCCGCCCCTTGCCCAGCCGGAAGCGCGCATGGTCGGCGACATCTCCCGGCAATTCCCTGAGATCGCCCCCCGAAGGCAGGATGTCGCGCCGCAAATGCCCGTTGAAAAGGCTCGCCATCAGCCAGACGAACAGCGTCCCCACGAAAATCCAGGCGAAGAAGAAATGCACCACCCGCCCGGTGGCCAGGTCCCGATAGGAGGGAATGGTCAAGGCGCTGGGAAAGGCGGTGAAGCTGGGCTGCCCCGCCGGCCCGCTCATGCCCAGCACGCCGGTGGTGTCGAACCCCTGCCCCAATATGACGGTGCGCCCGCGTGGCCCGGTTTCGCTGTTGACCGCCCCGATGCGCAGGATGGCATTGTCATATTCGAACCCCGATTCCTGCCCGATATAGAGCGCGGGGTGGGCGTTGAAGATCTGCAGGCCGCTGAGCAGCAGGAAAAACAGGCACAGCGCCCACAGCCAATGGGTCAGCCGCGTCCAGGCCGACTGGCGATAGACCAGCGGCCCCCTGGGCTTTTCTCCCGCGTCCTGGCTCATCCCCGCTCCTCCGCGCACGCCATACGACGCCAATTCGGGACGGGTTTCAACTCACCTTGCGGCGAGCCGGGAGCGTTTCACCTTTGCGCGGAGCCATCGGCGCCTTCGTCCCCTCTCCCTGGGGGGAGAGGGTCAGGGTGAGGGGGCCTTTTGCGGGCGCCGGCCAAGGCCCCCTCACCCGGCGCTTTGCGCCGACCTCTCCCCCAAGGGAGAGGTGAAGAAAAGGCTTTATTCGTCGCGCGCCGCCCAGTTCATGCCGCGCCGCAGGATGGTGGCCATTTCGAGCACTTCGAATTCCTTGGCGCTATGGCCGAGGGTGGAATGGAACACCCTTCCCTTGCCGTGCTGGCGCTTCCACACCACCGGCATCTTCACCCCCTCGATCCAGGGCGCGTGCTCGCCGCTGAAGGTGGTGGTGGCCAGCACGTGGTTGGAGGGATCCACATGCATGTAATACTGCTCGGAGCGGTAGGGGAACGCCTTGATGCCGGCCATGATCGGGTCGAGCGGATCGGCCACCTCGACCGTATAGTCGATGATATTGCCCGGATGGGCCACCCACTGCCCGCCCACCATGAACTGATAGTCCACCGCGTCGCGGAAGGCGTCGCTCATGCCGCCGTGATGGCCGGCCAGGCCCACCCCGCCCTCCACCGCGCGGGTGAGGTTCTCCACCTCCTCCTTGGCAATGGCGCTCATGGTGAAGATGGGAATGATGAGGTTGAGATCGTGAATGGCCGGATCGGCGAAAGCGCTGGTTTCGGTGGCCATGCGCACCGAAAATCCGTCCTCGTGCAGCCACCGCCGATAGATGGTGGCGCATTCCTCCGGATCGTGCCCGGACCAGCCGCCATAGACGATCAATGCGCTTTTCATGCCGCAACTCCCCGCAAATCAATCGGCGCGGAGATTACCCTACTGGATCGGTATTGTAAGCCCGCTCGTGTCAGGCCGCTTCCAGCGGCCAGTGCGAACGCGCGAAGGCCCAGCTGCGCAGCACCAGGAAGTTGACCCCCGAGGTCAAAACGATCACCAGCGTCGAGGCGGCCGGGGTCGGCATGGCCGGCACGCCATGGACGAGGGCGGAAAACGCCGCCGCCAGCACCAGCGCCATGGCCTGCACCGCCATGTAGCGGGGCAGCGCCTGCCCGTGGGGTGCGTCCGAATGGAAGGAAAACCGCCGGTGCAGCAGATAGACCGGCACGATCAGCACGCCATAGCAGAGCGTATTGACCACCCAGTCGGCAAGGCCCGTGCCCAGCCCGATAAAGAGGCTGCTCAGCACCACGAAGGCCACCGCGCCAGCCCCGCCCACGCACAGAAATCCCAGAAAGCCGCTCCAGGCCGGCGCGGCCGGGCTGCGGTCCATCTCGCGCATCAGGCTTTCAAGGGAGGCGCTCATCGCACTCTTTCCGATCGATTGCAAAGGAAACTCATGCCCTGCCAATGCGCCGGCAAGCCTTGCCTTGTGGTTTACGCGGCCCGGCAAGGCGGGCCTGCTGCGCGCCTATGGTAAACCCCGTCTTGATGGCAAAGATTGGGAAATTGGCCCAATGGTCCACTTTCGCCTGTCATCAATTGCTGGTTAACTGTTTCCGACGCCACCGGAGTCCATGAGGGATGGGCCGGATTCGCCCGGCGCCGGAGTGTCGTAAGCCACGAGCTGAAAAGGATAACAGGGATGAAAAAACTGTTGCTGGGCGCCACTGCGCTCACGCTCTGCGCCGGGTTTTCCAGCGCCGCCTATGCCGAGTTCACGTTGAACATCCTGCATATCAACGATTTCCACTCGCGCTTCGACCCGATCACCAGCTCGGATTCGAATTGTAACGAGGAAGACGATGCCGCCGGCAAGTGTTTTGGCGGCATTGCCCGGCTCAAGACCATCATCGACGACACCCGCGCCAAATATGACGGCGCCAACTCGATCCTGCTCTCGGCCGGCGACAATTTCCAGGGTTCGCTCTATTACACCACCTACAAGTCCAAGGTGGTCTCGGATTTCTTCAACCAGATGGGATTCGACGTGGTCGCCACCGGCAACCACGAGTTCGACGACGGCCCCGAGGAATTCATGAAATTCATCGAGGCGGCGCAATTCCCCATCATCGGCGGCAATTTCGACGTCACGCGCGATGAGAACCTGCGCGGCAAGATCAAGGGCTCCATCGTCGTCGAGATCGGCGGGGAGAAGATCGGCATCATCGGGGCCACCACCGAGGACACCCCCGAGATCGCCTCGCCCGGCGACGACGTGGAATTCCACGACGTCATCCAGTATGTGCGCGGCGCTTCCGAGGCGCTCGACGCCGCCGGCGTCAACAAGATCATCCTGCTCAGCCATATCGGCTACAATGAGGATATGGAGGTCGCCGCCGCCCTGCCTCTGGTCGACGTGATCGTGGGCGGCCACAGCCACACCCTGCTGTCCAACACCGCCGAAGGCGCCGCCGGCCCCTATCCCACCATGGTCACCAATCCCGAGGGCGTGGAAGTCCCGGTGGTGCAGGCCAACCAGTATGGCAAATATCTGGGCGACATCGCCATCACCTGGGACGATGACGGCAAGGTCATCAAGGCCGAGGGCCAACCCTTCCTGATCGATGCCACCGTCACCGGCAATGAGGACTTCAAGAGCCAGCTGGCCGACCTCGCCGCGCCCATGCAGGAAGCCATGGCCGTGGTCATCGGCAAGGCGACCGCCGATATCGACGGCTCGCGCGAAACCTGCCGCGCCCAGGAATGCGAGATGGGCAATCTCGTCGCCGACGCCATGCTCGACCGCGTGGCCGACCAGGGTGCGTCCATCGCCTTCGCCAATGGCGGCGGCCTGCGCGCCTCGATCGATGCCGGCGACATCACCGTGGGCGAGGTCATCACCGTCCTGCCCTTCTCCAACACCCTGGCCACCGTGCAGCTTTCGGGCGCCGGCGTGATCGAGGCGCTGGAAAACGGGGTGAGCGATGTCGAGAACGGCGCCGGGCGCTTCGCCCAGGTCTCCGGGCTCAAATACAGCTTCGACCTCTCCAAGCCCGCCGGCAGCCGCGTCAGCGACGTGCTGGTCAAGGGCGAGGGCGACACCTGGGTGCCGATCGATGAGGATGCCACCTATATCGTCGTCGCCAACGACTACACCCGCCGCGGCGGCGATGGCTATTCCACCTTCGCCGAGGGCGACAACCCCTATGATTTCGGCCCCCCGCTCGAGCAGGTTCTGGCCGACTACATCGCCAAGCTGGGCGGCGAATACACGCCCTATCTCGATGGCCGCATCACCCAGATCAAGTGATCCGGTTCTGCATCGGGGAAAGGGGCGCTTCGGCGCCCCTTTTTTCGTGCCGCAACATCGCCCTGAAATCGCCCCAACTTCGTCCCGATTGCAGGTAAGGAGGATCACGGGTTCGTGAAAGAGCCCTTTCCTTTCAGCAAAATGAGTGACCGCCCATGAAGCCCCTCGTCGTCGCCGCCGCCATCTTCGCCACTCTGGGGCTTGCCGCCTGTGGCGATGCGGCCAAGCCGCCGGCCGATGCCCCTGCCGAAACCACGCCGGCCGCCGTCGAGCCTGCGCCCGCCCCTGCCGAGCCCGCACCCGCTCCCGTCGAGCCCGCCCCTGTCGCGCCGGCGCCGGCCGTGACCATCGAGGCGCCGGCCGACACGCCGCTCCCGGGCACCGACATGACGGTTCAGGACGCCATGCAGGCAGTGCAGCAGCAGGCCCGCGAGCTGCAGATGACCGACGCGGAAAAGCTGGAGGCCGTGACCGAGGCCCGCAGCCAGGCCGAAGCCGCCGCCCGCGCCAGCAATCTCAGCGAAGAGCAGGTCAAGCAGGCCGGCGACGCCGCCGAGCAGGCCGCCAGGACCCTGTTCGGCCTGCAATAAGCGTCCGCTACGCGGCCAAAAAGAAAGGCCCGCTTTCCAGCGGGCCTTGAAGTCAACCATGCATGGTTGGAGAACGCGGGCTAGAGCGTTTCCAGCAAAAGTGGAAACGGTTTTGCGGTTCGGACCCAAAGGGCCGCGCAAGCGAAACGCGACAAAACAAAGACTTGGATCCATTTCGCTGTTTCAGGGAAGCAGTGAAATGGTCTAGACGACATGCTCGCTGCGGTCCCGGTCGGTCACCGTCGCCAGGTCCAGCACCTTCTGGATATTGGTGGCGTGGCGGAAGCTGGGCTCGAGAGTCGTGCCCGCCCGCACCGCTTCGACGAAGCGCATGTAATTGGTCGGCACCGCGTCCACCGCCACTTCCGTCCACACGCCCGTTTCCACATCGTCGCCAAGGCAGGTGAGCAGCTTGGACCAGTCGTGGCGATGCTGCACCTCCACCGACCCCTTTTCGCCATAGATACGCAGGCGCAATTCATTGAAATGGCCGGTGGCCCAGCGCGTGGCATGGATCACCCCCAGCGCGCCGTTTTCGAGCTGCGCCGTCATGGCGAAGCTGTCATTGGCGTCCAGGTCATATTCCCCGATGCGGTTGTCCGGGGCCTTGTCGAAGGTTTCGAGCCGGCAGAAGACGCGCGAAAAATCGCTGCCCGCGCCATAGGCGGCAAAATCCAGGATATGCACGCCGATATCGCCCAGGACGCCGTTCGAGCCGTGCTTCTTGGAGAGGCGCCACAGCCACTGGCTTTCGGTGCGCCAGTCGCCCCAGGCCTTGGAGACCAGCCAGCTTTGCAGATAGCTCGCCTCGAAATGCTTGACCCGGCCAATGGCGCCCGACTGCACGATCTCGCGCGCCTTCTGGAGCTGCGCCACGTTGCGATAGGTGAGGTTGACCATGTTGACCAGCCCCAGCCGTTCGGCCGTCTCGGTCATTTCCATGGCCTTGGCATGGTCGGTGGCCAGCGGCTTTTCGCAGAACACATGCTTGCCCGCCTGCAGGGCCGCCATGGTGGTGGGATAATGCACGCTGTCGGGCGTCACATTGGCAATGGCGTCGAATTCGCCCCAGGCCAGGGCCGCATCGAGCGAGCCGAAGCCCCGCTCGATGCCATGCGCCTGGCAAAAGGCCTCGACCCGCGCCGGGTCCACGTCGACGCCCCCGGCTAGGGTCACCCCCTCGATGGCCGCGAAGTGCCGGGCGTGCTGGTTGGCCATGCCGCCTGTACCCAGAATGAGGATACGCATCGTCTATATTCCTGAAACAGAGAAAAGCCCGGGCCTTATTTCTTGACCTCGCCGGCATGCATGGAGGCGGTCAGCTTGGCGCCGCGCTCCTCGATCTTCTCGATGGCCTCGCCCACCGGGCGGTTGGGGGCCTTGAGCAGATGCGCCTGACGCTGGCTGTTATAGGCCCAGTTGACCGCGTTGCGCAGCACCTGGCCGACATTGGCGTCGTGATAGGTCGGATAGGTTTCGTGGCCGGGGCGGAAATAGAAGATGTTCCCGGCGCCGCGCCGATAGGTGAGGCCGCTTCGGAACACTTCCCCGCCCTGGAACCAGGAGACGAACACCGTTTCCAGCGGCTCGGGCACGCTGAAGGGCTCGCCATACATCTCTTCATATTCGAGCTCGAAATAGGCCGGCAGGCCCCTGGCGATGGGATGGCCGGGATTGACCACCCACAGCCGCTCGCGCTCGCCCGCCTCGCGCCAATGCAGATTGGCCGGCGTCCCCATCAGCCCCTTGAACACCTTGGAATGGTGCCCCGAATGCAGAACGATGAGGCCCATGCCCTGCCAGACATGCTCCATCACGCGCTTGACCACGGCGTCGTCCACCTTGTCATGGGCGGCGTGGCCCCACCAGATCAGCACGTCGGTATTGGCCAGCGCCTCCTCGGTGCAGCCATGCTCGGGCTCCTGGAGCGTGGTGGTGCGCGCCTCGATATTGCCGTCCTGGCGCAGCAGCGCGGCGATCTGGCTGTGCATGCCCTCGGGATAGTTCTGCGCGACTTCCTTGTTCTTCTGCTCGTGGACGTTTTCGCCCCAGACCAGGGTGCGGATAGCCATGGTGATCTCCTGTCGATATGGCCTCGTCGCCGCGACGCGCGGAAGGGAGGCCCGTCCGTCGCGGCTGTCATGCTCTGGCGTCGGCCCGATGGCCGGCGCGGTTCTTCTCTCTGGCGGGCTGTCGCGCCGCGCTAGCGCATCGGCTTGCCCGCGGCGTCGAAGCGATGGATCTTGTCGGCCATGGGGGTGATGTGCACCACATCGCCGCTCTTGTAGCTGTTGGCCCCGTCCAGCCGCACCACCACCGGTTCCTCCGTGCCCATGTTGAGATAGACATAGGAATCGGCGCCCAGGTTTTCGGTATGGATCACGGTGCCGCTCCATTCCCCGCCATCGGGCACGATGGTGATGTGCTCGCCACGAATGCCCAGCGTCGCCGCGCCTCGCGTGCTTGCCGCCTCTCCGCCGATGAAGTTCATCTTGGGGCTGCCGATGAAACCGGCGACGAACAGGCTGTCGGGCTTTTCGTAGAGCTCCATGGGCGTGCCCACCTGCTCGATCAGCCCGTCGCGCAACACGCAGATGCGGTCGGCCAGCGTCATCGCCTCCACCTGGTCATGGGTCACATAGATCATGGTGGTCTCGGGCATGTCCTCGTGCAGCTTGGCGATCTCGATGCGGGTGGCCACGCGCAGCGCCGCATCCAGATTGCTGAGCGGCTCGTCGAACAGGAACACCTTGGGGTCGCGCGTGATCGCCCGGCCGATGGCCACGCGCTGGCGCTGCCCGCCGGAAAGCTGCTTGGGCAGGCGGTCCAGATATTGCCGGATCTGCAGCATGTCGGCGGCCTTTTCGACGCGCCGGCGGATTTCGTCCTTGCTGTTGCCCTTTTCCAGCGTCAGCCCGAAGGCCATGTTCTCATAGACCGTCATATGCGGATAAAGCGCATAGGACTGGAACACCATGGCGATGCCGCGCTTGGAGGGCGCCAGCGCATTGACGCGCTGCCCGTCGAACAGCATGTCGCCCGAGGTGATGTCCTCCAGCCCCGAGATCAGGCGCAGCAGGGTGGATTTGCCGCACCCGGAGGGGCCGACGAACACCATGAATTCGCCCTTGCGGATGGACAGGTCCACCCCCTTGATGACCTCGACGACGCCGAAGGATTTGCGGATATTGCGCAGCTCGATGCTTGCCATTTGCCTTGTCTCCTAACCCTTGACGCCACCGGCGGTGAGCCCGCTCACGATCTTGCGCTGGAAGATCAGCACCAGCACCACCAGCGGCACGGTGACGATCACCGACGCTGCCATGATGTTGCCCCAGGGAATTTCATATTGCGTGCCGCCCGACAGCATGGCGATGGCCACCGGCACGGTGCGGGTATCGTTGTTGGAGGTGAAGGTGAGCGCGAAGAGGAACTCGTTCCACGCCCCGATAAAGGCCAGAAGCCCCGTGGTCACCAGCGCCGGCCACATCAGCGGCATGAACACCCGCGTGATGATGATCCAGGGCGAGGCCCCGTCGACGATGGCCGCCTCCTCGATCTCCACCGGCAGTTCCCGCATGAAGGTGGTCAGCACCCAGACGGTGAAGGGCAGCGTGAAGATGGTGTAGGAAAACACCAGCGCCCAGGGCGTATTGTAGATGCCCAGGAACCGGATGAGCTCGAACAGCCCGGAAAGCACCGCGATCTGGGGAAACATCGAAACCCCCAGAATGGTCATCAGCAGCAATCCGCGCCCGCGGAACCGCACCCGGCTCAGCGCGAAGCTCGCCGTCACCGCCAGCAGCAGCGCCAGCAGCACCGTCACGGTGGAGATGAACACCGAATTGAGCAAATTGCGCGGGAAGCTGCCCGAATTGAGCACGTTGGAATAATTGTCCCACACCAGCGAGGTGGGCCAATAGGTGATGCGGAACAGGTCCGTGCCCGATTTGAAGCTGGTCAGCACCGCATAATAGAAGGGAAAGACGCTGACCACGACGATGACGATCACCAACAGATAGAACAGCGCCCACTTGGTGAGCTTCCAGAGATCGAAACTTCCGTCCATCAGCGGTCTCCCCCGTCGAAGCGCACCTGCCCGAGCCAGATATAGAGGATGGTCAGCACGGCGATGATAAGGAACAGCAAGGTCGACATCGCCGAGCCATAGGCGAACTTGTCGAAATCGAAGAGATTCTCGCGCGCCAGCACGCTCATGGTCTTGGTGGTCGAGCTGTTGGGCGTGAGCACATAGATGAGATCGAAGATGCGCAGCGCGTCGAGCAGGCGGAAGATGATGGCCACCATCAGCGCCGGCCGCACCAGCGGCAGCGTGATCCTGAAGAACTGCTTGACCGGATGCACGCCGTCGATTTCGGCCGCCTCGTAGATGTCGCGCGGGATCATCTGCAGGCCGGCCAGGATCAGGAGCGCCATGAAGGGCGTGGTCTTCCACACATCCACGATCAGCACCGCGGTCATCGCCGTGTCGGCGCTGGCGGTCCAGGCGATCTTGGTGCTGATGAGGCCCAGATTGAGCATGATGTCGTTGATGATGCCGAACTGGTCATTGAGCATCCAGCCCCACATCTTGGCCGACACGATGGTGGGAATGGCCCAAGGAATGAGAATGGCGGCGCGCACGATGCCGCGCCCCTTGAATTCGGCATTGAGCACCAGCGCCACGACCATGCCCAGGACCGCCTCGAAGAACACCGAGACGAAGGCGAAGCGCAGCGTGTTCCACACCGAGTTCCACCACGCCGGGTCCACCAGAAGGCCGCGATAGATGGTGCGGCCGCTTTCCAGGGTCTGCCAGCGCAGGTAATTGCCGATGCCGATCCATTCGGCCCCGGCCAGGTTGTTGAGCGAAGCGTCGGTGAAGGAAAACCAGATCGAGCGCAGGAGCGGCCAGCCGGCCACCACCGCCAGCGCGATCAGCATCGGCAGAAGGAACCACCTTGCGGCGCGCACGCGCTGCGCCATCAGCTCCGATTTCTGCGCCCTGCCGCTTGCAGGCGCCATAGCCGCCATTGTCCCCGCCGTCATGGCCCCTCCCCCTTGTGCTTAGCTCACCGATTATATGCGGGTGGCCGGTTCGCGTCCGGCCACCCGCCATTCAGGCGTCCCGGGAGGACTTACCAGGCGTCGCCCTTGAGTTCGGCCAGATCGGCCTCGAGCACTTCGAGGTTCTCGGCCGCCGAGCCATTGCCCGAAAGCGTATTATGGACGGCGCTCCAGAACTTGGAGGACACTTCGTTATACTTGGCCTGCGCCGGAGCCGACGGACGCGGCACGGCGTTTTCGAAGATTTCCTGCCAGGCGGCCATGAAGGGCGCGGCGGCCAGAACGTCGGCGTCCTGGTAGAGAGCCTTCACCGTGGGCAGGTTGTTCTGGTTGATGGCGCGGGACTTCTGCGACTCGGCCGAGCCCAGGAACAGGGCCAGCTCGATGGCCGCATCCGGGTCGGACGAGTACTTCGAGACGGCGAAGTTCCAGCCGCCCAGCGTGCCGGAGGCCTTGGCGCCTTCACCCACGCCCGCGGGAAGCGGGGCCACGTCGAACTTGCCCTTGACCGGGGAATCGTCGGCATTGCTCAGCGCATAGGCATAGGGCCAGTTGCGCATGAACACCGAATTGCCCAGCTGCCAGACGCCGCGGCTTTCTTCTTCCTGATAGGCCAGGTTGCCTTCGGGCGAGATGGTGCCGATCCAGCTCTTGGCTTCTTCCAGCGCGGCCACGGCCTGCGGGTTGTTGATCGAGATGGTCCCATCGGGCTCGATGATCTGGCCGCCGCCATAGGCGTTGACCCATTCGAGCGCATTACAGGTCAGCCCTTCATAGGCATTGCCCTGGAACACGAAGCCCCACATGTCGGCGGCGCCGGCAGCGCGTTCGCCATCCATGATTTCCTGGGCGGTCGCGTGCAGTTCGGGCCAGGTCTTGGGAACTTCCTTGCCGTACTTCTCAAGGAGATCCTTGCGGTAGAACAGGGCCGGCGCGTCGGTGAAGGCCGGAATGGCGACGAGCTTGCCGTTCACGGTCTGCGATTCGATCACGGAGGCGAAGTGATCGCCCACCACGCCCTTGGCGGCCTCGGAGAGGTCGAGGAACTGGTCGGCAAGCTGGGGCGCCCAGACCACGTCGGTCTGGTAAACGTCGATGTCGGTGTTGCCGGCGGCCAGCCACAGGCGATACTGGCTGAACTGGTCGGTGGTCGACGAGGGCATCGGCACGATGGTCACCTTGTGCCCGGTTGCCGCCTCGAACTTGTCCAGCTCGCCGCGCAGGAACTGCAGGCCCGTGCCGGTGTCGCCCGACACGATGGACAGTTCGGCCGCCTGGGCCATGCCCGCGACCAGCGTCACGCTGGCCATCATGCCGACGAGCAGATGCTTGAGTTTCATTGATAATCCTCCCGAAAGAACCAGGTCGCAGGGAGGCATGCAGATGTCGGTCCCCCGCGCCGTGCGCCAGGACCTTGCCCTCACCTCCCCGAAAGCGCCTTGCAGAACCGCTCTTGCCATTCAATTCAAAGCGCTTTGAAAGAAAAACAACCAGACCGGCCATTTTCTGTCAAGCGCCGATCGCTGCAAACTTTAGGGATTTTCCATTCCATCGGAATTTTATCCTGCAAAATCATATCATTAACTAAATACCGCCGCCCAAATGGTTAATTTCCCGGCCCGCCGGATTGACGTACGCACCTCAAAGTTTTGCCGGCTTTTTCTGCCCTTGCGTTTGAATTTGAAATCGCTTTGAATAATTCATGGAGGAGCAAGGGCGTTTGCGCTGTTCAAAGGCCATCGCCTGCCCTAATGGCAAGCCGACCCGTTCCGGCCCCGGCATCGCCGGCGCGGAGCCGGTGCAGCGAACCGGACGGGCCAGAACCCAATATGAGACTGAAAGAGCTCGCCAAACATCTCGGCCTGTCCCAGACCACGGTCAGCCGCGCGCTCAACGGCTATCCCGAGGTCAACGAGGCGACGCGCCACCGCGTTTCCGAGGCGGCCGCGCGTCTGGGCTACAGGCCCAATGCCAGCGCGCTGCGCCTGGCCACCGGCCGCGCCGGCGCCGTGGGCATGGTGCTGCGCGGCTCCGAGGAATTCGGCCCCCATACCAGCGAGTTCCTGGGCGGGCTGGGCGGCCGCATGGCCGACGAGGAGATCGACCTTCTCGTCACCACCGTTGCCAGCCAGCATGACGAGATGGCCGCCTATCGGCGCCTGGCCGCCAGCCAGAAGGTCGATGCCGTGGTGCTCCACTCTCCCACCCAGCATGACGAGCGCGCCCAGTTGCTGCTCGATCTGGGCATTCCCTTCGTGCTGCATGGCCGCACCGAGATCGGCCAGCCGGTGGCCTGGCTCGACATCGACAATGAAGGAGCGCTGGAGCGGGCCACGAACCATTTGCTCGATCTGGGCCATCGCCGCATCGCCCTGCTCAACGGGCTCAAGGGCCGCACCTTCGTCGAGCACCGCGAGCGCGGCTATCGCCGGGCGCTGGCGGCGCGCGGCATGGGCTTCGACAAGACCCTGGTGGGCAATTCCGTCTTCACCGACGAAGTGGCCTTCCGCCTCGCCCAGTCCATGCTGGAGCTGCGCCCCCGCCCCACCGCCTTCCTCGCCGGTTCGATGATGACGGCGCTGGGCGTGTTCCGCGCCATCCGCCAGGCCGGGCTGCAATTGGGCGAGGACATCTCCATGATCGCCCATGACGACGTCTTCCCCTATCTCAACGCCGACAACATGTATCCGACCATGTCGACGACGCGCTCTTCCATGCGCCTGGCCGGCGCCCGCATCGCCGAGCTGATCGGCCAGATCCTGGCCGGCAAGCCCGCCGAGCAGATCCATGAGCTCTGGCCGGTGGAGCTGGTCTTGCGCGAAAGCTCCGGCCCCGCCCCCACGCGCTGAGCCTTCCCCGCGCATCTTTCCCTTGCCCGCGGCCGGGGCCCGGCGTACCACCATGCCATTCCCCGGGAGGATGCGATCATGGACAATCCCTTCGTCACCACCGAATGGCTGGCCGCCCATCTCGACGACCCCGACCTGGTGGTGGTCGATGCCAGCTGGCACATGCCCAATGCCGCCCGCAATGCCCAGGCCGAATATCTGGCCGGCCACATTCCCGGCGCGGTCTTTTTCGACATCGACGGCATCGCCGACACCGATACCGACCTGCCCCATATGCTGCCCGCCCCCGCCGATTTCGCCCATATGGTGGGCGCGCTGGGCATTTCGGACACCATGACCATCGTCATCTATGACGAGATCGGGCTTTTCTCGGCGCCCCGCGCCTGGTGGACCTTCACCATCATGGGCGCGCGGAATGTGCGCATCCTGGCCGGTGGCGGCCCCAAATGGCGCGCCGAGCGCCGCCCGGTGGTCGCCGGGCCGGTCAGCCGGCCCGCGCGGGTGTTCAATGCAAATTTCGACCCCGCCCGCGTCGCCGATTTCACCACCGTGCGCCGGCGCAGCCAGGATGGCGCCGCCCAGATCGTCGATGCCCGCCCCGCCCCCCGCTTTCACGCCGAGGTGGCCGAGCCCCGCCCCGGCCTCAGGAGCGGCCACATTCCCGGCAGCCGCAACGTGCCGGTGGGCCTGCTTTCCGAGAATGGCCAGATGCTCGCTCCCGCCGCGCTCAATGCCCTTTTCGCCGAGCGCGGCATCGATCTGTCCCGGCCCCTCATCACCTCCTGCGGCTCGGGCATCACCGCCTCCACCCTGGCCCTGGCGCTGGAGCTGGCCGGCGCCCGCAAGCCCGCCGTCTATGACGGCTCCTGGGCCGAATGGGGCGCCCATCCCGAGGCCGAGGTGGAAAGCTGAGCCCTTCACCTCTCCCTTGAACGTGCCGTAAGGGTCCTCCACCCCCGATGTCGCCCCGGCCTTGCGCCGGGGCCTATCCTGAGATTTGGGGATGGATCCGGGCGTGGGGCCGGGATGACACCGCGTCTTTGGCCGCATCGGGCCTTGCGCCAATCCAACAAAAAAGCCGCCAGGTCGCCCCGGCGGCTTTTGCATTTGCCCCGACCGCTCAGGCCGAGCGGTTCTTGTTGTAGAGGTCGAAGAACACGGCGGCGAGCAGCACCACGCCCTTAATCATCTGCTGCCAGTCGATATTGACGCCCATGATCGACATGCCGTTGTTCATCACGCCCATGATGAAGGCGCCGATCACCGCGCCGGCCACCTGGCCCACGCCGCCCAGCGCCGAGGCGCCGCCGATGAACACCGCCGCGATCACGTCCAGCTCCAGCCCCTGCCCGGCCTTGGGCGTGGCCGAGTTGAGCCGCGCCGCATAGATCATGCCGGCCAGCGCCGCCAGCGCCCCCATGATGGCGAAGACGTAGAAGGTCATGCGCTCGGTCTTGATGCCCGACAGCGCCGCCGCCTTGAGGTTGCCGCCCAGCGCATAGATGCGGCGCCCGAAGGTCATGCGCTTGGTGACGAAGACGAAGAGCGCGATCAGCACCGCCATCACCACCAGCACGTTGGGCAGGCCCCGATAGGAGGCCAGCATATAGCCGAAGAACAGCACCATCACGGCGATGACCACGTTCTTGGCCACGAACAGCCCGAAGGGCTCGGTCTCGTAGCCGCGCGCCTGCCGGCGGGCCCGGCCGCGAATGGCGAAGAACACCGTGGCGACCACAACGGCGATGGCCAGCACCATGGTGGTGGTGTGCAGCACCACCGGCTGGCCGTTTTCGGCAAGGATACCCAGCGTTGTCGGCCCGATGACGTCGGGAATGAAGCCGGCCGAGAGCAGCTGGAATTCGGCCGGGAACGGCCCCACCGACTTGCCGGCCAGGATCGCCAGCGACAGACCCTTGAAGATCAGCATGCCGGCCAGCGTCACGATGAAGCTGGGGATGCGGTGATAGGCGATGAGATAGCCCTGCGCCGCCCCGATCACCGCGCCGACGACAAGGCAGATGGCGCCCGCGACGATGGGATTGGCCAGGAACGCCAGCTCTGGCGGGAATTTCCAGCCCACCATCAGCATGGCCGCCAGAGCCCCGACAAAGCCCGAGACCGAGCCGACCGACAGATCGATATGGCCGGCCACGATGACCAGCAGCATGCCCAGCGCCATCACGATGATATAGCTGTTCTGCAGGACGATATTGGTCAGGTTCACCGGCTTGAACAGCACGCCATTGGTGAAATACTGGAAGAACAGCATGATGAGGATCAGCGCCAGCATCAGGCCGTAATCGCGCATATTGGCCTTGAGCGCGGCCACCACGCTCAGATGCTGGGCCGGGGCCGGAACCCCGCTCGGATTGGTGCCCGGCTGGGCGGTTTCAGTGGTCATGATGCCTTCCCTTCAGCGCGCACGATGGAGCGCATGATCTTTTCCTGGCTGGCCTCGCTGGTCGGCATTTCGCCCACGAGGCGCCCTTCGTTCATTACATAGACGCGGTCGGTGATGCCCAGCAGTTCCGGCATTTCCGAGGAAATGACCAGGATGGACCGGCCCTGCGCGGCAAGCTGGTTGATGATGGTGTAGATTTCATATTTGGCGCCGACGTCGATGCCGCGCGTCGGCTCGTCCAGGATCAGCACTTCGGGATTGGCGAACAGCCATTTGCTGAGCACCACCTTCTGCTGGTTGCCGCCCGAAAGATTGCCGGTCATCTGGAAGATGCTCGACGAGCGGATATTGGTCTTCTTGCGGTATTCGTTGGCCACGTCCATTTCGGCCAGGTCATCGATCACCCCGACCTTGGAAATGCCGAACAGGTTGGCGATGGTGGTGTTGTGCTTGATGTGGTCGATCAGGTTGAGGCCATAGGTCTTGCGGTCCTCGGTGGCATAGGCGATGCCGTTGGCCACGGCCTTTTCCACCGTGCTGGTGTCCACCTTCTTGCCGTGCAGATACACCTCGCCGGTGATCTTCTGCCCATAGGAGCGCCCGAACACGCTCATGGCGAATTCGGTGCGGCCCGAGCCCATCAGCCCGGCAATGCCCACCACTTCGCCCTTGCGGATGGTGAGGTCGATATTCTTGATGACCTGCCGCTCGCGGTGCTGCGGGTGATAGACCGACCAGTTGCGCACCTCGAACACCACGTCCCCGATCTGCGGGGTGCGCGCCGGATAGCGGTCCTCGAGCGAGCGGCCCACCATCGAGGTGATGATGCGGTCTTCGCTGATCTGGTCCTTGTCCATGGTCTCGATGGTGCGCCCGTCGCGGATCACCGTGATGCGGTCGGCCACCCGGCTCACCTCGTTGAGCTTGTGGCTGATGAGGATCGAGGTGATGCCCTGGGTGCGGAATTCCATCAGCAGCTCGAGCAGCGCCGCGCTGTCTTTTTCCGAAAGGCTCGCCGTGGGCTCGTCGAGGATGAGGAGCTGCACCGACTTGCTCAGCGCCTTGGCGATTTCCACCAGTTGCTGCTTGCCCACCCCGATATTGGTCACCAGCGTGTCGGGGTCCTCGTTGAGCCCCACCATGCCCAGCAGCTTGCGCGCGCCGTCGCGGGTCTCGTCCCAGTCGATGACCCCGCCCTTGGCCTGTTCATTGCCCAGGAAGATGTTTTCGGCGATCGAGAGCAGCGGCACCAGCGCCAGTTCCTGGTGGATGATGACGATGCCCTTGTGCTCGCTGTCGCTGATCGACTTGAACTGCTGTTCCTCACCCTTGTAGATGATCTGGCCCTCGTAGGAGCCATGGGGATAGACCCCGCTCAGCACTTTCATCAGGGTGGACTTGCCCGCCCCGTTCTCGCCCACGATGGCGTGAATTTCCCCTTCGCGCACGTCCAGATTGACGTCCGACAGCGCCTTGACGCCGGGGAAAGTCTTGGTGATGCCGCGCATCTCCAGAATGGTGTTGGTCATGCTCTGCTTTCTCGTATGCCTGCGGGCGCCCCACCCGGACGATTGCACCGGAGCTAAATGTTACTTTTACGTCTCGGAAGCGCGACTGTGAACAACTCTCGGGCATCGTGCGATAAAGCGGAACCCGCTTTTCCACGGCAAAGCATCACGCGCGCGGCCCGGGGACCCGCCACCAGCGCCGGACCGGGGCGACCGCCCCCTGTTCCGACGGGAAAGGGGCCCCGCGTCGCCGCGAGGCCCCCGATCCGTGAACCGCTGATTACTGCAGTTCTTCGGGCTTGATGTAGCCCGAGTCGATGACCAGTTCCTGGTAGTTGCTGGCGTCGACTTCATAGGGGGTCAGCAGGATGGACGGCACGACCTTGACGCCATTGTCATAGGTGGTGGTGTCCAGGCCGTCCGGGGTGTTGCCCGAAAGGACGGTATCGACCAGATCGGCGGTGACACGGGCCAGTTCGCGGGTGTCCTTGTAGATGGTCGAATACTGTTCGCCCGCAATGATGGCCTTCACCGAGGGTGCTTCCGCATCCTGGCCGGTGATGATCGGCCAGGCCAGGTCGGACGAGCCATAGCCCACGCCGCGCAGCGAGGAGATGATGCCGCGCGAAAGCCCGTCATAGGGGGCCAGCACGCCGTCGACGCGCGAGCCGTCCGAATAATTGGCCGACAGGATGTTGTCCATGCGGGCCTGGGCGACGGCGCCGTCCCAGCGCAGGGTGCCGACGGTGTCCATGCCCTGCTGGCCGGACTTGATGACGATGTCGCCGGCATCGACCAGCGGCTGGATGACGCTCATGGCGCCGTCATAGAAGAAGAAGGCGTTGTTGTCGTCGGGCGAGCCGCCGAACAGTTCCACGTTCCAGGGCTTGGTGTCGGGGAAGCGTTCCTTGAGGCCCTTCACCAGCGAATTGGCCTGCAGCACGCCGACCTGGAAGTTGTCGAAGGTGGTGTAATAGTCGACATTGCCGCTTTCGCGGATCAGGCGGTCATAGGCGACGACCTTGATGCCGGCATCGGCGGCCTGCTGCAGCACGGCGCTGAGCGTGGTGCCGTCGATCGAACCGATCACGAGGGCCTTGACGCCCTTGGTCACCATGTTCTCGATCTGGGCGAGCTGGTTCGGGATGTCGTCTTCCGCGAACTGCAGGTCGACCGTGTAGCCCTTGCTCTCGAGGGCGCCCTTGAGCTCATTGCCGTCCGAGATCCAGCGCAGCGAGGACTGCGTGGGCATGGCGATGCCGATCTGGCCCTTGTCCTGGGCGAAGGCCGCCGGCGAAGCGGTCAGCGCAACGGCGCCGACGGCCATCACTGTGGCAAGCGTCTTGAAAATCTTCACGTCTCGACTCCCTTGTATCTTTCGAGTTCAGAAGCGTTGAATGGTCATCAGGGGAGAAACCGGGCGTTCCGGCGAGGGGTCTGCTTGTCTGCGGGCCGGGCGAACCCTCACCCGCCTGGGACAGGCGAACCCTGCTCGGGCCTTGCGGCGCATGGCAAGTCGATTGGACATCAACTCCTCTGGCGCGACGGCCCCGCCGTCCCCGGGCCCTCCCAAGCCCATGGCGCGGAAACTAGGATAATCAGATATCCGTGTAAAGCCGATTTCCCCGCCGGCTTGATTTTTTTCGATAGTCGAATATTAATGTTACCGCACGATTTAGGGGAGGTTGCGGCGCAACCTCCCTCTCGCTATCGTGCCCGCGTCGCCCCATGACGAGACTCGAACAGACCTTAAATGGGCGAAAACGAGCAAAAGGTACCAGATACCTTGGAGGACGCGTGACCCCCCTGGATGCGGAGCATCGCCACGACCAGCCCACGGCCGCCATGGCCGTCGCCGATGCCCTGGCCGAGATCATCCTCACCGACATGGCGCCGGGCATGAGCCTGCCCAGCGAGGCGGAGCTGGCCACGCGCCACGATGTCAGCCGCCTCACCATCCGCGAGGCGGTCAAGCTCCTCGAGGGCCGGGGCCTGCTGGCTTTGGCGCGCGGACGCAAGGCGGTGGTGCGCCAGCCGGACGGCGCCGCCTTCGCCGACTTCCTCACCTCGGTCATCCGATACGACCCCAAGGGCCTGTTCGATCTCATCGAGGTGCGCCTCTCGCTCGAAGTGCAGTCCGCCACCCTGGCCGCCAAGCGCGCCACGCGCGCCGGCATCGCCGCCATCGAGAGCGAGCTTCAGGGCATGCGCGACATGCTGGGCCCGCCCGGCCACGAGATGAGCTATGAGCAGGAGCGTGGTTTCCACACCCACGATGTCGGCTTCCACGAAGCCGTGGCCCTGGCCAGCGGCAACCGGGTGCTGGGCTTTCTCTTCGAGGCCATGGCCCAGCCCCTGCGCGAGGGCTTCTTCATCAGCCGGCGCGGCCATGAGCATCGCGGCCACACCCTGGCCGACACCGTCATCGCCCATCAGCGCATCCTCGACTGCATCCGCGACGGCAATGGCCGCGCCGCCGGCGAGGCCATGCGCGTGCATCTCAAGGACACCGAGCGCGACATCCGCGCCGCCCTCAGCCAGCTTGCCCTGCGCCCCTCGGGCCGGCCCTGAACGAACGCCCTTGCAGGCAAAGCCCGCATGGCCGAATAATCCGCGCCGAACCGACAGGACCGGCAATGGCGCAGCGTACCGACTCTTCCAACACCCGACTCGATGAAGCCGCGCGCGCCGGCTGGCTCTATTACGTCGCCGGCAACACCCAGGAAGAAATCGCCGCCAAGCTCGGCATTTCCCGCCAGACCGCGCAGCGCCTCGTCTCGCTTTCGGTCAGCGAGGGTCTCATCAAGGTGCGGCTCGACCATCCCATCGGGCGGTGCCTGGACCTCGCCAGCCGCCTTAAATCCCGATTCGCCCTCGATTTCGTCGAGGTGGTGCCGTCCGATCCGGCCAGTTCCTCCACCACCATCGGGGTGGCCGAAGCTGCCGCCGCCGAGATCGAGCGCTGGCTGCGCCGCCCCGAGCCGGTGGTGATGGCGGTGGGCACGGGCCGCACGCTCAAGGCCGCCGTCGAGCAGCTCATGCCCATGGATTGCCCGCATCACAAGGTGGTCTCGCTCACCGGCAACATCGCCCCGGACGGCTCGGCCGCCTATTACAACGTCATCTTCAACATCGCCGATACGGTCAAGGCGCGCAGCTTCCCCATGCCCCTGCCGGTCATCGCCTCCTCGGCGCGCGAGCGCGAGCTGCTGCACGACCAGCCGATGATCCGCCAGACCCTGGCGCTGGCCGCCACCGCCAATGTCACCTTTGTCGGCATGGGCGACATCGGCCCCGACGCTCCCCTCTATCTCGACGGCTTCATTTCCGACGAGGAGCTCAAGGCCCTCCAGAAAGCCGGCGCCGTCGGGGAGATCTGCGGCTGGGCCTTCGATGCCGACGGCAAGCTCGTCGAGGGCCTCACCAATGACCGGGTGGCCTCCGCCCCCATTCCCTCGCGCGAACAGTCGCAGGTGATTGCAATCGCCATGGGCGAGAAAAAATTGCCCGGCATGCGCGCCATGCTCAACCGGCGCCTGGTCAACGGTATCATCACCGACGAGCGCAGCGCCGAAGGTCTTTTGCGTATCGTTTAAGCCTCTGATTTTCCGATTATAATCCAGAAATCACCCTTCCCCTTACCCACAGGCGCGCCGCTGCGGGCATTCAACCCCGCTTGACACATTCGCCCAATATGCGAGTAATTGCCCAGAACTGAAGCAAATGCTCGCTTCGGTCATTGGGAGGACTATATGAAACTGACACCCTTCTTCGTGGGCGCGATGACGCTGGCCCTTATCGGCTCGGCCTCGGCGGAGACGCTGACCATCGCCACGGTGAACAATGGCGACATGATCCGCATGCAGGGCCTGTCCGGCGCCTTCACCGAAGCCACCGGCATCGAGCTCAACTGGGTGGTGCTGGAAGAAAACACCCTGCGCCAGAACGTCACCACCGACATCGCCACCAATGGCGGCCAGTACGACGTGATGACCATCGGCACCTATGAGGCGCCGATCTGGGCCAAGCAGGGCTGGCTCGCCCCGCTCGACGGGCTGACCGCCGACGCCGAATACGACGTGGACGACCTGCTCCCGCCCATCCGCAATGGCCTGTCCTATGAAGGCAAGCTCTATGCGGCCCCCTTCTATGGCGAAAGCTCCTTCATCATGTACCGCAAGGACCTGATGGAAAAGGCCGGGCTCACCATGCCCGACGCACCCACCTGGGACTTCATCGGCCAGGCCGCCCGCGCCATGACCGACCGCGCCAACGACATCAACGGCGTCTGCCTGCGCGGCAAGGCCGGCTGGGGCGAGAACATGGCCTTCCTCACCGCCATGTCCAATTCCTTCGGCGCCCGCTGGTTCGATGAGAACTGGAAGCCCCAGTTCGACCAGCCCGAATGGAAGGCGACGCTGGACACCTATCTCTCGCTGATGGCCGATGCCGGCCCGACCGGCGCCTCGTCCAACGGCTTCAACGAGAACCTGACCCTGTTCCAGCAGGGCAAGTGCGGCATGTGGATCGACGCCACCGTCGCCGCCTCCTTCGTCACCAACCCCAACGATTCCACCGTGGCCGACAAGGTCGGCTTCGCCCTCGCCCCCGATACCGGGCTGGGCAAGCGCGGCAACTGGCTCTGGGCGTGGTCGCTGGCCATTCCGAACTCGTCCCAGCAGAAGGACGCAGCCGAGAAGTTCATCAACTGGGCGACCAGCAAGGACTATCTCGCCACCGTCGCCGCCAAGGACGGCTGGGCCAACGTGCCTCCGGGCACCCGCATCTCGCTTTACGAGAACCCCGAGTACCAGAAGGCCGCGCCCTTCGCGGAAATGACCATGGGCTCCATCTATGCGGCCGACCCGACCCATCCCACGGTCAAGCCCGTGCCCTATACCGGCGTGCAATTCGTGGCCATTCCCGAATTCGCCGGCATGGGCACCAATGTCGGCCAGCTCTTCTCGGCGGCCCTTGCCGGCCAGATGAGCGCCGCCGATGCCCTGGCCCAGGCCCAGGACTCGACCACGCGCGACATGACCCGCGCCGGTTACATCAAGTAGCATCCTCCTCGAAACTGCATCCGGCCGGCTTTGCGGCTGGCCGGATGATTCTTGCGAAAGCTTGTTCATAGAGGAAGCTATCGGCTCCATCGCCTTCCTCCCCTTGCGGGGTGGGGCGAATGGCTGGCCCTTCCCCCGACCGAGAGAGAACCATGGCCACCGCACAAACCCGCACCCTGGCCCGCATCATGATGGCGCCCGCCGTGATCGTCCTGCTGATCTGGATGATCGTGCCGCTGGTCATGACGCTCTGGTTCAGCTTCCAGAACTACAATCTGATGAACCCGATGATGCAGGGCTTCGCCGGCTGGGCGAACTATGTCTATGTCATCGGCGATCCCAGCTTCGTCCAGTCCCTGGTCAACACCCTCATCCTGGTGGGGGGCGTGCTGCTCATCACCGTGGTGGGGGGCACCTTCCTGGCGCTGCTGCTCGATCAACCCATCTGGGGCCAGGGCCTGTTGCGCATCATCGTCATTTCGCCCTTCTTCGTCATGCCGCCGGTGGCCGCGCTGATCTGGAAGAACGGCTTTCTTCATCCCGGCTATGGCCTGCTCGGCCACGTCTGGAAGGCCTTCGGCCTGCAGCCGGTGGATTGGTTCAATCAGTTCCCGCTGTTCTCGGTCATCGTCATCGTCGCCTGGCAATGGCTGCCCTTCGCCACGCTCATCCTGCTCACCGCGCTGCAGTCGCTTTCCGAAGAGCAGCGCGAAGCCGCCGAAATGGATGGCGCCAATGCCGTCAACCGGCTGTGGTTCATCATCCTGCCGCATATGGCGCGGGCCATCACCATCGTCATCCTCATCCAGACCATCTTCCTTCTGGGCATTTTCGCCGAAATCCGCGTCACCACCGGCGGCGGCCCCGGCTATGCCTCCACCAACATCGCCTTCCTGGTCTTCCGCACCGGCATCCTGAGCAACGACATCGGCGCCGGCTCCGCCGGAGGCGTGGTCGCCGTCGTCATCGCCAACATCGTCGCCATCTTCCTGATGCGCGCCGTGGGGAAGAACCTCGATGCCTAGCACCGCTCTCTCCCCCACCCTCTTCACCTCTCCCTTTGGGGGAGAGGTCGACCCTCTTGGGGCGGGTGAGGGGGCCTTCTCCACGCACCGCACCCGGCAAAGGCCCCCTCACCCGGCGCTGCGCGCCGACCTCTCCCCCGAAGGGAGAGGTGGGGTGTGCCTCCGCTCAAAACCCGCAGGGAGGATCTGACCCATGGCCCGCCACGTTCCCCTCAGAACCCGCATCGGCTTCACCATCCTGGCCTGGATCATCGGGCTGCTGCTGTTCTCGCCCATCCTCTGGGTGCTGCTGACCGCCTTCAAGACCGAGGCCGAGGCCATCGCCTCCACGCCCACCTTCCTGCCGCAGACCTTCACGCTGGAAAATTTCGCCGCCGTGCAGGACCGCTCGGACTATTTCAAGCACGCCACCAATTCCATCCTGGTGTCGGTGGGTTCCACCCTCATCGGCCTCATCATCGGCGTGCCCGCCGCCTGGTCCATGGCCTTCGCCCCGGCCAAGCGCACCAAGGACATCCTGATGTGGATGCTCTCCACCAAGATGATGCCGGCGGTGGGCGTGCTCATCCCCATCTACCTGATCTTCCGCGATTTGCGCCTGCTCGACACGGTGCATGGGCTGACCATCATCATGACGCTCATCAACCTGCCGATCATCATCTGGATGCTCTACACCTACTTCAAGGAGATTCCGGTCGACATCCTGGAAGCCGCCCGCATGGACGGGGCCGAGCTTTGGAACGAGATCGTCCACGTCCTCGTGCCCATGGCCGTGCCCGGCATCGCCTCAACGCTCCTGCTCAACGTCATCCTCGCCTGGAACGAAGCCTTCTGGACCATCACCCTCACCTCGGGCCGGGCCGGCACGCTCACCGCCTTCATCTCCTCCTTCTCCTCGCCGCAGGGCCTGTTCCTGGCCAAGCTCTCCGCCGCCTCGCTGCTGGCCATCGCCCCCATCCTGCTCATGGGCTGGTTCAGCCAGAAGCAACTCGTGCGCGGCCTCACCTTCGGAGCGGTGAAATGAGCGGCGCCCAGAGGCCCAGCCTCACCTCTCCCTTTGGGGGAGAGGTCGCCCCCCTTGGGGCGGGTGAGGGGGCCTTCATTCAATCCGGCGTGAGGGCAAGGCCCCCTCACCCGTCGCTGCGCGCCGACCTCTCCCCCAAAGGGAGAGGTAAGGCAGCGCGTCCACTCTCCCCGACCCGGCACCAAGCCTAGAGGACTAAATCATGGGCTCCATCACCCTCGAACACGTCAACAAGTCCTTCGGCGAGGTCCAGGTGATCCCGGACATTTCGCTCGACATCAAGGATGGCGAATTCATCGTCTTCGTCGGCCCCTCGGGCTGCGGCAAGTCCACCCTGCTGCGCCTCATCGCCGGGCTCGAGGACACCACTTCGGGCCGTATCCTGCTCGATGGCGAGGACATGACCAAGGCGCCCCCGGCGCGAAGGGGCTTGGCCATGGTGTTCCAGTCCTATGCGCTCTATCCGCATATGAGCGTGCGCGACAACATCGCCTTCCCGCTCAAGATGGCCAAGACGCCCAAGGCGATCATCGACCAGAAGGTCGAATACGCGGCGCGCACCCTCAATCTCTCCTCCTATCTCGACCGGCGCCCCCGCGCCCTCTCCGGCGGCCAGCGCCAGCGCGTCGCCATCGGCCGCGCCATCGTGCGCGAGCCCAAGGCGTTCCTCTTCGACGAGCCGCTGTCCAATCTCGATGCCGCCCTGCGCGTCAACATGCGGCTCGAAATCACCGAGCTGCACCAGCAGCTCAAGACCACCATGATCTACGTCACCCATGACCAGGTGGAGGCCATGACCATGGCCGACCGCATCGTCGTGCTCAATGCCGGCAATGTCGAGCAGTTCGGCTCCCCGCTCGAGCTCTACAAGAAGCCCGCCAACCGTTTCGTCGCCGGTTTCATCGGCAGCCCGCGCATGAATTTCGTCGATGGCGCCGAGGCCGCCAAGCACAATGCCCACGCCATCGGCGTGCGCCCCGAGCATTTCACCATTGCCGGCCAGCAGTCGCCGGGCGCCTGGAAGGGCAACGTCGGCGTCGCCGAGCAATTGGGCTCCGACACCTTCCTGCATGTCCATGTCGAAGAGCTGGGCCTGATGACCGTGCGCGCCGATGGCGAGCGCACCTTCGGCCATGGCGATACCGTCTGGCTCACGCCCGACCCGGCCCGCATCTACCGGTTCGACGCCGCGGGGCAGGCCTTGTGAGGAACCCGTCATGACCACCAAGCTCTCCGCCGCCACGCTGGGCGCCATCACCACGGCCGCCGTGCCCGCCTATGACCGATCCGCTCTTTCCCCCGGCATCGTCCATTTCGGCGTCGGCAATTTCCACCGCGCCCACCAGGCGGTCTATCTCGACGACCTCATGGCCCTGGGCGAGGCCCAGGACTGGGCCATTATCGGCGCCGGCGTGCGCGAGGCCGACGAAGCCATGCGCCAGAAGCTCAAGGCCCAGGACTGGCTCACCACCGTGGTCGAGCAGGAGGCCGACGCCAGCACCGCCCGCATCACCGGCGTGATGATCGATCATCTCAAGCCCGGCGACGCCGAGGCCATCATCGCGCAATTGGCCGACCCGGCCATCCGCATCGTCTCCCTCACCATCACCGAGGGCGGCTACTACATCGACCCGGCCAGTCAGAAATTCGATGTCGGCCATCCCGACATCGTGCACGACGCCGCCAACCCCGATCGTCCCAGGACCGTCTTCGGGCTCATCCTCGCCGGCCTGGAGCGCCGCCGCGAGGCCGGCATCGTCCCCTTCACCGTCATGAGTTGCGACAATATCCCCGGCAACGGAAACGTTACGCTCGATGCTATCAGTCTGTTAGCATTGGCGCGGGATCCGTCACTGTCGGCGTGGGTCCGCGCTAACGTGGCTTTTCCCAATGCCATGGTCGACCGGATCACCCCCGCCACCTCGGCGCGCGAGCGCGAACTCCTGGCGCAAGCCTTTGATATAGAAGACAATTATCCCGTCTTCTGCGAGAGCTTCCGCCAATGGGTGCTGGAGGATCACTTCCCCGCCGGCCGCCCGGCGCTGGAAAAGGTCGGCGTGCAGTTCGTCAAGGATGTAAGCCCTTACGAACACATGAAAATCCGCATCCTCAACGGCGGCCACGCCGCCATAGCCTATCCCGCCGGCCTTTTGGACATCCACTATGTCCACGAGGCGATGGAACATCCCATCATCTTGAATTTCCTGCGGAAAATCGAGACCGAAGAGATCATTCCCATCGTCCCGCCGGTCCCCGGCACCGATCTCCATCAATATTACGCCCTGTGCGAACACCGCTTCGCCAACCCCAAGATCGGCGACACCATCCGCCGCCTCGCCCTGGACGGCTCCAACCGACAGCCGAAATTCATTATCCCATCGGCACTTGACCGGGTCGAGGCCGGCCTTCCGGTCGCCGGGCTGGCGCTGGTCTCCGCCCTCTGGTGCCGCTACTGCTTCGGCACCACCGATTCCGGCGCCGCCATCGCCCCCAACGATCCCAGCTGGGACCGGCTGACGGCGCAGGCCGCGCGGGCCAGGGAAAATCCCTCCGCCTGGCTGGAAATGGCTGATATCTATGGCGAATTGGCCAGGAACGCCGCCTTCGCCACGGCCTTTACCGGCATGCTGGAAACGCTGTGGCGGCTGGGCACGCGCGAAACGCTCGAACGCTACCTCGCCGACGCGCTTTAGCCATATAGCCAACACCCCTGCCTTCGGCTACCTTCGCGCCGAACCGAGAAGAAGGCGCGCGAACCTTGACGGAAAGCCTCCTGGTGGGAGTGGACGTGGGAACGGGAAGCGCCCGGGCAGGTGTTCTGACCGGGCGGGGTGTGCTTGTGGGCCGCGCCGAGCATCCCATCGTCATGAACCGCACCGACGCCAATCATGCCGAGCATGACAGCGGCCAGATCTGGCAGGCGGTCTGCGCCGCCGTGCGCGAGGCCATGGCCGCCGCCGGAGCCGAACCGGCGCAGGTGGCCGGCATCGGGTTCGACGCCACCTGCTCGCTGGTGGTGCGCGACGCCGGCGGCCAGCCGGTCAGCGTCTCCACCAATGGCCAGGACAATTGGGACACCATCGTCTGGCTCGATCACCGCTCGCTGGCCGAGGCCGATGAATGCACCCGCGGCGGCCATGGCGTGCTCGATTTCATCGGCGGCGTGATGTCGCCGGAAATGGAAGTGCCCAAGCTCATGTGGCTCAAGCGGCACATGCCCGCAAGCTGGGCCCGCGCCGGCATGATGTTCGACCTGGCCGATTTCCTCTCCTGGAAAGCCACCGGCGCGCTGGCCCGCAGTCAGTCGACGCTTGTCTGCAAATGGACCTACCTCGCCCATGAAAAAGGCTGGCAGCCCGATTTCTTCGCCAGCGTCGGTCTCGACGATCTCATCGGCAAGGCCACCCTGCCCGCCGCCGCCAGCCCGGTCGGCTCCGATCTCGGCCCGCTTTCGGCCAGCGCCGCCGCCGAATTGGGCCTCACCACCGCCTGCCGCGTCGGCGCCGGCCTCATCGACGCCCATGCCGGCGCGCTGGGGCTATTGGGCGCCTTCGCCCCCGATGTCGAGACCATCGACCATCACCTGGCCCTCATCGCGGGCACCTCGAGCTGCGTCATGGCGCTCTCGGCGGAAGCCCGCCCCATCAACGGCGTCTGGGGCCCCTATTATGGCGCGGTGCTGCCCGGCGTCTGGCTCAACGAGGGCGGCCAGTCGGCCACCGGCGCCCTGCTCGACCACATCATCCGCGCCCATGGCGCGGGGGGCGAGCCCACCACCGAGCGCCATCACGCCATTGCCCGCCGCATCGGCGAACTGCGCCAGCGCGAAGGGCTGGGCCTCGCCCCTCGCCTGCATGTCCTCCCTGACTTTCACGGCAACCGCTCGCCCCTGGGCGATCCGGCGGCGCTGGGCGTGATTTCGGGGCTGACGCTGGACAGCGATTTCGACTCGCTCTGCCGCCTCTATTGGCGCACCGCCGTTTCCATCGCGCTGGGGGTCCGCCACATCCTCGATACGCTCAACGGCCACGGCTATGCCATAGACACGCTGCACATCACCGGCGGGCATACGAAAAATCCGGTGCTGATGGAGCTTTATGCCGATGCCACCGGCTGCACCGTGGTCGAATCCTCGGCGCCCGACGCCACGCTTCTGGGCATGGCCATGGTCGCCGCCACCGCCGCCGGGCTCTATCCCAGGCTCGACACGGCCGCTCGGGCCATGCAGCAGGGCGGGCGCGAACGCGCCCCCGATCCGCTGGCGCGCGACCAGTTCGACAAGGATTATCGCATCTTCCTGGAGATGCTGCGCCAGCGCCAGATCATCGACGCCATGAACTGAGTTCGCCGCCGCCTTCGGAACCAAAGTTCCGATCCCTCCGTTTCTGGAGCAGCGCAAAGCCGCGCTGAAAACCAAGCGGAGACGACCATGACCGATATGGAAATGGGTCTTACAGGCCACATCGCCAGCCCCCGCCCGAGCCAGCCCGGCTATGGCGACGTGCTGATGGCGACGATCCCCGCCGTGCTGATCCTGGCCACGGCGGCGGCCCTGATCTTCGCCGTCCTCTAGCACGTCCCGTCCGGCACAAGAACAAGGAGAACGGCCATGGGCCTCGGAACAATTCTCATCATCATTCTCATCCTCCTGCTGATCGGCGCCCTGCCCAATTGGGGCTATTCGCGCGGCTTCGGCTATTTCCCCTCCGGTATTCTGGGGGTGGTGCTGGTCGTGGTGCTCATCCTGGTACTGATGGGCCGCATCTAGCGGTTGCGGCAAGGGAACCGACGCCCCGTCCGGGCGTTGCCTTCCCATCAGAAAAAGGAGCGTCATATGGCTGACACGACTGACATGGCCCCCACCCGCCGCAAGGCGTCCCCCCGCGCTTCCGCCGCCAGCAAGGCCAAGGAAGCCCAGCTCGAAGAGCAGATCTCCCAGCTTCAGGACGACATCAAGTCCATCGCGGCGACGCTTGCCCGCCTCAGCAACGAGAAGGTGAGCGAGGTCAAGGACATGGCCAAGAACGAGGCCCGCAATCTGCAACGCCAGGGCCAGCATGTGGTCGAGGATTTGCAGGACAAGACCGAGGACCTGGAAAAGCAGCTCAAGGACACCATCCGCGAGCGGCCGCTCACCGCCGTGGCCAGCGCCGTCGGCATCGGCTTCATTCTCGCCCTTCTCTCCAGGCACTGACCGCCATGCCGCTTCTGGCCGCCTTGGGCACATTCATGGGCGTGGAAGTCGAAGCCGTGACCGGCCGCCTGAAGGCCGGTCTCGCCGTCAATGGCGCCATCGCCGTCCTGGGCCTGCTGGGCCTGGGCTTCCTCATTGCGGCGGGCTATATCGCCCTCGCCCAGGCCATGGGCAGCCTTTATGCCGCCCTGGTGATGGGCGGGGCCTTCCTGGTGCTGGCGCTGGCGGTTTATCTCGGCGCCATGATCGGCGCCGGCCGCCGCAAGCAGGAAGCCATGGAGCGCCGCCGCTCCGGGGAAACCGGGGCCTTCCTCACCACTGCGGCGCTGACCGCCCTGCCGGTTCTGGCGAAATCGCCCACGCTTTTGCGGCTGGGCCTGCCCGCCGCCGCCATCGCCGCCTACCTGCTCCTGCGCGGCGGCTCCGACCAAGAGTGAGCGGGGCCTTTCCCCGCTCCTTTCCTTATTGCAGGTCCGCCGGCAGCGGCATCCATACCCTGGCCATCACCCCCGACGGATCGAAGCGCAGCGAAACCCGGCTATCGAGCACCTTGGCCAGGCTCCGCTCGATCAACCGGGCCCCGAGCCCGTATTCGGCGGGCGGCTCCACCAGCGGCCCGCCGCTTTCGGTCCAGGTGAGGGAGAGGCCGGGCACCGGCTCGCGCTCGATCGTCCAGTCGATGCGCACTGTACCTTCCTCGCCCGACCAGGCGCCGTGGCGATAGGCATTGGTGGTCAGCTCATGCAGCACCAGTCCCAGCCCCACCGCGTGGTCGGCGGGAAGCATGATGTTTTCGCCATGCACCTGCGCCCGCTCCGGATCGGCGCCGAAGCCGCCATCGAGCTGGGCCGCGATCACTTCGTGCAGATGCACCCCGCTCCAGTCCCGGTCCGCCAGCAGCACATGGGCATCAGAAATGGTGCGCAGCCGGCCTGAAAACGCGTCGATGAAATCCTGAGGATCGGGATTTTGCCTTATGGTCTGGCGGGCCACTGAATGGATCATGGCCAATGTGTTCTTGACCCGGTGATTGAGCTCGCGCAGCAGCAATTTGGTGTGCTCGGCGCTCTGCCGGCTTTCTGTGATGTCGGTGCTGGCGCCCATCATCACCAGCGGCTTGCCCTCGGGATCGCGCTGATAGACGCGGCCCCGCATGGCGAGCCAGCGGCCCGAGGCCTGGATGCGCGCCTCGGCGCTGTAATCCATGCCCTCGCGGAAACTGGCCTCGATGCCGGCCTCCACCCGGGGGCGGTCGAGAGGGTGAATGCCGGCCAGCACGTCGTCGAACCGAACCACCCCGCTCTCGGAAAGGCCATGCATGCGGCGGAACATGTCGTTGCAGGACAATTGTCCGCTGCGCACATCCCACACCCAGCTGCCCACCTTGCCCGCTTCCAGCGTCAGGGCATGGCGCCATTCCTCGCGCACCAGCGCCGCCGCCGTGCGCGCCCGAACCCGCGCCTCATCCTTGAGCGCCAGCATGCTCGAGGCCAGCCGGCCCAGATCGCGCAACTGGTCGAGCAGATCATCGCACACCGCCTCGCGGGGGCTGGCGCTCAGCGCACAGACCGAGCCGACCTTATGCCCGCCCACGCTGACCGGGGCGCCGGCATAGAAACGGATAGAGGGCAGTTCGGTCACCAGGGGATTGTCGGCGAAGCGGACATCGGCGCCGGCATCGAGCACCACCAGCGTATCGTCCTCGCCGGACAGAGCCAGCATATGGGCGCAAAAGGACGTCTCGGTCGGCGCCTCGCGGGTGTCACCCACCCCCACGCAGCCGGCAAACCATTGTCGTTCGCTGTCGATAAGCGTGAAGAGAGCCATTTCGGCGCCGAAGATATGCGCCATGGTCCGGCTCAGCCGCTGGAAATCCTCATCGGGCGGCCCGTCCAGCGCCCCCAACGACGCCAGCATGTCAAGCCGCCCCCTATCGTTCACCACCTGCCGCACGGGATCAGGGAGGAACGCCATCCGTTTCATCACTTCCTGCCCGTTCCCCCACTCTCCCGATGATGCACGTAACTCCGTAATGGGCCTCAACGAAACGGGTCGGAAAAGAGTTCCCCAGAGGCTTAAATTTTTTGGCTGTCCGCTATTTGGGCCGGCAGGATGACCGGCAGTCCAGCCGGATGGATCCTGAGAACGACGCTGCCGGCGAGCGGGATCAACTCGCCATCAATCACCGCCTGGGCGCTTTTCTTGCGCTTGGGGAAATGCAGCTCCAGCGCCTCCACCTCCATTTCCGAAACCAGGGGGCTGTCGCGCCAGGAACCGAGGAAAATATCCATGGCCAGCCGCGCCAGCTCCGATGTCGAAACCGGGGCGGCCAGATAGACACCCAGTTTTCCGCTGTCGAGCTGGGCCGCGTGGATATTGCGCTCGCCCAGGGGATTGTTGGAAACGGCAATGCCGGAGACCCGGCGCCGGCCCTGGTTTTCGCCGACCCGTAGCTCCACCTCGAAGCGGGGTGGATCGACGGCGGCGACGCCCACGGCGCGCAGGCTGGCCAGCATCTTGCCCAAGCGCGAGCCGTAGCTCATGCCCTCGCGGATGCGCACCAGCCGGGCATGAATGCCGACGCCGAACTGATGGACGAAAGGCCGCCCATTGGCGGTGGCGATGTCCACCTTGCCCGGGGTGCCCGCGGCAAGGGCCTCCAGCGCCGCCATCGGATCGAGCGGCACGCCCAACGCACGGGCAAAGAGATTCATGGTGCCCGCCGGCAGCACCGCCAGCGCAGTGCCGGTCTCATAGGCAATGCCGGCCGCTGCCGAAATCGTGCCATCCCCGCCGCCGGCCAGGATGGCATCCACTCCCTGCGTAGTGGCTGCCGCGCGCAGCGTCCGCTCCACCGCCTTTGCCGGCACCGGCCGGCACTCGAGCGCATGGCCATGGCGGGCGAAAATCGCTTCCGCCTCGGCGCAGAAGGCCGCCATGTCCATGGTGCGCAGGGTTCCGCCTTCACGGTTCAACACGGCGACAAACTGCACCTGCCGCTCTCCCCTGGTCCGCCAGGCGCTCTAGAAGGAATGGTTGGAGGTGGTCACCTGCGCCGACACGGCATCGGGACCATAATCGGCCTCACCGCTGATCTTGAGGATGTCCTGAAGGCGCGAGCGCGCCCGGCTGACACGGCTCTTCATCGTGCCGATGGCGCAGCCGCAGATTTCGGCGGCTTCCTCATAGGAAAAGCCGGACGCCCCGATCAGGATCACCGCCTCGCGCTGGTCGTCGGGCAATTGCGACAGGGCCTTCTTGAAATCCTGCATGTCCATCGAGCCATATTGGGAGGGATGGACCGAAAGCCGCTCGGTAAAGGCGCCGTCGCTGTCCTGCACCTCGCGTCCGCGCTTGCGCATCTGGCTGTAGAACTCGTTGCGCAGGATAGTGAAGAGCCAGGCCTTGATATTGGTGCCCATCTCGAAGCTGGACTGCTTGGCCCAGGCCTTCATCACCGTGTCCTGCACCAGGTCGTCGGCCTTGTCGTGCTTGCCGGTCAGGGACACGGCGAAGGCGCGCAGGCTCGGAAGGGTCGCCAGCATCTCCCGCTTGAAGGAGGTCGGCTCGCTCGCATCTCGATCAGTCTGTGTCACGCGCGGCACCCTTGGCTAGCTGCGCCTGTTCGGCGCTATCGAGCTTTTCGAGCAGGTCCAGCAATTGCGCCGGCACCCCCTCTTCTTCCACCGCTCCATAAAATGCGCGTAGCCTGGCTCCGATATCCGAATTGGGCCCAAGCCCATCGTCACCCCGCCCAGACTGGGTTTTGAAACGCCTCTGGGTCAATATCTTATCATTCATCATGCAGTGCCCAAGATCGTCGGATTGTTCCGGAACCATCATGGACCGGAAATGTCTCCGAGCAAAAATAGTTCCCTCCAAGGTGGAACTTTTTTCTTCGCCCTCGCGTTTGGGGGTTTCGTGCTGCACGAGCCGAAAAGCGTCATTGGGAGTTGATATTTATGTCTTTGTCCACGCGGATTGCGCCTCATCTGCCCTATCTGCGGCGGTTCTCACGCGCCGTGACCGGATCGCAAACCTCGGGCGACGCCTATGTGGCCTCCACGCTCGAGGCCCTCATCGCCGACATTTCCCTCTTCCCCGACGCCACGAGCGACCGGATCGCGCTCTACAAGCTCTTTTCCGCTCTCTTCACTTCCAGCGTCGTCAAGGTGCCCGAACCCACCTCTACCTATGCCTGGGAGAAGCGCGCCGCCGCCAACCTCTCCAACATTGCGCCGCGCCCGCGCCAGGCTTTCCTGCTGGTCGCCGTGGAAGGCTTCACCCCCGCCCAGGCCGCCGAGATCCTCGGGGTCGAGGAAAGCGAATTCTCCGGCCTTCTTGAGGAAGCCTCGCAGGAAATTTCTCGCCAGGTGGCCACCGAGATCATGATTATCGAGGACGAGCCGCTCATCGCCATGGATATCGAGCAGCTCGTGGAAAGCCTTGGCCACAAGGTGGTGAGCGTCGCCCGCACCCACAAGGAAGCGGTCAATCTCTTCGCCAACACCCAGCCGCGCATGATCCTGGCCGATATCCAGCTTGCCGATGGCAGCTCGGGGATCGACGCGGTCAACGACATCCTCAATACCCATTCGGTGCCGGTGATCTTCATCACCGCCTTCCCCGAGCGCCTGCTGACCGGCGAGCGGCCCGAGCCGACCTTCCTGGTCACCAAGCCCTTCAACCCCGAAATGGTGAAGGCGCTCATCAGCCAGGCGCTGTTTTTCGACGAAAGCTCGCGCGCCGCGGCCTGACCTCAAGGACCGGGGAGAATCGCCCCGGTCCGTCCCGTCCAGTGATAGACGGCCAGCCCGATCCACTCCTTGAGGGCAATGCTGGTCGTATTGAGATTGTGGATCGGATTGGCCAGGTCCAGCCCGAAGCTCTCCGTGCCGGCGCTGCGATAGTCGGTGGGCCAGGCAATGACCTCGATACCGACCTGGCGGAAGAGCCCCACCGAGCGCGGCATGTGAAACGCCGACGTAACCAGAATGATGTTGCCAACATTCTCGCTCAGCAGCGCGGCAGTGAGGTCGGCATTTTCATCCGTGTTGCGCGCCTGATCCTCCAGCACCAGCCGCTCCGGCGCGATGCCCATGGCCAGAAGGAACCGCCCCGCCGTTTCCGCCTCGGTCTCCCCCGCCGTTTCCAGAAGGCCCGAGCCGCCTGAAAACACCACGCGCGCCTCGGGGTAACGCCGCGCCAGAACCACCGCATCGGTCAACCGGTCGGCCGCGTCATTGAGCTCGGACACGCCGCGCGCGGCGCTGACCCTGGAAAGGCTCGAGCCCCCCAACACCACGATGGCATCCACCGCCGCCGGCATCTCCACGGGGCGGGCGAAGCGATCCTCCAGCGGGCGGATGAGCAGGAAACCCAGGGAGGTGAAGCTGGAAAGCGCCAGCACCGCCAGCGCCGAAAGGATGGCGGCAATCCCCAGCCGCCGGCGGCCGAGAACCGTCGCAATAATGGCGAGCAGAAGCAGCAGCGCGACAATGCTGATGGGCTGGGCGAGAAGCCAGAAGATCTTGGAAACGAGGAAAAACATGGCCTCTCCTTTGCAGCGCCGGGCCTCGATACCGCAGGGGAATGCAGGAGGCCATCATCATTTGTGCTTGCTATATCCGGCGCATCTGTTTTTGTTGGAAGCGGTCAAGATTGCCAGCATGAAGAAGAAAGCAATCGCCGGTCAGGATGGCGCCCGCCAGGCGGGACAAGGGTAAATATGGCGCAGACTGCCGCCGTGGCTGCGGAAAAATGGCCTGTCGTGGAAATCCGCGACCTGCACAAATCATATGGCGATCTAGAAGTTCTCAAGGGCATCTCCTTTTCCGCCCGCGAAGGCGAGGTCGTGTCCCTGATCGGCTCTTCAGGCTCGGGCAAATCGACGCTTCTGCGCTGCATCAACATGCTGGAAATCCCCGATAGCGGCGCGGTCGTCATCGCCGGCGAGGAAATCGTGCTGCGTGGCGACGGCGCCACCCGCCAGATCGGCGACGAAGGCCAGATCCGCCGCATCCGCTCCGAACTGGGCATGGTGTTCCAGAGCTTCAACCTCTGGGCCCACATGACTATCCTGGAAAATGTCATGGAAGCGCCGCTGATCGTGCAGCGCCGAACCCGGACCGAGGTAGAGGCGGAAGCCCGCGCCATGCTGGCCAAGGTGGGCATTGGCGACAAGGCCGACAATTATCCCAACCAGCTCTCGGGCGGCCAGCAGCAGCGCGCCGCCATTGCCCGCGCCCTCTGCATCAATCCGCGCGTCATGCTCTTCGACGAGCCCACCTCGGCGCTCGATCCCGAGCTGGAAGTGGAAGTGCTGCGCGTCATCAAGGTGCTGGCCGACGAGGGGCGCACCATGGTGCTGGTGACCCATGACATGGAATTCGCCCGCTCGGTCAGCGACCACGTGATCTTCCTCCACCAGGGCCGCATCGAGGAGGAAGGCCCGCCCGATGTGGTTTTCGGGGCGACGCAATCGGCGCGCCTCAAGCAATTCCTCAACGCCTCCAGCCACGGCTGAACGCGACAATGAGGCAAGGCCCCGAAAAGGGGCAGGACGACAAGAACAAGGACAAAGGAGAAAAAGATGAAGAAGCTCATCCTCACAGCCGCCGCCATCCTGGCGCTGGGGTCGACCGCGCAGGCCGAGACCGTGCGCATCGCCACCGAAGGCGCCTATGCGCCGTGGAACTTCCTCCCCGACGCCGGCGGCGGCCCGGCCGGCTATGAGATCGACCTGGGCAATGCCATCTGCGAAAAGGCCGGCCTCACCTGCGAATGGGTGGTCACTGACTGGGATTCGATCATCCCGAACCTGCTGTCCGGCAACTACGACGTCATCATGGCCGGCATGTCGATCACCGAGGAGCGCCTGGAAACCATCAATTTCACCCAGGAATATTTCCCGCCCGATCCGTCGCGCTATGTGGCGCTGGCCGGCACCGAGATCGACTTCGACAATCTCGAAGGCGTGCGCATCGGCGCCCAGGGCGGCACCATCCAGGCCGGCTATGCCCAGGCCAATCTCTCGGACAAGAACACCATCATTTCCTTCACCACCGCCGACCAGGCCGTGGCTGACCTTGCCGCCGGCAATCTCGACGTGATCCTCGCCGATGGCGCCTATGTCGATCCGATCGTCGCCGCCTCCGAAGGCGCCATCGACTATATCGGCCCCGACATTCTCATCGGGGAAGGCATGGCGGCGGGCCTGCGCAAGGAAGACACCGAGCTCGAAGCCAAGCTCAACGATGCCATGACCGCGCTCAAGGCCGACGGCACCGTCGACAAGCTCATCGCCCAGTGGTTCGACGGCCGCGGGCCCTATTACAGCGAGTAAGACGGGCACTCCATCGCTCCCCTCCCCCTTGAGGGGAGGGGTTGGGGGTGGGGGTTTTGCGCTCTCCGTGGGCCAATGGCCAGATGGAAGGCACTGAACCGTCCGAACCCCCACCCTCGTTCCCTCCCCTCAAGGGGGAGGGAGGCGCCAGCCCCGATAGCGCCAACAAAACCCGAAAGCGCAATGTGAATACCGCTCCCCGCATGGGCCCTTCCGCATGATCGACGACATCGCCTTCTGGCTGGGCTACATCACCAATGGCAAGCATCTGAGCTGGTATGCGAGCTTCCAGTTCACCATCTTCGCCGCGCTGGCGGGCGGGCTTTTCGCCATCCTGTTCGGGCTCCTGGGCGCGACGCTGAAGAATTCGCGCTTCTTTCCCCTGCGCCTCATCGGCACCATCTATTCGTCCATCGTGCGCGGCGTGCCGGATGTGCTGTTCTTCCTGTTCTTCCCGCTGGCCTTCGAGCAGACGGTGGAATGGGTCGTCTCCACTCAGGTCTGCTCGCCCGAAGCCATCGCGGCCCAGACGGCGGCCTGGCCGCCCTGCAAGGAGGCCAACTGGTTCCTGGGCACCTCCGAATATCTCATGCTCGCCTCGGTATCGCTGGGGCTGGTCTATGGCGCCTTCGCCACCAATGTCATCCATGGCGCCATGCGCTCGGTGCCGCCCGGCCAGCTCGAAGCCGCCCGCGCCTATGGCTTCAGCGCCAGCCAGGTGCTCTGGCGTTTCCAGATCCGGCAGATGTGGGTCTATGCCCTGCCGGGCCTGTCCAATGTCTGGATGCTCATCATCAAGGCGACCTCGCTGCTTTCGCTCCTTCAGATCGCCGATATCGTGCTCTGGGCCGACCGGCTGGGCGCGCCCAATTTCCTGCCCGCCGTGGGGCTCGTCCATGAGGACTGGCGCTGGCGCTACTATTTCGTGCTGTTCATCTTCTATATCCTGGTGACGCTCATCTCCGAAAAGGGCTTCGAAGCCATCATGCGCCGCGCCGGGCGCGGCATATTGAGCGAGGCGCGCTGATGGAACGGCTCTGGCAGGAAATCCTCGTCTTCGCCCCGGCGGCAGTGTTCAACATCTATTTCGCCCTGGCCTCCATTCCCATCGGCTTCGTGCTCGCCGTGTTCCTGGCGCTGGGCAAAGCATCGTCCAACCCGCTGATTTCGCGGCTGAGCCGGGGCTATATCTATGCCTTTCGCGGCTCGCCCCTCTTCATCCAGTTCTTCATGATCTATTCGCTGGCGCTCTCGTTCAATATAGCGCTGTGGAAGCCGATGGGGATATCCTGGCTGGTGCTGCACCCGCTCTTCATCGGGCCGCTGGTGCTGATGCTGAACACCGCCGCCTATACGGCGGAAATCTTCTATGGCGCGCTGCGCGCCGTGCCCCGTGGCGAAGTCGAGGCCGCCCGCGCCTATGGCATGAGCCAAGCGCAGCAGTTCCGCCGCGTCGTCTGGCCCAATCTACTGCGCCTGGCCTGGCCGGCCTATACCAATGAGGTGGTGTTCCTCTTCCACGCCACCGCCATCGTCTATCTGGCGCTGCCGGTCATCGGCCAGCAAAGGGATTTGATGATGACCGCCAAGGACCGCTTCGAGCGCGACTTCAATGCCTATCTGCATTTCTCGGTGGCCGCGCTCTGGTTCCTGGCCATTTCGCTGGTGATCTTCTTCGTGTTCGGCCTCGTCTATCGCCGGCTGATGCGCCACATGCCGGCCGCACCGGGCATGCGCTTCGCCCCCAAATGGCTCCGCTGAGGCTTATCCCATGAAGATCATCGCCGATCTGTGCATCGTCCCCATGGGCGTCGGGCCATCGGTCTCGGCCTATATCCGCGAAGTCCGCGACGTTCTCGCCGCCTCGGGCCTCACCCATCACATGCACGCCAACGGCACCAATATCGAGGGGGAGATGGCCCAGGTGAGCGCAGCCATCGAGGCGTGCTGCCAGCGCCTCACCGAAATGGGCGTGGAGCGGGTCTTCTGCACCATGAGCTTTTCCACCCGCACGGATAAGGTGCAGACCATGGACGACAAGCTGCGCAGCCTGGGCTGAAGGCGGCCGGGGCTATGAAAGCCCCAGCGTCGCGTGCTCGAGCGCGGTGATGACGCCGCGCAGCTCGGCCAGCCCCTTCATGCGCCCGATGGTGGGATAGCCCGGCTGCGAACGCCGGCCCAGATCGTCGAGAATATCCTGCCCGTGATCGGGGCGCATGGGGATGGTGTGGTCCTTGCGCCCGGCGGCCTTGCGCTTGCGTTCCTCGCGGATGATGGCGGCAATCAGCGCCACCATGTCGGTGTCGCCCGCCAGATGCTCGGCCTCGTAGAAGGAGCCCACCACATCGGCGCTATCGCGCTTGACGTTGCGCAGATGCAGGAAATGCACCTTGTCGCCCAGCCGCTCCATCATGCCCGGCAGATCGTTGTCCGGGCGCGCGCCCAGCGAGCCCGAGCACAGCGTCATGCCATTGGCCGGGCTCTCCACCGCTTCCAGAATATAGCGGTAGTCCTCCTCGGTGGACATGACGCGGGGCAGGCCCAAAAGCGCGAATGGCGGATCGTCCGGGTGGCAGCAGAGGCGCAGGCCGAGCTTTTCGGCCACCGGCACCACCTCTTCGAGGAAATCGACGAAATTGGCCCGCAGCCGTTCGCGGCTGATGGCGCCATATTCGGCAAGATGGGCCCGCACATCGTCCAGCGTCATGGATTCGGTGGAACCGGGCAGGCCCATGGTGACATTGCGCGTCAACTGCTTGCGCGCGTCCGCGTCCATATCGGCAAAGCGCCTTCCGGCTTCGTCGGCGATAGCGTTGGTATAGCTCGCCCCTGCCCCGGGCCGTTCGAGCACATGGATGTCGAAGGCGGCGAAATCATTGATGTCGAAGCGCATGCAGGAGCCGCCATTGGCCACTTCCCAGCGCAGATTGGTGCGGGTCCAGTCCAGCACCGGCATGAAATTGTAGCAGATGACCTCGATGCCGCTATCGGCCAGGTTCTGCAACGAAATCTTGTAATTGGCGATGTGCTCGCGCCAGGCGTTTTTCTGCTTCTTGATGTCTTCGCTGACCGGCAGGCTCTCAACCACGTCCCAGGTGAGGCCTGAGGGCGTGCCGTCCTTGCGGGTGGCGATCTCGGCATGGCGCCGGGCGATCTCCTCGGGCGTCCACACCACGCCATTGGGCACGTGATGCAGGGCGCTCACCACGCCCGCCGCACCCGCCTGGGTGATATCATCGATGCTGCACAGGTCCTTGGGACCGAACCACCGCCACGTCTGACGCAAATCCAATTCTCCCGGTCTTGTATGGTAGTGCCATGCCATACAAGGGGGCGGCGGGGAAGCCCTATTCGTCGCCCCGCCCCGCGCGAAGGCTAGCGCAAGTCCCTGTCATAGACGAATTTCGGCATTTCCCACTTGTTGACGATGGCCAGGACACGCAGCAGGAAGCCGATGGCGATGGCGCCGGGCACGACCAGGTCCGCATGCAGACCCGCCATCAATCCGAAATAATAGACCGCCCCGGTGACGATGGAGACGCTGGCATAAAGCTCGGCGCGGAACACCAGCGGCACGTCGTTGCACAGGACGTCGCGCAGCACGCCGCCGAAAATGCCGGTGACCATGCCCGCCACCAGCACGATGAGCGGATGAACCCCCATCTCCAGCCCGATATTGCACCCGACGATGGTGAAGACCACCAGCCCCAGCGCGTCGAGCAGCAGGAAGGGCCAATGCAGCCGGTGGACGACGCGGGCAATGGCGATGGTGAGCAGCGCCGCCCCGCAGACCAGCAGCAGCACATAGGGGTTCTTCACCCAGAAGAGCGGGTAATGGGCGAGAAAGATGTCGCGGATGGTGCCGCCGCCCAGCGCGGTGACGCAAGCGAGCAGGCAGACGCCGAACCAGTCCATCTTGCGCCGCCCCGCCGCCAGAGCCGCCGTCATAGCCTCGGCGGTGACGGCGATATAGAAAGCGATTTCGAGCATGGCGCGCCTCTGGGCAGCGGATGGACCAGATTATTCCATGGCCCCAACCGGCGCGGCCCGCAATGGTGCCGGCTAAAGAAAATCAGCCCGGTGCGGGGTGAAGACGTCGACCAGCCGGCCCTTTTCCAGGGCGACCACGCCATGGACCAGCCCGCCCGGCACGATGAAGCTGCCGCCCTGCCCCACCACCTGGGTGCGCCCGTCTATGGTCACCTCGAACCGGCCCTCGGCGACATAGCTCACCTGCACATGCGGATGCGAATGCAGCGCCCCCACCGCGCCCTTGTCGAAGCCGAATTCGACCTGCATCAATTCGGGCGTATGGATCAGCACCCGGCGGGTATTGCCCGGCGCCAGCTCCACCCATTCGGCCTCGTCGGGCTGCGCGAAAAACTTCTGTTCGGTCATGCTCTCACCTCGCAAGCCAGCCGCCATCCACGGGAATGACGGCGCCATGCACATAGTTGGATGCGGGTGCCAAAAGGAACACCGCCGCGTCCCCGATATCGGCCGGCAGGCCCCAGCGCCCGGCCGGGATGCGCCCCAGAATGGCCGCGGACCGGTCGGGGTCGTTGCGCAGCGCCTCGGTATTGTTGGTCTCGATATAGCCCGGGGCGATGGCGTTGACATTGATGCCCCGCCCCGCCCACTCATTGGCCAGAAGCCGGGTGATGCCCAGCACGCCGCTCTTGGAGGCGGTGTAGCTGGCCACGCGGATGCCGCCCTGAAAGCTCAGCATCGAGGCGATATTGACGATGCGGGCCGGCCGGCCCGCCGCCAGCGCCTTGCGGCCCAGCGCCTGGCAGAGGAAGAACATGGTCTTGAGGTTGATGTCCATCACCCGGTCCCAGTCGTCCTCGGTGAAATCCACCGCGTCGACCCGAGTGATGATGCCGGCATTGTTGACCAGCCCATCTATGGGCCCATGGGCGGCCCAGGCCGCCTCGAACATGGCCTGCGCCGCCGCGCTTGACCCCAGATCGGCGCTGACGGCCTCGAAAGGCGCACCGATTTCGGCCATGAGCGCCGCCGTCTCGCGCATGGAGGAGCGCCCGACGCCGATGACCCGCGCGCCCGCCCGGCCCAGGCCGAGCGCGATGCCCTGCCCGATGCCGGTATTGGCGCCGGTGACCATGACGGTCTTGCCGGCCAGGCTGAAGGCGGAAAGATCGCTCACAGCAAATCGTCCATGCCGACCTTTTCGACGTCGGTGTAATCGACATTGTCGCCGGCCATGGCCCAGATGAAGGTGTAGGAGCCGGTGCCGGCCCCGGCATGGATCGACCAGGGCGGCGAGATCACCGCTTCCTCGTTGCGCATGATGATGTGGCGCGTCTCGTCGGGCTCGCCCATCAGATGGACTACGAAGGCGTCGGGGGCGAGATCGAAATAGAGATAGGCCTCCATGCGCCGGTCATGCACATGGGCGGGCATGGTGTTCCACACCGAACCAGGGGCGAAGCTGGTGAGCCCGACCACGAGCTGGCAGGTCTTGACGCTGTCGGGATTGACGAACTGGAAGATGGTGCGCTCATTGGCCGTTTCGCGGCTGCCCATTTCCAGCCGCCTGGCGTCGCCCTGGCGGATCAGCGTGGTGGGATGGCTGGCATGGGCCGGCGCGCTCAGCAGGTAGAATTTGGCCCCGTCGCCGGAAAAGCGCACGTCCACGGCGCCCATGCCCACATAGAGCATGTCGCGCGGGCCCACGGCATAGTCGGCGCCATCCACCGCAATGGTGCCCGCCGCCCCGATATTGACCGCGATCAGCTCGCGCCGGTCGAGGAAATGCGCCGTGCCGGTCGGCTTGATGGTTTCGAGCACCAGGGGCGAGCCATCGGGAACGGCGCTGCCCACGGCCATGCGGTCATAGTGAGTATAGGTCCAGCGCACCGAGCCGGGGATAAACAGATCCTCGAGAAGGAAATGCTCGCGCAATTCGCCAGTGTTCATGGTGGCGGCGGTCACCGGGTCGATGGCAAAGCGGATGTCGAAATCGGTCGTCATGGTCAATCCTGTTTGGCTGCCTGTCGGCGCAGCCGGTTACGATAGCGCTCCTGGCTCAGCGACAGGTGCTGCCGCATGGCTTCGCGCGCGCCCTCGGCGTCCTGGGCCGAAATTGCCTGCATGATCTGGCGGTGCTCGCGTTGCAGCCCCGCCTGGTAATCGAAGGTGAGCGTGCTTTCCGTGCCCCAGGGCGAGGCGACGTCGCAGGGGATGGTGCGGCTGCCCAGCCCGTCCAGCACTTCGATGTAGAAGGGATTGTTGGTAGCCGCGGCGATGGCGCGGTGAAAGGCGAAGTCCGCCTTGCCGGTGGCCCCACCCTCGCGCATCAGCCGGTCATATTCGCTCCAGGCCTCCAGGATCGCCGCATCCTGGCTGGCGCTGCGGCGCATGGCCGCCAGCGCCGCCGCCTCGATCTCGATGCCCATGCGCACCTCGAGCACATTGATAGCCACCGAGATCTTGCTCGACCGGCTAGCCCCGATGCTGCCGAAGGCGGAGGCGGCATTGGCGACGACGAACACGCCCGCCCCCTGGCGCGACTGCACCAGCCCATCGGCCGCCAGCGCCGCCAGCGCCTCGCGCACCACGGTGCGGCTGACCCCGAAAATCCCGGTCATCTCGCTTTCGGTCGGCAGCTTGCCGCCGGCCCGGTATTCGCCCTTCTGGATGCGCTCGCGCAGCGTGCCGATGACCAGGTCGGCCAGTTTCGGCTTTCGGGCCGGAAGGGAGAGCGCGTCGCCGGGTCGCATCATGGTCACCGGAACAGGCTCGGCAGCCAGAGCGAGAGCGCCGGAATATAGGTGACCAGGCCCAGCACGATGCAGCCGGCCAGGTAGAAGGGCCAGATGCTCTTCATCGCCTGCATCACCGTGATCTTGCCCACGGCGGCGGCCACGAACTGCACCGGTCCCAGCGGCGGGGTGTTGAGCCCGATGCCCAGGTTGAGGATCATGATGACGCCGAAATGCACCGGATCGACCCCGAACGCCTTGACCATGGGCAGGAAGATCGGGGTGGTGATGATGATGAGCGGCCCCATGTCCATGAAGGTGCCCAGCAGCAGCAGCAGCACGTTAATCATCAGCAGCACCACCAGCGGATCGCTGGAAATGGCGGCCATGCCGTCGGTGAGGATGGTGGCGACCTTGAGATAGGCCATGAGCCAGCCGAAGGACGCCGCCGCCCCGATGATGAACAGCACCATGGCCGTGGTGCGCACCGCGCCCAGCACGCAATGGGTGAATTCCTTCCAGTCCAGCGAGCGATAGACGAAGACGGTCACCAGCAGCGCATAGATCACGGCGATGCAGGAGCTTTCCGTCGCCGTGAAAATGCCCGAGCGCACGCCGCCGAAGATGATGGCGATGAGCAGCAGGCCCGGAATGGAGACGAGCAGGAAATAGCCCGCCTTGCGGAAACCCGGGAAGGCTTCGGTGGGATAGCCGCGCTTGATGGCCACCAGATAGGCGGTGACGCTCAGCGCCGCCGCCAGCAGCAGGCCGGGAATGATGCCGGCGGTGAACAGGTCCGCGATGGAGATGTTGCCGCCGCCCGAGAGCGAATAGATAATCATGTTGTGGCTGGGCGGCAGCAGCAATGCGATCAGCGCCGCCATGGAGGTGACGTTGACCGCATAGTCGGCGCCATAGCCGCGCGCCTTCATCTGCGGGATCATGATGCCGCCCACGGCGGCGGCCTCGGCCACGGCCGAGCCGGAAATGCCCCCGAACAGGGTCGAAGCGGCGATATTGACCTGCCCCAGCCCGCCGCGCACATGCCCGATGATGGCGCTGGCAAAGGAGATGATGCGGGCCGCGATACCCCCGCGCATCATCAGGTCGCCCGCGAAGATGAAGAAGGGGATCGCCAGGAGGCTGAAGGCGGAGACGCCGGAATTGAGCTGCTGGAACACCACGATGGCCGGGCGCCCCAGATAGATGATGGTGACGAAGCTGGCGATGCCCAGGCAATAGGCGATCGGCGTGCCGATGACCATCAGGACGGTGAAGACGCCGAAGAGGATCCAGTATTCCATGTGCTCAGGCCTCGGTGATCGTCGGGTCGGATTCCATGTCGTCGATCGGCTCGCCCGCCGCCCGCAGCAGCAGGCGCTCCAGCGAGAACAGACACATCAGGACGCCCGAGACCACGATGGGGAAATAGGTGAAGGAAGTCGGCAGCCCCAGCACGGGAATGCGCGTCGACCAGTAGCGTATGGCCAGTTCGCCCCCATACCAGACCATGCCGAAGGCGAAGCCGAAAATGCAGATGTCGCTAACCATGCGCAGCCAGGGCTTGCCCGAGGGGGGCAGCACATAGATCAGCACGTCGAACCCCATGTGGAAATTCTCGCGCACGCCGACCGCGGCCCCCAGGAAGATGAACCAGGTCATAATCATGATGGCGCCGCCCTCGGTCCATGAGGGCGAGGAATTCATGACGAAGCGCATGAACACCTGGTAGGCGACGATGGCGGTCATGGCGACCAGGCCCACCCCGGCCAGCCACAACATGGCGTTGGAAATCCGCCCCAGCGCGCGGCTGATGGGCACAAGCCTGTCTCGCATGATGATCCTCCGGCAAGCAGGACCGGGCCGGCGCTGCGCGCGGGCCCGGCCGGGGGAATTATTCGGTCGCCTGGATGCGGGCAACCAGGTCCTTGAGCGCCGGGTCGGTGACATACTTGTCATAGACCGGGCCCATGGCCTCGATGAAGGGCGCCTTGTCCACTTCGTTGATGACCGCGCCCAGAGCTTCCACGGCGGCCTTGGATTCGACCTCCTTGGCGGCCCAGAGCTCACGCTGCCTGGCCACCGATTCCTTGGCCGCCTCGCGGAACAGCGCCTGGTCTTCCGGGGTCAGCCCATCCCAGACGACCTTGGAGATGACCAGCACCTCGGGCACCATCAGGTGCTCGTCGAGCGAGTAGAACTTGGCCACTTCGGCATGCCCGGCGGTGTCGTAGCTGGGATAGTTGTTCTCGGCGCCGTCGATGACGCCGGTCTGGATGCCCGAATAGACCTCGCCATAGGGCATGGGGGTGGCGTTGCCGCCAAAGGCCGCGACCATGTCCACGAAGATGTCGGACTGCATGACGCGCAGCTTCATGCCCGCCATGTCGGCCGGCGTGCTGATGGGGTGGGAGCTGTTGTAGAAGGAGCGCGCGCCGCCATCGTAATAGGCCAGCGCCACCACATCCACCGACTCGAAGGCATCGAGGATTTCCTCACCGATCGGACCGTCGAGCACATGGTGCATGTGATCGGCCGAACGGAAGATATAGGGCAGCTGGACGACGGTAGCTTCGGGCACCTGGGTGCCGAAGGCGCCGATGGAAATGCGGTTGAGGTCGATGACGCCGAACTGGGTCTGCTCGATGGTGTCCTTTTCCTCGCCGAGCTGGGAGGAGTGGAACACTTCGACCGAATAGCGGCCGTCGGTCTTCTGGCTCAGCAGCTCGCCGAAATACTTGACCGCCTCGACCGTGGGGTAGCCATCGGGATGGGTGTCGGACGAGCGCAGCACCGTCTGGGCGCTGGCGGCCGAAACCATCAAGGATGCGACGACGAGTGCGCTCGCCGCCAGCTTGGGCAGATGAAACATGGATGTCCTCCCAAATGTGGCTCCGGTCCGGCCCGTCCTCCGCGCCGCTGGCAACCGTTGCCGTTGCTCCGCGTGGGGCCTCGCCCCATCGCTCAACCCCGCCCTGCCGGCCCTTGTGGACTCTTGGCGGACTTGGTGCAAAAACTAGTATGGAAGCGAAAAAGACAAGTCAACATACAATAATTCCCAATTTGTATGATGACTTTCGGGGCAAATGAAGGGGTTATACAGGCCCCGATTGAGGCCGGATTTATCCCCCTTATCCCCGGCGCGGCATTGAAAAACCGGCGACGCATCGGCTTGGAAACCAGGCGTCGGCTCCCATGAGCATAGGGCCGACAGGGCGGGCGGGGATAAGGAAAAGCGCCGCCGGCCAGCCCGGTTGCTGCCGCGAGTTACCCCAACCACCGGGTCATTCCGGCGCAGGCCGGAATCCATGCTGAAGGCCCGCCCCCGGCACCGGGGTGCGTGAAGACATGCGGACATGGATTCCGGCCTGCGCCGGAATGACGTGGTGCAAGGGCAAACAAAAAACCGCCGGCTGGGGAGCCGGCGGCTGGTATCGCAACCCTTGAAAAGGCTCAGATATGGATGGCGCCGTCGCCCAGCGACAGGGCGGCTTCGCGCACCGCTTCCGAGAGGGTGGGATGGGCGTGGGTGGAGCGGGCGAGGTCTTCCGAGGAGCCGGAGAATTCCATCAGCACCACCAGCTCGTGGATCATCTCGCCGGCATTCTTGCCCACGATATGGGCCCCCAGCACCCGGTCGGTGGTGACGTCGCTCAGGATCTTGACGAAGCCCTGCGTGGCCAGCATGGCCTTGGCGCGGCCATTGGCGGTGAAGGGGAACTTGCCGACCTTGTAGTCGATGCCCTCGGCCTTGAGCTCGTCCTCGGTCTTGCCCACCGAGGCGATTTCGGGATTGGTATAGACCACCGCCGGCATGACGGCGTAATTGACGTGGCCGGCCTGGCCCGCCAGGATTTCAGCGACGGCGATGCCCTCGTCCTCGGCCTTGTGGGCCAGCATCGGCCCGGCGATCACGTCGCCAATGGCATAGATGCCATCGATGGAACTCTTGTAATGCCCATCGACGCGCACGCGGCCGCGCTCGTCCAGCGCCACCCCGACGATGTCGAGCCCCAGCCCCTCGGTGAAGGGCTTGCGGCCGATGGCGACCAGCGCCACGTCGGCGTCAAGAATTTCCATATTGCCGCCCTGGGCCGGCTCGATCCGCACCTTGAGCGCGCCGTCATCCTGCTTGTCGATGCCGGCGACCTTGCTGGAGAGGCGGAACTCCATGCCCTGCTTCTGCAGCATGCGCTGGAACTGGCGGGCCACCTCGCTGTCCATGCCGGGCAGGATGCGGTCGAGATATTCGACCACGGTGACCTTGGCTCCCAGCCGCGCCCAGACCGAGCCCAATTCCAGCCCGATGACGCCGGCGCCAATGACCAGCAGCCGTTCCGGCACCTTTTCCAGCGACAGCGCGCCAGTGGAGGTGACGATGCTCTTTTCATCGACCTCGATGCCCGGCAGGCCGGCGGAAACCGAGCCGGTGGCGATGACGATGTTGCGCGTCTCGATCTCGCTGGCCGCCCCGCTCTGCGGGGTCACCAGCACCCGCCCGGCAGCGGGGATGGAGCCGATGCCGCGGAAGACAGTGATCTTGTTCTTCTTGAACAGGTAATCGATGCCCCCGACATTGGCCGCCACCGTTTCGCTCTTGTGCTTGAGCATATTGGGCAGGTTGAGCTGGGGCGCGGGGATATCGATGCCCAGGGCGGCAAAGCCGTGCCCGGCCTCCTCGTAGAGCTCGGAGGCATGCAGCATGGCCTTGGAGGGGATGCAGCCGATATTGAGGCAGGTGCCGCCCAGGGTAGGCCATTTCTCGACCACGGCGACCTTCATGCCCAATTGCGCGGCGCGGATCGCGCATACATAGCCGCCCGGCCCCGAGCCGATCACGGTAAGGTCGAATTGGTCTGCCATTGAAAGCCCCGAAACTGGTTAGTGATGCCGCGCCAGCCGGCGCGCACAAATGAAGTGTAATGCCTGCGGCAGCAATAGACTACCGCCCACGGCGGGAAAAGCCCCGTCGCGCCGGCCGATAGCTAACCCATGCAAAGGCCGCTGCGAAGCCGGCAAAAAGCATGAGGCGCGGGCGGAATATGGGGCCCTATTAAGCCCACCTTGTCATTCCGGCGCCGGCCAGAATTCATGCTGAAGGCCAACCACGATTCCGATGCCGGGGAGAGATGCAGATATGGATTCCGGCCGGCGCCGGAATGACAGGAGGGATGGGGCGGGTTCAGATCGAGCCTGAACCTTCTAGTCGCAGCCGGTGAGGGTGAAGACGTCGCCGGCATCCATGTCGGGCTCGAATTCGTCCTCCCGGTACATCGAATACCAGAGGCTCGCCGCCAGCCTTGGCAGGATCACCTGGCCGGGCGCTTCGGCGCCGCGCGCATCATCCAGCCAGCCCACGGCGCCCGCGTAATTGCCATAGATGCCGGTCGGCTCGTCCTCGACAAAGGTGCAGGTTTCGGGACTGTCGGGGGCGCAGGGGCCGCTGATCGACCAGATCGGGGCGCCGAAGCCATTGGGCCGGTAGACTGCCCCTTCCAGCGTCACGCCGGAATTGGCCAGCTCGATGATGAAGGCCGCCGTCTGGTTGCTGGCGGCCATTTGCGGCACCGGCTTGAAGCCCAGCCACCAGGCCGCCCGGTCGTGCCGGTAACGGGCATTGGCGATGGTGCATTCCCCCGCCTGCGCGGCGCCGGTCAGCGCCAGAACGGCCAGCAGCGTCATCCTCAACATAGGCTTTTCTCCCTTGCCGGCCCAGACTAGAGCGCGGCGCGCGGCCACCAACCCGCATAAAGGGGGGATCGCGTCTTTATTGCGAGGCGATGGCCTGGGCGCGGGCGAGGACGGCGGGCAATTGCCTGTCGATGTCGAGCGTGCCGCTCTCGACCTGGTCGAGAAAGGCCCGGCAGAAGACGTTCTTGTCGCCGGCCTGGTTATAGGCGCTCATGATCTGGGTGCCGCCATAGGTTTCGGCGGCCTTCTGCTGGTCGGCCTCGTCCCCGCCCAGCCGGGCGACGACGCGGTCGGCCAGCTCCAGAAAGCCGATATTGCGCAGATACCAGTTGTCGTCGGCCTGCTTGTAGGCGGGATCGAGCCCGGTGGTTTCGTAGCAATGGGTGGTCATCACCGAGACGATGGCGCGCGAGCCGTGAAAGGCCATCAGTTCCCCGATCAGCGCGGCATCGGCCTCGCTGGCGCTGGCGGGGATAACGCAGAGGAGGGAGGCAAAAGCGGCAGGCAGGAGGAAACGCAAGAGACACCCCGGGGAACAGAAATACGCAGTCACGCCCCGTCTCATCTGAGGGGAATGCGTTAACGGACTGTTAGCATCGGGCCTCACCGATCTTCACGATTCCGTAACGCAAAGGGGCCCGCCTTGGCGGACCCCCGGATGGGCACAGATTGTGGCGGATCAGAGGTCGAGAACCAGCCGTTCGGGCGCTTCCAGGCTTTCCTTGACGCGCACGAGGAAGGTCACCGCTTCCTTGCCGTCCACGATCCGATGATCGTAGGAAAGCGCCAGATACATCATCGGGCGGATGACGACCTGGCCGCCGATGGCGACGGGCCGCTCCTGGATCTTGTGCATGCCCAGGATACCAGACTGGGGCGCATTGAGGATAGGCGTGGACATCAGCGAGCCATAGACGCCGCCATTGGAGATGGTGAAGGTACCCCCCTGCATGTCGGCCATGGAGAGCTGGCCATCGCGGGCCTTCTTGCCCAGATTGCCGATTTCCTTCTCGATCTGGGCAATGCTCATCTGGTCGGCATTGCGCACCACCGGAACCACCAGGCCCTTGTCGGTGCCCACGGCGACCCCGATATGGGCGTATTGCTTGTAGATGAGCTCGTCGCCGTCGATCTCGGCATTGACCGCCGGAATCTCCTTGAGGGCATGCACGACCGCCTTGGCGAAAAAGCCCATGAAGCCGAGCTTGACGCCGTGCTTCTTCTCGAAGAGCTCCTTGTACTGGTTGCGCAGGTCCATCACCGGCTTCATGTCCACCTCGTTGAAGGTGGTGAGCATGGCGGCGGTGTTCTGCGCATCCTTGAGGCGGCGGGCGATGGTCTGGCGCAGCCGGGTCATCTTGACCCGCTCCTCGCGGGACGCATCGTCGGCGGCAACCGGCGCGCGCGGCGCGGCGGGGGCGGGAGCAGCCGGAGCGGGGGCGGCGGGAGCGGCCTCGGCCGGCGCATTGGCCGAGCGGGCGAGCGCGGCCAGCACGTCTTCCTTGAGCACCTGACCGGACTTGCCCGAACCGGCGACGGACCCGGCTTCGAGATTGTTCTCGGCCATAAGCTTGCGCGCGGCGGGGGCCGGCGCCCGGTCGGTGGCGGTCGTGGCGGCGGCGGGCTTGACCGGCTCGGGGCCGGCGGCATTGGCGGCCGGCACCTCGGGCTTGGCCGGGGTGGGCGCGGGCGCGGCGGCGGTGGGCGCCGCAGCGGCGGCACCGGCGCCCGATGCGATGGCGCCCAGAAGGGCGCCCACATCCACCGTATCGCCCTGCTGGGCAGCAATGGCCTCGAGCACGCCGGCGGCGGGCGCGGGCACCTCGATGGTCACCTTGTCGGTTTCCAGCTCGACAATGGGCTCGTCGGCGGCGACGGCGTCGCCCACCTTCTTGAACCACTGGCCGATCGTGGCCTCGGTGACGCTTTCGCCAAGGGTCGGGACGCGGATTTCAGTCGACATTGTTTTGTCCTTCTTAGCTGCCCAGGGCTTCGTCGAGGAAGGCCTGCAATTGGGCCAGATGCGTGCGCATCAGGCCCGTGGCGGTGGAGGCCGAAGCGGGGCGGCCGGTATAGCGCACGCGCTGGCCGGTGCGGCCCATCTGGTCGAACACCCATTCAACATAGGGCTGAATGAAGGCCCAGGCACCCATATTCTTGGGCTCTTCCTGGCACCAGATGATCTCGGCATTGCGGAAGCGGCTCAGCTCGTCCAGCAGCGCCTTGGCCGGGAACGGATAGAGCTGTTCGATGCGCAAGAGGTACACATCGTCGATGCCCTTCTTCTCGCGGTCTTCGAGCAGGTCGTAATAGACCTTGCCGGTGCACAGCACCACGCGGCGGATCTTCTCGTCCGGCACCAGGCGAATGGTGGTCTTGGGCTCGCCGGGGGCTTCCGCATCGTCCCAGAGCAGGCGATGGAAGCAGCTGTCCGGCCCCAGCTCCACCAGGCCCGAGACGGCGCGCTTGTGCCGCAAAAGGCTCTTGGGGGTGAACAGAATCAGCGGCTTGCGGAAGTCGCGCTTCACCTGCCGGCGCAGGATATGGAAGTAATTGGCCGGGGTGGTGCAGTTGGCGACCTGCATATTGTCTTCGGCGCAGAGCTGGAGGAACCGCTCGGGACGGGCCGAGGAGTGTTCCGGGCCCTGCCCCTCATAGCCATGGGGCAACAGCATCACCAGGCCCGACATGCGGAACCATTTGCGCTCGCCCGAGGAGATGAACTGGTCGATGACCACCTGGGCGCCGTTGACGAAGTCGCCGAACTGGGCCTCCCACAGGGTCAGCGCGCGCGGCTCGGCCAGCGAATAGCCATATTCGAAGCCGAGCACGGCTTCTTCCGAGAGCATCGAATTGATGACCTCGTAGCGGCTCTGGTCGGACGCGAGATTGTTGAGCGGGGTATAGGTCCTGTTGTCGACCTGCTGGTCGTTGAGCACCGAATGGCGCTGGCTGAAGGTGCCGCGCTCCACGTCCTGGCCCGAGAGGCGCACCGGATGGTCTTCGGTCACCAGCGTGGCGAAGGCCAGGGCTTCGCCCGTGGCCCAGTCGATGCCCTCGCCACCCTCGATGGCGGCGCGGCGATTGTCGAGGAAGCGCTTGACCGTGCGATGCACGTTGAAATCGGCCGGAACCTCGGTCATGGCCGTGCCCAGCGCGGTCAACTGCTCGAGCGGCACCCCGGTCTGGCCGCGGCGCGGGCCTTCCAGCTCGGCGGGCTTGAAATCCTTCCAGGCGCCATCGAGCCAGTCGGCCTTGTTGGGGCGGTAATCCTGGCCGGCCTCGAACTCGCCTTCGAGCTTGGCGCGCCAGTCGGCCTTGAGCTTGTCGACCTCTTCGGCGCTCAGCAGGCCCTCGCCCACCAGCTTTTCCGAATAAAGCTCCAGCGTGGTCTTGTGGGCGCGGATGCGCGAATACATCAGCGGCTGGGTGAAGCTGGGCTCGTCGCCTTCGTTATGGCCGTAGCGGCGATAGCAGAACATGTCGATGACGACCGGCTTGCAGAATTTCTGCCGGTATTCGACCGCCACCTTGGCCGCGAACACCACCGCCTCGGGATCGTCGCCATTCACATGGAACACCGGCGCCTCGATCATCTTGGCCACGTCGGTGGGATAGGGCGAGGAGCGCGAATACATCGGCGCCGTGGTGAAGCCGATCTGGTTGTTGATGACGAAATGGATGGACCCGCCGGTGCGGTGCCCCTTGAGCCCTGAAAGCCCCAGGCACTCGGCCACCACGCCCTGCCCGGCAAAGGCGGCGTCGCCATGGATGAGCAGCGGCAGCACCACCGAGCGGTCGGGCTTGCCCTCGGCCTCGATATTGACCAGCTTGCCGTCGGGCGAAATGAACTTGTCCTGCTTGGCGCGGGCCTTGCCCAGCACCACCGGGTCGACGATTTCCAGGTGCGACGGGTTGGCGGTCAGCGAAAGATGGACGGCGTTGCCATCGAACTCGCGGTCGGACGAGGCGCCCAGATGGTATTTGACGTCGCCCGAACCCTCGACATCGTCGGGATAGAAGGCGCCACCCTTGAACTCATGGAACAGCGCGCGGTGCGGCTTGGCCAGCACCTGGGTGAGCACGTTGAGACGCCCGCGATGGGCCATGCCCAAAACGATATCCTTGATGCCCAGCGCGCCGCCGCGCTTGATGATCTGCTCGAGCGCGGGAATGGTGGCTTCCCCGCCATCCAGGCCGAAGCGCTTGGTGCCGGTATATTTGACGTCGAGGAATTTCTCGAACCCCTCGGCCTCGACCAGCTTGTTGAGGATCGCCTTCTTGCCCTCGGGGGTGAAGGTGATCTCCTTGTCGGGGCCCTCGACACGCTCCTGGATCCACTGCTTCTCTTCCGGGTCGGAGATATGCATGAATTCGATGCCCAGCGTGCCGCAATAGGTGCGCTGCAGGATGGCGAGCATTTCCGGGACCGTGGCGTATTCCAGGCCCAGATAGTTGTCGATGAAGATCTTGCGGCCGTAATCGGCCTCGGTGAAGCCGTAGCTCTTGGGATCGAGCTCGGGCGCGGGCTCATCGGCCTTGAGCTTGAGCGGGTCGAGATCGGCATGCAGGTGCCCGCGCATGCGATAGGCGCGGATCATCATGATGGCGCGGATCGAATCGCGGGTGGCCTGCAACACGTCGGCGACGCTGGCCTTGGCCACGCCCAGGGCCTCGGCCTTCTTGGCGATGGCCTTCTCGGTCTTGACGGCGATCTCGCCCCAATTCCCGTCCAGCGCGCTCACCAGCTCGCCCGATTCGCCCTGCGGCCAATCCTTGCGGCTCCAGCTCGGGCCGTCGGCATTCTGCTGGGCCACGCCATCGGCATCGTCCAGACGGGAGAAAAAGCCCCGCCAGGTCTCGTCGACGCTGGCCGGATCGGCCTTGAAGCGGGAATAGAGTTGTTCGATGTAGTCGGCGTTTCCCCCGTAGAGGAACGAAGTCAGCAAGAACGTGTCGTTCTTTTCCTGTCGTGTCATCGCTTTTGCCGCGAGGCCCTGCCCCGCCATCCTTCTCAACGAACCGGCGGGTTGCCGGTCTCAGCCGCGGTCAATTCAGTCCGGTTTACTATTGACCGCTTTTCCTTTGCATCCTGTTAAGACTTACGGCGCCCAGAGGCGCCGCAGCTTGCTCATCATAAGAACTAGCATCCAACCGTGACCGAAGCGCGACCGACATTGGTCGCATAGCTCTCTCATGCGACGTTTTTTCGTCATGGCCGGGTTTGTCCCGGCCATCCACCCTGAGAAGGCATGGACCACCGGGACAGGCCCGGTGGTGACGTCATTACGCGGCATGGGGGCCGAGCCCGCTCAGCCCTTGAGCACCTCGGCCAGGGTCTTGCCGATACGGGCCGGGGAGGAGGAAACGCGGATGCCCGCCGCTTCCATCGCCGCGATCTTTTCTTCCGCGCCGCCCTTGCCGCCCGAAATCACGGCGCCGGCATGGCCCATGGTGCGGCCCGCCGGCGCGGTGCGCCCGGCGATGAAGCCGGCCATCGGCTTCTTGCGGCCCTTTTTGGCTTCGTCGATGAGGAACTGTGCAGCTTCCTCCTCGGCCGAGCCGCCGATTTCGCCGATCATGATGATCGACTTGGTGGCCTCGTCGGCCAGGAACATCTCGAGCACGTCGATGAACTCGGTGCCCTTGACCGGATCGCCGCCGATACCCACCGCCGTGGTCTGGCCCAGGCCCTCATTGGTGGTCTGGAACACGGCTTCATAGGTCAACGTGCCGGAGCGCGAAACGATGCCGACCGAGCCCTTGGAAAAGATCGAGCCGGGCATGATGCCGATCTTGCATTCTTCCGGGGTGAGCACGCCGGGGCAGTTCGGCCCGAGCAGGCGCGACCTGGATTTTTCCAGCTTGGCCTTGACCCGCACCATGTCGAGCACGGGCACGCCTTCGGTGATGCACACGATCAGCGGGATTTCCGCCTCGATCGCTTCCTCGATGGCGGCGGCGGCGCCCGGAGGGGGCACATAGATGACGCTGGCATTGGCGCCGGTCTTTTCCTTGCCCTCGGCGACAGTGGCGAAAACCGGCAATTCGGTGCCGTCGACCCCGGAAGACCAGGTTTCACCGGCCTTCTTGGGGTTCACGCCGCCCACCATCTTGGTGCCGTAATAGGCCAGGGCCTGCTCGGTATGGAAGGTGCCGGTCTTGCCGGTGAGGCCCTGCACGAGAACCTTGGTGTCCTTGTTGACGAGAATAGACATCGGTTTTTCTTCTCCTGCGGGCGCTTAGGCGGCTTTGCCGACGGCGGCGACGATCTTCTGCGCCGCATCGTCGAGGTCATCGGCGGAAATGACGTTGAGACCGGACTTGTCCAGGATCTCCTTGCCTTCCTTGACGCGGGTGCCTTCCAGGCGCACCACCAGCGGCACTTCCAGGCCGACCTCCTTGACCGCGGCGATGACGCCCTCGGCAATGACGTCGCAGCGCATGATGCCGCCGAAGATATTGACCAGGATCCCCTTCACCGCCGGATCGGCCGTGATGATCTTGAAGGCCGCCGTGACCTTTTCCTTGCTGGCGCCACCGCCCACATCGAGGAAATTGGCCGGCTCGGCGCCATAGAGCTTGATGATGTCCATGGTGGACATGGCCAGCCCGGCGCCATTGACCATGCAGCCGATATTGCCGTCCAGCGCCACATAGGCGAGGTCGTATTTGGAGGCCTCGATCTCCTTGGCGTCCTCTTCGGAGAGGTCGCGCAGGGGCTTGAGCTCCTCATGGCGGAAGCCGGCATTGTTGTCGAAGCTGACCTTGGCGTCGAGCACGCGCAGATGCCCGTCGGTCATCACGATCAGCGGGTTGACCTCGAGCAGGCTCATGTCCTTCTCGGTGAAGGCCTTGTAGAGGATGGGAAAGAGGCTCTTGCCGTCCTCGGCGGCCGCGCCGTCGAGCTTGAGGGCGGCATTGATCTTGTCCACATCGGCCGCGCCGACCCCGGCCAGGGGATCGATGGCGACGGTGATGATCTTTTCAGGCGTGGCCTCGGCCACCGCCTCGATGTCCATGCCGCCCTCGGTGGACACCACGAAGGAGACGCGGCCAGTGGCGCGATCGACCAGCAGCGAGCAGTAGAGCTCGCGCGCGATATCGGCGCCATCCTCGATATAGAGGCGGTTGACCTGCTTGCCGGCCGGACCGGTCTGCTTGGTCACCAGCGTGTTGCCCAGCATCTCGCGGGCGAAGGCCACGACCTCGTCGATCGACTTGGCCAGGCGCACGCCGCCCTTGGCGTCGGGCCCCAATTCCTTGAACTTGCCCTTGCCGCGCCCGCCGGCATGGATCTGGCTCTTGACCACATAGAGCGGGCCGGGGAGCGATTTCGCGGCGGCTTCGGCCTCGTCGGCCGAGAAGATGGCGACGCCCTGCGCGACCGGCGCGCCGTAATCCTTGAGCAGCGCCTTGGCCTGGTGTTCGTGGATATTCATGCTTTTCCCCTTGGGTGGGCAGACGGTAACCGGACGATTCTAGAGACCGGAAAGGGTCGAGCCGCCGGCCTGGGCCAGCGGCTCGGAATGGATCAGGCCAGCTTGGGCGCGATCTTCTTGCAGGCCTCGATCAGCCCTTCGACCGCCGCGACCGACTTGTCGAAGGCCTTCTGCTCGGCCGAATTGAGCGCGATCTCGACCACCTTCTCGGCGCCATCGGCCCCGATGACGACCGGCACGCCGACATAGCTGCCCTTGACGCCATACTGGCCATCCAGATAGGCGGCGGCCGGCAGCACGCGCTTCTTGTCCTTGAGATAGCTCTCGGCCATGGCGATGGCCGAGGCGGCCGGGGCGTAGAAGGCCGAGCCGGTCTTGAGCAGGCCCACGATCTCGGCGCCGCCGTCGCGGGTGCGCTGGATGATCTGGTCGAGCTTTTCCTTGCTCATCCAGCCCATCTTGACGATGTCGGTGAGCGGAATGCCGGCAACGGTGGAATAGCGCGCCAGCGGCACCATGGTGTCGCCATGCCCGCCCAGAACGAAGGCGTTGACGTCTTCCACCGAGACCTTGAGCTCGTCGGCGATGAAATGGACGAACCGCGAAGAATCCAGCACGCCAGCCATGCCGATGACCTTGTTGGCGGGCAGGCCGGAGAATTTCTGCAGCGCCCAGACCATGGCGTCGAGCGGGTTGGTGATGCAGATGACGAAGGCATTGGGGGCATATTTGGCAATGCCGGCGCCCACCTGCTCCATCACCTTGAGGTTGATTTCCAGGAGGTCGTCGCGGCTCATGCCCGGCTTGCGCGGCACGCCGGCGGTGACGATGACCACGTCGGCGCCTTCGATGTCCTTATATTCGGAGGTGCCTTTCATGACCGCGTCGAACCCCTGGGTGGGGGCGGACTGGGCAATATCGAGCGCCTTGCCGGGGCCGACACCGTCCACAACGTCGAACAGGACGATATCGCCCAGTTCCTTCTGTGCCGAGAGCAGGGCCAGCGTGCCCCCGATCTGACCAGCACCGATTAGGGCAATCTTCTTGCGCGCCATAAGTCATCATCCCAGACTGCGTTGAATTGGCGCACGTTTAACCCTCTCGCCCCGCACGGGCAAGTGAACCCTTCGTCTAAAACAAAGTTTCGCCCTTGCCATTGGGCGAAGGGGGTATGCCCGATGGGCAAAGCAGGCTCGGGCCACCGGCCTTGGCTCCATGTTCCTAAAACCGCTGGCGCTGCCCACGGGCTTGACCCGTGGGCCGGCTGGAGAGCCATTGCGGCTTCGGTGTTTGCGGGGAATGGCCCGCCGATCAGGTCCGCGGGCAGCGCCGGTGATTTTGGCGACTATCTTACCCACCCCCTGTCGCCGGGACGACATCGAGTTGGTTACTCCCTCACTCCGCCGCGTCGCGCAGGCCCTGGGCGAGATAGTCTTCCGACTGCATTTCGGTGAGGCGGGAGATGGTGCGCTGGAACTCGAAGGCCGTCCTGTCGTCGCGCCCCAATTGCTCCAGCGGCACGGCAAAGCTGGCCCCCAGCTTCACCCCGCGATCGTAGAGATTGTCGATGAGCAGGATGAAGCGCTTGGCCGCGTCGGATTTGGTGCGGTCCATCTGCGGGATGTCGTCGATGAGGATGGAATCGAACTGGTGGGCGATGCGCACGAAATCGCGCGAACCCAGGGGCTTTTCGCAAAGGTCGGAAAAGCCGAAGCGCGCCGCCCCCATGGCGGTGAGCGGCACGGGGATTTGCCGGCCGATGCTTTCCACCACGCCCGGCGCGCCCGTTTCCCCGCCGGTGATGCGCAGCCACAGCCGGTCCATCTCGGCTCGTACCTGCGGCCCGCTGCCGAAGGCATAGACGTGCTGGCCGGCGAATTTGAGCCGCCGGTAATCCTGCGCCGAGGGCAGCGCCACCACCTCGGTGCGCTCCTTGAGGAGCGCGATGAAGGGCAGGAAGAGCTGGCGGTTGAGCCCGTCCTTGTAGAGATCGTCCGGCACCACATTGGAGGTGGCCACCAGCGTCACCCCGCCGGCGAAAAGCTGGCCGAACAGCCGGTCGAGCAGCATGGCATTGGTGATGTCGTGGACGTGGAATTCATCGAGGCATAAAAGGCGCAGCCCCGATTTGAGCAGCGGCCGCACCACCGCCGCGATGGGGTCGGCATCGTCATCGCGGCCCTTCTTCGATTTGCGGAAGGCGGCGATGCCGGCATGCACCTCGTCCATGAATTCATGGAAATGCACGCGCCGCTTTTCGGCAAACGGCACGGCGGCGAAGAACAGGTCCATGAGCATGGTCTTGCCCCGGCCGACCTCGCCATGAAGATAAAGCCCGCGCACCGGCGCCGGCTTGCCGAACAACCCGAAGCCCTTTCTGGGCCGCGCCGCCAAGAGGTCGGCCAGGACCCGGTCGAGCGCCGCCGCCGCCGCGCCCTGCGCCGGATCGGCCATCAGCGCGCCGCGTGCGACCAGATCGTCATAGGCGGCGCGGACGGGGCCGGTGGATGGTCGGGAAGAAATGGATGACATGATGATAGCAGCGCCCCCTTCACCTCTCCCTTTGGGGGAGAGGTCGACCCCTTTTGGGGGCGGGTGAGGGGGCCTTCCCCACGCACGGAATTAAGAAAAGGCCCCCTCACCCGGCGCAAAGCGCCGACCTCTCCCCCAAAGGGAGAGGTGAAGGGGCCACTGAAACCTCAGCGCGACATGGAGATGGCCTGGCCGCCGCCCATGGTGCCGATATAGCGGCCGCCCGAGGGGGCGAGGAAGGCGGCGATATTGCCGTTCTCATCATAGAGCTGGAGTTGGCTGCCCACCTGCTGCCAGCCGGTGACGGCGGCGATCTGGGGCACGATGCAGCCCGGCGCCGAGGCGCGGTAATAGCTGGTGCCGGTCTTGGCGGTAAGCGGCAGGTTGATGCGGCAGGTGGCAGAGCCGGCCACCACGTTCCAGGCCCCTTCGGGGCCGGTGCTCATGCCGCCGGCCACCGGCTGGGCCAGCGGATCGAGCGAAACGATGGAGGAGGGCGAGCCGCCCGGCGTGGTGACCGAGGCCTGCTGATTGGCGGGCACCCCGCCCAAAACCGGCTGGCCCGACAAGCCCGGCGCCGGCGTGCCCGACGCCCCCAGAGCGGGCAGATTGCCCTGCTGCACGGTGGAATTCTGCACCGGCTGCAACTGCGCCGGGGCGCCGATGCGATTGATATTGCTGGTATTGGACCCCGTCGACTGACACGCCGCCAGCACCATTGCGAGCGTCACGACGCCCATTGTTGAAAGCGATCCGCGCATCCAAAGCTTCATGGGTTCCGCTCCTGCCCAAGTCTCAAAAAAGGTTAACCGCCCAATCGGCTTATAACCAAAGCGCCCGCCGCATTCAATCGGCGAGGAAAGTCCCATAATATGGCTAATTTGGGGGGAAGCGGCGCCCCCTAGCCTTCCGGCCCGGCCATTTCCCGCAGCAGCGCCGCAGCCAGTTCGGCCGCGTCCCCGGCTTCCTCCTCGGGCACCTGCACGGGAATGCCGGTATCGGTGAAGAAATTCGGCACGCCGGGAAAGCCGCCATCGCCTGGCTCCAATGGGTGGAAGCCATAGGCGCGCAGCGCCACGATCAGCGCCCGCGCCTGCGCCGCATCCTCGATATGGGCAATGATGCGATAGCTCATGGCTGGCCCGCTTCCCCGGGCTTGCGCGCCACCATGTCGATCAGCGCCGAGGGGCCGGCATGGGCCGATCCCTCGGCCAGGACGCTGTCATGGACGCGCAGGTGAACAATGTCCAGACTGGCGAACTGGCTGCGCAGCAAATCCTCGGTATAGAGGTTTTCGATCTGGGACGGCCCGCCCGTGCCATAGGCCAGTTGCTCGGGGCGATAGCCCTGCAGGATCAGCAGGCCGCCCGGCGCCAGCGCCCGCACCATGCCCGCGAACAGGGCCGCGCGCATCTCGGGCGGCGCGAACTGGATGAAGATGGCGGCAATGACGTCGAACTGCGCCGCCGGCCAGTCATAGGCGGCGATGTCGAGATGGCGGGTGGTCAGGCTCACGCCGCGCTTGCCGGCCAGCTTGCGGGCCTTTTCCAGCCCAATGGCGGAGGCGTCGATAGCCAGCACATCCAGCCCCTGCTCGGCCAGCCACACCCCGTTCCGCCCCTCGCCATCGGCCACGGCCAGCGCCGTGCGATAGCCGGCAAGCCGGGGTTGCTGCGCCGCCAGAAAGGCGTTTGGGGCCTCTCCGAACACATAGTCGGGCTGGTCGTAGCGCTCGTCCCAGAAGCTCATGGCCGCCTCAATAATCCTTCTCGTAGAAGATGCCGAGGCTGGAATTGCCATCCTGCCCGGCGGCGCCGGTGACCTTGAGGTCGTCGGTGAGGTCGAGATTGATGGTCACCTTGGACTGGCCATTGGCCCCGGCCTGCACGCCCAGATAGATATTGTCCTGGATATAGGTGCCCGCCTGCACCGCCACATTGCCCTTGTCGTCGGTGACGACGTCGAGATCGGCCAGCCCCGCCGCGCCGCGCAGGCTGTCGACCAGCCCGCCCCCGCCGCCGCCCATCAATTCGCCCGCCGCGGCGGCCAGCTTGGCCAGTTGCAGCGGCGAGAGTTCGCCCATGGAGCGCTTGAAGATCAGCCGGCTCAGCACCTCGTCCTGCGGCAGCATGGGGCTGGAGGTGAAGCTGACATCGATGTCGGAGGCGCGGCCCGAAACGGTGACGAAGACGGTGATGCCCTCGCCCTGGGTGCGGGCGACGAAATTGAGCTGCGGATCGAGATCGCCCACCAGCGTCACCTCGCCGCTGTCGAAATCGAGCCGCTGGCCGAGAATGGAGAGCCGACCGCGATTGAGCGAGAAGGCTCCCACCGGCTGGATATTGCTGACCGGACCCAGAAGCCGCACCGTGCCGCCCACTTCCGCATCCAGCCCCCGGCCGCGGATGAAGATGCGGTTGGGGGCGTTGACGGTGACGTCGAGCCAGAGCCCGGTGGGCTTTGACTGGGGAATGGGCGCGCCGCTGCGCTCGTCGATGCGGGCCCGGGCCAGGCTCTGCTCCACCGCCGCCGGGGCGCGGCGATGCTCGACCTGGATGAGCTCGGCCCCGCCGCCGAAATTTTCCGGCACGGTGATATTGGCCTCTTCCACCCGCACCTGGCCGCTGAGCACCGGCGAGCCGGTGAGATTGCCATTGAGGGCCAGATCGCCCGAAACGGTGGCGACGAAGAGATTGCCGTCGGCATAGCGGGCCGAGCGCACGCCCAGGCGGATATCGGCGGGGAACTGCCCCGAAAGCCCCACCGTTCCCGAAGCCGACAGCCCCCCGCCGGTGGCCAGATCGGCCGAGAGCGATTCGATGGTGAGGTCGGTGCCGGCCAGCCGCGCCGCGCCGGTGATGTTGGTGAGGCGCAGATTGAGCTCGGGATCGACATAGCCGGCGCCCGAAGTGGTGACGCGGCCGGAAAAGCGCGGATCGTCCAGCCGCCCGCTGACCCGCGCATCGAGCTGGAGCACGCCGCTCAACTGCCCGCCGCGATCGATGAGGAAGCGGTTGCCCAGCACCAGCGGCGCCGAGCCGGTGATCCCGACATCGAGCCCGGCCCCGGACAGGGGAATGGTGCCGCTGCCGCGCAGGGTGAGCCCGCCGGCGCCGTCGGCGCTGAGCGCGGCGATCTGCACGCGCCCGTCGCGGAAGCTGCCGCTGGTGGAAAGGGTCAGCGGAGCGATGCCGAATTCGCGGATGGCGGCGGCATTGATACCGCTGGCGCGCGCCTCGAACCCGACCTGCGGATCGCTGGCCGCGCCGCTGACGCGAGCCTTGCCCGTCACCGTGCCGGCCAGGCCCAGCTCGGGCATGATGGCATTGGCGATGGAGAGCGGCAGGGCGGAAATATCGACGGAGAGGTCGAGCGCCTCGCCCGCCGTGCCGCTGGCGGTGATGGAGCCCGAGCCGACATCGAAGCGCAGCCCGTCGAGGCTGACGCCGCCATTGGCCACCTGCAACACGCTGGGCCGCGCCAGCCGGGCCGAAAGCTGGCCCTGCACCAGTTGCGCCCGCTCCAGCGCCAGCCGGTAGCCGTCTTCCAGCGGGGACAATGCCCCGGCTAGATCGATATTGGTGCCGATGGCCAGGTTCGCCTGGGCGGCGAAGCTGGTGGTGTCGCCCGATTGGCTGGCCGTGGCGGTGAGCCGGCTGATATCGACGCCGCCAGCCACCACGCGGCTGGCATTGGCCCGGCCGTCGACAGCCGGCACACCGAAGAGATCGCCGATGCGCGCCTCGATATCGGCGGCGCCGATGCGGATGGAATTGGCGGAAAGATTGCTGATATCGCCGCGCAGGCTGACGCCCTGCTTGCCCGCTTCGGGGGCCAGGCGCAATTCGGCGTTGAGCGCGCCCTGCGCTTCGAGCAGCGCCAGCGCCGCCGGCACCGAAATATCCGGCGAAACCACGCTGAGCCCGCCGGTGAGCAGGCCGGTTTCCACCGCGCGCGACACCCCGCCGGTGACGCGCGTGCCCGCCGCCTGGAAATCGAGATCGGCCAAAGCCTGCATTTCCGGCGTCACGCTGACATTGGCGGCCAGCGTGGTGCGGTGTCCGTCCAGCGAGGCCAGGCCCGAAATGGTGCCGTCGAGCCGGTCGGTGTCATAGCGCCCGTCGAAGCTGAGCCTGGCGTCGCGCAACCGCCGCCCGGCCAGGCTGCCATCGGCCACCAGGGCGTCGAGGTCGAGAGCGATGACGTCCTGCCCCTTGGCCGTGCCGGTGAGGCTGAGCGCGCCGCTCGCCTGGTCCGAAAGCAGCGCCAGATCGCCGAGGTCGAGCCGGAAGCCGAAATCGGCGCCGCTGCTGGCATAATGGCCATTGGCCGCCATCTGCACCTGCCCATTGCCGATGCGCAGGTTTTCCGCCTCCAGCCCGGCTTCGCTGCGCGCCACCCGCCCGCTCAGGGACACCGTGCCGGCCAGCAGCCGGTCGGCCACATCGTCGCCGATGGAGAGATTGCGCCCGCTGCCATCCAGCACCAGATCGAACCCGCCGCTGAGCGGCAGGATGGAGCCGCTGGCCTTGAGCGCCAGCGCGCCCTTGAGGTCGCGCCCGGCAAAGCCGGAAAAGGGCGCGATGCTGGCGGTGTCGAGCGCGATGTCGCCGGTGAAGTCGAGCCCGGAAAGCTGCCCCTGCAACACCGCGGTCAGCGCCGTCCCGACCAGGCGGAACTCGGCCAGTTGCACCGGTTCGCCCGCATTCCACAATCCCGCAAGGCCGATGCCGACCCCGCCGCCCAGCGCCGCCTCGATTTCGGGCGAGCCGGAAATGCCGGTGAGCTGGCCATCGCCATTGAAGGTGACGCGCCGGTTGGCCGGGTCCTCGAGATTGGCGGCAACGCCGCCCAGGGCCAGCGTCAGGCGCCGCGCGGCGAAATCGGGCATGGCGAAGCCGGCCACATCCAGGTCCGCCGACCAGTTTTCGCCCGCCGCGCCGCCGAAATCGACCTTCAGCCCGGCCGAGCCCAGCCGGGTCGCCCCGCCGGGCACCGGCAGCACCACGGGCTGGCCGGAGGGATCGGCCACCTGCGCGTCCAGCGTCAGCGCGGTGAGGAAATTATCCGGCCCGGTTTCGGCCGCCGCATTGAGCGCGAGCTGGCCGCCGGTCAAATGGAAATCGGAGAGGCTGAGCCCGCCGCCCTGGCGCAGCAGCGCCCGCGCGGTGAGGCGCGTATCGGCGCCGAAGAAGGGGCGATAGGGCGCGGCCATGAGGGTGGAGAGCGGCCCGCCCAGATCGGCGGCGATGGACAGCCCCTCGGCCTGCTGCGACAGGCTGGCCGTGCCGGCCAGCGCCTCGCGCCCATCGGCCAGAAGCTGCAATTGCGCGGAAAGATCGGAGATCGGCCCGGCCCCGGCGAGCTTGAGCGTCATGGCCGGGCGGTTCTCGATATTGAGCAGATTGGCGATGACGCCGTTTTCCGGCTCGACCAGCGACAGATCGAGATCGATGGTCTGGTCGGCATTGGCATAGGCGACATCGAGGTCGAGCTGGCCGCCCGGCCCGTCGAGGCGCACGATATCGAGATTGGCGTCGAGATTGCCGCCATCCAGCGTCATCGCCCCGGCCAGCGACATCTCCGCCCCCAGCCCGAAGACGGATTCGCCGAAGCGCACCGAAGGCACGCTCAATTCTTCCAGGATGACGGCGACGGGAAATTGCGGCACCTCGAAGCCGCCCGCCTCGGGCGCCGGCAAATCGGCGGCAGGCGCCTCGACCAGCACGGCATTGCGGATATAGTCGATGGAATCGGCCTTGAGCGAGCGCACCTCCAGCCGGCCGGTGAACAAAGCCGCCTGGTTCCAGTTGAGGCTGGCATTCTCGATGCGCAGCCACACGCCCTCTTCGTCGGCGATGGTGATTTCGCGGATGGAAACGTCCGAGCCCAGCGCGCCCTCGATATTGGAAAGGCGAATCTGCCGCTCGGGCGTGGAGAGGCGATCCTGCACGAAGCTGGTGAGCCAGTCCTTCTGCTCGTCATTGTCGAGGCTGAGCACGTCCTGGGCGGTGATGACCGCCGGAACGGCCAGCCCGGCAAAGAGGGCCGCGGCCAGAAGCCGCTTGCGGGTGAGAACGGACCGGGCCATCAGAACGCCTGCCCTATGCCGACATAAAGTGCGTAATCGGGGTCGCCCGCGCGCTTGTTGAGCGGCACGGCGACGTCGAGCCGCAGCGGCCCCAGCCCGGTATAATAGCGCAGGCCCACGCCGGCCCCCAGGCGCAGATCGTTGAGCGAGGGGAAGACATCGGCGGCGACATAGCCGCCATCGAGGAAGCCGACCACGCCGATATCCTCGGTGACCTTGGCGCGCGCTTCCAGCGAGCCTTCCAGCAGATAGCGCCCGCCGGTCACCTTGCCGGTGCCGTCATCCACCCCGATGGACTTGAACCCGTAGCCGCGCACCGAGCCGCCGCCGCCGGCGAAATAGAGCCGGCTGGGCGGGATTTCGGCCAGGCTCGGCCCCACCAGCACGCCGGCCTTGAAGCGCCCGGCCAGCACGAACGGATCGTCTTCGCCGAAGCCGATATAGCCGCGCGCCTCCACCGTGGCGCGCCCGGCGACATTGCCGTGGTTGAACTCGTAGAAGGGCTCGAAATTGGCCGAGGCATACCAGCCCTGGGTGGGATTGACCTTGTCGTTGCGATAGTCGAGCACCGCCCCGCCATAGGCCCCGGCGATGCGGAACTCGCGGAAGCCGAAACTGTCGTCGAACCGGCTGAGCTCGAACTGGCCCCCGCCTTCGAGCGTGATATTGTCCGAAAGGATATGGCTCAGCCCCAGCCGGCCATTGGCCGAGGTTTCGCTATAGGTGGGATAAAGCGTGCGCTCGGCCGAAATGGCGGCGATGAGATCGGTGTCGGGGGTGAAGATGCCCGGCTTGGTGAAGGTGCCGCCGAAGAAATAGTCGAACTTGTCGGTGTCGAGCGGCCAGGCGATGCTGGCGACGCGCGCATCCAGCCGCAGCCTTTCGGCCTGCCCGAACAAATTGCGCCAGAGATGGAAGGCTTCCAGCCCCAGCCCGTCGACGGTGGAATAGGTGGCCCCCACCCCGAAGCGGCGGCCCGGCAGCTCCTGCACGATGAGATTATAGGGCAAGAGCCCGTCGGCGCCGATCGATTCGGCCGCTTCCAGCCGGGCCGAGCGGAAGACCTCCAGCCGGTCGAGGCGCTTCCTGGCCAGCGCCAGCGCATCGGGGTCGTATTCCTCGCCCTCTTTCAGCCCGGTCTGGCGGCGCACGAATTCGGGGTCGAGCGTTTCCGTGCCGGTCACGGCCACCGGCCCGAACGCCGCCTTGCGGCCCGGCTGCACGGTGATGGTGACATCGACGAGGCGCGTGGCATGGTCGGCCACCACGTCGCGCCCGGCAATGGCGGCCTTGGCATAGCCCTGCTGCCGCCAGGCTTCCAGCGCCAGTTGCTCGGCCTGGAGGATGACCGCGGAGCGCGCCACCTGGCCGCTGCCGAAGCCGCGCGTCACCGGCAGGTCGACCTGGTCGTCCGGATCGCGGGTCGGGGGCGCCTGGTTGACGATGGCGACGGCGTTGAAATGGAAAAGCGGCCCGGGATCGACGGCGATCACCACATCCACCGGGTCGGGCAGGTCGATATCGGGCGCCAGATTGGCCGCCTCGGCCCCGCCGACGCGGATGGAGACGGTGGGCCCGTAATGGCCTTCATTATAGAGCGCGGCGATGATGCGGCGATAATCGCCGCGCGCCTTGGCCAGAAGCCCCGCCGCGCCCGAGGCCGGCTCGCTTTGGTCGGCCATGAGGGCCGAGGCATTGCGCACCGCCGCCTCCACCGCGCCGGTGGCGTTGACGGTGAGGCTGGCGTGATAGGGCTGGGGGTCGGCGATCACCGCCTCGGCGTCGGCATCCGCCGCATCGCCCCACAGGCGTATGCCGAAAATCTCGAATGCGGACACGGGCGCGCTCGCCCCGACCAGAAGGGTCAGGGACACGCACAGAGCGCCAAAACTCGTTACCAGACGCGCGCTTTTCAGTGTTCCGATCTCGCCCAATTACGCTTCAACCAGAAAGGGCCAAAGCCGATCTTTGTCCGATGGGCGGAAAGATTGCGTTAAGCCTTCCCCGCCCGGCGCCCATTTCGCCCCAAGAACGAAAATTTCATGGCCAGTTTAGGGCCCGCCCCCGGCAAGGACCACCCTCAAGGGCAAAATTATTCCCCATTGGCAGCAGGATCGTGGCCATTGGGCAACGGGTGACTCACCCCACCCGCCAGGCCCCCTCTCCCCTCGTGGGAGAGGGACAGCTTTTCCCACGGGGGGAGAAGGGGGGTGCGGTGGTTTTGCCGGCCCCCCTATTCCCGCGCCAATGCCTCCACCGGGTCGAGCCGCGCGGCGGAGCGGGCGGGCATGAAGCCGAAGACCACGCCGATGAGGCTGGCCGAGAGGATCGCCAGCGCGATGGATTCGCCCGAATAGGCCAGCCGCGCCCCCGAGACGATGGCGGTGAGCATATAGCCCAGCCCGAAGCTCAGCCCCACCCCGATGGCGCCGCCGGCAAAGCACACCAGCACCGCCTCGATGAGGAACTGGCGCAGGATGTCGCCGCGCCGCGCCCCCACCGCCATGCGGATGCCGATCTCCTTGGTGCGCTCGGACACCGAGACCAGCATGATGTTCATCACCCCGATGCCGCCCACCACCAGCGAGATGACGGCGATGGTGGAGATGAGCAGGGCCAGCGTCGCCGAGGTGGACTGGATGGTCTCGCGGATGGTGGCGGTGTTTTGCAGGAAGAAGTCCTGCGTGCCGCCATGCAGGCGCGTCAACAGCGCCGTCACCTCCGCCTCGGCCGCGCTCATGTCGAAATCGTCGGCGACGCGGATGGCGATGGAATTGAGGTAGGACTGGCCCAGGATGCGGTCCATGGCCGCCGTATAGGGCAGATAGACATTGGCATTGTTGCCCCCCGGCCCGAAGCCGGTCATGGTGGCCACCACCCCGATGACGCGCACCGGCACCTTGCCCAGCATGATGACCTTGCCGATGGGGTCCTCCCCGTCGGTGAAGATGGCGCTGACCGCGTTCTGGTCGATCACCGCCTCCTGCGCGCGGCTGTCCATGCTCTGCTCGGTAAAGCCGGCCCCGGCGGTGAAACTGCGGCCATTGACCTGGAAATAGCCCACCCCCACCCCGGTGACCGAGGCGTTGGAGGCGGTGTTGCGATAGCGCACCGTGGCATTGGCCGAAACCTGCGGGGTGACGCTGTCGGCAAAGCCCTGCCCGGCCAGCGCCTCGGCGTCGCTGGGCTTGAGCGTGCGCACCCGGCCCGAGCGCATGTCCCCGAAGCCGCTGCCGGGATAGACATTGATGGTGTTGGTGCCGATGGAGGCGATGTTCTCCAGCACCGTCTGCTGGCTGCCCTGCCCCAGCGCCACCACGCTCACCACCGAGGCGATGCCGATGATGATGCCCAGCATGGTCAGGAAGGTGCGCAATTTATGCGCGCCCATGGCCCGCAGCGCCATGCGCAGGGCTTCGCCGGTGCGGTCGAGCCCCCGCCGCCAGCTCGCCGCCGGGCGCATGGTCTCGCGCGGCTTTTCGGTGCGGGTCTGGCCCCCATTGAGCCGGTCGGCGATGATCTCGCCATCGGAAATCTCGATGACGCGCTGCGCCTGCGCCGCGATCCCGGCATCGTGGGTGACCAGGATGATGGTGTGCCCGTCCGCGTGCAATTCCTTGAGCAGGCTCATCAACTCCTTGCCCGAGCGCGAATCCAGCGCCCCGGTGGGCTCGTCCGCCAGGATGACCTCGCCGCCATTCATCAGCGCCCGCGCCACGCTGACGCGCTGCTGCTGGCCGCCCGAAAGCGCATTGGGCCGATGGCTCAGCCGGTCGCCCAGCCCCAGCCGCGTGAGAAGGCCGATGGCCCGCTCGCGCCGCGCCTGCGGCGCCGCCCCGGCATAGACCGCCGGCACCTCGACATTTTCCACCGCGTCCAGATCCGGCAGCAATTGATAGCGCTGGAAGATGAAGCCGAAATGCTCGCGCCGCAGCGCCGCCAGCGCATCGGCGTCGAGCTTGCCCACATCCCTGCCCGCGAAGTGGTAGGTGCCCTCGCTGGCCCGGTCCAGGCACCCCAGGATGTTCATCAGCGTCGACTTGCCCGAGCCCGACTGGCCGATGATGGCGACCATTTCGCCGCGATGGATGTCGATATCGACGCCGCGCAGCACCGCGACGCTCTCCGCGCCGGTCTGGAAACGTCGCCAGAGGCCGCGAATGGAAATGATCGGATCGCTCATCCCTGCCGCCCGCCTCAGCCGCCGCCCGGACGCGGACCGCCGCCAAAGCCCATGCCGGGCCCGCCGAACCGCGCCCCGCCCGGTCCGCCGCCCCCGCCGGGCTGGCCCGAACCGGCCGTGACGGCGACGCCGCCGCTGACCACCTGCTCGCCCTCTTCCAGCCCCGAGACGATCTCGGCGGTGACATTGTTGTTGAGCCCCACGGTGATGCGGCGCGGCCGCGCCTGTTCGCTGGCCGGATCATAGACCATGACGGTGGTGCCCTCCGGCCCGCGCCGCGTGACCAGGCTCGCCGGCAGGGTGAGCACGTCCCTGGCTTCGGCCAGCACGATGGTCACCTGCGCGGTCATGGCGATGCGCAGCTTGTGGTCGGGATTGGGCACGTCGAACAGGCCGTTGTAATAGACCGCGTCCCCGGAGCTGGCGCTGTCGCTGCTGATCGAGGTGGGCGCCGGCTCGACCTCGCGCAGCGTGGCGCCGATCTGGCTGTCGGGCTCGCCCAGAATGGTGAAATAGACCCGCTGGCCCGGCCGCACCTTGACCACGTCGGCCTCGGAAATCTCGGCCTTGATGACCATGGTGTCCAGGTCGGCGATCTTGGCGATGGTGGGGGTGGAGGAATTGGCGTTGACCGTCTGCCCCTCGTCCACCAGCAGCGCCACCACCGTGCCGTCGCCGGGCGCGGTGATCCGGGTGCGCGACAGGTCGAGCTTGGCCGAATCCACCATGAGCTCGGACTGGGTGATCTGCGCCGCCAGCTGGTCGAGCTGGGCCTGGGCCTGGTCCACCGCCGTCTGCGCGGTTTCCAGGTCCGTGCGCGAGATGAGGCTGTTCGCGCTCAATTGCTGCTGGCGCGCCAGGGTCGCCTCGGCCTTGGCCAGCACCGCCTGCTGGTTGCGCTGCTGGGCCATGATGCCGGCCAGCGCCGCCTCGGCCGACTTGACCGCGTTTTCCTGGTTGAGGCTGTCGATCTCGGCGATGAGGTCGCCCTTTTTCACCGCATCGCCCAGCGCCACATGCACCGCCTTGATGGTGCCCGACACTTCCGCGCCGACGCTGACCAGCGAATTGGCCTGCAGCACGCCCGAGGCCAGCACCGTGGTTTCCACATCGGCGCGGCTCACCGCCACCGTTGCCGGCACGGTGCGCGCCTGCGGCGCCCGGTAGAAATACCACCAGCCGGCGCCCGCCGCGCCCCCGAGCAGCGCCAGCACCAAGAGCCATCTCAGCAACGTCTTCAAAATTCCACTTCCCCGAACCTCAAGGCTGGCCGGATGATACAGGCGGCTGGGGGCGGGCACACGTTAGCTCTTGGTAATCACATTACCTTTTGGAAAGGTAGCCATCCGTCTGGCTTGACCCGGCCGGCCGCCAAGGTCCACCCTTCCCCCATCGCCTTCATATGCCTATGGGAATTGCCATGTACCAGTTGCTCGACCCCAGAAATTTCGTCGTTTTCATCACCGGGGCGACCTCGGGTTTCGGCGCCGCGGCGGCCCGGCGCTACGTCGGGGCCGGCGGCAAGGTGATCGCCACCGGGCGCCGGCAGGACCGGCTGGAGGCGTTGCAGAAGGAGCTGGGCGCGCAGAACTGCCATATCGTCGCGCTCGACGTGCGCGACCGCGCCGCCATCGAGGCCGCCATTGCCGGCCTGCCGCCCGAATTTGCCGGCATCAACATCGTGCTCGCCAATGCCGGGCTGGCGCTGGGCCTGCAACCGGCCGCCGAGACCGACATCGCCGACTGGGAAACCATGATCGAAACCAACATCACCGGCTTCGTCTATACGGTGCGCGCCCTGCTGCCCGGCATGATCGAGCGCGGCGGCGGCCATGTGGTGACGCTAGGCTCGGTCGCCGGCGATTATCCCTATCCGGGCGGCTCGGTCTATGGCGCCTCCAAGGCCTTCGTGAAGCAGTTCGCGCTCAACCTGCGCTCGGACGTGCAGGGCAAGAATATCCGCGTCACCAATATCGAGCCGGGCCTCACCGAGACCGAATTCTCCCTGGTGCGCTTCAAGGGCGACGAGGCCAAGGCGGCCAAGCCCTATGCCGGCACCAAGGCCATGAATGCCGACGACATCGCCGAATCCATCTTCTGGACCACCACCCTGCCCGCCCATGTCAACGTCAACCGCCTGCAACTGATGGCCACGACCCAGGCCTTCGGTCCGTTCGACATTCATCGCGAGCATTAAGTCTGGGCTAACTATGATATTGCGCGGCGGGGATTTCCCCCGTTCTATTGCGCCCATGAGGTCGCACCCCGCCACGCCCAGCCTGCTGCTGCTTGCCGTCACGCTGTTCTGCGTGGCGCTGGCCTTCGGCGTGCTCGTCGCCGCCACCTCGGTCAATTCCCTGTCGCTGCGCCTTTCGCCCACCGAAAGGGACGCGGTGCTGGTCACCCAGGTCTATGACGGGGCGGTGTTTTCCAAGCCCGGCCCGCGCTGGGGCACGGTGCTGAAGGCCATCGGCGTCGCGCCGACGGGTTCGGAGCGCCCGGCCGACTGGCCGGCCCCGATCCCGGTGACCAGCGCCGACCTGCTGCCCGAGCCCGACAGCCTCGACAGCTATGCCGACTACGACGCCTTCCTCGCCCGCCAGTCCGCCCTGGCCGAAATCATGGCCGCCGATGCGGTGGAGCTCTATCTCCAGGACATCTTCACCCGGGAAGAATACACCTCGGTTCTCTATACCGATTACCGCGAAGTCACCGCGCTGACCGACGGCTTCTGGCTGCAATTGCTGACCGGGGTCGCCGGCCTGCTGATCGCCGGCTGGGTCTGGGCGCTCCGGCCCCGCCACACCGGCGCCGTCATGTTCATGGTGAGCGCGGTCGGGCTGGCCATGTCCACCTCCGCCTCGGCCATCTATGCCAACCGCGAGCTGGCCCTCCCGGCCGATATTTATGCCGTGCTGGTGCCGCTCAACTATGCCGGCGCCATCACCTTCGGGGTGGCGATGATCTGCCTGCTGCTCAGCTATCCGCGCCGGCTGGTGACGCCGCGCTGGTTCGCCCTGCCCGCCGCCCTCGGGCTCGGCGCCTGGCTGCTCGGGGTCTTTCACCTCGACTACGGGCTGGGGCCCTCCCAGACCTATGTCACCATCGCGCTGTGCATGCTGGCCATCCTGGTCGCCATCGCCCTGCAATGGTGGGCGACGCGCGGCCATCCGCCAGACCGGGCGGCGCTGGGCTGGCTGGGCCTGTCCATCATCGCCGGGGCGGGCGCCTATACGCTGCTGGGCGCCGCGCCCATCCTGCTCGATACGCCCTTCTCGCTGCCGCAGAGCCACGTCACCAGCGTGCTGGTGGTCATCTATATCGGCCTGGCGCTGGGCCTGAGCCGCTATCGCCTGTTCGATCTGGGCGAATGGTCCTATCGCGTGCTGTTCTACACGATGGGCGCGCTGGTGCTGCTGGCGCTCGACGCCACCATCATCTTCCTGCTCAATGTCGACGCCGCCCCGGCGCTGGGCATTTCGCTGCTGCTGGTGGCCTTCGTCTATCTGCCCATCCGCGACTGGATCTGGCGGCGCGCCACCGCCCGCCGCATCATCGGGCAGGACGAGCTGTTTTCCGCCGCGCTCGACGTGGCCTTCGCCCCTTCGCCCGCCGAAAGCGCCGCGCGCTGGCAGGCTCTTTTGCGGCGGCTCTTCGATCCGCTGGAAATCGCCGAAACCGAAACCGCCGGCACGACGCCCGAAATGGGCGAGGACGGGCTTTCCATGGTGCTGCCCGCCGTGGCCGGCGCCCCGCCGCTGCGCCTCACCTATCCCTTTGCCGGCAGGGGGCTGTTCTCGCCCACCCATCTCAAGCTCGCCACCAATCTCGTCTCGCTCACCCTGCGCGCCGACGAGGGCCGCGCCGCCTATATGCGCGGCGTCGGCGAGGAACGCCGCCGCATGGCGCGCGACCTGCATGACGATGTGGGCGCGCGCCTGCTCACCGGCCTGCACACCGCCGACGAGGCCACCCGCCCCACCCTGCAGGCGGCGCTGGGCGACATCCGCGCCATCGTCAGCGGCCTCACCGGCGAGGAGGCCAGCCTCGAGCGCGTGCTGGCCGAGACCCGCCACGAGACCGCCCGCCGGCTGGAAGCGGCCGAAATCGCCCTCGACTGGCCCTTGCAGGAGGGAATGGACGAGGCCATCCAGCTCGATTACCGCCTGCACAAGACCCTGACCTCCAGCGTGCGCGAGATCGTCTCCAACGTCATCCGCCATTCCGGCGCCAGCCGCCTCACCGTCACCCCCCGCCTCACACCCGACCGGCTGACGCTGGACTTCGCCGACGACGGCAAGGGCATTCCCGCCGCCGCCCTGGCCGGGGAAACGCCGGGCTTCGGCCTGCGCAATCTGCGCCACCGCATCGAGGACATCGGGGGCAGGCTGGAGCTGGCCTCCAATGCGCCGGGCACGCGCATCGTGCTCGACGTGCCGCTGCGCCTTTCCGAGCGCCCCCCGGAACCGGGGGTGCCAGAAACGCTGGCTGTGCTTAACTCCCTTCCATGACCCAGCCATCGGCTCCGCCCCGTCTCTGCCTGCTGATCGAGGACCAGCCCAGCACACGTGACTGGATGCTGAGCGTGCTGCATGCGGCCTTTCCCGACCTGAAGGTGGAAACGGCGGCCACCCTCAAGGGGGCCAATGCCTGGCTCGACAGGAATGCCGGCGATCTCTGGCTCGCCATCATCGATATCGGCCTGCCCGACGGCTCGGGCGTCGATATCGTGCGCCGGCTGAGCCGGGATCATCCCGACGCGCTGCCGGTGGTGGCCACCATCTATGACGACGACGCGCATCTGTTCGACGCCATCGCCGCCGGCGCGCGCGGCTATGTGCTCAAGGACGAGGAAGCGGGCCTTTTGGTCAATTACCTGCGCCGCATCGAGCGGGGCGAGCCGCCGCTCTCCCCCTCCATCGCCCACCGCATGCTGGCCCATTTCCGCGCGCCGGCCCAGCAGCGCGACGAGGCCGGCCTCAGCCCGCGCGAAACCGAGGTGCTCACCCTGCTCGCCCGCGGCCTCACCGTGGCCGAGGCCGCCGCCCGGCTGGGCCTGCAACCCCAGACCGTCGCCTCCTATGTCAAGGTGATCTACCAGAAGCTGTGCATCACCAGCCGCGCCGAAGCCACCCGCGAGGCCATGAAGCGGGGGCTGGCATAGGATGAAACCGCGCACCCTGCTGCTTGCCCTGATAGTGGCCGGTCTCGGGCTGGTCCTGCTGCTGCCGGCCGACCTGCGGGCCGCCGAAACCGCCTGCACCGATTCTCCCCTGAGCGACTGCCGCGTGCTCGGCGCCGGCATCATCAACGACGAGGATGGCGCGCCGCTCCTTTCCTGGCAGACCCAGACCGGTTTTACCGAGCAGACCGGCATCATCGGCGGCTTCGTGCTCTACCGCTGGACCGGGGAGGACTGGACCCTGCTCGATTCCGGCTTCGACGGTTATGGCTTCACTCCGCCCCTGCTCAGCGAATCCGGGCTCCTGCATATCGCCGGCTATTCGGGCGGAACCGGCGCCTACAATGTCGACCGGCTCTATTTCCGCGGCGAGGACGAGGCCCCGTCCTGGCGCAGGATCGACATCGAGAGCTGGCGCGAGGACATCGACGCCCTGCTGCCCGCCGGGCTCGGCATCTGGAAGGGCGTCGACTACGATTTCGACGACTGGTTCTACGACACCCTCACCGCCCGCACCCCGCTCTGGCGCGAGGACGACGCCAATTGCTGCGCCACCGGCGGCGAAGCGCTGATCGATTTCGAAATCGTCGAGGACCGGCTGACGGTCAGAGCCCTGCGCTATCTGCCGCCCGAGGACGAGCCCTAGAACCGGCGAAACAGCCTAGAGCCCCAGGAACGCCACGCTGTCGGGGTCGAGCGGGATGCCCTCGGCGTCGCGCCGCGCCTTTTCGGTCCATTCGCGGTCGCCGGGGGCCATGACGCGCTCGGCCCCGGGGCGCAGCGGGGCGGCGCGCAGGCTCTCGAGATAGCGCCCCATCAAAGAGAGGAACATCTCGCGCCCGACGAATTTGTCCGGGTCGATGACCAGCACGAAATGACCCATATTACGCGGCGTCGACACGTCCCCGCCGCCATACATGGGGATGAAATCGGGGTCGAGCGTGGTGCCGGTGAGCAGCGCCGAGAACAAAGTCGCCACCCCGGCGAGCCCCGCGCCCTTGTAGCCGTAATCCACCCCGCCCAGCGGCAGCAGCATGTCGGCCAGATGCGGATTGGTCGTGGGCCGGCCCTCGGCATCGGCGGCAACCCCTTCGGGCAGCGGCGCGCCCACCGAGCGATGCAGCAGCACGCGGTTGAGCGGAATGGAGGACGTGGCCATATCGAGCAGCCACGGCTCCTGATCCGGCGCCGGCGCTGCGAAGGCCAGCGGATTGGTGCCGTGGAATTTCGAGGCCCCGTCGAAGAGGCTCACCATGGAATCGGTATTGGTGGTGGCGAAGGCAATGAAGCCCTTTTCGGCCCCGGCCAGCGCATAGGCCCCCGCCGCCCCGAAATGGGAGGAATGGCTGACCCCCACCGCGCCCAAGCCCGCCTCGCGCGCCAGCGCCATGCCGGTCTCGACCGCCTGATAGGCGGCGTAATGGCCCAGCCCATCGTCGCCATGCACCATGGCGCTGCCGGCGGCGCGGCGCTCCACGTTCAGTTGCGGATTTTTATTGAGCCGCCCGCCCTCCAGCATGGCGCAATAATGGCCGGTGAGGCGGATGCCGTGGCTGTCTATGCCCAGGCGCGAGGCATGCAGCATGGCGCGCACGGCGGCAGCCAGCGAAGCTTCGCTGGCCCCGGCCCGGCGCAGCGCCGCCGAGGCCCGCTCCTGCAACAGCGCGGCGGGAAACTTCAGGCTCCTGCGCTCCATGCTCATTCTCCCTCCACCGGCGGATAGGCGTGGTCCCGCCCCTGCCAGTCGCGCACACTATAGCACCCGTCGGCCCCGGCAATGCTGGCCCGCCCGATATCGGCCTTGCCGTGGCCGCCGGGAATATCGAGCACATAGATGGGCTGGCACAGCCCCGAAATGCGCCCGCGCAAGCCCGCCACCAGCGCCTGCCCGCGCGCGATGTCGACGCGGAAATGCCCGGTGCCCGGCGCCAGGTCGGGATGGTGCAGATAATAGGGGGTGACACGGTTTTCGACAAAGAGGCGCATCAGCGCCGCCAGCGTCTCCACATCGTCATTGACCCCGGCCAAGAGCACGCTCTGGCTCACCAGCACCACGCCGCCATCGGCCAGCGTCGCAAGCGCCGCCCGCGCCGCCGGCGAGAATTCCCTGGGGTGGTTGGCGTGAACGGCGACGTAAGTGGTCTTGCCGCTGGCCTTGAGCGCCGCCACCATGTCCTTATCGATCCGCTGCGGCTCCACCACCGGCACGCGGCTATGCACGCGCACCACCCGCACATGCTCGATCGCCCCGAGCCGCCGCATGATCGCCTCCATGCGGCGCGGCGAGAGCACCATGGGATCGCCCCCGGTGAGGATCACTTCCCAGATCTCCGCATGCGCCGCGATATAGGCCAAAGCCGCGTCCAGCTCCGGCGCGGTGAGCGTACCCAGCCCCTCCGGCCCCACCATTTCGCGGCGGAAGCAGAAGCGGCAATAGACCGGGCAGACATGCACGGGCTTGAGCAACACCCGGTCGAGATAGCGATGCACGATCCCCGTCACCGGCGAATGGGACAGATCGCCAATAGGGTCGGCCCGCTCCTCTTGCGTCGTCACCAGCTCGGCCGCATCGGGCACGAATTGGCGGGCAATCGGGTCCGCTGGATCGTTTGCATCGATGAGATCGAGCACCGCCGGGGTGATGGCGATGGCGTATTTTTCCGCGACCTCGTCCAGCGCCGGACCGGCTTCCACCAGCCCCAGCGCTTGGAGCTGCCCCACCGATTTGACGCTGCGCACCGAGCCATTCCCCTCCCCCTTGAGGGGAGGCGATGGAGCCATGCCTTTGCGCCCCACCCCCCTCATTCGGCCACCGGCGCCCACAGCACCGCCTCAATGCGCTGCGCCCCGGTGGCCAACATCACCAGCCGGTCAAAGCCCAGCGCCACCCCGCTGGCCGCCGGCATCAGCGCCAGGGCGGAAAGGAAATCCTCGTCCAGCGGATAGCGCTCGCCATAAAGGCGCTGCTTTTCGTCCATCTCGGCGGCAAAGCGCCGGCGCTGCTCGTCGGGGTCGGTCAATTCGCCGAAGCCATTGGCCAGCTCGACGCCTGAGGCGTAAAGCTCGAAGCGCTCGCTCAGCCGCCTGTCGCCCGGCAGGCGCCGCGCCAGCGCCGCCTCGGCCGCCGGATACCGGTCCAGAACCGTGATGCGCCCATTGCCCAATTGCGGCTCCACGCGCTCGACCAGAATGGTGCTGAAGAGATAGCTCCAGCTCTCGTCCTCGGGCACCGCCATGCCGATGCCGCGCATCTGCGCCGCCAGTTTCCCGCCATCGGGCACCCCGTCCGCGTCCATGCTGGCCAGCAGATCGATGCCGGCATGGCGCGCAAAGGCCTCGACCACGCCCAGCCGCTCGGGCTCGGCGAAGGGATCGCAGTCGCGCCCCCGGAAGGTGAACCGCCCGATACCGGTCGTCTCCGCCGCCAGCCGCGCCAGCGCGATGCAATCCTCGATCACCGCGTCATAGGCTTCGCCGGCGCGATACCATTCGAGCATGGTGAATTCGGGGTGATGCAGCGCGCTGCGCTCGCGGTTGCGCCAGACATGCTGGAGGCTGGCGATGCGCCGCTCCCCCGCCGCCAGCAGCTTCTTCATGGTGAATTCGGGCGAGGTGTGGAGGTACATCGGCCGGCCCACCCCGTCATTGCCGATCATTTCGGTGGCAAAGGCGTGCAGATGCGTCTCGTTGCCCGGCGAGCGCTGCAATCCGGGCGGATCGACGATGAGGAAATCGTGGCCTGCCAGATAAGCCCGCGCCGCCGCCTCGATGCGCCCGCGCGCCAGCAGGATGGGGCGCCGGTCGGCATGGATTGAGGGCGTCCACCAGGGCGAGGCGGGCTGGGGATCGGAAGCGTTCATGGTGTCTTATATGCGGGCCGGGCTGGCGAATGTCGCCAAGATAGGGTAGTTGGCGCACGAAAACCACTTTATGCGCGCCCCGGCCCAGCCTCTACGACGCGCTTCGGAAACGAACAAGGAAGAAATATGGTCAAGGTCATCGCCTCTTCGCTGCGCAAGGGCAATGTCGTCGAGCAGGACGGCGCCCTGCATGTCATCCTCACGGCGGAAAACGTCCATCCCGGCAAGGGCAATTCGGTGACCAACGTCACCATGCGCCGCATTTCCGACGGGGTGAAGGTGATCGGCCGTTGGCGCACCGTGGAAATGGTCGAGAAGGCCGATGTCGATGACCGCGAATACGACTATCTCTATTCGGACGGCGAGGGCCACCACTTCATGGAGCCCCAGAGCTATGAGCAGATCACCGTTTCCGACGACGTGATCGGCGACCAGAAGGCCTATCTCACCGACGGCATGAAGGTGCACCTCAAGACCTTCGAGGGCACCGCCCTCTCCATGGAACTGCCCCAGCGCCTCACCTTCGAGATCGTCGAGACCGAGCCGGTGGTCAAGGGCCAGACCGCCTCATCCTCCTTCAAGCCCGCCGTGCTCAACAACGGCTTGCGCGTCATGGTGCCGCCCCATATCGGCGCCGGCACCCGCATCGTCATCCTCACCGAAGACAATTCCTACGTCGAACGCGCCAAGGACTGACCAGGGTCCGCCGGGGGCGGGCCGCCTGGCCCTCCCCGGTCCCATGCCGCGCCGGCCCCGGTCGCGGTTTGCCTACATCCCGAACAAGTCCCCCAGCCAGGCCATCTGCGCCCGCTCCTGGAAGGGGCCGCCCCCTTCGTGGTTGTTGAACTCATAGGCATGGATGGTCTTTTCGGCGCCGGCATAGGCGTTGAAGGCGCCATAGACGCTCGAAGGCGGGCAGACCTCATCCATCAGCGCCACCGAGAACAGCGCCGCCGCCCGCGCCTGCCGGGCAAAGCACACCCCGTCGAAATAGCGCAGCGTCTCAAACACCGCCCCGACCTTGTCGCGGTGCTGGGCGAGGAAGCGCGCGATCTCCAGATAGGGGTCGCGCAGGGCCACGCGCACGGCGCGGGGAAAATCGCACAGGAACGGCACGTCGGGCATCACCGCCGCGACGCGGCTGTCGAGCCCCGCCGCCGCCAGCGCAATTCCCCCGCCCTGGCTGCCGCCGCAGACGGCGATGCGCCCGCCATCGACGAAATCCTGCCCGGCCAGCATGTCGATGGCGCGCACCGCATCGGTGAAGACGCGGCGATAATAGAAATCGTGCCTGTCGAGCACGCCCTTGGTCATCACCCCCGGCAGGGACGGGGTGGAGCCCACCGGATCGGATGTGTCCCCGACGCTCCAGCCGCTGCCCTGCCCGCGCGTATCCATGCGGAAATAGGCATAGCCCGAGGCCGCCCAATGCAGCAGCTCATGGGGAAAGCCGCGCCCGCCGCCATAGCCCACATACTGCACCACCAGCGGCAGCCTGCCCTCGTGCCCGGCCGGCAGCACCAGCCAGCCCTTGACGGGATGGCCGCCAAAGCCGGGAAAGCTGACATCGAAAACCTCGACCGCCCGCAGCGTCGTATGGGCGCGGGCCATCTGCACGGCCCCGCCGATGGCGCGCGCCTCGGCCAGGGTCCGCTCCCAGAAGGCGGTGAAATCGGCGGGCGTTTCCACCCCGCTCTGATAGGCCGCCAGCGCGGGCGGGACGAGATCGGGAAACGGCACGGCGGCTCCTCGCGGATCAGGGTTTGAGATCGGGCGGCACGGGCGGGGTTTCGTAGAGCAGGGTGATCTCGATCCGCTCATTGGCCGCCATATAGGGGTCGTTGGGAAAGAAAGGGTCGCTCGCGGCCCGGCCGACCACCGAATCCACCCGGTCGTCCCGCAGCCCGAACTCGCCCAGGATCTGGCGCACGCTGTTGGCCCGGTCGGCCGAAAGCTCCCACGAGCCATAGCGCGGATTGGCATAGCTGCCGCCCGCCGCCGTATGCCCGGTGATGCGCACGGGACTGGACATGCGCTGCAGGATCGGCGCGATGGCGGCGATAGCCTGGCGCGTCGGCTCGTTGGGATATTTCGAGCCCTCGGGGAACATCGGGCGCCCCTCCTGGTCGATGAGGCGGATATTGAGCCCCTCGGTGGTCTCTTCCACGATCAGGCTGTCGGCGATCTCGGTGATGTCGGGCATGGACTGCCAGGCCTGGCGGATGCTGGCGGCGGCGCTGTGGAAGCCCTGGTCGTCATCGGCGCGCAGATCGGTCTGGGAGGTGCGGCTGTCGGCCGAATCGGCGCCCTGCTGCTGGTTGCGCCCGCTCAGCGCTCCCTCCTGCGAGCCGAAATCCTCGCCCCTGGGCACCATGGCCACTTCCTTGGAGATTTCGGGCTGCGAGCCGGACAGTTGCGCATCCGAATCGTCCAGCGCCGTGCCGCCCATCAGCCCGCCCGCCCCGCTGGTGGTAGGGGCGATGCTGGCCGGGGCGAAATAGGAGGCGAGCCCCTCCTTCTGCTCGGGCGTGGTCATGCTGATGAGCCAGAGCAGCAGGAAGAAGGCCATCATCGCCGTCACGAAGTCGGCATAGGCGATCTTCCAGGCGCCGCCGTGATGGGCGTGCTTGTGCTTCTTGACCTTCTTGATGATGATCGGCCGGTCGAAATCCGCCATTCTGGCCGCGCCCGCCGATCAGTTCGCCAGCGGCAGGTTGGCCGTGGCCTCGTCCACCTCGGCAAAGCTGGGCCGGTCTTCCGACATCAGCGCCTTGCGGGCGAATTCGATGGCCATCACCGGCACCTGCCCCGAGATATGGGCCAGAAGCCCCACCTTGAGCGAGAGGAAATATTTGGACTCGGCCTCATAGGTGTTGCGCAGCGACTGCGCGAAGGGGCCGAAAAAGCCATAGGCGACGAAAACGCCAAAAAACGTGCCCACCAGCGCCCCGCCGATCAGGTGCCCCAGCACTTCGGGCGGCTCGGTGATGGCGCCCATGGTCTTGATGACGCCCAGCACCGCCGCGACGATGCCCAGGGCCGGCGTGCCGTCGGCCAGCGACTGCACGGCCGACACCACGCGCTCGCGCTCCTGGTGGTGGGTTTCCAGCTCTTCGTCCATCAGCGCTTCCATCTCATGGACATTGTTGGAACCCAGCGTCACCATGCGCAGATAGTCGCAGACGAACTCCACCGCGTGGTGGTTGGCGGCAAAGGTGGGAAAGCGCGCGAACAGGGTCGATTCGGCCGGGTTCTCGATATGCTGCTCCAGCGCCAATATGCCCTTGGCCTGCACCAGCTTGAACAGGCTGAACTGCATGCCCAGCAGCTCGAGATAGGCGGCCTTGTTATATTTCGGCCCCTTGAACAGCGTGCCGAACATGGCCGGGGTCTGCTTGAGCACGGCGGCCGAATTGCCGATGATATAGGCGCCGATGGCCGCGCCCAGGATGATGACGAATTCAAAAGGCTGCCAGAGAACCTCGATATGCCCGCCCATGGCGGCATAGCCACCGAAGACGGACCCGAACACCACTATGACGCCGACGATAAGACGCATTTGACCGAAAACTCATTCCGCGGACGTCATCCCGCCCGGCCGGCATTATCAGTCGGTTTACCTTAACAGCGGGTTTATCGCCCACCGGCCTCTCCCTCACCCATGCTTCAATGCTTGTGAAAACCCCCTCATCCGCCCTTCGGGCACCTTCTCCCACGAGGGGAGAAGGGGGGCGCGGTGGTTGTGGAGGGAAGGTGCCCCTCGGTGGATGGGGCACCCTCATGCCCCAACCCATCGTCATTGCCGGGCTCGTCCCGGCAATCCACGCCTCCGCTTGCGCTGAACCCTCCATGGACCACCGGGACAAGCCCGGTGGTGACGGTGGGGGAAGCATTATGCGCCTCCCACCCACCATGTCGCCCCGGCCTTGATCCGGGGCCCATCCCGGATCATCGCCACCGGCACACTCTCAGGCTGGATCCCGGCTCACCGCCGCAATGACACCGAGAACGGCCTCCTACCGCCGCAGCCGCGAGGGGTCGAGCCGGCTCGGCCGCTCGGGCAGGCTGAGCGCGCTCAGGCGCGGCGCGGTGCGCGCGATCACCCGCCCGCCCTTGATGACGGCGAGGCGCGTGGCCTTGAGGCGGATGGCCTCGATGGCGTCGTCGGCCTGCAAGAGCACCATGTCGGCCTTGCAGCCCACATCGAGCCCATACCCCTCCAGATTGAGGATTTTCGCCGGGCCGGTGGTCACCGCCTCGAAACATTGCCGCATGGCGGCGCGGCTGGTCATCTGCGCCACATGCAGCCCCATGGAGGCCACTTCCAGCATGTCGGCCTGGCCCAGCGAATACCAGGGGTCCATCATGCAATCCTGCCCGAAGGCGCAGGTGATGCCGTAGCTCAGCATTTCGGGAATGCGCGTCATGCCGCGCCGCTTGGGATAGGTGTCGTGCCGCCCCTGGATGCCGATATTGATATTGGGATTGGCAATGGCCGCCACCCCAGCCTCCTCCATCATCGGCAACAGCTTGGAGACGTAATAATTGTCCATGGAATGCATGGAGGTGAGGTGCGAGCCGGCGACGCGCCCGCCCAGCCCGAGGCGCTGCGTTTCATAGGTCAGCGTCTCGATATGGCGGCTCAGCGGATCGTCGGTCTCGTCGCAATGGATATCGACCATCAGCCCGCGCTCGGCGGCGATTTCGCACAAAGCCGTCACGCTTTTGGCCCCGTCGCCCATGGTGCGCTCGAAATGGGGAATGCCGCCCACCACGTCGACGCCCATGTCCAGCGCCCGGTTCAGCAGCTCCACCGCGCCCGGATAGCGGTAATAGCCATCCTGCGGGAAGGCCACCAATTGCAGCTCGATATAGGGGGCGACGCGCTTTTTCACCTCCAGCAGCGCCTCGACGCCGAGGAGGCGCGGGTCGCACACATCCACATGGGTGCGGATGGCGAGCAGCCCCTGCGCGGCGGCGAGGTCGCAATAGGCCAGCGCCCGCTCGACCACCGCCTCATGGGTGAGAAGGGGCTTGAGTTCCCCCCAGATGCGGATGCCTTCGAGCAGGAGCCCGCTTTCATTGAAGCGCGGCAGGCCCAGCGACAGGGTGGCGTCCATGTGGAAGTGGCAATCGACGAAGGGCGGGGAAACCAATTGCCCGCCGGCATCGATCACCTCGCCCGCCTCGCCCCCCAGATTGGCCTCGACCGCCGCGATGCGCCCGCCGCGCACGCCGATATCGAGCCCGCTGCGCCCGTCGGGCAGGCTGGCATTGATGATTTTGAGATCGAACATGGAAAGCCTCTCGGAACGCGAAAAAACCTAATGTCGCTGGCCCTTGAACCAGGGATGGAGCAGCGCGCGGGGATAGTCGGCGCGGCGCGCCACCAGCACCAGCGCCAGGATGGACAACAGGTAAGGCAGCATCAGGAACACCTGCCCCGGCACCACCTGGCCGATTTCGGCCTGTAGCCGGATCTGGAAGGCGTCGAACGCCCCGAACAGCAGCGCCCCCAGCAGCGCCTTGCCCGGCTGCCAGGAGGCGAAGACCACCAGCGCGATGCAGATCCAGCCGCGCCCATTGACCATGCCGAAAAAGAACGCATCGAACGCCGACATGGTGAGGAAAGCCCCGCCCAGCGCCATCAGCGCCGAGCCGGCCACCACCGCCCCGATGCGCAGCGCCCGCACCGACAGCCCCTGCGCCTCCACCGCTGCGGGATTGTCGCCAACGGCGCGAATGGCCAGCCCCAGCGGCGTGCGATAGAGCACGAACGCCACCACCCCCACCAGCACCAGCGCCAGCATGGTCATCGCCGTCTGCTGGAACAGCGCCGGCCCGATAAAGGGCAGGTCGGACAGGCCCGGAATGTTGAGCGGCTGGAAGGGCACGATGCGCGGCGGCGAGGTGACATTGGGCAGCGCCGTGCGATAGGTGAAATAGCTGGCGCTGGTCGCCAATAGGGTGATGCCGATGCCCGAAACATGCTGGGAAAGGCCCAGCACCACGGTCAGGATCGCGTGCAGCAGCCCGAACATGCCCCCGGCCAGCGCCGCCACCAGCACCCCCAGCCACAGGCTCGCCCCCAGATAGACGGCGAGCCAGCCGGCCATGGCCCCGGCGACGAATATGCCCTCGATGCCCAGGTTGAGCACGCCCGAGCGCTCGCAGATCAGCGCGCCCAGCACCCCGAAGATCAGCGGGGTGGCGATGCGGATGGCGGCGGCCCAGAAATTGGCCGAGAGAAGAATGTCGATCGCTTCCATTTTTATGCCTCCGCCGCCGGCTTGCCGCCCGGCTCATAGCGCAGCCGGAAGCGCAGGAAGAACCCGCCCACCAAGACGCTCAGCAGCGACAGCGCCACCACCAGATCGGCCAGATAGCTGGAAATGCCGGTGGCCCGGCTCATCGAATCGGCCCCCACGAACACGGCGGCGACGAACAGCGCCGCGAACACCGAGCCAATGGGCGAAAGCCCGGCCAGCATGGCCACCACGATCCCCGAATAGCCGAAGCCGGGCGAGAGATCGGCCGAGAGATAGAGCTTGACCCCGGCCACTTCCCCCACCCCGGCCAGCCCCGCCAGCCCGCCCGAGATCAGCGCCACCTTGAGCATGGTGGCGTCGACCCGAATGCCGGCAAAGCGCGCCGCCGCCCGGTTTTCGCCCACGGCGCGGATCTCGAAGCCCAGCACGCTGCGCCGCACCACCACCCACAGCACCAGCGCCGCCGCCACCCCGACGATGAGGCCGAAATGCATGCGCAGGCGCGGCATCAGCTTGGGGTAATGCGCCTCGGCGATCAGCGGCACCGATTGCGGCCAGCCCAGCGCCATCGGGTCCTTCAGCACCCCTTCCACCAGCATCTGGATGAGGAGGATGACGATGAAATTGAGCAAAAGCGTCGTCACCACCTCATCGGCGCCGAAGCGTTGCTTCAAAAACGCCGGCACCACCATCATCAACCCGCCGGCCAGGAACCCGGCCAGCATTATGGTGGGGATCATCAGCAGGGGCGGCAAATGCACCAGCCCGCTGCCCACCACCACGGCGGCCAGCGCCCCGATATAAAGCTGCCCCTCGGCCCCGATATTCCACAGCCGCGCCCGGAAGGCGACGGCGGCGGCGAGCCCGGTCAGGATCAGCGGCGTCGCCCTATTGAGCGTTTCGGAAAAGGCGAACATGGAGCCGAAGGCCCCCTGCACGATCAGCACATAGGCCTCGAGCGGCGAGCGCCCCGCCGCCAGCACCGGAATGGCCACCAGCAACAGCCCGGCCAGCCCGGCCAGCAGCGACACGGTGATCTTGAGGCGCATCGGCGCATTGGCGCGCGGTTCCAGACGCCAGCTCATGCCCGCGCCTCCTCTTGCGTCTGCCCGGCCATCATCAGGCCCACCAGGCTGCGGTCGAGATGCTCGGAGAGCCCGGCATCCATCACCTCCCCGCCATGCACCACGAGGAAGCGGTCGGCCAAAGCGAACAATTCGTCCAGATCCTCGGAAATCACCATCACCGCCGCCCCCCCGTCGCGCGCCGCCACGATCCGCCGATGCACCTCGGCCTGCGCGCCCACATCCAGCCCGCGCGTCGGCTGGTTGGCGAGAATGACGCGCGGCGCGCGCTCCAGCACCCGCGCCAGGATCAGCTTTTGCACATTGCCGCCCGAGAGCAGCCGCGCCTCGGCCTCCGGGCCGGGGCAGCGTATGTCATAGGCGGCGATGGCCGCTTCGGCGCGGCGGCGCATGGCCTTGCGGTCAATCATGCCCAAGCGCGAGAAATCGCGCCCGCGCACCTCTTCCATGGCGATATTGTCGGCGACGCTCATCGTGCCCACCACGCCGTCCTGCTGGCGGTCCTCGGGCATGCGCGCCACCCCCGCCGCCACCAGATCGCGCGGCTCGGCCTTGCCCAGCGCCTTGCCATAGAGCCGGATTTCGCCGCTATCGGGCACGGCCAGCCCCGAGAGCAGCGCCGCGATCGCCGCCTGGCCATTGCCCGAAACCCCGGCCACGCCGACGATTTCCCCTTCGCGCAACACGAAGCTGGCCCTGGAAAGCTCGGCCCGCGCCGCCCGGCCCAAGGTGACGTCGATAAATTCCACCAGCGGCGCGCCCGGCTGCGGCGCGCTGCGCTTCACCTCGGCCACCGCCTTGCCCACCATGAGGTCGGCAATGGCGCGCCGGTCGGCATTGGCGGTCGAAAGCTCGCCCGCCTTGCGGCCCGCGCGCAACACGGCGATGCGGTGCGACACCGCCAGCACCTCGCCCAGCTTATGCGAGATGAAGATGACGCCCAGCCCCTTGGCCGCCAGCCGCCGCAGCACCGCGAACAGCCCCTCGGCCTCCTGCGGCGTCAGCACCGCCGTGGGTTCGTCGAGAATGAGCACCTTCACGTCGCGGTAGAGCGCCTTGAGGATTTCCACGCGCTGCTTTTCACCCACGCTCAGAGCCGCCACGCGCCGGTCGAGATCGACCTCCAGCCCGCTTTCGGCCATGATCTCTTCCACCCGCCGCCGCGCCGTCCGCCCATTGGCCGGGCGCAACAGGGGCTCGGTGCCCAGCCTTATATTGTCGAGCCCGGACAGGTTCTCGGCCAGCGCGAAATGCTGGTGCACCATGCCCACCCCGGCGGCCAGCGCCGCGCCGGGCGAGCCGGGCGGCAGAATCTCGCCGCCGACGCGCACCACGCCCTCGTCCTGCACGTAATGGCCGAAAAGGATATTCATCAGCGTCGTCTTGCCGGCGCCGTTCTCGCCCAAAAGCGCCAGGATTTCCCCCCGCCGCAGCGCCAGGTCGAGCCCGTCATTGGCCAGCAGCGCACCGAACCGCTTGGTGATGCCCTCCAGCGAGAGCACGATATCGGCCTCAGATTCGGTCATATCCGCCCCCGGAAACTAGATATTGCGACATCACCCACGGAACACCCGGCGCCATCGCCCCCTCTCCCGTAAGGGGCCTGTTGCGCAGTTGTCGTGAAGCGAGAAACGCTCCGCAGTGGCTTTCCAACCTCGATGTCGCCCCGGCCTTGAGCCGGGGCCTATCCTGAGATTTGCGGATGGATCCCGGCGCGGAGGCCGGGATGACACCGTGTTTGTTGCTGCATCAGATGTTATGCAACAGGCCCACAAGAGGAGGAAGGCTCCTCGCTCTTATTTCGGCTCGGAATCGTCGATCTCGACCACGAAGGCGCCGGAGACGATCTCGGCTTCCTTGGCCTTGGCGGCAGCCACGGCCTCGGGCCCGGCCAGGGCCTCATCCAGAACCATGGACGAGCCGCCCTGCTCCATGAAGGCGTAGATGCCGTAATCGTCGGCGACGAACTTGCCCGATTTCACGTCCTCGATGGCGGCATTGACCATGGGCGTGCCGTCCCAGAGAGCGCTGGCCAGGATGGTGCCGGGATAGTCGGCGGCGGTGTCGATCACATTGCCGATGGCCAAAACGCCCCGTTCCTTGGCGGCGTCGGAGACCCCGAAGCGCTCGGCATAGAGGATGTCGGCGCCCGAATCGATCATGGCGAAGGCCGCTTCCTTGGCCTTGGGCGGATCGTACCAGGAGTTGATGAAGCTGATCGAGAAGGTGACGTCGGGATTGACCTCGCGCGCCCCGTCCATGAAGGCGTTCATCAGCCGGTTGACCTCGGGAATGGCATAGCCGCCCACCATGCCGATCTTGTTGGTCTTGGTCTTGAGCCCCGCGATCATGCCGGTGAGATAGCTCGGCTCATGGATGAAATTGTCGAAGGTGGCGTAATTGGGCGCCACCGGCGGCAGGGACGAGCCCATGAGGAAGGCGATCTCGGGATATTCCGCCGCCACCGCGCGCGAGGGCTGCTCCACCCCGAAGGCCTCGCCGAACATCAGCGCCACGCCCTGTTCGGCATATTCGCGCATCACGCGCTCATAATCGGTGTTGGAGACGTTTTCCGAATAGACATAGTCGATCTCGCCGCGATCCTTGGCGGCGATCAGCGCGTTATGCAGGCGGCTCACCCATTGCTGTTCCACAGGCACGGTCCAGACCGCGGCCACCTTGAGCGCATCCTGCGCCCAGGCCGGCATGCCGCCCAGCAGCAGCGCCCCCATCGCCAGGCCCGCCACCACGCCGCGGCGGGTCATTGCGTTCTTCCCAGTCATTTTTCCTACCCCGTTTTCCAAAAAACCTTCTGCACCACCCATCTAGCCGGCAAGGGCGGGTCTTTGGCAAGCCACAAAGCGTGGCCGCAAGCTCTATCGGCAAAGCCCGCCGGGCAAACAAAAAAAGGCGCCCGAAGGCGCCTTTCCACCGATTCGATGCGCCCTTGGCTCAGGCGGCGATGCGCCCCGGCGCCGCGCTTGCCTGCAGGGTGAAGACATCCACCACCCCGTCGAGCTCGCTGGCCTGGGCCTCGGTCTGCTCGATGGCGGCATTGGTCTCTTCCACCAGCGCCGCATTGTGCTGGGTCATCTCGTCCATCTGCTGGATGGCGACATTGACCTCGCGGATGGCAGTGGCCTGCGCCTGGCTTTCGGCGGCGATGGATTCGAGCAGGCTGCTATTGTCGCGCGCCGCGTCCAGCATGCCGGTCAACTGGTCGGCGGCCTCGCTCACCAGCCGCGAGCCCGAGCTCACCTCGTCGGCCGATTGCTCGATCAGCCCCTTGACCTCCGAGGAGGCTTCGGCGGCGCTCTGGGCCAGCCGCCGCACTTCCACGGCCACCACGGCAAAGCCCTTGCCCGCTTCCCCGGCGCGCGCCGCTTCCACCGAGGCGTTGAGCGCCAGCAGGTTGGTTTGGAAGGCAATGTCGTCGATCAGCCCGATAATGTTGGAGATCTTGGCCGAGGATTGGGTGATCCGCTCCATGGCTTCGTTGGCGCGGTGCATCACCACCCCGCCCTGGGTGGCGGCGTCCGAGACAAGGCCTGCATTCTTGGCCGCCGACACCGCCCGCTCGGCATTCTGCATCACCGTATCGGCGAGCTGTTCCATGGCCGCCGAGGTTTCCTCGATCATCGCCGCCTGGCGCGTGGTGCGCTCCGACAGATCGTTGGCGCCCGACAGGATTTCCCCCGTCGCCGTCTTGATGTCGGCCGAGGTCTGCTTGATCTGCCCGACAATGCCGGTCAGCTTGGCCACCACGGCGTTGATGTCGGTCTTGAGCTTGTCGAAGGCGCCGGCATATTCGCCGCGCATCTGGCGCGACAGGTCCGCCGCCGCCAGCGCCGACAGCACCGAACCGGCATCGGCCAGCCCGCCGGCCACCGTGTCCATCATGCGGTTGAAGGTCGCCGCCAGCCGCTCCAGATCGGCTTCGCCATAGGTTTCGGGCAGGCGGCGGCTGAGATCGCCCTCGACCGTGGCCGCCACCGCCTCGCCGAATTCGGCCTGGAAGCGCTCCATGGCGCGGGCGCGGGCGGCCGCCTGTTCATGGGTCTGGCGCTCCAGCGCCGTCATCTCGGCCACGCGGATGCCGTTCTCGCGGAACACCTGCACCGCGCCGGCCATGGAGCCGATCTCGTCGCGGTTGCCCTTGTAGGGCACCTCGGAGGCGAAATCGCCATTGGCATAATCCTGCATGATGCCGGTGATGTGGTTGAGCGGGCGCACGATGTGGCGGTTGCCGATGAACAGCGCCAGCCCGGCCCCGGCCAGCAGGCCCAGAAGCGTCACCAGCCCCACCGCCGGCAGCACGTTGGACTGGAAAGCGGCGAGCTCGGCATTGAGCACGGCGTAATCGTCCTTGTCGGCCTGCACCACCAGGTCTACCTCGGCCTGATAGGCCTTGCGGTTGGCGCGGTTGGCCTCGTTATTGCCCTGCTCGTTGGCCAGGTCCGGGTCGACCCCGGCCAGCCGCGTGGTTTCGGTGCGGAAGGTGCGGAATTCGGCCGCCCGCGCCACCAGATTGTCGAAGCTGGCCTGGTGCTCGGGCTTGACCAGCGGCCGCCAGGCCTCGATCAGCGCATCGATCTGGTCCAGCGAGGCCAGCACGCCCTTGGCGAAGGGCGCCGCCTGCTCGATGGTGTCGGAAGCATAGATGCCACGCGCATCCATCACCACGGCGGTGATGAGCCGGTTGAGATGCTCGCCGTTGAACGCCCGCGTCGAGGCCGCTTCGAGCTCGCCCAGCTGGTGGGTATAGGTGGTGGCCATATAGACGGCCAGGCTGGCCGTCGTCAGAACCGCCAGCCCCATGGCGGCGACAATGGCCAGAAGTTTCGTGCGCAGCTTCATCGCGTATCCCCTGCCGCGCTCGAGGGTGCGCGGCTCATAAAACAGTGTTTGTCGGGGGAAATTCTGCGCCTTTACAGTTAACGGCGGCTAAACATTGTCCTTATCGGCCTTTTACGAGGGTTTTTCGGCGCGCAACCGGGCCAGAAGACTGCGCGCGACATTGGCGCATTGCACCCGGATGTCGGGGATGGCCTCGATCTCGAAATAGCGGCCGCGCGTCAGCGGCCCCACCACATGGATGCGGCGCGAGGCCCGGCCGGAGGCATCCACCAGCGCGCAATCGCCATCGACATCAAGCCCGATGCGCATCCGGTCGGGCCGCGCCGCCCCCGCCTCCACCAGATGGCGCACCACCGGATTGGCGCTGGCGCGCACATCCACGCTCACCCCGCCGCAATCATAGACGCGCGCCACCGCGACTTCCTCGCGCCGGTCGGTGCCGCGCGGGCGGATGGTGGCCACCACGTCGTCCCCCGCCGCCGCGATGGCGAGGAACTCGGCCGCGACCAGCCGCACCTGCCCGCGCGCGATGGCCGCCACCAGTCGCGCATGCAGGTCCGGCGGCAGGCGGTGGCGATGGATGTTCCACCAGGGCCGCAAATGGCGCAGGAACTGCCGCTTCTGCGCGTCGGTCCAGCTCTGCCACAGGCGCTGATTGTAGGGGCGCAGCCCGTCCAGCACGCTGCGCCAGTCCCCGCCCCCAGCCTCCACCCGGCCGATCAGCCCCCGGAACCAGCCCAGCAAATGCACGAGGCTCCTGCCGAAGGGCACTTCGGCCTCGGGGATAGTCAGCACCGGCACGTCCTTGTGCCCGGTGGGCAGAAGCCCGTTGCGCGACACCACCTCGATCGCTCCCCGATGCTCGGCCTCGGCCAGCGACACCCAGGCATCCACCATGCTCAGCCCCGAGCCCAGGATCATCACCGGCGCCTCGGGCGCCAGCGGCGTGTCCTGCGGCCCGCCCACCCGCACGGCGATGCCGCGCCCGCGCGCCTGCTGGGTCTCGTGGCCCAGCGCCAGCCCCGCCATGCCGCCCGCCAGCACCCGCCCATCGGCAAGCGTCACCGCAACGCCCTCGGCCGTTTCGGCCACGTTCACCGCCGCCGCCGAAACGATCTCCAGCCGCTCGGGCTGGTCCGAAGCCGCTTCGCGCAGCACGTCTTCGAGATAAAGCCCATATACCCGGCGCGGCACGAACACCCAGGACGACTCGCACCGCCCCGGCTCGCGCCTTTGCAGCCAGCGCCAGAAATGCTCGGGATCGTCGGCGAAGGCGCTCATGCCCCGCGCCGGCACGTTGACGCGATGGTCGCGGTTGCGCGCCGAATAGGCCAGCCCCTGGCCCACCGCGCCGTTCTGCTCGATGAGCACCACGCGCAGCTCCGGGTCGGGATCGCGGAGCAGTTGCGCCGCCAGCAGCACGCCGCTGGCCCCTCCGCCCACAATGATGATCGATGCGGCGGTATCCGGCATCCGGCTGCTCCAAGCGATTCCCGAGCCGGCGGCATGCCCGACTCGTCGGGCCGGACTGTCGATGATTGCCGGGCCGGCGTCCAGCCTGCCCGCCCGCGCGAGCGGAACGCTAAAGCGTCAGCTCGGCGGCGCGCAGCGGCTCGACGGCGGTGGAATCCTCGCCCCGCTGATAGGCGATGGCCAGCCGGAAGCTCTGGGCGATCCGCTCGGCGCGGTCGATGAACAGCGCCGCCGTCTCGGGGTGGCAGATATCGTCCACCGTCTGCTTGAACAGCACCAGCCAGCGCACGAACAGATCGTCGTTGATCTCGGGAATGGCCAGGTGCTTGGGCATGGGCCGGCCCGAAAAGCGCCCGGTGCCCAGCAGCATCGCGCTCCAGAAATCATACATCTGCCGCAGATGCGGCGGCCATTGCTCGGGGGCGATATGGGCGTCGAACACCGGCCCCAGCGCCGGGTCGCGCCGCACCCTGGCATAAAACCCGTCCACCACCTGTCGCACCTGCGCCTCGTCCAGCCCCGGCGGGGTGGTTCCGAACCGCACCGAAGCCGCCGCGCCCTGGTCGCTCACGCTCATCCCGCCCGTCCTTCCGTCACGCAAAACATGGATATGATACACATCTTTTAAAGGATCAAGAAGGCCCGGCGTTCCGCGCATGATGGTGCCCCACCCACGGAACAGCACCCTCCCCCTTGTGGGGAGGGTCGGGGAGGGGGGATTCCATGCCCCAAAAACGAAACGGCCCCCGAAAAACCCGGGGGCCTGCATTCGCGTGCTGCTATCGAGCCTAGAGCCCGGCGGCGTCGTAGATCGCCTGGAAGCGCTCGCCGACCTTCTTGGGAACCTTGACCGCCTTGACCGCGTCGATGTTCTCGTGGCCGTCGCCGACGATGACCATGGCCACCATGCCCATGGCGAAGTGCGGGGTGCACTTGAGCCCATAGACGCCGGGCACCTCGAAGGTGACGGTATAGGTCTCGTTGATCTTGCTCTTGAAGGTCTCGGCCCCTTCCGGGATCATGTCCTTGATGGTTTCGACATTGTGGCTCTTGTCGGTGGGGATGAAGGTCACCGTGTCGCCGGGCTGAACCTGCACATAGGCCGGCTCGAACACCATGGCGCCGGCTTCGCCCTTGTTGAGCATGTGGATTTCGTGGTTGACGCCCTCGGCGGCGGCCGGCAGCGGCTGCAAGAGCGGCAGGGCGGCGCCCAGCGCCAGCAGACCCAGCATCAGGCCACGGCGGGTGACATTCACCTGGGTTGCAACCAGGGCATCGGGGAAGAGGCGCATCTTAGAACTCCTTGGGTCGGGGCCGCGTCGGGGATGGGGGCCCTTCGGGGAGGTAACTATGCCTATGCAGCGTCTTCTTCTTTGATCCTCGTCAAACTACGACAATAAACATGTCCCTGAAATTGTTGAACTATTTGATCGAAATCAAGGAGTACGCCCACCACCTTCCATAATATCCTTCCCGAAGACGCGGCAAACTCGCGTCAAACAACGGAGAAAGAAAATGGCTGGTCAGAACACAGTTTCGCGTCGGGCCCTGCTCACCGGAGCGGCCGCGATCGGCGCGGCGACCCAATTGGCCGTCATGCTGCCTGCCGCCGCGCAGGAAGTGGCCGCCGCTGCCGGCGCCGTGGACATCAACACGCTTGAGCGCGTGAAGGTGGATCTGGTGGCTCCTCCCTTCGTGCATGCGCATGAACAGGTCGCCACCGGCGCCCCCAAGATCTACGAATTCACCATGACCATCGAGGAGAAGATCCACCAGGTCGACGACGACGCCACGGTCTGGGCCATGACCTTCAACGGCTCGGTTCCCGGCCCGCTGATGGTGGTGCATGAGGGCGACTATGTCGAGCTGACCCTCATCAACCCCGATACCAACATGATGGGCCACAATATCGACTTCCACGCCGCCACCGGCGCGCTGGGCGGTGCGGGCCTCACCAATGTCAACCCGGGCGAAAAGGCCATCCTGCGCTTCAAGGCCACCAAGGCCGGCGTCTTCGTCTATCACTGCGCCCCCGAGGGCATGGTGCCCTGGCACGTGGTCACCGGCATGAACGGCGCCATCATGGTGCTGCCGCGCGAAGGCCTCAAGGACCCCAAGGGCAATCCCCTGCCCTATGACCGCATCTACTATGTCGGCGAGCAGGATTTCTACCTGCCCAAGGACGAGGACGGGAACTACAAGGTCTATGAGAGCATCGGCGACGACTATGACGACATGATCGCCGTCATGCGCGGCCTCATCCCCACCCACATCGTCTTCAACGGCCGCAAGGGTGCGCTGACCGGCGAGAATGCCCTCAAGGCCAATGTCGGCGACCGGGTGCTGGTCATCCACTCGCAGGCCAACCGCGACACGCGGCCCCACCTGATCGGCGGCCATGGCGACTTCGTCTGGCCCACGGGCAAGTTCCACACCCCGCCCGATGTCGACCAGGAAACTTGGTTCATCCCCGGCGGTGCGGCGGGCGCGGCCTACTACACCTTCCTCCAGCCCGGCGTTTACGCCTATGTCAACCACAACCTGATCGAGGCGTTCGAATTGGGCGCGGCCGGCCACTTCAAGGTCGAAGGCGAGTGGAATGACGACCTGATGACCTCGGTGCTGGCCCCCAGCCCGATCTGACCGCAACCCGGTCCCTGACGACGAACCCGGCCGGCGCCAACCCCCTGGCGCCGGCCAGCCCGGAGGCGGAAATGACTGCAAGAGCGGATGATTTCAAGGACATGGCCGGCATCGCCCTGCCGGCGCTGCTGCTGGCGGCGGGGTTGGCCGTTCTGGCCAGCCAGCTCGTGCCGGCGCAGATGGCCCTGCCGGTCACGGCCTCGGTCAATCCGCCGCAGACGGTCACCCTGCCTCCGGGCACGCTCACCTATCGCGCCCCCGGCCAGTTCCTGCGCGACGGCGCCCCGGTGGATGCGCCCATGCAGACGGTGACCTTCGCGGCGCCCCTCGAGATCATGACCTATCAGGTCAGCGCCGCCGACTATGCCCGCTGCGTCAATGACGGCGCCTGCGCCGCCGCCACCCCGCGCCACCAGGGCGTGGGCGACGTGCCGGTCACCGGCGTCAATTTCGACGACGCCACCGACTATGCTCAATGGCTCTCGGCCGCCACCGGCCAGGCCTGGGTTCTGCCCACCGACGCGCAATGGGCCTATGCCGCCGGCAGCCGCTTCGTCGACGACGCGCTCAACATCGCCGAGAACAATGCCAATCCGGCGCTGCGCTGGCTGGCCAATTACGAAAAGGAAGCCGCCCGCCAGAGCACTGCCGAGCCCATTCCCCGCGTGCTGGGCGCCTTCGGCGCCAATGAGAACGGGGTGATGGACATGGCCGGCAATGTCTGGGAATGGACGCAGACCTGCAACACCCGCATCCATGTCGACGCCGCCGGCGCCGTGCTCAGCGAGCTGCCCGCCTGCACCATCCGCGTGCTCGAGGGCCAGCACCGCACCCCGATGAGCGTCTTCATCCGCGATGCGCGCAGCGGTGGCTGCTCGGTCGGCGTGCCGCCCGACAATCTCGGCTTCCGCCTGGTGCGCCAGCCCGAGCCGGGCTGGTTCGAACGCCTCGCGGCCCGTTTCGGCTTCTGAGGCCGCGCCGGGGTGCGACCCCGGCGCAGGTATCGCTGCCCGCCATTATGATGTATTCCATGTCCATCTTGGATCGGAGTACGTCCGGTGGCCGATATTGATCGCAGCCTGGTGCGCGCCCTGCCGCTTTTCGCCAACATGCAGGATGCCGAGCTTGACCGGCTCCTGGCGCGCGCCACCATGCGCCGCGTCCCCATGGGCGAAGCGGTCTATGAGCAGGGCCAGAAGGCAACCCAGTTCTTTCTCCTCCTGCATGGCCGGCTCAAGGTCACCCAGGTGACGCCCGAAGGCCAGCAGATCATCGTCCGCGTCGTCCATCCCGGCGATCTCTTCGGCTTCGCCCAGGCCCTCCAGCGCAACGACTATCCCGGCACGCCCATCGCCGCGGCCGAGAGCCTGGTCATCTGTTGGCCCAACGAGGTCTGGGGCAGCTTTGTCGAGCAGAACCCGCACCTGGCCGTCAACGCCATGCGCACCATCGGCCAGCGCCTCCAGGAGGCGCATACCCGCATCCGCGAAATGTCGACCCAGGAGGTGGAGCGCCGCGTCGCCCACGCCGTGCTGCGTCTCATCGAACAGGCCGGCAAGCGCGAGCCCGACGGGGTGCGCATCGACTTCCCCCTCACCCGCCAGGACGTCGCCGAGATGACCGGCACGACGCTGCACACCGTCTCGCGCCTGTTCAGCGCCTGGGAGAGCCAGGGCATCGTCAAGGGCGGCCGCCAGAAACTCCTCGTCCGCGACGCCGAACGCCTGCAGGCCCTGGCCGACGGGCTGGGGCACGATTCCTAGGCTTTCCCGTCTCCAAGCCCAAACAAAAACCCCTCATCCGCCCCTTCGGGGCACCTTCTCCCGCGAGGGGAGAAGGGGGCCGTGCTTTTGGCACCATCCTGCCCCGGCCGCCGGCAGGCACCTCCCCCTTGATGGGGGAGGCTGGGAGGGGGTGGAGCGGGAGCCCCGACATCCCCCCTCCACCCCTCTTTGCGCCACCGCAAGGACAGTCTTCCCTTCCCCCCGCTACAGCCTCACATTGGGCTCCGCCTCGACACCATCATTGGAGCCCGACCCCGAAGGTGCCCCCGTGACCGACAGCAAAGTGACCGACAAACCCGCCCCGAAGCGCCAGCCCGTGCCGCGCGGCCTTGCCCATGACGGGCCGGTGATCCTGGCCTATGGCTTCCGCCCGTTCTTCCTGGCTGCCGGAATCTGGGCCATGCTGGCCATGGCGCTGTGGATCGGGGCGCTGGCGGGCGACTGGCCCATCGGCGGCGCCTATGGCGGCCCCGCCTGGCACGCCCATGAAATGCTCTTCGGCTACAGCACCGCCGCCATGGCCGGGTTCCTGCTCACCGCCATTCCCAACTGGACCGGGCGCCTGCCCGTATCCGGGGCGCCGCTGGGGGTACTGTTCCTCGTCTGGCTGGCCGGGCGGCTGGCCCTGCTCGCCCCCGATTTGATCGGGCTGCCGCTGGCCATCGCCCTCGACATCGCCTTCCTGCCCTTCCTGCTGGCCATCTGCGCCCGCGAGGTCATTGCCGGGCGCAAATGGCGCGACCTCAAGGTGCTCGCCGTGGTGGCGGCGCTGGCCCTGGCCAATGCCGGCTTCCACGCCATCGTCGTCTTCGGCGCCGATCCGGGCCTGGCCAGCCGGCTGGCCGTTTCCGCCTATGTCATGCTCATCGGCATCATCGGCGGCCGCGTCGTGCCCAGCTTCACGCGCAACTGGCTGGCCAAGCGCCACGTGCAGAGCCTGCCCGCCGCCTATGACCGTTTCGACACCATTGCCCTCCTGGGCGGGCTCGCCGCCCTGGTCCTCTGGGTGATCGCGCCCGACCACGCGCTCACCGGCCTCGCCTGCGCCCTGGCCGGCCTGCTGCATGCCTGCCGCCTCATCCGCTGGCGCGGCTGGCAGACCGGGGCCGAGCGGCTGGTGCTGGTGCTGCACCTGGCCTATCTCTTCGTGCCGCTGGGCTTTTTCGCCATCGCCCTGCTGCCGCTGGGCCTGCTCGACCCGGCCTCGGCCCTGCATGTCTTCACCGTCGGCGCCATCGGCCTGATGACCCTGGCCATCATGAGCCGGGCGACGCGCGGCCATACCGGCCTGCCCCTCACCGCCCCGCCGATGACCGCGGCAAGCTATGCGCTGATCTTCATGGCCGCGCTGCTGCGGCCCCTGGCCACGCTGCTGCCCGACCTTTATCTGGCCCTGCTCTCGGCCAGCGGCGCCTGCTGGATCGCCGCCTTCGCCCTCTATCTGGTCGAATATGCCCCGCCCATCCTCACCCGGCGCAAGCCAAGGGCGGAATAATCCCTCCCCATCGTCATTGCCGGGCTTGTCCCGGCAATCCACCCTTCCGCTTGCGCTGGCCATGGACCACCGGGACAAGCCCGGTGGTGACGATGGAGAGAGGCTAAGACCGCGAAAATCCCTCAGAACCGCATGGCGATCTCGGGCGCCATGCGCTCCGGCGTCCAGGGCGGATCGTAGGTGAGGCTCACCCGCACCGCGCGCACCCCTTCCACCGCGGCGACGCGCTCCTCCACCGCCTGTTGCAGGAAGCCGCTGGCCGGGCAGAAACGGGCGGTGGTGGTCATCACCACCTCCGCCGCGCCGTCCGGCCCCACCGCAATGGCATAGACCATGCCCAGATCGATGATGTTGTGGCCCAGTTCCGGGTCGATCACCGCGCGCAGGGCCGCGCGGATCGCGTCGGCCACGGTGTCCGGTCCCGCCGCGCTCATGGCTTGCGGCCGGCCCGCACCATCAGGCGGTAATTCTCGCCCGTGGCGTCGAAATCGCCGACCCAGCCGGCGCCGCGCGCCTGCAATTCGGGAAACAGGAACACCGGCTCGCGCCCCAATAGCGCAAAGGCCACCTCACCCTCCTCCATGGCCTCGAGCTGGGCCAGGATGCGCACCATCGGCTCGGGCGGGTCCATTTCGGTGCAGTCCAGATAATAGGCCGGGTCGGGCCATTTCTCCGGATCGGCGGCCACCGCCGGGCTGGTCATGTCCTCGCCCTCGGGGGTGAAGACCACCTGCCATTCGCCATTGTCCAGCGGCGTCGCCTCGTGGGAAAAGCCCTTATTGGCCATCACCGCCAGCAGCGGCTCGGGCCGGAAGGTAGCGAAGAGCTTGAGGCGCTGCCCGGGGGCAAGGCTGCCCACCGCCGCCATGATGGCGCCGAAGGGTTCGCCGCCATTGCGCAGGAGCGGGCGCACGTCGAGTTCGAGATCGGTCATGTCATTTTCCTCTGCATCGGGGCCGGCAGGAAAAGCCGGGGTCGGGGAAGATCGCGCCATTCGGCCGGCAGGTCGGCCAGCCTCCGGGCACGGTAGAACTGTTGCATCAGCGCCAGCACGGCGAGCATTTGCAGGCCCGCGCCGCTGCGAAAGACCAGCGGCAATTGCGCCCATAGCGCCGCCCCGGCCACCGCCACGCCGGCGAAATAGAGCCAGAACCACACCATGGCGTGATCCTCGCGCACCAGATCCTGCACGCGCGGCGTCGGCCGCCGGCCCATCAGCGGCGCGAAACATTCGAGCCAGGTGAGAAAGGCGACGATCTTGTAGAGCATGGCCAGCCCCAGCCCGCCCAGCCATCCCAGCGCCAGGATATAGACCGCCACCGGCGCCATCAGCTCGGCCTCGCCGGCCAAACCGGCCCAGAGCAGCAGGCCCAGCCCCAGCGGCAGCGCCGCGAAGGCCGGCAGCGCCGCGCTCATATGCAGCTCCAGCACCGCCCGCTTGCGGCTGCGATAGAGCCCGGCCACGTCGCCGATATAAAGCGCCACCGCCACGCCCGCCGCCAGTCCCGCCGCCGCCAGCACCCAGGGCGACGCCGCGCCTTGCGCCAGCACCAGGCCCAGCGCCACCGCCAGGGCGGAGATCGCCACCGCCCCGCTCCACAGGACGAGTTGCGGGCGCCAGCCCCGGCGCTCCGGCGCCAGCAGGAACATCGAGAGCAGCCGGTAGCTCACCCCCATGGCGGCCAGGCTCAGCCAGCCGCCCAGCCCGAAGCCGGCATGCAGCGCCACCCCCTGCCCGGCCAGCGCCGCCGCCAGATCGTCCCCCAGCAGCCCCGCCAGCATGCTGGCCAGCAATTCCCCCAGGCTCGCGGCGGCAAGCACGCAAACCAGCGCCAGCGCCACGAAGCGCGCCGGCAGCGGCAGCGTCTTGCCGCCCGTAAGCGGGCTCGCCAGGATCGCCGCCGCCAGCCCGAAGCCGGCCAGCAGCAGCGCCCCGCCCCAGGGCAGCAATTCGGCGCCCAGCCCCCACCAGCCCTCGAGGCCGGCAAAACCGGCCAGCAGCACGCCGAGCCCGCACAGCAAGAGGCCCAGCGCCACCGGCGCCAGCCCCGCGCCGCGCAGCGGCCGCCCGGTCAGCACCGGCAGGAATTGCAGCAGCGCCCCGAGCATCAGCAGGCTCAGCCAGCCGATGGCCACCAGATGCACGACGATCAGCGTGGAGGGAGCGAGGACGCCCTCGCCGGGATAGCCGAACCCCATGGCCATCAGTCCGAGCGCCAGCGTCAGGCAGCTCAGCGCCAAAAGGAAATAGGCGAGGGTCCACCGCGATATGCTGGCCATGGGCATGGCTCTGTTGTCCTTGGTCGTTTGGGGTGGCGGCCATGCGCCCCGATGAAACCAGCCTAGCGCCCCCTCTCCCCAGGCACTTTGTCGCGGCGCAAACACACATGACGGGGCTAAACACAAATGGGGGGTGAAAAAATTCTCTTCCTTGCGCTAGATCAAAGAGAACATTTCCGGCTCGGCTAGGGCTGGGACTGATATGCGGGCCGCGGCCCACCGAAAAAACGAGCTGGGGACACGAGAGATGATGGCTGATTTTACACGCAGCGAGAGGGTCGGCGCCCTCATCCTGCTCGGAGGTCTGGTGCTGATCGGCCTGGCCATGGCCATTGCCGGCCGCAATGATCTTCTGGGCATTCACGGCGGCATCATCCTGGCGGCGGGGCTGTTCGGCTTCGTCGTCGTCATGCGCCAGTTCGACCTGCCCGAGCCCTCGGCCGAACGGCTTTCCGAATATTATGACGCGCCCACCCGCGCCGGCCTCATCCTCACCCTCATCTGGGGCATCATCGGCATGGGCGTCGGCTTCTGGGTCGCCGCGCTCCTGGCCTGGCCCGATCTCACCTTCGACGTGCCCTGGCTGAGCTGGGGCCGCCTGCGCCCGGTGCACACCAGCGGCGTCATCTTCGGCTTCGGCGGCAATGCGCTGATCGCCACCTCGCTGCACGTGCTCCAGCGCACCTCGCGCGCCCGCCTGCCCGACGCGCTCAGCCCCTGGTTCGTGCTGCTGGGCTACAACCTCTTCTGCATCATCGCCGCCAGCGGCTATCTGATGGGGCTCACCCAGTCCAAGGAATATGCCGAGCCCGAATGGTATGCCGACATCTGGCTGGTCATCGTCTGGGTCACCTATTTCGCCATCTACATGCGCACCCTGGCCCGCCGCAAGGAACCCCATATCTACGTGGCCAACTGGTACTACATGGCCTTCATCCTGGTGGTGGCGATCCTGCATATCGTCAACAACCTGGCCGTGCCGATCTCGCTGGGCAGCGCCAAGTCCTATTCGCTGTTCTCGGGCGTGCAGGATGCCATGACCCAGTGGTGGTACGGCCATAACGCGGTGGCCTTCTTCCTCACCGCCGGGTTCCTGGGCATGATGTATTACTACCTGCCCAAGCAGGCCGGCCGCCCCATCTTCTCCTACCGCATGTCGATCATCTCCTTCTGGGGCATCACCTTCATGTATATGTGGGCCGGCTCGCACCATTTGCATTACACCGCCCTGCCCCATTGGGTGCAGACGCTGGGCATGGCCTTCTCGGTGGTGCTGCTGGTGCCCAGCTGGGCCTCGGCCGGCAATGCCCTGCTCACCCTCAACGGCGCCTGGCACAAGGTGCGCGACGACGCGGTGCTGCGCTTCATGGCCCTGGCCGCGATCTTCTATGGCCTGTCCACCTTCGAGGGCTCGTTCATGGCCATCCGGGCGGTCAACTCGCTCAGCCACTATACCGACTGGACCGTGGGACACGTCCATGCCGGGGCGCTGGGATGGGTGGCCATGATTTCCTTCGGCGCCCTCTATGCGCTGGTGCCCACCATGTTCAAGCGCGAGCGCGTCTATTCGCAAAAGCTCATCGAGCTGCACTTCTGGCTCGCCCTGTCCGGCACGGTGATCTACGTCTTCTCCATGTGGAATTCGGGCGTCATCCAGGGCCTGATGTGGCGCACCTATGATGAATCGGGAACGCTGAGCTATTCCTTCATCGATAGCCTGGTGGCCATGCACCCCTATTACATCGCGCGTGCGCTGGGGGGCCTGCTGTTCCTGCTGGGCGCCTGCGTCGCCCTCTACAACGTCATCATGACCATCCGCATGCCGGCTTACGGCGCGGCCCCGGCCACCTATGGCGATCTGCCGGCCGAGCCCGCCTTGCAGGCTGGAGAGTAATCCTATGTTTGGTTTCCACTACCGCCTCGAACGCAATGCCCTGGGCCTCGTCGCCTTCATCGTCATGGTCGCCTCCATTGGCGGCCTGATCGAGATCGCGCCGCTCTTCACCATCGACGAGACGGTGGAGAAGGCCGAGGACATGCGCGTCTATACCCCGCTCGAAATCGCCGGCCGCAACATCTATACCCGCGAGGGCTGCTATGGCTGCCACAGCCAGATGATCCGCACGCTGCGCGACGAGGTGGACCGCTACGGCCCCTATTCGCTGGCCGTGGAAAGCCAGTACGACCATCCCCAGCTCTGGGGCTCCAAGCGCACCGGGCCGGACCTGGCGCGCATGGGCAACAAATATTCGGACGCCTGGCACACCGCCCATCTCTACAACCCGCGCGATCTGGTGCCCGAATCCAAGATGCCCGCCTATCGCTGGCTGCTGCGCGATCCCTTGCGCATCGACGATCTGAGCGATCACCTCAGGGCGCTGCGCACCGTGGGCGTGCCCTATACCGACGAGCAGATCGCCAATGCCAGCCGCGACGCCTATGGCCAGGCCAATCCCGACAGCCCCGAGGCCTCGGGCGTGGCCGAGCGCTATGGCGACGCCACCAATATCCGCGCCTTTGACGGCCAGCCCGGCCGGCTGACCGAGATGGACGCGCTGGTGGCCTATCTGCAGATGCTGGGAACGCTGACCGACGCGGCGTTCACCACCGAAACCGCCGAGGTGGAATGATGCCCTTCGATCACGAAACAGTCGTTGGATTCGCCAAGTCCTTCGGTCTCTTCTACCTGTTGGGCATGACCGTGATCTGCCTGGCCTGGACCTATTGGCCGTCCAACAAGAAGGGCTTCGACGAAGCCGCCAAAATGCCCCTGCTCGAAGAGGAAGACCGGCCATGGCGCTGAAGGAACGCGATGAAGTCTCCGGCCAGATCACCACTGGCCATGAGTGGAACGGCATCAAGGAGCTCAACACGCCCGTGCCGCTGCCCTTGTGGTTCTTCCTCATCACCATGGCGCTGTTCGCCCTCACCTGGACGCTGCTCATGCCCAGCTGGCCCGGCGTCAACGGCTATTTCCGCGGCCTTCTGGGCGTGGATCAGCACGTGGCGGTGCGCCAGAGCCTGGCCGAGGCCGAGGCCGAGCGCGCCGTCTGGACCGAGCGGCTGGCCAATGAGGATTTCGCCAGCCTCGAGGCCGACGACGCCATCATGAAGCTGGTGCGCCAGACCGGCGGCGTGCTCTTCGCCGACAATTGCGCCGCCTGCCACGGCCCCCGGGCCCTGGGCAATCCCGGCTATCCCAACCTCGCCCAGTCTCCGATGATGTGGGGCGACGATATCGACACCGTCGCCGAGACCATCCGCGTCGGCATCAATTCCACCCATGACGAGACCCGCTTCGCCCAGATGCTGGCCTTTGGGCGCGACCAGATGCTGCCCAGCAGCGACATCCGGCTCCTGGCCGAATATGTCGAGGGCCTGAGCGGCAACCAGACCCTGGCCGGCGACGATCTGGCCCAGGCCGAGACGCTCTTCGCCGAAAACTGCGCCTCCTGCCACGGCGAGGATGCCCATGGCATGGTCGAGACCGGCGCGCCCAACCTCACCGACGCCTTCTGGATCTATGGCGGGGACCGCGCCTCCATCCGCCGCTCGATCCATGGCGGGCGCGAAGGCACCATGCCCTCCTGGGAGGGGCGCCTGACCCCGGCCCAGATCCGCCTCATGGCGCTTTACATCGTCGACCTGCGGGCCCACGCGCAATGAGCGCGGCGCTCGACCGGACCGGAAAGGAGGCGCCGCCGCCCCGGCGGGGGCGCCTTGTGGGCTGGATGATCGGCCTGGGCATCGTCGCCATCCTCATCCTGGCCAACGCCCATCTCGTCTATGTCGCCTTCACCTCGCAGCCCGACTGCATTTCCCATCTCAAATCGCCCGATGGCAGCACGCAGTTCAGCGCCGCCAAATCGAGCTGCTGACCCGACCAGGAAGAGCCATGACCCAATCTGTCGACATCCTTCCCCCCTACGAGCCGGCCCTGCCCCGCAAGATCAACCGCAATCGCAACCTGCCCGTCACCGCGCCCCTGGGCTGGCTCGCCGCCGGCTGGCGCGACCTGTGGAACCAGCCGGGCCCGAGCCTGGCCTATGGCCTGGGCATCACGCTGGTGTCCTATGTCCTGATCTACGCCATGTTCGCCTTCGACTGGGCGCAGGTGCTGTTTCCGGCGCTGGCCGGCTTCCTCGTCGTCGGGCCGCTTCTGGCCACCGGCCTTTATGAAAAGAGCCGGCGCCTGGCCGCCGGCGAAAAGGTCTCGCTGAGCGCCATGCTGCTGCCCCGGCGCGGCGGGGCCAAGCACCTGTTCTTCGTCGGCGCCATCCTCATGACGCTGATGCTGGTGTGGATGCGCGCCGCCGTGCTGCTCTATGCGCTGTTCTTCGGCTGGCGCCCCTTCCCCGGCTTCGACCACGTCACCGAAATGCTCTTCACCACCGCCCCGGGCATCGGCATGCTGGTGGTCGGCACAGCCGTGGGCGGGCTCTTCGCCGCCTTCTCCTTCGCCATCGGCGCCTTCTCCATTCCCATGATGCTCGACCGGCGCACCGACGCCTTCACCGCCATGGGCCTGTCGCTGGCCCTGGTCTGGGCCAACAAGCCGGCCACCATCTTCTGGGCCGCCATCGTGGTGGGCCTGGTGCTGGTCAGCCTGGCCACCGCCTTTGTCGGGCTCATCGTCATCTTCCCGCTTCTCGGCCACGCCACCTGGCACGCCTACGCCGCCGTGCGCGGAGACGAAAAGGCCAAATAATGCTTGCCGCTCCGCTTCACATTCCCATCCCCACACAAGCCCTGACCAGGAGCGGGCTTGGGGAAGGTGATGTGTGGAGCGGGGGACTAAACCATGCTGAGAAGCCCCTAGTCTGCGCCTCCCTCCCCCTTGAGGGGCTTCGCCGGCGATCGGCGGAGCCGATGAAAGGCTCCACTGAAGCCTTTCAGGACAAGAAGGCCATGAGAGCTGTGCTCGAATGGCGAGGCTGGGATTGGGTGCGGGAGCCCCGATATTGCGGTTTCCCCGCCTCATGCCCCACCCCGCCGTCATTGCCGGGCCCGTCCCGGCAATCCACGCCTCCGCTTGCGCTGACCCCTTTATGGATCACCGGGACAAGTCCGGTGATGACGAGTGGAAAAATATGCGGAAGGCCCGCCCCATGAGTTGCTGCGTGCCCCCGCCCGCCTTTGCCGAAACCCTGGCCGGCGGCCCCGACCGGGGTCCCGACGACAATGAGCTGCGCCTGGCCAGCCGCGACCTGGGCGAGGGGTTGCGCCAGTCCGATTTCTCCGTGCCCGCCATTCATTGCGGCGCCTGCATCCGCACCATCGAGACCGCGCTCGACGCCATCCCCGGCATCGAATCGAGCCGCGTCAACCTCTCCAGCAAGCGCGTGCGCGTGCGCTGGCGCGACACCGGCGCCGTGCCGCCCATGGTGCGCCGCATGGTCGAGCTGGGCTATGAGCCCAACCTCTTCACCCTCGAGGACGCCGGGCGCGACGGCGATTTCGCCGCCCTGCTGCGGGCGCTGGCCGTCGCCGCCTTTTCCTCCATGAACATCATGATGCTCTCCGGCTCGGTCTGGTCGGGCGCCGACGGAGCCACACGCGATATCCTGCATTGGATCTGCGCCCTTCTCACCCTGCCGGCCCTGCTTTATTCCGGCCGCGTCTTCTATCAGTCCGCATGGAACGCCATCCGCTCCGGCCGCACCAATATGGACGTGCCGATCACCATCGGGGTGGCGCTGGCCTTCGCGCTCAGCCTTTACGACACCATCGTCTCGGGCGACCGCGTCTATTACGACGCCGTGGCCTCGCTGCTTTTCTTCCTGCTCATCGGGCGCACGCTCGACCAGGCCATGCGCGAGCGCGCCCGCACCGCCGTCAAGGGCCTTGCCCGTCTTGCGCCCGCCGGGGCCATGGTGCTCGATGGCGAGACCGGCCCCGCCTATCTGCCGCTGGCCGAAATCGAACCCGGCATGACCCTCTCCGTCGCCATCGGCGACCGCGTTCCGCTCGATGGCACCGTGACCGCCGGCCATAGCGCGCTGGACAGGAGCCTGCTTACCGGCGAAAGCCGGCCCGAGCCGGTCGGCCCCGGCCAGAGCGTGCCCGCCGGCGCCCTCAACCTTTCCGGCCCGCTCACCATCCGCGCCACCGCCGACGAGCAGAACTCCACCCTGCACCGGCTGGTGCAATTGCTCGACGACGCCGAATCCGGCCGCAACCGCTATCGCCGCATCGCCGACCGCGCCGCCACCCTCTATTCCCCCGTGGTGCACCTGGCCGCCATCCTCGCCTTTGCCGGCTGGATGCTGTTCAACGGCGATCTGCACAATGCCACCACCGTGGCCATCGCCGTGCTCATCATCACCTGCCCCTGCGCCCTCGGCCTCGCCGTGCCCATGGTGCAGGTCGTCGCCGCAAGGCGTCTCTTCGAAGCCGGCATCATGGTCAAGGACGGCTCGGGGCTCGAGCGGCTGGCCGAGATCGATACCGTCGTCTTCGACAAGACCGGCACCCTCACCACCGGCCTTGCCGCCGCCGGCTCCAGCTTCGGCGATGCCGAGGAGATCGCGCTGGCCTCCAGCCTCGCCGCCCACTCCACCCATCCCTATTCCATCGCCATCGCCCGCGCCTTCCCCACCACCCGCCGTCCGGCCTGGCAGGACATCGTCGAACATCCCGGTTTCGGCATCGAGGCGACGCTTGATGGCGTCGCCTATCGGCTCGGTCGCTCCAACTGGGCCGACGGCACCGCCAGTCCGGATTCGGGCACGCTCTTTGCCCGCGACGGCCACGCGCTGGCCGGGTTCACCTTTGACGACCAGATGCGACCAAACGCGACGCTCGCGGTTAACAGTCTGTTAGCGCGAGGCCTGCATGTGCGAACGCTTTCCGGCGACCGGCCCGGCATCGTCTCGGCCCTGGCCAATCGCCTCGGTATTGCCGGGGAAGGCGGTCTCATGCCGGCCGAAAAGCTGGCCCGCATCGTGCAATTGGAGCGCGAGGGCCGCCATGTCCTCATGGTCGGAGACGGGCTCAACGACACCCCGGCCATGGCCCGCGCCCATGTCTCCATGGCCCCGGCCAGCGCCATCGACATCGGTCGCAACGCCGCCGATTTCGTCTTTCTGCGCAATGACTTGAGCGCCGTGCCCCAGGCCGTTTCCGTCGCCGTCGAGGCGCGCGACCTAGTGCGCGAAAACCTCATCCTGGCGCTGATCTACAACCTCATCGCCCTGCCCGTCGCCATTGCCGGCCTGGTCAATCCCTTCATGGCCGCCATCGCCATGTCGGCCTCCTCCGTGGTGGTGGTCCTCAACGCGCTGCGCCTGGGCTGGCGCCCCTTCGGCGCGCCCCGTGCGCGCCGCCCGATCGAACAGGTGGCCGAATGACCGATTTCTTCTATCTCATTCCAATATCTATCATTTTAGGCCTGATCGGCCTCTTGGTTTTCCTCTGGACCATGCGCGATGGCCAGTATGAAGACCTCGACGGCGCCGCCGAGCGCATCCTCTATGACGACGACAAGCCCCGCCCCGACAAGCCCTCGACTTGATCTCGGACAAGGACACCTCCCGCCGGCCCGCTATTGTGGCGCGGTCCGGAGGGAGCCATGCGAGCATCTGATCGCTCATTCGACCATCTAAACCATTGCTATTCCAGCCTTCTCGGCCTGTGCGACGACCTCGAGACCGTGGCCGATCGCCTGCCTTCCGCCGTCCGCCCGCATGATTGCAAGGTGCTCGCCGCCCGCCTCGAACAGCTTCTGGACGAGACCCATCACGAGGAGGAACGGGTGCTGATGCCCCTGCTCATCGCCGATGGCCGCGCCGAATTGCGCCAGCTTGCCAACAGGTTACGCCGCGAGCACGAGGTCGACGCCGTCACCCTGCAGGAGGTGGTCGAGGCTCTCGCCACGCTCGCCGGCGCCCGCCCCATGACCTCGCCGGAGGCCACCGGCTATCTGCTGCGCGCCTTCTTCGAAAGCCTGCGCCGCCACATCCACACCGAACAGGACATCATCGCGCTCATCACCGACGCGCCCAACTGATTGCGCCTCCTGGATTTTTTTCACATGTCCGCCGATCTCGTCTCCCGCTATTCCGCCCCGGTCCCGCGCTATACCAGCTATCCCACGGCGCCGCATTTCCACGCCGGCATCACCCCGCAGACCTATGCGCGCTGGCTGGGCGAAGTGCCTGAAACGGCAAGCATTTCGCTCTATCTGCACATCCCCTATTGCGACCGGCTCTGCTGGTTCTGCGGCTGCCACACCAAGCACACCCTGCGCTACGAGCCCATCGCCAGCTATCTCGAGGCCCTGTTCGCCGAAATCGACTGGGTGGCTGAAAAGCTCGGCGGGCGCGGCCGCGTCACCGCCATCCATTTGGGCGGCGGCTCGCCCACAATGCTTTCCGCCCCCGACATGGCCCGTCTCAAAGCCAGGCTGGCCAGCCGCTTCAGCATCGATCAAGCCGCTGAAATCAGTATCGAAATCGACCCCAACGATCTGAGTGAGGACCGTTTCGACGCCATGGCCGAATTCGGCCTAACCCGCGCCAGCGTCGGCGTGCAAGATTTCGACGAGAAGGTGCAGCGGGCCATCAACCGGCTGCAAAGTTTCGAGCAGACCCGCCACGTCATCGATTCCGTGCGCCAGCGCGGCGTCCATTCGGTCAATGTCGACGTGCTCTACGGCCTGCCCTACCAGACGCTGGAGAGCATCACCGCCACCATCGCCCAGGTGCTGACGCTAAACCCCGACCGCACCGCGCTTTTCGGCTATGCCCATGTGCCCTGGATGAAAAAGCACCAGCAGATGATCCCCGAGGCGGCGCTGCCCGATATCCATGCCCGCTACGCTCAATCGCAACTGGCGGCGCGCCTGCTCAACCAGGGCGGCATGGGCTCCATCGGCTTCGACCACTTCGCCAAGCCGAGCGACAGCCTCGCCATCGCCGCCACAAACAGAAAGCTGCGCCGCAATTTCCAGGGCTATACCGACGACCGCGCCGACCTGCTGATCGGGCTGGGCGCCTCGGCCATCGGCCAGTTGCCGCAAGGCTATGTGCAGAACATCACACCCACCGGCGAGTATCAGAAGGCCGTACTGGCCGGAAACGGCGCCACGACGCGCGGCTTTGCCCTCACCGATGCCGACAGGCTGCACGGCTTTGCCATCGAGGCCCTGCTCTGCCGCTTCGCCCTCACCCGCGCCGAATTGCAGCCCTTCGGCATGGCCGGCCAGGCTCTTTTCGAGATGGCGCGGGGATTGGCCGAAACCGACGCCGATGGCCTCTGCGCGGCCGACGCCGAAATTTTTACCGTCACTACCCGCGGCCGCCCTTTCGTGCGCAGCATCGCTGCGCAGTTCGACACCTATCTCGGTGCCGGTGCCGCACGGCACTCGCTGGCGGTTTAGAAACACGAACTCCCCCACCGTCATCACCGGGTTTATCCCGGTGATCCACGCTTCCGCACACGCAGGGAGATGGATTGCCGGAACAAGTCCGGCAATGACGATGGGAATAACTACCGGCGCAAGGGACTCTACTCCCCCTCGCCCAGCCATTCTTCGGCCAGCCCCACGCCGGGCAGGTCGAGCAGGTCGATGGCGCGCGCCGCCAGGTGGTCGACGATATCGGCAATGGTCTCGGGCCGCCGGTAGAAGGCCGGCACTGGCGGCATGACGATGGCGCCCATCTCGGTCACCGCCAGCATATTGCGCAAATGTCCCAGATGCAGCGGCGTCTCCCGCGCCAGCAGCACCAGCTTCCGCCGCTCCTTGAGCTGCACGTCGGCCGCGCGGCCGATGAGATTGTCGGCCAGCCCGCTGGCAATGCCGGCCAGCGTACGCATCGAGCAGGGCGCGGCGATCATCCCCGCCACACGATAGGACCCACTGGCGAGACTGGCGCCGATATCGGCGGGATCATAGACGCGGGTGGCAAGCGATTGCAGGCGCTCGAAGCTCCCCTCGCCCAGTTCGTGCCGCAGCGTGCGTTGCGCCGCCGGGGAGACCACCAACTCGGTCTCGACGCTCTCGATTTGCGCCAACCGCTCGGCAATGCGCAGCCCGATAGCAGCCCCGGACGCCCCGGTGACAGCGAGAATGACCCGGCTCATGGCAAAATCCCCAACTGGTCCCAAAGCCCATCGACCCTGGCCGTCACATCCGCGCTCATGGCCAGAACCCGTCCCCATTCGCGGTCGGTTTCGGCCCCGATCTTGGTGGTGGCGTCGAGCCCCATCTTGCCGCCCAGCCCCGGCCGGGCCGAGGCGAAATCGAGATAGTCGATCGGTGTATCGGGCACGACCACCAGATCGCGCGGCGCGTCGAACCGCGTGGAAACGGCCCACATCACATCGGCCCAGTTGCGCACGTCGATATCGGGATCGACGGCGATGATGAGCTTGGTCATGCTGAATTGCGGCAGCATCGACCACAGCCCCATCATCACCCGCCGCGCCTGCCCCGGATAGCGCTTGTCGATGGCCACCACCATGGCGCGATAGGAGCAGGCTTCGGGCGGCAGCCAGATATCGGTGATCTCGGCAAACTGCCGCTTGGCCAGGGGCGCGAACAACGGCGTCATCGCTTCGCCCAGCCGCGACGGCTCGTCGGGCGGGCGGCCGGTATAGGTGGAAAGATAGAGCGGGGAGCGCCGCATGGTGAGCGCCGAAAGCGTCATCACCGGAAAATTCTCCACCGAATTATAGTAGCCTGTATGGTCCCCGTAAGGGCCTTCCGGCGCGGTTTCCGTGGCCGAAACGCTGCCTTCCAGCACGATTTCGCTATCGGCCGGCACCGGCAGGTCGACGCTCACCCCATGCGCCAGGCGGCTGGCCTGCCGCCGCAGCACGCCGGCAAAGGAGAGTTCGTTCATCCCTTCGGGCAGCGGCATGACGGCGGCGAGGATGCTGGCCGGATCGGCGCCGATGGCAATGGCCACCGGCATGTCGCGGCCCTGCTGCTGCCAGAGCCGGTGGTGGCGCGCCCCGCCCCGGCTGGGCAGCCAGCGGATGATGGCCCGGTCGCGCCCTAGCACCTGCATGCGGTAGATGCCGACATTGATGTCCTGCGGATCGTCCGGCGCCCGCGTGATGACCAGCGGCCAGGTGATGAGCGGCGCCGGCTCGCCCGGCCAGCACCACTGGATGGGCAATTGCCCCAGATCGATCTCCCCGCCCTGCCGCACCTGCTGCTGGCAAGCCGGATTGCGCACGAAACGGCTGCGCAGCGAGAGGGCAGCCTTGAGCATGTCGCGCCGCGCCCAGGCCGCGCGCAGGTCGCGCGGCGGCTGGGGGGAGCGCAACTCCGCCATGGCCTCGCCCAGCGCCGGCAGATCGGCTTCGTCCAGCCCCATGGCCAGCGCGATGCGCTCCACCGTGCCGAAGAGGTTGACCAGGACCGGCATGGGGCTTTCCCTGCCATCGGCCAGGACCGGCTGCTCGATCAGCAATGCCGGCCCACCCGCATGCAGGGTGCGGCGATGGATCTCGGTCAGCTCATGGCGGATGCTGACCGGCGCGGTGACCCGCCGCAACAGCTCCCTCTGCTCCAGAAGGTCGAGAAATGCCCGCAAATCGCCGGCGATGGGATGCTTCTGAAGAGGCAGGAGGGGCTGTGACATGGCCGCCCACCCTTAGCCCGGATCAAAGCCGTTCTTCCTTGCGCCGGATCAAAGCAGCGCCCTTCCGGGCCCCTTAATCTGGGTCTCAGCACAGTTCACAGGACGAGACAGATGCTGCTGCCGCGCCCCTTATCCATGAGCCTTAACCGTGTACCCCTGCCGGTGGTGCAACAGGTGGTGCAGGCCATTTTCGCGCGCGCGCTGACCCAGCATCCCGGCCTTTTCGACCGGCTGGGCGAGCATGCCGACAAGCTCTTCCGCTTCACCCCGGCCGACCTCGATCTCAGCTTCGTCGTCCACCCCGCCGCCCGCACCATCCAGGTCTATCGCAAGGCCAAGGCGCCGCCGGCCGCCGCCTCCGTTTCCGGGCCGCTGCTGACGCTGCTGGCGCTGCTCGAAGGCCGCATCGATGGCGATGCGGTGTTCTTCTCGCGCAGCCTGGGCGTGTCTGGAGACATGGAGGCCATGCTGGCCCTGCGCAACGGGCTCGACGATTGCGGGTTCGATCTGCCAGCCGATCTCTCCGGCATGGCCGGCCCCCTGGCGGGCCCCTTCCGCCAATTGGCGGAGAAACTACGCGAGCGCGCACTGGCAGGATTGGTCTAGATATGGAACTCATCTGCCCTGCCGGAACCCCAGCCGCCTATCGTGAAGCCGTCGAGGCCGGCGCCGACGCCGTCTATTGCGGCTTCCGCGACGAGACCAATGCCCGCAATTTCCCGGGCCTCAATTTCACCCGCGATGAAATGCGCGAGGCCGTCGCCTATGGCCGCGCCCGCAATGTGCATACCTATGTGGCGCTCAACACCTTCATGCGCGCCGGGGCCGAGGACACCTGGTATCGCGCCGCCGACGACGCCGTGGCCGCCGGCGCTCATGCGCTGATCCTGGCCGACATGGCGCTGATGGACTATGTCGCCACCATCTATCCCGACCAGCGCCTGCATGTTTCCGTGCAGGCCTCGGCCGCCAATGCCGACGCCGTCAATTTCATGGTCGAGAGCTTCCGGGCCAGGCGGCTGGTGCTGCCGCGCGTCCTGACCGTGGCCGAAATCGCCGCGCTCGCCCGCCAGGTCGATTGCGAGCTGGAAGTCTTCGCCTTTGGCGGGCTGTGCGTGATGGCCGAGGGGCGCTGCTCGCTCTCCTCCTACGTCACCGGCCAATCGCCCAACATGCAGGGCGTCTGCTCGCCCGCCAGTCATGTGCGCTACCGCGAGGATGGCGGCGAGATGGTGTCCGAGCTGGCCGGCTTCACCATCAACCGCTTCGGCCAGGGCGAGGCGGCGGGCTATCCCACCCTGTGCAAGGGGCGCTTCCACATCGCCGAATCGGACGCCTATGCCTTCGAGGACCCGGTGAGCCTCGACGTCATGGACCAGCTCGACGCGCTGCGCGCCGCCGGCGTCACCGCCCTCAAGATCGAAGGCCGCCAGCGCGGCAAGGCCTATGTGGCCGAGGTCGTCTCGCGCTTGCGCCACGCCCTTTCCGCTCCGCCCGAGGAGCGGCAGGCCCATCTCGCCCAATTGCGCCGGCTGAGCGAAGGCCAGCGCACCACGAGCGGCGCCTATGAGAAGAAGTGGCGCTGACCATGGCCGATCCAAACGCGCTCAAGATCACCCTGGGTCCGGTGCCCTATCTGTGGCCGGGTGAAAAATGGCGCGATTTCTATTACCGCATCGCTGAGTCGGGGCATGTCGATGCGGTAACGCTGGGTGAAGTGGTCTGCTCCAAGCGGGACCATTTCACCCGGCCCTTCCTCGACGCGGTGGTGCAGCGGCTGACCGATGCCGGCAAATCGGTGGCGCTGGCCAGCCTGGCGCTGGTGACCCAGGAGCGCGAAGCCAAGGCCACCCGCCAGCTTGCCGCTTCCCAGGCGCTGGTCGAAGCCAACGACCTTTCGGCGCTGCGGCTGCTTTCCGGGCGGCCGCATCTCGTCGGCCCCTTCGTCAATGTCTATAACGGCGCCACCGCCCGGCTGCTGGCGAAACGCGGCGCCACCCGCATCTGCCTGGGCCCCGAGCTGCCCGCCGCTTCGATCGCCTCCATCACCGCCGGGGCGCCGGAAATCGAGTACGAGATCTTTGCCTTCGGGCGCCTGCCGCTGGCCATTTCCGCCCGCTGCGCCCATGCCCGGGCCAAGGGCCACAGCAAGGACAATTGCCAGTTCGTCTGCGGCGAGGAGCCCGACGGGCTCGACGTCGACACGCTCGACGGCCAGCCCTTCCTCACCGTCAATGGTGTGCAGACCATGTCGCGCCATTGCCAGGTGCTGCTGGCCGACCTGCCCGATCTGGCCGGCATGGGCATCACCCATCTGCGCCTTTCCCCGCAGGATTGCGACATGGTGGCGGTGGCCGCGCTTTACGCAGGGGTGCGCGACGGCGCCCTGGAGCCGGGGGAAGCCGTGGAGCGGCTGCAAACCGTCTATGACGCCGCCCCTTACGCCAATGGGTTCCTGCATGGCAGGGCCGGCATGGAGTGGGTGGCGGCATGAACATGCACCAACACCAGCCCCAGACCGGCGATTCCGGTGCCTTCGTCAACCGCATTCGCGGCATCATCGGCACGGTGGCGCTCGATTGCGACTGCCGCCAGCGCGTCAACGACGCCCTGCAGCGCTTCATCGAAATGGAGCAGCAGCGCGAGACCCGCCGGCATCTGCTCTCCTCGCGCCAGCACCGCGCCGCCATCGCCGCGCTGGTCGACCTGCTGGCCGAGCTCGAAGACATCAGCTGGCGGGAGGCGGACCGAACCGTCTTCGCCGAATTGGCGCATCTGTTCGAGGATATTGCCGGACACGCCCTGCGCGGCGCCGAGGACCTGCGGCTGATGGAAAAGGATTTTCCCGCATGAGCGCGGCCAAGCGCCACCTACTGACCCTAGCGGGTTTCGTGCTGCTGGCGCTGGGCCTGGTCGGCGTCGTCCTGCCGCTCTTGCCGACGACGCCCTTCCTGCTGGCCGCCGCCGCCTGCTTCTCGCGCTCCTTTCCGCGCCTCGAGGCCTGGCTGCTCGACCACCCCCGGCTGGGGCCGCCCTTGCGCGACTGGCGCCGCTCGGGCGCCATTTCCAGCCGCGCCAAGGCCCTCGCCGTCACCGCCATGGCGACAAGCTATGCCATCTTCCTGCTGACGGCGGACGTGGCCCTGCCCCTGCGCCTCCTGGTGGCGGCAGTCATGGCCGGTTGCGCGGTTTTCGTGCTCACCCGGCCCAACCCGCGGCGGCAAGGCGGAAACGCACATTCAATGCAGTAATTCTGCATTATGTGACGAATAATATTCGCTTTCATTGAATTATAATTGCTCTAAGCTGGCTTTACCGCGGGCGCCGGAAGGCGTGGCCCGGACGGGAAGCGAGCATGGCAACCTTAATCGTACTGGCTCTGGTCATCACGCTGTGCTGGAAGGCACGCGAAGTCGCCGACGCTCTCGACATGCGGCGCTGGAGCGATTTCTACCCCGAGCCGCCCCCTTATGGCGGCAGCCCGGCCCCTCCCGAAAATGCGGCCGAAGCCCCATCCGGTCCCCTGGCCGAGATCCTCGCCCGCAGCCCCCAGCGCAATGCCGAGACCTTCCTCAAGGGCGCCGGGGAAACCTATGAGCTGGTGGTCACCGCCTTTGCCTCGGGCGATCTTGAACCGGTGCGCTACCTCCTGGGCGACGAGCTGGCCGCCGATTTTTCCGCCGCCATCGCCGAGCGCCGGCAACGCGGCGAAAAGCTGGCGGTGACCTTTATCGGTCTCACCGGCCTCGATATTGTCGATGGCGGTATCGAAGGCGAGACGGCCTGGCTCGACGTGCGCATCGTGGGACAGATGGTGTCCGTGCTGCGCGACAACATGGGCGCCGTGCTGCTCGGCGATCCGCTGCGCGTGGTCGACATGCCCGAGATATGGACTTTCGAGCGCAACATGAACGCGGCCGATCCCGTATGGCGGCTGGTGACAACCGAGCCCGAAGAATGAGCCCAGTGCCGCAGTGGCGCCTCAAGCGGATCTACGACCCCAAGGCCGATGGCGACGGCACGCGGGTGCTGGTCGACCGGCTGTGGCCGCGCGGCCTTTCCAAGCACGATGCCGCCATCGATCTCTGGCTCAAATCCATCGCCCCCAGCACCGACCTGCGCCACTGGTTCAACCACCAGCCCGAGCGCTGGATGGAATTTTCCCAACGCTACCGCAAGGAACTGACCGAAAACAAAGAGGGGGTGGCGCAACTGGAAAAGCTGGCGACCGCCGGGCCGGTGACCCTGCTTTATGCCGCGCGCGACACCGAGCATAATCAGGCCCTGGTGCTTTTGAGCTATCTGGAGGACAGGATCCAGCATGATTGACCTGGCCGATAGTGCTGCCTGCCGTCTCCTGGGCTGCCGGGTGCCCCTCGTGCTGGCCGGCATGGGGGGCGTCGCCCGCCACGAGCTGGTGGCGGCGGTGACCGAGGCCGGCGGCTTCGGCTTTCTGGGCATGGTGCGCGAACCGGTGGCGCTCATCGAAAGCGAGGTGGCCGCCCTGCGCGCGCGCGGCCATACGCGCTTCGGCGTCAATCTCATTCCGGCGGCAACGCCGCCCGAGCTGCTCGAGGCGCAGCTGGCCGCCTGCATCCGCCTCGGCGTGCCGGTGATCTGCCTTTTCTGGGATATTGATCCGGCCATCGTCGCGCGGTGCAAAGCGGCCGGCATGATCGTCTGCTGGCAGGTCGGCTCGGTGGACGAGGCGATTGCCGCCGAGCGGGCCGGCGTCGATATCGTCATCGCCCAGGGCCGCGAGGCCGGTGGGCATGTGCGTGGCACGCGGCGCCTGGCCGAGCTGCTGCCCGAAGTGGTGGCGGCGGTGGATTGTCCGGTCCTTGCGGCGGGCGGCCTCGCCAGCGGCGGCGACCTGGTGGTGGCAAGGGCCCTGGGCGCCGACGGCATCGTCATGGGGACGGCGCTGATGGCCACCGAGGAGGCCTTCGCCCACCCCTATCACAAGCAGCGTCTGCTCGAAGCGCAGGCCGACGACACGGTGCTCACCGGCATCTTCCATATCAACTGGCCCATCGGCGCACCGGTGCGCGTCATCAAGAGCCCCGTCACCGGCGGGCTTTTCGGCCGGGGCGACGGCCCCGAGCGCCGCGTCATCGGCGATGAAGAGGGCCGGCCGATCTATCTCTTCAGCACCGATTCACCCCTGCGCTCCATGACCGGCGATTTCGCCGTTATGGCCCTTTATGCCGGCACCGGCGTCGGCAGGATCGAGACGATACCGCCCGCCGGCGAGCGCATGGCGTCCATCCTGGGCGAGGCCCGGTCGCTGCTCGGCTCTCCCGCCGACAGTGCGGCCGAAGCCAGCTCGCCCGTCTGCTATGCCGGGGAATTTAACAATGCCTATATGGGCAGCCCCGAGCCGGAGGAAATCGCAGCCACCTGCGCCGCATTGGCCGGTGAGCTGCGCCAGGCCCTGCATCTGGCGCTGGCCGCCCATTCGGACGACAACGCCTTCGGCGCCCCGCCTTTCGGCGACGAGGCCCCCGCCTATGCCGGCTGGCTGCTGGCGCTCGAGGCCGATCGGGGGGCCCACGCTCCCCAGGGCCGCGACATGCCCACCCTTCTCAAGTCCATGCAGGCGCGCATCGACGCCATCGTCGCCCGCCTGCCGGAAACGGGCCTGCGCACCCAGCTCGGCCAATTGCGGCAATTCCTCACCGTAGAGCAGCTTCGCCGGGCAAAGCCGGCGGCGCGGAAAGGCAAGCTCGAAACCCTGTCCGCATCCGATCAATGAGCGCGGTTTCGGTGCGGCTCGAATAGACCATGTGCACCGAATAGGAAAATTCCGGCGCCTCGGGCACGCGCCACACCTCCTGCGCCAGAAGATGCGGCTGCACGGCGCTGAGCCGGAAATAGCCTGCCCCACCCACGCGCAGCAGATAGCGCAACGCCAGCGGCCCATGGGAGATGAAGACGCCGGGGCTGGCCATGCGCGGATAGGCCGCCTGGTGGCTGGCGGCAAAGGCCGGCCCCCAATCGACATGGATATACTCTTCCGGCGCCCCGGCATCGCCCCCCGGCGTTGTGGTCACCATCACCAGCTTTTCCTCGGCCAGCAATTCGGCCACCGTGCCGCTGGCCTGGCGCGGCGGATCATAGAGCAGCGCCATGTCGAGCGAACCGTTCTGCACCGCTTCCAGCAGGCGGCCGGGCGTGTCGACCTCCCCGCGCAGGGCGATGTCGGGCGCTTCCCGCTTCATCCACACCAGCCATTCGACCAGCACCGGGTTCCACAGGCTGATCTCGGCGCCGACGCTGGCAATATCCACCCGCCCCTGCGGCAGGCCCACCTGCTGGCGCGCCCGGTCCCACACCTGCACCAGCGTGGTGGCGTGGCGCACGAAGCGCTCTCCCGCCGGCGTCAGCCGCGCGCCCGACTTGTTGCGGATGAAGAGCCGCCGCCCCAATTGCTCCTCGAGCGCATGCACACGCGCGCTGACCGCCGTCTGCGTCACGTTGAGCCGCCCAGCCGCCGCCACGAAACTGCCGGTCTCGGCAATTTCCAGAAACGTCTTCGCCAGCGCGATATCCATGGCCGACCACCAATTTTTCTGGGCCTATGGCCCGATCATATTGGCTTGGCTGGAATTATCCACCCTGTCAACCGGCACCGATCTCAGGATTTGTGCGAGAGGATATTGATGATCGTGCCCAAAGGATCGCGCACGAAGAAGCGGCGAACGCCCCAGGGCTCGTCGCAGAGCGGATAGACGATCTCGAACCCCTCGGCTTGGGCGCGCTCATGGACCTCATCCACGTTGTCGACCTCGATGGACAGGGCCGGAACCGGGGTTCCCGATCCGCCCTCGCTGGCGACACTGACCTGGGGCCGCTGGCTCGCCTCGCTGGCAAAGGTCACAATCCAACCGTGGTCCATGACGATATCCAGCCCGAGCAGCCGCTCATAGAACGGCCGGACCGCCTGGGGGTCGTCGGCAGCCAGATTGGCAAGGATCCTGAGAACAGCCATCTTCTCTCCTTCCGCAGGAATCGCAAACCCGGCGCAGGTTCACTCCCATAGAATGCGCGGCCAGCGGCGGCGCGATCAAGCGCACGGGGTCAATCGTGATCCAGCGTTGCTTCGAGACCGGAGACCAGGACCTCGAGGCCATAATTGAAGGTCACCTCTGCGTCTTCACCGTCCATTTCCCCGAATATTTTCGAGAGAGGCTTATCCCTGGATGAGCCCCTACCTGATTTGCCCGGATGGCGAGGCGCTGATCCGCTTTCTCCAAGAGGCATTCGGCGGAGCGCTGCTGCGGCGCGACGCCCGCCCAGTCCGGTGGGCCGCACATCCATCTCTATGTCCCGGATGCATCGGCCACATTCGACCGCGCCGTTGCGGCGGGCGCGTGTCGTGCAGCAGCCCGGGAGAAAACGGGACGACGACGATCTGCGCGGGGGCGTCCAGCACCCATGGGGCACGACATGGTGGATCGCCTAGCAATAGCCGCGAGAGGCCGCACCGCATCAGCAGCACGCAGTCTCAATCCAGGTCGAGATGGAGGAAATGATTGAACGCGGTTTGAACATGCGTTGAATAGGCTTCGCCCTTGCGGAAACCGTATTTCCCGTAGAGCGCCAGGGCGGCCTCGAATGCCTTTCCGCTGCCCGTTTCAAGGCTGAGCCGCCGTAGGCCCCGCGACCGGGCGGCCGCGATGATGGTGCGCAGAATGGCGGCACCAGCGCCGCGCCCGATGAAATCGGGATGCGTTCGCATCGACTTGATCTCGCCCGCTTCGCCGGACAGCATTTTCAGCGCACCGATGCTGGCGATCTTCTGATTTTCCCAGGCGCTCCAGACGGTCACATCCGGAGCCTGCAAGGCCGACAACCCGAGGAAGGTCGCCCCCGGCGGCACGTTTTCATTCATTCCGGCAAGATGGAAAGCGATCAGATCCCGCGACTGCTCATTGGTCAGATCGTCTTCGATAACATCAAACACCATAATATCGCGGGCCTTATGATCCGCTTCCCTCGATAGCCCAATTCGGCAAACCCATGAGCCGTCTAGCGCCAGGGGTCTCCCATGGAGCCGATAAAAATGGGATTGGTGACGGCGTGGAGCTGGGCGGTCTGATCGCGTATCTCGCAGACGAACCAGTCGCCCGCCTGCGCATCCAGCCTCACCTTGGCGCTTCCCGGCCCATCGCATTGCCAGCTTTCGAGGCGTTTGTCGCGCTGGATCAGCACGACGGTCAGGTTGGCCGCAACCTGTTCGGTGCCAGCCCAGCGGCAAGAGAGCTCGATGGGTCCGGGCCTGACCATATCGCCCATGCCCGCCATTTCGCCGTCGGGGCCAATGGCGGTCAGGAGGAGCTCGGGACCGCTCGAAACATAGGAGTGCCCGGCCCGTAAAGCGGCGAGCAGCGCGGGCTCGGTATTGTCCTCGGCCTGCACCATGTTGAAGCCCAGCCGCCCCGCGCTGCCCACGAGGCGACGATGCGTGTCCGTGCCCGTCGTGGCCACCATGCGGTAGCCCTGATTGAGCCAGCGATAGAAGGTGTAAAGGCCCTGCTCGTTGTGGGTCCGCTCCTCCCAGACGCGGTTCCAGATCTCCACATGACGGGCCACGCCCGGCATGAGATCGGAAAACGCCCAGCGGCAGCCGGTACAGAAGGGATGGCCCTCCGTTTTGGGATGAGCAATGATGAAGAGCTTGCCGGCCTCGGCCAGCATCTGGGCGCGTGCGCTCAGGGTCTGCCCATCCCGAACGCGCCAGTCCACCGGCTCGCGCGTGCCCAGCACCAGGGCATGGCCGTTATAGGTGGTCAGCTCCGTACCGCCGATGATGGTCAGGGCTTCGCCGGCCCTCCGGTCCAGCTCCCCAATGCCCGAAACCGTATTGTGATCGGTCAGCGCGACGAAATCGTAGCCGCGTTCCAGCGCATAGGCGAGATACTCCTCGACGCTGAGGTTGGCGTCGGAATGGATGGTGTGTCCGTGCAGATCGCCGCGATACCATCCCGGTCCTCTGCGCCGGAAGCCTGCAAGCGGGCTGATCTCCTGCGGAGGAAGCGCCGTTTCTTCGGTCAGCCACTCCACTTCGAGCCGATAGTCGACATTGCCGGGCGGCAGGATGCGGTGAACGTCGATCTCGACATGCCATTCGCCGGCTTCGATCGGTCCGGGCAGATAGCCCGGCGAGGCATAGGCGGTGGAAATGACCGGGCTTTGATCGGCATTGTTGTGCCGGGTGCCGCGCACGCCCCCGGGCCCATAGACCGAAATCGAAAGCTGGTGGGGAATGTCGCCGATGCCGGGATGCAGCGGCGTATGGGTAAAGCGCACCCGCAACGTTCCCGCACCCTCCGGGACGATGACGGAATGGCGTTTATGGGTCGCCATGTCATCGAGGGTCAAACGCCCTTCGAACTGAATCACTAGATCACTCGCCCTCATTCCCGCTCACTGCAATCTAGCTTTCCCGCGCGCAAGAGAACAGGCCTGTTGCAATAGCGGGAGGGGCCGGATCGCAGATTGTCCGCTGGACAGTTCTGCGAACGCCCCTCCCCTTGCCTCAGGCCAGAAATTCCTCGTCCTTGCCCAGGAATTTGAACAGCAGCACGATGGGAATGAGGCTCACCACGATCAGCACCGTCCCGACGACCGAGGCCGCGCCGAAATTGCCTTGCAGCACATAACCGAACACTTCCACCGGCAGCGTACGCGTCGAGCCGCCATAAAGGATGACGGTGGAGTTGAACTCCTTGGCCACGGTTGCCCAGGTGAGCAGCGCCCCCGACAGGATGGCCGGCGAGATCATCGGCACGGTGATGCGCCAGAAGGTGCGGCCGGGCGGCACGCCCAGATTGATCGAGGCCTCCTCGGTATGGGTGCCGATCTGGCTCAGCATGCCCGAAATCGAGCGGATCGAATAAGGCAGGCGGCGCAGGAAATAGACCATCAGCAGAATGATGATCGTGCCGCCCAGATAGAAGGGCGCGCCGCCATAGCTGACGCTGACGGCGATGCCGATCACCACCCCGGCCACCGCGAAGGGCACCATGGAGAAAGCGTCCAGCAGGCCGGCCAGCCGATCCCGCCGCCGCGTCACCACATAGCCCACCAGGCACCCGGCCAGCACGCAGAGCAGCGTGGCGATGGTGGAGAAGAACAGCGTGTTGAACAGCGCCGTGGGCAGCCTTATCGCGCTGGTATAGCCCTCGAGGGTGAACTCCCCGGTGAGCAGCGGCCCGCGCGACTTGAGGAAGGAGGAGAAGACGATGGCCATAAGCGGCAGGCCCGCCCCCAGCACCACGGCATAGACGAAGGCGGTGGCACCGACGAGCTTGCCGCCCGAGAGTTTGCGGTTCATCAGCGGCTTGACCGTCTCCTGCCCGAAGGAGCGTCGGCGGGCATACCAGCGCTGAAGGAACAGCGCACCCACCGTCACGACCAGCAGGATCAGCGACAGCGAGCTGGCCACTCTGGGGTTGCCGCCATGCTCGTTGACGAATTCGGTGTAGATGACGCTGGCCATCACCCGATAGCCCTCCCCGATAATCATCGGCGTGCCGAAATCGGCGAAGGAGGTGACGAAGACCAGAAGCGCCCCGGTGGAAATGGACGGGATAATCAGCGGCAGGATCGCCGTCATGATGACGTTGAGCGGCTTGCGTCCCAGATTGAGCGCGGCGTCCTCAATGCTCTGGTCGACCGATTTCAGCCCTGCGCTCACCATCAGGAAGACGAAGGGGAAGCCTTGCAGGATGAACACCAGGATGATGCCGCCCCAGCCATAGATGGTGGGCGACTTGATGCCCAGATCGGCCAGGAAATTGGTAATCACCCCATTGCGGCCCAGCAGCAATATCCAGGCATAGGCACCGATGAAGGGGGGCGACACGAATGTCAGCACGATGAAGGCGCGGATCAGCAGCTTTCCGGGAATATTGAAGCGCGTCACCATATAAGCGACCGGCACGCCCAGGGCTGTCGCCCCGATGGTGGCGAAAATCCCCACCGTCACGCTGTTAATCAGCGTTTCGTAGTAATAGCGCTTGGTGAAGAAATCGACATAGGCGTCGAGCGCCGTGGCCCCGCTGCTCGACGACGACATCATGCTGGAGATGAACAGCCGCGCCAGCGGGTAGATCAGGAGCGCCACGAACAGCAGCACCGCCCCGATGGTGACCAGGCTCCAGAAATTAATTGCCGGCCTGCGCCGGGGGCTGGGAGTCGGCCCTCCGGCAAGCGGCGCTTCAGCAACGCCGCTCATAGCTCGACATCCTGTTCGGCGCCGGGAAAGGCCATGACTTCGCTGGGGTCGAGATGGAAGGTGAGGCTGGAGCCCTCCACGATTCCCCGCTCGACTTCGCGCGCATTGAGCTGGATCGATACCGGGCGCTCGAGCCCGCAATCCAGTTCCAGCCGCACATAGGACCCCAGATAGGTCTTGGCCACGACCGTGCCGGTGAAGCCGTTGACATCGGATCCGGCCGGACGCAGCACGGCGTCCTGCGGGCGGAAGCCGATCCATGCCGGCCCGGGACCCGCCTTGCCGGGGTGGCCCGATATCAGCTTGACCCCGGAAGCCATGGTGATGGCGAGGCCGTCACCCGCGGGTTCGGCGGTGCCCCGCAGGAAATTGCCTTCCCCGATGAACTCGGCCACGCTGAGCGTGGCGGGGGTGGTGTAAACCTCTTCAGGCGTGCCCACCTGCAAAACCTTGCCACCGCTCATCACCGCCATGCGGTCGGACAGGCTCAGCGCCTCTTCCTGGTCATGGGTGACGTAGATGGTGGTGATGCCCAGATTGCGTTGCAGCTTTTTCAAATCATTGCGCAGGCGCACGCGCAGCTTCGCGTCCAGATTGGCCAGCGGCTCGTCCATCAGCAGGACGCGCGGACGGATCACCACGGCGCGGGCAATGACCACGCGCTGCTGCTGCCCGCCCGAAAGCTGCTTGGGCATGCGCTTTTCATAGCCGGCCAGGTCGACCATTTCGAGCACGTCCTTGATGCGCCCGACGGCCTCGGCCCCGGTGATGCCCCGGCTCTTGAGCCCATAGGCCACATTGTCCCAGACGCTGAGATGGGGAAACACCGCGTAGTTCTGGAACACCATGCCGGTATCGCGGTCATAGGCCGGCACATCGTCCACCACCTGGTCGCCCAGCGTGATCGTGCCCGAACTCTGGCGGTAAAACCCGGCGATGGAGCGCAGCAGCGTGGTCTTGCCGCAGCCGCTCGGGCCCAGAAGGGTGAAGAACTCGCCCGATTTGATCGAGATATTGGCATTGTCGACCGCAACGACATTCCCGAAGGTCACGGAAATACCGTCTAGGCGCACGGAAGAGCTGAATCGGTTGTTCGACATGGCGATGCTTTGCGGATGGGGCCGGCAGACGGCGGCAAACAGGGATGAAGGGTCCGGCAGGCGATGCCGGCCGGACCCCGGAGAAATCAGGCGATCAACGGGTGTTGATCATGATTTCCTTCCATTTCGCCAGCCACTCCGCCTGCTCGGTCACCGCCTCGGGCGGATAGGTCAGCAGGTGCAGGTCGGCCGCCGACGGCATGGTGTCGGGGAAGACGACATTGGCATTGGTCGGACGCCGGCCGGGGAACTTGTCCACCAGCGCCTGCTGCTGCGGCTGCGCCAGGATGAAATCGGCGAACTTGTCGGCATTGGCTTCGTTGGGTCCGCCCTTCATGCGGAACAGCCCTTCGACCTGGATTATCACCCCGTCCTCGGGATAGACGATGCCGACATTGCCGCTGGGGAGCCAGCGATGCGCACCCTCTTCATAGGCGACACCCAGCTCGACCTCACCATTGCCGACCGCGGTGAACGGCCCGCTGGAGCTATCGACGACGGTCATGTTCTTGGCCATGGCCTCGACCAGTTCCCAGCCGCCGATTTCCTTCCAGGCCACGAGAGCAGCATAGGAGGAGCTGGAGGAGGCCGGATTGGCGTACTGGATCTTGCCCTGCCATTTGGGATCGGCCAGCTCGGCCCAGGTCTTGGGCGCTTCCTCGTCCGAAACCAGGTTCTTGTTATAGACAATCACCATCGTGAAGGCGCCCGGAGGCGCATTGAAGCCGGCCGGATCGAGAAATTCGGGGAAGATCTCCGCCAGAACCGGGGAATCGTATTTGTTGAACAGGTCCGGCGCCGAACCGCCGGTATAGGCGCCACCGCCCCACAGCACGTCGCCCAGCGGCCTGCCGCCTTCGGCCTTGATGCGGCTCAGCAATTCGCCGGTGCCCCCGGTGATGAGGTCCACCCGCACGCCCGGATTTTCCGCCTCAAAGGCGGAGATATAGTAATCCACCATCTCAATGGGATGCGAGGAGTAGAGGACCAGGGAATCCGTCGCCTCCTGCGCCTGCGCCGGCATGGCTGCCAGCATGGTGGCGGCAGCGGTCAGTCCTAGTATCAGCTTGCTCAAATCTTCCTCCCTCAATGGATCGGCCCGAAGCTTTTTCTCTTCATGGTGCCGACCGGCTAGAAGCCTTATCCTGCGCAGGATTGCGCAAAACAGATCTGCTGACAAGGGGAAATGATATCATAACGCCAAAAATTGGAGGCCATTGGAATACCTGCTCTACAAATTGGCATAGTTTCTTCAATTGTGGGCGCAATGAACCGCCCGACGCATCGAGCACGCAGCCGGCTGAAGTAAGGCTATGGACCTGTGACGACGGCAACGCCGATGGGCGTGCGCGGCAACCATGATCGGGCCCCGGGCAAGGCCGGAGCGTCATTGAGCCAGTATTTTCCTGCGGAAGCCAGCCGGCTCCGCGGCACGCCTATTGTGCCTGGGTCCCGTCGGCACCATGGCCCGGCACGATGCGCACGTCCACACCGGCATTTTCCAGCATCCGCACCGTCGCCTCGCTGACACCGTCATCGGTGATGACAATTCCGACGCGCGAGAGCGGCAGAGTCACGTTGCGGGCGGGAATGGAGAATTTCCGGCTATCGGCCAGAACGATGATCTGGTCCGCATTGGCGCTCAATTCCTGCACGGACCGCACCAATAGCGGATGCGATTCGAGAACACCGAGCGGCCCGAGAGCCTGCGCCCCGATGAAAAATTTCGAGCCGTAGAATTCGGGCTTTTGCGAAGGGGAATAGATGATCCTCGGCTCGCGATGCAATTCCCCCCCGGCCAGGGTTACGCTGCAGCTTCCATGCTCGCCCAGATAGGCCGCGAGCGGCATGGAATTGGTAAACAGCCGGATATTGCGCTCGGCAAGCCGCACTCCCAGGTGAAAGCAGGTCGAGCCGCCATGTATGATGACCGAATCCCCGTCCTGGATCATCGTGGCCGCCATATCGGCGATCATGCGCTTGGCCTCGGCGGCAAGGTCCCGGTTCTGATCGTAGGGTTTTGCGTAATTGGGCGTGCGCTTTGCGCCTTCCAGGGCGGCAACGCCCCCATAGACCTTTCGAGCCGCGCCCCGCTCTTCGAGTTCTTCGATATCGCGACGGATCGTGGAGGTCGAAACCCCCAGATGGTCCTGTAAATCCCGAACCGAAGCAAACGGATGGGTGAGCAGGAAATCCAATATCAGTTGATGCCGGTCTCCGCTTCGCATTCGTTTTTCCTATAGAATAATGACGGGATGGACGCGGTCCTGCGCCGGGCTTGAAGAAAGTCGCGCCTGCTCGATGAAATGGGCCTGCTCCGTGACATCGGGCGTCAGGGTCCAGTGCCCCACGATACTATCTCCATGACCCCGATCGAGGTTGCCCCGATAGGCGATGGCGCTGTCCCCTCCGGGAGGGGAATGGCGCGCTCTGCATCCGCCATATCGCAATGGAAGAAATTTGTCACCGCGCTCAGCTCGAGAACGATACGGGCCTGATCCATCGCCCCCAATGAACCAACTCTGCCAATTTATAGAACATATATTCCAATAATCTCCATATTTTGGCGTCATAGTGTCATTTTTCCTTGCCATTAGGCTTATTCTGCGCAATTCATGCGCGTGATATTGCGCCATCCGTGCTGGGATAGAAGCCAAGCGATCCGATGAATCACGCGGGTGGCGACGTCAGGCGCGGGTTTCGCTGCCGGACTTCGCATCCCCTCGCGATCAAGGATCGATAACATGCACGACTCATCTGCCGAGGACGCCGAGCTCGCCGAGCTGCGCATTTTTTCCGCCCGGATCGGATCGGATCCGCTCCTCATTCAGGGCGCGGGCGGCAATACCTCGCTCAAGATCGGCGAAAAGCTCTGGATCAAGGCCTCGGGAACGCAACTTGCCGAGGCGCTCGATCGGCAGATCATGGTCCCCATCGCCATGGCGCCGCTGCTCTATGCCGTCTCCCGGCTGGACGATGCCGCCGAACACGCCGAACGCTTCATCGTGGGCGGTTCCGGACCGGACCGTCTGCGCCCCTCGATCGAAACGACGCTTCACGCCGTGATGCCCCAGCGGGTGGTGGTGCATGTCCACTGCGTCAACACCATCGCGCTCGTCGTGCGCAGCGATGGCGAGGCCGAACTGGCCAGACGGTTGCAGGGCCTTGACTGGGCGCTCATTCCCTATGTGCGGCCGGGCCTACCGCTGGCGCTCGCGGTGGCGGAACATGTCCCATCGCGGCCGCAGGTCCTGGTGATGGCCAATCACGGGCTGGTCGTGGCCGCCGAAACCATCGCTGCCGCCGAGGCCTTGCTCCACGACGTCACGCACCGGCTCGCGGTGCCAGCCCGTCCCACCGGTCCCGCGGATATCGATGCCTTGCGCGCGCTCGCCGCGGGCGCGGGGGACATTGCGTTCAGGCTGCCCGGCGACGAAGCCGCCCATGCGGTCGCGCTCGATCCGGAAAGTCTCGATATCGCGTCGCGCGGGAGCCTTTATCCCGACCATGTCATTTTTCTGGGCGACGGGCCGGCCATCGCCCGCCCTTCCGAAGACGTATCGGCCGTCATCCAGCGCGTGGGGCGCGCGCCCGTATCCATCATCTTTCCGGGGCTCGGCGTGCTCATGCGGCACGATGCGACCAGGCAGGCCGATGGGATGGCGCGGTGTCTCGCCGACGTCGCCGCGCGAATACCGGGCGAAGCGTCCGTTCGTGTGCTGACGCATGACGAGCGTTCGCAACTGACCAATTGGGATGCCGAAAAATACCGCCAGGCTCTGGCCCGGAAAACCGCCCCCGCCGAGGTCATGAACTGACGATGACGTTGCTCGCCATGAAAGCCGTATCCCTCGCCCCGACCGTTGCGGAGCCGTTCAGGTGAACTCACTCGTTGCAGGCATCGATCTGGGAACGACGGGCGCGCGGGTGGTGGTTATGACGCCATCGCTGGAAATCGTGGCGCAGGGGGCCGCGGGCCTCGATCAGCGCGGAACCCGGGCCCAATCCCCCCAGGCCTGGTGGCAGGCCGTCGAGACGGCGCTGAAACAAGCCGTTTCCGGTATCGACCGGACCTCGATCCGGGCCATCGCCGTCGATGCAACATCGGGCACCGTGCTGCCGGTCGATGCCGAAGGCAATCCGCTCGCCCAGCCGCTCATGTATAATGAGAGCGTGCGCGACGAAGCGGTGCATGAACGCATCGCGTCTGTGATCGCGGGCGAGAGCGCTGCGCACGGACCAACCTCGGGATTGGCCAAGGCATTGGCGTTCCAGGATATTCCCGATGTGAAAAAAGTCCTGCACCAAGCGGACTGGATCGCGGGGCGTTTCACCGGCCGCTTCGATACCAGCGACGAGAACAATGCCCTCAAGACCGGCTACGATCCCATCGAAAGGCGTTGGCCGGAATGGATCGCGGCAACCGGATTGCCGCTTGACCTGCTGCCCCGGGTGGAAACTCCCGGCACCCCGATCGGCCTGCTGGCTCCCCCCATCGCAAAAGCCTTCGGGCTTGCCGAGGACGTTGCCGTTATCGCAGGCACCACCGACGGATGCGCATCCTTCCTGGCCACGGGTGCCACGGAAGCCGGGGACGGGGTCACCATATTGGGCTCGACATTGACGCTCAAGCTCCTGTGCGAGCGCCCCGTCTTTGCGCCCCGGTTCGGCGTTTACAGCCACCGCATCAACGGTCTCTGGCTCGCGGGCGGAGCGTCCAACACCGGGGGCAAGGTGCTGAGCCAATATTTCACCGGCGAGGAGATCATGCGGCTCTCGAAGGAAATCGATCCCCTGACGGAGACCGGATTGGATTACTATCCCCTGAGCAAGCCCGGCGAGCGCTTTCCGGTCATGGGTCCCGATCTGCTGCCTCGGCTCACGCCGAGGCCGGCGTCAGACGCGCAATTCCTCAAGGCGATGCTGGAAGGCATCGCCTCCATCGAAAAGAGTGGCTACGATCAGCTGACGGCGCTGGACGCCCCGGCGCTCCGATCGGTCCGCACTGTCGGAGGCGGCGCGGGCAATCCCGCCTGGACAGCCATGCGCCGGCATCGGCTCGGCGTTCCTTTCCTGGCCGTAGCTTCCGAGCAGGCCGCGGCCGGCGCGGCGCGCCTAGCCCTGCGAGGGCTCCAATCGCGCGGAACGCCGGCATGAGCGCCCCAACACCGTCTCCGTTGGACGGCATCGGACAAGTCGTCGACCGATACGATGCGTTCCTGATCGACCAGTTCGGCGTTCTGCACGAAGGTACGCGGCCTTACGCGGGCGCGGTCGAAACGCTGGCCCGCCTGAAAGCCGCCGGGAAAAAGGTCCTGCTGCTCTCCAATTCCGGCAAACGGTCGGCGTCAAACGAGGACAGGCTGGTCCGGCTCGGTTTCGAGCGCAAAAGCTGGGACCATTTTCTCTCTTCCGGCGAAATTGCCTGGGTCCTGTTGCAGGACGACCTGCGGGAAGGCGCCATGCTTCGCTGCCTGCTGATAACGCGCGATGATGACGGCTCAGCGATAGAAGGCCTGCCGCTGACCGTTACCAGCAGCGGTGAAGATGCCGAGATCATCTTGCTCAGCGGGAGCGAGGGCGACCGTTACGATATCGAACACTACCGGGGCTTGCTGTTGCCAGCCGCCGCGCGGAATGTCCGCTGCATTTGCACCAATCCCGACAAGATCATGCTGACCCCCGCCGGTCCCAGATTCGGCGCCGGACGGATCGCCGAGCTCTACGAGGACCTGGGCGGCACCGTCACCTGGATCGGAAAACCGTTCCCCCACATTTATCGGGCGGCCCTGGAAAGATTGGGCAATCCCGCGCCCGCGCGCGTGCTGTGCATTGGCGACAGCATCGAGCACGATATAGCGGGCGGGCGGCAAGCAGGCCTCGACACGGCGCTGGTCGCCACCGGCATATTGGAGACCATACCCGCCGCAGAGCGCGAGCATCTCTTCATGCACCATGGCTCGACCCCCGACTTCCTGCTGCCGGCATTCCGCTGGTGAAAGCGCCCCAGCCCGCTCGCTGGTGCGCCAAAAAAATGCGCCATCGCGCAAACCCTGCGCGAGTCACTTGCCAATGATTTCAATGGAGATTTTGGTAGCGGAGCCCAGATTTGAACTGGGGACACACGGATTATGATATGGCAACGCCGTGCCATAACCGATTGAAATCCAATGGCCAGAAACCAGCCTGTGCTAACTCTGTGCTAGACTATTGTTGGAGCCACAGCGAGCCCCGACGTGAAGCCAAGCGATGCTCTCTGCACAATATCGCTAGGTCACTGTCGGCTCATACCTCCCTTTCCACGGAGCACTAAGACGATCCAGAATTTGCGGCCAATTAGCTTGCAGAATGGAGCAATTGCCTTAGGAATGAAGACCCAGGAAAAAGGGGGCAAGCCAGGTGAATCCGAAGATCAGCACTCTAATTGTCGACTTGGATAACACCCTTTATGACTGGTTTGAGATATGGCAATCGTCGTTTTTGCCAATTTACAAAGGCATGCTCAACCGCCTTGGCGTTGATCAAGCGGACCTCGACCGCGAAATCAGGCAAATACATCAGAGACGCCGGACGTCGGAATATACGTTTCTCGTAGACGAATTACCTTTCGCAACACCCGACGGAAAAACGCTGAGACAATTCCTTGAGACCGAGCTTGCTCAAAGTAAGGTGGCCCGTGACCGTACCTTAAATCTCTATCCAACCGTCCTAAAAACATTATGGGAAATTAAAAATAAAGGCACTAGGATAATTGCGTATACAGAGTCCCTATCTTTTTATAGCGCATATCGGCTAAAAAAGTTAGGACTAGATGGTGTAATAGATATTTTATACAGTCCAGAAGATCACGATCTTCCCGCCGGAACAACATTAAGTAAAGTCAGAACTCTTCCAGACGAATTCTACCAGCTACAAATTACGGATGTTCGGCACACTCCCATAGGAGAATTAAAGCCAAACCCACGACTTCTACGTGAAATTTTAAAAGACCTGGGCGCCCAGCCATATGAATGTCTATATGTAGGGGACAGCCTCTTCAAAGATATTGCCATGGCGCAAGATGCTGGCGTCAATGACGCCTATGCCGAATACGGCGCCTCACAACATCGACCAGGCTACGACCTTCTACGTCGTGTTTCCCACTGGACCGATGAAGACGTGGAACGCGAGAAATCCGTAACAAACCGTACGGTCAAGCCCACCGCTAAAATAGAGGTTTTTAGCGAGCTACTGAACAAATTTGAATTTACGGAAGCAGAAGCAAAATTAAGTAATTTTAATGCCAACAACATTATAGATATTTGGAAAAAAGTGGTGGATGTTCAGCAACATTTCAACCAAATTGAAATCCAAATTCGAAATTACGCCTTAACCGTTACCGGCGCGATTATGGCCGCGGGAGGGATCACATTTCGTGATGGTCTTAGCGCAATTTTTCTGGGCGTACCAATAAGCTTATCGTTGGGGCTGGCGTTAATTTCTGGCGCAGTCTGGGGAGGCTTTTGGTTTATGGATCGCCACTGGTACCATCGTTTGCTTAAAGGTACGGTAGATCATGCGGCAACAATTGAAACGCAATTTGGCAGATCCATACCTGAAATTGCTCTAGGAAAATCAATAAGCGCCGCAAGTCCAATAAATATTTTTGGATTTAAGCTTACATCCAGCCAAAAAATTGACCTATTCTACGGAATTGGAGCAGCCATTATTCTAGCCTTTGCATTTTTTGCAGGATTCGCTACACCCGCTAAGTCTAACCCACCCACTCCGGAGGCCCCCGCAATTTCTTCCCCTGAATCACCGACAGAACCTCTGGCGGTAGAGAACCAAAGGCCATTGCCCCCTTACGACCAGTCCCCACCACACCCATAAGCTGCGGCAGCGAGTCCGTAAAACCGATAAAGAATGGTTTGCTTGCTGGGCAGTAAATGTTAACTTTTATTGAAACAAAATGGGAACAAACGAATCAAGGCACAACGCATGAACGAAGCCGGTTATCAATTATTGGAATTTGCCGGGAAACAGCGTTTTGCCACGGTTCTGGCTGATCCTCCATGGCAGTTTCAAAATCGCACGGGCAAAATTGCCCCTGAGCACAAACGTCTAAGCAGGTATGGCACGATGGACCTTGCAGCTATTAAGGATCTGCCTGTGTCCAGAATTTTAGCTGATACCGCACACCTCTATATGTGGGTGCCAAACGCACTGTTACCCGAAGGTATCGAAGTGCTACGGGCCTGGGGATTCACTTATAAGTCTAACATCGTTTGGCACAAACTTCGCAAGGATGGTGGCTCCGATGGCCGTGGGGTAGGCTTTTATTTCCGCAATGTCACCGAACTTCTGTTGTTCGGCACTCGTGGAAAGAACGCCCGCACCCTCCAGCCAGGCCGCACACAGGTTAATTACATCGGCACTCGCAAACGAGAACACAGCCGCAAACCTGATGAACAATACAACCTAATCGAGAGCTGCTCACCTGGTCCATACCTTGAAATGTTTTCGCGTGGTATCCGTAAAGACTGGGCAGCGTGGGGCAACCAGGCCGACGAAGATTACAAGCCTACATGGGACACTTACGCATACAACAGCAGCATCGCAGCCGAGTGATTAGATGGGAGAGGCTTCCAGGGTCGGAGGCCAGTCGCTGATCGCCTCTGGACGAATGCCGATAGCCAGCACCGGGCACCCACCGTTGCGTCCCGCGTTCATGCGGTAGATCAGCTTCCCCATCCATGTTGTCGATGCACCAAACTTCTGCATTGTCATTCTCGGGACGCCATCCTTCGTATCAATATCGCCGTTCTTTTTAAGGGCAGGCCCGAGTTGTCGGAATACTGGATCAAGAGAGGCACTACGAGTAACGAGCACACCCACGTCGATCGCCCCCGACTGAAAAAACGTCGAGAATGCGAACAAATCTCGGTCGAAGGTCTGGTCCTTGGAGTTCCACTCTAGGTCAAAAGCAACCTTATTTTTCACGTAGTCGATCTTATGACCGTCGAGGTAGCGCTCGCGAGTAATGGTCTTAGTTTGTGGGGTCATAACTAACTTGCCCCGAGCATTGGGCACCGGCTGTCGCCAAACCAGATTAACCACCAGGTCCCCAGAGATAATGGTCTCGAACCAATTGAGTGGACGCAGTTTCTCGGATAGCAGTTTAGGGATATCGCTCTCGTTGCCGCCGGCAGTCCTGATCATCTTAGTCGTGATAGTAAAATCACGTAGGGCTTGCAGTAGCTCCTCAAATTCAGATCTACGGCTTTCTGCCAAAATCACGGCGGCATTGCGATAACTAAAAACGTCGTATTTCTTCCGGATGTCTTCAGGTATCTTGGCGTCGACAATGGATTGCGGATCAGCGGCGTCGCTAGGTCGGAGTGCAACATCAGAGCCCAAGGCTGCTTCAAGGTCTTCGGTAGTTTGGGTTGCGATATCGTCATCGACCATGGAATCAGTCCTCGTTACCAAGGACGAACGTACCCAATTCTGAACACAGATCTAGGCCGACCAGTTCGTGTGCAATTGGCGCCATGCTCTAATAGCTGAACACATAGTCCAAACAACTGCACCGCAGATGAGCCCTCCCAGCCAGCCGCCAGATGATACGTCATATAATGTATGTTTTCTTAGGTTTCCGAAACCGCCGGAGACACCCGCAATCCTTGGCGTTTCGGGGGATTTGAAGTCTTCGGTCGCGTGGCCGGGTCAACGGCAACATCATGATTTCTAGCAGATCGCCACAAATCATGAGGTTCCCATGCGCCAAGACCGAGTGCTCACCGATCCCGAATTCAAACGCCTGCTGGCCGTGGTGGCGCAGCGCAAACATGCTGCGCGTGATCGGTTCGCGCTGATCCTGTCGCATCTGGCCGGATTGCGGGTGGGGGAAATCGCCGGGCTGGTCATTCGGGATGATATAGGCGTCACGTAGCGCGTCGGCTTCGCTCCGTATCCCGAATAGGTCTGCCATCCCGTTCTCCTGTCAAATGCATAAATATTCACGGCTATTTATGTTTTCGCGCAGCCTGTAGCAGCCTTGGGGACGATGCTGCTGGCGCCGAAATTCCGGAACCGGGAGGATTTATTATGGTGAGCGGAATTGAATTATTGACCACGACCTATGAGCAGCTTGCGTTCATCGGAGCGGTGGCAACCAAGGCCGAGTTTTCGACGGCGTTTCTGGGTAAATCCCCCAGCTACATGACCTCGATGCAGGCGCGAGATCGTGGCGTTTCCGATGAAGTGCTGGAAACGCTCGAAAATGCCATGCTGGCCGAAATTCGCCGCACGGCCAAATCTCACGATGCGGAAATTCAGGCGTTCAATGTCGGCCTGCGCAGAATTCATGCGAAGGTCGAGATGCATCGCGCCGATAAATGGCTGCGTGAGGCTGGACATTCCCGCATGGCGGTTATCACCGCAACGGCCACAAAATCCGGGAATGAGGGATGGGAACCTGACCATTCGGGCCTGCTATCGCAGATGCCCGCTGCCATTTATTGGTTGCTTGGCAAAGCCAGAGCCTGAGTAGGCAGACGGAGCACTTGGCTCTGGAAGCTCGTGCAGCGCAATTGCCCGACAGGAAAATGTTTCCGCAGAAACTTTTTGGTCTGAGCCAACTGCGCCAAGCCAATTTCCGGCTAGATGCCTACATCGCCAATCTTGACGCTATGACTGCGACTCCACCGATGCTGTCAGCCGCCGCCCTTCAATGGGTGCGGCCTCTCGTCAGCAAATCGGCGGGCTCCACGAATAGAGCCAGCGCCAACCTTTCCAGTTCATCGAGGCTGAGATGAAATTTGTCGCCGTTCTCGATCTTGTCGATTTCAACCAAGGGCCAATCGAGATGCTCTGCCAGTGCTCGGGCGGTCATTCGGCGCTGTTCTCGGTAACGCCAGACATTGCGGGCAAGCAGCCGTGGGGCCTCGGGATGCCGCAATCGGGGGGACTTCAACGGCCTTCCTCCGGCGTGAATAGCTCGAAGGTCTGGACCGCAAGCGCTTCGCAAAGCTGGTCCAAATCATTGAGGGTAATATCGAACTGCTCGGTGGCCTCGATGTCCTCGATCATCGCCAATGGCCAACCCACGACTCGCGCCAGCATGTCGGTGTCGATCCCGCGTAGCCGATGGCTATAGCTCTATGGGTGCCACGCGCGCTGATTAAAATCCGCTTTACTGCCACAGCAGCACATGGCCAAAGCCCGATAACGTCCTGCTATAGTGCTGCTGGTTTCAAGGGATTGCCGTTACATGGATCACCGCACACCCAAACTTGCCGTGCTGATCGACGCCGACAATGCGTCCGACAAGATCGCAGCGGGTCTGTTCGAGGAAATCGCCAAGATTGGCGAGGCCAGCGTTCGGCGCATCTATGGTGATTTCTCCAGCACGCGCCTTCGGGGATGGACGGAAGTTCTGCCGAAATACGGCCTTCTCCCGCATCAGCAGTTCGCCTACACCACTGGCAAAAATGCCTCAGACATTGCCTTGGTCATCGATGCCATGGACCTGCTCCATAGCGGGCGTTTCGATGGTTTTTGTCTCGTGTCGTCGGATAGCGATTTCACCCGGCTCGCAGCGCGTATCCGAGAGCAGGGCATTGATGTCTATGGGTTTGGAGAACAGAAGACGCCTGAGAGTTTCAGGCAGGCCTGCCATCGTTTCATCTACACTGAGAACTTGCTCGAACTGCCCAATCAGGAACAGGTCGAAGCGATCAAGGCAGGAGCGAAAAAGAAGCCGAAAGAAGCCGTCCCGTTGTTGCTTCGGGCGTTTGGTCAGCTTGAGGACGATCAGGGCTGGGCACCTTTGAGTGCGCTTGGCAGTCGTCTCGCAATCATGGCCCCGGATTTCGACCCAAGATCGTTCGGGTTTCGCAAGCTCAGCGATTTGGTGCGCGGCACGAACAAGTTCGAGGTCGAGCAGACCCATGGCGGACCATTGCGCATCCGATCCCGCTAGCGCGCACCAACCTGCATTCTTGCTGCCCCTACGGTGCCCGCTGGCGGGGCTGGCAGCTATCAGGTAAGCCGTGCTGCCCTGGGGGCTACCAGCCCGCTACGCCCCTCGCTGGGCGTGTGCCGGTAGCCATCACGCCTTCGATATAGGTGCCAACATCCATGCTGAACCGGAATGCGAGGGCGTGACAAGCTTTGCGGGTCTTCGGAACGACCTCATAGGCATAGTCGAACTGCATCACGGCGATCTGCACATCCTTGAACGCCGAGTGCGCCACATTGGCATCGAGCCAGCCATTGCGATCCATGTCGCGGCTGGCGAACAGCATGGTCTTGGACCAGTCACCGACCAATTGCAAAACCGCTGCCCGGAGATTGGCGCAATCGCGTTGCCCCTGCCGGTCTTCGGCATGGACAGGAACGATCAAAGACAGAAATGCCGGGAACAGCACAATGGCCATTCCCGGCACCCGGAGGTATTTCATTGTGGCCGGGATCAAATGGCCTTGCGCAGCATGTGGCCGCGTTCTGCAGCGGCCTTGGCAAGCTGGGCGTCGAGTTCACCAGCTCGGACAGCTTCGGTTAGCGTGTCAATAATCGACGGGAGATTGGCCAGTTCGCCAACAGCAATGGCGTTCTTGTCCTTGGCAAACTCGATGGGCTTGGCCGCGTAGCGCAGCGAGAAGAACGTCTGGCCACTGGCGTCAACGAACCAGCCTGCGCGCAGCCGCTTCAACTGCGAAACCTGAACCCGTTGACCGTCCTCGTTCTTGCGCCACACCATATGGGTCGGGGCATAGTGCTGCCCGGCAATCTTGGCTTCGGCCATGGCCTTCTGCTCGGCCAGAGCCGCAATCACCTTGTTGCGGGCACGCTCAACGGGATCATTGCTGGAGCGCACCGGCTGGGCCGTGGTCAGCGTAAGGGACTTGAGGATCGAAGTGGTCATGCTGTTCTCCATGAGAGTTGCTTTCCACATGGCCTACTGTCTCCGTCCAAAAAAGCGACCAAAGATACGAGTAACTGGCTATTCGTCCTTCCATACGGGTCGCAGTTGCTTTTTCATGCGCTCACTCGACACCTGCCCGTAGAACTTATCGATCATTTCGGAACTGGTGCCCGTATTCCTTGCCAGAACGAACACCGGAACACCGTGGGCAAGCTGCTGACTGATATAGAAATGCCGAAACGAATACATGGTGCGTTTGACGCCACGATAGTCGAGCAGTAGATCGCAGACCGCAAGAAGCTCTCCTAGCCCCTTCTTGCTCGATCCAAGGCGTTTTCCATCGCGGGTGGCAAGAACCGGATCGGTATCTTTTGGATCGCAGCCTTGATGATCGACCCAGAATTTCCAAAGGATATCGAACCACGGTAACGCCGCTTCTTGTGCCACAAACTCCCGGCTTTTCGACTTGCCCTGCACACGGAGTTTAATATCGCGCTTTTTCGGTTTTCCCGTTCGACCCGACCGATAGCCCAGCACATCGCCCCAATTGAGGTTCTTCATTTCCGTGGGGCGCATGCCGGAGAATGCGCCAATCATGATCTGCGCGTGCAGAACTGTGCGGTCCCACCGCAAATGGTCATGTATCTCGGGATCGGATAGCCGCATGAGGCTTGTGGCTTCCAGCCGCCGAAATTCCTCCGGTGAAAAACTGGGCCGATTGTTCGGCACTCGGGCCCTTGGAACCTCAACGGCTGGAACCTGAGCGTTGTTCAGATAACCCCACTTAACCGCCTGCCGGAACAATTGCCGCAGGATCACCAGTTCTCCGCGTTGACGGCTGACAGAGGGAACACGCTTCTCGCCAATCGGTCGCCGGATTGAACGACCATTCCGCTCATAGCGGATTTCGGTAATGTCCTTACCCGGCCCGGTGACCCAATAGTCCTTGCGCCATTCGAGATAACGGGAAACGTCGCTTTCCGCGATGGCATCGATATCCTTCTTGCCAAAGAACTCGATGAAATAGCGCCTGATGACCGGGGGGATATCGCGGAAATGATAGGCCGGGCGATCACCACGTTCGACCTCCCGCTCAACCAGGGCGATAAAATCCTCGGCAGCCTTGGCGAATGACGTGGTGCGGGCTTTCAGGCCATTACGCGAGCGGTAATTGGCCTCGAACCAAACTTCATGAGCCTTTTGCCGGGCGATCTCTGGATCGCTGGTGCCCAGCGATTTGCGCACCTGCCCCTCGCCTTTGATCGAAAATCGCACCCATAATTTGCTGGTGCCATCTTTGGAAAAGATCGAATAGGGCTGGTCTGGACGATCAAGCATAGCGCGCACCTCCGGTTATGGAGGTAGCTGGGCTGTGTTGAAAATGTGCTACCGCGCAAATCCTGCGCGGGTGATTTGCCAATGATTTCAATGAGGGCTTCCAGTCGCTGTGCTAGGCTGTGCTAGCCTGAAACCGGGCTCCAGGAAAATCAACCGATAATAAAAAACCCCCGGTTTCCCGGGGGTTTGAATGGTAGCGGAGCCCAGATTTGAACTGGGGACACACGGATTATGATTCCGTTGCTCTAACCAACTGAGCTACTCCGCCCCAAAAGGGCAGCCGGCGCGGGACCGACGGGGGCTTTACTAAGATTGAGGGGCTCCTTCTGTCAAGCGCTGCCATGCAATGGCCGCGGAATTTCCCCATCGGCCAGGGCCTCGCGCACCAGACCGAGATCGGCTTCGAAGCGCTCCCTCTCGTGCCGCCGGCTTTCGGGGTCGGGAATGCGCAGCAGATAGGAAGGATGGTTGGTGACGAAGAGCAGCCCGCCCTCCTCCAGCGCGATGGGGGCGCCGCGCAATCCGGAGATGGTGACGCTACGCTGGCGCGGCCCAGAAGGCTGCGGGCCGCGGTGGCCCCCAAGGCCACGATCACTTTCGGGCGGATGAGATCACGCTCGAGGTTGAGCCAGAACCTGCAGGCGGCGACCTCCTCCCCGTTCGGGCGCTGGTGAATGCGGCGCTTGCCGCTCGGCTCGAACTTGAAATGCTTGACCGCATTGGTGACATAGATCGTGCTGCGCGCGATCCCCACCCGCTCGAGCATCTCATCGAACAGGCGGCCCGCCGGGCCGACAAAGGGCCGCCCCTGCCTGTCTTCCTGATCGCCCGGCTGCTCGCCCACGAACATGGCCACGGCCTTTTCCGGCCCTTCGCCGAAAACGATCTGCGTGGCATTGCGATAAAGCGGGCAACGCTGGCAATCGGCAGCGGCGTGACGCGCCGCGGTCAAGCTCCGGATCGTCTCCTCGGTCATCACTCTCTTCCCGGCGGGTTCAGCCAGTCAATGCGCCGGGCCCGGACCGGGTTGCCGATTTCCTTCCATCCATCGTTCGAAAATCGACATCAGTTTGTTGCGATCGTTCGGCTAGGCAACCATCGGGACCGGCCCTACATTCCCTGTCGAACCCCGGCGCCCCGGCGCTGCGCAAGGAGACATGAAATGACTCTGGAACTTGGCGGCATCCACCACCTGACGGCGGTGACGGCCCAAGCAAGCAAGAACCTGGCCTTCTATACAAAGACCCTGGGCATGCGGCTCATCAAGAAAACCGTCAACCAGGACGACACCACCGCCTATCACCTGTTTTACGGGGATGGCGTGGCCTCGCCCGGCGCGGACCTGACCTTCTTCGATTTTCCCGCGGCGCGGGAGCAGCGCGGCAACCACACGGTGAGCCGCACCGGCCTGCGCGTGGGCGATGAGGACAGCCTCAAATGGTGGAAGGAGCATTTGCAGACCAGCAATGTGGGCACCAGCGCCATCAAGGAGCGCAATGGGCGCCTGTCGCTCGATTTCGAGGATTTCGAAGGGCAGCGCTTCCGCATGGTGGTCGATGAGGCCAATACGGTCATTCCCTGGCACAAAAGCCCCGTTCCGGAGGAACGGCAGATCATCGGGCTGGGACCCATCTCGTTGGCCGTGCCCCGGCTCGACCGCACCGAGGCAGTGCTGACGCAGGTGATGAACATGCGCAAGGTGCGCCATTATCCCGCCGCCAATGGCGTGGCCGAAACCCATGTGTTCGAAATGGGCCCCGGCGGGCCGGGCGCCGAACTGCATGTGGTGGTCGATCCCAGCCAACCCATGGCAAGGCCCGGCGCGGGCGGCGTCCATCACGTGGCCTTCCGTACCCCCGATCAGGACAGCCTGCGCCAGTGGATCGACCGGGTCACCCGCGCCGGCCTGCGTTCGAGCGGCGAGGTGGAGCGCTATTATTTCACCTCGCTCTATTTCCGCGAGCCCAACGGCATCCTGTTCGAGATCGCCACCGACGTGCCCGGCTTCACCGCCGACGAGCCGCTGGAAACCCTGGGCAAAAGCCTGTCGCTGCCGCCCTTCCTCGAAGGGCGCCGCGCCAGCATCGAGGCCGGCCTCAAGCCGCTGGACTGAACGGAAAAGCCCCCGGAGATCATCCGGGGGCTTTTTTGCTCCAAGGCGCTCAGAGCGTATCGGGCCGCAACAGGCGCGCCGTCTGCACCAGTTGGATGAATTCGGCGCGATAGCCGCCTTCATCCACGCCCTTGCCGCTCTGCGCCAGCGCCTTGATGGCATCCCAGCTCATGGCGCCGCCATAATCGCTGCCCTTGAGCTTCTGCCCGAAGGCGGCGACCGCTGCGGCAAAGCGCATATCGGGGCCAACCGCGTCGAGATCGCCATAAACCAGGTCGGCAGTCACCGGCGCCTCGATCAACTGGCTGACATCGCTCTCGGGCAGCTTGTAGCGCATCTTGAGAAAGGCCAGTTCGCCCGTTTCGGCGGGAGCAGCGCCGGGCTGGCCGTAGCGCAGCGGATCAACCAGCGCCCCGGCGGAACCCACCGGCGTGATCTCGTAAAGCGCCGTCACCGTGGTGCCCGCGCCGATATCGCCGGCATCCACCGCGTCATTGTTGAAATCTTCGCGGTTGAGCGCGCGCGTTTCATAGCCGATCAGGCGATATTCGGCGATCTGGGCGGGGTTAAACTCGACCTGGATCTTCACGTCCTTGGCAATCATGTGCAGCGTGCCGCCCATCTCCTCCACCAGCACTTTCCGCGCCTCGCGGAAGTTGGAGATATAGCTGGCATTGCCATTGCCGTTCTGGGCCAGCGCCTGCATCGCCGCATCGTCCAGATTGCCGCGCCCGAACCCCAGCACCGAGAGCGTGATGCCGTCCTGGCGCTTGGCCTTGATGAAGTCGATCAGCGCCGCAGGCTCGGCGATGCCGACATTGAAGTCGCCGTCGGTGGCCAGGATCACCCGGTTGGTGCCGCCCTCCACCTTGGCCTGCGCGGCCAGTTGATAGGCCAGCGCGATGCCCTCGGCCCCCGCCGTGCTGCCGCCGGCCGAAAGCTGGTCCAGCGCCGACAGGATCTTGGCCTTTTCGCCGGCCGAAGTGGGCTCCAGCACCATGCCGGCCGAGCCGGCATAGGCCACGATGGACACCGTGTCATTGTCCGAAAGCTGGTCGACCAGAAGGCCGAAGGCCCGTTTCAGCAGCGGCAGCTTGTCCGGCGCGTCCATCGAGCCGGACGTGTCGATGAGGAAGACCAGATTGCTCGGCCGATCCTCCGCAACCGGAGGCACGAAGCCCTTGATGCCGATTTGCAGCAATTGCGTCGCCGGGTTCCATGGCGTGGGATAGACAGCCATGGTGGGCTGAAAGGGCATTTCGGCGCTGGGCGCTGCCGGATAGTCGTAGGGGAAATAATTAATCAGCTCTTCGATACGCACGGCATCGGGCTGGGGGACGAAGCCATCCTCCAGCATGCGCCGTACATAGGAATAGCTGGCCGTGTCCACATCGATGGAGAATGTGGAAACCGGCTCCTCCGCCACCACTTTCAGCCGCTGCTCGTCGAAATCGGCAAAGACATCGCCACTGGGCATGGCGTCCGAGGGGAGCCATTGCGGCGCCTGCGCCGCCATTTCATAGGACATGCCCATATTGGCCTGACCCTGGGCATAGGGCGCAATGGTGCTGCGGGTCAGCACCTGGCTCTGCTGCCGGGCCCGTTCCGCGGAAACCCCGGTTGGCGCCGGCAGCGGGGCGGCCGGCACCGGCGGCGCGGCAGCCAGGGCGTCGGCATCCGGCGCCTCCGCCATTTTCGGGGCGGCCTCCACTATGGGCTCGGGCGCATCGGCCACCGGCGCCGCGATTTCGGCAGCATCCTCGTGCCGCACCAGATCGGCGGGAGTCATCGAGGTGCTGGTATAGAGTTGATAGCCGAGCGGCAGCACCAGGAGGGCGATGGCAGCCGTGCCGATGGGAATGCGCATATCCATGATCGTGTGTCCCTTGAAGACCGTGATGATGGATATGAGACGCTCCCGCAGGGACTTTCCTTTGGGTGCGGTGTGTTTTTTTGCTCCGGCGGCCGAAAACGCCGCCATGCCGGCCTCGAGCGCGCGCTGTTTCGCCTCGGCGTCGGGGGCCGGCACCTCCATGTCGCGCAGTTTTCCGAAGGGATCGTCGTTGGTCATAGCAGCCCCCTGAGGGTCTTGCGGGCTTCGTGGAGGTGGAAGGACACCGTCGCCTCCCTTATGCCCATGATTTCGGCCGCCGCCGCATGGCTCATGTCTTCGGCATAGACCAGCAGCACGGCGTCGCGCTGCCGCTCGGGCAGGCCGCGCACCGCTTCCCAGATCTGCCCCTGCGTCGCCGCCACCTCCTGTTCGGCCGGGACATTCTCGGGCGCGATCTCGGCATAGGCGTCGGCATGAAGGCCCCGCCGCCGCCCGGCCCGCTGCATGTCGCGCACCGCATTGAGCGTGATGCGGTAAAGCCAGCTCGAAAAGGCGCTGCGTCCGTCGAACCCGGCAATGGCCCCGCCCAGCTTGATGCAGACATCCTGGGCAACGTCCTCGGCGTCCGGCCTGTTGCCGCACCATTTCCAGGCCGTGCGATAGATGAGGTCGTAATGGGCCGCGATCACCGCCGAAAAGGCCTCGCCATCGCCATTGGCGGCGCGCCGCACCAGCGCCTCCATGGGTGGGGCGGCAGCCTCGCCGGGGGATGCGGCATGTCGTTCCATCGCTGGCACCAGCACTCGCAAAGCCTTACTTGTGCGATCATTATGGTGTTAAGACGCCGCTGCCCACCCGCTCCTTGGGTCGGGCGCGGATTTTTTCAAGGCAGATTCCATGGCACAGCCCCGCCCCTTCCGCCTCACAGGCTCGCAGATTTTCATCCTGGTCATGGGCGCCATCGTGGTGCTGATCGGCATTTCCACCGCCCTGGGCGGGCTGTCGGGCTATCAACAGCTCAAGCAAGCCAGCGTGGAAGCGCAGCAGGCCACCGAACCGCAAGATCGGTCGAGCGCGCCCTAGCCCCGAGCCCCTAGATGGGCCGCCATACGGGAAACGGACCATGACGGCGGCGCTTCAGAACTATCAAACCCGCATGCAGCGGGCCCTGGACTATATCGAGAGCCATCTCGAGGGCGATCTGGACCTGGAAACGGTGAGCGGCATCGCCGCCTTCTCCAAATTCCACTTCCACCGGCAATTCACGGCCACCTTCGAGGTGCCGCTCTATCGCTATGTCCAGCTTGCCCGCCTGAAGCGGGCCTCGCACCGGCTGGTTTTCGAGCCCGCGCAAAGCGTCACGGACATAGCGATGGAGGCCGGTTATGACGCCCCCGACGCTTTCGCCCGCGCCTTTCGGCAAAGGCTGGGGCAGTCGCCTTCCGCGTTCCGCAAGGCGCCCGACTGGGCGCCATGGCTTGCGGCCTTCGGGCCCCTGGACAATGCAAGGAACAAGCTCATGCAGATAAATTTCGACGATAGCGACGTCACCATCCGCGACGTGCCGCCGACGCCGGTGGCCATGCTGGAACATCGCGGCGACCGGACCGGGCTCGGCGAGACCTTCGAGCGCTTCCGGGCCTGGCGCAAGGCGGCCGGCCTATCGCCGGAGACGAGTCCCACCTTCATGATCTTCCGCTCGGAACGGGAGCCGGCGGTCCCCGCCGACTACAGCATGGACATATGCGTGGGCACCGATCACCCGATCGGGGCGGATGACGGCACCATGAAAGCGGGCGTGATCCCCGGCGGGCGCTGCGCGGTGCTGCGCTATCCCGGCAACACCAACAATCTCGAACCCGCCGCGCTCTATCTTTACCGCGACTGGCTTCCCGCCAGCGGCGAGGAGGCCCGCGACTTCCCCCTCTATTGCCGGCGCCAGCTCGCCTTCATTCCCGAAGTGTCGGCGCACGAGCCCGTCATCGAGCTGTTCCTGCCGCTGAAATAAAGCCCAGGGGGCGGCCTGCCGGGAAACGGACAGGCCGCTCAGGCCACCAGCGCCTGCGGCACCGCCTCGGCGATGAAGCCCCCGCCCAGCACTTCCGAGGTGGGCGTGTCGTCGGCATAAAAGACGCAGGCCTGCCCCGGAGAAATGCCGTATTCGCCGCTGACCAGCGTCACGAACACCTCGCCGTCGCGCATCTGCACCACGGCGGGCTGTGGGCCGCGGGTCGAGCGCACCTTGACCTCCACCGGCGCGCCATTGCCCGTGCTCATCTCGCTCAGCGGCAGCGCCCCCAGCCAGTTGACGTCGCGCAGGCGCACCGTGTGGGTCTTGAGCGCTTCGCGCGGCCCGACGATCACCCGCCCGGTCTTGTGCTCGAGCTTGACGACGTAAAGCGGCTCGCCGGCGGCGACGCCCAGCCCCTTGCGCTGCCCGACCGTGTAGTTGACGATGCCGTCATGCGTACCGAGCACGCGCCCGTCCAGATGCACGATCTCGCCCTGCGCCAGCGCCTCGGGATGCATCTTGCGGATGATGTCGGCATATTTCCCCTGCGGCACGAAGCAGATGTCCTGACTGTCGTGCTTTTCGGCGATTTCCAGCCCCATGTCGCGCGCCAACTGGCGCACCTCGGCCTTGCCCATGCCGCCCAGCGGGAAGCGCAGATAGTCGAGCTGCTCCTGCGTGGTGGCGAAAAGGAAATAGGTCTGGTCGCGCTCGCCATCCACCGGGCGGAAAAGCTGCCGCCGCCCGTTCTCGCCGAGCCGGCTCTGCACGTAATGGCCGGTCGCCAGCGCATCGGCGCCCAGATCCTGCGCCACGCTCATCAGGTCGACGAACTTGACCGACTGGTTGCAGGCGATGCAGGGCACCGGCGTCTCGCCCTGCTGATAGGCATTGGCGAAAGGCGCGATGACGCTTTTCTTGAAGCGCTCTTCATAATCGAGCACGTAATGGGGAATGCCCAGCCTGGCCGCCACGCGGCGCGCGTCGTGGATATCCTGCCCGGCGCAGCACGCGCCCTTGCGGTGGGTCGCCTCGCCATGGTCGTAAAGCTGCAGGGTGACGCCGACGACATCATAGCCCTGCCGGGCCAGCAGGCCGGCGACGACCGATGAATCCACGCCCCCAGACATGGCCACGACGACGCGCGTGTCCTGGGGACGCTTGGCGATATCAAGCGAGTTCAACACATTTCTCTCCGAACCGGATGGGGTCAAGGGCCAACGGACGAATGGCGCGCCTTCTACGCCTTTCCGCCCGGGCCTGCAACATTTTGCCCGGCAGCTTTTGCCGCAAGGGCATGGGAAAGCGGGTATCCCCAGATCGGTGGGAGCGACCAAGATATTGAATTTCATCCAGAAAACCGGGAACCGCCAAACTGGCACCGGGTTTGCATGGAGCTTTTCGGATTCGTGTCGTTTCATGGGGCTGCCTTCGTGGCATCACATCTCAGCGTTATCAGCAATTCCGTTCCGACGATCGGCGCCGGCAAGTCTTCCGGCGCGGCCGAAGAGACCAGCCTGCCCGGCGCCTTTGCCGCTTTTCTGGGATCGGCGGACAAGAAGGCTGACGCCCCTGCCCCCGCGCGCACGCCGGCTTCCCGCCAGAGCGAGCCCGCCGAAACCTCCGCCCGCTCGGGCCGCGAGGACAAGGAGCCCGAAGCCGTCGCCGCCGTGGTCGAAACCGTTCTGCCCACCCGTATTCCCGAGGAGGCCAAGCCGGTTCTGGTCGGGATCATCGATGACCTGGCGACATTGCAGGCCAGCATCCAGGCCGGCACTCCGGTCGATCCCGAACTGCTCCAGCGGATCGACGCCGCCCTTTCCGATTTCGCCGAGCTGCTGGGCGTCGATCTCCAAGAGGTGCCCACGCTCGATGCGCTGCGCCTCATGACCGCCGAAGCGCTGCCCGAAGATGCCGATTTCGCCGCCACGCTGGCGCAGGCGCTCCAGCCGGTGGCCCTTTCGCTCGAGGAAGGCGCGGTCGATGCCGGGCCCGAATTCGCCGAACTGGTCAAATCCACCGGCGACAAGCTCTCCGCCTTGCTGCAGGCCCTCAACAGCGAAGAGATCGCGCCCGAAATGCTGGCGCAGCTCCAGCCCGATGGCGATGCGCCGGTCGACGAGCAATTGCAGGCCGCCCTGGCCCGGCTCACCCAGACCCCCATTGCCGAGGATGCCGCCTCCCCCCGGCTGGGCGCCGCCGAACTCACCGTCACCGAGCCGGTGTTGACCGGCAAGGCCAATGCCGAGGCGCGCGTCACCAGCGATGCCCCGCCCGAGGCCGACCCGGTCCAGCCCGCGCAGAAACCCGGCGCGCCGGCGGAGGCCAGCCCCCAGCCACAGCCAAAGGATCGCCCCGCCCCCGAGGCCCGCGCTGCCGCCACCCCGGCCGCCGATGCCGACGCGCCCGATCCGCAGGCCAGCACGCAGCCGGCGCAATTGGCGCGGGCCGACGCCATCGCGCCGCGCGTGGTGCAGGCCGGCTATCAGACCAGCCAGCAGCAGCTCAACCTGCCCCAGCTCGCCTTCGAGATCGTCCGCCAGGTGAGCGAGGGCAATACCCGCTTCCAGATTCGCCTCGATCCGCCCGAGCTGGGCCGCATCGACGTCAAGCTCGACATCGATGCCGGTGGCCGCATCAATGCGCGCCTCACCGTCGAGAAGGCCGAAACGCTCGACCTGATGCAGCGCGACCAGCGCGCGCTGGAACGGGCCCTGCAACAGGCCGGGCTCGACGGCAACAAGACCAATCTCGAATTCTCCCTGCGCCAGAACCCCTTCGGGGGCGGCCAGCAGGGCCGGAACGGCGAGGAGCGCCTGCCGCTCTTTGCCGAGGAAACATCGGGCGCGGCCGAAGACGAGGCCCCGCCCCTGGTCAATCTCTACCGCGGCAATCTCAGTGCCAGCGGCGTCAACATCATCGCGTAAGGAGTAGGTGTCATGGCCGTCAGCGGCGTTTCAGGCAGTTCCAGCACCAGCCAGTCCTCGACATCCCGCACCACCATTGCGGAGAATTTCGACACCTTTCTCAATATCCTCACCACCCAGCTCAGGAACCAGAACCCGCTGGACCCGATGGACACCAACCAGTTCACGGCCCAGCTGGTGCAGTTCACCGGCGTCGAGCAGCAGCTCAAGACCAACCAGTTCCTCGAGACGCTGCTCCTGACCAGCCAGAGCACGGCCAAGACCGACGCCGTCTCCTATATCGGCAAGCAGGTGACCGCGAGCGGCAAGACCGGCTCGCTCACCGACGACGAGGCGGTGTTCTGGGCCTACAACGCCCCGCAGAACGTGGCCAACGCCACCGTGACCATCAAGAATTCCAGCGGCCAGGTGGTTTATACCGAAACCGGCTCGCTCGCCGCCGGCGCCGGCACTTTCCGCTGGGACGGCATCGGCAGCGATGGCGCCCTCAAGCCCAATGGCGTCTATACCATCGACATCCAGGGCACCAATGTGCAGGGCAAGGCGGTCAATGTCAGCACCTCCACCATGGGCATCGTCACCGCCGTCGATTTCACCGGCGAAGTGCCCATGCTGACCATCGGCAATACCAAAGTGGCTATTTCCGACATTACCGATGTGCGCATCGCCCCCAGCACGACGACGCCCCTGCCGGACGATACCGGCACCGGATCGGACCCCGAGGAAAACGGGGAAGCCTGAGGCTGGCCGGCGCTTTCCGCCACCTCTTCACGCCCCGCTCCGGCGGGGCGTGCTGCATTGGGGGCCTTGAATCAATCCCTTGAAATGCAAGACCATTCTTAACCTGTTGTAAGTTTCCCCTTAGTCGATTTTTAAGGCCGTTGGCCTAGTCTGCTGAACATATGGTCAGGTTCAGTAGAGAGTAAAATGACCGTACAGATGCGTCCACGCGTTAAGTACGTTATCGGACCGGACGGAAGTCCGCTCACGATTGCAGACCTTCCCCCCGCCAATACGCGGAGGTGGGTCATACGCCGCAAAGCCGAAGTCGTCGCTGCCGTTCGCGGCGGGCTGCTGAGCCTCGAAGAGGCCTGCGACCGCTATACCTTGAGCGTCGACGAGTTCCTCAATTGGCAGGCTGCCATCGACAAGCACGGCCTTGCCGGCTTGCGAACCACCTGGATTCAGCACTACCGCGAAGGCTGATCTCCGGGCGGCATGCCTCCCTAGCCAAAGCTCACCGGGTCTCCCGGTGGGCTTTTTCGCGTCTGCACGCCCTTCATGCTTTCCTAAGCATGATCGGCATTTTCTGCCGCAATTCGCAAACTGCAACATCGAGTTAATACAATGTTTACCATCGGCTAGGTAATTTTTGCCCAGCGGTCGTGCGGCGCCTTTGCGTTGCAAGGGGGGCCGATTCTAGATCGAGTGCAGGCGTGGACAACTTTACCCAGCTGATCGACCGCATAGGCCTTCCGCGTCTGGCTGCCATGGCCGTCGTCGCCGTGCTCATGCTCGGTTTTTTCGCCTTCCTCATCATGCGGGCACAAACGCCCAGCCTCGCCCCCCTCTATACCGGCCTCAGCCTCGAGGATTCCTCGGCCATCGTCACCGAACTGCAGACGATGAACGTGCCGTTCGAATTGCGCGGGGAAGGCGATACCATCCTCATCCCGCGCGACCAGATCACCACCGTGCGCATGTCGCTGGCCGGCGCCGGCCTGCCCCAGCGCGGCCAGGTGGGCTACGAGATCTTCGACTCGCAATCCACGCTCGGCGCCACCAGCTTCGTGCAGAACATCAATAATGTCCGCGCCCTCGAAGGGGAGCTGGCCCGCACCATCTCCTCGCTGGCCCGCATCAAGTCGGCGCGGGTGCATCTGGTGCTGCCCGAGCGCGAGCTGTTCCGGCGCGAGCGCACCGACCCCTCGGCCTCCATTGCCCTGTCGGTGCGCGGCCAGCTTTCCACCAGCGAAATCCGCGCCATCCAGCACATGGTCGCCTCCGCCATCGAGGGCCTGACCCCTTCGCGCGTGTCCATCGTCGACGACCAGGGCAACCTGCTCGCCTCGGGCACCGCCGATGACGAGGAGGGCGTCATTGCCGGCCAGGCCGCCGAGCGCACGCTGAGCTTCGAGAACCGCCTGCGCACCCGCGTCGAGGATATGCTGGCCAATGTCGTCGGCGCCGGCCGGGCCCGCGTCGAGGTCAGCGCCGAGATCGACTTCAACCGCTCCACCACCACCCAGGAAACCTTCGACCCCGACAGCCAGGTGGTGCGCTCGAGCCAGTTGCGCGAGACCGAGACGCAGAGCGGGGGCGACAGCCGCCAGGTGACCGTGGCCAACGAACTGCCCGGCGCCAGCCAGAACGGCGGGCTGGCCGGCGTCACCGACCAGGGCAAGACCAGCGAGGAAATCACCAATTACGAGATTTCCAAGACCACCCAGACCGCCGTGACCGAAGCCGGCGCCATCAAGCGCCTATCGGTGGCCGTGGTGGTCGACGGAATCTACGCCACCGATTCAAGCGGCAACACCACCTATGCGCCGCGCTCGGCCGACGAGATCGCCCAGATCCTGACCCTGGTGCGCTCGGCCGTGGGCTATTCGGCCACGCGCGGCGACAGCGTCGAAGTGGTCAACATGCAGTTCGCCGAGCGGCCCGAGCTGGCCGTGCCCGGCACCGATGGCAATGGCGGCCTGCTCGATTTCACCCGCGACGACCTGATGAACGGCGCCGAAATGGCAGTGACCCTGCTGATCGCGCTGGCGCTGGTCTTCTTCGTCATGCGCCCCCTGCTGCGCAAGGTGCTGACCCCCGAAAGCCAGCCTCTGGCCCTGCCCCCGGCGGCCGAACTGGGCCAGCACGGCGTATTGGGCGCCGATGGCGCGGTGGTCGCCGACATGTCCGAGCCCGAGCAGCAGCGCGACAAGACCCCCGCCTGGGTGGCCAATGCCAAATCCATGGGCGAAACCCAGCTGCAGACGCTCAAGACCGTCGGCACGCTGGTCGAGGAAAATCCCCGCCAGGCCGCGCTGATCGTGCGCGACTGGCTCGGTAGCGCGGCGTGACGCAGATGGCAGTAGCAACCACAACCCCCGAACCGCAGGAACCGGTCGGCCCCGTCGGCAACAAGCAGCTGGTGATGGGTGACGACACCAATCAGCGCGTCCTCACCGGCGACGAGAAGGCGGCGGCGCTGCTGCTCGCCCTCGGTCCCGATTACGGCCGGCCGATCTTCGACGAGCTGGACGAGCTGGAGGTCAAGCAACTCAGTCGCGCCATGGCCCGCCTCGGCCCGATCACCCAGGAAATGCTGGATGATCTGATGATCGAATTCGTCACCACCATTTCCTCCAACGGCTCGCTTTCGGGCAATACCGATTCCACCGAGCGCCTGCTGCTCTCCTTCCTGCCGCAGGAAAAGGTGGATTCCATCATGGAGGAAATCCGCGGGCCGGCCGGGCGCAACATGTGGGAGAAGCTCTCCAACGTGCAGGCCGACGTGCTGGCTGCCTATCTCAAGAACGAATATCCCCAGACCATCGCCGTGGTGCTTTCCAAGATCGCCACAGACCATGCCAGCCGCGTGCTCGCCGTGCTGCCCGAGGAGCTGGCCATGGACGTGGTGCAGCGCATGCTGGGGCTCGATCCGGTGCAGAAGGAAATTCTCGAAAAGATCGAGACCACGCTGCGCACCGAATTCATGTCCACGCTCAACCACTCCAAGCGCCGCGACAGCCACGAGCAGATGGCCGAGATCTTCAACAGCTTCGACCGCCAGACCGAGGCGCGCTTCCTCACCACGCTCGAGGAGCAGAACCGCGATGATGCCGAGCGCATCAAGGCGCTGATGTTCACCTTCGAGGACCTGGCCAAGCTCGAATCCTCGGCCATCCAGACCCTTTTGACCAAGATGGACAAGAAGGATCTGGCCATGGCGCTCAAGGGCGCCTCCGACATGGTCAAGGAAACCTTCTACAAGAACATGTCGGGCCGCACCGCCAAGTTGCTCAAGGACGATATGGACGTCATGGGGCCGGTGCGCCTCAAGGACGTGGACGAGGCGCAGGGCCGCATGGTGGCCACCGCCAAGGACCTCGCCGCCAAGGGCGAGATCCTCATCGTCAAGTCCAAGGCCGACGAGCAGATGGTGGCGTAACCCATGGCAAGTCCGGCCCGCTTCACCTTCGATCTCGACCTGGCCCATGACGAGCCGCCCCGGCCCGTGGCGCCCGAGCCTGCGGTGCCCAGCGTGCCCGAGGATCTCGTCGCCCAGCTCGTGGCCCAGGCGCGCGAGCAGGCCTATGCCGAAGGCGTGGCCGCCGGCGAGCGCAGCGCCGCCACCATCGCCGCCCAGACCCTGGCCGCCGCGGCCGGCACGCTGGCCGCCCGCACCAGCGAGATGACGGCGGCGCTGGACGCCATGGCCGGCCAGATGCAGCGCGACGCCGTCGAGCTGGCCGCCAGCATCGGCCGCAAGCTGGCCCTGCATCTTCTGGCGCGCCATCCCACCGTCGAGCTCGACGCGCTGATCGGGGAATGCATGCACTCGCTCAACGGCGTGCCGCACCTGGTCATTCGCTGCCATCCCGACATTGCCGACGCCATCCGCGATCTCGCCACCGCCCATATGCAGACCTCGGGCTTTGCCGGGCGGCTGGTGGTGATGGGCGACCCTGATATCCGCCTGGGCGACGGCCGGCTCGAATGGGTCGACGGCGGCCTGGTGCGCGACATCGCCGCCACGTCCAGGGACATCGACCACGTGATTTCGGCCTATCTCGCCGCGCGCAGCGGCATGGCCAGCCAAGAGGAGAGCGGTTCATGAGCAGCTCCGAACCCGATGACGACATCACCATGCAGGAAAGCATCTCCTTCGAGGAAATGCTGGCTCCCGACAAACCCGAAATGCCGGAAGCCTATGCCGAGCGCAGCGCTGCCGACCTGGAAGCGGTGTTCGACGTTCCGGTGCGCATCTCCGTGGTGCTGGGCCGCACCAAGATGCCGGTGAGCGAGCTCCTGCGGCTCGATACCGGCACCGTCATCGAACTTGACCGGCAGGTGGGCGAGGCCGTCGAGATTTTCGTCAACGACCGCCTGGTCGCCCGCGGCGAAATCGTGCTGGTGGAAAGCAAGCTCGGCGTCACCATGACCGAAATCATCAAGCCGCAATAAGGGAGAAGAAGATGCGCCTGCTCATCATCGGAGCCCTGGAAGGCCAGCTCAGCGAAGCCACCACCATGGCCATGAATGGCGGGGCCAAGGTGGCCCATGCCCCCTCGGTCGAGATCGCCCTGGCCGCGCTGCGCGCCGGGCGCGGCGCCGACCTGCTGCTGGTCGACGTGGTGATGGACATTGCCGGGCTGATCGCCGGGCTCGAGGCCGAGCGCATCGCGATTCCGGTCGTCGCCTGCGGCGTCGAGGCCAATGCGGCGGCCGCCGTCAACGCCATCCGCGCCGGCGCCAAGGAATATATCCCGCTTCCCCCCGATGCCGAGCTGATCGCCGCCGTCATCGCCGCCGTGGCCCGCGACAGCTCCGATTTCCTCTTCCGCGATCCGGCCATGGAGCGCGTGGTGAAGATGGCCGACCAGATCGCCGGCTCGGACGCTTCCATCCTCATCACCGGCGAGAGCGGCACCGGCAAGGAAGTCATCGCCAAATATGTCCATGCCCGCTCCCGGCGCGCCAACAAGCCCTTCATTTCGGTCAATTGCGCCGCCATTCCCGAGGCGCTGCTGGAATCGGAGCTGTTCGGGCACGAAAAGGGCGCCTTCACCGGCGCCATCGCCCGCCGCATCGGCAAGTTCGAGGAAGCCTCGGGCGGCACGCTCCTGCTCGATGAAATCAGCGAGATGGACGTGCGCCTGCAGGCCAAGCTGCTGCGCGCCATCCAGGAGCGCGTGATCGACCGCGTCGGCGGCACCAAGCCGGTGCCGGTCGATATCCGGATCCTCGCCACCTCCAACCGCAATCTGGGCGAGGCCGTGCGCGAGGGCAGCTTCCGCGAGGACCTGCTCTTCCGCCTCAACGTGGTCAATCTGCGTCTGCCGGCCCTGCGCGACCGCCCGGGCGACATCACCGCCCTGTCCGAGCATTTCGTCGCCAAATATGCCAAGGCCAATGGCCTGCCGCCGCGCGAGCTCTCCCCCGAGGCGCGCACGGCCCTGCTCAACGCACCATGGCCGGGCAATGTGCGCGAGCTTGAGAACACCCTGCACCGCGCCGTGCTGCTCTCTTCGGGCGCCGTCATCGGCCCCGAGGCCATCGTGCTGCCCGACGGCATGGGCCTGAGCGAAGTGGCGGCCAGCCACGCCCTTTCCACGCAACTGGCCCAGACCGCCGAGACCATGTCGCGGGCCCTGGTGGGCCGCACCGTGGCCGATGTGGAGCGCGACCTGATCCTGGATACGCTCGACCACACCCTGGGCAACCGCACCCATGCGGCCAATATCCTGGGCATTTCCATCCGCACCCTGCGCAACAAGCTCAACCAATATGCCGACGAGGGCGTGCACGTACCCGAACCGGGCGAGAAGCGGGGCGCGGCATGATGTTCCGGCCGCAGCACACCGGGCCTAGGGGCCGTTCATGACCGATATTCCGTCCAGCACGCGGCCCGGCTTCAAGCTGCCCTCGATAAGCTCGATCTTCGACATCCTGCGCTCGGGCGACATCGCGCTGGCGATGGGCGTCATGGGGCTGATCGTCATCCTGATCGTGCCCATGCCGCCGCTGCTGGTCGATCTGCTGCTGGCCATTTCCATCGTCTTCTCGGTCATGATCCTGATGACCGCGCTGTTCATCCAGAAGCCGCTGGAATTCTCGTCCTTCCCTACGGTGCTGCTGATCGCCACCATGCTGCGGCTGGGCCTGAGCCTGGCCACCACCCGCCTCATCCTCTCCGACGGCCATACCGGCACCGCCGCCGCCGGCCACGTCATCGAGGCTTTCGGCAATTTCGTCACCCGCGGCAATTTCATCATCGGGACGGTGATCTTCATTATCCTGGTGATCGTCAATTTCATCGTCATCACCAAGGGTTCGGGCCGCATCGCCGAAGTCGCCGCCCGCTTCAGCCTCGACGCCATGCCCGGCAAGCAGATGGCCATCGACGCCGATCTTTCCGCCGGCCTTATCGACGAGGACACCGCCAAGCGGCGGCGCGCCGAACTCGAAGGGGAGAGCGCCTTTTTCGGCAATATGGACGGCGCCAGCAAATTCGTGCGCGGCGACGCCATTGCCGGCCTCATCATCACCTTCGTCAACATCGCCGCCGGCATGCTGATCGGCATCATGCAGGAAGGGCTGAGCGTGCAGGAGGCGGGAAGCGTCTATACGCTGCTCACCATCGGCGACGGTCTCACCAGCCAGATCCCGGCGCTGATCGTCTCCACCGCCGCCGGCATCCTGGTCTCCAAGTCGGGCGTCACCGGCGCCGCCGACAAGGCCCTGTCGGACCAGTTCACCGGCTATCCGCGCGCTTTGGGCATGTCGGCCGCCGTCATGGCCGCCCTGGCGCTTTTGCCGGGCATGCCGATCATCCCCTTCATGGCGCTGGCCGGCGGCGTCGGCTATGCCGCCTTCCGCGCCACCGGCAAGAAGGCCGAGCGCAAGATGGAGGAAAAGGTCCAGGAAGCAGCCGCCGCCATGGCCGGCCCCGCCGCCAATGCCGCCCCCAGCGAGGCCCCGATCAGCGACAGCCTGCGCATCGACGAGCTCAAGCTCGAACTGGGCTATGGCCTTCTGAGCCTCGTCAAGGAGGACGAGAGCGGCTCCGACCGGCTGACCGAGCAGATCAAGGCCCTGCGCCGCCAGCTCGCCATCGAGCTGGGCTTCGTCATGCCGCCCGTGCGCATCCTCGACAACATGCAGCTCGAGCCCAATGTCTATAAGGTCCGCATCAAGGAGGTCGAGGCCGGCGCCGGCGAGATCTACGCCAACCAGCTCATGGTCATGGACCCCTATGGCAACCAGATCGACCTGCCGGGCACCCATACCACCGAGCCCACTTTCGGCCTGCCCGCCACCTGGATCGAGCCAGCCCTGCGCGACGAGGCCGAATTGCGCGGCCTCTCCATCATCGATCCCTCCACGGTCATTTCCACCCATCTCACCGAAGTGCTCAAGGCCAATGTCGCCGACCTCCTGAGCTATGCCAATGTGCAGTCCCTGCTTTCGGGCCTGCCCAAGGAGCAGCAGAAGCTGGTGGAGGACATCGTGCCCGGCCTCATCACCGTGTCGGGCGTGCAGCGCGTGCTCCAGACCCTGCTCAACGAGCGCATCTCCATCCGCGACCTCTCCACCATCCTCGAGGGCATTGCCGAGATCGCCGGCCCCGGCCGCTCGGTGCAGATGATCGCCGAGCATGTGCGCAGCCGCCTCGCCCGCCAGATCTGCGCCGCCAATCTGGGGCCAGACGGCAATTTGCCGCTTCTCACGCTCTCCCCGCAATGGGAGCGCGACTTCGCCGAAGCCATGGTGGGCGACGGCGAAAACCGCCATCTGGCCATGGCGCCCAGCCGGCTCCAGCAATTCATCACCGCCGTGCAGCAGGCCTATGAGCGCGCCGCCCAGCAGGGCGAGTTGCCCGTGCTCATCACCTCGCCTTCCATCCGGCCCCATGTCCGCTCCATCATCGAGCGCTTCCGGCCCCAGACCGTGGTGATGAGCCAGAATGAGGTCCATCCCCGCGTCCGCCTCAAGACCGTCGGCAGCGTCTGACCATGGGCAAGGTTTATCTCGACGGCTATCTCGCCGTGCCCGCCGAGCGCATCGAGGCCGTGCGCGCCGCCCTGCCCCTGCATATCGCGCTGACCCGGCAGGAGCCGGGGTGCCTGGCCTTCGAGGTGACCCAGAGCCCCGACGAGCCGACGCATTTCCTGGTCTCGGAAATCTTTGCCGGCGAAGACGCCTTCGCCGCCCATCAGCAGCGGGCCGGCGCCTCGGACTGGGCGCGGGTCACCGCCGGCATGACGCGCCATTACACCATCCGCAAGGATTGATTTTCCTGCTAGTCTTGCGCCCATGATAACCGTTCTTCCCGTTCCGCCCTTCTCCACCCTCTGCAACGCCGCCTTCGCGCTGCGCCGCGAAGTTTTCGTCTGGGAGCAGAAGGTGCCCGAAGAGGAGGAGCATGACGCCCATGACCTCACCGCTACCCATTTCGTCGCCCTGGCCGAGGGCGAGGTGGTGGGAACGCTGCGGCTGATCGAGTTGCCCGAACACGTCAAGATCGGCCGCGTCGCCGTGCGCCAGGCCTTTCGCGGCCGCGGCATCGCCCGGCTGATGATGGATGCCGCCATGGCCCATGCCCGCGCCGGGGGCCGCGAGAAATTCTATCTCACCGCGCAATCGGACAAGCTCGGCCTCTATGAGAAGCTGGGCTTTTCCGCCTTCGGGCCGGAATTTTTCGATGGCGGCATGCCCCACCGCGCCATGCGCAATTATGACCGCGACACCGCCGTCCTGATCGACTAGCGCCCGCCCCGCTGCGACCATCTGCCCGGCCCGCGTTCGGAACGCCACGGCTTCGGCTGCGTTAGCTTCAGCATAATGGGCCGCACGGTGCGCTACCGGCAAGTTTTGCACCGCACGGCCCGTTCACCGCAATGATGAACCAACGGAGCTTACTATGATCCGCACCCTTCTGGCCACCACGGCCATTGCCGCCATGCTGACCACCGGGGCCATGGCCCAGGATACCACGACGCCGCCGGCGCCGGCCGCCCCGGCCGATCAGGCCGCCCCCGTTGCCCCCGACGCCTCTTCGCAGCCGGCCGCGCCCGTGACCACCGAGGCCACCCCTGCCCCGGTCGACACCGGCGCCGCCCAGACCACCGAAGTGCGCGAGCCTTGGGACATTTCCCGCGGCTATGTGGCGGTGGACACCGACAATCTCGGCTCGCACCTGATCGGCTCGCCGGTCTATTCCAGCGCCGCCGATGACGCCGAGCATATCGGCAACATCACCGATATCGTCTTCAGCGCCGATGGGCAGATCACCGCCGTGGTGATCGGCGTCGGCGGGTTCCTCGGCATTGGCGAGAAGGCCGTGGCCGTGGACTTCCACTCGCTCGACTTCACCCTTGCCGCCGACAATACCGAGCGCTGGGTGCTGCCCACCACTGCCGACGCGCTGACCAACGCGCCCGATTTCGTCTGGGCCGAGGATGAGCCCGTCGACCAGACCGCGCCGGTCGACCCCATGGCTCCGGCGGCTCCCGCCGACACCATGGCGCCCGCTGTCCCGGCGAGCTAAGCGCCGGCGCATGAAACCGGGGCCGGCCCATGGGCCGGCCTTTCTGCCCTTGAGGAGGTTGCCATGCCCGCCCGTTTCGTCCTTTTCCTTCTGCCCCTGATGCTGGCGGCGCCGGCCTGGGCGCAGGCGCCGGGCGTGACCGAGCTCGAGCAGAGCGGCCTCAAGCCGCCCACCGTCCTCTCCCAGGGCTATGCCGGCAGCAGCACCGACATGCTGGTTACCCGGCTCCTGGGCGCAAACGTCTTTTCCACCCCCGATGCCAATGGCTCGGCCATCGGCACCATCGCCGACATGGTGGTGACGCCGGGCCTGGGCGTCGCCGCCGTGGTGATCGACATCCATGACTTCCCCGGTGTCGAGAACAAGCGCGTGGCGGTGGATTTCGGCCAGCTCGAATGGACCGCCGCGCCGGACGGCTCCCGCCGCTGGGTGCTCGCCGCCACCCCCGACACGCTGCGCGCCGCTCCCGCCTTCGCCTGGTCGGGCGATGTCGTTGAAACTCCCCCAGCCGAGGCAGGCTCGGACCAGTCCGTCGAATTCTCCGCCCCCGCCAGCCCCGACACCGTGCCCCCAGAGGAACTGCGTGGCATGGGGGTTTATGGGCTCAACGACCAGTTGATCGGCACCATAGGCGACGTCCTCACCTTCCCCGATGGCGGCGTCGACGCGGTCATCATCGATGTCGGGGGCTTTCTCGGCCTCGGCGCCAAGCCGGTAGCCGTGGGCTATGACGATCCGGTGTTTTCCACCGATGTCTTCGGCAACCGCTATCTCGTCCTCAACACCACGCGCGAGGATCTGGAAGCCCAGCCGCCCTACGATCCCGGCACCTATGCCGGCGAGCGCGATCGGCAACGCATGGTGGTGACACCCTAGACCCGCTCCAGCGCCCGATGCGGCACAGGCGGCATCTCGGCGCGGACCGGATCGTCGGCCCGCACCACGCCACCCGCCACAACCACAGACATGACGCCGGCCTTGCGGATGAGCCCGCCCTCGGCATCCCTGTCGAGCACGGCACCCAGCAGGCCCGGCCGGAAATTTTCGATCTGCATACAGGGATTGCGCAGCCCGGTGATCCGCACCACGGCCTCGGCGCCCAGATGAAGCAGGGTATCGGTGGGAAGGGCGAGGAGGTCTATGCCGTCCACCACGATGTTCTCGCCCAGATCACCGGGCGCCAGGGCAAAACCCTTGCCCTGCAATTCGTCGAACAGTTCCCGGTACAGCAGATGCACCTGGCGCAGATTGGGCTGGGTGGGATCGGCCCGGACGCGCGAACGATGCTGGACAGTGACGCCGGCATGGGCGTCGCCCTCCACGCCCAGGCCGGCGAGGAGGCGGATTTCAGCAACCACGGGTTTGGAGAAGTGGTGCCCCGGATCGCGCGATACCGAGACCACCCGGCCCATGCGTCTATGATCCCCGATATGCCCTTCGGGCGTTATTGCCCCCGGAAGCGCAGCCGGCCGATCTCGTCATATTCGGCCTGTTCGAGCTTGAGCTGCTCGGCGGCTTCCCGCTGGTGCTCGCGCTGGTCGAGCAGTTCGACCTTCTTCAAATCCTCGATGGCTTCGGCCAGCGCATCCTGGGCGCTTTCGAGCTTGCCGCGCATGTCATTGGCCGAGGCCAGGAGGTTGTCGCGCCGGCCCAGCGCCGCCTTGGCAAAGGTCGAATAGGCAAAATGGGCGACGTCGGAAATGCCGGTCTTGGTGTGCTCGATTTCGATCTGCTGGTCGAGCTCGGCCGCCATGCGCTCGAAATCGGCGATCATCATCTCGATCTGCGCGACCTGACGGCGCTTCTCGTCCACCTGGAACTTCTTGAGCCGGATGAGGCTCTCGTTGCGCGATTTCAAGACCAGTACTCCTTACACACCAAGTCAGTTTCGGGGCCGTCACCCCATTCCATCAGCCTGCCGCGCCCGCCGCATCGACGATGGCCCTGAGCTGGTCATAGCCATCGGCAATTGCCGTCGTCTCCTCCCGGCTCTGGCTTAAAAAAGCCTCAAGTGCCGGGTAGATGGCGATAGCGCGGTCCACCTTCGGATCTGACCCTTTCCGGTAAGCCCCCAGCCGGATCAGTTCCTCCATGTCCGAATAGATGGACATGAGCTCCCGCGCCCTGGCCAGGACCGGCCGCACATCGGCCGGCACACACCCTGGCATGGTGCGCGAGATGGACCGGAGCACATTGACGGCGGGGTAACGGCCCCTCTCGGCAATGCCGCGCTCCATCACGATGTGCCCGTCGAGAATGCCGCGAACGGCGTCCGCAATGGGCTCATTGTGATCGTCACCTTCCACCAAAACGGTAAAAAGTCCGGTAACGGAACCCGTCGTGGGCGTCCCCGGCCCGGCCCGTTCGAGAAGCCGCGGCAATTCGGTGAACACGGTGGGCGGATAGCCCTTGGCCGTGGGCGGCTCGCCGATGGCCAGCCCGATCTCGCGCTGCGCCATGGCAAAGCGGGTCAGGCTGTCCATCATGCACAGCACCCTCTTGCCCTGGTCGCGGAAATATTCCGAGAGCGCCAGGCTCATATAGGCCGCTTGCCGGCGCATCAGCGCCGCCTCGTCGCTGGTGGCCACCACCACCACGGCGCGCGCCAGCCCTTCCTCGCCCAGATATTCCTGGATGAATTCATGCACTTCGCGGCCGCGCTCGCCGATGAGGCCGATCACCGAGACATCGACATTGGTGTTGCGCGCCAGCATCGACATCAGCACCGACTTGCCCACGCCCGAGCCGGCGAAAATGCCCATGCGCTGGCCCTCGCAGAGCGTGGTGAAGGTATTGAGGCACCGCACGCCCAGATCGAGCGGCTCGCCCACCCGCACCCGGTCATGGGCGAGCAGCGGGTTCTGCCGCAGGGGATAGGAGAGCGCGCCGCGCGGCAGCGGCCCCTTGCCGTCAATGGGGTCGCCATCGGCATTGATGACCCGGCCCAGCCAGCCATCGGACGGCATGACCGCCCCGTCATGGCGCTGGAAAACCGCCTTGCAGCCCAGCCGAACGCCCGAAAGCTGGCCGAAGGGCAGGCAGAGGGCGTGGCCGTCCTTGAACCCGATGATCTCGGCGGCGAGGCGCTCGCCATTGACGGTCTCGATCTGCACCCGCCCGCCGACGCGCAATTCGCGCACCGGGCCGACGATCTCGATGAGCAGGCCCTGGACGGATTTGACCCGCCCGAACACCTCGATGTCGTCGATCGCCTCAATGGCCGAGATCAGTGCTTTCATTGCCTTCCCCGAAGGTGCGCGCGGCCATGATTATGGTTTCCGCCACCGCGCGAATCGTCGGCAGTTCCGAATCACACAGTAACCGATCATTAAGCAAAAGGCGCTATTCGAGGGGCTGGAGCGGTCCGTCCGCAGGCTCGTGCCGCACGCCCTCCAAACCCCCGAAAAGCCCCAATTGGTTGAGTCTAAAGAATCGCTTAGGCGTGCCAGTTAAACCATTTTATTAAGAAAAATTGAGAAGATTAACCTTTAAATTTCAATGACTTAGACTAAATTGATCCTAACGACATTTGCGTATTGCCGAACCGAATTAAACTTTGTTAACTATTTGGGCTTAGGGTTCAGTCATATCCAGTAGGGTTGGAGCGGGGGCGGGCATATCGGTCGCCTGATCCCGCAGGTTCCAGCAGGAACGAATGACAAGGGGAATATAATGCGGGTACTCCTTATTGAGGATGATAGCGCGACCGCGCAGAGCATCGAACTGATGCTCAAGTCCGAGAGCTTCAACGTCTATACCACCGACCTGGGTGAAGAAGGCGTCGACCTCGGCAAACTCTACGACTACGACATCATTCTGCTCGACCTGAACCTGCCCGACATGAGCGGCTATGAAGTGCTGCGCACCCTGCGCGTGGCAAAGGTTCAGACACCGATCCTTATTCTATCCGGCCTGGCCGGCATCGAGGATAAGGTGCGCGGCCTCGGCTTCGGCGCCGACGACTACATGACCAAGCCCTTCCACAAGGACGAACTCGTGGCCCGCATCCACGCCATCGTCCGGCGGTCCAAGGGCCATGCCCAGTCGGTCATCCAGACGGGCGACCTCACCGTCAATCTCGACACCAAGACCGTGGAAGTGCAGACCCAGCGGGTGCACCTCACCGGCAAGGAATACCAGATGCTCGAGCTGCTCTCGCTGCGCAAGGGCACCACGCTCACCAAGGAAATGTTCCTCAACCACCTCTATGGCGGCATGGACGAACCCGAGCTCAAGATCATCGACGTGTTCATCTGCAAGCTGCGCAAGAAGCTGTCCGTGGCCACCGGCGGCAAGAACTACATCGAGACCGTCTGGGGGCGCGGCTATGTGCTGCGCGAGCCCGACGAGAACGAGACCTATAACGAGAACGTCGCCTGACGGTGGCGTTTTCAAAAGCAGTTTCAATGCATTATGCAGCGCTCCTTCGGGGCGCTGCATTGCTTTTGGTCCGATAGCCTGACTTTGCCGGAAAGCGTCTCGGTCAGCTGTCACCCAGCAGGCAAGTGGCACCCACCCGTTCAGAGGCGCTGTTCGGATAAAGCGAGATAGTGGGCTTTTCACCGTCGTCTTTGAAGCGCAACAGGGCTACGCCAAGAGTATCGGCAAGAGGTCCGGTCACCGTATAGCCATCGCCAGCACTGGTGAGCGTACCTGCCCCGGACCCATCACTAGCCATCAAATCATGAAAGTTGTATTCGGCTCCAACGAGTTCCAGAATACCGAGCAACACGCCGCTTGTACCAGGACCGCTCGGCACGCCAGACTCGCAAGCATAGATGCCATCCATGGCGGCGACTGGCCCCGCAAAGAGAAACGCCAGCGTAATAAGTGTAATCTTACGAAACATTTAGGACTTTCCTGCTTTTAACAGAAAAATCCTAGCATTCCTGCAGTAAAAGAAAAAGTAGCAACTCAGGCCGCTTCGGGGCGCTGCTCGAACTTGGCTTCCAGGATGGCCCGATCGAAGGGCTTCATCATGTAGTCGCTGGCGCCGGCCTTGAGCGCCATGGCGATGGCGCCGATGTCGTTCTCGACCGTGCAATAGACCACATGGGGCTTCTCGCCGCCGATATAGGCGCGCAGGAGCTTGAGGAATTCCAGCCCGCTCATGATCGGCATGTTCCAGTCGAGCAGGATGGCGTCGGGCATTTCCTGCCGGCATTTCTCGAAGGCGTCCTGCCCGTCCTCGGCCTCTTCGACGATGTAGTCCATGTCCTCGAGAATGCGGCGCGCCACCTTGCGCACCACACTGGAGTCATCGACGATCAGGCAGGATTTCATGCGCGGCCATCCGGGGATAACGCTGTGAACCGGCCCCGATTATGAGCCGCACATCCTATGAATTGGTTAGCGGACTGCTAGCGTTTAAGGCCGCTTCGGTTAGCGTTTCCGGCGTTGCGGTGAGAAAGAACTGGTCATTCTCCAGCCCGATGGCGATTTCCATATCGGTCATGCGCGCCAAAAGCCCGGTATAGAAGGGCTGGATGCCGCGCGCATCGACGAACCCCTCTTCGGGGGTGCCGGAGAGCAGGCCGGCGGCGCCGGAAGGCACCAGGGTCTTCTGGCGCTTTTCGGGATCGCTTTTCGAGGTGAACTCGAACTTCTCCTGCCCCGCCTCGCCGGTGATCCGGGCGGTGACCTCGCCGCCGCGCGGAACCGACATGGCCGCGATCAGCAGCATGTTCATGAACAGCTTGGCCTTGTGCTTGGGCAGAAGGATCAGCGGCACCTGCCAGTCGAGATCGGCCTTTTCGATTTCGAAGAGGATGCGGGCGACGCGCTCGCATTCGCGCGTGTCGATATCGGTGCCCGAGGTGGAGGAAGCGCCATAGGCCAGGCGCGCGAATTCGAGCTTGGCGCGGCTCTGCTTGGCGGCGCTGGCGATGAGGTCGCGCGCGCCCTCGGCCATTTCGGTCTGATTGGGATCGCCCAGCACTTCCAGCCCGTTGCCGATGGCGCCGATGGGATTGATAAGGTCGTGGCAGACCCGGCTGCACAGCATGGCCGCCAGATCGGTCGCCTTGAGCTCAATGATATCGGCCATGCCGGCATGTCTCCGCAAGAATCAGTTTGGCCCGATTCTAGAACGCCTTGGTTAATAATGGCGATGCTTTTGCGCCCGCCGGGAGCCGCTATTTGACCGAGAGCGTGGCCGAAAGCGCCGGCCAATTGGCCTCCGCCTCCAGGGCGGCGGCGTCGGGAGCGAGCAGGAACGCCTCGCGCGAGCCGGCCGAATAGAAGAGATAAAGGCGCTGCTTGAAGACGGTATAGAGCCGCGGATCGCTGTCCGAAACATAGCCGCGCGCCACGCCCATGGCCCCGTGGCCGCCGAACTGGGGCGCATAGATTTCCGGGGCGCGGGCAAAGATGTCGCGGTTGGCGGCGGAGGCGAAATGCCAGGGCACGTTCTGCCAGATGAATTCGAAATCGCCCCGGCCCTGCAACGGTTCGGGCTCGGTGAAATAGCTCACCGGGTCCCAGCCATAAATGGCGATGCCGGTCAGCGGATCGGTGACGACGAGGGTGACCACCGACTGGGCCCGCACCGCCGGAATTGCGGCGAAAACCATGCCCAATAGCGGCAGAACAAAGGCGAGCATGGTTAAGATTTGTTTAGAGGTTTGCTTCATCATCGGACCCAATGATCGGCATGCCGGCAGCCTAATTCCGACCTCAAAACTACGGTTCAAGCCTTAACGACACCGTAACCCCCAGATCGGCCGCCACCCCGGGAGACCAAGATGCTCAAGCGCCTCGCCCTTTTCGCCGCCATTCTGGCCGCTCTTCTGGCCCCCGTTCCGGCCGCGCTGGCGCAGGGCTCGCTCAGCGACACCTATTCGGGCGAAGACCTGGTGGAGAGCGGCAAGCAGTTCTTCGGCTCGGCCAGCCAGGGGCTCGCCTCGGTGGTGGAGCGGGCGGTGAGCCAGTTCGGCCTGCCCAATGGCTATATCCTGGGCGAGGATGCCGGAGGGGCGCTGTTTGCCGGCGTCCGCTATGGCGAAGGCGTGCTCAACACCCGCAATGCCGGCCAGTTCAACGTCTATTGGCAGGGCCCCTCCATCGGCTTCGATATCGGCGGGGACGGCTCGAAGGTGATGATGCTGGTCTATAACCTCAACCAGATCCAGGACGTGCTGGGGCGCTTCTCCGGCGTCGAAGGCTCGGCCTATGTGATCGGCGGGTTCGGCATGACCGTCAACAAGCGCGACCGGGTGGTGATGGTGCCCATCCGCTCCGGCGTCGGCGCGCGGCTGGGCATCAATGTGGGGTATCTCAAATTCACCAGCGAGCCCACCTGGAACCCGTTCTGAGCCTCCCATGCCCCTGTCGCCCCGGACCTGATCCGGGGCCCATCCTCACAATGTGCCGATCCGTCCTTCTCGGGATGGATCCCGGCGCGAGGCCGGGATGACATCGAGGTGGGGAACCTATCGGCCCCTCTTTACCTTGTGAACCCGAAACGGAACGCCGCCCGTGACGCGGCGGGGCAAAACCGCTAGGATTGGCGGACGTGCCGGAGTAGCTCGACCGATGCTCATCGAGAACATCATGTATTTTGCGCTGGGCCTTTTGGTGGCCAGCCTGGTCGGGCTGATCCTGCTCTCGGCGGTGTGGAAGCGCGCCGTGCGCCTGACCAAGCGCCGCATCGAGGCGGCCACCCCCATCACCATGGCCGAATTCCGCGCCGACAAGGACCAGCTCCGCGCCGAATTCGCGCTGGCCACCCGCAGGCTGGAAACGACCATAGAGGGGCTGCGGCGGCGTCTGGCCACCGAGGTGGGCGACACCAGCGAGCAGCGGGCCGAACTGGGCGCGCTGCGGGCCGAGCGCGAGCAATATGCCGCCAGCCTCGCCGAGATGAATGCCCGCGAGGCCGAGCTGCGGGGGCGCCTGCAGGAGCTGGAGCGCGAAACCACCGACCTGGCCCAGCGGCTGCGCATGCGCGAGCGCGAGCTGGAAACCCGCATGCAAGAGCTGGCGCAGATGCGCCAGGACGCCTCAAGCGCCGCGCCCGCCCCGGCGGCACAGCGCGCGCCGGCGGCGCTGGCCGATGCCGAGGCGCGCCTCGCCGACGCCAAGAGCCGGCTCAACGACCTTCTGGCCGAGCCGCAATCGGGGGCGCAGACGCGCCTTCTGGCGGACGAGCTTTCCCTCGAAGACGAGATGGAGCGGCTGCGCCGCCAGGTGGCGGAGGTGGAAAGCGCCATTCTCGAGGGAGGCCAGCCCGCCGACGATACGGCGCTGCGCGAGCGGCTGCGCAACATCGCCGGCAGCGTCAGCCGCATCGTCTATGCCGCCGACCGGGAAACGCCGGCCGCGCCCGACCTGGGCGAGAGCCTTTTCGAGCGGGTGCAGCGCTTTGCCGCCGACGACGAGGAACTGGACCTCATGCCCCCCGCCCCGCAGGACGGCGCCAATCGCGGCTCGGTCTCCGAGCGCATGGCGGCGCTGCGCGAAATTCAGGGGCGCTGACCCTCGAGCACGATGCTGCCGGTCAACTCGCCGCTGGCCCGATCGAACAGCGACAGCATGGTGATGCCGTCGCTCCGGTGGGTGACCTGGATGGTGCCATCGGCCACCAGCGCCGAGAGGATGCTGGTTCCGGCGGGCAGTTGCACGCTTTCGGCGATAACCGGCGGGGGCGTATCGCGCATCACGCGATAGACAAGCGCGAAGCCAATCGCCATAAAGCCCAGCAACAGAATGCCGATCGAAATTCCGAATGAACGGCGCGCCTTCCCCAGCATGGCCAGGGCTTCGGGGGTAAGCGGCGCGTCGGGCTTCTGTCCAGTCTCTGAAGGATCGGTCATGGGTGCAAATACCGCGCAAGAGTTCGAGGGCGACGAGGTGGAAGTGCTCGTCGATGCCGACATGGCCGGCGGGCGGCTCGACGCCGCCCTGGCCAGGGCCCACGGCCTGCTGAGCCGCAACCGCATCAAGGAGCTGATCCTTGCCGGCGCCGTCAGCATCGACGGAAGCCCCGTCAGCGAGCCCAAATACCGGCTTCGCGCCGGCGAGACAATCACTCTTGTCGCCCCGCCCCCCGAAGACCCCGATCCGCAGCCCGAGGACATCCCCCTCGACATCCTCTACGAGGACGACCAGCTCATCGTCGTCAACAAGCCCGTCGGCATGGTGGTGCATCCCGCCCCGGGCTCGCCCAGCGGCACGCTGGTCAATGCCCTGATCTTCCATTGCGGGGAAAGCCTGTTGGGCATTGGCGGGGTGAAGCGCCCCGGCATCGTGCACCGCCTCGACCGCGACACCTCAGGGGTCATGGTGGCGGCCAAGACCGAGCAGGCCCACCGGCACCTGGCCGAGCAATTCGCCGACCATGGCCGCACCGGCCCCCTGCACCGCGCCTATATCGCTTTCGTCTGGGGCTCGACCGAGACCGGCAAGGGCACCATCGAGGCTCCCCTGGGGCGCGACCAGAACAACCGCCTCAAGCAGGCCGTGCGCCGCGACGGGCGCGAGGCCATCACCCATTATTTCGTCGAGAAGCGCTTCGGCGGCGAGGGCTGGGACATCACCCGCGTGCAATGCCACCTGGAAACCGGGCGCACCCACCAGATCCGCGTGCACATGGCCCATATCGGCCATCCGCTGGTGGCCGACGCCGTCTATGCCTCGGGCTACGCCACCAAGATCCGGCGCCTGCCCGAAGACGTGGCCGGGCCGGTCCTGGCGCTGGGCCGGCAGGCCCTGCACGCGGCCGAGCTGGGCTTCGAACACCCCACCACCGGGGAAGAAATGTTCTTCGAGGCCCCCCTGCCCGACGATCTGCAGGCGCTGGAGGATGCCCTGGAAGGATATGACAAGGCGTTTGCGCGCTAGGGGCGAGCTTTCCCGCACCACCGGCCGCACACCTCCCCCTCGATGGGGGAGGGTGACGACTGAACCATCGGGGGCAGGATCGTTCCTCTTCACCCAGAGGCACGCCCGGAACCTTTTGCGGCTATTTCGCATTTGTCGGGCGTATCGCCCTTACATTCGCCAAAATGCCGCTTATATATCCATCGTAGTTTGCCGATGGGCCGGGATCGGACATCGCGCCAGACACATTTCCGCCCGCCGGGAGCGGGGGAACCGAGAAAGGGGTGCGCCATGGCCCAGACCAATCTTCCCGTCCTCTCATCCGAAGGGGGCTTGAGCCGCTATCTTCAGGAAATCCGCAAGTTCCCCATGCTGGAACCGGATGAGGAATACATGCTGGCCAAGCGCTACAAGGAACATCAGGACCCCGGCGCCGCCCAGAAGCTCATCACCAGCCATTTGCGGCTCGTGGCCAAGATCGCCATGGGCTATCGCGGCTATGGCCTGCCCATTTCCGAGGTGATCTCGGAGGGCAATGTGGGCCTGATGCATGCCGTCAAGCGCTTCGAGCCCGAAAAGGGCTTTCGGCTGGCCACCTATGCCATGTGGTGGATCCGCGCCGCCATCCAGGAATATGTGCTGCGCAGCTGGAGCCTGGTCAAGATCGGCACCACGGCGGCGCAGAAGCGCCTGTTCTTCAACCTCAGGAAGGTGAAGGGCCAGATCGCCGCGCTGGACGACGGCTCGCTCCACCCCGACCAGATCAAGCAGATCGCCACCACCCTCAACGTCACCGAGGACGACGTGGTGTCGATGAATGCGCGCCTGTCCGGGGACGCCTCGCTCAATTCGCCCATGCGGGCCGACGAGGGGTCCTCCGAATGGCAGGACTGGCTGGTGGACGACACGCCCGACCAGGAAACCAGCCTGGGCGACAGCCAGGAATATGACGAGCGCATGGGCCTGCTCACCAATGCCATGAGCGTGCTCAACGAGCGCGAGCGCGCCATCTTCCAGGCCCGGCGCCTCCAGGAAAATCCCTCGACGCTGGAAGAGCTGGCCCAGCAATATGACGTGAGCCGCGAGCGCATCCGCCAGATCGAGGTCCGCGCCTTCGAAAAGGTGCAGGACGCCGTCAAGGAAGCCGCCGCGGCCAATTGAGGCTCAAAAGGCGGGTTTTCGGACCCGCCTTTTTATTTGCACCACTCTACCCCACCCCCGATGTCATCCCGGCCTTGAGCCGGGATCCATCCTGAGATGGTGGGCGCGACATTCTGTCAGGATGGGCCCCGGCTCGAGGCCGGGGCGACAGGGTTTAGGGCAGGTTTACGCCTCCAGCCCCATCAAATCCCAGAGCCGATCCTTGCCCAGGATGAGCAGCCAGGGCGTGTCATCTTCGGGTTCGATATCGACCGGCCCGCCCAGGGCCTGGTTGGAGGTGCCGATCAGGGCGCCGGGGGCCAGGGTCAGCCCATCCATGGGATAATAGAGCCCGCGCGAGCGGGTGAAGACGATGGGCAGCAGCGGATGGATGGAAACGCGCTCGCCCGGCGCCGCCGCGAACCGCACCGAGCCCGTCGCCGCCAGCGCCACATCCACCGCGTCCACCAGCAATAGCCGCCGGGCGGGGGCATATTGCAGCACGGCACTGAGCGCCGCCAGGGTATGGTCGAGCCGCCTGCCGGTCATGCCCAGGGCCAGCGTCACCGGGGCGCTGGTGGAATAGAGCGCCTTCTGGAAATCGGTGGTGATCTGCTCGGGGATGTGCAGAACCCGCGTGCGCTTCTCCCAGCCGGCGCGATCGGAGAGCGAATCGAGGTCGCCGACGATGGCGGCCGGAACCAGCCCCGCCGCCCCGATGCTGTCGGCCCCGCCATCGGCGCCGACCAGCGCCACGCCCCGCGCCCACAGCGCGGCGAGCAGGCCGGGATCGACATCGCCGCCCCCCACAATGGCCAGGGGCCCATCGAACACGAAAGCGGGCGCCTGCGGCGCGGGGTCGGCAGGGTCTTGCACGAAGCTGGAACTCACACTAGAACTCGGGCGTCTCGCTGGGGTGTTCCGGGCAACCGGAGCTGAGAGTTACCCATTGAACCTGAACCAGGTCATGCTGGCGGAGGAAGTTCGAGATGGCAAGGGCATCTCGATGCCCCACCATTGACAAAACCCTTCACACACATGACCGCACACCGATGAAGGGATTGACCCATGGTCAAATTCGTTTCCGTCGCGCTGGCGGTCCTTGCCGGATCGCTCGCCTCGCCCATATTGGCCGAGGAGGCGCCCACGCTCACCATCTACACCTATGACAGCTTTACGCCCGACTGGGCCCCCGCGCCCCGGCTCAAGGCCGGGTTCGAGGCCATTTGCGGCGGCTGCGTGGTGGACTGGGTGGGCATCGATTCCTCGATCGGCACGCTGCGCCGCGCCCAGCTCGAGGGCGATTCGACGCCGGCCGACATCATTCTCGGGCTCGACACCGCCATTGCCGGCGAGGCCCGCGCCACCGGGCTCTTCGCCGATCACGACGTGGCACTGGACGCGCTCAACCTGCCCGGCGGCTGGAGCGATGCGCAATTCGTGCCGTTCGATTATTCGCACTTCGCCTTCATGTACGACACCGACACCACGCCGACGCCCCCGGCCTCGTTCGAGGAACTGATCGCCTTGCCCGACGACTTCAAGATCGTCATCCAGGACCCGCGCTCCTCCACGCCCGGCTTCGGGCTGGTGCTCTGGGTCAAGGCCGCCTATGGCGAGCGCGCCGCCGAGATCTGGAGCGGATTGAAGCCCCATATCCTCACCGTCACCCGCGACTGGAGCGAGAGCTACGACCTCTTCCTCAAGGGCGAGGCGGACATGGCCCTGAGCTATACCAGCTCGCCCACCTATCACCTGATCGAGGACAAGGACGACACGCTCAAGGCGGCGCTGTTCAGCGAGGGGCATTATCCGCAGATCGAGGTGGCGGGGATCTTGAAATCCACCGACCAGATGGCGCTGGCCCGGCAATTCCTCACCTATCTGGTGTCGCCCGAAGCCCAGACCATCGTCGCCCACAGCAACTGGATGTTCCCGGTGATCGATCTGGGTGCGACGCTCGACCCGGCCTTCGCCAGCCTGCCGCAGCCGGAAAAGACGCTGGGCTTCTCCGACGCGGAGATCGCGGCCAATGGCCAGGCCTGGATCGACGAGATGTTGGCGGCGATCCGGTAGCAGGGTGGTCGTGACATTCCCCCTCCTCGCTATCCCATCCTCGATGTCGCCCCGGCCTTGAGCCGGGGCCCATCCTGAGATGGCGGGACAATGGGAAAATGTCAGGATGGATCCCGGCTCAAGGCCGGGATGACATCGAGGTTGGGGATGGACCGGTGGCCGAGCATCGACTCCGGGTTTCATCATGACCGCCCCGCAAGCCGCCGCCACTCCTGCGCCTCCCTCCCCCTGAGGGGAGGGAAAGAGGGTGGGGGTTCTGAAGGCGGGTTGCGTAAGAAGCTGCCGGATTTGCGCGAAATGCGGAACCCCCACCCCCAGCCCCTCCCCTCAAGGGGGAGGGGAGAGGAGCCGAGAACTTTGCAGGATGCAAACAAGGACATGACCATCCTTCCTCCCCGCAAGCTGCGCATCGGCGTGGCGACGGCGCTGGCGGCCGCCATTGCGCTGCTGATCGTGATGGTGCTCTGGGCTATCCTCGCCGCGGCCAGCGATGCGGGGGGCGGACATTCGCGGGTGGATATTCCCCATCTTCTGCGCATGACCGCCATCCAGGCGGGACTGACCACCATCCTGTCGCTGGCGGTGGGCACGGCGCTGGCCTGGGCGCTTAACCGGCTGCGCTTCCGGGGGCGCGAGCTCGTGGTCGGGCTCTTTGCCGCCGCCATCGTCACCCCGGGCATGGTCGTGGCTTTCGGCCTGCTCTCGGTGTGGGGGCGCAATGGCTGGATCAACCGGCTGAGCGAAACGCTGTTCGGCGCCGGCATCGGCAATCCCGCCTTCGGGCTCACCGGCATTCTGCTGGCCCATGTGGTGCTGGACGGGGCCTTCGCCGCCCGCATCATGCTGGCCCGGCTCGACGCCATTCCGCTGAGCCGGCTCAAGACCGGGCAATCGCTGGGCCTGTCGCCCTGGCAGCGCTTCATGCTGATCGACTGGCCGGCGCTGCGCGGCACGCTGCCGGGGCTGGCCGCCATCATCTTCCTGCTCGCCTTCACCAGCTTTCCCATCGTGCTGCTGCTGGGCGGCGGCCCGGCCAACCAGACGCTGGAAGTGGCCATCTATGCCGCCGTGCGGCAGGATTTCGACCTTGCCGGCGCCGTCAGGCTGGCCGCCACCCAGATCGCGGTCTGCTCGGTGGTGATCCTCTTCGCCTCGGGCCTCGCCCCGGTGCCCAGCGGCTTCGACGCCTCCGCCGCGCCGCGCTGGCGCGACCACGGCCCGGCGCGGCTGCTGCAATGGCTCGTGCTGATCCTGGCGCTGATCGGTTTCGCCCTGCCGCTGCTGGCAGTGCTGGCCGATGGGCTGCGCCCCGGCATCGGCGCGCTGCTGGCCCAGCCTGCCTTCTGGCGGGCGGCGGCGAGCAGCCTGGTCATCGGCACGCTCTCGGCGCTGCTGACGCTGGCACTGGCCCTGGCGCTGAGCCTGGGGCGCAGCGCCAGCGCGCAGCCGGGCCTGCGGGCGCTGCTGGGCGCGCCGGCCTTCGCCTATCTCGCCGTGCCGGCGGTGGTGCTCTCGCTGGGCTTTTTCCTTCTGGTGCGGCAATTGGGCCTGTCCACGGCCGCCGCCGCGCCCGTCGTCGTCATCATCGGCAATAGCCTGCTCGCCCTGCCCTTCGCCGTGGCGACGCTGGGCCCGCCGCTCGACGCCATCGCCCGCAGCCGCGGCAAGCTGATCCGCGCGCTGGGGCTCTCGGGCTGGCGGCAATTCGCGCTGGTCGAATATCCGCTGCTGGGGCGCGACATCGGCATCATGCTGGCGCTGGCCTTCTGCTTCTCGCTGGGCGATCTCGGCGTCATCGCGCTGTTCGGCACCCAGGATTTCCAGACCCTGCCGCTCTTGATGTTCCGCGCCCTCGGCTCCTATCGCAGCAATGACGCCGCCGCCATCGCCGCCATCCTGCTCATCGGCACCATCGCCGCCTTTGTCGGCCTGCCCCGGCTTTTCGAAAGGATCGCCCATGCTGCGCGTTGAAGACCTGCGCTTCGCCTATCCGGGACAGGAAAGGCCCTATCTCTTCGCCCTCGACGCCCGGCCCGGCGAGGTGACCGCCATTTCCGGCCCCAGCGGCTCGGGCAAATCCACCCTGCTCGATCTCCTGGCCGGCTTTCTCGAGCCGCAGGCGGGCCGCATCGATCTCGATGGCCGCGACCTCGTGCCCCTGCCGCCGGAAAAGCGGCCGGTGTCGCTGCTGCTGCAAAGCGAGAGCCTGTTCGAGCATCTGAGCGCCAGGCGCAATATCGCGCTGGGCCTGCCAAAAGGGGTGCACGCAGGCGAGGCGGCGGAAAAAATCGCCGCGGCGCTGGCCGAAGTGGGGCTGGACGGGCTTGGCGACCAGGTGGCCGGCACGCTTTCGGGCGGACAGAAGCAGCGCGTGGCGCTGGCCCGCACCCTGCTGCGCGCCCGCCCGGTGCTGCTGCTGGACGAGCCATTCTCGGCGCTGGACGATGCCACCCGCCACGCCGTGCGCGAGCTGGTGGGCACGCTCACCACCCGCCATGGCTGGCACACCCTGCTGGTCAGCCACCACGCCGACGACATCGCCGCCCTGGCACAACGGCGCTATGAATTGGTGGAAGGCCGGCTGCTGGCGGTTTAGGAGAAGCCCCCTCATCCGCCCTTCGGGCACCCCGGATCACGTCCCGGGCAAGCTCTTCTCCCACGAGGGGAGAAAGGGGGCGGCGCCGGCCCCCGTCTCTTTAGCTCGCCCAGGTGGCGAAGACCTTGTCGAACAGGGCCTGCGCCGTCTCGTCCTTTTCCAGGGTGATGATGGCGTTGCGGCCGGTGCCGTAGATGACGGCGAGGTCCATCCAGCGGCTCTTGCGCACCAGGTCGAGATTGCGCTCGGTCTCGGCCGGAACGGCGCTGAGGGCGAAGAGGAAGGAATTGCCCAACACGCGGGCCGAGGCCCCCACCAGCGCGCTGCCGGGCACCAGCTCCTGATCCTTGAGCAGGATGCCGGGCAGGTTGGCGATGGTGCCGCCCACGAAAGTGTCGCTGACCTTGAAATCGAGTTCCACCAGATGGCTGGCCGGCAGGCCGGGGTCGGAATTCTTGCGGATGGTGATGTCGACGCCCAGATTGCGCGCCGGAATGCTGGCCGTGCCCTTGATGGTGGGCAGGCCCAGCTCGTCCACGCCCTCGCTCCACTCCACCGTGCCCGAGAAGGGAACCGCGCCCGCCGAGCCGTCGGTGCTGGCTTCGAGCAGCAGCGACTGGCTGCCGGCCAGCACGGCCGGATCGACCGAGGCGGCCGGATCGTCGGCGTCGATGGCGGCCGTCCCGGCATCGGGCAGGCGCTCGTCGGTCTTGACCTCGCCCGAGCCGATATCGGGCAGCACGGTCTCGGTGCCGTCGGGCCGTACCGGCTCGGGGGTCGGCTCCAGGCGGTCATCGATCTCGAGCCCGCTCAATTCGCTATTGCCCACATCGGCGCCGGCCGTGGGGGCGGTATTGCCCGGACCCACCGGCGTGCCGTCGGCATTGGGGGGAACCGGATCCAGCGTCGGGGTGGCCGGGGGCACCTGATTGGCGGTTTCCACCACCGGCGCCTGCGCCTGGCCGAACATCTGGTCGAGATCGACATAGCCCTCGCGCCAGGCCCAGAAGCCCGCCCCGCCCACGCCGACCAGCAAAAGGGCGAAGACGACGAGGAAAATGGTGAGGCCCGCGCCGCCACGCTCGGCAGGCGCATCGGCAAAGCCCGCGTCGTCGTCCTCCTCGGGCGCGCCGGGGATGGCGGGGCCATCGGCCTGCGGGGCGGCGGACGGCGTCGATTCGCCGCGCGCTTCCCGGTCCAGCGTCTCGATGGCGCGCTCGATCACGTCCTGGGCTTCATTGGGGTCGGGCTCGACCTCCACTTCGCGCACGCTCGAAAGGGCCGCTTCCACCGGCGCCGCCTCGGTCTCGATCACCGGCACCATGGCCGGCTGGCGCGCCAGCGCCTGATTGCCGATGGCCGGCTCGATGCGCGGCGCCTCGAAGCGCGGCTCGATGCTGCTATTGGCGGCGGCGGGCGTTTCGCGGCGCGGCTCGAAAGCGGCGGGACGCAGGGACGGCTCGGACGGGCGCGGCTCGACCGGCGCCGCGATGGGCGAGGTGGGGCCGGCCTTGGCCGCTTCGGCACGCATGACGATGGCCGGCATGGCCGGCGGCTCGCGCCGGGCGGGCGGCGGCTCGACGGCGGGCGCCGGGGCAGGCTTCTCCTCGGGCGCCTCGGGCGCCGCGACCGCGGCGGCGCCATCGGCATCGCCATCCGCTTCGGCCTGGGAAATGATGTCCTCGATGGAGGTGGTTTCGGCCGGCTCGTCCGCCGGGGCGGCGGCGGGCGCCGGGTCGGGCCGGACCACGGGAGCGGCCATGGCCGGCGGCTCGCGCGGCGGGGTGGGCTGCGCCGGGGCCGGCGCGGACGCAGCGGGCGCCGGGGCGGCGGCCGGAGCACGGGGCGCCAGGGCGTGTTCACGCCCCAGCGAGATCACCGCTTCGCTGGCTTCCTGCTCCACCAGGCGAATACAATCTTCGAGCTGCAGGCGATGCTGGGTGATGTCACGCGCCGGCAGCGGCGGCGTGATGGCGCGCAACTGCCCGACAAGGGCCGTCCGCGCCTTCTCATAAACCGCCCTCCGGGCGGCCCCGTTATTCTCCGGCAGCGCCGAGATCGCCCGGCGCAACAGCTCCTTGTAGTCCGCCATGGGTCAGTTGGTACTCACAATTGCAGCGATGTCTTGTAACAAAAAATATCAGTCTTGGAATGGGTCATGGACAAGGATGGTGTCGGCGCGCTCGGGACTGGTGGACAACATGGCCACCGGCGCCCCGATCTGCTCCTCGATATAGCGGACATATTTGACCGCCTGCGCCGGCAGATCGGCCCAGCTGCGGGCCCCCGCAGTGGTTTCGGACCAGCCTTCCAGCGTTTCGTAGATCGGCTTAACGCGGGCTTGTGCCCCCATTGAGGCGGGCAAATAATCAATCCGTGATCCATCCAGCTCGTAGCCGACGCAGACCTTGATCTGCTTGAGCCCGTCCAGCACGTCGAGCTTGGTGAGCGCGATTCCCGAAATGCCCGAGGTCTTGACCGTCTGGCGCACCAGCACCGCGTCGAACCAGCCGCAGCGGCGCGGCCGGCCGGTATTGACGCCCACCTCGCGCCCGACCGTGGCCAGATGCCTGCCGATCTCGTCGTCCAATTCGCAGGGGAACGGCCCCTCGCCCACGCGGGTGGTATAGGCCTTGGTGATGCCCAGCACATAGCCGATGGCGGTGGGGCCGAGCCCCGAGCCGGCCGCCGCCTGCCCCGCCACCGTGTTGGAAGAGGTGACGAAGGGATAGGTGCCGTGGTCATTGTCGAGCAGCGCGCCCTGCGCCCCCTCGAAGAGGATGCGCGCGCCCTGCCGGCGCTTGTCGTCGAGCACGCGCCAGACCTGGTCCATGAAGGGCAGGATGTCCCCGGCGATGGAGGTCAATTCGTCGAAAATGGCCTGCGCCTCGATCTCGACCAGCCCCATGCCGCGCCGCAGCGCGTTGTGATGGGCCAGGAGCCGCTCGATCTTGGGCATGAGCGTATCGGGTTCGCTGAGATCGACCAGGCGAATGGCGCGGCGGCCCACCTTGTCCTCATAGGCCGGGCCGATGCCGCGGCGGGTGGTGCCGATCTTGAGGCCGGCATTGGCGTCCTCGCGGATGCCGTCCAGCTCGCGATGCAGCGACAGGATCAACGGCGCGTTGTCGGCGATGCGCAGCAGCTCGGGCGTGATGGTGACGCCCTGGCCGCGCAGCTTGGCCATCTCGGTGACGAAATGGTGCGGGTCGACCACCACGCCATTGCCGATGACGCTGAACTTGCCCTGCACCAGCCCGGAGGGCAGCAGGGCCAGCTTGTAGCTCACCCCGTCGATGACCAGCGTGTGGCCGGCATTGTGGCCGCCGTGGAACCGCACCACCACATCGGCGCGTTCGCTCAGCCAGTCGACGATCTTGCCCTTGCCCTCGTCGCCCCATTGCGAGCCGACGACCACCACATTAGCCATGAATACCTTCTCCAGGATAGGCGCAACACCTGGGGGCCGGCCGGCAAGCCGCTCCCCCTTTCGAAATGGACGTCACTTCCCCTCATCGGCCGGGCGAGTTTGCCCACGGCCGAATAACTGCTAAGTCCGACTGTCCTTACATCACAAGGCCGACGATGACAAAGCCGCAGACCAATGAAAATCGCGGCATATTTGCCCGCCTGCTCGACCAGCCCTACCTGCTGCTGGTCGCCGCGCCCCTGTTCTGGGGCGGCAATGTGGTAGCCGCCAAGATGGTGGTGGGCCAGATCGACCCCGTTCTGCTGCTGGCCAGCCGGTGCCTGGCCGCCACCCTGGTCATCCTGCCCTTCGCCTGGCCGCATCTGCGCCGCGACTGGGCCGTGGTGCGCCGCCACTGGCCGCTGCTGATGGCCTATGGCGCGGTGGGCTATGCGCTGTTCAACGTCTTTCTCTATATGGGCCTCAAGACCACCACCGGGGTCAATTCCGCCGTCGAGCAGGCGGCGCTCCCCATGCTGATTCTGGGCGCCAATTTCATCATCTTCCGGGTGCGGGCCAATGGCCTGCAGATCCTGGGGGTGCTTCTGGCCATCGCCGGGGTGCTGCTCACCGCCACCCATGGCGATCCGGCGCAATTGCTGCGGCTCGACATCCATGTCGGCGACGGGCTGGTGATCCTGGCCTGCCTCACCTACACCGCCTATACGCTGGCCCTGCGCTTCCGCCCGGCCATGCATATCATGAGCTTCATGGGCGTGACCTTCACCGGGGCCGCGATCGCGGGCCTGGTCATGCTGGCCCTGTTCGGGGGCGGGCTGGGCCAGTTCGCAACGCTGGCCGACGCCTCCCCCACGGTCTGGGCGGTGATCGCCTATGTGGCGGTCTTCCCCTCCATGTTCAGCCAGGTCGCCTATGCGCGGGGCGTGGAAATCCTGGGCGCCAACCGCGCCGCGCCCAGCCACAACCTCATTCCCGTCTTCGGCACGCTGGGCTCGGTGCTGATCCTGGGGGAGAGGCTGGAGCCCTATCACTTCCTCGCCGCCGCCATCATCATCGGCGGCATCGTTTTGGCCGAATGGGCGGCGCGGCGCTATCGCCGCCAGCCGGCCTGAGGAACCGATCAGGGCAGCGTGTGCCCGGCGGCGCGGAACAGCCGATACCATTCCTCGCGGCTCAAACGCACATCCGAGCCGGCGGCGCATTCGGCGACGCGCGACGGCCTCGTCGTGCCCAGCACCACCTGGATATTGGCCGGATGCCGCGTGATCCAGGCCACGGCAATGCCCGATGGCGTGACGCCATGGGCGGCGGCCAGCTCGTCCAGCACCGCGTTGAGCTCGCCATGATTGTCGCGGTCGCCGGCAAAGACGCCGCCCGCCGGACGCGGGTTCTGGAAGGGCGACCAGGCCTGCAGCATCACGCCCTTGAGACGCGCATAATCGAGCAGGCCATTGTCGCGGTCCGCCGACTGCTCCAGCCCGTCCATATTGGCGGCGACACCCTGGGCGAAGAGATTGGCATGGGTGAGGCTGAGCTGCATCTGGTTGAAGCGCAGCGGCTGGCGCACCGCGCTCCGGAGCAGCTCGATCTGGCCGGGCGTATGGTTGGAGACGCCGAAATGGCGCACCTTTCCGGCGCTATGCAGCCTGTCGAAGGCGGCGGCAACCTCCTCGGGCTCGACCAGCGTGTCGGGGCGATGCAGCAGCAGCACGTCGAGATAGTCGGTGCACAGCGCCGCCAGCGATTCATCGACGCTGGCAAGGATATGCTCGGCGGAAAAATCGAAGAAGCCCCGGCGGATGCCGACCTTGCTCTGGATGAGGATGGCCTCGCGTTCGGCCGGGCCGAGGCGCACTGCCTCGCCGAAACGGGCCTCGCAGCGATGGCGCTCGCCGCCATAGATGTCGGCATGATCGAACACGGTGACGCCGGCATCGCGCGCCGCATCGAACAATTGCCGGATTTCGCCGTCCTCCATCCTGGCAATACGCATCAGGCCCAGCACGACGCTGGACACCGACAGGTCGGTGTGGGGAAGGGTATAGGTTTTCATTGGACTGCTCTTGGCGCGAGGGGGATTGGCCCAAGACTAGCCCCGGCGGAGGGGAGAAGACAACGCCTCCCTCCATCGTCATCACCGGGCTTGTCCCGGTGATCCATGCTTCCGCGCCAGCGAAAAGGTGGATTGCCGGGACAAGCCCGGCAATGACGGGAGCATGAAGGCGTCATCCCTGAACGGAGCCTTCGGCTCTTTATCTTCCCTCCCCCTTGAGGGGAGGGATCGAGGGAGGGGGTTCGGGCGGCTCCACGGGATGGACGCCGACAGGTTCGCTGTGGCTGCGGAACCCCCACCCCTAGCACCTCCCCTCAAGGGGGAGGGGGAGGCGCTCCAATAAAAAACCCTGCCCGCCGAGGCGGACAGGGCATGAGATCGCAGGCAGAAAACCCCTAGAAATGCAGGGCCTTGGCCTGCTTGACGCCTTCGAGGGCGGCGACTTCGGCGAGCTGGGCGTCGCTCAGCGTGCCGTCGATGGCGACCAGCGCGATGGCATCGCCCCCCACCTCGGCGCGGCCGAGATTGAAGTTGGCGATGTTGATGCCCTGCTTACCCAGCAACGTGCCCAAGCGCCCAATATGGCCGGGCTTGTCCTCATTGGTGACATAGAGCATCGAGGGCGAGAGCTCGGCATCCATGTTGATGGTCTTGACCTGGATGATGCGCGGCTTACCATTGGCGAACAGCGTGCCGGCGACGCCCCGCTCCTGCCGCTCGGTGGTGACGGTGAGCCGGATATAGCCCTCATAGGCGCCCTGGCGGTCGCGGGTGGTGGTTTCCACCACGATGCCGCGATCCTTGGCGATCTGGGGGGCCGAAACCATGTTGATGTCGCCCAGCGAGGGCTTGAGCACGCCATTGATGGCCGCCGCGATCATCGGGCGGGTATTGAGCCCGGCGGGGGTGCCCTCGAACTCGATCCTGACGCCCTTGATGGCGGTTTCGGTCAACTGCCCGGCGAACGAGCCCAGCGCCTCGGCCAGCTTCACCCAGGGGGTGATGATCGGGGCTTCCTCGGCCGAGATCGAGGGGAAGTTGAGCGCGTTGGTGATTTCGCCGCTCATCAGATAGGCCGAAATCTGCTCGGCCACCTGCAGGGCGACGTTTTCCTGCGCCTCGGTGGTCGAGGCGCCCAGATGCGGGGTGCAGATGACGTTGGGAAGCTCGAACAGCGGATTGTTCTGCGCCGGCTCCTCAAGGAACACGTCGAGCGCCGCCCCGGCGACATGGCCCGCCTTCAGCGCCTCGTAAAGCGCCGCCTCGTCGATGAGCCCGCCACGGGCGCAATTGACGATGCGCACGCCCTTCTTGGTCTTGGCCAGGGTTTCGGCATTGAGGATGTTGCGGGTGGCCTCGATCAGCGGGGTGTGCAAGGTGATGAAATCGGCGCGGGCCAGAAGCTCGTCGAGATCGACCTTTTCCACGCCCAGCTTTTCGGCGCGCTCGGGGGTGAGGAAGGGGTCATAGGCGATGACCTTCATCCTGAGGCCCAGGGCGCGGTCGGCGACGATCGAGCCGATATTGCCGGCGCCGATCAGGCCCAGCGTCTTGTTGGTGACCTCCACGCCCATGAAGCGGTTCTTTTCCCACTTCGATGCGCGGGTCGAGGCATCCGCCTCGGGAAGCTGGCGGGCCAGCGCCATCATCATGGCGATGGCATGCTCGGCGGTGGTGATCGAATTGCCGAAGGGCGTGTTCATCACGATGATGCCCTTCTTGGTGGCGGCCGGAATGTCGACATTGTCGACGCCGATGCCGGCGCGGCCGATGACCTTGAGATTGGTGGCGGCCGAGATGATCTTCTCGGTGACCTTGGTGGCCGAGCGGATGGCCAGGCCATCATACTGGCCGATCACCTCGAACAGCTTGTCCTTGTCCTTGCCCAGATCGGGCAGGTAGTCCACCTCCACGCCATTGTCCTTGAAGATCTGGACGGCGGTGGGGCTGAGTTTATCCGAAACGAGAACCTTGGGCATGAAGCCCTCCTGATTTTGGTTGCGGGAGCAGGATTTGAACCTGCGACACCGCTTGAATGAGTGAGGCCACCGCCCTTCCCGCCCCCGTCACCACCAGGCTTGTCCCGGTGGTCCATGGATTGCCGGGACAAGCCCGGCAATGACGGAGATTGCAAGCCTGGCGGAGAGGCGAAACCTAGGCAGCAGCCTTGAGGGCGGCTTTTTCCTGCGTGAAGGCCCAGTCGAGCCAGGGCGTCAGCGCGGCGAGGTCGGAGGCTTCCACCGTGCAGCCGGCCCAGATGCGCAGGCCCGCCGGAGCGTCCTTGTAGGAGCCGAAATCATAGCCGACGCCGAGCTTGTCGAGCCGGGCCACCAGCGCCTTGGCGAAAGCCGCCTGCGCTTCGGCGTCGAGCGCGGCAATGGCCGGATCGACGATGGAGAGGCACACCGAGGTGTTGGAGCGCTGCGCCGGCACCTTGGCGAGGAAATCGACCCAATCGGTCTGGGCAACCCAGTCGGCCAGCACCTTGAAATTGGCGTCGGCGCGGGCCTGCATGGCCTTGAGCCCGCCGATTTCCAGGCCCCATTCCATGGCATCCACCGCGTCCTCGATGCAGAGCATGGAGACGGTGTTGATGGTTTCGGCCTTGAAAATGCCCTCGATCAGCTTGCCGCCCTTGGTCATGCGGAAAATCTTGGGCAGCGGACGGTCGGGCTTATAGGTTTCAAGCCGCTCGACGGCGCGGGGCGACAGGATCAGGATGCCATGCGCGGCCTCCCCGCCCAGCGCCTTCTGCCAGGAGAAGGTGACGACATCGAGCTTGGCGAAATCGAGCTTCTGGGCGAAGGCAGCAGAGGTGGCGTCGCAGATGGTCAGCCCCTGCCGGTCTGCCGGAATCCAGTCGGCATCGGGCACGCGCACGCCCGAAGTGGTGCCGTTCCAGGTGAAGACCACGTCGCGGGCGAAATCGACCTGGGCGAGATCGGGCAATTCGCCATAGGGCGCGTCGAGCACGCGAACGTCATCGAGCTTGAGTTGCTTTTGCACATCGGTGACCCAGCCGGCCCCGAACGATTCCCAGGCCAGCATATCGACGCCGCGCGCGCCCAGGGCGCTCCAGAGGAACATTTCCACCGCGCCGGTGTCGGAAGCGGGCACGATGCCGATGCGGTAATCGGCCGGCACTTCCAGCAGTTCGCGCGTCAGATCGATGGCCTTCTGGATGCGCGCCTTGGCGGGCTTGGAGCGGTGCGAACGCCCGGTCAGCGCGTCAGCCAGCGCCGCCACGGTCCATCCGGGGCGTTTGGCACAAGGGCCCGACGAAAAATTGGGATTAGCCGGTTTGACCGCCGGTGCGGTTTGGGGCGTTTCAGCCATATCAAGCGGCCCTCCCAGGCCTATGCGCCTCGCGTTAGGGCGAGGTGTCCTGAGGCCGGGCATATCGGAAGGCACGGGAAAGCGCAAGGGGCCTGATGGGGCGTGGAGGGTGGCGCCCCGCCCCCGATTGCCCTAGACTCGGCAAAAAAGGGGGAACGATGACCAATACCGTCAAATATGCGCTGATCGGGCTCGTCTGTTTCGGGGTGGCCTATGCCATCGCCTATTGGGGCTTCAAGCTGTTCGGCTGAGGCCGAAAACACAATCGGCGCCCCCGAAGGAGCGCCGATGCGGGAAGAGGCCGGCCCAGTGGACAGGCTTAGTTGAAGCGGTAGCGCAGCGTGCCGCGCACTTCGTGAGCCCAGTTGTTAGCGATGGAATAGGGCGCGACCGTAGTGCTGTTTTCCACCTTGTTGATGTAGAGGGCGCGATAGCCGATATCGGCAACGACGCTGCCGAAATCATAGCCCACGCCGATCATGCCGGCGGCGGCGAGGCTGCTATTGTAGCCGCGCTGGTCCGCGGGAGCGCCCGGGGGGCCATTGGTGATGACATCGTTGAAGGCAATGCCGGCGCCGGCGCCGACATAACCGAAGGCGCCGCCCGCGGCGCCATAACCACCATCACCGAAGCCGAAATCGTAATAGGCGTTGGCCAGGACCACCGTGCTGCGCAGCGAAAGCTTGTGCGAGCCGGGGGTGGCCCCCACGGCGCCGGCGCCCACCGTGGCACTCATGCCATCGTTATGGAGGCGGTCGACCGTGAGATCGAAGCGCAGGCCCGTGCCGGTTTCATAACCGGCACCCACGCCGTAGGAGTAGCCAGTGCCATTGCCATCGATGGCAAAGACATTGGGCGTGACGGAGGGGTGGTTCACTTCCTTGGCCCAGAGGGCGTTCAGGCCCACGCTGCCGCGCAGATAGAAGGAACCCTGGACCCCGTAATTGACATCGGGAACATCCACGATGGGCGGATAGTAGGGCATGTCGGCAGCCAGTGTCGGGCCCGTGACCGCTGCTGCCGCCAGCAATGCAGCAAAGAGCTTACGCATGAGAAACGTCCTTTGAAATGCCACGACACCAGTCGAGCGCATCTCAATATCGGACAATTTTCTTAAAGCTCATTTAACCCTGAAATTTAACCGTGATTTTGGCAAAACCAAAGATTTATAGTTAACGGCAAGTAAACTCAGGGTGGATATTAAGGGTTTGTTTGCTTTTGCGGTCCCTGCCCCGATATCATTCCGGCGCAGGCCGGAATGACCCGGTGGGTGAGGAGACCGAAGCGCCATCCGCCCCATGTCGGGATGGGCCCCGGCTCAAGGCCGGGGCGGCAGCGTGTGAACGCGCTTAAGCCACGTTGCGGATGGCGGCTTCGATCTGGGCGACGACGGTGCTGACCAGCCCGGCATCGTCGGCTTCGCCCATGACGCGGATGACCGGCTCGGTGCCCGAGGCGCGCACCACCAGCCGCCCGCCATTGCCCAGTTGCGCCTGCCCGTCGGCAATGGCCTGGATGACGTGGTTGTTCTCCAGCGGCTTGCCGGACTTGAACTTCACGCTGCGCAGAAGCTGCGGCACCTTTTCGAAGCGGGCGCAGATTTCCGACACCGGGCGCTCCTGCTGCTTGAGCACCGCCATCAATTGCAGCGCCGCCACCAGCCCGTCGCCCGTGGTGGTGAAATCGGAGAGGATGATATGGCCCGACTGCTCGCCCCCGACATTGAAGCCCTTGGCGCGCATGGCTTCGAGCACATAGCGGTCGCCCACCTGGGTGCGCTCCAGCGTGAGGCCGAGCGAGCCCAGATAGCGCTCCAGCCCGAGATTGGACATGATGGTGGCGACGATCCCCCCGCCCAGCAGCATTTCGCGCTCCAGCCAACTCTGGGCGATCACCGCCATGAACTGGTCGCCATCGATGACCTCGCCCTTTTCATCGACGATGATGACCCGGTCGGCGTCGCCATCGAGCGCGATGCCGATATCGGCGCGCACCTCGCGCACCTTGGCCACCACGGCCTCGGGGGCGGTGGAGCCGACCTTGTCGTTGATGTTGAAGCCGTCGGGCTTGTCGCCGATGGTGAAGACCTCGGCCCCCAGCTCCCAGAGGGCGACGGGAGCCACCTTGTAGGCGGCGCCATTGGCGCAATCGAGCACGACGCGCAACCCGGTGAGGTCGACATTGCGCGGCAAAGTGCGCTTGGCATATTCGATATAGCGGGTGCGCGCTTCCTCGTCGCGATGGGCGCGGCCGATCTCGCGGCCATGGGCGAGATGGGCCGATATGTCGCTGTCGATCAGCCGCTCGATCTCCCGCTCCACATCGTCGCTGAGCTTGTAGCCGTCGGGCCGGAAGAGCTTGATGCCGTTGTCGTCGAACGGATTGTGCGAAGCCGAGATCATGACGCCCAGATCGGCGCGCAGCGAGCGCGTCAGCATGGCCACGGCGGGGGTGGGCATGGGGCCGAGGAAATAGACATCCATGCCCACGGCGGTGAAGCCCGCGCCCAGCGCGCTCTCGATCATGTAGCCGGAGCGGCGCGTATCCTTGCCGATGACGACGCGGTTGCGGTGATCGCCGCGCACGAATTTGGCCCCGGCGGCCATGCCCACCTTGAGGGCGAGCTCGGGGGTGAGCTTCTCGCCATTGGCCAGGCCCCGAATCCCGTCCGTCCCGAAATATTTGCGCACCATTTTCCTGACCCCTGCCTGGAGCGCCGGCCGATCCGACAGGATCGGATCAGGCGCTCCGTCTATTTGTTGTGGCGTTTCCGAACCGCAAAACCGTTTTCCCTTTGCGGGAAACGCTCCAGAGCGCCGGATAATACCACTTTGAGGCGGAATAGCGGATTTCGTCTTCATGCAAAAGGGCCGCCTTGCGGCGGCCCTCTGGCAATTTCCATCCAGCCTTAATTGTTGGGCTGGGGCTCCATGCCCGGCTCGGGCGGAGCATCGGGGCGCTTCTTGCCCGACTTGCCGGCCGAGGGCACGCCGCTCGCCTTGGGCGCGGCCGGGCCGTTGTCGTCCGGGCGCACCGGCTGCTTGCCATCCATCAGGTCGCGCAATTCGTCCCCGGTCAGGGTTTCGAATTCGAGCAGGGCCTGGGCGATGGCCTCCCACTGGTCGTGATAGGTGGTGAGGATGTCGCGGGCCGAGGATTCGCCATCCTCGATCAGCTTGCGCACTTCCTGGTCGATGATGCGGGCGGTGTCGTCCGACATGTGCTGGGACTGGGTGACCGAATGGCCCAGGAACACTTCCTGGTCATTGGACTTGTAGCGCACCCGGCCGAGCTTTTCGCTCATGCCCCATTCCATGACCATCGAGCGGGCGAGATTGGTCGCCATCTGGATGTCGCCCGAGGCGCCGGAGGTGACCTTGTCGGGGCCGAACTTGATGATCTCGGCCTCGCGGCCGCCGAACAGCATGGTCAGCCGCGCCAGCGCCTTCTCACGGGAGAAGGAATAGCTGTCGCTCTCGGGCAGGGTCATCACCATGCCCAAGGCGCGGCCGCGCGGAATGATCGTCGCCTTGTGGATGGGGTCGATCCCCGCCACCTTGAGCGCGATGATGGCGTGGCCGGCCTCATGATAGGCGGTCAGCTTCTTTTCGTCCTCGCTCATGGCCATGGTGCGGCGCTCGGCGCCCATCATGATCTTGTCCTTGGCATCCTCGAATTCCTGATGGGTGACGAAGCGCTTGTTGCGCCGCGCCGCCATCAGCGCCGCCTCGTTGACGAGGTTCATGAGGTCGGCGCCGGAAAAACCGGGCGTGCCGCGAGCGAGGACCTTGAGGTCCACATCGGGGGCCAGCGGCACCTTGCGGACATGGACCTTGAGCACCTTTTCGCGGCCCGAGACATCGGGATTGGGCACCACGACCTGGCGGTCGAAACGGCCCGGACGCAGCAGGGCCGGGTCGAGCACGTCGGGACGGTTGGTGGCGGCGATGAGGATGATGCCCTCATTGGCCTCGAACCCGTCCATTTCGACCAGAAGCTGGTTCAGCGTCTGCTCGCGCTCGTCATTGCCACCGCCGAGGCCCGCGCCGCGCTGGCGGCCCACGGCGTCGATTTCGTCGATGAAGATGATGCAGGGCGCGTTCTTCTTGGCCTGCTCGAACATGTCGCGGACGCGGGAGGCGCCGACGCCGACGAACATTTCCACGAAGTCTGAACCCGAAATGGTGAAGAAGGGCACATTGGCCTCGCCGGCAACCGAACGGGCCAGCAGCGTCTTGCCCGTACCGGGCGGGCCGACCAGCAGCACGCCGCGCGGAATGCGTCCGCCCAGGCGCTGGAACTTGCCCGGATCGCGCAGGAATTCGACGATTTCCTCGAGGTCCTGCTTGGCCTCGTCGACGCCGGCCACGTCCTCGAAGGTCACCTTGCCCTGGGTTTCGGTGAGCAGCTTGGCGCGCGACTTGCCGAAGCCCATGGCGCCACCCCGGCCACCGCCCTGCATCTGGCGGATGAAGAAGAACCACACCCCGATGATGACGATGAAGGGCAGCCAGGAGCTGAGCAGGATCGACCAGAACGGGCTGGTGTCGGGGGCGCGGGCGGTGATGGAAACGCCCTTGTTCTCGAGGCGCGAAATCACGTCGGCGCCTTCGGGCAGCACGGTCTCGAAACGCGTGCCGTCGCGCAGCATGCCGGAGACCACATTATTGGTGATGGTGACGCTGGTGACGCTGCCCGCATCGATATCGCTGACGAACTGGCTATAGCTCTTGTCGGACACCGAAATGGAGCGCGTCGAAGTCTGGAAGACCTGGAACAGGCCCATCAGCATGAAGAGAATGACCAGCCAGATGGCGAAGTTGCGGAAATTTCCGTTCATCAATCCTGTCCCGGAGAGGCCCGCGCGCTGGGGCGCGCGGTGATGTGCCGAATGTATGTCCGGCATTGGGGCGTTACAAGGGCAAGACCTGCGGCCCTTTGTTCCCCTCGTCCAGTCACATTGTCACGATGGGGTTAACAGCCGGTGGCGGAGGTGGTTCCTCCCGAGGGGGTGTGTGCGGCTCCACCCCCTCCCGGCCTCCCCCATCGAGGGGGAGGTGGAACTTTGTGGATGGGGCAGGATGGTGCCCAAAACACCGAACCACACCTCCCCCTCGATGGGGGAGGATGGGAGGGGGTGACACACCGGCCCCTCAATCCACCAGCAGCTCCACCCCGATCCGCGTATCGAACGACCAGCCGCCCAAAGCCAGCACCTCGCCGGCGGCGTCGCGCACGATGGGCACGGTGCGCAGGGCTTCGGCGGGGGCGGTGACGCGGAAACCGAGGAATTGCTCGAGCTGGCGGCGCGGCAGGTAATCGGCGGCGCTGACGACAAAGCCGGGATCGTCCGAGCTATTGGCGATGTGGAAACGCCCGTCCCAGACCAGCGCGCCGCCGGCCGGCAGCGTCTGGTCCGCCGGCAAAGCGCGGCCGGGCTCGCGCGCGACCAGCAACACGCCGTCGCGCCGCCGGATGACGCAGCCCAGAACGGTTACCGCCCGCGCCGGGCCGCCGGCGGCAATGTCGGCGCGCAGCTTTTCCACCTGCCCCAAGGTGCGCGGCTTCTGCCGTCCGCCGACGATGCGCAAGACCCGGGCCAGCAGCCGCGTGGCGATGGCGCTGCCCAGCCCGGCAAAGGGCTCGGGCGCGATACGGGCGGCGCCGAACCCGTCCAGCGTCACGATCTCGCCGAAACAGGCCTCGGCCATCTGGGCGATGGCGGCATCGGCCTCGGCCATGCGGGCCCCGAACTGGGCCAGGGCGGCGCTATCGAGCCCCAGCTCGGCCAGTTGCGGCAGGAGCTGGCGCCAGCGCACCCGCTCGTAATGCGCATCGTCATTGGAAGGATCTTCGGCCGGGGTCAGCCCGGCGGCCAGGACAAGCGCCCGCAGGGGCGCGGGGTCGATATCGAGCAGCGGCCGATGGATCGGCACCCCCTCGACGCGGGAAAACCGGCCCATGCCCCTGAGCCCTTCGAGCCCGCTGCCATGGGCGAGGCGCATGAGGATGGTCTCGGCCTGGTCCCGCACATGATGGGCGGTGAGGAGGATTTCGGCGCCGTCCTCGGCCATGGCCGCGCCCATGAGCCGGTAGCGGGCGGCGCGCGCCGCCTCCTGCACGCCGGTCCGGGGCTTTTCGCCCGACCAGGCGAGGCCGCGCGCGGCAAGGCCGAGGCCGGCGGCGGCGGCCAGCACCATGGCCACCTCGTCCTTTGCTTGGGGGCGCAGGCCGTGATCGACCGAATAGACCACCAGCTTCGGCGGGGCGGCACATCCCGACGCCCAGCGCTGGGCCAGCAGCATCAGGGCCAGGCTGTCGGCGCCGCCCGAAACGGCCAGGGCGATGGTTTTCGCCCCGGCCATATCGGCAAAGAGGGCATGGAGCCCTTCGACGCTGTCGAGATCGGGCGTCAGGCGGGCGGACATTGCGCCTTGAACTTCTCCTCGCCGAGCCGGGTGCGGAAGCCCTCTTCGAGGCTGGCATAGCGCCGGTCGATCTCGGCAAAGGTGCGGCAGGCGGTTTCCCGCTCCCCCGCCCCCGACAGCGACATGCCCAGCTTGAGCAGGAGATCGGGCGCGCGCGGGCTGTCGGGCGCCTTCTGGAAGGCGTTGAGCAGCACTTCGGCGGCCTGGTCATAGGCGGCCCGGTAGATCAGCGCATCGCCCAACAGGCTGGCGGCGTCGGGCTGGCGCGGATCGTCGGGATAAAGCTCGAGGAACTGGCTGAACTGCTCCTCGGCAAAGGCATAGTCGCCGCTCGACAGCGCCTCGTAGCCGGCGGCGAACTGCGCGTCGGCATCGGCATTGCCGGTGGCCTTGGCCGCCGGATCATAGGTGAGGTTGAGCGGCTGGCCGGTGACCAAGTCCACCGCGCCGTTGGCGCCCGTGCCCACCAGCGGGTCGGCAGACTCGCCCAGATTGTCCATGGGCACCGAACCATCGTCGAAAGTGGGGTCGAACTCGATCTCGCCCGGCAGGGGTTGCACCCCCTGCTCGGGAATATCGGTCATGGGCACGTTGGATTCGTCTTCGGAGCCGGGGTCCTGCGGCAACGCCTCGGGCCGCATCGCGCCGCCCGCTTGGGTTGCCGCCTCAGTTTTTCCCCCGGCACCGCCTTCCAGCGCCTGAAAGCGGAATTCATTGTCTTCGGCCATGCGGTTGACGATTTCCTGCATCTGGGTGAGCTGGAAGGTCAGGCCCTCGATCTGCCCGTTGAGCGAGCGGATCTGCTCCTCGAGCTGCTGGATGCGCACCATGAGCTGGGCCGCGTCGCTAGACTGCGCCAGATGGATGCGCGCCGGGGCGGGCGCGGCGGCATTGCCCATCCCCCCGGGCGGCAACGCCATGGGCGCGGCCAGCGCCGGAAGAGAAAAACAAAGGGCGATGACGCTGGCGCCCAGCGCCCCCCGTCCCGCTCTCGAAATTGCCTTTAGCTGCAAGCGACGCCTCCTGGGCTCGAATTCATACCGGCTCACCATGATATGCCTTGCCCCCGCGATAAAGACCAATTTTGGTCAAAACAAAGCGCCCGGGCCGATTGACCGGCTCCGGGCGCTCTTGCCTCCAGTTTGCACTGGATTTCGGGGCTTTCCGTGCGGAAAGCCGTTGTCTTACTGCACCACGGTGACGGCGCGGCGGTTCTGGCTCCAGCAGGAGATGTCGTTGCAGATGGCCACCGGGCGCTCCTTGCCGAAGGACTGGCTGGTGATGCGCTGGCCGTTGACGCCCTTGGAGACCAGGTAATTGACCACCACCGAGGCGCGGCGGGCGCCCAGGGCGATATTGTATTCGCGGGTGCCGCGCTCGTCGGCATGGCCTTCGATCATGATGCGGTAGTTCTGGTACTGGTTGAGCCAGGCGGCCTGCTTGTCCAGCGTGGCCATGGCCTCGGTGGTGAGCGAGCTCGAATCGGTGGTGAAGAAGACGCGGTCGCCCACCGTCACCAGGAATTCCTGCTGGCTGCCGGGGGCGCCGCCGCCCGGGCCCAGATTGCCCACGCCGGTGGGCATGGTGTTGGGCGTGCGCGAACAGGCGGCGATGGCCACGACGAAAAGCAGCATCGCGGCGGCGCGCAACGCAGTATTGATGGGTGCGGTGATGACCACGGGTGAAGCTCCTGGAAGGCGAAAATCTTAAGCACGGCATTTACCGCGCTTAATCTTAAAGCCGGGTTTGCCAGCGTGGTTAATCTTTGCCTATTCGGGCCCGAATGTGGCGGGAATCGGGGCTTTTTTGTGATGATGCAATCGCGCCACAGGGGCGGGGGCGGGGCCGTTAAGGTTAAGCGGGGCGGCTCTTCACCTCTCCCTTGGGGGAGAGGTGAAGACGGGTTTTACCGCCGCAGCCCCGACCAGGCCGGGTCGGAGGCATAGCTTTCGGTGGGGATGGTGAGCAGATTCCGGCCCCAGATGTCGACGCTCATCAGGCGCGGGCCGTCATTGCCGCCCGGATCCTGGAAGAACATGATGACGCGGCCATTGGGCGCCCAGGTGGGGCCTTCGGCATGAAAGCCTGTATAGAGCATGCGCTCGCCCGAGCCGTCCGGATTCATGATGCCGATATTGAACTGGCCGCCCGACTGGCGGGTGAAGGCGATGAGGTCGCCCTTGGGCGACCAGACCGGGGTGGAATAGATCCCCTGCCCGAAGCTGATGCGCTGGGCGTTGCCGCCGCCGGCGCCCATCATGTAGATCTGCGGCGAGCCGCCCCGGTCGCTTTCGAAGACGATGCGGCCACCATCGGGCGAATAGGAGGGGCCGGTGTCGATGGCCGCCCCGGAGGTGAGCTGCATCGGCTGGCCGCCGCCCGTGCCCACCGCATAGAGATTGGTCGCCCCACCCTGCTCGACCGAGAAGACCACGGTGCCGCCATCGGGCGAAAAGCGCGGCGCGAAGGTCATGGCCCCGACATTGGCCAGCCGCTGCTGCCGGCCGGTGGCGAGCTGGAGCAGATAGACCTGCGGGTTGCCGTCGGCGAAATTCATATAGGTCACCATGTCGCCATTGGGCGAGAAGCGCGGCGTCAGCGCCATGGACGACCCATCCGTCAGATACTGCACATTGGCGCCGTCCTGGTCCATGATGGCCAGGCGCCGCGTGCGGTTGGCCTTGGGGCCGCTTTCGGCGCAATAGATGACGCGGGTGTCGAAATAGCCGGTGCCGCCGGCCAGCGACTCATAGATGGCGTCGGAAATGATATGGGCGACGCGGCGCGAGGAATTGGGGTCGGTATTGTAGCTCTTGCCCACCACCTGGGCGGCCTGCTGGGTGTCCCAGACGCGCACCGAGGAGGAAATCTGCCCGCCGCGCTCGACCGCGCCCATCACCAGCGCATCGACATTGGCCGTGCGCCAGGTGGGGAAATCGGGGCTGGCATTGACGTCGCCCACCTTGACCGGCAGCGAGGCCGGATCGAGCGGCACGAACAGCCCGGAGCGGCGCAGATTGTTGCGCACGATCTCGGCGATCTCGCGCCCGAAGGCGGCATCGGACGAGGCGAAATCGGGAATGGCGATGGGCAGAGGCTGGAAATTGGCGCCTTCCACCACGATGCGCAATTGCGCCATGGTCATGGGCGTGGTGGCCAGAAGCGCCCCGCCGGCCAGACCGAGTTTGAGCGCGTTGCGCCGGGTGATGAGAGTCATGTCAAATCTCCGTTCTCGCCGCGGCGGGCAAGTCTGCCCGCCAGTGCGGCAAATTCATAGTCACGGCCGCAGTTCCACTTCGATCTGCCGCCACTCGTTGTAAGCGTCGGCAGACAGCATTTCATAAGGCCCGCACTGGGTCACCGCGCGCTGCGCCGCCCGGGCGATGGCCCCGCCCGCCGGCGAGGGATCGGCCAAGAGCACCTGCGTGTTCGCCACCGTGCGGTCCGGGTTCATCGACACCCGCAGGGTGACGTTGAGCCCGCTATTGATATCGCTGGGCAACAGGTTCCAGCAGGTCTTGATGCGCGCCACCAGCCCGTCGATGGCCGATTGGCTGAGCCGCGCCGAAGTGCCGGTGGTGTCGCCCAGGGTCGGCGTTCCGCCCTGCCCGGTGGTGCCGCCCGTAGTTCTATCGTTGTTGATGATGGCAGAAATATCGTCGGCCAGGGACGCATCGAGCTGCTGGTTGGGCTGCGGGCGCGGCGCCTGCTGGGCGGCGGCCGCAGCCGTGCGGCGGCGCTCCTCCTCCTCGCGCTTCTTGCGCTCGGCCTCGGCGAATTCGCGCCGCTTCTGCTCGAGATTGGCCGGGCGCTGCGCCGGCCTGGGCGCCTGCACCGCCGGGGGCGCCGGCGTCGGGTCCGGCTCCGGCTCGGGTTCAGGCTCGGGTTGGGGCGTGGGCTCCGGGGTCGGGGTGGGCACGGGCGTCGGCGCCGGGGTGGGCCGGGTCTGGGGAACGGGCGGGACGCGCGGCGCCGGCTCGGGCTCCGGAACGGGCACCGCTTCCGGAGCCGGGGCGGTATTGGTGACCGGGGCGGGCGTGGGAATATCCGCCGGCGAGGGCGTCACCTGGTCCTGCTCGGTATTGCCGGTGGGCTGGGCCAGCTCGGCGGGTTGGTCGTCCTCGACGATGGAGGGGGTTTCGGTCTCCACGATCTGGCTGGTCAGCTGCCCGGCGCGGATATTGGAATATTCCTCGATGGGCACGAGATCCACGGAAATGGATTCGACCACAGGCGTCATCGGTTCGGTCAGCCCCAGATGAATGAGACCGATCGTCAGCACAACGATATGGGCGACAACCGAAACCGCGAGGCCTGTGCGCACTGGACTAGCCCGGTTCCCGCTCGGTGATGAGCCCGATCTTGGTGAAGCCCGCCGCCGACAATATGCCCATGACGCGCATCACCGTGCCGTAATTGGCGGTGGTGTCGCCGCGCAGGAAGATGCGGTCCTCGGTGCCGTTAACGGCCATGGCGGTGACGGTTCTGACAAGGTCAGCCTCGCCCACCGGGGTCTGGTCGACATAGATCGCCCCTTCCGGGGTCACCGCCACGGTGATGGGCTGGGTCTGGCTCGGCATTTCGTTGGCCGCCGTCTTGGGCAGGTCGATGGGCACGCCCGCCGTCATCATCGGGGCGGCCACCATGAAGATGATGAGCAGCACCAGCATGACGTCCACCATCGGCGTCACGTTGATCTCGCTCATCACCGCCCGGCTCTTGCGGCGACGGCGGCGGCCTCCGCCCCCCGCTCCGCCCGCGCTTGCACCCATGCCCATGCTAACGGCTCCGCGCTTCGAGCTGGCGGCTGAGAATGGTGGAGAATTCGTCGGCGAAGCCTTCCAGCCGCCCGGTCATCTTGGCCGCGTCGGCGCTGAGCTTGTTGTAGAAGATCACCGCCGGAATGGCCGCGACCAGGCCAATGGCGGTGGCGAACAGCGCCTCGGCGATGGGCCCGGCCACCACCGCCAGATTGGTGGAGGAGGACGAGGCGATATTGGTGAAGGCGTTCATGATGCCCCAGACCGTGCCGAAAAGCCCGATGAAGGGCCCGGCCGAGCCGACCGTCGCCAGGAACCCCAGGCGCTTTTCCAGGTTCTCGCTTTCGCGCGCGATGGCGACATCCAGCACCTTGTCGAGCCGCTGCTGCATGCCCACGAAGCTGGCCGCGTTCTGCTCGTGGCTGCGCTTCCATTCCTTCATGGCGGCGACGAACACCGCCCCCAGCCCGCCCGAGGCGTGCTCGGCCTGCTGCTGGTAGAGCTCTTCCAGCGACTGGCCCGACCAGAAGGTGCGCTCGAACCGGTTCATCTCGGCCTTGAGGCGCCGATAGGCGATGGTCTTGTCGATGATGATGGCCCATGACCAGACCGAGGCGGCCAGCAGGCCCAGCATGACCAGCTTGACGACCCAGTCGGCGGCCCAGAACAGCCCCCAGATGGAGAAATCGGCGTGCGGGGCAACCGCCCCCACCGCGTCCATGGCTTCCATTATGTGATCCTTCTCGGCCCGGTTCGCTCAACCGACCCTCAGGCATCAGGCGATGGGGTCGAAATCTGTCAAAATTAAGAGAAATGCCCCGCAACGCCGGGCCTTTCGACCCTCCGCGCGGACCATCGGTCCCTTTGCCGCAATTATGGTCAAGAAGTGGTTAAAAAAGAGAGTCGCGGCGCGCGCTTAGGCGTCCAGCCGGGCGCGCAGGGCCCGGGGCAGGCGCGCCGGCCCGCCGCTGGTGCGGATGGCGGCCACCTCGACCTCGGCGCGGGTGAGCACCTCCTCCCCGCGCGAAATGGCCTGAACCAGCCGCAGCCGCGCCCCGCCCACCGCCGCCACTTCGGTGGTGACGGTGAGAAGATCGTCGATATGGGCGGGGGCGGCAAAGTCGATAGTCATCCGCCGCACGGCGAAGGCCAGCCCCTCGGCCATGAGCTCGGAATGATGGATGCCCAGCTCGCGCAGGAATTCGGTGCGCCCGCGCTCAAAGAATTTGAGATAGGCCGCGTGATAGACATTGCCGGAAAAATCGGTGTCTTCATAATAGATACGGACGGCAAGGCGATGCGGGGTCATGGCCGGCGCTCGTCATGAACGATATGGGCCGGTTCCGCCGGCAGGGCGCGCAGGAAGCCGGGCAGCCAGCGCGGCAGCAGATTGGCCTTTTCCAGCGCGTCGCCCGCCAGCGGCAGCCAGTCGAAATAAAGATCGTGCCCCTCGTCGCGCCGCTTGAGCCAGGGCGAGCGCCCGTCCGGCGCCTGGCCGGGCAGGCTCAGCGCATAGAAAAAGCCGATCTCGTGGAAATCCTGACCCACGCGGCGATAAAAGCTCTCCGAGGTGGCGAGCAGCGGCCCGACCACGCCCGGCATGGCCAGCTCTTCGGCAACCTCCCGCTCGAGGCTGAGCGCGCTGGGCTCGCCCAGTTCCACCCGCCCGCCGGGCAGCATGACATAGGTGTCGTCGTCCTCGCGGCAGACCAGCACATGGCCCTGGACGATGACCACCCCGGCCACGCGATAATTGAAGCGCTGCCCCTCAATGGGAAAGCTGATGACGTGACGGCTCATGCGTCCTTCTCCTTGAACAGGCCCTGCCGCAAGCCGGCGAGCACCAATCCCCCCGCCAGGGCCACGCCATGGATGTCGCGCTGGGTGAGCAGCCAGACCGCCCCGGCCCCCGCCACGGCCAGCGGCAATGCGCGCGCCGGCGCCGGCACGTCGCGCCGGCCGAGCTGGCTCACGGCGAACAGCGCGAAAAGCCCGAGAACCGCCACCGAATTGCCCCCGCCCACCGGCTGCCAGAAGATGCCCGCGATCTCCCCGGCAATGCCGGCCACGCCATAGGCGGCCAGCCACCACAGGCGCCCGGCCCGCCATTCGCAGATACTGCCAAAGACCAGCAGGCCGATGCCGTTGAACAGGATCTGCGCCGGCCCGTCCACCTGCACCAGCCAGGCCGTGACGACGCGCCAATATTGGCCGGCGGCCATCTCCGGGCTGCGCTGCAAGGCCTCCCCGACCTCCGGCCAGAAAGCCATTGCCCCCGTCACCGCAAGGGTCGCCCCCAGGACGACGAGGGTGAGCCAGGGCATGGGGCGGCTCATTCTTCCTTCTCCTCGAAAAGGCTTTGTTGCAGGCCGGCAAAGCCCTGCGGCACCACCCGGCCCAGATGCTGGAAGGCGATGCCGGTGAGCATGCGCCCGCGCGGGGTGCGCTGGATGAAGCCCTGCTGGATGAGATAGGGCTCGACGATTTCCTCGATGGCGTCGCGCGGCTCGCTGAGCGCCGCCGCGATGGTCTCGATGCCCACCGGGCCGCCATTGTAGAAATCGGCGATGGTGGTGAGATAGCGTCGGTCGAGCTGGTCGAGCCCGCGCGCATCGACATCGAGCCGCAGCAGCGCCTTGTCGGCCAGCTTGCGGTCGATTTCGGTCGCCCCCTCCACCAGGGCGAAATCGGTGACACGGCGCAGCAGCCGCCCGGCGATGCGCGGCGTTCCACGTGAGCGGCGCGCGATTTCCAGGGCGCCATCGGGCGACATCGGCGTTCCCATGAGCCTTGCGCCGCGCGTCACGATCTTCACCAATTCCTCGGGCGTATAGAAATTGAGCCGCACCGGAATGCCGAAGCGGTCGCGCAGCGGCGTGGTCAGCAGCCCGGCGCGCGTCGTCGCGCCCACCAGCGTGAAGCGCGCCAGATCGATGCGCACCGAGCGCGCCGCCGGCCCCTCCCCGATGATGAGGTCGAGCTGGAAATCCTCCATGGCCGGATAGAGCACTTCCTCGATGGCCGGGTTGAGCCGGTGGATCTCGTCGATGAACAGCACGTCGCGCTCTTCGAGATTGGTCAGCAGCGCCGCCAGATCCCCCGCCTTGGCGATCACCGGGCCGGAGGTGGCGCGAAAGCCCACGCCCAGCTCCTTGGCGATGATCTGGGCCAGCGTGGTCTTGCCCAGCCCCGGCGGGCCCACGAACAGCACATGGTCGAGCGCCGCCCCGCGCTGGCGCGCCGCCGCGATGAAGACTTCGAGATTCGCCCGCGCATCGGCCTGCCCCACGAAATCGGCAAAGCCGGAGGGGCGGAGCGACACGTCGAGCACATCGTCGCGCCCGGCGGAAGGTGAGGTGAGGTCGGTCACAAATGCTCCTTGACGGCGCTCATGGCGGACAGCCGGATTGCCCGAAGATCGAAGGTTGCCGTGGAGAGGCATTCAGCCTCGGCGTTTTGCAGCGCGATCAGCGCATCGGGAAAACCGGCATGCGTCTCGGCGGCATCGTCCAGCGCCGTCATGACCAGATCGGGCCGCTCCACCTGGATTTGCGGGCTGCGCAACAACAGGCGGTAGGCGTCCAAAACCACCGCCACCGGAAATTTCTTCACCTTGGTCATGACCGTGAAAGCCTCGGCCAGAACCAGCATGCTGAGATAGATTGGCTGGTTGGCCGGGGTGGTGAAGAGCGTCCGCGCCTGAGCCGATTGCTCGGCATCGTCATCAGCCAGAAACCGCACCAGAACGTTGGTATCAGCGCCCAGCACGAATCTGCTCGTCTTCTTCGCCAAGGGCCTGGGTGAGCGCAGCTTCTTCTTCCTCGGGGGTCATCGGGCCGGCCGGCGGCTTGCCGAGAATGCCAGCCAGGGAGGCAATGGAAACGGTGCGCGGCAAGAGGACGTAGCGCCCCTTTTCCTTGACGATGGCGATCTGGTCGCCCGGCCCGACCTTGAGGTCGTCCCGCACATGCTTGGGAAGGGTCATCTGCCCCTTGCTCGTAAGCGTTGCTATCGACATGACTTCAAACCCCATTCCTCCTTACCTGTTTAAAATAGTAAGGAGAACTCACAAGCACAAGGCTAACTGCTCAGTTCCTTCAGCCCCAGCCGGATCAGCTTTTCGGTGGCCAGGCCCTCGCCCTCGCGCGCCACGATACGCGCCAGCGCCGCCGAGGCCTGGGCTCCAGAGTAACCGAGATTGGTGAGAGCCGAAACCGCATCGGAAACGGCGCCTCCCGCCACGCCCTCGCCCAGGGCCTGTTGCAGGCCCAGCGTGCCGGCATCGATTCCCGACGCGGCGGGCACCTTGCCCTTGAGCTCGGTGACCAGCCGCATGGCGAGCTTGGGGCCCACGCCATTGGCCCGGCCCACCATGGCCTTGTCCTGCAAGGCGATGGCGCTGGCCAATTCGGACGGCGACAGCGCCGAGAGGATGGCGAGCGCCACCCGGGCGCCCACGCCCTGCACGGTCATCAACAGGTTGAACCAGCTTTTTTCCGCCTCGCTGGCAAAGCCATAGAGCCGGATCATGTCCTCGCGCACGATGGTTTCGATGAAGACCACCGCCGCCTCGCCCACGCGCGGCAGCGCCTGGATGGTGCGCGAGGAGCAATGCGCCTCGTAGCACACCCCGCCGCAATCGATCAGAACCACGTCCTCGCCGAAACTGTCCACCAGCCCCTTGAGCTTGCCGATCATGCCGAGGCCCTCAGCCGCTGCGCCGAAACGCGGTGATGGGCGTGGCAGATGGCGATGGCCAGCGCGTCGGCGGCGTCGGCGCCCTTGAAATCGGCCGCCGGCATCAGCGTGCGCACCATGAGCTGCACCTGCCCCTTTTCCGCGTGGCCCGTGCCCACCACCGACTTCTTGACCAGGTTGGCCGCATATTCAGCCACCGGCAGGCCCCGCGCCGCCGGCGCCAGCATGGCAATGCCGCGCGCCTGGCCCAGAAGCAGCGCCGAGCGCGCCCCGGCATTGACGAAGGTTTCCTCCACCGCCGCCTCGGCCGGCGCGAAGCGCTCGATCACTTCGCTCAGCTCCCGGAACAGCACGGCCAGCCGCTCGGCCAGCGGCGCCGAGACCGGCGGCGTCACCGTGCCGACGGCAACAAAGCTCAGCCGGTTTCCCGCGCTTTCGATGATCCCCCAGCCGCAACGGCGCAGGCCGGGGTCGATGCCGATGATTCGCGTGATGCTCTGCATGGTTCATCCTTAGTGAAAGCGGCGCAGCCTACCAAGGCCAATGTGAACAAATCGGCAACATGGACGGTGGAAAAGCTGTGATCGGTAAAATTGCGCCGATTTTGCCAACACCATCTTCAGTGTGCGCACCTAGGGTCCAGCCCCGGGAACGCAGGGACACGCCATGACACTACCGGATACGACATTGACCAGGCAGGCCTGGAGGCGGGTTTACGGCATCACCGCCCTGGTGGTGACCGTTTCAGCGGTGCTCTCGGCCATCCTGACCAATGTGCTGATGAGCGCCTTCTCCTCCGGGGTCAACCTGCAGGGGCTGGTCGTGGCGGTGCTGCTGCCCACCGCCGTGGGCGGGCCGACCATCTTCTTCATGGTGCTCAAACACGAGCAGCTCCAGCGCACCAATCGCCAGCTCGAGCTGATGGCCACCACCGACTGGCTGACCGGATGCCTCAATCGCGGCGCCTTCACCCGGCAGGTGACGGACCTGCTGGCGGCCCGGCGGGACACCGAGCAGGGAGTGCTGCTGGTGGTGGACGCCGACGAGTTCAAGCGCGTCAACGACCGCTTCGGCCACCAATCCGGCGACGAGGCGCTGCAACGCATCGCCGCCGCCATCCGCCACGCGGTGCGCTCGCGCGACCTGGTGGGCCGGCTGGGCGGGGAGGAATTCGGCGTCTACCTCAGCCATGTCGACCACAAGATCGCCGACGGCGCCGCCGAGCGCATCCGCCGCGCCGTGGCCGACATCGTCTTTGCCCCCGAGGGCGAAGCCTATCCGCTTTCGGTCAGCATTGGCGGGGCAAGCTGCTCGGGCCATGACAGCTTCAGCGCCGTCTATCGCCTGGCCGACCAGCAGCTTTACGAAGCCAAGCATGCCGGCCGCGACCGCGTGGTCATGGAGCAGGCCGCCTGAGGTATCCCGCGCGGCGGGCACGAAAAAGGGCGGCGTCGCCGCCACCCCTCAAATCAGTCCCGGAAAAGGATCGGCTCAGCCTTCGAGCTTGGCCGCGTCCTCGTCGCTCATCTCGAAGTTGGAATAGACGTTCTGCACGTCGTCGTCTTCCTCGAGGATGGAGATGAGCTTCATCAGCGTCGCGCCCTTTTCGGCGTCGATGACGGTGGTGGTCTGCGGCTTCCAGATGGCCTTGACCGATTCCGCCTCGCCCAGCACCTTTTCCAGCGCCGCGGCCACGTCCACCATTCCCTCGAAGCTGGTGGTGATGTAGTGGCCTTCCTCATCGCTTTCCACGTCGTCGGCACCCGCCTCGATGGCCGCTTCCATCACGGCGTCTTCCGAGCCAGCCGAGAGCGGATAGGTGATCTCGCCCACCTTGTCGAACATGAAGCCGACCGAATTGGTTTCCCCCATCGCCCCGCCATTCTTGGAGAAATAGGAGCGGACATTGGAGGCGGTGCGGTTGCGGTTGTCGGTCAGCGTCTCGACGATGATGGCGACCCCGCCCGGGCCGTAGCCCTCATAGCGGATCTCGTCATAGCTCTCGCCGTCCCCGCCCATCGCCTTCTTGATGGCGCGGTCGATATTGTCCTTGGGCATGGACTGGGCGCGGGCATTGGTGACCGCCAGGCGCAGGCGCGCATTGAAGGCTGGGTCGGGCATGCCCATCTTGGCGGCGACGGTGATCTCGCGCGCCAGCTTGGAAAAAACCTTGGAGCGAGCCGCATCCGACTTGCCCTTGCGGTGCATGATGTTCTTGGCGTGTGAATGGCCGGCCACGCGCGCCCTCCGATAGGATTGACTTCAGGATATGGGGGGGCCTTATAGGCACCGAACGGCCAAATGTGAAGCGCCCGCGCCTCAAGACTCGCTCAAGCGCACTTCGACATGCACCTCGCCCCGGCCCAGCCGGCCCGCCAGCGCCTCGGCCTCCGCCATGGTTCCGATGCCGCTGATCTGCAGCACCGAGCTGTAGATTGCCGAGCGGATCACCGGGGAACTCACCACCTCGCCATCGACCATGAGGTCGATCTGCGCGCCGACATTGTCCGCCGTGAAGGCCCCGAACGCGGCCTGCGCCGGCCCGTCCAGATGCAATTCCAGCACCGGCTGGCCAGTCAGGACATCGCTGCTCGCCCGCGCGCGCTCGACTTCGAGCATGAGCGAATCCGCGGCCAGCGCCCCGATGGCGGAAAGACAGGTGAGCAGAACCGACAGCAACAGGCGCAGCATGGATTTTCTCCTCCTCGTTGCCGGCCGGGCACAGCCTCTGCCGACAGCGCCGCCGCCCGCCTGCGCGGGCACGGCACCATGAAAAACTAGAACACCGGCTCGGCCTGCGCCAGCGTTCCGCCAAGGCGCAGCGGCTGCACGCTTTTCGCCAGCCCCGTGCGCGGATCGGTCTCCACCGCCACCCCGCACAGCGTCGCCTCGCCCTCGGCGGGGGTGAAGCGGCCATTGGGAATACCGGTGAGGAAGCGGTTGAGCGGTTCATCGGTCTCGGTGCCGATGATGGAATCGAAATCCCCGCACATGCCGGCATCGGCCATCAGCGCCGTGCCGTGGCGCAGGATGCGGTGGTCGGCGGTGGGGATATGGGTATGGGTGCCCACGACGAGACTGACCCGCCCGTCGAGGAACTGCCCCATGGCCTGGATTTCCGAGGTGGCCTCGGTGTGGAAGTCGACGATTATGGCGTCGGCCTGCTCGCCCAGCGGACAGGCGGCGACGGCGGCCTCGACGGCGCGGAAAGGATCGTCGATCGGCGGCATGAACACCCGCCCCTGCGCATTGACGACCAGCACGCGATGGCCGTTGCGCCCCTCGGCGAACATCGCCCCCCGCCCCGGCGTGCCCGGCGGCATGTTGATGGGGCGCAGCAGCGTGGTTTCCCGCTCGATATAGGTGAGGGCCTCGCGCTGGTCGAAGGCATGGTCGCCCAGCGTGACGATGTCGGCGCCGGCGTCGCGGATGGCGTTGAAATGGCCCTCGGTCAGCCCCTTGCCGTGGCTGGCGTTCTCGCCATTGACGACGACGAAATCGAAGCGGTGGCGCGCGATGATGTCGGGCAGGCGCGCCGAAACCGCGTCGCGCCCCGCCCGGCCCATCACATCGCCCAGGAACAGCAGCCTCATGCGGCCGGGCCGAAATGACGGATGCCGGCCTCGGTGACCACGGCGTCGAGCGGCACGTCATGGGGCTCGCGCGGAATTTCGGGCAGTTCCTGGGCGGCGAAGGCCAGCCCGATCAGCCTCGGCTTCTTGCTCAGCGCCGCCAGGGTGCGGTCGTAATAGCCCCCGCCATAGCCCAGGCGCGTGCCGTGCTTGTCGAAGCCCAGAAGCGGCATGACGATGACGTCGGGCTCGGCGCGCGGCGCCAGCTCGGACGGCGCCAGCGTGCCGAAACCGGCTTCGTAGAGCGAGGCGCCCTGCTCCCAGACGCGCAGGTCGAGCGGTTCCTCGGGGCCCTGCACCACCGGCAGCACCACGGCCTGGTTGGCATCCATCAGCCGCACCAGGATGGGCTGGCAATCGAGCTCGTCGCGGATGCGCCAATAGACGGCCACCACATCGGTCGGCGCCAGCGTCACCGCGTCGAAGAAATGTTTCGCCGCCAGCGCGGCCGCTTCGGCGCGCTCGTTATGGTCGAGCCCGGCGCGGGCCGCGCGCGCCTCCAGCCGCAACGCCGCCTTGGCCTCTTCGATCAGTTCATCCACCATAGGCGCGCCAGTCCCGCAATAAATTCTGTGCCGCCCTGGCCGTGGGATAATCGATCCCGGGAACCTACTCACGTAGGTGGGCGCCGTATGTCCGAACCCACGGGTCCGGTCAGGGACAGCTCCCTTAAGATCGATTAAGGCCCCGGGGATATTGGTATCCTCACGCACCGGGCAGCCGATGAAATATAGGGGCTTTGCCGATATGTGCAAAGGGCCGGACCGGCCTGCAAACACAAAAAGACACTTGTTCTTGCCCGCGCCGCCCGCCACCATGAATCGGCTGGACCTCAGGGCGCCCCATGTTCGCGCATATTCTCGTCGTCATCATCGTCGCCATCGCCATTTCCGGCTTTGCCGAGCGGCGCAACGCCCAGCCGGCGCTGGTGGTCGCCGTGCTCGGGCTCGCCGCCTCCTTCATCCCCGGCGTTCCGGCCCTCGAGCTCGAGCCGGACATCATCCTGGGCATCGTGCTGCCGCCCATGCTGTTTTCGGCGGCCAGCGATTTCTCCTTCGGCAGCTTCATCAAGCGGCTGGGCTCCATCATCAATCTGGGCGTGCTGATGGTCTTCGCCACCGCCATCGCGGTGGCCGCGGTCGCCGGCTTCAGCGTTCCGGGGCTGACGCCCATGGCCGCCCTGGTGCTGGGCGCCGTGCTCGCCCCGCCCGACGCCGTCACCGCCATCACCATCGGCCGCAAGGCGGGCCTGCCCGGCGGGCTGATGACGGTGCTCAAGGGCGAGAGCCTCATCAACGACGCCGCGGCGCTGACCCTATTCGCGGTGGCCGTGGCCGCCACCACCGGCACCCATGCCTTCATCGACAACCTGCTGCTCTATTTCCTCTATGCCGCCACGGTCGGCGTCATCACCGGCCTGGTCATGGGCCAGATCGCCGCCTTTGCGCGGCGCAAGCTGGGCAATCCTTCGCTGGCCACCGCCGTCTCGGTCATCCTGCCCTTCGCCGCCTATCTCGTGGCCGAGGAGCTGCACGCCTCGGGCGTGCTCGCCGTCGTCGCCGCCGGTTTCGCCATCGGTCACAGCTCCGCCGAATCCGGCTATGAGGAACGCATCCAGGAACGCCAGTTCTGGCGCACCGTCGACACCCTGCTCGAAACCTTCGTCTTCGCCTATATCGGGCTGCAACTGCGCTTCGTCATCACCGATGCCGACGAGGCCGGCTACGATCTGGGCCAGCTCCTGTTCGCCGCCGGGGCGATCTTCCTGGCCACCACCGCCATCCGCTTCGCCTGGGTGTTCGGCACCGCGCTCATCGCCCGCTGGCGCACCAGGGCAGTGCTGAAGCGGTTCGACCAGCGAACGCCCCCGCCCGGCCGCCGCCCACCGCACCAGCCGGCCACGCCCCTCACCTGGAAGGAAAATACCGTGCTGGCCTGGACCGGCATGCGCGGCGTCGTCACCCTGGCCGCCGCCGCCGGCGTGCCGACGCTGGTGGCCTCGGGCGCGGCCTTTCCCGGCCGCGAGGCTATCCTCACCATCGCCTTCCTCGTCACCATCGCCACCCTGCTGATCCAGGGCAGCACCCTGCCCTGGATGATCCGGGCGCTCGACCTGAGCGGGGAGGAGGACCAGAGCCATGCCCAGGAGCAGCACCATCTGGCCCGCGCCATCGCCCAGCAGGCCATGCTCGACGCCCTGGACGAGTATCGCCGCGAAAACCCCTCCCCCGCCGCCCAGCGCATGGCCGAACTGATGGCGCAGCGGAATTTCCGCTTCGAAAAGGCCGCCGAGGAAGGCGCCAATCTCGACCGCGAGGCCATCGCCGATCTCAGCAGCCGCCTGCTCAGCGCCCGGCGCAGCAAGCTCATCGCCGCCCGCGACGCCCGCGAGCTGGACGACGAGGTGATGCGCGAAATGCTCGAACGCATGGACCTCGAACAGGCCTTCATGCAGGCCCGCGGCAGCAAGCATTAGGGGAGGGGCCGCCCGTTCGAGGGCAGGGGCTATCACCAATGAAAAGCTGGTTGTCCGCGATGGTTCAGTCGACACCCTCCCCCATCATGGGGGAGGTGTCCGGCCGGTGGGCGTGGTCAGATGGCGTTCCGCAAAGGGGATGAACCGCGCTACCCGTGCGGCAGGGGCGCGGCGTCGTCGAGCACGCCGGCCAGGCTCTCCAGCGTCTTGGCCGCTTCTTCCAGCTTTTCGGCCGAGCGGGCTTCCAGCGCCTCATATTCGGCGGCGAGGTCCTGGCCGGCCCCGGTGAGGGTGGCCACATCGGCCTCCAGCGCCGCGATGCGCCGTTCGGCCTCGACCAGCTCGTCCATCACCGCGATGCCGGCCATGACGGTGAGGCGGTTGTCGCCGATTTCGCCCACCGCGCCCTTGAGCGCCTCCACCTGGGCATTGAAGCGTCCGGCCAGCCCGATCAGGCGCTGCTGCTGGCCCTCCTCGCAGGCCATGCGGTATTTGCGGCCATTGATCTCGACATTGACTTCGGGCACGCCGCTTACTCCGCCTTGGCCAGCACTTCGCGCACCGTTTCCATGGCCACCACCAGCCGGCGCGACACTTCATGGGCGCTGTCGTCGAGCCGCTTGGCGCGCGCCGCCGTCTTGTCCAGTTCGGTGGCCAGCCGCGCCCGCTCATGCACCAGCCGCTGGGTGTCAACCTCGATGCGATTGTGCTGGCGCAGGCGCGATCCGAGGTTCTTCACGCTCTGGTCGAGCCGCGCCAGGGCCCGGTCGAACCGCGCATTGGCGGCGAGCAGGCCATCTTGAAGTTCCGTGTCACTCATGGCGGCTGGCTTCCTCACGAAACAGCGATTCAGGCCGCCCAGCCTGCCGGAAGCGGACCCTGCGCGCAAGGGGCGCGGCCCATGGCGTCATTGACAGGGCAAGGGAACATGTTATGCCTCGAACCGCCTTCGGGAGGAGGCTTAGAGCGCCTCTTCTCCCCAAAATCCAGCCTTGAGAAAGCGCGAACCGATGACGAATACCGCCCAGCAGAACGATTTGGCCAATGCGATCCGTTCCCTCAGCATGGATGCGGTGGAAAAGGCCAATTCCGGTCATCCCGGCCTGCCCATGGGCTGCGCCGACATCGCCACCGTGCTCTTCACCAAGGTGATGAAGTTCGATCCCGCCGACAGCAAGTGGGCCGACCGCGACCGCTTCGTGCTCTCGGCCGGCCACGGCTCCATGCTGCTCTATTCGGCGCTCTATTTGCTCGGCTACCAGGACATGACCATCGAGCAGATCAAGAATTTCCGCCAGCTCGGCTCGATCACCGCCGGCCATCCCGAATATGGCCATGCCCAGGGCATCGAGACCACCACCGGTCCGCTCGGCCAGGGCATCGCCAATGGCGTGGGCATGGCCATTGCCGAGGCCAAGCTGGCCGCCGAATTCGGCGCCGACCTCGTCGATCACCACACCTGGGTGCTGGCCGGCGACGGGTGCCTGATGGAAGGCATCTCCCAGGAAGCCATCGCGCTGGCCGGGCATCTCAAGCTCAACAAGCTCACCCTGATCTGGGACAACAACAACATCACCATCGACGGCGCCGTCTCCAATGCCGACAGCACCGACCAGATCGCCCGCTTCAAGGCCTCGGGCTGGAACACCATCGAGATCGATGGCCACGACCAGGCCGCCATCGAAAAGGCGCTGCTCGAGAGCCGGAAATCCGACCGCCCCACCCTGATCGCCGCCAAGACCACCATCGGCTTCGGCGCGCCCAAGAAGGCGGGCACCGAGAAGGTGCATGGCTCGCCGCTGGGCGCCGAGGAGCTGGCCGGCGCCAAGGCGGCGCTGGGCATCACCTATCCGGCCTTTGAAATCCCCGCCGAAATCCTCGAGACCTGGCGCGCCGCCGGCAAGCGCAGCCAGAACCTGCGCGGGGAATGGGAAGCGCGCCTGGCCAAGTCCGACAAGGCCGCCGAATTCACCCGCCGCATGACGGGCGAACTCCCCGCCGCCTTCGCCACCGCCTTCGCCGACTACAAGAAGAAGCTGGCCGAGGACAAGCCCAAGGTCGCCAGCCGCAAGGCCAGCCAGATGGCGCTCGAAGTGCTGACCCATGTGCTGCCCGAGGCGCTGGCCGGCTCGGCCGACCTCACCGGCTCCAACCTCACCAACACCCCCGACACCAAGCCCTTCCAGGCCGATAACCGCACCGGCCGCTACATGATGTACGGCATCCGCGAGCACGCCATGGCCGCGGTGATGAACGGGGTGGCGCTGCATGGCGGGCTCATCCCCTATGGCGGCACCTTCCTGGTCTTCACCGACTATGCCCGTCCCGCCATCCGCCTCTCGGCGCTGATGGGCCAGCGCGTCGCCTATGTCATGACCCATGATTCCATCGGCCTGGGCGAAGACGGTCCCACCCACCAGCCGGTCGAGCACCTCTCGGCGCTGCGCGCCATTCCCGACCTGCTGGTGCTGCGCCCCGCCGACGCCATGGAAACCGCCGAGTGCTGGGAAATCGCCATGGAAAGCGACACCGCGCCCTCCATCCTGGCCCTTTCCCGCCAGAATCTGCCGGCGGTGCGCACCGAGTATTCGGCCGAGAACAAATCGGCGCGCGGCGCCTACAGCCTGATCGGCCCGGCCGATGCCGACGCGGTGATCTTCGCCACCGGCTCGGAAGTGGCCATCGCCGTCGAGGCGCAGAAGGAACTGACCGAAAAGGGCATTTCCACCCGCGTCGTCTCCGTGCCCTCCATGGAGCTCTTCGCCCGGCAGCCCGACGCCTACAAGGCCGAGATTTTCGGCAAGGCCAAGGCCCGCGTCGCCGTCGAGGCCGGCATCGAGATGAGCTGGCACCGGTTCCTGGGCGACAAGGGGCGCTTCGTGGGCATGCATTCCTTCGGCGCCTCCGGCCCGATCGATGCGCTCTATGCCCACTTTGGCATTACGCCCAAGGCCGTTGTTGAAGCCGTGACCGCCCAAGTGTAAGAGAGCCGCGACCCCCTCACCCAATTCCCTCCCAGGAGCGTCTAAAATGGCAGTTCGCATCGCCATCAATGGCTTTGGCCGCATCGGCCGCAACATTCTGCGCGCCATCGTCGAATCGGGCCGTACCGATATCGAGGTCGTGGCCATCAACGATCTCGGCCCGGTGGAAACCAATGCCCATCTGCTGCGCTATGACAGCGTGCATGGCCGCTTCCCCCACGAAGTCGTGGTCGATGGCGACACCATCCGCACCGCCGGCCAGACCTTCAAGGTCACCGCCGTGCGCGACCCGGCCGAGCTGCCCCACGCCGCCATGGGCGTCGACATCGTGCTCGAATGCACCGGCATCTTCGCCACCCGCGACAAGGCCGCCGCGCATCTGGCCGCCGGCGCCAAGAAGGTGATCGTCTCCGCCCCCGCCGAAGGGGCCGACCTCACCGTGGTCTATGGCATCAACCACCAGTTGCTGAACAAGGACCACGTCGTCATCTCCAACGGCTCCTGCACCACCAATTGCCTGGCCCCCATGGCCATGGTGATGGACGACCTGGTCGGCATCGAAAAGGGCATGATGACCACGGTCCATTCCTATACCGGCGACCAGCCCACGCTCGACACCATGCACAAGGACCTCTACCGCGCCCGCGCGGCGGCCCTTTCGCAGATCCCCACCTCCACCGGCGCCGCCAAGGCGATCGGGCTGGTGCTGCCCCGTCTCAAGGGCAAGCTGGACGGCATCTCGGTGCGCGTGCCCACCCCCAACGTCTCGCTGGTCGACTTGAAGTTCGTCTCCGGCCGCAACGTCACCGCCCAGGAAGTCAACGACGCCCTGGTCGAGGCCGCCGATGGCAAGCTCAAGGGCATCATGACCTATACCCGCCATCCGCTGGTTTCGAGCGACCTCAACCACGACCCGCATAGCTGCACGCTGCTGCTCGACCAGACCAAGGTGATCGACGGCAATTTCGTCAACATCATGGGCTGGTACGACAATGAATGGGGCTTCTCCAACCGCATGGCCGACACCACCGTCGCCTTCGCCAAGACGCTCTGATTTTCAGTATCTCCCGCTTCAAGGGCGCCCTCCGGGGCGCCTTTTTTGTTTGCCACCCGCCGGCCCGCCCCCTCATCCGCCCCTGCGGGGCGCCTTCTCCCACGAGGGGAGAAGGGGCGCGCGGTGGGTGTGCCGCTCTCGTGTCTCTCCACTACCGTCATTGCCGGGCTTGTCCCGGCAATCCATCCTTCTGCTGGCGCTGAACCGTCCATGGATCACCGGGCCTGTCCCGGCAATGACGATGGGGAACGAGATTTTTCTTGTCCCCGCTTCCGCCGCGGGCGACACTCTGCTACCCAGCCGCAAACAGACCCGGACATGGGAGAGATGTGCCGTGAGCGCCAGTTTCAAGACCCTCGACGAACTCGACCTCAAGGGCAAGCGCGTGCTGCTGCGGGCCGATCTCAACGTGCCGGTGGCCGATGGCCAGGTGAGCGACGCCACCCGCATCGAGCGGCTGGTGCCCACCATCCGCGAAATCGTCAAGCGTGACGGCAAGGCCATCCTGCTCAGCCATTTCGGCCGCCCCAAGGGCAAGGTGAACCCCGATTTCTCGCTCGAGCAGGTCTGCCCCGCCATTGCCGATCTCACCGGCCATCCGGTGGGGTTCGTGTCCACCGACTGGACCGATGTGAGCGCCGCCCGCGCCGCCATCGACCAAGCGCCGGCCGGCGCCGTGCTCGTCTTGGAAAACACCCGCTTCCACCCCGGCGAGGAAGCCAATGACGCCGAGCTGGCCCAGCGCATGGCCAGCCTGGGAGACGTCTATGTCAACGACGCCTTCTCGGCCGCCCACCGCGCCCACGCTTCCACCGAGGCGCTGGCCCATCTGCTGCCGGCGGCGGCGGGCCTGGCCATGGCGGCCGAGCTCGAGGCGCTCGAAGCCGGGCTCGGCAAGCCCAAAAAACCGGTCATCGCCATTGTCGGTGGCGCCAAGGTTTCCTCCAAGATCGATCTTCTGGAAAATCTCGTCACCAAGGTCGACGGCCTCGTCATCGGCGGGGGCATGGCCAATACGTTCCTGCACGCCCAGGGCCATGGCGTCGGCAAGTCGCTCTGCGAGAAGGATCTGGCCGACACCGCCCGGCGCATCATGGAAAAGGCCGAGAAATCGAGCTGCGCCATCATCCTGCCCATCGATGCGGTGGTGGCCTGGCATTTCAAGGCCGACACCCCCACCCGCCTCTACGGCGTGGACGCCATCGACCCCGAAGGCATGATCCTCGATATCGGCCCTTCCTCGCTCGAGCGCATCAAGGCCGCCATCGACGACGCCCATACCGTGGTCTGGAACGGCCCGCTGGGCGCCTTCGAGATGACGCCCTTCGATGCCGGCACCGTGGCGCTGGCCCAATATGTCGCCCGCCGCACCCATGACGACCATCTGGTCTCGGTGGCGGGAGGCGGCGATACCGTCGCCGCGCTCGCCCATGCCGGGGTCAAGGAAGGCTTCACCTATGTCTCCACCGCCGGCGGCGCCTTCCTCGAATGGATGGAAGGCAAGCCCCTGCCCGGCGTCGAGGCGCTGAAGAAATAAACGCGCCCCTGCGCATAAGGCCGGCGCTGCCGGCCGATGCCCCCGTCCTTTGCGGACTGGACAGCTTCGCCGCGACAACCCCCGCCCGGCGCGACGAGATTGCCCGCTGGCTGGCCTCGGCCCGGGTTTTCCTGGCCGAGCGGGACGGGGTGGCGCTGGGCTATGGCGTCACGCACGATCATTTCTTCGGGCGCGATTTCCTCGAGCTGGTGATGGTGGACGCGGCCGCTCGCGGCCAGGGCATCGGCACCGCCCTCATCCTGCATGCGCGGCGCGCCTGCCGTTCGGATTGCCTCTGGACCTCGACCAACAGCTCCAACCTGCCCATGCAATCCCTGCTCGGGCGGCTGGGCTTCATCCGCTCGGGCCGGGTCGAGGGATTGGATGAAGGCGACCCCGAAATTTTCTTCCGCGCCCCGGCCGAAAGGTTCCATCCGCCTTTGGTCGAATAACCGGAGGTCTAATCGAAAGGAAAAAGACGAAAGTCTAATCTCGGGCCAATTGCACCCCCGAGGTAGGATCCATGACGAAGTCACTGAACGCCATCGCCCAGAAGCTGATGGAGCCGGGCAAAGGCATTCTGGCCGCCGATGAATCGGAAGGCACCATCGCCAAGCGCTTTGCCAAGATCAACCTGCCCAATACGCTGGAGCTGCGCCGCGATTACCGCGAGATGCTGTTCCGCTCCAACGAGGCGATGCGCAGCTACATTTCCGGCGTCATCCTCACCGAGGAAACGCTGGAGCAATCGGCCGCCGATGGCACGCCCTTCCGCGCCATCCTGGCCGATGCCGACTGCATCCCCGGCATCAAGGTCGATCGCGGCGCCTTCCCCATGCCGGGCGATACCGGCGAAAAGATCACCGAGGGGCTCGACGGGCTGCGCCAGCGCCTGGCCCATTACGCCGATCTGGGCGCGCGCTTCGCCAAATGGCGCGCCGTCATCACCATCAACGACATCGCCCCCACCCGCAACAATATCCGCGCCAATGCCCACGCGCTCGCCCGCTATGCCATCCTGTGCCAGGAGGCCGGCATCGTGCCGGTGGTCGAGCCGGAAGTGGTGGGCGACGGCGAGCCGGGCAATCACTCCATGGAGCGTTGCGCCCAGGTGACCGGCGACGTGCTGGAAAACACCTTCAAGGAGCTGCGCCTCGCCGGGGTCGACCTGGCCGGCATGCTGCTCAAGCCCAATATGGTGCTGCCCGGCATCAATGCCCGCGAGCGTCCCGGCGTCGAGGAGGTGGCCCGGCGCACCGTGGCCGTGCTGCGCGAGCATGTGCCCGCCGCCGTTCCGGGCATCGCCTTCCTTTCCGGCGGCCAGACCGACGAGGAGGCCACCGCCCACCTCTCGGCCATGAACCAGATTGCCAACAAGCCCTGGCCGCTGACCTTCTCCTATGGAAGGGCATTGCAGAACGTCGCCCTGCGCTGCTGGGCCGGCCGCCGCGAGAACTTCCCCCAGGCCCAGGCCGCCTTCACCCATCGCGCCCGCATGAATTCGCTGGCCGCGCTCGGCACCTGGAGCGGCGAACTCGACCGCGCCGCCTGAACTTTCGCCGAAACGCTCCGGCCTTCCTGACGTCCCAACGTCACGCCTTGCGCGCCCCCTCCGTCGGGGCGCGCATTTTCTTTGCGCCGGTCCGGGCCATGGCCTATTGGAGAAGCGTCCTCTTTATTGCCAAAATGAATGCACACAGAGGCGACACCCCGCGTCGAGTAGTTTCAGGTCATGGCCCCCCAGCTCTATCTCATCACCCCCGCGGATACCGCGCCGGACAGCTTCCCCAAAACGCTGATGAGCGTGCTGAGCGCGGCCGAATTCGCCGCCATCCTGGTGGCGCGCGGCGCGCTGGACGAGGCCGCCTATGCGCAACTGGCCGCCGCCATCGTCCATGTCGGCCAGGGCGCCGGCTGCGCCGTGCTGGTGGAGGACGACATAGACCTGGCCAGGCGCCTGGGCGCCGACGGCGTCCATGTCACCGCCGGCCCCGCCGCCCTCAAATCCGCCATCGCCGCCCTCAAGCCCGCCATGATCGTGGGCGCGGGCAATCTCGGGAGCCGTCACGACGCCATGACGGCGGGCGAGATGGATGTCGACTACGTCTTTTTCGGCGCCGTTTCCGGCCCCGCCGAACCGCGCGCCGCCGACCTGGCCGAATGGTGGGCGCAGACCTTCGAAATCCCCGCCGTGCTGAGCCTGCCCGAGGCGGCGCCCGGCGCATTCGACGCCCAGGGCGCCGAATTCGTCGCCCTCTCGCACAGCCTCTGGGCCGCGCCCGACCCGGCGGCGGCGCTCAGGGCGCTGGCGCCCACGCTGGAAGGCGCCTCATGATGCGCGCGCCCCTTTTCGGCGCCTTGCTGGCGCTGCTGCCGGTTGCCGGGTTGGCCCAGGTGCCCGACACCAGCCCGGCCGACATCATTTCCGACCAGATCTTCGGGCCGCGCGTGCAGACCGACTACGCCTTCGGCGCCTTTCAGCGCGGCTATTTCCTCACCGCGCTGGAACTGGCCCTGCCCCGCGCCGAAAAGGGCGACGCCGCCGCCCAGACGCTGATCGCCGAGCTTTACGCCAAGGGGCTGGGCGTGGCCGCCAACGACCAGCGCGCCGCCGGCTGGTACGAGCTGGCCTCCAAGGGCGGGGATCGCCTCGCCACCTTCTCTCTGGCCCTGGCCTATCAGGAAGGCATCGGCGTGCCGCGCAACCGCGCCCGCGCCGCCGAGCTTTTCGCCAAGGCCGCCGAGGCCGGCTACATCCCGGCCAAATACAACATGGCCCTGCTCCATGTCGAAGGCATCTATGCCTCCCCCAGCCTTTCGACCGCCGCCGCGCTGATGAAGGAAGCGGCCGACGCCGAACTGGCCGAGGCGCAATATGACTATGGCTCCATGCTGATCGAGGGGGCCGGCGTCATGCCCGACCCAGCCGAGGGCGCCCGCTATATCGGGCTGGCCGCCGCCCAGAACCTGATCGCCGCCCAGATCGATTATGCCACCTTGCTCTATCTCGGCCAGGGCGTGGACAGGGACGTGGCCGAAGCCGCCCGCTGGTATGGCCGGGCCGCCGAGGCCGGCAATGCCGTGGCGCAGAACCGCTATGCCAAATTGCTCGCCGTGGGCGAAGGGGTCGATCTCGACCTCGAGGAAGCCGCCATGTGGCGGGCCCTGGCCCGGCGGCAGGGCCTCACCGATCCCTCGCTCGACCGGTTGCTGGTCTCCCTGCCCGAAGAGGGGCTGGCCAGCGCCGAGGAGCGGGCCCGCTTCTGGCCCTCCACCCCGCCGCGCATCGAGACCGTGGCCGAAATTCCCTCCACCGGCAACCGCACCGTCCTGCCCAGCGGCACCGACCCCGGCAATGCGCCCAAGGCGGCGCAAAATCCCGGAGAGCAATGAGCGCACCCGCGCCCCTATGCCGTCCCGACTCGGCGCCGGGCGGAAACGCCCTGCAAACGCCGCCCTTGAACCGCCAGGCATTCTGGGGCAATAAACCGGCACGATATGGCCCGGCAAGCCGGGTGGCGCGGCTCAGGGCCGGCGCCCTTGGCGCCGTACAACTCGAAAAGCAGCTTTCCCCATGGCCCAGATCCCCGGCAGCGCAATGTCCCATCCTTCTTCGCGTCAGGTGAACTGACATGGCCCGTTCCGCCCTGCTCAACGTCATGGTCAATGCCGCCATCAAGGCCGGCCGCTCGCTGACCAAGGACTTCGCCGAAGTCGAAAATCTCCAGGTGTCCCGCAAGGGCCCGGCCGATTTCGTCTCCAAGGCCGACCTGCGCGCCGAGCAGATCGTCTTCGAGGAACTGCGCAAGGCCCGCCCCACCTATGCCTTCCTCATGGAAGAAGGCGGGGAAGTGGCCGGCACCGACGGCCAGCACCGCTGGCTCGTCGATCCGCTCGACGGCACCACCAATTTCCTGCACTCCATCCCGCTTTTCGCCTGCGCCATCGCGCTGGAGCGCAATGACGAGATCGTGGCCTCGGTGATCTACAACCCGGCCCTGGACGAGCTCTACACCGCCGAAAAGGGCGGCGGCGCCTGGATGAACGACCGCAAGCGCCTGCGCGTCGCCGGCCGCCGCGCCCTGGCCGATGCCGTCGTCGTCACCGGCATCAAGACCCAGGGCACCGGCAACGACACCCTGCAATTGCGCCAGCTGGCCCATATCAATCCCGCCGTCGCCGGCATTCGCCGCTCCGGCTCGATCTCGGTGGACATGGCCTGGCTCGCCACCGGCCGCTATGACGGGCTCTGGGAAGCCGGGCTCGCCCCCTGGGACGTGGCCCCGGGGCTGCTGCTGGTCAAGGAAGCCGGCGGCTATGTCAGCGATTTCGCCGGCGCCCCCGGCTCGGTCTGGAACGGCCAGGTCGTCGCCGGCAACGAATATATCCAGCCCGCCCTGCTCAAGGAACTGCGCCCGATCCAATAAGGCGATGCCGCCGGGGGAATTGCCCTAGCCGCGCGCCGGCTCCAGCACCCTGATCGGTTCGAACCGGTTCATGTCCGCGAACCGGCAGAAGGCCGGCGCACGCAATTCCAACACCGGGGCCTGCCGGCGTATATCCTCGCTCGCCGCCTCCAGCATCTCCCGCCAGGCCGGCAGCGCCGCATCGTCCAGCCAGGCGATGGGATAGGCGAAGGTGATGTGGAAGACATAGCTGTCATGGTCGGGATGGCGATAGCCGAGAAGATCGGCCAGCCGGTTGCGCCAGTCGGCCATCGCCTGCCGGTCCGCCGCCGTCGTTCCCTCCACGATCAGCCCCGAAGGGGCCGCCTCGACCAGCGAGACGGTGAAGGCCGGCCCCGGCTCCAGGGTCTCCAGCCGGGCGAGGAACAGGCGTTCCATGGCCTCGAGCGGGGTATCGAGCGCCACCCCTTCCGGCCAGAACGGCAGGCGGCGATTGCTGCCCAGCACGCCCTGGAACAGCGTCATATGCAGGCTATCCTCGGCCGTATAAGCGAATTGGCGGGCCTCGGGCATGGCCAGGTAGCGCTGCCGGGCCGCCCGCACCACCCTTTCGGTCAGGCTGCCGGGGGCCACGGGACAGATGATGGTGTTGCCCGCCTCGGGCAGGAAAACCCCCGTGGCGTCGTGCCGCGTGCCCAGATGCCGGGGCGGCTCGGGATGGCGGCTGCGGGCGAAATGGAGCAGGTGCGGGGAAACGGAGGCGGCGTCCATGAACAAATCCATTGGCGTGAAACGATGTTGCGCCACCCTAGCCCGGCCCCGCGAGGCTGTCGTGAGCAAACCGGGCTTCCCCCGCCTACCTTTCCGATTGCCCAGGGGGCCGGGGCTGACTAGTCTTTGGCCAGTGATTTGCGGCGCGAGAGGCAGGGCGAAGGCAAGATGACGCAAGGTTATGACCCCTACCATTTGGCCAGCCCCACGGTCTATCTGGTCAAGATCGTCATCTTCCTGGTGCTGGTCTGCCTGGTCGCGGCCATCCTTTTTTCCAACATCGTCACCTTCTTCTGGGCCAACCCCTTCATCAATTCGCTGATCTTCTTTTCCCTCTTCATCGGCATATTCCTCAGCTTCCGCCAGGTGATCCGGCTCTTTCCCGAGGTGAAATGGGTCAATTCCTTGCAGGACGGCACCGCCGCCAATATCCGCCCGCCAGTGCTGCTGGCCCCCGTCGCCGGGCTGTTGCGCGAGCGGATCGGGGAGGCGGTCATCACCCCCTCCTCCATGCGCTCCATTCTCGATTCGGTGGGCAACCGGCTCGACGAGGCCAAGGACACCTCGCGCTATCTCACGGGCCTGCTGGTCTTCCTGGGCCTCATGGGCACGTTTTACGGGCTCCTGGAAACCGTGGGCTCGGTGGCCGGCGTCATCAACACGCTGGACGTGACCTCGGCCGACAGCGCCTCGCTCTTTGCCAATCTCAAGGAAGGGCTGACCGCTCCCCTGGGCGGCATGGGCACCGCCTTTTCCTCCTCGCTGTTCGGGCTGGCCGGCTCGCTGGTGCTGGGCTTTCTCGACCTCCAGACCAGCCAGGCCCAGAACGCCTTCTATACCGACCTGGAAGACTGGATGACATCGATGACCGAGCTCGACCATCCGGTCACCGCCATGCAGGCCAATGCCGGCGGCCCCGACATGCAGGCCATTTTCGAGCGGCTGGGCGACAGCATGCAGAGCCAGAATTCCTCGCAGAACGCCATTCGCGCCATGGCCGAGCTGGCCCGCGGCATCGACGGGCTGGTCAAGCATATCCGCACCGAGCAGGACGATCTGCGCCGCCACATCAACGAGCAGGGAGAGACCAACCGCAAGCTGCGCGAGCTGATCGACGCCGTCTTGTCGCAGGGCGACAATGAGCGGCGGGACTAGCCATGCCCGGCGCCCGTTCCCGCCGCCGCCAGGAGGCCAATTACTGGCCCGGCTTCGTCGATGCGCTTTCGAGCCTGCTGCTCGTCATCATCTTCCTGCTCTCGCTGTTCATGCTCACCCAGTTCTTCCTGGGCCAGGAGATCCAGGGACGCGACACCGCCCTGGCGCGCCTCAACAGCCAGATCGCCGAATTGACCGAATTGTTGCAGCTCGAACGGGCCAATAGCGACGATCTCACCACCCAGATCGCCACCCTCACCGCCACATTGGGCAGCGCCCAGGCCCAAAAGGACGCCCTGGCCGGTCAGCTCGCCGGTATCGGCGCCGGGCTCGGCGAGAAGGACAGCACCATAGCCGGGCTGCAAGGGGACCTGGCCGCCGCCCGCGAGCTTTCCGACGAGGCCAATGCCCAGGTGGCCCTGCTCAACCAGCAGCTGGCCGCCCTGCGCACCCAGATCGCCGCGCTCGAATCGGCGCTGGAAGCCTCCGAGGCCCGCGACAGCGAAAGCCGCACCCAGATCGCCGATCTCGGGCGCCGGCTCAACCTGGCGCTGGCCCAGCGCGTGCAGGACCTGTCGCGCTACCGCTCCGATTTCTTCGGGCGCCTGCGCCAGATTCTGGAAGGCCGCGCCGATGTGCGCGTGGTGGGCGACCGCTTCGTCTTCCAGTCCGAAGTGCTGTTCGATCCCGGCCAGGCCGACGTGCAGTCCGGCGGCCGGCCCGACCTGGACGCGCTGGCCGACGCCATCCTCCAGCTCGAAACCGAGATTCCGCCCGACATCAACTGGGTGCTGCGCATCGACGGCCATACCGATAGCCGCCCCATTTCCAATGCCCGCTTCCCTTCCAACTGGGAGCTTTCGGCGGCCCGCGCCATTTCGGTGGCGCAATATCTGGTGAGCAAGGGCGTTTCCCCCCACCGGCTGGTCGCCGCCGGCTTCGGCGAATTCGCCCCCCTCGATCCGGCCAATACCGATGAAGCCTATCGCCGCAACCGCCGCATCGAATTCAAGCTGACCGAGGGATAGGCATCAGTCACCCGCGCCCTGTCGCCCCGGCCTTGAGCCGGGGCCCATCCTGACAGTGTGCCAATCAATCCATCTCAAGATGGATTCCGGCCTGCGCCGGAATAACACCATGGATGCAAAAATGGCCGGTGGGCAAGCTCTTCACCTCTCCCTTGGGGGAGAGGTCGGCCGAAGGCCGGGTGAGGGGGCCTTTCCCGCCGATGCGCATCACCCGCCTTGCTTTGCAGGTCAGCCTCTCCCCCCCAGGGAGAGGCTAAAAGCGCCCCTGTTCATCCAGCCGGAATTGCAGCCGCGCCAGCTCGGCATAGCGCCCGCCCTTGGCCACCAGCTCGTCATGGGTGCCCTGGTCGATGATGCGTCCGCCATCGAGCACCAGGATCGTGTTGGCGTCGCGGATGGTGGCCAGCCTGTGGGCGATGACCAGCGTGGTGCGGCCCGCCATCAGATGCTCCAGCGCCGTCTGCACCAGCCGCTCGCTCTGCGCGTCGAGCGCGCTGGTCGCCTCGTCCAGCAGCAGGATCGGCGCATTCTTGAGAATGGCGCGGGCAATGGCCAGGCGCTGCTTCTGCCCGCCCGAGAGCATCACCCCGCGCTCGCCCACCACCGACTCGTAGCGCGCCGGCAGGTCCATGACGAAATCATGCACCAGCGCCGCCCGCGCCGCCGCTTCCACCTCGGCATCGCTCGCATCGGGTTTGCCGAAGCGGATATTGTCGGCGATGGTGCCGGCGAAGATGGTCGGCTCCTGCTCGACATAGGCGAAGCGCCGCCGCAGATCGGAGAGGCGCAGCGCGCGGATATCCACGCCATCGACCAGGATGGCCCCGCCCGTCACGTCGTAGAAACGCTGCAACAGCGACAGCGTCGTCGACTTGCCCGAACCGGACGGGCCCACCAGCGCCACCGTCTCGCCCTTGGCCACGGAAAATTCCAGCCCCTCGAGCACCGGCTCCTTGCCGTCATAGGAAAAATCGACGCCGGCGAAGCGCACCGTGCCCAGAGGCGGCTCGGGCAGGGCCTGCGGATCGGCCGGATCGCGAATGGCAGGCTCGGTGCCCAGGATTTCCATCAGCCGCTCGGTGGCCCCGGCCACCGATTGCAGCGAGCCCAGCACTTCGCTGAGATTGGTCAGCGCCCCCGAGGCCATCAGCGCATAGACGAGGAATTGCGCCAGCTGCCCCGCCGTCACCGAGCCCTCGAAGACCGAACGCGCCCCCCACCACACCATGAACACCAGGGCCGCCGTGCCCAGGAAGATCACCATGGTCACCAGCACCGCCCGCGCCAGCAGCCGGCGCAGTTCGGCCTGATAGCTGGCCTCGCTGCGCTCATGGTAGAATTGGGACTGGATCGGCTCCTGCGTGAAGGCCTTGACCGTGCGCGTCGCCCCCAGCATTTCGGTGGCCATGGCCGACAGATCGGCCAGCGCATCCTGGGTGCGCCGCGACATGCCGCGCAGACGCCGGGCAAAGGACACCACCGGCAGAAGAATCGCCGGCGCCGCGATCACCACCGCCAGCGTCAGCACCGGGCTGGTGAGCAGCATCATCGCCAGCGCCCCCAATATGGTGACGAAGGAGCGCAGCGCCAGGGAGAAATTCGAGCCCAACGCGCTGCGGATCATGGTGACGTCGCCGGTGAGGCGGCTGGTGAATTCCCCCACCCGATGGGTGTCGAAATAGCGCGCGTCCAGCCCCAGCAAATGGGTGAACACCGCCTCGCGCAGATCGGCCAGCACGCGCTCGCCGATCACCGAGATGAAATAGAATCGCGCCCCGCTGGCCACGGCCATCACCCCGGCCACGCCCAGCACCAGCCAGCCATAGCGGCCGACATTCTCCAGGTTCTGCGTGATGAAGCCCTCGTCGATCGCCCCGCCCAAAAGCGCAGGAATGGCCAGCGAGGACACCGCCGAGACCAAAAGGAAGATGATGGTCAGCGCCAGCCGCACCGGATAGCGCAGCACGAAGGGAATGAGATTGCGCAAAGGCTGCAGGCGGCGCGGATTGGTGGCCACGGCCACGATATCGTCGTCCTGCGGTTCGGCTCCGCTGCTGGCGCCCTGGTCTGTCATCGCTCGGTCACGCCATCATGCTGGTGCCTAAGATCGAGGACTGGATATAGGCACTGCCCGGCGGGCCGGCAACAGCTTTGTCCGGCATGAAATTGCCACCCCCGGGGAGTTTTCGACAGGGCCTTGCGAATTGCGCGCCTATTCTATATGAAGCCGCCAACACCAGTTCTGAGCTCTCCGGGCGCCGCGGCGCCCGTTTGATTTGAGGCAACACCGATGAAGGCTGACATCCACCCGGACTACCACACCATCACCGTGGTGATGACCGATGGCACCAAGTATGAAACCCGCTCGACCTATGGCAAGGAAGGCGACACGCTTCAGCTCGACATCGACTCCAAGACCCATCCCGCCTGGACCGGCGGCACGGGCCAGCTTCTCGACCGCGGCGGCCGCGTCAGCCGCTTCAAGGAGCGCTTCAAGGGCCTGGGCATCTAAGCCATCCCTCGGAAAATTCAAAGCCCGGCCATTGCGCCGGGCTTTTTGTTGCCCGGCATATCTCCCGGGGGAAAATGTGACCCTCTCAGGCCCGCCCGAAGGCCGCCTTGAGCCGGGCCAGCTGGTCGGCCACGCCGTTGACGGCGCCGGCCTCCATCGGCGGCAGCGTGCCGCGCTCGAGCGTATCGTACTGCATCACCCGGTCGAACAGGCGGTCCCCCTTGTCGATATAGTCGCGCAGGATGGCCGGCAACTGGTCGTAGCCCGGCCCGCCCCGCTCCGAGGGCGTGGCGGAGAACTTGACCTTTTCCTTTTCGGAACGGGCGTTTTCGCGGGTAATCTCGCCTTCGTTGACGGCCCGCTGCAACAAGAGCCACGAGGCCAGCTGCATCAGCCGCGTGGTCAGGCGCATGGATTCGGTTGCGTAGAGAAAGGCGGCTTCCCGGCCCAGCACGCGGCTGTCGGCCCGGCCCTCGCCGTCGAGATAGGAGGCCACGGCCTCGATCAGCCCCATGCCTTCCCGATAGAGCGCGTCAAACCCGCCCGAGGCCACGATGCGCGGCCCGATGGCGATCGCCGGTCCAGTCTCGTCCAATTCGGTCAAGCCGTCTGCCCTCCTGACATTCCGATCCTAGGCGCATTTCGCCTGCCCGTCATCCTGCCCGCACAATCAGGCTGAAAAGAGCTTTAAGACCGGGTTTTCCGGGCAAATCCCTGCCCGGAAAAGAAAAAGAGCGGCAAGACTACCGCTCTCGAAGTTAACAGGGAGGCGTCAAACAGAGGGAGAAACCGCTCTGAAAATCCAGAAAACTCTGAATAATTCGAGATTACCGGGAATTGTTTAATTTGCCGTTAACAGGAGTCGATTTCTTAACCCTGCCAAAATCTCAACATCGTGATGGCATTTGAGGCGTTCCGGCGGAAAAAACGCCTTTCGCGCGGGAACCGCAGGGCCCCTTAACGCGTCATTTACCCTGAGACAGCCGGGCTCCCGGCATGGAGGGACGAGAAATGACCAACCTTTCCCCCGCAGCCACCACCAGCCTCGTGGTCGCCCTGATGGCCATGGCCAATGCGAGGCCGGATGACAGGCCGCAACGCCCCATGGCGCCGCGAAAGCGCCCCAGGCCCCTGCGCCGGGCTAGAGCTTGAAGGCGGCGTCGGCGGCCTGCCGGCTCCTGTCCCGCGCCGCGATGGCGGCGCGCAGCCGCGCGATCTCGGCCTCCAGCAGCTCGATCCGTTCGCTCAATTCCTCCACCGACATGGCGTCGAGGGGCATGCCGACCTCGTGGCCCTTGGGCTTGCTGATGTCATCGTCGAACATGGGCAACCTCCTCGGTCGGTGATTTTCAGGCGTTCGGGCGGCTCAGTCTAGCGCCAAAGGCTTGCCGCGCAAATCCGCTTCGGCCAGCATGGCGACATGACCCTGCCCGACCTGATGAATGCCATCGTCATCGCCGCCCCCGGCGGCCCCGAAATGCTGCAAATCCGCCAGCTCCCCCTGCCCCGCCCCGCCGAAGGGGAAGTGCTGATCCGGGTCGCGGCGGCCGGCGTCAACGGGCCCGACCTCGCCCAGCGCGCCGGGTTATACGACCCCCCGCCCGGCGCCTCGCCCCTTCCCGGGCTGGAAGTGGCCGGCGAGATCGCCGCCCCCGGCGCCAGCCGCTGGCAGGCCGGCCAGAAGGTCATGGCGCTCACCAATGGCGGGGGCTATGCCGATTATGTCGCCGTGCCCGCCGGCCAGGTGCTGCCCGTCCCCGCCGGCTGGACCCTGCCCGAAGCCGCCGCGCTTCCCGAAACCTGGTTCACGCTCACCCAGACGCTGGTGATGCGCGCCGGCGTGGGGCCGGGCATGACCGTGCTCGCCCATGGCGCCTCGGGCGGCATTGGCGGCGCCGCCATCCAGATCGCCACGCTTCTGGGCGCGCGCGCCATCGGCGTCGTCTCCTCGCCCGAAAAGGCCGCCTATGCCAGGCGCCTGGGCGCCTTCGCCACCATCGACCATACCCGCGAGGATATTGCCGGGCGCGCCCGCGAGCTGACCGATGGCCGCGGCGTCGACCGCGTCGTCGATGTCGTGGGCGGGACCATGGCGGCCATCAATGTCTCGGCCTGCGCAAGGGGCGGCCACATCCTCCAGGTCTCGACGCTGGGCGGCAGCAAGGCCAGCCTCTCCCTGCGCGAGATCATGGCGCGCGACATCACGATTTCCGGCTCGACCCTGCGCCCGCAATCGGCGGCCACAAAGGCGGCCATCGCCGCCCGCATCGCCGCCGATCTTCTCCCAGGCCTCGCCCAGCCGGGCTTGGAGAAGCCCGAAATCCGCTTTTTCCCGCTGGCGGACGCCGCCGCCGCCCACGCCGCCATGGAGGCGCGCGGCCATTGGGGCAAGCTGGTCCTATTGACCGATTTCGGCGCGCAAGGGCGGTGAAGACAATGATAAATTCATTGCGGATCACCCCGCCGCGCCTTATATTGCAGCAATTCCCCTCAGCATGAAGCAAAGAGGCGGAGCGGCCCGGAGGAAAACCGGCCGCGCCTGCAAGAGAGATTTATCATGACCCAGCCCCTGTTGATGCCCAAGGCAACTGCCGTCTGGCTCGTGGACAACACAGCGCTGTCTTTCGAGCAGATCGCCGCTTTCTGCACGCTCCACCCCCTCGAGGTGCAGGGCATTGCCGATGGCGACGTGGCCGGCGGCATCATGGGCGTCAATCCCATCCAGAACGGGCAGCTGACCCGCGAGGAGATCGAGCGCGGCGAGGCCGACCCCAATTACCGCCTCAAGCTCAGCGAGCCCAAGGTGCGTGTCGCCGCCTCCAAGCGCAAGGGCCCGCGCTACACCCCGATTTCGCGCCGCAACGAGCGCCCCAACGCCATCAAGTGGCTGGTGCGCAACCATCCCGAGCTCAAGGACGCCCAGATCATGCGCCTGGTCGGCACCACCAAGTCGACCATCGAATCGGTGCGCGAATCCACCCACTGGAATTCGGCCAACCTCACCGCCATGGACCCGGTGACGCTGGGCCTGTGCAGCCAGATCGACCTCGACCTCGAGGTCAAGCGCGCCTCCAAGGGCAGCGCCGGCCCCGATGAGGTGGAAACCGGCACCGTCCTGCTCACCGCCGAGGAGGCCCTGGCCCGCGCCGGCGGCCGCGCCCACGCCGATATGGACGAGGAAGGCTTCGCCCCCGGCGCCGACGAGCGCGCCAGCCAGGCCGAGGAAGAATTCGACGCCGATTCGGTCTTCGCCAAGCTCAAGTCGCTCAAGTCCGACGCCGAGGAATAAGCCCGGGGCCCGGAGGGTCACCCCCTCCCGGCCTCCCCCATCAGGGGGGAGGTGCCCCTCGGTGGATGAGGCAAAATCGTGCCAAATCAGCAGAGCCACACCTCCCCCTTGATGGGGGAGGCTGGGAGGGGGTGCGTGTGAGGCACTTTCTCTCCTAACCGCCGCGTTTCCTCCCGGTAGGAAAAGCATCCGGTGTTTCGGGCGCGCTCAAGCAAGCGCCCCCGCATTGACCAGCCGCCCGCGCCGGCATACCCATTAGGGCCCTTCCTGGACCCTTTTCCATGCTCGATCCCGTTTTCTTCATTCCGGTCGCCGTCATTGCCGTGCTCGTCGTCGGCCTTTCCAAGGCGGGCCTGCTGGGGAGCCTGGGCATGGTGGGCGTGCCGCTCCTGGCGCTGGTCATGCCGGCGCGTGATGCCGCCGGCATGATGCTGCCGGTGCTGCTGGCCATGGACGTCATCGCCATCTGGACCTATCGGCGCGAGGTCAACTGGACCATCATCCGCCTGATGCTGCCCGGCGCCGCCATCGGCACGCTGCTGGGCTGGCTGCTCTGGGCCTTCGTGTCCGACGACGCGGTGCTGCTTTTCGTCGGCGTGGTGACGCTGCTCTTCATCCTCGACGCCATCCTGCCGCTGCGCAAGAAGCTCGCCGGCCTGCCGCCCTCGAAACCCTGGGGCGCCTTCTGGGGCGGCTTTGCCGGCTTCACCAGTTTCATCAGCCACACCGGCGGCCCGCCCTTCCAGATCTACGTGCTGCCCCAGCGCCTGCCCCCGGCGCTTTACGCGGGCACCTCGGCCTTCTTCTTCGCCATCGTCAACGCCGCCAAGCTCATCCCCTATTTCTTCCTGGGCCAGCTCAACGTGCACAACATGACCCTGTCGGCGGCGCTGATTCCGGTGGGGCTGGTCGGCGTGCTGCTCGGCGTGTGGATGGTGCGGCGCATCTCCATGGCCTGGTTCTACCGCATCGCCTATTGGCTGGTGTTCCTGCTCGCCCTCTATATCACCTGGAAGGGCGCCACCGGCCTTTGGGGCGCGGCATAAAGGGCGGAAAAGGGCAACAAAAAAGGGCTGCAGCCCATGTGCTGTAGCCCTTCCCGCTTCCAAAGAGAAACGACTTGCCGCTTTTATGTCGAGGCGGTGTACCTCTGCAATTCGTCCTTCACTTCCAGTTTCTTGCGCTTGAGCGCGCTGACCGTGAGATCGTCGTAGCGGCCGCTTTGCAGTTCGGCCTGGATCTGGCGGTCCAGCTCCTGGTGGCGCCGTTCCAGCGCCGCGATATGCCCTTCAGTCGTCATGACAACTCCTAGAAAGCCTGTGTGGACGCACCATCGTCACAAATATTTCATGCCTTGTCACGCGCCCTTTGCACAGCCATTGAAATCGGATGCAAAACTCCTCGTGATCGGTTAACCAGTGGTGAGGGTTGCGGCGTCGGGAGAGCGCTTCATTCATGCTTTCGCTCAGCAAGGAACAACAGGCGAGCCTGGGGCTGGAGCTTGCCACCAAGCGCCAGGAACACAGCGATCTGGACGCGGCCATCGATACGCTGAGCCGTTCGCACCTGGCCGACCGCATGCTGATCCAGCGCCTCAAGAAGCGCAAGCTGGCGCTCAAGGACCGTATCGTGCAGCTCGAGAACCTGCTGCTGCCCGATATCATCGCCTGAGCCGGGCGCGCTTGAGTTGCCGGGAAATCTGGGCTACACGCCCCCATGGTAGAGCTTGAGGGATTGGCTCTGTGCTGACCAAACCATCCGTCGCCATCGTCATGGGCAGCCAGTCCGACTGGCCCACCATGCGCCTCGCCGCCGAGACGCTGGAAGCGCTCGAAGTCGAATATGAGGCGCGCATCGTCTCCGCCCATCGCACCCCCGAGCGCCTGGTCGATTTCGCCACCAATGCGCGGGCCGAAGGCTTCAAGATCGTCATTGCCGGCGCCGGCGGCGCCGCCCATCTCCCCGGCATGATCGCCGCCATGACCCCCCTGCCGGTCTTCGGCGTGCCGGTGCGCTCCAGGGCGCTCAACGGGCAGGATAGCCTGCTCTCCATCGTGCAGATGCCCGGCGGCATTCCGGTGGGCACGCTCGCCATTGGCGAGCCCGGCGCCATCAACGCCGCCCTTCTCGCCGCCGCCGTCCTGGCATTGTCCGATGACGACCTGGCCGACCGGCTCGATGCCTATCGCGCCCGCCAGACCGGCTCCGTGCCGCTTTTCCCCGCCGATAGCGAGTAAGCCGAAATGTCCCAGCCCCTGTCCCCGCTGCCCCCCGGCAGCACCATCGGCATTCTCGGCGGCGGCCAGTTGGGCCGCATGCTCTCGCTCGCCGCCAGCCGGCTGGGCCTGCGCACCCATATCTATTGCCCCGACCCGGCCAGCCCCGCCTTCGAGGTCACGCCCCACAAGACCGTCGCCGCCTATGACGACGAGGCGGCCCTCGCCGCCTTCGCCGATGCGGTCGATGTGGTGACCTATGAATTCGAGAACGTGCCGGCCGCCACCGCCGAATTCCTTGCCGCGCGCAAGCCGCTGCGCCCCGGCGCCAATGCCCTGGCCATCTCGCAGGACCGGCTGGCCGAAAAGCAGTTCCTCTCTTCCAAGAACATTCCCGTCGCCCCCTGGCGCGCGGTCGGGAGCCTGGCCGATCTCACCGCCGCCATGGGCGAGCTCGGCCTGCCCGCCGTGCTCAAGACCACGCGGCTGGGCTATGACGGCAAGGGCCAGCGCGTCATCCGCGCCCCCGAAGAGGCCGAAGCCGCCTTCGCCGCGCTCGATCCCCACCCGCTGGTGCTCGAGGCATTCATTCCCTTCGAGAAGGAAATCTCGGTGGTCATCGCCCGCAATGGCGCCGGCGAGGTCCGCGCCTTCGACGTGGCCGAGAACGTCCACCGCGACCATATCCTCTTCACCTCCACCGTGCCGGCCGATATTCCGCCCGGCGTGGCGCGCCAGGCCGCCATGCTGGCCAAGGTCATCGTGGTGGCGCTCGATTATGTCGGCGTGCTGGGCGTCGAATTCTTCCTCGTCCCCGGCGAGCGGCCCACCCTTTTGGTCAACGAGATCGCCCCGCGCGTCCACAATTCCGGCCACTGGACCGAGGCGGTGTGCCTTACCGACCAGTTCGAGCAGCATATCCGCGCCGTCGCCCTCTGGCCGCTGGGCGATCCGGCGCGCATGGCCGACGTGGTGATGGAAAACCTCATCGGCGAGGAGGTGCTGGCCGTGCCCGCCCGGCTCGACGGCGACACCCAGCCCCATCTCTACGGCAAGGCCGAGGCCCGCCCCGGCCGCAAGATGGGCCATATCAACCGTATCCAGCGCCGCTAGCCCCTATCGGTCCAGCCACGCGCGCATCGCCGCCGTCACGGCGGCCGGGTTCTCCACGGTCGGCAGGTGCCCGCTTTCAGGAAAGCGCACGAGGCGCGCCCCGGCAATGGCCGCCGCCATCTCCTCCGCCCGCTCGGGCGGGGTCATCTGGTCGGCCTCACCCACCCCCACCAGCGTCGGCACGGCGATGGTTCCGAGCATGTCCAGGGAATCGATGCGGCCGAGAATGGCGGTCTGCTGGCGCAGATAGACCTCCGGCCCCGCATCCAGGGCCATGGCCTGCACCATGCGGGCCATGTCGGTGCCCAGATGCTGCGGCGCCAGCAGCGTCTTGAGCAGCCCGCGCGAAACCCCGACGAACTTCCCCCTTTCGGTCATCTCCATGGCCTTGAGGCGCAATTGCCGCCGCGCCGCGTCGTCGGCGCGGGCCGTGGTGTCGAAAAGCGCCAGATGCGTCACCCGCTCCGGCGCCTGCCGCATGATCTCCAGCGCCACATAACCGCCCATGGACAGCCCGGCCAGCGCGAAGCGCGGCGGCGCCACGGCCAGCACGCGCCCGGCCATGGCGGGAATCGAATCGTCCAGCGTCAGGTCGGCCACCAGGGGCGCCATCGTGTCGGCCAGCCCCGCCGCCACCCCGCGCCACAGCCGCGCATCGCAGAGCAATCCGGGCAGAAGAACCAGCGGCTTGTGCATTTTCACCTCCCGGCAGCGCTCCCGGCCCCGCGATAAACCGGCAGGGCCGGGATTTTTCCCTTCCGAGAGTGGACAAGCCCGCCATCCTGGGCTATAGAGCGGCCCACGGTGATCGGTTCATCCGGTCGGCGACGATGTCTCATGGCGTCGGCGCTTTTGTCCAAACCCACATTCCAGTGCTTCGAAAGGGCGGTTGACCTTTGCAAGTAGTCGTTCGCGATAACAATGTTGACCAGGCGCTCCGCGCGCTCAAGAAAAAGCTTCAGCGCGAAGGCGTCTTCCGCGAGATGAAGCTGCGCAACTACTACGAGAAGCCCTCCGAGAAGAAGGCCCGCCAGAAGGCCGAGGCCGTGCGCCGCGCCCGCAAGCTGGCCCGCAAGCGCGCCCAGCGCGAAGGCGGCCTGCCCAGCCCGACCGCGCGTCCCGCCGCTGCCCGTCCGGCCGCCGCGCCGCGCAGCTAAGCGCTCCAGCGCCCAGGTTTCGTGCAACGCCGTCCCTTGCGGGGCGGCGTTTCGCCGTTCAGCCCGGCCGTTTCCAGGCCCACAACGCCACGGCCAGCGTCAGCCCCGCCATGATCGGCATCAGCACGGTCAGCGCCGAGCCGGCATCGGCAAAGAGCACGCTGGCCAGCGTCGAGCCGATAAAGCCCCCGCCCATCTGGAACACCCCGGTCAGCGCCCCGGCCGCCCCGGCAATGGGGCCGAAGCCGGCCATGGCCGCCGCCGTGGTGCTGGGGCCGATAAAGGCCAGCGCCAGCATCCACAGCGCCACCGGCCCCATCACCGCCAGCACCGAGAGCGGAAACAGCCGGGGCGCCAGCCCGAAGCCCAGCCCCGCCAGCACGATCAGCGCCAGCCCCACGCCCACCATCTGCCGGCCATCAAGGCCATGGGAGAGCCGCGCCGCCGCCAGATTGCCCAGCACGAAAGCGCCGGTCTGGATCAGCATGACCATGGCGAACTGGAACGTGCCCAGGCCGAGCTCGTCGATCAAAACGAAAGGCAGGAGCGCGGCGAAGCCGTAAAAGCCGCCAAAGGCCAGCGCCAGGATCAGCGCCGGCAGCATGAAGGCCGCAGAGCCCAACAAGGCCCGGTAATGGCCCAGCACCGCCAGCGGCCGCAGCGCCACCTGCCGCTCCGGCGGATGGGTCTCGCGCGCCACCCAGGCGGTGAGCGCGATCACCCCCAGCCCGTAAAGCGCCATGACCACGAACAGCACGTGCCAGCTTCCCACGGTCAGCAGCGCGCTGCCCAGGGTCGGGGCGATGGCCGGCGCCACGGTGAGGATGAGATTGATGAGGGTGAGGATGCGGATCGATTCGCCGCCCTCGAACTGGTCACGCACCATGGCCCGCGACAGCGCCACCCCCACCGAGACGCCCACCCCTTGCAGCACGCGCCCGGCCAGCAGCCAGGCGATGTCGGGTCCGAAACTGGCCACCAGGCTTCCCAGCACATAAAGCGCCATGAAGACGATGGTGACACGCCGCCGCCCCAGGCTGTCCGAAAGCGGCCCGCACACCAGTTGCGCCAGCGCGAAAGCGCCGAAATAGACCGAGAGAGAGAGCTTGCCCATCGCCGCCGTGGTGCCCAGATCGGCCACGATGGTGGGCAGCGCCGGCCCGTAAAGCGAGATCGACAGCGGGCCGGCGGCCACCATCAGCCCGCCCACCAGCGCGGTGCGGCGGGGCGACATGGGCGGCAGGGGAGAAAGCTCGGTCATCGGAAAAAGCCCAGGCGGCAACAATGGGGATAGGCCCCCGCCGCCGGGCCCGGGTCAAGCCCCGGACCCGGCCGGCCGCTGCGTCAAAGCGCCCGCTGGAAGAACAGGCGAGCGTGGTTCCACATGCCCCGCCCCCAGAGATCGCTATGGTCCGCCCCCGGCTCGATCCACAATTCGTCCTTGTGGCGCGCCAGCGCATAGACCCGTTTGCCATTGCTGACATCGATCACCGTGTCGCCCGTGCCATGCGCCACCAGAACCGGCGCCGTCACCCCGACGATCCATTGATCGACCGGAAACTGGTCCTGCATCACCAGCGCCACCGGCAGGAAGGGATAGCGCTCCCCCGCCACCGACACCGCCGAAAAGAACGGGGTTTCGAGCAGCAGCGCCTTGGGCTCGCGCTTGCTGGCCACATAGGTGGATGGCCCCGAGCCCAGCGAGCGTCCCCAGACGACGATCGGGTAGCCCTGCCCCGCCGCCCAGTCATAGACCGCAAGGGCATCGGCCAGAATCCCCTCCTGGCTGATGCTGCCCGGCGAAGCCGGAAAACCGCGATAATCGAAGGCGACAAACCCATAGCCATCGGCGACGAATTGCTCGAAGCGCTCATGCTCCTTGCTGAACGAGCCGGAATTGCCCTTGTAATAGACGATGATCGGCTTGCCCGGCCCCGGCGGCTGGTACCAGCCATTGACCACGCTCCCCTCCACCGGCACGGCGATCTCCCGCGCATCCGATAGCGCGGTGTCGGCCAGCGCCGTCACCTCCCCCTGCGGCTCGTATTGCAGGCTGCGCTGGTTGAAATACATATATCCGATGACGCCCAGATAGGCGCAGACCAGCAGGGCCAGCGCCACCCCGAGAATACGGGCGATGAGCTTTCCCGTGCTCATAGCTCGGCCACCGCCTGTTGCAGGCCGCGCGCGAACACCTCGTCGGGCTGGGCGCCCGAAAGCGCGTATTTCTCCCCGAAGATGAAGAAGGGCACGCCGCGAATACCCTGCGCGGCCGCGTCACTGGCCAGTTGCTCGGTAATGGCCAGCTCGTGCGCGTCATTCATGGCGTCGAGTGCATCGCCCCGATCGAAGCCGAATTCCACCGCGATATCGGCCAACACATTGTCGTCATAGACCTGCCGATGCGCGAGGAAATAGGCCTCGGCAATGGCATTGGCCAATTCGTGCTGGGTGCCCAGCGGCTTGGCCAGGCGCGTGATGGTATGCGCCTTGCGCGTGGGGAACATGCGCGGCTGCTGGCTGAGGTCGAGCGCGATGCCGCTCTTGCGCGCCTCCTCCTCCACCCGCGCCCACATCTCCTTCGGGTCGCGCCCATATTTTTCCTTCAGCATGTCGGCCACCACCACGCCCGCCTCGGGCGTATTGGGGTCGAGATAGAAGGGGTGATTCTCTACCTCCACCTCGATATCGCCGGGCAGCGCCGCAATGGCCTTGTCGAGCCGCACCGACCCCACCAGACACCAGGGGCAGACCACATCGGTGAACACGTCGATCTTGAGCAGCTTGGTCATGGGTCACATCCTTTTCTCTGCCAGACATGGCGCGGAACGGCCGCGCCCGCAAGCACGCACCGCCATGTAACCGGATAGAGCCGGCCGAAGATTGCCACTCCACCCCGTCTCGGCTATCGCTGCCCCAACACCTCAACCCGAACCGGGCGATCCGTCATGACCGATATTGCGCTGCCAGCCCTGATCGAGCGCCTCGAAGCGCTCGAAACCCGCATCGCCTTCCAGGACCACACCATAGAGGAACTGAACGACACCATCACCGGCCAGTGGCAGCAGATCGACCTGCTCACCCGCAAAATGGTGCAGATGGAAGAACAGCTCCGCTCCGGCGCCTATATCGCCGACCCCGCCACCGAAAAACCCCCGCCGCATTATTAAGGGGGCGATCGGCTTGCCTCATCGCGGGGAAACCACACGCGGCAAATGCAGGCCGTCGCCCCGGCCTTGAGCCGGGGCCCATCCTGACAGGGTGGAGGGGCCCAATCTCAGGATGGATCCCGGCTCGTGGGCCGGGATGACATTGTGGGTGACAGGAGATGGTGATCCCCAAAAACAAAAAGGCCCGCTTGCGCGGGCCCTTTCCAATCCTGGCGGACACTCAGTGTCCCAGCGCCTTGACGATGTCTTCCGTCATCTTCTTGGCGTCGCCGAACAGCATCATGGTGTTGTCGCGGTAGAACAATTCGTTCTGCACCCCGGCATAGCCGGCGGCCATGCCGCGCTTGATGAACAGCACCGTGCCGGCGTCCTCGACGTTGAGAACCGGCATGCCATAGATGGGCGAGGTCTTGTCGGTCTTGGCGGCGGGGTTGGTGACGTCGTTGGCGCCGATGACGAAGGCCACGTCCGACTGGGCGAATTCGGAATTGATATCCTCCAGCTCGAACACCTCGTCATAGGGCACGTTGGCTTCCGCCAAGAGCACGTTCATGTGCCCCGGCATGCGGCCCGCCACCGGGTGGATGGCGTATTTCACCGTCACGCCCTCGGCCTTGAGCAGGTCGGCCATTTCGCGCAATGCGTGCTGGGCCTGCGCCACCGCCATGCCGTAGCCGGGCACGATGATGACCTTGCCGGCATTCTTCATCAGGAAGGCGGCGTCTTCGGCCGCGCCCTGCTTGACCGGGCGGTCATCCTCGGCCGCGCCCGAGGCGGCAGCGGCGTCGCCGCCGAACCCGCCCAGGATCACCGAGATGAAGCTGCGGTTCATCGCCTTGCACATGATGTAGGACAGAATCGCGCCCGACGAGCCGACCAGCGCGCCGGTGATGATGAGCGCGGTATTACCCAGCGTGAAGCCGATGCCCGCCGCCGCCCAGCCCGAATAGGAGTTGAGCATCGAGACCACGACCGGCATGTCGGCACCGCCGATGGGGATAATCATCAGCCCGCCCAGCACCAGCGCCAGGATGGTGATGAGCCAGAACAGCCAGGGATCGGCCGAGACCGTGAAGGCCCAAACCAGCGCCACGATGGCCACGCCCATGACGATGTGGATGGCGTGGCGCGCCGGCAGGATGATGGGCTTGCCGCTCATATTGCCGTTGAGCTTGGCGAAGGCGATGACCGAGCCGGTGAAGGTGAAGGCGCCGATGGCCACCCCGATGCTCATTTCCACCAGCGCCTGGGCATGGATATGCCCGCCGGTGCCGATGCCGAAGGCCTCGGGCGCATAAAGCGCCGCCGCCGCCACGAACACCGCCGCAAGACCCACCAGCGAGTGGAAGGCGGCGACGAGCTGGGGCATGTCGGTCATCTTGACCGTGCGGGCCATATAGGCGCCGATGCCCCCGCCCAGCGCCAGCCCGGCCACGATCAGCAGCCAGCTCAGCCAGTCGGAAGGCGCAGCCACGGCCAGCGTGGTCACGATGGCGATGCCCATGCCCACCATGCCGAACATATTGCCCTGGCGGGACGAGCTGGGGCTGGAGAGCCCGCGCAGCGCCAGGATGAACAGCACCCCGGCCACCAGATAGAGAAGGGCTGCGATATCTGCAGAAATCATCGACTCAACCCTTCTTCTTGTACATGGCCAGCATGCGCTGGGTGACGAGGAACCCGCCAAAGATGTTCACGCTGGCAAAGACCAGGGCGATGAAGCCGAAGACCTTGGAGACCCAGTTGCCGTCGGCGGCCAGATGCACGCCCACGGCCAGCAGCGCCCCCACCACGATCACCGAGGAGATGGCGTTGGTCACGCTCATCAGCGGGGTGTGCAGCGCCGGGGTCACCGACCAGACCACGAAATAACCCACGAAGATCGCCAAAACGAAAATGGCGAGGCGGAAGGTGAATGGATCGATCGCTTCCATCATTTGGTTTCCTTGGGGGTTGCGGGCTTCTTGGCGGCGGCGGCAGGCTTGGCGGCGGGCTTTTTCGCCGCCGGCTTGGCCGGGGCTTCCGCGCCGGTCGCGGGCGCTGCCGCGGCGCTCTTGGCTGCCGGTTTCCGGGTTGCCGCCGGCTTTTTCACCGCGGCCGGTTTCTTCGCTGTCGCGAGCTTGGCTTCCGCCTTTTCCGCCGCCGGAGCGGCCTCGGCCTTCTTCACCGGCGCCTTGCGCGGCGCGGCCGGCTTCTTGGCCGGAGCGGCCTTGGCTTCTGCGGCCGCGGCGGGGGCTGCGGGGCTGGCGAAATTGGGGTGCACCACCGCGCCGTCGCGCGTCAGCACCGTGGCCTTGACCAGCTCGTCGTCCCAGTTGATGGCGAGCTTCTTTTCCTTGGCGTCGATCAGCGTGGTCAGGAAGGAGAGGAGATTGCGCGCATAGAGCTGGCTGGCCGTGGTGGGGATGCGTCCCTGCACATTGGTGTAGCCGATGATCTTGACGCCGTTGTGCTCGATCACCTTGCCCGGGACGGTCAGCTCCACATTGCCGCCGCGCTCGGCGGCGAGGTCGACGATCACCGAGCCGGGCGCCATGGATTCGACCATGGCCCTGGTGATGAGGCGCGGCGCCGGGCGGCCCGGGATCAGCGCGGTGGTGACCACGATGTCCTGCTTGGCGATATGCTGGGCGGTGAGCTCGGCCTGCTTGGCCTGGTATTCGGCGCTCATCTGCTTGGCATAGCCGCCGGCGGTCTCGGCCTGCTTGAATTCCTCGTCCTCGACGGCGATGAACTTGCCGCCCAGGCTTTCCACCTGCTCCTTGGCGGCCGGGCGCACGTCGGTGGCCGACACCACCGCGCCCAGGCGCTTGGCGGTGGCGATGGCCTGAAGGCCGGCCACGCCCGCCCCCATGATAAAGGCCTTGGCCGGGCGCACCGTGCCGGCGGCGGTCATCATCATCGGCAGGGCGCGGTCGAATTCGGCCGCCGCCTCGATGACGCCCTGATAGCCGGCAAGGTTGGCCTGCGAGGAGAGGATGTCCATCACCTGCGCGCGGGTGATGCGGGGCATGAATTCCATGGCCACGGCGGTGACGCCCGCCTTGGCCAGCGCCGCGATATCGGCCTCGTTGCCATAGGGGTCGAGCGCGCCGATCACCAGCGCCCCCTTGTTGACCCCGGCCAGGGCGGATGCGGCCGGGCGGCGCACCGCCAGAACGATGTCGGCGCCCTTGAGGGCGGCGTCGGCGCTGGCCGCGATGGCGGCGCCCGCGGTTTCGTAATCCTTGTCCAGGATGCGCGAGCCCAGCCCGGCGCCCTTTTCCACGCTCACGCTGGCGCCCAGCGCGATCAGCTTGCCAACCGTTTCCGGGGTCGCCGCGACGCGGTTTTCCCCGTCGAAACGTTCGCGGACAATCGCAATTTTCATGAAAGTCTCCTGCCCGCCTGCCCGCCGGACAGGCTTGTTACTGCCTGCGCTGTTCGCCGATCAGGGGTTGACGACGAAATACAGAACCACCATCAGCACGGCGGCCGAAAGGACGATCCATTTCACGCCCGTGACGAACATGGTGTAGGTGGCTTCGTGCTGGGCATAATCCATCGCCGATTCCAGAACCGGTTCGGAATGGTGTTCGGGGCGCTTCTTGGCCATATCGTCCTCGTTCGTCCAGTCTTCCAAAGTCTATCAAACCAAAGTCGGCCTCAGGGCGAGGCCGCTTCCAGCTCGTCGATCAGCCCTTCGATCATGGCAAGGCCGAGCGACCAGAATTGCGGATCCTTCGCGTCGAGCCCGAAGGGAGCCAACAATTCGGAATGGTGCTTGCTTCCCCCGGCCTTGAGCAGCTCGAAATAGCGCTCGGCGAAACCCTCATTGGCCCTCTCATACTGCGCATAGAGCGAGTTAACAAGGCAATCGCCGAAGGCATAGGCATAGACATAGAAGGGCGAGTGGATGAAGTGGGGAATATAGGCCCAGAAGATGTCGTAGCCTTCGTTCTGCAGAACAGCGTCGCCCAGTGATTCCCTCTGCACGTCCAGCCAGATGCGGTTGATCTCCTCGGTGCGCAATTCCCCCTGCTTGCGCGCGGTGTGCACGCGCCGCTCGAAGCTGTAGAAGGCGATTTGCCGCACCACGGTATTGAGCATGTCCTCCACCTTGCTCGACAAGAGCGCGAAGCGCTGCTTGGGGTCGGTGGTCTTGTCCAGCATGTGGCGGAAGGTCAGCATTTCCCCGAAGACGCTGGCCGTCTCCGCCAGGGTCAGCGGGGTATTGGCCAGGATCGGCCCCTGCGCCGCCGCCAGCCGCTGGTGCACGCCATGGCCCAGCTCGTGCGCCAGCGTCATCACGTCGCGCGAGCGGCCCATATAGTTGAGCATCAGATAGGGATGGGCGCTGGGCACGGTGGGATGCGCGAAGGCGCCCGAGAGCTTGCCATTGCCGGTGGGCGCGTCGATCCAGCCCGAATTGAAGAAGGGCGCCGCCATTTCCGCCAGCTTCGGCGAGAACCGGCCATAGGCCTCCATCACCGTATCGACCGCCTGCGTCCAGTCCCAGACGCGCTCGTCGCTGGTCGGCAGCGGCGCATTGCGGTCCCAGGCATTGAGCTGGTCCTTGCCGAACCATTTGGCCTTCATTTTGTAATAGCGATGGCTGAGGCGCGGATAGGCGTCCTCCACCGCCTTTTGCAGCGCGTCGACCACTTCGCGCTCCACCGAATTGGCCATGTGGCGGCTGTCGGCGATGTCCGTGTAGCCGCGCCAGCGGTCGGAGATTTCCTTGTCCTTGGCCAGCACATTGGTGATGTGGGTGAACAGCCGCGCATTTTCCGCCAGCGTCTTGCCCAGCGCCTTGAAGGCGCTTTCGCGTTTTTTCTCGTCGCGCTCGCTCAGCAGATGCAGCGTCGATTCCATGTTGAGGCTTTCCCCATCCACCTCGAAGACCAGGCTGGAAAGGGTTTCGTCGAAGAGGCGATTCCAGGCCGAGAACCCGGTCACCGACTTGTCGTGGAACAATTCCTCCAGCCTGTCGTCGAGCTGGTAGGGCTTGGCCTTGCGCAATTCGGCGAACCAGGTGCGATAGCGCGCCAGCTCGGCATCCTTGTCCAACGCCGCATCCAGCTCGGCGTCCTCGATGCGGTTCAGCTCCAGCTCGAAGAATAAGACGCGCGTGGACAGATTGGTCAGCGCCTCATTGGTGTCGCCCATGAATTTGGCGCGGTCCGGGTCGGTGGCGTTCTGCGCATAATGGAGGAACGCGAAGGAGCCGATGCGCCCGCTGATATCCCCCAGCGCCTCGCTGTCCCGGATCGCCTCGATCAGCCGGCCGGCCCTGGTCAGCTCGACCAGCCTGCCCTTGTAGTCGGCCTCGAATTTTTCCGCCCGGGCCTTGGCCTCCTCCAGCGCCGCGGCGAATTCGGGGCTGTCCTTGCCCGGATAGAGATCGCTGAGGTCCCAGACCGGCAGCGCGCCGAACTGGTTATGGCCTTTTTGGGCAGGGGCGGTCATGAGGCTTCTCCGACAAAACAAACGCTTGGACGCGCCGGACCTTACCCAGCCGCTTACCCGATGGGAAGGGCGCACAATTGCAGCACCCGCGCTAGGAAATTCTCAAGCTTTTGCTGGCCTTCTGGGGGCAGTCCCTGCCCACAGGTCCGCCATGAGCATGTCCAGCCTTTCCATCGGCGCCGCCGGAATGCACCGCGCCGCCGAACGCTTCGAAGCCAGCGCCAGCCGCGTCGCCCGCTACGGCACCGGCCTCGCCGAGGTCGACATCGCCAGCGAGATGGTCGACATCATCCAGACCAAGGCCCAATACAAGGCCTCCGCCAAGATCGTCACCGTCGCCAGCGACATGGCCAAGGCGGCCATCGACATTCTGGCGTAGCCCGAAAGCGCGGCGCTTAACCCCACCCCCTCCCAACCTCCCCCATCATGGGGGAGGTGCCGCTCCGTGCCTCTGGCACAATCCCGCCCCATCCACCGGGGCAGCACCCTCCCCCTTGTGGGGAGGGATGGGGAGGGGGACCAAAAACGAAAAAGCCCCGGCATGCCGGGGCTCTTTCCTCATCCATCCGCCCTCACTCGGAAGGCGCGTTCACCATGCCCAGCGCGCTCATATAGAGCTCGAGCAGGGCTTCCTGCTCCATGCGCTCATTGGCGTCCTGCTTGCGGATGGTGACGATCTTGCGCAGGATCTTGGTATCGAAGCCGTTGCCCTTGGCCTCGGCATAGATTTCCTTGATATCGGCGGCGATGGCCGCCTTTTCCTCTTCCATGCGCTCGATGCGCTCGATAAAGGCCCGCAACTGGTCCTGGGCAACGCTGTCTTCGACGGCCATGACACTTCCTTTCCTGTGCTGGCCCCGTTCAATCGCACCCGCCGGTCCGGTTCAACCCGTTTTATGGCCCAATCCACATGGCGCGCGGTCCCCCCGCCCCCATTTCCGCCAAAACCGGCCATTAGCCATTGACCGCAACGCCCCCATGGGCTCAAAGAAGGCTCGTTTTTCCGATGATTGCTGGCGCGCGATTGCCCATGACCCGTCTCGGCTTTACCCTGATTGGCACGATAATCCTCGGCCTGGGTCTCTCCACCCTGCCGGCCAGGGCCGATCTGCGCATCTGCAACGAGACCGGCAACCTGGTTTCGGTGGCGCTGGGCTATCGCGCCGAGCGCGGCTGGATGAGCGAGGGCTGGTGGCAGACCCCGCCCGGCGACTGCCGCGTGCTCTATCAGGGGGACCTGGAAAAGCGCTTTTATTACCTCTATGCCGTGGACGATATCGGCGGGGGCGCCTGGGACGGATCGGTCTTCATGTGCACCCGTGACGAAACCTTCACAATATTCGGGGTTGAGGATTGCCTTGCCCGGGGCTATGAGCGCACCGGGTTCTTTGAAATCGATACTCAGAGCCGGACCGACTGGACCTTGCAGCTGACCGACAGCGCCGGTGGCCCCGCCATTGTCGGCCCGGATGGCGGCGAAGATCTCGAAGACCCGGCTTTTCTCGTCGATCCCGACGACATCACCCTCGACGCGCCGCTCGACGACGTGGAAGCGCCCGAGACCTGAAACAACTGAACCGCATGGACACGCAATGAGACGCATGAGACGCGCCAAGATCCTCGCCACCCTCGGGCCCGCCAGCCACGAGGAAAAGATGATCGAGGAACTGGCCAAGGCCGGCGCGGACGTGTTCCGCATCAATATGAGCCATGCCAGCCACGACCTGCTCAAGCAGACCGTGGAGCGCATCCGCACTGTCGAGAAGCGCCTCAACCATCCCCTGGGCGTGCTGGTCGACCTGCAGGGCCCCAAGCTGCGCGTGTGGAAATTCGCCGAAGGCGCGGTCAATCTCGTCGCCGGGCAGAAATTCACCCTCGACAGCAACAAGGACGACAACGGCAATGCCGAGCGCGTCTATCTGCCCCATCCCGAGATCATCGAATCCGTTTCGGTGGGCGACCGGCTGCTGCTCGACGATGGCAAGCTGCAACTCAAGGCCACCCGCGTCGGCGGCGGCGCCATCGAGACCGAGGTCATCTATGGCGGCAAGCTCTCGGACAAGAAGGGCGTCTCCCTGCCCGATACGCTCCTGCCCACCGGCGCGCTGACCGAGAAGGACCATGCCGACCTGCTCGCCGGCCTTGCCGTCGAGGCCGACTGGATCGCCCTGTCCTTCGTGCAGCGCCCCGAGGATATCATCGATGTCCGCAAGATCGTGCAGGGCCGCGCCGGCGTCATGGCCAAGATCGAGAAGCCCCAGGCCATCGAGCGGCTCGAGGAGATCGTCAAGCTCTGCGACGCCATCATGGTGGCACGCGGCGACCTCGGCGTCGAATTGCCGCTCGAAACCGTGCCGGGCCTGCAAAAGCGCATGATCCGCATGTGCCGCCGCTACGGCAAGCCGGTGGTGGTCGCCACCCAGATGCTCGAATCGATGATCTCCTCGCCCGTGCCCACCCGCGCCGAGGTCTCCGACGTCTCCATCGCCGTCTTCGAGGGCGCCGACGCCATCATGCTCTCGGCCGAGAGCGCCTCGGGCCAGTATCCGGTCGAGGCGGTCGCCACCATGAACAAGGTGGCCGTGGCCGTCGAGGGCGACGTCAATTATCGCGGCATCATCCGCGCCGCCCAGACCGAGCCGGAGGCCACCGCCGCCGACGCCATTTCCGCCGCCACCCGCCAGGTGGCCGAAACGCTCGACCTGGCCGCCATCGTCACCTACACCGCCTCGGGCTCCACCGGCATCCGCGCCGCCCGCGAGCGGCCCAGCAAGCCCATCATCGCCCTCTCGCCCAATCTGCGCACCATTCGCCGCCTGTCGGTGGTCTGGGGCATTCATTGCGTGCAGACCGAGGATGCGGTGAACCTGGAGGACATGGTCGATCGCGCCTGCGTCATCGCCTATCAGGAGGGCTTCGCCCGTCCCGGCGACCGCATCGCCATCACCGCCGGCGTGCCCCTGGGCACCCCCGGCGCCACCAACATGCTGCGCATCGCCTTCGTCCGCCAGGACGGCGCCGGCTCGAGCTGATCCGGGTAGATCGCGCCGCCGGCGCGATTTTTCTTGGCAAAAGAGCCGCGGGGCTGACCGCGATGGTTAAAATTTGAACGGCGCCCTTGCCGAGGCGCTAACGATGCCCGGTTATGGATTCATAACGGGGCTCGTTTAAGCCTCGGCACCATGTTGCTCGATTTCTTCACGCTCTATGTCACCATCGTCCTGGTGGCTTTCGCACTGGCTATCGTCTGGGCCTCCATCGCCTCGCGATACCGGGATTTCGCGGCGGGGTGGCTCTGGTGCGCGGCCTGCGGGCTGATTGCGGCGGGCGGCGCGCTGCTTCCCTTCCAGCACATGGTCGCATTCCCCATCCTTCCCGCCATCCTGGGAAATGGCACGATCCTGCTCGGCTTCTGGCTGCTCTGGAGCGGGCTGCGCCGGTTCAACGGCCAGTCGCAGGGCTGGCCGATGATCGCCGCCTTCACCACCCTCAGCGTCCTGCTCACCGCCGTCTTCTTCGGCAATGAGGGCGCCATCTCCATCGTCTATGCCCTGGGCCAGTCCGTCCCCATGGCCCTGAGCATCGGGCTGGTCCTGTGCGGATCGCGGCGGGCGGCCGGGGCGTGGCTGACCTGCGCCGGCATCGGCGTGGGCCTGGCCGGCCATGCCGTGGTCACCGGCATGAATATCGGCATCCTGCTCGGCGTCTTCCCCACGGACGGCGCCTCTCCCATCGCCGCCGCCACCATGCTGGGGGTGATCTTCTGCGGCATACTGTGGAATTTCGGCTTTGCCGTGATGACCATAGAGCGGCTGCGCAACGACGTCGTCGAGCTGAGCAATCTCGACCCGCTGACGGGGCTGTGGAACCGCCGGAAATTCGACCAGGAGCTTGCCCTGGCCAATGCACGCTCCGCCCGGGGCGGCCGGCCCTATGCCCTGCTGCTGCTCGACCTCGACCATTTCAAGGCGGTGAACGACCAGCTCGGCCATAAGGGCGGGGACACCTATCTCCGCCATTTCGCCGCCATCGCGCGCACCTGCCTGGGCGAGACCGGGCTGATGATGCGGCTGGGGGGCGACGAGTTCTGCATCATCGTGCCCGATTCCTCGGCCCCGGAGGCGCGGGCGCTGGGCAAGCGCATTCTCGAGAGCTTCGCCGCCCACCCCATGCATTATGGCGGGCGCGAGCTGCCGCTCTCCTGCAGCATCGGGGCGTCCATCTGGTCGCGCCAGACCGCCGACGATCCCGATGCCGTGTTCTGCCGCGCCGACAAGGCGCTCTATTCGGTCAAGTCCGAGGGCCGGAACGGCTTCTCCCTGCTTCCCCCGCCCCTCAAGCGCGTCACCGCGCCCCCGCCCGCCCGGCAGGCCAGATCCCGCATGGCGAAGGCCTAGGCAGCGCCCCCGTCACGGGCAGGTGGTCACCTGGTTGGCGCAGGTGTCGTCCGTCCAGCCGCGATAGTGCTGGCCGAGATCGCTCACCTCCACCTCCACCCAATTGCCCATGCAGGCATAAAGGCGTTCGACCTGCGGCCCGATATAATCGGGGCCCTGGCGCCGCTCGGGCGCATCATCGAGGTCGAGCACCATGGGCGCATGATGGGAGGGCTGGGCAAAAAGCGCACTCCCCTCCATCGAGAGGCCGAGCAGGCGACCCGACACCCATCCCTCTCCCGCAAAGACCACGTCCGGCCCGGTTTCGGAGCCATAAGTGTTGATCGTCGCCTGCTCGATGCGGAACCATCCGTCCTGCGCGCCGACGATGGACACCTCGGCGGCGAAGTCGTCATCCGTTTCCTGGAGGGATGGCAGCCGGCCGATCACCGGATAATCCGTGCCCGGGCCGGCGCGCACATTGGTCCCGTCCGGGTCGGTATCGGCGGACCAGGCCCCGATATGGCAGAGCGGCGCGTTCGCGGCCGCCGCCTGGCCGGCGCAGGTTTTGAGGAGCGGCGCGGCCGCCTCCCGCGCGCCATCGAGCGGATATTCCTCCGCGCCATCCTCCACGAAGACCATCAGCGTGCCCCGCGCGGTCAGCAGATCGGCCAGCCGCGCATCGAGAACGGTCCTGCCTTCGAGGACGAACGAATCGTCCATCTCCACATAGAAGCCGGTGGCCTGGAGCGGCACCATGATGTCCCCGGCCTGCAACAGCACCTCGATTTCCGCCCCGTCCTCCGCCGCGCCGGGCGTGAAGGCCAGGGCGAAGCTCAGCCCATCGCCATCCGGCGTGCAGGAAAAGGACACCGGCGCATAGTCCGATTGCGGAATGCCGTAATAGAGCGAGGCGCCATGTGCGCCGGCCTCGCCCTGCCATCCCGGCTCGTCGGCGGCCATCACCCCCGTGACCATGAGGCCGGCCAGGGCGATGCCCCACAGGTCGGGCCGCGCTTTTCCGCTCGATTCCATCGTCTCCTCCACTCCGCCGGCCCGGCGCCGGCCCCTATGCTTTCCCTCAGAAGCGCGCCTCGTTCTCGCGCGCCAGCCGCGTGAAAGCCTCCGAATCCGGCTGGTAGCGCTGCGCGGCGGCGTCCCAGCGATAGGTGACGGTGAAAATCCGCTCCCCCGGCGCGACGGCGACAGCGCCGCCGCAATCCTCCGCCGTGAGCGTCGTCCGCTCGCTCACCACCGCCACGATATCGGCAAGGGGCTCTCCATCCCCGGTCCGCAGGCTGACCTCCTGACGCCGCTCGAAACCGCAGCCCCGCTCGCTGAGCGTGTCGATGGCATCGACCAGCGCCAGCTGGTCGTCGCGCAGGAGGATCAGGGCGGTTATCGCATAGCCCTGGCTGGAATTGTGGTGCGTGCTCTGCGTCACCAGCAGATCGCTCCCCGTCCCGAGCGGCAGGCGGGCCGGCTCCAGGAACGACGTCGAGCGGTCGAAGGCGACATTGGCGGCGTCGAGCAGCCGGGGCGCGCCCGCGACCTCGAAAAGCGCCAGAACGGAAAAGCCGAGATCGTCCTCCGTGGCGCCCAGATCGATCAGCAGCGCCAGCCGGTCCTTGCCGCCCGAGAGCATCGGCACCGAGGCGAGCCGCAGGAAACCCGTGGGCGCCAGCCTTATGGCCTGCGCGTCCCCGCCTTCGATATGGCGGATGCCGGCCGGCAGCGCGCCGCCGGAAAAGCGGCCGTTCTCGAGCGTGATCCCGGCAATGACGCGCTCGACGAGGTCGAGATAGGTTCCCTCGCCCATGGGCAGCGCCTCGGCCGGGGCGGGAGCCGATGCCGATTGGGCCGCGGCGCCCCCCGTCATGCAAAGGAGAAACGCCAGCGCCAGGACCACATGCCGGCGCACGATCATGCTCATCGTCCCGTAAGTGATGCGAGAGCCTCGAGCCTATACGCCCCCGCCCCGCGCGTATAGGCAAAACGGCCGCCCGCCGGCCGCCCGCAGGCGGGGCCCCGGCCGGCGGCTTGCCGGGTCAGGCCGGCAGCAGGCTGGTGTGAAGACGCCGGATCTGGGAGGGATCGAGCGTGTGGTTTCCGATTTTGAGCATGGCGCCGCGCAGGCTGACCGGGGCGGCGTGTTCCATGGCGAAGCGCACCGCCTTGGCGGCGGAGCGGAAATGGCGCGGGCCTTGCGCAAGCGCGCTCGCCGCGTCGCTGCCGAGGAAGAGTTCCCCCGGCGCGTCGAGAATCTGGATATTCATGTGTTTCTTTCTTCCGGGAAAAATCCCGGCTTTCTGCGCAGCAAGGGTCGTCGGGGAGACGATTCCCGCCCGAAACCCGCGCGCAAGGCCGCAATGCGGCTCTTGAATGATAAAGTGGATCGCTTCGGCGCCGGTGGCAAGGCGCCTGCATCAGCCCCTGCGGGCGCTGGATGGCGCAATGCTTGCTGCACCCCGTTTGGGGCGGGCCGCCTGCGGCGGGATCAGCGCTTGCTGATGGCGATGGTGAAAACCTGCTCGCCGGCCTTGGAGGCCGCTCGGCGTGCCGTGCTGGGGGAGAGATCGGTTTCCTCCACCACGCGCTCGATGGTCTCGCTCCGGGATTTGACCCGGTAGAGCACCGGTCCGCTGTCGTGGGGAAGGCAGGAGATGACTTCGCAAGGGCCCGAAGGCCGGTTGCTGTGCCGCGGCGCAGAACGCAAATCCAGCATCTGGCCGACTTTGTAATGATGCGCCATGGCGGGCTCCTTACCGGGAGAGGAGGGCGCGTTCACGCGCCCTCGCACGGATCGGCTCAGGCCAGCTGCACGTTGATGGCGGATTCCCGGCCGTCACGGCCCTTTTCGAGGTCGTAGCTGACCTTGTCGCCATCGCCCAGGCCGGAAATGCCGGCGCGCTCCAGCGCGGAGACATGCACGAAGGCATCCTTGCCGCCCTGGTCGGGAGTGATGAAGCCGAAGCCTTTGGTGGAATTGTAGAACTTGACGGTGCCGGAAATCATTTTGGCGCCCTTTCAGATAAGCTCGAAGCAGTGCAAACGAGCAGGTTTCCCCCGTGCAGAATGCAACAGGGGCCTAGAAACGTTTGCAGTTCGGAAGGAAAGCCAATCAACCGGTCCAGCCGGGAAGGTCAGGTCGCCAACAGGGGCAGAAAACGTATGTTTCAACCTTCTACCCCAATTGCGGTTATGTCAAGGCAATCCGCTTCGGGGGCCCGACGGGAGGGTGCGGGACCCGGCCCGCCACCGCCGCTCCCAAAACAAAAAGCCCGCTGATGCGGGCTTTTTTCAGTCTGGCGATGCGCGCCGTCTCAGCCCTGGCGGGCCTTGTAGCGCTTGTCCACCTTGTTGATGATGTACACCCGGCCGCGACGGCGGACGAGCTTGTTCGCGCGGTGGCGAGTGAGCAGCGCCTTCAGCGAGTTACGGATCTTCATCGGTTTATCCTCAGGTCAAACAACAAGGACGCCCAGCGGCGTCCGAAACTTGCGCGCATACATAGGGAAATTGCCCCGGCCTGTCAACGCGCCCCGGGCCCCCAAATCATGCTTTCGCCCAGCTTTGCCATATGCGGGAAAACAGGGACGCATTAACCCGGTGGTGGCAAAGCCCGGGATACTGTCAGGCCTGCAACAATTCCTGCGGAACCGCTCCCATGGCCAGCCAAGCCACGCCCGCCACCGGCACGCTCGTCGTCGATCCCTCCCCCTATATGGCCAACCTCGTCACCCAGATGCTGCGTCATCTGGGCGGCAAGGACATCCGCGAGGCCAGCTCCGCCCACCAGGCCATGCTGGAGTTGCGCAAGCGCAGCTTCGCCCTCGTCATCCTCGACGATGCCCTGGAGGGCATTGACGGGATCGAGCTGACCCGCCGCCTGCGCGCCGATCCCGAATGCCCCAATCGCTACGTGCCCATCATCATGATGAGCAGCGCGCCCGATGTCAGGCGCATCGCCGCCGCCCGCGATGCCGGCGTCACCGAATTCCTGCGCAAGCCCTTCGCGGCCAATCACCTGCAGATGCGGCTCGACGCCATGGCCGCCAATCCGCGCGGCTTCGTCGAGGCCGAAACCTACAAGGGCCCCGACCGCCGCCGCCGCGCCGTCAAAACCGGCCTCGAGCGCCGCAAGGAGGGCTAGGCGCCTCCCCGCACCCTGTCGCCCCGGCCCCGGGCCGGGGCCTATGCTGACAACGTGTCGCTCAATCCCAATTCGGCCTGCCCTATGCGTCGGGATGGCGGAGGACCATGCCCCGCTCGAACGGGATCATCGCTCCTTCGCCCCTCTCCCCCGAGGGAGAGGGGAAGCCGGGCCATTGCCCCCGCCGGTCAAACGGGAGACGCCCCTCACACCCCCAGCACCGCCGCTTCGGGCACCTCGATTTCGCGCCAGCGGTGGCAGGCCACCAGCCGGCCGTTCCCGATGTTCTCCAGCACCGGGCGCTTTTCGGCGCAATAGGGCTTGGCGAAGCGGCAGCGGGTGCGGAAGGCGCAACCCGAGGGCGGGTTGATCGGCGAGGGGATTTCCCCCTTGAGCGCGTCGATATTGCGCTGCCGGGCCAGCTTGGGGTCGGGCACCGGCACGGCCGTCAGCAGCGCCCGCGTATAGGGATGGCGCGGCGCCTCGTAGATTTCATCGCCGCTCGCCAGTTCCACGATCCGCCCCAGATAGAGCACCAGGATGCGGTCCGACACATGCCGCACCACCGAGAGATTATGGCTGATGAAGATCAGCGTCAGCCCGAATTCGTCCTTGAGCTCGGCCAGCAGGTTGAGGATCTGCGCCTGGATGGACACGTCCAGCGCCGAGACCGGCTCGTCGCACACGATCAGCTTGGGCTCGGTGATGAGCGCCCGGGCGATGCCGATGCGCTGGGCCTGCCCGCCGGAGAACTCATGCGGATAGCGGTTTATCATCTCGGGCAGCAGCCCCACCGCCTCCATGATCCGCAGGACGCGCTCGCGCCTTTGCGCGCCCCTGAGCTCGGGCCGCAGCGTGCGCAGCGGATCGGCGATGATCTCGCCCACCGTCATGCGCGGGTTGAGCGAGGCCAGCGGGTCCTGGAAGATGATCTGCAGGTCGGCGCGCCGCTTGCGCATCGCCTCGGCCGGCAGGCGCGTCAGGTCCTGGCCCAGCCACAGCACCTGCCCCTCGTCGGGGCTGAGCAATTGCAGGATGCAGCGGCCCAATGTGGACTTGCCGCATCCGCTTTCGCCCACGATGCCCAGCGTCTCGCCCTGGCGCACGGTGAAGTTGATGTCGCTCAGCGCCGTCAGCGTCAGCTTGCGCGAAAACAGCCCCGTGGCGATGGAGAAGGTTTTCTTGAGGTCGCGGACTTCGATGAGATTGGCCGGGCTCTGGTTCATCACGCCACCTTCTGGCCCGCCAACGGGCCCTCATAGAAACAGGCTTTCTCCCGCCCCTCCCCGATCGGGGTCAGCGCCGGCCGCTCTTCCAGGCACCGGTCGAAGCAGAAGGCGCAGCGCGGATGGAAAGAACACCCCTTGGGCAGGTGCTCGAGGCTGGGCGGCAGCCCCTGGATGGGGTCGAGCCGCTTGGCGCGATGCGCCACATGCGGGGTCGAATGCAGCAGGCCCAGCGTATAGGGATGGCGCGGATCGTAGAAGAGATCGTCGGTCCTGCCCTTCTCCACCGCGCGCCCGCCATACATCACCATCATGCGGTCGGCGACGCCCGCCACCACGCCCAGATCGTGGGTGATGAGCACCAGCGCGGTGCCGAAATCGTCGGTCAGCGTCTTGAACAGGTCCAGCATCTGCGCCTGCACGGTCACGTCCAGCGCCGTGGTCGGCTCGTCGGCGATGAGGATCTTGGGCTGGCACAAGAGCGCCATGGCGATCATCACCCGCTGGCGCATGCCGCCCGAAAGCTCGTGCGGAAAGGCATTAGCGCGCTTGGCCGGTTCGGGGATGCCCACCCGCTCCAGCATGGCGATGGCCTCCTGCACCGCCTTGCCGCGCTCGAAGCCGCGATGCTTGACCAGCACTTCGGCCAGTTGCGTCTTGATCCTGAGGCTGGGATTGAGCGAGGTCATCGGATCCTGGAAGATCATGGCGATGTCCTTGCCGCGGATGCGGTCCAGCGCCGCCGGCGCCATGCCAACCAGGTTCGTGTCCCCCAGCATGGCCTGGCCGCTGGTGCGCCCGTTGCGCGCCAGAAGGCCCATGATGGAGAGGAACGCCTGGCTCTTGCCCGAGCCCGATTCCCCCACAACGGCCAGCGTCTCGCCCGCTTCCAGGGTGAAGTTGAGGTCGTTGACCGCCCGCACTTCCGAATTGCGCAGCGCGAAGGTGACGCTCAGGTCCTTGACGTTCAAAACCGTGCTCATCTCAGCGATCCTTGGGGTCGAGCGCATCGCGCAGGCCGTCACCGATATAGGTGAGGCAGAACAGCAGCGTCACCAGCACGGCGGCCGGCGCCAGGAGCAGCCAGGGCATCACCTCGGCCACCGGCGCCCCCGCCGAGATCAGCGTGCCCAGCGAGGTCTGCGGCTCCTGCACGCCCAGGCCCAGATAGGAAAGGAAGCTCTCCGCGATGATGATTTCGGGAATAGTGAGCGTGGCATAGATCACCACCGGCCCGGTGAGGTTGGGCACGATATGGCGCATGATGATGGCGAAGGGCTTGGCCCCGCCGGCCCGCGCCGCCTCCACGAACTCCTTTTCCTTGATCGACAGCGTCTGCCCGCGCACGATGCGCGCCATGGTCAGCCATTCGATGGCCCCGATGCCCACGAACAGCAGCACCGGATTGCGCCCGAACATCACCACCAGGATGATGACGAACAGGATATAGGGCAGCGCATACATGATATCGACGAAGCGCATCATGATGGCGTCGACCCGCCCGCCGAAATAGCCGGCCACCGCGCCATAGACCACCCCGATCACCACCGACACCAGCGTCGCCACCGCCGCCACGATCAGGCTCATCTGCGTGCCTTGCAGCACGCGCGCCAGCATGTCGCGCCCGTTCTGGTCGGTGCCCAGATAATGGCGGGCCTCGAAATCGGGCGGCTTGCGGATCTGGCTCCAGTCCACCTGCGAATAGCCCCAGGGCACGAAGGCCGGGGCAACGAAGGCGATGATGACGATTGCCGCCAGGATGAAGATGGAGATGACCGCCATTCTGTTGCGCGACAGGCGATAGAGCGCGTCCTGGGTCAGCGAGCGGCCCTTGGGCGCGCCTTCCCTGGCCAGCTTTTCGGCATAGGCCGAAAGCACCTGGTCTTTTCCCGTGATCCCGGCCATCAGCGATACCTCACCTTGGGATCGAGCCAGGCATAGACGAGGTCGACGAGCAGGTTGAGCGCGAGGATGATGAACATGTAGAGGATGGTGGTTCCCAGCACCACGCCATAGTCGCGGTTGAGCGCGGCGGTGACGAAATATTTCCCGATTCCGGGCAGGCCGAAGATCTGCTCCACGGCCAGCGAGCCGGTGAGCAGATAGCTCAGCCCCGGCCCCAGATAGGAGACCACCGGCAGCAGCGCCGGCTTGATGGCGTGGCGCACCAGCACCAGGCGCTCGCCGATGCCCTTGGAGCGGGCCGTGCGCACATAGTTCGAGCCCAGCACCTCGATCATCGAGCCGCGCATCAGCCGCGAGATGCGCCCGGCATGGGGCCAGGCCAGCACCGTCACCGGCAGCACCAGGTGCATCCAGCTCCCATGCACCCAGCCGCCCGCCGGCAGCCATCTGAGATAGACGCCGAACCAGAGCTGGAGGAGCGCCGCCATGAGGAAATTGGGGATGAGCACGCCGATCATCACCGCCAGCACCAGCACGTAGTCGGGCCATTTGTTCTGGTACACCGCCGCCGCCATGCCGGCGACGATGCCGATGAAGGTGGCGATGACGAAGGCGCACATCGCCATGGTGAGGGTGAAGGGAAAGCCGATGGCGATGAGCTGGCTGACATTGAAGCCGTCGATCACCATGGAGGGGCCCAGGTCGCCATGCAGCAGGCGCCAGACATAGATGAAATACTGCACGACCAGCGGCTGGTCGAGATTGTAGTGGGCGCGCAGATTGGCCAGCACGGTCGGCGGCAGGGCGCGTTCCCCATCGAAGGGGCCGCCGGGGGCCAGGCGCAGGATGAAGAAGCAGACGGTAACGGCGATCAGGGCAATGGGGATCGCCGAGAGCACCCGCCGAAAGGCATAAGCCAGCATGGGCCAGAACTCCTTGGCCGGAGCGCCGCGGCAGGGGATCGGGGCGCATCGCGGACAAGACAGGCGTGGGGGCCGGGGCCCCCACGCTCGTCATTTTGGTGTCTTCTTATTCGGCCTTGGTGAGCCAGCGGGTACGGTGGATGTCCTTGGCATTGTCCTCGAAGCCCGTGATCTTGGGCGAGACGACATTCTTGGACACGTACCAGTAGATCGGGATGGCGGCGAATTCGTCCATGGCGATCTTTTCGGCCTGGGCGAGGATTTCGCCACGCTTTTCCAGATCGAGCTCGGTCGAGGCCTGGTTCATCAGCGCGTCGTATTCGGGGTTCGAATAACGGCCGTAATTATTGCCCCAGTTCATGGTGCCGCTCTGGTTCACGCCGGTCTTGAGCAGGTCGAGCGTGTTGGACGGGTCGTTATAGTCGAGCAGCCAGCCGGCGCGGCCCACCTGGAAGTCGCCGGCGCGCAGCGCATCGTAATGCACGGCGGTTTCGGCGTTGAACAGCTCCACCTTGACGCCCAGCGGCTCCCACATGGAGGAGATGGCCACCGCGATGCGCTGGTGGTTGTCATTGGTGTTGTAGCGCAGCTGCAGGGTGAGCGGATTGTCCGGGCCGTAGCCGGCTTCGGCCATCAGGTCCTTGGCGCGCGCGACGCGCTCGTCATAGGTCTGGTCGGCCCAGGCCGGATGATAGGCATTCTCGACATAATTGCCGGTGCCCGGCGGCACCCAGCCATAGGCCGGCAATTCGCCCGTGCCCAGGATATCGGGCCCGATCACGTCACGCAGCACCGAGATGGAGAGCGCTTCACGCAGGCGGATATCGGAAAGGAGCTGCCCTTCTTCCTGGTTCATCACGTAGTAGTAGATGCCCAGGAAGGGCTGGACATGCGCCTGGCCGGGCATGTTGTCCTGCAACCACTGATACTGGTCGGCGGGGAAGTCGGTCAGGATGTCGAATTCGCCGGCGCGGTAGCGGTTGAGCGCCGCCGCCTGGTCTTCGAGCACGTGATAGAAGACCTCGTCGATCTGCACATTGGCAGCGTCGTAATAGTCCGGGTTCTTTTCCGAGCGGACATAGGAGCCCGGCAGCCATTCCTTGATGAGATAGGGGCCGTTGCCGACCACGTTCTCGATCTTGGTCCAGTCGTCGCCCAGCTTTTCCACCAGATGCCGGGGCACCGGGAAGGCGGTGTAGTGGGTCAGCGCATCCAGGAAGAACGGGGTGGAGGCGTTGAGGGTGATTTCCAGCGTCTTGTCGTCGATGGCCTTGACGCCGAGCTCGTTGAAATCGGTGATCTCGCCCGAATTGATCGCTTCCGAATTCAGGATCGGGAATTGCAGATAGGCGTAGTCGGCGGCGGTGGCCGGGTTGAACAGGCGCTGGAAGGCGAAGACGAAATCGCCCGCCGTCACCGGCACGCCGTCGCTCCACTTGATGTCGTCGCGCAGATGGAAGGTATAGACGGTGCCGTCCTCGGAAATATCCCAGCTCTTGGCCTGGGCGGGAATGGCTTCGCCGGCGGCGTTCTCGGTCAGCAGGCCCTCGATATAGTCCCCGACCACGCGGTTTTCCCAATCGCCCGACACCTTATGCGGATCGATCGAGCCGGGGTCGCCGCCATTGTGCATCTGCAGCGTCACGGCCGAAGCCGCCGTGCTCATCATCAGCGCCAGGGCGCCGGCGGTAGCGACCGCCTTGATAGCAGTGGTGAATTTCATTCCGTCCCATCTCCTCATGGAATTCTTGACGTTTTTCTCCCCACGGTCTCCCTGTCGGGCCGCGGAATGGATCAGGACCGGCGGGTTTTTACCAGCCGGTCAAGCTGATTGGACGGTATCGCTTAAATCCGTCCACTGACAAGCGAAAGATCGTTTTAAATGCCCCTTCGCGCCCTGTTATGAACATCCTCATCCCTGCCCCAGCGCCTGCTGGACCAGATAGATCGCGATGCCCGCCGCGATCAGCACGGCGAAGGGCAGCCAGGCGGGCGCCTTGCGCGGCGGACGGGGCGAGGGGGATTTGCCCTCGGGCGGGCGGGGGCGGAACTTGACGACATTGTCACTCATGCGGCGCTTTCAACGAGAGCGGCGACACCCATGCCGCCGGCGGTACACACGCTCAGCAAAGCGCGTTTTGCCGGCGCCGTCGAGACCAGCTTGGCCGCCACCCCCAGGATACGCGCGCCCGTCGCCGCGAAGGGATGGCCATAGGCCAGGCTCGAGCCCTTCACATTGAGCTTTTCCGGCTCGATCTCGCCCAGCACACTGTCGCGTCCCAGCACGTCCCGGCAATAATCGGCGTCGGTCCAGGCCTTCATCGTGCACAGCACCTGCGCGGCAAAAGCCTCGTGCAGCTCGAAATAGTCGATGTCGCCGAACCCCAGCCCCTTGCGCGCCAGCATCTCGCTCACCGCGATGGTCGGGGCCATCAGCAGCCCCTCGCCATGGGCGAAATCATTGGCGGCCACCCGCCCGGCGCTCAGAAACGCCAGGATCGGCAGGCCCCGCGCCTTCGCCCACTCTTCGCTGGCCAGCAGCACCCCCGCCGCCCCATCGGTCAGCGGCGTCGAATTGCCCGCCGTCAGCGTGCCCTGGCCCGAGCTCTTGTCGAAGGACGGCTTGAGCGCCCCGAGCTTGTCGAGGCTTGTGTCGGCGCGCACATTGTTGTCGCGCACCAGCCCCGCATGCGCCACCAGCAGATCGTCGTGGAACCCCTCGTCATAAGCGGCGCTGGCATTGAGATGGCTGGCCAGCGCCAGCGCGTCCTGCTCCTGGCGCCCGATAGTCCATTGCCGCGCCATGCGCTCGCAATGCTGGCCCATGGAGAGCCCCGTGCGCGGCTCGTTGACCGAAGGCGCCACCGGGGCCAGTTCCTTGAGCGAAAACCCGCGGAAAACCCCGAGCTTCTCGCCGAAGCTCTTGGCCCGGCTCAACGCGATCAGCCGATGCTGCATCCTGTCGCCGAAGACGATGGGGCTGTCGCTGACGCTGTCCGAGCCGGCGGCGATGCCGCTCTCGATCTCGCCCGAAGCGATCTTGCCCGCCAGCATCAGCGCCGCCTGGAGACTGGTGCCGCAGGCGATCTGCATGGTGGTGCCCGGTGTGCGCGGGCTCAGCCCGGCATCGAGCAGCGCTTCGCGCGCCAGGTTGAAATCGCGGCTGTGCTTGATGACCGAGCCGGCCACCACCTCGTCCACCTTCTCGCCCTTGAGCCCATTGCGCTCGGCGAGCCCGGACAGCACCGCCCCCAGCATGGAGAGGTTCGTTTCGTCCCCATAGGCCGTATAGCCCCGCGCAAACGGAATCCGGGCCGCCCCGACAATGGCAACGCGCTTGAGTTCGGTCATGTTACGGCTCCAAAACGAAATGCTGCGTCTTCTGCGCCTCCCTCCCCCCTTAAGGGGAGGGGAATGGCCCGGCGCCCATTTGAAATAATCTTTCCATCACGCCCGCCCATCGGCGCGCGCCTTGAGCGGGCCGCCCAGGAAGGGCGCGAAGCCCGTGCCCAGGATCACCCCGATATCGGCCAGCCCGGCATCGGCGACGACGCCCTCGGCCACCACGGTCTCGGTCATGTCCACCAGCGGCTTGACCAGTTCGCGCCCCAGCCCGGCCAGATCGTCATGGGCCGGCGTCTCGCCCTTTTGCGCCTTGCCGTCCACCCAGGTGTAAAAGCCCTCGCCGCTCTTGCGGCCGAGCTTGCCCGCCTCCACCAGCGCGGCGAAGCGGCTGCCGGCGGGCACCGCATGGCCCAGTTCCTCGGCGACCGAGCGGCCCACATCCAGCCCCACCGTGTCCATGAGTTCGATCGGCCCCATCGGCATGCCGAAGGCGACGGCGGCGGCGTCCAGCAGCTCCTTGCTTTCCCCACGCTCCACCCGCTCCACCGCGCCCAGCATATAGGGCATGAGCACGCGGTTGACGAGGAAGCCGGGGGCGGACTTGACCACCACCGGCGACTTGCCGATGGCCAGCGCGAAGGCGGCGCCCTTGCCCACCTGCTCGTCGCTGTTGAAGCCCGAGCGGATCACCTCCACCAGCGGCAATTGCGCCACCGGATTGAAGAAATGCAGCCCGATCAGCCGCCCCTTGTCCTTGAGCGCCTCGGCGATGCCTTCCAGCTCGATGGACGAGGTATTGGTCGCCATGATCGCGCCCGGCTTGAGCTTGTCCTCCAGCCCGCTGAAAATGGCCTGCTTGACCTCGAGCTTTTCCACCACCGCCTCGATGATGACATCGGCCCGGCCCACCCCCTTGCCCTCGGGGTCGGCCTCCAGCCGCAGCAGCGCCGCGTCCACCTCGCGCTTCTTTTTATAGCGCTTCTCGAACAGCTTTTTCGCCCGCTTCAGCGCCGGCTCGATCCGGCCCATGTCCAGATCCTGCAAGGTCACGCTCATGCCGCGATAGGCGCACCAGGCGGCGATGTCCCCGCCCATCACCCCGGCGCCGATCACATGCACGCGGGCAAATTTCGCCCCCTTCACGCCCTGCTTCTTCAGCGCCTCGGAGGCGAAGAATACCCGCCGCAGATTACCCGCCGTCGGCCCGCCCATCAGCGGCACGAAGCGCTCGGCCTCCCCGGCGATCATCGCCCGCCAGTCATTGCCGTGTTCCTCGAACAGATCGATCAGCGCATAGGGCGCCGGGTAATGCTCCGGCCGCGCCTTGCGTCCCGCCTCGGCGCGCATCTTGCCCGCAACCTGTCCGCGCAGCGGCCCCATGGCCATGACGCGCTTGAAAAGGCCCGCCCCCTTGCTGCGGCGCTTCTGCAAAATCGCCTTGCGCGCCTCCCAGGCCAGCATGTCGCGCTGGCGCACCAGTTTGTCGACGAGGTTGAGCCCGCGCGCCGCTCCCGCCCGCAGCATCTTGCCGGTGAGCATGATGCTCATGGCATCCACCGGCCCCGCCTGGCGGATCGAGCGCCCCGTGCCGCCGAAGCCGGGGAAAATCCCCAGATTGACCTCGGGAAAGCCGATCCGCGTCTTCTCGTCATTGACGGCGATGCGATAGTGGCAGGCCAGCGCCAGCTCCAGCCCGCCCCCCAGGCAGAAGCCGTGAATCCCGGCCACCACCGGCACCTTCAAGGCCTCGATGCGCGCGAACAGGGCATGCGCCCGCCCCAGCGCCGCCCGCAAGATCTCGGGATCGCTCATGCCGTCGAATTCGGAGACGTCGGCCCCGGCGATGAAGCCGCTCGGCTTGCCCGAGAGCAGCGCCACGCCCACCAGTTCCCCCGATGCCGCCATGGCCTCGATGCGCTCCACCAGCGCTTCGAGCTCGCCTATGGCCTCCCGGCTCAGCACATTGACCGAGGCGCCGGGCGAATCGATGGTCAGCCAGCCGATCTTCTCGAAATCCGTCTCAAAGCGCCAATGCGTGGTCATGGTCACTCCTCTTGTTTGTTCCCCTCCCCCAGAGGGAGGGAGGCGCAGGCGGCGCCCGCACAGTCCTACTCCGCCGCCGCCCGCCCCGCCGTCTTCCCCAGCACGTCCATGTCGAAATCGTCCACATGCACGGCCCGGTCGGTGGCAGCGTCGGCTTCGCGCATGATGCCGGCTTCGTTGGGATTCAGCACCCCCGCCGCCACCGCGTCGGCAATGGCGTCGCGGTCCAGCCGCCGCTCGATCACGCCCTTGCGCGCCGCCTTGATGAAGCGCGCCTCGATCTCCTCGGCCTCCACCACCTTGATGAAGGCATCTTCCACAACGCCCGTCACGTCATCGGGGTCCGTGGAAACGTAAACCCCCAGCGTCAGCCGGTCGCGGAACGCGCCGGGCACCAGCGCCGCCCTGACCAGCCGGTCGTTGACCGCATCCGAAGCCGGTTTCGCATGCCGCCCCAGCGGGAAGCACAAAAACTTCATGGCCAGCGCAAAGCCGCGATTGGGGAAATTGTCGAACACAGCCCCGAAGGTCTTTTCCATCGCGGCGATGCGGTCGGCCATGATCGCCTCGACCAGTTCCCTGTCCTCGGCGATCCGCCCTTCCTCGTCGAAGCGCTTGAGCGTCGCCGACATCAGGTAGAGCTCGCCCAGCAAGTCCGCCATGCGCCCGGAAATCTTCTGGCGCGCCTTGAGCGAACCGCCCAGCACCACCGTGGTCCAGTCCGCCACCAGCGCGAAATCCTGGGCATAGCGGTGCAGGCGCCGATAGTGGCGCGCCATCGGCCCGTCATTGGGCGATGAGGCGAAGGCGCCATTGCTCAGCCCATGCACGAAACTGGCGACGATATTGCGCAGCATGAATTTGGTATGCCCGCCAAAGGCCGCGTCGAACGCCACCAGCCCCGCTCTGCGGTCGGGATTCTGCGCCGCCTGGATTTCCCGGAGCAGATAGGGATGGGCGCGCAGCACGCCCTGGGCGAAGGTCATCAGCGTGCGGGTGAGGATATTGGCCCCCTCCACCGTGATCGCCACCGGCATGGATTGATAGGCCCCGAACAGGTAATTGCCCGGCCCGTCCTGGATGGCGCGGCCGCCATGGATGTCGAAGGCGTCGTCCATGCTGTCGCGCATGGCCTCGGTGGTGGTGTATTTGAGCAGCCCCGCGATCACCGCCGGGCGCTCGCCTTCGTCCACCATGGAGGCGGTGAGCCGCCGCGCCGCCTCGAACCCATAGGCGCGCTTGACCATCTCGCCCAGCTTTTCCGAGACGCCCTCCATGGCGCCCACCGGAATGCCGAATTGCCGGCGCACCCGCGCATAGGCGGTGCTGGCGCGCAGGGTCGCCTTGATCGAGATCGAGCCGATGGCCGGCAGCGAGATGGCCCGGCCGGTGGAGAGGCACTCCATCAGCATGCGCCAGCCCTGCCCGGCAAATTCGGTGCCCCCGATCAGATAGTCCATGGGGATGAACATGTCGGTGCCGCGCACCGGCCCGTTCATGAAGGCCTGCTGGGCCGGATAATGCCGCCGCCCGATATCGAGCCCGGGATGGTCATGCGGGATCAGCGCCAGGGTGATGCCGATATCCTCGCCCCGCCCCAGATGGTTGTCGGGGTCCTTGAGGATGAAGGCCAGCCCCACCAAAGTGGCGATGGGCGCCAGCGTGATATAGCGCTTGTCGAAGGAGAGGCGCACGCCCAGCACCTGCTTGCCCTGCCACTCGCCCATGGTGACCACGCCGATATCGCGCATGCCGCCGGCGTCGGAGCCCGAATGTACCCCGGTCAGCGCGAAGCAGGGCACATCCTGGCCCACCGCCAGCCGCGAGAGATATTTTTCCTTCTGTTCGGGCGTGCCGTATTTTTCCAGCAATTCGCCCGGCCCCAGCGAATTGGGCACCATCACCGTGATCCCCGCCGCCACCGAGCGGCTGGCGATCTTGGAGACGATCATCGATTGCGCCTGCGCCGAAAAGCCCAGCCCTCCATGCTCCTTGCCGATGAGCATGCCCAGAAAACCCTTCTCCTTCAGGAACTGCCAGAGTTCGGGGCTGAGATCGGCGCGGTTGTGCCGAATATCCCAGTCGTCGATCATGCGGCAGGCTTGTTCGGTCGGCCCGTCGAGAAAAGCCTGCTCCTCCGCGCTCAGCGTCAGCGGGCGGATGCCGGTCAGCTTCGTCCAGTCGGGCCGGCCCGAAAAGAGTTCCGCGTCCCAGCCCACCGTGCCGGCGTCCAGCGCCTCCTGCTCGGTGCGGCTCACCTTGGGCAGGATGGCTTTGACCCCATTATAGATCGGGGGCAGCAGCACCGCCCGCCGCACCGCGCCGATGCTCAGGATCAGCAGCGCCGCGCCCAGCGCCAGCAGCACGAAGCTGCCCCAGCCCAGCCCATAGCCTGCGCCCGGCGCGATCCCGGCCAGCAGGCCGATGCCCGCCAGCGCCAGCCCCCATTGCCAGAGCGGACTTTCACGCAGCGCGAGCGCGCCGAAGAGAACGAGGCTGACGATGATGAGTGCAAGTGTCACGGCGGCACCTCCTGCGGACCGCCCCGCTGCCTTTTCCGGCGCGCGCGGCCCTTGCCTGTTGCGACCAGTCTAGCAAAGTTGACGCATACGTCAACTAACCTCCCTATAGGGCGCTTTACGAAGCCCTTCCCGCGGCGCCAGCCAACGGGAGCTATTTGACGCTAACGTAAAGCCGTGGAATATTTCTTTCCAAGGGCGCCAAGCCCATCGCCGCAATGCCGGCATTTTGGAGGACACCCCATGGCCACTTCCGAAGGCGCCCCGCTTCGCCCCTGGCTCGATTCCTATCCGCCCGACATCGATTGGAACGCCGCCATCGACCTCACCCCGGTGCATGAGCAGGTCCTGGCAGCCTGCGCCCGCGATCCCGCCGCCCTGGCGCTGGATTTCCTGGGCGGCACCACCAGCTTCGGTCAGTTGGGCAAGGCCATCACCGCCTTTGCCGGGGCCTTGCAGCAGCGCTTCGGCGTCACCAAGGGCACGCGCGTCGCCATCATGCTGCCCAACACGCCCTTTTATCCCATCGCCTATTACGGCGTGCTGCGCGCCGGCGGCACGGTGGTCAATTGCAATCCGCTCTACACCGTCCCCGAATTGCGCCACATCGTCGCCAATGCCGGGGCCGAGGTGATGATAACGCTCGATCTGGCGCAGATTTTCTCCAAGGCCGAGCAATTGCTCGCCGAGCGCCATATCGGGTCCATCATCGCCTGCCATTTCCCCGACGCGCTGCCGCTCGCCAAGAAGATCCTCTTTTCCCTCGCCAAGCGCCGCGACCTGGCCAACCTCGCCGCCTCCCCGGCGCGCGCCAGCGTCACCCGCCTCGCCGAGCTGCTGGCCGCGAACATGGCGCCCGCCCCGGTCGCCATCGACCCGCACAAGGATATTGCCGTCCAGCAATATACCGGCGGCACCACCGGAATTCCCAAGGGGGCGCTGCTCACCCACGCCAATATCGCGGCCAATATGAGCCAGATCGACAAATGGGGCTGCGGGCTGTTCTACCCGCCATCCAAGGTCGTCGCCGTGCTGCCCTTCTTTCACATCTTCGCCATGACGGTGTGCATGAACGTGCCGCTTTGCAACGGCACCCCCGTGCTCATGCTGCCGCGCTTCGAGCTCAAGGGCCTGCTCAACCTGCTCACCCGCACCGGCGCCAACGTGTTGCCGGCGGTGCCCACCCTGCTCAATGCCATTGCCCGCAGCGACCTGGCCCGGCCCGAGCATCTGGCCCGGCTGGAAGTGGCCATTTCCGGCGGCGCCGCCCTGCCCGACGAGGTGCGCCAGGCCTTTGCCAGGAAGTCGCCGGCCCTGCTGGCCGAGGGCTATGGGCTCACCGAGGCCTCGCCCGTCGTCTGCTGCGCCGCGCTGCGCACCCCCTCCAAGCCCATGTCCATCGGCCAGCCTCTGCCCGCCACCGACATCCGCTTCGTCGATGTCGACAGCGGCCAGCCGGTCGGGCTGGGGGAGAACGGGGAATTGCAGGTCAAGGGCCCGCAGGTCATGGTCGGCTATCACGACAATGCCGAGGCGAGCCGCGACGTCTTCATGGATGGCTGGCTGCGCACCGGCGATGTCGGCCATATGGACGAAGAGGGCTATGTCTTCCTGGTCGACCGCATCAAGGACCTCATCATCTGCTCGGGCTTCAACGTCTATCCGCGCACCATCGAGGAGGCGCTGATGACCCATGAGGCGGTGGAGGAAACCAATGTCATCGGCGTGCCCGACGACTATCGTGGCGAAGCCCCCGTCGCCTATGTCAAGCTGCACGAGGGCAGGACCGTGAGCGAGCAGGCGCTCAAGACCTACCTCGCCACCCGCCTCAACAAGATCGAAATGCCCCGCGAGATCATCTTCAGGGATGCCCTGCCCAAGACCCTGATCGGCAAGCTCTCCAAAAAGGAGCTGCGCGAGGATTATGCCCGTATGCGAGTATCCAAGTGACTTCCGCCAACACCTCCGACCTTTTCTCCATCGCCGATCTCGCCCGCGAGTTCGACATCTCCACGCGCACCATCCGCTTCTATGAATCCAAGGGGCTGATCGCGCCCGAGCGGGTCGGGGCCACCCGTATCTTCCGCCGGCGCGACCGCGCCCGGCTGATCCTCATCCTGCGCGGCAAGCGGCTGGGCTTCTCCCTGCGCGACATCTCCGACTATCTCAGCCTCTACGACGCCGACAAATCCCAGCAGGTCCACCTGCTCGCCGACAAGGTCTCCGAGCGCCTGGCCTCCCTCGAAGCCCAGCAGCGGGACCTGGAAACCACCATCGCCGAGCTCCGCGACATCCAGCGCCTCACCGAGCAAAGGCTGGAGCAAGGATAGAAAAGGCCACCGCCCCACCGCCATGGCCCCCATGCCTTTCCTTCGGCATGGCCGGGCTTGTCCCGGCCATCCATCCTGCTCTGTCACGGACCGCCGGGGTGAACCCGGTGGCGACGCGGGAACGGGGCCCCAAGGCGCGCGCCCTAGCGCCCCCGCCTTCCCTTCACCGTCCGGGTCATCGGGTCCGGCTTTTTCGGCTTCGTCCAGCCCTTGGGCGGCTGGCGCACCGGCACCTGCGTGCCCAGCCCCATGGCGCCGGGCGGCGGCTGGCCCACGGTCACGGTGATGCCGTCGTCTGCGCTCTCCACCGGAGTTTCCCCCTTGAGCCGGGCGATCTCGTTGCGCAGCGCCGCGGCGCGCTCGAAATCCATGGCCGCGGCCGCTTCGGCCATTTCCGCCTGCAAGACCAGGAGCCGCTGGTGGTTGCTGCGGGCCGACATCAGAGCACCGTGCTGACGCTGAATAGGCCCGGCCGTTCGGCATTGGCCGCGTTGATCGCCGCCTCCCCGCCCAGCACCACCGCCTGCCCGTCCCGCGCCACCGCGTCCAGCGCCTCGGCCAGGGCGGCGAAATCGCCGGCGCTCGCCCCCAGGATTTCGTCGCGCCGCTTTTGGCGGATGGCGTCGGTCGTGCCGGTCAATTGCCGCCACATCGAGGAATAGCCCTTGGCGTCGGGGAACTGGTAGCCGTCCACATCCCCGATCACCCCGATGATGGAGCGGGTGAGGTCCTTCGCCCCCACCCCGGCGCGCAGCGCCGCCGCCGCCCCGTCATAGACCTCCAGCGTGCGCAGCAGATTGGGGTCGCGATAGGAGAGAAAGGCGAAATTGCCCGAGAGCGGATCGAAGCGGCTGGAGCCGCCATAGGCCCCGCCCTGCACGCGCACCCGGTCCCACAGATAGGTGGTGTTGAGAAAACGCAGCGCCACGCTGGCCGCCCCATTGGGGGCAAAGCCCAGGGCCCTGAGATTAGCGCCCTTGCCGACATAGTTGACCTGCGCCGGAATGATGAGCCCTTCCGATTTCGGGGTGAGCGCCAGGCTCCAGTCGGCCGGCGCCACCGCCCGCGCCGGCAGCCCGCGCAGGAAGGCCCCGGCCTCGGCCTGCGCCCTATCCACCAGCGCCCCGTCGGCGGTAATATTGACCACCATGCGGCCGCGATTGAACAGCGCGTCCCGGATCGCCTTGAGGTCCGCCTCCACCCCGGCCCAGTCGCTCTCGATGCGCCCGATCAGCCCGCGCAGGAACCCCAGATAGCTCACCCCGCCCATCTGCTCGCCGATCCAGCCGGCCTCGGTCAGCCCCGCCTTGAGCCGCATGTCGGCAAAGCCGTTCCCCGAGGGCACCAGTTGCGCCTCGAGCCCCGCCTTCTCCTCCAGCGCCAATTGCCGGAAGCGGGCGCGGTTATCCAGCCGCGCATCGAGCAGCACGTCGCCCATGATGGCCAGCATCTCGGCGAAGCGCTCCGGCATGGCCTTGCCGGAGAGGAAGAACCACGCCGCCGTGTCGGCCCCGCCCTGGCGGGTGGCCAGCGCCCGGTGCTGGGCGATGCCGCCGGTGCTGCGCCCGATGCGCTGGGTGAGGCTAACGAAGTCCTCCTTGCCGGTGCCCGTCTGCAACAGCGCCCGCCCGAACAGCGGCACCAGAGCCAGCAGCGCCTTGTCCAGCACATGCAGGTCGAACCCCAGGTCGAGATAGATCACCCCCAGCGTCGGCAGGCCGTGGGTGAAGAGCCGCGCCCCCTCCAGCGTGCCGGTCTCGATGGGAATGGTGCGGATCTGCCGGGGCAGGTCGGCCAGGGTCAGCGTCGGGATGCGCGCCAGCGCCTCGGGCGCGTCCCCCTGCTGTTGCAGGGCCTTGAGCCGCTCGGTCTCCGCCTGCACCTCTACCAGCGCCGCGGCATCGAGCCCGGCGCGTATCTCGGCCAGCGCCTCGGTCTCCTGCGCCGCCTCGCGCTCGCCCAGCCCCGGATCGGCGCTCAGCGCCACCGTGCTGCGATGGGGATTGTCGAGGAAGAGCCGGCGGATTTCCGCCTCGAAATGCCCCTCCTGCGCCCGCGCCTTGAGCCCGGCCAGCGCCGCCTCGAAATGCAGCGCCGCCAGCGGGTCCTGGCCATGCAGCCACCCCCCCAGGCTATTGAGCATCCAGGCCAGCCCGCGCGGCATCGAGCCGGTATTGTTCTCGCGTAGGGTGAATTCGAACATATTGGCCGCCGCCGCGAGCTGCTCGGGGGCAAAGCCGGTCTCGGCGATTTCGCCCAGGCTCGACAGGATCAGCTTTTCCACCTTGTCGGCATTTGCCGGGTCCACCCCCTTGAGCCCGAAACTGGCCATGGGCTGGCGCAGGCTCAGCCCGATGCCGCCCCCGGTCAGCCCCTCGCCCAGCCCCGATTCGGTCAGCGCCTTGCGCAGCGGCGCGGCGGGCGTGCCCACCAGCAGATAGCTCAGCATGGCATGGCTCAGCGCCTCGGCCCGGTCCGCCGGCTCGTCCAGCATCCAGTTGAGGCTGACCATGCCGTCGCGGCGCCTCTCGGGATCGATCGTGCCGGCATACTGCGCCTCGATCCGGCGCGGCGCGTTGAAGCGGGGCTGCAAGGGGATGTCCCCCGCCGCCGGCGCCGCCTCGAACTGGCTGAAATAGGCGTCCAGGATCTCCAGCCGCCGATCCGCGTCGTCGTCGCCGGAAAAGAAGGCCCGCGTGTTGGAGGGGTGGTAATAGCTTTTGTGGAAGGCCCGGAACTGCTCGTAGCGCAGCGCCGGAATGGCCTTGGGGTCGCCCCCCGCATTCACCCCATAGACGGTGTCGGGATAGAGCGAGCGCTGCGCCACGTCGCGCATCACCGCGTCGGGCGAGGAGAACACCCCCTTCATCTCGTTGAACACCACGCCCTTATAGACCAGCGGCGCCTCGGCCCCGTTCAGCTCGTAATGCCAGCCTTCCTGGCGGAAGGTGTCCTCGTCGATAAGGGGAAAGAACACCGCGTCCAGATAGACATCCACCAGATTGTAGAAATCCTGCATGTTCTGGCTGGCCACCGGATAGACGGTCTTGTCCGGATAGGTCATGGCGTTGAGGAAGGTGTTGAGGCTCCCCTTGATGAGCTCGACGAAAGGCTTCTTCACCGGATATTTCCGGCTCCCGCACAACACCGAATGTTCAAGGATATGCGCCACCCCGCTGGAATCGGCCGGCGGGGTCTTGAAGGTGATGCCGAACACCTTGTTCTCGTCGTCATTGACCAGGCTCACCACCTCCGCCCCGGTCTTTTTGTGCCGATAGACCAGCGCCCGCGAATTGACCTCGGCGATCTGGACGTCACGGACAAGCTCGAAGGCGGGGTGGGACATGGAAACACTCGGAAGGGAAAGGGGACGGATTCAAAATAGGCGCTGCGGCAAGGCTTCGCTAGGGGTGGGGCCGGTTGAGGGCCTTCCCGTCATCGTCATCACCGGGCCCGCCCCGGCGATCCATGGGCAGGCCCGGCGGGGGCCTTACACCCCGCCGCGGATTTCCGGCTTCACCTCGCGCTCATACCACTCGCGCAATTGTCCCATCAGCGCCGGGAACAGGCTTTTGTGCTCGCTGGCGGCGACATTGTCGGCGATCTGCTCGGGCTTGGAGACGCCGGCGATGACGGTGGAGACCTGCGGATGGTCCAGAATCCAGCGCAGCGCGAACTGGCTCATCGGCATGGCTTCGGGCGACAGCCCCTTGAGCGCCTGCACCAGCTCCACCCCGCGCTGGAAGGGGATGCCCGAAAAGGTTTCCCCCACCGAGAAGGCCTTGCCGTCGGCGTTGTAATTGCGGTGGTCGCTCTCGGCAAAGCGCGTGTCCTTGCCGAATTTCCCGCTCAACAGGCCGCTGGCCAGCGGCAGGCGCACGATGATGCCGACATCCTTTTCCGCCGCCCGCGGCAGCAGCACCTCGGCGGCGTCCTGGCGGAAGAGGTTGAAGATGATCTGCAAGGTGGCGCAGCCCGGCTGTTCGAGGCAGAGCAGGCCCTCCTCGATGGTTTCCACGCTCGCCCCCCAGTGACGCACCAGCCCCTCGGCCTGCAATTCGTCCATCCAGCCAAAGATCGCGCCCTCGCGCAGCACCGGGCCGGGCACGCAATGGAGCTGGGCCAGGTCGAGCTTTTTCACCCCCAGCCGCTGCGCCGAGCCTTCCAGGCTCGCCCTTATGGCGTCCTTGGAATATGTGTCCGGATAGAGCGTGGCGGCGCGGCCCAGCTTGGTGGCCACATGCGTGCCCCGCGCCTTGGCGTGGGCGCCGATGCGGCTCTCGCTCAGCCCCCCGCCATAGACGTCCGCCGTGTCCCAGAAGGTGATGCCGGCCGCGTTGGCGGCGTCGAGAATGGCCTTGGCCGTTTCATCGCCCACCGGGCCGAAATCGCCGCCCAGTTGCCAGCAGCCCAGCCCGATTTCGGAAACCGTATAGCCCGTCTTGCCCAGTCGCCGCGTTTTCATGGCGCGTCTTCCCTTTTCTCTGTCGATTTCGCTTCGCCCAGCGTCACCACCCGGTCGCCCGCCGCGATGACGCTGCGCCGATGGGTGATGGCCAGTATGGTCATGCCGCCGCCCTGCCGGCGCAGCTCGCCCATGATTTGCGCTTCCGTGTCTTCATCCAGCGCCGAGCTGGCCTCGTCCAGAAACAATAATATCGGCTCGCCATAAAGCGCCCGCGCGATGGAAACCCGCTGCCTTTCCCCGCCCGAGAGCTTGAGGCCGCGCTCGCCCACCGGGGTGTCGAACCCCTCGGGCAGGCTCTCGATGAAGCTCAGGATCGAGGCCCGCTCCGCCGCCCGGCGCAGCCGTTCGGGGTCATGGTCCCGCCCCAGAACGATATTGGCCGCGAGGCTGTCATTGAGCAGCATCACATCCTGGGGCACCACCCCCACCGCGTCATACCAGCTTGCGCGCTCCAGCCGGGCCAGGTCAACGCCGTCGACCAGGATTCGCCCCGTGCTCGGGGTCAGCGATTTCAGCGCCAGCCGGAAAAGCGTGGTCTTGCCTGCCCCGGTCGGCCCCACGATATAGACGATTTCGCCCGGCCCGGCGGCAAAGCTCACCCCCGCCAGCGTCTGCCGGGCGCCGTAGCGGAACCCCACATTCTCAAAGACGATATGCCCGGCCGGCTTCTCCAGCCGCACCCCGCCCGCTCCCGCCTGGTCCTCGGGCACCGCCCACATGCGGGCAAAGGGCATCAGGCGCGACACCGAGCGCATCACGTCGTCTATGGCCATGCCGATCATCTCGAAGGGCTGGTTGAGCTGGATCAGCACCAGGTTGACCAGCACGATGTCGCCCACGCTCATCTCGCCGGCTTGGAAGCGCGGCAGCAGCACCAGATAGGCGATGGCCAGTTGCGTCGCCAGCGCCGCCCCGAACAGCCCCGCCAGCAGGATGCGCCGCCGCGACCAGCCGATCCAGGAGGCCCGCGCCAACCCCGCCTTCTGCGCGAAGATGGTGCTGATCCAGCGCTCGCCATTGAAATAGCGCAGCGTTTCCATGGCGTTGACGGCATTGCCCACGAAGCGCGCATTGTCCTGGTTGGCCTCGATCGCCCGGTCGAGCAGCGGCCGCGTCCAGCGATTGGCCAGATAGGTGAGCCCGATGAAGAAGCTGCCATAGACCAGCACGATCAGCACGATCTCGGCGCTGATCGCCGCGCCGAGCAGCGCGATGGCCAGCCCGATCTGCAAGAGGCCGGGCAGGAAGACGATGACGCCAAGCTGCATCAGCGCATGGATGGCCCCTTCCCCCTGGCTGCGTGCGGTCTGGATCTGCACCGGATTGTGGTCGATGAAGAAGCTGCCCGGCTTGCGCAGCAGGCAGGCGAAGAACTGCGTCCCGGCGATGAAATTGAGGTTTTCCGCCGCCATCAGCGACAGATATTGAGTGGCGTGGGCCAGCGTGGTTTCCAGCCCCCGCAGCAGCGCATAGCCCACCAGCCCCGCCGCGATCGTGGCCAGCACCGGGCCGGCGGCCAGCGCGTCCACCAGCCGCGAGAAGATATAGGGCGTGCCGATGCTGAGCCCGGCCCCGGCCAGCACCACCAGCCCGATGCCCATCAGCATCCAGCGCGTTTCCGCCCAGAAGCTCTTGAAAATGGTGCTGAGCGGCGGCCAGATGGCGCTCCAGTCCGTCCGGGTCATGGGCATCCGTGAAATCGTGCGTCGGCAGGGCCGCACACCCTATTGCCCGCGCCGCCGGGGTCAACTCAAATTGCGCCGGGCCGGCCGCTATTCGAAATAATCGGGAAAATCGCTGATGGTCTGGGCCAGCAGCACCTCCGCGCGCGAGAGATGGTCGCGCATCGCCGCCTCCGCCTCGGCCATGTCGCCCCTGGCCACCGCCGCCACGATGGTCTTGTGCTCGCTCACCGCCCGCTGCTTGGAGGACAGGCCGAGCGTCAGATAGCGCACCCGGTCGAGCTGCATCTTGTGGTCGTCGATCAGTTGCCAGGCATATTCCACCCCCGCCAGCCGGGCGAGGCTCCGGTGGAACAATTCGTCCAGCGGGTGGAAGCGCCGCGTATCGTCGGCCTGCGCCGCCTCTTCCTGCTCGCTTATCAGCGCGTTGAGCACCGCCACCGCCTCGTCCCCGGCCTGGGCGGCGACGCGGCGGATGATCTCCACCTCGATCGATTCGCGGATGAAGCGCGACTGGCGCACCCCTTCGGGCGAGATCTTCTTGACCACGGTGGCGCGCTTGGGCCGGATCAGCAGCAGCCCCTGCTGGGCGAGGCGGATGAAGGCCTCGCGCACCGGCTGGCGCGACACCCCGTAGCGCCCGGCAATGTCGCTTTCCGAGATCACGTCGCCGGGCTTGAGCACCATGGTGACGATGTCGTCGCGCAGGGCCCGCACAACGCGGAGCGCCATGGTCTCGTCAATGGTCTGATCCACGCTGGCCGTCACCTTGCTGATTCCCATTTTCCCGACCATGGGCCCGATGCCCCCGCGGCGCTGCCCCGCATCGGCGCAAGTCCACAGCTTTCTTGGCCTGTTTCTTGGCCTGCCGCCTTTTGGCCCGCCGCGCGCGGGCCCGGTCCATGCGGCCATTGTAGAAAGAACGATACCTTTTCGCAATCTTGTATGGTAGATACCGGACCACCCCGTTGTCCGGGGCCGCCATGCATTCATATCGAGACCGGAGATGATCGAATGACCAAGACCTACGCGCTCGTGGGGACCGGAGGTCGCGCCCGCATGTTCTATGAGGCGATCCTGGGGCCGCACCGCGGACAGTCCCGGCTCGTCGCGCTCTGCGACACCAACCAGGTCCGCATGGACTATACCAACAGGGTGATCGAGCAGGAGCTTTCCGGCGCGCCGCTTCCCACCTACAAGGCCGGCGATTTCGCCGCCATGCTGGCCGCGCACCGGCCCGACACGGTCATCGTCACCTCCATAGACCGCACCCATCACAAATATATCATCGCCGCCCTCGAGGCCGGCTGCGACGTCATCACCGAAAAGCCCATGACCACCGACGCCGAGAAATGCCAGGCGATCCTGGACGCGGTGGAGCGGACGGGGCGTTCGGTGCGCGTCACCTTCAACTACCGCTACGCCCCCCACAATTCCGCCCTGCGCGAGCTCATCGCCGCCGGCGCCATCGGCACCGTGACCTCGGTGCATTTCGAATGGCTGCTCGACACCCGCCACGGCGCCGACTATTTCCGCCGCTGGCACCGCGACAAGCGCAACAGCGGCGGCCTGATGGTGCATAAATCCACCCATCATTTCGACCTGGTCAATTTCTGGCTCGGCACCCGGCCCGAGACGGTCTTTGCCATGGGCGACCTGAAATTCTACGGCCGGGCCAATGCCGAGGAGCGCGGCGTCTTCACCCCCTATACCCGCACCACCGGCGTGGCGGCGGCCAAGGACGATCCCTTCGCCATCAGCCTCACCGACAATCCGGTGCAGAAGGGGCTTTATTGGGATGCCGAAAAGGAAGACGGCTACCAGCGCGACCAGAACGTCTTCGGCGACGGCATTTCCATCGAGGACACCATGTCGGTGATGGTGCGCTACCGCAACAAGGCGGTGATGACCTATTCCCTCTATGCCTATGCGCCCTGGGAAGGCTTCAACGTCGCCATCAACGGCACCGGCGGGCGCCTGGAGCTGACCGTGCACGAGAATTCCTACATCAATGCCGGCTCCACCTCCGACACCGAGGGGGCCGCCAAGGGCGTGAAACTCTACCACTTCCCCCTGCATGGCGAGCCGCGCGTCGTGCCCGTCCAGCACGGCGAAGGCGGCCATGGCGGCGGCGACAAGATCATGCTGGAAGAGATTTTCGGCAATGCCCAGCCCCGGCCGGGCTATGGCGCCGATCACCGCGACGGGGCCCTCTCGATCCTCACCGGCATCGCCGCCAATCGCTCCTTCGCCACCGGCCTGCCCGTGGATGTGAACACCCTGGTCCGCCTCTGACTTCGAGCCGTCCCGTTAGGGCAAATCGCTCCGGTGGAGCGATTTGAGGCGAGAAGGCCATGAGGGCTACGCTCGAATGGCAAGAACGCACCCCACCCACCGGCGCAAACCCTCTCCCCTTGTGGGAGAGGGACAGCTTTTCGTCGTCCAGACGAAAAGCAGGGTGAGGGGGCTACCGCGCTCCCCCATGCTTCAATGCTCGTAAGAAGACCCCCTCATCCGCCCCTTCGGGGCACCTTCTCCCGCGAGGGGAGAAGGGGGCGCGGTGCCTATGGCCGCCCTCTAGCGGCTGAACGGCACCGAGGCGGTCATCACGTCGCCGGAATTGTTGAATTCCACCTCGAAATCCACGGTGATGCTGTCCCCGATCAGGATGATGCGCGAGCCGATGCGCACATCGCTGCCGCCGCGATCCTTCTGGCGCTCGCGCAGATCGAAACTGATCTGGTTGTTGCCGCGCCGCCCGATGGCCAGCCCGGTATAGCCGGCATTGGAGCTCATCACCGCCTCGTATTGGCGGGCCGCGTCGTTATAGGCGATGGTGCCGCTGATCGAGAGGGTGGCGTTCACCAGCGTGCAGCGGCCGGTGTAATTGACCTTCTGCTGGTTGCCGCGGGAAATGCTGAGCCGGCAGCGGAAGGGTTCGGGCTTGTCCCCGCCCACCAGCGCGCCTTCGCCCTGCCAGTTGCCCACATAGGAAGAGAGCAGCGCCAGTTCGGCCTCGGCGGCCGTGGCGGGAGCCGCCATCTGGGCCAGCGCCAGAACCGCCAATGCCCGCAACCAGATCTTCATGAGCCAACCCCTCCTTCAAGGCACCTCTCGAATCTGTTCATGTGTGCCAGTAGTGCGATACCGAAACCAGTCGGAATCTGCCACTGCTGACAGGGTTGTTACGAATTGGCTACCAGATTCGGGCTAAAAGGCTCCGAAACCGCCGGGGAAACAAGGCGGGCTGGGCAGAGGGGGTCCTTGTGAACGAATCCGACACCGCGATCATCGACGCGCGATATGTGGGCTACAGCCTCGAGATCGCCGGCAAGCCCCTGCATATCCTGAAAAACGTGTCCCTGCGCGTCGAGCCCGCCGAGGTGGTGGCCATTGTCGGCCCCTCGGGCAGCGGCAAGACCTCGCTGCTCATGCTGCTGGCCGGGCTCGAAAAGGCCACCGCCGGCACCGTCACGGTCAATGGCAGCGAGCTGGGCGGGCTGGACGAGGATGCGCTGGCCCGCTTCCGCCGCAAGACGCTGGGCATCGTCTTCCAGAGCTTCCATCTCATCCCCTCGCTCACGGCCCTCGACAATGTGGGGCTGGCGCTCGAGATCGCCCGGCCCGATCTCTCCATGGCCCAGGTGCGCGAACAGGCCGCCGCCGCCCTCGAGGCGGTGGGCCTGGGCAAAAGGCTCGATCATCGCCCCTCCGCCCTGTCCGGGGGCGAGCAGCAGCGCGTCGGCCTGGCCCGCGCCACCGTCGCCAATCCGCCTTTGCTGCTGGCCGACGAGCCCACCGGCAATCTCGACCAGGAGACCGGCGCCACCGTCGCCGGGCTGATGTTCGACCTGGCCCGCCAGCACCGCACCGCCGTGGTGCTCATCACCCACGATCCGGCGCTCGCCGCCCGCGCCGACCGCGTCTATACCATGATGCAGGGCGAATTGAGCGAAACCCCGCCGGGGAGCGCATAAATGGCCCGTCTCTGGCCGGCCACCCGCATCGGCCTTCTCGACATGCGCGGCGATCTGCGCCGCTTCCTGCTGCTCATCGTCTGCCTTGCGGTCGGCACCGCGCTCATCGCCGGCGTCAATTCGGTGGGCGCCAGCATCACCCGCGCCATTGACGATGGCGCCGCCGAGCTGATGGGCGGCGACATCGAATTGTCCCGCGCCGACCGCTTCGCCACCGATGCCGAGCTGGCCGTCATGGCCGGCTTCGGCAAGGTCGCCGGCGTCGTCGACACCAATCTGCGCGCCGAATCCGACCATGGCGACGCCTTTGTCGACCTGGCCGCCGTCGACGGCGCCTATCCGCTGCTCGGCCAGGTGGTGAGCCCGCAATTGCCGCCCGTCGCCTCCCTGCCCGACCTGCTCTCCGAGCGCGACGGCGAATTCGGCGCGCTGGTCGATCCGGTTCTGCTCGACCAGCTCGGCATAAGGATAGGCGACAGCTTCTCGCTGGGCGGCACGCCCTTTAATGTGCGCGGCACCCTCACCCGCCTGCCCGACGGGCCGGTGCGCGGCTTCCGCCTTGGCCTCACCACCCTGGTCTCCACCGGCGGCTTCGCCGTGGTTGGCGACCGCACCTCGCCCCTGCCCGGCCTGGGCACCTGGCAGCGCTACAAGATCCTGCTCGATGGCCGCGACGCCGAAGCGGGGCGCGAGGCCATCGAGGCGGCCCTGGCCGATAGCGGCTGGACCGTGCGCACCGCCCGCGACGGGCTGGGCCAGATGGTGCGCTATTATGATCTGTTCATGCGCTTCCTCGTCATTGTCGGCCTCGGCTCGCTGCTCATCGGCGGCGTCAGCGTCTGGACCGGCATGCAGGCCTATATCGCCGAGCGCTCCGGGGTCATCGCCGTGCTGCGCTCCATGGGCGCCACCCGCGCCCGCGTCTTCATCCATTTCTTCGCCCAGGTCGCCGCGCTCGCCGCCATCGGCGTGGGCATCGGCCTTCTCATCGGCGGCGCCGGCGCGCTGCTGGTGCTGCCAGCCATCGGCTCGGCCGTGGGCATAGACCTGGTTCCCGCGCTCCATCCCCAGCCTTTGCTGGTCGCCGCCGGCGCCGGCTTCGTCACCGCCTTCGCCTTTGCCTATCTGCCGCTCCAGCAGGCCCAGGCCATCCGCCCGGTGCTGCTCTTCCGCGCCAAGGGCCTCGCCCCGCCGCCCGCCGACTGGCGGGCCCTGCTGCTCTCGGCGCAGGTCGTCCCGCTCATCCTCGCCGTCATCGCCTTCTTCATCCTCGCCTGGCTCATGACGGGCGACGCCGCCCTGGTCGCCGCCTTCGGCCTCGCCAGCGCCGTGGCCGCCATCCTCTTCCAGCTTTTCATCCGCGCCGTGCAATGGGGCCTGCGCCACCTGCCCGAGCCGGGCCTGCGCATTCCCCGCCATGCCCTGCGCGCCATTTCCGGCTCCGGCCAGAATGCGGCTTCCGTCGTGGTGTCCGCCGGCATGGCGCTGGCCATGCTCATCGTCGTCCTGGTCATGCAGGCCAATCTGCGCCAGGAATTCCTCGGCGCCTCCGCCTTCGACGTGCCCACCCTTGTCGGCTCCGATCTCTTTCCCGACGAGGTGGAAACGCTCGAGGCCATGGCCCGGGCCGATGGCGACATCGCCCGCTTCCTCGCCACCCCCATGCTGCGCGGCGCCCTCACCCATATTGCCGGCGTGCCCGCCGAAACCGTGCGCACGCGCGGGCCCGAGGCCACCTTCCTGCTCTCGGGCGAAGTGCCCCTCACCTGGCGCACCGAGCTGCCCGCCTCCTCCCGCATCACCTCCGGGGCGTGGTGGCCCGCCGATTACGACGGCCCGGGCCTGGTGAGCCTGCATCAAAGCCTGCGCTCCGGCCTCGGCGTCGATCTGGGCGACACGCTCACCTTCTCCATCTTCGGGGAGGCGGTCACCGTCGCCATCGCCAGCTTCCGCGATTATTCCTGGCAGGGCGGCATCGACTTCCTCGCCACCTTCTCGCCCGGCGTCCTGGAGAGCTACCCGACCACGCTTTTCGCCGCCGTCACCGCCGCCCCCGGCCGCGAGGAGGCCGTCACCCGGCTTCTGGCCGCCGACCTGCCCGACATCCGCTTCATCGCCATCGGCGATACGCTCAAGCAGATCACCGACGCGCTGGGCCAGCTTTCCTTCGCCACCGCCCTGGTCGGCGGGCTGGCCGTGGGCAATGGCCTTCTGGTGCTGGTCGGCTCGCTGTCCACCGGCCGCCGCCAGCGCGAGGCCGATACCGTCATCACCAAGGTGCTCGGCGCCACCCGCTTCGAGCTCATGGCCACCGCCTTCACCCAATATCTCGTCCTGGCCATCCTCGCCGCCCTGCCGGCGCTGCTGCTCGGGGTGGGGCTGGGCTGGCTGGTCAGCCAGCTGATGCTCGATGTCGAATTTATCCTCAACACCGATGCGCTGGGTGTAGTCTTGCTGGCGGCCATTCTCATCACCGCGCTTTTGGGCTCCATGACCATCCTGCGCGCCGCCTCGGCGCGGCCGGCCCGTTTGCTGCGCGATCTCTGAAATCTCGCGTGAAAATACGGGGTCAATCTGTGACTTGAGGGGACGTCAAGGTGCCGAATCGCTACGCCGGATGCTAACAGTCCGCTAACCAATTCCCCTGACGCGTGACTCTTGGCTCACCGTCCCCCGGAGACCCGATGCAGGTAGCAATCGACATGGGTGCAACGACGGGCGCCGCGCCCGCGACGCTCGATCTCGAGGAATTGCTGGCCACCCGTCTCCTGGTCCAGGGCAATTCCGGCTCCGGCAAATCCCATCTCCTGCGCCGCCTGCTCGAGCAATCCGCCCCCTGGGTGCAGCAATGCGTCATTGACCCCGAGGGGGATTTCGTAACGCTGTCAGAGCGTTACGGGCATCTCGTGGTTGACGCGACCCGCACCGAGGCCGAGCTGACCCGCATCGCCGCCCGCGTCCGCCAGCACCGCGTCTCGGTGGTGCTCAATCTCGAAGGGCTCGATGTCGAGCAGCAGATGCGCGCCGCCGCCGCCTTTCTCGGCGGCATGTTCGATGCCGACCGCGATTTCTGGTATCCGGTGCTCGTCGTCGTCGACGAAGCCCAGCTCTTCGCCCCCGCCGTGGCCGGCGAAGTGTCTGATGAAGCTCGCAAATTATCGCTCGGCGCCATGACCAACCTCATGTGCCGCGGCCGCAAGCGCGGCCTTGCCGGCGTCATCGCCACCCAGCGCCTCGCCAAGCTGGCCAAGAACGTCGCCGCCGAAGCCTCTAACTTCCTGATGGGCCGCACTTTTCTGGACATCGACATGGCCCGCGCCGCCGATCTTCTGGGCATGGATCGCCGCCAGGCCGAGCAGTTCCGCGATCTGGCCCGCGGCTGCTTCGTCGCCCTCGGCCCGGCCATCTCCCGCCGGCCTTTGCCGGTCACCATCGGGCCGGTCGAAACCTCGGCCCGCTCCACCAGTCCCAAGCTTACCCCGCTGCCGCAAGCCCCTGAAGATGCTGCCGATTTGATCTTCACCGCCGTCGAGGGCGAAGCCGCCCGGCCCGTTGTCCGCCGCCCGCCGCCCCCGCCGCCGCCCAGCACCAACGAGCTCCTGGCCCAGCTCGCCCGCAGCCGTCCCCCGGCCGAGGAGGCGCCGCAAAGCCTCTTCCCCGAAATCGACGAGGACGAGCGCAACGCCCGCATCGACGCCATCATGGCCGAGCTGCTCGGCGACCCCGACGCCAGCTTCCGCACCACCGCCGTGCTCTATCAGGATTTTCTGGTCCGCTGCCGCATCCGCCGCGTTCCCGGCGAGCCGCCGGCCCTGCCCGCCTTCAAGCGGCGCCTGGCCATCGCCCGCGTCGCGCCGGAAAAACATGTCGCGCAATCAGAGGGTTGGCAGCAGGCCCTGGCCCTGTCCGAAACCCTCACCGACGACGTACAGGGGGTGTTCCTCGTCCTGGCGCAGGCGGCGCTCAGCGGTGCGCCCTGCCCGTCCGATGCCACCCTCGCCCGGCTCTACGGCACCCATTCGGCCAGCCGCGCAAGGCGCCTGCTCACCTGGTTCGAGGAGCGGGGCCTCGTCGTCATCCGCCTCGATTTCCGCAACAACCGCGTCGTCGCCTTCCCCGATCTGGGCGCCGAAACCGCCCCCGGCGACCCCAATGGCCCCGACCTCCTGGCCGAGGAGCGGGGCGCCGCCGAATAAAGCGCTTTCAGCCGCTCAGCGTGACGGTGAAGCCATGCCGGCTCACCGCACCCGGCGCCAGCACGATCGTAAAGGGCCGCGCCTCGATCCCATTGCCCTCCCCCAGCCGCGCCGCCATGCCGTGCCAGGGTTCGAGGCACACGAAAGGTGCGCCGGGCTTGGACCAGATGGCCAGGTTCGGCAGGTTTTTCCAGGTGAGCCGCACCGCCTTGCCGCCCGCGCCATAACGCAGGCCCGATCCTGCCCCCTCGGGAAAGATCATGGCGTCGGCCGCGAACAGGCCGGGATCGAGCCGCAGCGTTCCCTGCGCAAAGGGCGAGGCCAGCGCCTCGGGCCGCAGCAGCCCGCCCTGCAGCCGCATCAGCAGCGGCTCGGCGCCATTGTCCAGCCGCACCTCGTGCACCGCCCCGGCGCAACCGGGCAGCGGCCAGCAAAAGGCCGGGTGGAAGCCGATGCCGAAGGGCATGGAGCGGCTGTCGAGATTGCGCAACTCGGCCGACACCGCCACGCCCCGGCCCACTACGCGATGTTCCACCGCCAGAAGAAAATCAAAGGGATAGGCGGCCCGGCTGGCCGCGCTGGCCCGCAGTTCGAAGCGGCAGAAATCACTGCCCCGCGCCGCCAGCGAGAAGAGGCTTCGGCGGGCAAAGCCATGCTGCCCCATGGCGTAATTCTCGCCCGCAATGCCCAGCTGGTCCTCGGGGGCCCGCCCGACAATGGGAAAGAGAATGGGCGAGCGCCCGCTCCAGAAGGCGGGATCGCCATTCCAGAGCCAGGATTGCCCGTCGCTCGTGCGCAAGGCCTGCATCTCCGCGCCCAGCGGGGACACTTCCACGCTCACCTCGTCATTGCCGATGCGCACGCCATCCATGCCGTCTCTCCCCCAGGGACGGGGCGAACTTACCCCTGTTCGCCGGCAAAGGGGATGGCGTTTTTACCGCCCCTTGTGGCCCGGCGAGCCAGCGGCTAAGCCTCGGCCGATCCGGAGCTTTCAGTGACCCTGCCGCCCCTGCCCATCGATGATGCCCTGCCGGCCCTGATGGCGGCGCTCGCCTCCGGGCCCTGCGCCGTCCTGGTGGCCCCGCCCGGCGCCGGCAAGACCACGCGCGTGCCCTTGGCCCTGCTCGACGCTCCCTGGCGTGGAGATGACCGCATCGTCATGCTCGAGCCCCGGCGCCTTGCCGCCCGCGCCGCCGCCGCGCAGATGGCGCGCCTACTGGGCGAAAATGTCGGCGAGACCGTGGGTTACCGGGTCCGCATGGACGCGAAAGTCACCGCCCGCACCCGCATCGAGATCGTCACCGAGGGCGTCTTCACCCGCATGGTGCTGGACGATCCCGAACTCGGCGGCATTGCCGGCGTGCTCTTCGACGAATTTCACGAGCGCAGCCTCGATGGCGATCTGGGCCTGGCCCTGGCGCGCGACGCCATGGCCCTGCGCCCCGAATTGCGGCTTGTTGTCATGTCCGCCACCATAGACGGGGCGCGCATCGCCCGGCTGCTGGACGACGCCCCGGTGATCGAAAGCCTCGGCCGCGCCTTTCCGGTCGAAACACTTTATCACGAGCCCGACCCCTTGCTGCGCCTCGAGGATCAGGTGGCCGGCGCCATCCAGGCGGCCCTGCGCCAGCATGAGGGCTCGCTGCTGGTCTTCCTGCCCGGCCAGGGCGAAATCCTGCGCGTGGCCGAACGCCTTGCCCCGTTGCTGCCGCCCGATGCCGACCTCGCCCCGCTCTACGGCCAGTTGCCGCCCGCCGAGCAGGATCGCGCCATTCGCCCCAGCCCGCCGGGGCGGCGCAAGATCGTGCTCGCCACCTCCATCGCCGAAACCTCGCTGACCATTGACGGGGTGCGCGTCGTCATCGATTCCGGCTTCCGCCGCATGCCGGTCTATGAGCCCGATACCGGCCTCACCGGCCTCGAAACCCGCCGCGTTTCCCGCGCCGGGGCCGACCAGCGCCGGGGCCGGGCCGGGCGCACCGGGCCGGGCGTCGCCATCCGCCTCTGGAACGAAGGCCAGACGGCGGCGCTCGCCCCCTTCGACACCCCCGAAATCCTGGCCGCCGACCTCACCGGCTTGGTGCTGGACCTGGCCGCCTGGGGCGTCGCCGATCCGGCTGTGCTGGCTTTTCTTGATACCCCGCCCGCCCCTGCCTGGGCGGAGGCGGTGGCGCTGCTCCAGTCCCTCGATGCCCTTGACGACACCGGAAGGCTGACCCCGGAAGGCAAGGCGCTTACGCGCCTGCCGCTCCATCCCCGCCTCGCCCATATGGTGCTGGCCGCCGCCGCGGCCGACGATGCCCTCACCGCCGCCGAGCTGGCCGTGCTGCTGGGCGAACGCGGCCTGGGGGGCGAGGGCACCGACCTCGCCCATCGCCTCGACCGCTTTCGCGCCGAGCGCAGTCGACGGGCCGAGGACGCCCGCGCGCTAGCGCGCCGCTGGGCCCGCCTTGCCGGGGGCGGCAGCGGCGGCAATCTGCCGGCCGGCGAACACCTGGCCCGCGCCTATCCCGACCGCGTCGCCCAGCCGGCCGGCGCACGCGGGCGCTTCCGCCTCGCCAATGGCCGCCAGGCCGCGCTCGATCCCACCGACGCCCTCGCCGCCGCGCCGTTTCTGGTGGTGACCGACATGACCGGCACCGCCGCCAAAAGCCGCATCCGCGCCGCCGCCTCTCTCAGCCCCGAGGCGCTGGAAAGCCTTTTCGCCCAGCGGATCGCCGAAACCACCGTCCTGGCCCTGGACGACGCCTCGGGCGCCGTCCGCGCCCGCCGCCAGCACCGGCTGGGGGCGCTGCGGCTGGCCGATGATCCGGTGCCCGTCAGCGATTTCGGCGCCGCCGCGCTTCTATTGGCTCAGGCAGCGATCCGCCGCCCCGATGCCCTGCCCTGGAGCAAGGAGCAGCGGGCCCTGCGCGCCCGGGCGAGCTATCTGCATCAGACGCTGGGGACCGACTGGCCCGATCTTACCGACATGGCCCTTTCCGCCGACGCTGGCTGGCTGGCTCCCTTTATCGAGGGCGAAACCCGGCTCTCGGCCATCACCGCCGACCATCTGGGCCACGCGCTCGACGCGCTGCTGCCCTGGGCCCGGCGGCAGGAGATAGAGACACTGCTGCCCAGCCATTTCAGTGCTCCCACGGGCAACCGCCTGCCGATCGACTATGGCGCCGAAAACGGGCCGGCGCTGGAAATCCGCGTGCAGGAACTCTTCGGGCTCGACCGCCATCCCGCCATCGCCAATGAGCGCATCCCGCTGCTGCTGGTGCTGCTCTCGCCGGCGCATCGTCCCATCCAGACGACGCGCGACCTGCCCGGTTTCTGGCGGGGCAGTTGGAAGGATGTGGTGCGCGACCTCAAGGGGCGTTATCCGCGCCATTTCTGGCCCGACGATCCCGTCAGCGCCACGGCGACCGCGCGGGCCAAGCCGCGCGGCAGCTGAGATCAGGCGGCCGGGGCGAAATTCAGCGCCACGCCATTGATGCAATAGCGCAGCCCGGTGGGCGGGGGACCATCGGGAAAGACATGGCCGAGATGGCTGCCGCAATGGGCGCAATGCACCTCGGTGCGCACCATGCCATGGCTGGCGTCGCGGCTGGTCGCCACCGCTCCCGGCAGGGGATCGTTGAAGCTGGGCCAGCCGGTGCCGCTCTCGAATTTGAGGCTGGACCGGAAAAGCGGCGTGTCGCAGCCGGCGCAGGAAAACGTGCCCGCCCGCTTTTCGTGCAGCAAGGCGCAGGAGCCGGGGGGCTCGGTGCCATGGTCGCGCATGACGCGATATTGCTCGGGCGTCAGCCGGGCCCGCCATTCGGCATCGGTCCGTGTGACCTCATAAGCATGGCTGTCCATTCCTCCGCTCCTTTTCGGCTCGTGCTGTCCTTGCTCATATAAGACGGCCGGAGCCTCAACGCAAAAAGGGCGGGATCGCTCCCGCCCTCGACATGCCGATTGGCCTCGCGCTAGCGCCGGATGGCGCGCACCAGGGCAATCAGGATGCATGCACCAACCAGCCCGGCGATCAGATAGCCGATCCAGCCGCCGAACGAGATGCCGATGATGCCGAAAAGGAAGCTGGCGATCGCCGCGCCTACAATGCCCAGAATGATGTTGAGGAAAATCCCCGTATTGGTCTTCATCATCGAAGAGGCGATCCAGCCGGCCAGCCCGCCGATGATGATGGCCGCGATCCAGCCGATTCCTGCGTCACCCATTTTCATCCCTCAATGTTTTTGTGCCGCTTTGTCACGCAAAGCCGGAGTCAAACGCGCAAGGGCGCTTTCGGTTGCATTCTTTTTTCGCCCTCGCCTTCTTCCGGCGCGGCGCGAGGGTTTCACCGGCGGCAAGAGAGCGATAACCCTGTCATAAGTTTGGGCTGGAGCTCAAAAAACCGGCGATCGGCTAAACCGCTTCTTATCGATGTGCGCGCTATGATGAGGCGTTGCAAGGAGAAGTGTCCTGCCTGGTTCACTGTTCATTTTGCTGCTCAATCCGGGCATCAGCGTGCTGCTGGCCATAGCCTTTTACCTGCTCTGGCGCGGGCGGCGCGACCATGGCTACGTGCTGGCCGCGGCCGCCGGGCATCTGGCCACGGCGCTGGGTTTCCTCATGCAGGACGTGATGCCGCCCCTGCCCCACGAGGTGCAGCGCATCGCCTCCAACGCGCTGTTCCTGCTGGCCGGCGGCCTGCTGATGAGCGCGCTGCTGGGCCATTACCGCCTGTCCGTCCCCTGGCGCAGCCTTTCGGTCATGGGCGGCATGGGCCTGGCCGGGCTCACCTATTTCCTGCTCATCCACCCCGACCTCAACTACCGCATCTTCTCCATCAGCTTCGCGCTGTCGGCCATGGCCCTCCTCACCGCCTTCGAGCTGCGCCATACCGGGCGGACCAACCTGGTCGACCGGCTCCTGCTCTGGGCCTGCGTGCTGACCGGCGCCAATTTCCTCATCCGCCCCATCGTCATCATCTGGATGGAAGGGGGCTATTTCGACTATGCCGGCTTCCAGCAGTCGCTCTACTGGACCACGGTGCAGTTCAGCCAGTCGCTGGTGTCGGTGATCCTGGCGCTCTGCCTGATGATCGCCATCGCCCAGGACCTGATTTCCCAGCTTCAGGCCGAGGCCCGCACCGACACGCTCTCGGGCCTGCTCAACCGGCGCGGCTTCGAGGATGACGCCAACGCCCTCCTCGCCCGGCGGCCGGGCCCGCTGGCTTTGCTGCTGGCCGATCTCGACCATTTCAAGCAGATCAACGACCGTTACGGCCATATGGCGGGCGACGCCGTCATTGCCGGTTTCGGCCGCATCCTGCTCGATATGGCCCCGGACGGGGCGGTGGAAGGCCGCATCGGCGGGGAGGAATTCGCCCTGCTCGTCTGCGTCCCCACCCCCGAAACGGCGCTGGCGCTGGCCAGCGCGCTGCGCGAGCGCATGGCCACGCCGCTCGATCCGACCATCCCCCACACCACGGTGAGCATCGGCGTCACCATGGCCGAACCCGCCGATGGGCTCGATTCAGTGCTGCAAAAGGCCGACAAGGCGCTCTATCGCGCCAAGCGCGGCGGGCGCAATCGCGTCAGCCTCTATCGCCCGGCTCCAAGCCGGGAAGCGGCCTGCTAGGGCCGCCTGCGCTATCGAAAGGGGGGAAAATGGTGGGAGTAACAAGGATTGAACTTGTGACCCTTCGCGTGTGAAGCGAATGCTCTCCCGCTGAGCTATACTCCCACTGCCCTGGTCCCTGCATGCAGGGGGGCGGCCGGAAAGAGATGGTGGGCGTAACAAGGATCGAACTTGTGACCCCTACGATGTCAACGTAGTGCTCTCCCGCTGAGCTATACGCCCATCTCTCCGGGCCGGATCGGCTGCGCCGTTCCGGTGGCGCGGATAGACCATAAAAACCCCTCATGGGTCAAGAGGGCAATCCAGCTTTGTTGTGCGTGCTTAGGCGGCCAGCAGCCGCTCGACCTCGTTGACCAGATCCTTGAGGTGGAACGGCTTGCTCAGCACCGAAGCATCCTTGGGCGCGTCGCTGTCGGGATTGAGCGCCACGGCGGCAAAGCCGGTGATGAACATGACCTTGAGGTCCGGATCGAGCTCGGTGGCGCGCCGGGCCAACTCGATCCCGTCCATTTCCGGCATGACGATATCGCTCAAAAGCAGCGCGAAGGGCTCCTCGCGCAGCCGTTCATAGGCGGAAAGCCCATTGTCGAACGAAACCACCTCATAGCCCGCATTCTTGAGCGCGCGCGTCAGGAACGAGCGCATGTCGTTATCGTCTTCAGCGAGCAGGATTCGCTTCATCGGGGTCTCCGGCCATTCTGGCGTTGAGTCGGCATCTGGCGGAGATGTTTAAGCGAACTGGGCCACCATGCAACCGCCAGCCGAAGTCTGCGGACAATTTTGCGGCAATCTGGACAAGTCCGGGACAAAGAACGACACTTGCAGGGGCAAATCAGCGCCGCGCTCCGCGTCGGCGTTTCATGTGGGAGGCAAAGTGCGGTCCGACTATTGGGATCAGCCGGCATTTGAAACCATCCGGCCCCGCCGGCTGGTGGCGCCCTTGGTGTTCAATTCGCCCCATTCCGGCCGCGTCTATCCCGAGCGCTTCCTGGCCATGACGCGGCTCGACCATCTCTCCATCCGCCAGTCCGAAGACGCCTATGTGGACGAGCTCTTCGCCCGCGCCCCGCATCTGGGCGCGCCGCTGCTGCGCGCGCATTTCCCGCGCGCCTATCTCGACGTCAACCGCGAGCCGTGGGAGCTCGACCCCACCATGTTCGTCGAGCCGCTCTCGGACCGGTTCAACACCGCCTCGCCCCGCGTCGCCGCCGGCCTGGGCACGCTGGCCCGGGTCGTCGCCGAGAACAAGCCCATCTACCGCGACCGGCTGACCCTGGAGGATGCGCGCATGCGCATCGAGGGCATCTACCACCCCTATCACGCCGCCCTGCAGAACCTGCTCAGCGAAGCCATAAGCGTATTCGGCGTGGCCCTGCTCATCGACTGCCACTCCATGCCGCGCCTCACCCGCAGCCATGACCGGGCCGCGCCCGACATCGTCCTGGGCGACCGCTACGGCACCACCTGCGCGCCGGCCCTGGTCGATCTGGCCGAGACCATCTTTACCAGCGCCGGCCTGCGCGTGGCGCGCAACCGGCCCTATGCCGGGGGCTTCTGCACCCGCACCTATGGCCGCCCCCAGCATGGCGTCCACGCCCTACAGGTCGAGATCAGCCGTCATCTCTACATGAACGAGGTGACTTTGGTGCGCCATGAGGGGTTCGAATCGATCCGCCTGCTCATCGAGCGCTTCATCTTCGCCCTGATCGGGCTCGATCTGGTATCGCTGGCCGGCCAGCCGGTTCCCAGCCGCGCCGCCGCCGAATAGAGTTTCCGCCATGATCCCCGATTCCGAAAAAATCGAAGCGACCCTGCTCGCCGCTGCCCGGGCGGCGGCGGCCCGCACCCTGCCGCTGTTCCGCACCGGGCTGGGCATCGACAACAAGCTCGCCAGCGGCTTCGATCCCGTGACCGAGGCCGACCGGGGCGCCGAGACCGCCATCCGCGCCGTCATCGCCGAGGCCTTTCCCGACCATGCCATCATCGGGGAGGAATGGGGCCGCTCGGGCGAGAGCCCCAATAGCTGGATCATCGATCCGGTCGATGGCACCCGCGCCTTCATTTCCGGTGCGCCGGTCTGGGGCACGCTGATCGGCTTTGCCCATGAAGGCGTCGCCATCGCCGGCATCATGAGCCAGCCCTTCATCGGGGAAACCTTCCTCGCCCTGCCCGGCCGCGCCCTTTACCGCCGCGCCGGCGAGGAAGCGCCCATCCGCACCAGCGGCCAGACCGATTTGGCGCCCAGCCGGGTCTTCACCACCACGCCCGCCCTGTTCGATACGCCGCATTTGCAGGCCATCTGGCAGGCCGTGGAAGGCGCGACGCGCCTGCAACGCTTCAGCATGGACTGCTATGGCTATGCCCTGCTCGCCGCCGGCCATGCCGACCTGGTCGTAGAGCCCTATCTCAACACCTATGACATCGCCGCCCTGGTGCCCATCATCCGCGAAGCCGGCGGCGCCATCGCCTGCTGGGACGGGAGCGAGCCCACCGGCGGCGGCAATGTCGTGGCCGCCGCCACCCCGCAATTGCTGGAAAAAGCCCTGAACCTCATCAACGCGGTCTGAGTGGAAACCTCCGCGCTTACTGGAACGCGATCTTGCCCACGAAACGCGGGCGATGCACCGCCTTGTTGTTGAAAGTGAAGCGATCGAAACCGAAGCCGGCGACGAAGGCCCGATAAGGCATGTAGGTTTCCGTCAGGATCACCGAATCCCCTTCGGCAATATCGGGCACCAGGTCATAGGTCAGCGTATCGAGCGTGATGGCGGTATTGCCCACGACCTTCGACCAATCCAAAATCAACTTGCCCGACTTCTTGGAGATGCTGCTCACCCGCATTCGCGCCTTGCCGCTGAGCGACACCGTCTTTTCCACGAAGGTTACCATCTCGTTGAGCAGGCTCGTATCGGCGGAAGTGTGGCGCGAGATCATGTCGCCCACCGAAAAGGTGCTTTTCTCGGCCGACTGCGCCGTTCGGAAGAGATCGAATATGGTCACCGTGCCCAGAAGCAGCGCCAGCAGCAGCGGCAGGAGCAGCGCAAATTCTATCCCGGAAACACCCCGGTCATCCTTCTGCCAATGGCCGAACAGCTTTCTCATGGTCACGGCTCGTTCACGAAGCCGGACTTGGCGATGATGCGATAGGCGCCGGTCTCATCCTTAGGCAGCGCAAGCCCAAGGCCCAGGCCAGGCGTCAGGGGGCTGACCACGTAGCAGGCGCGCACGAACACCGTCTGCTTTCGCGCACCGGGATCGAAACGCAGCACCGGCTTGATCTTGCCGCTGCGGTCGACACAGCGTGCATTATCTGCCGGATAGCTGGATGCGTTCAGCACCGGAATGAATTCCAGCGCCAGGTTGGTCTTGCAATCGGCCAGCACCACCGTGTGTGCGCAAATGGCGTCGCGCACCGATTGCTGGGTGGGATTGACCATGCTGCCGATGCGCAGGGACCGGACGGTTGTATCCAGCGCCCGGTCGAGCATGATGGTCTGGACCATCGTCCAGCCTGCCTCGATGGTGCCAAAGAGCACGGCGAAGAGCATCGGCGCGATCAGGGCGAATTCGAGCGCGGACGCCCCCCGCCTGTCCCGCAGGAAACGCCGGCCAATGCTGACGCCCCGCCGCTTCACTGCGTCAGCCTGATCTGTTGGATGGCCGTGGCAATCGACTGGAAGGCGGAATTGATGTCGAGGCCGGACACCTGATAGAAATGGCTGGCACTGGTGGCGCATTTGCGCATCTGCGCGGCCGCGGTGGAATTGGCTTCGAAACCAATAGTGAACACGACCACGCCATTGGCCTTGGCGGCATCGCACACCTTGTAGAAGCGCGTCACATTCGTATCTTTCGTCGAAATCTGCGTAAAGTTGTTGGCAGTCCTGACCGGCTTGTTCTTGTCCTTGGCCGTATATTGCTCGGTAATTTCACCGTCCGTCATCAGCACGATGAATTTAAGCGTTTCGGGATCATCGAAGGCCACGGGACGGTCGGGAAACTGCGCCGAGGCCAGACCATTGGCGCGCATCAGATTCATCATCGGCCGTGACGACGGATCGAGCAGCATCAGGCCCCAATTGGCCGCAATGGCCGTTCCGGTGCCGTCATACATCTTGGCATTCGCGATGCGCTGCTTGAGGGCAGCCGCGTCATTGGACATGAAGGCGATGCTGGTGTCGTCGGAAGGGCACCAGGCGGGATTGAGATTGGCTGTATAATTGCTGGCGTTCCACACAGTGAAATGCGGCACCTGCCCGCGCGGTATGAAATTGATGACCCCCGTGGCGTAGTCGGAATCATTGCGCATTTCGAAGCAGGAAGAATTGTTGTGCTCACGGCGCGACGGATCCGCCGGCAGGTTCACCAGGGCATCGAAAGCCGTCTTGCCGACACTGACCTGGCCGGCATAAGGCACGATATTGATCGTGGTCGTCGCCTTGGTCTGTTCGGTCAGGATGGCATCGATAAAGGCCGTCGCCGCCGTCTTGAGACGCGAATACTTGCTGTTGGCCGCCATCGAGCCGGAAAAATCCAGCATCAGCGACAATTCGATGTTGGAGCGCCGCTCCTCGGCCGAGGCCGACGCCACCACGTCGAGCGTTTCAATGCCGATCAGCGGCAGGAAAGCGGTCGGCATGGGATAGCGCGCATTGACCGTGACGCTTTTGGAATTGAGCCTCACCTGCTCCTGGATATCGAGCGTCACGTCATCGAGGAAATCGATGGCCTTGAGGTAGTCGCGCACCGTGGTCTGGGTGGGCTTGGTCTGGTTCAGCGCAGCCGCGGCCAACGCCGCCCGGTCCACCCCGCTTTGCAACTGCACCCGAAAGGCCTCGTAACGGGCGATATCGGTCGCTCCACCGGCAATCACCAGCAAGGGAAAAAACGACAGCGCCACGATGATCGCAACATTGCCGCTGCGATCGGCCAGAAAGCGCCTGATGTTCCGCATCCATGACACGTTGAGGTTCTCGCCAGTCCCGATAGCTGCGAGAACATACAGACACAGAGGTTTACCGCGCGTTTAAGCCTGTGTTTCAAGGCCGCGCTTTGTCTTAAGCGCTCTGCTCGGTGATGAAGGCGTCGAAAGCGGCAAGGACCTGGGCGCGGATCGGCTCGCTTTCCATGAACAGCTCGTGCCGCGCCCCCGCCACCACCATATGCCGCCCGGTGCGCAGGCGCAGCCCCAGCCGCTCGATGGCGGCCGGCGAGACCACGCTGTCGCGCGCCGCCGCCAGCATGAGCAGGGGGCTCTGCACCCGGGCGGGAAAATCGTCGCGCACCACCTCGGCCATGGCCGCCATCGCCGCCGCCGCCCAGCCGATGGTTGGCGAGGCGATTTCCAGCTCCGGCCGGGCGCGCACCACATCGACCATGCGCATATAGCGCACCATGTCGCCGGTGAGGGGGTTGTCGGGAAAGCTGGTTTCGGAAGCGGGCTTGTCGGCCTTGCGGCCCACCGGCAGCCGGCCCAGCCCGAGGAAATTGAGCGCCGCCGTCACCCGCGCCATGCCGGCCATGCTCAGCGGCTGCCCGTCCAGCGACAGCATGGGCGCCGAGAGGAAAATGCGGTCGAACATCAGCCGGTCATGCACCCCGGCGAAAAGCGAGGCCAGCCCACCCATGGAATGGCCCACCAGATAAAAGGGCGCCGGACAGTCGGGCAGCAGGATATCGGCGTGAAAGCAGCGCAGATCGGTCCAGTAATCCTCGAAGCGGTCGACATGGCCCAGCCTGGGATTGCCGATCAGCCGGTCCGAGCCGCCCTGGCCGCGCCAGTCGAAGGTGGCCACGGCAAAGCCGCGCCGCCGGAAGTCGGCGATGGTCTCGAAATATTTCTCGATGAATTCGGTGCGCCCCTGCACCAGGCATATGGTGCCGCGCGGCTTGCCTTCGCTCCGGGGCCAGAGCGCATAGCGCAGGCGCACCCTGTCGCTGGTGGTGAAATAGCCCACCCGGGCCCCTTCCGGCACCGGATTGGAAGGGATCGACACCAGGCTTGGCCCGTTCGGATCGACAATGGCGCTCATGTTCACGGCCCCCGAGAGATCGCTTCCCTGCTCATAAGGCAAAGAGGTTGAAAAAGGAAAACCGACGCCTCTTGCGAGGCGCCGGCTTCCGTTTCGCGGCCCATGCGGGGGGCGGGTGATGGACCGCTTTGGGTTCGTGACGAGATTGCCCTCGGCACATGCCCCCTTCTAGCGGGGCCAAGCTGAACCCACCCGGATAACCTCGTTCATTTTCGGTTCATCTTCGCCCCCTTGAACGGGCCGAAATCCCCCCTACATCAATTGCGTTCGCCGGACTTTCCGGGAACCCCGCCCACCGGCCAAGGGGCTCGCCGCACCTCAGGGAGCCAGGCCGAAGGACGCGGGATATCCACGTTGCTCAAGGAGAATGTGACAAATGCAGACCATCGATTTTTCCCCCTTCTATCGCTCCACCGTCGGCTTCGATCGCGTGTTCAATCGCCTCGATACCCTGGTCGGCCAGGAAGCCAAGACCTACCCGCCCTATAATATCGAGCGCACCGGCGAGGATGCCTATCGCATCTCCATCGCCGTAGCCGGCTTCTCCAATGGCGACATCGCCATCGAGACCAAGGAAAACAGCCTGGTGGTCAAGGGCGCCAAGCCCGCCGAATCGAGCGACAAGTCCCGTGAATTCCTCCATCGCGGCATTGCCGAGCGCGCCTTCGAATTGCGCTTCCAGCTTGCCGACTATGTCGAGGTTCAGGGCGCCAGCCTCGAAAACGGGCTGCTGCATCTGGAGCTGAAGCGCGAACTGCCCGAAAGCAAGAAGCCGCGCACCATCCAGATCAATGCCGGCGCCACGGCGAGCATCGAGGACAACTCGGTCAACTAGGCGCTTACCGACACCTCCCGGTAGCGAGGGGGCGCGGCCATGGGGCCGCGCCCTTTCTCTTGCGCGGCGGGGAACCGCCGGCCTTCCCGCCGGTTATACCGGCATCCCACCAGCGTCAAAGGATACTCGCCATGAAGCTCCCTGCCGTCGCCCTCAAGGCCAACGCCAAATCCGCCGTCATCGACATTCTCAACGCCCGGCTCGCCGACGCCATCGACCTGGCGCTCATCACCAAGCAGGCGCACTGGAATCTCAAGGGCCCCGGTTTCATCGCCGTCCATGAAATGCTCGATCCCATGCGCGCCGATCTCGACACCCATGTCGACATCATCGCCGAGCGCGTCGCCCAGCTCGACGGCATCGCCCTGGGCACCAAGGAAGTAGTGGCCAAGACGAGCACCCTGGCCGCCTATCCCACCGACATCCGCAAGATCAACGATCACCTGGCCGCGCTGGCCGAACGCTATGCGGCGCTCGCCAACCAGGTGCGCGAGGACATCGACGCCACCGACGAGGCCGGCGATGCCGATGCCGCCGACATCCTCACCGCCTTTTCGCGCGACCTGGACAAGAATCTCTGGTTCATCAAGTCTCATCTCGAATAGGGACTGCGCCCGCCGGCGCTCAGGAGCAGTCACGAAGTCCTATTTCGACCCATGTCGAAATAGGACTTTTTGGTTTTTAGCCCTTAAAAATAGGACTTCTGCATATTTTACGCGCGTTCTGCCCGAATTTTATGCAGAGCCGCGTCAGAACCCCTATAAATCCTATAGTAAAATATAGGATTTCCTACAAAATTTTCCCCAGCCGCATCAAAATCGCTTGTCGCCAGTTTGGAACTATGCAAATGTGCAGTGGTTAGGACAGCATCCCTGCCCTAACTTCTGCGTCGCTTCGCTCTCCGTGGACGCGGCGCACAAACCGTCCCCATGGGGACGGAAGGGGCTTGCGGGCCCGAATCCGGCGGCCATTTGGATGCAGTGCCGCCCATCTGAACCAACCCCCTGCCCAATCGGCCGGAATGCTTCCGGCCGGGCCGGCATCGTGTCTGCTCTCCCGTTTCGGGGCGGCGGACGTTCCTGTGGGCGATAACGCCCGTCATCGCCCCCTCGGGCCTCATTTTGGGATAGAGATCATGGTCATCAGCTCGGTCGGCTCCAGGCAAACCCCCACACGAGAACAAGCCGCCGGCTCCGTTTCGGGGCGGCCGGCGGCACAGGGATTATACGATCCCAAAAACGAGCACGATGCCTGCGGCATCGGCATGATCGCCAATATCGGCAACCGCCCCAGCCACGAAGTGGTCGAAAAGGGGCTCGAAATCCTGGAAAACCTGGAACACCGTGGCGCCGTGGGTGCCGATCCCCTCATGGGTGATGGCGCCGGCATCCTGATCCAGACCCCGCACGACTTCTTCGCCAAGGTCCTGCCCTTTCCCCTTCCGCCCCGCCACCATTACGCGGTGGTGATGATCTTTTACCCCAATATCCCGGCCCTGCGCGACCGCTGCGCCGCCATCGTGCGCGAATGTCTCGCCGGTGAAGACCTCACCCTCCTGGGCGAGCGCGTCGTTCCCACCGACAATTCGGCGCTTTCCGAAGGCGTCATCGCCACCCAGCCGATCATCGAGCAGTTGATCCTGGCCCGCCCCGCCGACCTGACCCTGGATGAATTCGAGCGCAAGCTCTTCATCGCCCGCAAGGTCATTTCCAACACCGTCTATGATAAGGTTCCCGAAAGCGACGGGGATAACGGTTTTTACGTCGTCTCCATGTCGGCCCGCACGCTGGTCTACAAGGGCATGTTCCTGGCCGACCAGTTGGGCAAGTTCTATCCCGACCTGTCCGACCCCGATTTCTCCAGCGCCATCGCGCTGGTGCATCAGCGCTTTTCCACCAACACCTTCCCCTCCTGGAAGCTGGCCCACCCCTATCGCATGACCACCCATAATGGTGAGATCAACACCATCAGGGGCAATGTGAACTGGATGGCGGCCCGCCAGGCCTCGGTGCATTCGCGCTATTTCGGCGACGACATCGGCAAGATCTGGCCGATTTCCTATGAAGGCCAGTCCGACACCGCCTGCTTCGACAACGCCCTCGAATTCCTGGTGCGCGGCGGCTATTCCCTGCCCCACGCCGCCATGATGCTGATCCCCGAGGCCTGGGCCGGCAATCCGTTGATGGATGAGAAGCGCCGCGCCTTCTATCAATACCACGCCTCGCTGATGGAGCCCTGGGACGGCCCCGCCGCCATGAGTCTCTCGGACGGGCGCTACGTGGTGGCGACGCTCGACCGCAACGGGCTGCGCCCCGCCCGCTATCTCGTCACCAAGGAAGGCCATGTGGTGCTGGCCTCCGAATCCGGCGTCCTGGCCATTCCCGACGAGGACATCGTCCAGCGCTGGCGCCTGCAGCCGGGCCGGATGCTGCTCATCGACCTCGAGCAGGGCCGCATCATCTCCGACGACGAGATCAAGGCGACGCTCGCCACCGCCAACCCCTATGCCGACTGGCTGGCGCGCACCCAGATCGTTCTGGAAGACCTGCCCGCCGTGCCGCCCAAGGCGCCCGAGCCCAGCGCCGCGCTGCTCGACCGGCTGCAAGCCTTCGCCTATACGCAGGAAGATCTGAAGCTGTTGATGGCCCCCATGGCCACCACCGGCCAGGAGGCCGTGGGCTCCATGGGCACCGACACGCCACTTTCGGCGCTCTCGGACCGGCCCAAGCTGCTCTACACCTATTTCAAGCAGAACTTCGCCCAGGTGACCAACCCGCCCATCGACCCGATCCGCGAGGAATCGGTGATGAGCCTGGTCTCCTTCATCGGCCCGCGTCCCAATCTCTTCGATCTCGAAGGGCTCTCCACCGTCAAGCGCCTGGAAGTGCGCCAGCCGGTGCTCACCAATGAGGACCTGGAAAAGATCCGCGCCATTGGCGACATCGAGACCAATCAGTTCAAGACCAAGACGCTCGACATCACCTATCCCAAGGTGAACGGCGCCGAAGGGATGAAGGCCGCCATCGACGCCCTGTGCCAGGCCGCCGAGGAGGCGGTGCGCGGGGAATACAACATCATCATCCTTTCCGACCGGCTGGTTGCGGCCGACCGGCTGGATATCCCGACGCTCCTGGCGCTGGCCGCCGTCCATCATCACCTCATCCGCAAGGGCCTGCGCACCTCGACGGGCCTGGTGGTGGAAACCGGCGAGGCGCGCGAAATCCACCACTTCGCCATGCTGGCCGGCTATGGCGCCGAAGCCATCAACCCCTATCTCGCCTTCGAGGCGCTGCGCTCGCTCCATGCCGAGGGCAACTACCCCGAGGAGGTTTCGGCCGACGAGGTGGTGCAGCGCTATATCAAGAGCGTCGGCAAGGGCCTGCTCAAGGTGATGTCCAAGATGGGCATTTCCACCTACCAGTCCTATTGCGGCGCCCAGATCTTCGACGCGGTGGGGCTCTCCTCCGAATTCGTCGACACCTATTTCTTCGGCACCGCCACGGCCATCGAGGGCGTGGGGCTCAAGGAGGTTTCCGAGGAGACCGTGCGCCGGCATAGCCTCGCCTTCGGCGACGACGCCCTGCTGCGCCGCGCGCTCGATGTGGGGGGCGAATATGCCTATCGCATCAGGGGGGAAAAGCATGCCTGGTCGCCGGACCTGGTCGCCGACCTCCAGCATGCCGTGCGCACGCGCGAGGAAAGCCCGGAAACGGCCCAGGCGCGCTATGACGACTTCGCGGCCAAGGTCAATGAAGGCGAAAACGGCTACCTGGCCATCCGGCACCTTTTCGACATCAAGCCGCTGGGCCCCCAAATCCCCCTCGACGCGGTCGAGCCGGCCGCCGGGATCGTGCGCCGCTTCGCAACCGGGGCGATGAGCTTCGGCTCCATCAGCCGCGAGGCCCACACCACCCTGGCCGTCGCCATGAACACCATTGGCGGTAAGTCCAATACCGGCGAGGGCGGCGAGCAGCCCGACCGCTACAAGCCCTTGCCCGATGGCAGGCAGAACCCCCTGCGCTCGGCCATCAAGCAGGTCGCTTCGGGCCGCTTCGGGGTGACGGCGGAATATCTGGTCAATGCCGACCAGATCCAGATCAAGGTGGCCCAGGGCGCCAAGCCCGGCGAAGGCGGGCAATTGCCCGGCCACAAGGTGGACTGGGTGGTCGCCAAGACCCGCCATTCCACCCCCGGCGTCGGCCTCATCAGCCCCCCGCCCCATCACGACATCTATTCCATCGAGGATCTGGCCCAGCTCATCTACGATCTCAAGAACGTCAATGAAGAGGCCGACATCTCGGTCAAGCTGGTCTCGGAAATGGGCGTGGGCACGGTGGCGGCAGGCGTCGCCAAGGCGCGCGCCGACCACATCACCATTTCCGGCTATGACGGGGGCACCGGCGCTTCGCCCCTGACCTCGCTCAAGCATGCCGGCGGCCCCTGGGAGATCGGCCTGGCCGAGACCCACCAGACGCTGGTGCTCAACCGCCTGCGCAGCCGCGTGCGCTTGCAGGTGGATGGCGGGCTCAAGACCGGCCGCGACGTCCTGATCGGGGCGCTATTGGGGGCCGACGAATTCGGCTTCGCCACCGCCCCGCTCATCGCGGCGGGCTGCATCATGATGCGCAAGTGCCACCTCAACACCTGCCCGGTGGGCGTGGCGACGCAGGACCCGGTGCTGCGCAAGCGCTTCAAGGGCACGCCCGAGCACGTCATCAACTATTTCTTCTATGTGGCCGAGGAATTGCGCGGCCTGATGGCCAGGCTCGGCGCCCGCACTCTGGACGAATTGATCGGCCGCGCCGACCTGCTCGACCAGAAGCGCCTCGCCGAGCACTGGAAGAGCGAGGGGCTCAACCTCTCCCGGCTCTTCCACAAGCCCGAGCCGATCGGGGGAGACACGCTCCATCATTCCGAGCGGCAGGACCATCACCTCGAAAATGTGCTCGACCGCAGGCTGATCGAGCTGGCCCGGCCAGCGCTCGACAACGGCAAGCCGGTGCAGATCGAATTGCCGATCAAGAGCCGCGACCGCTCCGCCGGCGCCATGCTCTCGGGCGCCCTCGCCCGCCGCTACGGCCATGAGGGGCTGCCCGAGGACACCATCTCCATCCGCCTCACCGGCACCGCCGGACAGGCCTTCGGCGCCTTCCTCGCCAAGGGCATTTCCATCGACCTGGTGGGCGATGCCAACGACTATGTCGGCAAGGGGCTCTCGGGCGGCCGCATCGTCGTGCGGCCCGGCGAAAACGCCGGCTTCGAACCCGAACGCTCGATCATTGCCGGCAATACCGTGCTGTATGGGGCGATCTCGGGCGAGTGCTATTTCCGCGGGCTCGCCGGGGAACGCTTCGCCGTGCGCAATTCCGGCGCCATCGCCGTGGTCGAGGGCACCGGCGATCATGGCTGCGAATACATGACCGGGGGCCTGGTGGTCGTCATCGGCCCCACCGGGCGCAATTTCGCCGCCGGCATGAGCGGCGGGGTCGCCTATGTGCTCGACGAGGACGGCAGCTTCCGCTCGCGCTGCAACCTGGCCATGGTCGATCTCGAACCGGTCGAGGAAGAAGAAGACCTCATGCAGAAGCTCCACCACCATGGCGGGGACCTCGAATGGCATGGCCGGGTCGACATTTCCGGCGACATGACCCGGCACGACGACGAGCGCCTGCACCAGCTCATCTCCAACCATCTGCACTATACGGGCTCCACCCGCGCCCGGCACATCCTGGAAAACTGGACCGAGATGCGGCCCAGATTCGTCAAGGTGATGCCGGTCGAATACCGCCGCGCCATCCTCGAGATGGAAAGAAAGCGCGCCTCGGGCACGCATGTGGCGGCCGAGTAAGGGAGGACGACATGGGTAAGGTAACAGGCTTTCTGGAAATCGACCGCGAGGAACCGCGCTATGAGCCGGCTTCCGACCGTATCCGCCATTTCGGCGAATTCACCATTCCGCTCTCCGAGAGCCGGGTGACCGACCAGGCCGCCCGCTGCATGGATTGCGGCGTGCCCTATTGCCACGGCGACACCGGCTGCCCGGTCAACAACCAGATCCCGGACTGGAACGACCTCGTCTATAACGGCAACTGGGAAGAGGCGGCGCGCAATTTGCACTCCACCAACAACTTCCCCGAATTCACCGGCCGCATCTGCCCCGCCCCCTGCGAGGAGGCGTGCACGCTCAATCTCGAGGACGTGCCGGTGGCCATCAAGACGGTGGAACAGGCCATTGCCGACAAGGCTATCCGCTCCGGCTGGATCAGGCCGCAGCCGGCGGCGCACCGCACTGGCAAGAAAGTCGCCATCGTCGGCTCCGGCCCGGCCGGGCTCGCCGCCGCCCAGCAACTGGCCCGCGCCGGCCACGAGGTCCACGTCTATGAGCGCGAGCCCCGGGCCGGCGGCCTGCTGCGCTACGGCATTCCCGACTTCAAGATGGAAAAGAGCCATATCGACTTCCGCGTCGCGCAGATGGAGGCCGAGGGCGTCACCTTCCACTATGGCATCAATGTCGGGGTGACGACGCCGATCGCCGAATTGCAGCGCTGGCACGACGCGGTGCTGCTCTGCGGCGGCTCGGAAACGCCGCGCCCCGTTGACGTGGAAGGGGTGGGGCTCGCGGGCGTCCACTTCGCCATGCCCTTCCTCATCCAGCAGAACCGGCGCCTGGGCGGCGAGGACGTCTCGGGCGAGGCGCCCCTCACCGCCGCCGGCAAGCATGTGGTGGTGGTGGGCGGCGGCGACACCGCCAGCGACTGCGTCGGCACCTCGTTCCGCCAGGGCGCGGTGGCCGTCACCCAGCTCGACGTGCGCCCCATGCCGCCCGAGATGGAGAACAAGCTGACCAGCTGGCCCAACTGGCCGGTCAAGATGCGCACCTCCTCCAGCCAGGCCGAAGGCGCCATCCGCGAATTTTCCGCCGGCACCATGAAAATCCTCGGCAATGCCAATGGCGAGGTGAGCGGGGTGGAATGCGCCCGCGTCGACCGCCAGCGCCAGCCCATCGAAGGCAGCGAATTCGTCATCAAGGCCGATCTGGTGCTGCTGGCCATCGGCTTTGCCCACCCCATCCATGAGGGCATGCTGGCCGAATTGGGCGCCGATCTCGACCGGCGGGGCAATCTCTTCGCCGATACGCTGAGCTACCGCACCACCATTGCCGGCGTCTATGCCGCCGGCGACATGCGCCGGGGCCAGTCGCTGGTGGTCTGGGCTATCCGCGAGGGCCGCCAGGCCGCCCGCGCCATCGACATGGACTTGATGGGGCGCACCGACCTGCCGCGCTGATCCGCCTCCCGCCTCGCCCCGATCGGGGCGGGGCATTGCCGGGGCCGGGAAAATCCGGCTAGAAACGCCTGCATATCCCGGCAGGATTCCCCATGACCCAAAAACCCTATGTCGTCGATGAACTGATTTCGGCCAAGGCCGTCGCCGCGCGCGTCGAGGCGCTGGCCAAGGAGATTTCCGCCCATTTCGCCGACACCGACAAGCTGGTGGTGGTGGGGCTGCTGCGCGGCTCCTTCATCTTCATCGCCGATCTGGTGCGCGAGCTGGACCTGCCGGTGGAGGTCGATTTCCTCGAAGCCTCCTCCTATGGCAACGCCATGGAATCGAGCCGGGAAGTGCGCATCCTCAAGGATCTGCGCGGCGAGATCGCCGGACGCGACGTGCTGGTGGTGGAAGACATCATCGACACCGGCCACACGCTCAAGCACGTGCTCGAAATCCTCGAGACCCGCCATCCGCGCCGCATGGAAGTGTGCGCCCTGCTCAACAAGCCCAGCCGGCGCGAAACCGAGATCGCCGCCCGCTGGATCGGCTTCGACATTCCCGACGAATTCGTCGTCGGCTACGGCATCGACTACGCCCAGCGCAACCGCAACCTGCCCCATATCGGCGCGGTGCGCTTCCTGGAAGGCTAGAGGTCCGGCTCCTCGCGGGCCGGATCGATCCCCACCCCGAAGGCATCGGCGCGGCCCACCGGCGCGTTGACCAGCTGTTCGAGCGTGAAGGGCGGCTCGGAAAGCCTCGACCCGCCGGCCGTCAGCAGATCGCCGGCCCGCGCCGGCACGCGGCTGATGGGAATGACCGCCCCCGCCACCTCCAGCAGGCGGGTCTGGCCCAGGCCCTGATAGGGCGGGCGCAGCATGGCGCCGGCATCGGTGCCGGCCAGCGGATCGGCCACCGCCACCTGAATGCCGCCGCCGCGATAGAAGCGGCTGATGATCTGGCTGAGATAGAAGGCGATCTTGTCCGAGCCGGCGGCGGAAAAATGGATGCCGTCGCTCTTGCGCATCTGCGCCGTCTGCCCGTTCACATCCGGCCCCTGCGACGAATATTTGCCGTCCTCGCCCAGGAAGCGCTCATAGATATCGAGGAATTCCGCCCCGCCCGAGAAACTGGCCATGCGGTGGATATTGCTGATCTGGCTGATCGCCGCCGAATATTCGGACTTGGACATGGGCGGCAGCCCCACCCAGATCACCGGCTTGCCCGCCGCCCTGAGCTTGGCGAGGAAGGTGTTGATCCGCGCCTGGTAAGCGGCGACCCAGGGATCGGTGAGCGCCCCATAGGTCTTGCCGTCGACGCGGATTTCCTGCCGGTCGTTGATGCCGATGATGACGACGGCCAGATCGAAGCTGTCGGCGGCGATCTGCTGGTCGACGGCCTTGTTCCAATCGAAATAATCGTCGCGCACGAAGCCCGAGGAGCTGACGCCCTGGTCGATGACCGCCAGGTGGGAATCCTCGGCATAGAACCGCTCCAGCGCGCGGCTGAGGTCGATGGCCAACGAATCCCCGAAGACGGCGAGGCGCGTGGCGTCTTCCGCCTTGGTCACCTGCGGCTTGGGCGGGGGGAGGGACGCAGCCGGCGCCCGCTGCTGCGTCCGCTGCGGCGGCGCCTGCACCGGCGCGGCCGGCTCGGGCGGGCCGAAAAGCAGGTCGAACAGCGTCCGCCGCTTCTGCTCCTGGGCCACCAGCACGCTGTCCTGACCCTGGGCAAACGCCGGCGCCATCCCGCCAAAGACGAGAAGACCGGCCAGCAGGACGAGGGCAAGACGGATCATGGCACTTCCGCGCAACATCGTCCCTTCCCTAGCAAAACCGCCCCCCAAGCGCCACCGCCTCCCCGCGACGTGAGCGAGGCGCATGCCCGCTCAGCGGTTGCGCCGCACCAGATATTGCTCCCAGGCATAGGCGGAGGCGACGATTTCCTTCAAATCGTCATGCTGCGGCGCCCAGCCCAGGAGCTGGCGCACCTTCTCGCCCGTCGCGGTGATCGAGGCCGGATCGCCGGCCCGGCGCGGCCCTTCCTCGGCGATGAAATCGACGCCCGAGACCGCGCGCACCGTGTCGACCACCTGGCGCACCGAATAGCCCTGGCCATAGGCGCAGTTGAGCGTGGTGCTCTCGCCCCCGCCGCGCAGATGCTTGAGCAGCAGCGCATGGGCGGCGATGAGGTCGGTCACGTGGATATAGTCGCGCACGCAAGTGCCGTCGGGCGTTTCGTAATCGGTGCCGAAAATATCCATCTTGGCGCGCTGGCCCAGTGCGGTCTGGCAGGCGACCTTGATGAGATGGGTGGCCATGGGCGTCGACTGCCCGCTGCGCCCCTGCGGGTCGGCGCCCGCCACATTGAAATAGCGCAGCACGCCATAGGTGAGGTCATGGGCGGCGGCCACGTCGGCCAGCATCCATTCGGTCATCAGCTTGGAGCGGCCATAGGGCGACATGGGATGGAGCGGCGTCGTCTCCACCACCGGGGCCAGCCCGGTCATGCCATAGACGGCGGCGGTGGAGGAGAAGATGAAATGCTTGACCCCGCCCCTCACCGCAGCCTCGATCAGATTGCGCGAGGTGGCGGTGTTGTTGGCGTAATATTTGAGCGGATCGGTGACCGATTCCGGCACCACGATGGAGCCGGCGAAATGGACGATCTCGGTGATGGCGTGCTTGTCGATCAGCCTGCGCACCAGATCGATGTCGCCGGCATTGCCGGATTCGAAAATGGCGCGCCCGTCCACGGCCCAGTCGAAGCCGGTGACGAGATTGTCCAGCACCACCACCGTCTCTCCGGCGTCGGCCAGATTGAGCACCATGTGGCTGCCGATATAGCCCGCGCCCCCGGTCACCAGCACGCTCATGGGTTAACTCCGTATTTTAAAAGCTTTATTGGGCATGATGATATTTGTCAGAGGTTGAGATAGCTTTACATCGCCTAAAAATGGAGTGAGCCTTGAAGCGCGTCAGAACAGCCGTATTCCCCGTCGCCGGCCTGGGAACCCGTTTCTTGCCCGCCACCAAGGCGCTGCCCAAGGAAATGCTGACCGTGGTCGACCGCCCGCTGATCCAATATGCGGTGGACGAGGCCCGTGAGGCCGGCATCGAGCATTTCGTCTTCGTCACCGGCCGCAACAAGGGCGTGATCGAGGATCATTTCGACCGCCAGTTCGAGCTGGAAACCACCCTCGAGGCGCGCGGCAAGACCCATGCGCTGGCCGAATTGCGCAAGGACCTGCCCTCGGCGGGGCGCACCAGCTTCACCCGCCAGCAGGAGCCTCTGGGCCTGGGCCACGCTGTCTGGTGCGCGCGCGACATCGTCGGCGACAATCCCTTTGCGCTGCTTTTGCCCGACATGCTGTTCCGCGGCCAGCCGGGCGTGCTCAAGCAGATGATGGACACCTATGAACAGACCGGCGGCAATGTGATCGCCGTCGAAGAAGTGCCGCCCGCCGACATCTCCTCCTATGGCGTGGTGGCGCGCGGCGCGGGGCCGGACAACAGCTTTTCCATCACCGACATGGTGGAAAAGCCCAAGCGCGAGGACGCCCCCTCCAACCTCATCATTTCGGGCCGCTACATCCTGCAGCCGGAAATCTTCGGGCTCCTGGCCAACCAGACGCGTGGCGCCGGCGGGGAAATCCAGATCACCGACGGCATGAAGGCGCTGATGAAGGACCAGGGCTTTACCGGGGTCAAATATCGCGGCCAGAGCTTCGATTGCGGCTCCAAGATCGGGTTCCTGACCGCCAATGTGGTCTATGCGCTGGACCGCGAGGACATCAAGGACGGGTTCCTCAAGGAATTGCGCAAGCTCGATCTGGAAGATCATCTCTAGCCAGTGGCCTCCTCACCCGGCGCTACGCGCCTCCCCCAAAGGGAGAGGTGAGGAGAGCGCCCCCCCTAGCGCGACAGCGTGACGCCCATGGTGACGCGGTGGGCGTCCTGCACGCCGTTGCGGGTGCTTTCGGTATAGTCGTAGTCGTAATCGGCGGTGACGGCGGTGTGGGCATTGAGCTTGTAGTCGGCGCCCACGCTCCAGCCATGGCCGGTTTCCGTATCCGGGCTGCCGGCGAAGCGCGCCGTGTTCCAGTCCATCGCCGCCCGCAGCGCCAGCCAGGAATTGACCGTGTAGTGGACATCGGCATTGGCGGCATGGGCGATGCGGGCCGAGCCCGCACCATTGGGCCCGGTGGGGGCAAGCGTGGTGGCAAAGCCCGCGCCGAACCGCCAGGTGGAATCGGGGGTGTAAAGGATGCGGGCGTCGTAAAGTTGGCTCGTGACCTCCTCCACCCCGGCCGCGTCGAACCGGCGCAGGCCCAGCCCGGTGGAGACCGTAGCCTCCAGAACGCCATTCCAGCGGCCGGTGACGCCGCCGCGAAGGCTGGTATTGGTGGCATCCATGCGCAGGCCGGGCGCCGCCGGCGCCGTGTCGAAGACGTCGCGTCCCAGCTTCGCCTGGGCAAAGGCTTCCAGGATCGGGGTCATCTGGTAGCCGATGCGCAGGCCGGCCTCATAGGCGGTGTAGTTCTGGTCCGAATTGTCGACCACGGCGCCGCTGTCGAGCGTTGTGGGACCATAGACGGTGCGGGACAGGCCCCCGGTCAGCCCGACATTGACCTTGCCGAAATGGCGGGTCACGCCCAGCTCGCCCCCGCCGCTGACGGTGCGCGGGGCCAGCGCAACATTGCTGGCGATGCCCGGCGTGCCGGCCAGGGCCTGGCTCACCGCCAGATTGCCCGAGGCGGCCAGGCGCGTGTCCCTGTCGAGATCGTAGCCGGCCTCCAGCCCCAGCCGCAGGCCGGTGACGCTGACCTGTCCATCGTTATTGGCACGGGTGATCTCGGCATCGGCATCGAGCCTGATGGCCGAGCGCGTGCCGACATGTTCGAGGCTGGCCCGGGGCACCAACTGCGTGTCGAAGCGTTCGCCGCTGCTGGCGCGGCTATAGGTGCCGCGCAGCGCCACCGACCAGTCGACGTCGAAAAAGGGATCGTAGGGCTCGCGCAGGCCGGCATCGCCGAGCGGCACCGGAGCCTCGGGATAGAGGCCAGGCAGGAGCCGCTCGTCATCGGCCTCCCCGGCCAGCGCCGGGGCGGCAAGGCAAAGCGCCTGGAGCGCCACCGCCCCCGCCAGAATATGCCGCCAAGCCTGGGACAAAACCTGCTCCGCCGAACCCATGGACATGCGGCGCCGCAGGGCGCCCGATAATGCGCCAATCCTTTCAGCTTATGGTTAAGGAACCCTTTTTGGCCTGGCCCGGCTCACTCGGTTCCGGCCGCTTCCACCCGCAGCACCGCGCCATCGGCCCCCACGACCCGCACCCTCCGCCCCGCCGGCAGGTCGGGCCCGGAAATGCGCCAGATGGTGTCGCCCAGCGCCAGCCGGCCCACGCCCTGGGCGATGGGCTGGTCGAGCACGCCCTCGCGGCCCACCATCTGGGCCATGCGGCGGTTGAGCAGCGGCCTGTCGGTGGCGTCGGGCCGATGGCGGGCAAAGCGCACCCAGAGGCCGATGGAGACCAGCGACAGCGCCCCGAAGATGAGCCACAGCCACGGCCAGTCGATCGGCTGCACGAAGGCGATGAGCCCGGTGCAGATGCCGGCAATGCCCATCCAGAGCAGGAACCCGCCGGGCACCACCAGCTCCAGCGCCAGCAGCACCAGGCCCGCCACGATCCAGGCCCAGGGGCCGATGCTGGCGATGAGCGCGATGAGTTGCATGACGGGTCAGCCCTGTCCGCTGCTGGGCACCCGGCCCGAACGCGGCGGCACGGCGCCCGCCCCGAAGGTTTCGCGGGCGATTTCGGCGATGCCGCCGATGGAGCCGATGACGCTGGCCGCTTCCACGGGCAGCATCAGCACCTTCTGGTTGGGCGAGGTCGCCAGCCCTTCCAGCGCCTTTATGTAGTTGTTGGCGACGAAATAATTGATGGCCTGCACATTGCCCGCCGAAATGGCCTCGGACACCAGCCTGGTGGCCTGCGCCTCGGCCTCGGCGGCGCGCTCGCGCGCCTCGGCGTCGCGGAAGGCGGCTTCCTTGCGGCCCTCGGCTTCGAGCACCTGCGCCTGCTTCTCGCCCTCGGCCTTGAGGATGGCGGCCTGCCGGCGGCCTTCGGCTTCCAGGATGGTGGCGCGCTTTTCGCGCTCGGCCTTCATCTGCCGGCCCATCGATTCCACCAGGTCCTTGGGCGGGTCGATGTCCTTGATCTCGATGCGGGTGATCTTGACGCCCCAGGGGGCGACGGCGGTATCGACCACGCGCAGCACCCGGTCGTTGATCTCGTCGCGGTGGCTGAGCAGTTCGTCGAGGTCCATCGAGCCCATGACCGAGCGGATATTGGTCATGGTGAGGTTGAGGATGGCGTTTTCCAGATGCGCCACCTCATAGGCGGCCGAGGCGGCGTCCATGATCTGGTAGAAGGTGACGCCATTGGCGGTGACCGTGGCGTTGTCGCGGGTGATGACCTCCTGGTGCGGCACGTCGAGCACCTGCTCCATGACGTTCAGCTTCCTGCCGATGGTGTCGATGAACGGCACGATGAGGTTGAGGCCGGGCTTGAGCGTGCGGGTATATTTGCCGAAGCGCTCTATGGTGAAATTATAGCCCTGCGGCACCGTCTTGGCGCCGGCGAACAGCACCAGCAGCGCCAGAACGCCGATCCCGATCAGCGTGACGCTGAACCCGTCGAGCCCGAAACTGTCCAACATTTTTCCATCCTGATTCTGTTTGCCCGCTTTCGAGCCGAACAATAGGGAGCGGCCCGGCGGCGCGCAACGGCGCCGATCAGGGCATGGGCACGTTGATGCGCCGGTCTATTGTCAGGGTTATGGCGATGACCACGAAGGCGAAAATGACCATGCCCAGGGCGATGAGATGCGCCTCGCCCCATTGCAGGCGCTCGACATAATCATAGAGCGCAATGGCGATGACCTTGGTCTGGCCAGGAATATTGCCCCCGATCATCAGCACCACGCCGAATTCGCCCACCGTATGGGCGAAGGTCATCACCGCGCCGGTGATGTAGCCGGGGCGGGCCAGCGGCAACGCCACGCGCCAGAAGCGCTGCCAGTCGGACGCCCCCAGGCTCGAGGCCACCTCCAGCGCGTCATTGCCGATGGCGGCGAAACCATTGCGCAGCGGCTGCACCATGAAGGGCAGCGAATAAAAGAACGAGCCGATGACGAGACCGGTAAAGGAAAAGGCCAGGGTGCGCCCGCCCCAGAACGAGGCAATCCAGCCGCCCGGCCCGCCGGGGCCAAGCGCGATGAGCAGGTAAAAGCCGAGAACGGTGGGCGGCAGCACCAGCGGCATGGAGACCACCGCCCCCACCATTTCCCGGAAGCGGCTCTTGCTGCGCGCCAGCCACCAGGCGATGGGCGTGCCGGCCAGCAAAAGGATCAGCGTGTTAATCGCGGCCAGCGCCAGCGTCAGGCTGACGGGGATCCAGATCTCCTCGAGCCGCATGAGCCTTGCCCGTTATTCGACGACGTAGCCGGCAGCTTCGATGAGCGCCACGGCCTTGTCGCTGCGCAGGAAATCGACATAGGCCTGCGCAGTCGGATTGGCCTCGCCGGTCTTGAGCAGCACCGCATCCTGGCGGATGGGCTCGAAAAGGTCGCCCGGCACGATCCACACGCCGGACTTGCCCACCACCTGGCTGGCGGCGACGAAGCCAAGCTCGGCATTGCCGCTTTCAACGAATTGCAGCGTCTGCGAGATGTTCTCGCCCGTCACCAGCTTGGGCGTGACGGCATCGACCAGACCCAATGCGGTGAGGGTTTCGACCGCCGCGCGACCATAGGGCGCGGTCTCGGGATCGGCGATGGCGAGCTTTTCGAAAGCCCCGCCCTCGAGCACCGCCTCGCCATCGGCCAGGTCCAGCGAAGTGCTGTAAAGCGCAAGCGCACCAATGGCATAGGTGAAGACCGAGCCCTCGACGCCCAGCCCCTCGGCCACGGCCCTGGCGGGGCGCTCGTCATCGGCGGCCAGCAATACCTCGAAGGGCGCGCCCTGGCTGATCTGGGTATAGAGCTGGCCGGTGGCGCCGAAGCTGTAGACCACGTCATGGCCGGTCTCGGCCTTGAAGATGGGAGCCAAATCCTCGGCCACCCTGGTGAAATTGGCCGCCACCGCGACGCTGACCTGATCCGCCTGGGCGGTGGACGCCATAAGCACCAAAAGCAGGGCCCCCAGCATGACGCGCTTCATGGTCAACTCCGATATGTTTTCAAAACCATATCGGTTGTGGCAAAGCCCAGGGGGCGGCGCAAGCGATATTTCCCTCAGGAGAGATCGAATTTTTTCCGCAGGAACGCGACGTCATCGGCAATGGCCGAACCGGTGGCCGCCTGCATGGCGCGGTAGCGCGCCAGCACCAGCCGGCCCGCCTCGCTGAGATGCGCGCCGCCCTGCTCGGCCCCGCCGCGGCTGGAGATCACCAGCGCCACGCCGAACCCCTGGTTGAGCGCCTGCACCAGCCCCCAGGCACGCTTGTAGCTCATGCCCATGGCCTTGCCGGCGGCGGAAATGGAGCCGGTCTCCTCGATCAGCTCCATGAGGTCGGCGCGGCCGGGACCGATATAGGCGGTGTCCCCCAGCACGATCCTGAGGTGCCCCAACCCGTCCTCCGGCACCCCGGCCATGGCCGTCAGCCGCGCAGGGCGCTGGCCTCGCGCGCCAGCGTCTCGATGCGCGACCAGTCCCCGGCCTCGATGGCGTCGGCCGGCATGATCCAACTGCCGCCGACGCAGATGACATTGGAGAGGCTCAGGTAAGACTTGGCCTTGGCCGCATCGATCCCCCCGGTGGGGCAGAAGGTGATGTCGGCCAGAGGCGAGGCGAAGGCCTTGAGCACCGGCGCACCGCCATTGGCCTCGGCGGGGAAGAATTTGAGGAAGCTGTAGCCGCGCTCGGCCGCCGTCATTGCCTCGCTGGGCGTGGCGATGCCGGGCAGGAGGGGAATGCCGATATCGTCGGCGGCGTCCAGAATACGCGGAGAAATGCCCGGCGACACCATGAAGCGGCAGCCGGCATCGACCGACTGCTTCATGTGCTGGGGCGTGCGCACCGTGCCCGAACCGACAATGGCGCCGGAGACCTTGCTCATCTCCTCCATCACCCGGATCGCATTGGGGGTGCGCAGCGTCACCTCCAGAATGGGCAATCCACCGGCCACCAGCGCCTCGGCCAGGGACCTGGCCTTGGCGACATCGTCCAGGATGATGACCGGCACCACCGGGGCAAGCGAGAGGATGGAGCGGATGGCGGCGGCGTCTTGCGGCATGGTGTGTCCTCCTGGGAAGCGTTGCGGCAAGGGTTAGGGCGCATCCCCCAAGACCGCAACCCCGTTCGTGGCGGGGCGGATGAAATTCCCCCCTGCCCAGTATAGCGCCACGCCCCGGAGGCGGGGATTTGCGCTCAGGCGCCGGAGAGGAAGATATGGCTCCGGTGAAAGGCCAGCGCCTCCGGATCGGGCCGGGCCACCGGACTCTCCGGCACGGCCAGCCGCCCGATGGGCGAAAGCCTCTCGAGCAGCTCGGGATCGATGCGGCTCAGATCGGCCAGCAGTTCCAGCCCCGGCCCCACCGCCAAATGGCCGCGGCGAAAGGCATCGGCGGCGGCGGGCGACAGGCACAGGAAATTGTGCACATGCAGCGCCCCGCCCGCGGCCAGCGGGCGGATGGCGACGATCTCGACATCGTCTCGCAGCAGGTTCCCGGAGGGCTCGAAACGCTCGCCGGTCATGGCACAGGCATGGCCGTAATGGCTTGTTATGCTGGCATAAAGAGCCCGCAGCACCTCGAAGGACAGCGCCGCTTCCGGCGCCGGCTCGAAGGCGGCAGCGGCTTCGCGCAGGAACTTTTCCCAATAGAGCGGATGACCCGGATCATCCTCGCCCGCCTCCATGCCGACGCCTCCCGCGCTGGAATTGGGAAAAAGACTAAGCGGGTTTTTCCCGATGTCAAATTTGGGGGGGGCCGGAATGGTGTCAGCGTACCAATACTTACCCTAACTCTTAATATAATACATTAAATTTGGGACAAGCTTTGGGACAACCTCTCCATAGAAACCTGACGACCCAGGCTGCCCTTCGGTCATGCGGGCCCAGGACGTCACCGACACGCAGGACATGGCACTGGCATCATCAGGCTGTGATCGGGCTAATGTTCAACACCGGCCGCGCCTGCTCAGTGACAATGGGCCCAGTTACATCGCCCAGGAACTGGCCGACTATATCACCGCCAATGGCATGGATCATGTGCGCGGCGCGCCAATGCATCCCCAGACACAGGGTTAGATCGAGCGCTGGCATCAGACGCTCAAGAACCGCATCCTGCTCGAAAACTACTTCCTGCCCGGTGACCTCGAAAGCCAGATCGAGGCCTTCATCGAACACTACAATCATCGGCGCTACCACGAGAGCCTCGACAATGTGACACCCGCCGACGCCTACTTCGGCAGGGCCGCTACCATCATCGAACACCGGGAAAGGATCAAACGCCAGACCATCCAACATCGGCGCTTGCTGCACGCAGGTCTCGCCGAATAACATCAACCCAATGACGAGCAGAACTCTCCGCTAATCGAAACACCGGTCTGGGCCAAAGCATCTGACGACGGACACGACGCGCTGCTGATGCCCACCCGACATGCGCCGAGGATAGCGCTCGCCATAGGCGCTTAGCCCGACGAGATCGAGCGCCTTCAGCACCCGCTCGTCGCGCTCGGCGCGCGACACGCCGCGCACTTCCAGCCCATAGGATATGTTCTGCGCCGCGGTCAGGTCTTTCCCCTCCAGCCGGATGCTTCCGGCCGATGGATCACAAATCCCCCGAGCATCTGCAATGTGGTGGTTTTGCCGCAACCCGATGGACCCAGGAGGGAGACGAACTCCCCCTCCTGCACGCTCAGGGCAAACCTGTCGACCACCGTCACCTTGTTATAGGCTTTGGTCAGGCCGTCGATTTCCAGGATTGATGCCGATGGCGTATTTTCAGCTTTCGTCATCGACGACACTCCTTGCCGGCCTCGGAACTCAACGCTCGATTTCACGAACCCAGCGACGATCCCAATCTTCGCGATTGGCATTGACGACGTTCCAGTCAACGACTTCGAGGCTGGAAACCTGTCCCGGACCATAGGGAATGCCCTTGGCTTCCTCGGTGGACAATTTAGCCAGCTCGTTCACGGGCCGAAACCCAGGCCCTTGGCAAGAATTTCCTGCACGCCGGGCAATACCAGATAATTGATGAAGGCCTGTGCTTCCGGCTTGGGCGAAGCGGTGTTCACCGCACAGACGTCATTGCTGATGACCATGGCCCCTTCGCTCGGATATAGCGGCAATTTCTTGCGCAGAGCGATGACTCTTTCTAACCTGCCAAAGCTGAGGACGTAACCCCGGACGAGGTTGCCGGCTGGTCGCTTTTGGAATAGTCGAGGGACACGTTTTTTCTCAACACCGAGTGGATCCAACTTGAAAATCCTCGTGACAGGCCATGCGGGCTTCATTGGTTTTCACCTTGCCAAGCGCTTGCTGGAGCGTGGCGACGAGGTCGTCGGTCTTGACGCTGTCAATGACTATTACGACGTCGGCATCAAGGAAGCGCGGCTATCCATTCTTGAGGACGTGGCGACACGAGGGGCGAACGGCCGGTATAAGTCTATTCGCGCCAACCTTGCGGACCGGAATGCCGTTGATGCCTGCTTTGCGGAAAATACATTCGACCGGGTGATCCACTTGGCCGCTCAGGCGGGCGTACGCTACAGCCTGGAAAACCCACATGCTTACGTTGAAAGCAATATCATTGCCTTTACCAATGTGCTGGAGGCTTGCCGTCACAATCGTGTCGCGCACCTAACCTATGCGAGCACGTCGTCGGTCTATGGCGCAAATACGGCAATGCCCTTCTCCGAGCACAAGGGCGTCGATCATCCTCTGCAATTCTACGCGGCGACCAAACGCGCCAATGAACTTATAGCGCACAGCTACAGCCATCTGTTTAACTTACCTACCACGGGACTGCGGTTCTTCACGGTCTATGGGCCGTGGGGGCGTCCTGACATGGCCCTGTTCCTGTTCACCAAGAAGATCATTGCGGGCGAGCCCATCCAGGTCTTCAATAACGGCAATCACACCCGCGATTTCACCTTCGTGTCGGACATTGTCGAAGGCATCATTCGGGCAAGCGATCAAATAGCCACGCCAAATCCTTCCTGGAACAGCAATGAACCAGATCCGGCAACCAGCAACGCGCCGTTCCGACTCTTCAACATCGGCAACAACAATCCGGTGACGCTGATCGAATATATCGAGGCGGTGGAAGATATTCTGGGCAAGAAGGCCATCCGCGAATATCTGCCGCTGCAACCTGGAGACGTTCCATCGACATTCGCGAATGTTGATGAACTTGTGCGGGCTGTCGGCTATAAGCCCGCCACGTCAGTGCGGGACGGTGTCGCCGCATTCGTCAGCTGGTATCGGGACTATTACAAGGTCTAGGGATGACGCAGACTTCGAGGCTCAGCATCGCCGTTATCGGCCTGGGATATGTCGGGCTACCGCTCGCTGTGGAATTTGGCAAAAAGCGCCCCGTGGTCGGCTTCGACATCAATGAAAAGCGGATCGCTGAACTGCGCGCGGGTGTCGACGTGACAGGCGAAGCCAGCGCCGAGGATTTGGCTGCGGCCACGCATGTCACCTATGTGACCGACATCGACACGCTGCGCGACTGCAATACATATATTGTCACAGTGCCGACGCCCATCGACGGATACAAACGTCCGGACTTGACGCCTCTGATCAAGGCCAGCGAGACGGTAGGCAGGGTGCTGAAGCGTGGCGATATCGTGATTTACGAGTCGACCGTCTATCCCGGCGCCACCGAGGAAGACTGCGTGCCCGTGCTGGAACAGTTTTCCGGGCTCAAGTTCAACGTTGACTTTTATGTCGGCTATTCGCCCGAGCGCATCAATCCGGGCGACAAGTCCCACCGCCTGCCGACCATCAAGAAGATAACCTCCGGCTCGACGCCCGAGATCGCCGAGTTGATCGATCACCTCTACAATGAGGTGGTGACGGCAGGCACGCACAAGGCAGCGTCGATCCGTGTCGCAGAGGCGGCCAAGGTCATCGAGAATACTCAGCGTGATCTTAATATCGCCCTGGTGAACGAGCTTGCCGTCATCTTCAACAAGATGAATATCGATACCGAAGCCGTGCTGCTGGCCGCAGGGACCAAATGGAACTTCCTGCCGTTCCGGCCGGGTCTCGTCGGGGGTCATTGCATCGGCGTCGATCCCTATTACCTGACGCACAAGGCGCAGGCGATTGGCTACCATCCCGAGATCATCCTCGCCGGGCGCCGCCTCAACGATTCCATGGGCCCCTATGTGGTGTCGCAGCTGGTCAAGGCCATGACGCGCAAGCGCATTCAGGTCGATGGCGCGCGCGTGCTGGTTATGGGCCTAGCGTTCAAAGAAGACTGCCCGGACCTGCGCAATACGCGCGTGGTCGATATCGTAACGGAACTGAGCGACTACAATATCGCGGTGGACGTCTACGATCCATGGGCCAATCCTGCCGAAGCCAAGCATGAATATGGCATCGTGCCCGTGAAAAAACCGGAAGCGGGCGCTTATGACGCCGTGGTGCTGGCAGTGGGACACCGGCAGTTTCGAGAGATGGGTGCCGAGGCTATTGCGGCGCTGGGCAAGCCCAATTATGTCCTCTATGACCTGAAATATCTGCTGCCGGCCGACAAGTCGGATCTTCGGCTCTAGCCGGCGAAGGGAGATCTTCATGTGGACGCCAATCCGGGATCGCGCGATCCGCATCGCAGTCGTAGGCTGCGGACGTATCTCCAAGAACCATTTTGGCGCCATCGAGCGCCATGCCATCGACCTTGAACTGGTCGGGGTCTGCGATATCGATGCCGAACGCGCGCGCCAGCATGGCGAGCAGTATAAAGTCCCAAGCTTCCGCGAGCTCAGGTCGATGCTCGAAGAGGTCAAGCCCGACGTTCTGGCCGTGTGCACGCCTTCGGGTCTTCATCCCGAACAGACCGCGCTGGCTGCGCGGATGGGCGTCAATGTCATCACCGAAAAGCCGATGGCGACGCGCTGGCAGGAAGGCCTGCGCATGGTGCGCGCCTGCGACGAGGCGGGCGTACGGCTGTTCGTGGTCAAGCAGAACCGTCGCAACACTACCTTGCAGATGCTGAAGCGCGCCGTGGAAGAGCGGCGTTTTGGCCGCATCTTCATGGTCAATATCAATGTCTTCTGGACCCGCCCGCAGGACTATTACGACAGCGCCAAGTGGCGCGGCACCTGGGAGCTGGATGGCGGCGCCTTCATGAACCAGGCCTCGCATTATGTCGACCTGATCGACTGGTTGATCGGCCCGGTGGCGGACGTGCAGGCGATGACCGCGACCCTCGATCGCGACATCGAGGTCGAGGACACAGGCGTGCTCAACATCCGCTGGCGCTCCGGGGCCTTGGGTTCGATGAGCGTGACCATGCTGACCTATCCCAAAAATTACGAAGGCAGCATCACCATCATCGGCGAAAAGGGCACTGTGCGCGTCGGTGGCGTCGCGGTCAACGATATCCAGACCTGGGACTTCGCCGACAGCCGCGACTATGACGCCCATATCGCCGATGCCAATTACGAGACCACCTCGGTCTATGGCTTTGGCCATCCGCTGTTCTACAAGAATGTAGTCGATGCCCTGCACGGCGAGGCCGAGGCCGAGACCGATGGGCGCGAGGGGCTAAAATCCCTCGAGGTGCTGATCGCCGCCTATCGTTCGGCGCGCGACGGGCGCACGGTCAGCCTGCCGCTGGAATACTGATCCATGAGCATCCATCCCAGCGCGATTGTTGATGAGGGCGCCACGCTTGGCGAAGGCACACGCGTCTGGCACTGGGTGCATGTCAGCGCCGGCGCGGTCATCGGCGAGCGTTGTTCGCTGGGACAGGGGGTGTTCGTCGGCAATGACGTGGTGATCGGCAACAACGTCAAGATACAGAACAATGTTAGCGTCTATGATGCCGTGACGCTGGAAGACGACGTCTTCTGCGGGCCATCCATGGTCTTCACCAATGTGCTCAATCCGCGCTCGGCGGTGGTGCGCAAGGCCGAATATCGGCGTACGCTGGTGCGGCAGGGCGCAACCATCGGCGCCAATGCTACCGTGGTCTGTGGCACGACCATCGGCCGATTCGCCTTCATCGGCGCCGGCGCGGTGGTCAATCGCGACGTGCCCGATCATGCGGTGATGGTGGGCGTGCCGGCCCGCCAGATTGGCTGGATGAGCGAATATGGCGAGCGGCTCGACCTGCCACTAAGCGGTCACGCCACGACCACCTGCCCGCATACGGGGCAAACCTATGTTCTCGAAGGCGAGCGCTGCTTTGTCGGAACCTGATATTCCCTTTATCGACCTCAAGACCCAGTACGGGGCTATTCGAGATGACGTGCAGGCGCGCATCGACGCGGTGCTCGAACATGGCCAATATATCATGGGGCCCGAAGTACGCGAGTTGGAGAGCGCGCTCGAGGCGTGGTCCGGCGCGGCCCATTGCATCACCGTGTCGAGCGGCACAGAGGCGCTGCTGATCGCGCTGATGGCACTCGACATCAAGCCGGGCGACGAGGTCATTACATCGCCTTTCACCTTCGCAGCGACGGCAGAGGTCATCATCCTGGCTGGCGCCGTGCCGGTCTTCGTCGATATCGATCTGGCCACCTGCAATATCGACCCGTCGCGCATCGCGGCCGCCATCACTCCGCGCACCCGCGCCATCATACCTGTCTCGCTCTATGGCCAGGCAGCGCAGATGGACGAGATCAATGCCATTGCGGCAGCCCATGGCCTGTCGGTCATCGAGGATGCGGCGCAGAGCTTTGGCGCCACTTATAAGGGCCGCAAGAGCGGGGCACTCTCCACCTTCGGCTGCGTTAGCTTCTTTCCATCCAAGCCGCTGGGTTGTTATGGCGATGGCGGCGCGATGTTCACCGACGACGCCGCTCTGGCCCAGGCGGCACGGGAAATCCGCGTGCATGGCCAGTCGCGCCGCTATTATCACACGCGCATCGGCGTCGGCGGGCGCATGGATACGATCCAGTGCGCAGTAGTCCTGGCCAAGCTCCAGCGCTTCGACTGGGAAATCGAGCAGCGCCTCGAAATCGGCGCGCGCTACAATGAAATGTTCGATGCCGCCGGCATTGCGCGCATCCAGCAACTGGACGGTCACAGCAGCGTCTTCGCCCAGTATACGGTCCGCGTGCAGCGGCGCGACGAAGTGGTGGCCAAGCTCAAGGCGCGGGGCATTCCCACCGCCGTCCACTATCCGATAGCGCTCAACCGCCAGCCCGCCTATCTGCCCTACGCCAAGGGCGAGCCGACGCCGCTGGCCGACCAAGCGGGAGCGGAGGTGATGAGCTTGCCGATGCACCCACATCTTGACCTCCAGACGCAGCGTCGAATCGTTGATGCGCTGGTTGCCTCCTGCGCATGACCCAACCCGACTTCTTGATCATCGGCGCGGGTATCGTCGGGCTCTCCATTGCCCGCGAACTCAAGCGGCGCCAGCCTTCGGCCGAAGTCGTGGTGCTGGAAAAGGAACCGGTACCGGGGCGCCATTCCAGCGGACGCAACAGTGGCGTGCTCCATTCGGGCATCTATTATTCAGAAAATTCGCTCAAGGCGCGTGTGTGCAGGCAAGGCGCGGTGGAAATGGCGGAGTTCTGCACCTCGCGTGGCCTGCCACTGCGGCGGCTGGGCAAGATTCTGGTTCCGGTCAGCGAGGCCGACGGGCCCCAGCTTGATCTGCTTGAGCGCCGAGCCGCCGCAAATGGCGTCACCGCCGAGCGGCTCGACCACGCCAGCCTCAAGGCTCTCGAGCCAGAGGCGCGCTCTGCAACCGGGGAAGCTCTGTTCGTGCCTTCCACGGCGGTCGGCGATTCCGCGGCCGTCATGGCGCAAATGGTTGTCGAGGCGGGTCAGGAGGGTATTTCCATCTTGACCAATGCGAGGATCGGCGAGGTCGATGCTGTGCAGCGACGCCTGGTTCTCGGTGACGGTGCCCGTTTCGATTATGGTCACGTGGTGAATGCGGCAGGGCTCCACGCCGATTCTGTCGCGCATCGTTTCGGGGTGGGCAAGAATCTGACCCTTTTGCCGTTCAAGGGCCTCTACTGGAAGCTCGATCCTGCCGCCGGTTTCGACATCCGCCACCTGATCTATCCGGTGCCGGACCTGCGCGTGCCGTTCCTGGGCGTCCACACCACGACGTCGACCGATGGCACGATCTATCTTGGGCCCACTGCGGTGCCGGCTTTCGGGCGGGAGAATTATCGCTGGCTCGAAGACGTCTCGGCAGCCGACCTGCCGCGCATTCTGGGCCTGCTGGGCCGGCAATTCCTCACCAATAGCGAGGGCTTCCGGCGTCTGGCCCTGTTGGAGGGGCCGCGCTACTTTAAGACATTTTTCGCCAAGGCTGCTCGGGCGCTATTGCCACGGCTGCGCCCTGAACACCTGCTGCCAACCAGCAAGGTTGGCATAAGGGCGCAGATGTTCGACCGTGAAACGGGCAGACTTGTCACCGATTTTCTTGTAGAGAGCGAAGAAAATTCGACTCACGTGCTCAATGCCATCAGTCCGGCCTGGACCAGCGCATTTCCCTTCGCACGGTATGTTGTCGACGATTACATCGAGAAAAAGGGCAGTTAGAGATGGACGTGCGCGGCAAGAAATTCGTGGTCATCGGTGGCGCGGGGCTCATCGGCTCGCACACGATCGACAAGCTGCTCCTGGACGATGTCGGCCAGGTGGTCATCTATGACAATTTCGTGCGCGGCACCACCGAGAACCTGGCCAATGCGCTGCGTGATCCGCGAGTCAAGATCAACGAGATCGGCGGCGATATCACTCAGACCGACATTCTCGAAAACGCGCTGGAAGGCGCCGATGGCGTGTTCCACCTGGCCGCGCTCTGGCTTCTGCAGTGCCATGAGTTTCCGCGCAGCGCCTTCGACGTCAACGTGCGCGGCACGTTCAACGTCATGGAGGCCTGCGTCAAGAAGGGCATCAAGCGCCTGGTCTGGTCCTCGTCCGCCTCAGTCTATGGCGACGCGGTCACCGAGCCGATGGAGGAAGACCATCCCTTCAACAACAAGAACTTCTATGGCGCCACTAAAATCGCCGGCGAAGCCATGATGCGCGCCTTCCACCATCGTTATGGTCTCGACTATGTCGGCTTGCGCTACATGAACGTCTATGGTCCGCGCCAGGACTATCACGGCGCCTATATCGCGGTGATCATGAAGATGCTCGACGCCATCGATCGCGGCGAAAGCCCGACCATCCTGGGCGACGGCAGTGAGGCCTTCGACTTCATCGCGGTGGAAGATTGCGGCGCGGCCAATGTCTGCGCCATGAAGGCCGACATTTCCGATCGCTTCTACAACGTGGGCACCGGCAAGCGCACTTCGCTCAAGGAACTGGCCGAAAAGCTGATCGTGCTTACCGGCTCCGACAAGCCCATCAGCTACGCCCCGCGCAGCCAGGCCACGCTTGTGCGCAATCGCATCGGTTCGCCCAAGCGCGCCAGCCAGGAAATCGGCTTCACCGCAAGCATCGACCTCGACGACGGCCTGCGCCGCCTCATCGACTGGCGCGCCGGCCACAAGGCCGAAGTCGAAACGCGTCGCCGCGCCGTTGGTCTTTAAGGAAAAGCCATGTCCAACCCGATCCAGATTTCGCTGCCCAGCACGGGTGAAGAGGAATGGCAGGCCGTCCGAGAGCCGCTGATGAGCGGCTGGCTGACCCAGGGACCCAAGGTCGCCGCCTTTGAGAAGGCGTTCGCCGCCCGCCATAAGGTCAGCCATGCACTCGCCAGCAGCAACTGCACCACGGGGTTGCATCTGATCCTCGCGGGGTTGGGCATCGGCCCGGGCGACGAGGTCATCGTGCCCGCCTTCACCTGGGTGGCGACGGCCAACGTCGTGCTCTACTGCGGCGCCACCCCGGTATTTGCCGATGTCGATCGCCATACCAACAATATCTCACCCGAGGACATCGCCCGCCAGATCACGCCACGCACCAAGGCGGTTATCGTGGTGCACCTGTTCGGGCTCTGCGCCGACATGGACGCGATCCGCGCGGTGGTGCCCGAGGGCGTCGCCATCGTCGAGGACGCGGCCTGCGCCGCGGGCGCAAGCTACAAGGGCGTCCATGCTGGTGGGCTGGGCACTGCGGCCGCCTTCTCCTTCCATCCGCGCAAGTCGATCACGACCGGCGAGGGCGGCATGGTCACGACCAACGATGCAGCGTTGGCCGAAACCATCGACATGCTGCGCAATCACGGCGCCTCGGTGTCCGAAGAGCAGCGCCATAAGGGCCCGCGCCCCTACCTGCTGCCCGAGTTCAACCTGCTTGGCTTCAACTATCGCATGACGGACCTGCAAGGCGCCGTTGGCGTGGTGCAGCTTTCCAAGCTCGACGCCTTTATCGCCGAGCGGCAGAAATGGGCCGAATATTATCGCGAACGCCTCGCCGATCTGGACTGGCTCTCCATGCCTGTCTTTCCCAATTCAGGCACTCATGCCTGGCAGGCCTTTGTGACCTATGTCGATCCCGACAAAGCGCCGATGCCACGCAATGCCATAATGGAAAAACTCAAGGACGCCGGCATTGCCACGCGCCCGGGCACCCATGCCGTGCATATGCTGGGCTTCTACCGCGACCGCTACGGCATTAAGCCGGAGGATTTCCCCGGCGCGCGCGACTGCGATGCCAATACCATGGCCATTCCGCTGCATAACCGCATGGTTGCGGCCGACTATGACCGGGTGATCGACGCATTGCGGGCGATGTGATCTGGCGTGGCGGGCGGGATTCACCTTTTGCCGCGAGGCATCGGCAGCGCTGAGCTGGCCCGTCTGATCGATCTCGAGCATGTGGGCGAAGACCGTATGGTCACCGGCATTGCTGGCGCCGACAAGGCGGGACCGGGCCTCTTGACGTTCGGCCGGCCGGGCTACGGTGACCGGGGCGCAGCCATCTGGATCGGCCCAGCGGATGCAAACCCCGGCACCGTATTGGTTAGCGCCAATCCTCGTCTCGACTTCATCCGCGCTCTTCATGTGCTGCGGGCGTCGGGCAACTGGCCCGAGATAGCGCCGGCAACGGTCCACCCGGCCGCAAGGGTACACCCCTCGGCGGTGGTGGAGGAGGGTGCTCAGATCGGTGCCGATTGCAGCATCGGTCCAAATGCGGTTATCGCCGCAGGGGCGAGCCTTCGGGACGGCGTCGTGGTTGGCGCGGGGACGGTGATCGGGCACCCTGGCTTCGGATATGCCCGACTCGCCGACGGCCGGCCGCTGCATTTTCCCCATCTTGGGCGTATTCATCTGGCCAGTGGCGTTGTCATCGGCAATCTGTGCTCGCTGTCGCGCGGCACGCTTGACGACACGATCATCGGCGCGAATGTAAAAATGGACGATGGGGTGTATATCGCCCATAACGTGTCGATTGGCGCGAACACGCTCATCATGTCGGGTGTAAGACTGAATGGACGTGTCCAGATCGGCAATAGCTGCTGGCTGGGTACAGGCGCCATGGTGCGCGAAGGCGTGACGGTGGGAAACCGGGCGACGGTCGGCATGGGGGCGGTCGTGGTCAAGCCGGTCCCGGACGACGTTGTGCAGGCCGGCAATCCAGCCCGGATATTGGAGTAGGCGCGACCATGTGCGGGATAACCGGATTTATCAATCTCGACGGTGAGCCTGCCTCGCCGCGCCTGTTGCGCGCGATGACCGACGCGATTGCCCATCGCGGTCCCGACGGGGAGGGGCAATGGTGCGAGGGCGGCGTCGGCATCGGCCATCGCCGGCTGGCCATCATCGACCTTTCGCCCGGCGGCCACCAGCCCATGCTCAGTCAAGACCAGCGCTATGTGCTGACCTATAATGGCGAACTCTACAATTATCAGGAGTTGCGTGCCGAGCTCGAGACGCGTGGGCACCGCTTCCATTCGAGCAGCGATACCGAAGTGCTGCTTGCGGCGCTGGTCGCCTGGGGCACGGCGGCGCTGACGCGATTCAACGGCATGTTCGCCTTTGCCTTGTGGGACCGGCAGGAGAAGCGCCTGACGCTGGCGCGCGACCGCTATGGCATCAAGCCGCTCTACTACCTGCGGCAGGGCAATCGCTTTGCCTTCGGTTCGGAGCAGAAGGCCATCCTTGCCAATCCGGGCTTCCAGCGCCGGCTCGACAAGCCGGCCCTGCTTGAATATTTCACCTTCCAGAACTTCTTTACCGATCGCACGCTGGTGGAAGGCCTGCGCATACTGCCGGCCGGCAGCTACGCCGTTCTGGACCTGGCGCGCCCTGATGCCGGTGTCCAGATCACCCAATACTGGGATTACCATTTCCGCGAGCCAGACGCCCCGGTCGATGCGCGCGAATATCGCGAGGAGCTCGACCGCCTGTTCCAGCAGGCCGTCAATCGCCAGTTGGTGGCCGATGTCGAGCTAGGGTCCTATCTTAGCGGGGGCATGGATTCGGGATCGATCACCGCCATTGCGGCGCGCTCGGTGCCCGACCTCAAGACTTTCACCTGCGGGTTCGATCTCAGCTCCGCCTCGGGTATCGAGCTGTCGTTCGACGAGCGCACCAAGGCGGAGGCCATGTCGGCCCGCTTCAAGACCGAGCATTACGAAATGGTGCTCAAGGCCGGTGACATGGAACGGGCCATGAGCAAGCTGGCCTTCCATCTCGAAGAGCCGCGCGTCGGGCAGAGCTACCCCAATTTCTATGCCGCCAAGCTGGCCAGCAAGTTCGTCAAGGTGGTGATGTCGGGCGCGGGCGGCGACGAGTTGTTCGGAGGCTATCCCTGGCGCTACTACCGCGCGGCGGTCAGCGACAATTTCGAGCACTATATCGACCAGTATTATGTGTTCTGGCAGCGCCTGCTCGACAACAAGAGCCTACGCCGCCTATTCGCGCCAATCTGGGATGACGTCAAGGACGTGTGGACGCGCAACATTTTTCGCGACGTGTTCAAGCATCACCAGAACGAGCTGAACCGGCCAGAGGACTATATCAACCACTCGCTCTATTTCGAAGCCAAGACCTTCCTGCATGGCCTGCTGGTCGTCGAGGACAAGCTGTCCATGGCGCACGGGCTGGAATCGCGCGTCCCTTTCCTCGACAACGACCTCGTCGATTTCGCCATGGCCTGCCCGGTGGGGCTCAAGCTCAACAATCTGGCCGAGGTGATCCGCATCAACGAGAACGAGCCGGGCAACAAGCAGGCGCTGCATTTCCAGAAGACCAGCGACGGCAAGCAGATCCTGCGCGACATGATGCGCGCCTATATCCCCACCGACATTGCCGACGGGGTCAAACAGGGCTTCTCGGCGCCTGATGCCTCCTGGTTCAAGGGTGAGAGCATCGACTATGTGCGCAGGGTTCTGATGGAAGGATCCCCACGCATCTATGGCGTCACCGATGGCGTGGTGTTGCGCGAACTGGTCAACGAGCATCTCTCCGGTGCACAAAACCGGAGGCTCTTGATTTGGTCGTTGCTGAATGTGGAGAGCCATTTTGCCAACGACTTCGGAGACACCCTCAAATGAAGGTGCTGTTCGTTGGCGCCTCGGGCTTTGGCCTGCGTTGCGTCACCGCCATGACCGAAATCGATTCGATCAAGGTCGTCGGTGCCATAACGAACAAGCGTGAGTTCACGATTTCCTATGCGCCCGGCGGTGTAACGAACGTCCTTCATGCCGATGTCCAAGCGTTTTGCGAACAGCGCCAAATAGCCTGCTACGTGATGCAACGGAACATGTCCGAACCGGGTCTATCTGCATTCGTCCGGCAGTGTGCGCCTGATCTCATGGTGGTGGTGGGCTGGTACCACATGGTCCCAAAGTCACTGCGCGCTATTGTTCCAGCGATCGGGCTGCATGCTTCGCTGCTGCCGGATTATAGCGGCGGAGCGCCGCTTGTATGGTCCATGATTAATGGAGAAAAGCGGACCGGAATTAGTCTCTTCGAGTTGTCCGATGGTGTCGACGACGGCCGGCTGCTGGGTCAGGGGGAGACGGACATCTCTGCTCAGGATACGATAGAGACACTCTATCGTCGCATAGAGACTATCGGGCTCCAGTTGCTCCTCGACAATCTTCCCCGACTCGCCGACGGCACGGTGGTTTACCAAGTTCAGGATGAGACCCGTCGACGTGTGTTTCCGCAGCGCGCGCCTCTCGACGGCAAGATAAACTGGAAATGGCCGGCGGACCGGGTGCATGACTTCGTCCGAGCCCAAACCAGACCCTATCCGGGCGCTTTCGGCATAGTTGGTGGCCAGAAGGTAACGATATGGTCGAGCACTCTGAGGCAGCAACCAATGGCTGATATCACGCCGGGTGCAGTGGTGGCTATGGACGAAGGAATTGTTGTCGGCTGCGGAGGCGGAACGAGCCTTGTGCTTGGCACAATCGGCGTGGACGATACGGATATGACTGCAGCGCAATGGTGTGCTGGTTTTGAGGGCGGCGCGGGCGCCGTCTTCGACGTGAATGATGATTAGGTTCTTGCGATGCTGTTGACCGACAACCTTGCCGATGCGCCCGTGCGCGTCTGCAGTCGCTGCATATATGATGAGCGCGTCTCTTCTATCAGCTTTGATGACGAAGGCGTCTGCAACTACTGCCGACAGGTCGAATTGCTCCAGAAGGAGTATGGCACTGGCGAAGCCAAGGGCGAAGCCCTGTTCGCCGGCATCGTCGAAGAAATAAAGCGCGCAGGCGCCCGCAAGAAATATGACTGTGTGATCGGGGTGAGCGGAGGGACCGACTCCTCCTACATGCTCTATCTCGCGAAAAGTCTTGGTTTGCGGCCGCTGGCCGTCCACTACGACAACACCTGGAATACGGCCATCGCCACCCAGAATATTCGCAAGGTTCTGAGCAAGCTCGATATCGACCTCTATACCCACGTCGTCAACAATCGGGAATCGGATGACATTTTCCGCTCCTTCTTTCTTGCCGGTGTGGCGGAAATCGAGGCGGCAACCGACCTGGCGCTATCGGAAACCATGTATCGCGCGGCCTGGAAACATGGCGTGAGCTACGTGCTGGAAGGCCATTCCTTCCTCACGGAAGGCATAACGCCAGTGGGCCGCAACTACTTCGATGGCAAATACATCAAGTCAATCCACAAGATGTATGGCAAGCGTTCGATACGGTCCTATCCGCTTATGACCTTTGCCCGATTCATGTGGTGGTCCTCTGCGGCACGAATTCGCAAAATCCGGCCTTTCTGGTACCTGAACTATTCCAAGGAAGAGGCGCGCGCCTTTTTAGAAAAGGAATATGGCTGGCAGTATTACGGTGGGCACCATCTTGAAAACCGTATGACTGCCTTCTACCACGGCATCTATTTGCCACAAAAATTCGGCACGGACTTACGCAACAACACGCTTTCCGCCTTGGCTCGAAACGGCCAGATGTCACGCGAAGAGGCGTGGAAGGAATATAATACGCCTCCGAAGGTAGAAGACGAACTCGTGACCTACTTCAAGAAGCGCCTTGAGCTGTCCGATGAGGACTATAGCAGAAAAATGGCCGAGGCGCCTCGTTCCTGGTTCGAGTTCCCCACCTACAAAAAGCGCTTCGAGCGACTCCGCCCCTTGTTCCGGGTCCTCGCGAAGGCAAATCTGGTGCCGATGAGCTTTTACCTGAAATACTGCTTCCCGGTGGAGAACGAGGCATGATCGCAATCGTCGACTACGGCGTGGGCAATCTCGGCTCCATCTACAACATGTTCAAGCGGGTGGGCTTGCAGGCAGCCATTGTCGGCGATGCTGAAACCTTGTCCAAATCCAGCAAGATTCTTCTTCCCGGCGTCGGCGCGTTCGACCATGCCATGAAGCGTATTGCAGACAGTGGGTTGCGGGAGGTCTTGGACCACAAGGCTCTGGTCGAGCGCGTGCCGTTCCTCGGCATCTGCCTGGGCATGCAGCTTATGACCCGAGGCAGCGAGGAAGGCGTGTTGCCCGGACTGGGCTGGATCGACGCGCAGGTGAAGAAATTCCCCGCCACCCCCGGCCTCAAGGTGCCCCACATGGGCTGGAACCTGGTTAATCAGGCCAAGTCCAGCCCTCTTACCGATGGCCTTGCCGGGGACGCGCGATTCTATTTCGTTCATTCCTACTTCGTTCAGGTCGATAATCCCGAGGACCAGTTGCTGACTACAGAATATGGCGTCACCTTCGACGCTGCGTTCGCCAGAGGAAATCTGTTCGGAGCTCAGTTCCATCCCGAGAAAAGCCATCGCTTCGGAATGGAGCTGTTCCAGAACTTCGGAGCGATATGATGCTGAGAAATCGTGTCATTCCGGCGCTGCTGCTGCGCGACGACAGCCTGGTAAAGACCATTCATTTCGACCGCTTCACCTATGTGGGCGATCCGATCAATACCGTCCGGATTTTCAACGAACTGGAGGTAGATGAGCTTCTGTTCCTCGATATCGATGCGACGCGACAGGGGCGGCAGCCCAATTTCGACCTTTTGTCCGACATTGCCAGCGAGTGTTTCATGCCCCTGGCCTATGGCGGTGGCATTCGGGACATAGAGAGTGCGGACAAAATTCTGCGGATGGGCTTTGAAAAGGTCGTCTTGAACAGCTATGCTCTGGAAAACCCGGACATCGTCGCGCAGCTTGCAGATCGTTTCGGAAGCCAGGCCGTGATCGTCTCGATCGACGTGCGCAAGCCGCTATTCGGCCCAATGACGGTCCACGGTCAGGGCGGACGGAAGAATTCACGACGCGATCCGGTAGCATGGGCAGCCGAAGTCGAGCGCCGGGGAGCGGGGGAAATCCTCCTGACCTCCATTGCACGCGAGGGCACCTGGTCCGGTTATGACGTCGAACTGACCGCTGTGGTGTCCGCAGCCGTCAATATCCCGGTGATCGCCCATGGCGGCGCCGGCTCGCTTGCCGATATCGGTGACGTCATCAAGCGTGGCGGGGCTTCCGCAGTTGGGGTCGGCAGCATGGTCGTCTTCCAGAAAAAGGGCATGGGCGTACTCGTGAACTTCCCGAAGAAAGAAGAGCTGGAGGCTGCTTGGTGACCCCTTTTACGTTCTCCGAGTACCTCAGGATATTCGAGGCCGCCCGCGACTACGGCTATGACGTCATCAGCCTGAAGGACTTTTTCAGCGGTACATTCGACCGATCTAAGAAGATTGTCGTCAATCGGGTTGACGTCGACGTGAAGGTGAACAGGATCCCCAAGATCCTCAATGTCTGGTCGCAGACGGGCGCTTCCGGCACGTTTTTTCTGCGTCTGCACGCGGCGAATTACAACTTGCTGAATATTGGAAACCTGAGCATCTGCCGCAATATCCTGTCGCAAGGATGCGAGATCGGATTGCATACCGAGCTGGAGGATCTCAAGGGATATCTGGACATTGACCCGTCCAGCATTCTGCGCCAGGAAATCGCTCTGCTCGAAGCCTTTACCAAAACCCGGATATTCGGCTCTGCCTCCCATGGAGACATGACGGCCTATAACAACCTTCACTTCTGGGACGCGCACAAAGCCGCCGATTTTGGACTGCTCTACGAGGCCTACGACCCCCAGCTCTGGCAAAATTGCCGATACGTCTCGGACTCCGAGTGGACGTGCTGGAAGGCATATGACAATGGGGTATTGCGCCAGGACGACCGTCGAGGCCCCATCGAGCACATGGCCGAACAGGTGCCGGTAATCTGCCTGCTGACCCATCCAGAAAGCTGGTACGATCATTACATCCATGAAGATTGATTGGCGGACCGCATGACCAGGACGATTGACTACAAGGTCGGAAGCATCGCTGGACGTCGGATGTCCGGCACAACGCTGGCTGCGGATTTCGGCCTGCAAAATGAAGATCAGGTCGATCATATCGACGGCGTCACGACGCCCGACCGTCTCTATGACCACCGCATCATCTTCCTGGATCGGCTGGATGAGCAGATGGTGCAAACCCTTGCCGGGGCCGCCGCCAAAAGTCTGGTCCTGGTAGTGCCGAGGGGGACTGACATGTCGTGGTGTCGGCTTGGCTTCATCGAAGCCGATATGCCGCGCGAAATCTATTCCGCCATCGCGTCCACGCTCTTCGACTACGATTCGCGTTTCGTCGTGCGGGAAGACGCTATTGCGCCGGACTGCCGCATTCATCCCACGGTGAGCATTTCAGCGGGGGTCACCATCGGCCCCGGCTGCATAATCGACGAGGGGGTGATTATTCTGCCCAACGCGACGATCGGCCCCAACTGCCGCATAGGCGCGCGCAGCCTGATCAAATCCGGTGCGGTGATCGGCCAGCCAGGTTTTGGCGGCTTCAAGGATTCGCGGGGCCAGATGCAGCACCTGCCCCATCTCGGAGGCGTTATTATTGAGCCCGATGTGGAAATCGGCGCGATGACGACGGTGGCATCGGGGACCATTCATCCCACCGTTATCGAGAGTCAGGCCAAGATCGACGACCGTGTGCATATCGCGCACAATTGCCGGATCGGTCATCAGGCGCAGATCGTCGCGCATGCCGAGGTCTCGGGCAGCGTCGTCGTCGGCCCCGGCGTATGGATCGGCCCCAACGCCGCAGTCAGGGAGGGTCTGACCATCGGTGCCGGTGCATTCCTGGCAATGGGAGCCATCGTCACGAAAAATGTCGAGCCGAACGCGAAAGTTGGCGGAAATCCTGCACGACAACTGCCGGGCGCGTGACCATGAAGGTCGGCTTTCTGGGCAATATGAACAACAATGCCTTTGTGCTCGTCCGCTACCTGCGCGATGCCGGCATAGATGCAACCTTTCTGATGTATCCGAACGAGGCTGCGCACTTTCAGCCCGCCGCCGATACATTTTCCCTCGACTTCAGGGCGTTTGGACGCAAGATCGACTGGGGGGTTTCCACCTCATTCCTGGCCACGAGCGCAAGGGCTGTCCGCGACACTGTCGATGAATTCGATATCTTGGTGGGGTGTGGGCTGGCGCCGGCCTTCCTTGAAAAGATTGGGCGCCCGCTCGATGTCTTCATGCCTTATGGCGACGACATCTGGACGGAAGTCAGCTACCGGCTCGTCAATCCGCGTCACCTGCTGCCCGTATGGAGTGCGGTGCATCACCAGAGGCGAGGGATCCCCAAGAGCAAGGTATTCCACATGGTGGCAACCAATGCGCTTTATGAGCGGCAATGGGAGCGATACGGCGGGGCTGCCGAGCGGTGGACCGAGCCGCTGCCGCTTGTCCACCTTCCCACCTACGATCCGGCCACGCGTGATGTGTGGACGACGCAGACGCATTGGAAGCACGTCTTCAGGCAGATCCGGGACAGGAACGAGCTCGTCGTCTTCTATCACGCCCGCCACCTGTGGGCGGACAAGTCGGACAAGCTGAACAATAAGGGCACCGACATATTCCTCGAAGGCTGGAAGATGTTCCGACAGCAGTTCCCCAATGTCCCGGCCACGGTCGTGACGTTCGAATACGGCCGGGACGTGTCGCACAGCAAACGCCTGATAGAGGACCTGGGCATTTCCGACAGCGTGACCTGGCTTCCGCTGATGAGCCGCAAGGACATCATGGCGGGCCTGGTGGATGCGGATATTGTCTGTGACGAGCTGGTCAATAGCTGGATGGGTTCGGGTGTGACCTATGAGGCATTAGCCATGGGCGTACCCGTCCTGACCTACAGGGATGACGCGCTGTATGCGTCCCAGTATGAAAGTCTCTATCCCGTCCTCAACGCCCGATCCGCCGAAGATGTCGCCGCGAGGCTGGCGGAGCATGTCCGGTCGCCGGAGGTATCTAAGGAAAAAGGCAAGGCCGGTCGGGATTGGTATGAGAAGCATGTCGTCGAAGCGGCGGTGAACCGATATCTGGGCTTCATCCGGCAGTCGCCGGCATTTTCATCCAACTGAGAGCCAGGCTCGGCTCTGTACGGAGAGAATGGCTTGTCCGGCGGTTACGACAGTCAAAGCGGAAAAGATCCATCCGGCCTCAGTCATGCCGAGCGGCTGAAGTTCCTTGCGCGGGATTCGGTGGTCTATGGCGGCGCAGCGGCGATCAGCCGGGCCTTCGCGCTGATTACCTTTCCGCTGCTGGCACAGCATTTCTCGGTGGCCGACTACGGCATTATCGACCTCTTCTCGATCGTCGGCAATTTCATCGCCCTGCTGGTAGTGTTCGGGCAGGATTCGGCGATCGCCCGCTATTTCTATGAGGACAGCGACCCGGCCTATAGGCGCCGCATCGTCGGGCAATCGCTGTTGATCCAGGCGGCGTTTGCGCTGGTGCTGCTGCCGGTGCTCCACCTTTTCTCGGGCGCCATCGCCCGGCAACTGCATGATACTGCGCTCGGCCCTCAGCTCATGGGACTGGTGCTGCTGCAGGCGCCGTTGATGGTGGTGACCAATTTCTCCATCAATCTGCTGAAGTGGACCTTCCAGCGCACGAAATTCCTCGTCCTGTCGCTGGGCTATGTGGTGATGAACTTGCTGCTGTTGGCACCCGCCATCTTGTTCTTCAATTTGGACATCGTCGGCGTGTTCCTCGTAGCGCTCACCTGCCAGGCCTTCTTCGCGTTGCTGGGGCTCTATTTCGTGCGCGAGTGGCTATCCTGGCCGACCAGGCTCGACGATCTCAAACCCCTTCTCGTCTTTGCCCTGCCGATGGGTGTGATCGCAGGGCTCAGCGCCTTCGTACCCGTCCTAGAGCGGACACTGGTCAACGGGCTGGTGGGGGAATCGGAGCTGGGCATCTATGCGGTTGCAATGCGGGTGGCGGGGCTGCTCACGCTGTTCATCCAAGCGTTCCAGATGGCCTGGGGGCCGTTCTCGCTGGCCATCCACAAGCAGGCCGATGCCGGGCGCACCTACAGCCTGGTGCTGACCGGCTTCAGCACGATTGTCATGGTCATGGTGCTGGGCCTGTCGGCCATCGCGCAGCCGCTTATCGACCTCTTGGCTTCCAATCGCTATGCCGGGGCCGGCGTGCTGGTGTTTCCGCTGGCCATGGGCTTGGCCGTTCAGGGCATCGGCTGGATCACTGAGATTGGCATCAGTCTCGCCAAGAAAAGCTACCTGCATCTTTTCAGCTATGCCGCCTATGTCGCAGCGGGCCTCGCGGCGATCTTGCTACTTGAGCGGGTGTTCGGCCTGATCGGCATCGCTTTTGGCGTCCTCGTCGGGCAGGTGGTGAAGACCACGATCGCGACCTGGATGGCGCAACGCGCCCATCCGCTGGGGTGGCCCCTGCTGGGGCCGGCGCTGGTGATCATGCTTGGTACGCTGCTGGGCCTCATGGCGGCGGCCGCCGCCGGGACGGGACTTTGGCTGGGGCTCGTGACGCACGCGGCGGCTATGGTGGTGTTGCTGGGCCTCGCATGGCTTCTGCTACTCGACACCGGCCAGCGGGCCGCGGCAATCAGCATGGCGCGGCGCCTCTTGAACCGCGGCTGACTATTGTCGGTTCCCATGATCGCGGGCTAAGTGTGAACAACCAGAACACGGATATCGGGCATGTGCGGGATCGTCGGATTTTTCAAGCGCGGCGGTCTCGGTAGCGGTGCCGAGGCGCATTTGGAGCACATGTGCGCCGCCATATTGCATCGCGGGCCCGATGATGGCGGCTTCTTTATCGACCACGAGGCCGGCATAGCGCTGGGACAACGCCGGCTGGCGATCGTCGATCTGTCGGCCGCCGGCAAGCAACCCATGACGTCCCATTCTGGGCGCTATGTGCTCGACTTCAACGGCGAAATCTACAATCACCTCGACATCCGTCGGGATCTGCCGGCGGTGGCCTGGCGCGGGCATTCAGACACGGAAACCCTGGCGGCGGCCGTGGATGAGTGGGGGCTGGAGGCAACGCTTTCGCGGTGCGTCGGCATGTTTGCCCTGGCCATCTGGGACAGGCGGGACCGCGCGCTGTTGCTGGCCCGCGACCGCATGGGCGAAAAGCCGCTCTATTACGGCTGGCAGAAGGGCAGTTTTATCTTCGCCTCCGAGCTCAAGGCGCTGCGCCGGCATCCCGACTTCGCAGGCGGGCTCGATCCGGCCGCCGTGCGTCTGCTGCTGCAATACGGCTATATTCCCGCTCCTCACAGCATTCACCCCGGCATTGGGAAACTGTTGCCGGGCACCATTCTGCGCATCGCCGCGGAAGGCGATAGCACGGTCAGTCCTTATTGGACGCTGGAGGGTGCTATAGCGGCCGGCAGCCACACGCCCTATGCAGGCTCGGCTGAGGAGGCGCGCGACCGGCTCGAATCCCTGCTACTGACTTCGATCCGCGACCAGTCAATTGCCGATGTGCCGCTAGGCGCATTTCTTTCGGGCGGCGTCGATTCCTCGACGGTCGTCGCCCTGATGCAGCAGCAGTCAAGCCGGGCGGTCAGGACCTTTACCATCGGCTTTTCCGAGGGCGGCTATAACGAGGCCAATTATGCGGCAGCCATCGCCCGGCACCTTGGCACCGAGCATACCGAGCTTTATGTGACGCCAGCCGATGCGCTCGATATCGTGCCCTGCCTGCCTCAGATCTTCGACGAGCCATTTGGGGATTCCTCGGCCCTTCCCACCTACTTGGTTTCGCGCCTCGCGCGCTCCCATGTCACTGTATCGCTGTCGGGCGATGGGGGTGATGAGTTGTTCGGCGGCTACTCGCGATATGGCAGGGTGGGCGGGCTGGCACAGCGGCTCGACCGTTTTCCGCCGGCCCTGCGCAGTCTCGCCGGCGCGGCCGTCGGAGCGCTGCCGGAGGGCGCCGTGACCGGCGGCGCGCGCCTCCTGGGTCGCCCCGGCGCAGTCGGATATCAGGCGCATCGCCTGGCCGCAGGATTGCGTGCGGGCAGCGTGGACGGCCTTTACGCGGCGATGACGGCGCAATGGTTCGATATTGACCTGATCGCACCGGCGGATCTGCTGGGCGAGCGCCTTGGCGCCGATCGGCGCGCGCCGATCGAGCGTATGATGCAGATCGACATGCTGACCTACCTGCCCGACGATATTCTCTGTAAAGTCGACAGGGCCGCCATGGCAGTGAGCCTCGAGGCGCGCGTGCCGATGCTGGATCACCGCGTCGTCGAATTTGCCTGGTCGCTGCCGCTCGCACTCAAGCGCCGCAATGGCATCGGCAAGACGGTGCTGCGCGACGTGCTTTACAAACATGTTCCGCGCGAATTGATCGAGCGGCCGAAAATGGGCTTTGGCGTGCCCGTTGACGTCTGGTTGCGTGGACCATTGCACGACTGGGCCGAAGATCTCTTGTCAGAGCGGAGTTTGGCTACCACAGGGCTGCTCGATGTGCCAAAGGTTCGGCGCCGCTGGTCCGAACATCTTTCGGGCAACCAGAATTGGCGCGATCCGCTATGGATCGTCTTGATGCTCCAGGCATGGGAAAGAGACGTTGACAAACACCATTAGCGGGGTGCTACACACCGACGATTGGCGGGGTCTCGCGCTGGTGGCTGCTGGTATTGTCATCTCCTGCCTGAGCTATGCCAGTTTCCAGCCGGCAATCATCACGCTGACCTTACTTCTCGTCGGATGGGGCCTGCTGTCGCTGCCGGTCATTGGCGGCGCGGCCGAGCGCAGGGCCTTTTTTCTCGTTTTTGCCGCCGGCACGTTGTGGGCCGGCATTGCTGCCGTCTTCGCCAACCAGCTGGCCGATTTCGGCCAGAACCACTCTGATCCCGCTTTCTTCTTCGCGGTGGCCGCCGACTGGAATTCATCGCTCAACGTTTATGCCGCTAACGAAATTCTCGAAAGCACCGGCGCCGTCGTGCTGTGGAACCGTGCCTACGACCTTGCCCAGGCGCTGGGCCTCGCGCCCGGGCGCTATATCGGCATTGGCGTCAACGGCCTATTGGTGGGCCTGGCCGCTGCTCTGGCCATAAAGTCTGCTCGCTCAATGTATGGCGACGACTGGTGGCGCCTGCGTCTCTTGGCTTGGCTGCTCGCCGCCTGTCCGATGTTCTGGTTGTTCTCCAGCATTTTTCTACGGGAAGCATTCATCCTCTTATTTGTTGTCTCCCTAGGATGGCTGTGGGTTAGGCTGTTGGCGCGGTTTTCCACGTCCAACCTGGCAGTGGTGGGTGTGGCATCAGCGCTGGCCTTATACGGTTTCATCTATCTGCGGGCCGAGTTTGTGATCGTGCCGATTGCCATGGGATTTGCCGGCGGAACGGCGTTGCTACTGGCACCCAATGTGGAGAGCCGCCCGCTGCTCAGGCGCACCGTCGGCCTTTTCATTTGCATAGTTGCCGCCTTTACTAGTGCGTTCGTGCTCAGGGACACCTTTGTGAGCTTGAGCGAAGCCAGCGCCCGTTATGCGGACTTGGCCGTGAAGGACCTGATGGCTGCGGGTGGTGCACTCGATGGTATGATCGAGGATCAGGTGAGCCAGTCTCTGGGCATGAAGCTGGTTGTCGGGCAGCCGCTCTATGTGCGTGCCGTATTGGCGCCGGTCTATCTCTGGCTAGCCCCGATTCCGATCTGGGCGGGATTCACGCTCAGTTCGGCCTATTTCCTGATGAAATCCCTGCATACGGTATTCAACTACTTTCTCATCGCCGCGCTGCTGGTCGTGGGCTGGAGGCTGTTGCGCGGCTATCGCAGCATCGAGCCGGTACAGATTTACTTGGTTCTGTGCACTCTGGGCTTTTCACTCAGCGTGGCGATCACTTCGCTTGAGAGCCGTCATCTGGGGGTGTTCCTCACCCTTCCGCTGCTGCTCGTCACAGGGCCGGACTGGCGGTTGCCCGCCAACCGGCTGGCCCTGCGCAACACCTCCATTGCCGTGCTATCGGTGATGGCGCTGATCCATCTGGCTTGGTTCGCCATTAAGGCCGTATCGTGAAGCTGCTTTGTGTCATAGACCACTTCGGTTCAGGCGGGGCGCAGCGCCAGATGATCAATCTTGCGCTGGGATTGAAGGCGCGAGGCCATGACGTTGCCTTCTTCGTCTACTTTCCCGATCAAGTGTTCTTCCGGCCGCAGGTCGAAGCGGCTGGCATCGCCGTCCACACCGTCACTAAGGGCCGCGGATTCTCACCCAATGTCGTCTGGGCGCTGTTTCGGCACTTGCGCGCGGGTCGGTACGATGCTGCCATTTCCTTCCTCGGCACCCCCAATATCTATCTCGAAATGGCGCGCCTTCCGCTGCGCCGCCTGGTTGTGGTGGCAAGTGAGCGGTCAAGCAATGCGGGCGATCGCAATCCGCGCCGGGCATGGCTGGCCCGCAACTGGCATCGCCTGGCCGATGCCGTAGTGGCGAATTCGTCGGCGCATTCAGATTGGTTGCGGCAGGGGCATTCCTGGCTGCGGCACAAGGTCGTCACCATCCGCAACGGCACCGACATCGCACGTTTTGCGCGGCCCTTCGAACCACCAAAGGAAGCGCAACAGATCAGGCTCCTGGCGGTGGGGCGGGTCGGACCGGAAAAGAACGTACGACGCCTGACTGCCGCCTTGACGCAGTTTCACCGCGAGCATGGCTGGGCGCCCGCCGTCACATGGGTCGGCCGGCGCGCCGACCATAACGCGGCAGGACGGGCCTATCTGGCCCAGGTCGATGCCGACATGGACGTTGCCCGTGCCGCCGCCAGTCCGGTCCGTATCGACTTCCTAGGCGAGCGCAGCGACGTGCCGGACCTTTTGGGGCAGCATCACGCCCTCATTCACCCGTCGCTTCACGAGGGCCTGCCTAATGCGGTTTGCGAGGCGCTGGCTGCCGGCCGGCCGGTGATCGCGTCGGACATTTCCGATGTCGCCATCCTCGTGGCGGAGGGCCGGCGGGGCTTCCTGTTCGATCCGGAGAATGAACAGGAGATGGTCGCAGCCATGGCCCGCCTGGCGGCCCTGACGCCGGAGCAATGGCGCACTTTCTCCAAGGATAGCCGCACCTATGCGGCGGAGAACCTTTCGATCGACAACATGGTGACCAGCTTCGAGTCTCTCGTGGCCGAGCTGGTCGCCAAACGCCGGGGGCGCGGATGAACGCCAAGCGCAAGCCGAGGCTGCTGTTTGTGGGCGCCTTCCCACCGCCCGAGCGCAAGATTTTTGGCGGCATGGTCAGCGCCTGCCGGGCCCTGATCGGTTCATCGTTCGCCCAGCGGCTCGATCTCGACCTCATCGACACCACCCAGATCAGCAATCCGCCGCCCGGCTTGCCGTTGCGCTTGCTGCTGGCTGCCCGCCGTGTTGTCCGTTTCGTCGGACGGTTCGAGCGTCAGCGGCCCGATGCGGTCCTCCTGTTCATGGCGCCGGGTGCAAGCCTCGTCGAAAAGGGCCTGATGGGCTGGTACAGCAGATGTCGCGGCGTGCCCGCCTTGGCTTTCCCCCGCGGCGGTGCGACCATTGACAGCGCCGCACGTTCTCCACTGCACCGGCGCATTATCCAATGGGCGCTGGGCGGTTCGCGTATGATCCTTTGCCAAGGGCCCGCCTGGCAGCAGTTTGCCCGCGAGGTCTGCGGGGTGGCCGTGGCGGATGCACCGATCATTGCCAACTGGACCGCATCTCCCCAACTGCTGGCCATCGGCGAGGGGCGGAACACGCCGACGGTATCGCCCGACGGTGTGCCGCACCTCGTCTTCATTGGTTGGCTCGATGCCGGCAAAGGCGTGCCGGAGTTGATCGAGGCCGCTATTGCGCTCGCCCGGACCCTGGATTTCCGGCTTAGTCTGGTGGGCGAAGGCAATGTGTCGGACAGCGCGCGGCGGACAGTGGCGGCGGCTGGCCTTGGGGAGCAGATCCGCTTCCTCGGCTGGCAGGACGCAGACGCCATTCCGGCGATCCTGGCGTCGAGCGATATCTTCGTGCTGCCCTCTCATGCCGAGGGCTTTCCCAATGCCTTGGTCGAGGCCATGGCCGCCGGCCTCGCGCCCATCGTTACACCAGTTGGCACCATTCCCGATCTCGTCAGAGACGGCGCCAATGGCCTGCTCGTGCCGGTCGGCGATGCCCCTGCCTTGGGCAGGGCCATGGCGGCCCTTATCGAAAACCCCGGCCGACGACAGGTGTTGGGGCGCGCGGCGCATGACTATGCACGGGCAGAATTTGCCGTGGAAGCTGCCGCAGAAAAGCTGGTGACGGTGGTCGAAACCGTGATGCGCGACAAGCAGCACGGGCGCCCCTGATCAGTGGCGCGCCGCGATTTCACCGACTAAATCGGACCAGTCATCGAGCGCGTGGGGCGCACCAAAGAGCGTCATGCCGCGCTGGCGGCGGTCTCTACGACCGGCCCGCAAGCTGTCGCGGTCGGCATATGCCTGGCGGATGGCGGCGGCAACGGCCGGCACGTCGTCCTGAGGCGCGACGAGACCCAGCCCGCTGCCGGCGATGGTGATGGCCAGTGCGCTATCGGCCTCGACCAGGGCCAGGATCGGGGTGCCGGTGGCCGCATAGGTCATGGTCTTGCTCGGATAGGCCAAGCGGATGACGCCGGGCTTGAGAGCAATCACCGCAAGGTCGGCATCCTCCACCAGGGCATGGGCCACGGACATCGGCTGGAAGGGCACGAAATGTACGCTGCGATCCAGCAGTGCGCCCGCTGCCGTCTTCAGCGCAGGCGTCGCCACGCCATTGCCCACCAGCATGAACTCGATATCGGTCTGGTCCTTGAGCAGATGCGCAGCCGCGACCAGCTGTTCGAGGCCCTGGAAGAAGCCGATATTGCCAGCAAAGATCACCCGGAACGCCTCGGGGCGACGGCGCAGCTCGGCCGGCGGCTGGGCCGCGTGATCGTCGAGCTCGAAGATGAAGTTGTTGATGACGCGGATGTCGGGCGGCGTGCGATCGGGCGAGAAGCGCTCCAGCAACTGGCGCTTCATGTCGTTCGACAGCGTGACGCAGGCTTCGGCGCCCCGACAGACGAAATTGTCGAGCGCCAGCAGGAGACGGGTGATGGCGCCTCCGGGCTTTATCACCCCGGCCGACACTTCCACCTCGGGATGGATATCCTGCAGATGATAGATGATGCGGCCGCCCAGCACGGCGCAGAGCAGGCGCGCCAGCAGCGCTTCAAGCACTGGCGGATTGGTCGCGACCAGCACCTGGTCATAGGGCTTGCCGATCAGGCGGCGGCTCAGCAGGTGCCAGGCCAGGCCGGCAAAAAAGGGAATGGAGTTGATCAGCCGAGGCGCCAGGCCATGGCTGCGGAAGGGAAACAGCGTCAGCCGCCGGATCACCACGCCGCCATCGTTTTCCTTGGTCGGGGCGCGCAGGCCCAGCTCCGGGCGGTAGGAGGGCTGGGCGGTCAGCACATTGACGGTATGACCGTCGGCGACCCATCGGGCGCCGATTTGCCGCAGCATCTGTCCATAGGTGCCGACATCAGGCCAATAGTGGCGATTGACGATCAGGATGCGCTGGGGTTTGCCCATCGACCTATGGTGTCCGCGTGATGAGATTGTTCCAGCGCCCGGCGAGGCCCGCCGTGCCCACGATGAGCTTGACCACGCGGTCGGCGGTATTTGCGATGCCATATTCGGGCGGCGGCACCGCCTCCTGCGTGCAGGTGATCTGGGTGTATACGGCCGCGAGGATCGTCTCGCTGGCGAGGCCTGCAATCATAATGCTGCCGGAGTCCAGCGCCTCGGGGCGTTCCATGGAATTGCGGACGGTGACGGCGGGGAAACCCAGCATAGCCGATTCTTCGGAAATCGTGCCGCTGTCGGACAGTACGCACAGCGCGTGTTTCTGCAGCGCATTATAGTCAAAAAAGCCGAAGGGCTTGAGGAAGCGAGTGCCCGGAATGGCCTCGAGGTCGACACCGAGCTCGACGAGACGCTTGCGGGTACGCGGGTGGGTCGAAACCACGATGGGCAGCTCATAGCGTCCGTGCAGGGCCTTGAGCGATTGCACCAGCTCCTGCAGGTTCTGCGGATAGTCGACATTCTCCTCGCGGTGCAGGCTCACGACGAAATACTTGCCGCGCTCGAGGCCCAGCTCACCCAGGATGCCGGAGGCATCGATCTTGTCGGCATAGTGCGCAAGCACCTCGTACATCGGCGAGCCGGTGAGGTAAATCTTGCGATGGGGCAGGCCTTCGGCCAGCAGGTGCTCGCGGGCGCGCTCGGTATAGACGAGGTTGAAATCGGCGGTGTGGTCGACGATGCGGCGGTTGGCCTCTTCGGGCACATTGACGTCGAAGCTGCGGTTGCCCGCTTCCATGTGATAGATGGGAATATGCAGGCGGCGCGCGATGATGGTGGCCAGTGCGCTGTTGGTGTCCCCCAGCACCAGCACGGCGTCGGGCTTTTCCTGGCGCATGACGATTTCGCTCTTGCGCAGGATGTCGCCCAGCGTGGCGCCGAGCGAGGTGGTGTCCACCGCCATGAAATGGTCGGGCTTGCGCACGCCCATTTCGTCGAAGAACACCCCGTTGAGCTCGTAGTCGTAGTTCTGGCCGGTATGGGCCAGCACATGGCGGATATGCTCATGCTCGTCCAGCCTAGCCAGCACGCGCGACAGCCGGATGATTTCAGGCCGCGTACCCAGGATGGTCAGGACCGTGATCATGCAGAATCCGCCTCGTTCTTGCTCCGGGCGACACCTCTAGCGCAGACGCGCAGGGGTGACAACCAAGGTCGGGCCGGTCATAAAGGCGGCCGGTGGCGAACAATGTGCCATCGCATGGAGCAGATTGGCGCACATGACGGCGAGTGGCAAAACCATCGGCATAACCGGGGCAGGCGGTGCGCTGGGACGCTACCTGGCGCTGCATTACCAGTATCGGCGCCAGATGGATGTCGTTGGGCTCGATCGCAAGGGGTTCAACGACCCGGCGCAGTTGGCCGACATGGCGGCGCGCAGCGATGTGCTGCTTCACTTTGCCGGAGTCAACCGCGCGCCAGATGCCGAACTCGCCGAGGCCAATCCGGCCCTGGCGCGGCAACTGGTGGAGGCGCTGCGCCGCAGCGGCGCCCGGCCGCACCTAGTCTATGCCACCTCGACGCACGAGGACAATGACAGCGTCTACGGCAATTCCAAGCGGCTCGCCGGCGATATCCTCGAGTCCTGGGCGGAGGAAGCGGGCGCGGTGTTCACGCGGCTGGTGCTGCCCCATATCTATTGCGAGCTGACCCGGCCGAACTACAATTCGGGCATTGCCACTTTCTGCAGCAAGGTCGCGGCGGGCGAGCCGGTAAGCATCATGATCGATGCGGAAATCTACCCGCTCCACGCTGCCCAGATGTGCATGGTGGTCGACGAGGCGATCGACGGCGCCCGGTCAGCCCGCGTCGCGCCGCTGGGCCGGCCTCGGGCGATGAGCGAACTGTTGGGCGATATCGAGCGCATGCACCGGCTCTACCGCGACGAACTGATCGTTCCGGACCTGCGCGACATCGACCAGCTTCATCTCTTCAACAGCTATCGCGCCCATCTCTATCCGCATGGCTTTCCGGTGCGACCCAGGCTGCACAGCGACGATCGGGGGAACCTGTTCGAATCGGTGCGCGAGCTCAACGGCGGGCAATCGTTCATTTCCACCACGCGCCCCGGCATTACCCGGGGCAATCACTTCCACTTCAACAAGGTGGAACGCTTCTGCGTGCTGCGTGGCGAAGCGGCCATCGCCATGCGGCCGATGGGCGGTGGCGAAACGGTGACCTTCAACGTGTCAGGCGAGGCGCCGTGCTACATCGACATGCCGACGCTGTGGACGCACAACATCACCAATACCGGCAGCAGCGAACTGCTGACGATGTTCTGGACGCATGAGATTTTCAATCCCGAAAAGCCCGACACTTATTTCGTCGTCGTTTAGATTGCGGCAATAAAAGTAGCCACCAATTTTGCGGTTAGAGTATTTCACCGTTTCAGGGAAACGGCGAAATACCTTAGGCGCCGGCGAGGACGGCACGCATTTCGGGCAAGCGCAGCAGCAGCGCCTTGACGCCCTCCACATCGAGCTGATCGGCGTTGGACGAGTGATAATCCTCGAAGGAAGGGATGGAGGCATCGCCTGCCGAGACGAATTCGGCGTAGTTGAGGCCTCGTCCGTCCATGGCGATGCGGAAATAATCGCCCCGGTCTTCGGAGCGCGCCAACTCGGCGCTCGAGGCCAGCGTCTCGTACATCTTCTCGCCATGGCGGATGCCGATGGTCTGGATGGCGCGGTTGGATGCGCCCAGCAAATCGTGGAGGGCTTCTACCAGAACCTGGATGGTCGAGGCTGGCGCCTTCTTGATGAAGATGTCGCCCGGCCGCGCATGATTGAAGGCATACAGGACCAGATCGACCGAATCGGCCAACGGCATCAGAAAGCGCGTCATGGACGCTTCGGTCACGGTGACCGGCTTGTTGTCCTGGATTTGGCGCACGAAGAGCGGAATGACCGAGCCGCGCGAATACATGACATTGCCATAGCGCACGCAGGAAATTGTGGTGTCGCCGGCCTGCTGGGGATTGCGCGCCAGCGACTGAGCGGTCTTTTCCATCAATGCCTTGGTCATGCCCATGGCATTGATCGGGAACACTGCCTTGTCGGTCGAAAGGCAGACCACCGACTTGACGCCCCGGTCGATGGCTGCGAGCAGCACATTGCTCGAACCGATCACATTGGTCTCGACAGCCTGCAGCGGAAAGAACTCGCAGGAGGGCACCTGCTTGAGCGCCGCGGCGTGGAACACGTGATCGACCCCATGCATCGCCTGGTCGACCGAGGAGCGGTCCCGCACGTCGCCGATATAGTAGCGGACGCGGGGGTCGGGATTGGCGGTGCGCAGGGCATCCTGCTTTTCCTCGTCACGGGAAAATACCCGTACTTCGGCCACATCGGTGGTATCGAGCAGCGCGCGGGTCATGGTTTTGCCGAAAGAGCCGGTGCCGCCAGTGATCAGGACGACCTTGCCGGCCATGTCTTGTGGAACGCTCATCGTGCAGACAATTCCTCTGGATGCTTGGCGGATCGGGCCGGCAGGGCGGGCGGCGCAAGCCAATGACTGCGGCCGGCGATCATGAGACTTACTAGTTGCTGGTCACGCTCTTTGCAATCTGTCATGGAAGGTCTTCCGGTTCCCTTTGATGCCCAATGCCGCCATGATAAAACGTGCCTTCGACATCCTTGTCAGCCTTGTGGCACTGGTCGTCCTATCGCCGGTGATCGCGGTTGTGGCGCTCTGCGTCCGCGTGCAGATGGGCAGCCCGGTGCTGTTCAGCCAAGATCGTCCCGGGCTCGATGGCCAGCCGTTCCGCATGTACAAGTTCCGTACCATGCGCCATGCCCTCGACAAAAGCGGTGCACCGCTGCCCGATGCAGAGCGGCTTACGCGCTTCGGCCGGATGCTGCGGGCCACCAGCCTTGATGAACTGCCCGAGCTGTGGAACGTGCTGCGGGGCGAGATGAGCCTTGTGGGCCCGCGCCCGCTGCTGATGGAATATGTGCCGCTCTATTCGCCCGAGCAGGCGCGCCGCCATCAGGTGCGTCCCGGCGTCACCGGCTGGGCCCAGGTCAATGGCCGCAATGCCATTTCCTGGGAAGAGAAGTTCCGGCTCGACGTCTGGTATGTCGACAACCAGTCCTTCCTTCTGGATTTGAAGATCCTGGCGCTGACTGTGCTCAAGGTAGTGCGGCGCGACGGCATCAGTGCAGAAGGATCGGCGACCATGGAAAAATTCACCGGCAGGCGCTGACGACGCGCCATTGTGGCGTCACTTCAGCATGCCGTCCGGCAGGGCGAGCCGCGATTTGGCTTTTTCGGTGATGGGAATGACCACAGCCTCGCCTTCCAGCACCCTCACGCCTGCACTGTCTTCCACCCAGGTGGCGACCGAAGCCCGCCGATCGTCAAAATCGATGATCTCGGCAATGGCCATATAGGGCTCATTGACGAAAACCGGCTTGAGGAAACGGACCGACTGGCTGAGCCACAATGTCCCCAGCCCGGGCATATCCATGCCGAAGATGCCGGAAAACTTGGCCACGGAGATCATGCCATGGGCGATCCGGCGCCCGAAAATGCTCTTTGCGGCGTAATCGTCGTCAAAATGGACCGGATTGAAATCGCCCGACAGTTTGCCGAATGCCAGAAGGTCGTCGTCGGTAATCCGGTACGCCCTTTCGACCCGATCTCCGAGCGCCAACTGGTTAATAGTCTTGCAAGCGCGCGCTTGTTCCATGCTATGTCGTCTCCAAAGTTGAATGCTGTATGAGGATTAACGCGATGGGCTATGCGATCTATGGCACCGGCGGATTTGCCCGAGAAGTCGCCCCGTTGGTGTTCCGCCTCGCCGCATCCGGCACGGACCTGGTCTTAGTCGATGATAACGAACAAGCCCCCCGTCTCGTCAACGGCATACCCGTCATCGATTTTGCCTCGCTCTGTTCGCCCGATCATCGGCACAGGAAGGTCGTCGTCGCCATCGGCAGCGGCGAAACGCGCAGGACGCTGGCCGCCAAGCTGGAGGAAGCGGGGCTCGAACAGTTCACGACCGTGGCGCCGACTGCCGTGATCATGGACGAAGTGCACATCGGCGCCGGCGCGATAATCACCGACTATGTCGTGATGACCGCCAATATCAAGGTGGGCGTCTCATTTCACGCCAATCTGCACTCCTATGTGGGCCATGATTGCGTCATCGGCGACTACGTGACCTTCGCGCCGCGTGTGAACTGCAACGGCAATGTCCACATCGGGAATGATGTCTATGTCGGCACCAATGCCAGCATCATCCAAGGGACGCCCGACGAACCGCTCACGATCGGGGACGGTGCCATCATCGGCATGGGCGCCGTCGTCACCAAGTCCGTCGCCGCCAGGACGGTTGTTGCCGGCAATCCCGCCCGGGCGATCCGTACCCTGGACTAGTTTCCTTCCGGCCCGGCGCGCTTCGGGCGAAGACCTTCGAGACCCGACATGCTGAATACTCCCTTTTCACCCTGGCCAAGCTTTACCAGCGAGGAAGTAGACGCGGTTTCGGCCGTGCTTCGCTCCAATCGGGTCAACTACTGGACTGGCGATATCGGCCGGCAGTTCGAAAAGGCGTTTGCCGCCTGGACGGGATCGCGCCATGCCGTGGCGCTCGCCAACGGCACGCTGGCGCTCGACCTGGCGCTCAAGGCGCTGGGCATCGGCCCGGGCGACGAGGTCGTCACCACGCCGCGCACCTTCCTCGCCTCGGCATCCTGCATTGTGACGGCGGGCGCCATCCCGGTGTTCGCCGATGTCGACCCTGAGACGCAGAACATCACCGCCGCCAGCATTGCCGCGGTGCTGACGCCGCGTAGCCGGGCCATCATCTGCGTGCATCTGGGCGGCATGCCCTGCGACATGGATCCCATCATGGCGCTGGCCGAACAGCATGGGCTCAAGGTCATCGAAGACTGTGCCCAGGCGCACGGCGCGCGCTATAAGGGCCGCAGCGTGGGCTCCATCGGCCATGTGGGCGCTTGGTCCTTCTGCCAGGACAAAATCATGACCACCGGCGGCGAAGGCGGCATGGTCACCACCGACGACCCGGACCTATGGTCGTTCATGTGGTCTTACAAGGACCACGGCAAGAGCTGGGATGCGGTCTACAACCGCCAGCATCCTCCGGGCCCGCGTCTTATTCATGACAGTTTCGGCACCAATTGGCGGATGCTGGAGATACAGGCGGCGATTGGCATGATCCAGCTGGCGCGCATGCCGGAGTGGACGGCGCAGCGCGCAGCCAATGCCGACGCCATCTCGGCGGTGCTGGCCAGACACGATGTTCTGCGCGTGCCCCCCACGCCTGAGAATGTCGTGCACGGAAACTACCGACTCTATGCCTTCGTACGCCCCGAGCGTTTGGCCGAGGGCTGGACGCGCGACCGGATCATCGCCGCGATCGGCGCGGCGGGCGTGCCTTGCATGCATGGTTCGGCCTCGGAAGTCTATCTTGAAGCGGCTTTCGATCGCACGGGCTGGCGCCCGCGGGAACGGCTGCCGGTGGCGCGGGAGCTGGGCGAGACCAGCATGGCTTTTCTCGTCCACCCCACCCTTACCGAGGCGGAAATCGCCAAGACCTGTGCCGTGGCCGACGCAGTCCTGCAGGAAGCCACGCGCTGAAGCATCTTCCGCAGCACGTTTCACCTTGTGTTCCGAAACGCCACCGCTCCGGTTTGGGTGTCGGCAAGATTGGCGCGGCTATTCCCTTTTCCGTCAAAGCCGGTGGATCGGGTTCATTCACCTGATATTGCTAGGCGCCCGAAGGCGTGGCATTCCAGCACCATGCAGCACACCAAAAACTACCGATCCGATATTGACGGCCTTCGGGCAGTCGCCGTCCTGTCGGTTGTGCTCTACCACTTCGGATTCCCAGCCCTAACGGGCGGCTTTGTCGGCGTGGACATATTCTTCGTCATCTCCGGCTATCTAATCACAGCCATCGTGCAACGCGAGCTTGCCGAGGGCACGTTCACTCTGGGCGGTTTCTATCGCCGCCGTGTGCGCCGCATCCTGCCGGCCCTGCTGGCGGTTGTGGGTGCCTCGGTAGTGGCGGGGTTTTTCCTGCTGATGCCGGGGGATTATACGGGCTTGGGCTGGCAGGCGGCGCTGTCGGTCACCGGCATGTCCAATGTCTATTTCAAGCTGCGCACCGGCTATTTCGACCAGGCGGCCGAGATGCTGCCCCTGCTCCATACTTGGTCGTTAGCCATCGAGGAGCAATTCTACCTGGTCTGGCCGCTCTGGCTTGCAGGAGCGAGCTGGCTGGCGGGACGTCGCCCAAAGATAACGGGCCTTGCTGTTGCCGGGGCCGCCGCCGTCAGTTTTATCGTGGCAATCTGGTGGGTCGGCATAGCGCCGGTTCAGGCCTTCTATTCCCCCTTTTCCCGCGCTTGGGAGCTAGCGCTGGGCGCTCTGATCGTCTTCCTGCCGATCCTGCGCGGACGGCTGACTTCCGAGCTCGCGACCTTGACCGGCGCGTTGCTGATCGGTTGGACCGTGTTCACGCTCACGTCCAGCGATCCTTTCCCTGGCCTCGGGGCGCTGGCCCCATGCTTGGGGGCCGCGCTGCTCATCTGGCCGAGAGAACGGCTGACGCTGGTGGGACGAGTACTGTCGCTGCAGCCGATGGTGCTGATCGGGCTCATCTCCTATTCGCTCTATCTCTGGCACTGGCCCATCCTGGTGTTCTATCGCCACTACAATAACGGTCTGATGCCGAACTCATGGACCGCGGCGGTGCTGATCGCCGCCACCTTCGCAATGTCCCTTCTTTCCTGGCGCTTTATCGAACGTCCCTTCCGTAAGCCGATGGCTATGGGCGGTCGCGCCGTCCGCGCTATTCTCTCGGCGAGTGCCGTCATCGTCATGATCGGACTTGGTCTTGTCGCGACATCGGGCGTCGGCGCGCGCATTCCCGACAGCATCCGCGGCATGGAGAGTCTCGAGGCTATGTGGCGGTGGGACTGCCCGCGCCACCAGGCGATCGCAGATTGGGGCAATGCCTGTCAGTTTGGCGCTGCGTGGGATCAAGCAGCACCCAAGGCCTTCCTCTGGGGCGACAGTCACGCCGAACACATCGCACCCTTGCTCGAAAGCGTCTCTGGCGCGGCCGGTTATGTGTTGGCCCGCACTTGTCCGGCCTTCGTCGACACGACCTTCGTCGTCGAGCATGACAACGACCCGGGCTATGCCGACACCTGCGCGCGTTACAAGGCCGTCGCCATTAAATATCTCAAGAACAATCCTGACATCTCGCTGGTGGTGCTTGCCGCCTCATGGACGCCGCTATTGGACCACTTGCACCGGGACGGTCAGCCCATCGGCAGCCGGGCCGATACCCTGGAGCTGATGGTGGCAGGCCTGCGCGCCTTGATCGAAGAAATTGCCGCGCCTGGCCGCCGCATCGTGCTGGTCACTGACGTACCGATTTTTCCGGGCTCGGGGGCGAGCCTATGTAGCGCGCCTGCCCCCAAGATCATCCAGCGTCAAGCTTGCAGCGTAGATACCAGAGGTCTTAGCCGAGACCAATTCATGTCGAGCCAGGGCGTGGTGGTCGCGGCGTTCGAGCAATTTGCGCACAATCTGCCGGGGGTGTCCGTTGTCCCCACCGGCCCCGCCATGTGCGAGTCCGGAGAGTGCATCACCGTGCTGGAAGGCGAGTTTCTCTATCGCGACCAGGGCCATATTCGGCGCAATTTGCGACCCGAAACAACTCTGGCCCTCACCAGGCTCCTGGGGCTGGACCTGCTATAGAGCTCAGCGGAAGAGATATGAATTAATTCGAGCTGACCACATCAGGAGCGGTTGAAACGACGCTGTCGATCTCCTTGCCCGGCATCTTGATGGCTTCGGTCGAATTGAGAATGCCCGTGGCTAAAAGCCGCCAGTGCCGTTGATCGTTGCACTATCGAGCGCCTGGCGCCCCAATCCCCGCGCAGGCCCGGCCGCCCCCGCGCCATGGGCGGATCAGCGGTGCAGTCGTGCCGATACGCTTCCCAGGCCGGCTATTTGCCCATGCACGTCGCGGGCGGTGCCGACATCGTTGATGACACGCGAGCCGGTGATGATATCGCCCGATTTGAGGCTGAGGCCGCGGGCGGCGGCGTGGTTTGCCAGCCAGGCGAGAGCGTCCAGAATCTGCGCGCGGCCAGCGCCGATGGCGGTTTGCTTGACTTCGCGGCGATCCAGCAGAAGGGCGGTCGGCAGCGTGGAATAGTCAAGCGCAGTCCAGTCGGTCACCGCGGCACCCACCACAATTGCCCCATTGCCCTGCAGGTCGCCGAGCAAGGAGAACTCCCCTGCCGATGAGCGGTCCACGAAGGATGTGCGGATCAGTTCCAGCGCCGGGTGGACCGAGGCCACGGCGGCGGCAATGTCGTCGGCCGCATAGGGACTGGCGCGCTCCGGCAGGTCCGCACCGAGACCGACCGCCACTTCCACCTCGGCCAGGAGGATGTGCATTGCCGATACATCTGATATGGCGCGTGCGGCGACCAGTGAAAGAGGTCAAGGACCTGCGCGGGGAGGCGAGCACCCTGAAGGAATGCGTGGCCGACCTGACGCTGGAAAACCGCCTGCTCAAAAAAAACATACTGGGGGATGGGGAAGACCAGGAATGAGGTATCCCGCTTCCGAAAAGCTCGAGATCATCCGGCTGGTTGAGCAGTCGCACCTGCCAACAAAACAGACGCTGGACCGGCTGGGCATTCCCCGTCGGACCTTCTATCGCTGGTATGATCGCGACCGCAATGGCGGCCCCAAGGCGCTGGAAGATCGGCCATCAGCGCCCAACCGGGTTTGGAATCGCATCCCGGCCAGAATCCATGACCAGATCATCGAGATGGCCCTGGAGCACTGCGATCTGAGCCCGCGGGAACTGGCGGTGCGCTTCACCGACGAAAAGGGCTACTTCATCTCGGAAGCCAGCGTTTATCGGCTTCTCAAGGCCCATGACCTGATCACCAGTCCCGACTATGTGGTGATCAAAGCGGCGGATCAGTTCCACACCAGGACCAGCCGTCCCAACCAGATGTGGCAGACCGATTTTACCTACTTCAAGATCATTGGCTGGGGCTGGATGTATCTGTCCACGGTGCTGGACGATTACTCGCGCTGCATCATCGCCTGGAAGCTCTGCTCCACCATGCGAGCCCAGGACATCACCGACACGCTGGACATGGCACTGGCATCATCAGGCTGTAATCGGGCTAATGTTCAGCACCGGCCGCGCCTGCTCAGTGACAATGGGCCCAGTTACATCGCCCAGGAACTGGCCGACTATATCACCGCCAATTCCCGCGCCTCGCCATAGGCTTGCCTGTAGCGTAGCTAGTGTTGACGGCCACTACGAAGCGTCCCCGTGGGAGAGGCCGGTGAGATTGGCCCCTGGCGCATATTTGCTGAAGCTTTGGCAATCGTGCCCCGATCAGTCTCGCCTGCGGTATATCGAGCTCCGGGCGCCCTTACATTTGCCGTTTAACGAGCTCTGGGCGCGAGATCTACGATTCGGTCTGCTGCTGGCTGGCGCTTACGTCGGCTAATGTCTCATATCGATCGCGCAACTGCCTCAAATGACAAGAGCTCAGTTGGCCAACATTCAGCAATAATCTAAATCAGAAATTCGACGAAGAAGTGCAAATCGGCGTTGTCCAGTCACTTGTTGCACCCCCAATCGGCTATGATGACGTAGCGTAAGTCTTCTCCGGCTCGATCAAGGAGCGCCAAGGGTTCCGAAATGATAGTGCCTAGGGACCGCCCTTTGACACGAATTGACCTAGCACCGTCGCTGGACGACTGCAGCTAACTCAACCTGAAAATCACTGCCGGGAAGGCAGATGTCGCGTTTTGGGACAAAATGGCGCACCAAGAGAGGCAAAAGCGTCTTTTGTTATATAATAACATCTTTTATATTTCAAAGCGTTAAAAGACATAACCAAGTGGTGAAATAACGTCTTTTCACGCTTCGAAGGCGGGGTCACAGGTTCGAATCCTGAATCGGGCGCATGGAGTATAAGGGAGGCCGGGAGGGGGTGGGGCAACAAAACCTATTCCGCCAGCAGATATTCGGCCAGCGCCTGCAGGTCCGCGTCGGTCCAGTGGGCGGTGGAGTCGGTGATGACTTCGCCCATGGTGCCGCCAAGGATGTCGAAACGCGGGGTGAAGCCGTCGCGCAGGGTTTGCATAAGGGTTTCAGCGTCATAGCCCTTTTCGCGCAGCACAGCGGCGGTGAGCGCGGGGGCCCGCCCGCCCGGGCCGCCGGGTGAGCCGGTGAAGGCCTTGTGCCAGTCCAGCGCCCCCAGCGCATTGCGCGGCGTATGGCAGGCGACGCAATGGGCCGGGCCATAGGCAAGGTATTTGCCGCGATTATAAAGCGCGGATCGGTCCGCCTCGGGCGCGAAGCGGGCGGGCGAAAAGAACAGCGTCTGCCAACCGGCCATCAGCGGGCGGATATTGAAGGGGAAGGCGATGGCATCGGGCGCGGCGGGGGTGGAAACCGGCGTGGTGGCCTGGAGCGCCGCATAGAGGTCGGCAATCTCCTGATCGCTCATAAGCGTATAATTTTCATAGGGAAAAACCGGGTAGAGCGGCCCCTGCGGGCCCTGCCCATGGCTCATCGCCTCGGAAAACTGCGCCAGCGTCCAGCGCCCGATCCCGGCCTCCGGGTCGGCGGTGATATTGGGCGGAACGAAGGTGCCATAAGGGGTTTCGAGCCCGGCGCCCCCGGCCAGGAAGGCCCCGCCCCGGGCGGCATCGGTGTGGCAGGCGACGCACCCGCCCAGCCGGATGAGATAATTGCCGCGCGCCACGTCTCCGACCAGCGTCAGGTCGCGCGCCGGGCCCGTCACCGGGCGCAGCAGGAAAAAGGCGGCGGCGGCCCCGAGGATAAATAAAACGGCGAGGGCGAAAAGGCGCTTTTTCATCGGCGTCTCCGGCGGGTTCGGGATCATCTGAGCAGAGGACACACCCTACGGGAAATCAACACCTTGCGAGGGCAAAAGACCCTGCCGCATCGTCACGCAATGGCCCTTGGCGCTAACGGACTGATAACGCCGAGCGCAGCGTTTCGTCACCAAACCTCGCCTTTATTGACGCGCCAGCACCGCGTCGACTTCGGCGCGGCTGGGCGGAACGCAGCCCTTGTGGGCGCAATTGAGCCCGGCGACCACGGCGCCGAAGCGCAACGTCTCGACCAGCGCCGCCGCATCGAGCAGGCCCAGCCCGCCCGGGCGCAGCGCCCCGGTCTCGCCCAGCCAGGTGAGAATGCCGGCCATGAGGCTGTCGCCCGCCCCCACAGTATCGCCGAAGACCGGGGGGGCGTAGATATCCGCCCGCCCGCGCGCCGCGCGCGAAAAGGCCAGCGACCCCGATTCGCCCAGCGTCACCACCACCAGCTCGCAATTGGGCCGCTCCAGCAATTGCTGGGCATATTCGGCAATGGTCAGCTCGGGCGCCAGCCAGGCATGGTCTTCCTCGGAAAGCTTGACCAGATGGGCGCGGTCCAGGAAGCGGTCGAGCCGCTGGCGATAGCCGGCCTCGTCGTCCACCAGCTTTTCGCGCACATTGATGTCGATGGAGATGGTGGCCCCGCGCGCCAGCGCCGCCTCGACCACGTCGCGCCAGACCGCCGCATCCTCCTCGAGAATGGGACAGAAGCCGCCGATCTGGAACAGCTCCACCTTTTCGGGCAGGGCGGCCAGCAGGCCCGCGCGGGTGAAGGCGCGGTCGGCGCCGCGCTCGAAGACGTAGCTGGCCTGCATCCTGTCGTTGAAGGTGACGATGGCCCGGGTGGTGGGCGCCGCGACCCGCTCGCCCAGCAGCACGTTGACGCCCGCCGCCGCCAGCGGGGCCAGCAGCAGTTCGCCATATTCGTCGCGGCTGATGGGGCACAGAAAGCCCGCCGCATTGCCCAGCCTGGCCAGCGCGATGGCGCAATTGAAGGGCGAGCCGCCCGCCAGCGCCAAGCGCTCGGCTCCCGCCGCCGCCGAAACCGGCACCAGATCGATGAGGCTCTCCCCCCCGACAACGAACATGGCTTGCTCCCCTGTTTTCCCGAGGCTGCCATATCATTTCCGCCCCCACCGACACCAGAGGCTTGCCGGCCGGCCGCGCCGCCCGCAGCGAAGATGCCTTTACTCGGCACAGGCGCGGTGTATTGTCGCAGGACGGGCCGGACAAGGGAGAGGCTGCCCTGCCCCGAAACGGGAGAAAGCCTTTGGATCGTCGCGGGTTTTTCACCAAGGCCGGCGCGGCGGGCGCCGTGGTCGCCGCCCCGGGCCTGGCCAGGCCGGCACTGGCGCAAAGCCAGCCCCGGATCACCTGGACGCTCGCCTCGTCCTTTCCCCCCGGCCTCGACACCCTGCAGGGCGCCGCCATCACCCTGGCGCGGCATCTGAGCGAGGCGACGGACGGCAATTTCACCCTCGAGGTCTTCGCCGCCGACGAGCTGGTGCCGGCGCTGGACGTGGCCGACGCCGTGGCCCGGGGCGAGATCGATATCGGCCATACGGTGCTCTATTATTATTGGGAGAAGGACCCGGTCTGGGCGGCGCTGTCCTCCGTTCCCTTCTCGCTCAACGCGCGCGGCATGAACGCCTGGTATTATCACGGCGGCGGGCTGGAGCTGGCCAACGACTTCCTGGCCAGCTATGGGCTGATCGGCTTTCCGATGGGCAATACCGCCGCGCAGATGGGCGGCTGGTTCCGGCGCGAGGTCAACGTGCCCGCCGATCTGCAGGGGCTCAAATTCCGCGTCGGCGGCTTTGCCGGCTCCATCCTCTCCCGGCTCGGCGTTCTGCCCCGGCAATTGCCCGGCCGGCAGACCTATGAGGCGCTGGCGGCCGGGGAAATCGACGCGGCCGAATGGGTCGGCCCCTATGACGACGAGAAAATGGGCTTCCAGACCGTGGCGCCCTATTATTACTACCCCGGCTGGTGGGAGGGCGGCCCCACGGTGCATGGCCTCGTGTCCACCGCCCGCTGGGCCGAACTGCCCGCCGCCTATCAGGCGCTGTTCCGCGTGGCGGCGCAGGCCACCTGCCTCGACATGCTGGCCAAATACGATGCCGTCAATCCGCCCGCCATCCGCCGGCTGGTAGCGGCGGGGGTGAAGCTGCGCCCCTTCAGCAAGGAGATCATGGACGCCAGCTTCGCGGCGGCCAACCAGACCTATGCCGAGCTGATGGAGACCAATCGGGAGTTCCGCACCATCTGGACCTCCCTCACCGCCTTCCGGCGCGATTTCTACCTGTGGAACCAGGTCGCCGAGCTCAATTACGACGAATACATGATGACCCAGCAACGCGCCGGCGGGATTTGACACTTCGAGCCGTCCCGTGAGGGCAAATCGCTCCAGTGGAGCGATTTGAGGCGAGAAGGCCATGAGAGCTACGCTCGAATGGCGCAAAGCCGCCCATGCTTCAATGCCCCAAGAAGGCCCCCTCATCCGCCCTTCGGGCACCTTCTCCCACGAGGGGAGAAGGGGCGCGCGGTGGATGGGCGAAAGACGGGTTCGCAACATCCCCCACCCTCGATCACGCCATTCGAGCACAGCTCTCATGGCCTTCTCCCCTCAAATCGCTCCACTGGAGCGATTTGCCCTGCGGGACGGCTCGAAGCCCCTCATCCGCCCTTCGGGCACCTTCTCCCGCGAGGGGAGAAGGGGGCGCGGTGGTTGGGGAGATGTCGTGCCCCACAATCACCCCCTCCCATCCTCCCCCATCAAGGGGGAGGTGCCCCCTCGGTGGTTGGGGCACCCTCATGCTCCTCCAGCGTCATTGCCGGGCCTGTCCCGGCAATCCATCCCTCCGCTTGTGCTGAACTCTCCATGGATCACCGGGACAGGCCCGGTGATGACGATGGGGCGAAATGTTGCCCACCACGACGCCACCGCCTCGCCTTTGAAACGCAGCGCGCGGGGAGCGCCCACCCTTAGCCGCGCGGCTGGGGGGCGTTTCGGGGAGGGAGGTCGTTGGAATAGATGTTGTGCAGGCCGATATTGGCGACGTCGCGCTCGCCGCAAAGCGCCATGGTGATGTCGAGCTCGCGCGCGATGATATCGAGGACGCGGGTGACCCCGGCTTCCCCGCCCGCGCCCAGCCCGTAGAGCATGGGACGGCCGATGAAGGTGGACCGGGCGCCATAGGCCAGCGCCTTGAGCACGTCCTGGCCCGAGCGGATGCCGCTGTCGAGATAGACCTCGGTCTTGTGGCCGACCCGGTCGACGATCTCGGGCAGCACGCGGATGGTGGAGGGGGCGCCGTCGAGCTGGCGGCCGCCGTGATTGGAGACGACGATGGCGTCGGCGCCATTGTCGATGGCGGCCTGTGCATCGGCGGCATCGAGCACGCCCTTGACGATGACCGGGCCGCCAAAGCGCTCCTTGATCCAGCGGACATCGGCCCAGTTGAGGGTGGGGTCGAACTGGCTGGCCGTCCAGGCCGAGAGCGAGGCCAGGTCATGGTCGCCCGAGACATGGCCGACGATGTTGCGGAAGGTGTGGCGCCTGGTGCCCAGCATGCGCAGGCACCACAGGGGATGCTGCATCATCTGCCAGATCGAATAGGGGGTGAATTTGGGCGGGGTGGAGAGGCCGTTGCGGATATCCTTGTGGCGCTGGCCCAGGATCTGCAAATCCATGGTGAGGATCAGCGCCGAACATTTCGCCGCCTTGGCCCGGTCGATCAGGCGATTGATGAAATCGCGGTCGCGCATGACATAGAGCTGGAACCAGAAGGGGGCGCTGGTGTTTTCGGCGATATCCTCGATGGAGCAGACGCTCATGGTCGAGAGCGAGAAGGGAATGCCGAATTTCTCGGCCGCCCGCGCCGCCTTGATCTCGCCATCGGCCACCTGCATGCCGCCGGTGGCGGCCGGGGCGATGGCCACCGGCATGGCGATCTCCTTGCCCAGCATCTTCACCTTGAGGTTGCGCCCCTCCAGATTGACCGCCACCCGCTGGTTGAACAGGATCTTGGAGAAATCGCTCTCGTTCTGCCGATAGGTGCTTTCGGTGTAGGAGCCGCTATCGGCATAGTCGAAAAACATCTTGGGCACCCGGCGCTGCGCCGCGGCCTTCATTTCTTCGACGGTGAGAATCCTGTTGAGCGCGACCATGTCCGTTTCTCCGGTTTGGCTTTGCCCTAATAACTAACATGTTAGTTGTCAATCGCGCGGCGAGATTGCGCTTGCGCGCCCGGCCCGCCTCGCCTCAAATGGCGCGGCGGGGAGGATGGCATGGCCGGGACCGTTCTGGAGCCTATCGAAAGGGAATTCGGCGCGCTGACGGTGGGCAACGCGCCCTTGGAAGTGCTGTTCGACCAATGCCTGTGGGCCGAGGGGCCAGTCTGGCTGGGCGACGCCGATTGCCTGGTCTGGAGCGACATTCCCAATAACCGCATGCTGCGCTACGTGCCGGGGCTGGGGGTCACCGCCTTCCGCACCCCTTCCGACTATGTCAACGGCAATACCCTCGACCGCGAAGGCCGGCTGATCTCGTGCTCGCATGGCGCCCGCGCCGTGTTGCGCACCGAATGGGACGGCACCGTCACCACGCTGGTCGACCGCTATCAGGGCCGGCGGCTCAATTCGCCCAATGACGTTGTGGTCAAGTCCGACGGCAGCATCTGGTTCACCGACCCGCCCTATGGCATCCTCTCCGACTATGAGGGGCACAAGGCCGAGCAGGAGCAGCCGGGGTGCCATGTCTATCGGTTCGACCCCGGTGACGGCTCGCTGCGCGTGGTGGCCGACGATTTCGCCAAGCCCAACGGGCTGGCCTTCTCGCCCGACGAATCCATCCTCTATATCTCCGACACCGGGCGCAGCCACGACCCCGACTGGCCGGCCCAGATCCGCAAATTCGCCGTGGCGGGCGACAGGCTGACCCGGCCGGAAGTGTTCGTCGATGTGGATTCGGGTCTCTCGGACGGTTTCCGGCTCGATACCAACGGCAATGTGTGGACCAGCGCCGGGCCGGGGGTGAACGTCTATAATCCCGCCGGGGCGCTGCTGGGCCGCATCAAGACCGGCGTGCCCACCGCCAACGTCACCTTTGGCGGGCCGAAGCGGAACCGGCTCTTCATCACCGCCAGCCAGTATCTGATGGCCATCCACGTCAATGCGCGGGGCATCCAGCGTCCATGACGCCCGGCCCCGAAGGGTTCATCCGCAGCCATTTGCGGCTGGCGCCGGTGCCCGGGCTGGACGATATCCGCCTTTACGCCGCCCATGCCGGCAGCCGCCTGTCCCAGCTTGCCGCCGACACCCCGCCCTATTGGGCCTATGCCTGGGCCGGCGGGCTGGCGCTGGCCCGCCATTTCCGCGCCAATCCGCAACGGGTGGCGGGCCGCACCCTGCTCGATCTGGGCGCGGGTTCGGGGCTGGTGGGGATCGTCGCGGCCAGGCTGGGCGCCCGGGTATATGCGGCGGAAATCGACCCTCATGGCCGGGCGGCGATCGCGCTCAACGCCGCGGCCAATGGCGTGGAGATCGCCATCGTCGAAACCGACCTCGGCACGCCGCCACCGGGGATCGACATGGTGGCGGCGGGCGATGTGTTCTACAATCCGGCGGTGGCCGAAACGATGCTGCCCTTCCTGCGCCGCTGCGCCGCGGCGGGGCTGGAGGTGCTGGTGGGCGACCCCGTCCGCCGCGACCTGCCGCAGGACGCGCTGGTGGCACTGGCCGAATATGAGGTGCGCGACATGGGAGACACGGCGGAGCGGAGGGGGGTGGTGTATGCGGTGAACTCGCCCCTCCCCCCAGGCTGAAGGCCCTCCCCGCCCCGGAATGACCCGGTGGCAGGGAAGCGTCAGATACCAGCCCCTAGGTTTTCGCCTTTTTCGCCGGCTTGGGCTTGGGGGCCGGCAGGGCGTCGGCGGTGGTTTTTATCAGCCCCGCCAGCCAGTCGGCGTCGTCCCAGCGATCGCCTTCGATCAGGAAATACATCTTGGAGCCGGGATAGGCCGGCGCCTCGGTGACCGCGCCCAGAAAGGCGCGGCCCGCATCGGTGGGCTTGAGGAAAAGCTGGTCGTCGCAGACGAAGGCGACCACCTTGCCGTCGCAGTAAAGGCCGAACTCGCCGAACATGCGGCGGGCCGTCATGCTGCCGGCTTCGGCGCTCTGCTCCAGGATATAGTCGACGGTTTTCTGCTGGCTGCTCACATCACCGCCCCGACCTGCCAGGGGACGAATTCGTGGTCGCCATAGCCCAGTTGCTCGGACTTGCTCTTTTCCCCCGAGGCGACGCGCAGGATATGCTCGAAAATCTCCCGGCCCTTGTCCTCGATGGAGACGCCCTCGACGATGTCGCCGCAATTGATGTCCATGTCCTCGCCCATGCGCGCATAGACGTCGGAATTGGTCGCCAGCTTGATCGAGGGCACCGGCTTGCAGCCATAGGCCGAGCCGCGCCCGGTGGTGAAGCACAATATATTGGCCCCGCCCGCCACCTGGCCGGTGGCCGAGACCGGATCGAAGCCGGGCGTGTCCATGAACACGAACCCCTTTTCGGTGACCGGCTCGGCATATTCATAAACCGCCGTCAGCGGCGTGGTGCCGCCCTTGGCCGCCGCCCCCAGGGATTTTTCCAGGATGGTGGTGAGCCCGCCCAGCTTGTTGCCCGGGGAGGGATTGTTGTTCATCTCGCCATGGTTGCGGCGCGTGTAGTCTTCCCACCAATGGATGCGCGAAATGAGCTTCTCGCCCACCTCGCGGCTGACCGCGCGCCGGGTGAGCAGATGTTCGGCGCCGTAGATCTCGGGGGTTTCGCTGAGGATGGCGGTGCCGCCATTGCGCACCAGGATATCGGCGGCATAGCCCAGCGCCGGATTGGCGGTGATGCCCGAATAGCCGTCCGAGCCGCCGCATTGCAGGGCCAGCGTCAGATGGGAGGCATCGACCGTTTCGCGGCGGGCGGCGGCCACCATGGGCAGCATCTCGCGCACCTTCTCCACGCCCCATTCGATCATCTTCCGCGTGCCGCCCCGCTCCTGGATGGTCATGGTCTGGAAGCTCTCGCCATCCTCGATGCCGTAGATCTCCTTCATGCGGCCGATCTGGAACACCTCGCAGCCCAGCCCCACCAGCAGCGCCGCGCCCAGATTGGGATTGGAGGTGTAGCCCCATTGCGTGCGCCGCAAGATGTCGAACCCCTCGCCCCGGCTCTCCATGCCACAGCCGGTGCCGTGCACGAAGGGGACGACGCCGTCCACTTCCGGGTAATCCTCGAGAATACCGGAGCGGTTGACCGCCTCGGCGATGAATTTGGCGACGGTCGCCGAACAGTTCACCGAGGTGAGGATGCCGATATAATTGCGCGTGCCCACCTTGCCATTGGCGCGCCGATAGCCCTGGAAGCTGGCGCGCTGGCTTGCCGGCACCATGTCGGGCGCTATCGCGCCTTCGGCAAAGGCATAATCATGGGTCAGCGTGCCATCGGGCCCGCCCATGCCGCAATTGTGCTCATGCACCCAGTCGCCGGCCGGAATGTCTTGCTTGGCGAAGCCGATGATCTGGCCGAACTTGCGGATGGGGGCGCCCGAGGCGATGGGCTCAAGGGCGAATTTATGCCCGCGCGGCACGCGGCGGCGAATGGAAACGCCCTGGGGCGTCGGCGCGCCGACATCGAGATTGGCCAGGGCCACCGCGATATTGTCGGCCCCGTTGAGCACCAGTGTGGGCGGGCGGGAGGAAAGGGCGGAATCGGACATGAACAGGGCTACTTTCAGGGGATCGGGTCGTGATGCGCGCTTTACCTCACCCGCTTTTGCCGCCAGATTGCCCCCGGCAAGGGCGGCAGCGGTTGTCAAGCAGAGCGGCACTAACTAACATGTTAGCATGAACAACCATACAAGTCCCTACTCATTTCTGAGCCGGCCGACGAATCTGGCGCGCGGCAATGTGACGGCGGAGGTGACCAATGTGCTGCGCGAGGCCATCGTCACCCTGGCGCTGGCGCCGGGCAGCCCCATCGACAAGGCGCTGATCTGCGCCGAGCTGGGCGTGTCGCGCTTTCCGGTGAGCGAGGCCCTGGCGCGGTTGCAGGCCGAGGGGCTGGTGGACATCGCCCCCCAGCGCGGCTCCAGCGTCTCGCTGGTGCGCATCGCCGACGTGCGCGAATACATGCTCATCCGCAAGGGGCTGGAATCGGAAGCGCTGCGCGTGCTGATCGGCACCCATGACGAAAAGCTGGTGGCGGCGCTGCATGACAACATGGCGGCCCAGCGCGAACGGGCCGAGCAGGACGACGCCGAGGGCTTCCACCAGATCGATGTCGGCTTCCACGACATCATCTACAGCTCCATGGGCTTTTCACGCATCCGCGCCATCATCGATTCGGCGCGGGCCAATCTCGACCGGGCGCGGCGGCTCATCATCACCCCGCGCCGGCTGGCCCTGACCATCGCCGAGCACCAAGCCATCTTCGACGCCATCCTGGCGCGCGACCCGGCGGCGGCCAACCGCGCCATCCGCGCCCATATCGACGCGGTGATGGTGGAGCTGTTCGCCTTTGCCCGCGAGCATCCCGGCCTTTTCGCCGATGGCGCCACGCTGGGCGCCGACAGCGACAGCTTTCCCTTCGGCTGAGGAGCCACACCATGCTCAAGAACATCCCGCCCCTGATCGGCCCGCAATTGCTGGCGGTGCTGCGGGCCATGGGCCATGGCGACGAGATCGCCATCGTCGACGCCAATTTTCCCGGCAGCACCGCCGGACCGGAGCTGATCCGGCTCGACGGCATCAGCGCCACCGACGTGCTCGACGCGGTGCTGACGCTGATGCCGCTCGACGATTTCGTCGAGGAGGCCGCTTTCGGCATGGAAGTGGTGGGCGACCCCACGAGGCGCGAGCCGGTGATGGAGGCCTTCGCCGCTATCATCAGGAAGCATGAGCCCAAAATGGGCTTTTCCACGCTCGAACGCTTCGCCTTCTACGAGCGCGCCGGATCGGCCGCTGCCATCGTGCAGACCGGAGAAACCCGGCTCTATGGCAACATCCTGCTCAAAAAGGGCATCATCCGCCCCGCCGGCTGAGGCGGGCGAACGAAATCGGGTCCAACCGCCCTCGACAGACTAACATGTCAGCGGCTAGGACAGGTCCAGCATCCCAGAGGAGCCCCAAACCCATGAAACTTCTCCGCGTCGGCGCCCCGGGCGCCGAAAAGCCCGCCATCCTGGCCGCCGACGGCTCGATCCGCGACCTTTCCAGCATCGTGCCCGACATCGCCGGCGCCGCGCTGACCCCGGAAGGGCTGGCCAGGATCGCCGCCGCCCGCATCGACGCCCTGCCCCGGCTCGACGCCGGCCAGCGCATCGGCCCCTGCGTGGGCCAGGTGGGCAAGTTCCTCTGCATCGGCCTCAACTATGCCGACCATGCCGCCGAAACCGGCGCCAAGATCCCCGAGGAACCGATCATCTTCACCAAGGCCACCAGCGCCATCATCGGGCCGGACGACGACGTCGTCATCCCGAAGAATTCCATCAAGCCCGACTGGGAAGTGGAGCTGGGCGTGGTGATCGGCAAGGAGGCCCGCTATGTCGAGGAGGCCGACGCGCTCGATCACGTGGCCGGCTATTGCGTCGTCAACGACGTCTCCGAGCGCCATTTCCAGACCGAGCGCGGCGGCACCTGGGACAAGGGCAAGGGCTGCGACACCTTCGGCCCCATCGGCCCCTGGCTGGTGACGCGCGACGAAGTGCCCGACCCGCAGAACCTGGCCCTGTGGCTGGAAGTGGACGGCAAGCGCTATCAGGACGGCTCGACCAGGACCATGATCTTCGGCGTCGCCAGGATCGTCTCCTATGTCAGCCAGTTCATGAGCCTGCAGCCGGGCGACATCATCTCCACCGGCACCCCGCCCGGCGTCGGCATGGGCATCAAGCCCGAGCCGGTCTGGCTCAAGCCCGGCAACGTCATGCGCCTGGGCATCGAGGGCCTGGGCGAGCAGACCCAGAACGTGAAGGCCTACAGCGCCTGAGGGCGGTCGGGGGCCGTTCGGAAAACCGAGGCCGTCGCCCCACCCCCTCCCGGCCTCCCCCATCGAGGGGGAGGTGGGGCTCAGCGCTTTGGCACGATCTTGCCTCATCCACAGAATGGCACCTTCCCCGCGATGGGGGAGGCCGGGAGGGGGTGATGTTGGGGCACGTTGATACCCCCTCATCCGCGCCCATTCCCTCCATTGTGAACGAGCAACGACAACCCCGCCATCGAACACAATTCTTTGCGCTTGAGCGATCCGGCCGGAGCGATCATAAATCACCCTCCGGTGGTGTCACCGCGTGAGAAGCGAGGCCCCTGCCGGCATGTTCGATATCTTCCATACCGTGTCGAGCTTTCTCGAAAGCTTCCTCAATACGATTTCCGGCAATTTCTGGCTGACATTCTGGTTCATCTTCGCGGTGGCCATCGGCGAGGCGGTGTTCATCCTCGGGCTCTTCATCCCCTCCACCCCGGTGCTGCTGCTGGCCGGCGGCATCATCGCCGAGGGGCGGCTGCCCTTCTGGGAGGTCTATTTCGCCGCCGTCATCGGCGCCATCATCGGGGACGCGCTCTCCTACGCCATCGGCCATCTGCTCAAGGACACGATCAAGGAGATATGGCCCTTCCGCCACCACCGCGACCTCATCGCGCGCGGCGAGACCTTCTTCGCCCGCCATGGCGGCAAGGCGGTGTTCATCGGCCGCTTCATCCCCGGGGTGAAGGCGGTGATCCCCGGCGTCGCCGGCATCATGGGCATGCCCTATCGGCGCTTCACCCTCATCAACGTCACCTCGGCCTTCGTCTGGGCCGCCGCCCATATCCTGCCCGGCATGCTGCTCACCGCCTGGCTCAAATCCATCGGCCTGTCGCTGGAGCTGGTCATCGTCTTCGGCACGCTGATCCTGGCGGCGCTGTTCCTGCTCATCCATTATCACCGCCGCATCCTGCTCGCGCTCTCGCCCTTCCTGGGCGGGCTCGGCCGCACCATCCGCCGGCGGCTGGGGGACGGGCCGGCCCATTGAGCCTTGCCCGCGCCGGCGGCTCCCCACATAATCGGGTGAAAAGGAGAGCTTTCATGAGCCAGACCAGCCAGACCGAACCCATCGTGCTGCGCGAGGACGGGCCGACACGCGGCCGCTACGTCATCCACCTGGCCCCCGGCCAGGACGCCGAGATGACCTATCGCAAGGCGCCGGACGGCACCATCACCATCGACCATACCGGCGTGCCGCCCCAATTCGAGGGCCGCGGCCTGGCCGCCCGGCTGGTGCAGAAGGCCATCGCCGATGCCCGCGCGGAGGGCTTCCGCATCACCCCGGTCTGCTCCTATGTGGTGGCCCAGTTCCGCCGCCACCCCGAATGGGCCGACCTGCGGGCATAGGGAAACTCGGGCTTGTCGCCCCGGCCTCGAGCCGGGGCCCATCCTGACATTCGGCCAACCCACCCTTCTCAGCATGGATCCCGGATCAAGCCCGGGATGACATCGAGGTTGGGAAGGGTGCGCTGCCCCCTACCAGCCGTAGCGCACGGCGTCCTGGGTTTCGGCCTTGATGTCCTCCAGCACCTCCCAGGGCACGGTGATGGTGGGCGCGCCATAGGCATAGGCCGAGACCTCATAGGGCTGGAACTGGATGACCAGTCCGTAATCGCTGGCAAAGCTCCAGCGCGTGGGATCGACGACGATGTCGGCGATGTCCTCGGGATTTTCCACCTGCAGCCAGGCCCCGTGCTCGGCCTGCAACTGCGCCCAGGCGGCGGCGAGCAATTGCTGCTTCCAGTCCTTGCCGGCGAAAACATCCCCGGCCACCACCTCGCGGTCCTCGGGCACGTAATAATGGATATAGGTCTTGGACCAGTTGCCATGGGCGGCGCCGTGGCCGAACCAGTAGTTGAAATAGTCCAGCGTGATGCGGTTCTGCCCCGCCGTCTCGGCCACGGTGAGGCTGGAATCGGTGTCGGCGCTGGCCTGGTAGGTGCCGGTGTCGGGATCGATCATGGCCTGGGACAGCCCGTCGGCGCGGGCATAGACATAGTCGTTGAATTTCTCCGCCCAGGGATCGTCGCTGTCGAGCAGCGGGAACATCAGCTGGTGGCTGGCCACCTTCCAGTAGGAATCGGGATTATCGACCTCGTCGGGGTCGGGAATGGCCCCGTAAATGCCCTTGACCAGGAAGCGGTGGCCATCACGCATGCGGCTTTCTTCTAGCGCCTTGCTGCGGCTTTGCAGCTTTTCGGTGAGACAGGAGACGCCCATTTCGTCATAGGGCCGCTTGCCTGGCGGTGCGGCATCGGGGGTGCAGGCATTCTGCGCGAAATCGAGCCACATGCGCTGGTCGGCCCGCAACAGCTCGACCGACTCCGCCGTCAACCCGCCCAGCGCGGTGGCGAAGCTCTTGGCCAGGATCTCGTCGGCCCGCGACAATTCGGGATTATCGCAGATGGCGTGCTCGAACGGCGTTGTCGCCTTGGCGCAGGAAAAGCTGGCCGCGGCGGCTGGCAGGGCCGCAAGCGGCAGCAGCAGGGCGGCGAGGAGAAGGGCAAGGGGCGCGCGCATGATCGGGTCTCCACAACGGGTAAGGAGAGGCTCACATGCCCCCGCGCCGGCGTCAATCGGCCCGATCAGCCCGCCACCGCGGCGAGGAAATCCCGCGCCGCCAGCACTTCCTCCTGCCGCAAGTCGTGCCCGCCCTCATGCCAGGCCAGCTCGGCCCGCGCGCCATGGGCGGCGAAATAATCATGCAGGCCTTGGCTGGCCGCCTGCGGCGCCATGGGATCGCGCCGCCCGGCGGTGATGAGCACCGCCTTGCCGGCAAAATCGGCCTCGGGCGGGGCGAAGGGAATGAGCGGATGCATCAGCACGCTGGCGTCGAACAGGCCGGGCGCGGCGAACTGCACCGAGGCCAGGATATTGGCGCCATTGGAATAGCCCAGCCCAACCACCCGGCGCGCCCGGCCCTCGCCCTTGCGGGCCAGGATGAAATCGCGCATCCGCGCGGTGCGCAGGGCGAGGTCCTCCATGTCATAGACCCCTTCGCCGGTGCGGCGGAAATAGCGCAGCGCCCCGTGCTCGCTGACATCGCCGCGCGGCGCCACAATGCGCGCCCCGGGGAGCAGTTGCCCGGCCAGCCCGAAGAACTGCTGCTCGTCGCCCCCGGTGCCGTGGAAGACGAAAAACAGCGGCGCCTCCGCGCTCGCGCCGGCGGCCTCGGCATAATGATAGGCGCTCATATCCGTTTCTCCATCGTCGTCCCGCCCCATATCGCCCCGATCCCCCACCCGCACAACCAGCCGCAAACACCACGCAGCGTTGCCGATTGTGGAACAATGGCGCGGATTTCCCCTTATTGGGCGAGGAGCAGCATGACAGGCGGGCCCCTCCATGCTAGATGCGGATCGAATTGTCGAACCGGCCCGCTCCCCGTCGTCCGCCCTCGACAAATACAGACCAAGACCCGCGCAGGAAAAATTGGACAAACCAATAATCAATCGTATCCGTGCGCATGTCCTGGGGCTTCCCCGCCGCTGGAAGCAGATCATTTTGATTATCATGGACTTCTTCGGACTGGCCTTTGCGCTTTGGGCCAGTTTTTGTCTGCGCTACGACAATTGGTATGCCCCTCACCAGATGGCCCTTTGGGCGCCGATTTTCGTCGCGCCGCTGGTGGCTATTCCCGTTTTTATCCGCATGGGCCTTTATCGTGCGGTGGTGCGCTACCTGCCCGAGCGCGCCATGTGGACCATGGTGCAGGCCATGCTCATCGCCACGGTAGGCTGGCTGGTGCTGATGTTCCTGTCGGAAATTTCGGGACGAGGCGTCGTACCGCGCTCGGTCCCCATCATCTATTTCGGCTTGGGCACTTTTTTTATTGCCGGCAGCCGCTTTGCCGCCAAATGGATTTTCCTGCCGCCATCGGCGCGACGGGCCGCTGACCGGAAGGCCGTTCTCATCTATGGCGCCGGAGAGGCTGGGATACAACTGGCCCTATCGCTCGCCCCCACCCACCATGTGGTCGGCTTTCTCGACGACAATGCCGCCCTGCAAAAGCGGGAAATGAGCGGCATCAAGGTCTATTCGCCCGAGCGGCTGAGCGATCTGGTGCGCGACTACGGCGTCAGCGACGTCATTTTGTCCATTCCCTCGCTCAACCGCCAGCGCCGCAGGGAAATCATCGATTCGGTCAGCCTGCCCGGCCTCAAGATCCGCATGCTGCCACCGATCGCCGATCTTGTGGCGGGCAAATATCTGGTCAACCAGATCAAGGAAATCGACATCGTCGAACTCCTGGGACGGTCGTCCGTCCCCCCCGATCCCGAACTCATCCGCGCCATGACCATGGATCGCGTCGTCATGGTAACCGGTGCGGGCGGCTCGATCGGCTCCGAGCTTTGCCGCAAGATTGCGCGCTGGGCCCCCAAAAAACTGGTGCTGTTCGAGGCCAATGAGTTCGCCCTCTACCAGATCGAACAGGAGCTAGCCGATATTACCGGCGTCGCGGTGGTGCCCGTTCTCGGCTCGGTGACCGACGCAGTGCGCGTGCGCGAGACCATTGAGGCCCATGGTATCAAGGTGCTATTCCACGCCGCCGCACACAAGCATGTGCCACTGGTGGAGGCCAATGCGCTCGAAGGCATCCGCAACAATGTGTTCGGCACTCGGATCGTTGCCGATGCCGCCTTCGAGGCGGGAGTCGAGCATTTCGTGCTCATTTCCACCGACAAGGCGGTGCGCCCCACCAATGTCATGGGCGCGACCAAGCGCTGGGCCGAACTTATCGTTGCCGAGAAGGCCAACGCCGCGCATGACGCACAAACCGGGCAACGTTTCTGCGCCGTGCGTTTCGGCAATGTACTAGGCTCCAACGGCTCGGTTGTCCCCCTGTTCAAGAAGCAGATTGCCCAGGGCGGCCCCATTACCCTGACCGACCTGGCCATGACGCGTTATTTCATGTCCATTCCCGAGGCGGCGGAGTTGATCGTGCAGGCAGGGGCCCTCTCTGAAGGCGGGGACATCTTCCTGCTCGACATGGGCGAGCCCATGCTGATCCTCGACCTGGCCAAGAACATGGTCCGCCTCGCCGGCCTCACCGTGCGCGACGCAGCCCATCCCGGCGGAGACATCGAAATCGTCGTCACCGGCAAACGGCCGGGCGAAAAGCTCTATGAAGAACTGTTCTACGATGCCGGCGCCGCCCAACCCACCGATCACCCCAAGATCACCAAGGCTCCCCGCATCCGCAGAGAGATCGAGATTCCCGCGGTTCTCCATGCACTGAACATCGCCGTTGAGCAGCGCGACGAGCCCAAGGCCCGCAAGATCCTTTTCGACATCGTCGAAATGAGCGGCGGCGCCAACGAATGATCTTCCTCCCCGCCCCGGTCCGGACCGGGTGCTGGCGTCCCGGAGCGTATCGTGTCCTTCAATCTCTCCGCTTTCCTGCTGATCTTCACGCTGATCTCTGGCGTCGCCCTGCCCGGTTATGCGGCCTACATTGGGGCCTATGCAGCGATGGGAGCCAGCGTCCTGGCGCTATTGATTTATGGCTGGCGCGAACGCGACGTGTTCATCCGGCCATTTTCACTAGCCCTTCTGTCTGCCATCGCCCTGGTCGGACTGACGTTGCCCTTCGTTTATCGGGGCGAAACGGACCTGATGGCGCCAGTGCTGATCCTGCCCATGCTGATTGCTCCGGCCATGGCCATGCTGGGACGCCCCGCGCGCATCGTGCCGGCGCCGCTGCACTTCGCCTTCCTCTGCCTCCTCGCCGTCACTGTCGCCTTGGCCGGCGGCCTTTATGAGCGCTTCACCCTCGACATCTACCGTCCCGGGCTGGGCAACAATCCCATCCACTATGCCACCCTGGCCGCCATTGTGGGCAATATGGCGCTGGTCGGTCTGGTCTCGACCACTTCGCCCTGGCGCTACATCTTCCTGGCCGGGCCCCTGATGGGACTGGCGGCCGCGGTCATCGCCGATTCCCGCGGACCAATGGCGGGCAGCATCGCCATGCTGGCCGCCGGGCTTGCGCTCCTGACCCTTTGGCACTGGCGCGAGCGCGCCTTCCGCCGCATCCTCGTGGTCGTCGTGCTGATCGGGGCCGCCGCGCTGGCCAGCCTGGTCATGCAGGGCAATCCCCGCGTTCTCGCTCTTTTCGATGGCAATGTTTTCAACATCTTCCGCTTCACCGGCGGCAGCGACGATATTCGCGTGGCCCTCTATATTTCCGCGCTCGAAGCGCTGAAGACCGCGCCCGTCTTCGGCCTCGGGCTCGGCCAGATCATGGTGACGGCAGAAACCCTGTTCCCCGATCTGGTGGTCGGCACCGGCCTTGAGAACCTTCACGCCGACTGGGCCAATTTCGCCGCCATGGCCGGCGGTCTGGGGTTGGCCGCCTATCTGCTGCTGCTGGCCGCGCCCTTGCTGCTGCTGCTCGATCCGAAAATTCGCCGGGAACGTGCCATCGTGCTCGGAGCAGTGATGCTGGCGGTGGGGCAGGCGAGCCTGGGGGTGAGCAACGCCATGTTCGGCGTGCTGCCGCAAACGGTTATCTATGCCACCATGCTTGGTTACCTGGCCGCGCTGGCGCGTCGCCGATTATCCGCCTCCTCCTAGCCCCTACCCTCCCCCGCCCTGGCCTTCGCCGGGCTTGAGGTAGGCGGCGGCGGCCAGGATGCGCAGGCGGGAGCGGGTGGAGACGTAGCTGATGCGCTTGAGGGCCTGGGCCCAGGCCAGGCCCTGGTCGATCCGCTCGACGCTGGACAGGCGATGGGCCAGCTCCTGCAGCAGCAGGTGCTTGAAGGCGTCATAGGCGCTTTCGGCGTTTTTCTGGGCGGCAAGCGCCGCCTCCTGCCCATCCTCGCCTTCCGCGGGCAGCACGAGCGTGGCCAGCACCGCATCGAGCAGGGCCTGGCGCAGGGGGCCGCCCAGCGCCGCGTCGGGTGTTTCGGGCGGCAGGGCCAGCAATTCCTCGCCATGCTGGAGCGCCCGCACCAGCTCGGGCAAAGCATGGGCCGCCGCGTCCGAAAAGGGCTGCGCCGTCATGGCCAAATCGACGAAGCGCCGGATCTCCTCGAGCAGCAGCCTTATGCCGCGCCGGCGCGTCGCGGCCGGCCGCGCCGGGCCACCCTCGAGCCGGTCGCGGGCAAATTCCATGCTGAGGCGCAGCGCCCGGCGCGTCTCGTGATAAAGCCCCGAGGCGGCGAGGTCGGGCACGCCGGCAATGGTGGCATCGAGATATTGCGGCCGCGCCAGCTCTTCCTCGGCCGAGACGAAGAGCCGGGACAGCAGCCTGAGCAGCAGCGGCGCCAGCGGCCAGATCAGCACCACGCCCATCAGGTTGAGCAGGGTGTGGAAGGCCGCCAGCACCATGACGTCGTCGGCGGGCAGGCCCGTCCATTTCAGCCCTTGCGCGCACAGCCAGAGATAGAGCGGCAGCATGCAGAAGGCGGCCAGGGCGGCGATGACGCTGAACAGCACCTCGGAAAGCGCCGTGCGCCGCGCCGCCGCCGTCGCCCCCAGCGCCGCGATCACCGCCGGCGAGGTCATGCCGATATTGGCGCCCACGATGATGGCGGCGGCCGGCGCCAGCGAAATGGCGCCGCTGGACACGGCGGTGAGGGTGATGGCCACGGTGGCGCTGGCCGATTGCGTCATCAGGGTGAGCACGACGCCCGAGATCATGAAGGCGGCGAGCCCCAACAGGCTCTGCTCGCCCACCCCCAGCCCGCTGACCGAAAAGTCGAAGCCGGCAAAGGCCGATTGCAGGATGCCGATGCCCATGAAGAAGGCGCCGAACCCGGCCAGCGCCCGCCCCAGCCCGGCCAGGCGCGGCCTGTCGCCGGAAAAGAGATTGACCAGCATGCCCAGCCCGATCAGCGGCAGGCCCAGGCCGGTCATGCTGAAGCGCACGCCGGCAATGGCCACCAGCCACCCCGTGGTGGTGGTGCCCACATGGGCGCCGAACACCACCCACACCGCCTGTTGCAGGCTCAGGAAGCCGGCATTGACGAAGCCGAGCATGGAAACGCTGGTCGCCGAGGAGGATTGCACGATGGCGGTGATGACCGCCCCGGCGAGGAGGCCGCGCCCCGCCGTGCGGGTCCAGCGCCCCAGAATGGTCTTGAGCATCGGTCCGGCGGCCAGTTTCAAGCCGTCGGTCATCATGCCCATGCCGAGCAGGAAAAGGCCGATGCCGCCCAGAAAAGCCGCTATGTCCACGCCGCCGCCCCGTCCCCCGCCATTTCAGCGCGCCACCACCAGAACATCGCAGGCCGCCGCCGACAAGACGCCGCGCGCCACGCTGCCCAGAATCATCTGCGCCGCCGCGTCGCGCCCATGCGTGCCCAGGGCGATGAGATCGACGCGCCGGCTGCGCGCCCGCCGCAGCAGCGCCTCGCGCGGCTGGCCATGGACGAGGCGGAGCCGCAGGGGGGCGATCCCGGCAAAGGCGGTCGCCAGCCGTTCGCGCGCCGTCGCCAGCCGCGCCTGGCGATAGCGGGCGATGCTCGCTTCGGGCGTGCCGGCGCGCCGCAGCGCCTGCTCGAAGGACAATGGGGTCTCCACCACATGCAGGTGCTCGACATCGGCTTGCGGCGCCAGCGCCCGCACCGCCTTCGCGGCCGAAAGCGACTGCGCGGACAGGTCGGCGGCCACCACCGCGCGGCGATAGGGCGCCTCCGCCGGGCGCCGCGCCACCAGCACGGGAATGGCGGCGCTCCGAACCAGCCGATCGGCGGTGGAGCCGAAAATCCTTTCGCGCAGGCTGCGGGGCCGGCCGGGGCCGATGACCAGGAGATCGGCCTTTTCCGCCGCGATCAGCCCGGAAAGCACCTCGAAAGGCTGGCCGCAGACGATGCGGCTTTCCCCCGCGAGGTCGCCGGCAAGCGCGGCCAGGCGCGCCGCCGCGTCCGCTTCGAGAAGGCTCCGGGCGCCCGCCATGTCGAGCCCCTCGGCCTCCCCTGCGGGCGGCGCCTCCAGCACATGCACCAGCACCAGCCTGGCCCCGTGCTGCCCCGCAAGCTGGCGCGCCCGCGCCAGCACGGGCCCATCCGTTCCATCCAGCGCCAGCCCGGCAATGATCGTCTTCATGCCTCACCCTTCCCGATCGCGCCCAAGAAAAACCCCGGCTTCAAGGGGAAGCCAGGGTCAATATAGCCTGCTTTGCAGCAGAATGGTTGCAAGAGCCCGATCTCGCCAAATCCGCCCACAATTTCGGCAATCCCAAAAGGAAAAACCACCGACCGATTTCTCGGTCAGTGGTTTTTTTGGTTGCGGGAGCAGGATTTGAACCTGCGACCTTCAGGTTATGAGCCTGACGAGCTACCGGGCTGCTCCATCCCGCGTCAACCGCACGGGCGAAACCCGTTGCGTGAGGGCTATATAGGGGGTGGAGCCGCAGACCTCAACCCCAAAACGGCTTTATCCGGCGGTTTTTTGACAGGGGAATTTTATGTCAGAAAGCCTGTCTTTTCCGGCCGGATCGGCTAGTTTGCCTCCCATCCTTTCTTCCTGATCCCCGGAACAGCCATGAAACGCAATCCCCTTGGCCGCACCGACCTGCGCGTCACCGAAATCTGCCTGGGCACCATGACCTGGGGCAGCCAGAACACCGAGGCCGAGGGGCACGCCCAGATCGACATGGCGCTGGAGGCCGGCATCAATTTCATGGATACCGCCGAGCTCTATGCCGTGCCCGGCAGCGCGCAGACCTCGGGCCGCACCGAGGAGATCATCGGCTCCTGGCTGGCCCGCACCGGCAAGCGCGACCAGTGGATCATCGCCTCCAAGATCGCCGGGGGCGGCAATAGCTTCATCCGCCAGGGCCGGCGGCCTGACGGCCCCTCCATCCGCGAGGCGCTGGAGGGGAGCCTCAGGCGCCTGCGCACCGACCATATCGACCTCTACCAGATCCACTGGCCCAGCCGCGGCCATTATAATTTCGAACATTCCTGGAGCTACGCCCCCCACAGGCAGGACACCGCCGACGTCCTCGACAATATCGCTGAGATGCTCGAAACGCTCGACGCGCTGGTCAAGGAGGGCAAGATCGGCCATGTCGGGGTTTCCAACGAGACCACCTGGGGCCTGGCCCAATGGCTGCGCATCGCCGAGGACCGGGGCCTGCCGCGCCTGGTGTCCGTGCAGAACGAATACAATCTCCTGCGCCGCCATTTTGAGCTCGACCTGGCCGAGCTGAGCCATCACGAGGATGTGGGGCTGCTGGTCTATTCGCCGCTGGCCGCCGGCGTGCTGACAGGAAAATACGCCAATGGCGTCACCCCGCCCGGCAGCCGCAAGGACTATCAGAAGAGCTTCTGGCGGCTCAATCCGCAGTCGGAAGCGGCCACCGCCGACTATGTGGCGCTGGCCCGCAGCCACGGGCTCGACCCGGCGCAGATGGCCATCGCCTTCACCCTCACGCGCCCCTTCACCACCTCGGTCATCGTCGGGGCCACCAGCACCGGCCAACTCGCCAACGCCATCGGCGCCCATGAGCTGACGCTGAGCCCGGAGGTTCTGGCCGGGATCGAGGCCATCCACCGCCGCAACGGCCGGCCTATCTAAAGAGGAAGGCGGCGCAAAAGCGCCGCTTTTTTTACCTTCGGCGGGCACAATGGCGGCTCAGCACCACCCGCGGGGCCCCATCTTGTCCACCACGCTTTTCTCCACCCTCTTTCCGCTCATCTGCTACTACGGCTACAATCTGGCCGTATCGCTGGTGGAGCGGGTGCGGCCGTCCCTCTCCACCATCATGAATATCCAGCGCCGCCGCTGGGTGACCAATGCCACCCGGCGCGAAACCCCGTTCGACGCCATCCTGGCGGGCAATCTCATGGGGTCGGTGAGCTTTCTCGCCTCCACCGCCGTGCTGCTGATCCTGGCCGTCTTCGCGGTGTTCGGCCAGGTGCCGGCGCTGATGGAGACGCTCTCCTCGCTCTCGCTGGAGCGCGGCTACACCATGCTGGACCTGCAATTGCATCTGGTGGTGATGCTGGCCATGTTCGTGCTGGCCTTTTTCGCCTTCACCCTGTCGCTGCGCCAGTTCAACCATTTCTGCATCATGCTCGGGGGGCTCGACCACAACGGCACCACCTCCGAGGAGGAGATCGAGGCCATCACCGCGGTCAATGCCCTGGGCGCGCGCAATTTCAACAGCGGCATCCGCGCCTATTATTTCTCCGTCTCCACCGTGGCCTGGTTCGTCTCGGACTGGCTGCCCATAGCGGTGGGCCTGGCCACCATATTGGTGCTGGCGCATCGGGAATTCTTCTCCTCGGCCCATCGCAGCGCCGCCGAAGCCGCGCTTCTGGCCCTGCGCCGGCGCGAGGCCCGCGAGGGGCTCTGAGGGCGGCACATCGCCGCGCCCCCGCCGCGCTTCCCCACCGGGACAATATCTGACATTGACATTCAGCAATTGTCGTCGCTTTATGCGCCCCAGCAAGCGCCACCAGTTATTTTGCCCGCAAATGCTCGTCTGCCAGTGCAACATGATCTCCAGCAAGGAAATCGAGGACATCGTCCTCGACCTGCTGCGCGCCGACCCCTGGCAGCTCGTCGTGCCCGCCAAGGTCTATAGCGAGCTCAACCGCCGCGCCAAATGCGCCGGTTGCGTGCCGAATGTGGTGGACATTATCGTCCGCGTCACCGAAAACTACCACTCGCAGCAAGCCCGGCAGACAGGCGAAGTCCTCGCGCTTCCCGTTGGCCTGGAAAAGCTCAAGCAGCAACGGAGTGGAGTACGTCGTGAAAGGCGAAGCGCAGGTCATCGAGCGGCTTAACGAAGCCCTCTTTCTCGAACTCGGGGCGGTCAACCAGTACTGGGTCCATTATCGTCTGCTCGACGATTGGGGCTACAAGAAGCTGGCCAACAAGGAACGGGCCGAATCCATCGAGGAAATGCACCACGCGGATCGGCTCATCGAGCGCATCATCTTCCTCGAGGGCCATCCCAATCTGCAGCGGGTCGCCCCGCTGCGCATCGGCCAGACCATAAAGGAAGTGCTGGAGGCGGACCTGGCGGGCGAATATGACGCCCGCGCCGCCTACAAGGCCAGCCGCGAATTGTGCGAAGAGCTCGGCGACTATGTCTCCAAGAACCTGTTCGAGGAGCTGCTGGCCGACGAGGAAGGCCATATCGACTTCCTCGAAACCCAGCTCGAGCTGCTCGACAAGATCGGCGTGGAGAAATACGGCCAGCTCAATTCCGCCTCGGCCGACGAAGCCGAGTAAGGGCCCGAACATCCAAAGCCGCCCGGGGCCGCTCCGGGCGGCTTTTTCCTGCCTGGAACAAAGGAAAAAGCGCCATGAGCTGGCATACCGGCCGCCTGATCGACCACGTGCATCTGCGGGCGCGCAATTTCCTTGTCACCCGCTATTTCTACGAGCAGGTCCTGGCCGTGCTCGGCCACCGCATCGAGCAGCAGGGCAAGGACTGGTTCCAGATCGACGAGCTGTTCGTCGATGCCGCCACGGCGCGCACCCCGCCCACCCATGTGCACCTGGCCTTCCAGGCGCGTGACCGGCAGAGTGTCGACGCCTTCCACAAGGCGGCGCTGGCCGCCGGGGGCGCCGATAACGGCGCGCCGGGCGAGCGGGACTATCATCCCGGCTATTACGCCGCCTTCGTGCTCGATCCCGATGGCAACAATATCGAGGCGGTCTGGCACGGCCCGGTGCGCCGCTCGGCCGAATCGGTGCGGCTGGACCCGGCGTAAGGAGCCGGGGCGCACCTCCCCCTATTCGATCGGCTGGAACATAGCGTTGAGCTGGCCCACCACGTGATCCATGCCCGCCCCGCTTTCGGGCGGCTCGGGCGCCACCGCGATATAGGGCACGCCGCTGGGGAAGGCGCCGAACATCTGGAAGAAGGCCACCATGTCGTCCAGCACCGGCATGCGCCAGCGCCACAGCGCGCCCATGGCGATGACCGGCTCCATATGCCCGAAGCCCTCGTAATAGCGCGTCGTCACCCACACCCCGCTCGCCTTGAGCTTTTCGGCGAAATGCTCGGTGTTCTGCATGCGCACGATGGGATCGGAGGTGCCGGTGGCCAGATACATGGGCGGGGTTTCGGCGGTGACCAAATTGATCGGCTGGGTGCCCTGGGGGTTGGGCGCGAAGCCGAAAGCCTCCTGCACCTCGCCATATTCGAAGGGATAGAAATCATAGGGCCCGGACAGCGCCGCCACCCCCCTTATGGGCATGGTGACGCCATAATCGCGCAGGAAGGACGGATCGAGCGCCAGCATCACCGCATTATAGGCGCCGGCCGAATGACCGGCCAGGAACAGGCGGTTGGGATCGCCCCCGTAATTGGCGATATTGTCCTGCACCCAGCGCAGGGCATTGGCGCTGTCCTCGAGGAATTCGGGATAGCGCACTTCGGGCACCAGGCGATAATCGGCGACGACCACCACGAAGCCGCGCGCCGCCAGCGCCCGGCCGACGAATTGATAATCGCCCCTGTCGCCCCGGCTCCAACCCCCGCCATAGATGAAGAACACCACCGGCGCCGCCGCGCCGCGCGCTTCGGGGGCATAGACGTCGAGCTTATGCCGCTCGCCATCGGCATAGGCGATGGAATCGCCGGCCTTGACCGTGCCGCCATCCATGGCGGTGGGGATGTTGAACGGGTCCATGATCGAGAGCGCCTGGCTCGGCAGCGGCGCGAAGGCCAGGGCCAGCATGGCGAACCCGGCAAGCAAGCGGGAAAGGATCGGCATCGGGCAATCCGCAAAGGAGGTCTGAATGCATCGGGCTTTGGCCCGGAAAACCGGAGATTTTAAGGCGCCGGAATGGGCGAGGGCAGGCGTTTCCCTTCTTGGGTAACGGCCTGCCCTCTACTTAAGCGCCAACAGGGTGCTCCCAAAGGGTTAACGAGGCCTTAACGCTTGAGCCGGTCGAGCAGCCGCCCCGAGACATGCCCGTCCGGCGCCAGCCCCTTGCTGGTCTGGTAGGCGATGACGGCGGCGCGGGTGCGCGGGCCGATGACGCCATCGGGCGTGCCCACGTCATAGCCGGCCCGGGCCAGCAGGGTCTGCAATTCGGCCCGCTGGTCCTTGGAAAGCGCATAGTCGTTGGCCGGCCAGGGGGTGGCGAAGCTGCCGCCGCCCAATATGCGGTCGGCCAGATGCCCCACCGCCAGCGCATAGCTGTCGGAATTGTTGTAGCGCTTGATGACGTCGAAATTGGGCAGCAGCAGGAAGGCCGGGCCGGCGGCGCCGGCGGGCATGTAGAGCCGGCCCATATCGGCCGGGCGCGGGAAGGCCTTGCCCGAAACCCGCTGGATGCCCAGCGCCTGCCACTGGCTGAGCGGGGCGCGATCGAGCTGGCGGGCACGGGAAAAATCGAAGCCCGCGGGCAGCTTGACCTCATAGCCCCAGGTCTCGCCGGGGCGCCAGCCGAAACTGTGCAGGTAATTGGCGGTGGAGCCCAGCGCGTCGGGCACCGAATTCCAGATATCCTTCTTGCCGTCGCCATTATAATCGACCGCATAGCGCATGAAGCTCGAGGGCATGAACTGGGTATGGCCCATGGCCCCGGCCCAGGAGCCGACCATGCGCGCGGGCGTCACATGGCCATCGGAGATGATGCGCAGCGCCGTCAGCAATTCGTCGCGGAAAAAATCGGCCCGGTAGCCCCCTTCGGTGAGGGTGGCCAGGGCATAGATGGTGTTCTCCCCGCCCATGAAGCCGCCGAAATTGGTTTCCATGCCCCAGATGGCAAGCACGATTTCGGGCTGCACGCCCCAGCGCTGCTGGGTGCCGGCCAGGGTCTGGCGCCATTCGCCGCGCATGGCCTGGCCCTTTTTCGCCTGCGCGTCGGTGACGCGGCGGTCGATATATTGCTGCACGGTGGAGGTGAATTCGGGCTGCTTGCGCGTCAGCTCCATCACCTTGGGCGAATAGCTGTAGCCCGAAAAGGCCGCCTCGAAGGCGGCGCGGCTGACCCCGCGCGCCTCGGCCTGCGGCCACAATCCGCGCACGAAATCGGCGCTGCTGGCAAAGGCGGGCGCAGCCGTCGACGCGGCCAGGGCAAGAAAGGCAAGGGCGGAAAACCGGCGGAAGCGGGGCCAGGCCCCGGCGCGGGAAATCGACATGATGGGCCTCGCTTTACGCGGATACTGCCGCGCCCCGGCCGGGCCGCCAAAGGCGCGTGGGGCAAATATTAACGCACCCAATTAAGATGCCGTTAAGGCAATGCCCCGCCCCGATCACGATGGCGTCACTCCGCCACCGGCGCGTCCTTGCCCCTTCCCCGGCGCGGCGGGTCCGAGCGCAGTACGCGGCCCGAGGCGCGCGCCTCCCCGCCCTGCACATAGGTGATGTGCGGATAGGGGATCTCGATGCCCTGTTCGGCGAAGACCGCCTTGACCAGCTCGTTATATTTGCGCCCGATGGCCCATTGCTTGCCCGGCAGGGTCTTGATGCGGGCGCGCATAGTCACCGCCGATTCGGCGAAACCGATAATGCCCTGCATGTCGAGCTCATCGAGGATCTCGTCCTTGTGCGGGGTTTCCATCAGCCGCTCGAAGGCGGTGTTGAGCGCGGCGCGCACCTGGTCGATGTCGCTGTCATAGGCCACCCCGATCTCGGCCACGTGGAAGGAGAAGCCGCGCATCATGTTGCTGACCTGGTCGACCGAGGAAAACGGGATCAGATGCACCGTGCCCGAAAGGTCGCGAATGGTCACCGAGCGGATGGTGAGCTTTTCCACCACGCCCGACTTGTCGCCCACCGCCACCACGTCGCCCTCGTTCATGATGTTCTCGAACTGGATGAAGATGCCGGTGATGATGTCCTGCACCAGCTTCTGGGCGCCGAAACCGATGGCCAGGCCCACCACACCGGCACCGGCGATGAGCGGGGCGATATTGACCCCCACCTGGGCCAGCGCCAGCATCAGCCCGAAAATCACCAGCGCGATGGTGAAGGCGTTCTTGAACAGGTTCAGCAGGGTCTTCTCGCGCGGCGTCGGCGCCTTGCCGATGGTGGTGTTGAGCCGGTATTCGACCCAGGACGCCACCACCACATGCAGGACGATGCAGACCAGCACGATCAGCGCCGCCGACAGCACCGAACCGGCCAGTTGCTGGCCCGCCTCGCTGCCGATCCAGCCGAGGAAATCGAAGATCGACCAGGCCTGGGCAATGGTCACCACCACCCCGCCGATCACCACCCCATGCACCACCCGCATGACATGGGGCACGAAGGCGTGCAGGCGCGCCTCGAGCAGAGGCAGGCGCTGCTTGATGTCGTCGGGCAGCTTCATGCCGGCGGTGACGGCGCGGGAAATGAAGCTCCCCACCAGCGTGCCGACGAGGATGGCGACCACCGACTGCACCGTGGCGCCCAGCATGAAGGGCAGCGCCTCCTCGGGATTGGTGAACCACACCACCAGCAGCGTCACCAGGTAGAGAATGGCCACCTGGTGCCAGTGCTTCCCCACCAGGCGCAGCACCGGCCCCAT